>Ga0209916_1000008_pt1 | contig 742422 bp, 708 predicted proteins | sample ThiBio_1000_plan_FD_183956 | JGI IMG/M metagenome (GOLD analysis project Ga0209916, IMG submission 183956) | Wastewater bioreactor microbial communities from Cape Town, South Africa - Thiocy_solids_2 (SPAdes) | ecosystem: Engineered > Bioreactor > Thiocyanate-remediating > Anaerobic-Aerobic ... | reverse complement strand
ACCAAACGCCCACGCTTATCGGCTGTAACTTGTTAACGATCCCTTCTCCCCCACAAAAACCCCACAGATCAAGTCCGGGAGCATCCCTTGCAAAGAAGCGCTGCGATCAGCGAAGCCTTGCATTGTATACCCGTTTTTACGAACCGCGCAAGAAGTTGAGGAAAAATTTGGATGGCCTTCTTCCCGCCTCGATAATTCCACCCATGGCACTGATGACACTGATGGATGGGCAGCTGGCCTTCGGGCACTGGCCCCTGCTGGACAAGGCCAGCTTTGCACTGGAGGCGCAGGAGCGCGTGGGACTGATAGGGCGCAATGGCGCCGGCAAGTCGTCGTTGCTCAAGATTCTGGCCAATCTGGCGGCCCTGGACGACGGTCTGCTCGCAGTGCAGCAGGGCACCCGGATCGCCTACGTAGCGCAGGAGCCTGAATTGCAGGCGCAGACGACGGTATTTGAGGCCGTGTCACTGGGCCTTGCGCAGGCGAAGGCCTTGCGCGAGCGCTACCAGCATGCCGGCAATGCGGCAGAGCTTGCGAGCCTGCAGGCCGAGATCGAGGCGCTGGATGCATGGAACTGGGAACAGCGCGTGCAGGAGGCCCTGCAGCGCCTGCACCTGGATGGGGACGGCAAGATCGGCGAACTCTCGGGCGGCATGCAAAAGCGCGTGGCATTGGCACAGGCGCTGGTGGCACGCCCCCATGTGCTGCTGCTGGACGAGCCGACCAACCATCTGGACCTGGAGGCGATCGAGTGGCTGGAGGACCTGCTGCTGGGCTTTGCCGGCAGCGTGGTGACGATCACGCACGACCGCAGCTTTCTGGACCGCATTGCCACGCGCATCGTGGAGCTCGATCGCGGCAAGCTCCATTCCTACCTCGGCAATTTCGCGGCCTATCAGCGACAGAAGGCCGACCAGCTGGCGCAGGAGGAGGCCATCAACGCCAAGGCCGACAAGCTGCTGGCCCAAGAAGAGGTGTGGATACGCAAGGGCGTGGAGGCGCGTCGCACACGCAGCCAGAGCCGCATCACGCGGCTGCACGACCTGCGCCGCGAGCACGCGCAGCGGCGCAACGCCCTGGGGCGCGTGAAGCTGGATGTGGATTCCGGCCGCGGCAGCGGCTACCAGGGCAAGATCGTGGCGCAACTGGAGAACGTGGGCAAGGCGTTTGGCGACAAGGCGATCGTCACGGATTTCACTGCCACCATTTTGCGCGGCGACAAGGTCGGTCTGATCGGCCCCAGCGGCGCGGGCAAGACCACCTTGCTCAAACTGATGCTGGGCGAGCTGCAGCCGGACAGCGGCGAAATCAAGCGCGGCGCCAACCTGCAAATTGCCTACTTTGACCAGATGCGGGCGCAGCTGGACCTGGACGCCACGCTGGAAGACTTCATCAGCCCGGGCAGCGAATGGATAGAGATCGGCCAGGAGCGCAAGCATGTGAAGAGCTACCTGGGCGACTTCCTGTTCTCCCCGGCACGCGCGCACTCTCCAGTGCGTTCGCTCTCGGGCGGCGAGCGCAACCGCCTGCTGCTGGCGCGCCTGTTCGCCCGCCCTGCGAATGTGCTGGTGCTGGACGAGCCGACCAACGATCTCGATATCGACACGCTGGAACTGCTGGAAGAACTGCTGCAGACCTACGACGGCACGGTCTTCCTCGTGAGCCACGACCGGCGCTTCATCGATAACGTGGTGACCAGCATCATCGCCAGCGAAGGCGAGGGGCGCTGGCGTGAATACGAGGGCGACGTCGAAGATTGGCTGACGCAATCCCGGCGCAGCCGCACGCTGGCCAGTCCCAAGGACGCATCGCCCGAAAATTCAAGCAAAACCAGCATCAAGCCCAATACTGGAGAGCGCGAGAAGCTACAAAAAAAGAAGTTGAGCTACAAAGAGCAGCGCGAGCTGGAGCAATTGCCCGCCCAGATCGAGGCGTTGGAAGCGGAGCAGCAGGCGCTGCGCGAGACGCTGGCCGACGGCACGCTCTACGCGAGCGACCACGAACGCGCAGCGCAGCTGGCCCAGCGCGACGGTGCCATTGAAGACCTGCTGATGCAGGCCCTGGAACGCTGGGAAACGCTCTCCAGCTGAAGGCCGCTACCGGAATACCACCGTCTTGTGGCCGTCCAGCAGCACGCGGTGCTCGCTGTGCCATTTGACGGCGCGTGCCAGCACCTGGCTTTCCGTGTCGCGTCCGCGCGCGGCAAGGTCTTCCACCGTATCGGTATGGTCCACGCGCGCCACGTCCTGCTCGATGATCGGGCCTTCGTCGAGGTCGGCCGTCACGTAGTGCGCCGTGGCGCCGATGAGCTTCACACCGCGCTCGTGCGCCTGGTAGTAGGGCTTGGCACCCTTGAAGCTCGGCAGGAAGCTGTGGTGGATATTGATCGCCCGCCCGGCCAGCCGGGTGCACATGTCGTTGGACAGGATCTGCATGTAGCGCGCCAGCACCACCAGTTCGGCGCCTGCGGCATCGATGATCTCCAGCTGCCGCTGCTCCACCTGCGCCTTGGTGGCGGCGGTGACGGGCAGATGGTGGAACGGAATGTCGTAGCCGGCGGCCAGCTGGTAGAAATCGCAGTGGTTGCTGATGATGGCCGCCACTTCGACGGCCAGCAGACCGCTTTTCACGCGAAACAGCAAGTCGTTCAGGCAATGGCCCTGCTGGCTCACCAGGATCACCGTCTTCATGGGCCGCGCGCGGTCGCGCAGGCTCCAGCGCATCGCGTAGGGCTCGGCAAACCCCGCAAGGCGCGCCGTCAGCGCCGCATGGTCATGCCGGTCGCAGAAAAACTGCACCCGCATGAAAAACAGGCCGGTGGCCGGATCGTTGTATTGCGCGGCTTCTTCGATGTTGCCGCCATGTTCGAGCAGAAAGCCGGAGACGGCGTGCACCAGCCCGAGGCGATCCGGGCAGGACAAGGTCAGCACATAGGTGTGATTCATGCCGGTGATTGTCGCAGCAGGAAGCTCCCGCGGGGCCGCGGCGGTCTCTCATTCAGTATTGAATACATAGCTGGCAGCGCCCGTATTCACTGCGTCGGGCACCATTTTTTCGCTATTCCCACCACATGGCCGCGAGGTCGTGCGCCACGATGGGGTAATTGACCCACGCGCCGCGCAGGCCCTTGCGCGCCACCGTGCCCACCTGCGGCGTATAGATCCAGGCGTTGACGGCGTCATGGGCCAGAAAGCGCTGGATGCGTGCAAACAATTGCTGGCGCTCGCGCGCATTGGTGCTCGTGGCATGGCGTGCGACCAGCGCACGAAACGCGCTGCTGTCGTAGTGAAAGTAGTAGGCCGGGTCGGTGTAGATGAGGTAGTCCAGCGGCTCGACATGGTTGATGAAAGTCATGTCGAAATCGCCCTTGAACGGCCCCGCCAGCCATTGCGCCCACGTCATGGGCACCGGTTCCACGCGGATGCCCACGGCCGCCAAGTAGTGGGCCAGCAGCGGCGCGCCGGTGACCGCGTACGGCGTGGGCGGCAACGCCAGCTGCAGGCGCAAAGGGGTACGCACACCCGCTTCCGCCAGCAGCGCGCGTGCTGTTTCGGGGTTGTAGGGGTACAGGCTTTCCAGGTGCAGGTAACCCGGATCGGTCGGTGCGAAGTGGCTGCCGATCGGGACGCCGCGCCCGCCGAAGGCCTGGCGGATCAGGCTTTCGCGATCGATGGCATGCGTGAGGGCGCGGCGCACCCGCGCGTCATCGAGCGGTTTGCGCCGGTTGTTCAGTGCCAGCATGGCCTTGCCGCTGGACGCGCCCACCAGCAGTTGAAAGCCTGCGTTGCGCTCGAAGCGCTGCACCGTCGGGGTCGCGAACTGGAAGAGAAAGTCCAGTTCGCCGTCATCCAGCGCCGCCGCCTGCTGGTCGGGGTCGGTGATGAAGCGGAACACGCCCTCCTCGATCTGCGGCGTGCCGCGGTCATGGTGCGGCGCACGCACCAGGCGCAGGCTGTGGCCCTTGGTCCAGCGGTCCAGCCGGTACGGCCCGGTGCCGACCGGTTGCGTGGCCGCCTGGCCCGCGCTGTCGGGGTGCAGGATCACCGCCGTGTTTTCGCCCAGATGGAAGAGAAACTGCGCATCCGCGTGGTGCAGCGTGATGTCGATCTGATGGGTGCCGCGCGCCTCGATGCGCGCCATGTTGGCAAACAGCGCCTTGCGCGCCTTGTTGGTCGATCCGGGGGCGGCCGCGCGCTCGAAACTGAAGCGCACCGCCTGCGCGGCAAGCGCGCTGCCGTCGTGAAAATACACCCCCTGGCGCAGGTGAAAGCGGTAGTGCAGCCCGTCGTCGCTGGCACTCCAGTGCTCGGCCAGCAGCGGCGCCACGCTGCCGCTCTCCTCGATCCGGGTGAGCCCCTCCAGGATGTTGTAGTGCGTGGCGCCGCCCACGGCCGCCAGCGCATCCATGGTGGGATCCAGACTGGAGGGCTCCTGCGTGGTGCCCAGCGTCACGCGGCGCGCGGAACCCGCAGCCTGTGCCGGCCGCACCCAGGCCGCCGCGGCACTGCCGCATGCCAGCAGGCTTGCCAGCGCCTCGCGCCGACGCCATCCCGAGAGGGCACCTGAATCCGCATCCGCATCCGCTCCCGCACACCCCTGACTGCCCGTCCGCACTGCCATTGACCACCTTGTTGAGTGCCACGCCTCCCCCGGCGCATAGTGCCAACGGGCTATTTCGGCATGTTTCGAAGTGTGACATAGTAAGCCTTCTCTGCTCCATTTCCCGGCCTCCACTGCTGCAGATGTCTCCCGCTGCCCCGCTTACCCGACAGTCCCCGCGCACCCTTGCCGCACTCACACTGCTGCTGATCGCCGTTTTTTCGGCCACGGGCTGGGGCCTGTGGAACAGCTATGCCAACCGCGAAGCACGCTTTCGCCACCAGGTGGAAGCGGGGCTCAATGCGATCAACGAGCTGCAGGTGAGCTCCGTCGCGACGTGGCGTGCGCGGCGCGTGGCCGAGGCCGGCATGCTCAGCGACGATCCGACGCTTGCCGATGCCACCGCGGCCTGGCTTTCCGGGCGCAATCCGGCCGAAGAGGTGGCGTTGCGTGAACGGCTGCGCTCGCTGGTCGAGCGCCTGCAGTACGGCAACGCCTGGCTGGTGAACCCGCAGGGCCGGCTGCTGCTGGCAGCGCATGGCGCGCGCCGCGGCGAGCTGCCGGTGGCGGAGCAGCAGGCGCTGGCGCGTGCCTTTGAGCTGGCGGTGCCCGCAGTCGTCGGGCTGCGCAGCGACCAAGGCATTGGCTACCCGTTCTACAGCCTGCTTGCGCCCTTGTTTGATGCCCAGGGCACGGCGCTGGGCGCGATCTGGCTGGTGATGAATGCCAACACCACGCTGTTTCCGCTGCTGCAGACCTGGCCCACCAGCAGCCAGAGCGCGGAATCCCTGCTGGTGCGGCGCGAAGGCGATGGCATGCAGATGCTGAGCCCGCTGCGCCACCGCGATGACCCGCCGCTGAGTCTGCATCTCTCGTCCAAGGATGCACAGGATCCGGTGGCCGCCCAGCTGGCGCAGGGCGTGCGCGGCACGCTTCAGGGGTCGGACTACCGCAATCAGCCGGTACTGGCCACCGTCGGCGCCATCCCCGAAAGCGACTGGCTGATCATCTCCAAGGTGGACCGCGCCGAAGCCTTCTCCGACAGCGAGCAGCGCGAGGGACTGGCGGTGCTGCTGATCGCCAGCCTGGCGCTGCTCTTCACCGGCAGCCTGGTGCTGCTGTGGCTGCGCAGCGCCTGGCAGCGCGAGCGCACGCTCAAGCATGATCTGCAAGAGCACATGCTGTGGCTGGATGCGGCGCAAATGGCCGCGGCGATCGGCTACTACGCCTACGATACCGCGACCCGGCGCTACGCCATCTCGCCCATGGCGGCCGAGATTTACGGCTTCGCCGGCCGCTCCACGGTATCGCGCGAAGACTGGCTTGCCGCCGTCCACCCGCACGATCGCAACTGGGTATGGGACTACACCGGCCAGGCCCTCAAGGACCGCCGCGCGCTGCGCATGCAGCACCGCATCGTGCGCGTGAACGACCAGGCGACACGCTGGATCGAGGTGCTCGGCGACTTCATGCAGGACGCGCCCGGCGCCGCCACGCGCATCGTCGGCACGATGCAGGACATCACCGAGCGCAAGCTGACGGAAGAGCGCCTGGAGCACTACCGCCAGGAGCTGGAAGCCCAGGTGCGCCTGGACCCGCTGACGCAGGTGGCCAACCGGCTGGCATTGGACGAAGCCCTGTCGCAGGAATGGGCGCGGGCACAGCGCGCCCACACGCCGGTGGCGCTGCTGATGATCGACATCGACCTGTTCAAGGCCTTCAACGACCACCACGGCCATGTCGCGGGCGACCAGTGCCTGCGCCGCGTGGCCCAGGCGCTGATGCAATCGACCGGGCGCGCCGGCGATCTGGTGGCGCGCTACGGCGGCGAGGAATTCGCCGTGCTGCTGCCCGGCACGGATGAAGAGCAGGCACGCACCGTCGGCGAGCGGCTGCGCCACGCCGTGCGCGAACTGGGGCTGCAGCATCTGCCGGGCGAAGACGGCCACCCGGTCACCATCAGCGTGGGCGCCGCCAGCGTCTGGCCGCACGCCCAGCCCGCGCCCGGCGCGACCGAGCCGACCGGACTGGAACTGGCCAATGAGCTGGTGCACCGCGCGGATACCGCGCTGTACGCCGCCAAGGCGCAAGGGCGCGACCGGGTGGCATCGTGGCTGCCGGGCATGGGGCAATCGACGCTGTTTGACCTGGCCCCGCCGGCGACATTGCAATGAGCTTTCAGGCAGTGCTTTTCGACTGCGACGGCGTGCTGGTGGACAGCGAAGCCATCACCAACGGCGTGCTGTGCCGGATGCTCAACGAAGCCGGCTGGGCACTTTCGCCGCAGGCGTGCCTGCGCATCTTCATCGGCAAGGCGGTGCGCAGCGAAACCGAGCGCATCGAGCGCGAAACCGGCCAGCCGTTGACCGATGCCTGGATGGCGGCCTTCTACGCGCGGCGCAATGAACGCTTGATCGCAGAGCTGCAAGCCATGCCCGGCGCCGTGCAGGCCGTGCGCACGCTGCATGCGCGGCTTGGCGGGCGCATCGCCTGCGCCTCGGGTGCGGACCTGGCCAAGGTGCAGATGCAGCTGGCGCAGGTCGGTCTGGCGCCCTACTTCGGCGCGCATGTCTTCAGCGGCCACGACCTGCCGGCCAGCAAGCCCGCGCCGGACGTGTACCTGGCCGCCGCCGCCAGCCTGGGCGTGGCGCCCGGGCGCTGCCTGGTGGTGGAGGACACGGCCATCGGCGTGCGCGCCGGCGTTGCCGCAGGCGCCACCGTGGTGGGTTTCTGCCCGCCGCAGGGCGCCGTCAACACCGAGGCGCAATTGCGCGAGGCTGGCGCGGTGCATGTGCTTGCCGACATGCACCAGCTTCCCGCCTGGATCAGCGCAGCTTGATGAAGAACAGCACCGTCATCACCAGCCCGATGACGACGATGCTCCAGCGCAGCACGGCGGGCGGCAGCTTGCGCGCACCGCGCGCGCCGAGGTAGCCGCCAAGCGTGGCGGCCACCATCATGATGAGGGCTTCCTTCCACTGCACGATGCCGCCCACCGCATAGATCGCCACGGCAATCGCGGTGAGCAGGGTCGACACCAGATTCTTGATCGCGTTCATTGCATTGAGCCGCGTCTGGCCCAGCAGCCCGAACAGCGCCAGCATCAGAATGCCCATGCCGCCGTTGAAATAGCCGCCGTAACCCGCCACCAGCAGCAAGCCCGCCACCGCTTTTGCGCGCGAGGGCTGCGCGCCCTCGGCACGCTGGCTGTCGGCCCAGCGGCGGATCTGCGGCCCGAAGGCGAACATGGCGGTGGCCAGCAGCAACAGCCAGGGAATCAGGCGATTGAACGCGGCATCCGAAGTCACCAGCAGCAGCGCCGCACCCAGCACGCCACCGACCAACGAAAGCAGGATCACCAGGCGCATCGACAGACCGGGCGCCGGCTCCATGTCCTCGCGCGAACCGGCGATGCTGGCGACATAGCCCGGCAGCAGCGCCACCGTGCCGGTGGCATTGGCGACGATCGGCGGCACACCCACAAAAATCAGCGCGGGCAGCGTGAGAAAGCTGCCGCCACCGGCAACGGCATTGAGCGTGCCGGCGAAAAAAGCGGCGATGAGCAGAAGAGCGATGTCCATGAGGCGTGAGGCGTGAGGCGTGAGGCGTGAGGCGTGAGGCGTGAGGCGTGAGGCGTGAGGCGTGAGGCGTGAGGCGTGAGGCGTAAGGCGTAAGGCGTAAGGCGTGGGGCGTGGGGCGTGGGGCGTGAGGCGTGAGGCGTGGGGCAAGGCATACCTGTGGTGGTTTCCTCGCTCAACGCTCAACGCCGAACGCTCAACCTCCCCCGTAGGGATCTGAAAAGCCCAGCCCCGCAAGAATGGTGGTCTCGCGCGCTTCCATCGCACGCGCATCGTCCTCGCCGGTTTCATGGTCCCAGCCCTGGGCATGCAGCGCACCGTGCACCAGCAGGTGGGCGTAGTGCTCCTCCAGGGTCTTGTTCTGTTCGCGCGCCTCGCGCTGCACCACCGGGGCGCACAGCACCAGATCGGCCAGCACGGTGGGTTCCTGCTGGTAATCGAAGGTCAGTACATTGGTGGCGTAGTCCTTGTGGCGGTAGCTGCGGTTGAGCTCGCGGCCTTCCTCCTCGCCGACGATGCGCACCGTGATCTCGGCAGGCCGGTCGAGCGCGTGGCGAATCCAGCGCGCGACTTTGTGGCGCGCCAGCAGCGCACGGTGCTGCGACGCATCGCGTGCGATCTGCAGGGAAAGCGCGAGGGCACTGAGTGTCATTTAACCAACAAAATGGGCCTATGACGCTTATGCAGCAAGCGATGACAGCTATTGAAATAGTTGCTCACAGCATCTGCGTCGGTACCTTGTGCGTCAGCGAGACCTGGCGGTTTTTCTCGTCGACGAAGACCAGGCGCGGCTGGTGCGTGGCCAGTTCCTCCTCGCTCACCTGCGCGAAGGCCGCGATGATGAGCAGATCGCCCACGCAGGCGCGGCGCGCGGCCGATCCATTTACGGAAATCATGCCGCTGCCGCGCTGGCCCTTGATGGCGTAGGTGACGAAGCGCTGGCCGCTGTCCACGTTCCAGATGTGCACCTGCTCGTTTTCGACGATGCCCGCTGCGTCGAGCAGATCCTCATCGATGGCGCAGGAGCCCTCGTAGTGCAGGTCGCAAAGCGTGGCACGCACGCGGTGAATCTTGGATTTGAGCAGAGTACGGATCATGGGGGTAGGGCAGAAAAATCAGGTCGCGCTGCGCGCCTTGCGCTGCGCATCATAGGCATCGACGATGCGCGCCACCAGCGGATGGCGCACCACATCGGCGCTGGTGAAGTGCGTGGTGGCGATGCCTTGCACACGCCTGAGGATACGCTCCGCGTCCACCAGGCCGCTGGTTGCCCCGCGGGGCAGATCCACCTGGCTGATGTCGCCCGTCACGACGGCCCTGGAGCCAAAGCCGATGCGCGTGAGGAACATCTTCATCTGTTCCGGCGTGGTGTTCTGCGCTTCATCGAGGATGACGAAGGCGTTGTTCAGCGTCCTGCCGCGCATGAAGGCCAGCGGCGCGATCTCCAGCTGGGCGCGCTCGAAGGCTTTCTGCACACGCTCGAATCCCATCAGCTCGTACAGCGCGTCATAGAGCGGGCGCAGGTAGGGATCGACCTTCTGCGTCAGATCGCCCGGGAGAAACCCCAGGCGCTCGCCCGCCTCCACCGCCGGACGCGTGAGGACGATGCGCTGCACGCCGTTCCTCTCCAGCGCATCGACCGCGCAGGCCACCGCCAGGTACGTCTTGCCGGTGCCCGCGGGGCCGATGCCGAAGGTGATGTCGTGCGCCGCGATGTTGGCCAGATACACGCTCTGGTTGGGCGTGCGCGCCTTCAGGTCGGCACGGCGCGTGCTTAACTGAATGGCGCCGTCGGCATCTTCGGCCAGCTGCAGATCGCTGGCCAGCACCAGCTGCACCTGTTCGGGGCGCAGAGGCCGCGCCGCCATCTCGTACAGCGCCTGCAGCACCTCCATCGCGCGCGTGGCCTGCGCCTTGGCGCCCTCCACCTTGAACTGCTCATGCCGATGCGCAACCTTCACCTGCAGCGCGATTTCGATGCTGCGCAGATACTCGTCGGCGGGCCCGCACAGGTGCGCAAGGCGGGTATTGTTCAAGGGAATGAAGGTATGGCGCAGGATCACGCAGATAATTTCCGTCAGGCGCCGCAAGGGTTGCGGCAAAGGATGTGAATGATAGGCAAACTCACCGGACAGCTGCTGGAGAAGAACCCGCCCGAGGTGCTCATTGACTGCCACGGCGTGGGTTACGAGGTGCTGGTGCCGATGAGTACCTTCTACCACCTGCCGGCCACCGGCGAGCCGGTCAGCCTGCTGACGCAGTTCATCGTGCGCGAGGACGCGCAGCTGCTCTACGGTTTTGCCACGGCGGCCGAGCGCCAGACCTTTCGCGAGCTCATCAAGGTCAGCGGCGTGGGGCCGCGCACCGCGCTGGCGATTCTCTCGGGCATAGGCGCGGCAGACCTCGCGCAGGCGGTGACGCTGCAGGAAGCAGGCCGCCTGGTGAAAGTACCGGGCATCGGCAAGAAAACCGCCGAGCGGCTGCTGCTGGAGCTCAAGGGCAAGCTGGGCGCCGACATCGGCGCCCGCGCGCAGCCCGGCAGCCAGGCGCAGACGGATATCCTGCAGGCGCTGCTGGCGCTGGGCTACAACGACAAGGAAGCCGCCGCTGCGCTCAAGGCACTGCCAACTGACGTGGGCGTGAGCGAGGGCATCAAGCTCGCGCTCAAGGCGCTGGCCAAATAACAGGACAACCATGCACACAACGCGTTTCCAGCGGATCTCATCGCTTTGCCTCTTGCTGGCACTGGCGGCCTGCGGCGGTGGTTCGGACGCACCGGCTCCCGCACCATCGCCAGCGCCTGCACCGGCCCCCGGCTCCAATCGCATCGAACCCTATGACCCCGGGCCGCTGCTGAAGCAGGCACCCTTGCCCCAGGCCGAGCTGCCGCTGGTCAGCGCGGTGCCCGGCGCCACCATCACCCTGCCCCTGCTCCCGCCGCCCCTCGCCAAGGCCGGCGATACGCAGCAGGCAGGCACACCGCTGCAGATCGGCACGGGGCGTTCGATCACCGCCACCGCGGACGAGGCATCCACCGCGGCACTGCTGCAATGGCAGCCGGCGGAGCACGGCATGCAGCAGGCCGCGCTGCGCTTTCACGCCGATGGAGCGCAGGGCCTGCGCCTGGGGCTGGCCGTGCGGGCACTGCCAGATGCCGCGCAATTGCTGGTTCAGAGCGCGGACGGACAGGCCCGGCCCATCGACACCGCGCTGCTGCCAGCCGCCGCGCCGCTGTACTGGAGCCCCGAAGTGGCCGGAGAAGAAGCCACCCTCGTCATCCAGATTCCCGCAGCAGCATCGCCGCCGCAGGTGCGCCTGGCGGTACCGCGCCTGTCGCAGACCACCCTGGCGCCCGGGCAGGCACCAACGCTGGCCAAAGCCGGCGCGGGCAGCTGCGAAGTAAGCGTCGCCTGCAGCCCGGACTACATCGAGCAGGGCCGCTCGGTCGCGCGCCTGCGCTTCGTCGAGGCCAGCGGAGACGCCTTCCAGTGCAGTGGCACGCTGATGAACGACATGGCCTCCAGCGGCACGCCCTACCTGCTCACGGCCCGCCACTGCATCGCAGACCAGGCGACGGCCGCCACGCTCACGACCGACTGGCTGCTGCGCGCCAGCGCCTGCGGCAGTCCGGCCCCTTACGCGGGCCACGCACAGCGCACCGGCGGCGCCACGCTGCTCTACACCAGCACCAGCACGGACACCACGCTGCTGCGCCTGAACGATGCGGTGCCCGCAGGCGTGGTCTACGCCGGCTCGTATTTCGGCGCCAATGTCGTCGCGGGCACGGCCATCTCGGATGTGCATCACCCCGAGGGCGACTTGCAGCGCGTCAGCACCGGCGCCATCATCGGCTACAGCAACTGCAGCAGCAGCCTGTGCCAGGACACCGACCGCAGCCTGGCCCGCTTCTACGCGGTGCGCTGGCAGCAGGGCGTGGTCGAGCCGGGCAGCAGCGGCTCCGGCGCCTTCACCGCCATGGGCTCGCGCCGCTATCTGGTGGGGCAGCTCTTTGGCGGAACGTCCAGCTGCAGTGCGCCCAACGGCACGGACTACTTCGCACGCTTCGACGTGAACTACGCGAATGCGCTGCACCAGTGGCTCAATCCTTGACGCAGCCGCACGCCCATGAGCATCCACACCGACGACTTCGCCGCCCCGTCCGCGCCCGCCCATGCCCGCGTGATCTCGGCGGCGCCCGCCTCACCCCAGGAAGAGGCGCTGGAGCGCGCGCTGCGCCCCAAGCTGCTGCAGGAGTACGTGGGCCAGGCCAAGGCGCGCGAGCAGCTGGAAATTTTCATCGGCGCCGCCAGGAAGCGCGGCGAAGCGCTGGACCATGTGCTGTTGTTCGGCCCGCCCGGCCTGGGCAAGACCACGCTCTCGCACATCATCGCGCACGAGTTGGGCGTGCAGCTGCGCCAGACCAGCGGCCCGGTGCTGGAAAAGCCCAAGGACCTCGCCGCGTTGCTCACCAATCTGGAGCGCAACGATGTGCTCTTCATCGACGAAATCCACCGTCTCTCGCCGGTGGTCGAGGAAATCCTCTACCCCGCGCTGGAGGATTACCAGATCGACATCATGATCGGCGAGGGCCCTGCGGCGCGCTCGATCAAGCTCGATCTGCAGCCCTTCACGCTGGTGGGCGCCACCACCCGCGCCGGCATGCTCACCAACCCGCTGCGCGACCGCTTCGGCATCGTCGCGCGGCTGGAGTTCTACACCGCCGAGGAACTCTCGCGCATCGTCACCCGCTCCAGTGGCCTGATGAACGCCCCCATCGAAGCAGATGCCAGCCTGGAGGTCGCGCGCCGCTCGCGCGGCACCCCGCGCATCGCCAACCGCCTGCTGCGCCGCGTGCGCGACTACGCCGACGTGAAGGGCGATGGGCGCATCACGCTCGATATCGCCCGGCGCGCGCTGGCCATGCTGGACGTGGACCCACAGGGCTTTGACGTGATGGACCGCAAATTTCTCGAAGCCGTGGTGCAGCGCTTTGACGGCGGCCCCGTGGGGCTGGACAACATCGCGGCCAGCATCGGTGAAGAAGCCGGCACCATCGAGGACGTGATCGAGCCCTATCTGATTCAGCAAGGCTTTCTGCAGCGCACCCCGCGCGGGCGCGTGGCCACGCTCGCCGCCTGGCGGCACCTGGGCCTGCAGCCAAGCAGCACTGCAGGAGGACTGTTCGATCAGGCTTCTGGCCCGGCGTAGATATCGGGGTAGGTCTCGAAACTCTGCTTGATGAGCTCGCGCAGCCAGACCAGACCCGGTTCGTGGTGGAACAGCGGATGCCAGTACTGGTTGATGGCAAACGTCGGCAGTTCCACAGGCGGCTGCAGCATGCGCACCGTGCCCAGGCGGGCGAAGACATTGCCCAGTTCCAGCGGCACGGTGGCGATCAGCTCGGGGTTTTGTTCCAGCAGCAGCGGCACCATCAGGAAGTGGGGCGTGCGCAGCACCACGGTGCGCCTGATTCCCGTGTCTTCCAGCACCTTGTCATAGGCCACCGGCTCGCGTCCCGTCAGGGTCACCACGATCTGCGGTGTCTGTTCGAACTGCGCCAGGCTGATGTCCTGCCCCCACCGGGTGTTGTCCGCATGGGTGATCGTCACGAAGCTGTGCATGAACAGACGCTGCTTGTACAAGCCATCCGGCGCTGTCCGGTAGGAGCCTATGGCTAGGTCGACGGTGCCCTCGGCCAGCAGTTTCTCGATCTGTTCGGCGGGCACCTGCAAGGTCCGCAGCGAGCACTGCGGCGCTTCAAGCCGCAAGCGCCTGAGCAGCGTGGGCAGGAAGACCAGTTCGCCCATGTCCGTGATGCACAGCACGAATTCACGCTCCGCGGCCTGCGGCTGGAATACCGCCTGCGTGCGGATGCGCTGGCGCACCGTGGACATGACATCGAAGACGGCGGGCTGCAGCGCCTGCGCCTTGGGGGTCGGCACCATCGCGTTGCCCGACTTGACGAACAGCGGATCATCAAAAAATTCACGCAAGCGATTGAGCGCATGGCTGGCCGCGCTTTGCGTCATGTCCAGACTGCGCGCCGCACGCGTCACGCTGCGTTCGGAAAGCAGGGCCTCCAGCACCCGCAGCAGATTCAGGTCGAAGGCATCCATATGAATCTTGTGCATTGTTTGTATGAGAACAATGATATTGCTGCATTCAAGAAGAATCCATACAGTTCATCGGCCTATTCATCAGGAGACCGAGATGTGGCTTCGCAATTGCTGGTACGTCATCGCCTGGGACCATGAGATCCCGGCGGCCACCGAAGGCACGCTGTTTTCCCGCAAGGTGCTGGGCGAGCCCATCCTCGTCTATCGCACCGCGGACGGCACATTCGCCGCGCTGGAAGATCGCTGCTGCCATCGCCATGCGCCCCTGTCGATCGGCCGGCGCGAAGGCGACGCCGTGCGCTGCGGCTACCACGGGATGATGTTCAATGCCAGTGGCCAATGCGTAGACCTGCCAGGTATGGAGCGCATTCCGCCCCGGGCGCAGGTCAAGACCTATCCGGTCGCCTGCAAGAACAACTGGGTTTTCGTCTGGATGGGGGATCCGGCCCTGGCGGATGAGAAAAATTTGCCGGACAACTTCTCGTGCGATCACCCGGACTGGGTCAACATCCCCGGCTATCTGCACTACGACACGCCCTACCTGCTGATCTGCGACAACCTGCTGGACTTCTCGCATCTGAGCTACGTGCACGAAAAGACGCTGGGAGGCTCCACCGCGATTGCACAGGCCCGCCCCAAAATCGAGACGGTGGACGCCGACGGCCAGCGCGGCATCAGGGTCACGCGCCACGTGCACGATGTGCCCGCGCCGCCGTACTACCAGCGCTTTCGCAAGTTCGAATCGAACCTCGACCGCTGGTTCATCTACGACTTTCTTTTCCCCGGCACGCTGTTGATGCACTCCGGCGGGCGGCCCGTCACCGATGCGCCTGACGACCTCAGCCATGCCGTTCAGCTGCACAGCTGCCAGACGCTGACACCCGAGACGGAAACCACGACGCACTACTTTTTCCAGCAGTCGCACCGCCGCGGCGAAGGCGATTCGACGATGAAAAACTCGATGTACCGCACGCTGCTGGAGGCTTTCAACGAGGACTGCCGCATGATCACCGCGCAGTTCAAGAACCTGGCGCCGGGGGCAGAAGAGCACATGCTGCCCCTGCACTTCGATGCCGCACTGGGGCGGTTTCGCCACATGCTCGCAGACGCCGTCGCCCTGGAGCGGGCGGGCGCAATAGCAGGCGCCAGCACTTCCTCCTGACCACCACCGAACCCTGACACCGGAGACACTTTCATGAAATTCCCCCTGATCGCACGGGTTGCGGCTCTGCTCCTGACCGGCGCAATGACGGCAGCACAGGCCGACGTCAATGTCGGCGTGACGCTCTCCTTGACCGGGCCAGGCGCCTCGCTGGGCATCCCCAGCCACAACGCGGTCAAACTGTTTCCCAGGGACATCAACGGCGAGAAGATCAACTACGTGGTGCTCGACGACGGTTCCGACCCATCGACCGCGCTGCGCAACCTGCAAAAACTCTCCGACGACAACCTCGCCGACGTGATCATCGGCTCCAGTATCACCCCTGCGACGCTGGCCATGGTCGATGCCGCCGGCGAACGCAAGCTGCCCCTGCTGAGCCTGGCGGCCAGCGCACGCATCGTGCTGCCGCAGGACGCCAGCCGGCACTGGGTCTTCAAGGCCATTTCCAACGAGAGCCTGGTGGCTGCCGTCACGGTCGACAACATGCTGGCCAACAAGGTCAAGACGCTGGGCTTCATCGGCTTCTCCGACCCCTATGGCGAATCCTGGCTCAATGAAATCAAGGCCGCCGCAGAACCCGCAGGCATCAGGATCGTGGCCGTCGAGCGCTATGCGCGCAACGACACCAGCGTGATCGGCCAGGCCGTCAAGCTGCTCTCGGCCAAGCCCGATGCCATCATGATCGCCGGCGCCGGCACCCCCGCCGCACTGCCGCAGAAAACCCTGGTCGAGCGCGGCTACAAGGGCCACATTTACCAGACCTACGGCATCGCCAACAACGACTTCCTCAAGGTCGCCGGCAAGGACGCGGAAGGCGCCGTGTTCGCGGCCGGTGGCGTGGTGGTGGCGGACCAGCTTGACCCATCCAACCCCACGCGCAAGATTGCGCTGAGCGAAATCCAAGCCTACGAAAACGCATACGGCAAGGGCTCGATGAATATCTTCGCCGCCAATACCATCGACACCAACCTGCTGCTGCGCAAGGCCTTGCCTGCCGCGCTGGCCAAGGCCAGGCCGGGGACGGTGGAATTTCGCAGCGCGCTGCGCGATGCGCTCGAACAGGTGCGCGACCTCGTGACCACGCAGGGCATCATCAACATGACGCCCGAAGACCATGTCGGCTATGACAAGCGCGCCGTCGTTGCCATTCAGGTGAAGAACGGGGCGTGGCTTTATGTGAAGTAAAAACCTCGGCTCGACACATGATGGAGGCGGTTTCATCGCCATCGGTCAAGCAACCATGCGACGTGAATGCCGTACCGATGCGCAAAATTCCGCCCGTTGCTTCAGCCATCAACGCCTTGCGGCGTTGACATGCCCGGCATTCATGTGCAAGATGATTCGTTCAAGATTTCAGCCAGCCCATTGATTCATGACAAGTATTTTCTTTGGCTGAGTTTTTGAAATTTTTGTTTTCAAACTGGAGATATTGATGCCGAAATTCAAAAAAATATTCCTTGGATGCATTGCCATCTTTACACTTGGAATTTCATATGCCGATGTCAACGTGGGTGTGATTCTTTCCTTGACGGGCCCCGCGGCTTCTCTTGGAATTCCCGCGCAACAGACCATAGAGATGTGGCCCACAACCATCGGCAACCAAAAACTCAACGTCACCGTGCTGGACGATGCTTCCGACCCGACGGCTGCGACACTGGCCGCACGAAAGCTCGTTACCAAGAACAACGTGGATATTTTGATCGGTCCATCCATCACCGCGACGGCACTTGCCGTGCTGGAGGTGGCGGGAGAAACAAAAACGCCCATGATCACGCTCTCGGGTGGGGGCGCCGTGATCAACCCTCAGGAAGGGCCCAAAAAATGGGCCTATAAATTGCCGCCCTCGGAAGAAATCCAGTTGAATGTCATTTTCAATCGCATGAAAAAGCGGGGAGAAAAGACGCTCACCATCATTGCGGCCAAAGACGGGTATGGCCAGGTTTTCATCGAAGAAGCCAACAAACTCGCACCCACCGTCGGCATTGACATCGTCAGTATCGAGCGTTTTGCCAGCAACGACACTTCGTTCGTCTCGCAGGCACTGAAAATCATGAGCAAGAAACCGGATGCGGTATTCATCGCAGCATCCGGCACACCCGCGGCGCTGCCTCAGCTGGAGCTGAAGAAAATTGGCTATGGCGGCACGCAATACCAAACCCAGGCGGTCGCCAACAACGATTACCTGCGCGTTGGCGGGAAATCGATCGAAGGCACTTTCATGTCGGTCTCTCCTATTCTGGTCGCGGAACAATTGCCGGAAAACAATATCGTCAAGCCGGTCGCGGTCAATTATGTTGAAAAAGTGAAGGCCAAGTATGGTATCGGCGCACTTTCCCTGTTCGGCGGCACCGCCTGGGATGCGCACCTGATACTCAACCACATCGTGCCTTTGGCAATGAAATCAGCCGCCCCGGGCACGCCGGAATTTCGCCTGGCATTGCGCGACACGCTGGAAAACGACATCAAGAATCTGGTCTTGGCGGAAGGCGTATACACGATGTCGCACACCAACCACAACGGTGCGGACGAGCGCAGCCAGGTACTGGTCGAAGTCAAAAACGGCAAGTGGAAGTTTGTCGACTGACATTGGCCGGATTTCGCTTCATATCTCACGACAAGGAGATTGACATGGAAAGATTATTGACGAAAGAAGAAATTTCAGCGTACGAGCGCGATGGAGTCATATGCGTCAGAAACATATTGACTCCAGAATGGATCGATAAAATGACCAGCGTCGTTGATGCGCAGTTGGCAGCACCAAGCCGCTGGGTCAATGATGCCAATCCCAACGCGAATCGCAATCGATTGTTTACAGATCGGTATCTGTGGCGGGAAAACCCGGAAATCCGGAACTTCGTGTTCGAATCCGGAATCGCCGCCATTGCCGGACAGGCGATGCGAAGCTCGGTGGCGCGGTTTTATTTCGATCACATGCTCGTCAAGGAGCCGGACACCACCGCGCCGACGCCATGGCACCAGGATGTGCCGTATTGGCCGTTCAAAGGCCGCCAGATCTGTTCGATCTGGGTGGCGCTGACCGATTCGACGGTGGAGCAAAGTGCGCTGGAATTCGTGCGTGGTTCACACGCCGATCGGCGCTACTACATGCCGGAACAATTCGGAAAACGCGACAACCATCCCAGCAGTTGGCAGCTCAAGGGCATCGAAGGCGAGCCCGTTCCGGCCATCGAAGAAGACAGAAGCGCCTATGACATCGTCGGCTGGGACATGAAAGCCGGGGACTGCGTGCTGTTTTCTGCCTGGGTCCTGCATGGTGCGCGCGGCAACAGTTCGTCAAAACACCGCCGAGCAGCCATTTCCACCCGCTGGCTGGGCGACGATGCGATCTGGTATCCCCACCCCGGATCCGACCCGACGGTCACGCAGGCGGATGTGACCGTCCAGCCAGGCGAGGCGGCCCACGACGACGACCGCTTCCCGATCGTCTGGAAAAAATGATGGGCGGCTGCCGGCGCCGTCCTACCGCCGGCGCGCGCCCCCGCGCAGCATGCCGACGACGATCAGCGTCTGCGCCGCGTAGTAGCTGGACAGCACCCCTGCCTGCGACCAGGGCAGCGGCTGCACGAAGCGGTTGATCGCCAGCAGCGAATCGCTGAGCATGAAGCAGCAGGCGCCGAGCGCCACCCACAGCGCAGGCCCATTGCGCAGCGTCAGCCAGCGTGCCCAGGCCTGCGCCGCCATCAGCGCAATCACCAGCACATAGGCGGCCACCGGCGCACGCAATTCCGGCGGCAGGCCGCCGTGCCAGAGCAAGGCATACATCCCGCCCCCCAGGCTCAGCGCCGCCAGCAGCGCCTGGCGGTGCGCGAACCACGGCGCATCGCGACGGAACAGCACGATGTAGCACAGGTGGGCCAGCAGAAAACTCACCAGCCCGGGAATGAAAAACCCCGGGAACATGAGGAAGACGTCCCCCGCGAGCGAGCCGAGCAGCGCCAGCAGCAGCCATGCGGACGAATACGAATGAAATCCGCCTTTAAGGCCTGATGGATAAGCGCGATAAGCTGCTGAGATAATAGCAAACACCATGGCTGCCGGCTTGGCGATGTGATGCCATTGAGCCAAGCCGAGTTCAGCGCTTGCCGTGGCCAGCGCACCGGCCTCGATCATCAGCGCCACGGCCATCGACAGCCGCCCCTGCATCACCGCTCCCAGCGCCCACTGGCACACGAGCAGCACGGCAAACCAGAGCAGGTTGTCGGCCAGCGGCGCACCGTCGGCATGCCAGAGGAAAACGCTGACGCCCGCCAGCAGCAGCACGAATTGCACACCCGCGAACCAGCGCTGGGCACGCGTCATCGCCGGGTCGAAGAGGGTCATCCGCGCCAAGTCGAAGGCCGGTTTGGGGAAGCGCTCCGCGACATCCGCCGGCCTCCAGCCCGGCGGCTTGAGCCAGACCAGCAGCTTGTCGCGCCAGCGCCGCGCATGCCAGCTGTCGCGCGCCAGTCCGGCATAAACCTGCAGATTGGCCCAGAGCGGATCCCAGCTGGCGAGCAGCCCGCGCGTGCCGTAGACGCAGGGCTCGCGATCGTCCTCCTCGACAAAGGTGCCGAAGAGCCTGTCCCAGACGATGAGGATGCCGCCGTAGTTCCTGTCGAGATAGCGGTCGTTGACTGCATGGTGGGCGCGGTGGTTGCTCGGGCTGCAGAACCAGCGGTCAAACCAGCCCAGGCGCCCTATCTGCTCTGTATGCACCCAGAACTGGTAGAGCAGATCGACGAGGCCGACGACGACGAACACCAGCGGCGGCACGCCAGCCAGCGCCATCGGCAGGTAAAACAGCCAGCCCAGCAGCGCGCCCGAGCTGGTCTGGCGCAGCGCGGTGGAAAGGTTGTAGTCCTGGCTTTGGTGGTGCACCGCGTGCGCCGCCCACAGCACCGCCACCTCGTGCCCCATGCGGTGCAGCCAGTAGTAGCAGAAGTCGTACAGCAGCAGCGCCAGCAGCCAGCCCGGTGCGCTCAGCCAGAACGCATCGTCGCGCCACAGCGCCAGCTGCTGCCACGCCAGCGTGTACAGCCCCACGCGCAGCAGCACGGTGAACACCGCGCTGGTCTGGCTCAGCATCCCCAGACTGATGCTGCTGACCGCGTCGGCCAGGCGAAACGCCACTCGCCCACGCGCACGGCCCACCATCCATTCCAGCGCCATCAACGCGAGGAATACCGGCGTGACGAGAACGATAATCTGGCTGCCCGACACAGTGTAAAAAAGGGCTCAAATCAGACTCTGACGCTTATCCAGAAAGCGCCTTTAGCTCCTGAAACAGGAATCACCTGGCGGGCTTGGTCTTGCGCGCCGGCGCCTTCTTTGCCGCAGCCTTGCCCTGTGAGCCCTGCGGTTTTTTCGCCGCTGCCGCCGGCGCCTTTGGCACCAGCGAAGACGCCATCTCCTCCGCTGCCTTGAGCGCGCCGGTGGTCATCTCGCGCGTGGCCTGCAAGGCTGCCTGCTGCGCGCCGGCGTCGGTCATGGCCTTGGCGGCGATCTGCTGGAATTGCTGCGTGAGCGCGCCCCACCACTGCAGCGGATCGATCGCCGGCGCGGCCGCGGATTCCCGCGGCTGGGCGGCCTCCTGCGCCGGCGCTTCTGCAGCCGGGGCGGGCGCGGGTGCCTTGGCCTTGGGCGCGGCAGCGGGGGCTGTTGCACCTGCCGCCTTGAATGCCCCGCCCGCGAGGTCCTTCATCGCCACATTCATGCCCTGCAGCGTGGCCAGGGTCATGCGCTGCACCTCCAGCGCCTGGATGGTGGCAGCCAGCGCGCGGGCGTTCTGCTCCAGCCAGAACTGCACCGTCTTGAGCTCACGGATGCGCTGGTCGATTTCTTCCACGCTCATCGTCGGTGCCACCCAGTTGGCCATGGGCGGCATGGCGGGCATGCCGGCCGCCGCACCTTCGGTGAGCTTCTGCAAAAAGTCAAAGCCCGGGACGAAGCGCCCGAAGCCGAAGGGGGAAGAATCGCTCATGTTCGCTCCTCGCGGTGGATGAAGGCGCCAGCTTAGCGCGGCGGCGCCTCGAGGTACAGCGCCGCGAGCCGCGCGCGTGCGGCATCGCTCAAACCCAGACGGCCCTGAAGATAGCCTTGCAGTCCACCCGAGCCCTGGTCGACCGCGGCGAGCGCCGATTGCAGATACTCGGCGCGCACGCCCCAGATCACTTCGTGCACGGCGCGCGTGGTGTCATCCTGCGCGGGCGGCGGCGGACGGCGGTAGAGGCGATTGGTGAGCAGATAGTCCTGCATCACCTGTTCGCGTCCCACCCCCAGGGCCAGCAGCAGCAGCGCAGCCGCAAACCCCGTGCGGTCCTTGCCCGCGGTGCAGTGAAAGACCAGCGGCGCGTCGTCCTGCAACAGTTGTTCGAAAAACTGCGCGAACTGCGGGGCATCGTCGGCGACGAACCCCAGGTAGGTTTCGCGCATGAGCCGATCGGCCAGCGCCACGCCGAAGCGCTCGCCGCGCGCCGCCAGCTCGCGGTAGCGGCGCACCACCGTGGGCTCTATCGGCAGGGGGAGCTGGCGCACCCGTGGCAGGGCATAAGGCTGCGCGGAGCGCTCTTCCTGGCCGCGGAAATCGATCGTTCGGGCCAGCCCCAGCCGAGCCAGCGCCTGCGCATCCGCCTGCGTCAGGGCAGACAGCTGGTCCGAGCGGAACAGCCGGCGCCAGCGCACCCGCATGCCGTTGCCGGCCGCATAGCCCCCCAGGTCGCGAAAATTGCTGGCCCCTTCCAGCGGCAAGGCGCGCATTGCATCATCCATGCCGCAACTGTATGCGATGGCGACGCCGGCCCATGCGCTCACGCGCGGGCGGTCCATTCATGGCGATCGGGGGCTGCCTCCGCTGCGCAGGGGATGTGGCAGCAAGGCAGGATGGTGCGGCTGGCGGGGATCGAACCCACGACCCTTGGCTTCGGAGGCCAATACTCTATCCACTGAGCTACAGCCGCACAAAAGAAGCTTCAAATTATCGCATGCCACCCTGCAGGCGATAGCCAAGCCCGCGCAGATAGGCGCCTACCGCACCCGCACCAACCTGCTCCAGGTCAAACGGCGTGCCGCCCAGAATCCAGGCCTGCAGCAAGCCCTCGAACAGGGCTTGCAGTCCGAGCGCGGCATCGGCGGCGGACAGCGGCAATGACAGGCACTGCTGCTGTCCCGCCAGTGCGAGGTCGCGCGTGAGCTTGGAGTGAAAGCGCTGCAGCGCAGCCTGGTGTCGCTCGCGCACGCCGCTCAATTCCTCGACATACTCCACCCGGTACAAGGCAATCTCGAAAACCCGGCGGGCATGGGTGTCCTGCACCGCCGTCTGCAACAGGCGCTGTACGGCGTTCTGAACACGATCAAGCGGATTTCCGGCAAGCTCCGCGTCGCGGTACGCGGCCTCCAGCGGCAAGGCGACGCGGTCCATCATCGCGTTGAACAGATCCACCTTGTCCTTGAAATGCCAGTAGATCGCGCCGCGCGTGGCGCCGGCAGCCTGGGCAATCTCCGCCAGCGAGGCGCGGCCCACGCCTTTTTTGTGGAAGACATCCTCCGCCGCATCCAGCAGCGCCTGCCGGGTTGCGTCCGCGCCTTCCTTGGTACGCCTTGCCATCTGAAAGAATTCTTGAAAAAAGGGACAATCCGCGATTGTCCGAATCCGTGGATTATACATTCATCGATGTATGTATAATTCCCGGCTCCGCATTTGTGCGCCCAATGCGCGCTGTGCCCAAACATCTGGGCTGGCGCTGGTCAGCGCACCGCCCAGCAAAGGAATTTCATGTTGCGACTGCCTTCCTCGGCCCGTCCTGCCTCCCGTTTGCGCTCGCGCGCGCTGGTTCTCCCGCTGGCCCTTGCGGGCGCACTGGCGCTCAGTGCCTGCGGCCAGTCTGGCGCGCAACCGGCCGGGGGTGGCACGCCGCCTCCGCCCCAAGTCGGGGTGGTCACCGTGCAGCCCGGCAACGTGGGTCTGGTGACGGAGCTGCCCGGGCGTCTGGAGGCCTCGCGCATAGCCGAGGTGCGCGCGCGCGCCGCAGGCATCCTGCAAAAGCGGGTGTTCACCGAAGGGAGTGACGTCAAATCCGGGCAGAAGCTGTTTCTGATCGACGACGCGCCTTATCGCGCCGCCGTCGCGCAGGCACAGGCCAGCCTCGCGCAGGCACAGGCCAGCCTCGCGCAAAGCCGTGCGCTCGCCGATCGCTATGCGCCGCTGGTGGCCCAGAACGCCGTCAGCAGGCAGGATTACGACAACGCCATCGCCGCCCAGCGCGCCGGCGAGGCCAACGTGGCCGCCGCCAAGGCAGCGTTGACGGTGGCGCAGATCAACCTGGGCTACGCGACGGTGACCGCGCCGATCGGCGGGCGCATCGGCCGCGCGCTCGTCACAGAGGGCGCCCTGGTCGGCCAAGGCACGCCGACGCAACTGGCGCTGATCCAGCAGATCAACCCGCTCTATGTGAATTTCACGCAGTCCGCGGCCGACGCGCTCAAGCTGCGCGCGCAAATGGCCAGCGGCAAGATCCAGTCCGCCGGGGCCAACGCGGCCAAGGTCAGCGTGATCCTGGAGGATGGCAGCACCTACACGCACATGGGCAAGCTGCTGTTCACCGACTTGTCCGTCGATCCCACCAGCGGGCAGGTGACGCTGCGCGCCGAAGTCCCCAACCCCGAGCACGCGCTGCTGCCCGGCCTGTACGTGCGCGTGCGCCTGGAACAAGCGCAGGCAGACAACGCGGTGCTGCTGCCGCAGCAGGCGGTGACACGCTCACCCGCCGGCGATACGGTGATGGTGATAGGCGAAGGCGACAAGCTCACGCCGCGCCCTGTCAAGCTCGGCCCAAGCCAGGGCGACAGCTGGGTGGTGCTGGATGGTCTGAAGGCAGGTGAACAGGTGATGGTGGATGGCTTCCAGAAGCTGCCACGCGTCAAGCCGGGCGATCCGATCATCGTGCAACCCGTGCCATGGACGGCGCTGGGTGCCGCCCCCGCCAAGGCGCCCGCGGCACCAGGCAAGGACGCGGCTGCCGCGGCCAAGTCCTGATCGCCGGGAGCACGGCACATGGCCAAATTTTTCATTGAACGGCCCATCTTTGCGTGGGTCATCGCCATCTTCATCATGGTGGCGGGCGCGGTCTCGATCACCAAGCTGCCCATCGCCCAATACCCGGCGGTGGCGCCACCGACGATTCAGGTCTCGGTCGTCTACCCGGGTGCGACGGCACAGGTGCTGGAAGATTCCGTGCTCGCCGTGATCGAGCGCGAGATGAACGGCGCCACCGGCCTCGTGTACATGGAGACGACCAGTCAGGCCAATGGCACCGGCACACTGGTGCTGAGTTTCGAAACCGGCACCAACCCCGACCTGGCGCAGGTGGACGTGCAGAACCGCCTCTCGCGCGCCACGCCGCGCTTGCCGGCGGCAGTGGTGCAGCAGGGCGTGCGGGTGGAAAAATCGCGCTCCAACTTCCTGCTGTTTTCCATGCTGACGACCGAGACCCAGGACGTCACCATCGATGCGCTCAATGACTACGCCGCACGCAACATCGTGCCCGAGCTGCAGCGCCTGCGCGGCGTGGGCACGGTCACGCAGTTCGGCGCCGAACGCGCAATGCGCATCTGGATCGATCCGGCCAAACTCAAGGGCTTCAATCTCTCGCTCGACCAGGTGAACGCCGCCATCCGTGCGCAGAACGTGCAGATTTCCGCCGGCAACCTGGGTGACCTGCCCAGCACGCCGGACCAGACCACCACGGCCACCATCGTCGTGCAAGGGCAGCTCACCACCCCCGAGCAGTTTGGGGCCATCGTGCTGCGCGCCAACACCGACGGCTCCAGCGTTCGCCTCAAGGACGTGGCGCGCGTGGAGCTCGGCGCGCAAAGTTACAGCAGCGGCGCCCGCCTGGATGGCGCGAAAGCCGTGGGCATGGGCGTGCAGCTCACCCCGACCGCCAATGCGCTGGAGACCGCCAAGCTGGTCAAGGACAAGCTCGATGAGCTCCAGCAGTTTTTCCCGCAAGGCGTGAAATACACCATTCCCTACGACACCTCGGTGTTCATCTCGGTCTCGATCCAGAAGGTGGTCGAAACCCTGCTCGAGGCGGTGGCGCTGGTGTTTCTGGTGATGTTCCTGTTCCTGCAGAATTTCCGCTACACCATCATCCCGACCATCGTGGTTCCCGTGGCCCTGCTGGGCACCTTCTCGGTGCTGATGGCCCTGGGCTTCTCGATCAACGTGCTGACCATGTTCGGCATGGTGCTGGTGATCGGCATCGTGGTGGACGACGCCATCGTGGTGGTGGAGAACGTCGAGCGCATCATGGCCGAGGAAGGTCTCACGCCACTGCAGGCCACGCGCAAGGGCATGTCGCAGATCTCGGGCGCCATCATCGGCGTGACCGTGGTGCTGATCTCGGTGTTCGTGCCGCTGGCATTCTTCCCAGGCTCGACGGGCAACATCTACCGCCAGTTCGCCGCGACCATGGGCACGTCCATCGCATTCTCGGCCTTCCTGGCGCTCTCGCTCACGCCGGCGCTGTGCGGCACGCTGCTCAAGCCCATGGCCGAGGGGCACACCGAAAAACGCGGCTTCTTCGGGGCCTTCAACCGCGGCTTCAAGCGCACCACCCATCGTTATGAATCCGGCCTCTCGCGCCTGCTGCACCGCGGCGGGCGCATGCTGGTGGTCTACGCGGCACTGATCGCCGTGGTGGCGCTGATCTACACCAAGCTGCCCACCTCCTTTCTGCCCAACGAAGACCAGGGCAATCTGATCACCAACGTGCAACTGCCGCCGGGAGCGTCGCTCGCCCGTACCGAGGTAGCGCTCAAGGCGGTGGAGAAATACTTCCTCGCGCAGCCCGAAGTGGAGCACATCGTGACGGTGGCCGGATTCTCGTTCTCCGGCCAGGGACAGAACGCGGGCCTGGCCTTCGTCACGCTCAAGCCGTGGGATGAGCGCAAAGGCGCGCAGCACGACGCCAGCGCCATCGCCAACCGTGCCACGATGGCGCTGCATGGCTTTCGCGACGCCTTCCTGTTCGCGATCAACCCGCCGCCGATCCCGGAATTGGGCAACGCCGCAGGCTTCACCTTCCGCCTGCAGGACCGCGGCGGCAAGGGGCATGACGCGCTGGTTGCCGCGCGCAACCAGTTGCTGGGCATGGCGGCACAAAGCAAGGTGCTGGCCGGGGTGCGGCCAGATGGCATCGAAGACGCGCCGCAGATGCAGATCGACATCGACCGCGACAAGGCGGCGGCGCTGGGGGTGGGCTTTGACAGCATCAACGCAGCCCTCTCGACCGCGCTCGGTTCCGCCTACGTCAACGACTTCCCGAGCCAGGGCCGGTTGCAGCGCGTGGTCGTCCAGGCCGACAGCGAGGCGCGCATGCAGCCCGAGGCGGTGCTGGATCTGCCGGTACTGAACAACAAGGGACAGGTGGTGCCACTCAACACGTTTGCCAGCACACGCTGGATCACCGGCGCGATGCAAACCGTGCGCTACAACGGCTATCCGGCCATGAAGATTGCCGGCGGCCCGGCGCCCGGCCTGAGCACTGGCGAGGCCATGGCCGAGATGGAGCGCATCGCCGCCAGCTTGCCCGAGGGCTTCGGCTACGAATGGACCGGGCAGTCGCGCGAGGAAAAACTCGCCGGTGGCCAGGCGATGATCCTCTACGCCTTCTCGCTGCTGGCGGTGTTCCTGGCACTCTCCGCCCTGTACGAGAGCTGGGCGATTCCATTCGCGGTGCTGCTGGTGGTGCCGCTGGGCGTGCTCGGCGTGCTGCTGGCCACCCTGTTCAGAGGGCTGGCCAACGACGTGTATTTCCAGATCGGCCTCGTGACCATCATCGGCCTGTCGGCGAAAAACGCCATCCTGATCATCGAATTCGCCAAGGATCTGCATGCTTCGGGCAAGAGCGTGTTCGAGGCCGCACTGGCAGCGGCGCACCTGCGCTTTCGCCCCATCGTGATGACCTCGCTCGCGTTCACCCTCGGCGTGATGCCGCTGTTCCTGGCCACCGGCGCAAGCTCCGCCAGCCAGCGTGCCATCGGCACCGGCGTGGTCGGCGGCATGATCACGAGCACCTTGCTGGCCGTCCTGTTCGTACCCACCTTCTTCGTACTGGTCCGCAGCTTCTTCAAGGGCAGCAAGCGCCAGCAGGAGCATGATGCCGAGCAGGCCCACCAGCACGGCAACGACCATTGACCACTGACATCGAGCCTCCCATGATGCAAACCACACACTCGCCGCGTACGCTGGGCGCTGCCCTGGCGGCGCTGATGCTTGCCGGCTGCAGCTTCATCCCCGCTTACGAGCGCCCCTCGGCGCCAGTGCCGACCAGCTACCCTGCCACCGTGCCGACAGATACAGCTGGCGCGAAACCGGCAGCAGACATTCGCTGGCAGGACTACTTCACTGATCCGCGGCTGCAATCGCTGATCCAGCTGGCACTGGAAAACAACCGCGACCAACGCGTCGCCGTGCTGCGCGTGGAACAGGCGCGCGCACAGTTCGATATCCAGCGCGCAAACGAGTACCCCACGCTCAGCGGCATTGGCAACTTCACCCGCCAGCCCAGCACCACCACCGGGAAATACGGCTCGGTCTGGCAGGTGGGCGCCGGCATCACCAGCTGGGAGATCGACTTTTTCGGCCGGGTCGCCGCACTCAAGGAACAGGCGCTGGCCCAATACCTTTCCACCGACGAGGCGCGCAAATCAGGGCAGATCAGCCTGGTGTCCGCGGTGGCTTCCGGTTGGCTGGCGCTGATGTCCGACGAAGAGCTGCTTGACCTCTCGCGCCGCACGCTGCAGACGCGCGAAGAGTCGGTCAAGCTCACGCAGTTGCGGCTGGATAACGGCGTCAGCTCTGAACTCGATCTACGGCAAGCGGAAAGCCTTGCGCAGCAAGCGCGTGCCACGCTGGCCCAGCAGGAACGCCAGCGCATGCAGGATGAAAACGCGCTGGTGCTCCTTGTCGGCCAACCATTGCCCGATGAAGTGCGCGCCAGCCTTGCGGCTTCGCGCCTCGCCAAGGCTGCGCCCATGCAGCCCCTGCCCGCCGGCCTGCCGTCGGATTTGCTGCAGCACCGTCCGGACATCTCGGCCGCGGAGCAGCAGTTGATCGGCGCCAACGCCAACATCGGTGCCGCACGCGCAGCATTCTTTCCACGCATTTCACTGACGGCGCAGCTGGGCACGGTGAGTACCGAGCTGTCGGGCTTGTTCAAAAGCGGCTCCTGGGCTTTCTCCTTCGCACCGCAGGCAGTTGTGCCGATCTTCGATGCCGGACGCAACCAGGCGAACCTGGCAGCCGCTCAGGTCGGGCGCGATATCGCCGTGGCCCAGTATGAAAAATCAATACAGACTGCGTTCCGTGAAGTGGCTGACGCCTTGGCTGGCCGCGCAACGCTGCAAAAACAACTCGATGCGCAGCAGGCACAAGCCAAATCCGATACCCGCCGCTTTGAACTTTCCGACCTTCGCTATCGCAATGGCGTAGCCAGCTATCTGGATCTTCTCGATGCACAACGCTCGCTGTTCGCGTCCGAGCAGGCCCTGGTACTCACGCGATTGCAGCAACTGCAAAATCAGGTGGCGCTCTACAAGGTACTGGGGGGCGGCTGGAACGCAGCACCCGATGACCAGGTGGCTGCAAACGCCCGCCAATAGCCGGGACCAGTCTCCGATTTGTGTCCAGATACGAATGGACACTCCTATAATCGGGCAAGCCGCTGCACGCGCGGCACATCTGTATTCATCGAGAACACCATGAGCCAGGAACACGAAGAGACAAACCACGGATTGATCAAGACACCCATGCAGACCTTGGTCGCGGCCGGGCTGGGTTTCGCTGCACCCGTGTTCATAATCATGGGGCTGGTGAGTTTTTATTCGTCCGGTACAAAGACCGGTGTGGGTGCCATTCCGACACCGCAAGCCTTGGAGCAGCGCATTCAGAAGGTTGGTGAATCCGAAGTGGGCGACCCTGCGAAGATTGCAGCAGCGGCGGCGGCCACACCGGTGGCAGCCGCCGCCGCGCCTGCGGCCGCGCCCGCCGCAGATGCCGGCAAGAAAATCTACGACACCACCTGCGTTGCCTGCCACGGTACCGGCGTGGCCAATGCGCCCAAATTCGGCGACAAGGAAGCCTGGGCACCGCGCTTGGCGGCTGGATTCGATGAAGTGCTCAAGATTGCCACCCAGGGCAAGGGAGGAATGCCTCCCAAAGGCGGATCCAGCGCCTCAGATGCCGACTTCAAGGCGGCGGTCGAATACCTGGTCAACTCCGCCAAATAGGTCCATCAGAGCCCCCTCCGCAACCCTCGGAGGCGTCTACCGTTGAACCGGGTCGTGGGCTGGTGACACGACATATCCAAACCGCGCTGGAAGGGTTTGCGCAACAACATCCTCTGGCGCTGCCAGCCTGCCTTGCTCCAGCAATGCAGCTACCGTGGGGACATCGAGGCTGTGCACAATGCCCAGTCCTATAGCAGTGGCGATGTATACCCGGCCCTGCTCATCCAGCAATATCTGCTCAGCAGTTGCTGGTTGATCCGTATGTGACCGAATCTCGCCATCAACGCTGATGCGCCACACCCAGGGCGTGGCCTCAAGCTCAACAAAGACCTGCTGCGGGCCATTCTGGAAGAACCAGCGCCCCCTCCCGTCCGCCAGATAGTTGCGCCCGATGAACGCAAGAAGCTTGACGTGGCGCAGCCAGTCTCCCTTCGAGACGCGAAAGCTTCCCTTGGCCTGTGTTGCCGCATCCCGCAGATACCACCGGCCGCGCGCATCCAACCCGAGCCAGCCAAAGCACGCAGGAACCCGAGGCCACTTCGCAATGGCTTGTCTGACGATTGCATCCATTACGGCATTGTGGCACCCGGAAAAAGGCCCGCTGATGCGCAATGCCAGTTCGTTAAGTCCTGACTGGCATTTTCTTTCGTGGGTACTTGCTGCGTATGGAACGCTTGACTTCACGAGGAAAGCTGCGCCCTGCCTGCGTGGCGCAAGCACGAAGTGCCGGACCCCATCCATCAGCCCTGGCAACAACTGGGGTACGCCAGGCTGCCACGCGGTTTTCTGATCCCGACGCCAGTCGGCGACTACAACCCGACCGGGCCATCAGCTTCAGGGAAGGCCCGGTCAGGCACATCTGCTTCGTCGCGAAAACCAAGGGAACGATGCCTCGATGGATCTGCGCAAGATCGAAAAGACCAATATCAAGTGCGCCCGCAAGTCCTTCGATGAGATGAACCGCCGCTTTGCGCCGGAGAACGTCAAGTACGACGTGGTGGACGGCTTTGGGGAATTGATGAAGGCGGTGAAGTGAGGCGTCTTTTCGTCACCAAAGACTGTTTGCAAGACCAGCACACCTGCGCACGTGCCCAGACATTTCCAGCAAGCGCCTACTGCAGCCGGGACGACATGGCATACCTAATGGCATGCTGGCTCAAGACAAAAAGAAAAAGCCAAAATGAATCAATCACTTAGGCGACGAAGGGAGTCACAAGATGCCTTGAAACCCGCATGAATACTGGCTTTAATCAAATTTGCTTTTTACGATACCCGGAAATATACCCGGTAGCGTTCTGCATTCATGTGCACAAACCGGGGTCGACACCATCGCAGCCGCTTGGGCGTCCCCGGGTGTCGGTGCCTGCCGTGCAGCCGCACGACTGGCAGGGTGCCGCGCCATGTGAGAGACCACCGGCCCGGCTATGGCGCAGCTATCTCGCCGGGCGGATTTTGAGGTTCTGAGCCTCGCTGCTCAGCGCGCGTGGATGGTGGCCAGCCAGCAGCGCACCAATTCACCACCAACACGCGCTGTCAAGCTGGCCGAAAGCGGGTCACTTGCCGGGGTTCTTGACCAGCGCGCGCCAGTCGATAACGCCCACGCCGACATCAAGGCGCACCTTGTAATCGGTGCTGTCCACTTCCCAGCCCTCTTTCTGTTCGAGGAACGGACGGCCCTCACCCACCAGGTAGGCGCGCACGATGCCCTCGATTTGGTTGGGATCGGCCGCCAGGTACCAGGCGATCGTGGAGTCTGCATCAAGGCGCGGATCGGCAACCACCTGCAGGCCACGCACCCAAGCGGGGTTCTCGGTGTCGTTCGTCTTCGACGGGTCAACAGTGCTGGCGACAAGCTGCTCGGCTGCGGTTTCCAGCGCGACAGGTACCAGCAGATAGCGCGGCTGCGGGTCGAGGTAGTCCAACCCGTTCAGCCCCTTCTGGCTGCGCATCGCGGCGCGCGCGGCGCTCAGGCTGGCCACGCTCAGGGCCTCAGCGGTCAGCAGGTTTCCGTGGGTTGCATCAAACAGTGCAACGCTGTCGGCCATCGTCGGGTTCCCCGTCAGCTTGGTGTACACCAGGTCGGCCTCCAGGCGGCGCGCGGCCGCGCCTTGTGCCGCTGGAATGGTGGTCAGCGCCCCGAGGTCATCATTGATCAGGGCTTGCCGGGTGAAGCGCACGATCTTGCCAAAGGTCTTGACGGCAAAGGTTTCTGCGGCCTCGGCAAAGCTGCCGTAGGTGTATTCCGCAGCCTCCCTCACTTCCTCCAGGCTGGGCGCTTCGGACAGTTGCGCCAGGGTTTGCGTGCGGAAGTCCGGCACCGAGCGCTCGCCAGTCCATAAGGTGTGCGTTGCCGGTGCGGCCAGGTAGCCAGTGCGAAGGCTGCGAGCGGTCAGGCTGGTTAACAGGAGGGGAAAGTCGCCGGTCGTGAGGGCGGCGCGGACAACATCGCCCTTGCCCATACCGGCGCAGCTTTTGCCCGCCATGGAGACGAAGCGCTCGGCAAGCGCCACGATGTTCAGCCGCTGGATATCTCGCACGGCGGGATGTGGGTCGTTGACCTTCAGACCGGCGCGAATCATCAGCATGTCCCGGGCGGCGGCGCGCAGCTCGCCAGCGCGGTTGTCCGTCGTCTCCACGCGCGTGAAAGCACCCAGCGGATAGACGGGCGCGGTGTCTTTGCCGAGGTGTGCCATGACCTTGTTCGTGGCCTGATCGGCCGTCATGGCGGGATCATCTTCAAGAGTCTGCAGCAGCGCAGGCATGCCTGGGCGCTGGGCAAACGCCTGAAAGCGCGTGCGAATTTCTTGACGGCGCGCGCGGTCTTCTGCCAGTGCGGCGGCGCGGATTTCTTCGGAGGTGATGGGTGCATTCATGGTGTTGATCCTTTCAAGGATTTCAGGGGGAACGAGGAAGCGACACGCGGCCAGAACCGGCGTGCCGATGGCGTAGGCGGGCGCTTCGATCACTTCGTCAATGAGACCCGCATCGAGCGCCTGATCGGCGGTGAACCAGTGGTCGCCGCCATCCAGCCAGCGATTGATCACGTCGGCGCTTTGCTGGGTGCGGCGGTATGCGGCGCGCATGGTTTGCGCCACTTGGTCGAGGGCGTCGGCATGCTGGCGCAGCTCCTGGGCGTTGCCGGATGCGGCGGACAGCCAGGGCGCATGCACCATCATCAAACTGGTGGCGTGCATCCGGATGCGGCTGCCAGCCATGGCCACGATGGTGGCTGCTGACAATGCCCAGCCCGTAATCGTGACCTCGACTGGCGCGCTCCAGGTGCTCAGGGTGTTGAAAATGGCGATGGCCTCTTGCACGCTGCCGCCCTCGCTATTGATCTCGACAGATAGCGTGGTGCCGGGTGTCAGGCTGGCCAGTTGCGCCCGGATCGTGTCTGCCGAAACGGCGCCGCCGATCAAGCCAAAAACGGTAATGGTGTGGGTCATTTGGTGCTGTCAAACCAGTAGGTCAGACAACACTTTGAGCCATTGGCGATTCAGGGAAAACCGGGCTCTTTCTTGGACGATCAGATGCAACGCATTGGCGCTCAGGTCAACCTGCAGGCCGGTTTGCGCAGCGCGAAATGCTGCGGCCTTCCACGCTGGCCACGCCGGGTCTGGGTCTATCCGGCGGCGCTCCCGTGGCCACTCGGTTGCGATGAAGCTGCGCAAGTGCCGCGCCAGGCGTTTGCAGCCCGCGTGTGTGCTGGTGTCGTTGTCCAATGCGATGGTGTTGAAGGCGCGCACCAGGCAGGCATCGCGCCTTTCGCGCAAGAGGCGGGCTTGCAAATTGCCATAGCGCCCGCTGCGACTGACACCCAGCGCGGCATGCAAGGGTTCGTCCTTGCGAATGGCGGTCTCGATCGCTGCGCACAGGTAATCGCGGCTGGCCTCCGATAGCAGCGCGGTGCGTGCTTCGGTGTAGAGCCGCCCCAGCTTGGCCACAGGGTCGAGCGCCTGCATCAGTGCACCTCACCCGGATCAGGCAGCGGGTCGAGCGAGATATTCATCAGCTCGACAACGACCGCGCCGTCGTGCATCAGGCCCATCAGCAGGCGCCAGGAGCCGCCGGTATAGACAGCCGAAAAACCCAACGAACCAGCGCCTGCTTCAACCGCGCGCAGCGCCTTGGTGGCCTCGATGTCGGGGTAGCGGCGCAGCTCCATATCAGCCAGGCCGATGATGCCGCGTGTGAGGGCGTCAACGATTCGAGTGTGGTTCTCTTGGTCTTCGGGCGTCGGGTAGGTGGTGTGGGTGGGTTTGGTCATTTTGCGGGCTCAATCAAAGTTTTCCGAATCGGTGTCAAGGCCAGGGCCCGCCTCCGGAAGCTCCCCTGAGGGCGCCATTTCCACCGGGCCGGCGCATGCCGCTCCATACCAGTAATCGGGCTCGAAGTCGCTCGCGGCGCGGGAGATTGCGAACGCCACCTCTTCTGACGTCAACCCGCCCTCGGAGTCGCAGCCGCAAAGTTTTTCCGCATCGGCTGCCGACATGACGTGAGAGAGCAGCTCCAGCCAGGTCGCCACTGGAAACGCTGGACGAAACCCACCAGGCAGCACGCGCATGTGCTGCCTCAGAATGTCCACCCAATAGTTGCCGCCCGGCGCGCCTGCCTCCAGGAAAGCCGCGAGCAACCACCCCATGTCTCCCACGAGAGCGAGCACCTTGCGCGGGTCCACGCCCTCGAACACCAGCGGTCGATTGGCCAGATCGAAATCTTTGATCGTGTCCAGGCGCTGCCCCTTCATCCGGCCGGGCTCCAGGTGCCGACGGCGCCAGCGCTCAGCACGCGCCACGGAGTCTGTAGGCATGCCACGCTTGGCCAGGCGCGAGACCATGGAACCCGAAATACCCAACGCCTGGGCCAGCTCCTTTTTGAGCAATCCGCCCGGCTCGCGGGTTCTTTTGAACACAAATGCAAGAGTTGCCTGCTTTGGCATGGATGAACCCCTTTTCTAAACCTAAAAAAAAGAAGGACTGACTACACACCTCGCGGGGTGCGAATTACCCTCAGGCTTGCATCCTGGGAAGTACCTTCGCCCTTGCCGACCGCGCACGGCACGACCCGAGACCTTCTCTCGCGCGCACGCGCACACGCACGCGTGAATGTCGTTAATGGTTTGCCGTGTCACATCCGTCAATTACCACCTGCACGCTGCTCGCTTGACGGATGTGACACGTCGAACGTTTGGGACATTCGCCTGCGCGTGCGTAGCGCGCGCGCGAAGAGAAAACGTTGAAAGGCTCAGACACCGGCCACCCCCAGCAAGTCATTCGCCGCCTTGATGGCCAAGCCATAGAACACGCGTTCGCGGGCGGTGCGGCCCTTGGAGAACTCCCGCTCTAGCCGTTGGCTGAAACTCTTGGTTGAAGGCGCGCGTTCGCCGCTGGCGTCCTTCCAGCGCTTGAATGAGGCGTACAGCGCTGCAACACTGGTGGTGGCGCCGGGGTCACGCTGGCAGCATTCGTCGATCCACAGCTGCAAGTCGTTTTGCTCGCTGCAATACTGCTGTGAGGCATCGGCGACATGGGCGGGAATCGCCAGGCCGGAATCTGCCCACTTCACCGCGCCAGCGATGGCCCACGCAAGGATGCCGGACAGCTCACCCTTGAGTTTGGTCAACAGGTCGTTGTCGCGGCGCGAGCCCTCAAAACGCTGCAGAAACGGCACCAGCACCAGGCGCCGCACCATCGCAAAATCATCGCCCTTCAAACGCGGTTTGAAGTTGCCAGCAACGACGTGCTTGCTCGTCAACCTGAACTCGAAAAAGTCCTGCCGCATGAAGCGCGCTGTCAGGGTTTCATCGCCGGTCAAGCTCTTGATGCGCGCCTCAGACCAATGGCTGCCCTCCTCGATCTCGGAGGAAATTGCAAGCCGTTTTCCTTGCAGGCTGGCAAGCATCGTGGGATGCCCGCTTTGCCGCGAGCTCATCAATGCTTCGCTCGGCAGGTTGTAGGCGTAGCTCCCGCCCACCGCCCGCAGGACATCGAGAAAAACGCTTTTGCCGTTCGCGCCACTGCCATGCAGGAAGAACAACCGTTGCTCGGCCGTGCTGCCCGTGAGGCAGTAGCCCGCCAGGCGCTGCATGAACTCGATCACGTCGCGGTCGCCGTCGAATACCTCGTGCATAAACTTGTTCCACAGAGGCGTTTTTTCGGGCCGTGGCGCAACGCTTGTGCACTGGGTGAACAACAGGCCGTCTCGAGACACGGCGCGCCCCGTAGCAAGGTCTATCGCATCGCCCGGGGTGTTCAGAACCATCGCCTCGGCATCCCACGCGGACACGGGTGTGACGATGCCATCGGCACTGCGGGAAAGCGCCAGGATGGCGCTTGCGGTTGCGGCGCTGCAAATCCGCGCGGCCAGCTTGGCGCCCTTGTCTGGGTCAAGCTCACCTGCTGCTGTGCGACAGATTTCCTTGGTCAGACGGTAGCGGCTCAGCAGCGTATCGCGCTGCCAATGAGTGCCAATGTTCAGCAGCCAGTCCATGCCCGGCGACCAACGATAAGCGCCTGTCGCTCGCGACACAAACCGTTCAGCAAGCTCCTGCTCACTGCCGAATGGCAAAGCATCGTCGTCATCTGCGCCAGCCGGCGCCGAGGCCATCTCTCGCATGGCGCGCTCGACCTGCTCGCGCACCACGTCAAGGCCGGCCAGCTCGGCCAAGTCGTTGAAGTCGGTTCTCTCACCCATGATGCGCCTCCGCAAAGTGCGGATACACCACTTGACCCGACATGGCGCGGGCCGCCTCGGTGGCTCGAAGAAGGCCGGGGTTGCCCGGGGTCATTCGGTCGTCGTCGGCACAAAAGATGAAGCGCACGCCGGGGTAGCGTGCATGCAGCGATCGCGCCGCAGGCAGCAAATTTCCGGCGTTGAATGCGACGGCGCAAGGCCAGCCGGTTGCCTCGAAAAGTGTGCAGGCAGTCGCATAACCCTCGGCAACCAACAGCAGGTCAGAAGGTGCACCTCCGATCAGGTAATGGCAGCCCTGCACGCGCCCGCCAGATAGAAACCGCTTTCCTCCGCGCGCATCGATGAACTGCAGCGATACGATTTCACCCGCTTCGTCAAGCACCGGAATCACCAACGCATCGCGCCAGGCGCGCGCGCCGTGCGGCCGGATCTTTTTGCGCTGCAGATAGGGATGGTCGGCGCGGACGGTCTCGCAATAATCCCACCGCGCACGTGCACGAACAGCCGCCTGCGCGTGTTCCAGCGCCCGATCACGTTGGCGCTCTTGTTGGGCGGCGCGCAGCATGGCCCGCATGCGCGCTCGATCAGCGGCGCTTTGTGCCACTGGTCGCCAGGGCTGCCATGTGTGCGTGCGGCCTTGTTTCCAGCTGCCGAAAACCGCGGTGAAGGGGTCGGCGAAACAAACAGCCCACCCGTTTTTCGTACCCGCTGAATCACCCGCCACGCGAAAGCGATGGATGCGGCCATCGGCCACGGGCGCGAAGGGCTCGACCGGCTCCACGCCGCGATCCGACATGGCCTTGAGAACGTCAAACCAAATGCGGTCGCACTCGTTGACGGATGGCGCATTGGCCGATAGAATCCGATTCGTCATTTTTTACCTTTCAGCCGCTGGCGCAGTGCAAATGCCCAGCGGTTTTTGTTTGGTCATTCGGCTGTGGCAAGCTGCTCCTCGATCCAACGATCGACAGCCCTGCCATCCCATCGCGTGCAACGCGCGCTCATGCGAACAGGCGCCGGAAAATCCCCTTTGGCAACGGCCGCCCAGACCCAGCGCGTGCTGCGGCCGATGCGGCGAGAAACATCGTTGACGGACTCCAGGCTGGGCGGGCGAATGTTTTCTGTTTGCATGAAACCTCCTGCTTCGAACATGCGCGCTACTGCACGCTTGACCAAGCATCCCGGTTTGTGGCTGCAATGTCACGGACAGTAAAAACGGACTGTCCGCTGATCCTGCACAGGCTATTTTTTGCGCTGCCGTTTGCGCCGTGCGACTCGCGCAACGGATTCGGCATCCATCCCGAAAAGCTCTTCCATCCGAAACGCCGCGTCCTGCTCTGAAAGGCCTTCCATCTTGGCGATATAGGCCACCAGCGCTGCTGTCAGGCCCTTGCGACGCGGCGCAGCGTGGGCCTTCTTTACCTCCTCGTATTCCACCGCTGCGCCACGGGCCCGACTGGCGGCCATATTGCGTTGATCCGCCGCATCAACAATCCACCGCCGCGCGAACTTTTCAATGAGGAAATTCATGATTTGAGCGAGTTGTCCGCGCGATGCCAGATCCAGCAGCACCGCGCCGCCAATCAGCTCTCGCACGGCCCACAGATCTTTGGTATCAATATCCAGGCGGCGCGAATCACCTGCGCCATCCGTGGCGTGGTAAAAGCGTTGAACTGCGGCCGAATCGAACCACTCGCGCCCCGTGAGGTCTCCCTTTTTCAAACCGAAGACAGCGCCTATGGCATCAGCCATTTCTTCTTCGCCGAGGGCAGAAAACTCAAATTTTTTATCCGTCATTGACTTTCTCCTTGGGTGTGCTGGACGGTAGCCAACTCATCCAGCGCGTTTATCGCATCGCGCGCCAGGGCATGCGCTGCGGTCGCCAGACCGCCCACCAGACACGGCGCCAGGTGTAGCTGGTTGCCATCGCCAGCGGCCAGCAAAACGGCCGCGATCGCCTCGATGCCGCGCAGGCGCTGCACCATCGTTTGCGCGTCAAAAGGCTGAAAGATCACGGCGCGCTCAAACCCGCTGAAAGCCTCTTGCATGTAGAGCTCGTGCAAATCCAGCGCCTCGCGTATGGCACTCTCGGGTTCGTGCCTGGGCGTTGTGTCGTGGTGCATTTTTCATGCTTGCTCCTCCGCGTCGAGTGCATCGGCGCAGCGTAGCAGCAGCGCAGCCAGGGCGCGCGCCATGGTGGGCGTGACACGCACCATGCAGCTGCTATCGGGCGTGCACGTGCTCAGGTCAACGGCGCGCCACCAGCGGCTGGCTGCAACAGCCGTATGCCTGCCGCTGGTGGCGTCGATATGCTCAAAAGCCATCAGGCGATCAGGGCTCAGCCACGGCGCTGCATGGAACTCGACAGGCGCGGCTGTAGTGGTGGTGGTGGTGCTCATTGCGCACCTCCCGCAGCACGATCGAGACGCCGCAGCGCAGCCAGCGCCAGGCCGGTTTTGCGCCGGGCGCCTGCCAGATTGCCGCCGGGCTGGCGCAGGTAGTGCAAGGCCACGCTCAGCGCGTTGTGCGCGTCGCCAAAGGCTTGCAGGGTTTCGGTAGAGGCGCCCGTGTCGGGCAGGGAAGGCGCGGCGCTGCGGCTGCGCAGGGGGATCACCATGGACATGGTTTCATGCTCCTGATCGAGACTTGAACCACCTGCCGCGTTTTGAAGCGCAGCAGGTGGACGGGATGTTCAAAACACAGTGATCAGACCGTGCGCCGGGCGTTGCCGCTTCGGCCATCCCGCCCGAAACCTTGAACGCGGGCGCGGCCCGCATTGCAGAATCCAGACGTGACAAAACCTCGCTATCGGGGAGGTTGCACCGCTGACCAAAAGGTGTTTTGAAGCACCAGCCCATCAAAGGGCCGAGGCGAATTATGCACGCACGCGCGCCGTTGTCAACGCCGTGGCGCTGCGCCTGGGCGCGATGCCGGTCGGCAAACCTGCCGGTCAGCCCATGCGCGGATGCAGCTCTATCACCTGGGCGCCACGGCGCGCCTGATCCAGGTAATCCGCCCACCACAGCATCATCTTCCGGCGCTCGGCAAGGTGCTGGCTGTGGTCGTAGGCGGCGGCGATCTTGTCGCGCTTTTGGTGTGCCAGTTGCGCCTCGATCACGCGGTCGGCGAAGCCCTGTTCATGCAGGATGGTAGAGGCCAGCCCGCGGAACCCGTGCCCGGTCATTGAACCCTTGTAGCCCATGCGCGCCAGTGCAGCCAAGACGGTGTTATTGCTCATCGGCTTTTCGTGGTCACGCTCGCCCGGGAATAGCAGCGAGCGGCAATTGCTCAGCGTTACCAATGTTCGTAGCAGCTCAATCGTTTGCGGCGCCAGCGGTACCAGGTGCGCAGTTTTCATCTTCATGCGCTCGCCCGGAATGCGCCACAGGCCGGCCGCAAGGTCGAACTCCTCCCAGCGTGCGCCGATCAGTTCGCTGGTGCGGACAAAGGTCAGATTCATCAGCTTCATGGCCAGCCGGGTATAGGGACTGCCTTGGTAAGCCTCGATCTTGCGCAGCAGCTCGGGCAATTCGGCCGCATCGATGCGCGCGAAGTTCGTCGTTCTCTTCGGCTTGAGAACGTCACCGGGGCGAAAATCCGTCGCCGGGCTGCGCTCGATCAAGTCCTCGGTCACGGCAAAGCGCAATACGGCACTGGCAATCTGCAGCGTGCGATAGGCCAGGTCAGACACGCCGCGCGCCTCTACGCCTTGCGCCATGGTCTTGAGGTGCTTTGCCGTAATGGAGCGCACCGGCATCTTGCCCAGCTTGGGGAAGATGTCATTTTCCATGCGGGCGATCGTGTAGGCGGCGTGGCGCTCGTTCTTGCCATGGCGCCAGCGCTGCCACCACAGCCGGGCCACGTGCTCAAAGGTGTTTGCGCTGTCGGCCGCCTGTTGCTCGCGCGCGGCGCGCCGTTGCGCGGACGGGTCTTTGCCCATTGCCAGCTGCTCGCGCGCCTGCAGGTGCAAGGCCCGGGCGTTGGCCAGGCTCACCACGGGGTAGGAGCCAAGACTGATCATTTTTTCCTTGCCCGCGAAGTAGTAGCGGAAGCGCCATAGCTTCGCGCCTGATGGCGTGACGTCAAGGCACAGTCCGCCTTGATCGGCCAGGCGGTGCAGGGCTTTTTCCGGCGGGCAAACCGCCTTGCGGCAGGTGATGTCAGACAGGGGCATAGCGCTATTTTGCGGGTATCTTTGTAACAAAATCGTTACAGGGAAAAAGATACCCGCAAAACTACCCGTTTTTGACCCTGCATTCATGTGCACGGTAGTGCGCGGTAGTGCATTAAAAAACCCCGTAAGTGATTGATCTTACGAGGTCTTTTTGCACGGTAGTGCACGGTATTTCAGCTATCACTGGCGGAGACGAAGGGATTCGAACCCTTGATGAGGCTCAACACCCCATACTCCCTTAGCAGGGGAGCACCTTCGGCCACTCGGTCACGTCTCCAGGAACCCGCGATTATGCCTGAGTTCGCGGGTCAATCCGTCACAATTTCAGGCGGATCGTCACTGGTCAAGCCCAAACGCCTTGTGCAGGGCGCGCACGGCGAGTTCGACGTATTTTTCGTCGATCACGACCGAGGTCTTGATCTCGCTGGTGGAGATCATCTTGATGTTGATGCCTTCTTCGCTCAGCGTGCGGAACATGGTGCTGGCCACGCCCACCTGGCTGCGCATGCCGATGCCGACGATGCTGACCTTGGCGATGTGCGCATCGCTCACGAGCTGGTCGGTGCCCAGCTGCGGCAGCACCTTCTCGCGCAGCAGCGCGCTGGCGCGCTCCAGATCGCCGCGCGGCACGGTGAAGCTGAAATCGGTGATGCCGTCCTTGCTCAGGTTCTGGATGATCACGTCCACATCGATCCTGGCGTCGGCCACGGCGCCGAGGATCTGGTAGGCGATGCCGGGCTTGTCGGGCACGCCGAGCACGGAAATCTTGGCCTCATCGCGCGAGAAGGCGATGCCGGAGACGATGGCTTTTTCCATTTGTTCATCTTCCTCAAGGGTGATCAGGGTGCCGGATGCGGCCTCTTCGTTGATGGCGATATCCCAGGGCGTGAAGCTGGAGAGCACGCGCAGCGGCACCTTGTACTTGCCGGCGAATTCGACCGAGCGAATCTGCAGCACCTTGCTGCCCAGGCTGGCCATTTCCAGCATTTCCTCGAAGCTCAGCGTCTTCAGGCGTTTGGCTTCCGGCACGACGCGCGGGTCAGTGGTGTAGACCCCGTCCACATCGGTGTAGATCAGGCATTCGTGCGCCTTGACGGCGGCGGCGATGGCGACGGCGGAGGTGTCCGAACCGCCGCGGCCCAGCGTGGTAATGTTGTTGCCCGCGTCTATGCCCTGAAAGCCGGTGACGATGACCACCTTGCCGGCATCGAGCTCGGCGCGGATGTGCTTGTCGTCTATCGATTCGATGCGCGCCTTGGTGTAGCTGCTGTCGGTGCGCACCGGTACCTGCCAGCCGGTGAAGCTCACGGCCTGCTGGCCCTCGCTCTGCAGCGCGATGGCCAGCATGGCGGACGATGCCTGCTCGCCGGTGGCGGCGAGCTGGTCGAGCTCGCGGTGGTAGGCGTCGCTCGGGCGCCCGGGGGCGAGCTCCTTGGCCAGGCCGAGCAGGCGGTTGGTTTCGCCGCTCATGGCGCTGGGCACGACCACCACCTGGTGGCCTGCCCGCACCCATTTGGCGACGCGCCGCGCGACATTGCGTATGCGCTCGGTGGAGCCCATCGAGGTGCCACCGTATTTGTGAACGTACAAGGCCATGAGAGTGTGCGTGGTGCGGCGCCAGATGCTCGGAATACCCGGCTTGGCGGCGCCTGGGGTGAATTCAGGACAGCCGGAAATTGTACCAATGCAGCAGCGCGCCTTCGCGCCGCACAAAGCCGCCGCCGACCTTGAGATCGATGCGGTGTCCGCGCGTGGAGCACGCCGCGATCTGCACCAGCAGCGCCTGCAACTGGGCTGCGGTGGGCGTGGTGGCATGGTGCTGGCGCAGCCAGTGGCGCAGCACATTGGCCTGGCGCGCTGCGCTCAGCCCCCGCAGCGCCGCAAGGGCGGGCGGCACGCCCACGGCCGTCAGGTCTTCCTCGGCCAGCTCCTGCAGCAGTTGCGCGGCCTGGGCCGCGTGGCGGCTGGAGCGCGCAAAGGTATCGCGAAATTGCGGGAACACCTGCTCCAGCACGGGCAGCAGCCGGTGGCGGATGCGGTTGCGCGTGTAGCGCTCGTCCTGGTTGCTCGGGTCTTCGATCCAGCCCATGCCCTGCGCCTGCAGCCATGCGCGGATGTCGGCGCCCGCCACGGCGAGCAGGGGACGGTGGAAGGTGATCCCGCCCTGCTGCCAGCGCGCCGGCATCGCTGCCAGCCCGGCGACGCCCGCGCCACGCGACAGTGCCAGCAGCAGGGTTTCCGCCTGATCGTCGGCATGCTGGGCCAATGCAATATTTTTGATAGCTGATAGCGCTTGACTGGTCTGCGCCAGATCCTCAAAAGCCTTGTACCTTGCACGCCGAGCTGCGTCCTCCGGGCTCTCGCCTTGCGCGTGGCGCGCATCGACATGGGCCACCTGCAGCGGCACGCGCAACCCGGCGCACAGCTGCTCGCAGTGGCGCACGAAGCCATCGGCCGCCGCCTGCAGCCCATGGTGGACGTGCAAGGCCCGTACCTGCCCCGGCCAGCGGCGCGCGCAGGCGACGAGCAAGGCGGTGGAATCGGCCCCGCCGCTCAGGGCCACGGCCAGCGGCAGGCTGGGCGAAAACGCGGCAATGGCTGCATCAAAGAGTTGCGTCATGCCGCTGGCACCAGGCCATTCAGTCCGCGGCCGCCGAATCAGTGCGCGTCGGCCTTGGTGTCGGTAAAGCGCCCATAGCTGCGAAGGCGCTCGTAGCGGCGCTCGAGCAGTTCCTTCACCTTGAGATCGGCCACCTGGCGCCAGGCGTCGCCCAGCGCGCGCTTCAAGCTGGCGGCCATCTGCTTGTGGTCGCGGTGCGCGCCGCCCACGGGTTCGTTGACGATCTTGTCCACCACGCCCAGCGCCTTGAGCCGGTGCGCGGTGATGCCCATGGCCTCGGCGGCGTCCTGCGCCTTGTCGCTGGTCTTCCAGAGGATGGAGGCGCAGCCCTCGGGGCTGATGACCGAGTAGATCGAGTATTGCAGCATGATGAGCTGATCGGCCACGCTGATGGCCAGCGCGCCGCCCGAGCCGCCCTCGCCGATCACGCTGGTGATGATGGGCACTTCCAGCTGCGCCATCTCGAAAATGTTGCGGCCAATCGCCTCGGACTGGCCGCGCTCCTCGGCATCGATGCCCGGGAAGGCGCCCGGCGTATCGACGAAGGTGAACACCGGCAGCTTGAATTTTTCCGCCGTCTTCATGAGGCGCAGTGCCTTGCGGTAGCCCTCGGGGCGCGTCATGCCGAAGTTGCGCGCGGCGCGCTCCTTGGTGCTGCGCCCCTTCTGGTGGCCCAGGACCATGCAGGCGTTGCCGTTGAAGCGCGCCAGGCCGCCGACGATGGATTGGTCATCGGCGAAGTGCCGGTCGCCGTGCATTTCGATGAAGTCCGTGAAGATTTCGTTCACGTAGTCCATCGTGTAGGGCCTGTCCGGGTGGCGCGCGATCTTGGTGATCTGCCACGGTGTCAGGCTGCTGTAGATGTCCTTGGTGAGCTGCTGGCTCTTTTTCGTGAGCTGGCCGATTTCTTCGGAAATATCGACCGCGCTTTCGTTGTGCACGTAGCGCAGTTCCTCGATTTTGGTTTCAAGCTCCGCAATCGGCTGCTCGAAATCCAGGAAGGTTTTTTTTGCCAAGTTGTTCTCTCCTCGGGCGCCGGCACGTGGGGCGCGCCCGCCGCGGACCGGACTTCAATTCAGACCGGAAGCGGATCCAATGAGCGCCAAATATACCAACTCGCCACGCTGCACCAGGGCGCCCAGGCCTGGGCCACCTCGCGGATTTCGCTGCGGCTCACCGCCTCGCCCGAGAAATAGTGGCGGCTGATGCCACGCGCCAGGCCCACATCGTCGAGCGGCAGCACATTGGGCCGCGCCAGATGGAAGATCAGCAGCATCTCGGCCGTCCAGCGGCCCACGCCGCGGATGGCGGTGAGTTCGGCGATGATGGCCTCGTCCTCCATCCGCGCCCAATCCTGCACATGCAGGCGGCCGTCGCTGAAGTGCAGCGCCAGATCGACCAGGTAATCCACCTTGCGCGCCGACAGGCCGGCGGCGCGCATGTCGTCCACCTTGAGCAGCAGCACGCGCCGGGGCGTAACCTTGCGCGAGAGCCTGGCAAAGCGCTCCCAGATGCTGGAGGCCGCCGCCACCGAGACCTGCTGGCCGATGATGGAGCGCGCCAGCGTCGCGAACGCGTCCTGCCGGGGCTGCAGGGCGGCGTTCTCGAACTGCGGGATCAGACGGCGCAGCACGCGGTCTTTCCGGGCCAGGTGCTTGCAGGCATCGGTCCAGTAATCCGGTTCGGAATTAACGGTTTTGATAGCTATCACCGCCCGTCCCATCTGCGTTTTAGCCCTATTTTTATGTTGAACATTCAGACCGCCTCCCAGGTCGTGCCGCCGGGGCCGTCCTTGAGTGCAACGCCTTGCGCCAGCAACTCCTGGCGGATGCGGTCGGCCTCGGCCCAGTTCTTGGCGGCCTTGGCGGCGGCACGCGCGGCGATCTGCACCGCGATCTGCGCTTCATCCAATGGGCTGCCGGCCTGCAGAAAGGCCTGCGGATCGCCCTGCAGCAGACCCAGAACGCCGCCCAGCGCCTTCAGCAGGCCAGCGGTCCGCGCCGACCGGCTGCGGTTGACTTCCGCGGCCAGCTCGAACAGCACAGCCACCGCCTCGGGCGTGCCGAAATCCTCGTCCATCGCCGCCTTGAAGCGCGCGGCGTGCGGCTCGCTCCAGTCCATCTCCACCGCCTCGGGCGCCACCAGCGACAGCGCGGTGTACAGCCGCTTGAGCGCGGCGCGCGCATCGTCCAGGTGCACGTCGCTGTAATTCAGCGGGCTGCGGTAGTGGCTGCGCACGACGAAAAAGCGCACGGTCTCGGCGTCGTAGACCTTGAGCACGTCGCGGATGGTGAAGAAGTTGCCCAGGCTCTTGGACATCTTCTCGTTGTCCACGTTGATGAAGCCGTTGTGCATCCAGACCTGCGCGAAGGGCTTGCCGGTGACCCCCTCGCTCTGCGCGATTTCATTTTCGTGGTGCGGGAACGCCAGATCGGCGCCGCCGCCATGGATGTCGAAACTCTCGCCCAGCAGCGCGCAACCCATGGCCGAGCATTCGATATGCCAGCCCGGGCGCCCGGCGCCCCAGGGGCTTTGCCATTTCACCTCGTCGGGCTCCTCGGGCTTGGCGGACTTCCACAGCACGAAATCCAGCGGATCGCGCTTGCCGTCCTGCACCGCCACGCGCTCGCCGGCGTTGAGCTCATCGAGCGACTTGCCCGAGAGCCTGCCGTAGCCCGGAAACTGGCGCACGGCGAAATTCACGTCGCCGCCCTGCCCCGCCTGGTAGGCCAGGCCTTTGTGTTCGAGCCGGCCGATCATGCCCAGCATCTGCGGCACGTAGTCGGTGGCGCGCGGCTCGTGCGTGGGGCGCTCAACGCCCAGCGCATCGGCGTCCTGGTGCAGCGCGGCGATCATGCGGTCCGTCAGGCTGCGGATGCTCTCGCCGTTTTCCACCGCGCGGCGGATGATCTTGTCGTCGATGTCGGTGATGTTGCGCACATAGGTCACCGCCAGGCCGGAGGCGCGCAGCCAGCGCTGCACCACGTCGAACGCGATCATCGAGCGCGCATGGCCGAGATGGCACAGGTCGTAGACCGTCATGCCGCAGACATACATGCGCACATGGCCGGGTTGCAACGGGGCGAAAGCTTGCACCGCACGCGCAAGCGTGCTGTAGATACGCAGACTCATGGATGGTGTGGACAAAGGCGCCGCCCGCGCCGGCCGGCGGGCCGGGAGACCCCCTCAGATAGAATCCGCCGCAGTATAAATCGCGGGTCCCGCGCACAGATTCCACGCACTCCCGCACCCGGAGAATCTCCATGCCTTTCGCCCGCCTCTCCCTCCCCCGTTTTCTGCAGCTGGCGGCAGCGGCAGCGCTGCTGGCCGCATCGGCGGCGCAGGCGGCCGACTACGGCGACATCACCAGCCTGCTCAAGGCCGGCCAGCCCGCCCAGGCGCAGGTGCTGGTGGAGCAACGCCTGGCGGCCACGCCCAAGGATCCGCAGCTGATCTTCCTGCGCGGCGTGGCGCAGAGCGAAAGCAAGCAGGCCAAGGCGGCGATCGAGACTTTCAACGAGCTCATCCGCGACTACCCCGAGCTGCCCGAGCCCTACAACAACCTGGCCGTGCTGTATGCCCAGGACAACCAGCTCGACAAGGCGCGCGTGGCGCTGGAGATGGCGGTGCGCAGCAACCCGCGCTACGCCACGGCGCAGGAGAACCTGGGCGACATCTACGCCCGCCTGGCGGCGCAGGCCTACCACCAGGCGCTGCGGCTCAATGCCAGCGCGGGCGATGGCACCCAACGCAAGCTGGCGCTGATCCAGGAGCTGTTTGACACCCCGGGCGGCGCAGGCGCGGCACCGGCGAAGTCCAGCGAGGCGCCGGCCGCCGCACTCACCACAACCGCCGCTGCCGCAGGCGCGGCGCCTGCCCCGGCGCCGGCAAGCACCGCCGAACACGGCAGCGCTGCCGCCGCGCAGCCTGGCGCACCGGCGCCCGACAGCCAGGCCGTGGCCAAGGCCATAGAGGCCTGGGCGCAGGCCTGGTCCGAGCGCGACGTGCCGCGCTTTCTGGGCAGCTACGCCAGCGATTTCGTCCCGGAAAGCCCGCTGTCGCGCCAGGCCTGGGAAGAACGCAAGCGCACCCAGATCCGCAACAAATCGCACATCGACGTGCGGCTTTCAGACCTGCAGATCGCCCTACGGGGCCGGCAGGCGGTGGCGCAATTCCATCAGGCCTACCAGGGCGATGCGCTGCAATTGCAGACACGCAAGGAGCTGGCGCTGGTGCAGCAGGCGGGAACCTGGAAGATCGCGCGGGAATCCATTCTCCGGTGACGCACCGCCCATTGGCGGTGCAACGACCGGCACACCCTGCGCCAGCCATCGCCGGCGCTTTTTTCATTGAGGAATAACTGATGATCTCCAGACGGGCGGCCGCGCAGGCCATTTTCATCGGCGCCGCAGGCGCGCTGGGCCTGCCGCTGCAGGCCGCGGAGCAGGCCGCGCCCAGGGTGAAGCTCAAGACGAGCCTGGGTGACATCGTGGTCCAGCTCGACCCGGCCAAGGCGCCCAGGACAGTGGAAAATTTCCTGCAGTACGTCAAGGACAAGCACTACGACGGCACGGCGTTTCACCGCGTGATCAACGGCTTCATGATCCAGGGCGGCGGCTTTACGCCCGACATGGCGCAAAAGCCCACGCGAGCGCCCATCCCGCTCGAAGCCGGCAATGGCCTGAAAAACGACCAGTACACCATCGCCATGGCGCGCACCGGCGACCCGAATTCCGCCACCTCGCAGTTCTTCATCAACGTCAAGAACAACGACATGCTCAACGCCCCCAGCCCCGACGGCCACGGCTACGCGGTGTTCGGCAAGGTCGTCGAGGGGCAGGAGGTGGTTGACAAGATCAAGGCGGTTGCCACCGGCAACCGCGGCCCCTTCCAGAACGTGCCCGCGACACCCGTCGTGATCGAATCCGCCACTGTCTTACCCTGAGGAAAACACCATGAACCACCCGCAAGTCCAGCTGAACGTCACCATCAACGTGGCCGAAACCGCCACACCCGGCGTGATCGTGCTCGAACTCGACACCGACAAGGCGCCCGAATCCGCCGCCAACTTCCTCGCCTACGTGAACAAGGGCCACTACGACGGCACCATCTTTCACCGCGTGATCAAGAATTTCATGCTCCAGGGCGGCGGCTTCACCCCCGACATGCAGCAAAAGCCCACGGATGCGCCGATCCGCAACGAGGCCGCCAACGGCCTGAAGAACGACAAGTACACCATCGCCATGGCGCGCACGGGCGACCCGCACAGCGCCACCGCGCAGTTCTTCATCAACGTGGTGGACAACGATTTCCTCAACCACACCGCGCCCTCGGGCCAGGGCTGGGGCTATGCGGTGTTCGGCAAGGTGGTGCAGGGCCAGGACGTGGTGGACCAGATCAAGGGCGTGCGCACCACGCGCAAGGGCCACCACGACGACGTGCCGTTCGACACCGTCGTGATCGACAAGGCCGTCGCGCTCTGAGCGGCAGGGCATGCCGGTGCCGCCCATCGCCGCACTGACGGCACCGAGCAGCTGGCGCGCCGTTGATTGCCTTTCGGACCTGCACCTGGACGCGGCGCACCCGGCCACGCTGCAGGGGCTCGCCAGCTACCTGGACCGCACGCCGGCCGATGCGGTGCTGATCCTCGGCGACCTGTTCGAGGTCTGGGTCGGCGACGATGCCATGACCGAGCCCGGCAGCTTTGAAGGCGAAGTCTGCACCTTGCTCGCCAGGGCCGGCCGCCAGCGCGCGCTGTACTTCATGCACGGCAACCGGGATTTTCTGGTGGGCCAGGGCTTTGCGCGCGCCACCGGCATCACGCTGCTGGCCGACCCCACGCTGCTCACGCTCGGCAGCCGGCGCTGGCTGCTGAGCCACGGCGATGCGCTATGCTTGGATGACGGGGATTACCAGCGCTTTCGCGCCATGGTGCGCGATCCGGCGTGGCAAGCCAGCGTGCTCGCCCAGCCCCTGGCCGTGCGGCGCGCGCAGGCGCGCGGCATCCGCAGCGAGAGCGAGGCGCGCAAGCAATCGGGCGCGGCCTATGGCGACGTGGACAGCGCCGCGGCGCTCGATTGGCTGCGCGCCGCGCAGGCGCCCTGCCTCGTGCACGGCCACACCCACCGCCCGGCGGACCACCAGCTCGCGCCCGGCGTCACGCGCCTCGTGCTGACCGACTGGGATCTGGACGCGGTCGAGCCTCGCGCCGGGGTGCTGCGCCTGACCGCGCGGGGCGCCGGGCGGCTGCCGCTGGACGCGGTCTAGTGCCGCGCCTCTTCACCCGCCTCGCCGCGCGGCTGCAACGGCTGCTGGCGCCCGTGCCGGTCATCGATGATGCGCTGTGGCTGCCCACGCTCGCGCACTACCCGTTTCTCGCGGCGCTGCCGCTGCAGGACCAGGCCAAGCTGCGCGCGCTCGCGGCGCTGTTCTTGCGGCACAAGGAATTCACCGGCGCGCATGGCCTGGCCGTCACCGATGCGATGGCGGTGGCGATCGCCGCCCAGGCCTGCCTGCCGCTGCTGCATTGGGGCGAGCCGCGCAATGCGCTGCGCTGGTACGGTGATTTCGTCGGCATCGTCGTGCACCCGAGCGAGGCGCTGGCGCACCGCGAAACCATGGACGCCGCGGGCGTGGTGCACCACTACAACGAACCCTTGCTGGGCGAGGCGATGGAGCATGGCCCGGTGATGCTGGTCTGGCCCGCGGTGCAGGAGGCCGGCCGGCGCGCCAGCAGCGTGGTGATCCACGAGTTCATGCACAAGATCGACATGCGCGCCGGGCATGCCAACGGCTGCCCGCCGCTGCCGCTGCATTTCATGGGCAGCGCCACCCTGCGCGCCGGCCGGCGCCTGTGGCGGCGCACCTGGACGGTGGCCTACCAGCGCTTTCGCGAACAGGTTGCGATGGCCGAGCGCTTTGGCGGCGACTGGCCCTGGCTGGACGCCTACGGCGCAACCGCGCCCGCCGAGTTCTTCGCCGTCGCCTGCGAGGCGTATTTCGTTGATCCGGCGGGGTTTGAGCGGGAGTTTCCCACGCTCATGCCGCTGCTGAATGCGTTCTTTCGCCCGGCTGCAGCGCCGGGCTGACGCGGGCTACGGCCTGGCCGCGGGCACCTTGGCAACGCGGGCGCGCACCTTGCCGAGCACGGCCTTGAGCCGGCGTTCGTTCTGCAGGCCGGCGCGCACCATGACCTTCTGCCCGGCGGAGAGCGCCTGCAGCTGCGGATCCACATACTCATAGCGCACCCAGGGGCGCAGCGAAGGCACCTGCCCTTCCACCTGCACCAGATGCACCGCCACCGGCCCCTGCGGCTCGGGCGCCGCCAGCAGGTGATCGATCACGGCCACCAGCCGGTCGTTGAAGTATTTGCCCGGAAAGCCCAGTTCCTCATACGCCACCTGGAACAGCGGGTAGAGCCGGGCGTACAGGCGCACCGCCGCCTCCACCGGAACGCCCTCGGCAAATGCCACGAAAGCATCGTAGCGCTGCGCATTGACGTCGGCGATCTGTTCCGTGCCGCCGGCCTTCTGCACCGCGAAGCGCCCCGGCATGGGGTGCACCGGCCACATGCGGGCCGGCGCCTGATCACGTGCGAGGTTGTCGACGGTCGCCACCACACGGCGCACAAAGCCGTCGATCTGCAGAAAGGCGCCCACACGCCTGGCGCCCAGCAGCTCAGTCAAGGCCTTGCCCACTTCGGCATCGGCATCCGCGAGCGCCGGCAGCGCGGGCTGCGCGCCCTCGGGCTCTTCCACCGGGTTTTGCGGGGCTGCGGGCAGTTCCGGCTGCGGCTCCGGAGGCTGCGTCGCCACGGGCGCCGCGGCAGGCTGCTCAACGGCCGCAGGCACCGCCGCCGGCGCCTGCCGCCCGTGCCACCAGTTCCAGCCGAACCCCGCCGCCGCGAGCAGCAGAACCAGCGCTACCAGCCAAGCGCCACCGCCGCGTCTGCGCGGCGGGCGCAATTCCTTGGGATCGTGCATGGGCATGTGCTGTCTCCTTTCGCGCCCGCAAGCTTACAGCGTCGGCACCGGCTGCGGGAGAGCGCCCGGCCCGCGTCAATACCCGTGCTGCTGGCGGAACGCCCGCGCCTTGCCGAAGTGCCCGCAGCCGATGAAGGGCACGGGCGGGCGCAGCGCGGACAGGGGCGAGGGGTGGTTGGCGCAGAGCACGAGGTGGCCGCGATCCACCGGTATCAGCGCGCGCTTGGCCTGCGCATGGCTGCCCCAGAGCATGAAGACGACAGGCCGCCCGCTCTCGGCCACGTGGCGGATCACCGCATCGGTGAGCTGTTCCCAGCCCTTGCCCGCGTGGCTGGCGGGCTGGCCCTCTTCCACCGTCAGGCAGGTATTGAGCAGCAGCACGCCATGGCCGGCCCAATGCACCAGAGAACCGCCGGGCGCGGGAAACGCCGGCCAGGGCGTGGCCAGATCGCGCTGCAGCTCCTTGAAGATGTTGCGCAGCGAGGGCGGCAGCGGCACGCCCGGCGCAACGGAAAACGCCAGCCCCTCAGCCTGCCCGCGGCCGTGGTAAGGGTCCTGGCCCAGGATGACGACACGCACCGCTTCGGGCGCGGTGAGCTGCAGGGCGCGCAGCGGCTGGGGCGGAAAAATCGCCGCGCCAGCCGCCAGGCGCTGGCCGAGGAAATCCAGCAGGCCCCGCCCGCGCTCGCCCTCGAAGAACGCGCGCACCAGCGCCGCCCAGCCGTCCGCGACCGGCCAGTCGGCGGGTTGGGCGGACATCAATTGGACAGGGACTGGCATGGCGCTGGATTATCTGATTGGAAACTTGTTTTTTTCATGCCTGGCATACGCTTAATGCTATTAATTTTGAATATACTGCAGCGCCTCAAGAGCCGCGTTCCGCCCCTGGGACTTGGACCGGTACAGGCCAGCATCGGCCTGGCGCACCAGAGCGGCCGGATCGCCGCCTGCCTGCGGCACCACACAGGCAATGCCCACACTGATGGTGAGCACCGGCGCCACCGGCGAGCGCGGGTGTGCGATCTGCTGCTCCAGCACCGCCTGGCGCAGCCGCTCGGCCACCGCACGGGCGCCGGCCAGGTCGCACTGCGGCAGCAGGCAGACGAACTCCTCGCCGCCGTAGCGCGCCAGCAGGTCGGGCCCACGGCCCAGGCAGGCCGACAGCGCCGCCGCCACCTGCCGCAGGCAGGCATCGCCACGCGCGTGACCGTGGCTGTCGTTGTAGGCCTTGAAGTGGTCGATATCCAGCATCAGCACCGCCAGCGGCAGACGGCTGCGGCCGCAGCGGCTCCATTCACGGGCCAGCGCTTCATCAAAACTGCGGCGGTTGGGCACGCCGGTCAGCGCGTCCACATAGGCCAGTTTGCGCAGCAGCTCGTTCTGCGCCAGGTGCACGGTATGGTCCTCGAAGGTGACGAGCAGCCGCTCGCCAAAGACCATCCCGGCCACGTCCATCACATGGTGCGCGCCGTCGCGCGAGGTGATGCGGTAGGGCCGGGCGGCGATCTGCCCGTTCACCGCAGCCGCCTTGCTGCGCTTCCACTGGGCCGCCGCCTCGTCGCGGTAGGCCGGGTCGGGGTAGGCCTGCACCGCCCACTCGCGCAGACTGGGCACGTCCTGCTCGGAAAAGCCGAGCTGGTCCAGAAACCGCTGGTTGCGGTAATAGATGCGCAAGTCCGCATCAACCATGCACAAGGCCACCGGCATCTCGCCGATGATCTGGCGCAGCACGCGCTCGGTCTCCTGCAGCCGCCGCGCCTTCCTGCGCAGGGACAGCCAGGCCGCTGCCATGGCAAGCGCCAGGGCCGCAACCATCAGCCATGCCAGCAGCAGGGCCGCCGTCATGCCTGCCGCCGCGGGCAGTTGCCGCCCACCGTGTCACTGCCCGCCGTGCCGCTGCCCGCCATGCGCTCGTCCCTGTCCCGTGTTCTCACGTCCACCTGCGCCATGAAGCCAAGGAAACCCGCCATCCTACGCAGGCTTGGCCGTCAGCGCCAGTGCAAAGCCTGCCGGTTCAGAGGATTTTGGAGAATTGCGCCCGGCTTTCCTGCGCCTGCAGGTAGCGGTCGAACACCATGGCAATGCCGCGCACGAAAAACCAGCCCAGCGGCGTGACCTCGATCGCATCGGCGCTCAGATGCACCAGGCCATCGTCGTGCATCGTGCGCAGGCGGGCCAGTTCGGGCGCGAAGGTGCTGCGAAAGTCGATGAGGTGCGCGGCTTCAACCGCCTCGAACTGCACCCGCCCCTGGCACATGATGGCGTTGATGACCGCGCGGCGCAGCACGTCGTCGCGCGACAGCGCCACGCCGCGCACGATGGGCAGGTGGCCGTGGTCCAGCATGTCCTGGTACTGCAGCAAATCCTTGGCGTTCTGGCTGTAGGTGGCGCCCACCTTGCCGATGGCGGAATTGCCCAGCGAGATCAGATCGCAATCGGGCTGGGTGCTGTAGCCCTGGAAGTTGCGGTGCAGCCGCCCCTGGCGCCTGGCGACGGCCAGCGAATCGCCCGGCAGCGCGAAGTGGTCCATGCCGATGTAGACATAGCCCGCCTGCTCGAACATGGCGATCGAGTGCGACAGCATCGCGATCTTGTGCTTGGCCACCGGGATGTCGGCGGCGCGGATGTGGCGCTGCGACTTGACGCGCGCCGGCAGGTGCGCATAGGCGTAGAGCGCGATGCGGTCGGGCCGCAGCTCGGCCACCTGGGCCAGGGTGCGGTCAAACGACTCGGGCGTCTGCCTGGGCAGGCCGTAGATCAGATCGACGTTGATCGAATCGAAGCCGATGCGGCGCGCCGCCGCGACCAGCGCGAACACCTGCTCCGCCGGTTGCACGCGGTGCACCGCCTTCTGCACCTCGGGGTCGAAGTCCTGCACGCCGAAGCTCAGGCGGTTGAAGCCGAGTTCGCGGATGACCTGCAGGCGCTCGGCGCTGATGGTGCGCGGGTCGATCTCGATCGAATACTCGCCCCTGGCCGCAAACGCAAAGCGCTGGCGCAGCATCTCCATCAGTCCGGTGAGCTCCGCATCGTTCAGAAAGGTCGGCGTGCCGCCGCCAAGGTGCAGCTGGCTCACCGGCTGGCCGGCGCCGCCCAGGTGTTTGACATGCAAATCCAGCTCGCGCTCGACATAGCCCAGGTAGGGCGCGGCGCGCTCATGGTGCTTGGTGATGATCTTGTTGCAGGCGCAGTAATAGCACAGCGATTCGCAGAACGGCAGGTGCACGTAGAGCGAGAGCGGCTGGGCGGCCGGGCTGGAGCCCACCCCGCGCTGGCGCAGCGCCTGCAGGTAATCGTCCTCGCCGAAGGCCTCGACGAAACGATCGGCCGTCGGGTAGGAGGTGTAGCGGGGTCCGGAGACGTCGAACCGCTGGATCAGCTCGGGGGTAATCATCGGCATGGTCAACGCTACTGTCGTCCGCCGGACATCCGGTGTCCTTGATCGGCATCAAGATTGCTGCGCCCTTGCCTAGAATGAGCGCCTACGCCACGACCGAGCCAACGCCATGCCCCACCGCGCCCTCCAGATCGCCTGTTCGCGCTGCAGCCTGCGTGAGCTGTGCATGCCGGTCGACGTCAGCGCCGCCGACATGGAGCGCCTGGACACGCTGGTCACCACGCGCCAGCGCGTGAAAAAGGGCGCTGCGCTGTATTCGCGCGGCGAACGCTTCAGCGGGCTCTACGCCATACGCTCGGGCTTCTTCAAGACCCGCATCACCACGCACGACGGGCGCGAGCAGGTGACGGGCTTCCAGATGGCGGGCGAGATCATGGGGCTCGATGGCATCGTCTCGGACGAGCACACCTGCGACGCGCTGGCGTTGGAAGACGCCGAGGTCTGCGAGATGCCATACGACCGCATCGAATCGCTCTCGCACGAGGTGCCCGCGCTGCAGACCCACGTGCACAAGATCATGAGCCGCGAAATCGTGCGCGAGCACGGCGTGATGCTGCTGCTGGGCAGCATGCGCGCCGAGGAGCGCGTCGCCTCCTTTCTGCTGAACCTGCTGCAGCGCCTGCATGCGCGCGGCTTCTCCGAGGCCGAACTGGTGCTGCGCATGACGCGCGAGGAGATCGGCAGCTACCTGGGGCTGACGCTGGAGACGGTGAGCCGCACCTTCTCGCGCTTTGCCGAGGACGGACTGATCGAGGTCAAGCACCGGCAGGTGCGCATCGTCGACGGCGCGGGGCTGCATGCCATCGTCAACAGCGGCGCGCGCTGAATTACCGGCCTGACGCTATTTAAAACATAGCTTACAGCGCTTGATGCACAAGGGCAAACACCCTGTTTCATTCAAATTTCCCTGTGCCGGAGCGCAGCGCCTTGACCGCGCCGCGTTCGCGCTTGGCCTGCAGGCGCCGCTCGCGCGAGGCGCGCGTGGGCCGCGTGGCGCGCCGCACCCGGGGCGGGCGCGCCACCTGCGCCACCAGTTCCTGCAGCCGCTGCAGCGCATCGAGCCGGTTGGCCTGCTGCGTGCGGTAGCGCTGCGCGCGGATCACCACCTCGCCGGCGTCGGTGATGCGCGCATCGGGCAGCGCCAGCAGCCGCTGCTTCACATCGTCGGGCAGTGACGATGCGGCAATGTCAAAACGCAGATGCACCGCGCTGGACACCTTGTTGACGTTCTGCCCGCCCGCGCCCTGCGCGCGCATGGCGCTGAAACCCACCTCGCGCTCATCCACGAGCGACATCGTTACCATCGGCGTCTCCTGCCATTGCCCTGCATCCGCCCGTCCTCCATGCCCATTCTCTCGCGCCGCCAGCTGATCGGTCTCACGCTGCTGGTGCTCGCCTGGGGCATCAACTGGCCGGTGATGAAAGTGGCGCTGCGCGAGATGGGACCGCTGTATTTTCGCGCGCTCACCATGGGTCTGGGCGCGCTCGCGCTGGCGGGCTACTTTGCCACGCGGCGGATACGCCTGATGCCGCGCGGCTGGGCCGAATGGCGCGCGGTGGCGGTGCTGGGCCTGCCCAACATTCTCGGCTGGCATGCGCTCTCGATCATCGGCGTGGCGCAGCTGCCGGCCGGGCGCGCCGCCACGCTGGGCTTTACCATGCCGGTGTGGACGGTGCTGCTGTCGGTGCTGTTCTATGGCGAAAAGCTCACCGCGCGGCTGATGATCGCGGTGGCCGCCGTGCTCGCGGGCATCGCGCTGCTGCTGTGGAACGAGCTGGCGCAGATCGCCGGGCGGCCGGCCGGCATCGCCTGGATGCAGGGCGCGGCCTTCTGCTGGGCGCTGGGCACGATCTGGATGCGCCGCGCGCGGCTGACGCTGCCCGCCGAAACGCTGCTGGTGTGGATGATGGTGCTGGCGACCGCCGCCCTGGTGCCGCTGGCGCTGTGGCTGGACCCGCCGCAGCGCTGGAGCTTCAGCGCACCGGTCTGGGCCAGTCTCATCTGGGGCGTGTTCATCAACTACGGCCTGGCCCAGGTGATCTGGTTCGCCCTGGTGCGCGTGCTGCCGGCCACGACCAGCGCGATGAGCGTGATGGCGGTGCCCATCATCGGCATTCTGAGCGCGCCCTTCGTGATCGGCGAGTGGCCGCACTGGCAGGACCTGGCCGCCATGGCCTGCGTGGTGGTGGCGATCGGCGCGGTGCTGCTCAGGCGGGCGTAGCGCCCAGCGCGCCGAGCAAGACCCGGTCAAACGCCTGCGGCTGTTCGTACTGCGCCCAATGCCCCGCATCGGGTACCAAAGTGAAGCCACGGCCATCGCAGCCGGTGGCGCGCACGGCCGCCTGCAATTCGTCAAACCGCTCGAGGTACAGCGCATCGTGCTCGCCGTAGATCACATGGACCGGGCAGCGCACCTGGCGCAGCGCGCGCGCCAGGATGTCGGTGTTGGAGAGGCGCCGGCGCTGCATGCGGTCGCGCGCCACGTTGTGCGCGTGCAGCGCCAGCGTCGCATCGTCGATCCGGCCGGCATCCGCCAGCATCAGCACCGCCAGGTTGTGGCGGTGCACGCGCTGCTGCGCTTCCCCATCGGCCAGATGCCGCCAGCCGCGCAGCGTGACCCGGTTGGCCCGCTGCTCGGTGAGCGCCGGCGCGCCGACCAGCACCAGCCGGCGCGCGCGTCCGGGATGCGCCGCCTCCAGCAGGCCGGCCGTCATCGCGCCAAAGGAAAACCCCACCAGATCGCAGACTTGCTCGCCAAACAGGCTTTGCAGCGATTGGTGCAACGGCTCTATCACCGCATCCACATCCTGCCCGACGGCGCCGGAATCGCCAAAGCCCGGAATATCCACCGCCCAGACCTCGCGGCCGCTGGCGGCCAGCGCATCGATGTTGCGCAGCCAGTGCGTCCAGCTGCCGCTGCCGCCATGCAACAGCACCAGCGGCGGATGGGCGTGCGCCGCCTGGCCCCAGACATGCCAGACGACGGCGCCTTCCCTGTCCGCCAGCGGGGTGCGGATGCAGCGCGCCCGCTGCGCCAGCCGCAGCACCGACGCGGGCGGTGTCACGGGCAGGGCTACCACTGGGCGATCGCTTCGATCGCGAGCGCGTAACCCGCCACGCCCAGCCCGCAGATGACGCCGCGCGCGGCGGGCGAAATCCAGGAATGGTGCCGAAAGGACTCGCGCGCAAAGACGTTGCTGATGTGCAGTTCGATCAGCGGCACGCCCGTGCCCTTGATGGCATCGAGCAGCGCCACGCTGGTGTGCGTGTAGGCGCCGGCGTTGAGCACCACGCCTGCCAGCGTGCCCGCGGCGTGCTCGCGCCCGGCCTCGTGGATCCAGTCCACCAGCACGCCCTCGCGGTTGCTCTGGCGAAACACCATGGAAAAGCCATGCCGCGCGCAGGCCGCCTCGCACAGCCGCTCTACATCCGAGAGCGTATGCGCGCCATAGACCTGCGGCTCGCGCGTGCCCAGCAGGTTCAGGTTGGGGCCGTTGAGGACATGGACAGCTTCGGACATGGGCAGGGCTTTCAGAGAGAGCGCCGATTATGCGATGGGCCCCACGACGAAAACGGCCCCGCGCGGGGCCGTCGATACGCACTGCGGCGATGCTCAGCGCCAGTCGCGGCGGTCACGGTGATCGCGACGGCCATGCCTGTGTTCCCAGCGCTCGTGGCGGCCCCCCAGTAGGGGCGCGGCGGCGCATACACCACCGGGGGAGCATAGACCACCGGCGGCGGCGTGTAATACACGGGTGGCGGCGCGCGGTAGACCGGCGCAGGTGCGTAATACACCGGCGGCGCCGAGTAATACACCGAGCCCGCATTGCTTGCGCCCAGCACGACGCCAGGCACGCCTATGCCTACCGACCAGGTCACATCGTTGCGCGCCTGGGCGCTGGTGGCGCCCAGCATCAAAGCCATGGCCACTCCCGCCGAGGCTGCTGCAGCCAACCAGGTACGACGAACAGTCATTGCCTTCTCCTTGAAAAGCGGCCGGTTCCCAGCCAATACGGTCATAACGCGCGACATGGCGTTCAGGATGGCATGCCGAGGTATCTATCTTGTGTCTGGACGTAGGCAGCCTTGTATCCGGACGTAATTCCCGCTGGCCGGCGCCACCTAGAATCCATGCCATGAGTACGCCCGATACCGCTCCCACGCCGCCCACGAATTTCCTGCGCCAGATCGTCGAAACCGGCCTGGCCCAGGGCACGCACGCGCACAAGCGCTGGGCCGGCAGCCCCGGCGACGGCGCGCACCAGGCCCAGGCGCCCGTCGATCCGGCGCGCATCCGCACCCGCTTTCCGCCCGAACCCAACGGCTACCTGCACGTGGGCCACGCCAAGAGCATCTGCCTGAATTTCGGCCTGGCGCGTGACTACCAGGGCGTGTGCCACCTGCGCTTTGACGACACCAATCCGGAAAAGGAAGACCAGGAATACGTGGATGCCATCATCGACGCGGTGCACTGGCTGGGCTTTGACTGGAAGGACCCGGACGGGCACGAGAACCTGTACTACGCCAGCAGCTACTTCGACTTCATGTACCGCGCCGCCGAGTACCTGATCGAGAGTGGCGATGCCTATGTCGATGAACAGACCGCCGAAGCCATGCGGGCGAGCCGGGGCGACTTCGGCAAGCCGGGGATGAACAGCCCTTTCCGCGACCGCACACCGGCCGAAAACCTTGCACGCTTTCGCGAGATGCGCGACGGCAGGCATGCGGATGGCGCCATGGTTTTGCGTGCCAGGATCGACATGGCGCACCCCAACATCAACCTGCGCGACCCGGCGATCTACCGCATCAAGCGCGCCGAGCACCACGCCACCGGCAACCACTGGTGCATCTACCCGATGTACACCTTCGCGCACCCGATCGAGGATGCGCTGGAATGCATCACGCACAGCATCTGCACGCTCGAATTCGAAGACCAGCGTCCGTTCTACGACTGGCTGCTCGATCACCTCGCCGCAGGGGGGCTGATCGCCACTCCCCAGCCGCGCCAGTACGAGTTCGCGCGGCTCAACCTCACCTACGTCGTCACCAGCAAGCGCAAGCTCAAGCATCTGGTGGACAGCGGCACCGTCGCCGGCTGGGACGACCCGCGCATGCCCACCCTCGTGGGACTGCGCCGGCGCGGCTACACGCCCACGGCCATCCGCGCGTTCTGCGATCGCATCGGCGTGACCAAGGACTACAGCTGGATCGACTACGCCACGCTGGAAGGGTGTCTGCGCGAAGACCTGGAGCCCTTCGCCCATCGCGCCATGGCGGTGCTGGACCCGGTCAAGCTCGTGCTCACCAACTGGGACGCCGTCTTTGGCGCCGGGCACCTGGAACCCTGCCAGCTCCCGGCGCTGCCGCACGGAGCCGAGGGCCAGACCATCCCGCAGCGGCACTTCCAGCTGGGGCGCGAGGTCTGGATAGAACGCGAAGATTTTGCCGAGACGCCGCCCAAGGGCTACAAGCGCCTGTTCGTCGGCAACAAGGTGCGGCTCAAGGGCGGCTACGTGATCGAATGCACCGGTGCTGCCCGCGCTGCGGATGGCCAGATCGTCGAAGTGCAGGCGCTGGTGATTCCGGATACCAAAAGCGGCACGCCCGGCGCCGACAGCGTCAAGGCCAAGGCCGCCATCACCTGGGTGGGCGCGGCGGATGGCGTGCGGGCCGAGGTGCGCCTGTACGACCGGCTCTTCACCGATCCGCAGCCCGACGCGGGCGGCAAGGATTATCTGGCGCTGCTCAATCCGGACAGCCTCAAGACCACCACGGCGTGGGTGGAGCCCTCGCTCGCCCAGGCGCGGCCGGACGACAAGTTCCAGTTCGAGCGCCACGGCTACTTCGTCGCCGACCGCGTCGATCACACGGCGCAAGGTCTGGTGTTCAACCGCATCGCGGGCCTGAAGGACTCCTGGGGCAAGTAACTCAAGCGGCGGTGCAATCCGGCGGGCACGGCAGCAGCGCCATTCGAGGCGGCTCAGGGTTTGTTCGGCCTCGTGCCGCTGGGCTGCCGGCAAAGGTATATTGCCGCCCTTGGGCAGCCGTTCCAATCCTCATGCGCGACAACCTGGTTCCATCGGAAGACAGCATCGACCACAGCACGCACTACCTGCGCACCCTGACCACCATGGCCCAACGCCGCAAGGTCACGGCGCAGGAGGCCATATTCAGTGCCAACGGCATCAAGCTCGTCGACAAGGGGGCGCGCATCGACAGCCGCATGCACGACCGGCTGGTGCAGCACAAGCTGCGCGAACCCGTGGACATGCACCTGACCGTGGAAGATGCGGTCACCAGCGCCTTCCTGCGGCAGCAGGCCGATCACCTGCTGCTGCATGCCGACCTTCCCAGGCTGCTCGCGCAATCGCTCGGCGGCACGGCACGCCTGTCCGCGCCGCTCAAGACCCTGTCGCTTACCCCGCGCATCGCCTTCAGGCTCACCGTGATGCGCGAGGAGCTTCCAGAGCTTTTCACGCACAGTCTGCAAGTGATGCTGACGGCGCAGTACCTGGCACTGGCCAGCCGCATGGCCGACGAGGACTGCAACCGGCTGGCCGCCGCCGCCTTGCTGCATGACCTGGGTGTGCTGCACATGGACCCCCTCTGGCGCGATCCGGACCGCAAGGTGACCGGCGCCGAGCGCCGCCATCTGGTGGCCCATCCGATCACGGCCATGCTGCTGGTGCGCGATGCCGGCATTTACGGCCCCCGCGTCGAAACGGCCATTCTGGAGCACCACGAACGCATGGATGGCACGGGCTATCCACGCGGACTGTCCGGCAACGATATTTCGCCCCTGGGGCAGGTGCTGCTGATGGCAGAGCTCGTGGCCGCATTGGCAGAGAAGCACCCCGATACGGCATTCGAGCAACTGTCGCTGGTGCTGCGGCTCAACCATCGCAAATTTCCCAAGGCCCTGGCGGAGCACACCCTGGCATTGCTGAGCGCCGCGGGGCATGCCGACAAGCCACCGCCACCGCCACCCACGGAGCCGTTGCGGCCGCTCGTCCTGCACCTCGTGCAGGCATTCGGCCAATGGAAACAGGCCAAGGCACAGCTCGATGACACGGGCGATGCCACCGGAAAATCCGGGCCGGCAGCCTTTGTCGAAGAGCGTCTGCACCTTCTGGAACGCGCCCTGGCAGAAGCGGGCATGCAAACGGCAGAGTCCGAGCCATTGCCGGACGACGATGGCGCCGATCTGTCCGAGCTTTCCTTCGTGGTCCGTGAAGCCCTGTGGCAACTGACCAGCATCGTCAACGGCTGCGAACGCCGCTGGCCCGCAGAGCTCCAGCAACGGACCGACCCCCAGGCATCGGCCGTCGCCCAGTGGTGCGATTGGGTGCGCGGCATTCCCCGGGCCTGAGCCGCCTGGCCTCGGTCACACCACGACAGGCTCTTCCCGCATCGCCGCGATCTGCTCGCGCAGCAGGGCCACCTGCCCCTGCCAGTAATCCACCGTGCCGAACCACGGGAAGTGAATGGGGAAGGTCGGATCGCTCCAGCGCCGCGCCAGCCAGGCGCTGTAGTGGATCAGGCGCAGCGTGCGCAGCGGCTCGATCAACGCCAGCTCGCGCCGGTCAAAATCGCGCACCTGCTCGTAGCCGTCGAGCAGCGCCGAGAGCTGCTGCGTGCGCTGGCGCCGGTCGCCCGAGAGCAGCATCCACAGGTCCTGCACCGCCGGGCCCATGCGCGCATCGTCCAGATCCACGAAGTGCGGGCCGCCGCCGGCGCCATCCACCGGCGTCCAGAGCACATTGCCCGGATGGCAGTCGCCATGCACGCGGATCATGCCGGCGTTTTCCAAGCCAAATCGGCCTGTATCGCTTACCCCGTATGCGCCACAAGCTATCAATGCAAGGGCATCTTCACACACCATACGCCACTCGGTGCGCACCTCGGGCGCCACCGCTTCGTGCGCCAGCAGCCAGTCGCGCGCCTGCTCGCCAAATTCCTGCAGGCCCAGTTGCGGCCTGTGGGCAAACGGCTGCGCACTGCCCACGGTGTGCATGCGCGCGATGAAGCGGCCCAGCCACTCCAGCACCTCGAAGTCATCGAGCTCAGGCTGGCGCCCGCCGCGCCAGGGGCTGACCGAGAACGCAAAACCGGCGTGGTGGCGCAGCGTGGCACCGTGGAGCACCAGCGGCGCCACCACCGGCACCTCGGCAGCAACCAGGTCGGCGGCAAAGGCGTGTTCCTCCAGGATCTGCGCTTCGCTCCAGCGCCCCGGCCGGTAGAACTTGGCGACGACGCGCCGGCCATCCTCCAGCCCCACCTGATAGACACGGTTCTCGTAGGAGCCGAGCGCCATCAGGCGCCCATCGCCCTGCAGACCGCAGGCCGAGAGCGCATCGAGCACCACGTCGGGCGTAAGCGCGGCGTAGGGGTGCGAAGCTCCCGCGCGGCCCACGATGCCTGAGGGCATGTCAGTAGGTATAGACGCCCTTGCCGGTCTTGCGCCCCAGGCGCCCGGCGGCGACGTATTCCTTGAGCAGCGGGCAGGGGCGGTACTTGCCGTCGCCGAACTCGCTCAGGTAGACCTCCATCACCGCCAGGCACACGTCCAGGCCCACCATGTCCGCCAGCGCCAGCGGTCCGATCGGCTGGTTGCAGCCGAGCTTCATCCCGGCGTCGATGTCCTCGGGCGTGGCCAGGCCCTCGGCGAGCACGAAGAAGGCCTCGTTGATCATGGGCACGAGGATGCGGTTGACGACGAAGCCGGGCGCGTTCTTCACCGTGATCGGCGTCTTGCCCAGGCGCTCGGCCAGTGCCTTCACCGCGGCGTGCGTCGCGTCGCTGGTCTGCAGGCCGCGGATGATCTCCACCAGCGCCATCATCGGCACCGGGTTGAAGAAATGCATGCCGATGAATCGATCGGCACGGCTGGTGGCCGCGGCCAGCTTGGTAATCGAGATCGAGGAGGTGTTGGAGGCGATGATCACCTCGGGCGCGACCAGCGCATCCACCTGCCTGAGAATCTTGAGCTTGAGCTCGTGGTTCTCGGTCGCCGCTTCGATGATGAGCTGCGCACCCTTGAAATCCTCGTAGTTCGTGCTGCCCTTGATGCGCGCCAGCGCCGCATCCCTGTCGGCAGCGGTGATCTTGTCCTTCTTGATCAGCCGGTCCAGGCTGCCGGCGACGGTGGCGATGCCTTTCTGCACCGCGGCTTCGGCGATGTCCACCATCACCACGTTGATGCCCGAGACCGCGCAGGCCTGGGCAATGCCGTTGCCCATGGTGCCCGCGCCGATGATGCCTACTGTCGAAATCTGCATGGAATGCCTGCCTGGTTGAAGAGAGAAAGCGATGATGGTAGCGGCAAGCCTCAGGCCCGAAAGCGCCGGCGGGTAAGTGCCAGCGCCACCCAGTAGGCCAGCACCGTGGTTGCCAGCAGCACCAGGCCCAGGCGCAGCGGATGCGCCGGCCACTGGTCCATGAACAACGGGCGCACCAGCTCCACGGCGGTGGTGAGCGGCAGCCATTCGGTGGCCACGCGCACCACCCAGGGCAGCTGCTCGCGCGGGAAGAACACGCCCGAGAGAAACATCATGGGCGTGAGCACCAGCGTGAAGTAGTAGGTGAAGAAGTCATAGCCCGGCGCCAGCGCGTTGAAGATGAGCGCGATGCTCGAAAACATCATCCCCACCAGCACCAGCACGCCCCAGACGATGATGAGCTTGGGGCTGTGGCTGATCGAGAGCGCCAGGATCACGCCGAGGATGGCGGTGGCCGTGAACGTGGCCTTGAACGCGGCCCACAGCATCTCGGCCAGCACCACGTTGTCGAGCGTGACCGGGGCGTTCATGATGCCGTCCCAGGTCTTCTGCACATGCATGCGCGAGAACGCCGAATACAGCGCCTCGAAGCTCGCGGCATTCATCACGCTCATGCAGATGGCGCCGCTGGCGAGAAACAACAGGTAGGGCATCTTCTGCCCGTCCACCGTGAGCTCCCCCACCAGCGCGCCCATGCCGTAGCCAAAGGCGACCAGCCACATCAGCGGCTCGGCGATATTGCCGATGAGGCTGGGAATGGCGAGCTTGCGCCAAACCAGAAAGTTGCGCAGGAACACCGGCCACCAGCGCAGCGAGAGATCGGGCGCACGCCAGAGCCCGGAGGTGGGCGGGGAAGACATGTCAGGCATCTTCGCGGATCTGGCGGCCAGTGAGCTTGAGGAACAGATCCTCCAGATTGGCATGCCGGTGCAGCGTGTGCTGGTGCCCCCGCTCTGCCAGCGCCTGCAGCAGCGGCCGCGCGTCCGGGGTGTAGAAGAACACCGTCTCGCCGCTCACCTCCACGCGCGCCGCCAGCGGCCGCAGCCGCGCATCGTGCGCCAGCGCCGGCGCGCCGCTGCCGTAGGCCTCGACCACCTCGCGCTCCAGATGCTCGGCGATCAGCGCGCGCGGCGCGCCCTCGGCGATCTTTCGGCCATGGTCCAGCACCAGCAGGCGCGAGCACAGGCGCTCGGCCTCGTCCATGAAATGCGTCGTCAGCAGAATCGACTTGCCTTGCTGCAGCAGCTGCTGCAGCCGCTCCCACATCAGGTGGCGCGCCTGCGGATCGAGCCCCGTGGTCGGCTCGTCGAGCAGCAGCAGGCGCGGGTCGTTCACCAGCGCGCGCGCCAGCGACAGCCGCCGGCGCATGCCGCCCGAGAGCTCGGCCGGGCGCGCGTCGGCCTTGGCCCTGAGCGCGGCAAAGTCCAGCAGCGCGGGAATGCGCCGGTCCATGACCGCGCCATCCAGGCCAAAGTAGCGGCCGAACACGCGCAGATTCTCGGCGCAGCTGAAGTCCGGGTCCAGGCTGTCGAACTGCGTCACCACGCCCAGCTGCGCCTTGATGGCCAGCGCGTCCTGCGGCATGGCCAGCGGCGCGGCGCCGTCACCGGGCTGGAACTGCACGCTGCCCTCGTCGGGCGCGGTGAGGCCCAGGCAGATGCGGATGGTCGTCGTCTTGCCCGCGCCGTTGGGGCCGATGATGCCCAGGCACTCGCCGGGGGCAATGGCGAACGACACGCCGTCCACCACGGTGGCGGCGCCGTAGCGCTTGCACAGGTTCCGGGCTTCGAGGAGCACGCTCATGCGGCGATTGTGGGGTAAGGCCCCGGGAATGTGCTGGAATATTGGTGAAAATTGCTCCAAATACTTGCCTTACAAGTGCTGCAAGCTATGAATATGAAAGCGATCTAGTGTGCCCGGGGAGCAGCGCTTCCCTGCTCTTCCATGCTCCAATCGCCGCAACCAACCTCACAAGAATGGACACCATGGACATATCCGGCTTCCAGGACACGCTGGCCGTGCTGGCCGGCGCCCTGGGCAGCGGCCTGCTGATGGGCATAGAGCGCGAACGGCGCAAGGGCCAGGGCCCGCTGCGCGCGCTGGCCGGCGTGCGCTCGTTCGCGCTGGCGGCGGTCTCGGGCGCCACGGCGGCGCTGCTGGGCAGCGAGGCGCTCACGGTGGTGGGAGCGGTGTTCATCGCGCTGCTGGGCGTGGTGGCCTATGCGCGCGACCGGTCCGAAGACCCCGGCGTGACCACCGAAATCGCGCTGCTGCTGGCCTACCTGATCGGTGTGCTGTGCACCCAGAGCCTGCCCGTGGCGGCGGGGCTGGCCGTGGCCGTCACCAGCCTGCTGGCCGCGCGCGAGGCGCTGCACGAGTTTGCGCGCGAATGGCTGCGCCAGGGCGAGGTGCGCGGCGGGCTGATCCTGGCGGCGCTGGCGCTCTTGGTGCTGCCGCTGGCGCCCAACCGGCCGCTGTGGGGCGAGGCGCTGAACCCCCAGGTGCTGCTGCGCCTGGTGCTGGTGCTGCTGGTGATCCAGTCGCTGGCGCACCTGGCGCGCCGGCTCATGGACGCGCGCCGCGCCAGCGCGCTGTCGGCGCTGGCCTCGGGCTTCATCTCCAGCACCGCCACCATCGCCAGCCTGGGCGTGGCCGTGCGCGAGGGGCGCGAGCCCGTGCGCGCGCAGGGCGGCGCGGCGGTGCTGTCGTGCGTGGCCACCATGGTGCAGATCCTGGTGGTGGCGGCCACCGTGCAGCCCCAGTGGCTGGCGCGGCTGTGGGCGCCGGCACTGGCGGGCGGCGTGGTGGCGCTGGCCTGGGGCTGGGTGCTGCTGCGCAGCATGCCCGCGGGCCAGGCGCCCGCCCCGGCGGATGTGGATGGCACGGCGCTGTTCAAGCTGCACGACGCGCTGCTGATCGCCGTGCTGCTCACGGCCGTGCAGGTGCTGGTGCAGGCGCTGCGCGCCTGGTGGGGCGACGCGGGCCTGCTGGCCGGTGCGCTGCTGGCGGCGCTGGCCGACGTGCATGCGGCCACCGCTGCCATCGTGTCGCAAGGCCTGCCGCAGGGCGCGGCGGACGCCAGCCTGGTCCAGGCGCTGGCCCTGGCCCTGAGCGTGCACGCCGTCAGCAAGTGCGTGGCCGCCCTGGCCAGCGGCGGCTGGCGCTACGGCCTGGCGGCCGGCGGCGGCGTGGTGCTGCACACGCTGGCGTTCGTGGCGGTGCTGCTGCTGGTTTGAGGTTTATATAAAAAAACGGCTCCAGCACTTGTGTGGCAAGCGCTGGCAGCTATCAAATGTACGGTAATTTGCCGGCAGGACTTACTGGAACGCCACCTCGGCAAAGCTGCGCAGCTTGCGGCTGTGCAGCCGCGCCACGCCGCCCTCCTGCAGCAGCTCGATGGCGCGCATGCCGATGCGCAGGTGCTGATCGACGCGCTCGCGGTAGAAGTGGTTGGCCATGCCGGGCAGCTTGATTTCGCCGTGCAGCGGCTTGTCGCTCACGCACAGCAGCGTGCCGTAGGGCACGCGAAAGCGGAAGCCGTTGGCGGCGATGGTGGCGCTTTCCATGTCCAGCGCCACCGCGCGGCTTTGCGAGAAGCGCCGCTGCGGCGTGTTGTCCGGCAGCAGCTCCCAGTTGCGGTTGTCGGTGCTCGCCACCGTGCCGGTGCGCATGATGCGCTTGAGCTGGTCCTCGGGCATCTGCGCCACGTCGGCCACCGCTTGCTGCAGCGCCTGCTGGATTTCGGCCAGCGCCGGAATCGGCACCCAGATCGGCAGCTCTTCATCGAGCACATGGTCTTCGCGCACATAGGCGTGGGCCAGCACGTAGTCGCCCAGCTGCTGGCTGTTGCGCAGCCCGGCGCAGTGGCCCAGCATCAGCCAGGCATGCGGGCGCAGCACGGCGATATGGTCGGTGATGGTCTTGGCATTGGCCGGGCCCACGCCGATATTCACCATGGTGATGCCGCCATGCCCCTCGCGCACCAGATGGTAGGCCGGCATCTGCGGCAGGCGCGGCGGCGCGGCGCCGAGCGCATCGGCAGGCCCCGCCGCCAGGCCCGCGCGGCGCGTGATGACGTTGCCGGGCTCGACAAACGCGGCATAGGGGCTGGCCGCGTCCTGCATCGCCGCGTGGCCCAGGCGCACGAACTCGTCGATGTAGAACTGATAGTTGGTGAACAGCACGAAGTTCTGGAAATGCTCGGCTCGCGTGCCGGTGTAATGGCGCAGGCGCTGCAGCGAATAGTCCACGCGCGGCGCAGTGAAGAGCGAGAGCGGATGCGCCTCGCCCGGCTGCGGCTGCCAGGTGCCGTTGGCGATGCCGTCGTCCATCGCGGTGAGGTCGGGCAGATCAAACAGGTCGCGCAGCAGCAGGCGCTGCCCGCGGTCGAGCGTGCCTTCCAGCGGATCGTCGGCATCGAGAGCAAAGTAGACCGGAATCGGTTGCGTGCTGGTGCCCACCTCCAGCGCCACCCCGTGGTTGTGCGTCAGCAGGCTGAGCTGCTTCTGGTAATAGTGGGCAAACAGGTCGGGGCGGGTGAGCGTGGTCTCGTAGCGCCCCGGTCCCTGTACAAAACCATAGGCCAGACCCGAAGGCGCGCGCGCCACGGTGCTGGTGTGCAGGCGCACAAAGGGGTAGAAGGCGCGCACCGGCCGCTCCGGCGTCTCGCCCGCGACGAAGCGCTGCATGGCAGAGCGCAGGTGCGCGGTCTGCTGGGCGTAGATGCGCTGGATCTGCGCCAGCGCCTCGGCCGCATCGCGGTGGTGCGTGGGGGCGATGAAATCAGGTGTCAGAGGCATGCCGCGATTGTCCACGCGGCGCGGCGGAAAATCACGGCGGCAATTCCACCAATTTGCGCAACAGGGCAATCAGGCGTGCCGCATCACGCGCGCCCAGCGGCTTGAGCACCCTGGCCTGGTGCGCAAGCGCGAGCCGGGTGTGGTCACTGGCCGCCTCCCGGCCCTCGGCGGTCAGCGTCACCAAGGTCTGGCGCCGATCCATGGCGGTATCGCCTCGGGCGACCAGCCCCTGGCGCTCCATGCGCTGGACGATCTTGCTCAGCGTCGGCTGCTTGGTCAGCACGAGATCGCTCAAGGTACCAATGGTTTCACCCGCGCTGCCTGAGAGGCTGGCCAGCACACGCCATTCCGTGACGGACAGACCGGCGTCTTCCACCTCCCGGTGAAAGACGCCTGAAATGCGATGACTGGCCTGCGCGAGCAGGAAGGCCAGGTAATCATCAATGAAGCGCGGCGCTTCGGAATCCGCGGCCGACGCGGCCTCGGCCCGCGCGGCCGGGCGTTCTCCACGGCCGGATGCAGGTGTTGTTGCAGGGGCTTTCGTCACCGTCCAAGCATAGCGCGCGGCGCTCAAATTGCATCCGTGGAAGCTAGGGGTTTTCCCGCAATTTTGTATGATTTTTCATGTTTTTTATTGACATCTAAAGCGTTTCTTCCTACAGTCCCTCCCTATCAGCCATCCAATGCCGCACCGGTGATGCGGCAGCGGGTGGGCGCCACTCCCCACGAAGGCCCTCATGTCCGGTCCCTTGCTCCAGGTCTCCGAAATCCGCGCCGAAACGCCGCTGATCCGCCGCATCCGCCTGGTGGCGCCGCAGGGCGGCACGCTGGCGCCGCTGGCCTCGGGCGCGCACCTGCAGTTCATGGTGCCAGGCGTTGCCGACCGGCGCTGCTACTCCATCGTGCAGCTCACGGCAGCCGAGGCGACGGAACACGCCCCCGCCGCCTACTGGATCGCGGTGCGGCGCGAGGAAGCCAGCCGCGGCGGTTCGGCCTTCATGCACCAGCTCAAGGTGGGCGACACCCTCGCCACCAACGAGCCGCGCAATGAGTTCCCGCTGCATGCGGCCGCTCCGGGCGAAACCTCCACGGTGCTGATTGCCGGCGGCATAGGCGTCACGCCGCTGGCCAGCCACGCGGCAGCACTCAAGGCGGCTGGGCGCCCGTTTGCCCTGCACTACAGCAGCCGCAGCCGCGACCAGCTGGCGATGGTGGGCGAGCTGCAGGCGCTGTGCGGGGATGCACTGCACCTGCACGCCGATGACGACGCGGCCACACGGCTCGATCTGGCGGCGCTGCTGAAGAGGCTCAAGCCCAGCCAGCACCTCTACGTCTGCGGCCCCAAGGGCATGATCGATGCCGCGATTGCGCTGGCCACGCAGCAGGGCTGGCCCAAGGACCACGTGCACGTCGAGCTCTTCGTCGAAGCCGCCACGCTGTCGGGCGACCAGCCGTTCGAAGTCGAGCTGCGCCAGTCCGGCAAGGTGCTGCAGGTGCCCGCCAACAAGACCATTCTCGAAGTGATGGAAGAGGCGGGGTGCGACCCGATGTTCGATTGCCGCCGCGGCGAATGCGGCGTCTGCCAGGCGACGGTGCTCGAAGGCATTCCGGACCACCGCGACTACGTGCTCAACGACGCAGAGCGCGCTTCCAACACGCTCATCCAGACCTGCATCTCGCGCGCCAGGACGCCGCGCCTCGTGCTCGATTTGTAGGTCCCTACAGGCCCCGCCTCAAGGAGATTCACCATGGGTCGATACACCGACAACCCCGCCGCCATCCGCGCCCTCGTGCGCGAGGCCGAAGTCCACAAGGACACCTACATCGACCCCGAGATCTTCGATCTGGAGATGGAGCACCTGTTCGCCAACACCTGGGTGTACGTGGGCCACGCCAGCCAGATCCCGAACAAGGGCGACTACTACAGCACCACGGTGGGGCTGGAGCCGGTGGTGATGGTGCGCCACACCGACGACAGCATCCGCGTGCTCTACAACCGCTGCCCGCACAAGGGCGTGAAGGTGGCGGGCGAGACCTGCGGCAACACCGGCAAGTTCTTCCGCTGCCCCTACCACGCCTGGACCTTCAAAACCGACGGCTCGCTGCTCTCCATCCCGTTCAAGCAGGGCTACGAGAAGACCGAATTCAGCTGCTGCGAAGCCAGCGGCGGCATGGCGGCGGTGCAGGCCGTGCATGTCTACCGCGACTTCGTCTTCTGCCGCCTGAACCCCGAGGGCATCTCATTCGACGATTTCTTCGGCAAATCGCTCTCGACCATAGACAACATGGTCGATCGATCGCCCGAAGGCAAGCTGCAGATCACGGGCGGCGTGCTGCGCTACATCAACCGCTGCAACTGGAAGATGCTGGTCGACAACCAGACCGACACCACCCACCCCATGGTGGTGCACGAATCGTCTGCCGGCACGGCGGCATCGGCCTGGAGCAAGGCGCCGCCGGGCACGCTCAAGCCCATGGCGGTGGAGGTGTTCACGCCGTTTGTCAGCTCGTATGAATTTTTCGCCGAGATGGGCATCCGCGTCTGGCCCCATGGCCACGGCCACACCGGCGTGAGCAAATCCATCCACTCCGACTACTCCGCGATTCCCGGCTACCTGGAGCAGATGGAAGCCGCTTACGGCAAGGAGCGCGCCCACGCCATCCTGCACGAGAACCGCCACAACACCATCTACTTCCCCAACCTGACGATGAAGGGGCCGGTGCAGACCATGCGCGTGTTCAAGCCGCTGGCGGTGGACAGGACGCTGGTCGAATCCTGGACCTTCCGCCTGGTGGGCGCGCCCGACATGCTGCTGGAGCGCACGCTGATGTACAACCGCCTGATCAACGCGCCCACCTCCGTCGTGGCGCACGACGACACCGAGGTCTACGAGCGCGCGCAGGAGGCGCTGCACAGCCGCGGCCGCGACTGGATGAACCTTTACCGCCTGTACGACAAGGACGAGCCGCGCGACGATCCGCAGCACGAGACCAACGGCACGAACGAGCTGCAGATGCGCAATCAGATGCGCGCCTGGGCAGATTTCATGACCGCCGGCATGCCGGGCAAGACCGAAGGGGGTGCAGCATGAGCCAGATCACCGACGAGCAACTGCGCACTTTCGTCTATGACGAGGCAGCGCTGATCGACGAACAGAAGCTGCAGGAATGGGAGCAGCTCTTCACCGACGACGGCCATTACTGGATGCCCCTCACGCCCGGCCAGACCGACCCCATCCTGCAGGGCTCGCTGATGTACGAAGACAGGATGCTGCTGCAGATCCGCATAGAGCGCTTCTTCGGCAAGCGCACCTTCTCGCAGCAGCCGCACACGCGCTGCCACCATCTGCTGCAGCAGCCGCGCATCACGGCGCGCGACGATGCCGCCGGGCGCTACACGCTGCGCACCGCCTTTCACTACGTTGAAACGCGGCGCGACGAAGAAGCGCTGTACGCGGGCTGGGTCACGCACGAACTGGTGCGGGTGGATGGCACACTGCGCATCCAGCTCAAGCGCGTGGATCTGCTCAACTGCGACGCCGCGCTGCCCAACATCCAGCTCTTCATGTGAGGCCTGCTTGAACGACGCCACAGCCTTCGACGCCATCGCCCGCTTCGCCCCGTCGGACCGCACCCTGCCCGCGATGCTGGCGCAGCAATGCGCGCGCTTTGCCGACCGTACGCTGCTGGTCTGCGGCGACACCCGCTGGACCTATGCCCAGGCGCTGCGCAAGGCCCGCGCCATGGGCGCGATGCTGCTGGCGCAGGGCATCCAAGCGGGAGACCGCGTCGCGCTGATGTGCGGCAACCGGCCGGAATTCATCCAGGTCTTCCTTGGCTGCGCGTGGATAGGCGCCGTCACCGTGCCGATCAACACCTCGGCGCGCGGCGCCAACCTGCGCCACATCCTGAGCAACTCGGGTGCGCGCATGTTCATAGGCGAAGCCAGCACGCTGCCCGCGCTCGCGGGGCTAGAAGAACGCGCCGCCCTGCCGCTGGAAAAAGTCTGGAGCGTGGACGGCTCGACAGAGGCTGGCGCCCAGCCCATGCCGCTGCCGGGCAATGCGCTGGCCGATGCCGCCGCCATCACCCCCGGCGACACGCTGGCCATCCTCTACACCTCGGGCACCACGGGCCTTTCAAAAGGCGTGTGCTGCCCGCACGCGCAGTATTACTGGTGGAGCCGCTATTCCAGCGAACTGCTGGGCCTGCAGGATGGCGACGTGCTGCTCACCACCCTGCCGCTGTTTCACACCAACGCGCTCAACGCCTTTTTTCAGGCGCTGCTCACCGGCTCCACGCTGGTGGCCGAGCCGCGCTTCTCGGCGTCCGACTTCTGGGCTGCGCTGGTGCGGCATCGGGCCACCGTCACCTATGTGCTGGGCGCGATGGTGCCCATCCTGCTCTCGAAAGACCCTACCCCGGACGATCGCGCCCACCAGGTGCGCGTGGCCCTCGCCCCGGCGATACCCCAGCGTTTTCACGCCACCTTCAGCGAGCGCTTCGCCATGCGCCTGCTCGACGGCTACGGCTCGACCGAAAGCAATTTCGTCATCGGGCTTCATGCTGAGCAGAAGCCTGGCAGCATGGGCCGCGTGGTGCCCGGCTTTGAAGCCCGCGTGGCCGATGAATTCGACGAAGCCGTGCCCGACGGCACGCCCGGCGAACTGCTGCTGCGCGCCACCGAAGCGTTTGCCTTTGCCTCCGGCTACTTCGGCATGCCCGAGAAAACCGTCGAGGCCTGGCGCAACCTGTGGTTCCATTCGGGCGACCGCGTGGTGCGCGATGGCGACGGCTTCTTCACCTTCCTTGATCGGCTGAAGGACGCGATCCGCCGCCGCGGCGAAAACATCTCGTCCTATGAAGTGGAGCAGGTGCTGCTCAGCCACCCGGCCGTGGCCGTCGCCGCGGTGTTCCCGGTGCAGAGCGAACTGGCCGAGGACGAAGTGATGGCCGCCATCGTCGCGCGCGAGGGGCAGACGATAGACCCGGTGGAGCTGATCCGCTACTGCGAGCCGCGCATGGCCTACTTTGCCGTGCCGCGCTTCCTCGAATTCATGACCGAGCTGCCCAGCACCGAAAGCGGCAAGATCCAGAAATTCAAGCTGCGCGAACGCGGCACCACCCCCGCCACCTGGGACCGCGAGGCGGCTGGTGTCAAAGTCAGCCGTTGAAATGAAACCCGCTACCCGATCACAGCGGTATTTGCCCCCTCTCCCTCTGGGAGAGGGTTGGGGTGAGGGCCTGGACCTGTCCACTCCAAAACGCTTCAGCCCCTCTCCCCTCCCTCTCCCCAAAGGGGCGAGGGCCACAACCCCATGACCGCCTACCTGAAACGCAAGGGCTACGAAGGCGTGGCCGTCACCGTGCCGGTCACGGTGGCGTATGAGCGCTACTCCACGCACGGCGCGCACTGGTTCCTCGGGCAGGTGGTGCGCGCGCTGGTGCAGCAATCGGGCCTGGCCAAGGAGCAGATCGACGGCCTGACGGTCAGCAGCTTCTCGCTCGCGCCCGACACCGCCGTCGGCGTCACGCAGCACCTGGGCCTGTCGCCGCGCTGGCTCGATCACATCCCCACCGGCGGCGCCTCGGGCGTGATGGCGCTGCGCCGCGCGGCGCGCGCCGTGCAGGCGGGGGACGCCGAGGTGGTGGCCTGCGTCGCCGCGGACACCAACCATGTCGATTCCTTCCGCCATACGCTGGGTTCGTTCAGCAATTTCTCACGCGACGCCAGCTACCCCTATGGCGCGGGCGGACCGAACTCGATGTTCGCCTTCATCACCGCGCACTACATGCGCACCTACGGCGCGCGGCGCGAAGACTTCGGACGCATCGCGGTGGCGCAGCGCACCAATGCACTGAAGAACCCGAACGCTCTGTTCAAGAAGCCGCTGACGCTCGATGAATACATGGCGGCGCGGCCGGTGTCCGACCCGATCCACCTGTTCGACTGCGTCATGCCCTGCGCCGGTGCCGAGGCCTTTCTCGTGATGTCGCCCGAGCGCGCGCGCGACCTCGGCCTGCCGCATGTGCTGCTGCGCGGCGCGATCGAGCGGCACAACGCGTTCAGCAGTGACCCGGTCATGGTCTGCGGCGGCTGGGCGATGGACCGCGATGACCTCTACGCGCAGGCGGCGGTCAAGCCCCAGGACATCGCCGTGCTGCAGACCTACGACGACTACCCGGTGATCGCGATGATGCAGTTCGAGGACCTGGGGTTCTGCGCCAAGGGCGAGGGAGCGGAATTCGTGCGCAGCCACGATCTGACCCATGCCGGCGACTTCCCGCAGAACACCGGCGGCGCCCAGCTCTCCTGCGGCCAGGCGGGCGCGGCCGGCGGCTTCATCGGCATGACCGAGACCCTGCGCCAGCTCACCGGGCAGGCGGGCGAGCGCAATGTGAAGGACGCCCGTTACGGCATGGTCGGCGGCTTCGGCATGGTGACCTATGACCGCTGCCTGTGCACCGGCGCCGTGATACTGGAGGCCGCATGACCGAGCCCCTGCAGCGCCCGCCGCGCAAGAACCCGATCCTGCGCACGCCGCAGATGAACCTGCCGCCGAGCCACCGCGGCCGCGTGGCGCTGGGCATCACCGCGGGGGCGGCGGAAGGCCGCTTCGTGCTGCAGGTCTGCGGCGAATGCGGCGCAACCCAATACCCACCGCGCGAAGCCTGCCATCAATGCCTGTCAGCCCAGCTGCAGTGGCAGACGCAGGATGGCCGGGGCGAGCTGCTCGCCGAAACCACGCTGGACCACAGCAACGACCTGTATTTCCGCGAGCGCCTGCCCTGGCGCCTGGGCATGGTGCGTCTGGATGCCGGCCCCAGCGTCATGGTGCATCTGCACGGCGAAGTGGGCGCCGCGCCCGCCCGCGTGCGCGTGGTCACGCGCCTGGACCGCTCCGGCCAGGCGGTGCTGATCGCCCTGCCGGAAAAAGGATCCCCGCATATGCAAGACGACCCGATGCTGCGCGAGATGGCGTGCGACCCGAAGCTGCGCAAGGTGCTGGTGACCGATGGCAAATCCCCCGTCGGCCAGGCCATGGTGCGCGCACTGATCGCGGCCGGCGCCGACCATGTCTGGGTGGGTGCCGCCGAGCCGTGGAAGCAGCCGCCCGGCTTTGCCGAGCTGTCCCAGTTGCCGCAGGTCACCGTGGTGCCGCTCGATGTGCGCGACGAGCGCTCGGTGCAGGAAACGGCCAGCCTGATCGGCGCCAAGGTGGACATCGTGATCAACACCGCCGAGATGCACCGCGGCGGCGGCATCGCCAACCGGCGCGGCCTGGACGTGGCGCGCGAAGAGATGGACATCAACTATCTTGGCCTCCTGCGCCTGGCGCAGGCCTTCGGCCCGGTGCTGCGCAGCCGCGCGGCCGATGGCCTGCTGCACGCCTGCGCCTGGGTCAACCTGCTGTCCATCTTCGCGCTGGCCAACCATCCGCCGGACGGCACCTTCTCGGCCTCCAAGGCGGCGGCGCTGTCGCTGGCGCAATGCCTGCGCGCGGAGATGCGCGGCGCGGGCATCCGCGTCGTCAACATCTTTCCCGGACCGATCGACGACGAGTGGAACCAGAACCTTCCTCCCCCCAAGCTCGCGCCCAAGGCGGTGGCCACGGCCATCGTCAAAGCCTTGCAAAGCGGTGTGGAAGACGTCTACCCCGGCGACATCGCGCAGGATTGGCTGGCGCGCTGGCGCGACAACCCCAAGGTGCTCGAACGCGAGCTGGCCGCCGGAGGCATGTAAGCGATGAACCCCACAGCCAATTCCGATCTGCTCGCCGGCTTTGCCCTGGGCCTTGCCAGCGGCGCGGTGCGCATCGTCGATCTCTCGCACACCCTGAGCACCGACTTCCCCACCCTGGGCCTGCCGCCCGAGCTCGGCCAGTGCGCTCCGTTTCGCGTCGAGCAGGTATCAAAGTACGACGAACGCGGCGCTGCCTGGTACTGGAACAACATCTCGTGCAGCGAACACACCGGCACGCACTTTGACGCCCCTATCCACTGGGTCACCGGGCGCGATCTGCCGAACAACGCGGTCGATGCCATTCCGGCCCGGCACTTCATCGCTCCCGCCTGCGTCATCGACTGCAGCGCGCAGGCTGCCAGGGACGCCGATTACCTGATGACCGTGGCCGACATCGAGGCCTTCGAAGCCGCGCATGGCCGCATCCCCGCCGGGCACTGGGTGTTCATGCGCACCGACTGGTCACATCACTGGAGCCATTGGCGCGACGCACTCGCCTACCAGAACTACGACGCCAGCGGCCAGCACACGCCGGGGCCGAGCGTCGAGGCCGTGCGCTTTCTCGTCGAGCAGCGCGACGTTCTTGGTTTCGGTTCCGAGACCATAGGCACCGACGCCGGCCAGGCCGCCCACCTGCTGCCGCCCTACCCCTGCCACACGCTGATGCACGGCGCGGGCAAGTACGGTTTGCAGTGCCTCGCGAATCTGGAACAGTTGCCTGCAACGGGTGCGCTCATCATCGCCGCGCCGCTGAAAATCGAACATGGCAGCGGCAGCCCGTTGCGCGTCATCGCGCTGATCCCAGGCCAATGAAGAAAGCACCCCATCATGAGTGAGCCGCAATACACAGCGCTGGTGACCGGCGGTTCCGCCGGTATCGGCGCCGACATCTGCCAACGCATGCTGCAGGATGGCTGGCACGTCATCAGCCTCGCACGCCGCGCGCCCGAGTGGACGCATGCCCACCTGACGGCCATCAACGTCGATCTGCTGGATGCCGCGGCCACCGCGCAGGCGGCGAAGGAAGTCGCCCAGCGCTTTGAGGTCACGCACTTCATCCACAACGCCGGGGTGATCTGGCCGCACCTGCTGCAGAACGCCACCATCGATGAACTGCAGGGCCTGACGCAAATCCACCTTGGCAGTGCGCTGACGCTGATGCAGCACGTGCTTCCAGCTATGGAAAAACAAGCATTCGGGCGTGTGGTGCTGATGTCCTCGCGCGGCGCGCTGGGCCTGGCCACGCGCACCAACTACTCTGCCACCAAGGCCGGCATGATAGGCATGGCGCGCACCTGGGCGCTGGAGCTGGCGCCCAAGGGCATCACCGTGAACGTAGTGGCGCCGGGCCCGATCCAGACGCCGATGTTCTACGACGTCGTGCCCTCGGGCAGCGAGCGCGAGGCCAAGCTGGCGGCCAACATCCCGGTCGGCCGCATCGGCCGCCCCGACGACGTGACGCGCGCCGTGATGTTTTTCAGCGACCCGGCCAACAGCTTCGTCACCGGCCAGACGCTGTATGTCTGCGGCGGCGCCAGCGTAGGCACCCTCACGATTTGAGTTTTCGCGATCCCTTCAACCACACCAGGAGACACCTGCATGCGCATTCCCCGCACACTCAAAATCGCCGCCCAGGCCTTGGCACTTTCCGCCGCCCTGGGGCTGGGCAGCGGCGCCGCCATCGCCCAGATCAAGGTCGGCGTGATCTATTCCGGCACGGGAGCCACCTCCTTTGTCGGCATCCCGCAGGGCAACACCATCGCCCTGCTGCCACAGAAGATCGGCGACTACACGGTGCAGTACATCGGCCTGGATGACGCCAGCGACCCGACGCAGACCGTCACCAACGTGCGCAAGCTGATCGACGAGCAGAAGATCGACGCGCTGATCGGCCCCAGCGGCTCGCCCAACGCCATGGGCGTGATCCAGTTCATCGCCGAGGCCGGCATTCCCATGCTCGCTCCGGTGGGCACCGCAGCCGTGGTCCAGCCCATGGACGACAAGAAGAAATGGGTCTTCAAGACCACGCAGAACGACGAGATCATCGGCGCCGCTCTGTTCGACTACATGAGCAAATCGGGAGTCAAGACCATTGGTTTCATCGGTCTCAGCGACCCCTACGGCGAGAACTGGTACCGCGTCTCCACGGGCCTGGCGGAGAAGCACGGCATCAAGATCATCGCCAACGAGCGCTTCGCGCGCACCGACGCCTCGGTCACCGGCCAGACGCTCAAGCTCATCGGCGCCAAACCCGATGCCGTCCTGATCGCCGCCGCCGGCGGGCCCACCGTGCTGCCCGAAGTGTCGCTGCGCGACCGCGGCTACAAAGGCCCGATCTACCAGACGCACGGCGCGGCGCTGCCGGCCTTCATCAAGCTGGGCGGTGCCAAGGTCGAAGGCACCATCATGGCCGCCAGCCTGATGCTGGTGCTGCCCGAGATCGCGGACAGCAACCCGTCCAAGAAGATCGCTCAGAACTACATCGACGAGTACAAGAAGCGCTATGGCGAGCCGCCTGCCACCTTCGGCGCCAACGTGTTTGACGCCGGCCTGCTGCTGCAGAACGCCATCCCCAAGGCCGCGGAAAAGGGCAAGCCCGGCACCCCGGAGTTCCGCGCGGCGCTGCGCGATGCGCTGGAGCAGACCAAGGAACTGGTGGGAACGCAAGGCGTGTACAACATGACGCCGGAAGACCACAGCGGCTTCGATCAGCGCGGGCGTGAGCTCATCACCGTCAAGGACGGGCAGTTCCGTTTGCTCAAGTAATCAGAGCACCACCCACAAGAAAACCGGGCGCAAGGCCCAATGCCAGTCAGTTAAGCATTTGCAAGGCTGAAGGCAGGTAAAAAGGGAACGTGTTCAACGCGTTCCCTTTTTCTTTTGTCTGTCCTGCTGCAAACCACCCTGAATGAAACCTTGGCCGAGCTGCCCGCTGGCGGGGTGGCCGAGTTGAGTGCATTGATTGATCCAGCCTGGATCGAACAAGCACTATGCGCCACAGGCAAGGCGTCCATCCGGCGTCGCAAATTGCCAGCCGAACACGCTGGTGTGGCTGGTGATCGGGCTGGCCCTGTTCCGTCAGATGCCACTGTGGCAAGTCGTGCAAGAGATGGCACTGACACTGGAGGGCAAGGAATTGCCCGCGCCCAGCGCCAGCGTGCAGGCCCGCCAAAGATTGGGGCCTGAACCGCTGGAGCATCTGTTCAGCCTGCTTACCCAAGCCTGAGGACGGGCCCACCCGGTGCACGAGCAGACGCCAGCGGGTGCTGGCAGTCGATGGCGTGGTCTGGTCAGCCCCGGACAGCACAGACAATCGTCAAGTGCTGGGCAGTGGCCAGACGCAGTACGCCCCGCAGCCCTGGCCCATGGTGCGTGCCGTGTGCTTGCTGGACACCGACAGCCATGAATTGCTCGACGCCAAGCTGGGCGATTACAGCTGCGGCGAACTGACGCTGGCCGCAGGTTTGCGCGGGCTGGACCACTCGATCACGCTATTTGACCGGGCTTACTTCTCCTCGGCCTTCTTGCTGGACTGGCAGCACGGCGGCACAGAGCGCCACTGGCTCATGCGTGCGCGGGACAACCTGCGCCATGAGGTGGTGCAGACGCTGGGCGAGGACGACTGGCTGATCCGCATGCCGGTGTCGCAACGGGTCAGGCAACTGCGCGCAGAGCTACCCAGTCACTGGCAGGCCCGAATGATCCAGACGCAGGTCAATGGCAAGCCCCGGCGCTTTATCACCTCCATGCTCGACACCCAGCGGTTCACAGCACCACAGCGTGCTGCGCAGCAGGCAGCCCGGGCTGGTGATGCAGGAGGTGTGGGGCGTCCTGATCGCCCACACGCTGCTGCGCAGGTGCATGCGACTGATGGCGCAGCACGCCCAGGTGGAGCCCGTGCGCATCAGCTTTCACACGGCGCGCCACGCCATCGTGGGACTGCTGGGCAGCGTGCATCTGGAGCGTGCGGGGAGCTTGCCCGGGCACCTGCAACGGCTGATGGACGAGGCCCGGCACTTCGTGTTGCCACCACGCAGGCAGGGCCGCAGCTTTCCTCGTGAAGTCAAACGCTCTACACGTAGCAAGTACCCATCAAAGAAAATGCCAGTCAGGGCTTAACTGACTGGCATTGGGCGCAAGGCCCGGTTTTTTTGCGATTCCCATTGCCTAGCGCTTTTCCCAGTGCAGGACCGCGATCAGGCATGCCGGGCGAAGCCGGCGGCCCCCTGCAACAGGAGAGAGACAACCTGGCGTCAGTGCATTATTGGGGCCACCGCCGTTTCCCTCATGATGACCTCAGGCGTTCGATAGCGCTCTGCCATTTCGCGCTCCTCGGCTGTCCGGATCTGCGCCTGCATGTAGGCACCAAGCGCACGCGCGTGCTCGACAACATGCGTGCCGAAACGCAGCCGCTGCAACTGGTAATCCTGAAGCGCCTCGTCAATGGTGCCATGCTTTTTCAACGCCGCTACCAGTGCCATTGCGTCGCCGGCCGCTTTTGTCACTCCCATCCCGCAATGGGGACGGGCAACGAATGCTGCATCGCCCAGCAGCGCAACGCGCCCGGCAACGAGGCTGGAACACTCCAAATCAAAGATCGGCTGGAAAAAGAGCTGTTCGGTCCTGTCAACGACCTCGGCGAATTGCGGTGCCAGTTTTTCCCGAGCGGCCTGACGCACCTGTTCGACGATGCGCGGGCGAATCAGCGGTGGCGGGATACCATCCATCCACACCTTGCCGTGGGCGTCGGTCACCATGTCCTTGAAGGTCGTGGACTCCTCCGCCGGCCTGTACCAAACGAAGTTGTACCGCCGGCGTCCCGGCTCGATCCCGTCTTTCTCCCCTGCAACCGGATACGCAATCATCTGTTCGTGCGGAGGAACACCGAAGGCGAAATAGGGAAACAATTCAGTCTTCACCCTTGCGCTCAGGGCTGATTCTTCGACCAGCCCGCGCCAGGCAACATAGCCCGCGTACTCAGGCTTGACCGCGGGGAAAAGCGCCTGGCGAACCGTGGACCGTACGCCATCGCAGGCAATTGCGAGGTCTGCACTGATGGACTGCCCATCGGCAAGGGTCAATCGGACCTGTCCGTCTCCCTGGTGCACTGAAGTCACGGTACAGCCGTTGTGGTAACAGGCCGCCGGCAGCCTGGCCTTCAAAAGCCGGTAGGCGTGGCCCCAGGCGGTCAACACCTGTGGCAGTTCGCGCCGACCGAGTACAGAACCATCTTGCGCCAGGGTGATGCGCTCCTGCACCGCGATACCGATCTTTTCTCCGGATGGAATGCCAATTGCGGCGAATGCATCCATCAGCCCGGGATGCGTGACGATTCCAGCGCCGCGACCTTCGAGTTCCTCTGCCACGCGCTCATAGACGTTCACGTCCCATCCAGCACGCAACAACAAGTTGCCGACCAGCAGCCCACCCAGCGACCCCCCGATGACAACCGCTTTGCGAGACTCAGCCATTGATCGCTCCTTGTGCAGCCTCTGCGGCGGGAAAATTCAATTCGATCGTGATGCCTGATGGGTCTTCAACGAACACCTGGTGCAGCCCAAGATCGGGAACGGTGCGCTCCCGGTACTCAAGGGCTGCCCTCTTTAGACGCTGGCGCATGCCAGCGAGATCGGTTGCGAGAAACGCCACATGGTCCACCGCACCGCCGCCGCTCAGGCTGGACGCGGACTTGTCGCCAAGGTAGGCCGTCAGGCCCCGAGGATCGCTTGGGTCGACTCGAATGATGTGAACCACACCATAGTCAGCTTCATCACCACCGAGGTAGAGCCAAGCCCCGGGAAAGTTGAAGGCGGGCCTGAACCCCTCCTTGAAACCCAGGACATCCATGTAGAAACTGCGAGACGCATCCATGGACGTGGTCCGCACCGAGAAGTGTGCAAGTCTTCTGATGGGCATGATTGCTCCTTACTAAAAATTTATCGATTGATCAATAATAGAGGTCGCGGCAAAATTTTGCAATGTCAAAAACGCCGGAATCATCTGGGGGTTTTCCCTAGTTGTTTATCGATTGACAAACAAAAACACATGGAACAAACTTATCACACGATTACTTAAAAAGCCTTCCAGGAAGGGCTTGTTTTTTTGATCATTTGAAATCTCAACCACGACAACGGCAGGAGCACATGAAACCCGCACCATTCCACTACGTGCGCCCGGAAACGCTGGAGGATGCCCTGAGCGACCTGGCACGTCACCCCGGCGAAGCCCGCATCATTGCGGGCGGTCAGAGCCTCGTGGCCATGATGAACCTTCGACTCGCTCACCCGGAGTTGCTGGTGGACATCAACGGCCTGCAAGAGCTCGACTACCACCGCGTCGATTCCGACATGCTGTGCATCGGAGCGCTCGCACGCCACGCAGCACTCGCAGCGTCGCCTCTTGTTCAAAAGGTCGCGCCCTTGATGTCTGCTGCCTATCCCCACGTGGCCCATTCGGCCGTGCGCAACCGTGGAACCCTTGCGGGGAACCTGTGCCATGCGGACCCAGCATCGGAAATGCCAGCGGTCATGTTGGCCCTGGATGCGCGGTTTCGTGCCCGCAGCGTGAAAGGCGATCGGGAAATTGCCGCCACAGACTTCTTTCTGGGGCCCTACACCACGGCACTTGCCGAAGATGAAATGCTGGTCGAAATCCGCGTACCTGTGCGCCAGTGCGGCTACGGCTTTGAAGAAGTCTCCATTCGCCAGGGCGACTTCGCGCTGACGCTGGTCGCCGCAACCTTGTCACTGCAAGCTGGCCGCGTGCATGCTGCATCAATTGCCTATGCAGGGGTGGAAGGCAATGCGCTGCGAATTGCATCCGCCGAAAAGCTCTTGATCGGCGAAGTTCCGTCCGATGCACTGTTCGAGCGCGTCGCAGCAGAGGCCGCCAACGTGATTCAGCCTGGAGACGACATGCATGCGGATGCTGCATATCGACTGGACATGATCCGTACGCTGACGCCACGCGCCCTGCGCAGTGCCGCAGCGACCGCATGAATGAAGGAGACGTTTCAATGACTGAAGAATTCCACGAGCTCACCCTCACCGTCAACGGCAAGCGCGTACAGCGGCGTGTACCGGCGCGCCTGTTGCTTTCCGACTTCTTGCGCCAGGACCTGCACCTCACGGGCACGCATGTGGGTTGCGAGCACGGGGTATGCGGCACCTGCACGGTCAGTGTCAATGGCAAATGCACGCGTTCCTGCCTGACGTTTGCAATTCAGCTCCAGGGATGCGAGGTGTCCACCGTCGAGAGCGTGGGCACCTTGCAGAAGATGCATCCGCTGCAGAAGGCGTTCTGGGAAAAGCACGGCCTTCAATGCGGCTTTTGCACGCCAGGAATGCTGATGACGGCCATGGAGCTGCTTGCCGAAAACCACGCGCCCACGCGCGAGCAGATCGCGGACGCGATCTCGGGCAACCTGTGCCGCTGCACCGGATACGAAACGATCATTGATGCAATCACCGCCGCTGCCGCAGAAATGCGGGAAATGGAGACACAGGCATGAACACGCGCTACATCCCCGACCTTGAAATTCCTGCGCCCCGGCGGGAAAAGTCGCCCGATGTCGATCTTCGCTGGATCGGCAAAAGCATGAAGCGGGTGGAAGATCCCCGGCTTCTGACGGGCAAAGGCAAATACCTCGACGATGTGGTGTTGCCCAACATGGCCCATGCGGCTTTGCTGCGCAGCCCGCATGCGCACGCGCGCATCAAATCGATCGACACCAGCAAAGCACGTGATCTTCCCGGCGTCATCTGCGTTGTGACAGGGCATGAATTTGCCGAAACGACCGGGCCGACGGTTACTTTTGCCAGCCCGCCCGTGGTGCAGCATGCCATTGCCGTCGACAAGGTTCGCTACGTCGGCGAAGCCGTCGCGGCCGTGGTTGCAGAGAGCCGCTACATCGCCGAGGACGCACTTGAGCTGATCGAAGTCGAATATGAAAAACTGCCTGTCATCTCCGACATCACGCAGCAGGAATTCGCCAGCGGCGATGCCGTGCTCCACCCCGAGCGCGGGGAGAACAACGTCGCCATGGATCGGACGTTCACCTTCGGTCCGGTGGACGACGACTTTGCGCGTGCAGACCACGTCATCAAGCGGCGTTTGCGCTGGGGGCGATCGAGTGCCCAGCCGATGGAAACGGTCGGTGCCGTTGCCGATTTCGACGCCGGCACCGGCAAATTCAACGTCCATTGCAACACGTCGATGTACACCTACGTCGGCTGGCTCTGCGCCGTGTCTCTGAACGTGCCGGCGACCCACCTCAACATCATTCCCACCCTGGCAGGTGGCAGCTTTGGCTCCAAGCTTTTCCTGCACCGCGCCATCGTGCTGACCGCCGGGCTAGCACGCATCGCAGGCTGCCCGGTCAAATACATGGAAGACCGGCTCGACAACCTGAGCAACAACGATGCCCACGGCAGCGATCGCCTCTACGACGCCGAACTGGCGCTGGCCAAGGACGGAACCATGCTGGCACTGCGTTACCGCGTATGGGACGACTATGGCGCGTATCTGCAGTTTGGCTACGGTACGCACGGCAATGCATTTTCCCAGATTGTCGGCCCTTACCGGATCAACAGCGTCCAGGCGCGGATCACGGCCGTGCTGTCCAACAAGTGCCAGCAAGGCGCCTACCGCGGCTTCGGCTCGGAAGTGACTAACTTCGTTCTCGAGCGCATGACCGATGCCGCAGCACGGGAGCTCGGAATCGATGGTGTTGAACTGCGACGCCACAATTTGATCCGTCCAGACGAATTTCCCTACATCATTCCGTCAGGCAACGTCTATGACAGCGGCAACTATCCGGCAGTGCTGGAAGAAGGCCTGCGCCTCTTCGACATGGAGGGCTGGAAGCGCAAGCAGGCGCAAGCCAAGGCCGAAGGCCGCCATATCGGCATCGGCCTGGTGTCCTGCCAGGAACGCAGCGTGTTCAGCGCTACCGAATTCTGGTCACTCAACCCCCCGGATCAACCCGGGTTCCCCCTGACCAGTTCCCCCGAGTCACTGGCCATCCGTCTCGACCCGACCGGAAAGGTGTTTGTCCAGCTCAATGCGCCGTTCTGGGGCAACAGCCCGGAAACGATGGTGACCCAGATCGTCGCCGAAGCCCTGACGGTGGAGCCCTCGGACGTTTCGGTCGGTTATGTGGATACGGACGCCGGTTTTAACGGAACCGGCCCAGGGGGAAGCCGCTTTACCGTGATGGTTGCAGGCGCCGCCGTCAAAGGCGTGCGCACCCTGCGCGAAAAGCTGTACCGATTTGCTGCCCATATGCTGGAATGCAGCGTGGACGATCTTGAACTGCGCGACGGCAAGGTGGGCGTCAAGGGCGTCAATGGCCTGGAAAAATCGATTGCTGAGGTAGCGGGAGCAGCCCATTACTTCAGGCTGAATTTTCCGCAGGACCCGGGCTTTGACAGCGGCCTGGAAACCACGGCAGTCTATGACCACCCATTGACAACCATGCCAGCCCCCGACCGCAGCCATCTGGGCATCTTCTATCCAATCATGGGACACATGGTGCACGCGGCGGCAGTGGAGGTCGATCCCAAAACCGGGAAGGTCAAAATCCTGGACTATGTGGCCGTTCACGACTGCGGCACCGTGGTCAACCCCATGACGCTGGCCGGGCATGTACGCGGCGGCGCGGTTCAGGGCATAGGCACAGCACTGTACGAGCACATTGGGTACGACGCCGAGGGACAATTGCTGACTGGCTCGTTTGCCGACTACCACATCCCTTCCGTACACGAAGCACCGGCGCACATTCGTGTGGGGCATGTCTCAACCCCGTCCCCATACACCGAGTACGGGATCAAAGGCGGTGGTGAAGGTGGCCGCATGGCAGCGCCGCCGCTGATCGTGCAAGCCGTCGAAAACGCGTTGCAGGATTACGGTGTACAGCTTTCCGAAGTGCCACTCACGCCTCGCCGACTGCGCGAAATCGTGCGAGAAGCCACGTCGCGATGACGCACCAAGAGAGCGGCGCTGCGCTTGCGGCCCCTCTCTTGCAACGGAAGCAGCCGCTATGGTCTTTTCGGCTTCGACACAGAGGGCACCATGGTGCCCCTGATCTGCCTCATGGTTTCAGGCGCACCATGCAGGAAAGAGGTCAGCTGGGTTTTGATCAGGCCATCAATATCCTTAGGGATTTTCAAGCCATAAATCCACTTGCGAATGCCCAAATAGACAAAGCTGGCATGAAACGCCCATAGCAGCTCCACTTCATGCTCGAGTTGTGTGGGAGTCTCGGGGTCTGCGATGCCAAACTCATGCCTGATTTCAGCCAGCACCGGAAGAAATACCCGTGTCCGCAAGCGGCTCAGGTACTTGGAGTTGATGCCTTCCCGCGTCAGCCCCGCAAAGATGAAGATCCGGATCCATTCTTCGCGAAGAATTACCCGCGCATACTCGGTGTAGAAGCTGTGAAGCCTTTCGACCAAAGGCAAGGCGCGGTCGGTCAGGCTGCCTTCCCAGTTGGGATAGCCACTGAAGACCTCGTGGTAGACCCTGTCGATGAGCGCTTCCTTGTTCGGAAAGTAGCGGTACAGCAGTGGCTGAGTAACACCCAATTCGCGCGCAAGCTCGCGGGTGCTGCCGGCAAAGCCATGCCGGGTAAAGTGCTCGATGGCCTTCTCGACGATCTGCTGCTCTCGTTCCTGCGGTGCCAGGCGCCGCGTCCCGGTGGTTGCAACACGCTTCCTTGACGCTGGTTTGATGGAATCCTGCATGGGTAGGGAGGGATGTACCAGAATCAATTATCCATTGATTATTAAACATCCCTCGCCCATCTCAGCTGAGCAGCTTCACGCCCGTCTTGGACTGAATCTCGTCAAAGCTCACATCCGGCGCCAGTTCCACCAGCTTGAGCCCCTGCGGCGTCACGTGCATCACGCCCAGGTCGGTGATGATCTCGTGGATCACGCCGACGCCGGTCAGCGGCAGCGTGCACTGCGGCAGGATCTTCAGGTCGGTGCTGCCGTCCTTCTTCTTGGCCACATGCTCCATCAGCACGATGACCTTGGGCACGCCGCCGACCAGGTCCATCGCGCCGCCCATGCCCTTGACCATCTTGCCGGGGATCATCCAGTTGGCCAGATCGCCCTTTTCGCTCACCTGCATGGCACCCAGAATGGCGAGGTTGATCTTGCCGCCGCGGATCATGGCGAAGCTGTCATGGCTGCCAAAGATGGCCGAGCCCGGCAGCGTGGTCACCGTCTGCTTGCCGGCGTTGATGAGGTCGGCGTCCACCTGGTCCTCGGTGGGGAAGGGGCCTATGCCCAGCAGGCCGTTCTCGGACTGCAGCCAGACTTCCTTGTCACCGGTGTAGTTGGCCACCAGTGTCGGAATGCCGATGCCGAGGTTCACATAGAACCCGTCCTGCAATTCCTTGGCGGCACGTTCCGCCATCTGTTCCTTGGTCCACGGCATGTCAGGCTCCTGCTTTCTCGGTGATGGTGCGTTTTTCGATCTGCTTGGTCGGGTTGGCGTTGAGCACGATGCGGTGCACGTAGATGCCTGGCAGATGGATGTCGTCGGGGGCGAGCTCGCCCGGCTGCACGATTTTTTCCACTTCGGCAATGCAGATCTTGCCGGCCATGGCCACGGCCGGGTTGAAGTTGCGCGCCGTCAGGTGAAAGCGCAGATTGCCGGTGGTGTCGGCGACAGCCGCATGCACCAATGAGATATCCGGCGTGAGCGAACGCTCCATCAGATAGGTATGGCCATCGAACTCACGCGTTTCCTTGCCGTCGGCAACGATGGTGCCCACGCCGGTGCGCGTGAAAAAGGCCGGAATGCCGGCGCCGCCCGCGCGCAGCTTCTCGGCCAGCGTGCCCTGCGGGGTGAATTCCAGTTCCAGCTCGCCGCCCAGGTACTGGCGCTCGAACTCCTTGTTCTCGCCCACGTAGGAGCTGATCATCTTCTTGATCTGGCGCGTGTTGAGCAGCTTGCCCAGGCCCACGCCGTCAATGCCGGCATTGTTGGAAACGGCGGTGAGGTTCTGCACGCCCGAGGCGCACAGCGCCTCGATCAGCGCCTCGGGGATCCCGCACAGGCCAAAGCCGCCGACGCCGATCAACTGGCCATCGCGCACGATGCCCTTGAGCGCCTCGGCCGCGGAGGGATAAATCTTGTTCACAAATGTTTCTCCTGAATCTGAAACGACTGTCCTACGATACTGCGGCTTCAATTTTGTTGCGTCGCACAATGGGTGTCAACAGGCGCGCAACGGGGTTATCCCTGAGCCGCAATCCTGTCCCCTCGCAGCAGGCCTGGCAGCCGCGGCAAGGCCGCGCAGGCATTGCGCCAGGCCGCCTGTGCCAATTCATCCATCGCCATGCCCCGCAGCCCGGCCACCGCCTGGGCAATGCGCGGCAGCTCGGCGGGGCTGTTGCGCCCCTGCTCCGCGCCTGCCTGCCGCCGCTCCTGGCTCTGGTACAGCCACTGCGGCGGAATATCGGGCGCATCGGTCTCCAGCACCAGCGCCTCCAGCGGCAGCTCTGCCGCCAGGCGCCGCAGATGCAGCGCGCGCTCGAAGGTCACCGCGCCACCGAAGCCGAGCTTGAAGCCCAGCGCAATGAAGGCCTGCGCCTGCTGCGGGCTGCCGTTGAACGCGTGGGCGATGCCGCCCGCCACCGGCAGCTCGCGCAGGGCCTTCAGCACCCGGTCGCAGCTTTTGCGCACATGCAGCAGCACCGGTAGATCAAGCCGCCGCGCCAGGCGCAGCTGGGCACGCAACAGCCGCTCCTGGTGCGGGCCATCCAGCCCCGGCACAAAATAATCAAGGCCGATCTCGCCCACGGCGACAAGATGCGAATCCTCCCCGCAGGCATGCAACAAGGCCCCAAGCGCCTCGATATCCGCATCCGTGGCATCCGGCGTGCACATGGGGTGTATGCCCAGCGCATAGCTGTCGCCCCACGCATGCGCCAGACCGCGCACCGCGTTCCAGTTGAAGCGCGCCACCGCCGGGATCACGCAGTGCGTAACGCCCGCGGCCCGTGCCGCGGCGCGCATGGCCGCTCGGTCGGCGCCAAACTCCGCCGCGTCCAGATGGCAATGGGTATCGATGAAGAGCGTCACACGCGGCCCAGCACGGGCACCAGCGCGCCGTGCACCGCCCGCGCGGCATCGGACGCCAGGAAGCCGATGACCTCGGCCAGCGCCTCGGGCGCGACCCAGCGCGAAAAATCCGCATCGGGCATGGCGCCGCGGTTGGGCGGCGTATCGATGATGGAAGGCAGCACGGCATTGACGTTGATGCCCTCATCGCGCAGCTCGGCGGACATGGATTCCACCAGGCGCATGAGCGCGCTCTTGGACGCGGCATAGGCGCCCGTCGATGCGCCGCCCTTGAGCCCACCGGCCGCGCCGACGGCCACGACGCGGCCCCTGCCCTGTGTCTGCATGTGCGGCACCACCGCCGCCGCCATGTGGATGAAGCTGCGCGCGTTCAGGTCCATCATGAAGTCCCAGGCTGGCGCTGGCGTGGCATGCACCGGCTCGCCCATGTGGAAACCGCCCGCCAGATGGCACAGCACGTCGATGTGGCGCACCTGCGGCAATGCCTGCGCCACGGCCCGCACCACCGCCGCGCGGTCGAGCAGATCGACCGGCAGCAGCACCGCATCGGTCAATGCGCCGTAGCGCGATTGCAATGCTTGCGCATCGCGGTCCAGCAGCATGAGGCGCGCGCCCTGGCGCCCAAACCACGCGGCGACGGCCGCTCCCAGATTGCCGGCCGCGCCGGTGATGCAGACCACATCTCTATCGGTACCCATGACATTCCTCCCGCTGAGAATGCGGATCATAGAAGCGGCGCGGGTCGGCTACGCTTGCGCCCTCGCCAACTTTCTTTCACCAGGGAGCCCCCATGACAGCCGCACTCACCACCACCGATTACAAGCAGCTGACCAGCACCATCTCCGGCAACGTGCGTACGCTCAAGGAAAGCGTCCCCGACGTGCTGACCAGCTTCAACGCCATGGGCAAAGCCGCGCTGGCACCCGGCGCCATTGATGCGAAGACAAAGGAATTGATAGCGCTTGCCATCGGCGTGGCGGCGCGTTGCGATGGCTGCCTGGGTTTTCACACGCAGGCGCTGGCCCGTCTGGGCGCCACGCGCGAGGAAGTCCATGAAATGCTCGGCGTCGCCGTCTACATGGGCGGCGGGCCTTCGCTGATGTATGCGGCCAGCACGGTTGCCGCATTTGACGAAGCCCTTGCCGCCAGGAAGGGCTGATCCTCGGCACGGCGCTTCGGGCCCACGGGCCCGAAGCGCCGCGGGACTTACGCCGCGGTTTTTTCCGACGCCGCGGTCCTGGCCTGCTCCTGCGCAATCGCCGTCTCCAGCGTGCGCCGCATGCGCACTGCCGCCACGTCGTTGCTCATCAGCACCGGCTTCATCGCAAAGAAATCATCGGCACTCACGCCCATGCGCTCCTGTATCGCCTCGGCCAGGGGCACGTCTTCATCGACGAAGGCGTTGCGCATGGCCTCGATCTTCATCTTGTTGAAATCCGCGTCATCGACGTTGTGGTTGCGCCGCGTGACGAAGAAATAGTGGGTGGTGGTCAGCGTCTCCGGCGTCACCGTATGCAGGTCGTACTGCCCCGTCGTTCCCTCAAGATCCAGCGGCGCGCCCGCATCCTGCGTGGCGCCCACCGACAGCTGGATGTTCCCCGGCATCAGATAGGTGATGTCGAAGAAGTGACGCGCCTCGGCCTTGGGATCCGGCAAGAAGCCGGCGAAGATCATCATCGCCGGGGTCTGCGACCACTCCCAGCGGGCGGCGAAGGCGTCGCCGACGGCACGCACCTGCGGCACCAGGGGCGACAGCTTGCCACGCGTGGTGATGATCTCGCCGTGGACATGGTCGATATGGCTCAGGTCCATCACGTTGTCGAGGATGAGCTTGTAGTTGCACTTGACGTAGATATTGGTGTAGCCCACGCCGGTCTCCGGGCCCTCCGTCAGCGGGCCGAAGTCGTGCAGCTTGCTTTCGTCGGCTGCCTCGTCGCCCATCCAGATCCAGATCAGGCCGTTGCGCTCGCGCAGCGTGAAGCTGGGCACGGTCGATGCGGCGGGAATATGCTGGTTGCCGTGCGGGTTGTGGGTGCAGGCGCCATCGCAGTCGAACTGCAGACCGTGGTACTTGCAGGTCACCTTGTCGCCGTCGCGGTCGCCCATGTGCAGCGGCAGGAAGCGGTGGGGGCAGCGGTCGAGCATGGCGACCGGCTCGCCGCTGCCCTTCTTGCGGTAGATGAGGACCGGGGTATCCAGCAGCGTGCGATGAAACAGCGCTTGCGCATCGACTTCGGTGCTGAGTGCTGCCACGTACCAGGCATTCATGAGGTAGGGCCTGGGCTGGGTCAGCGGCTGGGCAAGATTGGACATGTGGGTCTCCTGAATTTTCAGACGTCAAACGAAAAGAAACAGTGGCTTGCCGCCGCGACACGCGGCCGTTCACCACGGGCGATGCCTGCCGCGCCGTGCCCTGGGCCACGGCGCGGCAAACCTAGATGCGCTCCAGTACGAGGCGCGTGGATCTGGAGCGCGAACAGCAGGGCGTGAAGAGCTGGTTCTGGTGTTCACCGTCGCTGAAGAACATGTCGCGATGGTCGGGCTCGCCCGACACCACGCGCATGGCGCAGGTGCCGCAAATGCCTTGTTCGCAGGACATGGGCAGCTCCACGCCGTGCTTGCCGAGGCATTGCAGGATGCTTTGGTCCGGCGCGACCGTGAAAACCCCATCCACCCCTTGCACCACCACTTCAAAGTACCCGCCCGGATCACAAGCGGCTTGAGGGTCGGCGCTGAAGCGTTCGAAATGAATCCGTGCGTCCTGCCAGCCTTGCGCGTGCGCGGCAGCGCGCACGTAATCGATGAATCCCGCCGGACCACAGACATAGAGTTGCGCGCCCTGCGAAGGGCGCCCCAGCACGCGCTCGGTGTCCAGTTTCTGCTCGGCGGCGCAATCATCCAGGTGCAGATGGACGCGATCCGCGTACGGGCATGCACCCAACCGGTCCAGAAACGCCGCGCGGCTACGGCTCCTCACGCAGTAGTGCAGCTCGAACGACCGGCCATCGGCGTGCAGTTGCTCCGCCATGGCCAGCAGCGGCGTGATGCCTATGCCTCCGGCCAGCAGCACCGTGTGCTCGGCCGGCTGCAGCGCAAAGTGGTTGCGCGGCCCGCGCACACGTACGCGCGCCCCCACGGTCAGATCTTCGTGCACGCTGCGTGAACCGCCTCGCCCGCCTGATTCCAGCAGGATGCCCAGCTCATAGCAATAGGCTTCGCCGGGCGCATTGCACAGGGAATAGTTGCGCACCACGCCTGCCGGCGTTTCCAGATCGATGTGCGAGCCCGCGTCAAACGCCGGCAACCGGTCTCCGCACGCGCTGCGCAGCTCCAGACCAACGACCTGCTCGGCAATCGCCTTGCGCGAGGTCACCACGAGTTCAAACCAACCAGCCTCTGGTTGCATGACTGTCTCCTTGTTTTTTCAACCGTACGCAGGAGGTGATGAGCAATCAGCGTGCCATCCAACGGAAGATTCATAAGTCATTGATTTTCAATGACAATTTATTCACACCCCTTCTGCAGCCAGCAGTGCGGCTTGGCAATTTCTTCTGTGCATTAATATTTCTGAAAAATTCCGCCTCAGATGAAACCCAAGCCTCGGCGCCACCGGATCCCCCATGGCCACGCCATAGCCCAGCCTTCTCACCCCGAGCCACTGCCATGAAGCCGCGCACCGCCATCCCTGTTGCCGACCCCGACGCACAAGCCTTGCTGCGGAAATTGCAGTTCACGCCGGAAACGGGCGAGGTGCACTTTCTGGGTCACCGCATGCTGCTGCTGCACGCAAGCTCCCTCGACGAATTGCGCCATGAGCTGATAGACCGGCTGGGGTCGGACATCACGCAGGAGCTGTTCATGCGCATGGGCTACCAGCAGGGCTTCGCCGACGCCCTGAAAATCAAGGAGCTGCACGGCGCGGAGCCGCTGTCCAGACAACTCGCCCTGGGCCCGCGCGTGCGGGAAATCGAGGGTTTCGTGAAAAACCAGCCCATCGAGCACATGGAGCTGGACCCCACCAATGGCGCCTTTCGCGGCGACTTCTTCTGGGAGCACTCGTGGGAGGCTTCGGCCCATCTGAACCACTTCGGCCCCAGCGGCGCACCGAGCTGCTGGATCATGACCGGCTACGCGAGCGGGTATTGCACGGCGATCACGGGCGTCCCAATCCACTGGCATGAAAAGGAATGCCGCGCAATGGGCCACGCCCGCTGCCGCGTCATTGCCCGGCCGCTGACCGAATGGAAAGACCTCGCCGAGACCGAGATCGCCTACCTGCGCACCAGCCAGCTCACGGCCGGCGCGGCGGCAGGCGCCGTGGCGCCCCTCCGGCGCAAAGCCCCTCCGCTGGGCAAGCCGCCCGCCGCCAGCGTTCAGCCGCCGCAGGCGATGAGCCTCCCGGGCTTTGAAGACATGGTGGGCACCTCGCCGGGGTTTCTTGCCGCCGCCGCCCTCACCGGCCGTGTCGCGCCCACCCATGCCACAGTGCTGCTCAATGGAGAAACCGGCACCGGCAAGGAAGGCTTCGCGCGCGCCGTGCACCGGCTGAGCGAACGCCGGGACGCGGCGCTGGTGACGGTCAATTGCGCCGCCATCCCCAGCGAACTCGTGGAGGCCGAATTGTTCGGCGTCGAACGCGGCGCCTACACCGGCGCCACGGCGTCACGCGAAGGCCGGTTCGAACGCGCCCATCGCGGCACGCTGTTTCTCGATGAGATCGCCAGCCTGCCGCTGGCGGCCCAGGGCAAGCTGCTGCGCGCGCTGCAGCAGCAGGAGATCGAACGGGTGGGCGGCACGCAGCTCATCAAGGTGGATGTGCGCCTGATCGCGGCGGCCAACCGCGACCTGTACCAGGAGGTCCTGGCCGGGCGGTTCCGGGAGGATCTGTACTACCGGCTCAACGTCGTCCCGGTGCAGATCCCGCCGCTGCGCGAGCGGCGCAGCGACATCCTTTTGCTGGCTTCGGTGTTCATGCAGCGCTTTCAGCACCAGTTCAACAAGCACGTGCACGGCCTGTCCCCGCGCGCCAGCGATCTGCTCCTGAAATACGATTGGCCCGGCAATGTCCGTGAACTCGAAAACACGATGGAACGCGGCATCGTGCTGGCCAACCCCGGGGGCGTCGTTGACACCCAGCATCTGCTGCTGCCGCAGGAAATCGGCAGTTCAATCGGCGCAAGATCCGGCGCGCCGGTGCAAGAGGCTCCCGAAGCATCGCCCGACACGCTGGTCGATGCGCTGCTGTCCAGCACCCCACGGTTCGAGGACATCGAGCACCTCGTGCTCTGCCGCACCCTGGCCCTGTGCAAAGGCAACATATCGGCCACCGCGCGCGCCTTGGGTCTGCGGCGCGCACAGGTGGAATTCCGCTTGAAACGCCACGGGCTGCACACCGGCAAACCCTCAGGCGGCGCCCCCGGCTGACCCCCACCGCAATACGCCAGCGACCAGCGGCACGGTCTTGTCGCACTGCGCCGCAAGCTGCTCATCGTGCGTCACGACGATGAAGGCCGTGCCCTGCTCCCGCGCCAGGCGCAGCATCAGCGCGAACACGGTCTGCGCGGTGCCGCGGTCCAGATTGCCCGTGGGCTCATCGGCCAGCACGCAGGCCGGGCGCGTCACCAGCGCCCGGGCGATGGCCACGCGCTGGCGCTCGCCGCCGGAAAGCTCGGCCGGGCGGTGCGCCAGACGCTCGGACAACCCCACCTGCGCCAGCATGTCCGCCGCCTGCCGCAGGCATTCCTGCTCGGGCAGGCGCCGGATGCGCAGCGGCATGGCGACGTTCTCCTGCGCGGTGAATTCCGGCAGCAGGTGATGGAACTGGTAGATGAAGCCCAGCTGCTGGTTGCGCATCCGCCCCTGCGCGGCGGGCGAGAGCTGCTGCAGGTTTTGCCCCTTCAGGGCGACGCTGCCGCTGCTGGGCGCGTCCAGCCCGCCCAGCAGGTGCAGCAGCGTGCTCTTGCCCGAGCCCGAGGCGCCGACGATGGCCAGCGTCTCGCCGGCGTGCACGGTCAGATCGACGCCCACGAGCACCTGAACATCCAGCGGCCCTTCGGTGTAACGCCTGGCCAGGCCCCGGGCCTGCAATACCACGTCACTCATAGCGCAGCGCCTGTGCGGGGTTGACGCGGCTGGCGCGCCAGCTCGGGTAGAGCGTGGCGGCAAAGGCCAGCAGCAAGGAAATGACGGCGATCGGCACGATGTCGCTCTCCTGCGGGTCGCTCGGCATGCGGCTGATGAGGTAGATGTCGCGCGGCAGAAAAGTCACGCCCAGCAGGTGCTCTATGGCCGGCACGATGACGTCGATGTTGAAGGCCACCAGCAGGCCCAGCAGCAAGCCGGCCAGCGTGCCGATCACGCCCACCATCGCGCCCTGCACCACGAACACGCCCATGATGCTGGCCGGGCTGGCGCCCAGCGTGCGCAAGATGGCGATGTCGGCGCGCTTGTCCTGCACCGACATCACCAGCGTGCTCACCAGGTTGAACGCCGCCACCGCGACGATCAGCGTGAGGATGATGAACATCATGCGTTTTTCCACCTGCACCGCGGCAAACCAGGTGCGGTTCTGCTGCGTCCAGTCGCGGATCAGGAGGTTGCCCGAGAGCGTTTGCGCCAGTTCCTGCGTCACGCGCGGCGCCTCGTGCAGGTCTTTCAGGCGCAGGCGCACGCCCGTCGGCCCTTCCAGGCGAAAGATGCGTTCGGCATCCGCGTGGTGCATCAGCACCAGCGTGGAGTCGTACTCATAGTGGCCGGAGTGAAACAGGCCCGAGACCGTCACCTGCTTCAGGCGCGGCACGATGCCCGCCGGCGTGATCTGCCCGCTGGGCGCCACCAGCGTGACCTTGTCCCCCGGGCGCACGCCCAGCGCGCGCGCCAGATCGCTGCCCAGCACCGCGTTGAAGCTGCCGGGCGTGAGCGTATCGACGGCCTGGCGATTGGCATCGGCGATCTCGGTGACCGCGCCCTCCTGCGCCGGATCGATGCCGCGCACCAGCACGCCCTTCATGTCCTCGCCGCGCGCCAGCAGCGCCTGCGCCGAAACGAACGGCGCCGCGCCCACCACATTGGGGTTGGCGCGCACCTCGGCCAGCGTGCGCGCCAGATCGGGCAGCGCGCCGCCATCGGGTGAAAACACCTCGATGTGCGCCACCACGCTGAGCATGCGGTCGCGCACCTCCTTCTGAAAGCCGTTCATCACCGACAGCACGATGATGAGCGCCGCCACCCCCAGCGCAATGCCCAGCATGGACACGCCCGAGATGAAGGAGATGAAGCCATTGCGCCGCGTGGCGCGCCCGGCCCGGGTGTAGCGCCAGCCCAGGGCCAGCTCGTAGGGGATTTGCATGAAAGGAATGGACCGCCCGGATGGGGCGGGGGCGATTGTGGCATCCCTCAAAATACGCGCCATGCCTTCCCATCTGCTGATCCCCCTGGCCGCAAGCCAGGCACCCGGCTGCGAACAGGCGCTCGGCACCCTGAAACTGCCCCAGCTGGACCGCCTGCTCGCACGCCTGACGCTTAGCCACACCGACACCGGCCAGGAAGCCGATTTCGCCCCGCCGCACGAACGGGCGCTGGCGCGCGCGCTCGGCCTGCCCGAACCCGCCACGCCCTGGGCTGCGGCGGCGCAGCAGACGGCGGGCGAGGGCTGGGCCTACCTCACGCCCTGCCATTGGCAGGTGGGCGCGGACCATGTCACGCTGCTGCACCCGGCACAACTGCAACTGACCGAGGCGGATTCGCGCGCGCTGGTGGACCTCCTCGCGCCCTGGCTGGCGCAGGACGGCATCACGCTCAGCTATGAGCAGCCCACGCGCTGGCTAGCGCGTGGCGACCTTTTCAAAGACCTGGAAAGCGCGTCGCTCGATCGCGTGATCGGCCGCGACGTGCGCGCCTGGATGCCGCGCGGCCCGCGCGCCACCGAGGTGCAGCGCCTGCACAGCGAGGTGCAGATGCTGCTCTACACCCACGCCTTCAGCGAGGCGCGCGCGGCTGCCGGGCTGCTGGCGGTGAACGCCTTCTGGGTGCATGGCGCGGGCCAGCTCGCCACCCTGCCTGCGCCCTGCGATGCGCCCGAGATGCCGGGCGCGCTGTTCGATGCCGCGCTGCAGCAAGATTGGAGCGCCTGGGCGCGCGCCTGGCAGCAGCTGGACAGCGGCCCCGTGGCCGAACTGCTGCGCCAGGCGCTGGCGGGCGAGCCCGTCACCCTCACGCTCTGCGGCGAGGCCAGCGCGCTGAGCTTCACCAGCCAGCAGCGCGGCTTGGGTGCAAAAATTCACAGTCTTTTTGGCCGCCAGCGCTTTACTGATCTGCGCAAGCAGCTATGAAAATCATCAACCGTGACGTGCCGCCCCGAACCACCTGGGCGCTGGAGCAGGCGGGCGTGCACCCGCTGCTGGCGCGGCTGTACGCGGCGCGCGGTGTGCGCAGCGCCGATGAACTCGACGATGGGCTCAAGCGCCTGCTGCCGCCGGCGGGCCTCAAGGGCGTGGAACGGGCCGCGCACCTGCTGGCCGATGCGCTGGCGCGCGACGCCCGCATCTGCATCGTGGCCGATTACGACTGCGACGGCGCCACCGCCTGCGCCGTGGCGCTGCGCGGCCTGCGCCTGCTGGGTGCCAGGCAGGTGGATTACCTGGTGCCCGACCGCGTGGTCGATGGCTACGGCCTCACGCCACCGATCGCAGAGCGCGTGGCGGCCCGGGGCGCCGATCTGCTCATCACCGTGGACAACGGCATCGCCAGCGTGGCGGGCGTGGCCGCCGCCAGGGCGCTGGGCATGCAGGTGCTGGTGACGGACCACCACCTGCCCGGGGCCGAGCTGCCTGCGGCGGACGCCATCGTCAACCCCAACCAGCCCGGCTGCGGCTTTGCCAGCAAGGCGCTGGCGGGCGTGGGCGTGATGTTCTACGTGCTGATGCAATTGCGCGCCGAGCTGCGCGCACGCGGTGCGTTCGACGCCGCCAGCCAGCCGCGCCTGGAACCACTGCTGCCGCTGGTGGCGCTGGGCACGGTGGCCGACGTGGTGGCGCTGGACGAGAACAACCGCCGTCTGGTGGCGCAGGGCCTGAAGCGCGTGCGCGCCGGCCAGATGCCCGCCGGCATGGCCGCCCTGTTTGCCGCCGCCGGACGCAAGACGCCGCAGGCCGCCACCTTCGACTTCGGCTTCGCGCTGGGCCCGCGCATCAACGCCGCCGGGCGGCTGGCGGACATGCGGCTCGGCATCGAATGCCTGACGACCGACGATGCCGCGCGCGCCCAGCAGCTGGCGCAGCAGCTCGATGCCATCAACCGCGAGCGCCGCGAAATCGAAGGCGGCATGCGCGAGCAGGCGTTGCAGATCGCCGAAGGGCTGCTGGATGCCGACGCGGCGCCGCCGCCCGCGATCAGCGTGTTCGACGGCGCATTCCACGAGGGCGTGGTCGGCATCGTCGCCTCGCGCCTCAAGGACCAGTTCCATCGCCCCACCTTCGTCTTCGCGCCCAGCAACGCGCCGGGGCACGAACACGAGCTCAAGGGCTCGGGCCGCTCGATCGCCGGCTTTCACCTGCGCGACGCACTCGATCTGGTGGCCAAGCGCCACCCCGGCGTGCTGCTGCGCTTTGGCGGCCACGCGATGGCGGCGGGCTGCACGATTGCCGAGGCGCATTTCGAAGTCTTCGAACAGGCGCTGGCGCAGGTGGCGCAGGAGTGGCTGGATGCCGCCACGCTCACGCGCCGACTGGAAACCGACGGCCCGCTGGCGCCCGAATACCTGCGCGCCGATCTGGTGGACATGCTCGCGCGCGAGGTCTGGGGCCAGGGCTTTGCGCCGCCCACCTTCAGCGACCAGGTACAGGTGCAAAGCCAGCGCCTGGTGGGCGAGGCCAAGAACCATTTGCAGGTCAAGCTGCTGCACCGGGGCGAGGCGGTGGACGCCATCTGGTTCAACCACACCGAGCCGCTGCCGCAAGAGGTGCTGCTGGCCTACCGCCTGGATGTCAACGAATGGCGCGGCGAGCGGCGCGTGCAGTGGCTGGTGGAGGGGGTGCAGGGCTGACTGCACGGGCTGAGACGACTGTGCATTCAAGCGTAGAACAAGGCGGGAAGCCGCAGATCAGTGCTGTAGCACGGCAAGGCGAACCAACGCAGTGATACGTTTGAAGGCGAAGTCGTATGAGACGCCTCCTACAATGGATCGCATGTCCACCCCAACCCCGCCACGCGCCGATCTGCACTGCCATTCCACCATCTCCGACGGCACGCTCACGCCCGAGCAGGTGGCCGAGCGCGCGCACGGGCGTGGCGTGCAGCTGTGGGCGCTGACGGACCATGACGAAGTGGGCGGCCAGCGCCGCGCCGCGGCGCACGCGCGCGCGCTGGGCATGGATTACCTCGCCGGAGTGGAAATTTCCATCACCTTTGCCGATACCACGGTGCACATCGTGGGGCTGGGGGTGGACCCGGAAAACGCGCAGCTGGTGGAGGGCCTGCGCGCCACGCGCGAGGGGCGCGACGAGCGCGGGCGCGAGATGGCCGCGCAGCTGGAGGCCGTGGGCATCCACGGGGCGTATGAAGGCGCGCTGCGCTACGCCGGCAACCCGGCGCTGCTGGCGCGCCCGCACTTCGCGCGCTACCTGGTCGAGCGCGGCGTGTGCCAGGAGGTGAGCGAGGTGTTTCGCAAATACCTGACCGAAGGCAAGCCCGGCTACGTGCCGCACCGCTGGGCGACGCTGGCCGACGCGGTGCGCTGGATCCGCGGCGCCGGCGGGGTGGCGGTGATCGCGCACCCGGGGCGCTACCGCTTCACCGCGAATGAGGAGTACGCGCTGTTCACCGACTTCAAGGCGCATGGCGGACAAGGCGTGGAGGTGGTGACCGGCAGCCACACCACGGCGGAATACCAGGAATACGCCGACATGGCGCGCGAATTTGACCTGGCGGCCTCCACCGGCAGCGACTTTCACAGCCCGGACGAGTCGCATGCCGATCTCGGCTCGCTGCCGCCGCTGCCCGCCGACCTGACACCGATCTGGGCGCTGCTGCAGGAGCGCATCCAGCGCGCCGCCACGCACTGAAACCCGATACAGCCAACGTTCCATGGCCCAGTATTTCGAAGTCCACCCCGACAACCCGCAGCCGCGCCTGCTCAAGCAAGCCGCCGCCCTGCTGGCCAGCGGCGGCATCCTGGCGGTGCCCACCGATTCCAGCTACGCCTTCGTCTGCCAGCTCGACGACAAAAGCGCCGTGGACCGCATCCGCCGCCTGCGCCAGGTGGATGAAAAGCACCACCTCACGCTGATCTGCCGCGATCTGTCCGAGCTTGCCACCTACGCCCATGTGGACAACCGCCAGTACCGGCTGCTCAAGCTCGCCACGCCCGGCCCCTACACCTTCATCCTGGATGCGACCAAGGAAGTGCCCCGGCGCCTGAGCCACCCGCAGAGGAAGACCATAGGCCTGCGCGTGCCCACGCGCGCCACCACGCTGCAGCTGCTGGAGGCGCACGGCGCGCCGCTGCTGGCCACCACGCTGATCCCGCCGGGCGAGACCGAGCCGCTGAACGACCCCGAGGAGATCCGAGAGCGCTTCGAGAAACTGGTGGACGGCATCATCGACGCCGGCGCCTGCCCGCTGGAACCCACCACGGTGCTGGATCTCACGCCCATGGGCACCGGCGGCGAGCCCGTGGTGCTGCGCGAGGGCCGGGGCAGCCTGCAGGCGCTCGGCCTGTAACGGGCTTGCGCCGCGGCAGGCCGCCGGTCTGCGAAAATCCCCCGCGTGAACGCCGACGCCATTCAAACCATCCTCATCTACGCCCTGCCCGTGCTGCTGTCCATCACGGTGCACGAGGCGGCCCACGGCTACGCCGCGCGCCACTTCGGTGACCGCACGGCGGAGATGATGGGCCGCATCACGCTCAACCCGCTCAAGCACATAGACCCCATCGGCACCATCGCGATGCCGCTGTTTCTGTATTTCGCCACCTCCGGCAGCTTTCTTTTCGGTTACGCCAAGCCGGTGCCGGTCAACTTCGGCAAGCTGCGCAATCCCAAGCGCGACATGGTCTGGGTGGCACTGGCGGGCCCCGCCTCCAATCTGGCGCAGGCGATTGCCTGGGCGCTGCTGCTGGTGGTCTACGCGATGGTGGGCGTGACCGAGCCCTTCTTCGTCAAGATGGCGCAGGGCGGCATCCTGGCCAATTTGGTGATGTGGGCCTTCAACCTGTTTCCGCTGCCGCCGCTCGATGGCGGGCGCATCCTCGTGGGTCTCTTGCCCTGGCGCCAGGCGCAGGCCGTCGCGCGCCTTGAGCCCTGGGGTTTTTTCATCGTCATGGCGCTGGTGCTCGTCGGCGTCGTCGGCACCTGGTGGCTGCAGCCGCTGATGGAGTTGGGCTACTGGCTGATCCACCTGCTGCTCCTGCCGTTTGCAGCGCTGCTGCGTTAGTTTTCTTATGGCCATCACTCGATTTCTTACCGGCATCACGCCGTCCGGCACACCGCACCTGGGCAACTACGCCGGCATGATGCGTCCGGCCATCGCCGCCACGCACAACCCGCAGGTGGAGAACTTCTACTTCCTGGCGGACTACCACGCGCTCATCAAGACGCAGGAGCCCGAGCGCGTGAACCGCTCCACGCTGGAGATCGCCGCCAGCTGGCTGGCCTGCGGGCTCGACCCCGACAAGGTCACGTTCTACCGCCAGTCCGACGTGCCGGAGATCCCCGAGCTCACCTGGCTGCTGACCTGCGTGACCGGCAAAGGGCTGCTCAACCGCGCCCACGCCTACAAGGCGGCGCAGGACAAGAACCAGGAGGCCGGGCGCGACCTGGACGACGGCGTGAACGCCGGCCTCTTCATGTACCCGGTGCTGATGGCGGCCGACATCCTGATGTTCAACGCCCACAAGGTGCCCGTGGGACGCGACCAGGTGCAGCACCTGGAGATGGCGCGCGACATCGCGGCGAGCTTCAACCACCTCTACGGCGAGCATTTCACGCTGCCCGAAGCGGCGATCGAGGAAAACGTGGCGACGCTGGCAGGCCTGGACGGCCGCAAGATGAGCAAGAGCTACGACAACACCATTCCGTTGTTCGCCCCGCGCGCGCAGCTGCAGAAACTGATCGCCACCATCGTCACCGATTCGCGCACGCCCGGCGAGCCCAAGGAGGTCGAGGGTTCGGCGCTGTTCCAGATCTACCAGGCCTTTGCCACGGCCGAAGAAACCATCGCCATGCGCCAGGCCTATGCCGAGGGCATCGCCTGGGGCGAGGCCAAGCAGCTGCTGTTCGAGCGCATCGACCGCGAGCTCGCCCCCATGCGTGCACGCTATGAAGAGCTGATGGCGCATCCCGCGCAGGTCGAGGCGGCGCTCGTCGCCGGTGGCGAGCGCGCACGCGCGCTCTCGCGCCCCTTCATCGAGCGGCTGCGCGCGGCCGTCGGCCTGCGCTCGGTGGCGGCGAAGGTGGAGAAAAAGGGCAAGGCCAAGGAGTCCGCCCAGCTGCCCAGCTTCAAGCAGTACCGCGAGAAAGACGGCAAGTTCTATTTCAAGTTCGTCGCCGCCGACGGCCGGCTGCTGCTGCAAAGCACCGGCTTTGACGCTCCGCGCGAGGCCGGGCAGGCCATCGCCCGCCTGCAGCACGAGGCGGGCGCGCTGCAGGCGCTGCAGGCACAGTTGCAGCCCGCCGAGGGTGTTGCGCCAGAAACCATCACCGCGGCATTGGCGTTGTCAGGCGCATCGTCCAGCGACAAATAAACCACTCGTTTTGATAGCTTGCACCGCATGCCCAGCTTGGGTAAAAAGCATGAATCATTGGTATTTCTTGGGGGGTGCCCATGCGCATCGCGGCGGTAGATGACGATCCGCTCCAGCTTGAGTTCTATGCCCGGGTGCTCGATACCCAGGGGCATGGCTTTCATGGCTTCGCCAGTGGCGCCGAACTGCGCCGCCAGTGGCGCCGCGAGACGTTTGACCTCTTGATCGTCGACTGGCAGCTGCCCGATGCCAGCGGCCCGGCACTGGTCGCCGAATTCCGCGCGCAGTTCGGCGCCGCGATGCCCATCCTCTTCATTACCCACCGCGACAGCGAAGCCGACATCGTGCAAGGCCTGGCCCAGGGCGCCGACGACTACATGACCAAGCCGGTGCGCGTGGGCGAGCTCGTCGCACGCATCACCGCGCTGCTGCGCCGCGCCTGGCCCGCCCCCGCGGAGGAAACGCTGGATTTCGGGCGCTACCGCTTTCTCGCAGCCCAGCGTGCGCTGGAGATGGACGGTGTCCGGCTGGAATTGACAGGCCGCGAATACGACCTGGCGCTGCTGCTGTTTTCCAATCTGGGGCGGCTGCTCTCGCGCGACCACCTGCGCGAGGCGGTCTGGGGACACAGCGCGGAGGTGGTCTCGCGCACGCTCGACACCCACATCTCGCGCCTGCGCCAGCTGCTTGACCTGCATCCGGCCAGCGGACTGGTCATCACCGCCGTCTACGGCATTGGCTACCGGCTGGAAAACGTCGCCGCCGGGGCCACATGAACCCGCCATGGCCGCAGCCTCCCTTCTGACCCTGCTGGACGACATCGCCGCGCTGCTGGACGACGTGGCCCTGATGACCAAGGTGGCCGCCCACAAATCGGCCGTGATGGCCGACGACGTGGCAGTGCTGAGCAAGGTGGCCGCGCAGAAGACCGCCGGCGTGCTGGGCGACGATCTGGCGCTCAATGCCGAGCAGGTCTCGGGCGTGCGCGCCGAGCGCGAGCTGCCGGTGGTCTGGGCGGTCGCCAAGGGCTCGCTGGTGAACAAGGCCATCCTGGTGCCGGCGGCGCTGGCCATCAGCGCGCTGGCGCCCTGGCTGATCACGCCGCTGCTGATGCTGGGCGGCGCCTACCTGTGCTTCGAGGGCATGGAAAAGCTCGCGCACAAGCTGCTGCACCGCGGCGCGCCAGCCGATGCCGGCGCGCCGCCGGCCGACGCCCAGGCCGCCACCGATCTCGCCACCTTTGAAAAGGAACGGATCAAGGGCGCGATACGCACCGATTTCATCCTCTCCGCCGAGATCATCGTCATCGCCCTGGGCATCGTGGCGCAGGCGCCGCTGGCGCAGCAGGTCGCCACCCTCAGCCTGGTGGCGGTGGTGATGACGCTGGGCGTCTATGGGCTGGTGGGCGGCATCGTCAAGCTGGACGATATCGGCCTGTGGCTGCTGCGCAAGCGCGGCGCGGTGGCGCAGGCGCTGGGCCGGACGCTGGTGGCGGCCGCGCCACGGCTGATGCGTTTTCTCTCGGTCGCCGGCACGGCGGCGATGTTTCTCGTCGGCGGTGGCATTCTGGTGCATGGTGTGGCGCCGCTGCACCACGCGCTGGAGGCAGCGGGCGCCGCCGTGGCGCAGGGTGCGCTGGGCGGGCTGTGGCAGCTGCTCGCCACCAGCGCGCTCAACGCCCTCGCCGGCATGGCCGCGGGTGCGCTGGTGCTGGGTCTGGTCTCCGCGGTTCAAAAACTGCGCGGCGCCTGAACCCGCGAGCGTCCCGCAGGCCACCACCGGGGCAAATGTCAATAATCGTGAAGCCGCTCTCCGGCGGCAGCACCTGCCGCACGCCAGCGGCTAGCATAGGTGCGAAGGGACGACAGGCGTGTTTCATTTCAAACCCCGGCTTGCATGGCCTGCTGGCGCGGCACCCGCGGTGCTCGCGCTATTGGCGCTGGCAGCATCGCTCCCTCCCGCAGCGCGCGCGCAGAACGCAGGGACGGATAGCCTGGAACATACCGTCGTGCCTGGCGATACGCTGGAAGCACTGGCGCGCGGCTACCTCGACGACCCGCGCCAATGGCCCGCCCTGCAACAGGCCAACGGCATCGCCGACCCACGCCGGCTGCAGCCCGGCAGCCGCATCCTGATCCCCCACGCACTGCTGCCCACGCGCCCGGCGCGGGTGCAATTCACGCACGGGCAGGTGCGCGCCACGCTCCCCGGCGCGCAGGCCCCCCGTGCCCCGACGGCGGACGAAGCCTTGCCCGAGGGCACGCGGCTGCAGACCGGCGGCGATGGCTTCATCAGCATCCAGCTGCACGATGGCAGCACGGTGCGCGTGCAGGCCGATACCGACCTGCGCCTCACCCGTCTGCGCAAGCGCGCCCGGCCCGGCAGCGCACAGTCGGTCATCGAGCTGCAGCGCGGCACGATCGAGCCCTCGGTGCCGCCCGCCAGCGATGGTGCGCGCCGGCTCGACATCCGCACGCCGGGCGCCACCGCCAGCGTGCGCGGCACGCGGTTTTCGGTCAACGCGACGGCGGATGCACGCACGCTCACCGCCGTCACCGAAGGCACGGTGGCGGTCCAGGGCAGCGCCGGCGGCGCCACCCCGGTGCCGCACGGTCACGGGCTGGCGGTGGCCGCCAATGGCCTCGCCGGCACGCCGCACGCCCTGTTGCCCGCTCCTGACCCAGCGCAATGGCCCGCGAGCGTGCACGATGCGGACTTCGTGCACCTGCACCTGCCGCCCATGGCCGGCGCCAGCGCCTATGAAGTGCAACTGGCGCGCGATGCCGATCTCACGCAGGTGCTGCGCGCGGCCACCAGCCGCAGCGGCGCTGCCACCCTGCCCGCCGTCGAGGACGGCCACTACCAGCTGGCGGTGCGCGCCATCGATGCGGACGGGCTGCCCGGCCAGCGGACGGTGCGCCCGCTCAGCGTCAAGGCGCACCCCATCCCACCGTTGTACGCCGCGCCCGCCGCCGCAGCCACGCTGGCGGCCGGGGTGCTGCGCCTGAGCTGCACCGGCGTGGCCGAGGCCGGGCGCTACCGCCTTCAGCTGGCCAGCGGCGCCAGCTTTGACCAGCCGCTGCTGGACGCCAGCACCGACGGTGCCTGCGAAGCCGCCACCCCGGCCCTGCCGCCGGGCCAATACCAATGGCGCGTCGCCAGCCTGCGCCGGCTGGCCGACGGCCGCTGGGACCAGGGGCCGTTTGCCGCGCCGCAGCGCTTTACCGCAGTCGCGCCGCCGCAGGCACCTGCGAGCCTTGGGGTGCGCGGTGCCACCCACCTCTTCTGGCCCGCCCAGCCAGGGCAGCGCTTTGAACTGCAGGTCGCCGCCAACGCCGATTTTTCACCGCTGCTGGCCGATGAAACCCTGGCCCGGCCCGAATGGTCTGCGGACGCATTGCCGCCAGGCCGCGCCTTCGTGCGCATCCGCACGCTGGATGCCTCGGGCCTGGCGAGCGCCTTTTCCACGCCCCACCTGCTGACCATCCCGGCCCGGGTGCAGGCGGGCGACGGTCTGCCCGTCACCAGCGGCGACGGACAGCCGCTGCAGCGCCCCTGAAAGCCACGCACCAGAGGCGGTAAGCTCACCGGATGATGCAAGCCAGTGCACGCATCCGACGCCCCTATCTGCGCGAATGGCTGGCGCTCTCGCTCGCGCTGCTGGTCTTCGTGGCGCTGGCCGGCGGCCGCGGTTCGCTGGCGCGGCTGGACCATCTCGTGCAAGACCTTGGCAGCCGGCTGCTGGCGCAACCCGCCGCGCCGGATATCGCCCTGGTCGCCATCGACGACCGCAGCATCGCCGCCATCGGACGCTGGCCCTGGCGGCGCGCGCTGCACGCCGAGCTCGTCAACCGCATCACCGCCCAACAACCGCGCGCCATCGGCCTGGACATCCTGCTGGGCGAAGAAGACCCCGACTACCCGCAGGACGACGCGCTGCTGGCGCACGCCATCGCGCGCAGCGGCGCCGTGGTGTTGCCGGTGGCGCAGCGCGGCCAGGGCAGCACGGAGGCGGCCGATCTGCCACTGACGGCGCTGCGCGAAGCGGCGCGCCAGATCGGCCACGTGCAGGCGCAGGTGGATGCCGACGGCATCACGCGCGGCGTCTTTGCGCGCGAGGGGCCGCAGCCAGCGCCCTGGCCGCATTTCAGTACCGCGCTGCGCTGCGCCGGCGGCCAGGCCGATCCTGCCGCCTGCCGCGGGCATGCACTGCCCGCGGCAGGCCCCTGGGTGCGCGAGGATTTGCGCCTGCTGAGCTTTGCACGCGGCGTGCCGCCCTTCCCCACCTACGCCTACATTGACGTGATCAAGGGGCGCGTGCCGGCAGATGCGTTTCGCGGCAAATACGTGCTGGTCGGTGCCACCGCCGCCGGCCTCGGGGACTTTTTCGCGGCACCCGTCGCCTCGGGTTCCGAGCGCATTGCCGGAGTGCAGCTGCTGGCCCATGCGCTGCATACCGAGCTCTCGGGGCTGGATATCCGGCCCGCCAGCGCGGCGCAGAACGCCGCTTTCAACAGCGTCCTGGTCGCCGCTGCCCTGGTCGGGCTGTGGGTCCTGGGACCGCTGGGCAGCCTGCTGCTCTGCACCGCACTCTGGCTGGCAGCGATGGCGCTCACCCTGCTGACCCCCGGGCTGTGGGGCCTGCAGCTGGCGCCGGCTGCGGCACTGGTCGGCATCCTTGCCGCCTATCCGCTGTGGAGCTGGCGGCGATTGAGCTTTGCCGCGCACTTCCTGCAGCGCGAGCTGCGCGCACTGCGCCAGGATGGCATGCCGGCAGCGCAGAACAGCCAGCCGCCGCTGCTCTCCGCCGACCGGCTGGAGCAGCGCATCCACGCCGTCGAATCGGCGACGCAGCAGCTGCGCGACCTGCACCGCTTCATCGCCGGCAGCCTGGATCACCTGCCTTCGCCCACCTTTGTCTGCGACCAGGCCGGGCGCATCACGCTGGCCAACCAGGCGGCGCAGACCTTCGCCCAGCGGGAAGCCAGCCTGCAGCACCAGCGGCTGATGGATGTGCTCTCGGACACCGTCCGCCCGGAAAGCGGCCAGCCCCTGCTGAGCCACTGGCCGCCCCAGCCCCTGCCGCTGCCGCAGGAAGGGCGCGACCGCCAGGGCCGGCGCTGGCTCATGCTGACCAATGCCTTCGCCCAGCAAGCCGAGCAGCACTGGCTGGTCACGCTCGTGGACTTGACGGAAATGCGCCAGGCACAGGAGCAGCGCGACCGCGCGCTGCACTTCATCTCGCACGACCTGCGCGCTCCGGCCGCCTCCATCCTGACCCTGCTGGAGATGCAGCGCGAGCTGCCCAACCCCATGCCGGAGGCCGAATTGCACGCGCGCATCGCACGCCATGCGCGCACGGCGCTGGAGATGGCGCAAAGCTTCATGCAGCTCGCCAGCGCCCAGACGCAGGCGCTGCGGCGCGCACCGCTGGACCTGGCCACGCTGCTGCAGGAGGTGCTGCAGCAATGCTGGGCGCTGGCGCAGGCGCGCCAGGTGGCGCTCACCTGCGCCGCGCTGCCCGCACAGGCGCCGTGCGAGGGCGATCGCCATCTGCTGCAGCGCACCTTGACCAACCTGCTGACCAATGCCATCAAATTCACCGCACCGGGCACCGAGGTGGTCTGCAGCCTGCGGGCCGAGGACGCCCTGTGGGAAATCGCCGTGCGCGACCAGGGCCCGGGCATCGCGCCCGAACGGCAGGCCGAGCTGTTCCAGCCCTTTCGGCGCCTGCATGGCGCCAGCCACCCGCAGATCGAGGGCGTGGGCCTGGGTCTGGCCTTCGCGCACGAAGTCGCACGCCGCCATGGCGGCGACATTCAGGTGCAAAGCGACGGCCTGCACGGCAGCACCTTCACACTGCGCCTGCCGATGGCGTGAACGCACGGTGATGCGGTTTCGGGGTTTTCCCTGTACCGCTTCGATACACCATGGTCTGCGCACCATCAGGCACTACACTTGTCCGCAGAAATACAGTAGCGCCAGCACGGGACAACCTTGGGGCGCGCTCAGACAAGGGGACATTCGTTGGCAACGCAAAACGCAGGTGCGCCAGCCGATGGCGCGGTGCTGACCTGCGAGAAGGTCAGCCGCTGGTTCGGCGGGGTTAGGGCACTGTCGGAAGTTTCACTGGACATCCAGCAGGGCGAAATTTTCGGCCTGGTCGGCCCCAACGGCTCGGGCAAGACCACGCTGGTCAACTCCATCACCGGCTTTTATCCGCCGCAGGAAGGCGTCATCCGCTTCGAGGGGCAGCAGATCAACGGCGTGCGCCCGCACCGCATCGCATCGCTGGGCATCGCGCGCACCTTCCAGAACGTCGCGCTGTTCAAGGGCATGAGCGTGCTGGACAACATCCTCATGGGACGCCACACCTTCATGAACCCCAGCGCGCTGGCCGCGCTGTTCTACTGGTGGTGGGCACAGAAGGAAGAGCTGCGCCACCGCGACAAGGTGGAGGAAATCATCGACCTGCTGCAGCTGGAGAGCGTGCGCGACGAACCGGTCGAAGTGATTCCGCTGGGCATGCAGAAGCGCGTGGAGCTGGCACGCGCGCTGGCGGCCGAGCCGCGCATGCTGGTGCTGGACGAGCCCATGGCCGGCATGAACCAGGAAGAAAAGGAATACATCGTGCGCTTCATCCTGGACGCCAAGGAAGCGCTCAACCTCACGGTGCTCATCATCGAGCACCACATGGACGTGATCACCGCCATCTGCGACCGCGCGCTGGTGCTGAACAACGGCCGCATGATCGCCCAGGGGCCGGTGCGCGAGGCCGTGAACCATCCGGACGTGATCGCCGCCTACATCGGAGGGGGCCAGGATGCTGCGTGAAGACGCCTCGGGCCTGCAGGCGGCCCAGCCCGGAAATCCGCGCACCAGCGCCAACCCGGGCGACCACCTGATCGCGGCGCTGGCCGCCAACGCCAGCAACCACGGCAGCGGCATCGCCATGCGCGAGCGCGACCGCGGCATCTGGCAGGAAACGACCTGGCAAGACTATCTGCGACACACGCTGGAGGCCGCCGCCGGTCTGGAAGCGCTGGGCATGGCGGCGCACGACAAGGTGCTCGTCGTCGGCGACAACCGCCCCGCCCTGTATTTCGGCATGCTGGGCGCCATCACGCTGCGCGCCATCCCCTCGCCCGCCTACCCTGATTTCACGCCCGAGCAGCTGCTCGGGCAGCTGCAGCGCGAAGGCGTGCGCTTTGCGATTGCCGAAGACCAGGAGCAGGTGGACAAGCTGGTCGCGCTGCGCGGGCAGTACCAGGGCCTGCAGTGGATCATCTACGACGATCCGCGCGGCCTGGCGGGCCATGAGCCCGAAGGCACGATGGCCTTCACCGAACTCGCCCGGCGCGGACGCGAACGCCTCCAGGCCGAACCCACGCTGGCCGACGCGCTGCAGCGCCGCCCGCAGGCCGATGATGTCGCCATCCTGCTGCACTCCTCGGGCACCACCGGCGCGCCCAAGGGCATTCCGCTCAAGCACCGCCACGTGCTGTTCGCCGTGCGCAGCGCCGCGCAGGCCGGGTACTTTCGCACCGGCGAGACGCACATGGCCTACATGCCGATCGCCTGGGTGGGGGATTTCATCTTCACCATCGCGGCGGCACTCGCGCTGCAGTTCTCGGTCAACATCCCCGAGAAACAGGAGACGGTGCAGCGCGATCTGCGCGAGATCGCGCCCACGGTGTACTTCACCTCGCCGCGCGCCTGGTCCACCATGCTCACGCGCGTGCAGGTGGGCATCGCCGAATCCACCCCGGGGAAGCGCTGGCTGTACCAGCGCTTCATGCCGCTGGCGGTTGACATCGAGCGCGCGCGCCTCAAGGGGCAGGAACCCGGCTTGGGTCAGCGCCTGCTGCGCGCCCTGGGCGAGCTGCTGGTCTACGGCCCCATCAAGGACCAGCTCGGCCTGTCGCGCGCGCAGCACGCCTATACCGCGGGCGAAGCGATCGGCGAGGAAATCTTCCTGTTCTTTCGCGCACTCGGCCTGCCGCTGCGCCAGTTCTACGGCCAGACGGAGAATTCCGCCTTGTGCGCCGCGCAGGAAATGGGCTCCGTCAAGCTGCACACCGTGGGCAAGCCCTTCCCCGGCATCGACCTGAAGATCAGCGACAGCGGCGAGATTCTGGTGCGCGGCGGCAACGTGTTCGACGGCTACTTCCAGGACGACGCGGCCAGCGCCGAGTCACTGCGGGACGGCTGGCTGCATACGGGCGACGCGGGCTACCTGGAAGACGACGGCCAGCTCGTCGTGCTCGGGCGCGTCTCGGAGGTCATCTACACCAGAGGGGGCCAGCGCTTCATCCCTACCTTCATAGAGAACCAGCTCAAATTCAGCCCCTACATCAAGGACGTGTGCGTGCTGGGCGACGGGCGCGATTACCTGGCCGCCCTTCTGGCCATCGACTGGGAGGCCGTGGGCCACTGGGCGCAGGAGCGCGGCGTGACATACACCTCGTTTTCCGAACTGTCGCAGCAAAGCGGCGTGTACGACCTGATGGCGGATTTGTTCGCGTCGGTCAATGCCAGGCTGCCCGAGGGCACGCGCATCCGCCGCTTCGTCAACCTGCACAAGGAGTTCGATCCGGATGACGGTGAAGTCACCCGCACGCGCAAGCTGCGCCGCGGGGTGATCGCCGAGCATTACGCCGACATCATCGAGGCGATCTACGCCGGCAAGAATGATATTGAATCCATAGCGCACATCACTTACGAGACAGGCGAAACAGGCGTATTGAAGCGCCATCTCGCGATCCGCGACGTGCCTGCCAGCGCGGGAGCCGCCGCATGAGCTACTTTCTTGAACTGCTGACCAACGGCGCGCTGACCGGCCTGATGTACAGCATGGTGGCGCTGGGCATCGTGCTGATCTACAAATCCTCGGGCGTGCTCAATTTCGCACAAGGGGCGCTGGTGATGATGGCCGGCTATGGCGTCTGGCTGTTCACCAGCTGGGGGCTGCCGCTGTGGCTTGCGGCCATCGCGGCGCTGGTGGCGATGTTCGTGCTCGGCCTGGTGATCGAACGCTTCCTGCTGCGCACCATGGTGGGCCAGCCCATCATCATGGTCGTGATGCTGACACTGGGGCTGGACGTCTTCCTGCGCGGCTTCGGCCCCGGGCTGCTCGGCACCGAACCCAAGCAGCTTGACATCGGCCTGGGCCTGGCGCCACTCATCATGGGCGACATTCTGGCCAACCGCACCTACGTGGTGGGCGGCATCATCGCGCTGGTGCTCGTGGGGCTGGCGCTGGCGTTCTTCCGCACCCGCCTGGGCACCAAGCTGCGCGCCGTCTCGGACGATCACGTCTCCAGCTGGTCCGTCGGCATTTCGGTGGAGCATGCGGTGGCCGTCTCCTGGGGTCTGGCGGGCATCTGCGCGGTGGCCGCGGGCACGATGTGGGGCTCGGCGCAGGGCGTGGACTGGTCGCTCACCGCGCTGCTGTTCCCGGCCGTGGCGGTAGTGATCCTGGGCGGCATCGACAGCATCGTCGGCGCGCTGCTCGGCGGCCTCATCCTGGGCATCCTGGGCAGCGTGATCCCGGGCTATGTCGATTCCCTGGTGGGCGGCAGCACGCGCGACGTGGTCACCTCGGTGGTGATCCTGCTCACCATCCTGTTCCGGCCCTACGGCATGTTCGGCCGCGAAGACATCGAACGCATCTGAAGGGGCTGCACCATGTTCTATCGCCTCTCGGGTGTCTACCACACGCGCTACAGCCAGACACGCCAGCTCTGGCCGATTCCGGCCGACCGCTGGCAGGTCGGCATCCTGTTTGCCCTGGCGCTGCTCGCGCCGCTGTACATGTCCAACCTGTACCTGTCCAGCTACATGCTGCCCTGGCTGATCTTCAGCACCGCAACGCTGGCGCTGACCCTGCTGATGGGCCTGGCGGGACAGCTGCACTTCGGCTTTGCGGCCGTCATGGCGATCGGCGCCTACACCAGCATCCACCTCACGCGCGCCGGGGTTCCGCTGGAGATCGCACTGCTCGGCTCCGGCCTGATGTCGGCCGTGATCGGCTGCGTCTTCGGCGCGGCGGCGCTGCGCGTGAAGGGCCTGTACCTGGTGATGGCGACGCTGGCCATGCAATTCCTGGTGGACTGGGTCATCACCAACGTCACCGTGATTTCGGGCGGTGCGACAGCGACGCTGCAGACACCCAGCGTGCGCTTTCTGTTCATTCCGCTGCAGAGCCTCACGGCGCGCTACTACCTGGCGCTGGCCTGGACGGTGATCGTGGTGCTGTTCATCCTCAACATCAAGCGCACCAGCTTTGGCCGCGCGCTGGTGGCGGTGCGCGACAAGGACTTCGCCGCCGCCGTGATCGGCGTGAACATCTTCAAGTACAAGCTGCTCGCGTTTTTCGCCAGTTCGTTCCTGGGCGGCATCAGCGGCGCCATCCTGGCCTTCTGCTTCTACAAGGCGGTCACGCCCTCGCAGTTCAATTTCGACGTGACCATCCAGCTCGTCGCCATGGCCCTGGTGGGCGGCCTGGGCAGCGTGATCGGCGGCTTCCTGGGCACCGGTTTCGTGCTGCTGATTCCCATAGTGCTGCTCAATCTGATCTCGTGGATCGTCGGCAACGGCTGGCTCAACGTCTCGACCTCCCTGATGGCGCACATCCCGATGATGCTCTATGGCGCGATGATCATCGGCTTCCTGCTGTTCGAGCCGCTCGGCCTAGCAAAGATTTACGATAACGCGCGCAAATACCTCCTGGTCTGGCCCTTCCGCCATACCCAGAGCTGATTTCCGTCAACCACCCACAGGAGACATCACGATGAACCATACCGATCTGGCGCTGAGCCGCCGTACCGTGCTCGGAGCCGCCGCGGCCGCCAGCCTGGGCGCCGCGCTGCCCGTCTGGGCTCAGGGCAAGGACCCCATCCAGTTCGCGACGCTGCTGGACTTCACCCGCGTCTACACCTTCCTGACCGACGAATACAGCCAGGGCCAGCAGGACTACATCAAACTGCTCAACCTGGAGGGCGGCCTCGACGGCTCGCCGATCAAGCTCATCGTCAAGGACCACGCGAGCTACCCCGAGCGCGGCATCGCCCTGTACAACGAAGCCAAGGCCGCGGGCGCCGTGTTCTTCGACTTCCTCAGCTCGCCGGTGGCCAATGCGCTGATGCCGCGCGCCGATGAAGACCACCTGCCGATGATCGCATTTGCCCACGGGCGCGCCGACGCGGCCGATGGCCAGGCCTTCCCCTACGTCTTTCCGTCGGCCGCCATCTACCGCTCGCAGGCGGCGCTGCTGCTCAAGTACATCGACGAGAAAGAGGGCGGCCTCAAGGGCAAGAAGATCGCCTTCGTGCACATCGACTCGGCCTTCGGCAAGGAGCCGATCGAGCTGCTCGAGCGCGTGGCCAAGACCAAGGGCTTCGAGCTCAAGCTCTACCCCTATCCGGTGCCCGGCACCGAGCAGGCCGCCACCTGGAGCGAGGTGCGCAAGAACCGCCCGGACAAGATCATCATCTGGGGTGCCGGTCCCGGCCAGGCGGTGTCGATCCGCGGCGCCGTCACCAACGGCATCGCGCCCAAGAACATCTACTCGGTGATCTGGCTGTCCGAAGCCGACATGTCGGCCTTCAAGGGCAACGAGGTGGTTGGCGTCAAACGGGTCACCCTGGTCAACACCGGCACGGAGACGCCCATCGTCAAGCGCATCGTCGAGAAGGTCGTCAATGCCGGCAACGGCAGCGGCGACAAGAAGCGCGTCGGCGGAACCTACTACAACATCGGCGTCGCCACGATGGCGATTGCGGCGCAGGCCGCCAAGCTCGGTGCGCAAAAGGCCGGCGGTCCGGTGACGCCCGAGAAGATCAAGCAGGGCTTCGAGATGCTCAAGGACTTCACGGCCGAAGGCCTGATTCCGCCGCTGACCATCACCGCGCAAGACCACCAGGGCGGCGGCATGGGCATGATCTCCGAGTGGGATGGCAAGCAGTGGGCGCCCAAGTCCGACTGGGGCAGCGCCTACCAGGACGTGGTGTGGGATCTGATCAAGGAAGACCGCGCCAAGGCCAAGGAAAAGAAATGAGCCTGCTCTCCCTGAACAACGTCGAGGTCGCCTACGACCGGGTGTTCCTTGCGATCAAGGGCGTCTCGCTCGAAGTTCAGGAGGGTTCGGTGGTGGCCCTGCTCGGCGCCAATGGCGCGGGCAAGTCCACCACGCTCAAGACCGTGAGCGGGCTGCTGGCGCCCGAGCGCGGCGAGGTGCGCCGCGGCGAGGTGCACTTCATGGGTCAGGATATCGGCCACCTCTCGCCGCCCGAGCGTGTGCACATGGGCCTGGTGCACGTGATGGAGGGGCGGCGCATCTTCGGGCACCTCACGCCCGACGAAAATCTCGTTGCCGCCTACCGTGGCCGTGGCGCCAAAAAGAGCTTTGACGAGCTGCGCGAGCAGGCCTACACCTACTTCCCGCGCCTGAAGGAGCGCATCCGCAGCAAGGCGGGCTACCTTTCAGGCGGCGAGCAGCAGATGCTGGCGATCGCGCGCGCGCTCGTCACCGAGCCCAGGCTCATCATGCTCGACGAGCCCTCGCTGGGCCTGGCGCCGGTGCTGGTCAAGGAAATTTTCGCCATCATCCGCGAGATCAACCGTACGCAGAAACTCAGCGTGCTGCTGGTGGAGCAGAACGCCACGGCCGCGCTCAACGTGGCCGATCATGCCTACCTGATCGAGAACGGCAACATCGTGATGAGCGGCGAGGCCGCCGAGCTCAAGAAAAACCCGGACATCCAGGAGTTCTATCTGGGCGGCGGCGAGCGGGTGGACTACCACAACGTCAAGCACTACCGCCGCCGCAAGCGCTGGCTGGCTTGACGAGTTCGTGCGCGAGCACGACCCCGTCCGGGATTCAGGCGCGTGCCTCCACGGCCTGCTGTACCAGCTTTCCGGTCAACGCAAGGTATTCATCGCGCTGCCGCAGCCCATCGATGAAGCGCCGCGGTATCGCCTCCATGCCACCGATCGCGCCGCTGAGCGCCCCCGTGAGCACCGCGCGCGACTGGTTCTGGCCGCCGCCGTTGACGGCGTGCAGCACCGCCTGCTCGAAATTGCCCTGAAAGCGCGCCGCCAGGTAGTAGCTTGAAGGCAGCAGGAAGTAGGCCGCGCACTGCAGGCCATGCACCTGCGCAATGCTGCTCGCGGGCTCCACGCGAATGTGCGGGCTGGCGGCCATGCGCGCCGCCGTCGATGCGACGAGCAGCGGCTCGGGCGTGGAAAACTGCCCCGCCACCGCGGGCTTGCCATCACTTGGCGCTGGCCCCTGAAAGCGCAACTGTCCGCCGCGCGCCGCCGTGACCAGCCTGCCGGAAAGCGCGCCGTCGAGCGGCGCGCCTGCCATCAAGGCACCCAGCACGATGCCGTAGGCCGTGGTCATCGCGGCCACCGTGGCATCGCGCTGCAGCAGCACGGTATTGCCGCTCGCGTGGTCGGCGATCTGGTTGGCGTCCGACGCGTAGCGCGCGGCGATCGCGATGATGCGCTCCGCCGCGTCGGTGTTGTCCGCCAGGCGCGCCACCTGCCCCCATGGCTGGCCCGCATGGCGGCCTGCCCAGCCTTCACGGATGGATTGGTTGGTATAGCCGCCGGGGCCGGAATTGGGCGTGCCATCCATGCGCGCAAAAAGCTCTTCGTCCATGCGGCGGCAGAAATCCGCCTCGTCATAGCCCCCTTTCTCGACCAGCGAGCGCAGCGTCAGCGCCAGGATGAAGCCCGATTGCGAGGATGCTCCCGCAGGCAGTCCGCCGTGGTAGCGCCCCGCCTTGGGTGCGGTATAGCCATCCACCCACTGGCCGTAATCGCGGCGCATTTCGTCCAGGTCGTAATACCAGTGCGGCCCGAGCGCCAGCGCATCGCCGACGAAGGCGCCCATCAATGCACCCTGGATGCGGCTTTGCATGGACGGTTGAACAGCAGCATTCACAGCAGTCTCCTTTCAAAAATCACGCATCAATCCATGACGATGCAGTCGCGCAGGCCAGACCCGCTGGCAAGATGGTCAAAGCCCTCGTTGACCTGCTCCAGCGTGAACGCCTCGCCCAGCAATTGATCCACCGGCAGCTTGCCTGTCTGGTAAAGGTCGATGTAGCGCGGAATGTCGATGGCGGGCACGCCAGAGCCCAGGTAGCTGCCGCGCACCTCGCGCTCCTCACCGACGAGTTGCGCAATCGGGAGGGCGAACGAGGTCTTGGGGTGCGGCAGGCCCGAAGTGATGGTCATCCCGCCGCGGCGGGTGAGCCTGTAGGCCGACTCAAACGCCGCGAGCACGCCGGCGGTGTCATAGCCGAAATCCACAGCGCCGCCCGCCGCCGCCAGCCAATCGGCATCCGTCCCCATCGCCCTCGGATCGATCACATGCGTTGCCCCCAGCGTTTGCGCCAGATCGCGCTTGCGGGCGTCCGGCTCCACCGCCACCACGCGCCGCGCCCCCGCGGCAACGGCCGCCAGCAGCGCGCTCAGGCCGACACCGCCCAGCCCGACGATGGCGATGGCGTCGCCTGCCTTGAGGTGCGCGCGGTTGATGACAGCCCCTGCACCGGTGAGCACCGCACAGCCGAACAGCGCGGCTTCGCGGTGCGACAGCGGTGCGTGCACCTTGACGCAGGAGCGCGTGGACACCACCGCGTACTCGGCAAAGCAGGAAACCCCCAGATGGTGATTGAGGGCCTCGCCGCCCGCACGCAGACGCCGCCCGCCGCCGAGCAGTTCGCCCACGGTATTGGCGCGCGCACCAGGCTCGCACAGCGCCGGACGCCCGGACATGCAGGGTGTGCAATCGCCGCAGCTCGGCACGAAAACCGTCACCACATGATCGCCCGCGCGCAGGCCCGAGACACCCGGGCCGACCTCGGCCACCTCGCCCGAGGACTCATGCCCCATGGCCAGCGGCATCACGCGCGGGCGGTCGCCGTTGATCACGGAAAGATCGGAATGGCAGAGCCCGGCCACCTTGATTTTCAGCAGCACCTCGCCCGGGCCGGGCGGGTCAAGCTCCACGGATTCAATCTGCACCGGCCTGCTCTGCGCGTAGGGCGCGGGCAGACCCATGGTTCTGAGCACGGCGGAACGCATTTTCATGGGCTGTCTCCTTGTCCATCCTGTCTGCTGGATTTATGGCGCAGCGCCCAGCAACACTGCCGGGAACGCACTACATTTATTTCACCAGTATGCGCTTGTCTGCAGCAATGCGCGCTGCACGCTTTCGACGCCCTTCAACCCCAGGAGATTTTCAATGGACATGCCCGCCTCCCCCCTCGGCCAACTGGCCGATGCCAGCCTGCTGGTGACCGACAGCCTGATCAACGGCAAATGGCTCAAGGGCAAGCAGCGCTTTGACGTGACCGACCCGGCCACCGGCCTCAAACTGGCCGACGTGGCCGATCTCGGCGCCAGGGAAACCAAGGCCGCCGTGGACGCCGCCAATGCCGCACTGCCCGCCTGGCGCGCCAGAACGGCCAAGGAGCGCCATGCCATCCTGATGAAGTGGTACGAGCTGCTGGTGGCGAATCAGGAAGACCTGGCGCGGCTGATGACCGCCGAGCAGGGCAAGCCCCTGGCCGAGGCGCGCGGCGAGGTGGCCTATGGCGCGAGCTTCGTGCAGTGGTTTGCCGAGGAGGCCAAGCGCGTGAACGGCCAGACCCTGGCCACCTACGACGGCAACAAGCGCTACCTGGTGCTCAAGCAGCCGATCGGCGTGTGCGCGGCGATCACGCCCTGGAACTTCCCGCTGGCGATGATCACGCGCAAGGTGGCGCCGGCGCTGGCCGCGGGCTGCACCGTGGTGATCAAGCCGGCGGAGCTCACGCCGCTGACCGCGCTGGCGGCGGCCGAATTGGCGCAGCGCGCGGGCTTTCCGGCAGGCGTCATCAACGTCGTCACCGGCATGGATGCACCGGCCATCGGCGGCGTGCTGTGCGAGAGCGACACCGTGCGCCACCTCTCGTTCACCGGTTCCACCGAAGTCGGCCGCATCCTGATGGCGCAGTGCGCGCCCACGGTGAAGAAGCTGGCGCTGGAGCTGGGCGGCAACGCGCCTTTCATCGTGTTCGACGATGCAGACCTCGATTCCGCCGTCGAGGGCGCGCTGGTCAGCAAGTACCGCAATGCCGGCCAGACCTGCGTCTGCGCCAACCGCCTGTACGTGCAGGATGGCGTGTACGAGGCCTTCGTCAAGAAGCTGGCCGCCAAGGTCAAGACGATGAAGGTGGGCAATGGCTTTGACGAGGGCGTGAGCGTGGGCCCGCTGATCGAGCCGGCGGCCCTGGCCAAGGTGGACAAGCATGTGAAGGACGCCGTGAAGAAGGGCGGGCGCGTGCTGGCGGGCGGCGGCAAGCTCAAGGGCCAGTTCTTCGAGCCCACCGTGATTGCCGACGCCAACGCCAGGATGCTGGTGGCGCGCGAAGAGACCTTCGGGCCGGTGGCGCCGGTGTTTCGCTTCAAGACCGAGCAGGAGGCCATCGACGCGGCCAACGCCACCGAGTTCGGCCTGGCCAGCTACTTCTACGCCCGCGACATCGGCCGCATCACGCGCGTGAGCGAGGGCTTGGAATACGGCATGGTGGGCATCAACACCGGCCTGATTTCGACCGAGCATGTGCCGTTTGGCGGCGTCAAGCAATCGGGCCTGGGCCGCGAAGGTTCGAGTCACGGCATGGAGGAGTACCTCGAAATGAAGTACCTCTGCATTGCCGACGTGACGAAATAGGCGCTATTTCGGGTACAGCCCCAGCTGGCGCGCATGCAGCCGCGCCAGCCCCAGCAGCGCATCGGTGAACGGCGTTGCAACGCCGGTGAGCTGACCGAGTTCACGCACCGAGGAAACGAGCGCATCGAGCTCCAGCGCCCGCCCGGCGCGCACGTCCTGCAGCATCGAGGGACTGAAATCACCGAGCTTGGCCGTCACCTGGTGGCGGTCTTCGGGCGAATCGGTGATGGGGATGCCGATGCGCCCGCCGATCTCGCGCGCCTCCAGCATCACGCGGCTCATGAAATCGCGCACCAGCGGATCGGCCAGCACCGGACCGGCGCTGGAACCCGTCAGCGCGCAGATCGGGTTCATCGTCATATTGCCCCAGAGCTTGTACCAGATCTCTTTCTGGATCTGGGGCGTGAGCCGGGCCTGAAGCCCTGCGGCGCGCAGCAGCGCCACCAGCGCCTTGGCACGATCACTCTCGGCACCGGAAGGCTCGCCGATGATGAGCTCGTTGCCGAAACGGTGGCGCACCACGCCCGGTGCATCCACCGCGCAACTGGCGTGCACCACGCAGCCGACGACATGCGGCAGGGCAATGCCGCGCGCGATGACGCCATCCGCATCGACACTGGCGAGCTGCTTGCCCGCCACCGCGCCGCCAAAGCCCTGCAAAAACCACCAGGGCACGCCGTTCATCGCCGTCAGCACCACCGTGTGCGGCGCCAGCAGCGGCGCGATCTGCGCGGCCACACTGGCCAGCGCCGGGCCCTTGACAGCGACGATCACCAGGTCTTGCGGCCCGATCTGCGCCGGGTCGTCGCTGGCGCGCACGGCATGCACGCTTTCATGCTCCGCGCCCTCCAAGCCCTTGCTGCGCAGGCGCAGGCCCTGCGTCTGCAATGCCTGCAGCGTGGCGCCACGCGCGACCGCGCTCAACCTTACGTTGGGCTGCGTGGCCAGATGCGCGCCGATCCAGCCGCCGATGGCGCCGGCGCCGTAGATGCCAATTTTTTGGAACATGAGATTAGAAGGTGCGTGGCATGGTCTTGGGATCGAGCTTGAGGTCGATCAGCAGCGGCTTGCCCGGGGTGCGGGTGCGGATCGCCTGCTGCATCGCGCCCAGGTCTGCCTGCGTGCGCACAACCAGGCCCTGCCCGCCCATGGTGGTGGCCACTTCGGAAAATTCCGGCCAGTCGAACAGCGCCAGGCTCGGGTCCATGCCGTGGTCGGTGAAGTGCAGGTACTCGGCGCCATAGCCGCCGTCGTTGCACAGCACCACGATCAGATCGAGCTTTTCGCGCACCGCCGTGTGGAATTCCGTCAGGCCACCCAGCATGAAGCCGCCATCGCCCACCACCGCCAGCGTCGGCAGGCCGCGTTCGGCCACGGCCGCGCCGATGGCGTAGCCGATGCCGGTGCCGATCGCGCCGAACAGATTGCCCGCAATGAAATGCCGCGGCTGCTGCACGCGCATCAGCTGCCAGGGCTGGCGCATGAAGCGCCCGCCGTCGGTCACCAGCAGGCGCTCTTCCTGCACCGCATGCTCTATGGCGAGCAGCGCCTGCTGGATGGTGATGGGGGCATCGGTCGGCGCGGGCAGCGGCGTATCGTAAGAGGCGGCGATCGCCGCCACCGCCTGCGTCACCACCTCTTCCGAGGCGAATTGCGAGGACGGAATTTCCGCCTCGTCCAGCCAGTACAGCATGCGTTCGGCCACCGCGCCGGGCTCACCCAGGATGGCTGCATCGACTGCCATGGTGCGGCCGATCTCGCCGCGGTCCTCAGTGACCATCACCAGACGCTTCTTGTTCAGCAGCGTGCCGCTGGCCGTGGTGAACATGTGCAGGCTGGCGCCAAAGGCGATCACGCAATCGCTCACGCCCACGGCCTCGGTGACTTCCTCGCGCCCCGAGATGCCGAGCACGCCCAGGTTGCCCGGCTCGCCGCGGAACAGGTCCTTGGTGCGCAGCGTGGTCATCACCGGCGCGTCCAGCCGCTTGGCGAATTGCAGCACCGCATCGCGCTGTCCGCTGGTCACCACGCCATAGCCCGCGAGGACGATGGGGCGCTTGGCGCTGGCGATGATGCCGACGGCCAGCTCCAGCGCCTCGGTATCGAGCTGCGTGCCCAGCCGCTCGGGCGTATGCAGGCGCGGCGGCCGGTAGTCGCCGATGTCTTCCCATTGCTGGTCGTACGAGGGGAAGTTGAAGACGATGGGGCGGCGCTCCGCCCAGGCGCGCTGGAAGGCATGGACCAGATCGCGCGGCACATCCTCGATGCGCCGGCTCGCCTCATAGCCCGCGCCCGTGGCCAGCACGAACTCGCGGTGCGAGGCGCTTTGCGGGTGGTACTTGAATTTGGAGAGGCTGTCGCCGGTGACGATCACCATGGGCACGTGGCCCTTGACCGCCTCGACCATGGGCATCAGCGCGTTGACCAGCCCAGGCCCGCAGGTCACCGTCGCCACGCCGGTCTTGCCGGTGACTTGCGCCCAGCCCGAGGCCATCAGCACCGCCGCCGATTCCGTCGTGGCGCTGGTGTAGCGGCCGCCCTCCTTCATGAAGCGATCGACGATGAACAGGTTCACGTCGCCGATCACGCCAAACATCTGCGCCACACCCAGGTCCTTGAGCAGGCGGGCGATGGTGTCGTTCATCTTCATCCGAAAACCTTTGATCGTTTTAGGCCTGTAACGCTTGTGCAGTAAGCGTTAATAGCTTCATTGTTTGTAGCTATCGTCAATACGGTCAATCTGGCGCACCAGCGCGTCGAACACATCCTGCCCCGCGCCTCTGCGCGGATCGAACTGGAAGGAATCACGCGTGCACTGCGCGGCGATCGCCTCGGGGATGGGCAGGGGCGCGCCCATGCTTTGCGTGGCGAGCTGGATCTCGCAGGCGCGCTGCAGCGTCCAGAGCACGGCAAACGTCAGCGGCAGCGTCTCACCCCAGGAGAGCAGGCCATGGTTGCGCAGGATCACCGCCTTGCGGCCCGCGATGCTGGCGACCACGCGCGGGCCTTCCTCGGCGCGGATGGTGATGCCCTCGAAATCGTGCATGGCCACCATGCCGTGCAACTGCGCACTGTAGAAATTGCTCTGGCTCAGGCCCGAGGCGAGCGAGGCCACCGCCACACCCGCCGTGGTGTGGGTGTGCATCACGCAGTGCGCGCCGGGCACGCCGTCATGGATGCAGCTGTGCAGCACGAAGCCGGCCGGGTTGATCGGGTAGCTACTCTCCGAAAGAATTTCGCCCGCCAGATTCACCTTGACCAGGTTGCTGGCCGTCACCTCGCTGTAATGCAGGCCAAAGGGGTTGATGAGAAAGTGCTTCTCCGCCCCGCTCACGCTCTCGGGCACGCGCAGCGTGATGTGGTTGTAGATCATCTCCGTCCAGCCGAGCAGGGCGAAGATGCGGTAGCAGGCGGCCAGTTGCTGGCGTGCCGCCCATTCGTCAGGATGCATGTGCGCGTTCATGCCTGGCCTTCGGGCAGTAGTCCGTCAAAGTCGCTGGCCGCATGGCGCTCGCGCAGGCCCTTGTGGCGGCGGTTCACCAGGCGCCCGCGCTGCACCGCGGGGCGCGCGGCGATCTGCTTTTGCCAGCGCAGCACATGGGTGTACGCAGCGGCATCGAGAAACTCTGCGGCGCTGTAGGCCTCGTTCACCACCAGCGCACCGTACCAGGGCCAGATCGCCATGTCGGCAATCGTGTAGTCGCTGCCGGTGATGTACTCGTGCCGCGCAAGCTGCTTGTCGAGCAGGTCGAGCTGGCGCTTGACCTCCATGGTGAAGCGGTCGATGGGATAGGGCTGTTTTTCGTGCGCGTAGGCGTAGAAATGCCCGAAGCCGCCGCCCAGGTAGGGCGTGGCGCCCATCTGCCAGAACAGCCAGGAGAGCACCTGCGCACGCGCCGCGGGCTCGGTGGGCACGAAGGCGCGGAATTTCTCCGCCAGATACAGCAGGATGGCGCCCGACTCGAACACCGGAACCGCCGCCCCTGCGCTGCGATCGACCAGCGCCGGAATCTTGGAATTGGGGTTGACCGCGACGAAGCCGCTGCCGAACTGGTCGCTCTCGCCAATGTCGATCAGCCAAGCGTCGTATTCGGCGCCGGTGATGCCCAGCGCCAGCAGTTCTTCCAGCAGGATGGTGACCTTCTGGCCGTTGGGCGTGGCCAGCGAATACAGCTGCAGCGGGTGCTGGCCCACCGGCAGTTCGCGCTCGAAGCGCGCCCCGGCCGTGGGGCGGTTGATGCCGGCGAACTGGTTGTCTTCCCTGGGCTCCCAGCGCCAGACTTTGGGCGGAACGTAGGCGGTGCTCATGGTGTCCTCCGATTTACCGACGGGCATCGGCAAAGCGCTCGGCCAAGGCCGTCGTGCCGCGCGAGAGCATGGTCATGTCTATGCCCACGGCCATGAAGCTCGCGCCCCAGTCCATGAAGCGCCGTGCCATCGCCTCGTCGATCGCCAGGCTCCCCGCAGCCTTGCCGGTCTTCACGATGCGACGGACCGCGTCCTCGATCGCGGCCTGCATGTCCGCATGCCCGGGATTGCCCAGATGCCCCAGGCTGGCCGACAGGTCCGCCGGGCCGATGAACACGCCATCGACGCCGTCGACCGCCGCAATCGCCTCGATGTTGTTCAGCGCCGTGCCGGTTTCCACCTGCACCAGCACGCACAGGCGGTCGTTGGCCTCATGCAGGTAGCGCGGGTAGCGCCCCCAGCGCGAAGCCCGCGCGCCGCCTATGCCGCGGATGCCGCCCTGGCCGCTCGCATCCGGGTAGCGCGCCGCACGCACCACGGCCGCCGCCTGCTCGGCGCTATCGACCATGGGCACGAGGAGGGTCTGCGCGCCCACGTCGAGCACGCGCTTGATCCACAGCTCGCCCGCCCGGCCATGGCCCATGGGCACGCGCACGATGGGGTGCACGCCGGGATAGGCGGCGACAGCCTGCAGCTGCGCCTGCACGCCGGCCACGTCGTTGGGCGCGTGCTCGCAGTCGATCAAGAGCCAGTCAAAGCCTGCACCGGCACAGATTTCCGCCGTCGTGGGGTTGGCCAGCGTGAGCCAGAAGCCGATCTGTCTGCGCCCGGCCTGCAGGGCTTGCTTGAAGAGGTTGTGGGGTGTTTCCATGGTGTTTCAGACAAATTCAAATTGCAGTGTGCCGAGGGGCCCGTAATCGGCCTCGAAGACATCGCCCTTCTTTGCCGCCACCGGGCGCGTGAACGAACCGGCGAGCACGATCTGCCCGGCCTTGAGCGTCTCGCCCCAGGGCGCGAGCTTGTTGGCCAGCCAGGCGATGCCGATCGCCGGATCGCCCTGCACGCCGGCCGCCAGCCCGGTTTCCTCGACCACGCCGTTCTGGCGAAGGATGGCGCCGACCCAGGGGCGGTCGGTGGCGCGCGCATCCGCACGCCCGGCGCCGACGACGATGCCGGCATTGGCCGCGTTGTCGCTGATGGTGTCGAACACCTTGCGCATCACCTTGGTGTGGCGGTCGAACTGCTCGATGCGCGCGTCGATGATCTCGATCGCGGGCGTTACATATTCCGTAGCTGCCAGCACTTGCTCCACGCCAATCTCCGGCCCTTTCAGATCGGATTTCAGGACGAAGGCCAGCTCCACCTCCACGCGCGGCGCGATGAAGCGGTCCGTGGGAATCCTCAACACCTGGCCTGGCGTGGCGGTGAACAGCATCGAGTCGAGCAGCGTGCCGTAATCGGGCTCGGTGATCTGGCTGCTGATCTGCATCGCACGGCTGGTGAGGCCGATCTTGTGGCCTATCACCTGGCGGCCCTGCGCGATCTGCAGCGCCACCCAGGCGCGGCTGACGCGGTAGCCGTCTTCGATCGTCATGCCCGGGAAACGCTTGGAAAAATGCTCGACCTGCCGGCGCGATTGCTCGCTGGCCTGCAGCTCGGCGGCAAGCTCGGTGATGTGTGCTTCGGTCAGCATGGGATCAGGGCTTCTTGAACAGCGGATGGATGGTGCTGTGCTTGGTGTCGAACACTTCGGGTCCCTCGTCCACCTGCACCGTCAGGCCGATGTGGCGCGTCGCCATCGCCGGGTCCATGTGCTTGCGTATGGCAGCGGACACCGCCTCTCCGGCCTTCTGCTGCGACGCGGCGCTGCGGCCGCGCGCCATGCGCAGATTGGCGTACATGAAGCCGTATTCGCCCGGGTCGTCGGTCGCCAGGCCGGTCTTGCCCGCGCCCGCCGCGCGGCCGGCGGCGCCGCCATCGGCCAGCGCGAAGTGCGGCGCGGGGTAGGCCAGCACGCGCGTGCCGCCCGTGGGGAAAACCTGCTTGCCTTCCTCATCGCGCACGGCCAGCATGGCATCGGCGCAGTCGCGGCAGAGCCGGGGCATGTCAAGCACGGCGTCGAGGTTGCCGGAGTAATTGATCACGAGGTGGGGCATGGGCTTATCTCCAATCCAGAAGTTTCACAAACGAGGAAAGGCTTTATAGCTCCCGGCGCGCGAGGCTTCCGGCGCCGGCACGCTGCTCCCGTCCTGCGGCGTGACGGGGAAGATGGCATTCATCTGCCCCGTGCCCGATGCCGCGAAATACGGCGTGATGACCTCGGCCTTGCCGTCGTAGGCCGACCAGCCCAGCGCGCCCAGCAGCATGGCGGTGTCGTGCATCATGCCTTCCCCATGGCCCTTGACGGCGTATTCGGGCAGCATGGCGCAGAAGTCCTGCCACTCGCCGTTCCGCCACATCTGGACGACGTCGTGGTCCAGCCGTTCGAGGAAGGGGCTCCAGACCTTGAAGGCAAATTCCGGCGCCAGACCGTTCTGCGCAAAGCGGTGCGAGAGCGAGCCGCTGGCCAGAAAGGCCACCGTACCGTCGTAATGCTTTTCCACCGCCTCGCGCATGGCCCATCCGAGGCGGGCGCTATCGTTGAGATAGTGGCTGGTGCACAGCGCCGAGACCGAGACCACCTTGAATTTCTCGTCCTCGTTCATGTAGCGCATAGGCACCAGCGTGCCGTATTCGGGCGCCAGCGTGGTGGCGTCATGCGCCAGGGTTTCCACGCCCTGCGCGTTGCACACCTGGGCCAGCAGCCTGCCGAGCTCCGGGTTGCCGGCAAAGCTGTAGCGCATGTTGCTGATGAAGTGCGGCAGCTCGTTGCTGGTGTAGGTGCCCGACCAGTGCGGCGCGCAGTTGAGGTGGTAATTGGCGTTGACCAGCCAGTGGGTGTCGAACACCACCAGCGTATCCACGCCGAGCGCGCGGCAGCGGCGGCTGATCTCCATGTGGCCTTCAATGGCGTCCCTGCGCGTGCCCTGACGCGGACCGGGCAGCTCCGAAAGGTACATGCTGGGCACGTGGGTGATCTTGGCGGCGAGGGCAACGGTTCCCATGGTGGTCTCCTTGGATCGGTGGTGTTCAGGGGCAGACAAGCGTGAGTTGGGGAAAATAGGTGCGGTAGCGCGCGGCATCGCGGGTCAACAGCGCATGGCCTTGGGATGCCGCATGTGCGCCGATGAAAAAATCGGGCAATACGCCTGCCTTGGCGCCGCCGCGCTGGCGATGGCGGTGAAAAGCAGCTGCGGCCAACTGCGCCGCATCGCGGGTCATCTCCAGGACCGGTGCGCCCAGGCGATCGAGCAGCGCGTCCACATGCGCGCCCGCCGTGCCATGCACGTGCAACTCCGCATACACAACGAAATTCGTCGCCAGCCCACCGCGCCCGCGCGCATCGGCCAGCGCCCGCAGCGACCAGGGCAGCCACTTCGGATCGCCGCGCAGCACATCCACAAAGACGTTGGTATCCACCAAGGTCATGGCCTGTTCCAGTCCTCGCCGCGCGTCATGCGCATCAGTTCGTCGGTGGTGGGGCCATCGGCGACGATGCCGATAAAGGCGCGCAAGGGGTCCTCCGGTGCCAGAAAAGACACATCCGGCAGAGCCGCGCTTTCGGGCGCCGCAGGCTCCGCCTTCACCAGCCATTCGGCCAGCGCCTCCTGCACGACGTGGGATTTGGTCACCCCATTGGCAGCGCAATAGGCGGCAAGCTGGTGTTCCATGGCGGCTGTCAGACGTACCGAAAGCATGGCGGGCTCCCTGTCATACAAAGTAGAGGTTTTATTGTATGACACCGTTTAATTTGTCATACACCCCAGTGCGGTATGTGGTGGCTGCCCATCGATACGGCAACGTTCTTGGGCTCCAGGAACACCTCGTAGCTCCAGGTGCCACCCTCGCGCCCGGTGCCGCTGGCCTTGGTGCCGCCAAAGGGCTGGCGCAGATCGCGCACGTTCTGGCTGTTGACGAAGCACATGCCGGCCTCGACGGCGGCGGCGACGCGGTGGGCGCGGCCGATGTTCTCGCTCCAGACATAGCTGGACAGCCCGTACTGGATGTCGTTGGCCTTGGCGATCGCATCCGCCTCGTCCTTGAACGGAATCAGGCAGGCGACCGGCCCGAAGATCTCGTCCTGCGCGATCTTCATGCGGTTGTCCACGTCGGCGAACACGGTGGGCCAGACGTAATTGCCATCCTTCACGCGTTCCGGCAAGACGGGCGCGTAGCTCGGCCGATCAATGCCGCCGCAAAGCAGGGTGGCGCCTTCCTTGGGGCCGAGTTCGATGTAGCTGCGCACCTTGGCCAGGTGGTTTTTGCTGACCATCGGGCCGATGGTGGTTGTCTCGTCCTGCGGATCGCCGACGATGATCTTCCTGGCGCGCTCGGCAAATTTCGCGGCAAAGTCGGCGTAAATGTTTTGCTGCACCAGGATGCGGCTGCCGGCGGTGCAGCGCTCGCCGTTGTTGCTGAAGATCATGAACACGGCGGCATCCAGCGCCCTGTCCATGTCGGCGTCATCAAAGATCACGAACGGGCTTTTTCCACCCAGCTCCATGCTGAATTTCTTCAAGCCCGCGGTCTTGACGATGCGGTTGCCGGTGGCCGTCGATCCGGTGAAGCTGATGGCCCGCACGTCGGGGTGCGCGCACAGCGGCTCGCCGGCTTCCTTGCCAAAGCCGTGCACGACGTTGAGCACGCCGGGCGGGATGCCGGCCTCCAGCGCCAGCTCGCCCAGGCGCGCGGCGGTCAGCGGCGACAGCTCGCTCATCTTCAGCACCGCCGTGTTGCCGAAGGCCAGGCAGGGCGCGACCTTCCAGGTCGCCGTCATGAAGGGCACGTTCCAGGGGCTGATCAGCGCGCACACGCCGACCGGGTGGAACAGCGTGTAGTTCAGGTGCGTGGGCGTGGGGTAGGTGTGGCCATCGACGCGCGTGCACATCTCGGCGAAGTAGTAAAAGTTGTCGGCCGCGCGCGGGATCAGAGCCTTGCCGGTCTGGCCTATGACCTGGCCGGTGTCGTCGGTCTCGGTGCGGGCGATTTCGGGCACATGCTTGGCGATCAGGTCGCCGAGCGCACGCACCTTTTTGGCGCGCTCGGGCGCGGGCAGGCCGGCCCATTTCGGAAAGGCTGCTTTGGCGGCGGCGACGGCGGCATTCACCTCGGCCTCGCCACCCGAAGCCACCTCGGCCAGCACCTGCTGCGTGGCGGGGTTGATGGTCTCGAAATAGTCCGTTGCGGCAACCGATTTGCCGTCGATCAGATGGTCAATTTTCATAGCTGTCCTCGCGTGGGTATCAAGGGTTTGCGTGGCTTTGCGCCACCATGGTGGTTTCCAGGCTGCCCAGGCCTTCGATGCTGCAGACGATGCGGCTGCCCACCGGGCAATCGACCACGCCGTCGGGCGTGCCGGTCAGAATCACATCGCCCGGGTAGAGCGTCATGAAGCTGGTGAAATATTCAATCAGCGTGGGCACGTCGAACACCATGTCGGCGGTGCTGCCCTGCTGGGTGATGGCGCCATCGACGGTGGTCTGCAACGCCAGTGCCATCGGGTTGGACACATCTGCCGCGTCCACCAGCCAGGGGCCGATCGGCGTGCAGGTGTCGCGGTTCTTCACGCGCAGATTGGGGCGGTACCAGTTCTCCAGATAGTCGCGGATCGCAAAATCGTTGGCCACGGTGTAGCCGCGCACGTAGTCGTAGGCGTCCTGCTTTTTCACCTGCTTTGCTTCGCGCCCTATGACGACGGCCAGCTCGCATTCGTAGTGCATGTTCTGCACGCCATCCGGGCGCACGGTGCAGGCGCGGTGCCCGATCAGCGAGGCCGCCCCCTTGGCGAAGGCCAGCGGCTCCTCGGGCGGCTTGAAGGCGAGTTCACGCGCGTGGTCGGCGTAGTTCAGACCCAGCGCCAGCACGGTGCGGGCACGCGGCGTGGGCGCCAGCGGCGGCAGCCAGGTGACTTCGTCGAACGACAGACGGCGCCCGTGGAAGGCCGGCGTCTGCAGCTCCAGTTGCCCCTCACGCTCAATGGCGTGGTGCATAGCGCCTGCCCAGGCAATGCGTGCGTGCTTCATGCGGCCTCCTGCACCAGGGTGTGGGTCAGCGGCGCGAGACCGGGTGCGCTGATCTCGATGCGATCGCCCGCCCTGGCCAGCGGGCGCGTGCCGCCCTCCAGGCAATCATTGCCCAGCATCAGCACGTCGCCGGGCTGCAGCGTCATGAATTCGGACACATCGGCCAGCAGCGTGGCGGCATCGCGCACCAGCGTGGAAAGGCTTTGCCGCTGCACCAGCACGCCGTTGACGCGGGTATCGATCGTGAGCGATGCCAGATCGACCTGCCGCAACGGCGTGACCGCCGGGGCACAGGGCAAAAAGCCATCGCGGTTGCGAAAGCGGATCGCCGGGCGGTAGTAACTGGCATGCGGCAGGCTCAGATCGCCGAGCAGCACGCAGCCGGCGATGGGCGGCGAATCAATGGATTTGATAGCTGCTTGCGCTTGCCCAGCATGCGTAAATGCCAGATTTGATTCAAAACCGTCCACCACCAGACCCAGCGAGGCGCTGGCCCAGACTTCGCCCGCCACGGGCACGGCGGCGCCATCGCAGGCAAAGGTATTGGCGGTCTTCACGTACAGCACCGGCGCCTTGGGCGCCGCCTTGTAGGGCACCTCGGTCATCTTGGGCGCCCACAGCGCCTGCTCTCGCCAGAAGTTCAGCAGCGTGCCGTACACGGTGCCTCGCGGCTGCCACGGCAGGTGGTCCGTCATGGTTCATTCCTCCATCGATTCTTCGAGCGCCACCGCATGCGCAGGCAACGCCAGCAGCCCATCCAGCAGGCCGTAGAGCTGCTCCAGCGGCTCGGGGCCCAGATGCTGGGCCAGGTCTTCGTATTGCGCGGCAATCGAGCCCGTCAGCGCCTCGGCCAGCGCCCGCCCCTGCACCGTTGCCCGCACCACGCTGCGGCGCGCGTCCTCGCCGCTGCGCTCGCGCGTCACCAGGCCATCGCGCTGCATGCGCGCAAGAATGCCGGTGAGGCTGGGGCCGAGGATGAAGGCCTGCTCCGCCAGGCGCCCGGTCTCCAGGCCATCGGACTGCTCGCGCAGCACGCGCAGCACGCGCCACTGCTGGTCCGACAGGCCATGCTCACGCAAGGCGGGGCGCCAATGCTGCATCAGCGCCTCGCGCGCCTGCAGCAGCAACAGCGGCAGGTTGCGGTAGCGCAGACGGGTTTTCTGGAGCATTTATTTAATATATTAAATATCTGACCGAAAAGCAAGAGGCTGAAGCATCCGTCGAAAAAAAACAGGGGCAGCGTGCGCCTGCCCTGAAGGCGAAAGCCCGGGCAGGTACTGCCTCAGGCCGCCTTCTTGCCCGCGCCGAGGTAGGTCTCGATCACGCGCTTGTCGCTCATCAGCATGCTCGCCTCGCCGCTGAGCGCGACCGCGCCCATCTCCAGCACGTAGCCGCGGTCAGCCACCTGCAGCGCGCCGCGCGCGTTCTGCTCCACCAGCAGCACCGAAACCCCCATGCCGCGCAGCGAGGCGACGATCTGCAGCACCTCGCGCACGATGAGCGGCGCCAGGCCCAGCGAGGGCTCGTCGAGCATCAGCAGGCGCGGGCGCGCCATCAGCGCGCGGCCGATCGCCAGCATCTGGCGCTCGCCGCCCGAGAGCGTGGCCGCCAGCTGCGCCCGGCGCTCCTTCAGGCGCGGGAACAGCGCGAACACCTCTTCCATGCGCTCCGCCTGATCGCGCTGGCCGCGGCGCCAGCGCGCAAAGCCGCCCAGCAGCAGGTTGTCCTCGACCGACATCTCGCCGAACAGCTCGCGCTTCTCGGGCACCAGGCCCACGCCATGCGCCACCATGGCCTCGACCGACGGGCGATCAACCCTCTTGCCCTCGAACTGCAGCTCGCCGCGCGAGCCCAGCAGCCCCATGGCCGCATTGAGCAGCGTGGACTTGCCCGCGCCGTTGGGGCCGATGACGGTGACGATCTCGCCCTCGTTCACGGTCAGATCGATCTGGTGCACCGCCTCCACCGGGCCATAGGAGACGGAAAAACCCTTCAATTGCAGCAGCGCGGTGGTACTCATGCCGGGACTCCTTCGGTATCTTCCACGCCCAGATAGGCTTCCATCACGCGCGGGTTGGCCTGCACCTCGGCCGGGTTGCCCAGCGCGATCACCTTGCCGAATTCCAGCACCGTGATGCGGTCGGCCAGGTTCATCACGAATTCCATGTCGTGCTCCACCACCAGCAGGGCCATGCCTTCGCCGCGCAACTGGATGAGCAGCTCGGCCAGCGCCTGCTTCTCCAGGTGGCGCAGGCCCGCGGCCGGTTCATCGAGCAGCAGGATGGTGGGCTGCGCCGCCAGCGCGCGGGCGATCTCGACCACGCGCTGCTGGCCCAGCGGCAGCGAGGCCGCGGGGGTGTCGATGTAGCTCATCAGGCCGCAGCGCTCGATCTGCTTGCGCGCCTCGGCCAGCAGCGCCGCTTCTTCATGGCGGTCGCGGCGCAGCATGGCGGCGACCCAGCCCTTCCTGCCGCGCAGGTGCGCGCCCAGGGCGACGTTTTCCAGCACGCTGCGCTGGCCCAGCAGGCGCACGTGCTGGAAGGTGCGGCCCATGCCCAGTGCCGCGAAGGCGCGCGACGGCTTGCCCGCCATGGACTGGCCCATCAGCGTCACGCTGCCCGAGGTGGGGTCGTCCACGCCCGAGATCATGTTGAAGAAGGTGCTCTTGCCGGCGCCGTTGGGGCCGATCAGCGCATGCACCTCGCCCGCCTTCACGTCCAGGTCCACCGCATCGTTGGCCACCAGACCGGCGAAGCGCTTGGTCACCTGCGTGGCGTTCAGCACCACCTGCCCTGCGGGGGGAAGCTTGCGCCGCGCCAGCACGGCCTGCGTGACGTGGGCACTTGCCGCCGCCGCGGCGGCAGGCTTGACCCAGCCTCTGGTACGCGCGGTGATGAGTGGCCAGATGCCGTCCGCCGCACGCTGCAGGATCAGCAGCATCAGGATGCCGAAGACGATCACTTCGAAATTGCCGCTGCTGCCCAGCAACTGGGGCAGCAAATCCTGCAACTGCTCCTTGAGCAGCGTGATCAGCGTGGCGCCCAGCACCGCGCCCCAGAGGTGGCCAGAGCCGCCGACCACGGCCATGAACAGGTATTCGATGCTGATGTTCAGGCTGAAGGGCGTGGGGTTCACGAAGCGCTGCAGGTGCGCGTAGAGCCAGCCCGAAATGGCGGCCAGCAGCGCCGCCAGCAGGAACAGCTTCATGCGCTGGCGCGAGGTATCGACGCCCATGGATTCGGCCATCACGCGCCCGCTCTTGAGCGCGCGGATCGCCCTGCCCTCGCGCGAATCGAGCAGATTGTTCATCGCCCAGATGGAGAGCAGCAGCACCACCCAGATGATGATGCCGAACAGCCGCGGCGAGGTCAGCTCGTAGCCGGCTATCGACAGTGCCTGGATGCCGGATATGCCGGTGAAGCCGCCCAGACCTTCCAGGTTGCCGAAGATGTAATACAGGCTCAGGCCCCAGGCGATCGTGCCCAATGCCAGAAAGTGGCCCGAGAGCGGCAGCGTCACCGCGCCCAGCACCCAGGCGATCACGCCCGTGACGATCAGCCCCAGCACCAGCCCCAGCCACGGCAGCACGTCGGGATGCACCCAGGACAGCGCCTGCGCCGCCACCGGCGAGGTGCAGATCCATGCCGTGGCATAGGCTCCCAGACCGACGAAGGCCGCCTGGCCGAAGGAGGTGATGCCGCCCACGCCGGTGAGCATCACCAGGCCCACGGCCACCATGGCGTACAGGCCGATGTAGTTGAGCAGCGTGACGTTGAACGGCGACAGCAGCGGCCAGGCGATGACCAGCAATGCAATCGCCAGCCAGGTCCATTGACGGTTGGTCATTCCTCGTCCTCCACGTGGCGGGTATTGAGCGAACGCCACCAGAGCACCGGGATGATGAGCGTGAAGACGATCACCTCCTTGTAGGCGCTGGCCCAGAACGAGGAGAAGGATTCGAGCTGCCCCACCAGCACGGCGCCGGCAACGGCGCCCGGATAGCCCGTGAGCCCGCCGATGATGGCCGCCACGAAGCCCTTGAGACCGATCAGGAAGCCGGTGTCGTAGTAGATCGTGGTGACCGGCGCGATCAGGATGCCCGAGGCGGCCCCGATCAGCGCCGCCAGCGCAAAGCAGACATCACCCGAGAGATCGGTCGGTATGCCCATCAGGCGCGCGCCCACCCGGTTGATGGCGGTGGCGCGCAGCGCCTTGCCGATGATCGAACGGCCGAAAAACCAGAACATCGCGATCAGGAGCACGATGGCCGTGAACACCACCACCAGCGACTGGCCGCTCACCGGCACTCCGCCCAGATCCCAGGAGGCATCCCAGATGGCATTGGTGCGCGAGCCTTCGGCACCGAAGTAATACAGCCCCAGACCGACCATCACCAGATGCAGCGCCACCGCGACGATGAGCAGGAACAGCACCGAAGCATGCGCCAACGGGCGAAACACCAGCCGGTACACCAGCGGCCCCATCGGCGTGATCAGTGCAAAAACCACCAACGCCTGCAGCCAGCCGCTCTGGGGCTTGAGGCCAAACACCAGCGCCGCCGCCATCGCCGGCACCACCACGGCCCAGACCACGGTGGATTTCCAATCCACCCGCACGCCGCGGCTGTGGCGCCAGGTCTCCACGATGAGCACCAGCACCGCCAGCGTGATCAGCAGCCAGACGATGGATGGAAGCTTGCCCGCCTGAATGGCCGCCATCGACAGCGCCGCGTAGGTGACGAACTCCCCTTGCGGAATGAGGATGACGCGTGTAACCGAGAACACCAGCACGAGCGCCAGCGCCATCAGGGCGTAGATGGCGCCATTGACCATCCCGTCCTGCCCGAGCATCAAAGCAATCTGTAAATCCATGGATGCCACACCGCCTTTGCAACTTGATGAAAACGCGGCCGCACGGCCGCCTCTGTCCGGGGAATACGAAACCCGCGTTTATAGCCGATCAAATAGTTATTGAATATCAGTAAATACCCGATGATTCAAGCCCGAATTTATAGGAAAATTCATGTATTTTCCGGCCGAACGCCCTGCGGATTCCAAGGCTGCAGTATCGGCGAACCCCCGCCGCGCCACAAGCCGGATTGCGCAAACGTGGCAGTGCGCCCGCGGCCAGGCGGCCGGTTGTTGCCGCCAAAGGCCGCTCAAGGGCCGCTCAAAGGCCCAGCGCCCGTTCGGCAGGCGCGGCCGGCAACCCGCCCTCGCGAAAGACTCCGGGCGCCGCCCCCGGTTGCCGCACCGGTGCATTCTAGGCAGGGTTGCGCTGCGCAAGGCATCCGGATCGCGCGAACAAAATGTCCGTGAAATTGGACAATCGCCGCCGCTTCAGCGCTGCGTGCGCGCGTAGGCGGCCAGCGCGTCGAGGAAGTGACGCACCTTCTCGGGCACCAGGCGTTTGCCCGGCAGCAGCGCATAGACGCGCAGCGGCTCGCAGGCATAGCCCGGCATGGGCAGGCGTACCAGCGTGCCACCGGCCAGTTGCGGCGCGCAGAAGGTCGCGGTGACGCGCGTCACACCCATTCCGGCGACGGCCGCCTGCACGCGGAAGTCGGCGTTGTTGCTGACGATGCGCGGCGCCTTGATCGGCACGTGGTGGTCGATGCCATGGTGGTCGGCAAACGACCACTGGGTGTCCACCGTGCTGGCCAGCAGCGGCCACTGCCGCAGGTCGTCCGGCGAGCGCGGCTGGCCCAGGGTCTGCACCAGTTCCGGCGCGGCGAACAGGCCGCGTTCGAGCGAGAACATGCGCCGGATGACGACCGTGGACGCGGGCAGCGGACTCTCCAGCATGGCGAACACGATGTCGTAGGGCTCGGTGAGCGGGTTGATGGGACGGTGCTCGACTTCGATGTGCACCTGCAATTCCGGGAAGGCCGCCATCACCCTGCAGGCCACCGGCCCGACATGGTGGGCGCCGAACTCATAGGGCGCGGCGATGCGCAGCGTGCCGGCCACCACGCGCCCCGAGGTCAGCGTCTCGTCGCAGGCCTCGCGCAGGCGGGTGAACAGGTGCGCGGTGCGTTGGTAAAGGATGTCGCCGGCTTCGGTCACGCGCACGCTGCGCGTGGTGCGCTCCAGCAGTCGCGTGTCCAGTTCCTCCTCCAGGCGCTGCACGGCACTGCTGATGCTGGACTTGGGCTGCCCGAGGTAATTGCCGGCGGCAGAAAAGCCGCCATGCTCGACCACGTGGCAGAAAATTTCACAGTCATTCCAGTTCATCGCAACGATTATCCGAACTGTTGAACAGTCTGTCCGCCCATACCCGGTTGATCGCGCACCGCCATCTTCCTAGACTGCAGGCTGCATGCTTGGCGGTGCGAGGAAAACGCCGCCATCGGCACCCAAGATACCGCCGCCATGTTCACCAAGGGCCGCTGGCAAGCAGCGGCCTGGAACGGCGGACCATGCGCGTGAACCCGTAAAGGAGATCAAATGGCAGGCAAGGCAGCGAGGATTGCAATCATCGGCGGAGGGCTGGGTGGGCTCGCCGCAGCGATTGCACTGAAAAAGATCGCGGGGGTTCAAGCCACCGTGTTCGAGCAATCCCACAAGCACGATGAGGTGGGCGCGGGGGTGACGATCGCGCCCAACGGCGCCCGCGTGCTCGACACACTGGGGCTGCTGGAAGCGATGCAGCGCGCCGGGGCGATTCCAGACGGGCACGGTGCCTACCTGGATGCCATGGGGAACGTCGTCACGGATGCGGCCTGGGAAGACTCGGCGAAGCACTACCAGAACATCGGCATATACAGGCCGGACATGATCGACATCCTGGCCCAGGCCGTGGACCCCGAGGCGATCCGGCTCAACCAGCGGGTCAAGTCGGTCGAGATGGCGGGCGCTGGCGTGCGCGTCCAGCACGAAAACGGCGAGCAGGAAGACTTCGATGCGGTCATAGGCGCAGACGGTATCCGCTCGGTGGTGCGCAAGGCGGTGGGCCAGCCCACCAGATTCGTCTACTCCGGCTTCATCGCGTACCGGGGCGTGATCGATGCGTCCGATCTGCCCAGGGACTGGAACCGGATCAGCCAGACCTGGATGGGCAACGACCGGCACCTGATGACCTACCCCTTGCAGCAGCACAAGCTGTACAACTACGTCGCCTGCATCCCCAGCGACCGGCCGCTCAAGGGCCCCTGGTCCGGCCCCGCGGACATCGCGGAAGTTCAAGCCGAATTCGCGCGCCAGAAATGGGACCCTAGGGTTCACCAATTCCTTGCACAGATCAAGGAAACCTTCTGGTGGGGTCTGTTCGATACCGATCCGATCACCAATTGGTCGCGCGGGCCGATCGCGCTGCTGGGCGATGCCGCCCACTGCATGGTGCCGCACCAGGGCCAGGGGGTGAACCAAGCGTTCGAGGACAGCATCACGCTGGCCTTTTTCCTCAAGCAGGCCGAAAGCGTCAGTGAAATTCCCGAAGCCTTCAGGCGCTACACCGCCGTTCGCATGCAGCGGGCGACGATCCTGCAGGTGGGCTCACGCCGGGCCGGCGCGATGTTCGACTCGCAGTTCCAGTTCACCAACACCCACAAGCGCGACGTCGACATCACGTCCGGACGCGATTTTCGCAGGGCTGCCGTTTTCGACTACGACGCACTGAAAGTCGCCGAAAAGGCACTCGAACGATTCAAGAGGATTTAACGCATATGACATCGATCAGCATCATTGGCCGCGGCAAGATGGGTTCGGCGATCGCGGACATCGCGGCGCGCGCCGGCGCGAGCATTCAGATCGTCAACCGCAGTGCCAAACCCACCGGAGGCCACCCGGAGGCCACCTATGCGGCGCTCGGCGACGATCTGACGGGGGATCTCGTCGTCCTCGCGGTCCCTTACAGCGCCTATCCCAACATCCTGAAGCACTACCGGGACCGGCTGGGCGGCAAGGTCGTCATCGACATCTCCAACACCATTGATTTCAGCACCTACGAGCAGCCTGAGGCTCTGATCGGCACCTCCACCGCGCTGGAACTGGCCCGGCAGCTCCCCGCAGATGTCGCCGTCCTGAAGGCGTTCAACGTCAACCTCGCCGACACGCTCATCACCCGCACGAATGGCACCACGGCGACGACGGTTCTGTTCGCCGGAGACGACGCCGAGGGGAAGATCGCGCTGGCTGACCTTCTTCAGGCAGCGGGGCTGCGCGCCATCGACGCCGGCCCCCTGCCGCGCTCGAAGCAGTTGGAGGCGATAGGCTTCCTGCAGATGGTGTTGGCATCGACTGGCAAGACGCGCTATGAATCGGGCTTCACTTTGCTGCCCTGAAGGCGGCGATTGTCCACATTCATGGACATTTTGTTCGCCAGATTCCCATTTATCTGCTGACCACGCTCAGCTAAGGTAATCCATCCCCCGCCGCGGGACGGCGACGGGAACGACAACGTCCGCAGACAACCCAGGAGACGACAATGACATACACACAACTGTTGCGCGGCGCATGCGCGCTGGCCGCCATCGCTCTGGCAGCCGCCAGTGCCCAGGCGCAGATCAAGATCGGCGTGGTGCTTTCCACCACCGGCCCGGCCGCGTCGCTGGGCATTCCGGAGCAGAAGACCGTGGAGCTCTTCCCCAAGGAAATCGGCGGCGAGAAGGTGCAGTACATCATCCTGGACGACGCCTCCGACCCGACCGGCGCCGTCAAGGTCACCAAGAAGCTGATCATCGAAGACGGCGTGCATGCCATCATCGGCGCCAGCACCACGCCCAGCTCGCTGGCCATGCGCGACTCGCTGGCCGATGCCGGCGTGCCGCAAATTTCCGTGGCGGCGGGGCGCTCCATCGTCTTCCCCATGGATGACAAGCGCCGCTGGGTCTTCAACACGGCGCCCTCCACGGCGCTCATGGCCTCGGCGATTGCCACCCACATGAAGGCCAACGGCGTGAAGAAGGCCGCCTACATCGGCTTTGACGACGCGTTCGGTGAAGACTGGGCGGTGAACTTTGCGGAATCCGCCAAGGCCGCCGGCATCGAACTTGTTGCCAGCGAACGCTACAGCCGCGCCGCCACCTCGGTCACGGGGCAAACGCTGCACATCAAGGCCGCCAATCCTGATGCGGTGATGATCGGCGCGTCGGGCACGGCGGCGGCCCTGCCCGAGCGCTCCTTCAACCAGATCGGCTACAAGGGCAAGCTCTACCAGAGCGGCGGCGTGGCCAACCCGGATTTCATCCGCATCTGCGGCGCGGATTGCAACGGCACCATCGTTGCCGCAGCCCCCGGGCTGGTGGCGCAGCAACTGCCCGAAACCGCCTCGTTCAAGGCGGCCGCCATGCGCTACGCCAACACCTACGAAGGCGCCTACGGCCCCAAGACGCTCACGCAATTCAGCGCCAACGCCTGGGACTCGGGCGTGCTGCTGGAGCAGGCCATCCCCGTCGCGCTCAAAAGCGCCAAGCCGGCCGACCGCAAGGCCTTCAGCGCCGCGCTGCGTGATGCGCTGGAAGGCCTGAAGAACGTGCCCGCCGCCGGCGGCGTCTACACCATGACGCCGACCGAGCACAACGGCCTGGACGAGCAGGGCGTGGTACTGGTGGAAATTGTCAATGGCGACTGGAAACTGCTGAAGTAGCCCGGCCAGCCCACTCTCTTGCGCACCTCCTGCCCCGCCGCCTGGCGGGGTTTTTTTTGGCTTGCGGAACGCAGGCCAGACGCCGCCGCCAGCCGGTCAGGCGCCGCAGCATTTCTTGTATTTCTTACCGCTGCCGCAGGGGCATGGGTCGTTGCGGCCGATTTTTTCGCTGACGGCAGGCCGCATGCGCGGCCCCAGGCTGAGGGCGGTGTCGTACAGGTCGTACACCGCCCAGATCGCCTCGCCGAATGCCTCCAGACGCGCGTCGCTCACGGAAGGGGCTCCCGTTTCATCGTAGAGATTGACCGTCGGCGCCGCGCGGTCTTCCTGCAGCAGGGCACGCAGCGCGCCCATGGCGCGGCGCATGTCGGCGGCGATTTCCTTGTCGCGCGGCAGCATCCAGTCGTGGGACCAATAGTCCACGGCGCTGAAAAAACCACCCGCCCAGGCCTGCGCAAACGGGGGCGGCTTGCCGCCGCCAAAGGCCTGCTCACGCTCCTCCTGCGAAATCGTGGCGGCAAGCCCGCGCCAATCCAGTACCCCTGGTTCCAGCGCACCCTCCTCCTCCAGCGCCTCTACCGGTGCCTGCAGTGCAGCGCGCAATTGCGCCTCGCGCTCCATCCAGTGCATCAGGAAATGCGTGCGCTCTGCCGGGCTGGCAAAGATGTCGTCTGCGTCGGCATCGAACAGCATGGGCAGCCATTCTTCGGCAGGCACGACGCGGCGCATGCACAGCATCGCCGTCATCACCCCTTCGCAAAACTCCCACTGCGGCACTTCGCCCGGCCGCCGCTCATCCATGGCTTCCAGGGCCGTTTCCAGCGCGCCCAGTGTCCTGCCGTCCGGAGTTTCCGGCGTCTGGCCGGGAGCGCTATCGCTGTCAGTCATGCTGCTTCCTTCCTTGGCCGCGATCGTACCCGTCACCCGTCAGTGCCTGCGCGTGCCCAGCCATACCACGGTGCCTACCACCACCAGCGCGCCGGCGATCTGCACCGCCGCCACGGACTGGCCCAGCACCAGCCAGGCAATGGCCAGGGCAAACACCGGCTCGACGTTCATGACCGCTGAATGGCCCACCACACCCAGCCTCGGCAGGACCGTAAAGAGCAGCGTGATGCCGGTGCCATACAAAACCATGAGCAGCCCCAGGCCCCACCACCCTTGCGGCGCCACGGGCAGAGCAAACCCGCCTTGCAGCCCGGCGGCCACGCTGGCCACCACCCCGACGACCGCCATCGAAATCAGGGTCCGCACCCGCCCATCGACAGCGCCGGCTTCATGCTGCGTCAGCACCAGCGCCAGGCCGAACATGGCCGAGCCCGAAAGCGCAAAGGCCACGCCCGTGCCCATCGCGCGCCACTGCCCGCCAGCGCCCAGGCCCGACGCGGCGCCCAGCACATCCAGCGCCAGCACCAGGCCGCAGAGAATCAAGGGCATCGCCACCAGCACGGCCCGCTGCGGGCGGTGCTGGTAAAGCACGCGCGCCCAGAACGCGGTCATCAGGGGAAAGGTGTTGAACACCAGCAGCGCCAAAGCCACCGGCAGACGTGCCACGGCCGAATACAGCAGCAGGCTTTGCACGGCCACCAGCAGCCCGATCAGCACCAGCGCCCAGCGCTCGCGCGTGCGCAAGACCAACGAGACGCGCTGGCCCAGCACCAGCAGCCCCACGGCTGCCGCCGTGCCCAGGCTGCGAAACGCGACCGCGGTGGTGACATTCACGCCATGGTCGAACGCCAGGCGCGCGGCCACATGGTTGCTCGCCATGAGCAAGGCAATCAGCAGCAGCACGGCGAAGCCGATGGCCGATAACGATGGTTTCAACACAATCCCCTCCGTGGGCCATTGCAGCGGCCGTGCGCAACCATGGCGCGCGCGCAGCGCCGGCGATTGTTCCACGCGGCCATGAAACAGGATGCGAGCGGCCCGCATCCAATGGCGCGGAGACGATCAATCGTGTTACATGCAATAACATTCTGCACGGAGAGCCAATCCGGACCTGCGGTAAAACCACCCGATCGAAGACCCGCCATGCTTTATCAAACCCTCGCCGCATTGCTGATCACGGCCTTGCTCGGCTCCGTCCTGGCGGCCCATGTGCTGCGCGGCAAATTCGCGCCCTGGACGCTTTCGCCGCTGCATGCCTTGCTCGGCACCACCAGCCTCGCGCTGCTGATTGCCATGCTGATCGAAGGCAACACCCCGCCGCAGGTGCTGTATGCCCTGGTCTTGCTGCTGGCGGCGGCGCTGGGCGGATTCTTTCTGGTGTCGTTTCATCTGCGCAACCGCCTGCCGCCGAAAATCATCGTGATCATCCACGCCAGCGTCGCCCTCTGCGGTTTTCTCACGCTGGCCAGCCTGCTGCTGAACTGAAATGAGCCGCCATCCCTTGCATCCCGCGCTGGTGCATTTTCCGATTGCCTGCTGGACGCTGGCCGTGGTCGCCGACTTCGCCAGCTTGCGATGGGGCGAGGCCGCCTGGCACTGGTCGGCGGGCTTGCTGACCACCGGCTGCCTCATCGCCCTGGTCGCGGTGATCGCTGGCATGGCCGAAATCCCGCGCGTACCCGAAGGCCGGGCGCAGCGCACCGTCAACCTCCACATGGGGTTGATGCTGGCTGCGTTCACGTTGTTCGCAACGCGCCTGCTGCTGCGCATCGAACACACACAACCACTGGCACCCGACACAACCTCCCTGGTGCTGGATGCCATCGGTTTCGCAACCCTGGTGGCCGGCGGATGGCTGGGCGCGCAGCTGGTCTACCGCCACGGCGTGGGCAGCGACAACCCGCGTGCGTAAGCCGGGCGCTGCCGGCAGGGCCGTTACAAATACTTCTGGAGGAACCCGAAATGCTCATGCACGTGTCACCCACAGCCAACGCCCACGAAGGTGAAGCACAGGCGCAAAGTGCGTCGGAGCGCATCCGCTACCGCCTCGTCAGCGCAGGGCAGCGCTTTTTTGCCAACGACAACATCGCCGACTTCATCGAGGACGGCGAACTGGACGCGCTGCGCGACGAAGTGCAGGCCAAAATGCAGGAGGTGCTGCGCGCGCTGGTGATAGACACCGACAGCGACCACAACACCGGCGACACCGCCCGGCGCATGGCCAAGCTCTACATCGATGAAGTGTTCGGCGGGCGCTATGAAACAGAGCCGCAGGTCACGGCGTTTCCCAACGTCTCGCACCTCGATCAGCTGATGATCGTCGGCCCGCTCACGGTGCGCAGCGCCTGTTCGCACCACCTGTGTCCGATCGAGGGCAAGGTCTGGATCGGCGTGCTGCCCAATCCGAAATCCGACCTGATCGGCCTCTCGAAATACGCGCGCATCTGCGACTGGATCATGCGCCGCCCGCAGATTCAGGAAGAGGCCATCACCATGCTGGCCGACGAGCTGGAGCGCCGCGTCAAGCCCGACGGCCTGGCGGTGGTGATGCAGGCCAGCCACGCCTGCATGCACTGGCGCGGCGTGAAGGACAACGGCGCGAAGATGACCAACTCCATCATGCGTGGCGCGTTCCTCACCAACGAGGCACTGCGGCGCGAGTTCCTGAGCCTCACGCGCCAGCAGGGCTGAGGGCCATCAGGTCTCTTTGCTGATCTTGATGGTCGGAAACGCCGGCTGCTCGCCGCCGCTGCGCGCGGCGATGTTGGCGGCAAGCTGGCGCGCAATCGCCTTGTAGATGCCGCTCACCTCGCTGTCCGGCTCGGCGGCCACCGTGGGCTTGCCCGAATCGGTCTGCTCGCGGATCGAGAGCGCCAGCGGCAATGCGCCCAGATAGGGCATGCCGTATTTCTGCGCCAGGTTCTTGCCGCCATCTTCGCCAAAGATATGCTCGGCATGGCCGCAGTGGCTGCAGATGTGCACCGCCATGTTCTCGACGATGCCGAGGATGGGCACGCCCACCTTCTGGAACATGGTGATGCCCTTCTTGGCGTCGATCAGCGCGATGTCCTGCGGCGTGGTGACGATCACCGCGCCGGTCAGCGGCACCTTCTGCGCCAGCGTGAGCTGGATGTCGCCGGTGCCCGGCGGCATGTCGACGATGAGGTAATCCAGGTCGTACCAGTGCGTCTGCATGATGAGCTGCTCCAGCGCATTGCTGGCCATGGGCCCGCGCCAGACCATGGCCTGCTCGTCGCTCACCAGAAAGCCAATGGAATTGATCTGCAGGCCCATGGCGCGCTTGGGCTCCATGTGCTTGCCGTCCAGCGTCTCGGGCTTGCCCGAGGTGCCGGTCATCAAGGGCTGGCTCGGGCCGTAGATGTCGGCATCCAGCAGCCCCACCTGCGCGCCCTCGGCAACCAGCGCCAGCGCCAGGTTCACCGCCGTCGTGCTCTTGCCCACGCCGCCCTTGCCCGAGGCGACGGCCACGATGTTCTTCACCCCCGGAATCTGGCGCGCACCGCGTCCGGCCACCTGCGAGGTGATCTTGGTGCCGATGTTCACCGACACGTTGGCAACGCCCGGCAAGGTCTTGGCCGCCGCCACTAGCTGGCTGCGCAGCTGCGCCACCAGGCTTTTGGCCGGGTAGGCCATCTCCACGTCGAAGGCCAGATCAGCGCCTGTCACCTGCAGATTGCGCAGCGTCTGCGGCGTGACGAAGGCGGCGCCCGACAGCGGGTCTTTCACACTGGCGAGCGCTGCCAGCAAATCCTGTTCGGTGATCGCCATCTGGACTGATTCCCTTGCGTGGTTGGAAAACAGGGCTAGTCTAGCCAAGCGGCCGTGCCAATGGGCACAGTGAGGAAATACCCGCAAAAATGGCTTGCAGCGCCCGTAATGAAAGCGGACAAAGCTCCTTTTTCAGAAGCATATCGAGATCGCCTTCAACGTGACCGAAAATACCGGCATCCTCCCCGATCCGCTCGCCCCTTGGCCCAGAACCACTCCATCCGCCCCGCGGACATCGCGCAGTTCGACACGCTGATCGACGCCCGCTCGCCCGCCGAATTCGCCGAGGACCACATCCCCGGCGCCATCAACTGCCCGGTGCTGGACGATGCCGAACGCGCCATCGTCGGCACCCTGCACGCGCAGCAGGGCGCGTTCGAGGCGCGCCGCGTCGGCGGTGCGATGGTGGCGGCGCGCCTGGCCGAGCACCTGCGCACCCGGTTCGCCGACCAGCCACCCGGCTGGCGCCCGCTGGTGTATTGCTGGCGCGGCGGCATGAGGAGCGGCGCCATGGTGCAGTGGCTGCGGCTCGTCGGCTGGAAGGCGGAGCAGCTCGCCGGCGGCTACAAGGCGTTTCGCCGCCACGTCATCGAACAGCTCGAAGTGCTGGTGCCGCGCATGCGGATCCGCGCCATCGTCGGCGCCACCGGCTCGGCCAAGACGCGCATCCTGCACGCGCTGGCGGCGCAGGGCGCCCAGGTGCTGGACCTGGAAGGTCTGGCGCAGCACAAGGGCTCGCTGCTCGGCAGCCTGCCCGGCGTGGAACAACCATCACAAAAATACTTCGAAACGCAGATCTGGCGTGCGCTGACAGCTATGGATTTGACGCAAACTATCTACGTGGAAGGCGAAAGCGCGCGCATCGGGCGCCTGTCGGTACCGCCGCTGCTGGTGCAGCAGCTGCGCAACGCGCCCTGCTTCGAGATCGATGCCGCCCCCGAAGAGCGCCATGCCTACCTGCTGCGCGACTACGCCTATCTGGGCGATGACCCGGCGCTGCTGTGCGAGCGCCTGGGCCTGCTGGTGGAAATGCACGGGCACGAGGTCATCACGCGCTGGCAGGGCTGGGCGCGCGGCGGGCAGCTCGCGCCGCTGTTTGACGAGCTGATGCGGCTGCACTACGACCCGCACTACGGACGCTCGCAGGCGCGCAATTTCCGGCACTGGGACGGCCGCACGCAGATGCCAGCGCCCGACCTGTCGGACGCGGGCATCGCGGCGCTCGCGGGCCGCATTCTGGGCGCCGCCGCACCCACCGCCTGAAGGCGAAGCTGAACAAGCCCCTTGCGCGCGGCGCATCCCTGGCTTGGGCGGTCTGCGTCGTTGCAAATGCTCGCCATGGCTACGGCCATGTCTGCGCTTTGCGCCTCGCAGCCCATCCCAAGTCAGGGCGCGCCGCATCGCTGGGATTTATTCAGCGTCGCCTAAAATCGCCCCACCCAGCCTCTGGATGAACACCATGACCCGCTGTCGCCCCCTCATCACCGCCATCGCCGCCCTGGGCCTGCTTCTTGCAGGCCTGCCGGCCAGCAGCCAGCAGCAGCCGCTTGCCACCACGGGTGCGGCGGCGCGCAACTTCCCGGCCAGCGCGCTGCGTGGCTCGGTCACTTTCGTGTCCGGCAACAAGGTGCTGCTCAACGGCAACGCGGTGCGCAGCGCGCCGGGCCTGCGCGTCCTTGACGCCAGAAACCGCCTGGTGATGCCCGTCACCCTGCGCGGCAACACCTATACCGTGCACTATGTGCTCGAAACCTCGACAGGCATGCTGCAGACCGTCTGGCTGATCACCGAGGCCGAGGCCGCCAGGCCGCGCGCCGCGCCCGGCATGGTGGTGCGCAACTTCAAGTTCGAGTCCGAACTCCCCGAATCGCGCCAGCAGCGCTGAACCGGCCGCGTTTGGCGCAGCGGCCCGCCGCGGCCGCCTTTTCCCTTTTGCCAAGAGATCCCCATGAGCAAGAAAGTCTTCATCAAAACCTTTGGCTGCCAGATGAACGAATACGACTCGGGCAAGATGCTTGACGTACTCGCCGACAGCAAGGGCTACCAGGCCACTGACAACCCCGACGAGGCCGACCTGGTGCTGTTCAACACCTGCTCGGTGCGCGAGAAGGCGCAGGAGAAGGTGTTCTCCGACCTCGGGCGCGTCAAGCACCTCAAGGACAAGGGCGTGCTGATCGGCGTGGCCGGCTGCGTCGCCAGCCAGGAGGGAGAAGAAATCATCCGGCGCGCACCCTTCGTCGATCTGGTGTTCGGCCCGCAGACCCTGCACCGCCTGCCGCAGATGCTGGATGCGCGCGTCAAGGATGGCCGAGCGCAGGTGGACATCAGCTTCCCGGAAATCGAGAAGTTCGACCACCTGCCGCCTGCGCGCACGGAAGGCTGCACGGCGTTTGTCTCCATCATGGAAGGCTGCTCCAAATACTGCAGCTACTGCGTCGTTCCCTATACCCGTGGCGAGGAGATGAGCCGGCCCTTCGAGGGCGTGCTGGTGGAAATCGCGGGCCTGGCCGACCAGGGCGTGAAGGAGGTCACGCTGCTGGGCCAGAACGTCAACGCCTACCGCGGCAGGATGGGCGACACCCAGGAGATCGCCGACTTCGCGCTGCTGCTTGAATACGTCGCCGAGATCCCCGGCATCGAACGCATCCGCTACACCACCAGCCATCCCAACGACTTCACGCCCAGCCTGATCGAGGCCTACGCACGCGTCCCCAAACTGGTAAGCCATGTGCACCTGCCGGTACAGCACGGCAGCGACAAGATCCTGAGCTACATGAAGCGCGGCTACACCGCCGCGCAGTACAAAAAGACGATTGCCAGCCTGCGCGCGGTGCGCCCCGGGATGGCCATCGGCAGCGATTTCATCATCGGCTTCCCGCGCGAAACGGAAGAGGATCACCAGAAGCTGCTGGAGCTGATCGCGGAAGTGAACTTCGACAACTCCTTCAGCTTCATCTTCAGCCCCCGCCCCGGCACACCCGCCGCCAGCCTGCGCGACGAGACGCCGCAGGAAGTCAAGCAGCGGCGCCTGCTGGAGGTGCAGGCGCTGATCGACCGCCAGATGCACGCCATCAGCGCGCAGCGCGTGGGCACCGTGCAGCACATCCTGGTCGAAGGCCCGAGCAAGCGCGACGCCAACGAACTGATGGGCCGCACCGAATGCAACCGCGTGGTGAACTTTGCGGGCGATCCGTCGCTGATCGGTCGCATGGTCGAAGTACGCATCACCGAAGCGCGCCACTACACGCTGCGCGGCGAGGTGTGCGAGGAAGTGACGGTTCTCTAAAAACAGGTATGGATCGCGCCAGAGACGGCGCCATCGCTCTCCACCACCGCCATCCAGCGCCACTTGTCAAACGTGGTGCAGGGGTGCGAAATGCCCAGCTCCACCCGGTCACCCACGGCGGGCGCTGGTCCGGCGGGATCGAAGCGCAGATAGGCGTGCTGGTCGTTGAGCGCGGTGATCTTCCAATCCTGCGGCGGTGCCTGCACTGCACGGCTCGTGCGCGCTGCCCAGCCCACCGGCCTGGGCAGATCGATGTCAAACGACAGATCGCGCCGCCCGGCGTTGAGCAGGGCCAGGCCCGCCTCGGGCACGGACTGCACCAGCGCCCAGACGGTGAGCGCGGGCTGCAGGCTGTCCTGCAGCCCCTCGCGCTCGGTCACCAGGCGCACAAAGCGCTGGTAATTGCCGTGGTCGTGCGTGAGGTAGCAGCCCGAGCGCAGCACACCCTGCACCGGGCGTGAAAGCTGCTGGCATTGCAGCAGCGGCAGCACCAGGTCGAACACAGCCGAGCCGCCGGCGGACAGCAGGATTTGCGCCTCATCCGCCGCCCAGAGATGCTCGGCATCGACCGCCTTGGCCAGGACCAGTGCGCGCTGCACCAGATCGGTCACCGCCTGCGCGTCGTGCGCGCTGTCGCAGGTGGCTACCAGTCCCTCATAGCATTCGATGCCGCACAGGCGCGCCGCCGAACTGGCCGCAATGGCCCGCGCCAGCAGCAGCGCTTCTTCCTGCGTGCGGCAGCCGGTGCGCTGGCCGGGAATGCCCAGTTCCAGCAGCACATCCAACACCCGTGCGCCGCCTCGGCGCTGCGCCCAGTCTTCGATCAGCGCAAGCTGGCGCAGCGAATCGACGAGGAACCAGACACGCAGACCGGTATGCTGGGCAAGCAAGGCATCGAGCGCATCCAGATCCGCATCCTGCAGCACCTCATTGGCGATCAGGATGTGCTGCGCACCGGCCGCAATGCCCACCCACGCCTGCCAGACGCTGGCAAAAGTCAGGCCCCAGGCGCCGCTGGCCAGCTGCATCGCGCAGAGCTCCGGCGACATCGTGGTCTTGCCGTGCGGCGCCAGCCACACGCCGCGCTCGGCGACGTAGCGCTGCATCCACGCCAGGTTGTGTTCCAGCGCCGAGCGTTTCAACACCGCCAGCGGCAGTGGCAGATCACCCGCGAGCACATTCCAGCGCCGCGTGCCGATTTCGGTGGCGGCGCAAGCGGGTGCCGTCAGCGGCCAACCCTTGAGCGCGCCATCCAGCATGAAGTGGGCTGCCATGGCGTTCTCCTTAATTGATAGCTGTTCACGCTTATACAGCAAGCGTTAAAGGCATGAAACGCTTAGAAAGGCATGCCCGGCATGCCCTTCATCCCCTTCATGCCGCCGAGCTTCTTCATCATCTTCATGAGGCCGCCGCCCTTCATCTTTTTCATCATGGTGCGCATCTGGTCAAACTCGTTGAGCAGCCGGTTGACCTCAAACACCTGCACCCCGGCGCCCGCGGCGATGCGCTTCTTGCGCGTGGCCTTGATGATGTCGGGCTTGCGCCGCTCCTGCAGCGTCATGCTGCAGATGATGCCTTCCTTGCGGCGGATGTCGCGCTCGGCCTTGTCCATGTCCATCTCGCCCGCCTTGGCGGTGAGCTGCGACGGCAGCTTGTCCATCAGGCTGGAAAGCCCACCCATCTGCTTCATCTGCTGCAGCTGGCCCAGGAAATCGTTCAGGTCAAAGCCATCGCCGCTCTTGACCTTGGCGGCGAGCTTCTGCGCCGCCTCCATGTCCACGCCCTGCGCCACCTGCTCCACGAGCGCGACGATGTCGCCCATGCCCAGGATGCGCCCGGCGTGGCGCTCGGCATCGAATACCTCCAGGCCGTCGATTTTTTCAGAGACGCCCGCAAATTTGATGGGAGCGCCGGTGATCGCGCGCACCGACAGCGCCGCGCCGCCACGCGAATCGCCATCCAGTTTGGTGAGCACGATGCCGGTAAGCGGCAGCGCCTCTTTGAACGCCTTGGCGGTGTTGACCGCGTCCTGGCCTTGCATGGCATCGACGACGAACAGCGTCTCCACCGGGGTCAGCACCGCATGCAGCTCCTTGATTTCCTGCATCAGCACCTCGTCGATCGCCAGGCGCCCGGCGGTATCCACGAGCAGCACGTCAAAGAAGTGCTTGCGGGCGTAATCCAGCGCCGCCAGTGCGATCTCGCGCGGCTTCTGCTCGGCTCTGGAGGGGAACCACTCGGCGCCCGCCTGCGCGGTCACGGTCTTGAGCTGCTCTATGGCCGCCGGGCGGTACACGTCGCCCGAGACGGTGAGCACCTTCTTCTTGCGCTTCTCGATCAGGTGCTTGGCAAGTTTTGCGGTGGTCGTCGTCTTGCCCGCGCCCTGCAGGCCGGCCATCAGGATCACCGCCGGTGGCTGGGCCGCCAGGTTGATGTCGGCCACGCCCTCCCCCATGGTGGCGGCGAGCTCCTTGTTGACGATGCCCACCAGCGCCTGGCCGGGCTTGAGGCTGCCCAGCACCTCCTGGCCCAGCGCCTTGTCTTTCACGCGGGCGATGAAGTCGCGCACCACGGGCAGGGCCACGTCGGCCTCCAGCAGCGCCATGCGCACCTCGCGCAGCATGTCCTGCACGTTGGCTTCGGTGATGCGCGCCTGGCCGCGCATCTGCTTTACCAGGCGCGAGAGCTTGTCGGTCAATGCGGATGCCATGGGGGGTAGATGCTCCTGCGGGGCCGAAACGCCCCGGTTGACAGCGCTCTGGAACAACCACCCAGAGGCTAAACTGATGGGATCATGATTTTACCGACCGCATCATCGCCGGGATGGCTGCTGGCAGGCGCTGCGGCGCTTGCCTACATGGTGCCGGTCTTCATGGGGCGACACGCATCGGGTCACGCGCAACGCCTGGCCATGACGCCCGGCTGGCTGCTGCACGCCCTGGCACTCGCGGCAGGCCTGCTGGGCGCCAGCCCGCATTTCGGTTTTGCTCCGGCGCTCTCGATGACGCTGTGGCTGGTGCTGGCCACCTACGCCGTGGAACACCAGCTGCTGCCGCAGATGCAGTCGCGCGGCGCCGTCATCGTCATGGCGGTGCTTGCCGCGCTGGTCGTGCTGGCAGCGGCGGCGTTCCCAGGCCTGCCGCTGGAAGAGCGCTCCTCGCCCTGGCTGGCGCTGCACCTCACCTTCGGCATCGCCAGCTATGGCCTGTTCGCCGCCGCGGTCGTGCACGCCTGGCTGATGGTGCGTGCCGAACAGCGCATCCGCCAGGCGGCCGAAATGCAGGGGCGCATGCCGCTGCTGGCGCTGGAGCGCCTGACGTTCCGCTTCATCACCGCCGGCTTCATCCTGCTCACGGCCACGCTCACCGAAGGCTGGCTGTTTGGCGAGCAGCTCTACGGCCACGCGCCCAAATGGGACCACAAGACGGTGTTCTCCGTGCTCGCCTGGGCAACGATTGCGGTGCTGCTGATAGGGCGTTCTCGTTTTGGCTGGCGCGGCCGCAAGGCGGTGCGCGTGCTCTATGTCGGCGCGGCGCTGCTGCTGCTGGCCTATGTCGGTTCGCGCTTCGTGCTTGAAATCATTCTGGGGCGTGCCACGTGAGCAAATACCTGCTGATCGTCGCCATTGCCGCCGTGGTCTACGCCCTCGTGCGCAGCCAGCGCAAACCGCCTGCGCCGCCCCGGCGCAAACCGCCTGCGGTGGCGGCGCCGCAAGCCATGGTGGCCTGCGCGCATTGCGGCGTGCACCTGCCGCAAACCGATGCGCTGCCGGCGGGTACCCGCTATTACTGCTGCGCCGCGCACCGCGAACAGGGCCCGGCTTGACGCCCAGCGCCGCCACGCCCGCCGAAGGCCAGGCCTTCACCAGGCTGTGGAGCGGTTTCCTTTCCGCCCGCGTGCTGGTCGCCCTGGCCCTGCTGGCGCTGCAGCTCACTGGTCTGGCGCTGGGCCAGCCGGTCACCGGCGCCCTGCTCGGCGCCAGCGGCGCCTACCTCGCGGCAACGGTGGCGCAGCGCTGGCTGCGCCCGACCGCGCCCGCGCCGCAGCACGCCAGCGTGCGCTGGTTGTCGTCCATTGGGATCGACCTCGTCACCTGGACCGGACTGCAGTTTCTGCAACTGCAGTCGCAAGACCCGATGAACTACGCGCCGCTGTACGGATTCTCGGTGCTGATGGCTGGCGTGCTGGGGACGCGCACCACCGCTCTGGGCACCGCGGCCGCGGCGACGATCGCCCTGCTGGCGCTGGCGTGGTGGGCCGGCGTGCGCGGCGGCACCGACGCAACCGGCCCCTACCTGGGCGCCGCCCTCACGGGCACCGCCTACTTCATCGTGGCCTGGCTGGCGCACCAGCTATCCGCCCGCCTGCTGCGCGAGCAGCAGCATGCCGAACAAAGCCGCATGGCCGCACGCACGCAAGAGGCCATCAGCCACATGGTGATGGAGCATGCCAACGACGGCATCCTGGTGCTGGACCGGCGCAGCCAGGTACGGCTGGCCAACCCGGTGGCCCAGGCCCTTCTGGGACAGTCAACGCAGGGCGGCACGCCGTTCGCGCTCGTGCCCGAGGCCCGCTGGCAGCCCCTGGTTCAGCTGGTGCACCAGACCTTCGCCGAGGCGCAGGCACAGGCGGCGGACATCACCATCCTGCACGAAGGCCAGAGCCCCATGGGCCTGCGCACCCGCACCTGGCTGACGACGACCCGCCATCGCGCGGCAGACGATGCATTCGACATCCTGTGCGTGGTGTTTCTGCAGGACCTGCGGGCGATGGAAGCGCAGCTGCGCACCGAAAAAATGGCAGCCATGGGCCGCATGTCGGCGGCCGTCGCGCATGAAATCCGCAACCCGCTGGCGGCCATACTGCAAGCCAACCAACTCTTGCAGGAAGAGCTGACCGACGCCGGGCAGCAGCGCCTGGCGGACATGGTGCGCCAGAACGCCGAGCGACTCAAACGCATCACCGAAGACGTGCTGGACATCGCCCGCGTGCAGCACCAGATGGGGCACGCGGGCTCCACCGCGCTCGCGCTCGACAGCACCGTGCAGCGCATCGTGCAGGAGTGGCAGGTTTCGCACCCCAGGCAGGCGACCTGCGTCGCGCTGCAGGCGCCGGGTACGCAGGTTCCGTTCGATGCCGAACACCTGCGGCGCGTGCTGGTGAACCTGCTGGACAACGCCCAGCGCCACGTCAGCGGCGCGTCCGATGCCTTGCAGGTCCTCACCCAGGGCGGTGGCGACGCCCCCGCCTTCGTGCAGGTCTGGAGCGACGGGGCACCGCTGGAAAAATCGGTCGAGCAGCATCTGTTCGAGCCATTCTTCTCTTCCGAAAGCCGCTCCAGCGGTCTGGGCCTGTACATCAGCCGCGAACTCTGCCAGCGCCACGGCGCGCGGCTGCACTATGCACGCAAGCCCCTGGCCCTGGCCCGCGGCAGCACCGAAGGCAACGCCTTCACCATCACCTTCCGCGCGGCAAGCCGGCCGGCCGGCTCGGCCGCGCTGTTTGACACAATCGTCGTCTAGCCATGAACAGCCCTGCCTCCGCCCGCATCCTGGTCGTCGACGACGAACCGGACCTGCGCACCCTGTGCGAGCTGACGCTGCTGCGCGCGGGCTATCGGGTGGAGACTGCCGGCGACCTCGCACAGGCCCGCAGCCTGCTGGCGCGCCAGCGCTTCGACGTGATGATCACCGACATGCGCCTGCCCGACGGGCTGGGCATGCAGCTGCTGCACGAGCTGCGCGAGCAGCAGCGCGGCGAGCGCTGCATCGTCATGACCGCCTATGGCTCGGCGGAAAACGCCGTCGAGGCGCTGCGTGCCGGGGCCTTCGATTACCTGACCAAGCCGGTGGATCTCAAGCAGTTTCGCAGCGTCGTGGCCTCGGCCGTGCAAGGCGCCGCCGCGCCGCTGCCCATTGCCGCGCGCAAGCGGCAGGACATGCAGGACGCCCCCACGGAAACCGCCGCGCTGGCGCAGATCATCGGGGCGTCCGACGCCATGCGACGGCTCAAGACCGACATCGTCAAGGTGGCCCGCAGCATGGCGCCGGTGCTCGTGCGCGGCGAATCGGGAACGGGCAAGGAACTCGTCGCGCGCGCCCTGCACGCCAGCAGCCAGCGCAGCAGCGGCCCCTTCGTCGCGGTGAACTGCGGCGCCATTCCCGAGGCGCTGCTCGAATCCGAGTTTTTCGGTGCCCGCAAGGGTTCCTACACCGGCGCCACGCAAGACCGCGAAGGCTTTTTCCAGGCAGCACGCAGCGGCACCTTGTTCCTTGATGAAATCGGCGAACTGCCGCTATCGATGCAACCGCGCCTGTTGCGCGCCATCCAGGAGCGCACGGTGCGCCCGCTCGGCTCGACGCAGGAAGAGGCCGTGGACGTACGCATCGTCAGCGCCACCCACCGCGACCTGGCCGCGGACGTGCAGCAGGGGAGCTTCCGCCAGGACCTGTACTACCGGCTCAACGTCATCGAGCTCGCCATCGCGCCGCTGCGCGAACGCCGCGAGGACCTGCCGGCGCTGTGCGCGGCGCTGCTCACCCGCATCGCCGCCGAATCCGGCATGCCGGCACCCGCGCTGGACGAAGCGGCGCTGCAGCGCATTGCGCAGTACCCGCTGCCGGGCAACGTACGCGAGCTGGAAAACCTGCTGCACCGGGCCATGGCGCTGAGCGACGCCGGTGCGCTGCAGATTCCGCCCTTCGGCGGCCCTCCCCGCGCAGGCGCACCAGCTCCCGCCACCGCCCCGCAGCACGCTGTCCCGCAGGAGCAGCCCGCGACGCCTCCCCGCCCGCACACGCTGCAAGCCTGGCTGGACGCCCGCGAACGCGAGATCCTGTTACGCACGCTCGGCGAAGCGGACGATGATCTGGCCACGGCAGCGGCGCACCTGGGCCTGAGCGCGCGACAGTTGCGCCATCGCCTGGAGCGCCTGAAACTGGCGCGCACCGAGCCCGATGCCTCCACGACATGACGTGAGCCCCTGGCGCGGCGGCTGGCTGCGATGGGCGCGTCATTGCCCTTCGCCCAACTGCAATACGCGCCCGGCGCATGCCTGCGTCGATCTGATCGTGGTGCACTCGATCAGCCTGCCGCCCGGCGAATACGGCGGCGGCGCGGTGCAGGACTTGTTTCTCAATCGACTCGGCTGGGACGCACACCCCTACTACCAGCAGATCCGCGGACTGCAGGTGTCCAGCCATTTCTTCATCGAGCGAAGCGGGCGCGCATGGCAATTCGTCAGCGTGCACGAGCGTGCCTGGCACGCGGGCGTATCGCACTACCGTGGCCGAGACGGCTGCAACGACGACTCGGTCGGCATCGAGCTTGAAGGCCTGGAGGACGACCACTTCGAAGCGGCGCAATACGCCACGCTGCTGCGCCTGTGCGACGCGCTGGCGCGGCGCCTGCCCATCCGCCACATTGCCGGCCATGAGCACATCGCACCGCATCGCAAGCACGATCCCGGTAGCGCCTTCGACTGGCACCGGCTCGCGCGCCACTTTGCAGGCACGGGCATCATGATTGCGCCAACCATCCAGCATCACACGTGACGGCGATGCGGAATGGCCCCCGCATGCGCGCCGCAGTTCCTCAGGCGCCTCGCATTCGCGCGCAGACCGCTGCATTGAAGCAACAAATCCCTGTTTTACAAGGCTTGTGTGCTTTTCATTTCGAAGCACTGCTCTCATAATCCGCAGCAGGATTTGCCATGCTTCATCAAGCCCAAGACACTCCGCATCCGGCCATGCAATGGCGCGCACCGGCGTCTTCTTTCAACGCCATGCCACTGACCCCGGCCTGATCCGTCACCGCATTTGCAGCGGCTGTCCGCACCTCACCACCGATGAAATTTCCAACGTCCCGCACACCGACCACAGGCCAGAGGCCCTGGGTTGGGGGACGCTCCCCCATTCATGTCGGCGGGCATGCTGCCACGCCGACACGAATCGCTGCATGCGCCATGCAAGCAGGCAGTGCTCTTTGCTAATCGACTCAAGGAGAACATGATGGCAACTGCGAAGAAGCCCGCCGCAAAGAAAGCGGCACCAGCGAAGAAAGCCGCCCCTGCCAAGAAGGCGGCAGTGAAGAAGGCCGCCGCGCCGGCCAAGAAGGCTGCACCGGCGAAAAAAGCGGCTCCGGCCAAGAAAGCCGTGCCCGCCAAAAAGGCAGTCGTGAAGAAGGCCGCGGCACCCGCCAAGAAAGCGGCCCCGGCCAAAAAGGCAGCTCCTGCCAAGAAGGCCGCTCCCGCCAAGAAGGCAGCCGTGAAGAAGGCCGCGGCACCCGCCAAGAAGGCAGCTCCGGCCAAGAAAGCCGTGCCCGCCAAAAAGGCAGCCGTGAAGAAGGCCGCGGCACCTGCCAAGAAGGCGGCTCCTGCAAAAAAGGCTGCTCCTGCCAAGAAGGCGGCTGCGCCGGCCAAGAAAGCAGTGCCTGCGAAGACCGCGCTGAACCCACAGGCGGCCTGGCCATTTCCGACGCAGAACAAGCCCTGACAGCAGCGTGCGTCCTGGCGGCTCCTGCAGTCCTCGGGCGGCAGGGGCCGTTGTCTATTGCACGGTGAAATCCAGCCTGTAGTTCTGCGGTCCGCGGTGGGCGACCTTGACCGCGCCCAGGCGGTTGCCCAGCGCAGCGCAGCGCAGCAGCGGCCATCCGCGCTCCAGCCCGAACAGCAGGGCACCACGCCAGGCATCGCCGCAGCCCGTAGGGTCCAGCACCGCGCTCGGCGCGACAGGCGGCACCAGCGTGCATACGCCCTTTTCCCACACCTCGCAGCCCTGCGCACCCAGCGTCACCACCAAGCCCTTGACTTGCCGTGAGATCGCCTCTTTGCTCCAGCCCGTGCGTTCGCACAGCATGCGGCCTTCATAGTCATTCACCGCCACCCAGCTGGCCTGGGCGATGAAGCGCCTGAGCTCTTCGCCATCAAACATCGGCAGCCCCTGGCCCGGATCGAACACGAACGGGATGCCCGCCTGCACCATCTGCGCCGCATGCTCGATCATGGCTTCGCGCCCATCGGGCGCAACGATGCCTATCGCCCACTCGGCGTTGCGCGCGATCCGGTTGCCATGGGCCTGCATCATCGCGCCGGGGTGAAACGCCGTGATCTGGTTGTTGTCGCGGTCGGTCATGATCATGGCCTGCGCGGTGTACACGCCATCGAGCAGCACGACGGTGTCCGTCGAAATGTCCAGTGTGCGCAAGCGCTGTAGGTAATCCGCGCCATCGCTGCCCAGCATGGCCATGGGCCGCGGATCGCCCCCCAGCAGCTTGAGTGCGTAGGCGATGTTGCCGGCACAGCCGCCGAAGTCGCGGCGCAGCGTGGGCACGAGAAACGACACGTTCAGGATGTGCAGCTGTTCAGGCAGTATCTGCTCGGCAAACCGCCCCTCGAAGGTCATGATGGTGTCAAACGCCAGCGATCCGCAAATCAGTGCCGCCATGGCCGCTCCAGTTCAAAAATTCAGGGATAGAAAGCCAGCAGCCGATAGCCGGTGACGCGTGAAGCGCCCTCCTGCAGGCGCAGCTGCACCGCGCCGCTCCAGCGGCCCCGCGGCGCAAGCCGGTCGGGGGCGCCCAGCTCGGTGGCCGTCAACACGCGCCGCACTACGGGCTGCTCGCGCGCATCGATCAGCGTCAGCTCCAGTGCCGGCATGGCCAGCGCGACGGCGGCGCTGCTCTTCACCGTCAGCCGCAGCGCGTACACCGGTTCGTCATCGCGCAGGCGTGCGAAGGAAGACGCATCGATCGCCACGTCGGCAATCTGCCGCGGCATACCCACCGTGCACTGCAAGGGTTCGCACAGGCGCTGCAGCCAGGGCTGCAGCGGCGGATAGGCCCCGGCCAGCCGGTCGCGCTGTTGCACCGCCACCTGCAGGGCAAGCACGGCAGCAAGCGCGAGGAGCAGGATAGCCAGCACGGCGCGCACCAGCGGCCTGCGCCAGAAGGCTCCACGGCGCGCGGCGCGGACAAAATCAAAATCGGGATGGCCGGCTTCTTCCTGCGGCGCAGCGTCAGGCCCTGGTGCAGGCTCGTGCTGCGCCGTGCCGTCCAATGCCTCTTCGACTTCCAGGGCGGGCTCAGGGACGCGCTCCTCCATGGCCGGTTCCGCACCGGGCGCCGTCTCGGTCGCCACCTCTGCCTCGGGCAAGGATGCAACCGCGTCGTCCCATCGGGGTTCGACATCCGGCTCCGGCACAACAGGCTCGGGCATTGCCGGAACGGGTTCCAGCACCGGCTCCACACGCGGCCCAAAGGGTTGCGGCGGGGGTACATCGAGCTGGAAGTCAGGGTCTGGCCGCTGCGGCCGCGCGGGGGCGCCCACCAGATCGTGCAGATGCAGTTTCCACGCGGGCAACTCCGCCGGCGCTGGCGGCATTGGCGGCTCTTGCGGCGCCATGGGGGGTACAGGCAGGGGCAGGGGCGGCGGCAGTCCGCCCGGTGGCTCGGGAACAGCCTGCGGCTCCGGCGCGCGCTCGCCGGCCTCATCGGCGGCCGGGGGCAGTGCCAGTTCGTCGGGCAAGGACAGCAATGGCGCCGGTCTGGCGGAGTCGTCAGCCTCCAGCATGTTTTCGAGCGCATCGAAAACCTGCTTGCATTGCCCGCAGCGCACCCAGCCATCGGCGACGCGCAACTGGTCGGCGACAACCTTGAACGATGTCTGGCAATGGGGGCAGCGCGTGACCTGGCTCATCGGCTTGCGATTGTAGGGAGCGCCATTCCCGCCCGCGCTCAGCGCCTGGCGGTCATCAGAATCCAGCCATCCTCGCTGTCGGCCACGTCCAGTGCGAGCCACGGCGCATAGGCCTCGCGCAGCTCCTGCGCCTGGCGCTCCAGTATCCCGGCAAGCACCAGCCAGCCATCCGCCGCCACATGCGCGCACAGCAGCGGCGCCAGCACCTTCAGCGGTGTGGCGAGGATGTTGGCCAGCACCGTCTGGTACAGGCCCTGCGCCTGGTCCGGCAGCCCTGCCCTGAGTGCCACGGCATTGGCATCGGCATTGGCCAACGTTGCCTCCACGGCGGCCGTGTCGATATCCACGGCATCGATATCCGTGGCACCGAACTTGGCGGCGCCTATCGCCAGGATGCCCGAACCGCAGCCATAGTCGAGCACCCGGCCCAGCGCCGCCCCCTGCGCGCGGCGCGCGACCCAGCGCAGGCACATGCGGGTGGTGGGATGCGTGCCGGTGCCGAACGCCAGGCCCGGATCCAGGCGGATGCTGGTGCGGGCTTCCCTTGGCGGTTCGTGCCAGCTCGGCACGATCCAGAAATCCGGCGTGATCTCGACCGGGCTGAATTGGGACTGCGTCAGGCGCACCCAATCCTGATCGGGCAAGGCGTTGACGCCCGCCACGCTGCAGCCGGTAAAAAAGTCCTGCAGCGGCAACAGGCGCGCGGCCTCATCGGCCGCAGCGCGGGTGGAAAACAGGGCACTGATGCGGCTGCGCTGCCAGCCCGGCTGCGGCGCGGGCATGCCGGGCTCGCCGAACAGCGGCCGCTCGTGTTCGGTGAGCGCGTCGGCATCCTCCACCGACACACTCAGCGCATCGAGCGCGTCCAGCGCCTCGCTCAGCGGCTCGACACGCTCCTCGGGGCACAGCAGGCGCAGCTCGAACAGGCTCACGGCACCTTCAGCGCTTGCGCGCCGCCAGCCATTCTTCCAGGTAGTGGATGCTGGTGCCGCCTGCGACAAAGCGCGCATCCACCATGAGCTCGCTGTGCAGCGGGACATTGGTGGAAATGCCCTCCACCACCGTCTCGCGCAGCGCCGTGCGCATGCGCGCCAGCGCCTGCTCACGCGTGTCGCCGTGCACGATGATCTTGCCGATCATCGAGTCGTAGTTCGGCGGCACGAAGTAATTGGTATAGATGTGCGAATCGACGCGCACGCCCGGCCCGCCCGGCGCATGCCACTTGGTGATGCGGCCCGGCGATGGCGTGAACTTGTAGGGGTCTTCAGCGTTGATGCGGCACTCGATCGCGTGGCCCTGAACCTGCACCTGCCGCTGCGAAAAACCGAGCTTTTCCCCCGCCGCCACCATGATCTGCCAGCGCACGATGTCCACGCCGGTGATCCATTCGGTCACCGGGTGCTCCACCTGCACGCGGGTGTTCATCTCGATGAAATAGAACTCGCCGTTTTCGTAGAGAAATTCGAACGTGCCCGCGCCGCGGTAGCCGATCTTCTTGCAGGCGCTCACGCAGCGCTCGCCGATTTTCTCGATCTGCTTGCGCGGAATGCCGAGCGCCGGGGCTTCCTCGATCACCTTCTGGTGGCGCCGTTGCATGGAGCAGTCGCGCTCGGCCAGATACACCGCGTTCTTGTACTTGTCCGCAAGGATCTGAATCTCGATGTGGCGCGGGTTCTGCAGGAATTTTTCCATGTAGACCGAGGGATTGCCGAACGCCGCCTCGGCCTCGGCCTTGGTGAGCTGCACGGCATTGACCAGCGCCGCTTCGGTGTGCACCTCGCGCATGCCGCGCCCGCCGCCGCCGCCCGCCGCCTTGATGATGACCGGGTAGCCGATGCTCCTGGCGATCTTGCGCCACTGCGCCGGATCGTCGGGCAATTCGCCATCCGAGCCGGGCACGCAGGGCACGCCGGCCTTGATCATGGCGCGCTTGGCCGAGACCTTGTCGCCCATGGTGCGGATGGATTCGGGTGTCGGACCGATGAACTGGAAGCCGCTTTGTTCCACGCGCTCGGCGAAGTCGGCGTTTTCCGACAGGAAGCCGTAACCCGGGTGGATGGCCTCGGCGTCCGTCACCTCGGCGGCCGAAATGATGGCCGGCATGTTGAGGTAGGACTGCGCCGAGGGCGCCGGGCCTATGCACACGGCCTCGTCGGCGAGCTTGACGTATTTGGCATCCCTGTCGGCTTCGGAATAGACCATGACGGCCTTGACGCCCAGCTCGGCGCAGGCGCGCTGGATGCGCAGGGCGATTTCGCCGCGATTGGCGACCAGAATCTTTTTAAACATGGGCTGCTCCGCGGCTCATCACCCGCACGCTCACGCGTGCCAGTGCAATTTGCTTCGCCTTGCCTGCGGCAAGAACGCCCCTGTTGGCAACCAAAATCTTCTTGAACATGATGTCCTCGCGGTTAGTGGGCTCGTCCCCCGCTCACGCAGAGGCCGCGAACATCATTCAATGACGAACAGCGCCTGGCCGTATTCAACCGCCTGGCCGTTTTCCGCCAGCACGCGGGTGATGGTGCCACTGTGATCGGCCTCGATTTCGTTGAGAATCTTCATCGCCTCGATGATGCAGATCACGTCGCCTTCCTTGACCTGGCTGCCGACATCGACGAACGGCGCGCCGCCGGGGCTGGAAGAGCGGTAGAAGGTACCCACCATCGGCGATTTGATGACGTTGCCCTCCGCGGCCTCGGGTGCCGGCGCCGGGATGGGTGCAGCCGCTGTGGCAACCACGGGCTGTTGCACCAGCACGGGCTGCACGGCAGCCTGCTGCATCGGAGCAGCGCCGGCAATGCCGCCCTTGACGATGCGGACCTTGCCCTCAGCCTCGGTGATTTCAAGCTCGGACACGTTCGACTCGGACACGAGATCGATCAAGGTCTTGAGTTTTCGCAGGTCCATGAAAATTCCAAAAGAAACTATAAGACGCTAATTTACCGCAATTGGCATGCAATTGCGAGAATCAGGCTTGGATTTAGAGTGGGCAGACTAAGGTGGATGCCTACAGGGAAGCACGCCACTGCTGCAAATCATCAGAAGAGAGTTCGCCGATTTTACGCTGGGCAATGGCGCCATTCGCGGCAAAAAGCACGGAGAAGGGCAAACCCCCGTTGGGGTTGCCCAGGTCTCGCACCAGCGTCAGGCCCGAGACGCCGCCGAGCGCCACGGGAAACGCCAAAGGGGCCCGCTGCAGAAACTTCCGCACACTGGCGAGTTGATCGATCGCCAGGCCCAGCACCTGCCAGCCGTCTCCCTTGTGCGCTTCATGGAAAGCGTTGAGCCGGGGCAATTCCTGCACGCAGGGAGGGCACCAGGTGGCCCAGAAGTTAAGCAGCAGCGGACGGCCCCGGAATACCGCCATGCCCATCGGCGCGCCATCCAGCCCTTCGAATTCGGAGGCCCAGAACTGATCCACCGCCTGCGCATCGGCGCTCCTCGGGCTGAAGCGCCACCACGCAAGGCCCGCGCCAGCCGCTGCCGCCGCGCCCGCAACGCCGAGCGTCAGCCATTGGCGGCGCGATCCGCCTGCCGCCCCGCCCGAGCCCACAGGAGGCTTCGCCGCTTGCTCTGAAACTGTCATTGCCCAAGCGTACCAGACCCGCCAGCATCCAGCAGCTTGCGCACCGCAGCCGCATCCCCGCGCGGCGTACGCCCGCGCGGATCGCTGCGCAAGGCACCGCGCAGGTCATCGAGGTCGTACACCTGCAGCTGCACCACGACCTCCTGCGCCAGCGCCGCGCTGCGCACCAGCACGGCCAGCGTCTGCACCGGCTCGCCGCGCAGACCGGCGCTGGTGTGCGGCTCGTAGCGTACCTGCTGGTTGAGCAGGTCTATCTCCGCCGACTTCGGATCGTCGCAAAACAGCGCAATCACCACGTCGCTGCGCCGCGTGGCCGTGCCCCACCACACGGCCCCGCCCAGATAGGGGCGAAACGCCTGCATGCGGCGCATCCACTCCAGCGCCAGCAGGCGCAGCGTGTGCAATTCGCCCGGTTGCGTATCGGCATGAAAGAGCGCGATGTGCTCGCGCACCGCATCTTCCATCTGGAGGTTGTCTGGCAGCGGGGTGCGCGCAGGCAACCCCAGCTCGCGCACGGCGCGGCGCTTGGCGCTGCCCCAGTCAAAACCTTCATCGACCGCAAGGCGGGCGGCGGCCTGGAGCAGTTCATCGGAAACAGGGCTGAGCATGGCGTGGGGGCGGCTGGTGCCGCAAGAATACCGCCGGCGCGCACCATGGGGATGCGCCGTGTGCTTTGAACTTTATTTTGATAGCTGTCAACGCTCTATGGTAAAGCCCTGGGGGCGATTTTCAATCAAATATTCCTGGAATGACCCGCCTCTTAGAATCCCCGCATGCACATACACATTCTCGGCATCTGCGGCACCTTCATGGGCGGGCTTGCCGCGCTCGCACGCGAGGCGGGGCACAAGGTCACGGGCTGCGACGCCGGTGTCTACCCGCCCATGAGCGACCAACTGCGCGCGCTCGGCATCGAATTGATCGAAGGCTATGGCGCCGACCAGCTGAGCCTGAAACCCGATCTCTTCGTCATCGGCAACGTGGTGAGCCGCCTGCACCTGGCGGGCGGCGCAGCCAAGTTCCCGCTGATGGAGGCCATCCTGGACGCCGGACTGCCCTACACCAGCGGGCCGCAATGGCTCAGTGACCATGTGCTGCAGGGCCTGCATGTGCTGGCGGTGGCGGGCACGCACGGCAAGACGACGACCACCGCGATGCTCGCCTGGATCCTGGAGGCTGCCGGCCTCACGCCCGGCTTTCTGGTGGGTGGCGTGCCGCTGAATTTCGGCGTCTCCGCGCGGCTGGGCCGGCAGGCCGCCGGACAGGCGCGGCCGCTGTTCGTGATCGAGGCGGACGAATACGACACGGCCTTCTTCGACAAGCGCAGCAAGTTCGTGCACTACCGCCCGCGCACCGCCGTGCTCAACAACCTGGAATTCGACCACGCCGACATCTTCCCGGACCTCGCCGCCATCGAGCGGCAGTTTCACCACCTGGTGCGCACCGTGCCACCCACCGGGCGCGTAGTCGTCAATCGCCAGCAGGACAGCCTGGCGCGCGTGCTGATGCAGGGCGCATGGAGCGAAGTCACCGGCTTCGGCACGCCGCAGAGCGACTTTGCCGCGCTGGGCGAGCCGCACGACTTTGCCGTGCTGCACCAGGGCCAGCGCGCCGCGCAGGTGGCGTGGCAACTCACGGGCGAGCACAACCAGATGAATGCCCTGGCGGCAATCGCCGCTGCCGAGCATGTGGGCGTCGCGCCTGCGCAGGCCGCCCAGGCGCTTGCCGATTTTCACAACGTACGCCGCCGCATGGAGCTGCGCGGCACGGTGCGCGGCATTGCCGTCTATGACGATTTTGCCCACCACCCCACGGCCATCCACACCACCCTGAACGGCCTGCGCCGCCGCGTGGGGCCGCAGGCGCGCATCCTCGCCGTCTTCGAGCCGCGCAGCAACACCATGAAGCTGGGCACCATGAAGGCGCAACTGCCCTGGGCGCTGGAGACGGCGGACCTGGCCTTTTGCCACACCGCGGGACTGGACTGGGACGCCGCCGAGGCGCTCGCGCCGATGCAGCAGCGCGCCCGGTGCAGTGACGATCTCAAGGCGCTCGTTGCGCAGATCGCGCAGATCGCCCGGCCGGGCGACCATATCGTGTGCATGAGCAATGGCAGCTTTGGGGGAATCCATGCGCTGCTGCTGCAGGCGCTCGCTGAATCAACTCCCTCCCGGCAATAAGTCGGTTTGATCATCACCAGATCCATCACCCTCCATCGCCATGCCGATCTACCGGTGCAATCAATGCGGTTTGACTTCGGAAAAATCTCGCGCCCTCATGGAACTGCACGCGGCGCCGGTCCACGTCATCCCGATACAGATCAAAGAGAACCGGCTCGCAGCCCAACCAAGGCAACTCAGTTGGCCCAGGACATTCTTGCCCCTGTCAATTCAAAATGGCGTCAAGCCCAGTGCAGCTCGGAAACGGTTTTTGATATAAGGGCCATCACGAGGGGGCAGCATACGCGGCGGTTGATTGGCATCTATGAAGACCTGAACAAAGGTGGTTTGCTTGCGGGCATTGATACCTTGGGCGATGTCTTCGCAGGCATCCGTGCTGTTCACGGAGAACGAATCGGCAATGCCAAAACCCTTGGCCACTGCAACCAAGTCGGCACCCAGGCTTGAATGACTGCGCTGCATGCCGGTCTCACCGAAATGGCCATTGTCCAGCACGACGATGGTCAGATTCTTTGGCTGTTTAACAGCAATGGAGGCCAGACTGCCAATGCCCATCAATTGCTCACCATCGCCCGTGATTACGATCACCGACTCATCCGGTTGCGCGAGCGCCAGACCCAGGCCCAGCGAGGCGGCTCCACCCATGGCACCCCATAAATAGTAATTTCGATCACGGTCGCCAGCAGCGAACACGTCGTAGGAGGCAGATCCCAGGCCGGCAACAACCAGAGCATCAGGTGCTGCAGCAATCAATTGGGAAACGAAAGCGCGGCGGTCAGCGCGCGAAGCCGATATCTTTTGATTCATGTTTAGCGATCCCATTTCTTGCGACCGATCAGTTCCTGACCCAACAGCACTGCGACTTTCTCGCCAGCCTGGAACGCAGCATCGAAGCCTGCGCTGACGACCTCTTCCACATCCTCAGGCCTGGAGACACGCAGCACGTGAATACCCATAAGCTCCAACGCGGCCTGCGTGGCCTTGCCCATCGGGCCCTGCCAGGGGTTGAACTCGGCATACTCTCCACGCATGGTCACCAGCGTACAAAAAGGAAAATCGGCCGATTGCAGCAACGAAAACATGTTGATGCAATTGCCTACGCCGCTGCTCTGCATCAGGAGCACCGCGCGCTGGCCACCAAGCCAGGCGCCACTGCAGACCGCCACTCCCTCTTCTTCAGTGGTCAAGACCACATCCTGAATTTCAGGGTCGGCAATGGCGCTGCGAATGACATGCGAATGGCCGGCATCTGGCACATAGGCGATCTGGTTGACGCCGCCCTTCCTAAGGACTTTGAAAACGGCTTGCTGCCAAGAAGAAGCCGCTGCAGTTGTTGGGGTCATCGCCGTAGACACCTTCCTAGAGTGATGCGAGTGAAAAATATTGATTTGCGATTCCGGGAACTGGAGCCCTAGGGGGACTTCCCTGTTCGCAGCCAATGCGCCAGTTCGCCCACGACGCCTTGGCGAAACAACCTTACGCAAACAATAAAGATGAGCCCGATCACCATGGGAACGGATTGACCGAGCAGCTCAAAGCCGTTCCAGCCTGTCGCACTCGCCAGCATCTGCCCAAATTCGCCAACCTTGTTCTCGAGCACCACAACGATGAGCGCACCGATCACCGGCCCGAGCAAGGTACCGACTCCGCCAATGAGGGTCATGAGGACAACCAAGCCTGACATGTGCCATACGACGTCAGCCAGCGTCACGGAGACGAACACCAGACTTTTGAGAGATCCGGCCAGGCCCGCAAGCGCGGCGGACAGCACGAATACGATCAGCTTGAAACGCTCCACGTCGTAGCCGAGCGAAATGGCTCGCGGCTCGTTCTCCTTGATCGCCCTGAGCGCGTAACCAAACGGCGAGTTCACGACCCGGCTGCAGAATGCGAAGCTGAGCGCGCACACCATGAGCACAAAGTAGTACAGAGCGAGATCGTTGTTCAGGTCGATACCCAGGATGCTGCCCCGGGGAATCGCCTGGAGACCATCTTCTCCGCCCGTGAACGGTGCCTGCATGAAGAAAAAGTAAGCCATCTGGGCAAGGGCGAGCGTAATCATCGCGAAATAAATACCACTGCGCCGAATGGCCAACGCACCAAACACCACGCCCATCGCCGCCGCCACCATCACACCGAAGACGAGGCCCTGCACCGTGCTCATCCCCCATACCGCGAGCGCATGGCCGGTCGCATATCCCGCCCCTCCCAGGAACGCGGCGTGTCCGAACGAGAGTAATCCCGCATACCCCAGCAGCAGGTTGAATGCGCAAGCGAAAAGCGCATAACACAGGATTTTCATGATGAAGACGGGATACGCGCCTACGAACGGCAGTGCGCACAGCGCCGCGAACACGGCGAGAGAGATCGCAAATTTTTTGTTCATGCCTGTTTTCCAAACAACCCGGCTGGCCGGAGCACCAGAACGATGACCATGATCATGAACACCACCGTATTGGCTGCCTCGGGCCAATAAACCTTCGTCAGGCCTTCCAGAACGCCCAGCCCCAGGCCCGTCACGATGGATCCCAAAATCGACCCCATACCACCGATCACGACAACAGCGAATACGACGACGATGAGATTCGCACCCATGGACGGAGACACTTGCATGATGGGTGCGGCCAGTACACCAACGAAACCGGCCATGGCAACGCCGCAGCCAAACGTCAGGGTGACTATCAACGGCACGTTGATGCCAAAGGCCTCAACCAGCTTGGGATTGGATGTGGCGGCGCGCAGCAGTGCACCAAGCTGGGTTTTTTCCACGAGGAGCCAAACCCCCAGACACAGTGCCAGCGAAACCACCACGACCCACAACCGGTAAATGGGCAGGTACATGAAGCCCAGATCGATGCCTCCCTGCAAGGCGCTCGGCACGGGGTAGGGAAGCCCCGAAACGCCATAAATGCTACGAAAGAACCCTTCCATCAGCAATACGACGCCAAAAGTCAACAACAGGCCGTAGAGATGGTCCAACTGGTAGAGGTGGCGCAGCAACCCTCTCTCGAGAATGATGCCCGCCACCCCCACCAGCAGAGGCGACACCAGCAGCATCACCCAGTAGCTGACCCCCAGGTAGTGCAACCCCATCCAAGCAAAAAAAGCGCCCAACATGAAAAAGGCGCCGTGAGCGAAGTTGATCACATTGAGCAGGCCAAAAATCACGGCCAAACCCAGCGAAAGGACTGCGTAAAACGAACCGTTCACCAGTCCGAGGAGAATTTGCCCCATCAACGCCTGGATGGGAATACCAAATATTTGAATCATCATTCATCCGATTTCGATGGGGTCATGCCGGGGGCCGAAGTACGCAGCAGTGCCACGCTAAACACCCAATAACTCATCCAGCATGGCTTGCTGTTCGGACAACTCCGAGGCCAGGACTTCCCGAACGATCCGCCCATGCTCCATCACGTAGAAGCGGTCGGCGAGCGAAGCGGCAAAGTGAAAGTTTTGTTCGACCATCACGATGGTGAAACCTCGTTCCTTAAGCATCCGAATCAGATGCGCCAGGGCCTGCACGATGACCGGCGCCAAGCCCTCGGATATTTCGTCCAGGAGCAGCAGACCAGCCCCTGTGCGAAGGATCCTGGCCACTGCCAGCATCTGCTGTTCACCACCAGACAGACGCGTGCCGGGGGAATATCGCCGTTCGTGGAGATTGGGGAACAGTTGGTAGATTTCATCCAAGGACATCGCCTGGCCGCCTTGCACCCGCAGTTTGCGGGGGAGAAGCAAGTTCTCCTCGCAGGTCAGGCCGGGGAAAATGCCGCGCTCTTCGGGGCAATAGCCCAGACCAAGGTGAGCGATCTGATAGGCAGGCCAGTCGATGACCTCCTGCCCGCCAATGCGTATTGAGCCCTCTCTCCTGTTCAACAAGCCGAAAACGGCGCGCAGCGTGGTCGTTCTGCCGGCACCATTGCGCCCCAGCAGCGTCACGACTTCGCCCTGGTGAACCTGAAAATTCACGCCGTGCAATACATGCGCCTCACCGTACCAGGCGTGCAAGTCGGAAATCTCCAACATCGGTGTGGTCATCCAGCCTCCTGCTGAAGTTTGGAAATTGCCGTACCCATGTAGGCCTCCACCACGGCCTTGTTTTTCGACACTTCCGCATATGAGCCTTCAGCCAGAACCGAACCACGCGAGAGAACGGTAATCCTGTCGGCGATCTTGGCGACCACGTTCATGTTGTGCTCGACCATCAGGATGGTTTTGCCGACGCTGACTTCCTTGATGAGTTGCGTGACCTTGCCGACATCCTCATGGCCCATGCCCTGGGTGGGCTCATCCAGCAGCATCAGTCTGGGCCGCATTGCCAGCGTCGTTGCGATTTCCAAGGCACGCTTGCGCCCATAAGGCAGGTCGGCGACGATGTGGTGGGCAAATGACTTCAGATCAACCCTTTCCAGGAGTGCATATGCCTGGTCATTGAGCCGATCGAGCCGCCGCCCGCTCTCCCAGAATCGATATGAAGCGCCGGTCATCCGCTGCAAGCCGACGCGGACATTGTCAAGCGCCGTCATGTGGGGGAAAACCGCGGAAATTTGAAACGAACGAACCATTCCGCGGCGAGCGGTCTTGACAGGTTTGTCACGCGTGATGTCTTCTCCATCGAAGAGGATCTGCCCCGAAGTTGGCGTCAGGAATTTGGTCAACAAGTTGAAGCAGGTCGTCTTGCCCGCTCCATTGGGACCGATGAGGACATGAATACTGTCCCTCTCAACCTGCAGATTGACATCCTGAACCGCGACAAACCCTCGAAATTCCTTGGTCAGGCGCTTTGTCTCCAAAATGTATTTTTTCATTCCAAAGACCCCACTCGCTGATACGAGCAGGGTAGAGTTCGTTGACTATGCGGGAGCTGAATAGCGAGCCGTACGGCTCATGGCCTCAGGAAATCAGACAATCGTCTTCCAACGGTTCGAGCGCCGTCGCGTCGGGGTTGCAGTGATGCGCCGCCCGCTTTTTCTTCGTTGGTATATTGCCGACGGAATTCGCATTGATATAGATGATGGAGCGGGGATACGGGGTGACATTGCCCGCGGAAGCATGCAGAAGGTTGCAATGCATGAACATCACGCTGCCTGCCGATCCCGTCAAGGCCTCGATGCCAGATTCCTTCACCAGCCCGGCGACCACATCGCGCGAAACCTCCATGACGGTGTAGCCCGTCTCATCCGGGTTGGGCACCCGCTCGGGAATCTCTCCATACTTGTGCGACCCCGGTATGACCATCAACGGCCCATTGGTGTCATAGATGTCATCCATGAACACGGCGATCATCAGGGCATTGGACGTCGGCATGCCATCCTCGAAATGCCAGGTTGAAAAGTCCTGGTGCCACCAGAAACCCTCACCTTCATAAGGTGCCTTGGGATTGATTCTGAGTTGATGAATGTAGACATCTGATTCGAGTATCTGCTTGGCAGGTTCCATCCACCGTGGATGGCGAACCAGTCGCGCAAAAACCTCGTTGAACTGGTCGGCGCCATAGATGAGACGCGGCGCCTTGCTGTTTTTCTCTCGCGACACGCCTGGCCGATCAATATCATCATTGAGAATTTCCTGAAGCGCGCCACGCAAGGTTTTCATTTCCTCGGACGTGAAAAGATCCTTGCAGATCACATAGCCCTGCTGCTCGAATTGCCGAAGTTGCTCGATGCTGAGTTTCATTGCCATTTACTCCTGTTGACGTTAATGCGTTCATTTCCAATGGGCACACTTGGACTCCGCCTTGCTCATGAAGGCCTTTTCCCCCGGAACTGTGCCGATCAATTTGGAATAGTCCCATGGATATTTCGATTCCGCGGGAGACTTCACTTGCATCAGGAACATGTCGTGCACCATCCGCCCATCAGGGCGAATCGTTCCGTTCTGCGTAAAGAAGTCGTTGATGGGTGTCGCGCGCATTTTTTCCATCACCTTGTCCGCATCGGTGCTGCCCACAGCCTTGACCGCCGAGAGCCAGTGATTGGTCACGGAGGCGTTGCCCGCCTGGTAGCTGGTGGGCATGGCCTTGCGCTTGTCGAAGAAGCGCTTTGCCCAGGCTCGCGACTTTTCGTCGTGGTCCCAGTACCACCCTTCCGTGTAATACAGCCCCTGAGCGACAGGCAGGCCAAGCGCATGAATATCCGACAAGAAGGCAAGCGGCGCCGCAACCTTCATGGATCGGTGCAAACCGAATTCCTGCGCCCCTTTGATGGCCGCCAGAAGGTCACCGCCCCCCGTCGCCAACCCAACCACCTGGGCACCAGACGACTGTGCTTGCAGCAGCATCGACGAAAAATCCGTGGTGCCCAAAGAATGCCGGATTGAACCCTTGATGGTGCCGCCTCCCGCCTTGACGACCTCCACCAGGTCTTTCTCGAGTGAATGGCCGACCGCGGTATCCACTGAAATCAAGTACCAGCTCTTGCCGCCATCCTTGACGACCGCCGACCCCGTGACGCGGGCGATGGCCGTCGTGTCCGTCACGTACTGCACGGACCAGGGACTGCACTCTTCATTGGACAATCTCGTAGTCGCCGCACTGGAGGACAGCATGACCTTCTTCTTCTGGCGCGCCACATGATTGATGGCGAGGACAGCCGATGAGTTGGTGCCTCCGATGATGACATCCACCCCCGAGTCATACCACTCGCGCGCCCGCGCGGCGGCGATGTCCGCCTTGTTCTGGTGATCTGCGACCAGCAACTCGACCTTGCGGCCGCTGATGGCCCCACCTGCATCCTCGATGGCCATCCGGATCGCTTCAACGCCACCCGGGCCATCGATGTCGGCATAGACACCGGTCATGTCGGTAATGAACCCGATCCTGATGGGATCGGTCTGTGCCTTGCCCACGCCGGCAAGGCCCATCGTCAACATGGCTGCGGCCGCTGCGTTCTTCACCCATTTCTTCATTGTCTGTCTCCTGAATCAAGTTTTAAGTCAAAGGAATGCACGAAATCAAATACAGGACTGGTAGGTCAGAGAGTGATACCTCCATCGATCGAATAGATCGCCCCCGTGACGAACGAAGCCTCATCCGACGCCAGGTAGACGACGAGAGGCGCGATTTCTTCCGCACGGGCCAGACGGCCTGTTGGCTGACGCGCGATGAAGGCCTTGGTCGCGGCTTCCGGATCCGGCATGGCACTCATGCGGTCCTTCAGCGAGGGCGTATCGACGATCCCCGGACAAATGGCATTGCACCGCACTCCTTCACGGATGTGATCGATGGCCACGGATTTGGTCAATCCAATGACGGCCGCCTTGCTCGTGGAATATGCGAAGCGATTGGTTGCGCCCTTGACCGAGGAAGCCATCGACGACATGTTGACGATGCTTCCTGTACGGGCCCGGAGCATTCCCGGCAGAAAGGCCTTGATGAGCCAGAACATGCTCTTCACGTTGATGGCCATCGTGGTGTCCCAGGCCGCGTCCGTGCAGTCGAGCACCGTGCCATGGTGGACGTAGCCCGCGCAGTTGAAAAGCACGCCCAACGAACCCACCTGCCCGGCCAGCCGTGTGATTCCCGCCGCATCGGTGACGTCGAGCAAAGCCACCTGGACACGTGGAACATCGCGCAGAGCCTCTAGACCCTTTGCATCCCGATCCACGGCCCATACCATGGCTCCTTCGCGCGCCATGGCATGGACCGTCGCCAGCCCGATCCCATGGGCCGCGCCCGTGATCAAGGCGGTTTTTCCTTCCAGTCTTCCCATGTCTGCTGCCCTCCCATCAACGCTTCGTGATGGCCGACGAACGCAGGCCCGCCAGCCAACGGGTCAGGACGGCGTTGAACGCCTCCGGCCTCTCGATGTTCGGAAGGTGCCGGCACCCCGGTACTTCCTCGTACCGCGCACCAGGAATCAGTTCAGCCAACCGTCGGTTCTCCGCAGGCGGCGTTCCCGGGTCATCGCTCCCGCAAACCACCAGCGTGGGCACTTGCACCTTCGGCAGTGCCTCGGAGAAATCGAATTGCCGGATCGCCCTGACGCACCCTTCGAAGCCATTCACGCTGGTGGCGAGAATGCTTTCATGAACCTGCCGACACCGGAGAGGCGAGCGGCGCCTGAAGTCCTCCGTGAACCACCGGCCCAGCGTAGCCTCAGCCAGAGGAAGAAGGGAGTTGGCGGAGCGTGCAGTGGCGATCCGCTCGTCCCACATGCCTTCAGCGCCTGATGCCGAGGCAGGCATGGTGTCGCACAGCATGGCCGAGCGCATCAATTGCGGGTACTTGAGGGCAAATGCCTGCCCAAACATGCCGCCAATCGAGAGGCCAACATAGTGGACACCATCCAGCCCCAGCCCCTGCACGACGATCGACACATCGTCGGCGAGGTTTTCCAGCGTATAGGCGCCATCCATGGCATCGCTGCCGCCATGTCCCCGGATATCCATTCGAAGCACCCGGTATCCCGCCTGCAGCAACGCAGGCACCTGCTCGGCCCACATACCGCTATCGGCGGTCAGGGAGTGAGTCAAGCAGACGACTGGGGATTCGGGGTCTCCCAACATTTCATACCAGATCCGCCGGCTGTCCGGCAAACGAAAGTACATGTGTTGCTCCTTGTATCCATCCAACATCAACAGCCGAATGCACGGATCAAAGCCCCAAGTCGGGCACCGGTTTTCGACTGACTTTTTGCGCTTGAATTGACGGACATCAATCACTGCGCTCTAAAATCTGTTCTACTCTAATGCAGAAAAAATTAGTCGAACAGATACAGATCGCCGAACAATCAACAGATACAGAACGGAGACCAGATGAACCGATACTTGGAAATCGCACGCAGTCTTTCGGACCTCATCGCCACAGGCTCTCTGCGGCCCGGCGATCCCATCCCATCCATTCGCCAGGCATCCGCCCAACATCGGGTAGGCAATGGCACCGTGGTCCACGCCTATGGAGTGCTCGAAGCGCAAGGGCTGATCGAGTCAAGGCCCCGTTCGGGCTACTACGTCAGTCAGTCACGCGGATTGCGCGAGTTGCCTGAAGTGGCGCTGCGCCGCCCCACGCTGGTAGAAGGCAACAACCAGGCGCGGCTGCACAAAATCCTCGGTGACCTGACCGCGTCCAAGACGACGTTCCTGGGCTCCTCGTTCGTCGATCCGTCGCTATTCCCCCTGAAAGCCTTGCAAAAAGAGTTGATCGCAAGCATGAGGGATCCGAGTTTTTCAGCCCCGGTGCAAGACAGCCTTCTGGGATTGCCCCGGCTTCGTCGGGCCATCGCGCACCGGTATCTCGAGTTGGGCTACGCCGTTCCGACGGACGAAATCATCATCACCAATGGCGGGATGGAAGCCATCTATTTGGCGCTGAAGGCCGTCACCAAGCCCGGCGACCTGGTGCTCATCGACTCTCCGATGTACTTTGCAGGTCTGCAGTTGCTCGAACAGCTTTACCTTCGCACGGTTGAGGTGCCGACGAACCCTGGCGACGGTCTCGACCTGGGCCAGTTGGACAAGACGCTGCATCAGCACAAGGTCGCCGCGTGCCTGCTGATGACGAACTGCCACAACCCGCTCGGCTTTTCCATGAGCGAGGACAAGAAGAATGCGCTCGTCAAGCTGCTGGAAAAGCACCAAGTCCCGCTGGTCGAAAACGACGTGTACACCGAGCTTCAGTTCGACCTGCGGCATGTCCGCGCGGCAAAGGCCTTCGATCGCAGCGGACTCGTCCTGCATTGCGGCTCCTTTACCAAATCCCTGGCGCCGGGCTACCAGATTGGCTGGCTCGCCACGGGAAAATTCAGGGAGCGTGTCGCCCGGCTCAAGTTCGTCACCACCTTTGACACCAACACCCCGACACAGGCTGCGATTGCCCACTACATGCAGTACGGCTCCTACGATCGCCACTTGAGGAAGCTCCGGGGGGAACTGCAATCCCGATTGGCTGGCATGACGAGCGCGGTGGAAAAGTATTTCCCTGCAGGAACGCGCCATACCCAGCCAAAGGGGGGATTCGTACTTTGGATTCAGTTGCCTCAGGCGGTCGACGCGTTTGCCCTGTTCGATCTGGCGGCAACATCCAATGTCGGTATCGCGCCTGGGCCGATTTTTTCTGCCAGCCGCGGGTACCAAAATTTCATTCGGCTCAATTGCAGCCGCGCCTGGACTCCGACCATGGACAAGACCATCGCCTGGCTGGGTCACCAAGTCAGGCGGCTGATGTAATTCAGCACCGCATCCTTACTCCACCGTCACGCTCTTGGCCAGATTGCGCGGCTTGTCCACGTCGGTGCCGCGTGCGCAGGCGGTGTGGTACGCCAGCAGCTGCAGCGGCACCACATGCAGCAGCGGGCTGAGCTGCCCATAGTGCTCGGGCATGCGGATCACGTGCATGCCCTCGCTGCTTTCGATGCGCGTGTCGGCATCGGCCAGCACGTAGAGCACGCCGCCGCGCGCGCGCACTTCCTGCAGGTTGCTCTTGAGCTTTTCCAGCAGCGCGTCGTGCGGCGCCACGGCGACGACCGGCATGGCGCTGGTCACCAGCGCCAGCGGACCGTGCTTGAGCTCGCCCGCGGGATAGGCCTCAGCGTGGATGTAGCTGATTTCCTTGAGCTTCAAGGCGCCTTCCAGCGCGATCGGATAGTGCAGGCCACGGCCAAGGAAGAGCGCGTTTTCCTTCTTCGCGAAGTCTTCCGCCCAGACTATGAGCTGCGGCTCCAGCGCCAGCACCGCCTGCAGCGCCACGGGCAGGTGGCGCATGGCGGTGAGGTGCGCCGTTTCCTCTTCGGGCGTGAGCCGTCCGCGCGATTGGGCCAGCGCCAGCGTGAGCAGGAACAGGCCGGCGAGCTGCGTGGTGAAGGCCTTGGTGCTGGCCACGCCGATTTCCACCCCGGCGCGCGTGACGTAGGCCAGCTCGCACTCGCGCACCATGGCGCTGGTCGCCACATTGCAGATGGTGAGCGTGTGGCGCATGCCCAAAGACTGCGCGTGGCGCAGCGCGGCCAGCGTGTCCGCCGTCTCGCCGCTCTGGCTGATGGTGACGACCAGCGTGCGCGCATCGGGCACGCTGGTGCGGTAGCGGTATTCGCTCGCCACCTCGACCTGCGTGGGGATGGCGGCGATGTCTTCGAGCCAGTACTTGGCCGTGCAGCCGCTGTAGTAGCTGGTGCCGCAGGCGAGGATGAGCACCCGGTCGATTTCCTTAAATACGCGCCAGGCGGCGGCGTCCGCACCGTCGAACAGCTCGGGGACGATGGCCTCGATACCGTCCAGCGTGTCGGCGATGGCGCGCGGCTGCTCGAAGATTTCCTTCTGCATGTAGTGGCGGTAGGGGCCGAGCTCGGCCGCGCCGCTGTGCGCGGCCACGGTGCGCACCGGGCGCTGCTCGGTTGCCAGCGGCTTGCCGGCCCTATCGGTGATCCAGTAGCGGCCGAGCTGCAGATCGACCAGGTCGCCCTCTTCCAGATAGACGATCTGATCGGTCACGCCCGCCAGCGCCATGGCGTCGCTGGCGAGGAAATGTTCACCCTCTCCAACCCCCAGCACCAGCGGCGAACCGGCGCGCGCGCCGACCACGCGGTGTGGCTCATCCTTGTGGATCACGGCGATGGCATAGGCGCCGCGCAGTTCGGCCGTGGCAGCGCGCACGGCGGCGAACAGATCGCCGTCGTACAGGCTGTCGATCAGGTGCGCGATGACCTCGGTATCCGTCTGGCTGGCAAACTGGTAGCCGCGCGCCTGCAGTTGGGTGCGCAGCGCCTCGTAGTTTTCGATGATGCCGTTGTGCACCAGGGCCACGTGGCCGGCCTGCGCGGTGTCGGCAGGTGCCACACCGGGACCGTAGCTGGCATGCGGGTGGGCATTGCTCACCGCCGGTGCGCCATGCGTGGCCCAGCGCGTGTGGGCGATGCCGGTGGCGCCCTGCAGGTGCTCCTGCTGCACCTGCGTCAGCAGCTCCGCCACGCGCGCCGTGCTGCGGGCGCGGCGCAGGCCACCGGCGCCCGTGCCGCCCAGGCTTGCCTCATGCACCGCCACGCCGCAGGAGTCGTAGCCGCGGTATTCCAGGCGCTGCAGGCCTTGCACGAGGATGGGAACGATGTTGCGCTGAGAAACTGCGCCGACGATGCCGCACATGGGAATACCTCCTGAAGCAATGCCATGGATGCTAAGCACGGCAGAAGGAATGATGAATGCAATATTTGAGTTATTTTGAATTTATATTTCACAAATGAAATAAATTTCAATAATTAATCATTTATTGCCAAATTATGGAATTTTCATTCTCTCCGGATGCCATCGACCTGCGGCTCATGGATCTGCTGCAGCGGGATGCGACGCTCAGCAACCAGCAGCTGGCGCAGCGCGTCGGCGTGTCGCCCGCCACCTGCCTGCGGCGCGTGGCACGGCTGCGCGAGAGCGGCCTGATCGAGCGCCAGGTGGCGCTGCTCTCGCACGATGCACTGGCGCAATGGCAGGGCCACGGGCTGGCGGCGATCGTCGAGGTGTCGCTGGACCGCCAGGGGGCAGAGCACCTCGCCGCCTTTGAAGCGCGGGCGATAGAGGAAGACACGGTGCAGCAATGCTGGCGCGTCTCGCCCGGGCCGGACTTCGTGCTGGTGGTGCAGGTGCTGGACATGCCGCATTACCAGCAGCTCGCCGAACGGCTGTTCACCCAGAACGCCAATGTGCGCAACGTCAAGGCCTTCTTTGCCACGCACCGCGCAAAATTTGATACAAAAATGCCGTTGGCGCCCGTTGGTAAAGCGCAAGCAGCTATCAATTCAGGAAATTCCGGCGGCCGATGAACCTCTGCCTCTTGACCTGCGCCGCATTCGCCATCATCTTCTGGCAATGACCGGCCGCGGACACCGCGGCACAGGGAGCGCGACACATGGAGTTCAAGGACTATTACAAGACACTGGGCATCGCCAGGGAGGCCAGCGCCGACGACATCAAGAAGGCCTATCGGCGCCTGGCGCGCAAGTACCACCCCGATGTGAGCAAGGAGGCCGATGCCTCGGCGCGCATGGCCGAGGTGAACGAGGCCAATGCCGTGCTGTCCGACCCCGAAAAACGCGCCGCCTACGACGCGCTGGGCAGTGGCGCGGCGCATGCCGGCGGGCAGGATTTCCGCCCGCCGCCCCACTGGGATGCGGGCTACGAGTTCACCGGAACACCCGGCGGCGGCGCCGGCATGGACGAAGCCCAGTTCAGCGATTTCTTCGAGCAATTGTTTGGCCGCGCGGCGCAGGCGCGCCATGGCGCCGGCGGCGCGCGCGGCGGCACCAGCGAGGGCGGCACGCAGCGCGGCGCGGACCACCACGCGCGCATCGAACTCGCATTGCGTGACGCCTACCTCGGCGGCGAGCGGCTGCTGACGCTGCGCGGCGCGCGGCTGGATGCGCAAGGGCAACTGGTGCAGCAGGAGCGCCAGGTGCAGGTGAAGATTCCCAAGGGGGTGCGCGAAGGCCAGCTCATCCGCCTGAGCGGCCAGGGCGGGCCGGGGCTGGGCGGGGCGCCTGCCGGCGACCTGTTTCTGGAAGTGGAATTCCAGCCCGACGCGCGCTGGCGCACGCAGGACCGCGACGTTTACCTGAGCGTGCCCGTTGCCCCATGGGAAGCCGAGCTGGGCGGCCCCATCGAGGTGCAAACCCCGGGCGGCGCCTCCGTGGAAGTGACGGTGCCGGCGCGCTTCAAGCCCGGGCGCAAGCTGCGCCTGAAAGCGCGCGGCATCCCCGCGGCCACGCCGGGCGACCTGTATCTGGAGCTGCAGGTGGTGCTGCCCGCAGCCCACACCGAGGCGCAGCAGCAGGCCTACCGCACGCTGGCAAAGGCCTTTGCGGGTTTCGCCCCGCGCGCTTCCCAAGGAGTTTGAAATGGCTGACCATTCCCATCCCCATGTACCGAGCGCCGCGGCCGAAATCCTGGGTGATGCCCCCTGCCTGAGCGCGCAGGATCTGGCGCAGGCCTGCCGCATGCAGGTGAGCTGGGTGACGGAGCGGCTGAGCGCCGGCCTGCTGCAGGGCGAGCTGCAGGCCGGCCGCTGGCGCTGCAGCGGCGCCGCCCTCGTGCGGGCGCGGCGCCTGGCGCAGTTTGAAACCACCTTCGATGCCGACCCCGAACTGGCCGCGCTCACCACCGATCTGATCGAAGAAGTCGCGCAGCTGCGCCAGCAGCTCAGGCGGCTGCAGGCACGGCTCGGATCGCTCAACTGATCAGGCGGCCGGCAGCGCCGGCCAATCCAGCGTGATGGTGCAGCCCGCACCCGGCTGCGCCGCCGCGTCTATGCGCGCGCCGTGGCGCTCTGCTATCAGTTTGCAGAGCGCGAGGCCAGCGCCCACACCGTCGAATTCGCCATCGCGGTGCAGGCGCTGGAACACGCCAAAAAGGCCTTGCGCATGCGCCGGGTCAAAACCCACGCCGTTGTCGCTGACCGTGAAAGCCACCCGGCCAGACTCCGCCGCCGCGGGCAGAACTGCAACGCGCGGCGCGCTCTGACGGCCGGAAAACTTGGCGGCGTTGTCCAGCAATTGCCCAAGCAACTGCTGCAGCAAGACTGCGTCGGCCTGCAGCGCGGGCAGCTGCGGTGCAATGTCCCACGCCACCGCAGCGCCACGCGGCAAGCCGGCTGCCGCTTCGCGCACCGCTTGTGCGAGATCGACCGCCGCCAGACGCAAGGGCGCACGCGCCGCACGGCTGAGGGTCTGCAGGCCGTCGATCATCGCCGCCATGCGGCGCGCCGACTGCTCCATCGTGGCCGCAAAGCCCAGCGCCTCCTGCACCTGGGCCGGCGGCTCGGGCAGCTCCTGCAGCACCTCGCGCAGCAGCGCGGCATACGAGGTGACGTGGCGCAGCGGCGCCCTCAGATCATGCGAAACCGCGCGCAAAAACTCCTCCTGCGCGCCGGTGAGCTCCTGCACGCGGGCCCGCAGCGCGTCGCGCTCGGTCGTGAGGCGCTCAAGTTCGGTGGGCATGTCAGTTCTTCAGCGGCTTCACGGGTTTGTGCCACTCGGTCTTGCTCACCTGGCGCCCGCGCCCCAGCGTGAGCACGCCCGGCGGCGCGTCGTGCGTGACCACCGAGCCCGCGCCCACCACGCCGTCGGCGCCCAGGGTGACCGGCGCCACCAGCACGCAGTTGCTGCCCACGTGCACGTCGTGCTCGATCACCGTGCGGTGCTTGTTCACGCCGTCGTAGTTGGCGGTGATCGACCCGGCGCCGTAATTCACGCGCTCACCCACCGTGGCATCGCCCAGGTAGGCCAGGTGGTTGGCTTTTGCGCCGTCGGCAAGCTGCGAATTCTTGATCTCGACGAAGTTGCCCACGTGCACCTCGCGCCCCAGCACGGCCCCCGGACGCAGCCGGGAGAAGGGGCCGACGCGCGCGCCTTCGCCCACCCGAACCCCGGCCTTCTCGCCGTCGATGTGGGTGAAGGGCTGGATCACGCTGCCGGCGGCGATCACCGCGTTGGCGATGCAGCAGTACGCGCCGACCTGCACTCCCTCGCCCAGCTCCACGCGTCCGGTGAAGATGCAGCCCAGGTCGATCTCCACATCCTGCGCGCAGAGGATCTCACCGCGCGTGCCGCGCACCGCATCGTCGCGCAGATCAAAGCGCGCCGGGTCCGCCAGGCGCACGCCCTGCTCCATCAGCGCATGGGCCTGGCGCCTCTGACAGGCACGCTCCAGCTCGGCAAGCTGCGCCGGGCTGTTCACCCCCGCCACCTGCACCGCGTCGTCAATGCAGTGCGCCACCACCGGCACGCCGTCGGCCACCGCCATCGCCACCACGTCGGTCAGGTAGTACTCCTGCTGCGCGTTGTCGTTCCTGAGCTGGCCCACCCAGCGCCGGAGCAGCCGCGTGGGCACGGCCATGATGCCGCTGTAGATTTCGTCGATGGCGCGCTCGGCGCTGCTGGCGTCCTTGTGCTCGACGATGCGCTGCACCTGCCCGCCTGCGGCGCGCACGATGCGCCCGTAGCCGGCAGGGTCCGGCAGGCGCACCGTCAGCAAGGCGAGCCGCTCCCCGCCACTCGCCGCCACCAGCGCCTGCAGGGCATCCACCCGCGTGAGCGGCACATCGCCCGAAAGCACCAGCACCAGCCCATCATCATCGAGCTGCGGCAGCGCCTGCTGCACCGCGTGGCCCGTGCCCAGCTGCGGCTGCTGCAGCGCAAATTTCAAGTCAAATTGGCCGCTAAAGCTTACCTGGCGGGCGCAAGCAGCTTCCACTTCCGTAGCGCCATGGCCGGTGATCAGCACCACGCGCCGCGCCTCAAGCTGCGCCGCCCGATCGAGCACATGAAACACCAGCGGCCGCCCGGCCAGGCGCTGCAGCACCTTGGGATGGCGGCTCTTCATCCGCGTGCCCTTGCCCGCGGCCATGACGATGATGTCCAGCGGCATCGCGCTCATGAGAGCACCACCCGCGCAAACTTGCGCTTGCCCACCTGCACCACATAGCTGCCCGCGGCCAGCTTCAGGCCCTTGTCGCTCACCGCGCCGCCATCGATGCGCACGCCGCCGCCGTCGACCAGGCGATTCGCTTCACTCGTGGAGGGCGCCAGCCCCGCCTGCTTGAGCAGCGCCCCCATGCCCAGCGGCGCGCCCGAGAGCCGCACCTCGGGGATGTCGTCCGGAATGCCGCCCTTGGCGCGGTTGGCGAAGTCCTGCTCGGCCGCATCGGCCGCCTGCGCGTCGTGAAAGCGCGTGGTGATCTCGCGCGCCAGCAGTACCTTGGCCTCCTTGGGGTTGCGCCCCGCGGCCACCTCGGCCTTCAAGGTGGCGATGTCCTGCAGGCTCTTGAACGACAGCAGCGTGTACCAGTCCCACATCAGATCGTCGGAGATCGACAGCACCTTGGCGAACATCGAATTCGCCTCTTCAGTGATGGCGATGTAGTTGTTCTTGCTCTTGGACATCTTGTCCACGCCATCGAGCCCCACCAGCAGCGGCATGGTCAGGATGCACTGCGGCTCCTGGCCGTATTCCTGCTGCAGGTGGCGGCCCACGAGCAGGTTGAACTTCTGGTCGGTACCGCCCAGCTCCAGATCGCTCTTCAGCGCCACCGAGTCGTAGCCCTGCATCAGCGGGTAGAGGAACTCGTGCACGCTGATCGACTGTCCGGCCTTGAAGCGCTTGTCGAAGTCGTCGCGCTCCATCATGCGCGCCACGGTGTAGCGGGCGGCCAGCTGGATCATGCCGCGCGCGCCCAGCGGGTCGCTCCATTCGCTGTTGTAGCGGATCTCGGTCTTCGATTCATCCAGCACCAGCTTGGCCTGCGCGAAATAGGTCTCGGCATTGGTGCGGATCTGCTCGGCGGAGAGCGGCGGGCGCGTGGCGTTGCGCCCGGAAGGATCGCCGATCAGGGTCGTGAAGTCGCCGATCAGGAAGATGACCTGGTGCCCCAGATCCTGCAGCTGGCGCATCTTGTTGAGCACCACGGTGTGGCCGATGTGGATGTCCGGCGCCGTCGGGTCGAGGCCGAGCTTGATGCGCAGCGGCTGGCCGGTGGCTTCGGAGCGCGCGAGCTTTTGCGCCCAGTCTTGTTCCGGCAGCAGTTCGCTGGCACCGCGCAGGGAGACTTCCAGCGCATGGCGCACGCCATCCGTGATCGGGTATTTTGTAACAACAGGCTGATTCATAAGGGTTTTCCAGCTGGACGCTTAGGCCGAACGGACTATACTGCGCGGGTTTTCGCCGTGGCGGATTTTAGTGACCACCCGTTTCAACGAGCCTCTGTCACACCGCCGCCTTCATTTTTTCTGCGCCACAACGCGGCCGAGCACCTGCATGATGCCCCAGCGCTGGCGCCCATTTGCCTGGGGCCGAGATTGACCAACGGACTGAACAACGCCGGTACGGCATTCCTGAGTTCACTCGAGTCCTCGGTCCGGAAACACCCCAAACGCCTCACCGCCATCATTGCGGCGGTGCTGCTCACGGGCGGCGGCGGCGCCTTTGCCGTGGCGTCCCTCGCACCGGACCCGGCCGACCTGCCCATGGTCACCGTCACCGAAAGCGTTCCCTCGCTGGCGATGGACGCCGAACTCGCCGATCTGTCCGGCATCGGCGCGCTGGCGCTCTACCGCTCCGACATCACGCGCGGCAATGACACGCCCGAGGCCATCCTGCAGCGCCTGGGCATTGCCGATCCGGTGGCCTCCGGTTTTCTGCGCAGCGACGCGCTCAGCCAGCAGAACCTGCTGGGACGCGCCGGCCGCGTGCTGTCGGCCGAAGCCGGCAGCGACCAGGCGCTGATCCGCCTGACCGCGCGCTGGGCGCCCGACGACAGCGGCAGCTTCAAGCGCCTGGTCGTGGAGCGCCAGGAGGGCGGCACCTTCGCCTCGCGCATCGAGAGCGCGCCGCTCACCGCGGGCTCGCGCCTGGGCAGCGGCGCCATCACCAGCTCGCTCTTCGCCGCCACCGATGCCGCCAACATCCCCGACGCGGTGGCCGTGCAACTGGCGGAGCTCTTTTCCGGCAGCATCGATTTTCGCCGTGCGCTGCGCAAGGGCGACCACTTCAGCGTGGTTTACGAATCGCTTGAAGCCGACGGCGAACCCATGCGCACCGGCCGCGTGCTGAGCGCCGAATTCTTCAACAACGGCAAGACCTACAGCGCCGTCTGGTTCCAGGACGGCCCCCAGGCCAAAGGCGCGTACTACACGCTGGCCGGCAACAGCATGAACCGCGCCTACCTGACGTCGCCCGTCGCCTTCACGCGCGTGACCAGCAGCTTCAAGATGCGCTTTCACCCCATCCTGAAAACCTGGCGCGCCCACCTCGGCACCGATCTGGCCGCACCCACGGGCACGCCGGTGCGCACCATAGGCGACGGCACGGTGAGCTTTGCCGGCGTGCAGAACGGCTATGGCAACGTCGTGCATATTCAGCACGCGAACCAACACGAGACGGTCTACGCCCACCTGAGCCGCATCGACGTGCGCCAGGGCCAGGCGGTCTCGCAAGGGCAGACCATCGGCGCCGTCGGCCAGACCGGCTGGGCCACCGGGCCGCACCTGCACTTTGAATTCAAGGACCATGGCAGGCAGGTCGATCCGATGGCAACCGCGCTGCGCAGCCAGGAAGCCGCGCCGATTGCTCCGGCCCAGCGCCCGGCATTTGACCGTCTGGCGGCGCAGATGCGCATCGAGCTGACGGCCGCCGACCAGACCCTGCTGACCGCCCAAACCAACTGAGCCCGCCCCGAACCCGCCCACGCCGGCAGCCCATGGGCGCCCCCACCGCGCGCTGGTTCATCGGGCTGATGTCCGGCACCTCGCTGGATGGGGTGGATGGCGTTCTTGCGGATTTATCCGAAGAAAAATGCCGTATTGCGCATACTGCATCTGCGCCGTTAGCTCCTGAATTGAAAGCAGAACTGCTGGCGCTCAACCACAGTGGCAGCAACGAGCTGCACCGCGCCCAGCTGGCCGCCAATGCGCTGGCGCGGACTTACGCCGCGGTCGTGCAGCGCCTGCTGGCACAGGCCGGGCTGCAAGCCCGTGCAATCGAAGCCATAGGCGCCCATGGGCAGACCGTGCGCCACCAGCCCCAGGCCTGTGACGGCACGGGCTACACGCTGCAATTGAACAGCCCCGCCCTGCTGGCCGAGCTGACTGGCATCACGGTGGTGGCCGACCTGCGCAGCCGCGACGTCGCCGCTGGCGGACAGGGCGCGCCGCTGGTTCCGGCATTTCATCGGCACGCCTTCGGCCAGCCGGGGCAGACCGTGGCGGTGCTCAACATCGGCGGCATGGCCAACCTGAGCATCCTGGCCGCCGGCGGCGCGACCACCGGGTGGGATTGCGGACCGGGCAATGTGCTGATGGACGGCTGGTGCCAGGCGCACACCGGCCATCCCTACGATGCCGAAGGCCGCTGGGCGCGCACCGGCCAGGTCCTCCCTGCCCTTTTGCAGACCCTGCTGGCAGAACCGTTTTTTGCCCGGCAACCGCCCAAGAGCACCGGGCGCGATCTGTTTCACCCGCAGTGGCTCACGGCCGGTCTGCAGGCGAGCGGCGCCGCAAACGCACGGCCCGAGGACGTGCAGGCCACCCTGCTGGAGCTGACGGCGCGCACCTGCGCGGCCGATGTGCAACGCCACGCCGCAGGCGCCGCCATGCTCATCGTCTGCGGCGGCGGTGCGCGCAACACCGCCCTGTTGCAGCGGTTGCGCACCTTGCTTTCCAGCCTGCGGGTGGATGTCTCTGACAGCCATGGCCTGCCTGCGCAGCAGGTGGAGGCGGCTGCCTTCGCCTGGCTGGCCCAGCGCTGCATCGACGGCCTGCCGGGCAACCTGCCCGCCGTCACGGGCGCCCGCGGCCCGCGCGTGCTCGGGGCGATTTACCCCGCGTAGTCACATTTCCAGATCCGTGCCCGGCATGCCCGGCCGTGCGTCAGGCGCCAGCTGGGCAAAAATGAAGGTGGCGGCCAGCGTCAGCAGGCCCATGCTGGCAAACGTCGCCTGGAAGGCATGCAGGGTCTGCACCTGGCCGGAGCCAAACGCCTCCGAATACGCCCCCAGCGCGGCACCGGCCGCTGCCACGCCCATGCCCATCGCCAGCATCTGTACCATGGACAGCAGGCTGTTGCCGCTGCTCGCCGTCCCCTGATCCAGGTCCTTGAGCGTCACCGTGTTCATCGCGGTGAACTGCAGCGAGTTCACCAGGCCGAACAGCACCAGCTGCACGATGCGCAGCGCCAGCGGCTGGTCCGGCGTCATCAGCGCAAAGCTGGCCATCATCAGCGCCACCGCCGGCGTGTTGCCCACCAGCACCCGGCGGTAGCCCAGGCGGCTGATCAGGGGCGTGGCCGCGCGCTTCACCGCCATGCCGGCGATGGCCACCGGCAGCATCATCAGTCCGGCGTACAGCGGCGAGTAGCCCAACCCGACCTGGAACATCAGCGGCACGAGAAACGGCATGCTGCCGCTGCCCAGACGGGCAAACAGGTTGCCCAGCAGGCCGATACGCATGGAAGGAATGTCAAAAAGCCGCGGCGAAAACAGCGGCTGGGGCACACGCGCGGCATGCAGCCAGTAGGCAGCCAGACTGGCCAGACCGAACACCATCAACAGCACCACGCCGGCCTGGCGCAAGCCAAGGCCGGAGAGGCCATCGAGCCCCAGCGACAGCGCCACCATGCCGAAGGCCAGCATGGCATATCCGGCCAGGTCAAACCGCCCCGCCGCCGCCGCCCCGTCAGGGGCCATGAAACGCAGCGTGGCGGCCAAACCGATCAAACCCACCGGCACGTTGATCAGAAAAATCCAGTGCCACGACGCCACCTGCACCAGCCAGCCGCCCAGCGTCGGGCCGATCAGCGGCCCCACCAGACCCGGGATGGCCACAAAGCTGATGGCTTCGAGAAATTCCTCGCGCGGGAAGGTGCGCAGGATCACCAGCCGGCCCACCGGCAGCAGCAGCGCGCCGCCCAAGCCCTGAAGCACGCGCGCCGCGACGAGGAAATCCAGCGTCGGCGAGAGCGCGCACAGCACCGATCCGAGCACAAAGGCCACGATGGCGCCGAAGAACGCCCGGCGCATGCCGACGCGGTCCGCGATCCAGCCCGACGCCGGAATCAGCATCGCCATGGCGACGGAGTACGCCACCACCACCGACTGCATGCGCAGCGGACTCTCCCGCAGGTCTGCGGCCATCGCCGGCAGCGCCGTGTTGACGATGGTCGCATCCAGCGTCTGCATGAAAAAGCCGATCGCCACCAGCCACAGCAGGCGCGCGCGCGAAGGTGGAAACCGCCGCGTCATTGCACAACCGCCGGCATGGTGCCCGACGCAAAAAAGCCGCCCTCACGGCGGCCTGCGCGCAGCGGCATGCGCGGCTTTCAGCAGCCTGCCGGTGAAAAGCTCGTGCCGCAGCCGCAGGTCGCCTCGGCGTTGGGGTTGCGCACGACGAACTGCGCGCCCTGCAGGCTCTGTTCGCAGTCGATCTCCGCGCCCTCAAGAAAAGGGTAGCTCAATGCATCGATCACCAGCGCCGCGCCATCCTTCACCAGAGTGGTATCGCCTTCCCGGCTGGCGGCATCGAGCGAGAACTTGTACTGCAGGCCAGAGCACCCGCCGCCCTGCACCAGCACCCGCAGCTTGAGCGCGGGGTTGCCTTCCGCCGCCACCAGGCGCGCCACCCGCGCCGCCGCACCATCGCTCATCTGAATTTGAATCGGCAGGTTTGCAGTCACGAAATTTCCTCACAGGCTCAAAAGTGCCGCATGGTAGACCAAGGCCGGCTTTTCCGCCCGCACGGCGTCTCAGCCGGAGGCGGCCGCCAGCTTGAGCCCGGGTTTGTCGTCCGCCAGCGCATCGCCCGCGGGGCACATTTGGCCGGCAATCACCGCGCCTTGGTGCATCTCCAGCGCCTTGTAGTGCACATCGCCGGTCACACGCGCGCGCGGCTGCAGTTCCAGCAGTTCGCGCACATGCACCGGGCCGTCCACCACGCCATCGATGATCGCGTGCGCCGCGACAATGGCTCCGCGCACCTTGGCGGACTCCGAGACGACGACGATGCTGTGCTCGGTCTCGGCACGCACATCGCCGCAGACCTCGCCATCGATGCGCAGGCCATCGGTGAACGTGATATCGCCCTGCACGCTGGTGCCGCGGGCAATCAAGGTCTTGATGAGCGGTGGTTTCTTGCGGGAAAACATCGGCCGGGCTCCAGCGGATTGCGAGGGCGTGCGGTGCGCGGCGCAACCGCGGTCATTCCAGATTCACGGTCTGCAGGGCGCGCACGGAACCGTCCTGCAGCAGGCGTACGGTCACGGTTTTTACCACAGCGTGCTCGGGCAGCTGCACCACGCCCTCCACGCGCCGGTACTGCTGCAGCTGCAGCGGGCGCGCGACCGCCGGCGGATCGGAGGTCCACGGCTTGCCGTCCCTCAGCCCCGCCAGCAGCAGTTCCAGCTGCCCCTTGAACTCCGGCGCGCTGCGCATCGGCTGGATCACCAGCACCTGCCAGCGCAGCTGCACGCCGTCGCCCATCAGCTCGGCCTGCAGGCCTCGGATATCCATGGCGCCGCCCTTGCTGGACGAGGCCGGAATGAGCTTTTCGAAAAACGCCAGGTCGTCGCGCAGACTGCGGTTGTCGGCTTCGAGCTGACGCAGCCGCTCGGCAAGCGCATCCATCGCGGCCCGCTCCGTGGCGCGCAAGCTCTCGGCGGCGGTGGCCGATTCCTTCATCCGATTCACCTGGGCATGCAGGTCCCTGGATTCGGTGCGCAGGTATTTCAGCTCCTGCCGCGCGCCCGCGTCCAGTCCGGCCAGCGATTTGCCGAATTCAAACGCCCACAGCGCCACGGCGGCGCTGAGCCCCAGCACCAGGGCCGCCGCCAGCCAGCGCAAGGGCCAGGGCACGGCACGGCGTACCGCCAGCCGCGGGCCGGTCAGCACGAAACGGCGGCGCAGGCGGCGCAGACGCATGGCTCAGAGCGCCACCAAAAAAGCAAAAACCGCCCCGAAGGCGGTTCTTGCTGTGGCCAGGCCAGCGGCGGCGCCATGCGCACCACCCATGCGCCGCTGCAGCGCACGGTGCGGGCTGCAGGGATGCGGCGGCATGGCAGGGTGCTGCGCGGCGACCCGCTGCGATCAGCGCTTGGAGAACTGCTTGGCGCGGCGTGCGGAGTGCAGGCCGACCTTCTTGCGTTCCACTTCGCGGGCGTCGCGGGTGACGAAGCCGGCGGCGCTCAGGGCGGGCTTGAGCGTGGCGTCGTAGTCGATCAGCGCGCGCGTGATGCCGTGGCGCGTGGCGCCGGCCTGGCCGGACTCACCACCGCCGTTGACGTTCACCTGGATGTCAAACGTCGCGGCATGGTCGGTCAGCACCAGCGGCTGGCGGGCGATCATGATCGAGGTTTCGCGGCCGAAATACTGCTGAATGTCCTTGCCATTCACCGTGATCTTGCCACTGCCTTTTTTGAGAAACACGCGGGCGACGCTGGATTTGCGACGGCCGGTGCCATTGTTCCATTCACCAATCATTGTCCGGCTCCTCAGATTTCGAGCAGCTTGGGCTGCTGCGCGGTGTGCGGATGCTCGGCGCCGCCATAGATCTTGAGCTTCTTGACCATGGCGTAGCCCAGCGGACCCTTGGGCAGCATGCCCTTGACGGCCTTCTCGAGCGCGCGGCCGGGGTGCTTGGCCTGCAGATCGCGGAAGTTGGTCGCGCGGATGCCGCCCGGGAAGCCCGAGTGGCGGTAGTACATCTTGTCGATGGACTTGGTGCCGGTGACCTTGAGTTTGGAGGCGTTGATGACGACGATGTAATCGCCCGTATCGACGTGAGGCGTGTAAATGGCTTTGTGCTTGCCGCGCAGACGGTGGGCCACTTCGCTGGCGACCCTGCCGAGCACCTTGTCGGTGGCGTCAATCACAAACCACTCGTGCACGACCTCAGCGGGTTTTGCGCTGAAAGTAGTCATGAGTTTCTCTTCAAAAAGAGGGTTTGAAGGCCCTTTTCCACGGTCGGTGCTCCTCTTGAAACGGGAGCCTCTTAGGTGGGTTGAATGCTCCGCCGCGGGGCCACGAAATCGCTGCGAAGCCGGGCATTATATCAAGCAGCCGCGCGCAGTTCCCGCGCCGCGGCCACCATGCGCGCCAACGCCGGGATCACCTCACTCCACTGGCGGGTCTTGAGACCGCAGTCGGGGTTGACCCACAGGCGCTCGGCCGGCACGCGCTCGGCAGCCTTCTTCATGAGCTGCACGATGTGTTCCCTGGCCGGGATGTTGGGCGAGTGGATGTCGTACACGCCGGGGCCGATCTCGTTGGGGTACTGGAAGTTCTCGAACGCATCGAGCAGTTCCATGTCGGAGCGCGAGGTCTCGATGGTGATGACGTCGGCATCCATGGCGGCGATGCTGGCGATGATGTCGTTGAACTCCGAATAGCACATGTGGGTGTGCACCTGCGTCTCGTCGCGCACGCCGTTGGCGGTGATGCGGAAGCACTCCACGGCCCAGTCCAGGTATTCCTGCCACTGCGAGCGGCGCAGCGGCAGGCCCTCGCGCAGCGCGGCCTCGTCGATCTGGATCACGCGCACGCCGGCCTTCTCCAGGTCCAGCACCTCGTCGCGGATCGCCAGCGCGAGCTGCTTGCACGAGGCCGAACGCGGCTGGTCGTCACGCACGAAGGACCAGTTCAGGATGGTCACCGGGCCGGTAAGCATGCCCTTCATGGGCTTGCTCGTCAGCGACTGCGCGTAGGTGATCCACTGCACCGTCATCGCCCTGGGGCGGCGGATGTCGCCGAACAGGATCGGCGGCTTGACGCAGCGCGAACCGTAGGACTGCACCCAGCCGAACTGGCTGAACGCATAGCCGTCGAGCTGCTCGCCGAAGTATTCGACCATGTCGTTGCGCTCGGCCTCGCCATGCACCAGCACGTCCAGGCCCAGTTGCTCCTGCTCGCGCACGCTGCGCTCGATCTCGGCGCGCATCGCGGCCTGGTAGCTCGCTTCATCCAGGCGCCCGGCCTTGTATTCGCTGCGCGCATGGCGGATCTCTGCCGTCTGCGGGAAGGAGCCGATGGTGGTGGTCGGGTACTTGGGCAGCTTCAGGATGGCCGCCTGTTTGGCCGCGCGCGCGGCGTAAGGGCTCTCGCGCCGGCCCAGGTGGGCATCGATGCGCGCCACGGCCGCCTGCACCGCCGGGTTGTTGACGCGCGGCGAGGCGCGGCGCGCGGCCAGCGCGGCGGCGTTGTCGGCCAGTTCCGCCTTGACGGCATCGCGCCCGTCGCTGAGCGCCCTGCCCAGCACGCGCAGTTCATCGAGCTTCTGCAGCGCGAAGGCCAGCCAGGATTTCACCTCGGCGTCGAGCTTGCGTTCCTGCGCCAGGTCCACCGGCACGTGCAGCAGCGAGCACGAGGGCGCGATCCACAGGCGATCGCCCAGGCGCTCGGCCAGCGGCTCCAGCCAGTCGAGCACGGCTGTCAGGTCGGTCTTCCAGATGTTGCGCCCGCTGATCACGCCCAGCGAAAGCACCTTGTGCGCGGGCAGCAGGTTCAGCAACGGCAGCACGTCACCGCGGCCGCTGACGGCATCGATGTGCAGGCCGGACACCGGCAGGTTGGCGGCCAGGTAGCCGTTGTCCAGCAACGGACCGAAATAGGTGGCCAGCAGCAGCTTGACCTTGCACGCCTTGAGCTGGTGGTAGGCAACGTTGAAGGCGTGCTGCCAGTCGGCATCCAGCTCGGTGACCAGGATGGGCTCGTCGATCTGCACCCATTCCACGCCCTGAGCGGCCAGGGTGTCGAGCAGTTCGGCGTAGACCGGCAGCAGGCGTTCCAGCAGCGCGAGCTTGTCCGAGTCGTCCTTGGCCTTGCCGATGGCGAGGTAGGTGACAGGGCCGGCGATGACGGGTTTGGCGCGCACGCCCTGCGCTTTTGCCTCGGCCAGTTGCGCCAGCAGGTGCGAGGCATCCAGCTTGAACTGGGTGCCGGCGGTGAACTCCGGCACGATGTAGTGGTAGTTGGTGTCGAACCACTTGGTCATCTCGCCCGCCGCCACGCCGCCGCAGCACGGCAGGTGCTGCGGATCGAACAGGCCCGAGCGCCCGCGCGCCACGCGGAAGTAGTTGTCCAGCGCGTCGCCATGAAAGCCCTGCACGCGCCCGGGCAGGTTGCCCAGCGTGAAGCTCATGTCCAGCACCTGGTCGTAGAACGAGAAATCGCCCACGGGCACCAGATCGAGGCCCTGCTGGTCGGCCCAGTGGCGCTGGCGCAGTTGCGCGCCCACGGCCTGGAGTTCGTCACGCGAGGATTCGCCCTTCCAGTAGGACTCCAGCGCGAACTTGAGTTCGCGCCGTGCGCCGATGCGGGGAAAGCCGAGGTTGTGGATCATGGTCATGGTTCGTCTTCGAGAAACCGGAATAAGAAACTCCCGGTATCGTATGAAAACGATCTAATGAAGTAAAATGGTTTTATTTCACATATTGATGAATTTAATTCACTTATCATGCTTGAACGCATCCATCTGGCCATCGTTCAGGAAGTCGAAAAGCAAGGTTCGCTGACGGCTGCGGCACAGGTGCTGCATGTCACGCAGTCGGCGCTGAGCCACAGCATGAAGAAGCTGGAGCATCAGTTGGGCACCGCCGTCTGGCTGCGCGAGGGCCGCAGCCTGCGCCTGACGCAGGCCGGCCAGTACCTGCTGACGGTGGCCAATCGGGTGCTGCCGCAGCTCGACCTGGCCGAGGAGCGCCTGGGCCAGTTCGCCGAGGGGCAACGCGGCAGCCTGCGCATCGGCATGGAGTGCCACCCGTGCTACCAGTGGCTGCTCAAGATCGTCTCGCCCTACCTGGCGGCCTGGCCCGACGTGGATGTCGATGTGAAGCAAAAATTCCAGTTCGGCGGCATCGGCGCGCTGTTCGGCTACGAGATTGACTTGCTGGTGACACCCGACCCGCTGTACAAGAGCGGCCTGCACTTCGAGCCGGTGTTCGACTATGAACAGGTGCTGGTGGTGAACGCCCGCCACCGGCTGGCCGACGCCGCCCACATCGAGCCGCGCGACCTGGAGCGCGAGGTGCTGATTACCTACCCCGTGCCCACCGAGCGGCTGGACATCTACACCCAGTTCCTGCTGCCCGCGGGCATCGCGCCCAGGCGGCACAAGACCATGGAGACCACCGACATCATGCTGCAGATGGTCGCCAGCGGCCGCGGCGTGACCGCGCTGCCGCGCTGGCTGGTGGACGAATACGCCGCAACGCTCGGCATCGCGGCGGTGCGCCTGGGCCCGCACGGCATCGCCAAGCAGATCCACCTGGGCATGCGCGCAGGCGAGCTGGCCGTGGACTACCTCGCGGCTTTCATTGCGTTGGCGCGGGACTTCCGGCTGGCCTCTCCCTCCCCTTCCCGGTAGCGGGGAAACCCACGCGCACGCACAGGCCGCCCAGCGCCTGCGATGGCTGCAGCACCAGCCGCGCGCCATGGCGCCGCGCGATGGTCTGCACGATGGCGAGCCCCAGGCCGCTGCCCGGCGCCTGCTGCGCGCTCTGCGGCGAGCGGTAGAAGCGCCCAAGCACCCGCTGGCGCTCCTCTTCGGGCACGCCTGGGCCGCTGTCCTGCACCAGCAGGCTGACACCTGCTTCACCGCTTTCGACAGCCACGTCCACCCGGCCGCCCTCGGGGCTGTACTTGATCGCGTTATCCAGCAAATTGCGCACCAGGAGGCGCAGTTCTTCAGGCGCGCCCTCGACCACGCGAGGGCCTTGCACAGACGGCGCCAGCCCGGCGTCGATGCCGCGCGCCTGCGCACTGGCCGCCACGTCGGCCAGCGCCAGCCGCGCCACTTCCAGCAGATCGACGGGCTGCATGGGACTGCTTGCAGCCTCCTGGCGCGCCAGCACCAGCAACTGCTCCACCAGCCGCGCGGCGCGGTCCATGCCCGCTTCCAGCCGCGCCACGGCGCGTTCGCGCGCGGCATCGTCCGCCGCGCGGCGCAGGCCCTGCGCCTGCAGCTTGAGCGCCGCCAGCGGCGAGCGCAGCTCATGCGCCGCGTCGGCGACAAAATCCTGCTGCGCCGCGAACGCCTGCCGCACCCGCCCGAACAAGGCATTGAGCTCGCGCACCAGTGGCTGGACTTCGGTGGGTAGTCCCTCCTCATCCACCGCCGAGAGGTCTTGCGCCTCACGCTGCGCCACCTGGGCGCGCACGCGGTCCACCGGAACGAACACCCGCCCCAGCAGCCACCACACCGCCAGCGCCAGCAGCGGCGCCATCACCGCCAGCGGCAGCAGCGAGCGCCAGGCCAGGCCGCGCGCCAGCCGGTGGCGCACCGCCATGTCCTGCGCCACCTGGATCACCTGCGAGCGCGTCTGCAGCGAGAACACCCGGTAGGTGCTGCCCTGCGCGCGCACATCCTGGAACCCGAGTACCGCCCGCTGGGGCAGCAGATCGCCCATCGCCGATTCAAAGATGCGCAGGCCCTCGTTGGTCCAGACCTGCACGATGAATTCATTGTTCTGGTATTCGGGGCGCAGGCTGCCCAGCCCTTTGGCATCCGCCGGGAGCCCTGCGCGCAGCGCGAATGCCGTCTGCTGCATGTGGTAATCGAACAAGGCGTCCGCCTCGCTCAAGGCGGATTTATAGGCAAAAATGCCTTGAACGCACGCTGTGATTGCGATGGCAGCTATCAAAAACACCAACAATCGCAGGCGCAGCGACTGCGGCAGGCGCCAGGGCGCGCTCATTTGGGCACCATATAGCCGACGCCGCGCACATTGAGCACCAGCCCGGCCCCCAGCTTTTTGCGCAGGCTGTGGATGAAGACTTCCACCGCGTTGCTGCCGATCTCCTCGCCCCAGCCATAGAGCTTGTCCTCCAGCTGCTGGCGCGAAAGCACCAGGCCGGGGCGCGCAATCAAGGGCTCCAGCACCGCCCACTCGCGTGCCGAGAGCACCACGCTGGCTCCCTGCACCAGCACCTCGCGCGTGGCGGGGTTGATGCTGACGCCCCGGTGTTCATACACCGGTTCGGCCCGCCCGGCAGCGCGGCGCAGCAGCGCGCGGATGCGGGCCAGCAGTTCATCGAGGTCATAGGGCTTGAGCACGTAGTCGTCCGCGCCCGCATCCAGCCCCTCGATGCGCTGCGCCACGCCGTCGCGCGCGGTGGCGATCAGCACCGGCGTGCGGTCGCGCCGCGCCCGCAGGGCGCGCAGCACCGAGAGGCCGTCGCGTACCGGCAGTCCCAGGTCCAGCAGCACCAGGTCGTAGCGCTGCGCGGCCAGCGCCGCATCGGCCTGGCCGCCATCGCGCACCCAATCGACGGCATAGTCCTCGGCGCGCAGCAGGTCGTGCACGGCTTCGCCGATCATGGCGTCATCTTCCACAAGCAAAAGGCGCATGGCTTTCAGCATAAGCCATGCGTCTTCGGTTCCCGGCCGACCAAAGGTCAGCCCATATTCACCGGCACGAAGATGCGGTTGCCGTCACGCTCGATCAGCAGCGCGACCGACTTGCCCGACTTGTCCAGCGCCGCGCGCACCTGGTCCATGCTCTTGACCGCGGTGCCGTTGATGGCCAGCAGCACATCGCCACCCTGCACGCCCGCCAGCGCCGCCGGGCCGCGCGCGTCCTCGATCAGCATGCCCTGCTCGACGCCAGCCTCACGCGCCTCCTGCGGCTGCAGCGGGCGCAGCGCCAGGCCGATCTGGCCCTTCTTCACGCCCTGGTCCGCCTGCGCCACCTTGCCGCTCCTGTCGTTGGCGTTGCCCAGCGTCGCCACCAGCGTCCTGGCCTCGCCGTTGCGCCAGACCTCCAGCTGCACCTTCTGCCCCGGCAGCGACTGGCCGATATAGGCCGGCAGATCGCCGGAGGTGATGATGAGCTCGTCGTTGATCTTGAGAATCACGTCGCCCGTCTTCAACCCCGCCTTGGCCGCCGGCCCGGCATCATCCACATTGGCCACCAGGGCGCCCTCGGGCTTGGCCAGCTTGAACGAATTGGCAAAGGTCTGGTTCACGCCCTGCACCGTCACGCCCAGGCGCGCGTGCTCGACCTTGCCGGTCTCGACGATCTGCTTTTCCACATGCTTGGCGACCTCGATCGGTATCGCGAACGACACCCCCTGGTAACCGCCGGTGCGGCTGTAGATCTGCGAGTTGATGCCGACCACTTCGCCCCGCGTGTTGAACAGCGGGCCGCCCGAGTTGCCGGGGTTGACCGCCGCATCGGTCTGGATGAAGGGCACGTAGCTGTCGTCCGGCAGCGTGCGCCCCTTGGCGCTGACCACGCCGGCCGTCACGGAATTTTCAAAGCCGAAGGGCGAGCCTATGGCCAGCACCCACTCGCCGACCTTGAGGTTGTTCGAATCGCCCAGCTTGACCGTGGGCAGGTCCTTGGCATCGATCTTGAGCACCGCGATGTCGGTCTTGGGGTCAGAGCCCAGCACCTTGGCCTTGAATTCGCGCCGGTCCGTCAGCTTGACGGTGACGCGGTCGGCGCCCTTGACCACATGGGCATTGGTCAGGACGATGCCATTGGGGTCGATGATGAAGCCCGAGCCCTCGCCGCGCATCGGCTGCCGCATCTGCGGGCCGCGGCCATTGCCAGGCACGCCAAAGTAGCGGAAGAACGGCGCAAACGGGTCATCCGGGTCGATCTGCGGCCCCTGCTGGCGCTGGCGCGATGTAGTGCCGGAATCGCCGTCATCGCCGTTGTCCGACACGTTGCGCATGCCGCTCACGCTGATGTTGACCACCGCCGCGCCGTAGCGCTGGGTGATCTGGGAAAAATCGGGCAGCGCCACCAGCGCGGGGCTGGCCGCCGGGGCGCTGGCCGCCGGCGCGGTCGCGGCCGGCGCGGAGTCACCGAATGAAAACGCATGCGCCGTGCGCGCCGTCATCAGTCCGGCGCCCGTGGCGCCCAGCATGCCCGCGGCGATGAGGGCCGCCACCAGGCGGCGCGGGGTGGAAATCAAGGTGTTCATGGTGTGTCCTTCCAGCGATTGCTTCAATGGAAGGGCAGTGTGCGGGCGCGGGCTTAGGGGAAACTTAATGCCGACAATGCCGTGCACGGCGTTTTTACAATGCTCCGCATGGCTATGCACTTCGACCTCGTGGATCTGCGCCTGATGACGCACATCGCCGACGCCAACAGCATGACGCGTGGCGCCGAGCTGTCCTTCATCTCCCTGCCCGCCGCCAGCACGCGCATCAAGAACCTGGAAGAGAGCATAGGCGCCAAACTGCTGTACCGCACCAGCCAGGGCGTGACGCTGACGCCGCCCGGCCAGGCCTTCGTGACACACGCGCGCATCGTGCTGGGCCAGCTGGAACACCTGCGCGGCGACATGCAGGAATACGTGCGCGGCATCAAGGGCCACGTGCGCGTGTTCGCCAACACCACGTCGCTGGGCGAATTCCTGCCCCCGGTGCTGCGCCTGTACCTGAGCCGCAACCCGGACGTGAACATCGACCTGCGCGAGCGCCCCTCGCACGACATCGTGCGCGCCGTGACCGAAGGCCAGACGGACATCGGCATCGTCGCCGGTCTGGTACGCACCGAGAACCTGAAGACCCTGCCCTACCGCCGCGATCGCCTGGTGCTGGTGGTGCCGCGCGGCCACGCGCTGGACGGCCAGAGGCAGATCGCGTTTGCCGACACGCTGGAGCTCGAACACATCGGACTGCAGGAATCCATGGCCATCCACACCTTCCTGCGCCAGGCCAGCGACCAGTTGCACCGCCCGATCCGGCTGCGCATCCAGGTGGGCAATTTCGAGACAGCCTGCCGCATGATCGAGTCCGGCGTGGGCGTGGGCGTGCTGCCCGAATCCGCCGCCCGCCGCCACGCGCAGGCCATGCACATCGCCATCGTTGCGCTGTCCGACGACTGGGCGGTGCGCGAAATGCAGATCTGCGTGCGCAGCATGGACGCCCTGCCCGCCTTTGCCCGCGAATTGGTGGAACTGCTGGTGGCGGATGCGCAGGGGGCGCTGCAGATCGCGTGAAGTCACGCCCGTGGCGGGGGACGGCAGGGGTCTTCACGTCCGCAAAAGACGCGCTTTCACAAACACCGATTGCGCTCGGCGCCGCCACGGGGGACGATGGCGCCATGACCGAGACGTTCATCGACGCGCCCCTGCTCGCCCATCTGCAGTCCTGGCAGGGCCGCAGCGAGACGACAGCCGACACGCTCGGCGAAGCCCCGGTGCGCGCGCTCTCGGCCACGCTCGATCGCGACGACCCGCCGCCCGCGCCCGGCGACAAGCTGCCGCCGCTGTGGCACTGGCTGTACTTTCTGCCGCATGCGCGCCAGAGCGAACTCGGACCGGATGGCCACGCCAAGCGCGGCGGCTTTCTGCCGCCCGTGCCGCTGCCGCGGCGCATGTGGGCCGGCGGGCGCCTGCGCTGGGAGACTGCCAATCCGCTCTCCGTGGGCGATCAGGTAGAGCGCAAATCCACCATCCAGTCGGTCAAGCACAAGGCCGGCCGTTCGGGCGAACTGCTGTTCGTGCTGGTGGAGCACCAGTACCGCAACGCCCAGGGCCTGGCGCTGACCGAGGAGCACGACATCGTCTACCGCAGCGCGGCCCAGCCCGGCGAGGCCGCGCCCGCGCCTACGCCGCCACCGCTGGCCGGCCAGCAGGCCTGGTCGCGCCACATCAACGCCGACGCGGTGATGCTGTTCCGCTACTCGGCGCTGACCTTCAACGGCCACCGCATCCACTACGACCGCCAGTACGTGACCGAGGTCGAGGGCTACCCCGGCCTGATCGTGCATGGCCCGCTGATCGCCACGCTGCTGCTCGATCTGCTGCGCCGCGAGCTGCCCCAGGCCCGGCTGGCCAGCTTCGACTTCCGCGCCGTGCGCCCGACCTTCGACCTGCACCCGTTCAGCGTGCATGGCAAGCCCTCCGCCGACGGCAAGACCGTGGAGCTGTGGGCCCAGGATCACGAGGGGTTCCTGACCATGCAGGGCACGGCCACGCTGGCTTGAAAACCACCAAATCAATAGCTACCAACGCTTGCCACATAAGCGATAGAGACCAAAAACACTTGAAAGAAGCACCATGATTCATCAGCCCGACCAATACCAGGAAATCCGCGACGCCGTGCGCGCCCTCTGTGCCCAGTTCCCCGACGAATACTTCCGCAAGGTGGACGAGGCGCGCGCCTACCCCGAGGAGTTCGTCGATGCCCTGACCAAGGCCGGCTGGATGGCCGCGCTGATCCCGCACGAGTACGGCGGCTCGGGCCTGACCATGGCCGAGGCCTCGGTGATCATGGAAGAGATCAACCGCAGCGGCGGCAACTCCGGCGCCTGCCATGGCCAGATGTACGTGATGAACGCCATCGTGCGCAGCGGCTCTCAGGCGCAAAAGGAAACGTACCTGCCCAAGATTGCCGCCGGCGAGCTGCGCATCCAGTCCATGGGCGTGACCGAGCCCACCACCGGCAGCGACACCACCAAGCTCAAGACCAGCGCCGTCAGGAAGGATGGCCGCTGGGTGATCAATGGCCAGAAGGTCTGGATCTCGCGCATCCAGCACAGCGATTTGATGATTCTGCTGGCCCGCACCACACCCGCCGATCAGGTGAAGAAGCGCTCCGATGGCCTGTCTTGCTTCCTGATCGACCTGCACCAGGCGATTGGCAACGGCCTCACCGTGCGCCCCATCCTGAACATGGTCAACCACGAGACCAACGAGCTGTTCTTCGACAACCTCGAAATCCCCGAGGACGCGCTGCTGGGCGAAGAGGGCAAGGGCTTCAAGACCCTGCTGGACGGCCTGAACGCCGAGCGCACGCTGATCGCCGCCGAGTGCATCGGCGACGGCTACTGGTTCATCGACCGCGCCACCAAGTACGCGAACGAGCGCGTGGTGTTCAACCGCCCCATCGGCCAGAACCAGGGCGTGCAGTTCCCGATTGCCGATGCCTTCATCGAACTGGAAGCCGCCAACCTGATGCGCTGGAAGGCCTGCGAAAAGATCGACGCGCACCAGAACGCCGGCGCCGAGGCCAATATGGCCAAGCACCTGGCGGCCAAGGCCAGCTGGGAGGCGGCCAACGTCTGCCTGCAGACCCATGGCGGCTTCGGCTTCGCCTGCGAATACGACATCGAGCGCAAATTCCGCGAAACCCGCCTGTACCAGGTGGCGCCGATCTCGACCAACATGATCTACAGCTACGTGGCCGAGCACATCCTGAAGCTGCCGCGTTCGTTTTGATGACTGCAACTCCTTCCCCCTCTGGGGCTGAAGGCTGCGGCTCCAGTTCCGCCAGTGCGGAACTGGACTGCCTGAAGAGCGGCGGCGTCTCGCCGCCAGCACCGAGGCAGGGATGGGGGCCGGAGCGCCGGAATCTTGCCGGCATCAAGGCATAAGCGCCGCTGGCCCCCACCCCCGCCTTCCCCCAGAGGGGGAGGGGGTAAGAGAACCCCGCGCACAACACACAACGGAGTTTCCATGACCCGCCCCCTCGACGGCATCACCGTCATCTCGCTGGAACACGCGGTCGCCGCGCCCTTTGCCACGCGCCAGCTGGCCGACCTGGGCGCGCGCGTGATCAAGGTGGAGCGCCCCGGCAGCGGCGACTTTGCGCGCGGCTACGACCAGCGCGTGCGCGGCCAGTCGTCGCACTTCACCTGGATCAACCGCAGCAAGGAAAGCCTGGCGCTGGACGTGAAGCAGCCGGCGGCCAAGGCGGCCTTGCTGCAGCTCTTGCAGACCGCCGACGTGCTGGTGCAGAACCTGGCGCCCGGTGCGGCGGCGCGCATGGGGCTGTCCTATGAGGCCTTGAAGGCGCACAACCCCAAGCTCATCGTCTGCGACATCAGCGGTTACGGCGCCGACGGCCCGTACCGCGACAAGAAGGCCTACGACCTCTTGATCCAGAGCGAGGCCGGTTTTCTGTCCGTCACCGGCACGCCCGAGACGCCGAGCAAGTCCGGCATCTCGGTGGCCGACATTGCCGCCGGCATGTATGCCTACACCAACATCCTCTCGGCCCTGCTCTTGCGCGGCAAGACCGGCGAGGGCAGCCACATCGACGTGTCCATGCTGGAAGCCATGGGCGAGTGGATGGGCTACCCGCTCTATTACGCCTTCGACGGCGCGCCGCCGCCGCCGCGCACCGGCGCCTCGCACGCCAGCATCTACCCCTACGGGCCGTTTGCCGCGGGCGACGACGGCACGGTGATGCTGGGCCTGCAGAACGAGCGCGAGTGGAAGGCGTTTTGCGACGGCGTGCTGCAGCAGCCCGAGGTGGCTGTCGATCCGCGCTTCTGTTCCAACGCCCAGCGCAACCAGCACCGCGCCGAACTGCAGGCGCTGATCCTGCAGGCGTTTGCCAGCCTCAGCGCCGCCCAGGTGGTGGAGCGCCTGGAGCAAGCCGGCATCGCCAACGCGCGCGTGAACGACATGGCGGATCTGTGGGCGCACCCGCAGCTGCAGGCGCGCCAGCGCTGGCGCGAGGTGGATTCGCCGGTGGGCCGCATTCCGGCCCTGCTGCCGCCGGGCGTGAGCAGCGCCTTTGATTACCGCATGGACGCCGTGCCGGCCGTGGGCCAGCACAACGGCGCCATCCTGGCCGAGCTGGGCTGGAGCGCCGAGCAGATCGACGCCCTGCAGCCACCCCAAGCCATCTAAAACAATAGCTACAGGCGCTTACCGCGCCTGCGTTGGAACCACATATGAAACAAGAACCCCAAGCCACCATCCACCCCCTGGCCCAATTTGCCGCCCAGCTCCAGTGGAGCGATGTCCCCCCCGCCGTGCAGGATCGCACCGTGGACTTGTGGGTGGACTGGTTCGGCTCCGTGCTCGCCGGCTGTCAGGCCCGGCCCGTGGCCAGCATCACGCGCTTTGCGCTGTCGCAGGGCCCAACCAGTGGCCCGGCCGAGGTGATCGGCCATGGCGCCAGCAGCTCGCCCATGATGGCCGCGCTGGCCAATGCCGCGGCCTCGCACGTGGCCGAGCAGGACGACGTGCACAACGGCTCGGTGTTCCACCCTGCCGCCGTGGTCTTCCCGCCGGCCCTCGCCGTGGCGCAGCAGATCGGCGCCAGCGGCGCGGAGCTGATGGCCGCCTGCGTGGCGGGCTACGAGGTCGGCATCCGCGTGGGCGAATTTTTGGGCCGCAGCCATTACAAGATCTTCCACACCACGGCCACCGCCGGCACGCTGGCGGCCGCCGCCGCCGTGGGGCGCCTGCTCAAGCTCACACCCGCACAGATGCAGCACGCCTTCGGCTCGGCCGGCACGCAATCGGCCGGCCTGTGGGAATTTTTGCGCACCGCTGCCGACAGCAAGCAGCTGCACACGGCGCACGCCGCCGCGGCCGGCCTGATGGCGGCCTTCCTGGCGCAGGACGGATTCACCGGCGCGCAGGACATCTTCACCGGCCCGCAGGGCCTGGCCGCCGGCATGTCCACCGACGCCAATCCGGCCAGGCTGACCGATGGCCTGGGCACACGCTGGGCCACGGCCGAGACCTCGTTCAAGTGGCACGCCTCCTGCCGCCACACCCACCCCGCGGCCGACGCGCTGCAGCAGGTGATGCGCGAGCATGGCCTGGCGCCCGCCGACATCGCCCAGGTGACCTGTCATGTGCACCAGGGCGCCATCGACGTGCTGGGCCCGGTGGTCTCGCCCAGCACGGTGCACCAGAGCAAGTTCTCGATGGGCACGGTGCTGGCCCTGGCCGCGCGCTTCGGCCATGCGGGTTTGACCGAGTTCGACGCCGAGTTCCTGGCGCCGGACACTGTGGCCCTGCGCGAGAAAGTCAGCATGGTGCTGGACCCGGAAGTCGACGCCGCCTACCCGCAGCGCTGGATCGGCAAGGTCACCGTCAAGACCACCGACGGCCGCACCCTGCATGGCCGCGTCGATGAACCCAAGGGCGACCCCGGCAACACCCTTTCGCGCCAGGAAATCACGGACAAGGCGCTGCGCCTGGCGGCCTATGGCGGCGCGGTGCCGGCCGAACAAACGCAGACGGCCATTGAACGGCTATGGCAGGTCGCGCTGTGGCCGTGCACGCAACGGCTGTTGCCAGCGAATTGATGGCGGCGCGTTTATCAGGATGCAGCGGACGTCATTCGAGCGAACATGCACCCATGTCCGGAGCACCAAGCCGCCTTGAGATGGCAACGGAAATTCTTTTCAGTGCTTTTTTTACGTTATTTATACGGCGTCTCGATCATCTTCATTTCACACGCACTGGAAGGGCGCCCGCCGTGATCGCGATCTCCTCTTACCTGCCTGAAGTCATGCTGCTGTCCGACCGCCTCCTGGTGTCGCGCCAGGGGCGCATCGTCGAGGAATTCAACAGCCTCGAAGCGACGGAGGAAAAAATCATGTACGCCTCCATCCATTGACCTGCACGACAGCAAACCTCCAACCTACTGCCTCAAGGAACAGAAAGCATGCAGAAAAATTTCATCAACGGCCAATGGGTCCCCGCAACCTCCGGCAAGACGCTGCCCGTCCACGATCCGAGCACAGGGGAAGTGTTTGATCACCTGGCGCGCAGCACCGCAGAGGATGTCAACCACGCCGTCGCGGCAGCGCGCGCCGCGCTCGGCGGCGCCTGGGGTGCAATGACGGCGACCGAACGCGGGCGCATTCTCGTCCGCATGTCCGAGCTGATCCTCGCGCGCAGCGAGGAACTGGCGCAGTTGGAGGCGCGCGACACCGGCAAGCCGATCTCGCAGGCGCGCAACGACATCCAGGTCGCCGCGCGCTACTGCGAGTTCTATGGTGGTGCCGCCGACAAGGTCCATGGCCAGCAGATCCCCTACATGAACGACTTCCACGTCGTCGTGCTGCGCGAGCCCTACGGCGTCACCGCCCACATCCTGCCCTGGAACTACCCGGCGCAGATGTTCGGCCGCTCGGTGGTGCCGGCGCTGGCCATGGGCAACGCCGCCGTGCTCAAGCCCTCGGAGGATGCCTGCCTCTCGCCGCTGGCGTTCGCCGCCATCGCCAAGGAGGCGGGCTTGCCCGATGGCGCGCTCAACATCGTGACCGGCCTGGGCGAAGAGGCCGGCGCGGCGCTGAGCACGCACCCGGACATCAACCTGATCACCTTCACCGGCTCGCCCGAAGTCGGCACCCTCATCCAGAAGGCCGCCGCCGACAGCCTGATCAAGTGCGTGCTTGAACTGGGCGGCAAATCACCGCAGATCGTGTTCGAGGATGCCGACCTCGACCGCGCCGTGCAGTTCGTCGTCCGCGCCATCACCCAGAACGGTGGCCAGACCTGCTCGGCCGGCAGCCGGCTGCTGGTACAGCAAAGCATCTACGACCGCTTCATCGCCATGGTGGTTGAGCGCTTTGCGCAAACGGCCGCCGGCACACCGGCCATGGACAGGGAATGCGGGCCGCTCATCAACCGCGCGCAGAAGGAACGCGTTGAAGGTTTCATCCAGCGCGCCAGGGAAACCGGCATCCGTGTGCTGGCGGAAGGGAAGATAGCCGACGGCGTGCCCCAGGGCGGGTACTACGTCGCACCGACCCTGTTTGGCGCGGTGCCGCGCGACCACCCGCTTGCCTGCAGCGAGGTTTTCGGCCCCGTGCTTTCGGCGATGACGTTCACTGACGAAGAGGACGCGGTACGCCTGGCAAACGCCACCGAGTTCGGGTTGCTCGCCGGCATCTGGACACGCGACGGCGGGCGCCAGACACGCATGGCCAAGAAGATGCAGTGCGGTCAGGTGTACCTCAACTGCTACGGCGCCGGCGGTGGAGTGGAATTGCCTTTCGGCGGCTACAAGAAAAGCGGACATGGGCGCGAGAAAGGCTTTCTTGCACTGGAAGAATTCTGCATCGTCAAGACCGTCGTCCAATACCACGGAACGTAAATCGCGCAACGCTGTCGGACCCGACCAACCGCCGTGGCCCGACCACTGATTCAATGGGCAGAAACAGGAGAAACCAATGATTAGTTTTGACATCGTGGCACTGAACCAGCCTCTGGTCCGCACCGAACACCCTACCCCTGAACCCAAAGGCCATCAGGTTCTGATGCGCGTGCTGGCAGCCGGCGTATGCCATTCGGACCTGCATATCTGGCAAGGCACCTACGACCTGGGAAATGAATCGCCGGAGAGGTGATGGCCATTGGCGATCAGGTCACGAATGTGCAGGTGGGCAAGAACTACGTCGTCTACCCCTGGCATGGCTGCGGCACCTGCAAGGTCTGCCGCAGGGGCGATGAAAACCTGTGCACCAATGGGAGATCCCTGGGGCTTTTCCAGCCCGGCGGCTATGCGGACTACGTGCTGGTTGCCGATGCGCGCTATCTGGTGGATATCGGCGACATGTCGCCCGTGCAGGCGGCTCCCTATGCCTGCTCCGGCCTCACGACCTACAGCGCCATCCGCAAGATCAAGGACCAGGTGCTCAAGGACGAAAAAGTCGTGCTGTTTGGCGCCGGCGGGCTAGGCTTCATGGCCATTACCTTGATCAAGGCACTGGGCGGCGCCGGCGTGCTCGTGGTCGAGTCCGATGAATCCAAGCACGCAGCGGTTCTGAAGGCCGGCGCGGATGCGGTTTTCAACCCTCGAACCCCCGGTGTCGCCGATGAGATCAAAAAAGCGGCCGGAGGCAGCGTCTGGGCCATTCTGGATTGCGTCGGAACCAACCAGACGATACAGATGGGCATGGATCTGCTGGTCAAGGGGGGCAACTCGTCCAGATCGGTCTGTTCGGCGGCCACATCGACATTTCGACGCCCTTCATGGTCCTCAAGGCCATGACCTACCAGGGCACCTATGTCGGCAATCTGCGCGAACTCCAGGAGTTGGTCGCCCTCGTCAAGGACAAGCAGCTACCCGCCGTGCCGACCACCTGCATGCATTTCAGCAAGGCCTTTACCGCCCTGCTCGCCCTGGAACAAGGCAAGGCCATCGGCCGCCAGGTACTCACGCCCGAGAACTCAGGCGCCTGACTGCGCTACCCGCAAAAAAGCCCGGGGTAATGCATCATCACCCCGGGCTGGAGGGTGGGATTCACATAATCTCTCGCAACTCGCATGAATAGGCGATATTTCAAAATTAGGATTTTGAAATACCCCCAAAAATACCCCCAGCTATTGAGGGTGAGGTAGCTCATAAGTGCCTTGCGTCCGAACGGTTGCCACCCGTGCCCACGTGCAAGGCCCCCGCGCTGCGGTAGGGCTTCTATCACGGCCTCTCGTGCCGCTGGCGATAAAAATAGTTCCTGCCGTCGAGCGGTCGACGCCACCGCACCCCAAGGCAGGATCCCGACAGTTTTTACCCGCAGCGCGGCTGTCGGTAGGGTTCCAGCGGATGGGATCAAGACAGGCCACCCGCCGGGAAGGTGATCAGGTGTGATCGTTGGTGCCCGCAGACTTGATCCAGCCCAGCGGATTGGCCCAGCCGCATCCGAAGTCAAGGCGCGCCTTGAACTCCATGCCGTCAATCTTGAACCCTTCGCGCGTGGTGAGCACAGGGCCGTCGGTGCCTTCCAGATAACCGTATTCGAGGGCGCTCTGGCCTTTGGCCACCAAGTACCACACGATGGCGCTTCCCGCGTCCAGGCGCGGCTCTACTTGCACATCAAGGCTGTAGGGCTGCACGTCGCCTGTCGTGGTGGCGTTGATGGTCGCCACCAGTTGCCGGGCTTTCATTTCCAGCGCAGCGGGCACCAGCAACGTGCCCGGCTCTTGCGCCACCAACGTGCCGTCGATACCTTTTTGCTTGCGCAGCTTCAGGACGGCGGCAGCCAGGCCGGTGGCGTCCAAAACATCGTCGATCAGGTTGCCGTGGTCGTTGTGGAACAGGGCCGCTCCGTCGATATTGGGCGGGCTGGTGAGGATGGTGGTCAGCTCGTCGGCTTCGCGGCGCGCAGCGGCGTCGCCAAAAGCGCGCACCATGTCGGCAAAACCATCCAGATCATCATTAACCAGCGCCTGCCGGGTCAGACCGAAGATGCGGCCATAGGTGGCCAGAGACCAGCCCGCGCTCGCCTCTGCGATGGTGCCGTAAGTGAATTCGCCATGCTCGTTCACCCTCTCAAGGCTGGGCGCGCCGCCCAAGCGGATGATGGAGCGGGCGCGAAAGTCGCGTGCATCAATGCGCCGGGCCAATGCCTTGATGGCGCTCGGCACCTGCTCGAACGAGGCAGCGAGAACGCGGCCCACTGCGTCACCCAACAGCAACGGGAAGTCGCCCGTTCCGTGCAAGGCGCGTTCCATCAGTTGCGGGCGTGACATGGTGCTGTGGCCACGCTGGCCAGCGAGTTCCATGCAGTACTGCGCCAGATCGACCATGCCCATATTGCGCAGAATGGGGCGCTCGGTCTGGCGTACACCCATATGGTGCGCCAGGGTGTCGGTGATCATCTGGCGCTCATCGCCGCGCGTGATTTCGGGGCGGATGTTGATGTGCCCACCCGACTCGCGGTCGCGCTGCGCAAGTTCTTCCAGCACCAGCTCGCCAGCGCGCGCCAGACTGACGCCAGAGCGCACCAGGGCGCGGCCATATTCGGGCATGCCGTGGCGGGTGGCCATTTCGGCAATTGCTTCTTGCTCTTCGGTGGTGGTCGGCATAGTGCCTCCTGAATTCATTGATCGAAAAAATCCCGCTGCCGGATCGGCAGGCACGGGAACAATGGAAACTTCATGGGGTGCCCAGCGGTAACGCATGCCGCCCTCGATGGGCGTGCCTTCGTCCAAGAGGGCATAGCCCACGGACAGATAGCGGTGCGTGCCCGCTACCACGTCGGCGCGCACCTGCTGGGCTTCGGGTGAGGTGGCAAAGGTCACCAGGCCGGTGACGCGCTCGCCGGTGGCCTGCAGGTCGTGCACCGTGCCAATGGCCAGGCGGCTGGCGTCGTGTCCGACGATCAGCGACAGAGGCTGACGGCTCAGATCGACGCCTGCAGGGCTGCAATCGAGCACTTCCAGGCCGTCAAACCGCTGCACAGGGGCCGTGGTGGCGATGGTGACGGGGATGGGCGCATCGTCTTCCACGCTGGCCCGGATCGGCCCCAGCGCCAGCTCGCGCGTGAAGGTTTCAGCGGTCGCTGGCATGGCGCGCCTCCAGGGTCTTTTGTGCAGACTTGTGAATGGCGAACGCAGCGACTTCGCGGCTGCTGCCCTGGGTTTCTTCCCGGCGGTCGCGGTAGTGCATCTTGCCGTGCGCCGTGGTGAGCGCGCCGGCGCATTGCTCTTGAGCCAGGACGGACTCGGCAATGGCGTAGTTCAGGCGGGCCGCGATCAGGGCTGCGCGGCGTGGGTCGAGGTGCACGGCCAGCTCGGTCTCGCCAGCGCGCAGCGCCAGGCGCACCATGGGGCCGTCGGGCTCGATCCCGACGATGGTTTGGGGTGTAGCGGTGTTCATGCCTGCATCATCGGCGCGCGCGCGCTGACAATGGGGCGCTTTGTGGTCAGTCGCTGCGCAGCAGCTCGTGCAAGCGCCGCTGGCAGGTGAGCGGGGTCGCGCCGGTGGCAAAGGCTTCGTGCAACGCCTGTTCGACTTCGCTCAGATCGGGTTGCGCACCAGCCAGCAGCGCAGGCCAGCGGTAGCGCTCAAATCGGCGGATGGCTTTGGCAAGACGCCCGGCTGCTACCCACGCGCCACAGCCGTCAGTGGCCACCAGGGCGGCGGCGCGCAGCAGCGCGGCATTACGGCGGCGGATGCGGCTGGCGCGATCCAGTCCGAGGAGCACAACTACGTCGGCAGGATCGGCCTGCAGCAGCGCGCGCGCCAGTTGCGGCGATAGATGCGCTGGCTGGCCATCGGCTGCGGCACGCTGCAGGGCCTCAGCGACAGAGACACTCATTCCTGACCCTCCGGCGGGCCTGCTGCTTCGCTTTGGTCTTCTTCCTCCGGCTGCCTCTCAACCGGCCCAGCGCAGGCGACACCCCACCAGTAATCCGGTTCAAAATCGTCCGCAGAACGCGAGACGGCAAACGCAATGGCGGTCGAGTCGTGCAACCCTGGACCAAGATCGACGATCTTTTCGACTTCGGCCTCAGAGAGTGCGTAGTCGATCAGCGCCAGCCAGACCGACGTCGTGAACGATGCACGGAAGCCGGGCGGCAGCCGCCGTATTGCATCTCGCAGTGCCCACCGATATTGCGGCGCATAGCGCGCGTCGACGTGATAGAACCCATGCAGCATCAGCCCCATGTCCACCACGGTCGAACGCAGCTGGCGCGGGTCCACCCCCTCGAACACCAGCGGTCGATTGGCCAGGTCGAAATCCTTGATCGTGTCCAGGCGTTGCCCCTTCACCCTGCCGGGCTCCAGGTGCCGACGTCGCCAGCGCTCGGCGCGCGCTACGCTGTCCGTGGGCATGCCGCGTTTGGCCAGGCGCGAGACCATGGAGCCGGATATGCCCAACGCTTGGGCAAGCTCCTTTTTGAGCATCCCGCCCGGCGCGCGGGTTCTTTTGAACGTAAATGCAAGAGTTGCCTGCTTTGGCATGGTTGAACCTCTTTTCTGCACCTAAAAAAATAAGGGACTGACTACCCACCCCACGGGGCCCGAATTACCCGCAAGGGGAGGAGATAGGAAGGACCCGCCACATCACGCTTTTTCTCGCGCGCGCGCATACGCGCGCACGCACGCGAATGTCGGGAATGGTTTGACCTGCAACATCTGCCACCGCAGCAGCAAAACGGGTACTGGTTGCAGATGTGGCAGGACAAAACAATATGGACATCGCCCGTGCATGCGCGCACGCCATGCGCCCGCGCGCGAGAAGGTCCTGGATCAGGCGCTCAGGCATCGGCCTGCCCATCGGTGAAGAGGTCAGCACCTGCCGCAAGGGTGATGCCGTCGAACGTGGAACCAGCCTTGATGCGTCGCTTTTCGAACAGTCGTTCAAGCCGTTGCCCAAATGACTTGTTCGAAGGCGCGCGCTCGCCGCTGGCCTCCTTCCACGCCTTGAACGATGCGTAGAGCACTGCACTGCTGGTGGTGGCACCGGGCGATCGCTCGCAGCACTCGGCCATCCAGAGCTCCAGGTCGTTCTGCTCGCTGGCGTACTGCTGCGATGCGTTGGCGACACTCTCGGGGATTGCCAGGCCATCGCGCGCCCACTTCACCGCGCCATCAATTGCCCATTGCAGGATGCCGGGAAGCTCGGCCTTCAGCTTGGTAGTGAGGTTGTCATCACGGCGCGCGCCCTCGAAACGCTGGGCAAACGGGATCAACACCAAGCGCCGCACCATCGCAAAGTCATCACCGCGCAGCCGGGGTTTGTAGTTGCCCCCAATAACGTGTTTGCTGGTCAGGCGGAACTCGAAAAAGTCCTGCCGCATGAAGCGCGCTGTCAGGGTTTCATCACCGGTCAGGCTCTTGATGCGCGCCTCAGACCAGTGGCTGCCTTCCTCCACTTCGGAAGAGACCGCAATGCGTTTGCCCTGCAGCGCAGCCAGCATCGTGGGGTGCCCACTCTGGCGCGAAGACATCAAGGCCTCAGAGGGCAGGTTGTAGGCGTAGGAGCCCCCTATTGCGCGCAGGATGTCGAGAAACACGGACTTGCCATTGGCCCCCGTGCCGTGCAGGAAAAACAGCGTCTGCTCGCGTATGGAGCCGGTGAGCGCATAGCCTGCCAGGCGCTGGATGAATTCGATCATCGGCGCGTCGCCTGCAAAGACCTCCTGCAGGAACTGGCTCCACCGGGGTGTTGCCATGCGCCTGGGCGCCGCGCTGGTGGTCTGGGTGAACAGCAGACCATCACGCGAGACCTCACGGCCCGTTTCCAGGTCGATTGCGCCGCCTGGGGTGTTCAGGATCATGGGCTCGCTGTCCCAGCGCGCCACGGGCGTGGCGATGGTTCCATCGCTGCGCGCCAGGCCGATGATGGCTGCCACCGTGCTGGCTGCGCATATCTTTGCCGCCAGCGGCTCCTTGTCGGTTTCCTGGGCGGCTTCGGTGCAAACCCGCTTGGCGATGGCAAAGCGCTGCAGCAGAGTGTCACGTTCCCAATGCGTGCCGCGATCGATCATCCAGTCCATGCCGGGAGACCAGCGCAGCCTGCCGCCTGCAGCAGCGATGAAGCGCCGACTCAGCGCCAGCTCGGCAGCCAGCGGCAGGCCGTCGTAGGGGAGGCTATCGTCGATCAGCGCATCATCAAGCGTTCGCGGAATCGGCCGATAGGCCAGTGCTGCAGCCACGGCAGCAGAATCGACGCGCTCCTGAGCGCGTTGCAGTTCCGTGGTGGTGCTCATAGCGCAGCAGCCGCCACCACGCGGTTGACGCGGCCAATCGCCTGCAACAGGCGCTCGTGGTCGGGCTGGGCAAGCGTCTTGCCGCCTGCCAGGTCTGAGGCATAAACGGCAATCAGCGTGGCCTCGTAGTGCAACACCGACAGGCCATCGCGCGCAGAAAACGGCGCGGGCCGGGCGGGCTCTGGCTTGCCATCGTCCTGCCAGCATCCAAGGCGCTTTGCGGCCTCCACAAAAGTGCTGCCTTCGCGCGCCATCTCGTAGGCCAGCACGTCGCCGCCTTTGGCGTTGCAGGCCATGCAGACCCATGCACCGTTTCTGGTGTTCACACGCAGGCTGTCACGCCCGCCATGGAACTCGCAGCGCGTGGTGCGCCAGACACCTTTGCGCTCGCGAAACGTCAGGCCGCAGCTTTCGAAATAATCCACGGGCTCGGGGAGTGCGTCACGGATGAAGCCCATGGCCTGCCTCCCCTATCCGGGTATCGACAAGGCAGCGCAGCGCCAGTAGAATCCGCCCGTTGGTTTTGCTATGTGCCGTCGCGGGGTCTGGTACACCCCCGACGGCATTTGTTTTGCCTGACTGGTTCATTGCTCGTTCCTGTTCAGTTGCCGCGCGATCCACAGATCCACATCACCCGCAAGCCAGCGGGTGCAGCGCGGTGAAAGACGATGAGGCTGGGGGAAGTCGCCCTTCTTGACGGCATCCCAGATCCAGGAGCGCCCGCGCTGAATGCGCTGGGCGACCTGCTCTATACGCTCAAGGCGCGGTGGCTGTGCCCCGGCTATTTGTTCATATGCATCCAATTCAATCTCCACTGAGCTATCAACGGGGCGAGGATGATGGCGAACGACTTGAGAGAGGGAGGGAAATATTCAGTGTTTGTCGGGCGTGGCAAGGCCGTCCAGAAATGCTTGATAGACGAGGCGTTCCACAAACGCCGCGTGAGCCCGCTGCTTACGCTTCAATCGCCTGAGTTCGTCGCGCGGATCACCGCGGACATCGAAGACACCAGCAATCACCCGCAGCGCCTCCACAAGCCTTGAGCGTTCACTGAAAGCAAGGGGGACACCAAAACGCAAGAGCAGCGGCGTCATATCTTTCACCAACGCAGTCAGCCTTCTATCGGGGCGCTTCCCGCGCGGTAATCGAACCCCCTTCTTGCGAAGAAGTTTTCGCACCGCGACATGTTGATCGTCATAGTCCTTCTTATTGGCATAGTCGCCCAGCCTTGCCGCCGACTCCAGAACCCCAACCCCTTCAGGGCCACACCGGGTCAGTTTTCCAAGTTCAACACGCTGCTGTTTGGTGAAAGAGGGGATGTGAAGCGCATCAGCGATACGCCGAAATTCCTTGGCCTTCCCAATATAGAAAGCCAGCATTTCATCGTCTACAGGCTCCAACTCTCTCATTGCACGATCATGACGCCTCCTCGTCGGGGTCAGCCAGCACCGCCATGCGATCCGCAACATCGCGCAGCACCTGGGGCACCCAGTCTTCAAAACCCGTCCAGTTGAGCGACGCCTCAACCATCTTCATCACCTCTGCCGCTTGCGGTACGTCGCGTTCGAGCGCAGCCAGTTCACGCAACGTGCGCCGGGCCTCTGCAGCGAAGCCGCAGAGCTCCACAACACGCGCCAGGTGCTGCAGCTCGAAATAGTTTTCATCGGTCATTGCTTGCCTCCTTTTTCGGTCCAATCAGCCCGCAGAAAATGCCCGGCAGGGTGCCCCACCGCGCGCAGCGCGCGTGCGGGTGTTCACCTTGCGGGTGAAGATGGGCGCATTCATGCTGCACCCCCTTCCGCCGTCTGCAGCTTGCGCAGCGCTGCAAGCGCCTGCACGGCCTTGCGCTGGGCTCCTGCATGGTTGCCATGGCGCACGTAGTGCAGGGCCATCTGCAGGCCGTTGTGCACGTCAACGAGGTATTGCTGGGGGTCGCCCTCAACGGGCAAGGATGGCGCAGCGCGGCGGCTGGCCAGGTGGATTACTGGCATGGTTCAAAGCTCCTTTGCGAGACTTGAAACCACTCGCCGCGTTTTGAAGCGCAGCGGGTGGACGGGATGTTCAAAACACACGCAAAGATGTGCGCCAGGTGTTGCCACTCTGGCCATCCCGCCCGAAACCCTGGTGCAGGCATGGCCTGCATGGCAGTAATCCGAACGTGACAAAACCCGCTGTCGTGCGGGTTGCAAACGCTTTGCGAAAGGTGTTTTGAAGCACCGGCCCCTCTCGGGGTTGCGCGGATCATAGCGGCATGGCGCCGCGCGCGCAAGCGCTATGCGGTGCGTGGCTGCAGCTCGATCACGTCCGCGCCTTGCCGCAGCTTGTCCAGGTGATTGGCCCACCAGGTCATCATCTTGGTTCGATCAGCCAGGTAGGTGGCGTGGTCGTAGGCGGCCGATATCGCATCGCGCTTTTGATGCGCCAGCTGCAGCTCTATCCACTCGTGCTTGAACCCGCGTTCATGCAGGATGGTGGAGGCCACGCCGCGCCAGCCGTGCCCGGTCATGCGCCCCTGGTAGCCCATGCGCCGCAGCGCCATCAGGATGGTGTTGTTGCTCATGGGTTTGCCGTGGTCGCGCTCGCCCGGAAACAGCAGCGCCCGCTGCCCCGAGATGGTGTAGAGCGCCTGCAGCACCTCCACGGTCTGCGGCGCCAGCGGCACGATGTGCGCGGTGCGCATCTTCATGCGCGCTGCCGGGATGCGCCATTGCGCCGCAGCCAGGTCGAACTCTTCCCAGCGCGCGCCGATCAGCTCGCCCGTGCGAACGAAGGTGAGCGCCATCAGCTTCATGGCCAGGCGTGTGTAAGGCCCGCCGGTGTACGCCTCCACCTTGCGCAGCAGCTCGGGGAGCTCCTTTTCATCCAGGCGCGCGAAATTTTCGCCGCGTCAGCTTTGCAGGAAGTCGCTGGGTCGCACCTCAGCAGCGACGTTGCGCTCCACCAGGTCGTTGGCCACCGCGTAGCGCAGCACCTGCCCCACCATCTGCAGCGCACGCCGCGAGATATCGAGCGCACCGCGCTGCTCCACACGTTTGGCCAGGTCTGCCACGCGCTTGGTGGTGAGCTCGCGCACCGGCACGCGGCCAATCGCCGGAAAGACGTCCAACTCCAAGCGCCGCAGCGCGTAGCCTGCATGGCGCTGGCTGCGACTTTGGCGCCAGAACTCCCACCACTGGCGCGCCACGGCTTCAAAGGTGTTCTGCCGATCAATGGCGCGCTGCAGCTTGGCATCGCGCCGCACTGCGGCAGGGTCTTTGCCGTCGGCCAGGAGCTTGCGCTGTTCGTCGCGCTTCTCGCGTGCCTGGGCCAGCGTCACCTCGGGGTAGCTGCCCAGCGCCAGAACGTTCTCCCTGCCGTCTGCGCGGAACTTCAGGCGCCAATGCTTCGCGCCTTTGGCCGTCACCAGCAGGTAAAGGCCACCTCCATCACCCAGCTTCTTGAGTTTTTGATCAGGCGGGCACAACGCCTTTCGGCAAAGCAAGTCTGTGAGCGGCATAGCGCCCATTTTGGGGGTATTTTTCGAAGCCGATCAAGCGTCAAGGTTCGAAAAAATGAAAATACCCCCAAAAATACCCCCAGAATGACGCGGCTTGGAGCGGATTCTATTGGACGGTAGTGGACAAAAAAGCCCTGCAAGTTGTTGATTTTGCAGGGCTTTTTGGACGCTAATGGACGGTACAAAACACATCCTTGGCGGAGAGGGTGGGATTCGAACCCACGGTAGGGTTGCCCCTACGCCTGATTTCGAGTCAGGTACATTCGACCACTCTGCCACCTCTCCGCGACTCGAACCGGCGATTGTAGCGGCGATTTCCGGCATTCCGGCATTCCGGCATTCCGGCATTCCGGCAACCGGCAACCGGCAACCGGCAACCGGCAACCGGCAACCGGCAACCTGCAACCTGCAACCTGCAACCTGCAACCTGCAACCTGCAACCTGCAACCTGCAACCTGCACGTTTCCGAACAGAAGAATACACTCGGCGGCCCCGGGCAACGAAGGCTGCTCGCTTTAGCCAAGTTGCATGAAATTCCTTATCTTGAAGATGGTGGTTCTGGCGCTGTTGTACGGCGGGACCACCCAGATGGTCGTGGCCGCCACGCCGGTGACGATCACCAACATCGTTTCCGACAGTTTCAACTACCCCGCAGGGCCATTGGCCCCGAATGCAGGCGGCACGGGATGGACGTCGGCATGGCAGAACAACGGGCACAACTCCATGCAGGTCACCACGCCTGGCGTCCTGACCTACCCCGGAGTCACGCCAATGGGAGGGCAGATCAATTGGGGTGGTGGCCCTTTTCAGATCAGCGACGCCACACGCACGCTGCCAGCGGTCAATTCCGGCGTTGTCTTTGTACGTTTCCTGGCGCAGTTCAGCGCGCAAAGTGGCGGCGGCACACCCAACCTGCGCTTTCTCTCCGGCGGCATCGAGACAGGCGCGATCGGCGGGAACAGCGGCTGCCCGGGCATCTATTACTCGATTCTGAACGCCCCTGCCTTGTCCCCGGTCGGATGCACCGGCAAGTCGCTCGCGGCCATGTCCCTCGTATTGGTGCAGATCGATTACACCTCGTCCATCACCAAAATGTGGATCAATCCGGTTCTGTCCAGCTTCGACTACCTGAACCCTCTGGCACCGGATGCGCAGGCCAACCTGGCCCCGGCCATCGACCAAGTGTCTTTGTACATGCGCGGGGGCAGCTTTGATGAACTGTCCATCTTTCGCGTCACAGCGGCTGCGCCTGCCACAGCGCAACCCGTGCCCGGCCTGGCGTGGCCGTCGCTGTTGGGGCTGGCGCTGGGCATCGCCCTGACCGTGGCCGCACTGCGCCGCCGCCAGACCCATTCCTGAGCTTCGCTCTCAGGGCGCGAGCCGTTCCAGCCCGCCCATGTAAGGCCGCAGCGCCTCGGGAATCGCGATCGAACCATCGGCCTGCTGGTTGTTCTCCATCACCGCCACCAGCGCGCGGCCGACGGCGACGCCCGAGCCGTTGAGCGTGTGCACCAGTTCGTTCTTGCCTTGCGCGTTCTTGAAGCGCGCCTGCATGCGCCGCGCCTGGAAGGCTTCGCAGTTGCTGACCGAGCTGATCTCGCGGTAGGTGTTCTGCGCCGGCAGCCACACTTCCAGGTCGTAGGTCTTGGCGGCGCCAAAGCCCATGTCGCCGGTGCACAGGCCCACCACGCGGTAGGGCAGGCCGAGCTTTTGCAGGATGGATTCGGCGTGCCGCGTCATCTGCTCCAGCACCTCATAGCTCTTTGCGGGGTGCACGATCTGCACCATCTCGACCTTGTCGAACTGGTGCTGGCGGATCATGCCGCGCGTGTCGCGCCCGTAGCTGCCGGCCTCGGAACGGAAACACGGCGTGTGCGCGGTCAGGCGGATGGGCAATTCGCTCTCGGGCACCACACGATCGCGCATGAAATTGGTCAGCGGCACCTCGGCCGTGGGGATCAGATAGAGCTGGGCGTGGTCGGGGGCGGGCTCGGCGTCCTGCCCGCCCTTCTGCGCGGCGAACAGGTCGGCCTCGAATTTCGGCAGCTGGCCGGTGCCGCGCAGCGTCTCGGCGTTGACGATGTAGGGCACGTAGCACTCGGTGTAGCCGTGCTCGGCGGTGTGCAGGTCCAGCATGAACTGCGCCAGCGCCCGGTGCAGGCGCGCGATGCCGCCCTGCATCACGGCAAAGCGTGCGCCGGTGATCTTGGTGGCGAGATCGAAATCCAGACCCAGCGCGGCGCCCAGATCAACATGGTCCTTGACCGCGAAATCAAAGGCACGCGGCGTGCCCCAGCGGCGCACCTCGACATTGGCCGATTCGTCCGCACCCACGGGCACGCTCTCGTGCGGCAGGTTGGGCACGGCTGCCAGCATGGCCTGCAGTTCGCCCTGGATCTGTTCCAGGCGCGCGGCCGAACCGTCCAGTTCCCCTTTGAGCGCGGAGACCTCGGCCTTGGCCGCCTCGGCGGCATCTTTTTCGCCCTTGCCCATGAGCTGGCCGATCTGCTTGGACAGCCGGTTGCGCGTGGATTGCAGCTCTTCGGTGCGGGTCTGGATGGCCTTGCGTTCGGCCTCCAGCGCCTCAAAGGCCGCCACGTCGAGGTAGGGCTGAGGGCTTTTTCGGGTTTGCAGGCGCGCAACGGCTGAGGCCAAGTCTTTGCGCAGCATAAGAATATCAAGCATAGTGGGCGATTCTAGGCGGCAGATGCCCGTCAGCAGAGGCAGGGGGATGCAGCGATGTTCTTCGTCTTCGGCCCCACGGGGCGCGTACTCAGGGGCGATGCGGATGCCATAGCGCAGGTGGGCGGCCCGCGGCGCGTCGGACGCCCGCAGGCCCTGCGCACACGCTCGCAGGATGGCCAGGCCTTCGAGGCATCCGATGCGCCTGCCCAACGCGGACAGCCGCGCGACCCGCTGCCAGCCCGTTCCGCCCCTATCGCCGCCTACGAGCAGACCGCACGCGGCCCTGCGCAGCCGCGCCAGCCGCTCAAGCTGGTCAGCGAGGTGATGACGCAGGGCGCGATCACCGTGGCACCGCAGACGCGCGTGAACGACGCCTGGCAGACCATGGCGCAGCACCGCGTGGCGCAGGCGCCGGTGGTGGGCGACAGGAACCAGGTGATAGGCCTGCTGATGCGCGCAGACATGGCGCCTCTCGATCTCCTGCCCGAGCCCGGAGCCATCCAGCAGACGATTGCCCTGGCGCGCCGGCCGGTCTCGGAGGTGATGGTCAGCCCGGTGGCCACCGTCTCTCCCGATACCGATCTGCGGCGCGTGGCGCGCGTGTTTCTCGATACCGGCCTGCCGGCGCTGCCGGTGACCGACGAGGACGGCCGCTGCAGCGGCTTCATCTCGCGCACCGACATCCTGCGTGCGATGGTGGCAGACCCGCCGCTGGATTTGTGGAGTTGAGTCACGGTGCCATGACGAAATGACCAATACCCCCGTCATGCGGCACCAGCCGCGTCATCGCCAGCGCAGGCTGCGGTCATTGCGTCATTCTCTGCGCCGCGCCAATGGATCTGCCCCCACGGGAGCGCGCTCATTGGAGCCGAGTCGAGCCGCGCTGCCATAGGGCACAAAGCGGCTCTGGTTCTCGTCCACCTCCAGCGAGCGGCCAATGAAGGGGAAGGCTCGCTGCGGGCAGTTGGCGCGCTCGCACACCTTGCAGCCCATGCCGATGGGCGTGGCCGCGTCGGGGTCGCGCAGGTTCAATCCGCCGGAATACACCAGGCGCGGCGCGTGGCGCACGTCACAGCCCAGGCCGATGGAGAAGATGCGCGGCGGCGTGCCATAGCCGCCGCGGTGGCTGGTAACGGTGCGCGCGATCCACAGGTACACGCGGTCGTCGGGCATGCGCGCCAGCTGCGTCAGGATGCGGCCGGGCTGCGCGAACGCCTCGTACACGTTCCACAGCGGGCAGGTGCCGCCGGTGCGGCTGAAGTGAAAGTGCGTGGCGCTCTGGCGCTTGCTGATATTGCCTGCCCGGTCCACGCGCACGAAGAAAAAGGGCACGCCCGGCGCGCCCGGGCGCTGCAGCGTGGAGAGGCGGTGGCACACGGTCTCGAAGCCGACGCCGAACTGCTGGCCCAGCAGGTCGATGTCGTAGCGCAGGCGCTCGGCCGCCGCGAGGAAGGGCGTGTAGGGCAGCAGCAACGCGCCCGCGAAGTAGTTCGCCAGCCCGATGCGCGCCAGGTGCCGCGAGGCGTCGTCGCCGCGCAGCGGCGGCTCGTCGGTCAGCGCATCGAGCAGCGGCGAATGCTCGATCAGCGCCAGCTGCGTAGCGAGTTGAAACACCTGCTGCGCTGGGGCCAGCCCCGGAGCCAGCCGCAGCACGCGCCGCGCGGGGTCGTAGCTACGCTTGCCATCGTCCTCCTCCGGCGCCTGCTCGGCGCGCACGCCATGGCGCTCGGACAGGCGGCGTGCGAGCCAGTCGGGCAGCAGGGCCACGCCCACACCGGCCTCGCCGGCCAGCGCCTCGGCGCGCCGGTCCACCTCGTCGAAATGGTTCTGGTGCGCGAAGAAGAAGTCGCGCACCGCCTCGAACGGCATGGCGCGCGCCGGCGACGGGCCGCCACGGTCGTCACCCAGGCGCAGCGCCATCGCTTCAAGCTGCGCCTGCACCTCCAGCGTGCGCCGGTGCAGCCCCACCAGCGCGCGGCCCAGTTCGGGCATCTGCGAGGCCACTTCGCGCAGCTCGGGCAGCGAGACCCGCGCGGGTGCATCCGCCAGCGCCTCGCGCATGGCGGCGGCCAGGCGCTCTTCCTCGTCCTCGGAGAACTGCTGCACATCCACGCCCAGCGCGCGGTGGATCTTCAGCAGCACCGCCACGGTGAGCGGGCGCTGGTTCTGTTCGAGCTGGTTCAGGTAGCTGGGCGAGAGGCCCAGCGCCTGCGCCATGGCGACCTGCGACAGGCCGCGCTCGGCGCGCAGGCGGCGCAGACGCACGCCCATGAAGGTCTTCTTCATCGCGGCCTCGCGGCAAGTGGAAAATTCGCAAAATTTGCAAATTCAAGGATTTCGGTTCGCAAGATTTCGCCTTTTCAGTGCTGGGCAGAAGCCGCTATTTTGCGTAAATTGCGAAGCATGACAAGCCCTTCGGGAACCCTGGAACTGCACGAGCTGGTGCTGCCCGCGCACGCCAACCACCGTGGCACGCTGTTCGCTGGCGAAGGCCTGCGGCTGATGGCCAAGGCCGCGTTTCTCGCGGCACGCGGCCTGGCGCAGCGCGAAGCGGTGATGGCCGCCGTGACCGGCGTGCAATTCCTCTCGCCCGTGGCGCTGGGGCAGCAGTTGCTGCTGCGCGCCTGGGTCAGCCGCGTCGGGCGCAGCTCGATGACGGTGTGCGTGACGGGCCTGTCCGAATCGCCCGGCACGCCGCCCGAGGAAGTGCTCAAGGGTGTCTTTGAAATGGTGGCGGTGGACGGCAAGGGCCGACCTAGCCCAGCGAAACGGTGAAATCGGCTGTGCGTGAACGTCTGGCAAGGCCGCAATCGAGGCGACGTGCGCAGTCGGGTTGGACACCCGGCGAGCACGGCAACGACGAGTGTGGCCTTGCCAGGCGTTCACCCGAAGGGCTGGGGCTGCAACGGGCGCATGACAGCGTTGCCCACCTTGCTAAGGCAGCCAGCCTTGGCTGCGGTGCGCGCCTTGCCCTGCACCCGTTGCAGTCCCAGCGCACAGCCGATTTCACCGTTTCGCTGGGCTAACGCCATCGACCGTTCCTACCTGAACCAGGAAGCCGCATGACCACTGCTACCGCAACCCCTCCCAAGGCGAAGAAATCCGTCGCCCTCTCCGGCATCACCGCCGGCAACACCGCCCTATGCACCGTGGGCCGCACCGGCAACGACCTGCATTACCGCGGCTACGACATCCTGGACATCGCCGAAGTCTACGAGTTCGAGGAGATTGCCCACCTGCTGGTGCACGGCAAGCTGCCCACGCGCGCCGAGCTGAAGGCCTACAAGGCCAAGCTCAAGGCCCTGCGCGGCCTGCCCGGCAGCGTGAAGGCGGCGCTGGAGCAGCTGCCCGCCGCCAGCCACCCGATGGACGTGATGCGCACCGGTGTCTCGGCCCTGGGCTGCGCGCTGCCCGAGAAGGACGACCACAACCTGCCCGGCGCGCGCGATATCGCGGACCGGCTGATGGCCAGCCTGGGTAGCATGCTGCTGTACTGGTACCACTTCAGCAACTCGGGCCGCCGCGTGGAGGTGGAGACGGATGACGACTCCATCGGCGGCCACTTCCTGCACCTGATGCATGGCGCGCGGCCCAGCGAGGCCTGGGTGCGCGCCATGCACACCTCGCTGAACCTGTACGCCGAGCACGAATTCAATGCCAGCACCTTCACCGCGCGCGTGATCGCCGGTACGGGCAGCGACATGTATTCGAGCATCGCTGGCGCCATCGGCGCGCTGCGCGGGCCCAAGCACGGCGGGGCGAACGAGGCGGCGTTCGAGATCCAGAAGCGCTACGACTCGCCCGACGAGGCCGAGGCCGACATCCGCCGCCGCGTGGAAGCCAAGCAAGTGGTGATCGGCTTCGGCCACCCGGTCTACACCGTGAGCGACCCGCGCAACGTCATCATCAAGGGCGTGGCCAGGCAGCTTTCCGAAGAGGCCGGATCGACCAAGATGTTCGACATCGCCGAGCGGCTCGAATCCGTGATGTGGGAAGTCAAGAAGATGTTCCCCAACCTCGACTGGTTCAGCGCCGTCAGCTACCACATGATGGGCGTGCCCACGGCGATGTTCACGCCGCTGTTCGTGATCGCACGCACCAGCGGCTGGGCCGCGCACGTGATCGAGCAGCGCGTGGACAACAAGATCATCCGCCCCAGCGCAAACTACACCGGGCCGGAAGACCAACAATTCGTGCCCATCGACCAGCGCGCCTGATTCCCTTTGACTTTGCTAAAAAAACCCATGTCTGCCCACATCTCCAACATCCGCCCCGACTACGACCAGATCATCCAGGACATCGCCGACTACGCGCTGAACTACGAAATCAAATCCGAGCTCGCCATCGAGACCGCGCGCAACATCCTCATCGATACGGTCGGCTGCGGGCTGGAGGCGCTGGAATACCCGGCCGCCTGCAAGCTGCTCGGCCCGGTGGTCAAGGGCACGGTGGTGCCGCACGGCGCGAAGGTGCCGGGCACGCAGTTCCAGCTCGACCCGGTGCAGGCGGCGTTCAACATCGGCGCACTCATCCGCTGGCTGGACTTCAACGACACCTGGCTGGCCGCCGAGTGGGGCCACCCCAGCGACAACCTGGGCGGCATCCTGGCCGTGGCCGACTGGCTGAGCCGCACCGCCGTGGCCGCGGGCAAGAAGCCGCTGACCATGATCGAGGTGCTGCGCGGCATCGTGAAGGCGCACGAGATCCAGGGCGTGATCGCGCTGGAAAACTCCTTCAACAAGGTGGGGCTGGATCACGTGCTGCTGGTCAAGGTGGCCTCCACCGCCGTGGTCAGCCAGATGCTGGGCCTCACGCGCGACGAAACGCTGGCCGCCGTGTCGCTGGCCTGGGTGGACGGGCAAAGCCTGCGCACCTACCGCCACGCGCCCAACGCCGGCAGCCGCAAGAGCTGGGCGGCGGGCGACGCCACCAGCCGCGCCGTGCGCCTGGCGCTGATCGCGCAGACCGGCGAGATGGGCTACCCGAGCGCGCTCACCACCAAGACCTGGGGCTTTTACGACGTGCTGTTCAAGGGCCAGCCGTTCAAGTTTCAGCGCACCTATGGCAGCTACGTGAGCGAGAACGTGCTGTTCAAGATCAGCTTCCCGGCCGAATTCCACAGCCAGACCGCCGTCGAAGCCGCCGTCACGCTGCACAAGCAGCTCAAGGACGCGGAAAAGAGCGTGGACGACATCGAAAAAATCACCATCCGCACGCACGAAGCCTGCATCCGCATCATTGACAAGCAGGGGCCGCTCAACAACCCGGCCGACCGCGACCACTGCATCCAGTACATGGTGGCCGTGCCGCTGATCAAGGGGAACCTGACGGCCGCCGACTACGAAGACAGCGTGGCGGCGGACCCGCGCATCGACGCCTTGCGCGCGCGCATCACCTGCGTGGAAGACCCGCGGTACACCCGCGACTACCACGACCCCGACAAGCGCAGCATCGCCAACGCGCTGACCGTGACGTTCAAGGACGGCAGCACGCTCCCCGAGGTGGCGGTGGAATACCCCATCGGCCACAAGCGCCGCCGCGCCGAGGGCATCCCGCTGCTGGAGGCCAAGTTCCGCACCAACCTGGCGCGGCGCTTCCCGAAGAAGCAGCAAGACGCGATCCTCGCCGTCTCGCTCGACACCAAGACCCTGGCAGCAATGCCGGTGCACGAGTACGTCGATCTGTACGTGATCTGAAACCATGGCCGACACCAAACAGCAACTCAAGTCCCTGGTCGAAGCCCGGCGCGGCGCCCTCGTGCCCGGCGCGTTCAACGCCCTCTCGGCCAAGGTGATCGAAGACCTGGGCTTCGAGGCCATCTACGTCACCGGCGCGGGCGTGACCAACATGTGGTTCGGCATGCCCGACCAGGGCTTCATGGGCCTGGCCGAGATCGCCGACCACACGGCGCGCATCCGCGACGCGGTGAGCCTGCCACTGCTGGTCGATGCCGACACCGGCTTTGGCAACGCGCTCAACGTTTATCACACCGTGCGCACACTGGAGCGCGCAGGCGCCGACTGCATCCAGCTCGAAGACCAGGTGGCGCCCAAGCGCTGCGGGCACTTCAGCGGCAAGGAAGTCATCAGCACGGAGGAAGCGGTGGGCAAGATCAAGGCCGCCGTCGATGCGCGGCGCGACCCCGATTTCCTCATCATGGCGCGCACCGACGCCGCCGCCACGCACGGCTTCGAGGCCGCGATGGAGCGCGCTCAGAAGTTCGCCGAGGCGGGCGCGGACATCCTGTTCGTCGAAGCCGTAACCAAGGCCGAGGAAGTGCGCGCGCTGCCGCAGCGCCTGCAAAAGCCCCAGCTGATGAACATGGTGATCGGCGGCAAAACGCCGATCTTCAACGCCAACCAGCTGGCCGAGCTGGGCTTCGGCCTGGTGCTGTACGCCAACGCCGCGCTGCAGGGCGCGGTGATGGGCATGCAGAAAGCGCTGACGGTGCTGCGCGACGAGCGGGAAGTGCGGGAATCGGGCGGCCTGGTCACGCCGTTCGCCGAGCGCCAGCGGCTGGTGGGCAAACCCGCGTGGGATACGCTGGAGCAGCGCTACCGGTAGAAGTTGGGCGTTGAGCGTTTTGCGAGCGGCCAGCAGCCTCACGCCTCACGCCTCACGCCTCACGCCTCACGCCTCACGCCTCACGCCTCACGCCTCACGCCTTCAGGCTCCATCCGCGTGGCCAGTACCTTGTCTATCGTCTTGCCGTCCATATCGACGATTTCCAGGCGCCAGCCTTCCCACTGCACCACGTCGGTCTCGGTGGGCAGCTTGCCAGTCAGCAGCATCAGCATGCCGCTGAGCGTCTGGTAGCGGCCCTTGTCTTCCTCGGGCACGCTGGCCAGGCCCAGGCAGTCCTTGAGCTCGGGCACCGGGATGTGCCCATCGAGCAGCCAGGAGCCGTCCTCGCGCTGCACTGCCCAGGCGTCCTGCACATCCGCGGTCTGGAATTCGCCGGTGATGGCCTCGATCAGGTCCTGCAGCGTGACGATGCCCTGCACCTCGCCGTATTCATCGACGACGAAGGCCATATGCATCTGCGAGCGCCGGAAATCGTGCAGCAGCTCCATGCCGTTGATGGTTTCCGGCACGTACAGCGGCGGCTGCAGCAGATCGCCGTCGAGCGCCTTGGCATCCGCGTCACGCAGCACGCGCGCAAGCCATTGGCGCGCCCGCACCACGCCCAGGATGTTTTCCATGCCGCCGCGCACCACCGGGAAATGCGCGTGGCTGGATCGCTCTATGCACGCCAGGTTGTGCTCGAACGGCGCCTGCACGTCCAGAAACACCACATCCGAACGTGGCACCATCAGCGAGCCGATCTGGCGCTCATCGAGCCGAAAGACGTTGCGCACCATCTGGTGCTCATGGCGCTCGATCACGCCGGCGCTGGTGCCCTCGGCCAGCATCGCGTGGATCTCGTCCTCGGTCACCACCTCGCGCTTGGCGTGCACGCCCAGCAGGCGCAGCAGCGCTTCGGTGGACACCGTGAGCAGCCGCACGAAGGGCCGCGTCGCACGCGCCAAGCCGTTGATGGGGCGGGCAACGGCGCGCGCGATCGCCTCGGGGAAGCTCTGGCCCAGGCGCTTGGGCACCAGCTCGCCGATGACGATGGAAAAGTAGGTGATGACCACCACCGCCACACCCAGCGCCACATAGTCGGCCGTCTTGGTCTGCATGCCGGCTTCCACCAGCAGCGCCGACAGCGGCTGCGCCAGCGCCGTCTCGCCGACGATGCCGTTGAGCACGCCAATCGAGGTGATGCCGATCTGGATGGTGGAGAGAAAGCGCGTGGGGTTTTCGCCCAGCTTGGCGGCCGCCATCGCGCCGGCGTCGCCTTCATCGATCAGCTTCTGCAACCGCGCCTTGCGCGCGGAAACCAGCGCCAGCTCGGACATGGCGAAGACCCCGTTGAGCAGGATCAGTGCAAAAAGAATCGCAATTTCAACCATGGGACCAGGGCGCGAAGGACAGCCCTGATTGTGCTTTCAGTTGGAGCGACACCATTTTTCCATCAAAAAAGTGTCGTTTGCGCACTATACACAAGCGTCTGCAGCTATCTTTTTATAGAGTAGTGCTCGCCTGCCCGCGCACGTGCAGGGCCGAGCGCTCGGGCGGCTCGTCGCCGTCCAGCTTGAGTCCCTTGGGCAGCGGAAAGCGCATGTCCTCCGTCACGCCGTCCATGGTGCGCACGGCCACGCCGCTGATCTCGTGGATGCGCGCGATCACCTCCTGCACCAGCACTTCCGGCGCGGACGCGCCCGCCGTCAGGCCCACGGTGTTCACGCCTTCAAACCATTGGGGCTGCAGCTCGTGCGCGCCATCCACCATGTGCGCGGGCGTGCCCATGCGCTGGGCCAGCTCCAGCAGGCGGTTGCTGTTGGAACTGGTCTGGCTGCCGACGACGATAACCATCTCTACCCGCCGCGTGAGCATCTTCACCGCATCCTGGCGGTTCTGCGTGGCATAGCAGATATCCTGCTGCTTGGGCTCGCGCACCGCCGGAAAGCGCGCGCGGATGGCGGTGGTGATCTCGCGCGCATCATCGACGGAGAGCGTGGTCTGCGTCACCAGCGCCAGCTTCTCGGTCTGGCGCGGCGTGATCTTGTCCACGTCGGCCAGCTCCTGCACCAGATAGATGCCGTCATGCAGCTGCCCCATGGTGCCTTCCACCTCGGGATGGCCGGCGTGGCCGATCATGATGAATTCGTAGCCTTCCCGGGCCAGCTTGGCCACTTCCACATGCACCTTGGTGACCAGCGGGCAGGTGGCGTCGTACACCCTGAGGCCCCGTGCCACGGCCTCTTGCTGCAGCGCACGGCTTACGCCATGGGCCGAGAAGATCACCACCGAGCCCTTGGGAATGCCTTCCAACTCTTCGACGAAGATCGCGCCCTTGGCCTTCAGGTCGTTCACCACATAGGTGTTGTGCACGATCTCATGGCGCACGTAGATCGGCGCGCCGAACTTGACCAGCGCGCGCTCGACGATCTCTATCGCCCGGTCCACGCCCGCGCAGAACCCGCGCGGCTGCGCCAGGACGACTTCCTTGGGTAAATTCACAGTCATAGCACCCCGATGATCTGCACCTCGAAGGTGACGGGTTGGCCCGCAAGCGGGTGGTTGAAATCCATGCACAGCGCGCCATCGCCCCGCACCTGCATGACGGCGCCGGCGTAGGTGCCCATGCCGTCGGGCGTGGCGAATTCCACCACCTCGCCGACGTGGTATTCATCCTGCGGATCGCCCATCTGATCGAGGAGCTTTTTCGCCACCCATTGCTGCATCTGCGGATTGCGCTCGCCGAAGGCCTCGCCCGCGGGCAGCTCAAAGGTGCTGCGCGCGCCCTCGGGCAAGCCGATCAGGCGCGCCTCCAGCGCGGGCGAAAGCTGCCCGGAGCCCACCGAGAGGGTAGCCGGCTTGCTCTCGAAGGTGTTGATCACATCCCCTGCCGGGCCCGCCAGGCGGTAGTGCAGGGTCAGAAAAGAGCCCTGCGCCACCTGGGCGGTGGCGGCGGTGGCGGCGGGTTTGGTCATGGAAGGCGCTCTGGATAAACTGCCCTATTCTAGAAAGCTGGGGCAAACCCCTACCGACATGCCGCTCAAAGACCTGCCGCCCGAGAGCCAGCCGCGCGAAAAGCTGCTGGCGCGCGGCCCCGCCGCGCTCTCGGACGCCGAGCTGCTGGCGCTGCTGCTGCGCACCGGCATCCAGGGCAAGGGCGTGCTGCAACTGGCGCACGAGCTGCTGGCCGCCCCCGTGCGGGACGACAAGGGCGCACCCACAGGCGGCTTTGGCGGCATCGCCGGGCTGCTGAACGCCCAACGCGACGACTTGAAGCGCATCAAGGGCCTGGGCCCGGCCAAGCGCGCCGAACTGCTGGCGGTGCTCGAACTCGCGCGCCGGGCGCTGGCGCAGCAACTGCGCCAGCGCGCCGTCTTCGACACGCCGCAGGCGCTGCGCGAGTACCTGCAACTGCACCTGGGCGCGCAGCCGCACGAGGTCTTCGCGCTGCTGCTGCTCGACAGCCAGCACCGCCTGATCGCGCTGGAAGAACTCTTCAGGGGCACGCTCACGCAGACCGCCGTCTATCCGCGCGAAGTGGTGCTGCGCGCGCTGCACCACCAGGCGGTGGCGGTGGTGCTGGCGCACAACCACCCCAGCGGCAGCGTGGAGCCCAGCCGCGCCGACGAGATGCTGACGCAGACGCTCAAAAGCGCGCTGGCGCTGATCGACGTGCGCGTGCTGGACCACATCATCGTGGCGCCGGGCGCATCGCTCTCGATGGCCGAGCGCGGACTGATTTGACCCATGCGCGCCTGGGTCGCCCTGATCCTGCTGCTGAGCGGCTGCACGCTGCCGCTCACGCCGCCCGCGCCGCAACCTGCGCAGGCGCCGTGGCTGCGCCTGATAGGCAGCGTGGATTTGCCCACCGCCACCGAATTCGGCGGCACCACCGTCGGCGGCCTCTCCGGCATAGCCTACAGCGCCGAGCGCGATGAATACCTCTTGATCAGCGACGACCGCGGCAACGACGGCCCGGCGCGGGTCTACACCGCGCGCATCCACTACGACGCAAGCCACCTGCAGGCGCCGCAATTCACCGGCGTCCACCACCCACGCCACGCCAGCGGGAAACCCTTCGCGCCCTGGTGGCGCCCTGACGCCGGCATGGACCGCCCAGACGCCGAGGCCGTGCGCTGGCTGCCCGGCGGCACGCAATTCCTGTGGACCAGCGAAGGCGATTTCGCGCGTGGCTTCGGCCCGCAACTGCGCGAGAACGCGCTGGAGGGCGCCTTCATTCGCAGCATTGCGCTGCCGTCCAGCATGGAACCTCGAAAAAGCGATCGCGGGCCGCGCGGCAACGGCACGCTGGAAGGCCTTGCACTGGCGCCGGACGGGGGCAGCGCATGGCTTTCGATGGAGCTGCCGCTCAAGCAAGACGGCGAACAGGCCACGCCCGACGACGGCGGCGCACCGGTGCGCATCACGCACATCGATCTCGCGAACGGCACGGTGCTGCGCCAGATCGCCTACCAGCCGGAACCGGTGCCTTACCGCCGCATGCTGCCCGGCCCGCAGATCAACGGCGTGAGCGAAATCCTGATGGAAGACGCGCACCATCTGCTGGTGCTGGAGCGCTCCTACAGCGCAGGCCGGGGTTTTGGCGCACGGCTGTACCGCATCGATACGCGCGCTGGCAGCGACACGCAGACGCTGGATGCCTTGACACCCGCCAACCACCGGACCGCGTCCAAGCAGTTGATCGGCGACCTGGCGGCGCTGGGCATTCCCCTCGACAACATCGAAGGCATGACCTGGGGCCCGCGCCTGCCCGATGGCGGCTGCGTGCTGCTGTTCGTGGCCGACAACAACTTCAACCCGGCCGAAGCCACGCAGTTCATCGCCGCACGCTATCTGGAGCCCCCCGGAGGCGCGGGCCGCTGCCCCGCGAGCGCGCCATGAGGGAACCGGCCGCACGGTCATTCGCCGAACTGGCGCTGCTGCGCCGCCGCTTGCGCGCCCTGCACGAGCAGGAGCTGGCCCGCCTCACGGCCGAGCGCGAGGCGCGCGAGCGGGCCTGGGCCGAGCAGCATCTGTTCGAGAGCACCGTAGGGGCCGTGCTGCCGCTCAGGCAGGTGGAGCGCCACTGGAGCGCGCCGCCGCAGCCCGCGCCCCACCCGGTGCAGCGCCTGCGCGACGAGCGGCAGGTGCTGGCCGAGTCGCTCAGCGACGAATTCGACGTCAGCACGCTGCTGGATGTGGATGACCAGCTGAGCTTTCGCCGCCCCGGCATTGGCCTGGACGTGACGCGCAGGCTGCGCGCGGGCCACTGGAGCATCCAGCGCCAGCTCGACCTGCACGGCCTGCGCCGCGACGAGGCGCGCGAGGCGCTGGCGCAGTTCATCCGCCTGGCGCACCGCACCGGGCTGCGCTGCGTGCGCGTCATCCATGGCAAGGGTCTGGGCTCGCCCGGCAAAACGCCGGTGCTCAAGGGGCGGGTGCAAGCCTGGCTGGTGCAGAAACGCGAGGTGCTGGCCTTCGTGCAGGCGCGCGCAGCCGAAGGTGGCGCCGGCGCATTGGTGGTGCTGCTGCAGCCGGGCGGGCGGTGATGGGCTGGCTCAGCCGTCTGGCGGCACTCAAGCTGTGGGCGCGGCGTCTGCGGCTGGAGGTGGTGGCCGTCTACTTCGCCGCGCGCGACCCGCGCACGCCGCGCGCCCTGCGCTGGCTGGCGCTGCTGGTCGCGGCCTATGCGCTCAGCCCGATCGATCTGATTCCGGACTTCATCCCCGTCCTGGGCTGGCTCGACGACCTGATCCTGGTCCCGCTGGGCCTCTGGCTGATCATGCGCTGGCTGCCGCCCGAGGTGCTGCAGGCTTCGCGCCGCAAGGCCGAGGCGCTGTGGCGCAAGCCGCGCAGCCTGATGGCCGCGGCGTTCATCGTGCTGTTGTGGGCGCTGGCGGCGTTGATAGCGGGCGTCGCACTGTGGCGCTGGCTGGCCCGCTGAACAACTTCAAGGTTCAATTATTGAGGCCTATCAGGGTTTATCCTGATGGCGGAATTTTTTTATCGAAATAACAATTGAATTTCAAATTGATTTTTTATTTAAAATTCAATCATGTTCACCTGCACCGCCCTTCGCGGACGCCCCCAGAGACCGGCGGTGGAAGGTCGTCACCTCCCGCGTGATGGATTCGTAGACGCGTTCCAATGCTTCCAGCTGGTCACGCAATCCGCCGGCCCCGGCCAGAAAGCCAGGCACGCCTTCCGTCCCCTTGAGCAGCAGCTTTTCGCGCAGCCGGGCGTAATCGTCGCAGACCCGCATGCCCTCGGCCGTACCGGCGTAGAACACCCCTTTGCGCGCGCTGCCGCTCTTGGTGACGAAGCCCAGCTGCATCAGCTTGCGCAATGCGTACTGGATGTTGGGCAGATCGCCGCGGTTGGTCATCTGCATCAGCTCGCGCACCGTCTTGGGCTGCTCATGCATGCAGATCACGTGCAGCAAGGTGTTCTCGCTGCCCGACAGCTGCGCGCCGGTGACCGCCGCCAGGCATTCGCTCTGCCAGCGGGCAAACGATTCGGCCGTGCGCATCAGCGCAAATTCCACATCCGTCACCGCCACCCCGGTGCCGCCGCGCGCCAGATGCCAGAAATGGTCATCGCCGCGGTCGCTGGCATCGGTTGGCGCTGTGGTCATGGTCTATCCCCTGCATCGGGCTGCACGGCCAGCCCCTCGCACAAAGCATAGCAACAGATTCCCCCAACCCGCGGGTGGCAACCCGCAATGACCCCAGGAGCCCGCGTATGTCGCAGCCCGTCCGGCAGCACCCCTTCTTCCAGCACGACAAATTCCTGCTGGCCACCTTCTCGTCCAACTGCTCCGGCGGCATGACGGTCTCCAGGCTGCCCGATCGCTGGCAGGCGACGATGGAGAACAACATCCAACTGGCGAAATTGCTGGACGACGCCGGCATCGACTTCATGCTGCCGATCGCGCGCTGGATCGGCTACGGCGGCGAGACGGACTTTCACGGCACGGTGCTGGAGACCATGACCTGGGCCGCCACCATCCCAGGCGCACACCAGGCGCATCACCGCCTTTGCCACCATGCACACCGTGGCCAACCATCCGGTGGTGCTGGCCAAGCAGATCGCCACGCTCTCCGAGGCGAGCGGCGGGCGCATCGGCCTGAACATCGTCGCGGGCTGGAACAAGCCGGAATACGACGCGCTGGGCCTGACCCTGCCCGATGACCACGAAACCCGCTACGGCTACGCGCAGGAGTGGTTCGACTTCGTGCGCAAGCTCTGGACCTCCGACCAGCCGTTCGACTGGAATGGCAAATACTGGAAGACCCAGCGCAGCTACGGCTGGCCGCACCCAGTGAGCGCGCCGCCCATCGTCAACGCGGCGGGCTCGGGCCAGGGGCGCGACTTCGCCACCAGCAATGTCGATTTCCTGTTCACGCCGGCGATCGACCTGGCGCGCTCCAGGGACGAAATTGCGCAGCTCAAGGAGCAGGCCGCCTCGAAGGGGCGCAAGGTCGGTGTGCTGACCTTCTCGCATGTCGTCTGCCGCCCGACCGAGGCCGAGGCCAAGGCCGAGCTCCAGCGCCAGCTGGACAATGCCGACTGGGGCGCGGTGGACAACCTGGTGAAGCTGCAGTTCGCCCATGCGCAGAGCTTCCCGCACGATCTGCTGGCGCTGATCCACGAGCGCATGGCCACGGGCCACGGCGGCTTTCCGCTGGTGGGCACGCCCGAACAGGTGGCCGACGGCATCACCCAGCTGCACCACGTGGGCTTTCGCGGCACCACGCTCTCATTCCTGGATTACGTCAAGGAATTCCCGTACTTCCGCGACACCGTGCTGCCCATTCTGTCGGCGCGCGGTATCCGCTGAGAGGGCGCCATGTTGCAACGCGTCTCCCCGGACACCCTGGCCGCTCTGGGCCTGCCCATGCTGGCCGATGCCGCAGGCTTTCGCCTCGCGATGCGCCACTTCGCCGGTTCGGTCTGCGTGCTCACAGCGGAGGGCGACCAAGGCCCCACGGGCTGCGTCGCCAGCTCGGTCAGCTCCTTCAGCGCCGCGCCGCCGGTGCTCGCGTTGAGCCTGGCGCAGCAGAGTTCCACCGCGCAGGCGCTGCGCGTGGGAAGCCCGCTGGGCATCAGCCTGCTGGCACCGGAGGACGAAGCCGTGGCCCAGCGCTTTTCCGGCTTCACCGGTGTGGCGGGGTCAGCGCGTTTTGCGGGTTCCGACTGGCTGGAGCTGGATCCCGGCGCGCAGGTACTGGCCAGCGCAGTGGTCGGCCTGGGCTGCGCAGTCGAGGAAATGATCCCGCGCCATGGTCAGGTACTGGTGCTGGCGCGCGTATGCGCGATCGCGCCCAGCCCCGGCCAGCGGGCGCCGCTGCTGTACTGGCACGGTGCCTACCGGGAACTGCGGGACGGCGGCGCGTGCGCTGGGCCTTGACTGCGGTCCGATGGGCGGCCTGGTCAAGGGAAAATCGACGCGGCGTCCCGGACCGGCACGCAGGTGAAGACCAACTTCGTATGCAACCTGGGCTACGCCGATCACGGCAAGACGCCGCAGCGCCTGGCGCTTGAAGACGCCTGCGCGGTGATTCAAATAATGCGCTGCTCGTCAAAAATGAGCAGCTCGGCCCCGCCATCGGCGAAGTTGGGCACGTCCTGCGCGGCGCGCTGGCCTTCGGGCGAGCCCAGGCCCTGCATCAGCGCCGGCAGCGATTCGGCGGTGAGCGTCGCCACCATGTGGTAGCTCGCCGGCCCCTGGGGCGTGTTGACCGGCCCCTCGCTGATGGTGAACGCCTGAATGCCCGCAATCTGCTTGACGATGGGGACGTGCTTGTTCATGTAGTAGTCCCGGAACGCTGCCGGGTCCTTGGGCTTGCCATACAGAACCACGAGTTTGGCCATGGTGTGTCTCCTTTGAAGGGTGGTTGAAGTGCCCCAGGCCGCAAGGCGGCGGGCAGGCCATGCTACGACATGCCGGGGGCATCGTGCCGTCCAAAAGTAACTTTGAATGAAAAGTGGCTACAACACGCACCCATCCTGCGTTGAAAGCTATCTTTTCAGCGACAACACCAGTACGCCGCCCGCCACCAGCCCAATCCCCAGCCAATCGCGCAGGCCGGGCCGCTCGCCCAGGAAGGCCACGGCAAACAGCGCCACCAGCACCACGCTGAACTTGTCCACCGGCGCCACCTGCGAGGCGTCGCCGATCTGCAGCGCACGGAAGTAGCAGACCCACGAGGCCCCCGTGGCCAGTGCCGAAAGCACCAGGAACACCATGCTCCTGCCCGGCAAGGCCAGCGGGTTGCTCCACTGCCCCGTCGCGAGCACGAAGCCGGTGAGCACCACCAGCACCACCACGGTGCGCACCCAGGTGGCCAGATCCGAGTTGATGCCCGTCACCCCCACCTTGGCGAAGATGGCCGTCAGCGCCGCAAAGCCCGCCGACAGCAGCGCCCAGAAAAACCAGGATTGCGCCTGCGCCATGGTTTCACTCCTCTGCGCCGGGGCGGCGCTGCATGGTGGTGTCCCAATCCGGATTGGCCACGCTCTCACCCGCCGGTTGCTGGTTGCGCGAGTTGGAGCGCCACACGCCGCCCGACCAGTTCAGCTGCGGCTCGGTGCGGTACCAGAACCAGCGCCCATCGGCATCCTGCGCGCGCCAGTTCCAGCCTGCGGGGGCATCGGCCCAGTCGGGCGCACTGCCGCTCTCGTTCATACAACCCCCGTCATTGCGTCCTATCTGGCGCCAGCCAAACGATCATTTTTTCATCGAAAAATGGCTCTAACGCTTACCCATAAAGCGTCACAAGCTCTCTTGTAAATAGCAAATATTTCAGGAATTTCACTGCGCCGCCTCCCGCAGGGTCTGCACCACCGGGCGGCGCAGCACCTCGCGCAGGCCCCACCAGCCGGCCGCCAGCGCCAGCAGCGCGCCGGCGATGCTGCCCGCCAGCGGGATCCACAGGGGCGCCGTCCAGGTGAAATCAAACACGTAAAGCGCCAGCAGCGCGCCCACCACCAGCGCCACGCTGCTGGCGAGCAGGCCCGCCAGCAGCCCCACGCCCGCCAGCTCGGCCCGCTGCACCTGGCGCAGCAGCCGCCCCGAGGCGCCCAGCGCGCGCATCACGGCGAATTCGCGCGCGCGCTCCTCGCGCGTGGCCGTCACCGCCGCAAACAGCACGATCAGGCCCGCCGCCAGCGTGAAGGCAAAGAGGAACTGCACCGCGCCGATCACCTGCGCCAGCACGCCCTGCACCTGCGCCAGCGTGGCGCTCAGGTCCACATTGGTGACGTTGGGAAATTGCCGCACCAGTGCGTTGTCAAAACCCGGCTGGTCCGGCGCGCGGTAGGCGGCCAGGTAGGTGATGGGCACCTCGGGCATCTCGGCCAGCGGGTAGAGCACGAAGAAGTTGGCGCGCATCGAGCTCCAGTCCACCTTGCGCAGGCTGGTGATGCGCGCCTGGCTCTGCATGCCCGCGATGTCGAAGGTCAGCAGGTCGCCCATCTTCAGGCCCAGGGTCTTGGCCAGACCTTCTTCCACGCTCACCGCATCCGCCTCGCCGGGTGTCCAGCGCCCGGCGGTGATGCTGTTGTGCGCGGGCGCATCCAGGCTGTGCGAGAGGTTGAATTCGCGCTCCACCAGGCCCTGCGCGCGGTCATCCGGGTAATCGGCGGCGCTCACCGGCTTGCCGTTCACCGCCACCAGCCGGCCGCGGAACATCGGGTACCAGTCGTAGTGCTCTACGCCCACGCTGGCCAGCAGCGCGCGGAAATCCCGGGCCTGATCGGGCTGGATGTTGATGACGAAGCGGTCGGGCGCATTGGCGGGCGTGGCCTGGCGCCAGCTGGCGATCAGATCGGTGCGCAGCAGCACCAGCAGCACCAGCGCCAGCAGCCCCACGGCCAGGCTGCTGACCTGCACCACCGCGTAGGCCGGGCGCGCGGCGATCTGGCGCGTGGCCAGCACCAGCCAGCCCGGGGCGCGCGATTCCCGCACGCTTTTGCGCAATACCCACACCGCCAGCCATGCCAGCAGCGCAAACAGCAGCACCGCCACGGCAAAGCCGCCGACGGCGATCAGGCCCAGACGCCAATCACGGCTGACGATGAGCAGCAGCGCGGCAAAGCCCGCCATGCCCAGCAGCAGCACCGCCGCGGACGCGGGCTTGATGCCGCCCAGATCGCGCCGGATGACGCGCAGCGGCGGCACGCGCGCCAGCTGCAGCACCGGCGGCAGGCCAAACGCCGCCAGCAGGGTAAGGCCCACGCCCAGCCCCAGCAGCGCGGGCCAGGCGCTGGCGGCAGGCAGGCCCGCGGGCACCAGCCCCGCCAGCAGCCAGACGAAGACCCAGTGCACGACCCAGCCCAGCAGCACGCCCAGCAGGCTGGCGAACAGGCCCACCAGCGCGAATTCCACCAGGTAGGCCGCGGCAATGCCGCGCTGCGCCTGGCCCAGCACGCGCAACAGCGCCGCGCCATCCAGATGCCGCGCGGCAAACGCGCGCGCCACCAGCGCCACCGCCACGGCGGCCAGCAGCGCCGCCAGCAGGGCGACGAGGTTCAGAAACTGCTGGGCGCGGTCCAGCGTCTGGCGCATTTCGGGCCGGCCGCTTTCCAGCGATTCCACCCGCACGCCGCGCACGCCCGGCGCCTGGGCCTGCTGCTGCGCCCAGGCGGTGTAGCGCGCCACGGCATCGCCCTGGCCCGCCACCGCGAAGCGCCAGGTGATGCGGCTGGCGGGCTGCACCAGCGCCGTGGCGGGCAGATCGGCCACATTCATCAGCACGCGCGGCGCAAAGCCCATGAAGCCGCTGCCGCGGTCGGGCTCCAGCGTGATGACGCGGGCGATGGCCAGTTCGGCATCGCCCAGCCAGAGGGCATCGCCCACCTTCAAGTCCAGCGCCCCCAGCAGTGGCGCATCCACCCAGACCTGGCCCGGCGCGGGGATGCCCTGCGTCGCCGCGCCGGGCTGATCGGGCGCTGCCGCCGTTTGCACCTGCCCGCGCAGGGGGTAGCCGGGCGCCACGCCCTTGAGCGCCACCAGGCGGCTGGCGCCGCCCCGCGCATCGTCCGCGCGCGCCATGGTGGGGAAGGACAGCGTGCCCACGCCCGCGAGGCCGAGAGCGCGGGCTTGATCCACAAAGGCTTCGGGCGTGGCCTGGTCGCTGGCGATCACCACATCACCCCCCAGCAGCTGCACCGCGTCGCGCTGCAGGCCGCCCTGCAGCCGGTCGGCCAGAAAGCCCACCGCGCTGAGCGCCGCCACCGCCAGCAGCACCGCCAGCATCAGCAGGCGCAATTCGCCCGCGCGCAGATCGCGCCAGAGCGCACGCCAGCCCAGCCGCAGGGGCGAAGGTGGACGAATGGTGGGGGCAGGAGCAGGGGCTTGCATGGATGCCATGATTGTCTCTAAAGTGCGAACCTCCCCTTGGAGCATTGCGGCGGCGGGAATATCCGGCGCTCAAGATGCATCTAAACCGGCAGAACCATTCCAAAAAGACACGCCATGACAACACAAACCGTCCACCTCAAGGCCAAGACCGAAGCCGCCAACGGCACGATCGCCTTTCACCTGGAAAAACCCCAGGGGTTTGAATTTCGGCCCGGCCAGGCCATTGACGTGATCCTGGCCGACGCGGGCGAGGCGCGCAACACCGGCGATGGGCGCCATGCGTTTTCCATCGTCAGCGCGCCGCACGAGGACGAACTGGTGGTGACCACGCGCATGCGCGACAGCACCTTCAAAAAAGCGCTGGGCAGCATCCCGATCGGCGGGGTGGTGGAAATTGATGGCCCGTTCGGCTCGCTCACGCTGCACAAGAAGGTGGAGCGCGCGGGCGTGCTGATCGCCGGCGGAATCGGCATCACGCCGTTCATGAGCATGCTGCGCGATGCGGCGCACCGCCAATCGCCGCAGCCGCTGGCGCTGCTGTATTCCAACCGCCGTCCGGAGGACACCGCCTTTCTCGCCGAGTTGCAGCAGATGGAAAAAACCAACCCGCATTTCAAGCTGGTGGCGACGATGACCGACATGGCCAAGTCCAGCCAGAGCTGGAATGGCGAGACCGGCGTCATCGATGCCGACTACGTCAAGCGCGCCACGGCCCACCTGCCAGCGCCCATCTTCTACCTCTGCGGCCCGCCCGGCATGGTGGAGGCCATGCGCAACATGCTGGCCGAGGCCGGCTACGACGAAGACGACGTGCGCAGCGAAGAGTTCTACGGTTATTGAAGGAGCGGGAAATGGCATTCGCGGCAATGCAACTCAAGGACACGCTGGGTCCCATCGGCGATGTGCAGCTCGTGAAAATGGCGCTGGCCGGCGAGAAGCAGGCCTTCATCTCCATCATGCGCCGCTACAACCAGCTGCTGTTCCGCACCGCGCGCAGCATCCTGAAGAACGACGCCGAGGCCGAAGAGGCGCTGCAGGACGGCTATCTGCGCGCCTGGAAGGCGCTGGCCACCTTCCGCGCCGACGCCAGGCTCTCCACCTGGCTGGTGCGCGTCGTCGCCAACGAGGCGCTGGGGCGCCTGCGCCGCAGGCATGGCGAGGTCATTCCGCTGGACGCCGCGATGCTGATCCCCGATGCCGACGTACAGTCCCATTTCATTGCCGACGCCAATGAGCAACCCGAAGGAGCCGCCATGCGCGAAGAAATCCGCAAGCTGCTGGAAAACCGCATCGACCGCCTGCCCGATGCCTACCGCACCGTGTTCATGCTGCGCGCCGTGCAGGAAATGAGCGTGGAGGAAGTCGCCCACGCGCTGCAGATCCCCGAAGCGACGGTGCGCACGCGGTTCTTTCGCGCGCGCGGGCTGCTGCGCGAGGGCCTGGCGAGCGAGATCGACGTGACCCTGGGCGATGCGTTCTCGTTTGACGGCGAACGCTGCGACCGCATCGTCGAGCGCACGCTGGAGCGCACGCTGGCCGAAGGTTTCTTCCGGGCGGCCTGAGAACAGCCGGGCCCGCGGAGCATGAGGTGGCGCCATGAACAGCGTGCTCGGGCATCTGGGACGCTGGCTGGCGCATTACCTGGCCCGGCGCAGCCCGCGCCATGACGCGCTCTCCACCACCTCGGGCGCGCAGCTCAGGGCGCTGCTGCAGCCCGGCGACGTGCTGCTGGTCGATGGCGACACGCGCATCAGCACCGCCATCAAATACCTGACGCAATCGACCTGGTCGCACGCGGCGCTGTACGTCGGCGGCGCGCCGTTTGCCGGCACCGACCACGCCCGCCATTGCCTGGTCGAGGCCGATCTGAACGCCGGCGTGCGCAGCCTGGCGATTGACGAATACACCCAGGTGCCCACGCGCATCTGCCGCGCCGTGGGCCTGAGCGAGGCCGAGCGCCAGGCGCTGGTGGCGTTTGCCATCGCCCGCATCGGCGAGGCCTACGACCTGCGCAACGTGATCGACCTGGCGCGCTACCTGCTGCCCACGCCGCCCATACCGGTGCGCTTTCGCCGCCGCATGATCGCGCTGGGCAGCGGCGCGCCGACGCGCGCCATCTGCTCCACGCTGATCGCCGAGGCCTTCCAGGCCATCGACTACCCCATACTGCCGCTCATCGAACACCGGCCCGAGCCCACCGCCGTCTGTCCGGCCTGCACCGCCGAGGTGCTGCACATCCGCGACCATTCGCTGTTCACCCCGCGCGACTTCGATGTGTCGCCCTACTTCGAGATCATCAAACCGAAAATCGCCACCGGCTTTGATTTCCGCCATCTGGTGTGGGACCGCACCAGCGAGCCGGCTCAGAGCGAACAACCCGCCTGATGGCGCGTCCCGCCGGTGACAAGGCCAGGCCTGTGTTTTTTGGTGGCTTCTGGCATGCTTGCCGCCACAAGCTTCAACCTGGAAGCGGCCTGGTGAAATCTCAAGTTGCGGGAGCCGCTCCCACAATCAATACAAACTTCACAGGGACCCATCCATACATTCAAGGGACGGCAGCGTGACAGCAACACAGGCTGAGGTTTTGGTCATTGGCGGCGGCCTGGCGGGCATCGTCAGCGCGCTGGAGTTGCTGCGCGCGGGCAAGCGCGTCACCTTGATCGACCGCGACACGCCCGAACGTTTTGGCGGCCTCGCGCTCTGGGCCTTTGGCGGCATGGCGCTGGTGGGAACGCCCTTGCAGGCGCGCGCCAAAATCAAGGACAGCCCGGAAATCGCGCTGGCCGACTGGCTGCGCTTTGGCGAGCTGGCGCCCGACGACCACTGGCCGCTGCAATGGGCCAAATACTACGTGGAGCACAGCCGCGCGCAGGTGCACGATTGGCTGCTGGCCCATGGCCTGAAGTTCATGCCCGCGGTGCAACTGGTGGAGCGCGGGCGCCACGGCGATGGCAACAGCGTGCCGCGCTACCACATTGTCTGGGGCACCGCGCGCCACCTGACGCGCACGCTCATCGCCGCGCTGCTGGCGGCCGACCAGGGGCGGCTCACGCGGCTGCACCGCCACCGCGTGACGGCGCTCGATACGCAGAACGGGCGCATCACCGGCGCCGTGGCCGTCAACGAAGCCACCGGCGCCGAGGTGCGCCTGCAGGCCGATGCCGTGGTGCTGGCCATGGGCGGCATCAACGGCAGCCATGAGGAAGCACGCCGCAACTGGCCCAAGGACCGCCCGCTGCCCGCCGCCATGCTCAACGGCGCGCACCCGTTCGCCGACGGGCGCATGCACCACTGGGCGGCCAGGCACATGGGCGCGCAGATCACGCATGCGGGCGAAATGTGGAACTACGCCGCGGGCATTCCGCACCCGTTTCCGCATTTCCCGGGCCACGGCCTGTCCTTGATCCCGGCCAAGTCCGCGCTCTGGCTGGACCACGCGGGCCGGCGCATAGGCCCCGAGCCGCTGGTGACCGGCTTCGACACCCACTGGCTGTGCCAGCAGGTGGCCGCGCAGCCCAAGCCCTGGACCTGGCAGCTGATGAACTGGCGCATCGCGGCCAAGGAATTCGCGATCTCGGGCGCGGAGCACAACCAGCGCATCCGCGATCGGCAGTTTCCGTGGTTTCTCAAGGAAACCCTGCTGGGCAACCACCGGCTGCTGCGCCAGATGCAGCGCCAAAGCCCGCATTTTCTCGTCGCCGATACCCTGCGCGAGCTGGCGAACCGGATGAACCAGCTGACGGCCTCGCTGGATATCGACCCGGCCGTGCTGCAGGCCACGGCAGACCGCTTTGACGCCCATTTCAGCCACGGCAGGCCCGAGGATGATGCACAGGTGCGCCGCATCCTGCAGGCGCGCGCCTGGGGCCCGGACAAGCTGCGCACCAGCCGGCCCGCGCCGCTGCAAAAGCCCGGCAGCGGCCCCTTCATCGCCCTCCACACCCAGCTCATCACGCGCAAAAGCCTGGGCGGGCTGCAGACCGACCTGCACAGCCGCGCGCTCGACGCGCGGGGCGCGCCCATCGCCGGCCTGTACTGCGTGGGCGAGGCGGCAGGTTTTGGCGGCGGGGGCGCCAGCGGCAAGCGATCCCTTGAAGGCACGTTTCTGCCCGGCTGCATCCTCACCGCGCAGGCCGCGGCGCGTTCCATCATCCAAGGAGCCTAGACATGGGTCTTGCCTATTCCGCCACCGTCGCCGATTGGCGGCAGGCCGCGCGCAAGCGCCTGCCGCATTTCTACTTTGACTACATAGCCGGCGGCGCGGGCGAGGAGCGCACGCTGGCCGCCAACGCGCAGACCTTTGCCGATCTGCGGCTGCGCCAGCGCGTGATGGTGAACGTCGAAGGCGCAAGCACCCAGGCCCACATCGCCGGGGAAAGCTGCGCGCTGCCGCTGGCGCTGGCGCCCGTGGGGCTGGCGGGGCTGGCCGCCGCGCGCGGCGAGGTGCAGGCGGCGCGCGCCGCCAAGGCCTTTGGCGTGCCGTTCACGCTCTCCACCGTGGGCGTCTGCCCGCTTGCGGAAGTGGCGGCGGCCACGCAGTCGCCGTTCTGGTTTCAGCTCTACATGCTGCGCGATCGCGGCGCGGTGCAGGCGCTGCTGCAGGACGCCTGGCAGAGCGGCTGCCGCACGCTGGTCTTCACCGTGGACCTGGCCGTGACCGGCCCGCGCTGGCGCGACGTGCGCCACGGCGTGACGGCCACCGGCACGCGCCCGGGGCTGATCCGGCTGCTTCAGGTGCTGGCCCGCCCCGGCTGGGTGCGCCGGGTGGCGCTTGCGGGCAAGCCGCTGACCTTCGGCAACCTGGCCTCGCAGGTGCCCGGCGCGCGCGATCTGAACGCCTTCCGCGCCTGGGTGGATGCGCAGTTCGACCCCAGCGTGACCTGGCAGGACATCGCCTGGCTGCGCGGGCAATGGAAGGGGCGGCTGCTGATCAAAGGCATCCTCTGCACCGAAGATGCGCAGGCCGCCGTCGATGCGGGCGCGGACGGCATCGTCGTCTCCAACCACGGCGGGCGCCAGCTCGACTCTGCTCCCGCGACGGCCAGCGCGCTGCCCGCGATTGCGCAGGCAGTCGGCGAAAAGACCGAGGTGCTGGTCGATGGCGGCGTGCGCAGCGGCGTGGACGTGTTCAAGGCGCTGGCGCTGGGCGCGCGCGGCGTGCTTATAGGCCGACCCTGGGTCTGGGCGCTGGCGGCCGAGGGCGAGGCCGGCGTGCGCCGGCTGCTGGCGCACTGGCAGCAGGAGCTCAAGGTGACCATGATGCTCACGGGCGTGACGCGCGTGCAGGACATCCACGCGGCGCATCTTGAACGCAATCCATGGAACCAAAACAAGTGCTAACGCTTGGCTGGAAAGCGCCGTCAGCTATCAACAACATAGTCCATGCCCTTTGACGAACCGGAGACACTGCGATGAACGGCGCCCAAGCCCTGCTCAAGACCCTCGCCGATGCCGGCGTTGACGTCTGCTTCACCAACCCCGGCACCAGCGAGATGCACTTCGTCGCCGCGCTGGACAGCGAGCCGCGCATGCGCGCCGTGCTGGCGCTGTTCGAGGGCGTGGCCACCGGCGCGGCCGACGGCTACGCGCGCATGGCGGGCAAGCCCGCCGCCACGCTGCTGCACCTGGGCTGCGGGCTGGGCAATGGCCTGGCCAACCTGCACAACGCGCGCAAGGGCAAGGTGCCGGTGCTCAACATCGTGGGCGACCACGCCACCAGCCACGTGAAGTACGACGCGCAGCTGCAGTCCGACATCGAGACCGTGGCGCGCAATGTCTCGCCCGGCTTTGTGCGCACCTCGCAATCCACGGCGGATTTGTCCCGGGACGCGCTGGCGGCGCTCGCCGCCGCGCGCGGCCTGCCGGGGCAGGTGGCCACGCTGATCCTGCCCGCCGATGTCTCCTGGGGCGAAGGCGGCGTGCCGTCTGCCGCCGCGCCGCCCACGACAGCGTCCGCCGCCGATGACGCCACCGTGGCGCGCATCGCCGAGCTCCTGCGTTCGGGCGAGAAAGTCGCGCTGCTGCTGGGTGGCCACGCTCTGCGCGAAAACGCGCTGTTGCCGGCCGCCCGCATTGCCTCGCAGACCGGCGCGGCACTGATCGCCGAATGCTTTCCCACGCGCATGGAGCGCGGCGCAGGGCTGCCGAACGTGGAGCGCATCGCCTACCTGGCAGAGCTTGCCGGCGTGCAGCTCGCGGCCTACAAACACCTGGTGCTGGTCGATGCCAAATCACCCGTCTCCTTCTTCGCCTACCCGGGCAGGAAGAGCGACCTCGTGCCCGAAGGCTGCCAGGTGCATACCCTCGCCAGCCCCGCGCAGGATGCGGCGGCCAGCCTGCACAAGCTGATGACCGCGCTGAACGCCGCCAGTGCCGCGCCCCTGCTGCAGCCCGCCCTGCGCCCGGTGCGCCCCACGGGCAAGCTGACCGCGCCCAAGGTCTGCAAGGCGGTGGCGCATCTGCTGCCCGAGAACGCCATCCTGATCGACGAGGCCATCACCTCCGGCCTGATGCTGGGCGTGATGACGGCCGGCTGCCCGCGCCACGATCTCATCACGCTGACCGGCGGCGCCATCGGCCAGGGCCTGCCCAACGCCGTGGGCGCGGCCGTGGCCTGCCCCGATCGCCCGGTGGTGGCGCTCATCGGCGACGGCACCGCCATGTACACCCTCCAGGCGCTGTGGAGCATGGCCCGCGAGCAACTCAACGTCACGGCCATCATCTTCAACAACGCAAGCTACTCGGTGCTCAACGTCGAGCTCGACCGCGTGGGCGCCGGCGGCGGTGGCGGGCCCAAGGCGCGCGCGCAGCTCGATCTGCACGGCCCGCAGCTCAACTTCGCCCAGCTCGCCCAGGGCATGGGCGTGCACGCGGTGCGTGCCGGCACGGCGGAGGACTTCTGTCAGGCGTTTGAATACGCCCAGGCGCAGCCGGGGCCACACCTGATCGAGGCGCTGGTGCCCGAATCGCTCGCCGGCGCCAAGCGCCGCGTGCTGCCCTGGATGCTGCGCGCCCTGCCCAGCCTGCCGCCTGCGGTGGCGCAAGCGATCAAGCGCAAGATCGCGCCCTAGGGATGTCCCTAGGCTTCACCCGCCCTGCGGCACATCCTCGCGACTGCCCGCGCGCCGCAGCTTGCCATCGGTGCCGAAGGTGGCGGTGAAGATCATCGCGCGCGTCGGGCCGTCGAGCCATTTCCAATCCCAATCGGTTTCGCGGCTCGGGTCGTAGGTCACCTTGCGCGCCGGCTGCCCCAGCAGGCGGCGCACCGCCTGCTGGTCCATGCCCGGCTGCACGCGGGCAAAATTCTCGGGCGTGAGCACCTGCGTCAGCGCCGTCATGGTGCCGCCCGCGGCGATCGTGATCATGTAGTTCACATGGCCCTCGGGCTGGCGGTTGTACTCGAAGGTGCTGGCGCCATCCGCCTCGGGCCAGATGCGCGCCGGCTCACCGAAGCGTGCGCGCACATCGGCCTCGGTCGAGATGCCGGGCTGCAGCTCGCTGATGCTTTGCATGTCGCACCCCGCCAGAGCAAAGCCCAGCAGGCAAGTGGCGACGACAGAAACCTTGCGAAGCAGAGGATGCATGGGTGGTACCGGTAAAATCCGTGGCTGACAAAGGTTGAGCCATGTATCTTATTCGCCGCCCTGACTACCAGTCCGACACCACCCAGTTCATACAGCAGTTGCGCGAGCAAAAGCCTGGCCTGGAAAAGCGCCAGTTCGACGGCAGGGAGCTGCTCTGGGACAAGAAGGTCGACCGCACGCTCTGGCAGGACCTGCGCGCCGGTCGCGTGCACCAGAAGGCCTACGTCTATTACTCGTTCGATCAGAACGGCAACGACTCCATTCCCACATAAATCCGGCTCTGGCGCAATACCAGCAAGCGCGAGCAGCTCTTCATTGAATAGCGAAACTCTGTTACCCGAGCCCGCCGCCCTGCCCGCCGTGGTGGATCAGGTGGCGCTCGCCAGGCTCTACGGCGAGCCGCTCTTCAAGCTGCCGCAGGATCTCTACATCCCGCCCGACGCGCTGGAAATTTTCCTCGAAGCCTTCGAGGGGCCGCTCGATCTGCTGCTCTACCTGATCCGCAAGCAGAACTTCAACATCCTCGACATCCCCATGGTCGGCGTCACGCGCCAGTACCTGGCCTACGTGGATGAAATCCGCAGTCGCAATCTGGAGCTGGCGGCCGAATACCTCTTGATGGCGGCCATGCTGATCGAGATCAAGTCGCGCATGCTGCTGCCGGTGCGCCCGCCAGAACCCGGCCAGGAGCCCGAGGACCCGCGCGCCGAACTCGTGCGCCGCCTGCTCGAATACGAAAAGATCAAACTCGCCGCGCAGCAGATCAGCGAATGGCCCCAGTCCGGACGCGACTTCCTCAAGGCGCAGGTGTTCATCGAGCAAAGCCTGCAACCGCGCTTTCCCGAGGTCTCGATCGCCGAGCTGCAGGAGGCCTGGGCCGACATCCTGCGTCGCGCCAAGCTGGTGCAGCGCCACCAGATCACGCGCGAGGAGCTCTCGGTGCGCGAGGTGATGAGCCAGGTGCTCAAGCGCCTGCAAGGCCAGCGCTTCACCACGTTCGAAGCGCTGTTCACTCCTGAAAAAGGCGTGCCCTTGCTGGTCGTGACCTTTGTCGCGCTGCTCGAACTGGCCAAGGAAGCGCTGGTGGAAGTCACGCAGGCCGAGGCCTTCGCGCCGATCTACCTGCGCCTGGCCTACACGCCGGCCTGAGCCTCAGGCTCGCGCAGGCGCCGGTACAGCGTGCCGCGCGATATCCCCAGCAGGCGCGCCGTGCGCTGCACATTGCCGCCCTGCTCCGCCAAGGTCTGCTGTATCAGCTGCCGGCTGTGCGCACGCAGCGTCGCTGCAGGCAGCTGCTCCGGTCTGTGATCCTGCACCACCGGCTGCACCTCGGGTAGCGCCAACTGCGCCGCCGGCAGCTCCCAACCTGCCAGCGCCAGCGCCCCATCGCACAGCTGCGCCTGCACCCACAGGCCAAGGCCGCTGGCCAGGCGCAACGGGCGGGCGGCTTCGGCATGCGCCATGCCCAGCAGGCCGCGCATATCGATTGCCAACAGCTCCAGGGCCGACAGCGGCTGGCGCACCGGCGCCGCACAGCCCAGCAAGCGCGCGCCCGCTTCGTTGGTCCAGACCAGGGAGCCGTCGGCCGCGATGCCGGCCAGCCCTTCCAGCGGCGAGCCCAGCAGCGACGGATGCGTCTGAAAACGAAGCACCAACTGATCGCGCGCCTGCGCCCGCAGCAAGGCATTCTCGATCGTCGTCGCGTACAGCCCGACCATGGCCGCCGGGTCAAAACCGAAGGCCTGGTCCTCCACCGTCACATCGAGCACGCCCACCAGCGCCCCCTGCGCATTGCGGATCGGCGCGGCGGCGCAGCGCAGCGCATGCAAGCCTTCAAAATAATGCTCAGAGCCCGTCACGGTGCATGCCTGGCCAGTCGCCACCACGATGCCCGGCGCATTCGTGCCCACCTGCGCTTCGGCCACGCACACGCCAGCGCGCGCCACGCCATGCATCAGCATTCTGGGGCCCGTTGGCGCGGGCGTGGCATACAGCATCACGCCGTCGCCATTGGTCAGCAGCACATGGGCGCCGGTACCGCTCAAGGCCTGCTCCAGGGTCTGCAGCGGCGGCTGCGCCAGCTCCAGCAGCCCGCGGCTGCGCTCGCGCGCAGCGTGCTGGCGGCTGGCCGACACCGGTTCGAACGCCACCTTCTGGCGCTGATTGGAAGACACCCGCAAGCAGCGCATCCACGACTGGATCACCGCCTCGCTGATCAGACCCGAAGGCCGCAGACCCCGTTCAAAAAAATCGGTACGCGCCCGCTGCACCCGCTCGGCATGCGTGGGCGCGAAAACCTGATGCGGTGCAGGGGCCGTGGTGCCCAATGAGTTCACAGACATGCGCTTTATCGTCCTCCTGATGGGACCAGTGTTCCAGTTTTGGACAGAAGTGGCATCAGGGTTAGTCCTAGGCCGGTTCTTCCGGCGTTTTCAGGGATGCTAGGTGCAGCTTTATTTGCAACCCTTCCGAGGAGACACCCCATGAGAATCCGCACCTCCGCGCTGGCACTGGCCGCAGTGTTGGCACTGGCCGCGGGCAGCAGCTGGGCCGCCAAGGGCGTTGACGGCGCGTCCATCCAGGCCAACACCGCCAAGACCGAGCAATGGCCGTCGATCGGCCTGGACTACGCCGAAACGCGCTTCAGCAAGCTCACTCAGGTCAACACCCAAAACGCCAAGGACCTCGGCCTGGTCTGGTCCTACAACCTGGAGAGCACGCGCGGCATCGAAGCCACGCCACTGGTCGTCGACGGCGTGATGTACGTCTCCGCCGCATGGAGCGTGGTGCACGCCATCAATGCCAAGACCGGCGAGCGCCTGTGGACCTACGACCCCAAGGTCAACAAGGGCACCGAAGGTTTCAAGGGCTGCTGCGACGTGGTCAACCGCGGGGTGGCGCTGTGGAAGGGCAAGGTTTTCGTCGGCGCCTACGACGGCCGCTTGATCGCACTCGATGCCGCCACGGGCAAGGAAGTCTGGTCCAAGAATACCTTTGAAGGCCAAAAGGGCTCCTACACCATCACCGGCGCGCCGCGTGTGTACAAGGGCAAGGTCATCATCGGCAACGGGGGCGCCGAATACGGCGTGCGCGGCTACATCACCGCTTACGACGCCGACAGCGGCGAGCAAAAGTGGCGTTTCTATACCGTGCCGGGCGACCCCGCCAAGCCCTATGAGAGCAAGGCCCTGGCGGACGCCGCCAAGACCTGGGACCCGGCCGGCAAGTACTGGGAACATGGCGGTGGCGCCACGGTCTGGGACACCATGGCCTTCGATCCCGAGCTGAACACGATGTACATCGGCACCGGCAACGCCTCGCCCTGGTCCGCCAAGGAGCGCAGCCCCGCCGGCGGCGACAACCTCTACATCGGCTCCATCGTCGCCATCAACCCGGATACCGGCGAGTACAAGTGGCACTACCAGGAGACCCCGAGCGACAACTGGGACTACACCTCCACGCAGCCGATGATCCTGGCGGACATGAAGATCGACGGCAAGCAGCGCAAGGTCATATTGCACGCGCCCAAGAACGGCTTCTTCTTCGTGATCGACCGCACCAACGGCAAATTCATTTCGGCCAAGAACTTCGTGCCGGTGAACTGGGCCACCGGCTACGACAAGAACGGCCGCCCGATTGAAATCCCCGCCGCGCGCGAAGGCGACAAGCCCTACGACGCCATTCCAGGCCCGTTTGGCGCCAAGAACTGGATGCCGATGTCCTACAACCCGCAGACCGGGCTGGCCTATTTCCCGGCCCAGCACATTCCGCTGGTGATGCAGGACAACAAGGACTGGAAGTTCAACAAGGCCGAGCCTGGCTTCCCCATGTCGGGCACGGGCTGGAACCTGGCCAAGCTCCTGCCGGCCGTTGCGCCCGAGAGCAAGCCCTTTGGCCGCCTGATCGCCTGGGACCCGGTCAAGCAGAAGGAAGCCTGGCGCGTGGAGCAGGTCTCGCCCTGGAACGGCGGCACGCTGACCACCGCGGGCAACCTGGTGTTCCAGGGCACGGCCGACGGCCGCATGGCGGCCTACAACGCCAAGGACGGCAGCAAGCTCTGGGAAACCCCGGTGGGCACCGGCGTGGTGGCCGCGCCCATGACCTATCTGCTGGACGGCAAGCAGTACGTCTCCGTCGCCGTCGGCTGGGGCGGTGTGTACGGCCTGATGAACCGCGCCACCGAGCACCAGGGGCCGGGCACGGTCTTCACCTTCGCCGTCGGCGGCAACGCCAAGATGCCGGACTTCGTCGCCTACCAGCAGGGCAAACTGGTGCAGGGCGTCGAGTACGACCCCAAGAAGGTCGACGCCGGCGCGGCGCTGTACGTGGGTAACTGCCTGTTCTGCCACGGCGTGCCGGGCGTGGACCGCGGCGGCAACATCCCCAACCTGGGCTACCGCGACGCCAGCATCATCAGCAACCTGGACAAGTTCGTCTTCAAGGGCCCGGCGTTCGAGCGCGGCATGCCGGACTTCACCGGCAAGCTCTCCAACGACGATGTGCAGGCCATCAAGGCCTTCATCCAGGGCACGGCGGATGCGGTACGGCCCAAGTAACTGAAACGCCTATCTGAAAATGCAACCGCCGGCGTCCAAGCCGGCGGTTTTTTTATTCGCCAAGCAAGCGCTGCATCAGGCCGCGCGTCGAGGCATCCACGCCCCACCACTGGCCGCTCTCCTGGCGCGACTGCAGATCGCCCGCGAGCTGCTTGCCCAGTTCCACGCCCCACTGGTCGAAACTGTTGATGCCCCAGACCGCGCCCGAGACGAACACCCGGTGCTCGTAGAGCGCAATCAGCGCGCCCAATGAGGCGGGATCGAGCTGCTCCAGCAGCAGAAAGGTGCTGGGGCGGTTGCCCGGGCAACGCCGCTCGGGCGCAGCACCGCCACGCCCCAGCATCAGCGCCTGTGCCTGCGCAATCGCGTTGACCACCAGGCTTTCATGGTGCTGCGCCAGGTATTTGCCGCCATGGCGCAGCGCGACAAACTCCACCGGAATCAACTCCTGCCCCTGGTGCAGCATCTGGAAGAACGCATGCTGCCCGTTGGTGCCCGGCTCGCCCCAGACGATGGGCGCCGTCGGCACCATGAGCGGCTCGCCCGCGCGCGTCACCTGCTTGCCGTTGCTTTCCATCTCCAGTTGCTGCAGATAGGCCGTCAGGCGCCGCAAGCCGTGGCTGTAGGGCGCGATGCAGCGGCTGGGCGCGTGCGCAAAGTTGCGGTACCAGACATCGAGCAATCCGAGGCGCAGCGGCAGATTGGCGGCGTCGGGCGCAATCAAAAAGTGAGCATCCATCGCATGCGCACCCTGCAGCAAAGCCCTGAAACGCTCTGCACCGATGGCGATTGCGATCGGCAGCCCTATGGCCGACCAGAGCGAATAGCGCCCGCCCACCCAGTCCCAGAAACCCAGCGTGCGCGTGATGCCGAAACGCGCTGCTGCGTCCACCTGGGTGGTCAGCGCGACAAAATGCCGCGCAATCGACAGCGGCTGCGTCGCATCCGTGCTGCCCCCCTGCGCCAGAAACCAGGTGCGCGCCGAATGCGCGTTGAGCATGGTCTCCGCCGTGCCGAATGACTTGGAGGCGACGATGAACAGCGTGCTCTCGGCGCGTACGCGGCGCAGCACATGGCCCAGCTCATGGCCATCGACGTTGGAGACGAAATGCAGACATTTGCCGGCGTCATGCCAGTCTTCCAGCGCCTGCACCACCACCTCAGGCCCGAGGTGCGAACCGCCAATGCCGATATGCACCACGTCGGTGATCGCGCTATCCCGCCGTACCTGTTCAGCCAGCGCCAGCATGCTCTCCAGCGTGGCATGCACCTCGGCCAGCGCCGCGCGCACGGATGCGCTCCAGCGCTGCGCGATGGGGGACGCCGCCAGCAGCCCCCCATCCGCCGGCGTGCGCAGCAGCCAATGCATCGCCGCGCGGTCTTCGCTCGTGTTGACGCACTCACCGGCAAACATCGCATCGCGCCACGCCGGTACACCACGTTCACCGGCCAATTGCCGCAGCAGCACTTCGGTCGCGGGGCGAATCAGGTTCTTGGAGAGATCGGCGAACACCCACGGCGCCTGCTGCGACAGCGCTGCCAACCGACCGCCGTCCTCGGCGAATGCTTCGCCCAGGTCCAGCGACTGGATGTCAGTCGCCCAATGCTGCTGCAGCGCAGCCCAGGCCGGGGTTTGGTCACAGGCAACCATCAGGCTTGCATCAGCGCTTCCAGCGTGCGCGCATCCACCGCGAAGCTGCGGATACCTTCGGCGAGCTTTTCCGTCGCCATCGCGTCCTCATTGAGCGCAAAGCGAAAACCGGCTTCATCGAATTGAACAAAATCGACAGGTGCCGCCTGTGCGGCTTGCGCATCCAGCGCACGCGCCAAAGGCTGCTGGTTCTCAGCCAGCTCCTGCATCAAAGCGGGTGCGATCGTCAGCAGATCGCAGCCCGCCAGCGCCCGGATCTGCCCGGCATTGCGAAAACTCGCGCCCATGATCTCGGTGGCAATGCCGAAATGCTTGTAATAGTCAAAGATGCGCCGGACCGATTGCACGCCCGGGTCATTGCCCCCTGCCATCGCCGCTTCATCCCAGCGATTGCCGGCTGCCTTCTTGAACCAGTCGTAGATGCGACCGACAAACGGTGAGATCAGCTGCACCTTGGCCTGTGCGCAGGCGATGGCCTGGGCAAAGGAGAACAGCAGCGTCATGTTGGTGTGGATACCCCGCGCTTCCAGCCGCCGCGCAGCTTCAATCCCCTCCCAGGTACTGGCGAGCTTGATCAGCACGCGGTCAATATGGATGCCTTCGGCTTCGTACAGCCCTATGAGCTGCTGCGCACGCGTGACCATGGCCTCGGTATCAAACGACAGGCGCGCATCGACCTCGGTGGACACGCGGCCCGGGATCACCGAGAGGATCTCGCAGCCAAAGCGCACGATCAGCCGGTCCATCTGCTCATCCAGAGAGCGCTCATGCCAGCGCGCCTTGTTGGCCTGCAGCAAAGGCGCATAGTCGCTTTTCTGCACGGCCTTGAGGATCAGCGAGGGATTGGTCGTCGCATCCTGCGGCGCAAAGCGCGCGAGTTCATGGAAATCGCCCGTATCCGCCACCACGGTGGTCATGCTTTTGAGCGCCTGCAATTGGTTCACATTTCACCTCGCTTGCACAATAGCCTAGCCGCTTCATGGGCTGCTTCATGAAAAAAGCCGCCCGAAGGCGGCTTTCGCTGAATCAGGCACTACCCACAGGGTAGCGGCTTCATCAGAAGTTGTGGCGAACACCAATGGTGTAGCTGTTCCGGCGGTCGACACGCAGGTAGTCAGCGTACGCAAAGGTACGCTTGGACAGGCTGTACTTGCCTTCCAACACGAAGTTGGTGCGCTTGCCAGCTGCATTCTTGGTATCACGGGTGATATCCAGAGTGGCCGAAGCAGCGCCGAAGATCGCCGTGCCGCCGATAGAAATACCGCGGCGAACGCTGCGGGCATCGTTGTAGGACGCGGCAACAATGAAGTTACCCATGTTGTAGCGGCCACCCAAGTTCCAGCCGGTCTTCAGGCCTTGCACCTTGTTGACGGTCAGGGCGCCAGACAGGGGACCGTTCGCATAGGTCACAGCACCTGCCCACTTGGAGCCGGGAGTCACGCCCGTGGCCAAGTCAGCGTTGTCATTCTTCGTGGTGTAGGCAATGCTTCCGGACAGACCACCGAAGTTGGGGGCGTCATAACGGAATTGGTTGTCTTGCCACACGCTATCACCACCAATAAGATAGGTGTTGAGCACGACCGAGTAGTTGGCCGCGCCTGTCAGCTCCCAGAAACCCGTTTGCGCGGAGAAAGACGGGGTGTAATAACGCCCCATCGTGAACTGACCCCAGCTGCCGCCGAGGAACACCATTGCATTACGGTTCCAGAACTGATTGACGAGCTTGTCATTACCGGTGAGATCCTTACCAGTGCGCACACCGTAGGCATTGCCAGTGCCCATCCACAAGCCGGTTTCAAAGTTGAAACCAGCCTTCAGGCCGCCACCCAGGTCCTCAACACCCTTCAGGCCAACGCGCGAAGCGCCGTTGTTGGTGTAGCTGTTGGAGCTGACGAAACCGGTCTTTCCACCGGGGGCCTTGCCGATACCACCATCAGCCACACCGTACAGAGTCACCGACGATTGCGCCATCGCAAAACCCGAGGCGCCCAAGACTGCCAAGGCAATCAGAGATTTTTTCATTACCAATACTCCAAGGTTAAATAGAAGGCTCCGGCCTGAAAGACTTTGTCCATGCGAGCGCTGCCTCGCCGGGCCAACCTCCTGGTGGGGAAGTTCTACGTATTGCAACAGAGACCGGGCGGATACGCAAAGCAATTCACCGACAAACGCCGCGAAGACCGGTCTTTTGTTGTTCTTGGGCAACAGGCCGACGATCGGCTGCGGCTATGGACCGTCATGCCTCGATCAGGTCGAACCCGGTGGTCACGCGCGCCGTGGCCGAGAGCATGGCGATGGCCGAGCAGTACTTTTCGTGGCTGAGCGTGATCGCACGCTCGACGGCGTCGCGCGCCAGTGCCCGGCCGGTGACGCTGAACTGCATGTGGATGCTGGTGAAGACCTTGGGGTCGGTGGTCGCCCGCTCGGCCGACAGGTGCACGCTGCAGCCGCGCACGTCGTGGCGGCCGCGCTTGAGGATCAACACCACATCGTAGGCGGTGCAGCCGCCGGCGCCCGCCAGCATCGTCTCCATGGGGCGTGGCGCAAGATTCTGCCCGCCATTGTCCGGTCGCGCCGCATCGGGCGCCCCGTCCATCGCCAGGACATGGCCGCTGCCGGTTTCGGCCACGAAACCCATGCTCGAGCGCGTGCCTGCGGCGCCGGTCCAGCTGACGGTGCATTCCATGGTGCAAGCCTTTCTTGAATCGATTGGTGGATGGTCTCGCGCACGATGCGAATCCGCGGCGCGGTCTATGATGACGGCCCGTATTTTGCACTGCAACATCCCCCATGGCCGCGCCGCTTTCACCCTCTGACTACCTCAAGAAGATCCTGACGGCGCGGGTGTACGACGTGGCGATCGAATCCGCGCTGCAGCCGGCCAAGGCGCTGTCACGACGGCTGCACAACAAGGTGCTGCTCAAGCGCGAGGACCAGCAGGCGGTGTTCAGCTTCAAGCTGCGCGGCGCCTACAACAAGATGGCGGGGCTGACCCCGGAGCAGATTGCCAAGGGCGTGATCTGCGCCTCGGCCGGCAACCATGCGCAGGGCGTGGCGCTGAGCGCGGCGCGCCTGAACACCCGCGCGGTGATCGTGATGCCAACCACCACGCCGCAGGTGAAGGTGGACGCGGTGAAGAACCTGGGCGGCGAAGTGGTGCTGACCGGGGAAAGCTATTCCGACGCGTACGACGAGGCGGTGCGGCTGCAGCGCGAGCAGGGGCTGACCTTCATCCACCCGTTTGACGACCCCGAGGTGATCGCTGGGCAAGGCACGGTGGCGATGGAGATCCTGCAGCAGGTGCAGCAGATCGGTGGCAACCGGCTGGATGCGGTCTTCGTGCCGATCGGCGGCGGCGGGCTGATTGCCGGCGTGGCCAATTACATCAAGGCGGTACGGCCCGAGGTGAAGATCATTGGCGTGCAGATGCTGGACTCGGACGCAATGGCGCAATCGGCGCAGGCACGCCAGCGCGTGCACCTGGACGACGTCGGGCTGTTTTCCGACGGCACGGCGGTGAAAATCGTCGGCGAGGAGACATTTCGCATCGCCAGCGACCTGGTGGATGACTATGTGCGCGTGGATACCGACGCGGTCTGCGCCGCGATCAAGGACATCTTCATCGACACTCGCAGCATCGTCGAGCCGGCCGGCGCGATGGGTGTGGCGGCGATCAAGCAGTACGTGGCCACGAATAAACCGAAGGGCGAAACCTACGCCGCCATTCTCTCGGGCGCCAACATGAATTTCGGCCGACTGCGCTTTGTCGCCGAACGCGCCGAGGTGGGCGAGGAAAAAGAGGCGCTGTTTGCCGTCACCATTCCCGAGGAGCGCGGCAGCTTTCGACGTTTTTGCGAGATCGTCGGCGCGCTGCCGGGCGGGCCGCGCAGCGTGACGGAGTTCAATTACCGCATCAGCGACGCCAGACGCGCGCATGTGTTCGTCGGCCTTTCGACGCACAGCCGGGGCGAATCGGAAAAGATCGCCAGAACCTTCGAGAAAAACGGCTTCGCCGCGCTCGACCTGACCCACGACGAGATGGCCAAGGAGCACCTGCGCCACCTGGTGGGCGGGCATTCCGACCTGGCGCGCGACGAGCGCCTGATGCGCTTCACCTTTCCCGAGCGGCCGGGAGCGCTGTTCAAGTTCCTGAGCCTGATGGCGCCGTCATGGAACATTTCGCTGTTCCATTACCGCAACCAGGGCGCGGACTACGGCCGCATCCTCGTCGGCCTGCAGGTGCCGCCGCAGGATGGACAGGCGTTCGATGCGTTTTTGCAGGCGCTGGACTACCCCTACATCGAAGAGACCAACAACCCGGCCTACCGCCTGTTTCTGCAGGCCAACGGGCACTGAGCGGCCGGGACTGCACAGCCTCTCTAGGGCTTGCGCGGCAGTTCCAGCGTCATCGTCGCATCGCCCTCGGCGGCGGCGCCCAGGCGCACTTCGCGCCGTCCCATGGACTGCACGACCAGCCCGGGCTGCAGCTCGGCGCCGACGCGGTAGGGCTTGGCGGGCTTGCCATCCACCGCGATCAGCGCCGCGCCGTCGCCGCTGCGCGTGCCGGCCAGCACGCCCTGCAGCACAAAGCGCGTCGGCGCGGGCGCGGCGGCCGTGCTGGCCGCGGCCTGCGCGCCCAGCGCGCGCGCCAGCGCCTGCGCATCCACGCTGAGCGGCGCGGGGGCGGCCAGCGGCACCGGGGGCACACCGGCAGGGCGCGATAGTTTGAGCCCCCACCAGGCCAGGCTCACGCCCAGCAGCGCCCAGAGCAGCAGGGTTGCAAGGCGCAAGGTCCAGCGGGGGCGTGCAATGGCGGGCATGGCGCCATTATCATTGAGCGGCTTGCCCCCGTAGCCATCGAAAGCCGCCCCGTGCCCCTGCCGTCCGCCCTTGCCCGCCTGCGCCGCGCCGCCGGCTTCACCCTGATCGAACTGATGGTGGTGCTGGTCATCATCGGCGTGCTCGCGGCGCTCATCGTGCCCAATGTGCTGGACCGCGCGGACGACGCCCGCTCCACGGCGGCGCGCACCGACGTGACCAATCTGATGCAGGCGCTCAAGCTCTACAAACTGGACAACCTGCGCTACCCGACGGCGGAGCAGGGCTTGCAGGCGCTGGTCAGCAAACCTGCGACCCCGCCGATCCCGCCCAACTGGCGCCCCTATGTGGAAAAGCTGCCGACGGACCCCTGGGGCCATGCCTACCAGTACCTGAACCCGGGTATCAAGGGCGAGGTGGACGTGATGTCGCTGGGCGCGGACGGCCAGCCCGGCGGCGAAGGCAAGGATGCGGACATCGGCAGCTGGCAGTAGCGCCCGGCGCCGGCGCGCCAGCGGCTTCACGCTGCTGGAGCTGCTGGTCGTCGTCGCCATCATGGCGCTGGCCACGGCGGGCGTGGGCTTTGCGCTGCAGGACAGCGGGCGCGACCGCCTGCAGCGCGAGGGCGAGCGCCTGGCGGCGCTGCTGGAATCGGCGCGGGCGCAGTCGCGCGCCTCGGGCGCCCTGGTGCGCTGGCAGGCGGATGCCACCGGGTTTCACTTCGACGGCCTGGCAGGCGCCAGCCTGCCGACGCGCTGGCTGCAGCCGCAGACCGGGGTGCGCGGCGCCGCGGTGCTCTGGCTCGGCCCCGAGCCGCTCATCGGCGCGCAGCAGGTGGTGATCGTCAATGCCGATCTGCCGGGCCAGGCGGTGCGCGTGGCGACCGACGGGCTGCGCCCCTTCACGGCGCAGGCGCTGCAGTGAAACGGCCAGCCGCACGGGGCTTCACGCTGGTGGAGGTGCTGGTGGCGCTGTCCATCGTCGCCATCGCGCTGCTGGCGGGCTCGCAGGCGATCTCGGCCCTCACGCGCGCCAGCGCGCGCCAGACCGATGTGACGCTGGCCCACCTGTGCGCCGAAAACGCGCTGGTGGCGATGCGCCTGTCGCGCCAGATGCCCTCTCTGGGCGACAGCAGCGGGCCCTGCGTGCAGGCCGGGCGCGAATACCAGGTGACGCTGCAGGTGACGCCGACGCCGAACCCGCAGTTTCGCCGCGTGGATGCGCGGGTGACCAATGGGCAAATCCCGGTCTTGCGCCTGTCCACCATCGTGGGGCGCTATTGATGCCGGAGCATTTGCAGCGCCGGCCTCGCGGCTTCACGCTGGTGGAGCTGCTGGTGGCCATCGCCGTGCTGGCGCTGCTGGCGATCGTGAGCTGGCGCGGGCTCGACGCCATGGTGCGCGCCCAGCAGCAGACCCGTGAACACGCCGATGCGGTGGCCACGCTGCAGACGGTGCTGGACCAGTGGGGCGCCGACCTGGACGCCATTCAACCCCTGGAGCACACCAGCGCCATCGCCTGGGACGGGCAGCTGCTCCGCCTGACGCGGCGCAGCAGCCGGGCGGGCGACGCGGGCGTGATCGTCGTCGCCTGGGCATTGCGCAATGCCGACGGCACCGACCAGTGGCTGCGCTGGCAGTCCGCGCCGGTAGCCACGCGCGAGCAGTGGAGCGCCGCCTGGCAGCAGGCGGCCAGCTGGGCGCGCACGCCGGACGCCGCCACGCGCCGCAGCGAAACCGTGCTGCTGCCGCTGGCCGGCTGGCAGCTGTTCTTCTACCGCGACGGCGCCTGGGCGAATGCGCTCTCCACCGGCGCCACCAGCACGGTGCCGGGGGCGCTGGCGCCCACACCCGCCGCGGGCACGGGCACGGGCGCGCTGCCCGAAGGCCTGCGCCTGCAGCTCAGCCTGCCCGCGGGTGGGGTGCTCGCGGGCCAGATCACGCGCGACTGGGTCAACCCCACCGTGGGGGGCAACAAGTCATGACGCATCCCCCGCGCGAGCGCGGCGCCGCGCTGCTGGCGGCCATGCTGGTGGTCACGCTGGTGGCGAGCTTCGCCGCCTCGGCGCTGTGGCAGCAGTGGCGCGCGGTGGAGGTGGAAACGGCCGAGCGCGCGCGCGTGCAATCGGCGTGGCTCCTGATCGGCGCGCTGGACTGGTCGCGGCTGATCCTGCGCGAGGATTCGCTGGCACGCGGCGACGGCACCGACAACCTGACCGAGCCCTGGGCCGTGCCGCTGGAGGAGGCGCGACTGTCCACCTTTCTCGCCGCCGACCACGGCGTGGCAGCCGATGCCAGCACCGACACCGGCGACGCCTTCCTCTCCGGCACCATCACCGACCAGCAGGGGCGGCTGAACCTGCGCAACCTGGCGCAGGGCAATGCCGTCGATGCGCTGGCGCTGCGCCAGTTCGCGCGGCTGTTTGGCTACCTGGGGCTGGACGCGGCGCTGCTCGACCGCCTGGCGGACGCCATGGTGCAGGCCACGCGCGCCGACACGCCGGCCGAGGCCGACGCGCCGCTGCTGCCGCGCAGCATGGATGAGCTGACCTGGTGGGGCGTGGCGCCCGCCGCCATCACCCGCCTGGCGCCCTACGCCACGCTGCTGCCGGTGCGCACCAAGCTCAACATCAACACCGCACCCGCCGTGGCGCTGTGGGCCAGCGCGGACGGCCTCTCGCTGGCCGAGGCACAGCAGCTCACGCAGGCGCGCGATGCGCATTATTTCAAGCAGCTGAGCGACGCCAGCAGCCGCCTTTCCAGGCCGGAGACCCTCCGCGCCGACCTGCACGACGTGAGTTCGAGCTACTTCGAAGTGCGCGGGCAACTGCGCCTGGGCGACATCGTGGTGCGCGAGCGCTCGCTGGTCTTCAAGCAGCGCGGCGCGGCGCGCACGCTCTGGCGCGACCGCGCCGGCTGGCTCGCGGCCGCGGCGGGATTGCCCGGCCACCCTGATGCGCCCCCTACAATGCCCCGCGCATCCCCGCCATGAGTACGCTTGCCATTTCCCTGCCCGCCCAGGCACTGACCGCTGCCTCCGAGCTGCACTACGTGCTCTCGGGCGACGGCAGGCAAGCCACGCGCAGCGGGCGCTGCACCGCGCAGCTGCTGCCCCGGCCGGGGCGCACCGGCGAGACCGTGGCCGTGGTGGCGCCGCGCCAGCTCTCGTGGCAGCGCGTGACGCTGCCGCAGGGCGCGCTGTCGCAACGCCAGCGCCTGCGCGCCGTGCTCGAAGGCCTGCTGGAAGAGCAGTTGCTGGACGACCCGGCCCAGCTGCACTTCGCGCTGCAGCCCGACCCCGTGGCCGGTACTCCACTCTGGGTCGCGGTCTGCGAGCGCGCCTGGCTGCAGGGCGCCCTGCGGGCGCTGGAAGCCGCGGGGCACCGGGTGGACCGCATCGTCCCCGCCCATGGGCCCGGCCCCACGGCCAGCGGGCTGACGGAATGCACGGTGATCGGCACGCCGGAGGAGGCGAGCGCCGTGCTGACCGGCATGGGCCCCGAGCAAGCCGTCGCCGTGCTGCCGCTGCCCGCCCCGGGGCTGGCCGCGCTGCTGCAGCCGCACGCCAGCGTGCGCGCCGAGCCGGCCGTGGCCGCGCTGGCGGAGCGTCTTTTCGGCCAGGCGGTCCCCTTGCTGTCACAGGATGAAGCGCTGCTCGCGGCTGCCGGCGGGCCCTGGGATCTGGCGCAGTTCGACCTGGCGAACAACGGCCGCCAGCGCGCGCTGCGCTGGCTGGGCACCGGCGTCAATGCGCTGTGGCGCGCGCCCGAATGGCGCGCCGCGCGCTGGGCGCTGGGCCTGCTGGCGCTGCTGCAGGTGGCGGCGCTCAATCTCTGGGCCTGGCAGGACGCACGCGCCCTGGCGGGCCAGCAGGCCGCCGCGCGTGCCGTGCTGCAGCAGGCCTTTCCGCAGGTCAGACTGGTGGTGGATGCACCGGTGCAGATGCGCAAGGAAGTGGCCCTGCTGCGCCAGCAGACCGGCGCCCTGGATGCGCGCGACCTGGAGCCCCTGCTGGCCGCGGCCGCCAGCGCGCTGCCGGCCGGCCAGATACCCACGCGCATCGACTACGCCGAGGGCGCGCTGCGCCTGACCGGGCTCACGCTGACCGACGAGCAGCGCGCGGCGCTGGCGCAGCCACTGGCCGCCCGCGGGCTGCGCGCCAGCAGCCAGGACGGCGCCCTGGTGCTGCAACCGGCGGGAGGCACGCCATGAAGGCGCCGGCCCCGCTGGCGGCGCGCTGGGCCCGGCTGGCGCCGCGCGAACGCACGCTGGTGCGCGCGGCGGCCGGCCTCATCCTGCTGGCCCTGCTGTGGTGGCTGCTGCTGGCGCCGCCCCTGAAGGCGCTGCGCGCATCGCCCGCGCGCCATGCGCAGGCGAATGCCCAATGGCAGCAGATGCAGCAACTGCAGGCGCAGGCCGAGCAGCTGCAGGGCGCGCCGCACCACCCGGGCGCGGACGCGCCGGCGCTGCTGCGCAGCAGCGTCGAGGCCGCGCTGGGCGCCAGCGCCAAGACCACGATCGCGGGCGGCCGCGCCACGGTCACGCTGACGGACGCGCCCGCCAGCGCCGTCGCCGCCTGGCTGGCACAGGTGCGCGCCGGCAGCCAGGCCGCCCCGGTGCAGGCGCAGTTGACCCGCGCGGGCACCGCCTTGCCGGTGCGCTGGAGCGGCAGCATCATCCTTGCCTTGCCTACGCCATGATGCGCACGCCCACCGCCCCCACCGCCGCGCGCGCCTCCTGGCGCTGGGCGCTGATCGGCCTGCTGCTGGGGCTGCTGCCGGCGCTCACGCTGCTGGCGCCGGCACATTGGCTGGCGGCCGCCCTGGCGCGCGCCAGCCAGGGCCAGGTGCGGCTGGCCGACACGCAGGGCACGGTCTGGAATGGCTCGGCGCAGTTGCAATTGACCGGCGGCAGCGGCAGCCGCGATGCGCTCGCGCTGCCCGGGCGCATGCACTGGCAGCTGCGCCCAGGACTGGACGGTGCGCACGCCCTGCTGCAATTCGACTGCTGCACCAGCACCCCGATCGCCGCCGATGCCCGCTTCGGACTGGGCGCGCTGCAGCTGCAGGTGCACGACGGCCAGAGCCGCTGGCCCGCCGCGCTGCTCGCGGGGCTGGGCACGCCATGGAACACCGTGCAGCTGCAGGGGCAGCTGGCGCTGGCGACCACCGGGCTGGCGCTCTCCTGGGCGCAGGGCCGCATGGAGCTGGCGGGCACGGTGCAGCTGGATCTGCTGGACATGTCCTCGCGCCTCTCCACTCTGCACCCCATAGGCAGCTACCGCGCCACGCTGACCGGCGGCGCCGCGGCGCACCTGGCGCTGGCCACGCTGGAAGGCGCGCTGCAGCTGTCGGGCAGCGGACAATGGGTGGGCCAGCGCCTGCGCTTCACCGGCGAAGCGACGGCGGCACCGGGCAGCGAAGCGGTGCTGGCCAATCTGCTCAATATCATCGGGCGGCGCAGCGGCGCGCGCTCCGTCATCACGATTGGTTGACCCATGTTTTCCAGGCCTGCGGGATTGCTCAAGAATACTCTGCTATTAATAGCTGTCTGCACAATTGCAGCAAGCGCAAACGCCCAAAATCGTTCCAAATCCGCGAGAGCGGCGGCCAGCGTGCAGGCCAGCGAGCCGGTGACGCTGAACTTCGTCAATGCCGACATCGACGCGGTGGCGCGCACCATGGCCACGATCACCGGGCGCAACGTGGTGGTCGATCCGCGCGTCAAGGGCCAGATCACGCTGTCGACGGAAAACCCGGTGCCGCCCAAGGTGGCATTCGAGCAATTCCTCGCGGCGCTGCGGCTGCAGGGCTTCACCGTGGTGCAGGCCAGCGGCCTGTACAAGGTGGTGCCCGAGGCCGACGCCAAGCTGCAGACCGACAGCGTCGCCGTCTCCGCCGGCGGTGGCCAGGGCGTGGCCGCGGGCGGGCAGATCGTCACGCAGATCTTCAAGCTCAACTTCGAGAACGCCAACAACCTGGTGCCGGTGCTGCGCCCGCTCATCAGCCCCAACAACACCATCAACGCCAATCCGGGCAACAACTCGCTGGTGATCACCGATTACGCCGACAACCTGCGGCGCATCGGCCGCATCATCGCGGCGATGGACGTGGCGCACGCCACCGATGTCGAGGTGATCCCGCTGCGCCACGCCGTCGCCGGCGAGCTGGCGCCCCTCGTGGCGCGCCTCATCGAAGGCGGCACGCCCACGGCGGGCGCACCCGCCGCCGCGCAGGCCCAGACCGATACCTCCTACAAGACCACGCTGCTGGCCGAGCCGCGCAGCAACGCGCTGATCGTGCGCGCGGCCAACCCCGCCCGCTTGGCGCAGGTGCGCGCGCTCGTCGCGCAGCTGGACCAGCCGGCCGCCACCACCGGCGGCAACGCCAGCGGCAACATCCACGTGGTCTACCTCAAGAACGCCGATGCGGTGCGCCTGGCCACCACGCTGCGCGCGGCGCTGGCCGTCGATGCCCAAGGCCAGGCCCAGGGCGGCGCAACCGCCGGCCTGGGCGGCACGGCGGGCGCCACAGGCCGCAGCCGCGCCCTGGGCGGGCTGAGCGCCACGGGCGGGGGCGCCAACGGCCTGGGCACAGGCGGCGCGTCGATGTCCGGCGGACTGGGCAGCGGGGCGCCGGCAGGCAGCAGCGCGGGCGGCCCGCAGGAATCCGTCTCCACCGGCGGCATCATCCAGGCCGATCCGGCGACCAACTCGCTCATCATCACCGCGCCCGAGCCGCTGTACCGCCAGATCCGCGCGGTGATCGACAAGCTCGACGGCCGGCGTGCGCAGGTGCTGATCGAGAGCCTGATCGTGGAAGTGAGCGCCAACAAGGTGGCCGAATTCGGCATCCAGTGGCAGAGCGTGCTGGGGCGCAGCGGCACGCTGGGGCTGCTGGGCACGAATTCGAGCGTCGCCGGGCCCAACATCCTGAGCCTGGCGCTGGCAGCGGCCAGCGGCGACCCCAAGACCATCGCCCAGAGCATGCCGGGCGCGGGTTTCAACGCCGCCGTCGCGCCGCGCATCAACGGCCGCTACTACCTCGGGGCGCTGGCCAACTTCCTGGAGAACACCGGCGACGCCAACGTGCTCTCCACGCCCAATCTGCTGACGCTGGACAACGAAGAGGCGCAGATCATCGTCGGCGAGAACGTGCCCTTCCCCACCGGGCAGTTCACCAACACCGGCGGCGCCAACGGCTCGGTCAACCCCTTCACCACCGTGGACCGCAAGGACGTGGGCCTGATGCTGCGGGTGCGCCCGCAGATCAACGAGAACGGCACCGTCAAGCTCACGCTCTACCAGGAAGTCTCCAACGTCGACAAATCGACCTTGACCAACACCTACGGGCCCTCGACCAACAAGCGCGCGATCGAATCCACCGTGCTGGTGGACGACGGCAGCATCGTGGTCCTCGGCGGTCTGCTGGAAGACAGTTACTCGCGCGGCGAGGACAAGGTGCCGCTGCTGGGCGATGTGCCGGTGGTCGGCAACCTGTTCCGCAGCGAATCGCGCACGCGCCAGAAATCCAACCTGATGGTGTTCCTGCGCCCGGTGGTGATCCGCGACAACGCCACCAGCGAGACCCTGGTGCAGGACCGCTACGACGCCATCCGCGCGCTGCAGCAGGCGAGCCAGCCCGAGCCGCGCGCCGTGCTGCGCAGCGTGAGCGACGCGCCCGTGCTGCCGCCCCTGCCGGGCACCGGCAACAGGGGCGACGTGCCCGCGCCGCTGCCGCCCAGCGTGACGCGCCCGCCCGGCAGCCCACCGGAGCAGCCCCTGTCGGGCAACATGCCCCAGCCGCTGCAATAGCCAATCGCCACGATGCGCTACCCCCTGCCCTACGCCTTTGCCCGCGCCAGCCAGCTGCTGCTGGAGGAAGACGGCGGGCAGTTGCTGCTTTGGCATGGCCCGGCGCCGCAGCCCGGGCCGCTCTCCGAGGTGCTGCGCAAGCACCCGTCGGTGGTGCTGCAGCAGGCGCCCGCGGCCGAGCTCGCGCAGCGCATCAGCGCCGCCTACGCCCAGGGCGAATCGAGCGCCGCCACCGTGGTCAGCGAGGTCGAGGGCGAAGCCGACCTCTCGCGCATGATGCAGGAGCTGCCCGCGGTCGAAGACCTGCTGGAATCGGCCGGCGACGCGCCCATCATCCGCATGCTCAACGCGCTGCTGACGCAGGCGGCGCGCGATGGCGCGAGCGACATCCACATCGAGCCCTACGAACGCCACTCCAGCGTGCGCTTTCGCGTCGATGGCCAGCTGCGCGAGGTGGTGCAGCCCAACCGCGCGCTGCACGCGGCGCTGATCAGCCGCCTGAAGATCATGGCGGACCTCGACATCGCCGAAAAGCGCCTGCCGCAGGATGGGCGCATCAGCCTGCGGCTGGGCACGCGCGCCATCGACGTGCGCGTCTCCACCCTGCCCAACGCGCATGGCGAGCGTGCCGTGCTGCGCCTGCTGGACAAGAGCGAGAGCAAGCTCAGCCTGGAGGCCGTGGGCATGCAGGGCGCGGTGCTCGCGCGCTTTACGCAGCTCATCGCCCAGCCGCACGGCATCCTGCTGGTGACCGGCCCCACCGGCTCGGGCAAGACCACCACGCTGTACGCCGCGCTCACGCGCCTGGACGCGGCGCACGCCAACATCATGACGGTGGAAGACCCGATCGAGTACGAGCTGCCCGGCGTCGGCCAGACGCAGGTGAACGCGCGCATCGAACTCACCTTCGCCAAGGCACTGCGCGCCATCCTGCGCCAGGACCCGGACGTGATCATGATCGGCGAGATCCGCGACTTCGAGACCGCGCAGATCGCCATCCAGGCCAGCCTCACCGGCCACCTGGTGCTCGCCACGCTGCACACCAACGATGCCGCCAGCGCCGTCACGCGGCTCATCGACATGGGGGTGGAGCCGTTCCTGCTCTCATCGTCGCTACTGGGCGCGCTGGCGCAGCGCCTGGTGCGCAAGCTCTGCGGCACCTGCCACGGCAAGGGCTGCGACGCCTGCGGGCAGACCGGCTACCAGGGCCGCACCGGCGTGTTCGAGCTGCTCACGGTGGATGAACCCATCCGCACCCTGATCCACCAGCAGGCGAGCGAGGCCGACATCCGCGCCCAGGCCCAGACCGGCGGCATGCAGCTGATGCGCGAAGATGCCGAGCGCCTGATCGCCACCGGCATCACCAGCCGCGAGGAAGTGCTGCGGGTGACGCGGGATTAGTGCCAATACGGTTCAGCGAACCAATGGCTTGCCTTTGTGGGAGCGGCTTCAGCCGCGAAAGATGGGGCAGACACCGCCGAAATGGCCAGCTTGCCGCGCTTTTCCAACAATGCCACAAGGCAATTTTGAAGCGATTTTTACAATGGCATTCGCGGCTGAAGCCGCTCCCACAGCGAAATCACCGCTCGTACTTCGCAGTCAACCTGGCCTCGCCCAGCCTGGCGAAGTGGATCATGAAGCCCACGTAGGCGGCCGTCGCGTCGGCGGGCACATCGAGCTTTTCCACGTTCAGCGCATGCAGCGTGAAGATGTAGCGGTGCGGCCCATGCCCCGGCGGCGGCGCGGCGCCGCCGTAGCCCGGCTCGCCAAAGTCGGTGCGCCCTTGTTTGGCACCCGTGGGCAAGGCGCCGCCCGCGCTGCCGGCGCCGCGCGGCAGGCCGGTACAGCTCGCAGGCAGGTCGTACACCACCCAATGCCACCAGCCCGAGCCGGTGGGCGCATCCGGGTCGTACAGCGTGAGCGCAAAGCTCTTGGTGCCCTCGGGCGCGCCGCTCCAGGCGAGCTGCGGCGAAAGGTTCTCGCCACCCGCGCCCATCGCGCTGTGCACAAAGGTTTTGGCCAGCGTCTGCTGCTCGGCCACATCGGTGCTCGTCAGTACAAAAGCCATCGTCGATCTCCATGGTTGCTACGTCGGGGATTATGGGCAGGCAGGCGCAAACACCGCGGCACACTGCACAATCGACCGCCATGAAGAAACCGCAACTTTCCATGCTCGACCTCGTTGCCGTGCGCGAGGGCGGCACGCCCGCCGAGGCGATCGCGACCACCGTGCGCACCGCACGCAAGGCCGAGGCACTGGGCTTTTCGCGCTATTGGCTCGCCGAGCACCACAACATGCCGGGCATCGCCAGCTCGGCCACCGCGGTGCTGGTCGGCCATGTCGCAGGCGCCACCTCGCGCATCCGCGTCGGCTCGGGCGGCGTGATGCTGCCCAACCACGCACCACTGGTGGTGGCCGAGGCCTTTGGCACGCTGGCCTCGATCTACCCCGGACGCATCGATCTGGGCCTGGGCCGCGCGCCCGGCACCGACCGCGCCACCATGCGCGCGCTGCGGCGCGACCGTGTCGAGAGCGAGGCGGACTTCCCGCGCGACGTGGCCGAACTGCAGCGCCTGCTGGCGCCCGCCGAGCCCGGCCAGGCGATCACCGCCGTGCCGGGCGCGGGCACCGAGGTGCCGATCTGGCTGCTGGGCTCCAGCCTGTTTTCCGCGCAGCTGGCGGCCGAAAGAGGCTTGCCCTACGCCTTTGCCTCGCATTTCGCGCCGCGCCTGCTGATGCCGGCGCTGGAGCTCTACCGCAGCCGCTTCCGCCCGTCCCAGGCCCTGTCCCGGCCGCTGACCATGGTCGGCGTGCCCGTCATCGCCGCTCCCACGGATGGGGAAGCGGAATTCCTCGCCAGCAGCACCTACCAGCGCGTGCTGGGCATCGTCACCGGCCAGCGCGGGCTGCTGGCGCCGCCGGTGGAAAATTTTCTGGCGCAACTCGGCGAACCCGAACGCATGGCGATCGCCGACTTTCTCGCGCTGGCGGTCGTCGGCGGCCCCGAGCGCGTGCGCGAAGGCTTTGCCGCCATCCACGAGGCGACACAGGCCGACGAGTTCATGCTGGTGAGTGATGTTTTCGACGCCGACCTGCGCCTGCGTTCGCTGGAAATCGCCGCGCAGGCCAACGCCTAGCCGGCTACCATTGCCGCACCATGCCCGCGTTCTCGTTTGAAGCCCTGGACAGCGAAGGCCGCGTGCGCCGCGGCACGCTGGAGGCGGATACCGCGCGCTCGGCGCGCAGCCTGCTGCGGGCGCAGTCCCTCGTCCCGCTGGAGGTCGAGACACTGGCCACTGGCAGCAACGCCAGCATGTCGCTGGGCGAGCGGCTGTTCACGCGCCCGGTCTTCAACGCCACCACGCTCGCCGTCTGGACGCGCCAGCTCGCGGGGCTGGTGGGTTCGGGCCTGCAGCTGGAGCGTGCACTCACCGCCCTGGCCGACGAGGCCGACGACGAGCGCCAGCGCCACCTGCTCGCCTCGCTGCGCGCCGAGGTCAACGCCGGCAGCCCCTTCGCCCGCGCGCTGGCGCAGTTTCCGCGCGAGTTCTCGCCGATCTACTGCGCCGTGATCGGCGCCGGCGAGGCCAGCGGCGGCCTCTCGCAGGTGCTGGAGCGCCTGGCGGACGATCTGGAAGAGCGCCAGCAGCTGCGCGCCAAGCTGGTGGGTGCGGCGCTCTACCCGGCCATCGTCACCGTGGTGGCGATCGCCATCGTGCTGTTTCTGGTGGGCTACGTGGTGCCGCAGGTGGCCAGCGTGTTCGCGGGCAGCAAGCGCGCGCTGCCGCTGCTCACCGTGGCGATGCTCGCCATCAGCGATTTCGTGCGGCACTACGGCTGGGCGGTTCTCATAACTATCGTTATTATAGCTATTGGCGCACGTCTGGCGCTCGCAAACGCTGGATTCCGTGAGAAACTCGATGGCTGGTGGCTGCGCCTGCCCATCCTCGGGCGCCTGGCGCGCGGCTACAACGCGGCGCGCTTTGCCGGCACGCTGGGCATGCTCGCGGGCGCGGGCGTGCCCATCCTCAAGGCGCTGCAGGCGGCGGCCGAAACACTCTCCAACCGGGCGCTGCGCGCCGACGCGCTGAACGCTCTGGTGCTGGTGCGCGAAGGCGCGCCGCTGGCCTCGGCGCTGGCGCGCACCAAGCGCTTTCCCTCGCTGCTGGCGATGTTCGCGCGCCTGGGCGAGCAGACCGGGCAGTTGCCCAGCATGCTGGAACGCGCCGCACGCCAGATGGGCAACGAGGTGCAGCGCCGCGCGCTGCAGCTGGCCACCATCCTCGAACCCCTGCTCATCGTCACCATGGGCCTGGTCGTGATGCTCATCGTGCTGGCGGTGCTGCAGCCCATCATCGAGCTCAACCAATTCGTCAGGTAGCCGTGGCCCAGACACTCACCGGCAAGCTGGTCGTCGCGATTTCCTCGCGCGCGCTGTTCGATTTCGAAGAGGAAAACCGCCTGTTCGAGACCGGCGACGAGGCCCGCTACATGCACTACCAGCTCGCGCATGTGCAGCAGCCGCCGGGCCCGGGCGTGGCGCTGGCCCTGGTCAAGAAGCTGCTGGCCTTCAACACCGAGGAAGAGCAGCGCGTGGAAGTGGTCATGCTCTCGCGCAACGATCCGGCCAGCGGCCTGCGCGTGTTTGCTTCGGCCCAGGCGGCGGGCATGCGCATAGAGCGCGGGGTTTTCACGCGCGGGCGCGACCCCTTCGCCTACCTGCGGCCGCTGGGCGCGCACCTGTTTCTCTCGGCCAACGCCGCGGACGTGCAGCAGGCGCTGAGCCTGGGCTTCCCGGCCGCGCGGGTGCTGACCGAATCGCGCCCCGCAGGCGAGCATTACCCGCAGGAGGTGCGCATCGCCTTCGATGGCGACGCCGTGCTGTTCTCCGACGAAGCCGAGCGGGTCTACCAGGAAGGCGGGCTGCCGGCCTTCGTGCAGCACGAAACGCAACTGGCCACCACCCCGCTGCCCAGCGGCCCCTTCAAGCCGCTGCTGGCCGCGCTCAACCATCTGCAGCAGCAGGCGGCGGCCTCGCAGACCATGCGCCTGCGCACCGCGCTGGTCACCGCCCGCAGCGCCCCGGCGCACGAGCGCGCGGTACGCACGCTGCTCGATTGGGGCATCACGGTGGATGAGGCGATGTTCCTTGGCGGACTGGAAAAAGGCCCGTTCCTGCGCGAGTTCGAGCCCGATTTTTTCTTTGACGACCAGCGCAGCCATGTGCTGAGCGCCGCGCAGCATGTGCCGGCCGGCCATGTGAGCGGCGCCAGCGTCCAGAAAAAAAAGCCAGCCCCTGGCCAGCTTCTCAAAAGCCCCCCGGCCTGACGCCGACAGGGGCGGTTCCCCACCAGGAACCCCGCCGATCACAGACTCCCGGATTTCCTGACCGATGGATCGGCGTAGGTGACGGGTTCGCTCCCGGGCGGCTGCGGCATCTGCTGGTTCAGCCGGTCCGCGAGCGTGGTCTGGTTCATCTCTTCGGCCATCTGGACCGCGTTGCCGCTGGCGCGCCACATGGACTGCACGATGTCGATGAGCTGCTGGTACAGCGGCGGATCGCGTGGCGGCGGCTCCTCCACCTTGGGCCGTTCCTTCTCGGGCTGGGCCAGCGTCCAGTCGTGCTGGATGGCTTCCGGAATCCCCGTCTTGCCGGAAATGCGCACGATGGCGCTTGCGCCGAGCTCATCCGTGGACGCCATCGCATTGACGGAATTCACCGGGCGTACCGGCACGGCCCCGGATGCCCCGGTGGAATACAGGTCGCTCTGCGGCGGCGGCTGCGTCCAGTGAACCGCCGTTCTTTCTACAGGTGATAGTGGCATGGCTGTGCTCCTCCAATGCGAGGGCGCTAGACGGGGCTAGCACTGCGTCGTACCTGCAATACGGCAAACAGACGGGGAAATGAAGGGCTTTTTTGATTTTGGTTACAAATACAAGGGTAAACCCGCGACGGCGAAACTCCCTGAAAATATAAGCAAAATACGGGTTTTGCGCTTATCTGGCATGCGCGAAGCGCTATAAAAACCGCTCAAGCAGTTTGCGCGAAGATTTGTCCAGCCGGTTGACGTCCGGGATCTGGAACTGCACGCCGTCACTGGCGCTGATGCGCAGATGCGTGCGTTTTTCCAGGCGCCGGATGTCTTCCTCGCCCTTGAGCACCAGCGTGGCCGGGCCCTTGTCGGTTTCGAGCTGCCAGGTGCTGGGCGTGGAAAAGCTGGAGACCGACACGATGCGCTGCACCGTCGGCAGGAATTCGCGCGCGACGAGGTCTTGCTCGATCAGCGCACGCACCTCGCCGGGCAGCGCATCGAGCCGATCGATCCACAGCAGCTCATTGCCTTCCGCGCCGACGAGGGAAAGCCCCTCCTCGGGCGCGGTGATCGGAAACGCCCGCACCGGCGTCACGCCCACATGCTCGCTGCCATCGGCCATGTGCAGCACCAGGCGGCCATGGGGGTTGCGCTGGAGTTCAAACAAACGGCTCATGCGGCGGCTCCTTCTTCCTCGGCTTCGCGCCGGGCCTGCGCCTGGTACAGCCGCCAATAGGCGCCTTCGCGCGCCATGAGTTCATCGTGCGGGCCGATTTCCACAATCTCGCCGCGGTCCATCACCACCAGGCGGTCGGCCTTGCGCAGCGTGGACAGGCGGTGCGCGATGGCGATGGTGGTGCGGCCCTGCACCAGGTTGTCGAGCGCGCGCTGGATTTCCTTCTCGGTCTCGGTATCCACGGCCGAGGTGGCTTCGTCCAGGATCAGCACGCGCGGATCGATCAGCAGCGCGCGCGCGATGCTGATGCGCTGGCGCTCGCCGCCCGAAAGCCCCTGGCCGCGCTCGCCCACCAGCGAGTCATAGCCCAGCGGCAGGCGCAGGATGAAGTCGTGCGCATGCGCGGCACGCGCGGCGGCGATGATTTCGGCCCGCGTCGCCTCGGGCTTGCCGTAGGCGATGTTCTCGGCGATGGTGCCGAAGAACAAAAACGGCTCCTGCAGCACCAGGCCGATGTGGCGGCGCCAGTCGGCCACGGCCATGCGGCGGATATCGACGCCATCGACGCAAATCGAGCCATCGGCCACGTCGGAAAAGCGGCTGATGAGGTTGACCAGCGTGCTCTTGCCCGAGCCGCTGTGCCCCACCAGGCCGATCATCTCGCCGGGGCGGATGGAGAGCGAGACGTTCCTCACCACCGTGCGGCTGCCGTAGCGGAACACCACGTGCTCCAGATCGATCGCGCCCTGGATGCGCGGCAGGCGCACCGGGTTGGCCGGGTCGGGCACGTTGCTGACATGGTCCAGGATGTCGAAGATGCGCTTGGCGCCGGCGGCGGCCTTCTGCGTCACCGAGACGATGCGGCTCATCGAATCCAGCCGGGTGTAGAAGCGCCCGATGTAGGCCAGGAAGGCGGTCAGCACGCCGACGGTGATCTGTTCGTGCGCCACCAGCCAGATGCCGAAGGCCCAGACCACCAGCAGGCCGATTTCGGTCAGCAGCGTGACGGTGGGCGAGAACAGGCTCCAGGTCTTGTTCAGACGGTCGTTGGCCGCCAGGTTGCGCTGGTTGGCGACGCGAAAGCGCTCGGCCTCGCGCGCTTCCTGCGCAAACGCCTTGACGACGCGGATGCCGGGGATGGTGTCCGCGAGCACGTTGGTGACCTCGCTCCACAGCCGGTCCATCTTCTCGAAGCCGGTGCGCAGGCGGTCGCGCACGCTGTGGATCATCCAGGCGATGAAGGGCAGCGGCACCAGCGTGACCAGCGCCAGCCAGGGGTTGATCGAGACCAGAATCACCGCCGTCATGACCATCATGAGCACGTCGGTGGCGAAATCCAGCGCGTGCAGCGACAGGAAGACGTTGATGCGGTCGGTTTCCGAGCCGATGCGCGCCATCAGGTCGCCGGTGCGCTTGCTGCCGAAGTAGTCCAGCGACAGGCGCAGCAGATGCTCGTAGGTGGCGGTGCGCAGGTCGGCGCCTATGCGTTCCGAAACCAGCGCCAGCACATAGGTGCGCGCCCAGCCCAGCGCCCAGGCGAAGAGCGAGGCCGCCAGCAGCCCGCTCAGATACATCGCCACGGTGGAGACCGGAATGCTCTTGCCATCCTGGTAGGGAATCAGCACATCGTCCATCAGCGGGATGGTGAGGTAGGGCGGCACCAGCGTCGCCGCGGTGGAGAGCAGCGTGAGCACAAAGCCCAGCAGCAGCTTGCCCTGGTAGGGCCTGGCGAAGCGCCACAGGCGCAGCAGCACCCAGCCGGAGGCGGCGGGCTCCTCTTCCGTGGGCGCGCAGGCGGGGCATTCTTCGCTGCCTTCGGGCAGGACGGCATGGCATTGCGGGCAGCGCGGCGCCTGCGCCTGCAGCGCAGCCAGCGCCTGCGGACGGCCCAGGTGCGCGATGCAGCGGGCAAAGTGCTGCTGGAATTCCAGCGCCTGCGGATGGCGCGAGAGCGTGAAGCGCCACAGCGCCCGCCGGCCATCGGCATCGTGCAGCTCCAGCGTGCCGACGCCGCCGGCATCCAGCTCCTGCAGGGTCTGGTCCCGCGCCAGCGCCCATTCCCGCAGCCTCCCCTGGCCATCGCGCGCCAGCAGGCGCTGCGAGGTGAGCGCCAGGCTCCCCCTGGCAAAGCGCAATTCGCTGCTGAGGTCAACCTCCAGCACCGCCAGCACGTTTTCGCTGGATGCAAGGATGTCTTGCCAACCACCCGCCAAGGGTTCCGTCAGTGCGCCCGGAGCGCCCGATTCATGGTGATGTTGCATTGTCTGACTATTGAACGCGCTGCCTGCACCGCGGGAACGCGGCAGGCCGCAGGCGCGACTTCTGGTTATCCCTAACGCCCGCACCCCTCTCGCGGCTGACAGCCGCTTGGTGCATCATTGCCTGCCGCGGCTGCAAAACGGCCCGTTTCCTCTTCCAACCCCTGTCGCTCATGCCACGCTTTGAAGATATCCGATTGCTTCGCGCCACCTACCTGCGCGGACCCAGCATCTGGACCTACCGCCCGGCGCTCGAGGTCTGGCTGGCGCTCGGAGAGCTGGAGCACCATCCATCCAACAAGGTTCCCGGCTTCAACGAAAGGCTGACCGCCTGGCTGCCGGATCTGGTGGAGCACCACTGCGGCGTGGGCGAGCGCGGCGGCTTCATCGAGCGCCTGCGCGAGGGCACCTGGATGGGCCATGTGCTGGAGCACGTCATCATCGAGCTGCTCAACCTCTCGGGTCTGCCGGCCAAGTTCGGCCAGACGCGCGAGACTTCCGTCAGCGGCACCTACCGCATGGTGTTCCGCTGCCCCGAAGAGGCCGTGGCGCGCGCGGCGCTGGCGCAGGGCCATGCGCTCATCATGGCGGCGATCAACGACGAGGCGTTCGACCTCAAGGGCGCCGTCCAGGCGATCAAGACCACCATAGACGACAACTACCTGGGCCCCAGCACCGCCTGCATCGTCGATGCCGCGCAGGAGCGGCGCATCCCCCAGGTGCGCCTGAACGACGGCAACCTGGTGCAGCTGGGCTACGGCGCGGCGCAGCGGCGCATCTGGACGGCCGAGACCGACCAGACCAGCGCCATCGCCGAGGGCATCGCGCAGGACAAGGACCTGACCAAGCGCCTGCTGGCCGCCGCCGGCGTGCCTGTCCCTGAAGGGCAGATCGTGGCCAGCGCCGACGAGGCCTGGGAGGCGGCGCAGGACATCGGCCTGCCCGTCACCGTCAAGCCCAGCGACGGCAACCACGCGCGCGGCGTGACGCTGGAGCTCTACAAGGAGAAGAACATCCGCGCCGCCTTCCCGCTGGCCGAGAAGGAGGGTTCGGAGGTCATCGTCGAGCGCTTCATCGAAGGCACCGAACACCGCCTGCTGGTGGTGGGCGGCAAGGTGGTGGCCGCCTGCCGCGGCGAACAGGTGTTCGTCACCGGCGACGGCCAGCGCACGCTCAAGGCGCTGGTCGATGAACTCAACCGCGACCCGCGCCGCGGCGTGGAAGAGGAATACCCGCTGGAGCTGCTCGATCTTCAGCTCCCAAACATCCAGCTCGAACTGGCGCGCCAGGAGGTCGCGGCCGACACCGTGCCCGCCGCGGGCCGCAAGGTGCTGCTGCAGCGCAACGGCAACATGGCGATCGACTGCACCGACGAACTGCACCCCGACGTGGCCTACCACGCCGAGCTGGCCGTGCGCGTGGTCGGCCTGGACATCGCCGGCCTGGACATGATCCTCAAGGACATCGCCCAGCCCATGCGCGCGCAGGGTGGCGCGATTCTGGAGGTCAACGCCGGCCCCGGCCTGCTGATGCACCTCAAACCCTCCAGCGGCTCGCCGCGCCCGGTGGGCCAGGCCATCGTCGAGCACCTGTTTCCCGGCAGCGGCGAAAAGGGCAGCCACGCGGGCCGCATCCCCATCGTCGGCGTGGCGGGCACGCGCGGCAATGCCTTCATCGCGCGGCTGGTGGGCTGGCTGCTGCAGCTCTCGGGCAAGCTCACCGGCATTGCCAGCAGCGAGGGCATGTTCATCGCCGGGCGCCAGACCCAGAAGGCGAACACCAGCAATTGGGCGGGTGCGCACCGCCTGCTGACCAACCGCCTGGCCGAGGCGGCGGTGGTTCAGACCACGGCGCGCTCCATCCTCGACGAGGGCCTGGCCTACGACCGCTGCCAGGTCGGCATCGTCACCGACATGGATGGCTGGGAGCAGCTCGCCGACCACGACGTGCGCGGTCCCGAGCAGATGCCGCGCGTGCTGCGCACCCAGATCGACGTGGTGCTGGACGGCGGCGCCGGCGTGCTCAATGCGGACGTGGCGGCGGTGGCCGAGCTGGCGCAGCTCTGCGATGGCGAGGTGCTGCTGTATGCGCTTTCGGCCGACAACGCGGCGCTCGCGCGGCACCGGACGCGGCCGGATGCGCGCGCCGTCTTCGTCCACGGCGACCAGATATGCCTTGCCACCGGCGCCAAGGAACGTGTGCTGGGCAGGCTGGCCGCGCTGCGCCCGGCGGACGGCGGCGCCCCCGATACCGCCGCCCTGCTGGCGGCCATTGCGGGCGCCTGGGCGCTGGGCATAGCCCCCGATCTGATCGCCGCCGGCATCAAGACTTTTGAATACCAACATTGATAGCTGCTGACGCACGCCTATCAAGCGCAAAACCCTTATTCAACCTTTATTTGCACCATGCAAATCCTTCGCTCCCGCGCGCTGCGCGGCCCCAACCTCTGGACCCGCAGCACCGCCATGGAAACCATCGTGCACTGCGCGCCCGGCGAGCACGACATCGCCTCGATCACGGGGTTTGAAGACCGCCTGCGCGCGCGCTTCCCCGCCGTCGGGCCGCTGGCGCCGCAGGGCGCCGAGCAGCCGGTGTCGCTCGCGCACGTGCTCGAAACCGCCGCGCGCCAATTGCAGGCGCAGGCGGGCTGCAGCGTCACCTTCAGCCGCACGCACGAGACGGTGGAAACCGACACCTACCAGGTGGTCGTGGAATACACCGAGGAACAGGTCGGGCACAAGGCGGTCGAAGAAGCCACGGCGCTGATCCGCGCCGCGTTGGACGACCACCCCTACGACGCGGCCGCCACCGTCGCCGCGCTGCGCGAGCTCGACCAGGACGTGCGCATGGGTCCGTCCACGCGCAACATCATCGACGCCGCGCAGGCGCGCGGCATTCCGTTCAAGCGCCTCACCAGCGGCTCGCTGGTGCAGCTGGGCTGGGGCGTGAAGGCGCGGCGCGTGCAGGCCGCGGAGCTGGACATGACCAGCGCGGTGGCCGAATCGATCGCGCAGGACAAGGACCTCACCAAGCGCCTGCTGCACGCGGCGGGCGTGCCCGTGCCGCTGGGCCGGCCGGTCAGCGGCGTCGAGGATGCCTGGGCGCTGGCGCAGGAAGTCGGCCTGCCCGTCGTCGTCAAACCGCAGGACGGCAACCAGGGCAAGGGCGTGACGGTGAACATCACCACGCGCGAGCAGCTCGCGGCGGCGTATGCCACGGCGCAGGAATACAGCGGCGAGGTGATGGTCGAGCGCTTTCTTCCCGGGCACGACTTCCGCCTGCTGGTGGTGGGCGGCCAGATGGTGGCGGCCGCGCGGCGCGAGCCGCCGCAGGTGCTGGGCGATGGCGAGCACACCATCGCCCAGCTGGTGGATATCGTCAACCAGGACCCGCGCCGCGGCAGCGGCCACGGCACGGCGCTTACCAAGATCCGGCTCGATGAAATCGCCCTCGCGCGCCTGACCAGCGAAGGCCTCACGCCCGCATCCATCCCCACGCAGGGCCAGCGCATCGTGCTGCGCCACAACGCCAACCTGTCGACGGGCGGCAGCGCCACCGACGTGACCGACGACGTGCACCCCGAGATCGCCGCGCGCGCGGTCGATGCCGCGCAGACCATAGGCCTGCATATCTGCGGCGTGGACGTGATCTGCGAATCCATGCTCAAACCGCTGGAAGAGCAAGGCGGCGGCATCGTCGAGGTCAACGCCGCGCCGGGCCTGCGCATGCACCTCTCGCCCTCCTACGGCAAACCGCGCAACGTCGGCGTGCCGATGGTCGATGCGCTGTTCGCGCCGGGCGAGGACGGCCGCATCCCGGTGGTGGCCGTCACCGGCACCAACGGCAAGACCACCACCACGCGCCTCATCGCCCACCTGTGCAGCGCGCACGGCTGGAACACCGCGATGACCAACACCGACGGCGTGTACGTGGGCGGGCACCAGATCGACAGCGGCGACTGCTCCGGCCCCAAGAGCGCGCGCAACGCCCTGGCGCACCCCGACACCGAGGCCGCGGTGCTGGAATGCGCGCGCGGCGGCATTCTGCGCGAAGGCCTGGGGTTTGACCAATGCCAGGTGGCCGTGGTCACCAACATCGGCGCGGGCGACCACCTGGGGCTGAACTACATCACCACGGTGGAAGACGTGGCCGTCTTGAAGCGCGTCATCGTGCAAAACGTGGCGCCCACGGGCTACGCCGTGCTCAACGCCGCCGACCCGCACTGCGTGCCCATGGCGCATGTCAGCCCTGGCAAGGTGATCTTCTTTGCGCACGACCGCCACCACCCGGCGATGGTCACCCACCGCGCGCAGGGCGGGCGCGTGGTGTATGTGGACGAGGGCCGCATCGTGGCCGCCGAAGGCTCCTGGCGCGAGGGCATCCCGCTGCGCGACATCCCGATCACGCACGGCGGCGTGATCGGCTTTCAGGTGGACAACGCCATGGCCGCCGTGGGCGCCGCCTGGGGCCTGGGCCTGCCGTGGGACACGGTGCGCCGGGGTCTCGCAAGTTTCGAGAGCAGCGCCGACGCCGTGCCCGGGCGCTTCAACGTGATGGACTACCACGGCGCCACCATCATCGCCGACTACGGCCACAACCCCGACGCCATCCGCGCGCTGGTGCAGGCCACGCAGGCCATGCCCGGCAAGCGCCGCGGCGTGGTCATCAGCGGCGCGGGCGACCGGCGCGACCAGGACATCAGCGAGCAGACCGAAATCCTGGGCAGCAGCTTTGACGACGTCATCCTCTACCAGGACGCCTGCCAGCGCGGGCGTGCCGATGGCGAGGTGCTGGCGCTGCTGCACAAGGGCCTGCAGAACGCCCAGCGCGCCAGCTACATCACCGAAATCCACGGCGAGTTCATCGCCATCGACCATGCGCTCAAGCGCCTGCAATCGGGCGACCTGTGCCTGGTGCTGGTCGACCAGGTGCTGGAATCGCTCGCGCACCTGCAAAAGCGCTGCGGCGAGCCGCATCTGTGAATGACCGCGCTGCGCGCAGCGCAGCGGCGTCATCAAGCCGCCACGCCCCACATCCACAGCCAAACAACCCATGAAACACTTCACATTCACCGCCCTGCTGCTCGTCGCCAGCAGCGCCTTTGCCGCCTCGGGCGAGAAGATCGGCAGCGTCGATACCGCGTTCCAGTGGCTGGGGCGCGACCACGACATCATCGTCGAGGCCTACGACGACCCGCAGGTGGACGGCGTGACCTGCTACGTCTCGCGCGCACGCATCGGCGGCATCAAGGGCACGCTGGGGCTGGCGGAAGACCGCGCGGAGGCATCGATCGCCTGCCGCCAGGTGGGCCCCGTGGCGTTTGCCAAGCCGCTCAAGCAGCAGGACGAGGTTTTCAGCGAGCGCATTTCGCTGGTCTTCAAACGCCTGCGCGTGGTGCGCATGGTCGATGCAAAGCGCAACACGCTGGTCTATCTGACCTATTCCGACAAGCTCATCGACGGCTCGCCGCAGAACAGCATCACGGCCGTGCCCATCCCCGAGACAACGCCGATACCGCTCAAAAAATAGTCACCACGCGGCGACGGGGCTGGCAAAGCCCTGGGGCGCCTCGCGCTCGCGCTCAAAGCTCACGAACTCCCACGCATCCTCCTGCGCCAGCAGGGCGCGCAGCAGCTGGTTGTTGAGCGCGTGCCCGCTGCGAAACGCGGTGTAGGCGGCCAGCAGCGGATGCCCGATGAGATAGAGATCGCCCATCGCGTCCAGGATCTTGTGGCGCGCGAATTCCGCGTCGTAGCGCAGACCATCGGTGTTGAGCACCTTGTAATCGTCCATCACGATGGCGTTGTCCAGCCCGCCGCCCAGCGCCAGGCCGTTGGCGCGCAGCATCTCCACGTCCTTGGTGAAGCCGAAGGTGCGCGCCCGCGCAATGTCGCGCGCATAGTTGCCGCTGCCGAGATCGAATTCAGCCGACTGCTCGGTGGAATCGACCGCGGGGTGGGCGAAATCGATCTCGAAATGCAGCTTGTAGCCGTGGTAGGGCGCAAGCCGCGCCCATTTGAGGTTGCGTCCTTCGCCCTCGCGCACCTCGACGGCGCGCTTGACGCGGATGAAACGCCGCGGCGCATTCTGCAGCTCCACGCCTGCGCTTTGCAGCAGGAAGACGAAAGAGGCCGAAGAACCGTCCAGGATGGGCACCTCTTCGGCGGTGATATCGACGTAGAGGTTGTCCAGCCCGAGGCCGGCGCAGGCCGACATCAGGTGCTCCACCGTGTGCACCTTGGCGCCGCCCCGCCCAATCGTGGACGCCATGCGCGTGTCCACCACCGCCTCGGCAGAGACGGGGATGTCCACCGGCTCCGGCAGATCCACGCGGCGAAACACGATGCCGGTATCGGGCGCGGCCGGGCGCAGCGTGAGTTCCACCCGCTGGCCGCTGTGCAGACCCACGCCCACGGAGCGGGTCAGCGTCTTGATGGTGCGTTGCTGGAGCATCGCGGGATTTTAGTGGTGCGCCGAGCGTTGCGCACCGCGCACGCACGGCCCTCGACGCACCGCGCGCCACGCCCCCCGTCAGTCCGCCTGCTTGCGCAGGAACGCGGGAATCTCCAGCTCGTCCATGCCGCCCGAGGACATCGCATCCACGCGCGCCGAAGCCTGCGAGCGGTTGGTGCGCCACACGCTGGGAACCGTCATGCTGGTGTAGTCGCCGCGTGCCACCGGGTTGGCGAGCGCGCCGGTCATGGGCGTCGCCACGAAGGGCAGGTTGTCCGTCCCGGTGCGCTGGCCGCCCTGCACCACCTGGATGGCCTGGCGCCGCGTCTGCGCATTGCAGAGACCGGTGGCCACCACGGTCACGCGGATCTCGTCGCCCAGGCTGTCGTCGTAGGCCGCGCCGAAGATCACATGCGCATCCGGCGAGGCGTAGGCGTTGATGGTGTTCATCGCCAGGCGCGATTCGGAAAGCTTGAGGCTCCCCTTGCTCGCGGTGACCAGCACCAGCACGCCGCGCGCGCCCGAAAGGTCTATGCCTTCGAGCAGCGGGCAGGCGATGGCCTGCTCGGCCGCGATGCGCGCGCGGTCCGGCCCGCTGGCGGTGGCCGTGCCCATCATGGCCTTGCCGGGCTCGCCCATCACGGTGCGCACGTCCTCGAAGTCGACGTTGATCTGGCCGTACTCGTTGATGATTTCGGCGATGCCGCCGACGGCGTTCTTGAGCACGTCGTTGGCGTGCGCGAAGGCTTCTTCCTGCGTGATGTCGTCGCCCAGCACTTCAAGCAGTTTCTCGTTGAGCACCACGATCAGCGAATCGACGTTGGCTTCGAGCTCGGCCAGGCCTTCGTCGGCATTCTTCATGCGCCGCGAACCTTCCCAGCCGAAGGGCTTGGTGACCACGCCCACGGTCAGGATGCCCATCTCCTTGGCCACCTTGGCAATCACCGGCGCCGCACCGGTGCCGGTGCCGCCGCCCATGCCGGCGGTGATGAACAGCATGTGCGAGCCGGCAATCGCCTGGCGGATTTCCGCTTCGGCCGACTCGGCCGCCTCGCGCGCCTTCTCGGGCTTGCTGCCCGCGCCCAGGCCGTTGCTGCCCAGCTGCACCGTCTGGTTCGCGGAGCTGCGCAGCAAGGCCTGCGAATCGGTGTTGGCGCAGACGAATTGCACGCCCTGCACGTTGCGCGCGATCATGTGCTCGACCGCATTGCCGCCGCCGCCGCCGACGCCGATCACCTTGATCTGCGTGCCCTGGTTGAATTCTTCGGTTTCGATCATTTCGATGGCCATGTGTCTGCTCCTGGATAAATGGGTAATACGGTGAAATCGGATGTGAAAAACGGAAACCCTGAATGGCTGTCGGGCGGCGGCTTGGCACGGCACCGCCATCGGTCGCGCTTGCGCCGGCGTGAACGAATCGAGTGGCGCTTGCGCAGCGGCAGGTGAAGAACGCGACGCATCAGAAATTCCCCACGATGAAATCCTTGAAGCGCCCGAACGCGGTCTTCATCGAGCCGTTCTTGGCCGCCACCTTGAAGCCGCGCATGTGCGCCATGCGCCCCTCTTCCAGCAGGCCCATCACCGTGGCGGCACGCGGCTGCGCCACCATGTCGGCAAGCGCGCTGGCGTAGTGCGGCAGGCCGCGGCGCACGGGCTTGAGAAAAATGTCCTCGCCCAGCTCCACCATGCCGGGCATGACGCTGGAGCCGCCGGTGAGCACGATGCCCGAGGAGAGCACCTCCTCGTAGCCCGATTCGCGGATCACCTGCTGCACGAGCTGGAAAATTTCCTCCACCCGCGGCTCGATCACCCCGGCGAGCACCTGGCGCGTGAGCACGCGCGGATCGCGGTCGCCCAGGCCCGGCACCTCGACCTGCGCCTCGGGGTCGGCCAGCAGCTGCTTGGCGCAGCCATGCTCGACCTTGATGTCCTCGGCATCCTTGGTGGGCGTGCGCAGCGCCATCGCGATGTCGCTGGTGATGAGGTCGCCGGCGATCGGCAGCACCGCCGTGTGGCGGATCGCGCCGCCGGTGAAGATGGCAATGTCGGTGGTGCCGGCGCCGATGTCGACCACCGCCACGCCCAGCTCGCGCTCGTCGTCGGTCAGCACCGCCTGGCTGCTGGCCAGCGGGTTCAGCAGCAGCTGCTCCACCTCCAGGCCGCAGCGGCGCACGCATTTGATGATGTTCTCGGCCGCCGCCTGCGAGCCGGTGACGATGTGCACCTTGGCTTCCAGGCGGATGCCGCTCATGCCGATGGGCTCCTTGACCTCGTTGCCGTCGATCACGAATTCCTGCGGCTCCACCAGCAGCAGGCGCTGGTCGCTCGAGATATTCACCGCCTTGGCGGTTTCCACCACGCGCGCCACGTCGGCCTGGGAGACCTCCTTGTCCTTGATCGCCACCATGCCGCTGGAATTGAGCCCGCGGATGTGGTTTCCGGTGATGCCGGTGTAGACGCGCTGGATCTTGCAGTCGGCGATCAGCTCGGCCTCTTTCAGCGCCTGCTGGATGCTGTGCACCGTGGCCTCGATGTTCACGACCGCGCCGCGCTTGAGCCCGTTGCTCGGCGCCACGCCCAGGCCCGCCAGCTTGAGCCGCCCGTCGGCCAGCACCTCGGCCACGGCCACCATCACCTTGGCGGTGCCGATGTCCAGGCCCACGATGACGTCTTTGCTTTCCCTTGGCATCTGTTTGGTCCTAGCCTCGTTGGTTTTTGGGTGCAGGGCGGCGCACGGGCGCTGGCGCATCGCCGCCGAGGGTGGTGACGCCCTTCAGCCGCAGGGCATAGCCGTTGGCGTAGCGCAGGTCGGCGTATTCGAGCTGGTCGGTGCGCCGGCCCTGGCGCTGCGCCACCTGGGCCAGCGTGCCGGTCAGGCGGCGCAGGCGCTGCAGCAGGTCCGTGGCCTCTCCCTGCCCCAGCTCGACGGCCGCACCGCCCGCCAGCACCGCGCGCCAGCTGCCATGCGCGCTCAGCAGCAAGGATTCGAGCGGCAGCCCCAGGGGTTGCAGCGCGGGCGCCAGACGGTGGAACATCGCCAGCATCCGCGCCGAAGCCCCCGCAGGGCCCTCCAGGCGCACCAGGTGTTCGTCCTCCAGGCTGCCGACATCGGCCTGGAACACTTCCCCTTCGCGGTTGACCAGGGTATCGCCGCCCGCCTCGCCCCAGTACGCCGCGGCCTGCTGCTGGCGCACGCGCACATGCAGGGTGTGCGGGAACTCGCGCTGCACCTGCACGCTCTGGATCCACGGCACCTGCTCGAAGGCCTTGCGCACCGCCTGCAGGTCCGCGGTGAAGAAATTGCCGGTCAGCGACGGCGCCACCTCTGCCCGCAAGAGCTGCGCGTTCACGCGCGAGAGCTCGCCATCCACGCTGACATGCGTGAGCGCGAACAGCGGCAGGCGCGCCGCCCAGTGGCCCAGCGCCAGCACGAACGCTGCCATGCAGCCCAGCAGCAGCACCGCGGCCGTCCAGTTCATGAGGCGCACGTCGATGGGCAGGGGCACCGCGGCGCTCATGTCTGCCCTCCCCGGCCCTGCCAGGCATCGAGCGAGGCGCCCGCCAGGATCGCGAGGCACAGGTCTTCGTAGGCCACGCCGCAGGCGCGCGCTGCCATCGGCACCAGCGAATGGCCCGTCATGCCCGGCGAGGTATTGATTTCGAGCAGGAAGGGCTTGCGATCGGTGGCCCGCACCATGATGTCCGTGCGCGCCCAGCCGCGGCACGCCAGCGTGCGGTAGGCCGCCAGCGAGAGCTGCTGGATCGCCGCCTCCTCCTCGGCCGGCAGGCCACTGGGGCAGTCGTAGCGCACCACATCGGTGAAATACTTGTTCTGAAAATCGTAATTGCCCTGGGGCGCGACGATGCGGATCAGCGGCAGTGCCTGCGCACCCTGCCCCTGGCCGACCAAGGCGCAGGTGGTTTCATCGCCATCGATGAACTGCTCGCACAGCACCTCGGGGTCATGGCTGGCGGCCAGGCGATAGGCCTCTGCGCACTGGTCGGCCGACAGCACCTTGGTCAGCCCCAGCGTCGAGCCCTCGCGCACCGGCTTGACGATCATCGGCGCGCCCAGCGCGGCAAAGGCCTGCGCCACGCTCGCGGCGGAGGTCACCAGGCGCCAGTCGGGCGTGGGCAGGCCCTCGAAACGCCAGATGCGCTTGGCCATGGTCTTGTCCATGGCGATGGCGGACGCCATCACGCCCGGCCCGGTATAGGGAATGCCGAGCAGCTCCAGCGCGCCTTGCACCGTGCCATCCTCGCCGTGGCGGCCGTGCAGGGCGATGAAGCAGCGGTCGATTTTTTCGCTCGCCAGCTGCGCCAGAGGCCGTTCGCCCGTATCCCAGCCCTGCGCATCGACGCCGCGCGAGCGCAGCGCCTTGAGCACCCCGTTGCCCGACAGGAGAGATATCTCACGCTCGGCCGAATCACCACCCATGAGCACCGCCACCTTGCCCAGCTGCGCCGCGTCGATTTTTTGATCAAAAATGCTCATGACGCATGCCCTTCCTGCGCTGGCAGCTCATTATTTCGGAGCAATTCAGCCGTCCTGACCGCCGCCGCGCCGATCGAGCCCGCGCCCATGCACAGCACCACGTCGCCCCCCTGGGCGAACTGTGCAATCTGCCGGGGCAGCTCTTTCACATCCTCGACGAAAAGCGGCTCCACCCTGCCGGCGACGCGCAGCGCGCGCGCCAGCGCCCGGCCATCGGCGAGGGCGATCGGCTCCTCGCCGGCGGCATAGACCTCGGTGAGCAGCACCGCATCGGCACGGCCCAGCACCTGGACGAAATCCTCGAAGCAGTCGCGCGTGCGCGTGTAGCGGTGCGGCTGAAAGGCGAGCACCAGGCGCCGCCCGGGAAAGGCGCCGCGCGCCGCGGCGATGGTGGCCGCCATCTCCACCGGGTGGTGGCCGTAGTCCTCGATCAGCGTGAAACGCCCGCCATCCTGCGCCGGCAGCTCGCCGTGGCTCTGGAAGCGCCGGCCCACGCCGGTAAAGCCGGCCAGCGCCTGCAGGATGGCTGCGTCGGGCACGCTGAGCTCGGTGGCCACGGCGATGGCCGCGAGCGCATTGCGCACGTTGTGCTCGCCCGCCAGGTTCAGCACCACCTGCAGGTCGGGCAACGTCACGCCGTTGCGCCGCTGCACGGTGAAGTGCATCTGCGTGCCGACGGCGCGCACCTCCAGGGCGCGCACCTCGGCATCGTCGCCCAAGCCGTAGCGCGTGATGGGGCAGTTCAGGCGCGTGGCAATCTCGCGCACGGCCGGATCATCCACGCACAGGATGGCGGTGCCGTAGAACGGCATGCGGTGCAGGAAATCGACGAATGCCTGCTTGAGCCGGCCGAAATCATGCCCATAGGTGTCCATGTGGTCGGCGTCGATGTTGGTCACCACCGCCATCACCGGCAGCAGCTTGAGGAAGGAGGCATCCGATTCATCGGCCTCCACCACCATGTACTCGCCCTTGCCAAGCCTGGCGTTCACGCCCGCGCTGTTCAGGCGCCCGCCGATCACATAGGTGGGATCGAGCCCCGCCTGGGCCAGCACGCTGGCCACCAGGCTCGTCGTCGTCGTCTTGCCGTGGGTGCCCGCGATCGCGATGCCTCGGCGCAGGCGCATGAGCTCGGCCAGCATCACCGCGCGCGGCACCACCGGAATCTTGCGCGCACGCGCCGCCAGCACCTCGGGGTTGTCCTCATGCACCGCGGTCGAGGTCACGACGGCATCGGCGCCGGCGATCTGCTCGGCCGCATGGCCCACATGAGTGGCGACGCCCAGGGACTGCAGGCGGCGCAGCACGGGGCTGTCGCTCTGGTCCGAGCCGGAGATGGTGTAGCCCAGGTTGTGCAGCACCTCGGCGATGCCGCACATGCCCGAACCACCGATGCCGACGAAATGGATGTGGTGGATGACGTGCTTCATGCCGCCAGTTCCTCGCACGCGGCCGCCACTTCGCGGGTGGCCTGTGTTTTCTGCATCTTTTTGGCTGCCAGGGCATGTTGCAACAGCGCCGGACGCTCCCATTTTTCAATCATGGCCGCCAGGCCTTGCGGCGTGAGGTCGGCCTGCTGCACCAGCCAGCCCCCGCCGGCATCCACCAGAAAGCGGGCATTCGCCGTCTGGTGGTCGTCCACCGCGAACGGAAAGGGCACGAACAGCGCGGCGCAGCCCACCGCCGCGAGCTCCGTCACCGTGCTCGCACCGGAGCGGCAGATGACGACATCCGCCTCGGCGCAGGCCCGCGCCATGTCGGTGATGAAAGGCAGCAATTCGCCCTGCACGCCCGCCGCCGCGTAACTGGCGCGCAACTGCTCAAGCTGCTTTTCACCACTCTGGTGCGTGACGGCGGGGCGCCGTGCCTCGGGAATCAGCGCCAGCGCCTGCGGCACCACTTCATTGAGCGCGCGTGCGCCCAGGCTGCCGCCCACCACGAGCAGCTTCAGCGGGCCGCCGCGACCGGCAAAACGCGCCTCGGGGGCGGGTTGCTGCGTGAATGCCGCGCGCAGCGGGTTGCCCACCCACTGGCCCTTTTTCAGCACGCCGGGAAAGGCCGTGAAGATGCGGTCGGCAATGCCCGCGAGCACCCTGTTCGCCAGGCCCGCCACCGAATTCTGCTCATGCAGCACCAGCGGCTTGCCTGCCAGCACCGCCATCATGCCGCCGGGAAAGGTCACGTACCCACCCAAGCCCACGGCCACGTCGGGCCTGACGCGCCGCACCACGGCCAGCGCCTGCCAGAACGCGCGCAGCAAGCGCAGCGGCAGCAGCGCCAGCGTGATCGGCCCCTTGCCGCGCACGCCGGAGAAATCAATGGTTTCCAGCGCAAAACCCTCGGCCGGCACGATGCGCGCTTCCATGCTGCCGGGCGTGCCCAGCCAGTGCACCGCCCAGCCGCGCGCGCGCAGCTCCTGCGCCAGCGCCAGGCCCGGGAAGATATGGCCGCCGGTGCCGCCGGCCATGATGAGGGCAGTCTTCTGCGTGCTCATACGCGCCCCCCGCGCATCAATAACTTGTTCTCGTAATCCACCCTCAGCACCACCGCCAGCGCCACCAGATTCATCAGAATGGCCGAGCCGCCATAACTCATGAGAGGCAGGGTCAGCCCCTTGGTCGGCAGCGCGCCCAGGTTCACGCCGACGTTGATGAACGCCTGAAAACCCACCCACACCGCCACGCCCTCGGCGACGAGGCCGGAGAACACGCGGTCGAGCGCGATCGCCTGGCGGCCGATCAGCATGATGCGGCGCGTCAGCCAGAGGAAGGCGACGATGAGCGTGAGCACGCCGATGAGGCCGAATTCCTCGCCGATCACCGCCAGCAGGAAGTCCGTATGCGCCTCGGGCAGCCAATTGAGTTTTTCCACGCTGCCGCCGAGCCCGACGCCGAAGATTTCCCCCCGCCCGATCGCGATCAGCGCGTGCGAGAGCTGGTAGCCCTTGCCCAGCGCGTGGTCCTCGCTGAACGGGTCGAGGTAGGCGAAAATCCGCTCGCGCCGCCAGGGCGAGGTCCAGATCATCAGCGCGAACGCCGCCACCAGAATGAGCGCGATCAGGAAGAACATGCGCGCGTTCACCCCGCCCAGGAACAGGATGCCCATGGCGATCACCGCGATCACCATGAAGGCCCCCATGTCGGGCTCGGCCAGCAGCAGGCCGCCGACGATGGCGACCGCCGCCGCCATGGGCAGCACCGCGCGGAAGAACCGCTCCTTCACCTCCAGGCGCCGCACCATGTAGCCGGCGGCGTAGATCAGCACCGCGAACTTGGCGAGTTCCGAAGGCTGGAAGTTCATCAGTCCCAGGCTCAGCCAGCGCCGCGCGCCGTTGACCACCGTGCCCACATGCGGAATCAGCACCACGACCAGCAGCACGATGGAGGCGATGAACAGCCAGGGCGCCGTACGCTCCCAGGTATCCATCGGAATCTGGAAGGCCAGCAGCGCGGCGACGAAGCCGACGGCAATCGCGGCGACGTGGCGCACGACGAAGGTGGTGGCGGTGATGTGGCCGAAGCGCGGGTTGTCCTGCATCGCAATCGACGCGGAATAGACCATCACCACGCTGAACGCCAGCAGCAGCACCACCACCCACAGCAGCGACTGGTCAAAGCCGAGCACGCGCGCCGGCACCGCGGCCGTGCGCCGCAGCTCCATGCCGCCGATGCGCACGGGCAGGCGGTCCACGCTTTCGGCCTGCTCCTTGCGCCCGCCGCCGAAGAGGCGCTGCAGCAGGCCGGGCTTGACGGTGGTGCTCATGCGCTCCCTCCCGCCAGCGACTGCCCGCGCGATTCGGCCAGCGCGTGCACCGCATCGACGAAGACCCGCGCGCGGTGCTGGTAGTTGTCGAACATGTCCAGGCTCGCGCAGGCAGGGGAAAGCAGCACCGCGTCGCCCTGGTGCGCCGCCGCGCTGGCCTGCTCCACGGCCTGCGCCAGCGTTGCCGCATCCATGAGCGGCACATGCGTACCCGCCAGCGCCGCGCGGATCAGCGGCGCATCGCGCCCGATCAGCACCACGGCACGCCCATGGCGCGCCACCGGCCCTGCCAGCGGCGAAAAGTCCTGCCCCTTGCCGTCGCCGCCCAGGATCACCACGATGCGCTGGCCCGCGCCCAGACCCGCCAGCGCCGCCACCGTCGCACCCACATTGGTGCCCTTGCTGTCGTCGAAATACTCGACGCCATCGATCAGCGCGACGGACTCCACGCGGTGCGGCTCGCCGCGGTATTCGCGCAGCGCGTGCAGCATCGACGCGATGGAACATCCCGCCGCGCGCGCCAGCGCCAGCGCGGCCAGCGCGTTGGTGGCGTTGTGGCGGCCACGGATGCGCAGCGCATCGACCGGCATCAGGCGCTGCAAGTGCAGCTCAGGCGCGGCGGCAGCGCCGCGCCGCCCCGCATCGTCGGATTCGAGCGCCCGCACCAGCCAGGCCATGCCGCCCACCTGTTCGATGCCGTAGTCGCCGGGCGCACGTGGAGAATCACCGCCAAAGGTGAGGTGCGGGCGCTGGCGCGGCTTCTGCAGCCGCACCGGCACCGCGGGCGGCAGCATGTCCATCACCCGCGGGTCTTCGCGGTTGAGCACCATCAGCGCCTGGCTGCCGAAGATGCGCGCCTTGGCCGCGGCATAAGCCTGCAGGCTGCCGTGCCAATCGAGGTGGTCTTGCGTCACGTTGAGCACCGTGGCGGCGGTGGGCTCGAAGCCCTCCACGCCATCGAGCTGGAAGCTGGAGAGCTCCAGCACCCAGATCTCGGGCAGCGTGCGCTGCAGCAGATGCTGCTGCAGCGTACCGAGCAGCGTCGGGCCGATGTTGCCCGCCACCGCCACGCTGCGCCCGGCGTGCGCCACCAGCTGGCCGGTGAGCGAAGTGACCGTGGTCTTGCCGTTGGTGCCGGTGATGGCCAGCACCTGGGGCGCATAGCCGAAATCGCGGCGCAGTGCATTCAACGCCTGGGAATACAAATCTAATTCGCCATGAACCTTTGCCCCACATGCGCTGGCAGCTTCTATAACAGGAGCAATCAAGGCCGGCAGCAGACCGGGCGAGCGCGCCACCACGGTCTGCCCCTGCGCCAGCGCGGCGGTGAACGGCCCGGCGACAAACGCCGTCTGCGGCCATTCGGCGCGCAGCTCGGCCAAGTGCGGCGGCGCCTCGCGCGTATCGGCCACGGTGACTTCGGCGCCGCGCAGCGCGCACCAGCGCGCCATCGCCAGGCCCGAATCGCCCAGACCCAGCACCAGCACGCGCTGGCCTGCCAGCGGCTTCCAGTCGTCGCCCACGGCAATCGCCGGTGCGGCGGCGGCAAGCGGGGCGGGCGCCTCCTCGGTGGGCGCCAGCGGCGTGGGTTCGGTGGCGCCTTCGTCCTGCGCATGCACCTCGGCAAACAGGCGCGCGACGAACTCGGCCGCCTCGGCGGCCTTGCTGGGCGCGCCCTCGGGCGTCGGAGCAATGGGGGCGATGGGGGTGTGGGGCGTGTCGCTCATCGCAGTTTCAGCGTGGCCAGGCCCACGAGGCACAGCAGCATGGTGATGATCCAGAAGCGCACGACGACCTGCGTCTCCTTCCAGCCGCTCTTTTCGAAATGGTGGTGCAGCGGCGCCATCTTCAGGATGCGCCGTCCCTCGCCGTAGCGGCGCTTGGTGTATTTGAACCAGAGCACCTGCGCCATCACCGAGATCGCCTCGACGACGAAGATGCCGCCCATGATCGCCAGCACGATTTCCTGGCGCACGATGACCGCGATGGTGCCCAGCGCGCCGCCCAGCGCCAGCGCGCCCACGTCGCCCATGAAGATCTGCGCCGGGTGGGTGTTGAACCAGAGAAAGGCCAGGCCCGCCCCCGCCATCGCGGCGCAGAACACCAGCAGCTCGCCCGAACCGGGGATATGCGGGAACAGCAGGTACCTGGCATACACCGCGTTGCCCGTCACGTAGGCAAAGATGCCCAGCGACGAGCCGACCATGATCACCGGCATGATGGCCAGGCCATCCAGGCCATCGGTCAGGTTCACCGCATTGCTGCTGCCGACGATCACCAGGTAGGTCATCACGACGAAGCCCAGCACGCCGAGCGGGTAGCTCACTTCCTTGAAGAAGGGCACGAGCAGCCCGGCCTTGGGCGGAAGATCGAGCGAGAAGCCCGATTGCACCCAGGTGACGAAGAGCTCGAACACGCGCGCGTTGGAGTTCTCGGAGATCGAGAACACCAGGTACAACGCCGCCATCAGGCCGATCACCGATTGCCAGAAATACTTCTCGCGCGAGCGCATGCCCTCGGGGTCTTTGTTGACCACCTTGCGCCAGTCGTCCACCCAGCCGATCGCGCCCATGGAGAGCGTCACCGCCAGCACGATCCAGACGAAGCGGTTGGAGAGATCGAACCACAGCAGCGTGGAGACCGTGATCGCGATCAGGATCAGCACCCCGCCCATGGTCGGCGTGCCGCTCTTGGAAAGGTGCGACTGCATCGCATAGCCGCGTATGGGCTGGCCGATCTTGAGCGCGGCCAGCATGCGGATCACGCGCGGGCCGGCCACCAGGCCGATCAACAGCGCCGTCATCGCCGCCAGCAGCGCGCGCAGCGTCAGGTACTGGAGCGCGCGCAGAAAACTGAAATCGGGCGAGAGCCCCTGCAGCCACTGGGAGAGCCAGAGAATCATGCCGCGGCCTCCTCGATGGCGCGTACCACGCGCTCCATGCGCATGAAGCGCGAACCCTTGACCAGCACGCTGCCCGCATCCGGCAAGGCCTGGCGCACGGCGGCGATCAGCGCATCGGCCTCGCCAAAATGCGCCGCGCCCGCGCCAAAGGACCGCACCGCGTGCTGCGTGAGCTCGCCCAGCGCATAGAGGCGGGTCACGCCGCGCTCCTTGGCATAGCGCCCTGCCTCGGCATGGAACTGCGGCCCCTGGCTGCCGATCTCTCCCATGTCGCCCAGCACCAGCAGGCGCGGCGCCGGCAGGCTGGCGAGCACGTCGATGGCGGCGCGCACCGAATCGGGATTGGCGTTGTAGGTGTCGTCCACCACGGTGATGGAGCGGCCCGCCTGCTGCAATGCAAAGGCACGCGAACGGCCGGAAACGGGCCGGAACTGCGCAAGCCCCTGCGCGATGGCCGCTAGCGGCGCGCCCGCTGCCAGCGCACAGGCGGCGGCGGCCAGCGCGTTTCGGATGTTGTGCTCGCCAGCAATGGCAAGAGGGGTTTCGAATGCGCCCGCGGGCGTTTGCGCCTTCAGCGCCCAGGCGCCGTCCAGCCACTCGGCCGACACGCAGCGCACATCGCCCTGCGCACCAAACGTGAGGCAGCGCCGCTCTGCCGCCAAGGCCTGCCACAACGGCGTGTAGGCATCCTCGGCGGGAAACACCGCGACGCCTTCGGGCGGCAGCGCCTGCAGCACCGCGCCGTTCTCGCGCGCCACGGCTTCGACGCTGTGCATGAACTCCTGGTGCTCGCGCTGCGCGTTGTTCACCAGCGCCACGGTCGGCCGCGCGATCGCGGCCAGCCCGGCGATCTCGCCCGGGTGGTTCATGCCCAGTTCCACCACGGCCACGCGGTGCCGCGCGGACAGGCGCAGCAGCGTGAGCGGCACGCCGATGGCATTGTTGAAATTGCCGCTCGTCGCCAGCGCCGCATCGCCCTGCCATGCGCGCAGGATGCTTGCCACCATCTGCGTGACCGTGGTCTTGCCATTGCTGCCGGTCACCGCGATCAGCGGCAATGCACACTGCGCGCGCCAGCCCGTGGCCAGCGCTGCCAGCGCCGCAAGCGTGTCGGGCACCTCGATGCCCGCAAGCTCCGCCGCCGCAAGACCGCCGTGCGCAATGGCGGCAGCCGCCCCGGCCGCGCGTGCCTGCGGCAAAAAATCGTGCGCATCAAAACGCTCGCCCTTGAGTGCCACGAACAGATCGCCCGGCGCCAGCGTGCGGGTATCGGTGTGCACGCGCAGGAACGCCACAGCGCCATCGCCCACCAGCCTGGCCTGGGGCACCCGCGCGCGGATCAGTTCAAACGCCTGGTGCAGCGTGGCCATGCCGCGGGCCTGCGGCGCGCGCCGCGCCAGCGCCAGCCGCGCCTGTTCCAGATCCGAAAACGGCCGGCGCACCCCGGCGATTTCCTGGTAGGGCTCATGGCCCTTGCCGGCGATCAGCACCACATCTTGGCGGCCGGCCTGCGCAAATGCCTGCGCGATGGCGGCCGCACGGTCGGGCTCGGCCCGCACGTGGCGGCTGGCGATCATGCCCTGCAGAATTTGGTGGACGATGGCCGCAGGCGTTTCGCCGCGCGGGTTGTCGCTGGTCACGATCACGCGGTCCGCGCCCTGCTGCGCCGCCGCACCCATCAGCGGGCGCTTACCGGCGTCGCGGTCGCCGCCGCAGCCGAACACGCACCACAGCCGCCCGCCCCGGCCCCGCGCCAGCGGGCGCAGCGCGGCCAGCACCTGGATGAGCGCATCGGGCGTGTGCGCGTAGTCCACCACCGCCAGCGGCTGGCCCGGCTCGGAAACCTGCTGCATGCGCCCGGGCACCGGCTCCAGGTCGGCGCACACGGCGCAGGCGGCGGCAAGCGATGCGCCCAGCGAACGCAAGGCCGCGATCACGCCCAGCAGGTTGGAGACGTTGTACTGCCCCACCAGCCGCGTGGCCAGCGGCACGCGCGCATCGCCTTCAACAACGGTAAAGGCCAGTCCCGCCGCGCCGTGGTGCAGATCGACGGCCCGCAGGCGCGCAGCAGCATCGACCGCAACGCTCCACAGATCGAGGCCGCGTCCGGCCAATTCGGTATGCAGCGCCGCGCCATGTTCGTCATCGACATTGACCACCGCCGCGCGCAGCCCCGGCCAATCGAACAGCGCGCGCTTGGCCTGCCAATAGGCCTGCATGCTGCCGTGGTAGTCCAGATGGTCCTGCGTCAGATTGGTGAAGATCGCGGTATCGATCCGCGTGCCCGCCAGGCGCCGCTCGACGATACCGATCGAGGACGCCTCGATGGCGCAGGCACCCACGCCTGCGCGCACGCAATCCGCCAGCACCTGCTGCAGGCGCACCGGATCGGGCGTGGTCAGGCCGGTGGCCTGCAGATCGGGGGCGATACCCACACCCAAAGTACCAATCAACCCGCATCCACCCAGCGGTTTCAGCTCTTCTTTCGATAGTTTTTCTATGGCATGCGCCAGCCACCAGGCGGTGCTGGTCTTGCCGTTGGTGCCGGTCACCGCCAGCAGCTTGAGATGGCGGCTGGGCTCGTCGCACCAGCGCGACGCGAGTTCCCCGGCATGGGCCTTGAGCTCCGCCAGCGCAGCCACCCGATCGTCAACGGCCTGGCCCGCAACGCCGCCATCGGCCTGCACCACGCAGGCTGCGGCGCCGCGCGCCAGCGCATCCTGCACGAAGGCACGGCCATCGGCGTGGTAGCCAGGCAGCGCGATGAAGCCATCGCCCGCCTGTACGCTGCGGCTGTCGATGCGCAGCTGCCCGGTGACGCGCTGGCGCAGAAAGGCCAGGGCTTCATCGATGCTGGAGAGCCGGCGCGGCGTCACAGCAGCGGCTCCTCGATCGGGTTGGAGACGATCAAGGGCTTGACCGCCAGATCGGGCGCCACGCCCATCAGGCGCAGCGTCTGCTGCACCACTTCGCTGAACACCGGGCCGGAGACCGAGCCGCCGTAATACACGCCCGCCGAGGGTTCATCCACCATCACCGCGACGATGATGCGCGGATTGTCGATCGGCGCCATGCCGGTGAACCAGGCGCGGTACTTGCCCGCCGCGTAGCCCTTGCCCACCTGTTTGCGCGCGGTGCCGGACTTGCCGCCGATGGAATACCCCATGGTCTGCGCCTTCTGCCCGGTGCCGCCCGGTCCGGCGGCGAGCCAAAGCATGTGGCGCACGAGTTCCGCCGTCTTTTCGGAAAAGACCCGCATGCCCTGCGGACGCTCGCCCGTCTTGAGCATGGTGGCGGGGATGACCTCGCCACCGTTGGCAAAAACGGTGTAGGAGCGCGCCATCTGAAACAGCGAGGCCGACAGTCCGTAGCCATAGGCCATCGTCGCCTGTTCGACCGGCTTCCAGGTTTTCCACGGGCGCAGCCGGCCGCTGGCCGCACCGGGAAAGGCGAGCTGCGGCTTCTGGCCGTAGCCCAGCTCGGTGTGCACCGTCCACATTTCCTGCGGCGACATGCGCTGCGCCACCTTGAGCGCGCCGATGTTGCTCGACTTCTGGATCACGCCATCGACGGTGAGCACGCCGTAGTTGTGCGTATCGGAAATCGTGAAGCCGCCGATCGCGTACCTGCCCGGGTTGGTGTCGATGATGGAGTCGTGCTTCACCCGCCCGAGCTCCAGCGCCGTGCCTATGGTGATCGGCTTCATCGTCGAGCCGGGCTCGAAGGTATCGGTGAGCGCGCGGTTGCGCAGCTGCTCGCCGGTGAGTTTGCGCCGGTCGCCGGGGTCGTAGCTGGGGTAGTTGACGAGCGCCAGCACCTCGCCGCTGTGCGCATCGAGCACCACCACGCTGCCGCCCTTGGCCTTGTTGGCGATCACCGTGTCGCGCAGCTTCTGGTAGGCGAAAAACTGCACCTTGCTGTCCACCGAAAGCTGGATGTCGCGGCCGTCCACCGGCGGCGTCTCGGTGCCCACGCCGGCCACCACCCGGCCGCGCCCGTCCTTGATCACGCGCAACGACCCGGGCTTGCCGGCCAGCTCGTCATCGAACGCGAGCTCCATGCCCTCCTGGCCATGGTCTTCGACGTTGGTGAAACCCACCACATGCGCCACCGACTCGCCCTCGGGGTACTCGCGCTTGTACTCCTTGCGCAGGTAAATGCCCTTGATGCCCAGCGCCATGATCTTCTGGCCCACGTCCCAGTCGAGCTGGCGCTTGATCCAGACAAAGCTCTTGTCCTCGTCGGCGAACTTGGCCATCAGCCTGTCCAGCGGCATCTCCATGAGCCGGGCCGCCTGCTTGAGCCGCTCGCGCACCGCCGGCTCCTTGTCCTCGACGTCTTCGGGGATGGCCCAGAGGCTGGCCGCCGGCACGCTGGACGCCAGGATCAGCCCGTTGCGGTCCAGCAGCCGGCCGCGGTGCGCCGGCAGCTCCAGCGTGCGCACGAAGCGCACCTCGCCCTGGCGCTTGAAAAAGTCGCTGTGGATGACCTGCACCCAGGCGGCACGTGCCGCCAGGCCGAAAAAGCCCAGCGCCACCAGCGCGACGACGAACTTGCTGCGCCAGACCGGGGTGCGCGCGGCGAGCAGGGGGCTTACGGTGTAATTGACGCGGTGGCGGCTCACGGCTTGCCTCCCGCGGTTGGATTCAGAGCGGTTCCATCGGCGGTCACATACAGCGTGGTGGCCGGCGTCGGCGTCTGCATGCGCAGCTTGTCGCGCGCCAGGCGCTCCACGCGCAGCGGCGTGGCCTGCGCGCGCTTTTCCACCAGCAGGCGCTGGCGATCCACCTCCAGCTGGCGCGCCTGCACATTGGCGCGGTGCCACTCGGTGTTGATCCGGCGCGCGTCGTACTGCACCCGCACCAGCCACATGCCGCTGGCCATCACCGCCAGCAGCAACAGGATGCTGACCCGGGTCATGCCGCCGCCCCCGTGCGTTCGGCCACCCGCATCACGGCACTGCGCGAGCGCGGGTTGGCCGCCTGCTCCGCCGCGCCCGGCTTGACGCGCCCCAAGGCCTTGAGCGGCATCGCGCGTGGCACGGCAAACGGCGCATGCCGGTTCACTTCCTCACGCGAATGGCGGGCAATGAACTGCTTGACGATACGGTCTTCGAGCGAATGGAAACTGATCACCACCAGCCGGCCGCAGGGCGCCAGCACCCGCAGGCTGGCCTCTAGCGCCGCGCGGAGATCCTCGAGCTCGGCATTGATGAAAATCCGAAGAGCCTGAAATGTCCGTGTCGCAGGGTTCTGCCCGCGCTCGCGGGTGCGGACCGCGCCAGCCACGAGGTGGGCGAGCTCGGCAGTGGTCTGAACAGGCCCCTGCTTCTCGCGCCGAGCAACAATCGCCTTTGCAATGGCGCCAGCAAACCGTTCTTCACCGTAGTCACGAATCACCTCCGTAATCGCCGATGCATCGGCATGCGCGAGCCACTGGCCCACGCTCTCGCCCCGTGCCGGGTCCATGCGCATATCCAGCGGCCCATCGAACCTGAAACTGAAGCCGCGCTCGGGCGCATCGATCTGTGGCGAGCTCACCCCCAGATCGAGCAAGATGCCGGCCACGCTGCCGTCCGCCAGTTCGCCCAGCTGCACAAAGCTGCCCTGGCGAATGGAAAAACGCGCATCCGTGATCCGCGCCGCATGGGCCAGCGCCTCGGGGTCCTTGTCAAACGCCACCAAGCGCGCGCCCGGCCCGATGCGTCCCAGGATGCGGCGGCTGTGGCCGCCACGCCCGAAGGTGCCATCGACGAACAGCGCGTCGGGCGCATGCACGTCGCCCACGAGGGCGGCGACCGCCTCTTCGAGCAAGACGGTGGTGTGTGGCTGCTGCTGATCCACCTGCCACTCTCAGAAGGAGAAATCCTTGAGCACGTCGGGCATCGGCGCCTGCATGGCCGCGGTCTCCCTGGCCTCATAGGTTGCCTTGTCCCAGAGTTCGAGATGGGTGCCCATGCCCAGCAGCACCACATCCTTGACCAGGCCCGCGGCAGCCCGCAGTTCGGGCGAAACCAGCACCCGGCCCGTGCCATCCATATCCACATCCATCGCATTGCCCAGAAAAATCCGCTTCCACCACTGCGCCTGCATCGGCAGCTGGGCAATGCGGGCGCTGAAGTCCTCCCACGCCGGGCGCGGAAACACCATCAGGCAGCCATCGGGGTGCTTGGTGATCGTGAGCGGGCCCGCAGCGCCCGCCGCAAGTGCGTCGCGGTGCCTTGTCGGCACCGACAAACGCCCCTTGGCATCCAGACTCAGCGAAGACGCACCTTGGAACACGGACTTGGAACCCCTCGAACAACCCGCAGCCGCCACGACCCTCTTTTTCGGGTCACAACGGCACTTTTCACCACTTCATTGCACTTTTTTGCACTGTAGCAGGAAAGCAGGCGCACACAAGGGGGTTCACCCTGAGAATTTGTGAATGAAATCAAAGGTTTAGCGATTGAACTTCAAGGCAAGAAGAGAGAAAAACCTTGATAGTCAAGTACTTGGATCACATTGCGCATGTGATCCATGAAGGCAGTGCGGCTCGGGGCGAGCCGGTCACAGGATGTAGCGCGAGAGGTCTTCGTTGGTACTGAGCGACGCCAGGCGTGCGTTCACCATGGCCGCATCGACCACCACGCTCTGCCCCGCGCGGTTCACGGCGTCAAAGCTCACCTCGTCCAGCAGCCGCTCCATCACGGTGGCCAGGCGCCGCGCGCCGATGTTTTCGGTGCGCTCGTTCACGTCAAAGGCGATCTGCGCCAGGCGCGTGATGCCCTCGGGGGTGAATTCCAGCGTGACGCCCTCCGTCGCCAGCAGCGCCTGGTACTGCCTGACGAGGCTGGCGTGCGTCTGCGTGAGAATGGCCTCGAAATCCTGCACCGAGAGCGACCCCAGCTCGACACGGATCGGAAAGCGCCCCTGCAGCTCGGGAATCAGGTCGCTCGGCTTGGCCAGGTGGAACGCGCCCGAGGCGATGAACAGGATGTGGTCGGTCTTGACCATGCCGTATTTGGTGGAGACCGTCGTGCCCTCCACCAGCGGCAGCAGATCGCGCTGCACACCCTGGCGCGAGACGTCGGCGCCACTGGTTTCCTGGCGCGCCGCCACCTTGTCGATCTCGTCGATGAAAACGATGCCGTTCTGCTCCAGGTTGGCGATCGCGCGGCCCTTGACCTCATCTTCGTTCACCAGCCTGGCGGCCTCTTCGTCCGTCAGAATCTTGAGCGCCTCGGCAATCCTGAGCTTGCGCGTGCGGCGCTTTTCCTGCCCCATCTGCGAAAACAATCCGCGCAACTGCTCGGCCATTTCCTCCATGCCCTGGGGGCCCATGATCTCGACCTGCGGGCGCGCATCGGCCACTTCGATATCGATCTCCTTCTCGTCCAGCTGCCCTTCGCGCAGCTTCTTGCGGAACACCTGGCGCGCGGTGTTCTCCGAGGGCGGCTCATCGGTGCGGGCCTGGGGCACGAGCACGTCCAGAATGCGGTCCTCGGCCGCATCCTCGGCGCGTGCGCGCAGTTTCTTCATGTCCGCCTCGCGCGTCTGCTTGACCGCCACTTCGGCCAGATCGCGGATGATGGCGTCCACATCCTTGCCGACATAGCCGACTTCGGTGAACTTGGTCGCCTCCACCTTGATGAAGGGCGCGTCGGCCAGGCGCGCGAGGCGCCGCGCAATTTCGGTCTTGCCCACGCCGGTGGGGCCGATCATCAGGATGTTCTTGGGCGTGATCTCGCCGCGCAGTCCTGCATCCACCTGCTGGCGGCGCCAGCGGTTGCGCAGGGCGATGGCGACGGCGCGCTTGGCGTCTTTCTGGCCGACGATGTGGTGGTCGAGTTCGGAGACGATCTCCTGGGGAGTCATGGAAGACATCTGATTCAAATCCGGTGTTTACGCATATTCAGCATGCGCAAGCAGCTATCAAAAACGAGATCAAAGCGTCTCAATCGTATGGTGCATGTTGGTGTAGATGCACAGCTCGCCGGCGATTTCCAGCGACTTCTTGATGATCTCCACCGCCGACAAATCGGTATGGGCCAGCAGTGCCTTGGCGGCCGAATGCGCATAGGGGCCGCCCGAACCGATGGCGACGATGCCCTGCTCGGGCTCCAGCACGTCGCCGTTGCCGGTGATGATGAGCGAGGCGGTTTCATCAGCCACCGCGAGCATGGCTTCCAGGCGGCGCAGCACGCGGTCGGTGCGCCAGTCCTTGGTGAGTTCGATGGCGGCGCGCGTCAGCTGCCCCTGGTGCTTTTCGAGTTTGGCCTCGAAGCGCTCGAACAGCGTGAACGCATCGGCCGTGGCGCCGGCAAAACCCGCCAGCACCTTGTCGTGGTAGAGCTTGCGCACCTTGCGCGCCGAGCCCTTGATAACGATGTTGCCGAGCGTGACCTGGCCGTCGCCGCCGATGGCGACCTGCATGCGGCCGTCCGCAAGCTGGCGCCGCACGCTCAGGATGGTGGTGCCGTGAAATTGTTCCATAGCAGGCGAAAATGGGGGCGCCGCCCGCATTTGCAAGGCAGCGGCGATGGCATCAATCCTTGCGCGGCTCGACCCAGGCGTGGTCGTTGATGCCGATCACGTTGAAGAACACGGCGATCACGCGATGCAGGTTGTGGAAATGCAGCTCGCAGCCCTGCGCCTGCTGCGTTGCCGCCCAGTTGAGCACCGAGCCAACGGCGGCAAAATCAATGCGGATCAGCCGGTCGCAGGCGATCACCAGCGGCTGACCCGGCCGGGCCATGGCCTCCAGGTGTGCCAGCTGCGCCTGCGCATCGCCTTCGATATGACCGGTCAGCTCCGCCTGCGCGGCACCAGCGCCCGTTGCGGGTGCGTCGCTCTCCAGCGCCGCCTCCAGCGCCGCCGCGCCGTCCAGAAGACTGCATTTCGGATCGATCCATGAGGGCGGCGACACTTCATAAGTGACGCAGTAATCCAGCGCCACCATTTCGAAATCGTCAGGCAGGCGCAGCAGGCGCAGCAGCGCCATGCGCAGCAGCCACCACTGCGGATCCGCGCCGCGGTCTTCGGCCACCGTATGGGCCTGCACCACCTGCTGCAAGGCGGCGACCGCCTGGAAGTGCAATTCGACCGCCTCGCTGGCCCAGCGCCCGAACAGTTCAATCAGCGCGGGCAATGCCGCCGTTTCGATATCCGTCAGACGGCTCCAGTTGAGCGTCCACGGCGGGCTGGAGCGCGCCAGCGATGCCTGCAGCGCCGCCACGGATTGCAGCCCCAGCGTGGCCGGCGCATTCCAGGCCAGCTCCCGCTGGGGAGACGCCGGCTCCTCGGCCACCGGTTCGACACCAAGCTGCGCCGGCATGGAAAACCACAAGGGGGAAGAACGTCCGTACTGCGCTGCGTAGTCGATGGCCAGCGCATCGAACGGCTCCTGCTGCCCTGTCGCCCGGTACAGGTCAAACAGGGTCATCCAGATCTCGTGCTGTTGAAGCGGGTCATCCTGTGCATGCCGCACCAGCACGTCGGTCAGGCAGCGCGCCGCGCCAGTGTAGTCAGCGTTGGCAAACAGGATGGCGGCTTCTTCCAGGTCGGGTTCGTGCACGAATTTTTCCTCTCTTGGCGCACTGGTCGCGTCGCCAGGCTGCGGCTGTGCCAGCAAGACCGATGGATCCGGCGCATTGTCCTCTCGAAACAAGGCCCGCGACGGCGCCTCCTCACCCGAGCCCGACTGCAGCCTGGACGGCATCGTCGGTGCAAAGGCCTGCAGCGGATCGGTCCAGGCTCCCGCCTCCGAGCCTGAGTGGACTGGCGGCAGCGTGGTTTCACCCGCCACGGCGGCAGGCTCCAGTGGCGCGGGCGCGGGCATCGCCGCCGCCCCTGCCTGCAGCCCCCCTGGCGCGGTCGCTCCCGGCGCCTTCCACCACTGCTGCGACATCTGCTGCTCGATCGCATCGATCTTGCGCAAGGTCTGGGCGCGCGCCTCGCGCTCACCAACATCGGTATCGAGAAACGAGGTCTGCACCGGCGTGTCGTCCTGCATCAACCCGGGGCTGGCCTCTTTGCGGCGCAGCTTGCGCAACTGGTCGAATTCGCGCTTGCGCACGAAATCGTTGCGCCGCTTGCGCTCGATCATGTCCTTGAGCTTCTGGCGGCTGACCTGGGCCTCGCGGCTTTCGTCGATCGAATCGAGCTCGGACCAGTCCACCGTGGGATTGCGCACAAAACGCACCACCTTGGACAACAAGCCGCCAGGCGCCGTTTCTTCCTTGGTCATGCGCTCTCAGCCTGTTGCCGGCCCGGCATCGGGTCTGTCAATCCCCGAACATCTTCTGCTTGAGCTCGCGCCGCTGCTGCGCTTCCAGCGACAGCGTGGCCGTGGGGCGCGCGATGAGGCGCCCCACGCCGATGGGTTCGCCCGTCTCGTCGCAATAGCCGTAGTCGCCGGCGTCGATGCGGGCGATCGACTGCTCGATCTTCTTCAGCAGCTTGCGTTCGCGGTCGCGCGTGCGCAGCTCCAGCGCGTGCTCTTCCTCGATCGTCGCGCGGTCGGCCGGGTCGGGCACCACCACAGTGTCCTCGCGCAGGTTCTCCGTCGTCGCGCCGGCATTGTCGTGGATGTCGTTCTTGAGCCGCACCAGCTTGAGGCGGAAGAACGCCAGCTGCTTCTCGCTCATGTACTCGCTCTCGGGCATGGAGAGCACATCCTCATCCGTGAGCTCCTCGATCGATTTGGCCTTCCAGTTGCCGGCCAGCTTGGGAGTTTTCTTGGCGGCCGCCACAGATTTTTGCAGGGTCGTGTTCATGGTGCAGTACGCTGGCGAAAAAGGGAATGGATACGGGAGGTATCGGCGGATGGTAACTCCAGTTGGCGGTGAACGAAAGCCGGTCTCCCTCGAACGGGCGGCGATTGTATAGACGCCCCGCACGGATGCGCGTTTACCCGCGCCCCGCGGTGCGGCACTCGCCGCCCGGCCGGCGCATCAAGGAGGCATCAGGCGGGCACCAGGCATTGCTCCAGCCCCTGGAAAAAAATGTCCCTGGGCAGATCGATGCCGATGAACACCATGCGGCTCTGGCGCAACTCCCCCTTGCCCCATTCGGGCCCGAGGTCGCTGCCCATGAGCTGGTGCACGCCTTGAAAAATCACCTTGCGCTCCGTGCCTTTCATCGCCAGCACACCCTTGTAGCGCAGCATGCGCGGACCGTAGATGTTGACGATGGCGCCGATGAAATCCTCCAGTTTGGCTGGATCGAACAGGCGGTCGGTACGGAAGACGAAGCTCTTGACGTCGTCGTCATAGTGGTGATGGTGCAGATGGGCGCAATGCTCGCCATGCTCATGGCCATGTTCGTGGTCATGGTCATGGTCATGGTCATGGTCATGGTCATGGTCATGGTCATGGTCATGGTCATGGTCATGGTCATGGTCATGGTCATGGTGCCCATGCTCATCTTCCTTGAGCAGTTCGGGATCCACTTCAAGCTTGTCGTTGAGGTTGAAGCCGCGCAGATCAAGCACCTCCTTGAGCGGCACCTCGCCGAAATGCACCGCGCGGATCGGTGCGCGCGGGTTCATGTGCCTGAGGCGGTGGATCAGCGCGTCCTTGTCCTGCTCGCTCACCAGGTCTGTCTTGGAGAGGAAGATCTGGTCGGCAAAGCCCACCTGGCGGCGCGCCTCCTGGCGCGTGTCCAGCTGCCCATTGGCGTGCTTGGCGTCGACCAGCGTGATGACGGAGTCCACCATGTAGGATTCGGCGATTTCGTCGTCCATGAAGAAGGTCTGCACCACCGGCCCTGGGTCGGCCAGGCCCGTGGTCTCGATCACCACGCGCTCGAAATCCAGCAAGCCCTTGCGCTTCTTGGCCGCCAGCAGGCGCAGCGTGTCGCGCAGGTCCTCGCGGATGGTGCAGCAGACGCAGCCGTTGCTCATCTGCAGGATCTGTTCCTTGGATTCGGTGACGAGCAGATCGCTGTCGATGTTTTCCTCGCCGAATTCGTTCTCGATCACGGCGATTTTTTCGCCATGGGATTCATGCAGAACCCGTTTGAGCAGTGTGGTTTTGCCAGAACCGAGGAAACCAGTGAGGATGGTGGCGGGAATCAGGGACATGGCGCACCTTGCAAAAAGACATGGCAGCCCGGAGGCTGCCTGCGGGAATTCTATAGCTACAAGGAATCCCGCACCGCTCCCGCAAGTTCAGCCGCTTGCGGCGACAGCGCAGCCATGCCTTCGTCGTGCAGGCGCCGATAGATCGTCTGGCGGCTGATGCCCAGGCGCCGCGCGGCCGCGCTGACGTTGCCGCGGCATTCCTTCAGCGCCGCGTGCAGCGCCTGATGCGCCAGTGTCTTGAGGCTGTTGTCTCCCGCCGCAGCGGTCACGGGCCCCGATGCACTCGGGGCGGCAGCCACGCCTGCGCCCGCGCGCAGCAGGGTACGCCGCAAATCGTCCGGCAAATGCTGAAAGCCGATGCCGGGCTCATCGGGTTCGCGCAGCGCGCAGGCGGTTTGCAGCACGTTGGCCAGCTGGCGCAGATTGCCCGGCCAGTCATGGCGCAGAAAGGCCTGGCGCAATTCGGGCGCGAGCGTGCAGCCAGCCTCGCCCAGCTCCGCCAGGATGGACGCGACGAGCGCATCGAAATCCGTGCGCTCACGCAGGGGCGGCAAGCGCAGGCCAAAGCCGTTGATGCGGTAGTACAAATCTCCCCGGAACTCCCCCGAGGCGATCGCTTCGTCCAGCGAGCGATGGGTGGCGCTCATGAGCGCGAAGTCGACCGCCACCTCGGCACCCCCCAGAGGCGTCACCTTGCGATCCTGCAGCACGCGCAACAGGCGCGTTTGCAGCACCAGCGGCATATGGCCAATCTCATCAAGAAACAGCGTGCCGCCGTCTGCCTCGCGGATGCGGCCCAGGCTGCCGCCACGCTGCGCCCCGGTGTAGGCGCCGGGCGCATAGCCAAACAGCTCGGCTTCTATCAGCGACTCAGGGATGGCCGCGCAGTTGATGGCCACGAAAGGCTTGCCGCGCCGTGGACCGCTGTCGTGGCAGGCGCGCGCGAAAACCTCCTTGCCTACGCCGGACTCGCCCTGAATCAACAAGGCAATGGATTTGCCCAGAATGCGGCGCGCCCTTTGGGTGGCCGCGCGCCATTGGGCGTCACCCGTGTCATGCCGCGCCAGGGCGTCCTCGGGCCCCTGCTCCATCGGCACTGCGGCAGCTACGCGAGAACCGGGCACCAAGACGGCGGCCGGTGGCAGGTGAACCTGCATGTACAGGCCGCGCCCGTCCGGCAAGGACAGTCGAAGCGGTGCCCGACCGGCGCGTGCCAGCAAGTCCCCTGGGCTCAGGTGCAGGCGGTCGGCGATCGGCAGCCAATCAAAATCGCCGCCTTTCAGCCCCAGCAGCCGCATCGCCCGCGGATTGGCGCCCAGCACGATGCCTTCGTGGCTGATGGCCAGCAGCCCGGCGGCCGGCGTATCCAGCCCTTCCATCTCCGCATGCAGATGAAGGATGGGATGCTGCCGAAACTGCGTCTTCAGACCACTGTTTTCCATCAGGCGCGCCGCGTTGCACGCCAGGCCCAGCGCGTGCGGCTGCGATGCGCATTCATCGCCCGAAATGTCGATGACGCCGGCCACGCGACCATGCACATCGAACACGGGCGCCGCGGAACAATGCAGAAAGCCGTTTTGCAGCAAATAGTGTTCTTCGCCACGCACCTGCACCGCGCTGCTCTCGGCAATCGCCGTGCCGACGGCGTTGGTGCCACGCCGGCTTTCGTGCCATGAGATGCCTCGGCGCAGGGCCACGCGCTGCGCCTTTTCCAGGAAGGCATCGTCGCCCATCGTGTGCATCAAGACGCCCTGCGCGTCGGCCAGCACCAGAATGCAGCGGCTGCCGCGGATGGGCGCATGGAAAAAATCCATCACCGGCCGGGCGGTGGCCAGCAGCGAACGATTGCGATCCATCAGATCCGCAAGCGACAGGGCGTCAAGCTCCAGGCCAGGCTCCGCGCCGCCACCGTGCGGCAGCAGGCCAGCCTCCAGACTGCGCCGCCACGAGCGCGCCAGAGGCTCGCTCATCACACCCGGGGCCAGGCTGCCGCATTCCAGCAGCTGTCGGCGCATCTGGGTCAAATCGGGCTGGGAACGCATGCACTTCTCCAAGGGCCAGTCACACTGTCAAGACATGGAATTTCGTTGTTCCAAAATGGAATAGCGATTATGCCTTTGGTTCAACTTCGGCGCAAAACCGAGGGAGGCGGTACCCGCACGCCAACCTGGCCCGAAACATGCTTGGTGATGGTTGGGTGGCCGCACGGGGCGGCTTGCTTTTCACCCGAATTCACACAGGAGATTCGTCATGGACATGTTTGAACTGAAGAAATTCAACATCAACGCCAACTACCCCTACAAGGAAAAATACGACAACTTCATCGGCGGCAAGTGGGTCGCCCCGGTGGAAGGCCGCTACTTCGACAACGTGACGCCCATCACCGGCAAGCCGTTCTGCAAGGTCGCCCGCTCCAGCGCCGCCGATGTCGAGCGCGCATTGGATGCAGCCCACGCAGCGCAGGACAAATGGGCCGCCACATCACCGGCCGAACGCGCCGGCATCATGCTGAAGATCGCCGATCGCATGGAGCAGAACCTGGACGTGCTGGCGCTGGCCGAGACCATCGACAACGGCAAGCCGCTGCGCGAGACCATGGCGGCCGACCTGCCTCTGGCCGTCGATCACTGGCGCTACTTCGCCGGCGCCATCCGCACGCAGGAGGGCGGCATCTCCGAGATCGACGCCACGACCGTGGCCTACCACTTTCACGAGCCCATCGGCGTGGTCGGCCAGGTCATCCCATGGAACTTTCCGCTGCTGATGGCCTGCTGGAAGCTGCCGCCGGCGCTGGCTGCCGGCTGCTGCGTGGTGATGAAACCCGCCGAGCAAACGCCCGCATCCATCATGGTGCTCATGGAACTGATAGCCGATTTGCTGCCCCCGGGCGTCATCAACATCGTCAATGGCTACGGCAAGGAGGCGGGTGAGGCCCTGATCACCAGCAAGCGCATCGCCAAGGTGGCCTTCACCGGCTCCACGGCCGTCGGCCAGCGCATCCTGCACGCCGCCGCCGACAGCATGATCCCCTCCACGGTGGAACTCGGCGGCAAGAGCCCCAACATCTTCTTTGCCGACGTGATGGATGCCGATGACGAGTTCCTCGACAAGGCGCTGGAAGGCTTCTCCATGTTCGCGCTGAACCAGGGCGAGGTCTGCACCTGCCCATCGCGTATCCTGGTGCAGGAATCGATCTACGAAAAATTCGTCGAGCGCGGCACCAAGCGCGTGCAGGCCATGAAGCAAGGCCACCCGCTGGACATGAGCACCATGGTGGGCGCGCAGGTGTCGCAGGTGCAGATGGACAAGATCCTGGGGTATATCGACATTGGCCGCGGCGAAGGCGCCAAATGCCTGACCGGCGGTGAACGCCTGCGCGCCGGCGACGAAACCAACGACGGCTTTTTCGTCAAGCCCACGCTGCTGTTCGGGCAGAACAACATGCGCGTGTTCCAGGAGGAAATCTTCGGCCCCGTCGCATCGGTCACCACCTTCAAGACGGCCGAAGAAGCCATCAAGATCGCCAATGACACCGAATACGGCCTGGGCGCCGGCGTCTGGAGCCGCAACGGCAACACCGCCTACCAGATGGGCCGCGCCATCAAGGCGGGCCGTGTGTGGACCAACTGCTATCACCTGTACCCGGCACACGCGGCCTTCGGCGGCTACAAGAAGTCGGGCATCGGGCGCGAGAACCACAAGATGGCGCTGGGCAACTACCAGCTGACCAAGAACCTGATGGTCAGCTACAGCACCAAGGCCCTGGGCTTCTTCTGACGCCTTGTCATCCGTTGACGCCCCGGTCGCTGGCACCGCCAGCGACCTGCTGCTCCTCCGCCCCTGGCTGGAGGAGCAGCCCTTTTTCCTGCTGAGTTCGGCCAGCGCGGCAGGCGCCTGCGATTGCTCCTATCGCGGACGGGAGATGCACGGCGTCCCCGAACCGCTGCTGCACGTGATGGACGCGGGCTCCCTGGTCATCCCCGACTACCGCGGCAACAACCTGTTCAACTCCATAGGCAACCTGCTTGAGCACGACCGGATCGCCCTGCTGTTCGTTGATTTCACCCAACAATGCACCGTGATGATCCAGGGCCGGGCCGAAGTCGCCGTGCGGCAGGCGGACCGCGGCCCCGCATGGCAAACCATTTTCCCCACCGCGCCGCGCGCCATCTTCATCCAGGTGAGCCGCGTGCAGACGGCGCCGGTGGCCGACTTGCCGCATCTGGAATGGGTGGCTGACTGATGGTCCGGATCATCCTGGAGGGCTCCGAGCCAGCCGAAATTTTTCATGCCGGCGAACGCGAAGCGCACCGACGATTTGACGTCGTGGGGGAAGCGCGCGAATTGAGTGGCACCATTCAGCCGGGCCTCAGCAGTGGCCAGGCGCGGCTGATGGCGGGCCAGCCATTTTTCTTCCTGAGCGTGCGCGAGCCCAGCGGCGAAATCCACAGCCAGATGGTGACTTGCGTGCAAACCGGGCAAGGGGTCTATCCGCTGGTGGCTTTTCGTGACGCGCAACATTTCTGCTTTCTCCTGCGACACAGCGAAGGCAGCCGGCTCTGGGAGCTGGCCCGGCAATCGGGCTGCCAGGCCGGGGCGATCTTTGTTGACTTCGCGCGCCGTCTGCGCCTGCGCGTCAACGGTCTGCTGCACGTGGCCGGCGAAGCCGATCTGCCCGGTTTCCAATGCCCGGCGCAACACCATCTGATGGCAATGGCCGTACAGCAGGCCTATTCGAATTGCAGCACCCGCATCATCAGGATGCAGTCCGTGCCGGACCGCGAACCATCGGCCGGTTCGCGGTGATCCGGAAAGGCCCGCAGATCCGGCGCCAGCCATGCTGAAAAATACGGGGCAATGAACCCGCTCACGGCGGCTTGTGCCGGCGCCATGGGGCGTATAACAGCAAGCCATGCCATGCCTCCGGGAAACCTTCGGATACATTGCGTACCCGCGGACACCGCTGCCCTTTGAAAGGTCTTCCATGTCAGCCAACCACCTCAAGATCAGCACCCGGCTCACCCTGGCGTTTGCCTTCATGGGCCTGATGATCGTCATCATCGGCGCCACGGCGTTGATCAAGACCAACACCTTGCACGACGAATTCCAGTACGTCGTGAAGGACCAATACCCCAAGATCACCGAAGTGCACCGGATCAAGGCGGCGGTCGCGTCCAACGAGCTTGCGATCTCCAACATGCTGGCGTTTCGCAACCAGGACAGCGTCCAGGGGCAGATCACGGCGATGGGGGACACGCGCAAGCAGATTGGCGCGCTGTTCAAGAAGCTGGATGAAACCATCGTTTCCAGCGCCGGCAAGGCGGCGCTGGAGCGCACCCGGGCCCCGCGGGCGCAATACCTGGCGCTGCAGGACAAATTCGTCGGCTTCATCCAGCAGGGGCTGACGGGCGACGCCGCCGCCGTGCTGGAGAAAGAAATGCCTGCCGCGCTCGGGCCCTACTAGGAGGCGGTGGACGGCCTGCTCACTTTCCAGGGTGAATTGATGGACAAATCCATAGGCATCGCCACCAGCACCGTCACGGGCATGGAATGGACCATCAGCATCGTGGCGGTGATTGCCCTGGCGCTGGCGGTGATCCTGGCGCTGTGGATCATCCGCTCCATCACCGCACCCATCCGCCAGGCGGTGGGCGTGGCCAACGCGGTGGCGGGCGGCGATCTGACGCAGAGCATCGATGCCAGCGGCCAGAGCGAAACCGCGCTGCTGCTGCAGGCGCTCAAGCGCATGCAGGACGGGCTGGTGCAGGTGGTGTCGCGCGTGCGCGAGAACTCCGAAGGCGTGGCCACGGCCAGCCAGCAGATCGCGCAGGGCAACCAGGATTTGTCCTCGCGCACCGAGAGCCAGGCCAGCGCGCTGCAAGAAACCGCCGCCTCGATGGAAGAGCTCAACTCCACCGTGCGCCAGAACGCCGACAACGCCAGTCAGGCCAACCAGCTTGCACAGAGCGCCTCCACCGTGGCCGTCAAGGGCGGCGAAGTGGTGGCGGACGTGGTTCGCACCATGAAGGACATCAACGACAGCTCCAGCAAGATCGCCGACATCATCGGCGTGATCGATTCCATCGCCTTCCAAACCAACATCCTGGCGCTCAACGCCGCCGTCGAGGCCGCACGGGCAGGCGAGCAGGGACGCGGCTTTGCCGTCGTGGCCAGTGAAGTGCGCAGCCTGGCTGGGCGCAGCGCCGAAGCGGCACGCGAGATCAAGCAGCTCATCAACGCCAGCGTCGAACGCGTGGAGACCGGCACGGCGCTGGTGGACAAGGCCGGACAGACCATGACCGAGGTGGTGCAGTCCATCCAGCGCGTGACGGACATCATGGGCGAGATCAGCTCGGCCAGCAGCGAGCAAAGCCAGGGCGTTTCACAGGTGGGCGAAGCGGTGACGCAAATGGACCAGGCCACGCAGCAGAACGCCGCGCTGGTCGAGGAAATGGCAGCCGCCGCCTCTAGCCTGAGCACCCAGGCGCAGGACCTCGTGAGCGCCGTATCGGTGTTCCGCCTGAGCGGTCACCAGATCAGCGTACGTGCCACCCCAGGCAAGTCGGCGCCCGCCAAGGCCGTACCGGCGCCAGCGCGGGCCAAGGCCGGCATCGGTCAGGCCAAGCCCAAACCGGCAGCGCCCAAGGCACTGCCGGCACGCACCGCCCCGGCCGCCGCTGCGCCGGCAGGCAAGGACGATGACTGGGAAAGCTTCTGATTACTTGCGCCAGTAATTGTTGGCGGCGGCCACGGTCTGGAAGTTGGTTGCGATGACCTGGGACGCAGCCGTCAGGCCCGCCGCGTCGTTGGCGTATTCAGGCCGCAGCTTCTTGAGCGTATCCATATCGGGCTGGGTGTACTTGACGCCGCGTCGGCTGAGCGTGATGGCCAGCTCAAAGCCTTGCTGAGGCGTGTCGGTGATCAACGAGGGCAGCCAGGTATCGGCCATGCATTTCTCCTTCAAGTGGTGGTGACGAGGCATTGTGCGGGTTTTGCCATTGCCGCAGTCAGCGCAGGGAAAAGGCGAATGCGGCCTACGGCTTCCTGTGCGCGCGCGGATGCGCCTGGTCGTAGACCTTCGCCAGGTGCTGGAAATCCAGCCGCGTGTAGACCTGCGTGGTGCTGATGTTGGCGTGGCCCAGCAGCTCCTGCACCGCGCGCAGATCGCCGCTGGATTGCAGCAGGTGGCTGGCAAAGGAGTGGCGCAGCATGTGCGGGTGCACCGGCGCGCTCAGGCCCGCCTGCTGGCTGCGCTGGCGCAGCCGCTGCCAGATGGACTGGGCGCTCAGGCGCTGCCCGCGCTGGCCAATGAACAGGGCCGGCTCCGCCAGAGCGGCAAAGGGCTGCGTGCGCACGCCGAGCCAGCGCATCAGTGCCTGCTGCGCGGCCTGCCCGACCGGCACGGTGCGGCGCTTGGCGCCCTTGCCCAGCACATGCGCTTCGCCCGCCTGCAAATCTATCCAGCCATGCCCCTGCTGCTGGGTGCTGGCCGCAGGCGCCACGTCCAGCCCCACCAGCTCGCCCACCCGCAGGCCGCCACCGTAGAGCAGCTCGACCAGGGCCGCATCGCGCGCCTCCAGCCAGGGATCGGCCTGCGGCTGCGCAAACTCCGCCAGCCGCACTGCGTCATCGACCGGCAAGGCCTTGGGCAGCAGCCGGGGCGATTTGGGCGCACGCAGGTCCTGCACCGGATTGGCTGCCACCAGGCCCTGGCGACCCGCCCAGGTGAAGAACCCGCGCCAGGCCGACAGCGCCAGCGCCAAGCTGCGGCCGCCGTGGCCACTGCCGTGCAGCTGCGCGACAAAGCGTCGCAGCTGGCTGGCGTCCAGGGCCAGCAAGGATCGGCCCTCGGCCAGTTGCACCAGTCGCTGCAGTTCAAACGTGTACAGAGACAAGGTCCGCGCTGCCAGGCGCTTTTGCACGCGCACGTACTCGAGGTACTGCTGCAGCTCGGGCGGCATGGCGTCAGGCATGGCGCGTGCCATCAGCGCAGGCGCGCGAGTGCCGCGCTGGCCAGCTCTGCCATGCGGGTCAGGAAATCCGTGCCCATGGTGCTGTCAAAGCGCGCCGCATCATCGGAGGCCAGCACCAGCAGGCCAAAGGCCGGCGCGTCGGCATCGTCCATCGCACCCGAGCGCATGGGCAGCAGCGCCACCGAGCGCACCTGGGCCGACTGCGGCAGCCAGCCTATGGCTTCAAAACCCAGGTTGGGGCCGCAAAACGGCATGGTCAGCGAGGTGGCAAAGGAGCGCACGTCCTCGCTCACGCCTTGCGTCCACGGCTCCTGCTCCCACGCAGGCGCCACATTCCACAGCCGCAGCGCCACCTTGGGTACGTCAAACAAGGACTGCAAGCCATCCTGCACCGCCTGCACCAGGTCGGCGGCCTCGCGCACCGCGAGCATGCGGCGCGCCCACTGCTGCACCTTGTCGGCGATGGCTGCGTTCTCGCCGCCATTGCGCACGAGCTCCATGATGTGCTGCTCCAGCCCCTTGATTTTTTCACGCAGCATTTCCGCCTGCCGCTCCTGCAGGCTGACGGCGCGCTGGCCGTGCTGGCTGGTGAGCACCACGCTGGTGAGCAGCTCCGCGTGGCGCTCGAAAAATTCCGGCGTATTGGCAAGGTACTGAGCGATATCGTCTTCGGTGATCGGCGGAATGGCGGAGGAGTTCATGGCGCGGCGGTTGCAAACAAAATGGTCAGGCCGGCATCTTAGAGCCTGGTCATGATCTTTTCATGGCGCCCGTGGCTACCAACCCAAACAACTGCAAGCCCAGACGCTGCGGCCTGACCCATGTGATAATTGATAGCGTACGTGCCCTCGGTTCGTCACCCGTCATTGAGTTTCAGCCCCTTCACGCACCCAAGGTCCCCCCATGAACGTCTTCTACCATCCTCGTGCCGGTGCCATCATCCTGCGCACCGTGCTTGCCCTGCTGCTGCTGTTTCATGGCGTCAGCAAAGTGATGGGCGGGGTGGGATGGCTCGTGGGCGTGCTCGAAAAAATGGGCCTCCCGGGCTTCGTCGCCTATGGCGTCTACATCGGCGAAGTGCTGGCGCCGCTGCTGCTGCTGGCCGGGATCTTCGTCGTACCCGCGGCGCTGATCGTGATGATCAACATGGTCGTCGCCATCGTGCTGATGCACATGCCGCACTTCATGACGCTCAACTCCTCGGGCGGTTGGGCGCTGGAGCTGCAGGCCTTCTTTTTCTTCTCGGCCCTCGTCGTGATGCTGACGGCCAAGCCCAGGAGCTGACGCGCGCTGCGCGCGAGGCGTGGCCATAATCGCGCCATGCCTCGTTCCAGCCAACTCCTCTACCCCCACCGCGAACCCCCGACACCGCTGCCCGCAGCCACCGTGCTGCTGCTGCGCGACGACCCTGCCCACGGCCTGCAGGTGTTGATGACGCGGCGCTCGGCCAAGGCGAGCTTCGCGCCCGGCGCCTACGTCTTCCCCGGTGGCGGCATCGAAGCCGCCGACGAGGCCGCGCACCTGCTGGCCGACCACCGCCCCGGGCAGACGGGCGCCGCCCTCACGCAAGCCATCGCCGCCATCCGCGAAAGCTTTGAAGAGCTGGGCCTGGTGCTGGCGCGCCACGCCGACGGCCGCTGGGCCGACGCGGACGACATCGCCGCGCTGGAGCGCCAGGCGCCGTTTGCCGAACAATGCGCCGCGCGCGGCCTGCGCCTGGCGGCCGACGGCATGTTCCTGCTGGCGCACTGGATCACCGACCGCGATCTGCCCAAGCGCTTTGACGTGCCGTTTCTCGTCGCGCGCATGCCGCCGGGCCAGAGCCCGGTACCCGACAACGCCGAGCAGTTCGCACCCGAATGGGTCAGCCCCGCGGATGCACTCGCGCGCCACGCCGCCGGCAGCTTCTTCATGATCTTCCCGACCATCCGCACGCTGGAGCGCCTGACGCGCTTTGCCAATGCCGATGCACTGCTGGCTGCCTTGCACGACGAAAAGCCGCTGTGGGTGAGCTGCCCGCGCGCGGGCCTCAAAAGCGGCAAGGACTCGCGCCACATGGAGCACGAGATGGAGTTCGGCGAGCTGGCGCTGGTCTGCCCCGACGGGCAGATCAAACATGCGCTGGACTGGCAGAGCGACCGTGCCGTGCCGCTGCTGAAAAACGTGCAGCGCCTCACGGCCCCCAACCCCGGCGCGATGACCGGCCCCGGCACCAACAGCTACCTGGTCGGCGACCCGGCCACGGGCTACATCGCGATCGACCCCGGCCCGGTGGACCCCGGCCACCAGGAGCGCCTGTGGCGCGCGGCGGGCGGCGATATCCGCATGATCGTCTGCACCCATTCGCACCCCGACCATTCGCCCGGCGCGCGCCCGCTGCAGCAACTGTGCGCGCAATCGGGCAAGCCCCGCCCACCCATCCTGGGAATGCAATCGCTGCCCACGGCCCGCCCGCACAGCGAATTCACACCCGACCGGGAACTATCAAATGGAGAGCTGCTTGCGCTGACTGGCAAAGCGCAAGAAGGCAAAATCACCCACACTTTGGAAGTGGTTCACACCCCCGGCCACGCCGCCAACCATGTGTGCCTGCTGCTGCACGAAGATGGCCTGCTGTTCTCGGGCGATCACATCCTGAACGGCAGCACCACGGTGATCGACCCGCCCGACGGCAACATGGCCGATTACATGGATGCGCTCGATCGGCTGGACGCGCTGTGCCAGCAGTGGAAGGTGCAATTCATCCTGCCCGCGCACGGCTACGTGCTGGGCGGTCCGCCCAACGGGGCGCGTGATGCCATCGCGCACCTCAAGGCCCACCGCTTGGCGCGCGAGGCCAAGGTGCTGGCCGCGATGCAGAAGCTCCCGGACGGCACGCCCGAGCAGTGGGTGGAACTGGCCTACGACGACGTGCCGCCGCGCATGTGGCCGCTGGCGCAGCGCTCGCTGCTGGCGCATGTGGAGCGCATCCGGTCGCTCAAACCCGGCAATGACTGAAAGCGAAGCCGGCGAGCGCCTGGCCAAACGCCTGGCGCACGCATTGCCCTGCTCGCGCAGCGAGGCCGAGCGCTACATCGAAGGCGGCTGGGTGCAGGTCGATGGCCAGACGGTGGAAACCCCGGGCGCGCATGTCGGCGCCGCGCAAGCGGTGCGCCTGCTGCCCGGCGCCCGCGCGGTCGACATCCCGCCCGCCACGCTGCTGCTGCACCAGGGCGCGGGCTGCACGGATGCGGCCGCGCTGCTGCTGCCCGCGCATTTCGCCGCCGCCGTCGGCGGGCCGCCGCAGCGTGTACTGCAAAAGCACTTTCGCCACCAGCAATGCGTCGCGTCGCTGCCCGCGGGCGCCAGCGGGCTCGTCGTCTTCACGCAGGAGGCGCGCATCACCCGGCGATTGCACGAGGACCTGCTGGAGCACGAATGCATCGCCCATGTCGAGGGCCAGGTGACCGATGCCGCCGTGCAGCGGCTGTGCCACGGCCTGGCCCTCGATGGTCGCCTGCTGCCCGCCATCAAGGTCAGCCGCCAGAGCGAGCAGCACCTGCGCCTTGCGCTCAAGGGCATCGCGCCGCAGCAGGTGGGCGCGATGTGCGCCGCGGTCGGCCTGCGGCTGATGGGCCTCAAGCGCCTGCGCATAGGCCGCATCGCGCTGGCCGGCCTGCCCGAGGGGCAATGGCGCTTTCTGCAGGGCTGGGAGCGGTTCTGATCCGCTGCGGTCAGGCATATCGATATAGCCCATCCGTCTGACACTTCTGCAAGAATTTCCAGTCCTACCTTCTCGTTCTGAATCCCGGAGCCCCCGATGAAAGCCGACACCATCCTGCAGACCATAGGCAACACGCCGCACGTACGCATCCAGCGCCTGTTTGGCGCCCACGCCAACGCCTGGCTCAAGTGCGAGCGCGCCAACCCCGGCGGCTCGCTCAAGGACCGCATCGCGCTGGGCATGGTCGAAGCGGCCGAGCGCGAGGGGCGCCTCAAGCCCGGCGGCACCATCATCGAACCCACCAGCGGCAATACCGGCGTGGGCCTGGCCATGGTGGCGGCCGTCAAGGGCTACCGCCTCATCGTCGTGATGCCCGAAAGCATGAGCGTGGAGCGCCGCCGCCTGATCAAGGCCTATGGCGCGGAACTGGTGCTCACGCCCAAGGAAAAAGGCACGAGCGGCGCCGTCGCCCGCGCGCAGGAGCTGACCGAGGCCACGCCCGGCGCGGTGATGCTCAACCAGTTCGACAACCCGGCCAACATCGACGCCCACGCGCGCACCACCGCGCAGGAGGTACTGGCCGACTTCCCCGAGGGGCTGGACGCCATCATCACCGGCGTGGGCACGGGCGGGCACATCACGGCGCTGGCGCGCGTGCTCAAACCCAAGTGGCCGCAGCTCAAGGTGTATGCGGTGGAGCCCGCGCAATCGCCCGTCATCAGCGGCGGCGCCCCCGGCCCGCACGGCATCCAGGGCCTGGGCGCGGGCTTCATCCCGAAGAACCTCGATACCAGCGTGATCGACGGCACCCTCACCATCGCCGACGAGGACGCGCGCGAATGGGCGCGGCGCTGCGCCCGCGAGGAAGGCATCCTGGTCGGCATCTCCACCGGCGCGGCGCTGGCCGCCATTGCCCACAAGCTGCCCGACCTGCCCCAGGGTGCGCGCGTGCTGGGCGTGAACTACGACACCGGCGAGCGCTATCTATCGGTCGATGGCTTTCTGCCTGCCGCCTGAAGCGCCACGCCTTGCCGACACGGCCGCCTTGCGCGGCCGTTTTCATGCCTGCCGGGTAAGATGAATCCACCCCATTCACCCGCACAGGAGCAAGCATGGCAGTCGTATTGCAAGTCGATTTCACGATGGACGGCCCGTTCGGCACCGCGCTTTCCACCGCCTTCGAAGGCCTGGCGCGCAGCATCAGCAACGAACCCGGCTTTCTCTGGAAGATCTGGACCGAGAACGCGCAGGACAAGCAGGCCGGCGGCATCTACCTGTTCGACACGCGGGCGCATGCGCAGCAGTATTTGGACATGCATTCGCAGCGCCTCACGCAGGCAGGCGTGCGGGACATCCGCGCGCGCATCTTCGACGTCAACGAGGCGCTCACCGGGATCAACAAAGGCCCCGTGGGCTGACCTGCACGAAAACGGCTGGCACGGCGGCGCTCATCCCTGCTTAGCCCAAGCATCGCGCTCCATGGGGCTGGCGCTGCCCACCTTGTCCCATGCCGCCTGAGCGGCAGCGGCATCGGCCTCTTGCGCGCGCCGGGCAAAAAAGTCCGCCGTCTCCAGCACCATTTCGTCGGCAGAATCACGCGTAAGAATCAGCCCCAGAAAAAGTGTGAAGCCCGCCGATAAGCCGGATTCTGTGCATGCGGTTGCCCGCATGTGACCGCCATTAATCTGGGCCGAGGGTCGCCCCGCCGGCTCGATGCCACCTACCCGCACACTCCGGGGGCCCCGTCAACGTGTGCCTACTTGGTGTTGCTGCGCGCAGAGATTGCCCGTTTCACCCGAAGCGGGCGCCGCCCGCTTCGGGTGACTATGGTCTTTGCGGCTTTCGCCGCAAACCGTCTGGCTTGCGCCAGCCTGGCCCGCTTGCGCGGGCGACCGATAGAACACCGTCGGTGGCTTGCTGCCTGATTCGACTCGTCTCTGTTGCTCTGATCCTCACCTCACGGTGGACAGCCGTTGGCTGCTGCGCTGCCCTGTGCAGTCCGGACGTTCCTCCAGTGCCTGGTTTCCCAGATTGCACCAGCGGCGGTCTGGCGTGCTTCACGGGCGTGATTATCGTCGACCGGGCTACGATGGGCACCTCCATTTCGCACCGTACTGCCATGCCCGCCTTTGCACCTCTCACAACGCTCGACCATGCCGCCGCGCAGCTCGCACGCGGCGCCACCAGTGCCGCGCAGCTGGCGGAGACCGCGCTGGCGCGCGCCTGCGAAGGCGAAGGGCCCAAAACCTATACCCGCGTGCTGCCGGGCAGCGCCCGCGCCGAGGCGCGCGCCAGCGACACGCTGCGTGCGGCGGGCCTGGCGCGCTCGGCCATCGAGGGCCTGCCGATTTCGGTCAAGGATCTGTTCGACATTGCGGGCTACCCCACGCGCGCCGGTTCGCGCCTGCTGCAAGGCGAACCTCCCGCCACGCGCAACGCGCGCATCGTCGATCGCCTGCGCGCGGCCGGTGCGGTGATCGTCGGCGCGACCAACATGACCGAGTTCGCGTTCTCGGGCATAGGCATCAACCCGCACTACGGCACGCCGCGCAACCCCTGGGGGCGGAGCGATGGCGGCGGGCGCATTCCGGGCGGTTCATCGTCGGGCGCGGCGATCAGCGTGACGGACGGCATGGCGCTGGCCGCCATAGGCACGGATACCGGCGGCTCGGTGCGCATTCCCTCGGCCTTGTGCGGCCTCACCGGTTTCAAACCCACGGCGCGGCGCGTGCCCAGCGCGGGCGCCATCCCGCTCTCGACCACCCTCGATTCGATCGGGCCGCTCGCGCCCTCGGTGCGCTGCTGCGCGCTGCTGGACAGCATCCTCGCGGGCGAGCCGTTCGCCGAGCCCATGCCTGCGGCGATTGCACAGATGCAGCTGCTGGCGCCGGCGAATTACGTGCTGGACGGCATGGACGGCCCGGTGGCCGCCGCCTGGGAGCGCGCGCTGTCGCGCCTGTCGCAGGCGGGGGCGCGCATCACGCACGCACCGCTGGCGCCGCTGGATGAACTGGCCGCCATTCATGCAAAGGGCGCGTTTTCCAACGCCGAGGCCTGGGCCTGGCACCGCCGCTACCTGCCCGCGCGGCAAAGTGAATACGACCCGCGCGTGGCCGCGCGCATTCTGGTGGGCAGCCGCATGAACGCGGCCGATTACGTCGATCTGCTGGCAGCGCGCCAGCGCTGGATTGCCGCCATGCAGGCGGCGCTGGCGGACCATGACGCGTTGCTGATGCCGACGGTGCCCATCGTGGCGCCCGAGATGGCGCCGCTGGTGGCGAGCGACGAGGCGTTTTCCGCCGCCAATGCGCTGATCCTGCGCAACACCACCCTGGTGAATTTTCTCGATGGCTGCGCGGTATCGCTGCCCATGCACCAGAGCGGCGAAGCGCCCTGCGGCCTGAGCCTGGCCGCGCCGGGCGGGCACGATGCGCGCCTGCTGGCGCTGGCGCTGGCCGTGGAAGCCGTGCTTACCCGCGCAGCGCCTTGAGCGCTTCCACCCGCTGCTCGATCGGCGGGTGCGAGGAGAACAGCTTGCCTATGCCGCCCGCGATGCCCATGGCCTGCAGGCTCTTGGGCATTTCACCGGGCGTCATGCCGCCCAGGCGGTAGAGCGCATTGATCATGGGCTGCGTCTGGCCCAGCAGCTGGGCGGAACCGGCATCGGCGCGGAATTCGCGCTGGCGCGAGAACCAGGCGACGATGATCGCGGCAACGAAGCCGAAGACGATGTCGAGCACCAGCGTGGTGACCATGTAGCCTACGCCCGGGCCGCTGTTGCGGTCGTCGCCGCGGCGCAGGAAACTGTCCACCAGGTAGCCGATGGCGCGCGAGGCAAACACCACGAAGGTGTTCATCACGCCCTGGATCAGCGTCATCGTCACCATGTCGCCGTTGGCGACGTGCGCGATCTCGTGGCCCAGCACCGCGCGCACCTCGTCGCGCGTCATGCCGGCAAGCAGGCCGGTGGAAACCGCCACCAGCGCCGAATTCTTGAACGCGCCCGTGGCAAAGGCATTGGGCGCGCCCTCGTAGATGCCGACCTCGGGCATCTGTATGCCGGCCTTGCCGGCCAGCTCGCGCACGGTCTCGACGATCCAGGCCTCATCGGCGTTGCGCGGCGCGCCGATGATCTGCACGCTCATGCTCATCTTGGCGATCATCTTGCTCATGAGCAGGGAAATGATGGAGCCGCCAAAACCCATGATGAGCGCGAAGCCGAGCAGGTTGGTCAGGTCCAGGCCGTTGGCCGTGAGATAGCGGTTGACGCCCAGCAGGCTGGCGACAACGCCGAGCACCGCCACGACGGCGATGTTGGTGAGCAGGAACAGCACGATGCGTTTCATGGGTCGGGGCTCCAGTGGGAGTCGTGGGAAGACGGGATGAAGATGGGCGCCGCCGTGCGCGCTTCAAGGGCTGCGCGGTGGGCGGAACACCGTGGAGTCATCATAAAAGCGAAAGTTCGCGTTTTCGCCGCACCAGCCGGGCACGCCCAGCACCGGCAGCGGCGCGAACGGCTTGCCGGCCAGGTGATCCGCCGTGAGGTCGCGCGCCAGCCAGGTGTCCAAGGATTCTTCTTTTTTGATAGCTGAATGCGCTTGATAGACATGTGCTACAAGCTGTTTTCTTGGTGAAATCAGCTTTTCCATCAAGGCATGGCCGAACAGCCACAGGCGCGCCTCGCGCCACAGCGGGCGCAACGCCACGAAAAGCCGCTGCCAGTCGCGCGCACGCAGCGCCTGCCACAGCGGCTCGGGCGCCAGCAGCAGCGCGCCGTTCTCGTCGAACACCGTCGCCGCGTCGCGCAGCGGCCCGCGCGTCATGCCCACGCCGCCCCGCGCCAGCACCTCGGCCTGCAGGGCATTGAGCCGCGCCTTGGCCTGCGGCCAGCGCAGCCAGACGAGGCCATTGAAAAAATCATGCGGATTGCTGCGCGTGGGCACCTCATGGCATGCGGCGATGAAGGCCTCGTAGGCCGTGCCCGCGGGCAGGCGCGCTTGCGCAACGAAACGCACCGGCAACAGCGCAGGCGCCTGCGCCATCAGTGCCTCCTCCACCCGCCGGCCCTCTGCGATGGCCTGCGCGATGCGGCGCCCGAGCGGGGCGTAATCCGCCAGCCACGGCGCCTCCCAGGCAATGCCCTGCACCCAGGCGGGTACGTCAAGGATGTTCCTGAACGCCATCGCCCGCGGGTCCGCCCGTCTGGGTTCCCAGGTAATCCCAGAGCGCCTGCGTGAGGCCCTTGGCCGGTTCGCGCCGCGAGGGCTTCTTGCGGTAGGCGCGCACCTCCATCACCATGCGCAGGCTGTCCGGGTTTTCCCTGGGTGCGGCGCTCGCCAGCTTGCGCCCGCGCACTTCGGCGCGCACCGCGCTGTGCGGCAGAAACGCAATCCCGTGGCCCTCCAGCGCCATCGCCTTCAGGCCTTCGGCCATGTCGGTTTCGTACACGCGGTCCAGGTGCACGGCCGTGCCGGCCTGGCGCAGCACCAGGTCGGTCATGCGGCCCAGGTAGGCGCCGGGCGCATAGCCGAGGAAGGGCAGCGGCTCGGCCGCGGTGCCGGGCAGGCGGTAGATCGGTTCGCCATCGCCGCCCGCCTTGGCGTAGGGCGCGATCGGCTCCTCTCCGATCAGGATCATGTCGAAATGCTGCGGATCGAGCTGCAGCGGCTGCGACGGGTGGTGGTAGGTGATGAGTACGTCGCAGCTGCCTTCCATCAGGCGCACCACCGCATCGTGCACATTGAGCGCGATCAGGCGGCTCTTGAGCGGCCCGAAGCCCTTGCGCAGGCTGGTCGCCCAGGTGGGGAAGAAGGTCAGCGCCAGCGTGTGCGGCACGGCGAATTCGATCACGTCATCGCTCGGCGCCGTATGCGCGCGCAGCACCGCGCGGGTGTTCTGCAGCGTCTGCAGCACCTCCAGCGCCTGGTCGTAGAGCGTGTCGCCGGCGGCGGTGAGGCGCGTGGGGTAGGAGGTGCGGTCCACCAGATCCGTGCCGGCCCAGGCCTCCAGCGCCTGGATGCGGCGCGAGAACGCCGGCTGCGTCACATGGCGCAGCTGCGCCGAACGGCTGAAGCTGCGCGTTTCGGCCAGGCTGACGAAGTCTTCAAGCCATTTGGTTTCCATGGCGCGCATTATCCGGTGGCATCAGGCGTGCACAATGCGCGACTGCGCCGCAGACCCGCGGCCACAGACCATCGCACGCCAACACGCCCCATGGCCGCCGCCCCACCCCCCGTCCCCATTCCCTCCGACTCGCCCGCCACGACCGGCCTGCAGCGCTCGCTGCGCCTGGAGGACTGGGTGACGGTGATCACCATGGCGCTGCTCGCCTGCATCACCTTCGCCAACGTGCTGGTGCGCTACTTCACCGATGCCTCGTTCGCCTGGACGGAGGAAATTTCGGTGTTTCTGATGATCGTGCTGGCGATGGTGGGCGGCGCCTCGGCCATGGCGCGCGACGCGCACATCCGCATCGAATTCTTCGCCGAAAGCGGCTCCGCGGCGCGGCGCAGGCGCCTGGCGCAGTTGGGCGCGGCGCTGGTGGCGCTGCTGTTTGCCTTCATCGCGGTGATCAGCGTGCGCCTGGTCTGGGACGATTACCGCTATGAGGAAACCTCGCCCGGCATCGGCGTGCCGCAGTGGTGGTATTCCGTCTGGCTGCCCATCCTCTCGGCGCTGATCGCGGCGCGCGCCGTGGGCCTGTACCGCCGGCGCTCGCGCCAGAGCGATGCCGAATACCTCGCCCGCGACGAGAGGAGCGAAGCATGATCGCGACGCTGCTGTTCACCGCCTTCGTGCTGCTGATGTTCCTGGGCGTGCCGATCGGCGCGGCGCTGGGCCTGGCGGGCGCGGCGGCGATCGCGCTGGCCAACCAGGACACGCAGTGGTTCGGCCTGCTGGCGGTGCCGCAGAACTTCTACGCCGGTCTGGGCAAATACCCGCTGCTGGCGATCCCGATGTTCGTGCTCGTCGGCTCGATCTTCGACCGCTCGGGCGTGGCGCTTCGGCTGGTGAACTTCGCCGTATCCATCGTCGGGCGCGGCCCCGGCATGCTGCCGCTGGTGGCGATCAGCGTGGCGATGTTCATGGGCGGCATCTCGGGCTCGGGCCCGGCCACGGCGGCGGCCGTCGGCGGCGTGATGATCGCGGCCATGAGCCGGGCGGGCTACCCGGCGGCGTTTTCCGCCAGCGTGGTGGCCGCGGCGGCCTCGACCGACATCCTGATTCCGCCCTCGATCGCCTTCATCGTCTATTCGGTGCTGGTCTCGGGCGCCTCGGTGCCAGCGCTGTTCGCCGCCGGCATGTTCCCCGGCATCCTCGCGGGCCTGGCGCTCATCATTCCGGCGGTGTGGCTCTCGCGCAGGCACAAGATGGGGCAGAACGAAGCGGGCGAGCCGCGCCCGCCGTTCTGGCGCAGCCTGCGCGAGGCGGCCTGGGGGCTGATGGCCCCGGTGGTCATCCTGGGCGGCATGCGCATGGGCTGGTTCACCCCGACCGAGGCGGCGGTGGTGGCGGTGTTCTACGGCCTGTTCGTCGGCATGGTGGTCCACCGCACCATCGGCCTGCGCGACCTGTTCGAGATCCTGCGCGAGGCGGGCGAGCTCTCGGCGGTGATCCTGATCGTCGTCTCGCTCGCCGGCATCTTCGCCTTCTCGCTTTCCACGCTGGGCGTGATCGACCCGATCACCCACGCCATCGTCAATTCGGGCCTGGGCGAATGGGGCGTGATGGGCGCCATTCTGGTGCTGCTGCTCATCATGGGCATGTTCCTCGACGGCATTTCCATCATGCTGATCTTCATCCCGCTGGCCATGCCGGTGGTGACGCATTTCCAGTGGGACGTGGTCTGGTTCGGCTCCATCCTGGTGCTGTGCATCGCCATCGGCCAGTTCACGCCGCCGATGGCGGTGAACCTGATGGTGGCCTCGAAGATCGCCAACGTGCGCATGGAATCGACCACGCGCTGGGTGCTGTGGATGGTGCTGGCGATGACGCTTGCCACCCTCGTCGTCGTGGCCTTCCCGCAGATCGCGCTCTGGCTGCCTGCCAAACTGGGTTACTGATTTTCAACCACCAAGAGGAGACTTCCCCATGAAACTACGCACCTTTCTGGCCACGGCCACCGCGGCCGCGACGCTGATGGCGCTGGGCCTGCCCGCCGCCCAGGCGCAGAGCAACTACAAGAGCGAATACCGCATGTCCCTCGTGCTGGGCACGGCCTTCCCCTGGGGCAAGGGCGGCGAGATCTGGGCCAACAAGGTCAAGGAAAAGACCCAGGGCCGCATCAACATCAAGCTCTACCCCGGCGTTTCGCTCATCCAGGGCGACCAGACACGTGAATTTTCCGCGCTGCGCCAGGGCGTGATCGACATGGCGATAGGCTCCACCATCAACTGGTCGCCGCAGGTCAAGCAGCTCAACCTGTTCTCGCTGCCCTTCCTGATGCCCGACTACGCCGCGATCGACGCGCTGACGCACGGGCCGGTGGGCCAGAGCCTGTTCGCCACGCTGGACAAGGCCGGCGTGGTGCCGCTGGCCTGGGGCGAAAACGGCTACCGCGAAATCTCCAACTCCAAGCACGCGATCAAGACCCCGGCGGACCTCAAGGGCCTGAAGATCCGCGTGGTGGGCTCGCCGCTGTTCCTCGACACCTTCACCGCGCTGGGCGCCAACCCCACGCAGATGAGCTGGGCCGACGCGCAGCCCGCGATGGCCAGCGGCGCGGTCGACGGGCAGGAGAACCCGCTGTCCATCTTCACCGCCGCCAAGCTGCAGAACGTGAGCCAGAAGTACCTCACGCTCTGGGGCTACATCGCCGACCCGCTGATCTTCGTGGTGAACAAGGAGGTCTGGAACTCCTGGACGCCCGCCGACCGCGAGGCCGTGCGCCAGGCGGCCATCGAGGCCGGGCAGGAGCAGACCGCGCTGGCGCGCAAGGGCGTCGTGGAGGCCGACAAACCCCTGCTCAAGCAGATCGAGGGCCTGGGCGTGACGGTGACCCAGCTCACGCCCGACGAGCGCGCGCAGTTCGTCAAGGCCACGCGCGGCGTGTTCAACAAATGGAAGGGGCAGATAGGCGCCGACCTGGTCAACCAGGCCGAGAAGTCGATTGCGGCACGCAAGCAGTAAACTTCCGAAAATATAGCTGTCAGCGCCCGCTAGGCGGGATTTTCAGCCGTATTTGATCATTATTTTTAATACCTATCGGCCGCCGGGCGCAAGCCCGGTGGCCACTTCCCGGAACGCCGCCAGCGCCGCCTCCAGGTGCTCGATGATCTCCTGCTGCAGCACCTCAGGCGGCGGCAGGTCGTCCAGCGCATCCAGGCTCTCGTCCTTGAGCCAGAACACGTCCAGGCTGGCCTTGTCGCGCGCCACCAGTTCGTCGTAGCCGTAGAAGCGAAAGCGCTCGGTGGCCACGCGCTCGTGGCGGTTCTCGGGGTGGTAGCAGGTGATGAAGTCCTGCAAGTCCTCGAACTTCAGGGGCCGGGTCTTGAGCGTGAAATGCCGGTTGGTGCGCAGATCGTAGAACCACACGCCCTGCGTATGCACGCGGCCGTCCTTGGGCGCGTTGTCGAAGAACACCACGTTGGCCTTCACGCCCTGCGCGTAGAAGATGCCCGTGGGCAGCCGCAGGATGGTGTGCACGTCGCAGGTTTCCAAGAGCTTCCTGCGAATCTTCTCGCCCGCGCCGCCCTCGAACAGCACGTTGTCGGGCAGCACCACCGCCGCCTGCCCGCCGACCTTGAGCAGGCTCACGATGTGCTGCAGGAAGTTGAGCTGCTTGTTCGAGGTGGTCTGCCAGAAGTCCTGCCGCTCGTAGGTCAGCGCGTCGCGGTCTTCCTCGCCCTCCTCGTTGGTGATGGTCATGCTGCTCTTCTTGCCGAAGGGCGGATTGGCCAGCACGTAGTCCACCCGCCGTGTGGGTTCGGCGATCAGCGCGTCGGAGCGCTCCACCGCCGGCTCGCCCTCCAGCTCGCCGATGTTGTGCAGAAACAGGTTCATCAGGCACAGGCGGCGCGTGTTCGGCACGATCTCGTTGCCGAAGAAAGTCGCTTCGCGCAAGAACTTCTGCTGCGGCCGGCTCAGCGCCGCGCCCGGGCGGGTGAGCCACTGGTACGCGCCCAGGAAGAAGCCGCCCGTGCCGCAGGCCGGGTCGGCAATCGTCTTGCCCGGCTCGGGCCGCACGCAGGCCACCATGGCCTCGATCAGCGGGCGCGGCGTGAAGTACTGGCCCGCGCCGCTCTTGGTGTCCTCGGCGTTCTTCTGCAGCAGGCCCTCGTACAGGTCGCCCTTCACGTCCACGTCCAGGCCCACCCAGCGCTCGGCGTCGATCATCTGCACCAGCCGCGCCAGCTTGGCCGGGTCCTGAATCTTGTTCTGCGCCTTGAAGAAGATTGCGCCCAGCATGCCCGGCTCCTGCCCCAGCCGGTGCAGCGTGGCCTGATAGTGCGCCTCCAGCGGCCCGCCCGTGCGCCCGCGCAGGCTGGCCCAGTCGTAGCCCGCGGGGATGCGCGTGGCCCGCTGGTAGGGCGGCTCGCCGTACTCGTGCGCCATCTTCAGGAACAGCAGGTAGGTGAGCTGCTCCAGGTAGTCGCCATAGCCCACCCCGTCGTCGCGCAGGGTGTGGCAGAAATTCCAGATTTTCTGGACGAGGGTGGAGGGGGTCATGGACTTGGAAAATCAGCGAAGAATCTGCAGCTGACGCAACGCCGCTTGTGCAGCACGTTCCAACTCTGCAAAGGCCGACAGCTGTCGCAATCGGGCGAGGGAGACCTCTTCGCCCAAGGTTTGAAGATAAGGAACATGGCCTTGTTTGCGTCGCCGCCCTGTGGGTTGCGTGGCGAGAAAAGCCTTTTGCAACACCGCTTTGGGATCCGTTGCCGCCTCGGCCGCGCGTGCCGTCAGAATCCCAAGATCACCGTCACTCAAACTGCTGCCAAAAGCGGTGCGCAGCGCATCGCCATCCACCATGGCCCAGGCTTCTGTTTCACGTATCGGAACCACGGCCACCCCGATACCGTCCTGCCCCAATTGGTCACGTAGCAGCGCCAGCCCTGGCGCCACCTGCTCACGATGGGCGCGAAGAGAGTCATTAGCGCCATCAGCATGTACAAAGAGCACACGCCAAGCCCCATGGGCCAGTTTTGCCGCAGACAAAATACGCTCCTCACGCGGAGCTGCGGCCGTGTCAGCAGAGTGATCGAGCCCAAGCACTTCACTGACTTCAACCGGTCCCACCGCTTCACGTGCGCATAAGTCTTCACACAGCCTCTGCAGCAAGGGCCGTAGAAAGTAATAGTCCGTCGGGCCTTCGGCATACAGCGCCAAACCAAGGTACTGCATGTTCAAGCCCCCGCCGTGGCCGTTTCCAGCACCGTCTTGACTTCAAAGTCGGACACGAAACTCTGCACACCCTGTGCAACGTCAAACATTTCAGCCTGAACACGCGGACGGACAGGCCGCAAGCGCGTTTTGCGTCGCACCTCCTGGCTCTGCGGGTCACTCACCGATGACGTGTCTGCAAACAAAACGGTTCCGTCGATAGGGTGCAAGTCCCTATCGATCAAGGCTGACAACACCACAGGGGAATGGCTGTTGAGCAGTAGCTGACTGAGCGGCGCCATCTCATCCGCCTCCGCCAAGTCTGCAGGATGGGTCACCATGTCACGCAAACGCTGCACCAGCAATTTCACACGCCCCGGATGCACGCCGTTTTCGGGTTCTTCGAAGCACACCAATCCACGGTGACGCGGATCGTGCAGCAGGGTCAGGAGCGCCAGCACGCGCAAGGTACCGTCGGAAATAACACGCGATGTAAACGGCAATCCATCGCGCATGGTCAGCTCGATGCGGTACTCGCGGCTGGCGTCATGCAATTGCGCCTCCAGGCGTGTAACGCCGGGAATCAATTGATTCAGTTCAGCTGCAACATCACTCAGCACTCCTTGCGGACGTGCGGGAGACATCGTCAGTGTCTTGAGCTGCGCCAGCACCGCAGCCAGGTTCGAACCATCGGCGTCAAGCACGTCCGATGCCGTTGCTGGCACCGGCCTGCGCAGCACCGCTGGATCGAGCTGCAGCAAACGCCAGTGGCGCATTTCCTCACGCAAGGCGAAAAGATGCGGAAATTCAGCATTTGTCACGCTGTAGAGCACCGTCGCCGCAGCCGCGCTGGCCGGCCGGTTGCGCCCGGACTTGCCATCTTGATGAATGCTGAAGGTCAGCCCCTCATCGCGCTGCTCCGTCGTCAGCCAGGGCTTGCTGCGTGCGTACTTGAGATGCCGTGCCTTGAATGCCTTGCTAGGGCGCATGGCGCGCGTCCAGACGTCGTCCTTGTTCAAGATGGGATACGCCGCCTCGTGCGCCACGTGAATGCGCTCGATACCGGGGTGGATTTCACGCCGCTCCAGCGTCACCTCGTAGCGCATCCGGGTATGGGTCAGCTTCACTTCGCTGCCCCAAGGATCGCGCACCATCGGATCCACCAGCACTTCTGCTGCCATGCGAATCTGGCGCGAGCGGCCAGACGGCGTCTGACGAAACAGCTCCAGCGGCTCGCCACGCATGTTCTTGACAGCCTCCGCCACGTCCCGGGTAGCGAGAAAGGACAGCAGCTGAACGGCATCAAACAAATTGCTCTTGCCTGCGGCATTGCTGCCAACGATGGCAGTAAAGGGCGATAAATCGACGCTTTCGGTTTCAAACGTCTTGAATCCGTCAATTTCCAAGCGTGTCAGCATGATGGTTCTTTCAAAAATCGATTGGACTGCGCCAGCCGCGAACGCGCCTGCACCAAGGCATCCTGAATTTTTTTTGCCCGAAGACCTCGCGCTCGGGCAACACCGCTGGGCAATCGGTCACCAATTGTCGCGACAACGTCACGACAATACCCTCGCCATAGGTCGCCCGCTGACCCGCCAGCATTTCGGTGCCAATGTGTTGCCCCACACGCCAGTACAGCAGCGCCATCCCCATATCCACCGCCACCGGGTTGGTCGAGGGTTTGGTTTTACTCATCCCGCCCCTTGGCCTTGCGCCCACGCGGCTTCTTCTTGCCATCGCCCTGCGCCGCCCGCTCGGTGCGGATGCGCGCCAGCAGCGCGCTGGCCGGTTCGTCGGCGGGGTTGTGCGGCACCAGTTGGCCGGTGAAGGCGGCGCGCAGGATGTTTTGGCGTTGGGCGGTGGATTGTTTGAGGGCAGCAGCCACTGCGGCCTCTTGATCCGTTATGCCACGCATCGCAACACCTAGGATTTCAATGATCGCCGCTTGCTCTTCGAGCGGAGGCACTGGAACGAGTAGCGGGGCTATGTCCGGGTTGTTGATCTGCGGAACGTTGGAGCCATCACTTAATTTCCCGAGATCGACTCCAAGGAACCAATGCCACAGCCACTCAGCAACACAGTCCACACACACCAAACCCATCGTGTTCAAGTCGAAGCAGCCAGGCACGCTCAATCGACGCTTCTTGTTCGTTGCAATTGCACCGCCTCGTTTCGGAAAAATGATTGTTCCTGCTGGCGCCACCTTCATCCCAAGAAACTGCGTATCTGTGAGCGAAAAATACGATGCGGCACTCGTCATCCATTCACTATTTCCCTGGCGGTTCATATCGCCAACCTTGAACCACGGAATTTCGCCAGCCGATAGTGCGTGATCCGCAGCATTCTTTGGGGTGTGGCCGCTGACCAAGTCGGCCAACTGCTCCACCGTCGCCCACACCCACCCCAGCGGCAAATCCGGCAAACCGGCGGTATCGGGCGGCGCGGGCTCGGGGTATTTGTTCTGCCAGCCCTTGGGCGGGGCCTTGGCTTGCTGCGCGAACCGGGCGCGCTGGCGCGCTTCCCAGCGGGTGCGGCGTTCGGTGAGGATTCGGGTAAGCAACTGCGCGCCGGTCTCGGCGGGTGGGTGCCGTTCGCGCCAGGCGGCGCTGAGTTCGCCCTGCACGGCGGCTTTGAGCAGGGACTGGCGGTAGTGCGCCAGCTTGTGCTGCGCGGCCTTCAGTTCGGCCATGCCGGCATCGAGACCGGAGAGCAGTGCTTCGAGTTTTTCGACGATGCGGGTTTGTTCGACACGCGGCGGAATGGGCAGGCGAATCTGGGAAATGCGCTCTTGCCCAATGTTGCGCATGGATGCCTGATTGCCAGATGCCAAGGCTTCGATCTGCGACCGCCCAAGTTTGCTGCGCAAGAAATGAAGCACCCAAATCTTCATGTCGTTTTGCAGAAAGTTGAGCCGGAGAATCTTGTCGCTCAACATAAGCCGCGAGCTAACTTGATCTGCAATGACACAGGCTCCGACCAGTTCAATGGTGTTGGCACGCGAGAAAAGGAAGTCTCCCGGTTTGATAAACAAGGATGGGGTGATGCGCGTGGAGTCCAGGCAGGTTTTGCTTTCGCCTTCCTGGAATCGCCCCCATGAAACGGCACTGACTTTGACAACCCCAACTTCCTGTGGTTCAGGGGTGCGCTCTTCGCACTTGAAGCTCTTGCCAGCTTCGATATTGAGCAGCAATTCGCCCAATGACACAACGACCCAGCCTCGCGGCAACTCACCCACGCCGTTCACTCCCAATCCAATAGCTGTTTGCACTTGCCAGATAAGCGCTAGCGCCCAATTTCACCCTCACGCCACCAACTCCCGATTCATCCCGTCCATCAGCCCATCCAGCTCGCCGCCAAACACCTCCCACGCGCGCGCCAGACCGCCGCGGTCGGCCAGGGCGGCGTAGTCGAAGTCTTCGCGGGTGATGCTGCAACTGCTGGCGACGTGCTCCTTCATCAGCCGCAGCCAGTCCATCTGCTCGGGGGTGAAGGCGCTGGCGCGCTGGCTGTTGTGGCGCCATACCCAGTCGGCAAAGCGCCGGTCCACCTCGTCGGCGAAGGGGCGCAGCTCGCCATCCAGCCCCAGCGCGAAGCGCAGCAGCGACACCAGATCGGTGAGCTGGCGGCGCAGGCCCGCGCCCTGCACCTGGCTGGCCTGCACGCGGGCGTAGGCGGCCCACAGGCGCTCGGTGGTGAGCATCAGCGGCGGGCGCGCCAGGCGCTCGTGCAGTTCCTGCACCCTTTCCAGCGCCAGCGCGCGCCGTTGGTACGGTTGCTGATAGAAAAACGATAGTGCCTGTATCTCGTTCCGGTGCGCGCGCAGGTAGTCGGAAAAGCGCTGGATATCCGCCCTTGCCTGTGCCTCGGCCTGCTCGGAAAAGCCGGAGAACGTGACCTGGTCGGGGTTGATGTGGTCGATGAGCTGCTCGCGCTCGCGGCGGCAGTTGTCGATTTCGTCGCGCAGCTGCGGTTTGTCGAACGGCGCGCAGGCGGCGACGACGCGGGCATCGCGCGCGGCCTGCAGTTCGCCTGCGGTGAGCGTTGCTTCGCTGCGCGTGATGCCGCTGGTGGCGGCGGTGGCAAGCGCCGTCTGCACGATGGCGTCGGGGTCCAGCGCGGCGATCAGGGTCTTGCCCAGCTCACGCACCGGCACTCCGCCGCTGGTTTTTTCGATGCGCGCCTGAGCCTTGTCGTCCAACTGCTTGGCCAGGCGCACCAGGCGGTTGGCCAGTGAGAGGAGGGTGTCGTCGTCGCGGTGGCCGATGGCGACGGCCTGCAGCAAGTCCTTGAGGGCGACGCCGGGCTTTCTCTCCAGCGGGCGGCTTTCGGTCTTGAGGGATTTTTCGACGCCCACGGCGTCGATGAGGACGAAGCGGGTCTTGGCGCCGTCGGCCGAGGCGCTGACGCGCTTGAGGCCCTCGGCGTCCAGGCTGCGCACGCCGCGGCCCTTCATCTGCTCGTAGTAGCCACGGCTCTTCACGTCGCGCATGAAGAGCAGCACCTCGAGGGGCTTGACGTCGGTGCCGGTGGCGATCATGTCCACGGTGACGGCGATGCGCGGGTGGTAATCGTTGCGAAAGCTGGCCAGCACGCCGTCGGCGTCCTTCTCGCTGTAGGTGACCTTGCGGCAGAAGGCGTTGCCCTGGCCATAGACCTCGCGCACGGCCTGGATGATGTCGTCGGCGTGGCTGTCGGTCTTGGCGAAGATGAGGGTCTTGGGCACCTCCCTGCGGCTGGGGAAGATGCGGGTTTCGACGGCGATTTTCATCGCCTGGATGACCTGGCGGATCTGGTTGGGGTTGACCACCGAGCGGTCGAGCTCCCTGGCGGTGTAGGCGGTGTCTTCCTCGGTTTCGGCCCAGCGCTTCTTGCGCGTGGCGCGGTCGCGGTGGTCCACCCACTCGCGCGCCTCGATGGCGGCGCCTTTTTGCGTCACCTCGGTTTCGATCAGGTACACGTCGTAGCCGACGTTCACGCCGTCGGCCACCGAGGCTTCATAGCTGTATTCGGCGACGATGTTCTGGTTGAAGAAACCGAAGGTGCGCCGGTCGGGCGTGGCGGTGAGGCCGATGAGGAAGGCGTCGAAGTAGTCGAGCACCTGCTTCCACAGGTTGTAGATGCTGCGGTGGCACTCGTCGATGACGATGAAGTCGAAGCTCTCCACCGGCACGGCCGGGTTGTAGCGGACGAACTTTTGCTGCGCGGCGGTCTGCTGTATTTCGTTGAGCGACACGTCCTCGGCCGATTCATCAATCGCCTCACCCGAGAGCAGCGAATACATGCGCTGGATGGTGCTGATGCAGACCTGCGCATGCGGGTCGATGCGCGGGCCGGCCAGGCGCTGCACGTTGTACAGCTCGGTGAAGGTGCGCGCGTCGTCCGGCGGCTGGTAGGCCATGAATTCCTGGTGCGCCTGCCGGCCGAGGTTGCGCGTATCGACCAGAAACAGGATGCGCCTGCCCCCGCCCCACTTGAGCAGCCGATAGATGCTGGTAATCGCCGTGAAGGTCTTGCCCGCGCCGGTGGCCATGTGGATGAGGGCGCGCGGGTGGTTCCGCGCCAGCGAGACCTCCAGCCCGGTGACGGCGCCGACCTGGCAGTCGCGCAGCTTTTCGCCCGGCAGTGCGGGCATGGCTTGGCGCAGGCGGCGGCGCAGCGTGGTGCTCGCGCGCAGCCACTCGGCCAGCGTTTCAGGACGCAGGAAATGGAAAATTTCGCGCGAGCGCGGCGCCGGGTCCAGCCCGTCGGTGAAGCGGATGAGCTGACCCGTGGCCTCGAAGAGAAAGCGCAGCGGTGCGCCGTCCTTGCGCCATTTGAGGTGCGATGTGGCGTAGCGCCCGGTCTGCGTTTCCGCCACCGTGAGGTTTTCGCCCGCGCTGTCCTTCTTGGCCTCGATCACGCCGCAGGCCACGCGCTGCACGAACAGCACGTAGTCGGCCGGGCCGGTGTCGGTGGAATACTCGCGCACCGCTACGCCGGTGGCAGCGGACAGGTCCAGCGTCTTCAGGTCCTGCACGGCCCAGCCGGCCTCGGCCAGCTTGCGGTCTATCACCTGGCGGGCCTGGGCTTCAGGGATGGTCATGCGGCGGATTCTCCACGAACACTCTCGGTTTGCATAGCTGTTTACGCTTTACTGGCAAGCGTTAGAGCCCATTTTCATCATTACTCCTTTGCAGCGCCCACATCCCCGCATAGCGCCCGCCCGCAGCCAGCAGCGCCGCGTGCGTGCCGCGCTCGACGATGCGCCCGGCGTCCATCACCAGAATCTCGTGCGCGTCCACCACGGTGGAGAGCCGGTGCGCGATCACCAGCGTGGTCTTGCCCCGGGCCGCGCTGCGCAGTTCGGCCTGGATGGCGCGCTCGTTGGCCGAGTCGAGCGCGCTGGTGGCCTCGTCGAAGATCAGGATGGGCGGGTTCTTGAGCAGCGTGCGCGCGATGGCCACGCGCTGCTTCTCGCCGCCGGAGAGTTTCAGCCCGCGCTCGCCCACCATCGCGCCATAGCCCTGCGGCGTGGAGACGATGAAATCGTGGATGTGCGCGGCGTGCGCCGCCTGCTCCACCTCGGCCTGCGCGGCGCCAGGGCGGCCATAGGCGATGTTGTAGGCGATGGTGTCGTTGAACAGCACGGTGTCCTGCGGCACGATGCCGATGGCGCGGCGCAGACTGTCCTGCGTCACCCCGCGGATGTCCTGCCCGCCGATCGTGATGGCGCCCTGCTGCACGTCGTAGAAGCGGAACAGCAGGCGCGCCAGCGTGGATTTGCCCGCGCCCGAGGGGCCGACGACGGCGACCGTCTTGCCTGGCGGGATCTCGAAATCCACGCCCTGCAGGATGGGGCGATCCGGCGCATAGGCAAAGTGCACGCGTTCAAAGCGCACCACCGGCTCGCCCGCAAGCGCCAGCGGCTGCGCGCCGGGGGCATCGCGCACCTCCTGGCGGCGGTCCATCAGCGTGAACATGCGCGAGAGATCGGTCAGGCTCTGCTTGATCTCGCGGTAGATCACGCCCAGGAAGTTGAGCGGGATGTATATCTGGATCATGAAGGCGTTGACCATCACCAGATCGCCCAGGGTCAGGCGTCCCTGCACCACGCCCTGCGTCGCCAGCCACAGCATCGCGACCAGAGCCACGGCGATGATGAGCTGCTGCCCGCCGTTGAGCAGGGCGAGCGAGGAGCGGCTCCTGAGCTGCGCCAGGCGAAAGCGCTCCAGGCTCTCGTCGTAGCGCCCGGCCTCGAAGGCCTCGTTGTTGAAGTATTTGACGGTTTCGTAGTTCAGCAGCGAATCGACGGCCTTGGTGTTGGCGGCCGAGTCCGAGCGGTTGGCCTCGCGGCGAAACTCGATGCGCCACTCGGTCACCCAGACGGTGAAGGCGATGTAGATCACCAGCGCCGCGAGCGTGACGGCGACGAAGCGCCAATCGAATCTGGCGCCCAGCACGCCCAGCACCAGCGCCACCTCGATGAGCGTGGCGATGATGTTGAAGAGCATGAACGAGACCAGCGACTCGATGCCGCGCACGCCGCGCTCGATGTCGCGCGTCATGCCGCCGGTCTGGCGCTCCAGATGAAAGCGCAGGCCCAGGCTGTGCAGATGCACGAAGGTCTGCAAGGCGATCAGGCGCGCCGCGCCATGCGTGACCCTGGCAAACACCAGTTCACGCAGTTCGTTGAACACCGAGGTCGACAGCCGCAGCCCGCCATAGGCCAGCAGCAACCCGACGGGAACGACCAGCAGCGCAGCGGCCGTGCCGGTCCTGGCGTCCATCGCGTCGATCAGATCCTTGAGCAGCAGCGGCACGCCGACATTGGCCAGCTTGGCGCCCAGCATGAAGGCGATGGCGGCGACCACGCGCCACTTGTACTGCCACAGATAGGGAAAGAGCCGGCGCAGGGTGCGCCAATCCGACGCCGTCCCGGGGTCATCGGGCAAGTCGACAAAGGAAGCGGGGCCGCCTGGGCGCATGACGCACAATCCAAAGATTCACCAAAGAAGGGGATTCTTGCCCATGCCGCAAAACGCTGCCGTCATCCACACCAGCCTGCCGACCGACAAGGAGCTGGTGCTCAAGGTCATTCCGCTGCCGAGCGACACCAATGGCAACGGCGACATCTTCGGCGGCTGGGTCATGTCGCAGGTGGACCTGGCCGGCTCGGTGCTGTGCGCGCGCGTGGCGCAGGGCCGCATCGCCACCGTGGCGGTGAATGAATTCGTCTTCAAGCAGCCGGTGCGCGTGGGCGATCTGCTCTCCTTTTATTCAAGCGTGCTGCGCCTCGGCCGTACCTCGATCACGGTGCAGGTCGAGGTCTTCGCCGAGCGCATCCGCGCGCAGGGCCAGTATGTGAAGGTGACCGAGGCGCGGCTGACCTACGTCGCCATCGACGATGACGGGCGGCCGCGGGTGCTGGCGCAGCCGGCCTGAAACGCGCCCGCCGCTCAGAACGCGTCTACGAGCTCAGACGACGATGTAGGCGCCTGAGCCCGCGGCCAGCAGCTCGCCATCGGCGCCGCGGCATTCCATGCGCGTGCTCGCCACGCGCGAACCCAGGCGCAACACCTGGGCCTGCAGATCGATATGCGGGCCGACCGCGGGGCGCAGGTAGTCGATGCGCAGGTCTATGGTGCCCAGCCTGGAAAAAAGCTTTTCCAGCGGCGCGTCGGGGTGCCTGGCCGCCATCGCCGCCATGATGGACAGGCCCGCCATGGCGTCCATTCCGGCACTGGTCACGCCGCCATGCATGCGGCGAAAGCCATAGTGGCCGATCAGCTCGGGCCGCATGGCGATGCGCCCCGAAACCGCATCGGGCGCAAACGCCGTGATCTTCAGCCCCAGCACGCGGTTGAAGACGATTTTTTCCTCGAACATTTCACGCACCTGCGCGACGAATGCATCGGAAAACGGCGCCGGGTTGGGGGTTGCAGTCATGTTTATCAGGGTAAATACGCAGCCCACAATCGCGCCGCTGCTGGCATTATCTGCATTTATTCCAAGCAGGTGCTTGGCAAAAATCACGAACCCCCTCGGTGCAATTCATCCAACTTCTGATCAGTGGCGTCGCGCAAGGCTGCATCTACGGCCTGATCGCGCTGGGCTTCGTGCTGATCTACAAGGCCACCGAGATCGTCAGCTTCGCGCAGGGCGAACTGATGATGGTGGGCGCCTTCATCGGCGTGGCCGTCATGGCGTATCTGGGCTTTCCGTTCTGGCTCGCCGTCATCGCCAGCATGGCGGCGATGGCGCTGCTGGGCCTGCTGCTGGAGCGCCTGGTGATCCGCCCGGTGCTGGGCCAGCCGGCGTTCTCCATCGTCATGCTCACCATCGGCATCGGCTATCTGCTGCGCGGGCTGGTGACCATGATCCCGGGCATAGGCACGGAAACCCGCACGCTGGACGTGCCCTACAAGGATGCCACCTTCCACTGGGGCGGCCTGATCGTCGGCGCCGAGCAGCTCGTGGTGATCGTGGCGACCATGCTGCTGTGCGCCCTGCTGTTCACGATGTTCCGCTACACCCGCCTGGGCGTGGCGATGCAGGCGGCCTCGCAGAACCAGCTGGCGGCCTACTACATGGGCATTCCGGTGCAGCGCATCAACGGCATGGTCTGGGCGCTCGCGGGCATGGTGGCGGCCATCGCCGGCCTGCTGCTCGCGCCCATCACCTTCGTCTACGCCAACATGGGCTTCATCGGGCTCAAGGCCTTCCCCGCCGCCGTCGTCGGCGGCTTCGGCAGCCTGCCGGGCGCCATCGTCGGCGGCCTGGTGATCGGCGTCATCGAGTCGCTCTCCGGCTTTTACCTGCCCGAGGGTTTCAAGGACGTGGCCGCCTACATCGTCGTGCTCATCATGCTGATGGTGCGGCCCAACGGGCTGTTCGGCGAACGCCTCGTGAAGAAGGTGTAACGGGCGATGCGTTTCATTTTCAAGACCCATTACGCGCAGGACATCCGTCTGGCCAGGCACGGCGGGCATGTGTTCTGGTACGGGCTGCTGTGCGCGTTTCTGGCGATCGCACCGTGGGCGCTGCCGGAATACTGGCTGGCGCAGCTCACCTTCGTGCTGATCTACGGCATCGCGGGGCTGGGGCTGATGCTGCTCTCGGGCTTCACCGGGCAGTTTTCGCTGGGGCATGCGGCCTTCCTGGGCGTGGGCGCCTACACACAGGCCTTGCTCACCGCCGCCGGCTGGCCGTTTTTCCTCGCGCTCGCCTGCGCGGCGCTGCTGTCGGCGGCGGCAGGCATCGTCGTCGGCCTGCCGGCGCTGCGGGTGAAGGGCATCTACCTGGCGATTGCGACGCTGGCCTTCGGCTTCATCGTCGAGGAAGTCTTCGCGCGCTGGACCTCGGTGACCGGCGGCAACAAGGGCATGTTCCTGCAGGCGCCGGAGATTGCCGGGTTTGCCTTCGATTCGTCCCCGTCCTTCTACTTCCTCTGCCTGGTGATCGCCGCCGCCTGCACGCTGGCCATCCTGAACCTGTTGCGCTCGCCCACGGGGCGGGCCTTCGTCGCGATCCGCGATTCCGAAATCTCCGCCCAGAGCATGGGCGTGCATCTGGCGTATTACAAGACGCTGTCGTTCGCGCTCTCGGCGGCGCTGGCCGGCATCGCCGGGGCGCTGTACGGCCACAAGCTGCAGTTCATCACGCCCGAGCAGTTCAACATCGTGCAGTCGATCGACCTGCTCCTGATGATCGTGATCGGCGGCCTGGGCTCGGTGCATGGCGCCTTCCTGGGCGCATCGTTCCTGATCTTCATGCCGCAGCTCATCGGCCTGGCCAAGGACTACCTGCCCGATTCGATCGGCCAGTCGCCGGGGCTGCAGACCTTCGTCTATGGCGCCGTGCTGATCGCCTTCGTGATGTTCGAGCCGCTGGGCATCTACGGCCGCTGGCTCAAGGTGCGCGCCTGGCTGCAGCTGTTCCCGTTCTACCGCGCGGGCATGTTCCGGCGGCAGAAGTCCTTTCAGAAATCGGAGCGCCTGCGGTGAGCGGCGCCCTGCTTTCCGCCCGCAACCTGAGCGTGCGCTTTGGCGGCCTGCTGGCGGTCAATGACGTGAGCTTTGAGGTTGCCCAGGGCGAGGTGTTCACGCTGATCGGCCCCAACGGCGCGGGCAAGACCACGGTGTTCAACCTGATCAGCCGCATCTACCAGCCCACCAGCGGCAGCATCACCTACGCCGGGCCGCGGGGCGAGGTCACGCTCACCGGCCAGCCGGCGCACACCGTGGCGCAACTCGGCATCGCGCGCACCTTCCAGAACATCGAACTGTTCGAGCATGCCAGCGTGCTCGCCAACCTCTTGATCGGCCGCCACACGCGGCGCGAGACCGGCCTGTGGCGCGATCTGCTGTTCACCCCGCGCACGCGCGCCGCCGAGCTCAAGGCGCGCGAGAAGGTGGAAGAAGTCATCGATTTCCTCGACCTGCAGCATTACCGCGACACCCTCGTGGGCGGCCTGCCCTACGGCGTGCGCAAGGTGGTGGAGCTGGGCCGGGCGCTGTGCGCCGAGCCGCGCCTGCTGCTGCTCGATGAACCTTCGTCGGGCCTGAACGTCGAGGAAACCGACGACATGGCGTTCTGGATCCAGGACATCGCGGGCGACCTCGGCATCACCGTGCTGATGGTGGAGCACGACATGTCGCTGGTCTCGCGCGTCTCCGACCGGGTGCTGGCGATGAACCAGGGCGAGGTGCTGGCGCTGGGCACGCCCGCCGAAGTGCAGGCCGACCCCGGCGTGGCCGAGGCGTATCTCGGCACCATCGACGACGTCAGCAGCCTGCGCCGCCCGCCGGGACACAAGGTGAGAGGGCGCGCATGAACGCACCCGCCGCCACGGCGCCGCTGCTGCAACTGCAGAACGTGGAAAGCGCCTACGGCCCGATCAAGGCCATCCGCGGCGTGAGCCTGGCCGTGCACGCGGGCGAGATCGCCACCGTGCTGGGCAGCAACGGCGCGGGCAAGACCACCATCCTCAAGACCATCAGCGGCATCATCGACCCGCTCAAGGGCAGCGTGCATTTCAAGGGCGAGAACATCACCGCCAACGACCCCACGGCCATCGTGCGCCGGGGCCTGATGCATGTGCCCGAGGGGCGCGAGGTGTTTGCGCTGCTCTCGGTGCGCGACAACCTCATGATGGGCGCCTACACGCGCGGCGACCGCGACGCGGTGGCGCGGGACCTGGAGCAGGTCCATGCCTACTTCCCCATCCTGAAGGAGCGCGGCCACCAGGATGCGGGCCTGCTTTCGGGCGGGCAGCAGCAGATGCTGGCGATCAGCCGCGCGCTGATGGCCGCGCCGGAACTCATCCTGCTCGACGAGCCCAGCCTGGGCCTGTCGCCGCGCCTGACCAAGGAAATCTTCGAGATCGTGGTGCGCATCAACCGCGAGCGCGGCACCACCATGCTGCTGGTGGAGCAGAACGCCAACATGGCGCTGAACGCCGCCGATTTTGGCTACGTGCTGGAGAACGGCCGCATCGTGATGGAGGGCGCCTGCGAGGTGCTGCGCGAGAAGGAGGACATCAAGGAGTTCTATCTCGGCATGAAGGGCGACGGCGTGCGCGGCGAGCGGCGCTGGAAAAAGAAGAAAAACTGGAGATAGCGGCATGAGCGTGCTCTGGAACCCCGATTGCGCCACGCGCGAAGACCTCGCCATGCAGGGCGACACCCTGGCCGCGATGTTCTGGAATGGCGTGGCGCAACGCGGGCCGCAGGTCTGGCTGCGCGAGAAGAAGCTCGGCCTGTGGCGGGCCTGGACCTGGACGCAGGTGGGCGACGCGGTGCGCGAGATCGCGGGCGGCCTGATGGCGCTGGGCTTCGAGGCCGGGCACACCGCCTCCATCCTCTCCAACACCATCCTGGAATGGGTGCTGGCCGATCTGGCGGTGCTCTCCTGCGCCGGCGTGGCCAGCGGCATCTATCCCACCGATGCGGCGGCGCAGGTGCACTACCTCACCGAGGATTCGCACAGCAGCTTCCTCTTCGTGGAAGACGACGAGCAGCTGGACAAGGCGCTGGCGGTGCGCGGGCAGCTGCCGGGCCTGCGCAAGATCATCGTCTTCGACATGGAGGGCCTGCACCAGCTCGATGACGAGGGCGTGATGAGCCTGGCCGCGTTGCGCGAACTCGGTCGTCAATGGAACGCGCAGCATCCGCAGGCCCTGCCGCAGCGCGTGGCCGCCGTGAAGCCCGAAGATCTGGCGATTCTGGTCTACACCTCGGGCACCACCGGCAAGCCCAAGGGCGCGATGCACACGCACAGCGCGCTGGTGGCCACCGTGCGCGGGCTGAACACCGTGATCGCGCGCAGCGGGGCGGACGAAGCCATGGCCTTTCTGCCGCTGTGCCACATCGCCGAGCGCATGGGCGGCGAATACCTCTCGCTCTATTCCGGCTGCAAGCTCAATTTCGTCGAGAACCCCGACACCGTGCCCGAGAACGTGCGCGAGATCGCGCCCACGGTCTTCGTCGCCGTGCCGCGCGTGTGGGAGAAGTTCTATTCCGGCGTGACGATCGCGCTCAAGGAAAGCACGCGGCTGCAGCAGCTCGCCTACGCCTGGGCGATCGCCGTGGGCCGGCGCATCGCCGACAAGGTGCTGGCGGGCGAGGCCATACCCGCCACGCTCAAGGGGCGCTTTCACATCGCGCGCTGGCTGGTACTGAACAACGTGCGCAAGATGATAGGCATCCACCGCGCGCGCTATCTGGTGACGGGCGCGGCGCCGATCTCGCCCGAACTCATCAAGTGGTATCTGTCGCTCGGCATCCCGATGCTCGAAGTCTGGGGCATGACCGAGACCTGCGGCGTATCGACGGCGGTGCTGCCCACGCACATCAAGCCCGGCTCCATCGGCCCGGCGGCGCATTACAACCAGGTGCGCATCGATGCGCAGACCGGCGAAATCCAGGTCAGGGGGCCCAACGTCTTCGCGGGCTACCTGAACCAGCCCGAGAAAACAGCCGAGACCTTCACCGAAGACGGCTGGCTGCGCACCGGCGACGTGGGCACGGTGGATGCAGAGGGCTTCTACCGCATCACCGACCGCATGAATGACATCATCATCACGGCGGGCGGCAAGAACATCACGCCGAGCGAGATCGAGAACGAGCTCAAATTCAGCCCCTACATCACCGACGCGGTGGTGATCGGCGACCGGCGCGCCTACCTCACGGTGATCGTCATGATCGACCAGGAGAACGTGGAGAAATTCGCGCAGGACCACGACGTACCCTTCTCCAACTACGCCAGCCTGACGCGCGCGGCCGAGGTGCAGGCGCTGATCCAGAACGTGATCGACGAGGTCAACGGCAAGTTCGCGCGCGTCGAGCAGATCAAGAAATTCTTCCTGCTCGACACGCAGCTGACGGCGGAAGACGAAGAACTCACGCCGACGATGAAGCTCAAGCGCAAGCTGGTCGAGAAGAAATACGCGGCGCAGATCGACGCCATGTACGCGGGTGGCACGGGTAAACCCTGAGCCCCTGCAAGCGCCCCACTGTCCACAATCGTTTCACCCACACAAGGAGGACTTCCCATGCAGACGAAATACCGCCTTCTGGCCCTGGCTTGCGCCCTGGGCTTTGCCGGATCGGCGCTGGCGCAGAACCAGGGCATCACCAAGACCGAGCTCAAGATCGCCACCATCCAGGACCTCTCCGGTCCGATCGCGGCGATCGGCAAGCAGGCGCGCGACGGCATGCAGCTGCGCGTGGACGAAGCCAACGAACAGGGCGGCATCAACGGCCGCAAGATCGTGCTCAAGGTCGAGGACGACGGCTACGACCCCAAGCGCGCCGTGCTCGCCGCGCAAAAACTGGTGAACCAGGAAAAGGTTTTCGCCATGGTGGGCCATATCGGCACGGCCGCCAACCTGGCCACCTTCCCGGTGCTGTTCCCCAAGAAGGTCTTCAATTTCATGCCGCTCACGGCTGCGCGCGAAATGTACGAGCCGCTGAACCCGCTGACCTACGCCTTCATCGCGCCCTACTACCAGCAGATCCGCGAAGCCGTGCCGGAGATGGTCAAGGAGAAAAAGCTCACCAAGGTCTGCGTGATCTACCAGGACGACGAATTCGGCGAGGAGGTGCTCAAGGGCACCGAAGACGGCCTCAAGGACATCGGCATGCCATTGGCCGAGAAGGCCAGCTTCAAGCGCGGCGCCACCGATTTCTCCTCGCAGGTTGCCAAGACCAAGGCCGCGGGCTGCGAGCTGGTGACGCTGGGCACCATCATCCGCGAGACCATAGGCACCATTGGCACGGCCAAGAAGATGGGCTTCAACCCGGTGTTCCTCGGCTCGGCCGCCGCCTACAGCGAACTGATTCCCAAGCTCGCCGGCAAGGCGATGGACGGCCTCTACGCCACCATGGCGGCGCAGGTGCCCTACACGGATGACGCCAGCAACAAGCCGCTGGCGTTCTGGGCCACCAAGTACAAGACCAGGTTCAATGAAGACGGCGGCATTTTCTCGGCCTATGGCTACATCGTGATGGACGCATTCCTGCAGGCCGTGGCCAAGACCGGCCCGAACCTGACGACCGACGGCTTCATCAAGACGATGGAGAACTTCAGCACGCAGACGGACATCTTCGGCAGTGCCCCCACCACCTTTACCGCGACCAAGCACCTGGGCAGCACCGCCTGGCGCCTGTCGCAGGTGCAGGATGGCAAGTGGAAGGTGGTCTCGGAGTACCACACCAAATAATTTTTGCCGAACCACGACACAAACCGCCTCCGGGCGGTTTGTCGTTTGGGCGACTGGGTTTGCCGCACCAGGCTGCCACAATTAAATCAAGCAATTGCTTTGGGAAATACCGCCATGATCGAACGCACGCTTTTTGATGCCGACCACCTGTCGTTCGCCGACAGCTTCCACCGCTTCATCGAGAAAGAGATCACGCCGCACCACGCCAGCTGGGAAGAACAGGGCTATGTGGACCGCGAGGTCTGGCGCAAGGCCGGCGCCAACGGCTTTCTGTGCATGAGCATGCCCGAGGCCTACGGCGGCGCGGGCGCCGACAAGCGCTACTCCGTCGTGCAGATGGAGGCCATCGGGCGTGCGGGTTGCACCGGCATAGGCTTTGGCCTGCACAGCGAGATCGTCGCGCCCTACATCCTGCACTACGGCACCGAGGCGCAGAAGCGCAAATACCTGCCCCGGCTCGCCAGCGGCGAAATGGTGGGCGCCATCGCCATGACCGAGCCCGCGGCCGGCAGCGACCTGCAGGGCGTGAAGACCACCGCCCTGCTGTCGCCGGACGGCAGCCACTATGTGCTCAACGGCAGCAAGACCTTCATCACCAACGGCTGGCACGCGGACCTGGTCATCGTCGTCGCCAAGACCGACCCGGCCGCGGGCGCCAAGGGCACGAGCCTGCTGCTCGTGGAGCGCGGCATGGCGGGCTTCGAGAAGGGCCAGCGCCTGAAGAAAGCCGGCATGAAGGCGCAAGACACCTCCGAGCTGTTCTTCAACGACGTGCAGGTGCCGGCCGACAACCTGCTGGGCGGCGCGGCGCTGCAGAACAAGGGCTTCATCTGCCTGATGGAGCAGCTGCCCTGGGAGCGGCTGCAGATCGCGATCACCGCCGTCGCCGCCGCGCAGGCCGCGATCGACTGGACGCTGGACTACGTCAAGCAGCGCAAGGTCTTCGGCCAGACCGTGGCCGCGTTCCAGAACACGCGCTACACGCTGGCCGAGCTGCAGACCGAAGTGCAGGTGGCGCGGGTCTTCGTGGACAAGTGCTGCGAGCTGATCCTCAAGGACCAGCTCGACACCGCCACCGCCAGCATGGCCAAATACTGGACCAGCGACCTGCAATTCAAGGTGATGGACGAGTGTGTGCAGCTCTTCGGCGGTTACGGCTACATGTGGGAGTACCCCATCACTCGCGCCTGGGCCGATGCGCGCGTGCAGCGCATCTACGGCGGTACCAACGAGATCATGAAGGAAGTGATTTCGCGCAGCATGGGGTTGGGTGGCGCCAAATGAGCGTCCCTCCGGTATCGGCTCCCTCCCCCTCTGGGGGAGGGCTGGGGTGGGGGCCAGCCTGCCGCCGCGCCTTTGCCAGCTCGCCCCCATCCCTGCCTTCCCCCAAAGGGGGAAGGAGATAAATGCATAGCTGATAGCGCATGATGAGCAAGCGTTAAAGCCAGTTTTTATTAAGATTTTAGGAGACCCCAGCATGACCACCGCCTATGTGTTCGAGGCCCTGCGCACCCCGCGCGGCAAGGGCAAGAAGGATGGAAGCCTGCACGAGGTCAAACCCATAGACCTGGCCGTCGGTCTGCTGCACGAATTGCAGGCGCGCCAGGGCTTTGACACGGCGGCCGTCGATGACGTGGTGATGGGTATCGTCTCGCCGGTGGGCGAGCAGGGCTCGGTGCTGCCCAAGATCGCCGCACTCAAGGCGGGCTGGAACTGGACCTGCGCCGGCCTGCAGATCGACCGCTTCTGCGCCTCGGGCCTGGAGGCGGTGAACCTGGCGGCGCAGAAGGTGGCCAGCGGCTGGGAGGACCTGGTCGTCGCCGGTGGCGTGGAGAGCATGAGCCGCGTGCCGCTGGGCAGCGACGGCGGCGCCTGGGCGCAGGATCCGGCGACCAATCTGGAAACGCTCTTCGTGCCCCAGGGCATAGGCGCGGATTTGATTGCCACGCTCGATGGCTTCAGCCGCACCGACGTGGATGCCTTCGCCGTCGAATCGCAGAAGCGCGCCGCGCACGCACGGGCGCAGGGCTGGTTCCAGCGCTCGGTGGTGCCGGTGCGCGACCTGCTCGGGCAGGTGATCCTGGCCGAGGACGAATTCATCAAGCCGCAGACCACGCTCGAAGGGCTGGCGGCGCTCAAGCCCTCGTTCGCGCAGCTCGGCGACATGGGGTTTGACCAGGTGGCGCTGCAGCGCTACCCGCAGGTGCAGCGCATCCACCATGTGCACCACGCGGGCAATGCCTCGGGCATCGTCGATGGCGCGACCGTGGTGCTGATCGGCAGCGAAACCGCCGCAAAAACCCACGGCCTCACGCCGCGCGCGCGCATCGTCGCCACCGCGGTGAGCGGCGCAGACCCCACCATCATGCTCACCGGCCCCATGCCCGCCACGCGCAAGGCACTGGCGCGTGCGGGCATGACCATCGATCAGATCGACCTGTTCGAGGTGAACGAGGCCTTTGCCGCAGTGCCCATGCGCTTCATGCGCGAGATGGGGGTGCCGCACGAGAAGGTCAACGTGAACGGCGGCGCTATCGCGATGGGCCACCCGCTGGGCGCCACCGGCGCGATGCTGCTGGGCACGCTGATCGATGAGCTGGAGCGGCGCAATCTGCGCACCGGCCTGGTCACGCTGTGCGTGGGCGGGGGCATGGGCATTGCCACCATCGTCGAGCGCGTCTGAGCACCGAGGAGACACCCCATGAAAACCATCCGCTACGAACGCATCGCCGCGCAGGGCGAAGGCCAGGTCGCCCTCATCACCTTTGATGAGCCGGATTCGCCCGTCAACACCATGTGCCAGCAATGGCAGGACGACTTTGCCGAGGTCACCGCGCAGGTACTGGCCGACCGCGAAAAGCTGGGCGGCGCGCTCAAGGGCATAGTCCTCGCCTCCGCAAAGACCAGTTTCTTCGCCGGTGCCGATCTCAGGGCCGTGCTGCGCCTGACCGAAGCCGACGCACCACAGGCGTTCGCGCAAATCGAGCGCCTGAAGAAGCAGGCGCGCACGCTGGAGACGCTGGGCATTCCCGTCGTCGCCTGCCTCAACGGCTCGGCGCTGGGCGGCGGCTGGGAAGTGGCTTTGATAGCGCACCACCGCATCGCCGTCGATGACGCAAAGGTCCAGCTCGGCCTGCCCGAGGTCACGCTCGGGCTGATCCCCGGCGCCAGCGGCATCACCAAGATGGTGCGGCTGCTGGGCCTGATGGGCGCGCAGCCCTATGTGCTGGAAGGCAGGCTCTTCCACCCGCAAAAGGCCAGAGAGCTGGGGCTGGTGCATGCGCTGGTGGTGGGCAAGGACGATCTGCTGCCCGCGGCGCTGGCCTGGATTGCCGCCCACCCCGAGGCGCACCAGCCCTGGGACGAGAAGGGCTACAAGATTCCGGGCGGCACGCCGAGCAACCCCAAGATCGCCGCCGGCCTGGCCGTGGCGCCCGCGATGCTGCGCAAGACCACGCGCGGGCGCTACCCTGCACCCGAGGCGGCATTGAGCTGCATGGTCGAAGGGGCGATCGTCGATTACGACACCGCGCTGCGCATCGAAAGCCGGTATCTGGCCAAGGTCATGACCGGGCAGGTGGCGCGCAACATGGTCAGCGCCTTCTTCTTCGACCTCAACGCGATCAAGAGCGGCAAATCGCGCCCGCCCGTCAAGGAGCGCTTCAAGCCCGCCAAGGTCGGCATCCTGGGCGCCGGCATGATGGGCGCGGGCATCGCCTGGGCGCAGGCCAGCCGCGGCATCGCCACCATCCTCAAGGATGTGAGCCTGGAGAAGGCCGAAGCGGGCAAGGCCTACAGCGCCAGGCTGGCTGCCCAGCGTGTGGGAAAAGGGCGCATGAAGGCCGAGGCGGCCGAGGCGCTGCTCGCGCGCATCACATCCACCGCCAACGCGGCCGATCTGAACGGCTGCGATCTCATCATCGAGGCCGTGTTCGAAAACCGCGCCCTCAAGGCCCAGGTCACGCAGGAGGCCGAGCCGCACCTGGCGGCGGGCGGTTTCTTCGCCAGCAACACCTCCACGCTGCCGATCAGCGGCCTGGCCAGCGCCAGCAAGGCGCCGGAAAAATTCATCGGCATCCACTTCTTCAGCCCGGTGGACAAGATGCGGCTGGTGGAAATCATCCGCGGCAAGCAAACCAGCGACGCCACCGTGGCGCGCGCGTTCGACTACGTGCAGGCGCTGGGCAAGGTGCCCATCGTCGTCAACGATTCACGCGGCTTCTACACCAGCCGCACCTTCGCCACCTTCGTGATGGAAGGCGCGGCGATGCTGGCCGAGGGCATCCCCGCCGCCGTCATCGAAAACGCCGCGATGCAGGCCGGCATGCCCGTCGGGCCGCTGGCGGTGCTCGATGAAACCTCACTGTCCCTGGGCGTGCACGTCATGGACCAGACCCGCGCCGACTTGGCCACCGAAGGCAAGACCTACGGCGCCACGCCCGGCGAACTGCTGGTGGAGCGCATGGTCAAGGAACTGGGGCGCCCGGGGCGCGCGGGCGGCGGCGGCTTCTACGACTACCCGCAGGGCGGCAGGAAAGAACTCTGGCCGCGGCTCACAAGCCTGTTCGAGAAACCCGGCGCCGCCTGGAACGTGCAGGACATCCAGGACCGCATCCTCTACCGCCAGGCGATAGAGACCGCGCGCTGCCTCGCCGAAGGCGTGCTCACCAGCGCGCACGACGCCAACATCGGCTCGATCTTCGGCATCGGCTTCCCGGCCTGGACGGGCGGGGCGATGCAGTTCATCCATGGCACGGGCGTGGAGGCGTTCCTCCGGCGCGCGGATGAACTCGCCACGCGGCATGGCGCCGGTTTTGCGCTGGATGCGGCCGCGCGCAAGGCGATCACGGCACACCAGCCACAGCGCTGAACCGCGCAACCAGGCAGGCATGCGGACGCGGTATGCTGCATGCGATGAACCGCAAATCCGCTGTCGCCCTGGCACTTGCCGCCTTGCTGCTGGCCTGGATCATCGCGGCGCCGTGGCTCACGGTGGTCCGCATCCGTGACGCCGCCCAGGCACGCGATGCCCAGGCCCTGGCAGGCTACGTGGATTTCGCCAGTGTGCGCCAGAGCCTGAAAGACCAGATGAATGCACGGCTGCTGCACACCATGGCCGAGGGCGGCGGCAACGAGCTGAACCCGCTGGCTGCTCTGGTGGCGCCGCTGGCGGGTGCGGTGGTGGACAGGCTGGTGGACGCCTACGTCACCCCCGCCGGGGTCGCCGAGCTCATGGCCGGCGGCAGCCCGAAGAAGCCGCAGCCTCCCACGCCCGCCGGCCCGGAGAACGAAGCCGGCAGGGACGCACGCCAGCCGCTCGCCCAAGCCGACATGGGCTACCGCTCGTGGAACCGCTTCGTCGTGACCGCCCACGGGCGCGGCGGCGACACGCAATTCGTGCTGGGCCGGCGCGGGCTCGGCTGGAAGCTCACCGAAATCATTCTTGCGCCGCAGTGAGCCTGGCGGGCCGCGCCGTGCTCCATTCGCGGATGGCGCCGCTCAGGGCGTGGCGGACCGGCTGCGCGCCGCGGCCTGCTTGCGCGGCAGCCAGCGCCAGAACATCCAGGCGGACACAAACCCCAGCCCGCCCGTCACCACGATGCCGCCCGCCAGCGTGATGAGCGCCGTCAGCCCCGACAGCAGCAGCGGCCCGCCGCCGCCGCCGATGTCGGTGATCACGCGCCACAGGCCAAGGAACTGCGTGCGCCCCTGCACCGGCGAGGCATCCGCGCCGATGGTGAGCACGATGCCCGCGCCTATGCCATTGCCCACGCCCAGCAGCATGCTCGCGGCCAGCAGGCTGGCAAAGCCGCCGGTGAGCGGCATCACCAGCAGGCTGGTGCCCATGATGAGCAGGCTGGGGATGGTCACCGCACGGCGCCCGCGCTGGTCCATCACGCGCCCCGCGGGGTAGAACAGCAGCATGTCCACCGCGCCCATCAGGCCGTAAATCAGCGAGGTGGCGGCGGCATCCAGCCCGATGTGGCTGGCCCACAGCGGTATCACCACCTGGCGGCAGGCGCGGATGGCGGACACCAGCGCGCTCGCCACGCCCAGGGTCAGCAGCACAGGGCGGTGATCGCGCAGCAGCTGCAGCGTGGTGGGCGCGGCCGGCGATGGCGCATCGGCGGGCGCGCCAACAGGCTCCAGATCCGGCACCAGCGCCGACAGCGCGCCCATCGCCAGCGTCACCACCAGCGCCGCCCAATAGGCGCCCGAAAGCCCCAGGCCATGGATGGCCGCCGCCCCGAGAAAAGGCCCGATGAACATGCCGATGCGGTGCACGCCGCCCAGCATCGCCATCGCCCGCGCGCGCACGCCCGGGGGCGCCGCCTCGACCAGGAAGCTCTGGCGCGCCAGCAGAAACACGGCGCGCGACAGCCCCACCATCAGCACCCCCAGGCCAAACAGCCACACCGCGGGCGCCACCAGACAGACGACCAGCGCCAGCAGCGAACACACGGAGGCGCCGATCATCGCCCGGCGCTCGCCAAAGCGGCTGGCCAGCCAGGCGGCAGGGATGTTGGCCAGGAACGAGCCCAGACCCACCAGCGCGACGATGAACCCGGCCTCGGCCAGGCTCGCGCCGAGCGCTCGCGCGCTGAGCGCGAGCACCGGCAGGATGGTGCCCTCGCACAGGCCGAACATCAGGGAAGGGCCGAACGCGGGCAGCGCCAGCCGCCGCAGGCTGAAGATTTCGTCGGATGAGGTCATGGGCGGCGCGATTGTCCGCGTTTGGCGGCGACGATGCCGGCGCGGCGCCGCCTGTCAGCATTTCTTGCAGTGTTTCACGCCATCGTCATGAGCTGCGCGTTGCCTCCGGCCGCTGCCGTGTTGGTGCTGATCGACTGCTCATGCACCAGCGCCGCGAGGTCGTAGCCCCGGCCGGCCTGGAGCTCGAAGACCGTGCGGCGGCTCACTCGCGCCAGCGCACCGGCGCGTTCGGCCACGGTGCCCAGAAGCTGTTTCAGCGCATCGCCATCGCCTTCAAAGAGCAGCGCCGCCATGGGCAGCGCGCCGTCGGCGATGTCCTCATGCCTGCCCTGCCGCAAGCGGCCCTCGGCGGCGGCACCCAGCGCGGCGCGCAGCGCCTGCCACAGCGCGGCGCAGGCGCCCCCGTCCTCGGGCAGCACCGCATGGCAGCGGTTGCCGCTGGCCAGCGCCGCCACCACCTGCGCGAGCAGCCCCAGCGGGCTCGCGGGCAGCGCCCAGACCGGGCCGCGCGGCAGCAGCCGCCAGGCATTGGATTCGCCCGTGGGGCCCGCGAGCAGCCAGCGCTCATGGAGGCGCGAGGCGCGCATGGCCGCATCGATCAAGGCCTTTGCCTGCGCGCCGTCCACCTGCGGCAGATTCGCGCCGGCGAGTGGGGCGAGCACCGCCCCCGAAGGCTCGCCCACCGTGGCCTGCGCCTTGGGCAGCAGCGCCAGCGCGTCGCCCGGCGCCTCCTGCACCAGGCGGTGCAGGTACAGCGGCCCGCCCGCCTTGGGGCCGGTGCCCGAGAGCCCCATGCCGCCAAAGGGCTGCACGCCCACCACGGCGCCGATGATGTTGCGGTTCACGTAGATGTTGCCCGCCTGCACCTGGTCGGTGAGGTGTTCTATGGTTTCGTCGATGCGGCTGTGCACGCCAAAGGTGAGGCCGTAGCCGCTGGCGTTGATCTGCGCGATGAGTTCATCGAGGTGATCGCGCTGGTAGCGAACCACATGCAAAACCGGCCCAAAAACCTCGTGCGTCAAGCGCGAGGCGCTATCAATTTCGATAATTGCGGGCGCCACGAACCAACCATTGCCATCGCTCTGGTGCAGGCGCGTGACCTTCTGGCCCGCGGCCTGCATGGCGTCGATGTGCGCCTCGATCTGCGCGCGCGCGGCCTCGTCGATCACCGGGCCCACGTCGGTGGCGAGGCGATCGGGGTTGCCCATGCGCCACTCCTGCAGCGCCGCTTTCAGCATGGTGAGCTGGCGCGCCGCCACATCCTCCTGCAGGCACAAGAGGCGCAGCGCCGAGCAGCGCTGCCCGGCGGAATCGAAGGCCGAGGTCAGCACGTCGAGCACCACCTGTTCGGCGAGCGCGGAGGAATCCACCACCAGCGCGTTCAGGCCGCCGGTCTCGGCAATCAGGGGCACGGCATGGCCATCGGGCGAGAGGCGCGTGGCCAGCTGGCGCGCCAGCCGCCGCGCCACCTGCGTGGAACCGGTGAACATCACGCCCGCCACCAGCGGGTGCGCCACGAGCTGCGCGCCCACGGTTTCGCCCTGGCCCGGCAGCAGCTGCAGCGCATCCTGCGGCACGCCCGCCTCGTGCAGTATGGCCACCATGGCGGCGGCGGTGAGCGGCGTCTGTTCCGCCGGTTTGGCCAGCACCACATTGCCCGCGGCGAGCGCCGCCGCGAGTTGCCCGGTGAAGATCGCGAGCGGGAAATTCCACGGGCTGATGCACAGCACCACGCCCAGCGGGCGCTGCGCCGCGTTGTCGAACTGCGCCGCCACCTGCGCGCCGGAGTAGCGCATGAAGTCGGCCGCCTCGCGCACCTCGCCCAGCGCGCTGGCGAGCGTCTTGCCCGCTTCGCGCTGGATCAGGCCCATCAGGGTCTGGCCGCGTTGCTCCAGCAGGTCGGCGGCGCGCAGCAGCACATCGGCGCGACCCGCGGGTGGCGTGCCGGCCCAGATCGGCAGCGCCTGCGCGCCGCGCCGCACGGCGGCCTGCACTTCGTCTGCCGTCGCCTCGTGCACCCAGCCCACCGTGTCGCTGAGCTGCGCGGGGTTGCGCACCGCCTGCCAGCCCTCTGCCTGCGCCGGGTCTTGCGGCAGCGCCACGCCGGGCGGCGCGGCAAACCAGGGGTGGCGGGTGCTTTGCAGCAGCGCCACCGCGAGCGAGGCCAGGCGCTGCTCGTTGTTCAGGTTCAGCCCGTGGGAATTGGCCCGCGAGAACATGGGCTGATTCAGGTACAAGTCCCTGGGCAGGGCAATGCCCGGGTGCGGCGCGCCCAATTGCCCTTCGGCCTGCGCGATCACGCGCACATCATCCACCGGGTCGCGCACCAGCTCGGCCACGGGAATGCTGGCGTCGCCTATGCGGTTCACGAACGAGGTGTTGGCACCGTTTTCCAAGAGGCGCCGCACCAGGTAGGCGAGCAGCGTTTCGTGGTTGCCCACCGGCGCGTAGATGCGGCACGGCCGCGCAAGCTTGCCCTCGGCCGTCGGCCCCACCACCTGCGCGTACAGCGGCTCGCCCATGCCGTGCAGGCACTGGAATTCGTATTGCCCACTGTAGTAGCTGCCGCCCACGGCCAGCGCCAGGTGGTGGATGCTGGCCAGCGTCTGCGCGTTGTGCGTGGCAAATTGCGGGTAGATCGCATCGGGTGCGCAGAGCAGCTTTTTGGCGCAGGCGATGTAGCTCACATCGGTGTAGGCCTTGCGCGTGTAGACCGGGTAGCCCGCGTAGCCGTCGATCTGGGCGCGCTTGATTTCACTGTCCCAGTAGGCGCCCTTGACCAGGCGCACCATCAGGCGGCGGCGGCTGCGGCGCGCCAAATCAACCAGGTAATCAATCACCTGCGGGCAGCGCTTCTGGTAGGCCTGCACCACGAAGCCTATGCCGCTCCAACCCTTGAGCGACGGCGCGGCGCACAGGGCCTCCAGAATGTCGAGCGAGAGCTCCAGCCGGTCGGCCTCTTCGGCGTCGATGTTCATGCCGATGTCGTACTGGCGCGCGAGCTCCGCCAGGTGCAGCACGCGCGGCAGCAGCTCCTGCATCACGCGCTCGTACTGCGCGCGCGCATAGCGCGGGTGCAGCGCCGAGAGCTTGATGGAGATGCCGGGGCCATCGAAGATGCCGCGTCCGTTGGACGCACTGCCTATCGCGTGGATGGCCTGCTGGTAATGGGCCAGATAGCGCTGCGCGTCCTGCTCCGTCGTCGCCGCCTCGCCCAGCATGTCGTAGCTGTAGCGAAAGCCCTGCTTTTCGTGGGCGCGGCTGTTGGCCAGCGCCTCGGCAATGTTCTGGCCGGTGACGAACTGCTCGCCCATGAGTTTCATCGCGCGGTGCACGCCCTGGCGGATCAGCGGCTCGCCGCCCTTGCCGATCACGCGCGTGAGCGCCGCCGATAGCGTCCTTTCGCTGCTCGTGGCCGTGAGCTTGCCGGTGAGCACCAGACCCCAGGCGGCGGCATTCACGAACAGCGAGGGCGAGCGCCCCACATGCGCGCGCCAGTCGCCGCGGCTGATCTTGTCCCGGATCAGCGCGTCGCGCGTGGCGCGGTCGGGAATGCGGAGCAGCGCCTCGGCCAGGCACATCAGCGCCACGCCTTCCTGGCTGGAGAGCGAGAACTCCCGCACCAGCGCCGCCACACCGCTCGTGACCGGCGCATCGCGCAGGCCCTGCACCAGGCGGGCGGCCAGCGCGCCGACCTTGGCGAGTTCCCCCTCATCGCTCAGGCGCGCCTGCGGCAGCAGGGCGGCCAGACACTCGGGCTCCGTGCGATGCCAGGCTGCCGTAATCGCCGCGCGCAGCGGGGTTTGCGGCAGGATGGACTGGGCAAAGGCACGAAATGGTTGCACCTCTTGCGCCGAGGCTGGTTGCACCGCCTCGGCTGTTGCTTCCTCCGGCCCGCCGGGCAGGCCGCGCAGCGAGATGTCCGTGGCGCCGCGCTCGACGGCATCCACATAGAGCATCGCCGCCTGCTTCACCAGCCAGTGCGGTGTCCGCCCGATCTGCCGCGCCGCGGCGTGGATGCGATCGCGCTGCAGGTCATCGACCTTGATACCCAAGGTAGTGGCCGCCATGGGACTCCATCCAGAAAAGAGAGCGAGAGCGCCATCCTGCCGCAGGCGGGGTTATTTTGGAAACAAGGGTTAACCCTTGGTTCCCTCTATTCCTCGATGACTGGAAATCGGCGCGGCGCCACCAGCAGCACGAGCAGCATCAGCAACGCAATCACGCTCATGCCCCGATAGAGCGCATCGGTCGCCGCACCCATTGCACCGCGCAGCCAGGCACCCACCGCCGGGGCGGTGGCGGGCGAGTGCAGCGCCCCCATGACGGCATCCACCGTCTGCGGCACCTGCCCCGCCAGGGCCTGGGGAGCACCCGCCAGCCGCGCGCCCAGCGCCGCATTGAAGATGGCGCCAAACAGCGCCGCGCCCAGGCTTTGTCCGAGGTAGCGCGCAAACATGTGCGAGCCCGTCACCACGCCGCGCTGCCCCCAATCGACGGTGGACTGCATGCCCACCAGAATCGGCGTGGAAAAGAAGCCCAGTCCGGCGCCCAGCAGCACCTGGTCGAGCAGCACCCACGGCACCGGCTGCGGACGCGGCAGCCAGAGAAAGGCGAGCGAGGCCAGCAAGATCAGCGCGCAGCCGAACAGCCCCGCATCGCGAAAGCCAAAACGCGCGTACAGCGGCGGCGACAGCGCGGACGCCGCCGGCCAGCCCAGGCTGAGCGTGGCCAGCACGAAGCCGGCGGCAATCGCTCCCAGCCCCTGCACCGATTGCAGAAAGGTGGGCAGAAAGATGCTGGGCGCCATCATCACCAGCCCCATGCCGATCGCCGCCAGGTTGGAGCCCGCCAGCTCGCGCCGGCGCCACAGCCAGCCCGGCAAAATCGGCTCCGCCGCGCGGCGCTCCACCAGCACCAGCGCCGCCAGCGATAGCACCGCCAGCACGCCAATCAAGCCCATCTGCCACGATGCCCAGGGCCAGGCCTGCCCGCCCTCCAGCACGCCAAAGATCAGCAGGCTGAGCGCGACGAACAGCAGCACCGCGCCCGCGACGTCGATGCGCGCCTCGCGCCGGTGAAAGGTTTCATGCAGCTCCCGCCCCACCAGCAGCAGCGCCAGCGCGCCGATCGGCAGGTTCACGAGGAAAATCCAGCGCCATGAGGCGTATTCGGCAAACGCCCCGCCCAGCAGCGGCCCGGCGATCGCCGCCATGCCCCAGACGCTGGACAGCCAGCCCTGCACCGCGCCGCGCTCCTGCACCGTGTACAGGTCCCCCGCCAGCGTCATCACCGTCGCCATGATCGCGCCCGCGCCCAGTCCCTGCAGGCCGCGGAAGGCAATGAGGGCGTGCATGTTCCACGCCATGGAGCATGGCGACCGAGCCGATCAGGAACAGCACCGTGCCGCCCAGCAGCACGGGCTTGCGCCCGAACAGATCGGAGAGCTTGCCGTAGATCGGAATCGTCACCGTCTGCGCGACGAGGTAGATGGAGAACACCCAGCTCACCAGCGCCAGCCCGCCCAGGTCGCCGACGATCTGCGGGATGGCGGTGGAGACGATGGTGGTGTCCATCGCCGCCAGCATCATCATGGCCATCAGGCCGATGAGAATCCAGCCACGGTGGGCAGGTGCGGGCGCGGAGGTGGCAGACATCGCCCGATTCTCTACCCGCCGAAACCGCGATCGGCAGCCTCGGGGCGCAGCCCAAGCAAAAAGCGACCGTGCGAGGCGGTGGCATGTCGCGGAAGATTGGGAGGCAGCTCGGGCCTTCCATCGGCCAAGCGTGCATTTCAGCAGACAGGGGCGAACGGGCTTCCCAATTTTGTAGTTAACAAACCGGGAGCGTCCCTGTCTGTGGCAGGGGTGCAGTCAATAATGATTGCCCCCTATGCCGATTGAAACCACCGGCCCGCGAAAAGTTGTCTCCTCAGACCGGATTCGCCGCGAAGGCCTCGACCAGGTAGTTGACCATCACCCGGACCTTGGCCGGCGGGCGGCGGTCGGGCGGGTAGAGCACGTGGATGCCGCCCAGGTCCACCAGTGGCCTGTCGAGTTCCAGCGCCACCAGATCGCCGCGCGCCACCGCCTCGCCAACGATGAACTCCGGCTGGTAAATGATTCCCTGGCCGCGCACCGCAGCTGCCAGCAGGGCATCGCCGTTGTTGGCCATCAGGTTGCCGCTGATCGGCACATGCACCTCGCCCTGGGTGCCAAAGGCCCAGTGCTCGCGGCCCTGGGTGCCCGAGAGCGTGTAGCCCAGGCAGTTGTGCTGGACCAGCTCGGTCACGTGGCGCGGAACGCCTCGCTCGTCCAGGTAGGCGGGCGAGGCGCACACCCGCATGGGGCTGTCGCCCAGGCGGCGCACCTGTAGCGGGCTGTCGGCCAGGCGGCCGATGCGAATGGCCAGATCCCAGCTGCCGGCGATGAGGTCAAGCTCGGCGTCGCTCAGCCCCAGTTCCACCGTCACCTCGGGATAGCGGCGGCTGAACGCCGGCATCAGCGGCGCCACGAAGCAGCGGCCGAAGGACAGCGGCACGTTCATCCGCAACAGGCCGGTGGCCTTGATCCGCTGCGAGGCCGCAGCGGCCTCGGCTTCGTCAATCTCGGGCAGGATGCGCAGGCAGGCGTCCAGGTAGTCGCTGCCGGCCTCTGTCAGGGCCAGGCGCCGAGTCGTGCGGTGAAACAGCTTGACGCCCAGGCGCGCCTCCAGCGCATTGGCGTGCTTGGTGGCCATGGCGGGCGACATGCCCAGGTGGCGCGCGGCCGCCGAGAGGCTGCCGTCGGTGGCGGCGCGCACGAAGACGCGCATGCTGGTGATCCGGTCCATGCCGTTAATTTAGCACTATTAGTATGAAGTATTGGTTTTAATTGAAAGGTTCTATTTTTATTCATTGGAGATCAAAATAACAACCATGAACACGATCACCGCCTCCACCACGATCAACCACAGCGCGCGCATGCCGGTTTTCTTCATCCCCCACGGTGCCGGCCCCTGCTTCTTCATGGACTGGAATCCGGCCGACACCTGGGACCACATGGCCACCTTCCTCAAGGGTGTCGCCGGCACTCTGCCGGGGACGCCACGTGCGATCGTGCTGGTATCGGGCCACTGGCTCGAGCGCGGCTTCAGCGTCACCGGCCACGCACGGCCAGGTCTGATCTACGACTACAGCGGCTTCCCGGCGCACACCTACGAGCTGACCTACCCGGCACCCGGCGATCCGGCCCTGGCCGAGCGCATCGTCCAACGGCTGGGCGAAGCCGGCGCGCAGGCGCGGGTCGATCCGCAACGCGGCTACGACCACGGCGTCTTCATTCCGCTCAAGCTGATGTTCCCCAAGGCCGAGGTGCCGGTGGTGCAGCTTTCACTGCGCCATGACATGGACCCGGCCGCGCACATCGCCGCCGGCCGCGCGCTGGCCGCGCTGCGCGATGAGGGCGTGCTGATTGTGGGCAGCGGCATGAGTTTCCACAACATGCGCGGCTACGGCGACCCGCGCTACACGCCGGTCTCGGCCAAGTTCGACGACTGGCTGAGCGCGGCGGTCGAAAGCGATACCGAACAGCGCGAGGCGCTGCTGCGCGAGTGGGCAAGCGCGCCCCACGCCCGCGACAGCCACCCACCGGGCAGCGAAGAGCATCTGCTGCCGCTGCTGGTCGCCGCCGGTGCGGGCGCAGGCTCAGAAGGCCGCAAGATTTATTCGGAGGAAGTGATGAAAACCACCCTTTCCGCCTTCCGTTTCGGCTGATCCAGCCCTCTTTACCTTTACAGGAGATACCCCATGCAGATCGACCTTTCCGGCAAACGCGCCATCGTCACCGGCTCCACCGGCGGCATCGGCCTGGCCATCGCCACCGGCCTGGCCAAGGCCGGCGCCAGCGTCACCATCGCCGGGCGCAGCCAGGCGCGCGTGGACGAGGCGCTGGCGAAGCTGGGCAGCGACGACGCCAGTGGCGTGGTCGCCGACGTCGGCACGACTGAAGGCTGCGCCGTGCTGATCGCCGCACGCCCCGAGACCGACATCCTGGTCAACAACCTGGGCATTTACGGCGCATGCGAGTTCTTCGACATCGACGACGCGCTGTGGGAGCAGTTCTGGCAAGTCAACGTGATGAGCGGCGTGCGCCTGTCGCGCCACTACGCCCGCGGCATGCGCGAGCGAGGCTGGGGCCGCATCCAGTTCATCTCCAGCGAGTCGGCGCTCAACATCCCCACCGAGATGGTGCACTACGGCGCCAGCAAGGCCGCGCTGCAGGGCCTGTCGCGCGGTCTGGCCAAAGTCCTGGCCGGCAGCGGCGTCACGGTCAACACCATCCTGCCGGGCCCCACGCGCACCGAAGGCGGGGTACGGATGATGGCCGACCTGGCCGCCGAGCGCGGCGTCACGCCCGCCGCGATGGAAGCCCTGTTCCTGGCGGAAAACCGCCCCTCCAACCTGCTGGGGCGCTTTGCCGATGCGCAAGAAGTGGCCAACCTCAGCGTCTACGTGGCCTCGCCCCAGGCCAGCGCCACCACCGGCGCCGCGCTGCGGGTCGACGGCGGCACGGTGGAAACCATCGCCTGACACATCGGCGAGCGGACATCAACCAACCTATCCGAGGAACCGATCATGCAACAACGTCAACTGGGCCGCTCCGGCCCGAGCATTTCCCCGCTGGTCTTCGGCGGCAACGTCTTCGGCTGGACGGCCGGCGAGACGACGTCCTTCCAGCTGCTCGACCGCTTCGTCGAACGCGGCTTCAACGCCATCGACACCGCCGACGTCTATTCATCCTGGGGCCCGGGCCTGGCCGGCGGCGAATCCGAAACCGTCATCGGCCACTGGCTCGCCAAGCGCGGCCGCCGCGACGACGTGGTGCTGATGACCAAGGTCGGCATGTGGGCTCCGCGCAAGGGCCTGTCGGCGGGCAACATCGCCGCCGCCGTGGACGACTCGCTCAAGCGCCTGCGCACCGATTACATCGACGTGTACTTCGCCCACATCGACGACGCCGAGGTGCCGCTGGCCGAGACCCTGGGCGCCTTCGGCCGGCTGGTCGAGGCCGGCAAGGTGCGCGCCCTGGGGGCGTCCAACTACGGCGCCGAGCGGCTGCGCGACGCCCTGGCGGTGTCCAAGGCGCAAGGCCTGCCGCGTTACGAGGTCGTCCAGCCGCAGTACAACCTGTACGAACGCGCCAGCTTCGAGTCGGCGCTGGCGGGGGTGGCCCAGGAGCATGAGCTGGCCGTGGTCAGCTACTTTTCGCTGGCCAGCGGCTTCCTGACCGGCAAGTACCGCAGCGCCGATGACTTGAAGGGCTCGGCCCGCGAAGGCTTCCTCAAGGGCTACTTCGACGCGCGCGGCCTGAAGCTGCTGGACGTGCTGCGCCAGGTGGCGGCCGAGGTGTCGGCCACTCCGGCGCAGGTGGCCTTGGCCTGGCTCATCGGCCGCCCCAGCCTCACGGCGCCGATCGCCAGCGCCACCAGCATCGGGCAACTCGACGACATCCTGCGCGCGGCCGATCTGTCGCTGCCCGCCGCCGCCGTGGACAAGCTGAACGCGGCCAGCGACCAGTAACCGCCCCGCCGCCCGCGCGGGCGGGCGGCCCTGTTCAACCCAAGCAGAAAAAGAGATCCTCATGAACATCGACTCCCAAGAACGCTACGGCGCCACTTCGCGGCTGCTCCACTGGGGCATGGCCCTACTGGTGGGCTGGCAGTTCCTCAAGTTCTTCGACCGCATCGGCGACGGCGAGCACTGGGTTGGCCAGACCCTGGTGTCCTGGCACGTCTCGATCGGCACGCTGTTGCTGCTGCTGGTGGCATTGCGCATCGTCTGGCAGCGCTACAACCGCCCCCTGGCATCGCGCGAACCGCTGATGGCTTTTCTGGCCAAGGCCGGGCACGTCCTGCTGTATGCCGGCATGGTGCTGCTGCCGCTGACCGGCGTCGCGATCCTGATCGGCAAGGGTTATGGCCTGACCGTGTTCGGCATCGAGCTGGTCGCCAAAGACGCCGAGGTGCCGTGGCTGGCCAGCGTGGGGGGTGCCCTGCACTCGCCGGTCGCCTGGTTGCTGCTGGTGATGGTCATTGGCCACATCGGCATGGCCCTGGTGCACCACGTCGTCAAGAAGGACAATACACTGCGGCGCATGCTCTGAGAACGCGTTCACGATCTTCTGATTAGCAGTGCCAAGAATGCCAAGTGGACCAACCGCAAGCTGGTGTTCAGGAACCGCTCGCAGTTCTTCCACAGCCGCCTGTTCTTGTCCAGCCACGCAAAGCTGCGCTCGAACAGATCGGAGAGCTTGCCGTAGATCGGAATCGTCACCGTCTGCGCGACGAGGTAGATGGAAAACACCCAGCTCACCAGCGCCAGGCCGGCGAGGATCCAGTTGCGGTGGGCGGGGGCAGCAGGAGCGTTGTCAGGCATCAGGCGATTGTCCACGCACCGACAACGGCATGCCGCAGTGTCAGCGGATGCCTTTCCAAACAAAAAGCGACCTTGCGGTCGCTTTCTCACGGGAGCGAAAACGTACTAGCCTGTCTACGCCGCCAGCCCAGCCGGCGCACGCTTTTTGCGACCGATGCCGAGCATGCCCAGCAGACCGGAACCCAGCAGCAGGGCCGCGGCCGGCAGCGGCACGGCGCTCACAGCGGCATTCACGGTGATATCGTCTATCGCGGCGTGCGACCGGTCGCCGCCCAGGGTGGTCATGAGCACCCGGGTGATGCCGGCCCAGCCAAAATTCACCAGGGTGGGTACGCTGGTCGTCGCGAACACATCCAGCACAAAGAGGGAATTCACGCCGTTGAAACCCTCGAAATGCGTCGTGCCGTCATTCAACGCACGGGTGATGTAGAGGCTGTTCAGCGTGAACTCGATGGCGCGAGAGAAACTGGCCGGGTTGGCGTATCCGTTGAACGCCGTATTGGGCGAAGAGACCACCCCATGCTGGTACCCAGTTCCTGCATTGTCCGGACAATCCAATGCTGCAAGCCCATTGCCATAGTCCGCTCGGATCATGGGAAACTACTCATTGACAACCGATACCCCATCGTCATGCCGTGAAATTTCCCGGCTTGGGATGCCTGCTACAGGGTCGTCAGCGCTGCACCGCCGCGCCATCCGCGCTCCAGAACTTGCGCAGCTCGCGCTTGAGCACCTTGCCCGTGGCGGTGCGCGGCAGGGCGTCGACGAAACGGATCACGCGCGGGCACTTGAAGCCGGCGAGCCGCTCGCGCGCCCAGGCAATGAGTTCGTCGGCGCCCAGCTGCGCGCCGGGCTTGAGGGCCACCACGGCGGTCACCGCTTCGCCCCACTTGGCATCGGGCGTGCCCAGCACGGCGACCTCGGCGATTTCGGGGCGCTGATAGAGCACCTGCTCGATCTCGACCGGGTAGACGTTCTCGCCGCCGCTGATGACCATGTCCTTCTTGCGATCGACGATGTAATAAAAGCCCTCGGCGTCCACACGCGCGAGGTCGCCGCTGTGGAACCACCCGTCCTCGTCCAGCGCCTCGCGCGTGGCCTCGGGCTTTTGCCAGTAGCCGACGAAGACGTTGGGGCCGCGGATCAGCAGCTCGCCGGTCTCGCCCACCGCCAGATCCACACGCTGCTCGCTGACGATGCGGTATTCGACGTGGGCGATGGGCTTGCCGACCGAGCCGGCATGCGCCACCACCTCGTCCGCGCCCAGTGCGGAAGCCACCGGCGCGGTCTCGGTCAGCCCGAAGCCTTCGGTGAACACCAGGCCGTGGCCGCGCAGCTTCTCGATGAGCACCAGCGGGCAGGGCGCGCCGCCGGAGATGGCGCAGCGCAGCGACGCAAAATCGCGCCCTTCCAGGCCCTTCGCCGCAATCGCACCCCACATGGCCGGCACGCAGAAGGCCAGCGTCGGCCGATATTTTTCCACCGCCGCGAGCCAGCCGGCCGGATCGAACGATTCCAGGATGACGGAGCTGCCGCCCAGATAGATCAGCGGCAGCGTGTAGATGCCGAAGGCACCGATGTGAAACAGCGGCGCGCTGACCAGCGAGACATCTCTGGGCGTGAGCCCCTCGGTCATCGCGAAGTGGGTGAAGGCGTTCCACAGATGGTTGCCGTGCGTGAGCATCGCGCCCTTGGGGAAGCCCGTGGTGCCCGAGGTGTACATGAGCGAGGCGACCTCATTCTGAAGAACGCGCACCGGTGCGTGCTCTGCCGCACCGCCCTGGGCGATCCACGCCTCGTAATCCGCGCCCTCGCCCGCGGCGCGTTTGGCGGCCGAGGGGATTTCGATCACATGGCGCACCAGGCTGCCGTCAGCCGCCTTGCGCGCGGTCTCCAGCGTCTGCGTGGACGCAAACAGCAGGCAGGGCGTGGCGTCGTCGAGGATGTAGCGCACCTCGGCCGCGGTCAACCGGAAGTTGATGGGCACGAAGACCGCGCCCAGTTTGGCGGTGGCGATCGCCACCTCGAGGAAATGCGGGCTGTTGAGCGCCAGCAGCGCCACGCGGTCGCCCTTGCGCACCCCCTGCGCGCGCAGCGCGTGCGCGAGCGCGTTGGTGCGCTGCTCCACCTCGCCGAAGGTGTAGCGGCGGTCGGTGTTGGCGTCGATGAAAGCCAGTTTTTGCGGGTTGCGCTGCGCGTGCAGCGTGGTCCAGCTGCCAATGCCTTGGTCCATGGTGAGTCCCCCCATCAATGCTGCTTCAAAATCCGTATGACATCTATCGGCCGAAGCACCGTGTCGACGCCGGCCACCCCGCTATCACGCTCCGTCCTGCCCCCAGGCCTCTTGCGCCACCGCCTCGAACTGCTTGCGCAGCATATGCTTTTGCACCTTGCCCGTCGAGGTTGCAGGCAAGGCATCGATGAAGCGCACGAGCTTGGGCACCTCAAAGCCGCCCAGCTGGGCGCGGCAATGCGCGAGCAGCGCCTCTTCATCCAAGTCGGCGCCGGGCTTCTTCACCACGAAGGCGCAGACCGCCTCGATCCAGCGCGGATGCGGCAGGCCGATGACGCCCACACCGGCCACCGCCGGGTGCGCGAGGATCACCGCCTCGACCTTGACGCTGGCGACGTTCTCGCCGCCGGTCTTGATCATGTCCTTCTTGCGGTCGAGGAACATCATCTGCCCCTGCGGGCCCCACATGCCCAGGTCGCCCGTGTGGTGCCAGCCAAAGCGCTGCGCGGCCGTCGTTGCCTCGGGGTCCTTGAAGTAGCCGAGCATGGCGTTGGCTCCGCGGTGCACGATCTCGCCCGGCTGGCCTTCGCCCAGCAGATTCCCGTCGTCGTCCATCACTGCCGTTTCGTTGTGCGGCAGCGAGGTGCCCCAGTAGTTGGCGTCCAGATCCGGCCAGTCGCCGGGGCGGAAGGTCATGGTGCCGGGGTACATCTCGGTCTGGCCCGTGGCGAGCATCACCTCGGGCGTCATGCGCCCGGCGATCTGGGCGATGAGCGGCTTGGGAATGGGCGCCATGGCGTACATCGCCAGGCGCACCGATGGCGCACGGAACGTCGGCTCCATCAGCAGCGCGCCGTACATCATCGGCAGGCCGGTGAAGATGGTGTAGTTCTCGCGCAGGATGGAGGCACGCACCTCATCGGGCACGAAGCCGCGCAGCAGCACCACCGTGGCGCCGGCCGCATGGGCGGTGGCCACCAGGCAATGCTGGGCGCAGTGGAACAGCGGCAGCACGCCCGAGAACACATCCTGCTGCGTGATCTGCATGCCCACCATGTTGCCCATGAGCGCGGCCGCCACCGAGGCGTGCGAGTGCACCACGCCCTTGGGCCTGCCGGTGGTGCCACTGGTGTACATGATGAGCGCGGGCTGGTCGCTGCCGATCACGGCGTCGGGCAGCGCCGCGCTGCGGCCCGCCCAGGCCTGCGCAAACGCGATAGCGCCATGGGGCGCGGCGCCCGCCGCCATGCTCAGAATAAGCGGCACCGCCAGCTCGCGCAGCACGGCGGCGAGTTCGGGCATGGCCATGAAGGCCTCGTCCACCACCACGGCCGACACCTCGGCGTGGCGCAGGACGTAGGCGATGGTGTCGGCATCGAGCCGCACATTCACCGGCACCCAGACGTTGCCGGATTTGTGGATGCCGTTGTAGGCCACCACCATGTCGGCCGAGTTCAGGCACAGCATGCCGACCTGGCGGCCGCTGCCCATGGTGTCGAGCAGGTAGTGCGCAAAGCGCGAGCTGCGCGCATCGAGCTCGGCATAGCTCAGGCGCAGGTCGCCATCGACCACGGCGGTGCGCCCGGGGAATTTCAGCGCGCTGCGGTGCACGAAGTCGCCCAGCGCCACGCGGCGGATGCGGCGCAGGGCGTCGGTGGTGGGAATCTCGATCATGGGTGGGTCTCCTGTTTACGTCGTGAAGTTCAACGAGTTGCCATGCCCTGCCCGATGGCAGCGGTAATCATGGGCGTGAGCATGTTCTGGGCGCCGCCGTCGCAGGCAATCACGGTGCCCGAGAGGTAGGCCGCGGCATCCGAGCCAAGAAACATCGCCAGGTGGGCGATGTCCCGCGGCGTGCCCATGCGCCCCAGCGGCACCATGGCGCGCACCAGCGCATCGCCTTCAGGGCCTTGCGGGGCCAGGCGCTTCATGCCTTCGGTGCCGGCAATCGGCCCGGGCGAGATGGCGTTCACCCGCACCCCGGCCGCGCCCCACTCCAGCGCCAGCACGCGCGCAAACTGGTCTATGCCGGCCTTGGCCGCGCCCACATGGGCCTGCCAGGGCATGGGCACGACCGCCTGCGGCGCGCTGATGAAGAGCACGCTCGCGCCGGGCTTGCGAAGATGCTCAAACGCATGGCGCGCGACGTGAAAGCTGCCCACCAGATCGATGTCCACCACCACCTTGAAGGCGTTGGAGGACATGCTGTTCACATCCGCAAGGAAGTTGCCCGCCGCGCCCGAGACCAGTACGTCGATGGGGCCGTGCTTGTCATGGGCCGCCGCCAGCGCGGCGCGCACGCTGGCCTCGTCGCGCACATCGGCCACGGTGCCAAAGCCGCGCGCGCCCAGCGTGGCCACGGCGGCGTCAACATTCGCCTGCTTGCGGCTGACGACCGTCACGTGGGCGCCCGCAGCGGCAAAGGCCTGCGCAATGCCCAGGTTGATGCCGGTGGTGCCGCCAAAGACCACGGCGTGGCGGCCGGAGAAATCGAATCGAACATTCATGCTTTCAACCCCCATGCGCTTGGCACCTGGATCGGCATGGTCAGCAGCATCTGCCCCATGCCCTTGCCCAGCGCGTCGTTGTTGAGCGACGCCATGCCGCCGCCGCCCAGTGCCTGTTCACAGACGAAGTTGAAGGCGTGGATGCCCGGCACCTCATGGCGTGTGACCTGGCCCTGGATGGCGTGGGCCAGATACGCCTTCACCGCCTCGGGCGTGAGCTGCGCGCGCAGCAGGGGCAGCCACTCGGGCTTGCGCGCGATCACGCCGATGTTGGAGGTGTCGCCCTTGTCGCCCGAGCGCGCCCAGGCGAGGCGGATGAGGGGCACTTGTACTGATTGATCTTCATTATTGATAGCTGTTTGCGTAGAGTGGTCAAGCGTTACAGGCCGATTTGAATGCAAACCCTCACCCCTGCCCTCTCCCAGAGGGAGAGGGGGAGATACGAATGCCTGCGTTCCTTTTTCCCCATCGGGCAAAACGGGCGCAGTTGATCGCCCTCGCCCCTCTGGGGAGAGGGAGGGGTGAGGGGCGAGCGCCACCTCAACCCCATCCAGAAGCACCATCGGCACGACCTGTTCTTTCTCCAGCAAAAACGCGTATTGCCGTATCAACGGCGACACTCCAGACCGCCCGCCCGCGCCCGTCGTGCCCGGCGCAAACGAGGTGCCCGCCGGCGCGATCTCGCGCGAGAGCAGCTCCAGCGCCTTCTTGTCCGCATGGCGCGCGGTGAGCCGCAGCACCGCCTCGCGCGTGTGCTGCACGGCCGGGTTGGCGATCGCGCCCCAGCCGCTTTCCGCGCCGAGGATTTCGATCTGCGTGGCGCTGAACGGCGCCATGCCCTGCGCGGCAAGCAAACCGCCCACACGCTCCAGAATCGCCTCGCCGGTGCGCCGCGCCTTGGCCACGGCGTCAATGCCGACGATGGTCAATTGCGCAGAGGTCTTGAAACCATCGATGTACGTCGCGCAGACCTTGTAGCTGCCCGTCGGCGCCACGCCGCGCGCGCCTGTTACCCGCACACGATCGGCGCCCGTCTGCACCATCGTCACCCGCGTGAAGTCGCAGACCACATCGGGCAGCAGATAGGCTTTCAGGTCGTGGATTTCATACAGCATCTGCTCGGCCACCACCTGCGGCGCGACCAGCCCGCCGGTGCCCGCGGGCTTGGTGGCGGTGAAGCTGCCATCCTGCGCGCATTCGACGATGGGGTAACCGATATGCGCCCAGTCGGGCACCGCCTCCCAATCCGTATGCAGCCCGCCCGTGCCCTGGCAGCCGCATTCGATGACGTGGCCGGCCAGGCTGCCCCCCGCAAGGCGGTCGTAGTCATCAGCCTGCCAGCCGAATTCGTGCATCAGGATGCCCAGCGTCACCGCCGAATCCACGCAGCGGCCGGTGATGACGATCTGCGCGCCCGCATCGAGCGCCGCCTGGATAGGCAGCGCGCCCAGGTAGACATTGGCGGTGACGACCTTGGCGGGCAGCGCCGTGCCGCTCTGCAACTCGGCCACCGGCGGCTGGCGATCGCGCAGGGCGGGCAATTGCGGCATCACGTCGTCACCCGTCACCACAGCAATCTTCACCGCCACGCCCAACTCGGCAGCCAGCGCGCGCAGTGCGTCGGCGCAGCCCTCGGGGTTCACGCCGCCGGCGTTGCTCACCACGCGGATGCCCTGGGCCACCACGTCCTTGAGCACGGCGCGCATCGCCACCGTGACGAAGTCGGTCGCATAGCCCAGCTCGGGCTTTTTCATGCGCGCGCCGGCCAGGATGGACATGGTGAGCTCGGCGAGGTAATCGAACGCGAGGTAATCCACCTGCCCGCTCGCCACCAGCTGCGGCGCGCCCACGGTGGAATCGCCCCAGAAGCCGGAGGCGCCGCCGATGCGGATGATTTTTGTGTCCGTCATTTGCCACTCCAGTTCGGTGCCCGCTTTTCACGGAAGGCGGCCTGCCCCTCGGCTGCATCCTCGGTCAGCGCGAACAGGCCAATCTGGCTTTCGGTAAAGGCCATGGACTGCGCGAACGGCAGGCCGTCCAGGTGCTTCATCAGATACAGCCCGCGGCGGATGGCGGCGGGGGATTTATCGAGGATGCGCGCAAGGAGCTTGCCCACTGCGGCGTCCAGGTCGCCCGCCACTTCGTTGATCAGGCCAATGGCCAGCGCCTGCTGCGCATCCATCGGTTCGCCGGTGATACACAAATCTGCCAGCGCGCGCCGGCCGACCAAGCCCTGCAGCACGGTGAGCACCTGCGCGGGGAATACGCCCACCTTCACCTCGGGCAGGCCAAAGCGCGCGTGCGGCGCGGCCACGGCCAGGTCGCACATCGCAAGCAGCCCCATGCCGCCCGCCATGCAGGCGCCGTTCACCCTCGCGATCAAGGGCAGATGCGTGGCGTGCGCCGCGCGCAGCAGGTTGGCAAAACCCTGCTGCGGTTCGGAATAGTCAAACTTGAACGACTTGCCCGTGGCCAGATCGGCCCCGGCACAGAAGGCCTTCTCGCCCGCGCCGGTGAGCACGATGGCGCGCAGGCTGCGGTCGGCATGGGCCTGCTGCAATTGCCGTGTGAGGCCTTCGACCACCGCCGCGCTCATCGCATTGCGCCGCTCTTCGCGGGCGATGGTGAGCCAGAGGACGCCGTCTTTGCGTTGAACCAGCAGTTCCGTCATGCGTATATTCCTCGATTCAGAATTCGACTCCTTCCCCCTCTGGGGGAAGGCAGGGATGGGGGCGGCTCGCAGAAGCACGGTGGCTGGCTGGCCCCCACCCCGGTGCTGGCGGCGAGACGCCGCCGCTCTTCGGGGGAGGGAATGGAAAAGTCAAAACCCCCACTGGCGCGCCGCCAGTTCCTTCATGATTTCCTCGGTGCCGCCGCCTATGGTGATCACCTTGACCTCGCGGTAGATGCGCTCGCACACCGTGCCGCGCATATAGCCCATGCCGCCCAGGATCTGCACGCCCGCATCGGCGCAGAACTGCATCGTCTGCGTGGCCTGATTTTTCAGGGTGCAGACCTCGGCCACCCAGTCGGGGCTGGTGTCGCCCGCATCGGCGCGCGCGGCCACGGCATCGAGCCAAGCGGCGGTGGCGCAGATGCGCTGGCGCATGTCCACCAGCTTGTGGCGGATCACCTGGTGCGCCACCAGCGGCTGGCCGAAGGTGCTGCGCTGGCGCGCCCAGGAAAGCGCTTCATCCAGACACGCCTCGGCAAAGCCGACGGCGCCTGCCGCCAGGCCAAGCCGCTCGCCATTGAAGTTGCCCATGATGCCCTTGAAGCCCGCGCCCTCTGCCCCCAGCAGGTAGCGCGCGGGCACGCGCACGCCGTCAAAGCGCAGGTGGGCGGTGTCCGAAGAGAGCCAGCCCATTTTGTCGAGCCGCGTGCGCGAAAGGCCGGGGGCATCGCCCGGCACCACGATCAGGCTGATGCCGCCCGCGCCCTTGCTGGCCGCATCGGTGCGCACCGCCAGCGTGAACCAGTCGGCGCGCATGCCGGAGGTGATGAAGATTTTTTCGCCGTCTATGACGTAGTCGCCGCCGTCGCGCCGCGCAGTGGTTTTGAGTTGCGCCACGTCCGATCCGCCACCGGGTTCGGTGATGCCCAGCGCGGCAATTTTTTCGCCCGCCAGCACCGGCGGCACCACCTCACGCTGCACCTCGGGCGAGCCCAGCGCCACCACCAGTGGCAGCGCGATGTTGTGTGAAAACAGGCTGGCCTGCACGCCGCCCGACGCACCATGGCGGCACAGCGCGCGCCAGGCCGGCATGCGCAGCGCGTAGGGCGCGGGCGTGCCGCCGAGCGCCTCGGGGTAGCCCAGGCCGAGCAGGCCCAGATCGGCCGCACGGCGGTAGAGCTGGCGCGGAAATTCGCCCGCCTGGTCCCATTCGGTGGCGTGCGGCGCGATCTCGGTGCGGGCAAAACGGGCAACGGTATCGGCGAGCTGAGTCGTCGCCTCGCGCAGTTCTTCGGGGGTGAAGCTCATGCGGCCTCCTTTTGCTGCTGCTCGGGCTTGGCAAAGCGCAGCAATATCTGGCCCGGCGTGACCTGCTGGCCGACCTCCACCAGCACCTCGGCCACCGTGACGGCGGCGCGCGGCGCGAGGCTGTGCTCCAGCTTCATCGATTCGACCACCAGCGCCGCCTCGCCCGCGGCCAGCGCCTGGCCCGGCTGCACCGCGATGCGTACCACGCGGCCATTGAACGGCGCTTTCAATTCCGTAGCTGCCAGCGCACCACCGGCGCCCGCTTGCGGCAGATAGGTGACGTCTTCAAACCACCAATCCACGCCGCCCGATTGCGCATGCCAGCGCTGGCCGCCCGCGCCACCGGGCACGGCCACGGCGCGCACGCGCTCGGCCAGACCGCCTTCGGTGCAGCGCAGGCTGCCATCGGCAAGCGGCTGCACGGCGATGGCGCGCTGTGGGAGCGGCTTCAGCCGCGAAGGCGCTTCTTCGCGGCTGAAGCCGCTCCTACCGGAAGGTTCGGTCGACAGGTTACCCACCTCCTGCACCTGCCAGCCACCAGCCACGGCACGCACGGCCAGTGTCACCGCCTTGTCCCGGTGCACCAATCGGCGCGGCGCAGCGTAGGCGCAGGCCAGGCCTTTATTCAAAGGCAAAACAGCCGCCAATGCATGATGGGTATGCGCAAGCAGCTCTCTTTCAAGGAGCGTTGCGCGCAGTGCGTCGCCATGCATATCAAGGAAGGAAATCAGCGCCTGCCCCGCACCAAAGCGCGCATCGCGCAGGCATTCGATCAGGAAGGCGCGGTTGGTGGGCAGGCCCAGCACCTCGGTCTGCGCCAATGCACCGGCCAGCGCGGTGATTGCCTCGGCGCGCGTGGGTGCGTGGACGATGAGCTTGCCCAGCATCGCGTCGTAGAACGGCGTGACCTCGGCGCCGGAAGCGATCGCATGGTCAAAGCGCAGCGGCGAGCGCGTGAAATGGCTGGCGCCCGGCGGCTCGGCAAAGTGCAGGATGCGCCCGGCGTGCGGGGTGTAGTTCTCGTCCTCGGCGCACAGGCGCACCTCGATCGCATGGCCGCTCAGTGGCACCTGATCCTGCGTGAGCGGCAGCGCCTCGCCCCGCGCCACGCGGATCTGCCACTCCACCAGATCCAGCCCGGTGATCGCCTCGGTCACCGGGTGCTCCACCTGCAGGCGGGTGTTCATCTCCATCAGGTAGAAGGCGTCGCCCTCCAGCAGAAATTCCACCGTGCCCGCACCCACGTAGCCCGCGCCCTGGGCCAGCGCCACGGCGCACTCGCCCATCCTGGCGCGCAATTCGGCAGAGACCGCCGGGGACGGTGCCTCTTCAATGATTTTCTGGTGGCGCCGCTGCACGGAACAATCGCGCTCGCCCAGATGGATGCAATGCCCCAGCGCATCGGCAAACACCTGCACCTCGACATGGCGCGGCTGCATCACGGCGCGCTCGATCAGGAGCTGGCCGTTGCCAAACCCGGCCAGTGCCTCGGAGCTGGCGCTCTGCATCGCCGCGTGCAGATCGCCCGCCTGCATCACGAGGCGCATGCCGCGCCCGCCGCCACCCGCGACGGCCTTGACCATCACCGGGTAGCCGATCTTCTCGGCCTCTTGGGCAAAACGCTCCGGCGACTGGTCTTCGCCCGCATAGCCGGGCAGCACCGGCACGGCCTGCTCTGCCGCCAGCCGCTTGGCCGCGCCCTTGTCGCCCAGCGCGCGGATGGCGGCGGGCGGCGGGCCTATCCACACCAGCCCCGCATCGATGACGGCCTGAGCAAAGCTCGCGTCTTCGCTCAAGAAGCCGTAGCCCGGATGGATCGCATCCGCGCCCGTGGCCTTGGCCGCGGCCAGCAGCTTGTCTACGCGCAGATAGCTTTCAGCCGAGGTGTTGCCGCCGAGCGCATAAGCCTGCGTGGCCTCGCGCACATGGGGAGCGTGGGCGTCGGCATCGGAATGCACGGCGACGGTCGGCAGCCCCAAGCGCTGCGCCGTGGCGATGACCCGGCGGGCGATCTCGCCGCGGTTGGCGATCAGGATTTTTTTCATGCTTCCCCCTGCTTCACTCCCTCCCCCTCTGGGGGAGGGTTGGGGTGGGGGCCTGCGGCGTCTCTGACTCCAACGCCGCTCGCCCCCATCCCTGCCTTCCCCCGAAAGGGGAAGGAGAAAATGCCAAAGCCTGTCATGCCGAGCCCCGCTTGGCCATGCCCATGGTCTTGGCGATGATGCCCATCATCACCTCGTCCGCGCCACCGCCGATCGAGCCCAGCCGCCCGTCGCGGTACAGGCGCGAGACGCGGTTGTCCCAGGTAAAGCCCATGCCGCCCCAGAACTGCAGACAGGTGTCGGCCACCTCGCGCGTGAGGCGCCCGGCCTTCAACTTGGCCATGCTGGCCCACTGCAGCACATCGTCGCCCGCCACATAGCGCTCGCAGGCCGTCCAGGTCAGCGCACGCAGCGCCTCCACCTCGGTCTGCAGCTCCACCAGCTTGAACTGCACCCACTGCTGATCCAGCAGCGTGCTGCCGAACATCTTGCGCTGGCGCGTGTACTCGATGGTCTCGCGGATCGCCACGTCCAGCCCGGTGATCGCATTGGCCGCCGCCCACAGACGCTCTTCCTGAAACTGCTGCATCTGGTAGATGAAGCCCTGCCCCTCGGCGCCGATCAAATTGCGCTGCGGCACGCGCACCTCGTCAAAGTAGATCAGGCCGGTGTCGCTGGCGTGCATGCCGATCTTCTTGATCTTCTGCGCCACGCTGATGCCTTTGGTCAATTTGCCATTGGGCCCATCGCGCATCGGCACGATGATCAGGCTCTTGTTCTTGTGGATGGCCCCCTCGCCGGTGTTCACCAGCATGCACATCCAGTCGGCCTGCAGGCTGTTGGTGATCCACATCTTCTGCCCGGTGATCACGTAATCATCCCCATCCTTGCGCGCATGGCTTTTGATGCCCGCCACGTCGCTGCCCGCGCCCGGCTCGGAGACGCCGATGCAGCCCACCATGTCCCCTGCAATCGCCGGGGCGAGGTAATCGCGCTTGAGTTCATCGCTGCCAAAACGCGCCAGCGCCGGGGTGCACATGTCGGTCTGCACGCCGACGGCCATGGGGATCGCGCCGCAGTCCACCAGCCCCATGGTTTCGGCCATCAGCATGCTGTAGGAGTAATCCAGCCCCATGCCGCCGTATTCCACGGGTTTGGTCAGACCGAGCAGGCCGAGGTTGCCCAGTTCCTTGAAAACCTGGTGCGCGGGGAAGATTTCGGCGGCTTCCCATGCATCGACGTGGGGGTTGATCTTCTCGGCGATGAAGCGCTTGAGCGTGTCGCGGATCTGTTCGTGTTCGGGGGTGAGTTGCATGGGTGTCTCCTGATGATGGTGTTACCCCCTCCCCCTCTGGGGGAGGGTGGGGTGGGGGCTGGTGCGGCACGTGGATCGCCCTGCAATGCAAGCCCCCATCCCGGCCTTCCCCCAAAGGGTGAAGGAGAAAATCGGCAACGCGTATTGGAAGTTCACATCCGCGCCACCCCAAACTGCATGGGCCGCACCGGCCGCGCCGCGCCTTCGGCGATGGTGTCCAGACAGAAGCCCAGCACGGCGCGGGTGTCGCGCGGGTCGATCACGCCGTCGTCCAGCAGGCCGCCGCTGGTGTAGAAGGCATCCTGCTGGCGCTCGAACATCTGCACGATGGCGTCGGACTGCTTTTGCATGCGCGCGGGGTCGGGCTCCACGCCTTTGCGGCGAATCGCCGCCTCGGTGACGATGCGCATGGTGCCGGCGGCCTGCTCGCCGCCCATCACGGCGGTGACGGCGCTCGGCCAGGTAAAGAGAAAACGCGGCGCGTAGCCGCGCCCGCACATGCCGTAGTTGCCCGCGCCAAAGCTGGCGCCGCACTGGATGGTGAGCTGCGGCACCGTGGCGTTGGTCACCGCCTGGATCATCTTGCTGCCGTGCTTGATGATGCCGCCCTGCTCCATCTCCTTGCCCACCATGTAGCCGGTGGTGTTCTGCAGATAGATGAGCGGGTGGCCGAGCTGGCACATCCACTGGATGAAGTGCGTGGCCTTGTTGGCACCGGCGATGTCGATGGGCCCGTTGTTGGTGATGATGCCAATGGCGTGGCCGTGGATGGCCGCCTGCAGGCAGACGGTGGCGCCGCCGTAGCCGCTCTTGAATTCCAGCAGCGCGCCGCCATCGACGATGCGCGCCGCCACCTCGCGCATGTCCACCGGCTCGCGGTGGTGGGCGGGCATCAGGGCGAGCAGTTCATCCTGCGGCCAGGGCGGCTCCGGATATCCTGTATTGATAGCTGCTTGCGCTTGACTGGCTTGCGCTGCAGGCTTATTTGACCATTGCAATTGCGCCACCACCTCGCGCGCCAGGCCCAGCGCCTCGCGGTCGTCACGCGCCAGGTATTCGCCCAGGCCGGAGACGGTGGTGTGCATCAGCGCGCCGCCCAGTTCTTCTTCCGTCGCCACCTCGCCGGTCGCGGCCTTGAGCAGCGGCGGCCCGGCCAGGAAGGCGCGCGAACGCCCTTCAACCATGATGACGACATCCGACAGCCCCGGCATGTAGGCGCCGCCCGCCGTGCCCGAGCCGTGCTGCACGGTGATGACCGGAATGCCCGCAGCGGACAGCCGCGCCAGATTGCGAAACAGCGAACCGCCCTCGACAAAGGTGTTGACCTTGTAATCCGCCAGATTGGCGCCCGCGCTCTCCACCAGGTGGATGAAGGGCAGGCGCTCGGCCAGCGCGATCTCCTGCACGCGCAGCACCTTGTACAGGCCCATGGGCACGAGCGCGCCGGCGTCTATGCCCGAATCGCTCGCCACCACCATGCAGCGCGTGCCGCTGACAAAACCGATGCCGGCGATCACGCTGCCGCCGGGGATGGATTTCTCGGCATCCTCGGTATCGCGCAGATAGCCCGCCAGCGTGGCCAGCGGCAGCCAGGGGCTGCCTGCGTCCAGCAGCAGCGCCACGCGCTCGCGCGGCAGCAGCTGGCCGCGCTTGGCAAAGCGCGGCCCGGCCTGGGCGGAGACGGCGGCGGCGCGCTCTTCCAGCGCGCGCAGTTGATCGATGCGCGCAAGCATCCGCGCCTGCCGCGCCTGGGCAGTGCTGCTGGCGGCATTCCAGCCAGAGTCGAATGGCTTCATCGCATCAACCTTCCTTGATCGGCATGCCCATGGGGCCCAGCCTGAGTCCGGCGGCCTCTGCCGCCTTCCACTGCGCCGCGCGGGCGCGTACCAGTCCATCCTGCTGCTGCAGCCGCGCCCAGTAGGCGGCCACGTGGGGCGTGAACTGCGCGTTCAACCCCAATTCATTGGCCAGCAGCAGCGCATAGCCCACGGAGACATCCGCCGCCGTGAAGCGCCCGGCGCAGAGCCATTCGCGATCGGCCATCACTGTCTCGATCGCGCGCAGGCGCGCCAGAAACCACTGCGCGTAGTCCTGCGCCACCTGCGGCTGGCGGCGTTCGGGCGGCTCGAAGCGCGCATAGCGCAGCACCAGGGTCTGCGGAAAGGTGAGCGTCGCCTCGCCGAAATGCAGCCAGTTCAGAAAGGCGCCGTAGTCCGGCTCCTCCACGCCCACGGCCAGCGGCGAGGGGCCATGGCGCGTGGCCAGGTACTGGCAGATGGCGGCGGATTCCGTCATGCGCACGCCGCCATCGAGCATCAAGGGGATGGTGCCCAGCGGGTTCTTCTCCTTGTAGCCGGACGCGAACGCGCGCGGCGGGAAGGGCAGCACATGCAGCCGGTAGGGCAGGCGCATTTCCTCCAGCACCCAGAGGGGGCGCAGCGAGCGCGCGTCGATGCAGTGATAAAGCTCGATCATGGTGAATGGGAAGGAATGGAAGCGGCTGCGCCGCCGAAAAAGAGGGCGAGTGCGTCTTCGGTGAGTTGATCGAGCGTGCGCGTGCCGCGCCGGTCGAACCACTTCACCGCCCAGTTGAGCGCACCGAAGATGAACAGCCGCGCGATGGCAGGCTCGGCATGCAGCGCCCCTTGCCGCGCCAGCGCGTCGAGCGCGGGCATCCAGGCGGCTTCGTACGCGTCCTTGATCTGGGAGACGCCTTTTCTCTGCGCCGCCGTGAGCGAGCGCCACTCGTACAGCATCACCGGGATGAAACCGCTGCGCGGGCCAAGCAGGATCTCGAAATGGTGGCGCACCAGCGCGCGCATCTGCGTGCGCGCATCCATGCCCGCCACCGCCTGCAGCGCCCGCTGCTGGCTGGCGCTGGCCATTTCCATGCCCTCGCGCATCACGGCGTAGAGCAGCGCGCTCTTGCTCTTGAAATAGTAGAACGGCGAGCCGCTGTGCATGCCCATCGCGGCGGCGATGTCGCGCGTGGTGGTGGCGGCGTAGCCCTGGGTGAGAAACAGCCGCGCCGCCTGCTCCATGAGCTCGTGGCGGCGGCCGCTGTCATCCGCGTCCTGCGTGCTCTTGCGCGGGCGCCCGCGCGGGCGAGGCGCCGGTGCGTCGGCAGCGGGAACAAGAGCTGGGGAACGTGCCATCCGCGCAGGATAGCAAAGCTGTTTTATTTAATCAAGCGCTTGCTTGGTAAAAATATCAGGTGCGGGCTGCGGTGTGCTCGCGCAGCCAGCGGGCGAAGGCGTCTTCGTCAATGGCGCCGGCGGCGACGGAGAGCATGGTGATCACGCACGCAGCATCATCCGCCACCAGTTCGTACCCGTTCAGACGCAAGAACAGCTCGGTCGCCACGAATGCCGTGCGCTCGTTGCCGTCAATGAAAGGGTGGTTGCGCGCAATACCCCAGCCGTAGGCGGCGGCCAGTGCGGCCGCATTCGGCGCCCCGTAAGCATCCAGATTCTGCGGGCGCGCCAATGCAGATCTCACGCCTCACGCCTCACCCCTCACGCCGCCCGCAACCGCACTCCCGCCAGGCTGGGCGCTGCCAGCGGCCCGGCGCTGCTGCCGGCACGCACCGGCGGCGCCAGGCGCCCGGCGTTCCATTCGTCCAGTGCGGCCTCGATTTCAGCCTGCGTGCGGCCGACGAAGTTCCACCAGATGATCAAGCCTTCACCCATCGGCTCGCCACCCAGCAGCAGAAATTGCGCTTCGGCATCGCAGGCAACCGCCAGTTCGGTACGCCCGGGCGCAAAGTACAGCCACTCGCCCGGCGCCAAGGCTTCGCCCGCCATCCGCGCCGTGCCGCGCAGCACCATCGCCGCGTATTCGAAATCGGCACGCAACGGCACGCTGGCACTGGCGGCCCGCGGCGCGGTGAAATCGATGCCGACCAGCGGCGTGTGCACCTGCGCGGGCGCCTGCAGGCCAAAGGCGCTGCCCGCGAGCACCGTCGCATGAAAGCCGCCCAGCGCCGTCTGCGGCAGATCGGGGTAGTGGGCAAACGCCGGTTCGCGCCGCGCCTCGCTTCGGGGCAGCGCAATCCACAGCTGCGCCGCGTGCGCGGTCGCGCCGTCGTGCAACGAATCCTCGGTGTGCGCAATGCCACGCCCGGCGGTCATGAGGTTGACCTCCCCGGGACGGATCACCTGCTCGTTGCCCAGCGAATCGCGGTGAACGACTTCGCCTTCGATCATCCAGGTGAAGGTCTGCAGGCCGATGTGCGGATGCGCGCCGACGTGCATGCCCTTGCCCGGCGCGAAATGCACCGGGCCCAGATGGTCCAGGAAGCACCACGCACCCACCGTGCGCCGCGCGCGGTGCGGCAAGGCACGGGTGATGCGCGTGTCTTCGCCCAGAATGGCCGGGCGGGACTGGTAGCGCTGCGGGACGGTGAGGGCAGTCATCGTGTCGCCTCCTTCAATGCAGGCGGCCAAAGCGCCCGCTGTTGAAGTCATCGACCGCCTGCACCAGCTCCTCGCGCGTGTTCATCACGAAGGGGCCATAGGCCGCGACCGGTTCGTTGATCGGCTCGCCGGAGAGCACCAGCACCTTGGAGGCTTCAGCCGCCTGCAGCGTCAGGCCCTCGCCCGCCGTGGAAAGCGTGGCCATCTGCGCCGCACCCACCGTTTCGCTGCCGTTGATGCGCACGCTGCCCGCCAGCACCACGACAAGCGTGGTCCAGCCCTCGGGCTGGGGCAACTCCATGGTCTGGCCTGCGCCAATCCGCACATCCAGCACGTTCATGGAAGTGAAGGTGCGCGCCGGGCCGCGCACCTCAGCCACACCGCCGGCGATCACGCGCACGCGGCCACCGGGCAGCACGGCCACCGGAATCTGCGCGTCGGTGATGCCCTGGTAATGCGCGGGTGTTTCCTTGTCCCTGGCCGGCAGGTTGACCCAGAGCTGCACCATCTCGAACGGCCCGCCCTTGGTGGCGTAGTCGCGTGAATGGAACTCCTCGTGCACGATGCCGCCGCCGGCCGTCATCCACTGCACATCGCCCTGGCGGATCACGCCGCCGGCGCCGGTGGAATCGCGGTGCTCGACCTCGCCTTCATAGACGATGGTCACCGTTTCAAACCCCTTGTGCGGGTGGCTGCCCACGCCGCGGCGCTGGCTGGTGGGGGTGAATTCCGTCGGCGCGGCGTAATCCAGGATCAGGAAGGGGCTGCGCTCGGCCACGCCGGCGCCGCTGTAGCCGAACATGCCATGCACCGGAAAGCCGTCGCCCACCCAATGGCGCGGCGGCGCGGCGTGGGTGGAAAGCACGGTCTTGCGAACGAGAGTGGCGGCTTCGGTCATGGCAGATTTCCTCATGCAATGCGCCCGCGGAGTTTGGACGCGATGCCCTCATGATAGGAACTGTCTGCCGAGATACAAGACCGGCAAAACGGTTTCATCGTCCTGCCCACAGGACGATAAAGCACCCTGCGCCTTACATTCCCGAAAAGTCAGGCTTGCGCTTCTCCAGAAAGGCGCCAAAAGCCTCGCGCGCCGCGGGTTCGCGCATCAATCGGCCAAATTCCCTGGATTCGTCCAGCATCACCTGCAGCACCTGTTCGGTCTGCGCGCCCTTCATCAGGCGCTTGGTGGCCATCAGCGACGACAGCGGCTTGGCGGCCAGCTTCCTGGCCTGCTGCTGCGCCAGCGCATTGCACTCGGTGGGCGGCACCACGCGGTTGACCAGCCCCACTTCCAGCGCCGCCTCGGCCATGAAGGGCTCGCCCAGCATCAGCGCCTCGGCCGCGCGGTGCATGCCGAACATTCTGGGCAGCAGCAGGCTGGAGGCCGCCTCCGGGCACAGCCCCAGGTTGACGAACGGCAGCGCGAAGGCGGCGTTGTCGCCCGCGTAGACCAGATCGCAGTGCAGCAGCAGCGTGGTGCCCACGCCCACGGCCGGGCCGCAGACCGCCGCGACGAGCGGCTTGGGAAAGCCGGCAATCGCCTTGAGGAAGCGCCAGACCGGGCGCTCGGTCATCTCGGCGGGCTGCGTCTGCTGGCCCTGGCGCAGAAAGTCGCCGATGTCGTTGCCGGCGCTGAACACCGTCGCGTCGCCCTGGATGACAACGCAGCGCACGGCCGCATCCTGCGCCGCCGCTTCCAGCACGCCGGCCATGGCGCCGTACATCACTTCGGTGAAGGAATTCTTCTTCTCCACCCGGTTGAAGGTGATGGTGGTCACGCCGGCGTCGGCGTGCACCAGGATGTCCTGCGTGGCGGTGGTCATGGTGTCATTCCTTGTAGTAAACGATCTGCTGCGTGGTGACGAGCATCTCGCCCGCCTCGTTCCACAGCTGCGCGGTCTGGTCGAAAAAGCCGTTGCGAAACTCCTGCGCCCGCGCCTGCGCCAGCAGGTAGCCGCCGCCGGTGTGCGCCAGCAGCTCGGCCCCGGCGTGAAAGTACACCGTCATCGAGACGGTGCCGATGGGCACGCGCGTGGCGCGGCGGCGCCAGATGCGCGGAAAGAACACGTCACTGATGCCGGCCAGCGCGGCGAAGTCCAGCGCCCGCGCCGGCGTGTCGCGCACCCAGAGCCGGGTCAGGCTGTCGTGCTCGGCGCCATCCCACTGCGCGGGCAGCGGCCCGGCGATCGGGCGCATCTCGTAGCGGCGCACCCACTGCACCGGGAACAGTCCTTCAATCGCCGGGCAATCGGCAGGTTTTTGCACGGCGGGCATCGGCGTTTCCGTGCTGCTCCAGGTGCCGCGGCGCACGGCGGTGATCACGGTGGCCGTCGTCGCCACCTGCTCCACGCCCTCGGCATCGGCCTGCGAGAGCGTTACCCACCAGTGCTGGGTGGAGCGGTTGGTGCGCACCGCCTGCGCACGCACGGTGAACGCGCCCTCGGTGACGGCACCGGCGTAGTTCACGGTGAGCGAGAGCGGATCGCCCAGGCGGTCGGGGTGCTGCAGCACGCCCTGCAGCAGCGTCGCCGCCGTCACGCCGCCATAGGGCCCAACCATGTTCCAGTAAGGCTCGGTGGTGCGGCCGGTGAAGACGCCAGGCGCAGTGGGCTGCAGCAGCAGCGCATCGTCCAGCGGGTGGATGTGGGTGTGTGATGTCATGGCGCCGCAGTGTGCCCGCAATTGCCCTGCAGCGGCGTCATGGTGGCGACTTGCGCGAGCCGATTCAGCGCCGTGGCCGCGCGCGGCCAGAGCGTGGTTTCAAAACGCGGCTTGAAGAACCCCAGATGGCCGATGCGCTGGCCCGCCGCATCCTGCGCCGTGAGCGTCTGTATCTGCTGGCTGCTTGCGGGGTACATCGCCAGCAGATCGCGGTTGGCCTGCTCGCTCATCATCTCGTCGTCGTGCATGCGCAGCAGGTGGATGGGAAAGCGCACCCGCGCATAAGCATCGCGCGCGTTCTCGGCGCCCATGCCGTACCGCGGGTTCAGGCACCAGCGGCGCCACTGCCAGGCGATGCTCGCGGGCAGGTCGCCCACCATGCCCAGCCGCGCGCCGGGGAAGTAGCCGCAGAGCGCCGTGGCCACGGGCATCACGGCATACCAGAACGGCAGGATGCTTTTGCGCAACTGCGGCGCATTCACGCGCCAATAGCCGCTGCCTGCCGCCACGGCCAGCATGCCGTCCACGCGCTCGGGGTGCGTGAACAGTCCCGGCAGCTGCGCGCCCAGGCTGTGGCCGACGAGCAGCAGGGGTTTCCTCGGCATCAAGGCTTTGGCGTGAGCGATCACCGCCTCGTAGTCGGCCACCCAGTCCTGCAGCGTGGGGTGCACGGCGCGCAGGCTGCCCGCAAGCGACGCACCCTGGCCGCGCCAGTCGAAGGTCCAGACGTGAAAGCCCTGGCGCGCGAGCCAGGCGGCAAAGTCCTGGTAGTAGCGCTGGTGCACGCCGACGGCGTTGCCGATGACCACCTGCGCGCGCGCCGCGCCCGGGCTCTCATGGCTCTGGACGGCGATGGGCGCGCCGCTGCCGCTGAGGGTGATTTGCTGCTGCATGCGATGAAGATCAAACGCGCTCGAAAATCCCCGCCGCGCCCTGCCCCATGCCGACGCACATCGTGACCATGCCGTACTTCAGGTTCTCGCGCTGCAGCGCATGCACCACGGTGGCCGAGCGGATCGCGCCCGTGGCGCCCAGCGGGTGGCCGAGCGCGATCGCGCCACCCATGGGGTTGACCACGTCGGTGTTCAGCCCGAGCGTGCGGATGACGGCGAGCGACTGCGCGGCAAAGGCTTCGTTGAGCTCGATCCAGCCCATGTCCTCATGCTTCAGGCCCGCGAGCTTGAGCGCCGCCGGAATCGCCTCGATCGGCCCCACGCCCATGATCTCGGGGCGCACGCCGCGGCTGGCAAAGCTCACGAAGCGCGCCAGGGGCTTGAGGTTGAAACGCTTGACGGCGGCTTCGCTGGCCAGGATCAAGGCGCCCGCGCCGTCGCTGGTCTGGCTGCTGTTGCCCGCCGTCACCGTGCCGCGCGCGGCAAACACGGTGCGCAGCCTGGCCAGGCCCTCCATGCTGGTATCGGGGCGCGGGCCTTCGTCCAGATTCACCGTGCGCGTGGCCGTCGTCGGCTCGCCCGTCGCCAGGTCCAGCCCGCGTGCCACCACCTCGATCGGCGTGATCTCGTTGGCAAAGCGTCCGGCCTGCTGCGCCGCCACCGCGCGGCGGTTGGATTCGACCGCGAACGCATCCTGGGCGTCCCGCGTCACCTTCCACTGCTGCGCCACCTTCTCGGCGGTGAGGCCCATGCCGTAGGCGATGCCCACGTCCTCGTCACCGCCTGCAAAGATGCTGGGCGAAAGGCTGGGGCTGTTGCCCATCATGGGCACCATGCTCATGCTCTCCACACCGGCGGCGATCATCACCTCGGCCTCGCCCACGCGAATGCGGTCGGCCGCCATCTGCACGGCCGACAGGCCCGAGGCGCAGAAGCGGTTGACGGTGATGCCCCCCACGCTCTTGGGCAGGCCGGCGAGCACCGCGGCGATGCGCGCCACGTTCAGGCCCTGCTGCGCCTCGGGGATGGCGCAGCCGGAGATCACGTCTTCCACCGCCGCCGGGTCGAGGCTGGGCACCTGGGCCAGCGCCGCGCGGAGGATGGTGGCCAGCAGGTCGTCGGGCCGCGTATTGCGGAAAAAGCCCTTGTGTGATTTGCCGATCGGCGTGCGCGTGGCGGCGACGATGTAGGCGTCCTGGATTTGCTTGGTCATGGTCTGACTCCTTGTGACTTCAACTCCTTCCCCCGCTGGGGGAAGGTGGGGATGGGGGCTGGCGCTGCAGATCCGCCAGCCGCTCGGCAATAGCCTGCAACACGCCTTCCAATTCCAGCAACGGCGTATTGGACGGAAAGCGCAGCACGTCAAAGCCTTGGGAACGAAAAAACGCATCACGGCGTGCGTCGTACCCGGCCTGTTCCTGATGCTGCGAGCCATCGAGCTCGACGATCAACCTGGGCTCCAGGCAGGCAAAGTCCGCGATGTAGGAGTCCAGCGGATGCTGGCGCCGAAATTTCACGCCGAGCTGCTCGCCGCGCAGGCCGCTCCAGAGCTTGCGCTCCGAGTCGGTCATGGCGCTGCGCAATGCCTGGGCATTGGCGTAAGCACGCGGTGTGGCCTGGTTTCGCATCGTTCTACAAAAAATGGCGGCTCGCGGTATTGGCTCCCTCCCCTCCCGGGGGAGGGCTGGGGTGGGGGCCAGCGTGGCAAGCCGCCTGGCCTGTTTGGCGCCGTGCGCCCCCATCCCAACCTTCCCCCGGAGGGGGAAGGAGCAAAGACGCATCAATTCCTCACCGGCTTGCCGGTATTGAGCATGCCCAGAATCCGCTCCTGCGTCTTCGGATGCTGGATCAGCGCGCAGAAGGCCTTGCGCTCCAGGCCCATCAGGTATTCCTCGTTCACCAGCGTGCCCGCGTCCACGTCACCGCCGCAGACCACCTCGGCGATCAGGGTGGCGATGTGCTGGTCGTGGTCGCTGATGAAGCCGCCGCCCCGCATGTTGACGAGCGAGCCCTTGATGGTGGCGACGCCGCTGCGCCCCGCCACCGGGAAGGTCCGCTTGAGCGGCGCCCGCCAGCCGCCACGCGCCATGGAGCGTGCTTCGTTGAGCGCAACGAACAGCAGCTCGTCCTTGTGCGGCACGACGAGATCCGAATCGAGCAGGTAGCCAAGCGCACGCGATTCGATCGCGCTCGTGCCCACCTTGGCCATGGCCGCGGCCGTGAAGCCTTCGGTGAGGAAGGGCAGCAAATCCTTGCCGGTGCTGCTGGCGGCGTTCTCGGCCGCATGGCGTGCGATGTAGGTCAGGCCCCCGGCACCCGGCACCAGGCCCACGCCCACTTCGACGAGGCCGATGTAGCTCTCCATGTGCGCCACGCGCCGCGCGCTGTGGACGGCCAGCTCGCAGCCCCCGCCCAGCGCCATGCCATGAATGGCCGAAATCACCGGCACCTGCGCATAGCGGATGCGCAGCATCAGGCCCTGCAATTCCTGCTGCAGGCCGTCGATGGCATCAATGCCCGCAGCGATGAAGGCCGGCATCGCGGCCTGCAGGTCGGCGCCCACGCTGAAGGGCGCATCGCCCGACCAGATCACCATGCCGGCGTATTCGCGCTCGGCCAGTTGCAGCGCCTCGCCCAGCTCCTCGATCACCGCCGGGCTGATCGCGTGCATCTTGCTCTTGATCGAGGCAATCAGCACCCGGTCTTCGTCGGCGCAGCTCTGGTCCAGCGTCCAGACGCGCACGCCGTCGCCCTCGCTGATCGTGGTGCCTGCCACGTGCCAGTCGGGCAGGTTGTCCTCGCCCAGCAGTTTTTCAGGAAAATGCTGTCTGGCATAGACTGGCAGCGCGCGACGCGCTACGAATTTACCAGCAGACGGGCTCCACGAACCCTGCGCGGTGTGCACGCCACCGGCATCCGCCACCGGGCCCTTGAAGACCCAGTCGGGCAGCGGCGTCTTGCACAGCGCCTTGCCCGCGTCTATGTCTTCCTGCACCATCCTGGCCACGGTGAGCCAGCCGGCTTCCTGCCAGAGCTCGAACGGCCCCTGCTTCATGCCAAAGCCCCAGCGCATCGCCTGATCCACGTCGCGCGCGGTCTCGGCAATGTCGGCCAGGTGCACGGCGGCGTAATGAAAGCCGTTGCGCAGAATCGCCCAGAGAAACTGGCCCTCGGCGCCCGTCGCATCGCGCAGCAGCTTCAAACGCTCGGCTGCCGGGCGCTTGAGCATGCGGGCATACACATCGTCGGCCTTGGCACCGGCAGCGACGTATTCACCGCTTTCCAGATCAAAACGCAGGATGTCGCGCCCCACCTTCTTGAAGAAACCGGCCTTGGTCTTCTGGCCCAGGTTGCCCAGTTCAATCAGCTTGGCCAGCACCGCGGGCGTCTTGAAGCTGTCGTAGAACGGGTCGGTCGCCAGGCTCAGGTTGTCCTGCATGGTCCTGATGACGTGCGCCATCGTGTCCAGGCCCACCACGTCGGCGGTGCGGAAAGTGCCGCTCGAAGCGCGCCCGAACTTCTTGCCCGTGAGGTCGTCCACCACGTCAAACGTCAGGCCGTACTTTTCGACTTCCTGCATCGTCGAGAGGATGCCCGCGATGCCGATCCGGTTGGCGACGAAGTTGGGCGTGTCCTTGGCGCGCACCACGCCCTTGCCCAAACCGCTGGTGACAAAGGCTTCGAGGTGATCGAGCACCTGCGGCTCGGTCGTCGGCGTCTTGATCAGCTCCACCAGCGGCATGTAGCGCGGCGGGTTGAAGAAGTGGATGCCGCAAAAGCGCGGGCGCAGCTGCTCGGGCAAGGCTTCCGAGAGCTTGGTGATCGACAGGCCCGAGGTGTTGGACGCCAGCAGCGCGTGATCCGCCACATGCGGCGCGATCTTGTGGTAGAGGTCCTGCTTCCAGTCCATGCGCTCGGCGATCGCCTCGATCACCAGATCGCAGTCGGCAAGCAGCGCCATGTGCTCCTCGTAGTTGGCCGGCTGGATCAGGTCGGCGTCGCTTGCCACGCCGATCGGCGAGGGCTTGAGCTTCTTCAGGTTGGCGATGGCGTTGAGGGCAATGCCGCTCTTGGGCCCCTCTTTGGCGGGCAGGTCAAACAGGATGACCGGCACCTTCACATTGACGAGGTGGGCCGCGATCTGCGCACCCATCACGCCCGCGCCGAGCACGGCGACTTTTTTCACGTTGAATCGGGTCATGGCACTTCCAAATTCGGTTTTCAGGCTCCTTCCCCCTCTGGGGGAAGGCGGGGATGGGGGCTGCTCAGGCACATAGGCTGCGCGAGCCCCCACCCTGCCCTCCCCCAGAGGGGGAGGGAGAGATGCGCTTACTGCACCCGCTTCCACACCTGCGTGCGGAAGAACGGGCCGATGAAACCCCGCACCTGCAGCTGCTTGCCGCCTTCGATCGGCGTGAAGGTGGCGCGGTATTCCTTGCCGTTTTCCGGGTCGAGAATCTTGCCGCCTTCCCACACATCACCGCTTTCGGCCTGCGTGCCGCCGCGGATGATCTCCAGGCCCGCGATGGGCTTGTCCTTGCGGTCGTCCGTGCATTCGGTGCAAGTGGGTTTGGCGTCGGGCTTGAGCGTCTTGAGGATCTTGCCGCTCAGGGCCCCGGCGTTGTCCACGATCTGGATTTCGGCCTTGGGCTGGTTGGTCTTGTCGTCAATGCTGTTCCAGGTGCCCACGGGGGTCATCTGCGCCCATGCCGGGGCGGCGATTGCTATTGCAAAGAGAGCTGCCAGCGCTTTGTACATAGAGTCTCCGTTGATATTTTTTCAAAATTCGCGGCCGAAACCGCTCCTACATCCACCATTTGTGGGAGCGGCTTCAGCCGCGAATGGCTCCGCTCAAGCCAGCACCGCATCCGTATTCATCAGCGATTTGCTGCCCGCGCGCGCGGTGCGCATCAGCGAATGGATCTCCGGGAAGAGCTTGGCGAAGTAAAAACGCGCCGTCTGCAGCTTGGCGGTGTAGAACGGGTCGGTGTCGCCCGCCGCGATCTTGCGCAGCGCCACCTGCGCCATGCGCGCGAACATGTAGCCAAACACCAGGTGCCCGGCCACGCGCAGGTAGTCCACGGCGGCGGCGCCCACCTCGTCAGGGTTCTGAAAACCCTTGAAGCCGATCTCGGTGGTGAACTTGGTCATCTGCTCGCCCAGGATGGCGATCGGGTTGATGAACTCGGCCATGGCCTCGTTCACGCCCTCTTCCTGCACCAGCTGGCCCACGAGCTTGCCCAGTTTCTTCAGCACCGCGCCCTGATCGCCCAGCACCTTGCGGCCCAGCAGGTCGAGCGACTGCACGGTGTTCGTGCCCTCGTAGATCAGATTGATGCGGGCATCGCGCACGAACTGCTCCATGCCCCATTCCTTGATGTAGCCGTGGCCGCCGAAGACCTGCATGCAGGCGTTGGTTGCTGCAAAACCGTTGTCGGTGATGAAGGCCTTGACGATGGGCGTGAGCAAGGCCACCAGGTCGTCGCTCTCCTTGCGCACTTTCTCATCGGGGTGGTGGTGCGCCTTGTCCAGCAGCAGCGCGCAGAACACCTGCAGCGCCCGGCCGCCGTCGGCATATGCGCGGGCGGTGAGCAGCATCTTGCGCACGTCGGGGTGCACGATGATGGGGTCGGCCTCCTTGTCCTTGGCCTTCTTGCCCGAGAGACTGCGCATCTGCAGGCGGTCCTTGGCGTAGGCCAGCGCGTTCTGGAAGGCCACCTCCGTGAGGCCCAGCGACTGGTTGCCCACGCCCAGGCGCGCCGCGTTCATCATCACGAACATCGCCGCCAGGCCTTTGTTGGGCTCGCCCACCAGGGTGCCCACCGCGCCATCCAGGCTGATCGCGCAGGTGGCGTTGCCGTGGATGCCCATCTTGTGCTCCAGCGCGGTGCAGAACACCGGGTTGCGCTCGCCCAAAGAACCATCGGGCTTCACCACAAATTTGGGCACGACGAACAGGCTGATGCCCTTGCTGCCCTTGGGCGCATCGGGCAGGCGCGCCAGCACCAGGTGCACGATGTTGCTGGTGAAATCATGCTCGCCCGCGCTGATGAAGATCTTGTTGCCGGTGATCCTGTAGCTGCCATCGGGCAAGGGCTCGGCCTTGGTGCGCAGCAGGCCCAGGTCGGTGCCGCAATGCGGCTCGGTCAGGCACATGGTGCCGGTCCACTCGCCGCTGGTGAGCTTGGGCAGATAGGTCTTCTTCTGCTCCTCCGTGCCATGCGCGTGCAGAGCTTCATAGGCGCCGTGCGAGAGGCCGGGGTACATGGTCCAGGCCTGGTTGGCGCTGTTGAGCATTTCGTAGAGGCACTGGTTCACCACGAACGGCAGGCCCTGGCCGCCGTATTCCGTCTCGCACGACAGCGCGGGCCAGCCGCCTTCCACATACTGCCGATAGGCCTCTTTGAAGCCCTTGGGCGGCGTCACCTCGTGCGTGGTCTGGTCGAGCTGGCAGCCTTCGCCGTCGCCGCTGATGTTGAGCGGGAAGGTCACTTCGGCGGCGAATTTGCCGGCCTCTTCCAGCACCGCATTGATGGTGTCCGCATCCACCTCCGCATAGCGCGGCATGGCCTTGAATTCGTCGCTCGCGTTGAACACCTCATGCATCACGAACTGCATGTCGCGCAGGGGTGGGGTGTAGCTGGGCATGGATGGGCTCCTGTGTTGAATGGATGAAAAGAAAAACCTCAGGCGGCGTAGCGCGTGAGGATGTTGTCGAAGCCCCGGTGCGCACGCTCCAGCGATCCGGGGGTCTGCAGAAAGCGTGCCTCGTAGTGCAGCGCCAGAATCATTCCGTGGATGCTGAACAGCACCTGTTCTTCATCGGTATCGGCGCGCAGCTGCCCGCATTCCTTGCACTGCGCGATGGCGCGGCGCATCGCCGCCAGCCAGGTGCGCACCGAACCGGCCAGGGCCTCGCGCACCGGGCCGGGGCGGTCGTCGAACTCCGCCGCGCCGCTGATGTAGATGCAGCCCGAATCGATCTCCACCGAGGTGCGCTGCATCCAGCGGTCAAACAGCGCCTTCAGCCGCGGCAGGCCGCGCTCTTCCTGCATCGCGGGGTAGAACACCTCCTGCTCGAAGCGCTGGTGGTATTCGTGCACGACGGAAATCTGCAGTTCTTCGCGCGAGCCGAAATGGGCGAACACGCCCGATTTGCTCATGCCCGTCTCATCCGCCACCGCACCTATGGAAAGCCCCTCCAGCCCAATCTGGCTGGCGAGTTGCAGCGCCGCATCGACGATCATCGCCTTGGTCTGTTGCCCCTTGTGCGCAGGGCGGCCCACCGCGCGGTGCGCGGAGGAACGTGATGGAGCGGTCTGGTTTGGCATGAAATAAAACGAACGGTCGTGCTATTTTGCACGAAAGTCTGCTGCACTGCCAGTTCCACCGCGACAAAAATTAGGGCGGCTGCCCTATTGATCCGACCCTGTGAAGTTTGTACCGCTTGTGGGAGCGGCTTCAGCCGCGAACGGCTGCATTCGCGGCTGAAGCCGCTCCCACAACTGGAGATTGCATAGCGCCGGAGCAACAAGCCACTGCGCTACCCGCGGATCATCGTGCCGTAGGCCTGGTCCGTCAGGATTTCCAGCAGCATCGCGTGCGGCACGCGCCCATCGACGATGTGCACCGCGTTCACCCCGGCCTTGGCGGCATCGATCGCGCCGGCCAGCTTGGGCAGCATGCCGCCAGAGATGGTGCCATCCTGGATCAAGGCATCGATCCGCGCGGCCGTCAGTTCCGGCAGCAGCTTGCCCTGTTTATCCAGCACGCCGGGGATGTTGGTGAGCAGCAGCAGCTTTTCCGCTCTCAGCTCGGTCGCCAGGCGGCTGGCCACCACGTCGGCGTTGATGTTGTAGCTTTCGTTGTCCGCGCCAAAGCCGATCGGGCTGACCACGGGGATGAAGGCATCGTCCTGCAGCGCCTTCACCACGCTCGAATCGATCGCCACGATCTCGCCCACCTGGCCCACGTCGTGTTCCAGACTGGGGTCTTTGTGGTCGAGCATCTTGAGCTTTTTCGCGCGCATCAGGCCGCCGTCGCGCCCGGTCAGGCCCACCGCCTTGCCACCCGCCTGGTTGATCAGGCCCACGATGTCCTGCTGCACCTCGCCGGCCAGCACCCACTCGACCACCTCCATGGTCTCGGCATCGGTCACGCGCATGCCCTGGATGAAGCGGCCCTCCTTGCCCAGGCGCTTCAGGGCCGCCTCGATCTGCGGCCCGCCGCCATGCACCACCACCGGGTTCATGCCCACCAATTTGAGCAGCACCACGTCCTCGGCGAAATCCTGCTGCAGCGCCGGGTCGGTCATGGCGTTGCCGCCGTATTTGATGACCAGCGTCTTGCCGTGGAACTGGCGGATGTAGGGCAGCGCCTGGGCCAGGATTTCGGCCTTGTCGCGGGCGGCGATGGATGCAGATTCGGTCATGGGCGGACACTCAAGGTAATTGGAAACAGCGTTATTGATCAGGCCCGATGAGGTCTCCAGTCGTGGGAGCGGCTTCAGCCGCGAACGGTTGCGCGGCTGAAGCCGCTCCCACAATCTCAGTACAGACTTCACCTAGCCGGATCAATCATTGTGGCGCACTCAGGTAGCTGCGGACTCCGTGGCGAGCTGCTCGTGGCGGTAGCCTCCTACCAATTGCGCAAGAAGACTGTGGATCGCTTCTGTGTCGCCCGCCTTGGCGGCGCAGCGCAATTCCAGCAGGGCAGGAACCAGCTCGGCGTGCGTCACCGTCAAAGGCCCGCCATGACGCAACTGCCTTCGAAACAGCGGCACCACGCTGCCGCTGCTGTGCACCACCAGCGCGCTAGCCAATGGCTGGTGCAAGCGTTGCATTACGGCTGGGCGTCGTCCTAACCACTCACCCAAAAGTTGGTTGTTTTGTAAGAAGCCAGCCCTCTGAAAGATGGCTGTTGGTGCGAAATCCAGCGCAGCGAGGGCGCCATTCCCACAAGTTAAATTGTATTTTTTAAACGGACATATTCAAATAAAATTGACTTTTATGAACGACCAATTTCGCACCATTTTTCGTCAAAAAATTTTGGACACGCAGGCCGCGCCATTGCCCGCACTCACGCGACGCGATGTGTGGCTGCCTGCGGTACCGGGCAAGGCCTTGGCGGTGATTGGCATGCGCCGCGCGGGCAAGACCAGCTTTTTGTGGCAACTGTTGGCGCAGCGCCATGCCCAGGGTATGCCACGCCAGGGGCTGCTGTACTTCAGCTTCGAGGATGAGCGCCTGGCGGGCTTGCAGGGCAGCGATCTGGACATGCTGCTGGATGAGTATTACCGCCTGCACCCGCAGTGGCGGGATCAGCGGCGATGCACGTTTTTCCTGGACGAAATTCAAGTGGTGCCGGGCTGGGAGCTGTTTGCGCGCCGCTTGCTCGACAGCGAAAACGTGGAGCTGTTCTTGTCCGGCTCGTCAGCCAAGCTGCTTTCGCGCGAGGTGGCCACCAGCATGCGCGGGCGCGCACTGGAAGCGGTGGTGTCGCCCTTCAGCTTGCGTGAGGCGCTGCGCCATGCGGGGCAAGAGCCCGCTGTTGCGAGTGACCGTCTGCCCAAGGCGGAGCTGTCGCAGTTGGATGCGGCGCTGGATCGTTATCTGGCTGAGGGGGGCTTTCCTGAGGCTCAGGGGCTGGATGCGCGCAGCCGCGGCGAGCTGCTGCGCAGTTATGTGGACGTGGTGCTGCTGCGCGATGTGCTGGAACGCCATAACCTGAGCCAGCCCCAGGTGTTGCGCTGGTTGGTGCAGCAGCTCTTGGGCAATGCGGCGGGCGGCTTCAGCATCAATAAATTTCACGCCGATTTGCGCTCGCGCGGGGTGCCTGTGGCCAAGGAGACTTTGCACCAGATGCTGGCGCACCTGGAAGATGCCTTTTTGCTTCACAGCGTGGCCCTTGCAACCGACTCTGTTCGCCGCCAGCAGGTCAACCCGCGCAAGGTCTATCCGGTGGATACGGGGTTGATGGCGCTGTTTGACAAATCCGGCAAACCCAATGGCGGCCATGCGCTGGAGACGGCGGTGCTGCATGCACTGCTGCGCCGGGGTGCGCAGGTGGGCTATGTGCTGACGCCTGGCGGGTTTGAGGTGGATTTTTACGCCCATCTGCCAGATGGTCAGCAATGGCTGGTGCAGGTGTGTCTGGACATAGGCGACGCCGCTACCCTGCAGCGCGAGGTGCGTGCCTTGCAAGATGCGCAAGCTTTGTGGCCGCGGGCACGCTGCTTTCTGGTGGCGCAATACATGCCAGCCAAGGTTGCCTTGCCTGATGGAATGGAGTTGCATCAGGCCAGTGTGTGGTTGCTGGGCGATGGGGGATAGCGTGTCATCGCGGCGAGAGCGCCGCTCCCACAGAGAAGGGGGGTTGTTTTGTAGGAGGCCGGCCCTCTGGCCGATGGATCGGCCGATCAGTGGTCAATTGGGCTACGAAATAGCCGAACAATCTCTCACCCGAAACCCATTACAAAATCAAAACTTCATCCAGTCCGGCACCTTGAAACGCACGATGGCCACGTAGGCTGCCACATAGCTCACGCAGAACAGCAGGCACAGCCCGAGCAGCACCGGCGTGTTGCTCCAGAACAGCACCGCCGGCACGACGGACAGCATGGTGAAGGCCCACAGGTAGGGCGCGGTGCGATTGTTGCGCTTGAGCATGCGCCGCGCTTCGTCCTCGAACAGCACGCTGCGCACGATGCGCCGGTAAATCAGCTGGTGAAAATGCAGCGCATCCGCCATGCCGGGAGACTCGCCGCGCGCCAGTTTGCGGTAGATGGAAAACACCGTCTCCCAGACCGGATAGATCAGCAGCAGCACCGGAAACCAGGGAGAAACCTGCGGGTGGCGCTGCACCAGGGCAATGCTCGCCAGCGCCACCACGCCACCCCAGAGGTAGGCGCCGCCATCCCCCGCAAACAGCAGGCCGCGCGGATAGTTCCATACCAGAAACCCCGCCGTCGCACCCGCCATGCAGACCACGATGGCCGCCAGCTGCCTGTCTCCCACCTGCAGGCAGACATGCACCAGCGCCAGGCTGATGATGAAGGCCACCATGCCGGCCAGCCCGTTGTAGCCGTCGATGATGTTGAACGCGTGCGGCAGGCCCGCCACCGCCAGCAGGACAATCCCCATGCCCAGCCAGGGCGCAGCATGCAGCAGCCCATCGACCCAGGGCAAGTCCAGCCGCTGCACCTCCAGGCCCAGAAGCCACAGCGCCAGCAAGCCCGATACCAGCGTCATCGCCAGGCGCCACGCCACCTTCAGTCGCTGCGTCAAATCCTCTGCAATGCCGCACAGCACCGCCGGCAGCAGCACGGCCAGCCAGTGCACCACGCCGCCACCCAGCTGCAATGAACCGGGATCGCCAGTCAGCGTCTGCCAGGCCCCGGCAAACCAGCCCGCGCACAAGCCCAGCAAAAGGGCGATCCCGCCCAGGCGCGGCACCTCCCCCATGTGGAACCGCTGCGGCTTGCCCAGGCCATACCGCACGGACCGCCACCCCAGCCAGCGAATCACCAGGGCCGCGGAGCACAAGGTCACCAGAAACGCCACCACGGCCAGCACGATCATGGCCGTCCTTCGTGCGCCAGCGGCGCCAAGGGCGCGGGCGCGAGCCGGCCCGCGGCCCTGAATGTGGGCGAACACCACAGGCGCAGCAGGCTGCGCAGATGCCAGGCCAGATGCCGCAGGCTGCGGTGGCTGGCCCGCTGCCCGGCATGCACCACCGTGACCGGCGCACGCACCAGGCGCAGACCGGCCAGGCGCAGGCGCAGGCTCAGGTCCACATCCTCGCAATACATGTAATAGCGTTCATCAAACCCGCCCAGCTGCCGCCACACGGGCGCCGGCAACACCAGGCAGGCCGCGTTGACCCAGTCCGTGCGCGGCTCGCTTCGGCCCAGCACACGCCGGCGCCACAACGCCATCGGCGTGGGCAGCGCACGTTCGCTGTCCTGCAAGCGCCCCCGCGCATCCCGCTGCAAAGGATAGGCCGCCCCCACGCCCGCGCCGCCCGCCTGGGCGATCAGGCCGGCAAACGGATCATCCGCCAGGCGCACATCCGGGTTGAGCACGCAGACCCACGGCTCTTGCGCGCCGGCGAGCGCACGGTTATGGTTGGCGCCAAAGCCCAGCGGGCGGGCATTGCGGCGCACCTGCAGCACGAAAGGCCACCGATCCGTGGGGCCGGCCGGCGCCGGCTCGCCCGGCAGATTCAGCGTCAGCACCACGCGCGTGACCACACCCGGGCTGAGCCTCGCCAGGTCTTGCAGCAGCTCGCGCACGGCCGCGCCATGCCCGTGGCTGACCACGGACACCACAAGACCCTCCCGCACCGGAAAATGCACCGCTCCCATGAGGCCGCTATTGTCGCCGCACGGCGGCCCGCCCCGCCTTGGGATAATCCGCGCCCATGACACAAACCATCACGGATCTGCACGTCTACCTGCGCAGCATCCGCGAGGGCGAACGCACCTCGCTCTCCGTTCTTGCCAGCCTCGCCCCACCCGGCGCCACGGTGCTGGATCTCGGCTGCGGCAGCGGCGCGCTCGGCCAGTACCTGCGCGAAACCCGCCAGTGCACCGTCGACGGCCTGACCTGGAGCGAAGCCGAGGCCGCGCACGCCCGCCCGCACTACCGCCGCGTGGTCGTCGACAACCTGGAGACCTGCGATCTGCTGGAAACATTCGAGCACAACAGTTACGACACCATCGTCTGCGCCGACGTGCTCGAACACCTGAGCCAGCCCGAGCGCGTGCTCGATGCCTGCCGCCTGTTGCTCAAAAGCGGCGGGCGACTGCTGACATCCGTCCCCAATGCCGGCTACGCCGGGCTGATCGCCGAACTGCTGCAGGGCGAGTTCCGCTACCGCGAGGAAGGATTGCTCGACCGCACCCACCTGCGCTTTTTCACGCGCCGCTCGCTCAGCCGCTTCCTCGGAGAAAACCGCTGGGCGCTGCGCCAGCTGGACACCATCCGCCGCGAACTGCCGGAATCGGAGTTCAAAACCCGCTTTGACGAGCTGCCGCCCGCCGTCGCGCGCTACCTGCTGGCCACGCCCGATGCGCTGGCCTACCAGTTCATCGGCGCCGCCGAACCCGCCCCGGAGGTGGTGGCCAACGACTTCGGCGCCGACGACGCGCCCGCCACCGCGCTGTTCACCGCGCAGCTGTACGTGGCCTATGGCCGCCAGGGCTTTGCCGAGCAGGACAAGCGCAGCGCCACCGGCGTGCTGGGGCAGGAGCGGCAAACGCTGCACTTCACGCTGCCCGACAGCGCCGCGCCACCCACCACCATCCGCCTGGACCCGGCCGACCGCCCCGGCTTTCTGCACCTGCACCGCCTGCGCCTGCTCGATGCGCAGGCCCATTGCCTGTGGCAATGGACCAGTGCGGACGGCGCCGGCGCACTGCTGGCCAACACCCGGCTGCAATCCATCGTCTGGCAGGGCCCGCTGCCCGCCAGCAGCCCCGCCCTGCTGCTGCTGACCGGCGAAGACCCCTGGCTTGAACTGCCCATCCCCGCCGCGCAGCTCTCGGGCGCCGCGCGGCTGGAGGTGGAACTGGGCTGGCCGATGTCGGCCGACTATCTGGCGCTCTCGGCCACCGTCCAGCCGCTGCTGGCGCGTCTGGGCGTGCTGGAGCCGCAACTCCAGACCAGCCTTGCCCAGACCCGGCTGCTGCAGGAACAAAGCAGCAGCTTTCAGCAGCAGGCCGACCAGTGGCAGCGCGAGACCGCCCGCCTGCGCCACGAACTGCGCGGCCTGGGCGAACATCTCACGGCCATAGAGAATTCCACCATCTTCCGGGCCACGCGCCCGCTGGTCGCCGCCAAGATGCAAGTCGATCGCCTGCTGGGCCGCACGCCCAGGCACCTGCGCGCCGCGCGCCGCCCGGCCGCCACACCCATCGCCCCCGCCGCCCACCCGGTGGACATCATCATCCCGGTCTACAAGGGCCTGGCCGATACCCGGCGCTGCATCGCCTCGGTGCTCGCGGCGCCGCTCGCCTGCGACTGGCGTCTGGTCGTGATCAACGACTGCAGCCCCGAGCCCGAAGTCACCGCCTGGCTGCGCGAGATTGCCGCGCAGCACCCGGACCGCATCACGCTGCTCGAAAACGAGGAGAACCTCGGCTTCGTCGCCACGGTGAACCGCGGCATGCAGCATTCCAGCGACAACGACGTGCTGCTGCTCAACAGCGACACCGAGGTGGCAAACGACTGGCTCGACCGCATCCGCGCCGCCGCCTATGGCGACGCCAAGGTCGCCAGCGTCACGCCGTTCTCGACCAACGCCACCATCTGCAGCTACCCGCGCTTCTGCAAGGACAACCCGCTGCCGCCGGGCGAAACCACCGCCAGCCTGGATGCCCTGTGCGCCCGCACCCACCCCGGCGCGGTCGTCGACGTGCCCACCGGCGTGGGTTTCTGCATGTACATCCGCCGCGACTGCCTGCGTGACGTGGGCCTCTTCGACGTGGACAACTTCGGCAAGGGCTACGGCGAAGAAAACGACTTCTGCCAGCGCGCCGCCGCCAGGGGCTGGCGCAACCTGCATCTGCTCGACACCTTCGTGCTGCACACCGGCGGCGTGAGCTTCGGCGACAGCAAGAGCCCGCGCGAGCGCGCCGCCATGCAGACCCTGGACCGCCTGTACCCGCGCTATGCGCGCGAGGTGCAGGCCTTCGTGCAGGCCGACCCGGCCGCGCCCTACCGGCTGGCGCTGGACGTGGCCCGTCTGCAGTCCGCGCGCCGGCCCACCATCCTCGCCGTGCTGCACGACCGCGCCGGCGGTACGGTGCGGCATGTGCGCGAACTGGCCCTGCACCTTGCCGGCACGGCGCAGTTCCTCACGCTCACGCCGGCGGCCGGCGGCCGCGTGCTGCTGCGCATGGCAGGCCGGGGCGAAGGCTTCACCCTCGCCTTCCGCCTGAAAGACCAGTGGAACGATCTGCTCACCGTGCTGCGCCAGCTCGGCGTCCGCCATCTGCACTACCACCACCTGCTCGGGCACGATGCGCGCGTGCGCGACCTGCCCGCGCTGCTGCATGTGGCCTACGACTGCACGGTGCACGACTACTACAGCTATTGCACTTACATCAGCATGACCGGCAAAGGCAGTCACTACGAAGGCGAGAGCGCCCCGGGCCAGTGCCGCTGCTGCCCGCCCGAGATGGCCGCGCCGGGGGACGCACCCTCGGATGCCAAAACCGTCGCCCAATGGCGCGGCGCCAACGCCTACCTGCTGACCAACGCACGCCACGTCTTCACCCCCAGCCACGACTGCGGCGCGCGCATCGCCGCATTTGCCCCGGCAGCCAGCGTGCTCGTCGTGCCGCACACCGACATCGCACCCGGCACGCACCTGCCCACCCCAGCGCCCGCCCCTTTCTTTCCCCCTCTCCCTCTGGGAGAGAGCAGGGGTGAGGGCCGCCCGCTGAAGATCGTCGTCATCGGCGCGCTCAGCGTCATCAAGGGCGCCGACGTACTCGAAGCGGCAGCGCTGGAAGCCGCCAGGCGCAACGCACCGCTGGAATTCCACCTGCTGGGCTACTGCTACCGCCACCTGCAGACCCAGCCGCGCGCGCGCCTCACGGTGCACGGCGAGTACCAGGACGAAGACCTGCCCGGGCTGCTGGCCTGGCTGCAGCCCGACCTGGTGTGGTTCCCGGCCCAATGGCCGGAAACCTACAGCTACACGCTGAGCGCGGTGCTGCAGGCCGGCCTGCCCGTGGCCGTGCCCGACATCGGCGCCTTTGCCGAACGCGTCGCGGGCCGCCCCTGGAGCTGGGTGCACCCGTGGGACCAGAGCGCGGCGCAATGGGTGGCATTTTTCACCGGGCTGCGCAGCGCCCACTTTGCCAGCGCCACGCCGCCCGAACCACCCGTGGGCACGCACGGTGCCGCGGCCGACTGGCGCTATGAGCGCGACTACCTGGCGGGCCTGCCCGCGCCCGTCGCCTCCGGCGCGCCGCCCCTGACGGCCGCCGCGCTCGCCGCCTGGCTGCCCCAGCCCGGCGCCGATGCCGTGGTCAAGACCGGCCTGCTCGGTGTGCTCGTGCGGCTGCGCAGCCTGCCCCTGCTGCGCAGCGTCGCGCGCGCCGTGCCCGCGCACTGGCAGCAGCGCGTCAAGACCTGGCTGCAGGCCTGATTCGTTCGCGGCTGAAGCCGCTCCCACAAAAATCCAGATACCTCTATTTTTGCTGTGGGAGCGGCTTCAGCCGCGAACGACTTCCGAACGACTTCCGCAAATCATCAACCGCAGACAGTGACCAAAGTCACTTGTCCACCCTCTCGTGGCGCCACAGAATGGCTGCACGTGCCCCGCGGCACGCCCGCAACCACAACGCAGAGGGAATCCCATGATGCACGCCAGACAGTTTCAACGCTCCGCCGCACTCGCCGGCAGCGTCCTCTTCGCTGCCTCGGGTGCCCAGGCGGCCGGCAGCTTCACGGTGCAGAACGGCAACTGGGTGGTCACCTCCGAACTCAACGGCGAGCCCGGACGCGGCATGAACATCGACGTGCAGGACGGCACGCTGGTGATGCAGGTCTACAACTACGACATCGCCGGCCAGCCCACGTTTCACATGAGCTACGGCGCCATCACCGCCAACCACTTCAGCGGCGCGCTGCGCCAGTACAAGGACGGGCGCTACTACGGCAGCGGCCCCAGGAGCGCCGAGGAATACGGCAGCGCCGGCGACGTGCAGGTGAATTTCACTTCCGCCACCACCGGCACCATCCAGTTCCCGGGTGAGCCCGCGGTGGCCATCTCGCGCTACAACTTCGACAACATTCCCGCGGGCACCCTGTCGATGCCCAATGCCACCGAACAATGGCTGCTGGCCGAGCTGGACGACAGCGACAAACCCGTCAACGCCATCCTGCTCGCCACCACCACCACGGGCTTTTCCCCCGGCCCCATGAACGTTCCCGCGATCAACACCGCGCAATCCTTCAAGGACGGCAGCGGCGCCTTCACCATCTGCAGCTACGCCAGCACCACGCAGCAATTCACCTGCGACATCCAGTTCGACGGGACGCCAGGCAAGCGCCAACTGGTGTGGTCCAAAAACCTGGAGAGCATGTCCGGCCGGATCAGCGCCACCGGGGGCTGCACCTTCTCGCCCTGCCCGCCCACCTCGCACCGCGTCGTCGGCATGCGCCTGGGGATCGGAGACACCTCCTCCGCAGTCAAAGTGGATTGGCAGATGGACGCCCCGTCGGCCTCCATGTCGCCGCCCATCTACCAGCCGGCGCCCGATCCGGGCAACTGGATCATCACGTCCGAGTTGGACGGCAAGCCCGGCCGCGGCATGGCGATTGATGTGCAGTACGACAAGCTGGTGATGCAGGTCTACAACTACGAAACATCCGGTGCCTCCACATTCCACATGGCCGTAGCGGACTACGCACAAGGCAAGGCTGCCGACTCGCTCATCCGCTACGAAGGGGGCAGGTACTACGGCGGGCCGGCGCTCATCGCCCATGCAGCCGGGGATGCGGGCCCGGTGCAGGTCAATTTCACCAGTCCGACCAAGGGCACCATCCAATTCCCCGGCGAACCTGCCGTTTCCATGCAACGCTATCAATTTGGCGACGCCGCGGCTCCGCAGCCAGAATCGCTCTTTGGCGGCTGGATGATCTTTGATCCCGGCAAAAACCAGCTGGAGTACTACACCCTCGACCATGTGTACGCGGGTGACCCAACCGTCGCGACAGGCACTGGCGCCCTGCTCTCCATCCGCTGCAACTACCCTGGCGGCGCGGCCGAGGCGGTGAAGTGCACGGACCAAACCTTCACGTCCATCGATGACTACCGCTTTACACCCGTCAACGGCCGCGCCATCGGCAGCCATGACGAAACCAGCACCATCTACGTCCTGCGCGTGAAAGACCGCAACGGCGTGCTCGCAGGGCTGGGCAAGTTCTGAACTTTCAGCCGCGATACCCGGGTACCGTCCAGTAGCGCAGCCGCTGCATCGCCCTGCGGTGCAGCTTTTGCGCAGCGGACAGCATGGGCTGGCGAAACACACCCACGGTGTCGCCCCAGGGCGCGCTGTCCTCGCTTGGGTGCGGCTGCCAGTCGGTGCTCACGCGCAGCAGTTCCATGCCCGCGTATTTGGCCAGCGCCCGGAACCCATCCGGATAGAAGCGCCAGCAATCCTGCGGATAGCGGTGCTCCGGCCCGCGCGACGGCGCCAGCAGAAAGATCAGCCCCCCGGGCTTGAGCACGCGCGCCATCTCCAGCCAGGTGAGCCAGAAATATTCCACATGCTCGAACGCCTGCCCGGAGACGATCACGTCCACCGAATGGCTGGCCAGCGGCAGCCGGTAGGGCGAGGTCAGCACCACATCCACATTTGGCCCCGCCGCCAGATCCACGCCGGTATAGCGCCACGCGGGATGCAGGAAGAACTGCTTGTAGCTGCCGTTGACGTCGTAGCTGCCGATATCGACGATGGACAGCGGCTCTGCCGTGCGCTCCGAAAGGTACTGATGCACCAGGCCCTGCACATGGGCCAGCGAACTCGTATGCATGCCGCCTCCTCAATGCGCGGGTTTTTCCAGCACCCAGGCATCCTGGTGGTGCCAGAAATGCTGGGGTGAAAAACCCCGCACCACCGCATCCGGCAGGTGCTGGGCGATGCAGGCGCGCACGAATGCTTCGGAGCTGAAGGCGGTGCCGTACTCCTGCGCGTCAATCGCATTCGATTCGCTCGACGGCGTGAAAAAGAATCCATCCGGCTCCAGCGTCACGCCCTGCTTGCGCACCGCCGCATCGCCGTGCGTGGTGAACACCAGCACGCCACCGGGCGCCACCATGGCGTAGATGCGCACCAGCCAGCGCGCCCAGGTCGAACGCGGCAGGTGACTGAACAGCGAGAGCACGAACACCACGTCGTGCTGCTGCGCGTGCGCCACCTGTTCGGGCACGGACGCCGAGACAAAACCCGAAACCCCGAGCGCCGAGCGCGCGAAATCCAGCGCATCCGCCACCACGTCGGACACCACCACGCGCGGCGCGCCCAGCGCCTTGACCAGGTGGCGCGTGAAGCGGCCGTGGCCGCTGGCGAACTCCAGAAAGCTGCGCGTCTGCAGCAGCGGATGGCCGGCCGCCTCCAGCAGCAGCACCAGCTCGGCCATGGTGCGCCAGCCATCGGCCAGGTAGTCGCGGATCGGGTTCAGGCTGGACGGGTGCGCCGCGAAGAACTTGAAGATGTCGTCGGCTTCGGAAATTTCGCAGGGGCAGCCCATCCACTGCCCGTAGGACAGCAGGGGGAATTCGCGCTCGATCAGCCGGTGCGCCGCCAGGCGCGTGTCGCGCTCGTCGCGCGCACGCACCAGCAGTTCGCCCGCGCCCGCACGGTCGCCTTGCGCCAGCAGGCGCTCGGCTTCGCTCAGCCAGTGCTGGCCTTGGGTTATTGTTTGCGTCATAGGGATGTTTGGGGAAAATCAAATCGCAGCGAGAACCCTTCGTTCAGCAGCCGGATCACTATCGCGGCAAGGCGAGATGCACCTTGATCGCATCTTCAACCGCCTGCATATCTGCCTTGGCAAGCAAGCCGACCCGGCTTTTGAACCGCGATTTGTCGGCTGCCATGATCTGGTCGGCCATGGCCTTGCTGCTTTGTTCGCCAACCGTAACCACGGCTTCACCGGGGTACTGCCGCCCCGTATTGCTGGTTACCGGAACCACCACCACACGCGCGAGATGGCGATTGGCCGCATCGTTGCTCACGATCACGGCCGGCCGCGTCTTGCGGATTTCACTGCCCACCGCTGGGTCGAACTCGACCCACCAGACTTCACCGCGTCGCATCATCGGCCATGTCGGCAGCCAGCGCGTTGCACCATTGCGCAGCCTCGGCCTCGCGTTCTTTGTCGGCAGCCATGGCCTGGTAGCCGCTGTCCAGCGAGGTATCCGCCACATGTGGGCGAATCAGATCTTCAATGAACTGGCTCATCTTGCGGCGTCCCACGGTTCGGTAAAGTCCCTCATACACCGCCTCATCGAGGGTGATGGTCATTTTTCTGTGCATTGAGCAGCCTCATGTAAATACGGTATACGTATTACATTTTACCATCCACCCTCACCCCCACCGGTGCGGCAGCCGCACCAGCCCCGGCATCAGCGTCGGCGAGACGAAGCGAAAGCGCTGGTACTGCAGCCACGCGTCGTACAGCACCAGCCCGGTTTCGTCGAACAGATAGGCGCTCACCACATACTCGCCGCTGTGCAGCGGCAAGTCGGGAAAGGTCAGCACCGCCTGCCAGGTGCCATCCGGCTGGAGGATGGGGCGCGCGCCCTCCTCGTGCGTGGCCAGCGAGGTGATGCCCGAGCCCTGCGCCAGTTCGATCATGAAACCCAGGTTCGGGCATTCATCGCCCCGCCCGCGCACCGTGAAGCGCACCACCAGATCGGGGCTGGCGAGCAGCGCCGGACGGTCGCCGTCCAGATCGTCGATCGTCACCGCCATCAGGCAGGCGCCCTGGGCATCGGTCTGCGGCATGCGCCTGGCATCTGCCGCGGGCTCCCCATCGGCCTGCAGCGGCGCCAGCGCCTGCTCGCGCAGGCGGCTGTGCATCTCATAGGCACCCATCACCGCCTCGGTCTCGCCCTGCTCCACCACCTGGCCATCGCGCAGCCACAGCGCCCTATCGCACATGTGGCGGATGTGGTAGGAACTGTGCGAGCAGAACACGATGGCGCAGCCGCTTTCGCGAAAGGCCATGATGCGCTCGGTGCACTTCTTCTGGAAATGCTGGTCGCCCACGGCCAGCGCCTCGTCGATGATGAGCACGTCCGGCTGCACGGCGGTGACCAGCGCGAACGCCAGGCGCACCACCATGCCCGAGGAATAGGTCTTCACCGGCCGGTCCATGGCTTCGCCCAGTTCGGAGAAGGCGATGATTTCGGGCTCCAGCCGCGCCATCTGCTCGGCGCCTATGCCGATCAGGCTGCCGCCAAAGTACAGGTTGTCGCGCCCGCTGAAATCGGGGTGGAAGCCCGCGCCCAGTTCCAGAATCGCGGTCACCCGCCCGGCGTGCCAGACGCTGCCGCTGCTGGGCTGTATCGTGCCCGTCAGCAGTTTGAGCAGGGTGCTCTTGCCCGCGCCGTTGTCCCCGATCACGCCCAGGCACTGGCCGCGCTGCAATTCAAAGGACACACCTTTCAGCGCCCAATGGCTGCGGTGCAGCGCCCGGCGCGTGAACAGCGCGCGAAAGCGTTCGCGCGGCGAGGCGTAGAGGCGGTATTCCTTGGCCAGGGTGTTGGCACGCAGGACAATGGGTGAGTTCGCGGCTGAAGCCGCTCCCACAGGGGCAGAGGGGGTGAAAGTGCCGTTCGCGGCTGAAGCCGCTCCCACAGGAGAGGACTCGGCCTGGCTTTGTGGGAGCGGCTTCAGCCGCGAATTCGCGCTCACAGCCAATCCACCAACTGCTCGCGGCTGCGCGCCACCAGCAGCGACAGCGCCCCAGCCAGCACGGCGATCCAGGCCAGCAGCGCCAGCCACACCGCCGCGGGCGGCCAGGCACCCTGCAGCAGCAGCGACTGCAGGCCCAGCACCACCGGCGTCATCGGGTTGCACCACAGCACCCAGCGCCAGGCCGCGGGGAACAGCGTGATGGGGAACAGCACCGGCGAGAGGAAGATGCCTATGGCCAGCCCAAACCCGACCACCTGCACCACATCGCGCAGCGCCGCCGCCATGATCGCCAGGGCCCAGGCCAGCAACACCGCCAGCAGCAGCATCAACACCAGCAGCGGCAGCACCGCCACCACGGCAAGGGAAAAATGATGCAGCGGCGCGTAGGCCAGCACCAGCAGCAGCAGCAGCGGCCCGTACACCACCGCGCTGGCGGCCACCGTGCGCAGCGGGAACAGCGCGGGCGGCAAGGCGTTTTTCTGCAGCAGGCCACCCGCATCCAGCAGGCTGGAAGTGCCCCGGCCCACCGCATCGCAGAACGCCATCCAGGGCAGGCTGCCGACGATGAGATAGGTGCCCACGCGGCCCGTGGGCGCCTTGTCGCCCAGGCGCATGCCGAAGACGATGTCGAACACCAGGTAATACGCCGCCACCGTCAGCAGCGGCTGCACATAGGCCCAGGCCACGCCCGCCGCCGAACCCTGGTAGCGCGCATGCACCTCGCGGCGCGTGAGCACGCGCAGCAGCGTGCGCAGGCGCCAGAGCTGGGCGAGTTCCTGAAAGAGGGCTGTCATGCTATCGGGAGTATAGCTTTTGGCGCTTGTCCCATATGCACTGAAGCCCAATTTGAATCACAATTCGTATCAAACAAAAATCACCGTGTCGCTATAGAGCGCAACATGGCGATCATGCGTCACAAGCCGCATGGGCTCGATCATGGCCTGGGCGACCAGAAGCCGGTCAAACGGATCTTGATGGTGCCCGGGCAATCCTTCCACCCCCATGGCATGCTCGGCTGAAATACTCAAAATTCCGTAGCCTGACGCCTGGAAATAGCGCAACGCATCCGCACTCGATATCGGCATGTCACCACGGCCCAAGGCACGCTTGATGGCAATTTCCCAGAGAGAGGCTGCGCTCACCCACACCTCATTGGCCGCGCCCTCGATCAGCCCACGCGCCAGAACGGGCAACCGGGGGTCGTCGACGATGGCCCATAACGCAATGTGCGTATCCAGCAGCAGCCTCACGATGCCAGCCCTGAAAACAGCGCGGCGACCTCGGCATTGCCGCCGTCTATGCTGTCGGGTACCTGAAATACCCCTTTGGCCACCCCAATGCGCTGGCCTGCGTGTTCGGTGGCAACAGGAACCAGACGGGCCGCAGGGCGGCCGTTGCGTGCGATGGTGATTTCGCGCTCACGCCCCGTCTCCACCGCCTCGACAAGGCGTGAGAGCGAGGACTTGGCTTCGAACATGTTGACAGTTGGCATGTGGATCCTTGGCATTTTGTTTTCTTTGGTTAGTCTAACTTAGCCAAGCTCGAAAACCCAACCCAACGACCTAATCCATGCGCGCCAGCCCACAAGCCCAAACACCTTGCCGATTGCCGCCACGCCCTGGCCTCGTGAATTGGCTCTGACGTGCCCTGGGAGCGGCTCGAGCCGCTCCTACGGCAAGGGGAGGATCAGCGGGTTTTCAGGGCTTCTCGCGCGCCACGAAGGCATCGACTGCGTCCTGGCGCACCTGCAGGCCAGACAGCAGGCCATCGACCATTTGCTTGCGATGGCGGTTCATCACATCGACACGCCCTTCCTGGATCAACTGGTTCTTCACTTCGTCAAAGCTGCGCTGGTGCGCTGCAGTGCGTTCGACCAGTTCGATCAGGTGCCAGCCGAATTTGGTCTTCACCGGTTCGCTGATATCGCCCGGGTTTTTCAGTTCCTTGAGCGCCGCATCGAACTCGGGCACCATCTTGCCTTCCGGGAAAGTGCCCAGATCGCCGCCACGGACGGCAGAGCCCTTGTCCTGCGAATGCGCCTTGGCCAGTTCTTCGAAGCTGGCGCCGCCGCGGATTTGCGCCAGCAGCTTCTGCGCCTCGGCCTTGGAAGCCTCGGAATCGCCTTCGATCAGGATGTGGCGCGCGTGCGTCTGCGCGGGCACGGCGAAGCGCTCGGGCTGGGCCACATAGGTGGTCTTGGCGTAGGCTTCCAATTCGGCGTCCGTCGGTGGCTCGGCAGCACTGAATTTCTGCATCTGCGCGTCCGAGAGCACGCGTTCCTCGGCCAGGCGCAATTGTTCGCGCAGTGGCGACGCATCCGCCAGCCCGGCGGCGCGCGCCTCGTTGCTCAGCAGGCGGCGGGCGAGCAGATTGCGCAGAATCATCTGCATGGTTTGCTTGTTGCGCAGCGCACCTTCGCGGGCCTGTTCGGGCGCACGCTGGAGTTCGGCGTGCAAATCGGCCTCGGTAATGGTGACGGCGCCCGACTGCACCAGAACGGTGTCGGGTGCGGCGTTGGCGGTCATGGCGACGGCCATGCAGCAGGCACAGAGGGCAAAACGGAAAATAGTCATACGAATGAAAATGGACGTAAAAAAAGGCGGGGTTGCCCCCGCCTTCTCTTGAGGTCTTGCGACCCCTTTTGGTTCCTGACCGATCAACGCGCCGTACGGTGCGGGAAGGTCATGTTGAAGTGGCCCGGATCGCCGGGGTTTGCATTCTTGTTTTGCACCATCATGAAGGCAGAACCCAGGATAGGCAGGTTGGTAACCGCCGCGCCTGGCGTGGTGATCTTCATCCAGCCTTCTTGCATGATCTTGCCATCGGCACCCTTCTGGTTGAAGTTGGTGACGGCCACTTGAGCACCCAGGGACTTGGTCGGTGCAGAACCGGCGGCCACATCGTTGATGCTCAGCACGCTGGTTTCACCGCAGAACATGGCACCCGGAGCGGCCTCTTCGCCAGGCGAACGCGTGGTGTTGGTCACGTCACCGGCTTGCGTCGCCTCTTCGCGGTTCCAGTAGTTCCAGGTGATGCCGTTCACGCACAATTGATCGCCGTCCATCTGCGTATTGATAGTATCAAACTGAGTTTTGTTAGCGCTGTTGTACTCTGGCGCACTGGGGCTCGCCGTGTAGTCGACAGCCACCGCATAGCGGCGGGTAGGCATGGAGAACACCCAATCGGTGGCACCCCCAATGGATTCCAACGTCCAGAATTCATTGCTGACTGCGCTCGTCGAAATCGCGGTCGACAGAGCAGCCGCTTGGGCAGACGGATTTGCTGCACCAGCATAAGGCGTGGACAAATCAGGCAGATCGAACTGGGCATTACCAGTCACCAAGGGAGTAGCAGGCGTCAACAATGGGTCTGCGGTGTAGGCAGTAGCAATGGGAGCCGCGATATTGCCACCCGTGGCCTGATTGACCTGCGGGAAGTACACAATGGCTCCGTTAGCTGGGAGTCCGCCAGCATCAGTGGCCTCGACAGCAGTAGCGGCACCCGACCAAGCTACGGCACGCGGCACATTGATGATGGTCCAGTTGGCCATCAACCCCGTTGTCGGCTTAGCCAAGCCCGCCGAAGCACCTTCCAGATCACCAGTCGAACGGCCCGTACCTTGCTTGGGGTTGCCGTCAAGATACGTCCACGCTGCAGCCGATCCTGCAGTGCCATTGGCGATGGAGGAGCTGGCGCAAGCTGCAACGCCGTCCTTGTGCTTGATGGCGTTGTACAAAGCCGCAGCCGGGGGCACGTCGGCCATGTTCAGGATTTCGATATAGCCTTCACGGGTATTGGAGGCCTTGCGATCCGCATCCCAGGTGCTCTTGAAACGACCCGTGCCGAAGTCGCCATTGACGTTGGCGGGCTTGGTGCAGCTTGCATCGGCAGTGGTCAATTCAGCCACGCCATTGGGGCCCTGGTGGATATCGGCCGTCCAGATGTCGCCGGGCGAGAGGAAGACCTGGAAGTCGTTCACGTCGTCCGAATTGGCTGCACCGCGGAAACGCACCTTGACGACCTTGCCGTTCGTATTGTCGGTATTGGTGAGGGACAGCAGGGTTCTGTTGCCGTTCTGTGCCGAGTAGTAAGGCACGATCAGGATATGACCGGTACCCGTGGGGCTCAACGTCAGGGCAGTGGCTGGGTTCACCAGAGGAACCACAGGTGCCGCATCGGTAATAGCGAGAGCGCTACCGGCAAAACCACCCAAGGCTGCCGCAACACCCAGGGCAAGAACACTTTTCTTCATAGAGACTCCAGTTGAGAAGTTGTTTGGCGCAACCAAAATAAAAGGGGATCGTTTACGCCTGTGAATCCTAGCACAGCGACTGCCTTAGCCACGTTATGGACAAAGCCGCGCTGCTCAAATGTTGGTGAAACACAACGAAATCGCTCTATAAACATCCCTCCATCCATCACAACCGCCGGAACCATCCGCCCGGTGGCTTCTACCGGGTGCCTACACATTGAGGTACAGCCACCACTGCCCATCCTGCAGCACCCACGTTTCATCAAAGTAAGTTGGTACTGTACTGCCTGCGCCGCGACCGACGAGGGATTTGGACTCAATACGCACCGTCGCCAGGCATTTGGTTGCGCTGGGACAACGCACGCGGCTGATTTCTGCCGCCTTCCAGCGCACGGCCGAGCCGCGGCTGCCGGCGAACGCATCTTGCGGGAAGATGCTGCGCACACCCGGCGCAAGGTAGCCATACGCAGTGGGCACGTCTTTCTTGAGCATGGCGGCCCAGTAGGCATTGGCGCGTGCCTCCACGATCTGTTCGGGGGTTTGCGGCGTGGGCGCCAGCGCGGCGCAGCCGGCGAGGACGGCGGCGGCCAGCAGCGCGGCGAGGGGGCGTGCACGGCGCAGGGGGGTGGTTTTGAATGCGGTCATGGGGTGGTTGGGGTCAAGGGGTGGTGCGTGCATTCGCGGCGGAAGCGGGAAAAGGGAGCGGCACAGGGGGTTCAAAGCGGGGTGGGAGTGCATTCGCGGCTGAAGCCGCTCCTACAGAAGAACAAAAAAGGGAGCGACGCAGGGCAGTCAAAGGGAGGTGGGAGCGGCTTCAGCCGCGAATGTTCCCGGCAGCCGGGGGGCATCATTGGGCCTGGCCTTCGGCCGGCGGCGCGGGATGGCTGGCGGCTTCCAGGCCTTGCAGGCCCTGCAGGCGCTCGCGCAGCTCGCGGCCGACTTCGCGGATTTCGGGGTCGGTGCGCACCACGCGCGGGGTGATGACGACGAGCAGCTCGGTGCGCGCGCTGCTGGTGGTGGTGGCGCCGAACAGCGCGCCGATGATGGGAATTTCATGCAGGATGGGCACGCCGGACTTGCCGGTGGTGGCGTTGTCCTTGATGAGGCCGCCGAGCACGATGGCCTGGCCCGAGCGCACGGCCACCTTGGAGTTGATCTGGCGCTGCAGGAAGGCGCGCTGGCCGGTGACGACGTCTTCGTCGCCCACGTCGGTGACGGACTGGCTGATGTTCATGGTGACGAGGTCGCCCGAGTTGACCGAGGGCTGCACCTGCAGCTGCACGCCGGTATCCTTGTACTGGTAGGTGGTGGTGGTCTGGTTGCCTATGGTGTTGAGGTTGGTCGTCTCGCCGGTGCGTATGGGCTGCTGCGTGCCCACGGCCATGGTGGCGACCTGGTTGTCGAGCACCATGAGCGAGGGGCTGGAGATGACCTTGATGAGCGATTTGCCGGCCAGGGCGTTGAGCGTGGCGCGCACCTTGCCCAGGGAATCGGTCAGCGTGTAGGAAAAGCCCCCGGTGGCCGCCGCCGGCAGCTGGCCGACGATGCCGGCGCCGGGGCCGCGGCGGTGGCTGTCGCTGAAGGCCCATTGCAGGCCGTATTTGAGGTCGTCGCTCAGGGTGACTTCGATGATGCTGGCTTCGATGAGCACCTGGGTGGGGGGCAGGTCCAGGCGCTTCAAGGCGGATTCGATCTTGTCGAATTCGGCGCGCGTGGCCCACACCAGCAGGGAGTTGTTGGCGTCGTCGGCCATCACGCGCACGCTGCCGAGCTGGGCCACGGCGGGCTGTGTGGCCTGCGTGGCGCTGCCCAGGCGGTTTTGCCCGGCCAACCCGGCGGCGCCGAAACCGCCGCCCATGGTGCCGCCGCCGGCACCGCCGAAGCCACCGCCAAAGCCGCCGCCCGCGCCCCCGCCAAAGGGCTGGCCGGCGGTAGTGCCAAAGCCCGCCTGCGCGCCAAAGCTGGCGCCGCTGGTGCTGCCCAGGCCGGGGGCCACCGGGCTCACCTGCGCGCCCGCGGGCGCGGGCGCGGCGCCGCCAAAGATGCCGCTGAGCACGCTGGCCAGATGCCGCGCGTCGCCGTTCTGCACGCGGTAGATGTTGAGCTGCGGCTCGCTGGCGTTGTCGCCGGGCTGGTCGAGCTTTTCTATCCAGCGGCGGGCGATGTCGAGGTATTCGGCGCGCGGGGTGACGACGAGGATGCTGTTCAGGCGCTCCACGGGCATGACGCGCAGCGCGCCGAAGACCGGGTTGGCGGCGCCGAGCATTTCGGGCGCGGCGGCGGCACCCGCTGGCGCGGCGGCGCCGGCGGGCAGCCCGGCCGCTGCCTGGGGCAGCGCCGGGGCGCCGCGCGTGCCGGCCTGGGTGGTGGCGGGCGCGCCGCCGCTCACCAGGCGCAGCGCGGCTTCCACCTCTTTGATGCTGGCGTGCTTGAGCGGGAAGAGGCCGACGGACATGCCCTTGAGCAGGTCCACGTCGAAGGTGCGCACCACTTCAAGCCAGCCTTCGGCCTGGTTGCGCGTGCCGATCATGACGAGCAGGTTGCGCAGGCTGTCCACGCGCACGATGGCGTCGTTGGGTGCCATGGGGCGCAGGATGGTGGCCATCTCCTGCGCGCCGATGTAGCGCAGCGGAATGAGCACGGCGCCGTAGCCGGGGGCCAGCGGCTTGCCGTCGGCCAGGCGCAGGTTGGCGGCCACGCCGCGCAGGGCCTCGGGCTTGCCGATGTGATAGACGCCACGGGCATCGCGCGCCATGGCCAGGCCGTTGGCCTGCAGCGCGCCTTCGAGCAGCGCCAGCGCGTCATCCGCCGAGACGGGGCCGCGCGTGGCCAGCGTGACGGTGCCGGCGATGGGCTGGTGCAGCACGTAGTCGGTCTTGAGCACTTCGCGCATGAAGACGTGGATGACGTCCACGATGGGGGCGTCTTCGAAGCGGTAGCTGCTGGCGCTGCCTTTGGGCATGGGGACCACCTTGGGCGCGGCGATGACGTGGTCGTCGCCGCGCAGCAGGCGGGGTTCGCCGGCGGCAGGCTCGCTGGCGGGGGGGGCGCCGGCGGCAGGTTCGCTGGCCACTGGTGGCTCTGCCGCTGCCGCGGCAGCCGGCGCTGCCGGAATGGCCGCGGGCGCATCCTCCACGGGCACGGCGGGCGGCACCTGCGCGCAGGAGGCCAGCAGCAGCGCACCGGCGGCAAGCAGGGGGCGGACGAGGAAGGGGGGATGGGTCATCATGGGGTCGGTCGGGCAAGGCGTTCGCGGCTTCAGCCGCGAAGAGGCCATGTGCGCAAGCATGGGCATCAGCGTTTGCGGCCGGCGGGGGCGGCCGGGTTTGCAGGGCGGGAGATGGCGAGCTCAAGCACGCGGCTCTTGCCCGCGCGCGTGAGCGTGGCGGCGCGGTCCTGCACGGAGTGCAGCGTCCAGCCGCCGACCTGCTCCTTGAGCGCGACGCGCTGCACCACCCCGGCGCCGGTGCGCACGAGTGCTCCGGCGCGGCCGTCGGCGGCGGTGTACAGGCCGATGAGCTTCACGTCCTTGAGGGTGTCGGCGGCGGGGGTTTCGTCCGCCGCGGCCTTGGGCGGCGGCGGGCGGCGGGTGGGGGAGAACAGCGGGCGGTCGAGCGTGGCGACGAAGGCGCGGGTGTCCATGGCGGCCACGCGGGGCAGCTCGGTGGCGGCGGCGCCGAGTTCGGGCGCCACGGCGGCGGGCGGCTGCCAGGCGAGCGAGCGCGGCGCGGCGCTGGCGGGGTCGAGCCAGAGCCAGGCCAGCGCCGCCAGCAGCAGCGCATCGAGCACGAGGAAGAGGCGCAGGCCGAGGTTGTTCATGGCGCGCGGGCGTGCAGCACGGAGAGGGTCAGTTGCACGGCGAGGCGCTGGGCATCGTCGCCGCGGCGCTGGGGCGCCTGCTGCACGTTCATGCCGTCGATCAGCACCACCGGGGTAAGGCTGGGCAGGATGGTGAGCGCGCTTTGCAGGTGCAGCAGCTCGCCTTCCACGCGCAGCGCCAGCGGGATGCGGTCAAAACCCTGGGTCTCCTGCTTGGGCAGCACCTGCGTGCTGACCACGGTGAGGCCGGCCTGGGTGAAGACGCCGCGCACGCGCTGCAGGGCGTCGTTGCCGGCCTGGGTGGGGTCGCTGTCGGCCAGATAGACGTAGGCGGCCAGCTGCTTGCGCGCGCCGGCAAGGCGCTGGGTGAGTTCGGGCGCTTTTTCCTGCAGTCCGGCCAGGCGGGCGTAGCGCGGGGCCAGGGTTTGCAATTGCCCGGTGGCCCATTGGTGCTTGCGCCACACATAGTCGGCCCCCGCGAGCAGGGGCAGCAGGACGAAGGCGAGGGTGAGCGCGACGAGCAGCCACTCGCGGCGCGTCAGGGCGCTCATCGGGCACCCCCGGGCGCGGCGGGTGCCTCGGGCTGCAGCGTCAGTTCGATCTGGAAGACTTCCTTGCCGGTGCCGGTGCGGGTGGCGGCGGTGGGGGCGCGCACGTCCTTGAAGCCGGGCTGGCTGCCAAGTTTTTGCACCAGCGCGGCGGTGTCGGGCGTCTGCCCGACGAGGGTGATGCGGCTGCCGTCGATCTGCAGGCGCTGCAGCACGGTGTCGTCGGGCAGCAGCTGGGTGAGGGTTTGCAGCGTGCGCACGGGGCTGACGCGCTCGCCCATGATCTGGCCCAGCGCCCGCAGCTGGCCTTCCACGGCCACCAGCGCCTCGCGCTCGGCCACGGCGGGGCGGGCTTTTTCGACCAGCCCGACCCAGGCGGCCACCGCGCCCAGCGCGCGCTGGCGCAGCTGCAGGGTGGGGGTGAGCGCCAGCGCGAGCGCGAGCGCACAGGCAATGGCGGCGAGCAGCACGCACCACCCGGCGCTGCGCCGCTCGGCCTGCCGGCGGCGCGCCTCGCCAAAGCCGGGCAAAACCATGGCACGGGCAGCGTCTTGCCCGGTGCGAACCCAGATTTCGGGCGCGACGGCTGGGGCAGGCACCATGCCAGCCACGTGGCTGGCGATGGCGCGGCGGGAGGCGAGCACCAGCTCGGCCCGCGGGGCGGCGCCTGCGCCGGCGCCTGCTTCGGCGAACGCCCAGACGAGGTCGTCCGGCGCGAAGGGGCTCAAGGCGCGGGCCTGCAGTTCAAGCGCCGCGCGGCGCTGCGCCGGCGCCAGGCGCGGCAGTGCCAGCAAGCGGCGCAGCACCAGCGCCTCGGGCAGCTCGATGGCGGCGAAGGGGGCTGCCTGGTGCGCCGAGGCAGGGTGCTGGCGGCCAAACAGCCCGGCGCCAGCCGCCTGCCACAGGGCTTGCGACCCTTCTGCCTCGTATACGAGAACGGCGGGACGGGGCGCCAGCCAGGCGAAGGCAGGCAGGCCGAACAGCTTGCCCCAGGCCTGCCGCACGTCCTGCCACAGGGCGGGCAACTGCAGGCCAAACAGCCTGAGATCGGAGGTGGCGATGGACATGGGGGCGTTATTGTGCGGGCGCTGCCGCCGGATCGACAAAGGAGCGGGCGTAAAAAGCCCGCCATGGTAACCCGTCGAGGCGCTGCGCGGCGAGCGCGTAGCGCCGCACGACGCGGATGCGGGCGCCATCGGCCAGGGGCACCAGCGCCTGCAGTTCCAGCACGCGCGCGGCGGCCGCATCGAGCCAGGCGGTGTTCATGCCCGGCGCGCTGGCGGCGGCATCGCCCGCGGCGCGCGCGGCGGTGTATTGGGCGGCGGCGGCATCGTTGCCGCCGGTGAGCACGCGCAGCACGGCGGGCGGCGCGGCCAGCGGGTTGACGCGGCCCGAGCCGGCCATGAGGTCGGCGGTGAGCAGCGGGGCGACCCGGGCGTAGAGGGGGTAATCGATGCCGGGCACGCGCAGCAGGTCTTCGACGGCCTCGAAACCGGGCGGCGCGCCGCTGGCGCCGGGCTGGGTGCGCTCGCGCAGCAGCGCCTGCGCGAGCGTGTTGGCCTGGTCTTGCGGCAGGCCGGCCGCGGTCTGGAACATCTGCGCCAGCAGCTCGGGCGGGGCGGCGTTGAGGTCGATGTAGCCGTTGAGGGGCATCACCTGCACCGCGATGGGTTGATCCTGCCAGACGAAATCGCCGGCAATGAGGCGATCGAGCGGCCTGGCCTCGGCCAGCAGCGATTGCAGGGCGAGCTGCATGGCCGCCTCGGCGGCGGCGGCGGCCTGCGCATCGCCGCGCAGCTGCGCGCCCAGGCGCGCCTCGGTGCGCACCGACTGCAGCAGCCCGGCGACGATGATGGAGAGCGCCGCCACCAGCCACAGCACGGCGACGAGGGCCAGCCCTTGGCGGCGCCGCATCAGCCGCCCCCCACCGAAGTGATATCGCCCGACTGGCGCGGGTCGGAGCGCGGCAGACCCCAGACGGGGAATTCCATGGATTGCAGCTGCACGCCCTGCGCGCCGGTGACGACGAGGGCGAGCGCCGAGGGCAGGTCGTCCACGGGCTGCCAGGCGTCGCTCCAGGCGAGCGATTCGTCGGGCTGGCGCGCGTCGCGGTAGCGCAGCGCGAGGCCCTGCGCGCCGGGCACGAGCACCTGCGCGCCGGCCTGCTGCCAGTCGGGGAACCGCGGCTGGTCGGCCCAGGGCAGGTAGCGCAGCACCAGGGCGCTGCCCTGCTCCAGCGGCTCGATGGCCAGACGGAAAAACGTGCGCCCACCGGCGCCGTAGCGCGCGGGCATGACGCCAACCCAGGCGACGTGGTCGCTCGCGCCCTCGAACAGCGGACCGCCGCGCCCGGGGCGGGTGACGCGGCGCGCCGAGACGCGGGCGAGCACGCCGCGCAGGAAGTCGCGGGTGATGCGCTCGTCGTCCATGCGCTCGAAGCGGGCATCGGCGCGGTCACTGCCCTGGGCGACGCCGCGCAGCGCCGAGACGACGGCCAGCATGATGAGCGAGAGCAGGACGAGGACGACCAGCATCTCGACCAGGGTGAAGCCGCGGCGGGATGGGTGCGTCATGGCTGCGGGCGCGGCGTGATGGGGCCCAGCTGCGGCCTGAGGGTGGCGAGCTGCATTTGCCGCTCCCGGCCATCCTCGTTCCAGGTGACGGTGGCCTGTACCTCGTGCAGCGCAGGTACGCTGGGGGTGCTGGCGCCGCCGGCGTAGGGGCTGCTGCGCAGGGACCAGTGCAGATCGCGCGCTTCGCCCTGCTCGGCCAGGCCGTGCTCGGGTACGCCATCGACGCCGGCGAGCACCGATTGCAGCAGCGCGAGCACGCGTTGCTGGGTTTCGATGTGCGAGACGCTGCGCACCGCGCCGCCGGTGGCGCGGTAGAGCGCGCCGAGGGACAGCGCCAGGATGGCGAAGGCGACGAGGATTTCGAGCAGGGAAAAGCCGCGCTGGACGGCGCGCGGGGCGGTCATGGCGCAAGGGGCCGCTGTTCAACCCGGCCGGTGAACCAGTCCACCCACAGGCGCACGCCCGCGCCCGAGGCGCGCACGATGTCCACGCTGCCGCCGCTGGCGGCGCCGGAAGGCAGGAAGCGGATATCGAGGCGCTGGTCGGTGGCCTCGGTATCGGCCACGGTGGCATGCACCGTGAGCGTGGGCGGGATGGCGTGCGCCGCGGCGCCCTGCAGGCCGTAGCGGCGATCGCGCAAATCAAGCTCGAAGAGCGCATCGTGCCCCGTCAGCACGGCCTGCTGGCGCGCGGCGCGCAGGGCACTGACCATGCCGCGCACGGTGTCGCGGTAGTGCAGAGAATCTTGCATCTTCTCGTAGGCGGCGGGCGCCACGGCGGTGACCAGCGCCATGATGGCGAAGACCACGAGCAGCTCGACGAGGGTGAAGCCGTGTGACCCAGCCCGTGTTTGTGGGAGCGGCTTCAGCCGCGAAGCAGAATCATTCGCGGCTGAAGCCGCTCCCACAAAGGCAAGGTGAAACACAGTTTCAATGGCTGTTGCGGATGTCGGCGTTCTCGCCTTCACCCCCGGGGGCGCCATCGGCGCCCAGCGAGAGGATTTCGATGCCGCCGTTGGGCCCGGGATTGGCGTAGCGGAAGGCGTGGCCCCAGGGGTCAGTGGGCACGGCGTCGCCCTTGAGGTAGGGGCCGTTCCAGCCCAGCTGTCCGCCCGGGTTCTTCATGAGCGCGGCCAGGCCTTCTTCGTTGGTGGGATAGCGGCCGACGTCGAGCTTGTAGATTTCGAGCGCCTTGTCGATGTCGGCGATCTGCACCGCCGCCGTCTTGGACTTGGCGCCGCCGAGCTGGTTGAGCACGCGCGGGCCGACGATGCCGGCGAGCAGCGTGAGGATGGCGAGCACGACGAGCAGCTCGATGAGGGTGAAGCCGCGGGCGCGGCGGCGGGCGGCGGAGAATTCAGGCAGCGAGGTCATTGATGGAAAGTATCCCGAGGAGGATGGAGACGATGATGGCGGCGATGAGCACGCCAAGTATCAAAATGAGGAGCGGTTCGAGCAGCACCAGCAAGCGCTTGATGCCGTTTTCGACCTCACGCTCAAGGATGAGCGAGAGTTCGAGCATCATGGCGCCCAGGCGCCCGGTTTCTTCGCCCACTCGGATCAGGTTGATGGCCAAAGGTTCAAACAGGCCGGTGCTGCCGACCGCCTGCACCATTTTGCCGCCTTCCTTGACGATGGGGGCCACTTTGGCAAGCAAGGGACGTAACACGGCGTTGCCGACGGTGTCGGAGGCGATCGCCAGCGCGGTGAGCAGCGGCACGCCGTTGGCCAGCAGCGTACCGAGCGAGCGCGCATAGAGCGTGAGCTGGTAGCGCAGCGCCAGGCGGCCGATGAGCGGCAGGCGCAGCAGGCGGGTCTGCCACCACTGGCGCCCGGCGGGCGAGCGCAGCCAGCGCACCAGCAGCGCGCCGAGCACGAAGGCGGCGATGGCGATCTCCAGCCCCCAGGCGCGGAAGACGTGGCCCATATTCATGACGATGCGCGTGGGCAGGGGCAGCGCGTCGCCCATTTCGGTGAAGAGCTTTTCGAACTGCGGCACGACGAAGCCGAGCATGGCGACGAGCGAGAGCACGGCGACGGTGAGCAGGATGGCGGGGTAGATGGTGGCCGAGACGATGCTGTCGCGCAGCGCGCGCTGGCGCTGCAGGTGCTCCACCAGCCGGTCGAGCACGGCGGACATCTGGCCGCTGGCCTCGCCCGAGCGCACCATGTTGACGTAGAAATCGCCGAAATGCTGCGGGTGCGCGGCGAGCGCGCGCGAGAGCGGCGTGCCGCCCTTGACGGCGCTCAGGATGTCCTGCACCAGCGCGGCGACGCTGGGTTTGTGCGCCATCTCGACGAGCACGCGCAGGGCGTTGTCCAGCGCCAGGCCGGCGCGCAGCATGATGGCGAGCTCGGAGGTGAGCGCAAGCACGTCGGCGCCGTTGACCGGGCCTTTGCTGGCGCGGTGCGACGGCGCCCGGGCGATGCCTGCCACCGGCGAAGGCGCGGCGCCTGCGGCGTCGGCAATTTCCAGCGGCGTAAGGCCCTGCGCCGCAAGCTGGCGCAGCGCGGCGGCGCTGTTGGCGGCGGTGAGCCTGCCTTCGGAGAGCGCGCCGCTGCGGCCGGCTGCGCGCCAGGTGAATTCAGGCATGGGGCACCTTGCGTAGCCTATGCATATGCAGGCGCGGCGCGCCCCTCACCCCTCCCTCTCCCCAGAGGGGCGAGGGTGCAATACCGGGAGCTCCCTGAATTTGTGGGAGCGGCTTCAGCCGCGAATTGCCTTCGCGGCTGAAGCCGCTCCTACACGGGTGGCAAAGATGCATCGCTATTCCTGCTGGTCCTGCGTGACGCGGGCGACTTCGTCGAGCGCGGTCACGCCCGCCGCGACCTTGCGCAGGCCGTCTTCGTGCAGGCTGTGCATGCCGGCGCGCTGGGCGATCTGGTGCAGGCTGTTGGCGTCCTGCCCTTCGAGGATGGCGCGGCGCATGGCTTCGTCGAGCAGGAAGAGTTCGTGGATGCCGGTGCGCCCGCGGTAGCCGGTGTGGCCGCAGGCGGGGCAGCCGACGGCGCGGTAGATCGCCTCGCCGGGCTGGAGAAAACGCCCCAGGCCGGTGCGGGCGAGCAGCGCCTCGTCCGGTACATACGCCTGCCTGCATTCCTTGCACAGGGTGCGCACCAGGCGCTGGGCGAGCACGCCGTTGACCGAGGAGGTGATGAGGTAGCTCTCGACCCCCATGTCCTGCATGCGCGTGATGGCGCCGGCGGCGGTGTTGGTGTGCAGCGTGGAAAGCACCAGGTGGCCGGTGAGGGCCGATTGCACGGCGATCTGCGCGGTTTCGCCGTCGCGCATTTCGCCGATCATGATGATGTCCGGGTCCTGGCGCAGGATGGAGCGCAGCGCGTTGGCGAAGGTCAGGTCGATCTGCGGGTGCACCTGGATCTGGTTGATGCCTTCGAGCTGGTATTCGACCGGGTCTTCGACGGTGATGATCTTGTTGGCCAGCGCGTCGATGCTGGCGAGCGCCGCGTACAAGGTGGTGGTCTTGCCCGAGCCGGTGGGGCCGGTGGCCAGCAGGATGCCGTGCGGGCGCGCGAGCAGCTCGCGAAAGCGCGCCAGCGTGTCGGGCGCGAAACCCATGGTGGCGAGGTCAAGCCGCACGCTGGCGCGGTCGAGCACGCGCAGCACGATGCTTTCGCCGTAGACCGTGGGCACGGTGGAGACGCGCAGGTCGAGTTCGTGGCCCTTGACGCGGGTCTTGATGCGGCCGTCCTGCGGCAGGCGGCGTTCGGCGATGTCCAGGTGGGCGAGCAGCTTCACGCGCGAGCCGACCGCCGCCGAGAGGCGCGCGGGCACGAGTTCGCCCTGGTGGATGACGCCATCGACGCGGTAGCGCACGTGCAGGCCGTCGTCGAACGGCTCCAGGTGGATGTCGGAGGCGCGCAGCTCGATGACGCGACCGATGATGGCGTTCACCAGGCGGATGACCGGCGCTTCGCTGGCGAGGTCTTTCAGGTGCTCGATGAAATCGCCGCCATCGAGGTCGTCCCAGGCGCCCTCTTCGGCAGGTTCTTCCTGCGCCTCGGGCTCGGCCAGGGCCTTGGCGATGTCGGCTTCGAGCGCCAGCGCCGGGCGGATGGCGCGGCCGGTGACGAGGTGCAGCGCCTTGAGCACGAAGGCGTCCTGCGGCACGGCCATGGCGACGTGCAGTGCATTGCCTTCCACACCCAGCGGGCAGACGGCGTTGGCACGCAGGAATTCGGGCAGCAGGCCTTCGACCTCAGGGAGCAGATCGGGAAAATCGTCGGCCGCCACCAGCGGCACGCCAAGCTGGGGCGCCAGCGCGCGGGCGATGTCCAGCTCGGACACCAGCCCCAGGCGCGCGAGCACGGTACCCAGCAGGCCGCCGAGCTCCTGCTGTACCGCGAGGGCGCGCTCCAAGTCGCGTTCGGTGAGCTTGCCGGCCTGCACGAGCAGTTCGCCCAGGCGCGGATGGGGTTCGGCGACGGCCGTGGTCAGGACGGGATCGGTCAAAGGGGGAGTTGCCATGAGCAGCCGGGGCGCACGGGTGCGCGGCGCGAAGATGGGGAAGTTTAGCGGCTATTCGCGGCTGAAGCCGCTCCCACAAGGGTGGGGGGAGCGGCGACTTTGTGGGAGCGGCTTCAGCCGCGAATGGGGGTTTTCCTGGATGTAATACATTCCGCCAGCGCCGCTCGCGGCTTTGGGATTGCATCAATTCATCATCGTCATGGACATTTTCCGCCCCATCCTGGAGGCCGTGCTCAACACCCTGGGCAGCCTGGCGCCGTTCGCGCCGCTGCTGGCTTTGTGCATCGCGGCGGAAAAATTCTGGGCCAAATACCCGGTATCGAACAAGACCATCGCCATCAACCTGGTCTACGTGGTGGGCGCTCTGACCGTGGCGCACAGGCTGGTACTGCCCTGGCTTTTCAAGCTGAACGTTTTCGTGCCGCAGAACCTGTGGCACATCGAGCTGCACGCGGCGCTGACCTGGCGGGATGTGCTGCTGTGGCTCGGCTACCTGGTGCTGTACGACTTTCTGTACTACTGGTTTCACCGCTTGCAGCACATCGTGCCATGGCTCTGGCGCTACCACTTCGTGCACCACTCCGAGGAGAATATTTCGGCCGCGGCCTTTGCCCGCCACCACTGGCTGGAGGAGGTCTGGCGCTATGCCTTCATGACGGTGCCGCTGCTGGTGATCGTGGGCAATCCGCAGGTGCCGTTCGCCGTGGTTTCGGTCATCGTGACGTTTGCAATCCTGATGCACTGGAACACGCCAATAGGGTTTGGCCCGCTGGAGCGCGTTTTCATCACGCCGCGCTACCACCGCATTCACCACTCCATCGAAGAGCAGCACATGAACAGGAATTTTGGCGCCTTCCTGCAGCTGTGGGACTGGCTGTTCAAGACGCGCTATGTGCCACGGCCCGACGAATTTCCCTCCACCGGGGTTCGCGGGTACAGCGATCGGCATTTCCTGCGCTACATCCTGCCGGTTCCTCTTCTCGGCAAGGGCGAGGTTTCCCGGTAGCGAGGACCGGGCGTTTCCAGGATTCCGATGGTCATGCCTGCGCGCCGTTCCACCTGGCCACTGCTGCTGGGCAGCGCCGTGCTCATCGCGGGCGCGATCGCCGCCGCCTGGTTCGGCCAGCCGGTGGATGACACCCACACCGCAACGGGCGCCATGCTGATCGCGCCCGCGGTGCGGGGGGTTGCGGATTGCATTGCCAGGCCTGACCAACCCACGCCCGCGCGGCAGGCGCCCCTGCCGGGCTGCATGGGCCAAGGAGGGTCGGCGGCGGCACTGGTGGAATCCACCCTGCGGCGTTTGCAGCCCGACAGCCCCCAGGCGGGAGCCGGGTTTCCCCTGGGCTACACGCTCACCGTGCCGCTGCTGCGGTTGTTTCGCGCCGAGGGCGCCGATTGGGTGGTGGACCAGGAGCGCGTGCAACGCGTGGTCCGCACGGTGCGCGACACCGCGCGGCCACTGATCCTGTTTTTGTCGGCCTCCTACTTTGCCCAGCAGGCGCCCATAGAAAAGGTGCTGCTGGAGGACCAGCGAAACCTGGCCCGGACGCGCGATGGGGTTCTGCCGCCAGACACCTACCGCGGCGAAACGCTGTACCCCTGGAGCATGGCGCGCACCGATACGCCCATCACCGCCAGACGCATCCAGGCCATCCAGGCCTTGCTGGCGGCGCTGTGCGCGCTGCCCCAGGAAGATCTCGCCAAGATCCAGGGAATCACCTTGCTGGGCGAGCTGCACCAGCTGGCGCCGCACTTTGAAAGCGGCATGGGCTTTACCCCTTTCTACCGGGTGACCGACTACGGCCCTGCCTCGGAAGTCGCGTTTCGCGACTATCTGCGGCAAAAGTTCACGACGATAGAAGAACTGAACGCGGCGATGGGCGAGAGTTACCCGGGTTTCGGCGACGTGCAGCCGCCTTCGCGCGACCTGCGCACGGAGCACCTGAGCCGCTACACCGAACACATCGATTCATTTGCCCAGGGCAGCGTACCCATCTCCGGCTGGTCATGGATAGCGGGCAGCGCCGAGGCATTGTGGGTGCAGGTCTACCGCGATGGCAGCCTGATCGGCCGCGTGCCAGTCAACCAGGGGCGGCTGGATGTATTGCAAGCCAAGCCCGAGCTGGGAAGCGCCAGTACCGGCTGGCGGCTGGACATGGATTTCCGCTCCCTGCCCGCTGGCCTGCACCGTATCAGTGCCTTGCTGGAGCTGGCCCCTGGCAAGCTGGTCCACATCGGCTCGAAAGAGATTGCCGTGATGGGCAGGGAGAAACAGATACTGCGCCTGCCGCCTCAACGCGAGCTGCCAGCCACGGTGCCGGCGCCCCCCGGCATGCAGGCCAGCCTGGACATGCCGCCGGAGGGGCAGTCGCTCCATTACAACCCGCTGGTCCCGCTCTGGCATGCCTTTCGCAGGCAGCAGGTGATGGACTATCTGCGGCTATTCGATGGCATCGTGGCGCAATCGTGCCTCAGAACCGTTGCACGCTACACCCACCAAATGCTGCCGGGCGTTGTGCCGGGCTGGGATGCCAATAAATTCGCCCTCGACGATACCTTGAGGACCCAAGGGGATATTCGCCTGGGCGTGGACCTGCACGGCAGCGCCACCCACGACAAGGGCTTTGCCAAGCTGCTGGGCAGCCTGGGGCAGCACGCGTATGGCATCACGGAGTTCATCCCGATGCGCGCCATGGATACCCAGGAATTGAAGACCACGCTGCAGCGGCATGCGATGCGCGGCGCCCGGTTTCTCACGTTCTTCCTCGAACCGCCCCTTGAAGAGCGGCCGGCACAGGCTGTGCCGTACGCGTTTTCCTTCGACCCGCACAACCCGCAGTTCGGCTCGGCGCAGCTGTACCGGGCCATGCAGGAGATCCTAGGGCCTGCGCCGGCGCAGTGACGGCGCGGACGCCGCAGGCCCTCACCCCTGCCCTCTCCCAGGCGGAGAGGGGGAAAGCTCGGCCCGCGCCAAGGGCAGGCCCTGCGCATCCTTGGCCGAGAGCAGGGGGGTGATGCCTTCAGGCCAGCGGATGGCCAGCTGCGCATCGTTCCAGGCGATGCAGCGCTCGGCCTGCGGCTGGTAGTAGGCGGTGGTCTTGTAGAGGAAATCGGCGCTGTCGCTGAGCACCAGGAAACCATGCGCGAGGCCGGGCGGAATCCAGAGCTGGCGCTGGTTGTCCTCGGACAGCTCCTCGCCCACCCACCGGCCGAAGGTGGGGGAACCCTGGCGGATATCGACGGCCACATCCCAGACGCTGCCGCGCACCACGCGCACCAGCTTGCCCTGGGCGTGCGGCGGCAGCTGGTAGTGCAGGCCGCGCAGCACGCCGCGGCTGGAGCGGCTGTGGTTGTCCTGCACGAACTGGTGGCGGGTGCCGGTGGCTTCGTCGAAGGCCTGCTGGTTGAAGCTCTCGTAGAAGAAGCCGCGTGCGTCGCCGAAGACCCTGGGGGCGATCAAGAGGACGTCGGGGATGGCGGTGGGGGTGATGTGCATGGGTTGGGCGGGAGCTTGCTGGAGGCTGTGGGAGCGGCTTCAGCCGCGAATACCCAGTGAATACAGCCCGCGCAAATACTGCCCGTAAGCGTTTTTCAGCAGCGGCTGGGCCAATTTTTCCAGCTGCGCGGAATCGATCCAGCGCTGGCGCCAGGCGATTTCCTCGGGGCAGGCGACTTTCAGGCCCTGGCGCCGCTCGATGGTGGCGATGAACTGGCTGGCGTCGAGCAGGCTTTCGTGGGTGCCGGTATCGAGCCAGGCGTAGCCGCGGCCCATGAGCTGCACGGTGAGCTGGCGCTGATTCAGGTACAGGCGGTTCAGGTCGGTGATTTCCAGCTCGCCGCGCGCCGAGGGCTTGAGGGATTTGGCCAGATCGACCACCTGCCCGTCGTAGAAGTACAGGCCGGTGACGGCGTAGTTGGATTTGGGCGCCTTGGGCTTCTCCTCGATGGAGAGCACGCGGCCGGTGCCGTCGAACTCGGCGACGCCGTAGCGCTCCGGGTCCAGCACGTGGTAGGCAAAGACGGTGGCGCCTTGCGCCTGGCCGTCTGCGCGCGCCAGCAGCGGCTGCAGGTCGTGGCCGTGGAAGATGTTGTCGCCCAGCACCAGCGTGCTCGGCGCGCCCGCAAGAAAGCGCTCGCCGATCAGAAAGGCCTGCGCCAGCCCATCGGGGCTGGGCTGCACCGCGTACTGCAGATGCAGGCCCCACTGGCTGCCGTCGCCCAGCAGCTGCTCGAAGCGCGGCGTGTCCTGCGGCGTGCTGATGACGAGGATGTCGCGGATGCCCGCCAGCATCAGCGTGCTGAGCGGGTAGTAGATCATGGGCTTGTCGTACACCGGCAGCAATTGCTTGCTGATGGCCAGCGTGGCCGGGTGCAGGCGGGTGCCGGAGCCACCGGCGAGGATGATGCCTTTGCGTGGAGTCATGGAGGTTCTCAGGGTTCAGGCCGCGGGCAGCGGAAAAGCGGTATCGGGGAAGGCGCGCAAGACCTTGTTGTCCATCGTCATCAGGGGCGCGTTCAGTTGCTGTGCCAGGGCGACGAATTCACAATCGTAGGCGGAGCAGTCGCTCTGCCGCACCAGACGCAGCACCGCATCGGACGGCACTTCGTATTCTGCGCCGCGCATCAGCGCCTGCGCCTCATCCTGGATGGCGATGGCCTGCTCCAGCGTCAGCATGCGCCGGCGCAGGCAGCCCGCGAGCACGTTGCGCAGCTCACTGCGCCAGAGCCAGGGTGCGGCCCATTCGGACTGCTGTTGCAGTAGCGTTTCAGCAGCCGCCGTATGTTCGCCCGGCAGGTACAGATAGGCGAGCACGTTGGTATCGACAACGATCACGCACGGCCTTCGCGCTTGAAGGCATCAAGGTCTTGCGCGCTGAACCGGTGCGCAAGACCTTGGCGCAGGGCACGGGCACGCGCAAGCCGCTCCGTCGGCTGCACGGCGGCAGGCAGCAGCATGGCCTCCAGGCACACGATGGCCTCGCTGTTGAGGCTGCGGCGGTTGGTTTTGGCCGCGAGTTTGAGCCGCTCGTAGACCGGCTCGGGGATGTTTTTGAGTGTCAAGGTGGTGGACATGGCGGCAACTCCACAACGGAACCATTTTGGTTGCATTGTACCAACCGCAGCCAAGGCACGCGCCTTACAGAATCTCTGCCAGCATGCGCGCCACGCCCTGCTGCCACGGCGGCAGCGTCAGGCCGAAGGTGGTTTGCAGCTTGCGGCAATCCAGGCGCGAGTTGTGCGGGCGCCGGGCCGGTGTGGGGAAGCTGCTGGTGGGAACGGGCGCCATCTCGGTTGCTTTGATTTGAATAGCTGGTTGCGCTTGCCTGGCTTGCGTTATCACGTATTTTGCATAGGCATGCCAGTTGGTCTCGCCCGCCGCCACGCAGTGGTACAGGCCGCCATCCTGCGGATGCTGGCGCAGATGGCGGATGGCGTGCGCCGTCACGTCGGCCAGCAGGTCGGCGCCGGTGGGTGCGCCCCATTGGTCGTCAATCACCGTCAGCTTCTCGCGCTCCTGCGCCAGGCGCAGCATGGTCCTGGCAAAGTTGCCGCCGCGCGTGGCGTAGACCCAGCTGGTGCGCAAAATCAAATGCTGGCAGCCCGACTGCTGGATGAGTTGCTCGCCCTCCAGCTTGGTGGCGCCATAGACCGACAGCGGGCCAGTGGCGGCGTCTTCCGCGCGCGGCGCATCGCCGCTGCCGTCAAACACGTAGTCGGTGCTGTAGTGCACCAGCAGCGCGCCGATGGCCTTGGCCTCCTGGGCGACACGCCCGGGCGTGGTGGCGTTGAGCAGGCGGGCGAAGTCGGGCTCACTCTCTGCTTTGTCCACTGCCGTGTGGGCGGCGGCGTTGACGATGACATCCGGTTGGATAGCGCGCACCGCAGCAACGACGCCTTCCGGCTGGGAAAAATCACCGCAATGGTCGCTACTGTCAAAATCCAGCGCCGTGACCTGTCCGAGCACGGACAGGCTGCGTTGCAGCTCCCAGCCGACCTGGCCGCTTTTGCCCAATAAAAGAATGTTCATTTTTGTAAGGAGTGAGGGGTGAGGAGTGAGGGGGTTAGTGGCTGGTTTTGTTTTTGAGCGACACGATCAGGCCGCCAAGCAGGGCAAAAACCCGCTCCAGCTGCGCCAACAAATCCTCCGATTCCTCAATGAGCCCCAGCTGGTTGGCGATGATGATTTGTGTTTCCAGCTCACTCAACGAACCTCTGGCAATCGACAAAAATTGCAAAAACTCTCTTACGCCGAATCGTGCCGCACCCTCGGCAATATTGCTGGGCACCGACACCGCGGCACGGCGCATTTGGCTGGTGAGGCCATAAAGCTCATCGCGCGGGAAATGCGCAGTGGCCTCATAGACTGTTTTTACCAACCGAATAGCCTCCTGCCAAACCAACAAATCATGGTGTTTCCTGCTCACCCCTCACCCCTCACCCCTCACGCTCATACTGCATAGCCACCCATTCGCGGTAGGCACCAGACTGCACCGTCGCCACCCACTCGGGGTGGTCCAGGTACCACTGCACGGTCTTGCGGATGCCGGTGGCGAAGGTCTCGGCCGGGCGCCAGGCAAGTTCGCGCTCCAGCTTGCGCGCGTCGATGGCGTAGCGCCGGTCGTGGCCGGGGCGGTCGGTGACGTAGGTGATCTGTGCGGCATAAGGCTGACCATCGCCGCGCGGGCGCAGTTCGTCGAGCAGCGCGCAGACGAGCTTCACGATCTCGATGTTGGGCATCTCGTTCCAGCCGCCGACGTTGTAGGTCTCGCCCAGCCGGCCGGCGTCGAGCACGCGGCGGATGGCGCTGCAATGGTCGCGCACATAGAGCCAGTCGCGCACCTGCATGCCGTCGCCGTAAATCGGCAGCGGCTTGCCGGCCAGGGCGTTGACGATGACCAGGGGAATCAGTTTTTCAGGGAAGTGCAGCGGGCCGTAGTTGTTGCTGCAGTTGGTGGTGAGCACCGGCAGGCCGTAGGTGTGGTGCCAGGCGCGCACCAGGTGGTCGCTGGCGGCCTTGCTGGCGGAATACGGGCTGTTGGGCTCGACCTTGTTGTTCTCGGTAAAGGCCGGGTCGGTGGGCGAGAGCGTGCCGTAGACCTCGTCGGTGCTGACGTGCAGGAAGCGGAATGCTTGCTTCTCAATAGCAGGCAGCGCGCTCCAGTAGTGCCTTGCGGCCTCCAACAGCCTGAACGTGCCGACGACGTTGGTCTGGATGAAGTCCTCGGGGCCGTGGATGGAGCGATCGACATGGCTCTCGGCAGCGAAGTTGACGATGGCGCGGGGCTGGTGCTCGGCCAGCAGCTTGTCCAGCAACGCCCGGTCGCCGATGTCGCCCTGCACGAAATGGTGGCGCGCATCGCCCTGCAGGCTTTGCAGGTTGTGCAGGTTGCCGGCGTAGGTGAGCTTGTCGAGGTTGAGAACAGGCTCGTCGCTGTTGCCAAGCCAGTCGAGAACGAAGTTGGCGCCGATGAAGCCGGCGCCGCCGGTGACAAGAATCATGGGAATTCAAAGGCGGTGGGAGATGCGCCGATTATCCCGCCTCACGCCTCACGCCTCACCCAGACGCCGCGCAGCAATCTCCAGCAGGCCGTCGAAGATCAGGTTTTCCACCAGCTCAAAGGGGCGTGTCATGCTGGGCATCATCTTCCAGCCGGCGCCGCCGGTCATGATGCAGGCCGGCGCCAGCCCGGTGTGCTCGCGCAGATGCTGCCAGGTGCGCTCCACCGCGCCGGCAATCGCATAGGTGCCGCCGCTGGTCAGCGCATCGCTGGTGTTGGTGGGGAACGGCCGCACTTCGCCGGTGGGCACGCTCAGGCCGGCGGTGCCGGCCTCCAGCGCGCGCAGCATGATGCCGTGGCCCGGCAGGATCAGGCCGCCGAGAAAGCGCCCCTCGGTATCGATGGCCTCCACCGTCACGGCCGTGCCCACCATCACCAGCACGATGGGCCGCGCCGCGCCCTGCGCCAGCACGTGGTGGCGCGCGCCTATCATGGCCACCCAGCGGTCGGCGCCCAGGCGCGCAGGATGGTCGTAGCTGTTGGCGACGCCCGCCTCCTCCGTGCCCGGCACCACCCATTGCGGCGAGACATCCCAGGCGTCCATCTGCTCCTGCACCAGGCGCTTGATGGCGTCTCCCGCGACGACGCAGCCCAGTACCCGCGTGGGCGCGGCCAGCGCGGCCCAGGCGCCATCGGCGAGGCGGTCGATGTGGTCGAGAAACTCCACGCCATGCGCCAGCATCTGCGCGCCGGCGCGCGGCGCATCGAACAAAGCCCACTTCAGGCGCGTATTACCGACGTCGATGGCTAGCAAGCTCATGGGGCGGATTATGTAGAAAAATCGGTTCAACCCGGGCAGTCTGCTCAGGATTGTCAAGGATCGTGTCTTTGACGGGCGCGCCGCCGTTCAGGACTCCGGCGCCGCTATAGTGGACTCTTTGCAACCAGAGGAGGTAGGCACCATGGGATTGTTCAGTTTCATCAAGGAAGCCGGAGAAAAGCTGTTCGGCACGGCGCACGCCGCCGAGGCCGCCGCTCCCTCGCAGGCCGATCTGAATGCCAAGGCCGGCCAGGCGATCGAGGCCTACATCGCCACGCAGAACCTGGGCGTGAGCGACGTGAAGGTGGCGTTTGCCGGCCCCGAGGGCACGGTGACGGTGACGGGCACGGCGCCCACGCAGACCGCGAAGGAGAAGGTGACGCTGTGCTGCGGCAACGTCTCCAGCGTGACCAGCGTGGACAACCAGATGGCGGTGACCAACCCCGAGCCCGAAGCGCAGTACCACGACGTGGTGCGCGGCGATACGCTGAGCGCGATCGCCAAGAAGTTCTATGGCGACGCGAACAAGTACCCGGTGATTTTCGAGGCCAACAAGCCCATGCTCACGCACCCGGACAAGATCTACCCGGGGCAGAAGCTGCGCATTCCGGCGCTGGCCAAGTAAAGAGCTTCCTGGTGGGGAAAACTGCCGGTGCTTCTGGGGACCGGCAGTTTTTTTATGTCCAGTCGGGCGCGATCGCGCTGCGCAACTCGCGGCGCAGCGCCTGGCAGTCGGGAACCACGCCCCGCACGATGGCCCAGAAGCGCGGGCCGTGGTTCATCTCGCGCAGGTGGGCGAGTTCGTGCACCACCACGTAGTCGATCACCTCGGGGCGCCAGTGCATCAGGCGCCAGTTCAGGCGGATGGCGCCGCTGCTTGATGCGCTGCCCCAGCGCTTGGCGGCGCTGGTCAGCATCAGCCGCGCGGGCGCGACGCCCATGGCGGGCGCGAAGTGGGCGACACGGGCGGCGAAATGCGCGCGCGCCTGGTGCTGGAACCAGGCCTGCACGCGCGAGCGGATCAGCGCGGCATCGGCGTCAGAACCAAGACCGATGTGCAATTCGCCGCCGCGCAGCTCGGGCGCGCGCCAGCGCGCGCCAGTGCGCAGGACCAACGCGGCGCCGAGCCAGGGGAGGTGCCCGCCATCCGCCCAGAGGATGCGGGCGGCGCTCTCGCGTGCTTCGCGCAGCTGCCTGTCGTGCAGCTTGCGGGTGATCCAACCGGATTTTTCCTGCAGCGCGGATTCAATCGTCGCCAGCGTGGCCCAGGCGGGCGCACGCACCGTGAGGCCGCTGGCGCCCACGATGAAGCCAATGCTGCGCCTGCGCGCACGCTGCAATTCGTAGGGGACGACGCTGCCCGCAAGCAGCAGCTGGCGCTGGCTCACGTCACTGGTAAGCGTCGGGATCGAGGCGCCGCATCTCGGCCTCGATCCACGCCTGCACCTCGTGCATGAGTTCGTCGGCCTTGCGGCCAGTGCTGGCAATCGGCGCGCCGATGGAAACCTCCACCACGCCCGGCCGCTTGATGAAGCCGCTCTTGGGCCACACGCGCCCCGAGGTGACGGCCACCGGCACCACGGGCACGCCGGCCGCGATCGCCAGGCGCGCGCCGCTCACCATGTATTTGCCGACGCTGCCGCGCGGCGTGCGCGTGCCCTCGGGGAACATCACCACCCAGATGCCTTCGGAGAGCAGCCGCCGGCCCTGCTTGATGACGCGCACGAAGGCGCGCGTGGGATGGCCGCGGTCGATGTGGATCATGTCCATGCAGGCCATGGACCAGCCGAAGAACGGGATGTGCAGCAGTTCCCGCTTGAACACATAGGCCACGCGCCGCGGCAGGATGGCGGGCATCATGAAGGTCTCATAGGCCGACTGGTGCTTGACCAGCAGCACCACGCCCTGGGCCGGGTCGGTGGGCAGGTTTTCCAGGCCGGTGACGTGGCGCTTGATGCCCAGCAAGGGGCGCGCGACGTCGGCGGCGAGCGCCAGCCAGGCACGCGCCGGGATGTAGCTGCCTTGCGGGCCGCCACCGAAGGCACGCGCCAGCAGCACGGCGAGCGTGTAGGGGATCACCGTGATGACGAGCACCAGCATGTAGAGGATGGAGCGGATCAGGGCCATGGATTGCTCAGGGGATGTGGTGAAGACTGAAAGCCCCCACCCCGCCCATCTGGGAGTAAAGAGTGCGCATGGGAATTGTGGTTTTAGGCTCCTTCTCCCTCTGGGGGAAGGCAGGGATGGGGGCACGGGGCGCATCCGTGGGCGCTGCGCTTGTTCCGTCGCCGCACGCCCCCACCCCTGCCCTCCCCCAGAGGGGGAGGAAGTCATATCGGTAAGGGGAGAGGTGCTTGCGCGACAAAGCCATCAAGCAGCCAGCCGCGAAAGATCGGCCACGCGGTTCATGGCGTCGTGCAGGGTCTTGAGCAGGCCCAGGCGGTTCAGACGCAAGTCCGCCTCTTCGGCATTGACCATCACATGCTCGAAGAAGGCATCGACGGGCGCGCGCAGGGCGGCCAGGGTCGTGAGGCTGGCGGTGTAGTCGCCCTGGCCATACTGCGCATCGGCTTTTGGCGCGATGGCTTTGAGCGCCGCATGCAGGTCTTTTTCCGCCGCCTCGCGCAGCAGTTCCGGGTTGACGTGGGCGTCCACATCGCCCGCTTTCTTCAGGATGTTGGTCACGCGCTTGTTGGCCGCGGCCAGCGCCGGGGCTTCGGGCAGGCGGGCGAAGGCGCGCACCGCTTCAAGCTGCGGCGCCACCTGGGCCAGCCGTTGCGGATGCAGGGCGAGCACCGCATCCACCTCCTGCGCGCTGTAGCCCTGCTCGCGCAGGGAACCGGCCAGGCGCTCGTAGATGAAGGCGGAGAGTTCTGCCGTTGGATCGGTGATTTTGAACCCAAACGCAGGCAGGGCATGCGCAAGCAGCTCTCGTAATGAGAGTGGCAGATTCTTTTCCACCAGCATGCGGATCACGCCCAGCGCATGGCGGCGCAGCGCGAATGGGTCGCGGTCGCCCGTGGGCGGGTTGCCGGTGCCGAACATGCCCACCAGGGTTTCGAGCTTGTCGGCCAGCGCCACCACTACACCCACGGTCTCGCGCGGCAGGCTGTCGCCGGCGAAGCGCGGTTTGTAGTGGTCTTCGATGGCGTGCGCCACTTCGCCGGGCAGGCCGTCGTTGATGGCGTAGTAGGCACCCATGGTGCCCTGCAGCTCGGGGAATTCACCCACCATGTCGGTCACCAGGTCGGTCTTGGCCAGCAGCGCGGCGTTGTCTATGCAGGTGAGCAGCCAGTCTTCGGCGAGCTCGCCTTCCGCCGTCTGCAGCAGCGCGTTGGCGTGCGTGAGGTGCGCAAAAAGCTGGCTGCCGATGGCCTTGGCGATGGCGCGCACGCGCTGCACACGCTCGCCCTGGGTGCCGAGCTGGTGGTGATAGACCACCTTGGCGAGTTGCGGCACGCGGCTGACCAGCGTCTTCTTGCGGTCCTGGTCGAAGAAGAACTTGGCATCCGCGAGGCGCGGGCGCACCACGCGCTCGTTGCCTTCGATGACGGCACTGGGGTCGTCGGGATGAATGTTGCTCACGACGAGGAAACGGTTGGTGAGCTTGCCTTGTGCATCGAGCAGCGGGAAGTACTTCTGGTTGGCCTTCATCGTGAGGATCAGGCATTCCTGCGGCACCGCGAGGTATTCGGCATCGAACTGGCAGGTGAGCACGTTGGGGCGTTCCACCAGCGCGGTCACTTCGTCGAGCAGCGCTTCGTCTTCGATCGCATGCGCGCCGCCGCCCACAGCCTGCGCGGCAGCGGCGAGCTGGCGTGCGATCTCGGCCCGGCGCTCGCCAAAGCTGGCGATCACCGCGCCCTCATCCTGCAGTTGCCGGGCGTAGCTGTCGGCGTTCTTGATTTCAATGGGGTCGTGCGCCGCCTCGAACCGATGGCCGTGCGTGCTGCGCCCTGCCGTGAGGCCCAGCGCCTGAACCGGCAGCACCGCATCGCCATGCAGCGCAACAAGGCCGTGGGCCGGGCGCACGAAGTGCACGCTGCTCCAGCCGTCCGCAAGCTGGTAGCGCATGACCTTGGGAATGGGCAGCTTGGCGATGGCCTCTGAGAGCGCCTTCTGCACGCCCACCGCCAGCGCCACGCCCGCCACCGTGCTGTGCAGGTAAAGCACCTGCGCCTTGCCGTCATCGACGCGTTCGAGTTGCGGCACGGCAGCGGCATCCGCCCCGAGCGCGGCGAGCTTCTTGAGCAGCGCGGGCGTGGGCTGGCCATCCGCCGCAAGCCCGACCGACGCGGGCATGAGCTTGTGCGACACCGCCTTGTCCTCGGCCTGCGCGCGCACCGCACTCACCTGCACCGCCAGGCGCCGGGGTGTGGCAAAGGCCGTGGCCTGCGAACCTGCTTCGGTCAGGCCCTGCGCCGCCAGTTGCTGAAAGAACACGTCGGCAAACGCATTCCCCAGATGGCGCAACGCCTTGGGCGGCAATTCTTCAACAAACAGCTCAACAAGCAAATGGGCGGTGGTCATATCACATTCGATAGCTGCTCGCGCTTGATGGATAAGCGCTGAAGCCGTATTTCGTTCAAATTTTCAAGCAGAGTCTGCCTGCGCTCAGGCGGCCTTCTTCTGCTGCTTTTCTGCGGCCTTTTCCAGATCGGCCAGCACTTCCTCGGCATGCGCTTTCGGTGCCATCGGGAAGCCCAGACGTGCACGGCTGTCCAGATAGCTCTTGGCCACGGCGCGCGCCAGGTTGCGGATGCGCGCGATGTAAGCGGCGCGCTCGGTCACGCTGATCGCGCCGCGCGCGTCGAGCAGATTGAAGGTGTGCGCGGCCTTGAGCACCTGCTCGTAGGCGGGCAGCGCGAGCTGCTCGGCCACCAGGTGCTGCGCCTGCTTTTCATGCGCACCAAAGGCGGTGAAGAGAAAGTCAGCGTCCGAATGCTCGAAGTTGTAGGTGGATTGCTCCACCTCGTTCTGGTGGTAGACGTCGCCGTAGGTCAGGCCCTCGGTCCAGACCAGGTCGTAGACGTTGTCCACGCCCTGCAGGTACATCGCCAGGCGCTCCAGCCCGTAGGTGATCTCGCCGGTGGCGGGGCGGCATTCGATGCCACCGACCTGCTGGAAGTAGGTGAACTGCGTCACTTCCATGCCGTTGAGCCAGACCTCCCAGCCCAGGCCCCAGGCGCCGAGCGTGGGGTTTTCCCAGTCGTCCTCGACGAAGCGGATGTCGTTCTTCTTGAGGTCAAAACCCAGCGCCGTGAGGCTGCCCAGATACAGATCAAGGATATTGGCCGGGGCGGGCTTCAGAACCACCTGGTACTGGTAGTAGTGCTGCAGGCGGTTGGGGTTGTCGCCATAGCGGCCATCCTTGGGGCGGCGGCTGGGCTGCACATAGGCGGCCTTCCAGGGCTCGGGGCCGAGCGCTCTCAGAAAAGTAGCTGTGTGCGATGTGCCGGCGCCGACTTCCATGTCGTAGGGCTGCAGGAGCGCGCAGCCTTGCGCGGCCCAGTAGGTCTGGAGCTGGAGGATGATGTTTTGGAAGGTCTGCATGCGAAAGGCGCTTGTATCGTGTGGCTTTGGCGCACACGTGAATCAACGATTTTAGGCGGTAGGGGTTTCTGTTGAGGTTCAGCGTCTGATTACGGAGTGGGGGCCGGGTCTCGCCCCGGCGGGCGACTCACTTTCTTTTGCTTCGCCAAAAGAAAGTAAGCAAAGAAAAGGCGACCCCACGCCTGCGACCCCCGCGCTTCGCTTCGGGGCAACCTGCGTCGCGAGGCTTGCGGGGTGCGCCGCATAACTCGCTTTACGCTTGCGCGCTCCGCTCGGACAAATGCGGCGAGCATGTTCACGAAGCGTCTGCATCCTTCGGTGCAGCCGCCACCCCGCAAGCCTCGCGCCGCAGGCGCAGCCGAAGGGGGTGGGGGCGGATACGGGTACGGGTACGGGTACGGGTACGGGTACGGGAAAAGTGCCAGCACAGGCGCACCGTTTCGTTTTCAGCGCGATGCTCGCACAGGTCTCTTCGGGGTCCCCTCTGCCCGTGCCGAGAAGCGCAGTGACTGCAGTGGGCTTGGGCAGTGGAACATGCCCAAGCATCGTCATCTGACTTGCTGCGGCTGTCTGAGCGGAGCGCTTGCGCGAAGCGAGTTCCGCAGCACCACTGCAGGCGCGAGCATCGCAGGCTGCCCGAAGCGCAGCGAAGGGACACGGGCAGCGGGGTCGCCTTTCTTTTGGGTACTTTTCTTTGGCGAAGCAAAGAAAAGTACCTCGCCCGCCGGGGCGAAATCCCGGCCGACGGTGCTTGCAAGCAACAAAAGCCGGGCAATGCACAAGCCGCAAGCCCCTCACCCCAACCCTCTCCCCAAAGGGGCGAGGGAGCAAAGCCCCCACCCATCCTCCCCCGGCGGGGGAGGGGAAAAGTCAGATATGCAGCGCGTGCCCCAGCGCCCTGAGCGCCGCCTCCTGCACCGCCTCGCCCAGCGTCGGATGCGCGTGAATCGTCCCCGCCACATCCTCCAGCCGCGCCCCCATCTCTATCGACTGCCCGAACGCCGCCGAGAGTTCGGAAACGCTGTGCCCCACCGCATGCCAGCCGATGATGACGTGGTCACTCTTACGCGCCAGCACCCGCACGAAGCCGCCCTCCGCCCCCAGCGTCATCGCGCGGCCATTGGCGGCGAACGGAAAGCTCGCCTCGATGGACTCGATGCCTGCGGCCTTGGCCTCTGCCGTCGTCATGCCGCAGACCACGACCTCGGGGTCGGTGAAGCACACCGCCGGGATCGCCATGGGCTCGAAGCGCCGCGGCTTGCCCGCGATCTGCTCGGCCACGCATTCGCCCTGCGCCATCGCGCGGTGGGCGAGCACCGGCTCGCCGGTCACGTCGCCGATCGCCCAGACATTGCGCATGGAGGTGGCGCAATGCGCATCGGTGGCGATGGCCCGCCCGTTCATCGTGAGCTGCAGGCCCTCGATGCCAAAGCCCGTGGCGCGCGGGCGGCGGCCGACGGCGACGAGCACCTTGTCGGCCGGCAGCGCGAATTCGTCGGCCCGGGCATTGCGCACGTGCACGCCGTTCTTCGCGTCGTAGCCCGCCACGCTGCAGCCCAGGTGCAGCACCACGCCGGCTTTCTTCAGGCTGTCGAGCACGGGCTTGGTCAGCGCCTCGTCGTAGCGCGGCAGGATGTCGGGCGCGGCCTCGACCACCGTCACCTCGGTGCCCAGCTTGCGGTAGGCGAAGCTCAGCTCCAGGCCGATGTAGCCCGCGCCCACGACCACCAGGCGCCGGGGCAGCTCGGCGGGCGAGAGTGCGTCGGTCGAGGACCAGATCGCCCCGCCGAAGGGCATGCTGGGCAGTGCCACAGGCTCTGAGCCGGTGGCGATCAACAGGTGCTCGCAGCGCACGCGTACCGTTTCATCACCCACTTGCACGACGGCGGTTTTGCCGTCTTCCACCGTCGCCCAGCCTTGCAGCACCTGCACGCCCGCCTTGCGCAGCAGCACGCCCACGCCGCTGGTCAGGCGCTTGACGATGCCGTCCTTCCAGCGCACGGTCTGCGCCAGGTCAAGCGTCGGCTCCTTCACGCGGATGCCCATGGGCGAATGGCCCGCCGCCTGCAGGCGCGCCTGCTCGAAATCGTGCGCCGCGTGGATCAGCGCCTTGGACGGAATGCAGCCGATGTTCAGGCAGGTGCCGCCCAGGCCCGCGCCCTCGGCCAGCACCGTGGGCACACCCAGTTGCCCGGCACGGATGGCCGCGACGTAGCCGCCGGGGCCGCCGCCGATCACCAGCAGTTGGGTAGAAATTTCTTTCATGTTCTTGCCTCCCGCGGTCATTCAATGAAAAGCAGCGCCGGGGCTTCCAGCAGGCTGCGCACGGCCTGGATGAAGCGCGCCGCATCCATGCCATCGACCACGCGGTGGTCAAACGAGGAAGACAGGTTCATGAGCTGGCGCGCCACGACCTGGCCTTCGCGGAACATGGGCCGCTCGATGATGCGGTTCACGCCCACGATCGCCACCTCGGGGTGGTTGATCACCGGTGTGCTGACGATGCCGCCCAGCGGCCCCAAGCTGGTAAGCGTGATGGTCGAGCCCGAAAGCTCCTCGCGCGGCGCCTTGCCCGTGCGCGCCCCCTCGGCCACGCGCGCCACGCCGGCGGCGCATTGCCACAGATCAAGCGCCTCGGCATGGCGCAGCACCGGCACCATCAGGCCGCCCTCGGTCTGCGTGGCGATGCCCAGGTGCACGGGCTCGTAGCGCGTGACCACGCCCGCGTCGTCGTCAAAGCGCGCGTTGATCTGCGGAAAATCGCGCAGCGCCACCACCATCGCACGGATCAGGAAGGGCAGCAGCGTGAGCTTGCCGCGCGTGCTGCCGTGCAGCTGGTTGAGCCTGGCACGCAGGGCTTCGAGCTCGGTGACGTCCACCTCTTCCACATAGCTGAAATGCGGAATGCGGCGCTTGGCCTCCTGCATCTTCTGCGCGATCTTGCGGCGCAGGCCGATGACCGGTATGGCCGCTTCGCCATTGCGCTCCACGTAAATCGAGCCGCCCGCAGCGGGCGCGCCGCCGCGCGCTGCCCAGGCATCGAGGTCTTCGTGCAGGATGCGCCCGGCCGGGCCGCTGCCTGGCACCAGGCGCAGCTCTATGCCCATCTCCAGCGCACGCTGGCGCACCGAGGGCGCCGCCAGCGGGCGCTCACCCTCTTTGCGCACGGCGTGTTGGGCTACTGGTTTTGCCACGGGGGCTGCCTTGGATGCGGCCACGCTCACCGGCTTTACTCCCTCCCCTTCCGGGGGAGGGTTGGGGTGGGGGCTATTCGCATGAGCCACTTGCCCCGCACGCGCGCCCCCATCCCTGCCTTCCCCCAGAGGGGGAAGGGGTGGGGAGTCTTTCAGATTGCCCTCGCCCTCCACCTCCAGGCGCACCAGCTCGGCGCCCACGGGCAGCACGTCGCCCACCTTGCCACCGAAGGCGAGCACCTTGCCATGCACATGGCAGGGCACTTCCACCGTGGCCTTGTCGGTCATGATGTCGGCGATGACCTGGTCTTCGGCCACCGTATCGCCCACCTGCACGTGCCAGGCGGCGATTTCCACTTCGGCGATGCCCTCTCCGATGTCGGGCACGCGGATGATGTAGATACCCATGGCTCAGCCCTCCATCACTTGCTTGAGGGCGGCGCCCACCCGCGCCGGCCCCGGGAAGTAGGCCCATTCCTGGGCATGCGGATAGGGCGTGTCCCAGCCCGCCACGCGCGCTATCGGCGCCTCCAGGTGGTAGAAGCAATGCTCCTGCACCAGCGCGGTGAGCTCGGCACCGAAGCCTGCGGTGCGCGTGGCCTCGTGCACCACCACGCAGCGCCCGGTCTTCTTCACCGAGGTGACGATGGTTTCCAGATCCAGCGGCCAGATGGAGCGCAGGTCGATGATCTCGGCATCGATGCCGGTCTCGATCGCCGCGCGCGCGCTCACCCAGACCATGGTGCCGTAGGTCAGCACGGTCACGGCGGCGCCGGGGCGGAAGATGGCTGCGCTATCGAGCGGCACCTTGTAGTAGCCCTCGGGCACCTTGCCCAGATCGTGTTTGGACCAGGGCACCACGGGCTGGTCGTGCCGGCCGTCGAACGGGCCGTTGTACAGGCGCTTGGGTTCGAGAAACACCACCGGGTCTTCGCACTCAATCGAAGCGATCAAGAGGCCCTTGGCGTCGTAGGGGTTGCTCGGCATCACGGTGCGGATGCCGCAGATGTGGGCGAACACCGCCTCGGGGCTCTGGCTGTGCGTCTGCCCGCCGTAGATGCCGCCGCCGCAGGGCATGCGGATCACCATGGGCGCGGAAAAATCGCCGGCCGAGCGAAAGCGCAGCCGCGCCAGCTCGGAGACGATCTGGTCCATGGCCGGATAGAAATAGTCGGCGAACTGGATCTCGACCACGGGCTTGAGGCCGTAGGCCGCCATGCCCAGGCCGGTGGCCACGATGCCGGATTCGGAAATCGGCGCATCAAAGCAGCGCGTCTTGCCGTACCTGGCCTGCAGGCCCTCGGTCACGCGGAACACGCCGCCGAAGTAGCCGACGTCCTCGCCGTAGACCACCACGTCGTCATCGCGGCCCATCATCACGTCCAGGCCCGATCGCAGCGACTGCACCATGGTCATCGCCACTGTCTGTTGGCTTTGCGTTTGCTCTGTCATGGCTCAGACCCCCAGTTGCTGGCGCTGCCGGCGCAGGTGCTCCGGCATGTCCTTGAAGACATCTTCAAACATGGTCGCGGCACTGGGCACGCGGCCATCGAGCAGGGTGCCGTAGCTCTCGGCCTCCTTCTGCGCGGCGATGATCTGCGCTTCGAGCTCCCTGGTCATCGCCTCGTGCTGCGCATCGCTCCACTCGCCGATGGCGATCAGGTGCTGTTTGAGCCGCGCGATCGGATCGCCCAGCGGAAAGCGCTGCCAGTCGTCGGCCGGCCGATATTTGGAAGGATCGTCCGACGTGGAATGCGCGCCGCCGCGGTAGGTGACCCATTCGATCAGCGTCGCGCCGTGGTTGCTGCGCGCGCGCTCGGCCGCCCACTGCGAGGCCGCGTACACCGCAAGGAAGTCATTGCCATCGACCCGCAGCGACGCCAGCCCCACGCCCACGCCGCGTTGCGCGAACGTGGTGCCCTCGCCGCCGGCGATCGCCTGGAAGGTGGAAATCGCCCACTGGTTGTTCACCACATTGATGATGACCGGCGCGCGGTACACATGCGCGAAGGTCAGCGCGGTGTGAAAGTCCGCCTCCGCCGTCGAGCCATCGCCGATCCAGGCCGAGGCGATTTTGGTATCGCCCTTGATGGCCGACGCCATGGCCCAGCCGACCGCCTGCGGCACCTGCGTGGCCAGGTTGCCCGAGGTGGAAAAGTAGCCCGCGCGCTTGTACGAATAGAGCACCGGCAGCTGGCGCCCCTTGAGCGGATCGCGCGCATTGCTCATGAGCTGGCAGATGATCTCCACCAGCGAGATGTCGTCGCGGCACAGCACCAGACCCTGCTGGCGGTAGGTCGGGAAGTTCATGTCGCCTTCCCGCAGCGCCGCCGCATGGGCGATGGCGATCGCCTCCTCGCCCAGGCACTGCATGTAGAACGACAGCTTTTTCTGGCGCTGCGCGATCAGCATGCGGGCGTCGAACAGCCGCGTCTTGACCATGGCGCGCAGGCCGCGGCGCAATCGATCGGGATGCAACGCAGGGGCCCAGGGGCCTTGCGCCTTGCCGTCATCGTCCAGCACGCGCACCAGACTCTTGGCCATGGGGGCCGTCGCCGATGCGGGCACGTCCGGCGACGGCCGGGGAACCTCGCCCGCCCTGGAGAGCAGAAGATAGGAAAAATCGGTCGTGCCGCCAGGCCGACCCGTGGGCTCAGGTATATGCAGCCTGAGGGCTTCAGGGGTAGTCATCCACAGTCTCCTTGCGCCGGATGGTGTCTGGCGCGGTTGGTGGCGGGCGGACGCACCAGATCGTGGTGCACCCGCCCTTGGACGCGATCGCGCCTGGGCCCATTCTAGGACGGTCAGCGCCGTTGTGAAGCGGATGTCCCCTGCGCATCTGGCGGTACGGCTCTGCCGCCCCAGGACGCAGTGCGTCGGCCTTGTCTTAAGATGACTGGCCCGGCACGCAACGACCGCGGCGCCCCTGCAATTCCCGATGAAAGGCGAACCGATGACCGAATCCTCCGACATTCCAGGCGTAACGGGTGAAATCGACCGCCTGGTGGGCGATCTGCGCAAGCTGCTGGCCAACCGGGAGCTGGACAGCATTCCCGAAATTCGCCAGCTGCGCGACCGCCTGGACGGCGGCGTGCAGACCATGCGCGACGCCGCTGCACGCGCCGCCCAGGACGCGTCCCAGCGCGCCAGGGATGCCGCCCGCGCGGCCGACAGCTACGCACACGACGACCCCTGGCGCGTGGCGGGCGCGGCGCTGGCCGTCGGCGCCCTCGTCGGCTTCCTGCTCGCGCGGCGCTGAGCCTGCCGCTGCACGCCATGGCGCGTCTGGATTTTTCGTCCCTGCTGCGCTGGAGCGGCGTCAGCGAACGCTGGCGCAGCGCCGTGGCGGAAGGCGCGCAAGCGGCCGAGGACCGCCTGGCGCTGGCGCGCATGGAATGGGAAGAGCACCGCCACCGGCTGTTCCAGCTCGCGCTGCTGCTGATCTTCTCCGGTGCGCTGGTGCTCGTGGCGCTGCTGCTGCTGTCCATCGCCGTCTTGGTGCAGTTCTGGGATACGCCGTATCGCATCACCGCCGCCTGGACGCTGGCGGCGGTCTGGTGCGCGGCCAGCGCGGTGGCCATCGCATGGCTGATGCGCCTGGCACGCGAAGCCCGCGGCCTGTTTGCGCTGACCCGCCGCGAGCTGGCCGAGGACTGGCGCCTGCTCCGGGGGCAGCTCTGATGCCGGCGCGCCCGCCTTCGCCCGGGCAGCAGCAACTGCTGGAGCGCATCGCGGCGCAGCGCGAGCGGCTGCGTGCTTACCGCAGCCGGCCGCGCGGCGTGATGGATGAGAAAGGCCCATTGCCGGAGCAGCTCTGGTCGTTCGCCCGCCGCCACCCTCTGGTGGTGGCGCTGGGCCTGGGCGCTGCCGTGCTGGCCGGACCCAGGCGCCTGGTGCGCGGGATCAGCGTGCTGCTGCCGCTGCTGCTGGAGCTGCGGCGCTGACGGCGTTGCCCGGCGCCCGCCCCCTCACAAGCCGAAGTCCGCGCCCGCGCCCAGCAGCGTCGCCACGCCCAGCGCCACAAAAACGGCGGCGGCAATGGAGTGCACCAGCTTCATCGGGATGCGTCCGGCCAGCTTGCCGCCAATGAACACCGCCGGCACGTCGGCCACCATCATCCCCAGCGTGGTGCCGATCACCACCACGAGCGGCGTGCCGTAATGCGCGGCCATGGCCACGGTGGCGATCTGCGTCTTGTCGCCCATCTCGGCAAGGAAGAAGGTGACCAGCGTGGCGCCAAAAACCCCCAGGTGCTGCGTGACCCTGGCCTCATCCTCGTCCATCGTGTCGGGGATCAGCGTCCAGATCGCCATGGCGATGAAGGACAGGCCCAGCACCCAGCGCAGCACATGGGGCTGCACCACCGCGGTGATCCAGGCCCCCAGCGCGCCGGCCAGGCCATGGTTGACCAAGGTGGCGGCGAGAATGCCCAGGATGATGGGCAGCGGCTTCTTGAAGCGCGCCGCGAGGATGAAGGCGAGCAGCTGCGTCTTGTCGCCGATTTCGGCCAGGGCGACGACGCCGGTGGAGACGAGGAGGGCTTCCATATGCAAAGTCCGGGCCGGATAAAAGACGATTGACCACCACGCCCGTCCAGCCGAACGGCAGGCATGGTGGCCAAAGGTCTTGCCAGGCATGGTTGCTGCCGACGCCATGGCCCAGGAGCGGACCAAGCGTGTTGACGTCGGCCTCTCGCGGCGCGAGAGCGGCTACTCCCCAATGACGGGCGAATTCTAGAGTAACGGCGAGCAGGCAGCGCGCCACCGGTCGACCGGGAAATCCACGGAAAACGTCGAACCTTGACCAACGATGCTCGCGACGTGCAGTTGCGCACCGTGGCGCTGCAGCACATGTTTGACGATGGCCAGGCCCAGGCCGGTACCACCGTTTTCGCGCGAGCGGCCAGGGTCGGCGCGATAGAAGCGCTCTGTCAGACGCGGCAGGTGTTCGGCGGCGATGCCGGGGCCGGTGTCCTGCACCACGAAGCGCGCACCGCCGCGCGCCAAAGGCTGCCACCGGACGCTGATGCGGCCGCCCGCAGGGGTATAGCGCACGGCATTGGTCACCAGATTGGACAGTGCGCTCTGCAGTTCGGAGGCACTGCCGGCCAGCTCACCGGCCGCCTGCAGCGCAGCGTCCGCCGGAAACTCCAGGGTCTGGGGCGCTGCGTTCTCCGGCCTCAGCGCCACCGACAGCGTGCGCGCCTCATCCGCCACATGCCGCAGCAGTCGCTGCACCGGCGTCCATTCGGCCCTGTCCGGCAACGGGCTGCCTTCCAGGCGCGAAAGCGTCAGCAGGTCCTGCACCAGGTACTGCATGCGCGCGGCCTGCCGTGCCATCAGGCCCAGGTAGCGCGCGCGTTCGTCCTGCGTCAGTTCGAGGGTCTGCAGGGTCTCCACGAAGCCGGCGAGCACGGTGAGCGGCGTGCGGATTTCATGCGAGACGTTGGCGACGAAATCGCGCCGCATCGCATCGGCCTGCTCGATGGCGGTGACGTCGCGCGCGAGCATCAGGCGCCGCCCCTCGCCATAGGGGTGCAGGCGCAGCGCCAGCCGCACCGGGTGCGTGGGCGTGCTGTCGCGCCCCGGCAGCAGCAGATCCTGCGTGAAGTCGCCCTGCGCGCAGTAGGCGGCAAAGGCCGGCTCGCGCAGCAAGTTGCCGATGGCCTGCTGCCGGTCTCGCTCGGCCTCCAGGCCGAAGTGCTGCGCCGCCTGCTGGTTGAACCATTCAATGTGCCCCTGCGCATCCAGCAGCACCACGCCGTTGGGCGATGCCTGCAGCGCGGCAAGGAAATCCTGCAACCGCGCCTCGCTGGCTGCCGCGCGCTGATTGTGCTGGCGCAGCAGGCGGCGCAGGCGCTGCGCCGCCTCGCCCCAGGCGCCGCGCAGCACCGGCGCCTGCGCCGGGTCGGCACCCTGGCGCAGCCAGCGGATGACGCGCCTGGCCTGCCAGGCGATCCGGGCTTGCCACGCCCCGACGGCCAGCAGCAGACCCAGCAGAACGAACCACGGCCACATCACGGGGACATTCGGATTATTGAAAGAAAAGCGGCTGAAACGCTTTCATGCAAAGCGCGGCATGCTATTTATTTTAATAGTTCACCCTGCGCCGTGAGCCGGTAGCCCACGCCGCGCACGGTTTCCAGCATCGGGCTGGCGGCACCCAGTGCCTCGCGCAGGCGCTTGACGTGCACATCCACCGTGCGCTCCTCGATGCAGACGTGGTCGCCCCAGAGTTTGTCGAGCAGCTGCGCGCGGCTGTGCACGCGTTCGGCGTGCTTCATCAGGTAGTGCAGCAGCTTGAATTCGGCCGGCCCCAGCTTGAGCGGCTCGCCGTGCCAGCTCGCGCGGCGGGTGCCCGCATCCAGTTCCAGCCCGCCCAGGACCACGCCATCGGCCACCTGCTCGGGCGCGCGCCGGCGCAAAACGGCACGGATGCGCGCAAGCAGCTCCTGGGGGGAAAAGGGCTTGGTGATGTAGTCGTCGGCGCCGGCGTCCAGCCCCGCCACCTTGTCGGGTTCGTCGCCACGCGCGGTCAGCATGAGGATGGGAACGGGTTTGGTACGCGGGTCGGCACGCCATTTGCGCGCCAGCTGCAGGCCGCTCTGGCCCGGCAGCATCCAGTCGAGCAGCACCACGTCGGGCAGCACGGCGTCCAGTTCGCGCTGGGCGGCCGCACCGTCCTCGGCCAGCACCGGCTCGAACCCGTTATGGCGCAGGTTGACGGCGATCAGTTCGGCAATTGCCGATTCGTCTTCAACGACCAGCACACGTGGCAAATGCTTCATCGCCGGGCCGCCCCCAGATGAAAAAACGGTCCTTCCGGGGGGCAGCGGACTGCGCGAAGCCAGGGAGTGTGGGGGCAGTGGTTCATCGCAGAGCGGTTTCAATATCCTGCAGCGCCGTGTGGCGTACGTCCTTGCCCTCGACCAGGTAGATGATGAGCTCGGCAATGTTCTTTGAATGGTCGCCGATGCGCTCGATCGCCTTGGCCAGGAACAGCAGATCCAGGCTGGCCGAGATGGTGCGCGCATCTTCCATCATGTAGGTGATGAGTTTGCGCACGAAGCCGTCAAACTCCTGGTCAATCAGATCATCCTCCCTCAAAATGGCCAGCGCCGCCTGGGTGTCGAGCCGGGCAAAGGCGTCCAGCGCCTTGCGCAGCAGGCCCGATGCCAGGTCGGCGGCCACGCGCAGTTCATTGCTGGGCAGCGAGCGCGCCGCGCCGCTTTCGATGATGGAACGCACCATGCGAGCCATGCGCGTGGCCTCGTCGCCCATGCGCTCCAGGTTGTTGGTCGCCTTGGAAAACGCCATCAGCAGGCGCAGATCGCGCGCCGTGGGCTGGCGCCGCGCGATGATGGTGGTCAGCTCGTGGTCGATCTCGACCTCCATCTGGTTGACGCGGTTTTCAATCGCCTCCACCTGCGCCGCCGCCTCCAGGCTGAACTGCGAGAGCGCGGCGATCGCCTGGCGGATCTGCGATTCCACATGCCCGCCCAGCTCCATCACACGGGCCGATACCTGGTTGAGTTCGCTGTCGAATTGGGTGGAAAGGTGTTTGTCGCTCATCCGAATCTCCCGGTGATGTAGTCCTCGGTCTCCTTGCGCTGCGGCTTGAAGAACATTGTCTGCGTGGCGCCAAACTCCACAAGATCGCCCAGGTACATGTACGCCGTGTAGTCGCTGCAGCGCGCCGCCTGCTGCATGTTGTGCGTGACGATGACCACCGTGTAGTCGTTCTTGAGCTCGGCAATCAATTCTTCGATTTTTGCCGTGGAGATGGGGTCCAGCGCCGAGCAGGGCTCATCGAGCAGCAGCACCTCGGGCTTGATGGCAATGCCGCGCGCAATGCACAGGCGCTGCTGCTGCCCGCCCGACAGGCCGCTGCCGCTCTGGTGCAGCTTGTCCTTGACCTCGGCCCACAGCGCGGCCTTGCGCAGCGCCCATTCCACGCGCTCGTCCATGTCGCTGGCGTTCAGGCTCTCGAACAGCTTCACGCCGAAGGCGATGTTGTCGTAGATCGACATGGGAAACGGCGTGGGCTTCTGGAACACCATGCCGACCTTGGCGCGGATCAGCGCCACGTCCTGGCGGCTGGTGAGCAAGTCGTCGCCATCGAGCAGGATTTGCCCCTGGGCGCGCTGCTCCGGGTAGAGCTCGAACATGCGGTTGAAGGTGCGCAGCAGCGTCGATTTGCCGCAGCCCGAGGGGCCGATGAAGGCCGTGACCTGGTTGGCCGGAATGTCGAGGTTGATGCCCTTCAAGGCGTGGAACTTGCCGTAGTAGAAGTTCAGGTCGCGCACGGCGAGCTTGGCAGGCATGGCGGGAGGGGATGATACGGTGGTCATGGTGTCATTTTTGGCGTGTCAGCACGCGCGCCAGGATGTTCAGGCCCAGCACCGCGGCGGTGATGAGGAAGACGGCGGCCCAGGCGAGCTGCTGCCAGTTCTCGTACGGGCTCATGGCAAATTTGAAGATGGTCACCGGCAGACTGGCCATGGGCTTGTCCAGGTCGCCGTTCCAGAACTGGTTGTTCAGCGACGTGAACAACAGCGGTGCCGTCTCGCCCGCAATGCGCGCCACGGCCAGCAGCGCGCCGGTGATGACCCCGGCGCGCGCGGCGCGCAGCGTCACCAGGGTGATGACCTTCCACTTGGGCGCTCCCAGGGCGTAGGCGGCTTCGCGCAGGCTGGCGGGCACCAGCAGCAGCATGTTTTCCGTCGTGCGGATCACCACCGGAATGACGATCAGCGCCAGCGCCAGAGCGCCCGCCCAGCCGGAGAAGCTCTTGAAACGCGCCACCACCACGGTGTAGACGAACAGGCCCAGCACGATGGAGGGCGCGGACAGCAGGATGTCGTTGACAAAGCGCGTGCTGGCCGCGAGAGCGCCCTGGCGCCCGTATTCGGCCAGATAGACGCCGGCGAGGATGCCGATCGGCGTGCCGACGAAGGTCGCGAGCAGCACCATGATGAACGAGCCCCAGATCGCATTGGCCAGGCCGCCAGCGTCGTTGGGCGGCGGCGTCATCTCGGTGAACAGCGACAGCGACAGGCCGCCGATGCCAAGGCGTATCGTCTCCCACAAAATCCACACCAGCCAGAACACGCCGAAGGCCATGGCGGCGAGCGACAGGGCCAGCGCGATCTGGTTCATCCGCTTGCGCGCCGCAAAGCGGGCCTGGCGGGTGCGCGCCAGTTCGGCGGCCGAAATGAGTTTTTGCGAGGTCGTCATGCGCGCGCTCCCTCGCCCTTTTGCAGGCGGCTCAGCAGCAGCTTGGACAGCGACAGCACGATAAAGGTGATGCCAAACAGCACCAACCCCAGGTAGATCAGCGAGGCCTGGTGCAGGCCCTCCCCGGCCTCGGCGAATTCATTGGCCAGCGCCGAGGTGATGCTGTTGGCGGCCTCGAACAACGAGAGCGAGTTCAGCTGGTTCATGTTGCCGATGACGAAGGTCACGGCCATGGTCTCGCCCAGCGCGCGGCCCAGGCCCAGCATCACGCCGCCGAGCACGCCCGTCTTGGTGTAGGGCAGCACCACCTTCCACACCACCTCCCAGGTGGTCGCCCCCAGGCCGTAGGCCGATTCCTTGAGCAGAGCGGGCGTGACCTCGAACACGTCGCGCATGACCGAGGCGATGAAGGGGATCACCATGATCGCCAGAATGATGCCCGCCGACAAAATGCCGATGCCCACCGGCGGGCCGGACACCAGCGCACCCAGAAAGGGCACGCCCTTGAACAGCGCCTGCAGCGGCTGCTGCACCCAGGCGGCCAGGATGGGGCCGAACACCATCAGCCCCCACATGCCATAGACGATGGACGGCACGGCGGCCAGCAGCTCGATGGCCGTGCCCAGCGGACGCTTGAGCCAGGCGGGCGACAGCTCGGTCAGGAACAGCGCGATGCCGAAGCTCACCGGCACGGCGATCACCAGGGCGATGGCCGAGGTCATCAGCGTGCCGTAGATCATCACCAGGCCGCCGTAATCGTTCTGCACCGGGTCCCAGGTAGCACTGGTCAAAAAGCCCAGGCCGTAATGCGCGATGGAAGGCCAGGCGCCGATGACGAGCGACACCAGCACGCCCAGCAGCAGCGCCAGGGTCAGCAGCGCGGCGCCACGGGCCGAGAGCGCAAACAAACGATCCGCCCACTGCGCGGGCAGCCAGGGGCGCGACCCAGGCGGGCGCACCGGCTGCACCCGGGACGGCGCCGCGGAAGTCAAGGTAGTGGACACAGTCGGGCTTCTTTGATGCATGGCGAGGAGCCGCCCCCGCCCTCTCCCGCGCGCGGGAGGGGGTGGAGGCGGGGAAGCAACAAGCGCTCGATTATTTCAGTTCAATCGGCTTGCCCGCACCGTCCACAATCTGCCCCCAGGACTTGGCGATCTGCCCCTTTACCGTTTCGGGCATGGGCACGTAGTCCAGATCGGCCGCCGTCTTGTCGCCGCCCTTGTAGGCCCATTCGAAGAATTGAAGCGCGGTGGCCGCCTGCTGCGGCTTGTCCTGCACCTTGTGCATCAGGATGAAGGTGGCGCCGGTGATGGGCCAGGCGGCCTTGCCACCTTGATTGGTCAGAATCTGGTAGAAGCTCTTGTTCCAGTCGGCACCGGCAGCCGCGGCCTTGAATGCCTCGTCCTCCGGCGCGACGAACTGGCCTTCGGCGTTTTGCATCTGCACGAAGGTCATCCTGTTCTGCTTGACGTAGGCGTACTCGACGTAGCCGATCGAATTCGCCAGGCGGCCCACGAACGCCGCCACGCCTTCATTGCCCTTGCCGCCCGCGCCCAGCGGCCAGTTCACCGCCGTGCCCTCACCCACCTTGGCTTTCCACTCGGCATTCACCTTGCTCAGGTAATTGGTGAAGATGAAACTCGTGCCCGAGCCATCAGCGCGGCGCACGGGGGCGATATCGGCATCGGGCAGGGCGACCCCGGGGTTGAGCGCGGTAATCGCCGCGTCATTCCACTTGGTGATCTTGCCCAGATAGATGTCCCCCAGCACGGGGCCGCTGAGCTTGAGTTGCCCCGGGGCAATGCCCTTGATGTTGACCACGGGTACCACGCCGCCAATCACCGTGGGAAATTGCACCAGACCCTTGGCGGCCAGGTCTGCGTCCTTGAGCGGCGCATCGGACGCGCCAAAATCCACCGCCTTGGCCTCGATCTGGCGCAGGCCCGCGCCCGAGCCCACGGATTGGTAATTGATCTTCACGCCCGTGGCCTTGTGGTAATCCGCCGCCCACTTGGCGTACAGCGGCGCCGGGAAACTCGCGCCAGCGCCGGTGGCCTCCTGCTGTGCCAGTGCCGGAGAAGCCATCCCGGCCGTCGCCATGGCCCAAACCAGAATCAGTCGCATCGATTGCATCATGAAAAGCACGAAGCGTGCAGAGTTGAACAACGCTGCCTACTCTAGAAGCGCTTTGTGACAGCGTCATGACGGCGGCGGCCCCAGCACGCAGACGCGGACACCAGGCGCTGGCGCATCCGGTCGCAGCCAATGCAATGCAAGCGCTTCTTGACCTGGATCATGGACGCCGGCCATCGATGCTGTCACGCTGGCAGCCTGTAAAAATCCTTTGGGGCCTGACCATGGAATCGACCGCCCTGCGCATCATTCGCGAAGAACACTTTTCCATCGCCGCCGTACTGCGCTCGCTGCGCCTGATGCTGCAGCGCGGCCCGGGAGATGACCCGCAGCCGTTTTTCGACGCCATTCGGGCGATGCTGTTCTACATCGACGAGGTGCCGGAAAAAGAGCACCACCCCAAGGAAACCGAGCTGCTGTTCAAGCCGGTGCTGGAGCGCATGTCGGAGCATGCTCAGGTGCTTCAGCATCTGGAACGCGAGCACGCCAACGGCGAGCGCGCGGTGCGCGAGCTGCAGCACCAGCTGCTGGCCTGGGAGTTGATGGGCGAGGGGCGGCGCGAGGTGTTCACCAAGAACCTCACCAGCTACATCACTTTCTACCTGGAACACATGCGGCTGGAAGAAACCCTGATCATCCCCGCTGCGCTCAAGGTCTTCACCGCCGATGACTGGGTCGCCATCGATGCCGCGTTTGCCAGGAACCGCGACCCGCTGGCCAAAGGTGCCGAACTCTCACCCGAATACGAGCGGCTGTTTCACCGCATCGTACGCATCGCGCCGAGCCCGATCGGCCTCGGCGAAACCGAGGGTTGAACCGGCCCCGCTCAGCCGCCCCAGCGGCGCAGCACCAGGCAGGCGTTGGTGCCGCCAAAGCCGAAGCTGTTGGACAGCACCTGGCGCAGCGTGGCCTCGCGCGCCTGGGTCACCAGCGGCATGTCGCCGACGGCCGGGTCGGGCGTCTCGACGTTGGCCGAGCCGGCGATGAAGCCCTTCATCAGCATGATCAGGCTGAAGATGGCTTCTTGCACGCCGGTGGCGCCCTGCGAGTGGCCGGCCAGCGACTTGGTGCTGGAAAACGGCGGGATGCGGCTGCCGAACACCTTGCGGATGGCGTGCAGTTCGGGCACGTCGCCCACCGGGGTGGAGGTGCCGTGGGTGTTGATGTAGTCGATCGGCTCGGCCAGGCCCTCGATGGCCTGGCGCATGCAGGCCACGGCGCCGTCGCCGGACGGGGCCACCATGTCCTCGCCGTCGGAGGAGATGCCGAAACCCACCACCTCGGCCAGGATGGCCGCACCGCGCTGCTCGGCGTGCTCCAGGCTCTCCAGCACCAGCGCGCCGCCGCCGCCGGCGATGACGAAGCCGTCGCGGTTGAGGTCGTAGGGGCGCGAGGCCTTGTCGGGCGTGGCGTTGTACTTGCTGGACATGGCGCCCATGCCGTCGAACAGCAGCGCCAGGCCCCAGGACAGCTCCTCGCCGCCACCGGCGAACATCACATCCTGCGTGCCCCAGGCGATCTGCTGCGCCGCCGCGCCGATGCAGTGCGCCGAGGTCGAGCAGGCCGAGGTGATGGAGTAGTTGATGCCCTTGATGCGGAAGTTGGTCGCCAGGTTGGCCGACACCGTCGAGCCCATGCAGCGCGTGACCTGGTAGGGCCCGACGCGGCGAATGCCCTTGCTGCGCAGCGTGTCGGCGGCCTCGATCTGGTTGGCCGGCGAGCCGCCGCCCGAGCCCATGATGAGGCCGGTGCGCGGGTGGCTGATCTGCTCGGGCGCGAGGCCCGCCTGCTTGATCGCGTCTTCCAGCGCGATCTGGGCGTAGGCCGCGGCATCGCCCATGAAGCGCAGCCGCTTGCGGTCGATGCGCGCTTCGAGGTCGATCTCGGGCGCGCCGGCGACCTGGCTGCGCAGGCCCAGTTCGGCGAACTGGGGCGCCGCCTTGATACCCGAGCGGCCCTCGCGCAGCGCGGCCTCGACCGTCGCCAGATCGTTGCCAATGCACGAGACAATGCCCGCGCCGGTGATCACCACGCGCTTTTTGTTCATGCTGCGTCCTTGTCGCCTCCGTTGCGCAGAAACAAGCCGACGCGCAGATCGTGGGCGGCGTAAATTTCCTTGCCGTCGGCCAGCAGGCGCGCATCGCCGATCGCCATGTTCAGCTTGCGCTTGATCACCCGCTTGATGTCGATCTCGTAGGTGACCAGCTTCACGTCGGGACCGACCTCGCCGGTGAACTTCACCTCGCCCGCGCCCAACGCACGGCCACGCCCCGGCAGTCGCAGCCAGGTGAGGTAGAAGCCAATGAGCTGCCACATCGCGTCCAGCCCGAGGCAGCCCGGCATCACCGGATCGCCGCGGAAATGGCAGTCGAAGAACCAGAGGTCGGGCCGCACGTCCAGCTCGGCCACGATTTTCCCCTGGTTGTGCACGCCGCCTTCGTTGTCGATATGCGTGATGCGGTCGAACATCAGCATCGGCGGCAGCGGCAGGCGTCCGGCATCGGGGCCAAAGAGACGCCCTTCGCCCGAGGCGATGAGCTGGTCGTATGAGAAGGATTCGGCCATGGTAATTCTGAGGGGCGTATACGCGGTGCAATGGTCAATCGCAGATTATCTGCGCTTGCATCCGTCTCGCAGAGCCACTAGTGTAGTAGCCACCCCACCCAAGCCACTTGCGTCCCGCACTCCTTCAGGCGCATGGCACCGGTACTGGCGCCATGCCATCGATCTCGCTTGCCGTCAGAAGTTGTGGCGCAGGCCCAGGCCGTAGTTGTTGCCGCCATCAAGACGCAGGTAGGCCGCGTACATGAACGTGCGCTTGGACAACGCGTATTTGGCTTCCAAGAGGCCATTGGTGTACTTCTTGGGGGCCACGTTGTTCTTGGTGTCACGAACCAAGTCGGCCGTCAGGGTCCAGGCGTTCAGACGCATTTGCCCGCCGATCGAGAGTCCAGCGCGCTTGCCGTGGTTGTCGCTGTAAGAGGCCACGATGGCATAGTTGCCAAAGTTGTAACGGCCGCCGACGACGTAACCGGTTTTTTCGGTCTGCTGCTTGTTGACACCCAGCGAGGCGGTCAACGGCCCCTGGCGGTAGATGACGTTGACATCCCATTTGGCCTTGCCGGCATTGTCGTTCTTGAGGATGTACCCACCGGTTGCCGTCAATCCGCTGAAATTGGGCGTGGAGTAGCTGAACTGGTTGCTGTTGCGCGATCCGCCGATGTCTCCATAGGTTTTGCGAACCGCCGAATAGTTGGCCATGCTCGTCAGCTCCCACGCGGAGATCGCCGAGAACGTCGGTGCGAACGTGCGGCCCATGTCGAAGGTACCCCAGCCGCCGGACAGCCACATGTGCGACTGGCGACCCCAGAACGTCGGGCCTATGCTCTGCTGCGCACCGTCCTTCAGATTGATGCCGGTCTCCAGCTGAAAGCCTACCTTCAGACCGCCGCCCAGATCTTCGGTTCCGCGCACGCCGACGCGGCTGGGGGTGTTGGCCATCAGGCCGCTGCCGCTGATCATGCCGAACTTTCCACCGGCGACCTTGCCCATCGCGGCGTCCGCAATGCCATACAGCGCGACGTTGGATTGGGCAAATGCCGCGCTGCTGGTGATGGCTGCGGCCAAGACGGCAAGGGTGCTCAGGGCATGACGGTACTGCATCGGGTTCTCCAGTTACAAATTATCAATGGTTATTCTATTGCCGAATAACGATCGCCGCCCATTAGCCGATGCCTATCACATGCAAGCTGCATCCCGGGCGTGGTTTTTTCCTCACACCTGCGCCCGCGTGCGGCTGGCGCATTGAAATCCAGCCTCTGGCACGAGCGAACTACGGCGCCTTGCCGCGGCGGCGCGAACCCCAGGCGGCCAGCGCCGCAACCAAGCCCAGCGCCCACAGCGGCGCCAGACCCCAGCGCCCGGCCCAACGGGCATAGAGCGTGGCGCCACCCGACACCCCCTCTACCGCCGAGCCGAGCACCGCCCGTGTCATGGAGGGCAACCGCGCGGTCACGCGGCCGCGATGGTCAACGACGGCCGTCGCTCCCGTGTTGGTCGCGCGCACCATAGGCCGCTGGAATTCCAGCGTGCGCATGCGGCTGATGGACAGGTGCTGCGCGATCGCCATCGTGTCGCCAAACCAGCCGATGTTGCTGAAATTGACCATGATCGTCGGCGCCAGCGCCGGATCAAGAAAGCGCCGCGCCAGTTCTTCGCCGAAAAGATCCTCGTAGCAGATGTTGGGAGCAACGCGCTCGCCCGCCCACGCCAACGGCGACTGGCCCACGGCCCCCCGGTTGAAGTCTCCGAGCGGAATGTGCATGAGCTCGGTGAACCAGCGAAAGAACGGCGGGATGAACTCGCCGAACGGCACCAGATGGTGCTTGTCGTACTCATACGGCGCCTGCCGGCCGGCGGCAAAGCCGAGCACGGAATTGGTGTAGCCCGCATTCGGATTGCCGAGCGCAATGCCCACGAGCAAGGCCTGTTGGCCTTCACGGTAGCGCGCCGTCACACCCTCCAGATAGCCGGGCTCCAGTTCCTGTGGCAGCAGCGGGATCGCGGTCTCGGGCGCCACCACCAGCTGCGCCGTGGCCGAACGGATGTGCTCGCCATACCAGGCCAGCGCCAGCGGCACCCCGCTGCCGGGCTGAAATTTTTCGTCCTGCGGAATATTGCCCTGCAGCAGTGCCAGCGTGATCGGTGCATGCACCTCGATGCGCGCGTCCATCGCGTTCTGGACCCACCCGGCCAGCTGCCAGAGCAGCGCCACGACCGCGACGCCGCCCCACCAGCGCGGCCGGCGCACATCGGCTGCCCGCACCCGTGCCAGCAGTGCGGCCAGCCCCGCCGCCGCCGCGGTGATGCCATACACCCCCACCGTGGGCGCCAGCCGGGCCAGCGGGCCATCAATCTGCGCATAGCCGCCCGCCCCCCAGGGAAAGCCCGTCCACCACTGCCCCCGCGCCAGCTCCGCCAGCAGCCACAAGAATGCAAAAACAAGAGCTGCCAGCGCTTTATGGGCGGGCGCTACAGCGTGGAAATAGCCAGAAACCACGGCGTAATAGCTGCCAAGAAAAATCGCCAGTCCCAGCACCGCCAGTGCCGCCAGCGGCGCCGCCAGGCCGCCGTAGGTGTGCATGGAGATGAACAGCCACCAGAACACACCCGCCAGCCAGGCCGTCGCAAACACCCAGCCGCGCAGGGCGGCGACGCGCCAGCCCGGCGCCGTGCGCAGCAGATGTACCAGCAGCGCCAGCGAGGCGATCTGCAGCCACCACGAGGGCGCGCCGCTGCCAGGGAGGGCGATCGATGCCGCCTGCGCCAATCCGGCCAGCAGCGCCGCGAGCAGCGCCTTCATCCGTCCTGCGCTGCGTCGGCTGCCGCGTCCTCGGCGACACGCGTGACCTTGAACCAGCGCACCGCCCCACCCTTGTTGTGCAGCACGGTGAACAGCAGGCCGCCAAGCCGCAGCGATTCACCCCGGCGCGGCATATGGCCGAGCTCGTGCGCGATCAGGCCGCCGATGGTGTCGAACGCCTCATCCGGATCGGAGCCCTTGAGCTCGCACTCGAAACTCTCGGCCACGCGTTCGATGGGCGTGTCGCCGCTCACGCGCCAGCTGTCGTCGGCCAGCGCGAAGATGTCGCCCTCGGGCTCGTCCTCGGTATCGAACTCATCCTCGATCTCGCCGACGATCTGCTCGATCACATCCTCGAAAGTGACGAGACCCGCGGTGCGGCCAAACTCGTCCACCACGATGGCCATGTGGTTGCGCGTGGCGCGGAACTCGCGCAGCAGCGCCTGCAAATCCTTGTTCTCGGGCACGAACAGCGCCGGGCGCACCAGCGTACGCAGATTGAGATCGGGCGAGCGCTGCAGCTTGAGCAGGTCCTTGGCCAGCAGAATGCCGACGATGTTGTCGCGCGCGCCCTGCACCACCGGAAAGCGCGAATGCGCGGTGCGGATGACCTGCATCACCAAGGCTTCGCGGTCGGTGTCTATGTCCAGCACGTCCATGCGCGGCGCGGCCACGAGGATGTCCGCCGCCGTCATCTCCGCCATCTGCAGCACGCGTTCGAGCATGACGCGCGAATCGGTGTGGATGACCGCGTTGTCCTCCGCCTCGGCCAGCGTGGCAATCAGCTCGTCGGTGGTTTCGGGGCGGGGGTGGAGAAATTCCACCAGGCGCTGCAGCAGCGTGCGCTTGTCGTCCTTTTCAGGAGCCTGCGCAGGGTTGGGGTCGGACACGTGGGCGTGCAAAAGTCGATGGGAAGACAAGGATAGCGGATCGGCCGGCACGCTACACCGGCATCGCCGTCGTGCTCTTGACGGTATCGAGCACGAAGCTGGTCTTGCAATCCTGCACGCTCGGGTGCTTGAGCAGGGTTTCCATCACGAAGCGGCTGTAGTGCGCCATGTCGCGCACCACCACGCGCAGCAGGTAGTCCATCTCGCCGGTGAGCGATGCGCACTCCACCACCTCGGGCCAGCTCTGCACCGCGGCGCGAAAGACGTCCATGGGATTGCGCTTGTGCGTCTCGGTGTTCTTTTCGAGCCGCACGTTGAGGTAGGCCGTGAGTCCCAGGCCCACGGCCTCGGGGCGCACCAGCGCCACGTAGCGCGCAATCGTGCCGCTCTCCTCCTGGCGCTTGACACGGCGCAGCACGGCGCTGGGGGACAGGCCTACCTGCTCACCTATCAGGTCATAGGTTTCGCGGCCGTTCTCCTGCAAACGGCGCAGGATGGCCAGATCAAGCTTGTCGAGTGCGCCGGAGCCAATCATGGCGCAGGATTTTATGAAAAATCGGCAATCTCGATCCATGCCTACCGCAATCCTGCGCAATCCGGGGTGTCTGGCGCACAATGCCGCAAGATGCACTGTCGCAGCCACGCCCGCGATGACCGCTCCCGCACCGTACCACCGACACAGAGGCGGCTCACGCAATGAACCGGATTCGCAAGCACCTGAGCGGTCACGCCAGGCCCTACGCCACCGGAATCGGCATGGGAGTGTTCCTGCTCGGCATGCTGGGAACGCTGGCCCTCGTGGCTCGGGTGCAACTGCAGGCCATCGCCGCGTCTCAGGCCGCGCTGGTGGAACGCCTCGATGCCGTCGCCGAGGAAGCCGGCAGCCTGCTCGACCGGCTGAACGAAAAGTACGCTCCCGACTGCACGACCACCCACCTGGTGGAGCTGCGCAACCTGTTGTTCGAAACCCGGTTCCTGCGCGACATCGGGCTGCTCAGCGAGCATGGCGCCGTTTTCTGCACCACCGGCTTCGGACGCTGGGAACGCCCGTATCTGCCGCCGCCTGAAAAGCTGCACACGCTGCGCCTGCCCGACGGCCGCACGCGCCAATTCATATTCGACATGCCCACCCGTGTCGGCGGCGAACGGCTGCCAGCGACGATCGCCTGGCAAGGCCGCTTCAACGTGGTAATCGACCCCTTTGTCCTGGGCGATCTCTACCGGCGGGGCGCCCAGATGCTCTGGTTTCTCGAAACTGACGGCAGCGTCACCCCGGTAGGCCCGGAGAAGCCGCAGCCGCCCGCGGCCCTGCGCACGCTGCTGCAACGCGAGGCACTGGCAGCGACCGGGCAGCCGCAGGCCTACTACGCCTGGCGCGAAGGGACGTTCGTGGGCACAAGCCTCTCGCTTCGCAGCCGGATCGCCGCGCAGACCCACACCCCGCTGGCCCATGCGCTGCACGAGCAGGCACCGACCCTGCTGATGCTGCTGGGGTTTTCCGCGCTGCTGGGCGTCCTGTCGGGCGTGGTGGCACTGCAGCGCCTGCTGCATCTGGGCTCGCTGAACGCGCGCATCCGCACGCTGCTCGACCCGACCCACCTGCGCTGCGTGTACCAGCCCATCGTGGACATCCACACCGGCAGGCCGGTGGGCTGCGAGGTGCTCATGCGCATCCAGGACGGCGCCGAGACGCTGATGCCCGACGCCACCATCCCCGCCATCATGCGGGGCGGCCTGACCTGGCAGCTCGACGCCAGCGTGATGCGCCAGGGCCTGGCCGAGCTGCTGACCTGCACGCTGCCGCCGGGCGGCTTCAAGGTGGCATTCAACCTGTTCCCGCAGAACATCCGCTTCGCCGAGATCCACGCGCTGCTGGCGCCACTGCAGCACCGGATCGCCGAGGCCGGCATCCAGATCGACCTGGAAGTGACGGAATACAACTACGACCGCAACGTGATCGCCGAAGTGGACCAATGCCGCGCCGCGGGCTACCAAGTGTCGGTGGACGATTTCGGCACCGGATATTCCAACCTGGGCAGCATCAAGCGCATCGCGCCGAACTACCTGAAGATCGATAAATCCTTCGTCTATGACATGGAGGATGCCTCCATCCGCTCCAGCCTGATCCCCGAGATCGTGGGCATCGCCCACGCCATAGGCGCGCAGCTGATCGCCGAGGGGGTGGAGAACCTGCGCCAGGTGGAACAGCTGCGCGCCCACGGTGTGCAGTACGCCCAAGGCTATTTCTACGCCCGGCCGCTGCCGCTGAGCGCCTTCCGGCAGTATCTGCGGGACGCCCTGCCGGACAAGATTCCTGCGGAAAATTGCACGATTGATAAAAAATTCACCTGAATCCTGAGCCAACACGCACCTACAGTACACGACATTCATTTCTTCACGCAGACAGGAGACACCCGTCATGACCGCCGCCATGCCCGCCAGCACCATCCACGAAACCGCCAGCCGCGAAAACCCCATGGGGCTGATGGGCTTCGAGTTCGTCGAGTTCGCCTCACCCACCGCCGGCGTCATCGAGCCCCTGTTTGAAAAGCTCGGGTTCAGCCCCGTGGCCAGGCACCGCTCCAAGGACGTGGTGCTGTACCGCCAGGGCGGCATCAACTTCATCCTGAACCGCGAAAAGAGCAGCCAGGCCGCCTACTTTGCCTCCGAGCACGGGCCGTCCCCCTGCGGCATGGCGTTCCGGGTGGAAAACGCACCGTATGCCTACAAGCGCGCGCTGGAGCTGGGCGCGCAGCCCATAGACATCCCCACCGGCCCGATGGAACTGCGCCTGCCGGCGATCAAGGGCATAGGCGGCGCGCCGCTGTACCTGATTGACCGCTTCCGCGACGGCGAGACGATTTACGACATCGACTTTGAATGGCTGCCCGGCGCCGACCCGCATCCACGCGGCCACGGCCTCAGGGAAATCGACCACCTCACGCACAACGTGTATCGCGGGCGCATGGGCTTCTGGGCCAGGTACTACGAGCACTTGTTCAACTTCCGGGAAATCCGCTATTTCGACATCAAGGGCGAATACACCGGCCTTACATCGAAGGCCATGACCGCGCCCGACGGCAAAATCCGCATCCCGCTGAACGAGGAAGCGCGCCAGGGCGGCGGCCAGATCGAAGAATTCCTGATGCAGTTCAACGGCGAAGGCATACAGCACATCGCGATGAGCTGCGACAACCTGATCGAGGTGGTGGACCGCCTGCAGATGGCCGGCGTGCCCACGCCGCCCGCGCCCAACCAGGCCTATTACGACATGCTGGCCACGCGCCTGCCCGGCCATGGCCAGCCGGTGGCCGAGCTGCAATCGCGCGGCATCCTGCTGGACGGCACCACCGCCGACGGCCAGCCGCGCCTGCTGCTGCAGATTTTCTCCACCCCCATCATGGGCCCGGTGTTCTTCGAATTCATCCAGCGCAAGGGCGACGAGGGCTTTGGCGAGGGCAATTTCAAGGCACTGTTCGAATCGATCGAGCGCGACCAGGTGCAGCGCGGCGTGGTCGGCGGCAAGGAGGCCTGAGATGGCCGTCCAACCCGTGGTCTATGGCGAGGGCACGCGCCCGCCGCGCGGCGACTACGCCCGCGCCAATGACGACTACACCTGCGCGCAGGACTGGGCTGCGTACACCGAGCAGGATCACGACACCTACCGGCGTCTGTACGAGCGCCAGAGCGCGCAATTGCCGGGGCTGGCCAGCCAGGCGTTCATCGACGCCTTGCCGCGTCTGGGCGCCAAGGAACGCATCCCGCGTTTTGACGACATCAACGAACAGCTCCACAAGGCCACGCGCTGGGAGCTCGTCGCGGTGCCCGGCCTGATTCCCGAAGAACCCTTCTTCTCGCTGCTGGCCCACCGCAAATTCCCGGTCACCGACTGGATCCGCAAGCCCGAGGAGTTCGAATACATCGTCGAGCCCGACGTGTTCCACGACCTCTACGGCCACGTGCCCATGCTGTTCAACCCGCACATCGCGGACTACATGCAGAACTACGGCGAAGGCGGTCTGAAGGCGGCGCGCCTGGGTTCGTGCGAGATGCTCTCGCGCCTGTACTGGTACACGATTGAATTCGGCCTGATCCGTGAAGCCGGGAATCTGCGGGCCTATGGCGCCGGTATCCTGAGCTCGGCGGGCGAGCTGCCTTATTCGGTGCAAAGCCCCGAGCCGCAGCGCCGGCCGCTCGACCTGCTGCGCACCATGCGCACGCGCTACAAGATCGACAGCTACCAGCAGACCTACTTCGTGATCGACAGCTTCGAGCAGCTGTTCGAAATGACGGCCCGGGACTTCACGCCGCTGTATGCGCAGATGCAGGGCATGCCCGAGTTCGCGGCCAATGCCGCCGGCGGATGAGCCTGCGCGGCGCACCGCGCCGCAGCCGCGTCAGCCTTGGGACGCAAGTCCCGGAGGGGCGCCTTCGCCTTCTGTTTGCTCGAATACCGTGCTGGCGCCTGCGGGCAGCAGCTCGATGACCGCCACCAGTCCCGGCACGGCGGCCATCAGCTCGGCCTCGACCGCGGCGCGCTGCGCCGCGGCATGCCCCAGGGTCCAGCCCGCGGGCACATGCATGTGCAGCTGCACGAAACTGCGGCTGCCTGCGCGACGAGACCCCAGGTTGTCAAACCGGACGGCACCCTGGCTCGCCTGGGCATGCCGCTCCAGCGCCGCCTGAACCCGCGCCAGCAATTCGGGCGACAGCGCCTCGTCCATCAGCCCCTGCGAGGCCTGCCACACCAGCGAGCCGCCTTCCTTCAGGATGTTGAGCGCCACGGCCAGCGCCACCACCGGGTCCAGCCAGTGCCATCCCGTGGCACCCGCGAGCAACAGGCCCAGCACCACGCCGGCGGAGGTCCACACATCGGTGAACAGATGGCGCGCATCACCCTCCAGCGCGACCGAGCGGCGCGACCGCGCCGCACGCAGCATGCCCCAGGCGAGCAGGCCATTGAACACCGAGCTGATCACCGACAGGCCCAGGCCCCAGGAAAGCTGCTCCAGCGGCTGCGGATGCATGAGCCGGACGATGGCGGCCCAGACGATGGCCACCGCCGCGCCGACCACCAGAATGCCTTCAAAGCCCGAGGAAAAATATTCGGCCTTGTGGTGCCCGAACGGATGCTCGGCATCGGCCGGGCGCGCAGCGACGGTAACCATCGCGAGGGCGAACATGGCGCCCGCCAGGTTCACGAACGATTCCAGCGCATCCGACAGCAGACTGACGGAACCGGTGACCCACCACGCCAGCGTCTTGAGGACGATGGTGAACACGGCGACCACGACGGAGACCTGCAGCCAGCGGCGCGGCGTGATCCGGTCGATGGCTCTGGGTACGGGCGACGTCTGAAGCATGGGAACAGGGAAAGGACGGACCGTAACACGCATTGGGCGACCCTGGGCGATCCTGGAAAAAGAGTGTTGCGAAGTGCGCTATTGCCCCGTCGGGCGCACGCAGTTGGTGCTACAACGCACCCATGGCGCTGCAACTTTGCAGCGCGGCCCGACTCCCAAAAGAAGGGTTTGTCACAGGAGGTCATATGGACGCCATCAGCAACTTCGCCGCACGCTACGCACGCGAACGTGAAGAGGAGATGTCGATCGACGACTATCTGCAACTGTGCGGGCGCGATCCTGGCGCCCATGCCACGGCTTCCGAGCGCATGCTGGCGGCGATCGGCGAGCCCACGATGGTCGACACGCGCGACGATCCGACGCTTTCGCGCCTGTTCGCCAACAAGGTGATCCGCCGCTACCCGGCCTTTGCCGAGTTCTACGGCATGGAAGATGCCATTGAACAGGTGGTGAGCTTCTTTCGCCACGCGGCGCAGGGGCTGGAAGAGCGCAAGCAGATTCTCTACCTGCTGGGTCCCGTGGGCGGCGGCAAGAGCTCGATCGCCGAGCGCCTGAAGGCGCTGATGCAGAAGGTGCCGTTCTACGCGCTCAAGGGCTCGCCGGTGAACGAATCGCCGCTGGGCCTGTTTGACCCGCAGGAAGACGGGCCCATCCTGCAGGAGCAATTCGGCATTCCGCAGCGCTACCTGCAACGCGTGCTCTCGCCCTGGGCCGTCAAGCGCCTGGAAGAATTCGGCGGCGACATCCGCAGGTTCCGTGTCGTCAAGCGCTACCCCAATGTGCTCAAGCAGATCGGCATCGCCAAGACCGAGCCGGGCGACGAGAACAACCAGGACATCTCCAGCCTGGTGGGCAAGGTGGACATCCGCCAGCTGGAGAATTTTGCCCAGGACGACACCGACGCCTACAGCTACTCCGGCGGCCTGTGCCTGGCCAACCAGGGGCTGCTCGAATTCGTCGAGATGTTCAAGGCCCCGATCAAGGTGCTGCACCCGCTGCTCACCGCCACGCAGGAGGGCAACTACAAGGGCACCGAGGGCTTTGGCGCGATACCGTTCGACGGCATCGTGCTCGCGCACAGCAACGAGAGCGAGTGGAAGGCGTTTCGCAACAACAAGAACAACGAGGCGTTTCTGGACCGCATCTACATCGTCAAGGTGCCCTACTGCCTGCGCGTTTCCGAAGAGATCAAGATCTACGAAAAATTGATACGGGAATCGTCGCTGGCGCAGGCGGTGTGCGCGCCGGGCACTCTCAAAATGATGGCACAGTTCTCGGTACTCACGCGCCTGCACGAACCCGAGAATTCCAGCCTCTACAGCAAGATGAAGGTCTATGACGGCCAGAACCTGAAAGACACCGACCCGCGCGCCAAGAGCTACCAGGAATACCGCGACTACGCCGGGGTGGATGAAGGCATGAGCGGCATTTCCACGCGCTTTGCCTTCAAGATCCTCTCCAAGGTCTTCAACTACGACAGCACCGAGGTCGCGGCCAACCCGGTGCACCTGATGTACGTGCTGGAGCAGCAGATCCAGCGCGAGCAGTTTGCTGGCGAAGCGGAGACGAAGTACATCGGCTTCATCAAGGAATACCTCTCGCCGCGCTACGCCGAGTTCATCGGCAAGGAGATCCAGACCGCGTATCTTGAGAGCTACAGTGAGTACGGCCAGAACATCTTCGACCGCTACGTCACCTACGCCGACTACTGGATCCAGGACAGCGAATACCGCGACACCGACACCGGCGAGGTGTTCGACCGCAACGCGCTGAACGCCGAGCTGGAGAAGATCGAAAAGCCCGCCGGCATCGCCAACCCCAAGGACTTTCGCAACGAGATCGTCAACTTCGTGCTGCGCGCGCGCGCCAACAACCAGGGCAAGAACCCGGCGTGGACCAGCTACGAGAAGCTGCGCCTGGTGATCGAGAAAAAAATGTTCTCCAATACCGAGGAGCTGCTGCCGGTGATCAGCTTCAACGCCAAGGCCAGCACCGAGGACGCCCGCAAGCACGAGGATTTCGTCACCCGCATGGTGGCCAAGGGCTACACGCAAAAGCAGGTGCGCCTGCTCTGCGAATGGTACCTGCGGGTGCGGAAAAGCAGTTGAGCGTTGGTCGTTGAGCGTTTTGCGTGAAAGCCACCCTCGCTCAACGCCCAACGCTCAACCTCCCGAAGGGAGCACAGATGGCAGTGCAGATCATCGACCGCAGGCTCTCCGGCAAGAACAAGTCGGTGGGCAACCGCGAGCGTTTCATCCGCCGCTACAGGCAGCAGATCACCGAGGCGGTGCGCCGCGCCGTCTCCACGCGCGGCATCCGCGAGATCGACCAGGCCGAGAACGTCACGATTCCGAAGAAGGACATCAGCGAGCCGATCTTCCGCCACGGCCAGGGCGGCGTGCGCGACACCGTGCACCCGGGCAACCGCGAATACGTGACAGGCGACCGCATCGAGCGCCCCGAAGGCGGTGGCGGGAGTGGAGGTTCGCAGGCGAGCGACAGCGGCGAGGGGCAGGACGACTTCATCTTCACCCTCACGCGCGAAGAGTTCATGCAGCTGTTTTTCGAAGACCTGGCGCTGCCGCGCCTGCTGCGCACCCACATCGCCGAGAACCCGACGTACAAGTTGCGCCGCTCGGGCTACAGCCAGGACGGTACGCCCAACAACCTCGCGATCGTGCGCAGCATGCGCGGCGCGCTCGGGCGGCGCATTGCGCTCACGCGCGGTCCGCAGCGTGAGCTCGACCGGCTCAAGGATGCGCTTGCCGTGCTGCTGCTTCAACCGGAGCATGACGAAACCGAAGCCGCCGACCTGCGCGAACGCATCGCGCGGCTGGAAAAGCGCATCCGCAAGACCCCCTGGCTCGACCCCATAGACCTGCGCTTTCGCGCGCACCAGAAGGTGCCCGAACCCTTCAGCCGCGCCGTGATGTTCTGCGTGATGGATGTCTCCGGCTCCATGGATGAGGAGCGCAAGGATCTGGCCAAGCGCTTCTTCATCCTGCTGCACCTGTTTCTCACGCGCCACTACCGGCAGGTGGAGATCGTCTTCATTCGCCACCACACGCAGGCCGCCGAGGTGGACGAGCAGGAATTTTTCTATTCGCAGGAAAGCGGTGGCACCGTGGTGAGCAGCGCACTGGTCTTGCTCGAAGAGATCATCCGCGCGCGCTACCCGGCGGGTGACTGGAACATCTACGTCGCGCAGGCGAGCGACGGCGACAACTTCAGCAACGACAGCGGCAACTGCCGCACGCTGCTGGAAGACAAGATCCTGCCGCTGGTGCGCTACTACGCCTACCTGCAGGTGGCCGAGGAAGAGCAGAACCTGTGGCAGGAATACAGCCAGCTGCTCGCCGCGCATCCGGAATTCGCGATGCGCAAGGTGGCACAGGCGAGCGAGATCTATCCGGTCTTTCGCGAGCTGTTTCGCAAGGAAGGGGTGCAGGCATGAGCATGGCCATGACCTTTCCGCCGCCCGAGCACCCGTCGCAGATGCCGACGCACTACCCGGTGCTGGAGCGGCGCCACGGCGACAACGCCTGGAAGCTGCCTTCCACCGGCGAGCGGCGCCATCCTCTGGTGCCGGACGCGCCGCTGCCGATGGAGCAGCGTCCCGGCGCGCCGCTGCCCGACCCGAGTGACTGGACCTTCGAACTGATCGAACGCTACCACGCGGCAATCGCCGCCACTGCCGAGCGCTTCGGTCTGGACACCTACCCCAACCAGCTCGAAATCATCAGCGCCGAGCAGATGATGGACGCCTACGCCAGCGTCGGCATGCCGGTGAACTACCGCCACTGGAGCTACGGCAAGGAGTTTCTCGCGACCGAGCGGCGCTACCGGCGCGGGCACATGGGCCTGGCCTACGAGATCGTCATCAACTCCAACCCCTGCATCGCCTACCTCATGGAAGAGAACACCACCGCGATGCAGGCGCTGGTGATCGCGCATGCCGCCTACGGACACAACAGCTTCTTCAAGGGCAACTACCTGTTCCGCATGTGGACCGATGCGGGCTCGATCATCGACTACCTGGTCTACGCCCGCGACTACGTCGCGCAGTGCGAGGAGCGCCACGGCTACGAGGCGGTGGAGCAATTGCTTGACTCCTGCCACGCGCTGGCCACCGTGGGCGTGGACCGCTACCAGCGACCCTCGCGCAAGTCGCTGGCGCGCGAACAGGCCGAGCAGCGCGAGCGCCAGGCGCATGCGCAGCAGCAGGTCAACGAACTCTGGCGCACGCTGCCTGCCGCACCGGAAAAAACGACGGCCGAAGCGGTGCAGGAGCGCTTTCCGAGCGAGCCGCAGGAAAACATCCTCTACTTCATCGAAAAAAACGCACCGCTGCTCGAACCCTGGCAGCGCGAGGTGATCCGCATCGTGCGCAAGATCGCGCAGTATTTCTACCCGCAGCGCCAGACCCAGGTGATGAACGAGGGCTGGGCCACCTTCTGGCACTACACCTTGATGAATCAGCTCTACGATGACGGCTGGCTGACCGACGCGGTAATGCTGGAATGGCTCTCGTCGCACACCAACGTGGTCTATCAGCCGCCGGTCGGACACCCCGCGTACAGCGGCATCAACCCCTACGCGCTGGGCTTTGCGATGTACCGCGACATCCGGCGCATCTGCGAGCAGCCCACCGAGGAAGACCGGCGCTGGTTCCCCGAACTGGCGGGCACGCCCTGGCTGCCCGCGCTGCACCACGCCATGCGCAATTTCAAGGACGAGAGCTTCATCGGCCAGTACCTGAGCCCGCACCTGATGCGCGAGATGCGCCTCTTCGCCATCCACGACGACACCCGGGAAAAGGAACTGCTGGTGAGCGCCATCCACGACGAGGATGGCTACCGCACGCTGCGCCAGGCGCTGTCACGCCAGTACGACATCGGCATGCGCGAGCCCAACATCCAGGTCTGGAACGTGGACCGCCGCGGCGACCGCACGCTGACCCTGCGCCACACCCAGGTGCAGGGCCGGCCGCTGGCGGACGATGCGCTGGAGGTGCTGCGCCATGTCTCGCGGCTCTGGGGCTTTGGCGTGAAGCTGGAGAGTGCGGATGCCGATGGCGAGCATCCGGTCATCCTGCACGCGCTGCCGGCGGGGCGGTAGCCACACAACCCAGCCGTTCAATGCCGGCGTTTCCAACCGGGAACGATGACCTCGTTGAAAAATTGCCGATCCAGCAGCAGCCAGATCAGCACCGGCGCCAGCGTGGGCAGCACCAGCACCCCGAACTGGTAGGCATAGACAATGGCTTCCAGCTGCCACTGGCCTATGAACAGCGTCCGTGCGCTGTACCCCGCCGCCCCCGCGAGCTGCATCCACAGATAGGCCACCAGGCTGAAAGCCTGGACCGGCAGCAGCAAGACATAGCCCAGCAGCGCCCGGGAAAGGCGGCCCGGCATGCGGTGCGTGATCCATGCCGCCAGCAGCAGCGCCCAGAAGATGGGCAAGCCGTAGGCATAGCGCCCCGGGTCGGCTTCCAGTACCACCTCGCCCGTGCGACCCGTCCGAGGGTCTTTCACCGAAACCGCCGTGTCCACCTCGATGAGGCCCGGCGCCTTGCGCACGCTGCGCGTCCACAATGGCGTGGCCTGCTCCATCACGACATGCGAAATCGATGCCACCGGCCAGGAGAGCCAAGGTGAAACCCGCAGCCACGCAAAAGTCAGAACGATGGTGCTGGCCGCGGCAACCAGTGCAAAGCGCAGCACGGGGTTGCGTTTCGCAGCGGGACGGACCTTCATGCGCGGGCCTGCGGCAATGAAAGATCAGGGGAACTGCTCACAACCCCCTGTCCTCGCGCCCCCACAGGGCGCCGGGGCGGGGCGGCAGGCGGGTCTTTCGGCGGCGGCGGGTCGTCGCCGCGGTCATCGTCCCGCGTGGTGCGGCGCACCCAGAGCAGCCAGACGATGAGCACGTCCAGCATGATCAGGCCCTGCCAGAGAAATTCATGGGCAAAGTTGAAGGCGGCGGTGTTCCACTGTCCGATGTAGAACAGGCTGATCACGCGCACCACGTTGAGCGCCTGCACCGCCACGCAGCCGACCAACAGCCCCACGAGCTTGCTGCGCCAGCGGGCAGGAAATGCCAATATGGCGGCGCACAGCACGATGCACGCCTCTATGCCGTTGCAGCCCGGTTCTATCGACACACCAAACCCGGTCGTCGTGTTCCACAGCACCTTGCCCTGCGCCGCCGCGCTGGCATCAAACCAGGTGACGAGCCCGGCGCTGATGCGCGCCAGCAGTGCCGTCCACGGCAGCACCACATGCAACTGCACCCAGTTGAGCATGTTCACCAGGAAGAGCGATAGCTGAATGCCCAGAAACAGCAGAAAAAAACGCAGCATGCAACGCCTGTGGCGATCGGCGGAAGGATGTGCGTACTGTATATCCGGCGGGTGTCTTCCCTGCCGGAGCGACACCCTTCAGGAGCACGGAATAAACTGCAGGGCGGAACCCATGCAGGGGAGGCTTCGAATGAAAAACCTCGTTCGCAACTTGCTGTCCATACGCAAGCAGCGGCGTGCACCGCCGGCAGGCAGCCTGCCCAAGATCGGCGCCGTCGTCACACTGGGGGAACTGCGCATGAAGGTCAACATCGCCATCACCGACGAGTTGTGGAACTGGATGGTGCTTTCAGGGTGGCGCAAAGTGCCTGTCAAAAACGACAGGCGCAAATGCATCGATCTGCCGCTGAACACACTACCCCTGCTGGCCGACGCTGCGGAATCGCAGCGCGATGCGCTGCAGCAGCGCATCCTCCAGAAATACACGGGCTAGCTAGGCAGGCGGCTCATACGACTTTGCCTTCAAGCGTAGAACAAGGCGGGAAGCCGCAGATCAGTGCTGCAGCACGGCAAGGCGAACCAACGCAGTGATACGTTTGAAGGCGAAGCCGTATCAGACCAGCAGCGCATTCACCCGCTTGACATAGGCCGCCGGGTCTTCGGGCAGGCCGCCTTCGGCCAGCAGCGCCTGGTCGAACAGGATGTTGGCCAGGTCGTTGAAGTGCACGCTGCCATCGAGCTTCTTCACCAGCGGATGCTCGGGGTTCACTTCCAGCACGGGCTTGACATCCGGCGCCTTCTGGCCGGCCTGCTTCAGCAGCCGTGCCAGCTGGCTGCTCATGTCGCCCTCTTTCACGACCAGGCAGGCCGGTGAATCGACGAGGCGCGTGGTCACGCGCACATCCTCGGCCTTGTCCTTGAGCGCTTCCTTCAGCTTGGCCAGCAGCGGCTTGAAGGTTTCGGCCGCTTCCTCCGCCGCCTTCTTCTCGGCCTCGTCCTGCAGTTTGCCCAGATCGACCGCGCCCTTGGCCACCGACTGCAGCGGCGTGCCGTCGAAATCCTGAAGATGGCCCAGCGCCCACTCATCGACCCGGTCGGTCATGAGCAGCACCTCGATGCCCTTCTTCTTGAACAGCTCCAACTGCGGGCTGTTTTTCGCCGCAGCCTGCGTCTCGGCGGTGATGTAGTAAATGGCGTCCTGGCCGTCCTTCATGCGCGCCTTGTACTGCGCGAGGCTGACGCTCACCGCGTCGCTCGTGGTGGAGGCAAAGCGCAGCAGTTTGGCGATGCGCTCGCGGTTGGCGAAATCTTCGCCCAGGCCTTCCTTGAGCACGGCGCCGAACTCGGCGTAGAACTGGCTGTACTTGCCTTCCTTGGCCTTGTCCTCGTCGCTCACCACATCGACAACATCGTCGCTATTGCCGTCCTTGGCCTCGCCCGCATCGTGCCTGTCATTCTTCGCCAGGTCTTCGAGCATGCCGAGCACCCGCTTAACCGAGCCGTCGCGGATGAGCTTCACGTCCCGGCTCTCCTGCAGCAGCTCGCGCGAGACGTTCAGCGGCAGGTCGCTCGAATCGATCACGCCCTTGACGAAGCGCAGGTAGGCCGGCATCAGCGCCTCGGCATCGTCCATGATGAACACGCGCTTGACGTAGAGCTTGATGCCCGCGTGCTTGTCGCGCGTGTACAGGTCAAACGGCGCCTTGGCCGGCACGTACAGAAGCTGCGTGTATTCGGTGTTGCCCTCGACGCGGTTGTGGCTCCAGGTGAGCGGCTTCTCGAAGTCGTGGCTGATGGCCTTGTAGAACTCCTCGTATTCCTCGGTGCTGATGTCTTTCTTGGCGCGCGCCCAGAGCGCGTTGGCCTTGTTGACGGCTTCCCACTCGCCGGTTTTCACCATGCTGCCCGGCTCGCCCTCTTTCTCGCCTTCCTTCCATTCCTCTTTTTCCATGAGGATGGGCAGGCTGATGTGGTCGGAGTATTTGCCGATCACGCTCCTGAGCTTCCAGGCGTTGAGGTACTCGTCGGCGTCATCCCGCAGGTGCAGGGTCACGGCGCTGCCGCGTTCGGCCCGGGTGATGGTCTCCACATCGAAGTCGCCCGCGCCGCCGCTGGTCCAGCGCACGCCCTCCTCGGGCTTCATGCCCGCGCGGCGGCTCTCGACGGTGATCTTGTCGGCGACGATGAAGCCCGAGTAAAAGCCCACGCCGAACTGGCCGATCAACTGGCCCTGCTCGGTGGCATCGGCCTTCTGTTCGGTGGAGAGGCGGCTCAGAAAATCGCGCGTGCCGCTCTTGGCGATGGTGCCGAGGTTGTCGATCGCCTCCTGCGCGCTCATGCCTATGCCGTTATCGGCAATGGTGATGGTGCGCTTGTCCTTGTCGAACGAGACGCGCACTTCCAGGTTGGGCGCATCCTCGTACAGCGCCGCATCGTTCAAGGCCTCGAAGCGCAGCTTGTCGCAGGCATCCGAGGCATTGGAGACCAGCTCGCGCAGGAAGATTTCCTTGTTGGAATACAGCGAATGGGTGACCAGGTGCAGCAGTTGCGCAACTTCGGCCTGGAAGGAATGGTGTTGTTTGCTCATGGACGATAAGGCTGAAAGAACCACACAAAGGCGCCCGGTGCGGCCGCAATGCTGCAGTCAACCGGGCACGGCGAGTGGCAGATAGGGGCGTCCTGCGTGATTTCAACGGCAGGCATGCCGGAGACGGGCCCATCAAGAATTCATAAAAACAATAGCTTATACCGCACGCCACACAAGCGCCAAAGCCATTTTTCCCTGAATTTTCAGCCATCCTGATGGATGCGTGCCATCAATTCACCCAGCACCCTGTCGGCCTGGTCGTTGGCGATCTGGCAGGTGCCGGCGGCCTCATGGCCGCCACCGCCGTATTCCAGCATCAGGCGGCCGATGTTGGTCTTGCTGGAGCGGTTCAGGATGGACTTGCCGGTGGCGAAAACGGTGTTCTGCTGCTTCAGACCCCACATCACATGGATGGAGATGTTGGCCGTCGGGAACAGCGCGTAGATGGTGAAGCGGTTGGTCGCCCAGATGGCCGGCTCCTGGCGCAGGTCCAGCACCACCAGGTTGCCGTGCTGGCGGACGCAGCGCATGATCTGCTGGCGCGCGCGCCCGGCCTGATCGTGATAGAGCTGCACGCGTTCCTGCACGTCGGGCAGCTGCAGGAGCTGCGCAATGCCGTGGCCGCGGCAGTGCTCGATCAAATCCATCATGAGCTGGTAGTTGCTCACGCGGAATTCACGAAAGCGCCCCAGGCCGGTGCGCGAATCCATCAGATAGTCGAGCAGCACCCAGCCCTGCGGATCGAGGATTTCCTCGCGCGTGAAGCGGGCGGCATCGGCCTTGTCCACGGCCGCCATCATCTCGTCGCTCACGCGCGGGAAGGCCGCCTTGCCGCCGTAGTAGTTGTAGACCACGCGCGCCGCCGACGGTGCGTGCGGGTCGATGACGTAGTTGCCCGGCCGCTCCTGGTTGCGCTCGGCCTCGGAGGCATGGTGGTCGAACACCAGGTGCGCGCCGGGCACATAGGGCAGATTGGTCGTGATGTCCCGCTCCGTGATGGGAATCCTGCCGTCCTGCATGTCCTTGGGATGAACGAACAGGATGTCATCGATGAGGTTGAGCTCCTTGAGCAGCACCGCGCAGACAAGGCCGTCAAAGTCGCTGCGGGTCACGAGGCGGTATTGCTTTTCCGGCATGGCAGGGTCTCCTTGCCGTCATTGTGCGGCAGATTCAGCGCGCGCCGCCACGCCTGCGCGCGGGCAGCTGCCATGGCGCGCGCAGCGCCTGCACATCCAGCACGCGCAGGCCGCCGTATTCCACACGGATCACGCCCTGTGCCTGCAGCACCGCCAGCGCCTCGTTGACGCGCTGGCGCGAGAGGCCGACCAGGTAGGCCAGCTCCTGCTGCGTGATGCGCAGCAGATTGCGCACGCCCGGATAGAGCACGGGGTTGCACAGCGTCGCCAGGCTCAGGGCGACGCGCGCCTCCGGGCTGTGCAGACGATCGATTTCACGCTCCACGACGAACTGGCCCACACGCTCATTGAGCTGGCTCATGATGAAGCGGTTGAAGCCGATCGAGTGGTCCAGCAGCCAGTGGAACGTGGCTAGCGGCAGCCCCGCCACCAGGCCTTTGCGCAAGGCCTGCACGTTGTAGCGGTAGGGCTCGCGCTTGAGCGCCGTGCCCTCGCCAAACCAGCCGCCGGGCGGCAGGCCGATGATGGTGACGGCATCACCATGGACATTGTCTATGGTCATCTTGAGCAGGCCCTCGACGACGCCGAACCAGAAGGTCACGGGCTTGCCGGTGCGGCAGACGTAGTCGCCGGGCAAGGCCTCGCCCACCACGATGCCGGCGATGGCGCGCTCGCGATGCTCCATCTCCAGTGACGCTACCCAGGGGATATCGGCCAGCTCATGCGCCGAAGGCGGACGCCTGCGCCGGTAGATCGGTGATTCGCCCGCCACGCTCACTCCGATGCCAGGGCGATGCGGTAGCCGCGGAACGTCCAGATCGTGCGCCCAGGCTCTATGCGCTCCAGCACCAGCCCCGCCACCGCGCTGTCGCCCTCATGCAGCACCTGGCCGTTGACGATGGCCATGCGCAGCCTGGCGCTGGCCGACCAGGTGATGCCCGCCAGATGCAGCTTGGGCAAATCGGCCCGCACCGAGGCAGGCAGATCAGCCGCAGCGAACACCGGCCCCGGCGCCGGCTCCCTGGCGGGTGCGGGCGCCGTCTTGGCGGCGGGCTTTTCAGGCTTTGCCTCCGCCTTCCTTGCCTTGGCCGCTGCCGCAGCGGACGGCTGCGCCCGCTTGTGCGGTGGAGAAGGCGCTTGCGCCGATCGCCCGGCAGCACGCGGCGGTTCTTCGGCCGGCACTGCTGGCGCGGGCAGTTCGGGCGGCGCGGCGATGGCGGCCACCGGCGCTGCGGCGGCCGGCGCGGGGCGCGGCGGCTCTGGGCGCTGCAGCCACCAGAGGACGGCGGCAACGGCGGCGGCCAATGCGAACGCGGCCCAGCCCCACAGCCAACGCGAGGCGCGCTGGCCCTCGGAAAGGGCTGGCGGCAGCGGCACTGCCAGCGCCGATGAAGGGGCATGCAAGGAGGGTACCTTGCCGCGGTGGCGTTCCTGCTCGGCACGGCGCAAGGCGTCGAGGATGGTGGACATGGTGGATCAACGCTCCTTGCCAGCGCCGGCCGATGCCCGCGCAGGCGCTTGCGCCGCGCCGGAATCTGAAGGGGGTGCGGCCCCTTGCATCCGTGTCAGCGGCCCCGACCAATAGGCGGGAAAAGCCAGCAGCGCAGCGACTGCCACGGCGCCGGCCAGCGCACCCAGCAAGGCCGCGAGCCAGCGGCTGCGCCCGGCCGGCCCTGCGGGCTTGTGGTCAAACACCTCATTCGCCACCCGGGCGACCAGGCCCGCATCGATGGCCCGCTGCCCCGTCACGTAGGCGGCCAGCAGCGCCCGGTCGCACAGCAGATTGATGCGCCTGGGAATGCCGCCGCAGAGCCGGTGCACGCGTGCCAGCACCCGCGGCGCAAACGGCAGCGGCCCCTTCCAGCCGGCCACGGTCAGGCGGTGCGCGACGTACTGCGCCGTTTCCGCCCGCGTGAGCGGTCCGAGGTGGTAGCGCGCAATCACCCGCTGCGCCAGTTGCGTCAACGCCGGCTGCGCCACCAGTTCGCGCAGCTCGGGCTGGCCGATGAGGACGATCTGCAACAGCTTCTTCTCATCGGTCTCCAGGTTGGTGAGCAGGCGCAGCTGCTCCAGCACGTCGCCCGAAAGGCTTTGCGCCTCGTCGATGATGAGCACGGCGTTCCTGCCTGCCGCATGCTGCGCGAGCAGCCAGGCATTGAGCGGATCGACGCACTCCTTGATCGTCGGCCGCGCCGGGTCGCTCGCCGGGTGGGCGACGCCGAACTCGTCGCAGATCGTGGCCAGCAGCTCCTGCGCGCTGAGCTTGGGGTTGAAGATGTAGGCCGCCGTGCAGTTTTCGGGAATCTGCTGCAGGAAACAGCGGCACACCGTGGTCTTGCCCGTGCCCACCTCGCCCGTGAGCAGCACGAAACCGCCACCGCCATCCAGGCCATAGAGCAGATGGGCGAGCGCCTCCCGATGCCGTTCGCTCAGAAAAAGATAGCGCGGATCGGGGGCGATCGAGAACGGCGGGTGCTCAAGGCCGAAGTAGGCGGCGTACATGGGTCGAGGATAGCGGGCCGCCGCCGCCGGGATTTCCGGCAGCCCAACGGGTTTTCCCTAGCCAAGGGAAACCCTTAAATTGTCGTCGAAAAGACAAAATTGCGTCAAATCATGCCGCACGATGCGAAGCCATCCACAGGAACGCACCGCACCACCGGCATGACGAGCACCTTCCCCCACCTGCTGCTGCAGCAAGCGCAAGAGCGCCCCGGCGCGCCCGCGCTGCGCGAGAAGGAATACGGCATCTGGCAGACCTGGAGCTGGCAGGAGGCGGCCGACGACGTGCGCCGCATGGCCTGCGGCCTGGCGGCGCTGGGCCTGCGCCGCGGCGAGAACCTGGCCTTCATCAGCGGCAACCGGCCCTACTGCTACCTCGGCTTCATCGCCGTGCAGAGCCTGGGCGCGGTGCCGATCCCGCTGTACCAGGACGCCGTCGCGGCCGAGATGACCTTCGTGCTGCAGGATGCCGAAATCCGCTTTGCCTACGCCGAAGACCAGGAGCAGGTGGACAAGCTGCTGGAAATCCGCGAGGCGCATCCGCAGCTGGAAGTCATCATTTACGAGGATCCGCGCGGCCTGCGCCACTACACGCAGCCCGGGCTGATCAGCATGGAGCAGTTGCTGGCCAAGGGCCGCGAATGGGATGGCGCGCACCCGGGCCAGTGGCGGGCGGGCCTGGACCGGCTCACGCCGCAGGACACCTCCATCATCCTCTACACCTCCGGCACCACCGGGCGGCCCAAGGGCGTGTGCCTGTCGCACGAGGGCTTCGTGGTGGCGGCCAGGGGCGGGCAGGAAGTGGACCATCTCACGGCCAGCGAGAACATCGTCTCCTACCTGCCGCCGGCCTGGGCGGGCGACCATCTGTTTTCCTACGCGCAGTGGCTTGCCGTGGGCTTCACGATCAACTGCCCCGAGGACGCGAGCACCGTGGCCATCGATCTGCGCGAGATCGGGCCGACCTACTACTTCGCGCCGCCGCGGATTTTCGAAGGCCTGCTGACCTCGGTCTCGATCCGCATGGAGGACGCCGCCGCGCCCAAGCGCTGGCTGTTCGAGCGCTGCATGCGGCTGGCCAGGCGGGTCGGCGCAGATCTCCTGGACGGCAAGAACGTGGGCGCGCTCGACAGGCTCAAGTACCGCGCGGCCGACCTGCTGATCTACGGACCGCTGCGCAACGCCATGGGGCTCTCGCGCATCCGCGTCGCCTATACGGCGGGCGCGGCGATCGGTCCGGACCTGTTCCGTTTTTTCCGCTCCATCGGCGTCAACCTCAAGCAGCTCTACGGCTCCACCGAAACCTCGGCCTATGTCTGCATCCAGCGCGATCGGCAGGTGGATCTGGCCGCCGTCGGCCAGGCGGCGCCGCATGTACAGGTGCGCATTGCCGGCAACGGCGAGGTGCTGGTGAAAAGCAAGGCGCTGCTCAAGGAGTATTACAAGCGGCCCGACGCGACCGCCGAGGTGCTGGATGCGGATGGCTGGTTTCACACCGGCGACGCCGGTCTCATCGACGCCGCCGGACAGCTGCGCATCATCGACCGCGCCAAGGATGTGGGCAAGCTCGCGGGCGGCGCGATGTTCGCGCCCAACTACCTCGAAAACAAGCTCAAGTTCTTCCCGCAGATCAAGGAGGCGGTGTGCTTCGGCCACGACCGCGAGCAGGTCTGCGCCTTCGTCAACATCGACTTCGACGCCGTCGGCAACTGGGCCGAGCGCCAGGGCCTGCCGTATGCGGGCTACGTGGATCTGGCGGGCAAGCCGCAGGTGCTGGAGATGATGCGCGAGTGCATGGCGCAGGTAAACGCGGACCTGGCCGCCGAGGAAGGCATGGCCGATACGCAGATCGCGCGCTTCCTGGTGCTGCACAAGGAACTGGACCCGGACGACGACGAACTCACGCGCACGCGCAAGGTGCGGCGCACCTTCATCGCCGAAAAATACGGCGTGCTGATCGATGCGCTGTACAGCGGCAAAACCGAGCAGTTCATAGAAACCAAGGTGAAGTTCGAAGACGGGCGCAGCGGCAGCGTCTCGGCCACGCTGAAGGTGCTGGACGCCAAGACCTGGCCCGCCGCAAGGAAAGCCGCATGAGTGAAATTGCTACACCGATGAGAGCTGACGGCGCGCACCAGCAAAGCGTTTCAGCTCAGAATGGCCAAAGAAATATCGGCGACGTGATTCTGCAGGTACAGAACATCAGCCTGCGCTTTGGCGGCGTGAACGCGCTCACCGACATCAGCTTCGACGTGCGCGAGCACGAGATCCGCGCCATCATCGGCCCCAACGGCGCCGGCAAGAGCTCGATGCTCAACTGCATCAACGGCGTGTACACGCCCACCGAAGGCTCGATCACCTTCCGCGGCCAGACCTTCAGCCACATGAACAGCCGCCAGGTGGCCGAGATGGGCGTGGCGCGCACCTTCCAGAACCTGGCCCTGTTCAAGGGCATGAGCGTGCTGGACAACATCATGACCGGGCGCAACCTGAAGATCAAAAGCAACCTCTTCCTGCAGGCGCTGCGCTGGGGCCCGGCCGAGCGCGAGGAGATCCGCCACCGCGAATTCGTCGAGCACATCATCGATTTCCTGGAAATCCAGGCGCATCGCAAGACACCCGTGGGGCAGCTGCCCTACGGCCTTCAGAAACGCGTGGACCTGGGCCGGGCGCTGGCGATGGAGCCGCAGGTGCTGCTGCTCGACGAGCCGATGGCGGGCATGAACGTCGAGGAAAAGCAGGACATGAGCCGCTTCATCATCGACGTGAACGACGAGTTCGGCACCACCATCGTGCTGATCGAGCACGACATGAGCGTGGTGATGGACATCAGCGACCGTGTCGTGGTGCTGGATTACGGCAAGAAGATCGGCGACGGCACGCCCGATGCAGTGCGCGCCAACCCGGACGTGATCCGCGCCTATCTGGGCGCAGGACATTGAGGGGCGATGCCATCGAACGCACAAGGTATTAAACATGGGCTTTTTTCTCGAAACCCTGATCGGCGGCCTGATGGCCGGCATGCTCTACGCCCTCGTCGCGCTGGGCTTCGTGCTGATCTTCAAGGCCTCCGGCGTGTTCAACTTCGCGCAGGGCGCGATGGTGCTGTTCGCGGCGCTGGCCATGGCGCGCTTTGCCGAATGGCTGCCGCAGTGGACCGGCATCGAAAGCCGCGTCATCGCCAACCTGGCGGCCTTCGCCATCGCCGCCGTCATCATGTTCATCGCCGCCTGGCTCATCGAGCGGCTGGTGCTGCGCTACCTGGTGAACCAGGAGGGCACGACGCTCCTGATGGCGACGCTGGGCATCGCCTATTTCATGGAGGGCGCGGGCCAGAGCCTGTTCGGCAGCGAGATCTACCGCATCGACATCGGCATGCCCAAGGACCCGGTGCTGATCCTGCAGGACACCTTCGAGGGCGGCGTGATGGTCAACCCCGAGGACCTGATCGCCGCCGCCATCGGCGCGGTGCTGGTGGCGCTGCTGGCGCTGTTCTTCCAGAAGACCACCACCGGCCGTGCGCTGCGCGCCGTGGCCGACGACCACCAGGCGGCGCAATCGGTCGGCATTCCGCTCTCGCGCATCTGGGTCATCGTCTGGTGCGTGGCAGGCGTCGTCGCACTGGTGGCGGGCATGATCTGGGGCAGCAAGCTGGGCGTGCAATTTTCGCTGGCCACGCTGGCGCTGCGCGCGCTGCCGGTGGTAATTCTCGGCGGCCTCACCTCGGTGCCCGGCGCCATCGTCGGCGGGCTGATCATCGGCGTGGGCGAAAAGCTCTCCGAGGTCTACCTGGGCCCCTTCGTCGGCGGCGGCATCGAGATTTGGTTCGCCTACGTGCTCTCGCTCGTGTTCCTGCTGTTCCGGCCGCAAGGACTGTTCGGAGAGAAGATCATTGATCGCGTTTGAGCTGCCGATGACCACTCGCTGCGCTCGCATGACCGGGCTTCGCCACGATGACGGAATGACGACGTGCCACTCGTCATGGCGCGAAGCACCGTCATCGCTGCCGCGCAGTGGCGCAGTCATGCGCGCGCAGCGAGCAGTCATCCAGCGTCGGTAACACGAGAGAAGCCCCACCATGTTCTACCGCGAAAACGGCCAGTTCAAGACCAGCTACCAGGCTGACCAGCAGATATTCCCGATCACGCAGGACCGCATCGCGGTATTTGCCATCATCGCGTTCGCCTTCATCGGCGTGCCGCTGCTGGCCAGCGAATACCTGTTCAACGCGATCCTGATCCCCTTCCTCGTGATGGCGCTCGCTGCCCTTGGCCTGAACCTGCTCTCGGGCTACTGCGGCCAGATTTCACTGGGGGGCGCGGCCTTCATGGCCGTCGGCGCCTACGGCGCGTACAACTTCATCATGCGCGTGCCGGGCATGCCGCTGCCGCTCGCACTGCTGCTGGGGGGCGTCTGTGCAACCGTTTTTGGCGTGCTCTTCGGCCTGCCCAGCCTGCGCGTGCGCGGGCTGTACCTGGCCGTGGCCACGCTGGCGGCTCAGTTCTTTGCCGACTGGGCGTTTCTGCGCATCAAATGGTTCACGCTGGACAACGCCTCCGGCTCGGCCGCCGTGCCGGGGCTCACGCTCTTGGGCATGAACATCCAGGGCGACGTGAGCCGCTACCTGTTCTGCCTGACGGTGCTGACCGTGCTGGCGCTGCTGTCCAAGAACCTGGTGCGCAGCGCCATCGGGCGCGAGTGGATGGCGATGCGCGACATGGACGTGGCCGCCGCGGTGATCGGCATCCGCCCGATGTACGCCAAGCTCAGCGCGTTCGCGGTGAGCAGCTTCGTGCTGGGCATCGCGGGCGGGCTCTGGGCCTTCTTTTACCTCGGCGCCTGGGAGCCGGCGGCGTTCTCGCTCGACCTCTCCCTCAAGCTGCTGTTCATGGTCATCATCGGCGGGCTGGGCTCCATCATGGGCAGCTTCTTCGGCGCCGCTTTCATCGTCGTGCTGCCGATTGCGCTCAACCAGTTCCTGCCCTGGGTGGCCAGCCTGTTCGGCTTCATGATCACCACCACCGCCGCCTCGCACGCCGAGCTGATGATTTTCGGCGTGCTGATCTGCTGGTTCCTCATCGTCGAGCCGCATGGCCTGGCCAAGCTCTGGTCCACCGGCAAGCAAAAAATGCGCGTCTGGCCCTTCCCGCACTGACCTTTCCCAGCCCAATCCTTTCACGGCCCGATGCTTTTCCCCTTCCTTCCAACCACCTAAAGGAGACACCATGAAGCAATGGAAGATCGCAGCGGTTGCAGCCGCCACCCTGTTCACCGCGCTGGGCGCCACCAGCGTGAGCGCCGCCGAGCAGTACATGCCCGTGCTGTCGTACCGCACCGGCCCCTATGCCCCCAACGGCGTGCCGATCGCCGACGGCATCGTGGACTACATGAAGCTCGTCAACGAGCGCGGCGGCATCAATGGCGTCAAGCTCCTGATCGAAGAGTGTGAAACCGCCTACGACACGGCGCGCAGCGTCGAGTGCTACGAGCGCACCAAGGCCAAGAACGGCGGCGCGGTCGCCATCCAGCCCTGGTCCACGGGCGCCACCTTCGCGCTGACCGAAAAGGCACCGCTGGACAAGATTTCGCTCGTCACGCTGGGCTATGGCCGCAGCGAAAGCGCCGACGGCTCGGTCTTCAAGTGGAACTTCCCGCTGGCGGGCAACTACTGGGTCGGCGCGGACGTCATCATCCAGGCCATCGGCAAGCGCGAGGGCGGCCTTGAGAAGCTCAAGGGCAAGAAGATCGCGCTGATCTACCACGACAGCCCCTACGGCAAGGAATCCATCCCCATGGTGCAGGAGCGCGCCAAGCAGCTGGGCTTTTCCGTCATGGAATTGCCCGTCGCCCACCCCGGCGTGGAGCAGAAGGCCACCTGGCTGCAGATCCGCAAGGAGCGCCCCGACTACGTGATCATGTGGGGCTTTGGCGTGATGAACTCCACCGCCCTGAAGGAAGCGCAGGCCACGGGCTATCCGCGCGACAAGATGTACGGCAGCTGGTGGGCCGGCGCCGAGCCGGACGCGCGCGACGCCGGCGAATCCGCCAAGGGCTACAACGCCGTGGCGCTGCAGAACAGCACCGACAAGAATGCCGCCGTCGTCAAGGAAGCGCTGGAGAAGCTCTACGCCAAGGGCAAGGGCACGGCATCCAGCAAGGATGAAGTGGGCGAGGTGCTCTGGCTGCGCGGCGCGATGAGTTCGATGGTCGTGGTCGAAGGCATCCGCCGGGCGCAGGAACGCTTCGGCAAGGGCAAGGTCATGAACGGCGAGCAGGTGCGCTGGGGCCTGGAAAACCTGAACCTGACGGCCGAGCGCATCAAGGAGATCGGCTTTGACAACGTGATCCGGCCGCTGGCCACCAACTGCCAGGACCACATGGGCTCGTACTGGGCGCGTATCGAGACCTGGGACGGCAAGCAGTGGAAGATCTCCAGCGACTGGATGCAGGGCGATGAGCAGATCATCAAGCCGATGATCAAGGCCGCCGCCGCCAAGTACGCGCAGCAGCAGAAGATCACTCCGCGCACGGGCGCGGACTGCGATTCCTGATCGCATCACAGCACTGGGCGGCTCCTGCGGGAGCCGCCCATCGCCAGGGCGGCGCGCTGCCCTGGCGTGGTGTTACCGGATATCGCCATGGACACAGCAAAAACCCTCATCAACGTCAACGGCATCGAGGTCATCTACAACCACGTGATCCTCGTGCTCAAGGGCGTCTCGCTCAGCGTGCCCGAGAGCGGCATCGTCGCCATCCTGGGCGGCAATGGCGCGGGCAAGACGACGACGCTGCGCGCCATCTCCAATCTGCTCAAGGGCGAGCGCGGCGAGGTCACCAAGGGCACGATAGAACTGCGCGGCGAGCGCATCGAAAACCTGACACCCTCCGATCTGGTCAGACGCGGTGTGATCCAGGTGATGGAAGGGCGCCATTGCTTTGCCCACCTCACCATCGAAGAGAACCTGCTGACGGGCGCCTACACCCTGCAGAGCCGCGGCGAGATCGAGGCCAATCTGCAGAAGGTCTACGCCTATTTCCCGCGCCTGAAAGACCGCTGCAAAAGCCAGGCCGCCTATACCTCGGGCGGCGAGCAGCAGATGTGCGCCATCGGCCGTGCACTGATGAGCAGCCCCAGCGTGGTGCTGCTCGATGAGCCCTCCATGGGCCTGGCGCCGCAGATCGTGGAAGAGGTGTTCAACATCGTCAAGGACCTGAACACGCGGGAGAAAACCACCTTCCTGCTGGCCGAGCAGAACACCAACATGGCGCTGCGATACGCCGACTACGGCTACATCATGGAAAGCGGGCGCGTCGTGATGGACGGCACGGCACAGTACCTGTCCAGCAACGAGGATGTGAAAGAGTTCTACCTGGGCGTGGGCGGCGCCCAGCGCAAGAGCTTTCGCGACGTCAAGAGCTACAAACGCCGCAAGCGCTGGCTCGCTTGACATAATGATAGCTACCTGCGCTTAACCCATAAGGGTTTGAGCCCTATTTGACCAAAATCCGCACCTGAAAGACCAGCGCATGACCGAGTTTTACGACGCGCTCGAAACCCGCTCTCCCGACGAACGCGAAGCCGCCCACATGGCCGCGCTGGCCGCTCAGGTGGCGCACGCGCAGCAGCACTCGGCGGCCTTCGCCGAAATTTTGAAAGGCGTGAACGCCCGCGCCATCACCAGCCGCGCTGCGCTTGCACAGCTGCCCGTCACGCGCAAATCCAGCCTGCACGAACGCCAGGCCCAGGGGCGCAGGGGCGGCGCCGGCCCCTTCGGTGGTTTTGCCGTCCACGGCTGGGGCGCGCAGATGCCGCGCGTCTTCGCCAGCCCCGGGCCGATCTACGAGCCCGAGGGCGCTCGGCAGGATTACTGGCGCATGGCGCGCGCCCTCTTTGCTGCCGGCTTTCGCCGCGGCGAGCTCATCCACAACTGCTTTTCCTACCATTTCGTGCCCGCCGGCTCGATGATGGAAACCGCCGCCCATGCGCTGGGCTGCACGGTATTTCCAGGCGGCACCGGGCAGACCGAGCAGCAGGTGCAGGCGATTGCGGACCTCCAGCCCGCCGGCTACATCGGCACGCCAAGCTTTCTCAAGATCATCCTGGAAAAGGCCGCGGAGATGGGCGTGCCGCTCACCGGCTTCGGCAAGGCGCTGGTCTCGGCCGAGGCCTTCCCGCCCTCGCTGCGCGACTGGCTGGCCGAGCGCGGCATGCAGGGCTACCAGAGCTACGGCACCGCCGACCTGGGCCTGATCGCGTACGAGACCGAGGCGCGCGAAGGTCTGGTGCTCGATGAAGGCGTGATTGTCGAGATCGTGCGTCCCGGCACCGGCGACCCGGTATCCGAAGGCGAGGTGGGCGAGCTCGTCATCACCACGCTCAACCCCGACTACCCGCTGATCCGCTTCGCCACCGGCGATCTCTCGGCCGTGCTGCCCGGCCCCTGCCCCACGGGCCGCACCGCCACCCGCATCAAGGGCTGGATGGGGCGCGCCGACCAGACCACCAAGATCCGCGGCATGTTCGTGCACCCCGAGCAGGTGGCCGAGGTGGCCAAGCGCTTTCCGCAGGTGCTCAAGGCGCGGCTCGTGGTCAGCGGCGAGACCGGCAACGACACGATGACCTTGCAGGTGGAAACGCGCGAGACCGCGGCAGGCCTGGCGGAGCAGCTGGCCAGCACGCTGCGCGAGGTGACCAAGCTGCGCGGCGAGGTAGCCATGGTGGCGCCGGGGAGCCTGGCCAACGACGGCAAGGTGATCGAGGATGCGCGCAGCTACAAGTGATCCGTCGGTAGAATGGCGGGCTTTGCTCACTGAAACCTTTTAGCCATGTCCACACAGAACGACGAACACCAAGGCTTTGTCCTGGCGCTACTGGTTGCGCTGGTGCTGTTCGTACTCATCTTTGTCTTCTCGATCGCCTACACCCGCATCGGCCACAAGACTGCGGCGCCTGCCGTGGCGGCGGCCCCCGTGGCCGTGGTGGTGGCGGGCGATGCCGCCCAGGTGGTGGTGCTCGATGGCATGGTGAAGTTCTACTTCGCCAGCGGCAAGGCCGATGTGGCCGACGGCGCTGGCCAGGCGCTGGCCGTGATCGTCGAAGGCGTGAAGGCGGGCAAAAAGGCCGTCATCAGCGGCTTTCACGACACCACCGGCAGCCAGCAGGTGAATGAAGAGCTGAGCAAGCAGCGCGCCATTGCGGTACGCGATGCGCTGCTGGCGCTGGGCGTGCAGGAAGGCAGCGTGGAGCTGCGCAAGCCGGAAAACTCTGCCGTCCAAGGCAACCCGGCCGAGGCTCGGCGCGTGGAAGTCACGCTGCAATAAATAATCGCAGCTTCCGACGAGCAACGGCAGCCACTGGCTGCCGTTGTTGTTTCATTCCAATTCCAGATCGTTCGAGTACGCGAAGGCGAGGCGAACCAACGCAGTTATACGTTTGAAGGCGAAGTCGTATCAGACGGGCCAGCCGCGCAGCTCGCCCCACTCCTGCCACGGCGCGCGCGGCGTGCGCAAGCGGTTGATGGGCGCCGCCGTATCCTCATGGCCCAGCGCCACGCCACAGGCAATCTCATAGGGTTCGGGCAGCCCCAGCACCGGCGCCAGGGCGCTGCGGTAGCGCCGCCAGAAGCCCTGCGGGCAGCTGGCCAGCCCCTGCTGCACCGCCAGCAGCATGAGCGACTGCAGGTAGACGCCGAGATCGGCCCACTGCGGCAGCCCCATGCGCCGGTCCATGCAGATCAGCACGCCCACCGGCGCGCCAAAGAAAGCCGCGTTGCGCGCAAACCAGACCAGGCGCCCCGCCTTGTCCTCGCGCGCCAGGCCCATCGTGGCATACATGTCCTCGCCGTTGGCGAAGCGGCGCGTGCGGTAGGGCTCCCACAGGCTGGCGGGATAGTGCCCGCCGTCCTCGCCTTCGGCCTGCGCCGCGGTGGCGATCACCTGTGCCAGCGGCTCGCCCGTGAGAGCGACCACGTGCCAGGGCTGCACATTGCCACCCGAGGCCGCGCGTGCCGCCTGCTGCAGCAGGTTCTGCACCAGAGTGGCCGGCAAGGGTGTGGGCAAAAAGGCCCGTACCGAGCGCCGGGCCTGCAAAGCCTGCTCTACATTCATGGTGGACCCGTTCATCAGCCGCGCTCCAGCACGCGCTGTGCGAGACGCAGGTGCGGCCTGTCTATCATCTGCCCATCGAGCTGCAAGGCCCCTGCGGACGGCTGGGCCGCAAACGCATCCACCACCTTCTGCGCCCAGACGCGCTCCTCCCGAGTCCAGGTAAAGGCTGCGTTGATAGGCGCGATCTGGCTCGGGTGGATCGCCATCTTGGCGACGTAGCCGTCGCGCCGCGCCTCCCGCGCCTCCTGCCCTACGGCGTCCTCCGCATTGATCGCCACGCTCACGGTATCCACCGCCCGCACGCCTGCCGCTGCGGCAGCGTACAGACACATGGCGCGCGCCAGGCGATAGGGCTCGGTCAGCTGGCCGTCTGCCCGGTTGGTCTGCGCACCAATGTCCGCCGCCAGATCTTCCGCGCCCCAGGTGATGCCCCACAGCCGCTCGCTCACACCCGCAAGCTCGCCCATGCGGAACATCGCCGCACCGGTTTCGGAGGCAATCGCCAGCACCCGAACGCTGCCGGGCTCGATCCCGAAAGCCACCTCCAGCGCATCGAGCTGATGGCACAGCGGCGCCAGCGATTCACGCCCTTCGCACTTGGGCAAGACGATGCCGAAGGGCCGGCCCGGCACCACGGCGGCCAGGTCCTGCAGCAGCAGGCCGGTGGTGGCGGGGTTCACGCGCACCCAGATCTGCTGGTGCGCCGGCTGGGCGGTCAGCATCCGCGCCACCTGCTGGCGCGCCTCCTGCTTGGCTGCGGGGGGCACGGAATCTTCCAGATCGAGGATCAGCGCGCCTGCCTGGCTCTGCTGCGCCTTGAGGTAGCGGTCCGGCCGGTTGCCCGGCACGAAAAGCATGCAGGCGGCGCTCATGCGGCACCTGCGCCGGGGCGTTTGTGCATCAGCGCCGCGCGCCTGCAGCGGCAGACCACCGCGCCGTCCTGGTTCAGGCCCACATGCTCGAATTCGATGATGCCCGCCATCGGGCGCGATCGGCTCTCGCGCTTGGAAAGCACCGTGGTCTGCACATGGACGGTGTCGCCATCAAACACCGGCGCGGGAAAGCGGATGTCGCTCATGCCGAGGTTGGCCACCGTGGTGCGAAACGTGGTGTCGTTGACCGACATGCCGATCACCAGCCCGAGCGTGAACAGGCTGTTGACCAAGGGCCTGCCGAATTCCGTCTGCGCCGAAAAGTGGCGATCGATGTGCAGCGGCTGCACATTCATCGTGAGCGTGGAAAACAGCACGTTGTCCATCTCGGTGACGGTGCGCGTCCAGGCATGGTCAAAGCGATGGCCCACCTCGAATTCCTCGAAATACAAACCCGGCATGTGTTTCCCCTTGTCAAGCGCCTTCAGTTTCCATTTGTACCAGCAAGGCGCCCCTGGCCACCGTCGCGCCCAGCGCCACGGGCAGGCCGGTGACGACGCCATCGCCGGGCGCCGTCAGCGTGTGAAAAAGCTTCATCGCTTCGAGCACCGCCACCGGCTGGCCTGCCGAGACCCTGTCGCCCACGGCGACCAGGGTTTGCGACAGCACGCCGGGCAGTTCGGCCAGCACGCTGCCGCCCTGCTGCGCGCCACCGGCGTGCGCTGCCGCCGCATGCGCAACGGCAGAGGCCACCTGCACGCACGCCGACCATCCCGCGCACCACACCCAGGTCTGCGCCTCGCGTTGCAACACCCTGTAGACCCGGCCGCTGGCAACGCCGCGCCAGGCGCCCACACCCGCCGCCTCGATCTGCCACGAGGCATCTCCGTCCGGGGCCAGCACTTCGCCGCCGTGCAGCCCCAGGCACACCTGCAGCGCCGCATGCTGCCCGTTCTGCGTCACGCAGACATTGGTGCGGCCAACCCCCTCGGCCTGCGCGGTGACGCGCCAGCTGCGCAGGCAGACCATGGGCCTGTCATCGCCCGCCGCCTGCTGCGCCTGCACCCAGGCCAGCGCCGCGGCCGCCCGCGCCTCCTGCACCAGCGCCGCATCGGGCTGCCAGCCCCCACCCCAATGCGCAGGCAGAAAATCCGTGGTCAGGGTGGCCTCGAACGCCGGGTGCCGCAGCACATCCAGCAGCATCGCCTGGGTGGTCTGCAGGCCGCCGACCTGCAATTGGGAGAGCCCCTGCTCCAGCCTGCGCCGCGCCATCGCGCGGCTGGACCCGTGGCCTATGACCTTGGCCACCATGGAGTCGTAGTGTGGCGTGATTTCGCTTTGCGCGTCGATGCCGCTGTCGATGCGCACGCCCGGCAATGGCGGCTCGACCCACGCGAGCACGGGCCCGAACGAAGGTGCGAAACCCTCGGCCGGTGATTCGGCATTGACGCGCGCCTCGATCGCCCAGCCGGTCTGGCGCAACTCCCCTTGCGTCCATGGCAGGGGCTCGCCGGCGGCGGCGCGGATCTGCCACTCCACGAGGTCCAGGCCCGTGGTCAGTTCCGTCACCGGGTGCTCCACCTGCAGCCGCGTGTTCACTTCCAGAAAATACGGCGCATCGCCATGATCGGCGTCGAGCACGAATTCGACCGTGCCCGCCGAGTCGTAACCGATGGCGCGGCCCAGCGCCAGCGCCGCTTCAAAAAGCCGCTGCTTCACGCCCGCATCCAGATGGTTGGCGGGCGCCTCTTCAATGAGCTTCTGGTAGTTGCGCTGGATGGAGCATTCGCGCTCGAACAGGTGCAGGAGCCGCCCATGCCGGTCACCCAGCAACTGCACTTCCACGTGGCGCGGGCGGGTGATGAAGCGTTCCAGCAGCACCTTGGCATCGCCGAAAGCGGCCTGCGCCTCGGCCCGCGCGGTGGCGAGCTGCTGGTCAAAATGCGCCAGGCCATCCACACGGCGCATGCCCTTGCCGCCGCCGCCGCCGCTGGCCTTGATGAGCAGCGGAAAACCGATGCGTTCGGCCTCGGCGCACAAGACCGCCGGACTCTGGTCATCGCCGTCATACCCCGGGATGCACGGCACGCCGGCCGCGCGCGCAATGCGCTTGCTCTCGATTTTGGAGCCCATGGAGGCAATCGCCTCGCGGTGCGGGCCGATGAAGGTGATGCCAGCGTTTGCACAGGCATCGATCAGCGCCAGGCGCTCCGAAAGGAATCCGTAACCCGGGTGAATCGCCTGCGCGCCGGTCTTGAGCGCGGCCGCGATGACCGCCTCGGCATTCAGGTAGGAATCCTGCGCACGCGCCGGGCCTATGCAGACGGCTTCGTCCGCCGCGCGCACATGGCGGGCGCTGGCGTCGGCCTCGGAATACACCGCCACGGTCCAGATGCCCATGTCGCGGCACGTGCGCAGCACACGGCAAGCGATCTCACCTCTGTTCGCAATCAGGATTTTTTCAAACATCGCGCCACCCCTCACATCCGGTACACCGGGCTCTGGCCCTCGAAGCGCGGCGTGCTTTCATCCGCGAGCTGCAGGCAGATGCCGAGCACGTCGCGCGTCTGCGCCGGTTCGATGATGCCGTCGTCCCACAAGCGCGCCGTCGCGTAGTAAGGGTCGCTCTGTTCCTCGAACTGCACCCGGGTGCGGGCATCGAGCGCGGCGATTTCCGCCTCGTCCACAGGCCCCTTGAGCGAGGCGCGGCGCAGGTCGGTGAGCACCGTGCTGGCCACATCCGGGCTCATGGTGGCGATGCGGCTGGCAGGCCAGGCAAAGACGAAGCGCGGACCAAAGCCCCGGCCGCACATGCCGTAATTGCCCGCGCCGTAGCTGCCGCCGATCAGCACCGTGAAGCGCGGCACGCGCGCCGTGGCCACGGCATAGACCAGCTTGGCCGAATGCTTGGCGATGCCGCCGCGCTCGGCCTCGGTGCCGACCATGAAGCCGGTGATGTTCTGCAGGAACAGGATGGGAATGCGCCGCTGGTTGCACAGCTCGATGAAATGCGCGCCCTTGACCGACGATTCGGAGAACAGCACGCCATTGTTCGCCAGGATGCCGACCGGGTAGCCGTGGACATGGGCGGTGGCGCAGACCAGCGTGCCGCCGTACTCGGGCTTGAACTCGTTGAAGTCGCTCGCGTCCACCAGGCGCTCGATCACCGCGCGCACGTCATAGGGCTGGCGCAGATCGGTGCCGATGAGGGCGGGAATCTCCGCGGCATCGTGCAGCGGCGCGCGCACCGGCTGGCGCGCGGCAGCGGCGTGCGTCTTCCAGTTGAGCCGGGCCACGATGCCGCGCAGCTGCTGCAGCGCATGCATCTCGTTCATCGCGAGGTAGTCCGTCACGCCGGAGACGCGCGCATGCATCGCCGCGCCGCCCAGGGTTTCGCCGTCCACCACCTCGGCAATCGCGGCCTTCACGATGGGCGGTCCCCCCAGGTGGATGCGCCCCGTGCCCTGCACCATGATGGACTCATCCGACAGCGCCGGGATGTAGGCCCCGCCCGCCGTGCAGCCGCCGAACACGGCGGAGAGCTGCGGCAGGCCGTCGGCGCTCATGCGGCACTGGTGATAGAAGATGGTGCCGAAATGCCCGTAGTCGGGGAACACCTGGTCCTGCATCGGCAGGTAGGCGCCGCCGCAATCGACCAGATACAGGCAGGGCAGGCGGTTGTCCCAGGCGATCTCCTGCGCGCGCACGTGCTTGCGCACCGTCTCGGGGAAGAAGCTGCCGCCCTTGACCGTGGCATCGTTGGCGATGAGCATGCAGTTCACGCCCGCGACGCGGCCGATGCCGGTCACGATGCCGGCGGCCGGCGCCTCGTTGCCATGCAAGCCCCAGCAGGCCAGCGGCGAGAGCTCCAGGAACGGGCTGCCAGGGTCGAGCAGCAATTCAATGCGCTCGCGCACCGGAATCTTGCCGCGCGTCTTGTGGCGTTCGCGCAGTTTTTCACCGCCGCCCGCGATCGCCCAGCGCATGCGCTCGTGCAGGGTGGCAAGGGCGGCGTCGTAATCGCGCCGGCGCTGTTCAGACGTACTGGACATGGTCATGGCTTTCCCGCCGCGGGCGGCCAGCGCTGCTGCAGCCCGTAGAGCATGAGTTCGGTGAGTTCGTCGGCCACCGCCTTGAGCGCGAGCGTGCCGCCCTGGAACCATTCCAGGCTGCCGTTCATCACCGTGATGAGAAACAGGCGCGCCAGGCGCAGATCGCGCCGCCGGTCGAAGCCGCCAGCCGCGGCGCAGCGCGCCAGCAGCGATGCCCAATAGCGTTCATAGGCATCGCGCAGCGGCAGATGCGCGTCGCGCACGCCTTGCGGCACCTGGCCGAAGATGCGGACGTTGGCCGAGGTGTAGTCCTGCCGCTCCATCATGGCCTGCAGATGGGCGTGGACAGCGGTTTGCAGCAGTGCAAGAGCGTCGGCGTCGGCCGGCAGCGCATCGACGGCATGGCGCACATCATCAAACACTTGTTCGACACCCAGGCGCAACACTTCGGCGACGATGGCGTCGCGCGAATCAAAGTAGTGGTACAGGCTGGCCGCGCGCATGCCCGCCAGTGCAGCGATCTCGCGCAACGACGTATTGGCATAGCCTTGCGTGCGAAACAGGCGCGCCGCGGCATCCAGCACCAGCTGGCGGGTGCCGGCGGCGATTTCGGCGGAAGGGTGGATGGCGACTGGCATGGATTACCGCTGAATTTATCTAATAATTGTTAGTTTGTCAATATCGCAATTTCGTTGACACACCTGCGATACACACATATATTCAATCGATTGATTGTTAGGTAAATGCCATGACCACCGACTCCCTGACTGCCGCCTTCCCCTTTCTGACCGCTGAACATGAAATGCTGCGCGATACCGTGCGCCGCTTTGTGCGCGAGCGCGTGCTGCCCCACGCGGACGCGTGGGAAGAAACCGGTTTCGTGCCGCGCGAGGCGCTGCGCGAAATGGGCGGGCTGGGCCTGCTCGGCATCCGCTACCCGCAGGAATTCGGCGGCTCGGCGCTGGATGCGCTTTCCACCGTGGTACTGGCCGAAGAGCTGGGGCGCAGCAGCTACGGCGGCTTTGCCATCACCGTGCTGGTGCATACCGACATGGCGAGCCCCCATCTCTTTCATGCCGGCTCGCCGGAACAGCAGCAGCGCCTGATGCCCGAGCTCATCGCCGGGCGCAAGATCGCCGCCGTGGCGATGACCGAGGCCGATGCCGGCTCCGACCTGCAGGGCATGCGCACCACGGCGCGGCGCGGCGCCGATGGCTGGGTGCTCAACGGCAGCAAGATGTTCATCACCAACGGCGTGCACGGCGACGTGTACTTCGTGGCCGCCAAGACGGGCGATGCGGGGCGCGGGCGCGAGATATCGATGTTCATCGTCGAAAAGGGCACGCCCGGCTTTCGCGTGGAGCGCCCCTTGAAGAAACAAGGCTGGCTCTCCAGCGACACCGCCGAACTGGTGTTCGAAAACTGCGTGCTGCCCGCCAACGCGCTGCTCGGCGAGGAACACAAGGGTTTTTACGCGCTGGTCAAGAACCTGCAGAACGAGCGTCTGGTGCTGGGCGCGCAGTGCATGGGCGAGGCCGCGCGCGCCATCGAACTCACGCTCGAATGGGTCACGCAGCGCCGCGCCTTCGGCGCCACGCTCTGGGACAAGCAGGCCATCCGCCAGCGCCTGGCCTGGCGCGCCGCGCAAGTGGCGGCCGCGCGCAGCCTGGTCTACACCACCGCCTGGCGCTACGCCATGGGCCAGCAGGTGGTGAGCGAAGTCTCGATGATCAAGGCGCTCGCGGGCACGCTGGTCAACGAAGTGATGTACGACTGCCTGCAATTCCACGGCGGCATGGGCTTCATCCGCGAGACCGCGATCGAGCGCATGGCGCGCGATGCGCGCGTGCAGGCGATCGGCGGCGGCGCCACCGAGGTGATGCTGGAGGAAGTCGCCAAGCGCATGGTGTGATGCGCACGGGCCCTTGCCCCCGCGCCAGCATCGGCCGATTGCAAAACGATTCGGCGCAATTGATTGATCACGGCTATGGCTTGACCGACAATGGCGGTCGGCACCCGATGGAAAGCTTGCAAGGCTTGCCCATGGAAAAGCCGGAGTTTCCTCGTGCTTCACCGGCCATCGAACGGCGCCACCGTCAGCACAATTCAAGCAAGGAGACTCTTCACCATGGATCTGCAATACGAGCTCAAGGCAGGCAGCTACTACCTGTATGACATGCGCGAAGCCCCGAGCAAGATCACGGGGGAGCGCCGCTTCAAGCTCAAGACGGACACGGTCGCGATCGCCTTCGACGCGCATACCGGCGAAGTGCACCGCCACGGCAACCCCACGCGCATCCAGTCCTGGGCGCAAACCCAGCGCCGGCGCCTGCGCGCGGCCGGTGCGCTGCTGCAGGCCAACGACATCGTCGTCGTCTCCGGCCCGCTGCCGGTGGACGAACTCAACAAATGCCTGTGGATCCGCGGCTACTGCCGGCGCATGCTCAAGCGCCTGGCCACGCTGCCGCACGGCAAGCTGCAGCGCAGCAAGCCAGCCGACTGGAAGAAAGCGGCCTGACCCTGTTCCCGCCGGCCTCCCCGGCCCTCACGCCTGCCCAGCGTCTTCTTCGTCGGCGGGGTGCTCGTGCTTGACCACGGTCACCGGCACCGTGGCGTCGCGCACCAGTGCCTGGGACACCGAACCCAGCAGCGCGCCGCGCAGGCCGCCCATGCCGCGCGCCCCGACGACGATCAGGCCGCAGCCGCAATCGTCAGCCATGTCGGCAAGCGTCGCGGCAGGCGAACCGAGCGCAATTTCGGTCTCGCATGCCACACCCGCGCCCTGCGCCAGCGCCACGGCCGACGCCATGAGGTGCTGACCCGCCTCCACGCTCGCCTGCGCGATCACATCGGCATCGCGCGTGGCCAGTTCCAGGAAGGAGGCCTCCTCCTGCACATGGCCCAGCACCAGCGTGGCCTGCAAGCCATGCTCGCGCACCAGGGAAATCGCATGGCGCACGGCATCCAGCGCCAGTTCAGAACCATCGACCGCCACCAGAATTCTCAGCATCGCCACCTCTATCGCCTATCGGTTGGTGCCAGTGTAGGACAGTGGCCGGGGCGGCGCGCTCTGGGACAATCACACCCCTATGCTGCAATTCGACCTGCTTGCCACCGACCCCGCCAGCCACGCCCGGCGCGGCCGCCTCACGCTCAACCACGGGGTGGTGCAAACGCCGATCTTCATGCCCGTGGGCACCTATGGCACCGTCAAGGGCGTGATGCCCAGGAGCCTCACGGAAATGGGCGCGCAGATCATCCTGGGCAACACCTTTCACCTGTGGATGCGCCCGGGGCTGGACATCGTCAGGGGCTTTGGCGGCCTGCACGGCTTTGAGCAGTGGCACAAGCCCATCCTGACGGATTCGGGCGGTTTCCAGGTCTGGAGCCTGGGCGCGATGCGCAAGATCACCGAGGACGGCGTGCACTTCGCCAGCCCCGTCAACGGCGACAAGCTGTTTCTCTCGCCCGAAGTGAGCATGCGGATCCAGACGGTGCTCAATTCCGACATCGTGATGCAGCTCGACGAATGCACGCCGTATGAAACCAGCGGCCACCTGACCACCGAGCCGCAGGCGCGCAAGAGCATGGAAATGAGCCTGCGCTGGGCGGGCCGCTCGCAGGCGGAATTTGCGCGCCTGGCCAATCCCAATGCGCTCTTCGGCATCGTGCAGGGCGGCATGTTCGAGCACCTGCGCGAAGAATCGCTGCAGGCACTGGCGGCGATGGACTTCCCCGGCTATGCGATCGGCGGCGTGAGCGTGGGCGAGCCCAAGGAGGACATGTTGCGCATCATGGCGCACACGCCGCACCGCCTGCCGCCCGAGAAGCCACGCTACCTGATGGGCGTGGGCACGCCCGAAGACCTGGTCGAAGGCGTCGCCTGCGGCGTGGACATGTTCGATTGCGTCATGCCGACGCGCAACGCCAGAAACGGCACGCTGTTCACGCGCTTTGGCGATCTGAAGATCAGGAACGCCCGCCACAAGGACGACCACCAGCCGCTGGACGCGAGCTGCACCTGCCACGCCTGCGCGGGCGCCGAGGGGGTGAGCTGGAACGACGGTGGCGACAAAGGCTTCTCGCGCGCCTACCTGCACCATCTGGATCGCTGCGGCGAGATGCTCGGGCCGATGCTCGCCACCATCCACAACCTGCACTATTACCTGCAGCTGATGCAGGAAATCCGCGACGCTCTGGATGCCGGCCAATACGCGCAGTTCCGCGCCCGGTTCGCGCACGACCGCGCGCGCGGCGTGTAGCAATGGCGCACTGACCCTCTACCGGAGGTTGGCAATCCTTCACATTTGCCCCTAGGTTTTTTGTTACAACAAGTGGACAATGCAAGTTTCGCTAACAAAGCGGCCGCGCGCGATCTTGCCTGTCCGCTGGCGCATATACCTCCCTGTTGCGACCCGCACGCGCGATGCCCTTTCAGCCAGCACCGATGACGACCAGACCCATGCTCCTGCGCGAACATGGGCTGCTGTTCCTGTGCATGCTCGCCGCCTGCCTGGCGGGCATCGCCACGCGGCCCATCGCCTTCATGGCGACCTTCTGGCCGGCCAACGGCCTGCTGCTCGGGCTGATGCTGCGCAACCCGGTCTGGAGCAAGACGCCCCTGGCATGGCTGTCCGCGTGGCTGGGCTTCGTGGCCGCCGATGCCCTCACCGGCGCCGCCCTGGAGCGCAACCTGGTGATCAACGCCATCAACCTGGTGGAAGTGCTGGCCGGCTGGCTTTTCCTGGTGCGCCAAGGTCCAGCCACGCTGGGCTTTCGGCGCCAGCGTTCGGTGCTCGTCATTCTGGTCGGCTGCGTGATCGCCGCCACCACCGGGGCGCTGCTCGGCAGCCTGAGCCGCGATCTGTTCTTTTCCGCATCCGGCTGGCAGACCTTCATCATCTGGGAAAGCGGCGAGCTGTACAACCTGATCCTGTGCCTGCCCGTGGTGCTGGCGGCGCCGCGCGGCTGGTTCTGGCAGTGGCGCTGGCGCCGCGTGCTGCGCCCGCTGGGCAAACTCTGGGGGCTGCCGCTGCTGGCGCTGCTGGCTTCCGAAGCGGCAGCCTTTGCACTGCAGGGCCCGGGCGCGCTGGTGTTTGCCGTACCCGCCCTGGTGTGGTGCGCGATGCTCTACGGCGTGTTTCTCGTGTCGCTGCTGAACCTGCTGGTCGGCCTGTGGAGCACCGCCACGCTGGTGCTGCTGGGCCTGAGCCTGACGCCGGAGCAGTTGCTGGACGCGGTGTCGTTCCGCGTCGGCGTTGCCTTGCTGTCGCTGGCGCCGCTGGCCGTCGCGACCGCGCATGCGCTGCACGCCCAGGCGCTGCAGATCCTGCACCGGGCGGTCAACCATGATTTCCTCACCGGCGCGCTGTCGCGCCGCGCCCTGATGGAGCGCGGCGCGCAGCAGCTGCAGCGCCTGCAGCGCGAGAGCGCGCCCGTCGCCGTGCTGATGTTCGACATGGACTATTTCAAGCAGGTCAATGACCGCTGGGGCCATGCCCAGGGCGACAGCGTGCTGCAGCAGTTTGCCCAGCTCATCCAGCACAACCTGCGCCCCGGTGAACTGTTCGGGCGCATCGGCGGCGAGGAATTCGCGCTGCTGCTGCCGCATGCCACGCACGCCGGCGCCCAGGCGGTGAGCGAACGCCTGTGCGCCCAGTTGCGGGAACACCGCTTCACCACCGAGGGCGGCGACGAGTTTTCCGTGACCATGAGCGTGGGCCTGCATGCGGGCACGCCCGCCGACACCCCGTACACCATGAGCGAACTGCTGGCGCGCGCCGACGCCGCGCTCTACCACGCCAAGACCACCGGGCGCAACCGGGTGCAGGCCTTCGATGCCGCGGTGATGGCGCCGCTGCGCCACGGCGAGATCAGCGCGTAGCCTGCGTCAGGGCCTTTCCGTTGCCGTCCCGCACGAGGGGCAGAAATGCACGAACGCGCTGCGCCGCGTGCTGCAATGCGCGCAGCGTGCAAACAGGCCGATGCCGCAGTGCGGGCAAAAATCCGTCGTGCCGTCCTTGAGGTCCACCGCACGCTCGCAGCCCGGGCATACGCCCTTGGCCAGGCGCGACAGCGCAACGTCGTAGCCCAGCCCGCGCCGGCGCTCGGAATCGGGCCGCGCCTCGGCCTGCTTCTGCCGCTCCAGGTAGCGGTTGAGCGCCTGGATGGCAAAGCGCCCGACCAGCACCGTGACGATGATGCCCACCGCATAGCGCACATAGCCGCCATAGCTGGGCAGGTAGGGCACCAGTTCGACAAAGAAGGCAAACAGCGCAAACCAGATGAAACCCCAGACGAAGGGCCACCAGGTGCTCTTGCGTTTTTTTGCAAACAGCCAGCCGGCAATGGCGAGCAGCGGCAGCGTGAGCGCCAGGCGGTAGAGGAAGACGCGCAGCTCCTGCGCACGCTCGGCGCCGGCCATGCGTTCGCGCCCGCCGCGTTCAAGCTCCGCCAGGCGCTGCTGCTGCCCCTGCGCCTGCTGGCGCGCATCCAGCAGTGCCTGCTGCTGCGCCTGCACCGCCTGGCGCGCCTTCAATTCCTGCTGCTGCAGCGCATCGAGCGCGCGAGCCCGGGCGATCACCTCCGGGTCCTGCTCGGAGCGCTGCGTGGCGCTGCGCGTGGCCAGCCAGGCGTTGAGGCTCTCGCGCTCGTTCTGGGTGCTGGAGCGCGCCTTGCCGGCCTGCAGCTCGGCCTGCTCCAGCGCATTGCGCGCCGCCTCCTGCGCCTCGCGCGCGGAACGCGCCTGCGCACGCAGCGGCGCCACCTGCGCCATGTCCAGGTAGTCATCGAGCTGCGGCGCCGTTTCCACCTGCGGCAGATCGCCGACGATGGTGCCGCCCAGCCCGATCAGAAAGCCGGCAAAAACCAGGGCCACCAGCCACAGGCCGCGGCGAAACCATTTTTCCGACAGTCGCAGCGCTTTGCCCATGGCCATGCTCCAATTCTCTTAAAACGATAGCTTTTTGCGCTTTCAGGGAAAGCGCCAAACCCCGATTTTGACCATGGTATCCGCGGGGTTTGCCACCCGGAGGACAATCCACCCATGACACAGCCAAGCACGAATACCGCCCCCTGGGAGCGCATCATCGCCGACGCGGGCGATGCGCTGATTTTCATCGACGCGCAAGGCGTGATCCGCGTCTGGAACGCGCGCGCCGCGGCGCTCTTCGGCTTCAGCGCGGAAGACGCCCTGGGACAGAGCGTGGACCTCATCATCCCCACCCACCTGCGCGAGGCGCACTGGCGCGGCTTCAACCGCGCGATGGAGAGCGCCCACACCGGCAGCCAGGAGGTGCGCACCACGCGCGGCGTGCACCAGGACGGGCGCAAGCTGTATGTGGACATGAGCTTTGCCATCGTCACCGATGGCGCCGGGCAGGCGCTGGGTTCGGTGGCGATGGCGCGCGACGCGACCGGGCGCTACCTGGCCGAACTGGCCGCGCGCAAGGCGGCCGCCGGCTGACAGCCGGGCCGTGACGCCTCGTCACAACGCTTCAGCCAACGGAAACACGCGCGGCAGCCCCTGTTGACAATGCCCGGCGACCATGGCGCATGCACAACAACACGCAAAGGGAAAATACATGCACCGCATCCTCCTGACCGCCGCCGCCACCGCCGCCTTGGGCCTTGGGCTCGCCGCGGGCGCGCAGGCCGCCACCAGCGCCACCGTCGTCATCCAGGCCGGGCCGCAGCCCGCCATCGCCGCCCCGGTGATGGTGCAACCGCCCCCGCCGCCGCGCTACGAAGCCGTGCCGCGCGCACGCCGCGGCATGGTCTGGTCGCAAGGGCATTGGGAATGGCGCCACCGCGCCTACGTCTGGGTACCCGGCCAATGGGTGCGTGTGCGCCGCGGCCATGCGTGGCAGCAGCCGCGGTGGGTGCGGCAGGGGCCGCAGTGGGTCTTCATCGCCGGCCGCTGGGGCGGCGACCGGCCGCGCCACGACCGGGGCCGGCGCGATCACCATGAAAAGCACGATCACCACGACCGCAACCGGCGCTGACCGCCGGGCTCAGCGCAGTTCAAGATCGATGGCGCCGAACAGACTCTGGCCGCCGGCGGCCAGCCGCGCCTGCGCCTGCAGCGCATCGCCCGCGCGCAGCCACGCGGTCTTGGCCTCGCCGTCCTGCGCGACCTCTGCGCCGCGCCGCTCCGCCAGACTGCAGAAGCCGCGTGCCGCATCCGCGTTGCTCACCGGCAGCGCGCCGACGATGCTGCCCGCCGCCACGCCGCGCCAGCGCACGCACTGCGCGATGCTGGCGCCGAAATCCAGCGCCATCTCCGGCCCGGTCTCGCACAGCCCGAACTTGCGCCCGTTGAGCTGCACCTGCAGCATGCACCGCGCCCGCGCGCCGCGCCAAGCCTCGCCCAGCTCGTCGGGCGTGAGGGCGACCGGGGCGAACGCCGTCGCCAGGCTGTGCGGCGAGCCAGGCTGGCCGAGCGTGAGCGCCAGCAGCAGCAGCCGCACGCCTTCTGCCGCCTGCTCGGGGCCCGCCGCACGCGGCACGTCGCCCGTGACCACCGCCAGGCCAGCGGCGAAATCCAATGCCTGCACGCCCCCGACCTGCCAACATGCCTGCGGGGCCAGCAGATGGTCCGCCGGGCTCAGCTGGAAAGCCGGCGCCCCCTGCGGGCAGCGCTGCGCATGCGCCGGGTAAACGCTGCCATGCGCCCAGTGGTAGCAGCGCGGCAGCGGTGCGAGGCACTGCGCCGGGTCCAGCGCGAAGGCGTGGCGCGCACGGCCGGCGTTGAGCGCGTCGTAGAGATCCTGCAGCTGCGGCGCAAAGAAGTTCCAGTCTTCCAGCGCCTGCTGCAGGCGGGCGGCGATCCCGCTCGCATAATGCGCCTGCGCCAGGTCGCGCGAGACCACCACCAGCTGGCCATCGCGCGAGCCATCGCGCAGCGTAGCCAATTTCATAGCAAACTTTCCTTGATGTGCGTTCGCAAGAGCCTTGCAAAACGCCTTGATTACTGATGCAGCAACCGCGCATGGTAGCGCCCGCCGCCCGGCGCAGCCTCTGGCTGCTGGGCCTTGCCGTGCTGGCGCTGCACCTGCTGCTGCTCTCCCGCGTGCCGCTGCCATTGGCTCTGTCGGCCAACGCACCGCCCGCCGCCCTGCAGACCCGGGTCCTGGCGCCGCCTGGGCCCTCTGCGCCCGGGCTGCCGCCCCGCGCTGCCGCGCCGCAGTCAGCGCCACGCCCAGCGGCGGCGCGGCGGACGGTGCCCGCCAGGAAGGCGATGCCGGCGCCGGCGCGGCAGGCATCGGAGACCGCCGCCGAAAACACCGCCATCGCCCCCGCGGACCTGCAGCGCTCCGCCCGCCTGCAGGCGGCCTACGAAAGCTGGCGTGAGCAACAGGTCGGCGTCGGCCCGGCCGCCGCCTTGCCTGAAGCACCGCCCAAAGCGCAGCCCGCCTCTTCCGCCGGCAACGCCCCGCCCGCGGGCGCGCCCGCGCCGGTGGTGCAAGCCCCCGCGCCAGCGCCGCCACCGGCCGAGCCCCCCGCACCCACGCCCACCGCACCGAAACCGGCCGCCGCGCCCCTCTTGCTGCCGCCCTCCACCGTGTTGTCGTTTGACGTGTCGGGCCATGTCAAAGGCTTCAATTACCAGGCGCGCGCGACGCTGGCCTGGCAGATCGACGGCGCTCACTACCAGCTGCGCCAGCAGATTCGCCTGTTTCTGCTGGGTTCGCGCGCCCAGGAGAGCCGCGGACTGGTCACCGCCCGCGGCCTGCAGCCCGAGCGTTTTATCGACGAAGGCAGCAAAACGCGCAACGTGGAGCTCGACCTCGCCGCGCACCAGGCCCGGTTCAGCGACGGCGACACGGCCACAGCGCTCCTGGCCGACGGCACGCAGGACCGGCTGAGCATTTTCGTGCAGCTCGGCGCACTGATCGCCGCGGCCCCCGAGCGCTACCCGCGCGGCACGCAGATCAGCTTTGCCACCGTGGGCCCCAAGCGCATCGACCCGTGGACCTTCACCGTCGCCGGACCCGAGGTGCTGCACCTGCCCGCCGGCGACACCCCGGCCATCAAGCTGCAGCGCCTGCCCCGCGGCGGCGACGAGCGCAGGGACACGCTGTGGCTGGGCACCGGACTGCACTACCTGCCGGTGCGCATCCGCCTCGCGGAAGAGGGCGGGGATTTCGTCGAGCTGCGGCTTTCCGGCCACGAAAACCCCTGAGCCGGCACCGACACGGCCGATTCATGGAATACTGTCGCGGTCTTGAACGCGGGCGCCCTGCCACCATCTGCCAGCGATAGCAACGGGAGGACCACCATGCACATGCTCTACGACTCAGAATCCTTCGTGGTGGTGCACATGCTGCCCCGGCCCGAGGAGGAAGACGCGCAGGCGGATGCCAAGCCGCCGGTACCCCAGCTGCTGCGCCACGGCTTTGAAATCGTGGACAAGCGCTCGGGCAAGGAGGTGTATCTGGACGGCTCCTGGGCCGAGCTGTTCCAGCAGCAGATCGTCGCCTGGCAGCGCAACACCCCCTCGCAGGAAGAGGTCGAGGCGACGCTCGAAGGCTACGCGGGTCTGGCGCAGAACCCGGTCGTCCTGCACTGAAATTTGATTGATTCATGCCGCAAACGCCCAATGGACGGGCGTTGGCAGCTATTCAATAAGAAGCATCAACCCGGATTGCCGTCGATGCGCACCCGGCCCCACCAGCCCAGCAGCCGGCCACCCCAGGCCGCCATGGTGGCGAGCCAGAGTACGGCCGCGAGCGCCAGCAGACTGGTGCTGGCGGCCATCGGCAGCGCGGCGACCACGCGGATCACCACCGTCACCTGCAGCAGCAGGAACAAGCCCCAGAAGAAAGCCCCGGCCTCCAGCGGCCGGCCACTGTGCCCGGCAGCCACGCGCGAGACCATGGCCACCATCAGCGAGCCCAGGCACCCCATGGTGAAGGCATGCAGCGCCGCCAGGTGCCAGACCGGTCCCTGAACGACGGCGCTCCAGGCGCCGGTGGCGGCGGCGATCAGGTTGGTCAGGCCGAGCCAGAGAAAGCCGATGTGCAGCATGCCCAGCAGCGGAATCTTGATGGCCGCCATCAGCCCCCAGCGCACCGTGAGCCAGATGAGCCAAACGCCGATCAGGAGCTCGAAGCAGGTGCGCAGCATCAGCCCGACCATCGCCAGCCAGACCGGCCAACTACCCATGGACAGCCAGACGAACACCGCCTGGGCGCCCACGGCCAGCGCGAGCACGCCCATGACCCAGTTCGGCCGCCAGGCGTCCACGCCCGGCAGCTTGCCGTGGGTGAAGAACGGGATCATGCGGTGCGCCACCGTCATGAAGACCACGCCGACAAAGCCCCACAGCCCGGTGAGCACCCAGGCCAGCGCCAGGTCATAGCGATCGAGCAGCACACTCACGCCCAACCCGGCCACACTGACGCACCCCACGACAAAGGCCGCGCGCACCATCTTGCCGTGCATCTGGTTGGCGGCGCGGCTGGCGCGCACCAGGCCCGCGTACAGCCAGGCCATCAGCACCAGCCCCAGCCACGCCAGCGCCAGCCCCAGCAGCCCCAGGGTTTCGCTGAACAGCCCGCCCAGCAGCCAGACCAGCCAGCCGGCGCACTGCATGAACAGCGGCGCCTGGATCTGCCGCACCGACAGCGGTTCCACATCCAGCCAGCGCGGCCCGGCGGTGAACAGGAAGCCGGAAAAAAACAGAGGAATGAAGCCGAAGCTCATCAGTGCCGCATGCGTGATGAGCGGCGGCGTGCCATCCGCCGGCAGGCCGATGGCGCCGGTGGCGCGGTCCACCTGCACCAGCGCCCACCAGAGGCTGGCGGCAATCAGCACCACGGCGGCCAGCGAAAAGCCCAGACGGTGCGGCGCCAGCAGGATGTAGCGCAGGCGCCAGTGCGGGTCGAGGGGTGCGGCGCTGCTCATCGCGCCACCTCAGGATTGGCGCCGCAACCGGCGCCCAGCAGGGTTTTCATGAAGAGACATTGAAAATGGCAATGCCCCGACGATAGCGCAGCGCAAGCAGCCCCATCCCTGTCAGGGACGCAGAGGGACGCAGCCGCTCCACCCCGCCACCCGGCACGCTCAGCCGCAGCTGCCCAGCGCCCCGCATTGCGTGCAGTAGTCGCAGCCGTCCTTGCGGATCACCGCGTGCGCGCCGCATTCCCAGCATTTCTTGCCCGCCATGGCGGGCGGCAGGCCGCGCGGCGCCTCGGGCTCTTCCAGCGGCAGCTCCTGCTGCTGCGGCGCGCTGCTGCGGCGCAGCAGAATCTGCTGAATCGCGTAGGCCAGCGCCGCGACCTCGGAGTCGTGCCACATCGGCACCAGCGTGCCGTCGTCCTTGGCGTGGTGGCCCAGGCGCACCGGGCCGCGGTCCCAGGCCACCTTGCGCATGTCCGACAGCGCCCGTTCCAGGAAGCCGCCGCGCGCCGCCAGCGACAGCAAGCGCATGCTGGAGGTGATCCACTGCTGCGATTCACCGCTCTGCCCCACCGGCATGAAGAACTCGATGGCGCGATCGACCGTGCCGCCGCGCCCGTCATCGACCGGCAGAAAGGAGACGATCAGGTACAGCCGCTTGTGCCCTTCCTGCGTCCAGTACTCCACCTTCTCGGCCACGGCGGCCAGCCCGCCGCTGGGGCGGCTTTCGATCACGGTGCGCATCGGGTCCACCGGTGCGGCGGGCTCCGCCACGGCAGGCGCCGGCGTCTTGGCTTGCTCCTTGGTAGGCGCCTCCAGCACCGCGCCAAGGATGCTGTTGGGCCGGTAGGTGGCCAGCCCCTTGAGGTGCGAGCGCCAGGCCTGCAGGTACAGGCCCTTGAAATCGCCGTAGGGGTAATCGGCCGGGATGTTCACCGTCTTGGAGATCGCGGTGTCCACATAGGGCTGCACCGCCTCCATCATCGCCACATGCTCCAGCGCGGACATCTCCAGCGCATTCACGAAATATTCGGGCAGATGCTGTACGTCTCCGCCCAATGTCCGGTACAGCCGCCAAGCGTAATCCTCGACGGTGTACTCGCTCATGCTGCCGTCGCCCTCGCGCTTCTTTCGGGTGTAGGTCCAGGAGAACGGCGGCTCGATGCCGTTGGAAGCGTTGTCGGCGAAGGCCAGGCTCACCGTGCCGGTGGGCGCGATCGACAGCAGATGGCTGTTGCGTATGCCATGCGCGCGGATCTCCTGCTGAACGTCCGCCGGCAACCGGCTGGCAAAGGTGCCCTGCGCCAGATAGCCATCGGCCTCGAACTTCGGAAACGCCCCTTTCTCCTTGGCCAGTGCGACGGACGCGCGGTAGGCGCTGTCGCGCATGCACTCGGCGATGCGCACCGCCATCGCGCGCCCGTCCTGGCGGTCGTAGCGCAGTTTCAGCATCGCCAGCGTGTTGCCCATGCCGGTGAAGCCCACGCCGATGCGGCGCTTGGCGGCGGATTCGGCACGTTGTTGTTCCAGAGGCCAGAAGGTCACGTCAAGCACGTTGTCCAGTGCCCGCACCTGGGTGGCCACGACCTGCGCGAAGCGTTCGAAATCGAAGCTCGCCTCGCCCGAGAAGCCGAACGGGTGGCGCACGAAGCGCGTGAGGATGATGGGGCCGAGATCGCAGCAGCCGTAGGAGGGCAGGGGCTGTTCGCCACAAGGGTTGGTCGCATCGATGCGCTCGACATAGCGCAGGTTGTTGTCGGTGTTGATGTGGTCCAGAAACAGAATGCCCGGCTCGGCGAAGTCGTAGGCCGATTGCATGATGGTGTCCCAGAGCGCGCGCGCGCGCAGCGTCTTGTAGACCCACAGGCCATCGGCCCTCTGGTGCGCGCCGCGGTCGCGGCATTCCTGGCTCGGGCGCGCCTTGTGCACCAGCTCCCAGGTGCCATCCTGCTCGACCGCGTGCATGAAGGCATCGGGCACGCCGACCGAGACGTTGAAATTGTTCCAGCGCCCCGGTGTGCGCTTGGCGGTGATGAAGTCGAGCACGTCCGGATGGTCGATGCGCAGCACGCCCATCTGCGCACCGCGGCGCGCGCCCGCGCTCTCGACCGTGGAGCAGGATTGATCGAACACATTGATGTAGGAACACGGCCCCGAGGCCATTGAGTGCGTGCCCTTGACCTCGGCGCCGCGCGGGCGGATGCGCGAAAAATCGTAGCCCACGCCGCCGCCGCGGCGCATGGTTTCGGCGGCCTCGCGCAGCGCCTCGTAGATGCCCGGGAAGCCTTCGTCATCGACACCCTGGATGCAGTCGCCCACCGGCTGCACGAAGCAGTTGATGAGCGTCGCCTGGATGTCGGTACCGGCGGCGCTCATGATGCGCCCGGCGCCTATGGCACCGGCGCGCAGGTTCTCCAGGAAGCGCTGCTCCAGCGTCTCGCGCAGCTCGGGCTGCTCGACCGACGCCAGCGCGCGCGCCACGCGCGCATACAGATCGTCCACTTCGCGCTCGCCGTTCTTGAAGTATTTTTCGCGCAGCACATCGAGGCTGATCGGCTGGGCCGCAAGCTGGGGGGCGAGATCGGTGGTTTCACGTTGCATGTCGAAAGAGCTCCTTGGAGGGCCGGCGGCACCCGGTGCGCCAGCACAAAAAACGGCCCGAAACGCCGGGCGCAACAGGCAGTGTTTGTACACCGATCCGCAGCCCATCGGGCTCCGATTCCAGTAGCATGGCAGCGATGGTGCGGCGCCTGCTGCCCGTCATCTGTTCGCATCACCACTGATACATCATGTTACCAATCACCCCCATTCCGAGACGCCTTCGCGCGCTGGTGTGCAGCGCTGTCTGGCTGCTGTGCGCGGCTGCCTTGCTGGGCTGCGCCGGCGGACCGGTGCCCGGCGCCGACGGTGCTGCGTGGCAAGCGCAATTGCAGCAGTGGCGCGGCGTGCCCTTGCTGCTGCTGGGTGAACAGCACGATGCAGCAGCCCACCAGGCGTGGGAGCGCGAGACGGTGCAACAGCTGGCCGCGCAGGGGCAGCTGGCGGCCCTGGTCATCGAAATGGCGGACGCCGGGCGCGGCACCGCAGGCCTGCCGGCCGACGCCGACGCATCACAGGTGCGCCAGGCGCTGCACTGGAACGACACCGGCTGGCCCTGGGCGCATTACGGGCCGGTGGTGCTGGCGGCGGTGCGCGCCGGGGTGCCGGTGCTGGGCGGCAACCTGCCGCGCGCGTCCCAGCACGCGGCGATGCAGGATGGCGCTCTGGACGCGCATCTGCCACCCGCCGCGCTGGCGCGCCAGCAGCAGGCCGTGCGCGAAGGCCATTGCGACCTGCTGCCTGAAAGCCAGACCGCCCCGATGACGCGGGTGCAGCTGGCGCGCGATGCAAGCCTGGCCCGCACGGCCGAGCAAGCGCTGCGCCCGGGCCAGACCGTGCTGCTCATTGCAGGCGCGGGGCATGTCTGGCGCGGTCTGGGCATTCCCAGCTGGCTGCCGGCGCACTCGGGCTACAAAGTGGCCGTGGCGCAAGCCGGCCAGACGCCCGATGTCAAAAAAGGCGACGTGGATTACGTCCACCGGACACCCGCCATCGCGCCCAAAGACTATTGCGCGGCCTTGCGGCGCAAGTGAGGGCCGATCGCGCTGCGCGCCAGGCCTGTCGACTGCACGCATCGAGAACGGTCACAGCCCCTTTTCGGCCATCGCAAACAGGCGCTGCCGCGCAACGGTCCGGAGCATGGGCGCGGCGGGGGCGCTGGTCAGGATGGACGGCGTGCCCTCGGGCGGCGGCGGCACGCTGGTCTATTTCTCCTGCGACGATTGCGCCGTCGAGCAGGGCCGGGTGCAGGCGGCCGGCGGCACGGTGTTCAAGCCCAAGTTCTCCATCGCCCCGCACGGCCATATCGCGCTGGTGGTGGACACCGAGGGCAACTGCATCGGCCTGCATTCGATGCAGTGAGCATGCGCTGGGCTACCAGGTCACCTCGCGCCCGGCGGCTGCGCTGTCACGCAGCATGTCGATGAAGGGCACCACCCGCTGGCGCAGCCAGACGCGCTCGCTGGGCTCGGGCTTTTCGCCGTCGGATTCGGCAGGTGCCGCTTGCTCGGCAGGCGCGCTGCGCTGGGCTTCTTCCTGCTCCACCGCCTTCTGCAGCGCGGCGATGGCAGCCGGGATCTGCTCGGCGGTGATGATGCCCTGCGGCTGGTCCGGGTCCTTGCCTATGATCTGCAGCACGCGGCGCCCGACCGGTTCGAGCATGATGAGTTCGGCGGTGGCGCGGGATTTGAATTTGTACAGCATGGCAGCACCCGTGAAGAATGGGATGCGGCTAGCTTAACCCCTTCCCCCTTCGCGCGCGCAGGGCGCAGGATCACGCCTTGGCCGGCAGAACCACTCCCACGCACTCCCCAAACCCGATGCGTGCCGCGCCCGGCTTCTCGCACCAGCCGCGCAGGATGATGGCGTCGCCATCCTCCACCCAGGTGCGCAGCTCGCCGTTGGGCAAGTGGACAGGGTTCTTGCCCCCGGCGGTCAGCTCGATCAGCGCGCAGGCCGCATCCAGCGTCGGCCCCGACAGCGTGCCGGTGCCCAGCAGGTCGCCCGGCTGCAGGTTGCAGCCGTTCACCGTGTGGTGCGCCAGCATCTGCGCGGCGGTCCAGTAGGCATGGCGGTAGTTGGTCAGCGCCAGGCGCGCCGGGGCGCTGCTTTCCTGGCGCATGCGCGGTGTCGCTATCAGTGCCTCCAGCTGGATGTCGAAACCACCCGCGGCGCTGTGCGCGCTGCTGGCGAGATACGGCAGCGGCTGCGGGTCCTCCGCCGGCCGCGTGAACGGCACGCGGTAAGGCGCCAGCGCCTCCAGCGTCACCACCCAGGGCGAGACGGTGGAAGCGAAGTTCTTGGCCAGAAACGGCCCCAGCGGCTGGTACTCCCAGGGCTGGATGTCGCGCGCCGACCAGTCGTTGAACAGCGCCAGGCCGAAGATGTGCTCCTCGGCCGCGTCGATCGGCACCGCAGCGCCCAACGCATTGCCCTGGCCGACGAACACCGCCAGCTCCAGCTCGATGTCCAGGCGCGCGCTGGGCGCCAGCCGCGGTGCGTCGGCCCCCGGCGCCTTGACCTGCCCGTGCGGGCGATGAAAGTCCTGGCCCGAGACAATCACCGAGGAGGCCCGGCCGTGATAGCCGATCGGGATCCACTTGTAGTTGGGCATCAGCGGGTTGTCCGGGCGAAACAGCCGCCCGATGTTGGTGGCGTGATGAATCGAGGTGTAGAAGTCGGTGTAGTCGCCGATGCGGCAAGGCACGGTGTATTCGGCACCGCTTTGCGCCACCAGGCAGGGCTTGAGCGCCCCCTCGTGCGGCGAGCCGGTTTGCAATGCTTTGGATAGCGTCTTGCGCAGAATGGATGCGGGTTTCCCTCCCATTTCCATCAAATGATTGAGGGTGGATTCTGCAGCCGCCTGGGCCGGTGCGAGGGCGTCGCCGGCAAACACGCCGGCGGCGACGGCCGCCGCCATGTCGACGATCTGGTCGCCAATGGCGACGCCGCCGCGCCAGACCTCCTGGCTGCCCTTGCGGCGAAAGATCGCGAACGGCAGGTTCTGAATCGGGAAATCGGTGATGCCGTCGTTGGCGCTGGCAACCCAGCTCCTGAGCGCCGGGTCGTGGGTGGCATTGGGTTCAATCATGGCGTTCTCCTCTGGTGGGCGCTGGAATGTGCAACGCAAAGATCAGGCATTCAGGTCGACGTCCTTGCGCTCCTCGACGCGGGACACGGCCCACAGCGAAATCACGCACAGCGCGACGATGTACAAGCCGATGAGCCAAGGCGTCTTGGTCTCGGCGACGATGGTCTGCGCGATCATCGGTGCGAACGCGCCGCCCAGGATGGCGCCCAGCGCATAGCTCACCGACACGCCCGAGTAGCGCACCTTGGCCGGGAACATTTCGGCGTACAGCGCCGCCTGCGGTCCGTAGGTCAGCCCCAGCGGCAAGGCCAGGATGACCAGGCCGAGCAGGAACAGCGTGATGCTGCCGGTATCGAAGACGAACCACATGGGGATCGCCCACAGCGCCAGCAGCACGTAGCCGATCTGGAAGGTGCGCACACGGCCGATGCGGTCGCCCAGATGGCCGCCCCACAGCGTGAAGGCGAGCCAGGCGACGGCGGCGACGACGCCGCTCAGCAGCGTCTCGGTGCTCGAAAAGCCCAGTGACCGCTGGCCGTAGCTGATCAGGAAGGCGATCAGCAGGTAGCCGGCGGCGTTGTTGGCGATGAAGACCAGCGCGGCCTTCACCACCGTGCCTGGGTGCTGGCGCACCAGGTCCGCGAGCGGCGCCGAGCCTGCCTTGCGGCGATTGGCCAGCTGCGTGAACACGGGCGACTCTTCCACGCCGCGGCGGATCAGCACGCCGACGACGATCAGCAGGAAGGACAGCAGGAAAGGAATGCGCCAGCCCCACTCGGCGTAGGCTTCCTTGCCGATGAGGAGGGTGATGAGCAGCGTGACGCCGGTGGCCAGGATCAGGCCCAGCGGCACGCCGATCTGCGGGAAGGCGCCAAACAGGCTGCGCTTGTTCTTGGGTGCATGTTCGACCGCCAGCAGCGCGGCACCGCCCCATTCGCCACCGGCGGAGAAGCCCTGCACGATGCGCAGCAGAATCAGCGCGACGGGTGCCCAGATGCCGATGCTCGCGTAGCCGGGCAGCAGGCCGATCAGCGTGGTCGAGGCCCCCATCAGCAGCAGCGTCAGCACGAGCACGACCTTGCGGCCATAGCGGTCGCCCAGTGCGCCGCAGACGATGGCGCCCAACGGGCGGAACAGAAAGGAAATGCCGACCGTGGCGAATGACAGGATCAGCGCCAGGCCCGGGTTGTCCTGCGCCAGGCCGGTGAAGAACACCCCGGCCAGGTACAGGCCGGCGGCCTGGGCGTAGATGAAGAAGTCATACCACTCGATGGCAGTGCCCACCAGGGTGGCGGCGAGCACGCGGTGCTCTTCTTTTTTGGTTGGATCGGCGGGCGGAGCGCCGGCGGGGGTCAGGGTGGCGGTGTTCATGTCTCTCTCCGGAAAAGCGTCCAAGGCGGGGCCTGCGTGCGGTCGACGCATGGGTTCAGGGTGAATGGGGACAACGGCCGCCCGAAGCAGCTGCAGTCAGGACTGGCTTGTCAGTGCCGGAGGCACGTGCGCCCCCGGTTCAGGGTGGTTCAGGCGCTCAGTGCGCGCCGATGCGGCCGCTGCCGTCGTGCATCCAGCGGGCGTGCTCGGGAGCCTTCTTGGTGCGGTCCCACTCGTTGAGCATGTCCCACTTGACGTCGTCCAGCGCCTTGTCCATCTCGGGCGTGGCGGTGTTGACGGCCAGCTCCAGGCGGTGGCCGGAGGGGTCGCGAAAGTAGATGGACTGGAAGATGGTGTGGTTGGTGGGGCCGATGACCTCGATGCCGTCGGCCTGCATGCGGGCCTTGACCTTCAGCATGGTGTCGAGGGAATCGGTTTTCAGCGCCAGGTGCTGCGTCCAGGACGGGGTATTGGCATCCGAGGGCGCAAGCATCGGCTCCCTGGTCGGCAGCTCGAAAAAGGCCAGGATGTTGCCGCCGCCGATGTCGATGAAGATGTGCATGTACGGGTCCGGCTCCTTGGTGGAGGGAACCTCGTTCTCGGCGATGGCGAGGATGAAGTTGGCGTCCAGGTATTTTTGATACCACTCGACGGTTTGCTTGGCGTTCTTGCAGCGGTAGGCGACGTGGTGCACGCCGTTCAGATGGGCCATGAGGGTTTCCTCGTTTTGAAGGGGTGGATCAGACGGATACGGCGGCACGCTTGCCCATGACGCGTTGCAACGCGCCCTGCAAGGCCTGGACGTCGTTGGAGCCGCAGACGGCGGCGATGTGGGCGTCCGGGCGCACCAGCCAGATTTCATCGGGGCCGGCTTGCAGGGCCTGCTGCAGCGCGCCTTCGGCATCGATGTCGGCGATGCGCAGCACGCGCAGCGGCGCGGCGCTGGCGCCTTGCGCCTGCTCGCGCAGCATTTGCAGGTCCACCGCGCTGCCGGCCAGCAGCAGCAGGCCGTCGCGTGCCACCTGGCGCAGGCGCGCGCAGTCCATGCCGGTGATGCGCACCGGCACGTCGGGCAGCGCGACGCCGGGGGCGGGCTGCGGCACGTGGCCGCGCGGCGGGCGGCCGGCAAACGGGCGCGTCGCGTCGGGCGTGGTGAGCGGCGAGTCGACGTACCAGAAGGGCTCGGACAGACGGCCCGAGTCGATCTGCGGATGCACCGACGGGTCGGTCAGCGCGGCGGTCAGGCGTTCGACGCGGATGCGGTGCTGCTCCTCGGTGTGCGGCACCAGAAAGTCCATGGTCTTGCCGGTGACCTCGATGTTCTCGCGCGAGGCGGCGCAGCGCTCGCTGTCGTAGCTGTCGAGCAACGCGTCGTCGGCCCAGCCGCGCAGCACGAAGGCCAGCTTCCAGGCGGCGTTTTCGGCGTCCATCACCCCGGTGTTGAGCCCGCGCGCGCCGAACGGCGAGACGATGTGGGCAAAGTCGCCGGCCAGCAGCACGCGCCCGACGCGCATGTGGTCGACCATGCGCGAGTGAAAGCGGTAGACCGACTTCCAGACGATCTCGTAGGGCTTGTCGCCGATGATCTGGCGGATGCGCGCGTCCAGGGCGCCGCTGGCTTCTTCCTGCTCGATGTCGTAGTCGCCCGGCACCTGCCAGTCGATGCGGAAGGTCGAATCGGGGCAGGGGTGGATCAGCACCTGGCGGCCCGGGTTCCACTCGGGATCGAAGTAAAAGCGGCGCTCGCGCTCCCAGCCGGGCAGGTCGGCGCGGATGTCGCAGATCAGGAACTTGTCCTCGAAGCTGCGGCCGTCGAAGCTGACGCCGAGCTGGTGGCGCAGCTCCCGCGGCGCGGAGCCGGCGGCCACGATGGCGTATTGGCCGTGCACCAAGGCCGGCGTGCCGTCGGCGCGGCGGCAGTGCAGGGTGACGCCGCCTTCGTCCTGCTCGATTCTCTCGACGCCGTGGTCCCACAGCGGCGTGATGTGCGCGGCGGCGGCGATCTGCTCGTCCAGCAGTTCCTCCGTGCGGGTCTGCGAGATGTTGACGAAGGGCGGAAATACGGATCGCCCGGTGTCGACGAAAGGCTGGGTGAACAGCGTGGCGCCCTTGTACAGGGTGGTGGCGCGATCCCAGGTGACGCCTTCGGCGGCGATCTTGTGGCCCACGCCAACCGACTCCCACACGTCGAGCACGTCGCGCTGCTGGCAGATGGCCTTGGAGCCGATGACGTCGCGCTGCGGCCGGCGGTCGAGCACGATGCAGTCAATGCCCCAGCGGGCCAGCAGCAGGGCCGCCGTCTGGCCGACGGGGCCGTTGCCCACGACCACCACCTGGGTGCGGTGCTGGGTCGTTGCGGGTTGGGAATCGGGCTGGTTCATGGTCTTGTCTCCTCGTGCGCCTTCATCTCAACTCAGTCTTGCAGCGCGTGCCACATCTGCTGGTCGCGCTCGGCCGTCCAGATGCGCGGATCGCGGATGCCGCTGGCCTCGTCGTGCGCACGCGTCACGTCAAACGGCAGGCAGTGCTCGTAGATGAAGACCTGGGCGAACTTCGGGTCCATCGCCTTGCGGGTGTGCTTCATGGTCGCGTTCAGGTCCATGCCCTGGGCGACGGCTTCTTGCGCGCTCTTGTACAGCGTGGCGGTGAAGTCGCGCGTGTAGGCCAGGCCTTTTTTCACCTGCTCGGGCGTCATCAAGGTGGGGCCGCGGCCGGGCACCAGCTTGTCGAAGTTCATGGCGGCCAGGTTATCGAGCGTCTGCGGCCAGTCGGCCAGGTAGGCGTCGCCGGTGTAGCAGGCGGCCTCGTACTCGACCAGGTCGCCCGAGAAGCAGATCTTCTGGCTCGGCAGGTAGACGATGGTGTCGCCCTTGGTGTGGCCGCGGCCGATCTGCTGGATCTTGACCTCCAGCTTGCCCAGCCACAGCGTCATTTCGCCGGTGAAGGTCATGGTCGGCCAGGTCAGGCCGGGCACGCTTTCGACGGCCTGGAACAGGCGCGGAAAGCGGCCGATTTCGGAATCCATGTCCTGCTGGCCGCGTTCGACGATCAGGTCCCAGGTGTCCTGGCTGGCAATGATCTGCTCCAGGCCTTCGTTCTTGTAGCCGCTGGCGCCCAGCACGCGCACGGCGTGGTAGTGCGTCAGCACGACGTACTTGATGGGCTTGTCGGTGATCTCGCGGATCTTCTTGATGACGCCTTGCGCGGCCACGGGGGTGGCGGTGGCGTCGATGATCATCACGCCGTCGTCGCCAATGATCACGCCGGTGTTGGGGTCGCCCTCGGCGGTGTAGGCGTAGGCGTTGGCACTCAGCTTGTCCCAGCTGATCTTCTTTTCTTCGAGGTCGGCCTGCGAGGCGAATTTCTTTTCGGTCATGTCCGTGGCTCCGATGCGTTGTTGATGCACGGATTGTCGGACGCAATTAGTCTAATGTCAATACATTTGTTATTGTTTAATTTTAGCACCTGAATCAAAGCCCAAACGGCGCGACACCGCTTCGGCATGCATGCGCAGCAACTGCCCCTCCTTACCGTCGATGTCGGCGGCGAACACGCCCTGCGGACCGAACACCGTCAGCACGAGCACCACCTTGCCATCGGCATCGAACACCGGCGCGCTCAGCGTATTGATGCCCGGCTGAGGCTGGGACAGCCCCCGCCCCATGCCGCTGGCGCGGATGTCGGCCAGCATCTGCTGCACTTCGGGCGCATCGAACGCCAGCGAGGCGCCGCCGACCACGCGCCGGTGCTCATCTTCAAGCACCGAGCGCACCATCTTCTCGGGCAGGTAGGCGGCGAACACGCGCCCGGTGATGGTGTTGAACACCGACATCACCGTACCCACGCGCATGTTCACATGCATCGGGTAGCGTGGCTCATCCAGGCGCACCACCGTCGGACCGAGGTGGCCCCAGACGGCGATCGCCACGCTCAGGTCGGCCTCGGTGCACAGGCGCACCGCCTCATCGCTGGCCTCGGACAGCGCATCGAGCTGCTGCAGCGCCGCCAGGCCCATCTGCAGCGCCATGGGCCCGAGCCCATAGAGGCTGGTGGCCGGGTTCTGCTGGACCAGGCCGACGTTCATGAAGCTCACCAGATAGGGGTGTGCCTTGGCCGGCGGCATGTCGGCCAGTGCCGCCAGCTCCTTGAGCGGCAGCGCGCGGCGCTGCTCCACCAGCGCCTGCAGCACGCGCACGCCGACCTCGATGGATTGGATGCGGCGCTGCGGCTTGGACGATGGGGCGGGCGTGTCGGCGCTGTCGTGCGCCGGTTCGGAGGTGCGGGTGCGGGGCATGCGCGATTATTGGCGCAAAGCGCGCGGTCGCCTCCAACAGCGGCGACTGTGGCCTAATAGAGGGTTTTCATCCCACCATCCGCACCAGGAAAGAAGCACCATGGGCAACAAGATCGTTACCGAAGCCGACCGCAAGCGCGCGCCCCGCCCCACCCCCATGCCCGGCATGCCGCTCACGCGCAACGGCGGCGGCCAGCGCAATAGCCTGGAGCGCGGCTCGCACACCCACTACAAGAAGAACCCCGGCAAGCGCACCCACGCGGGCGGCTGATCGTCCCGGTTTCAGGGCAGCACGAAAGCCGCGCGCGCCGCGTCCGCCCTGGCGCGCGCGGCGCAGCCCTGGGCATGGTCATTGACCAGACCCATGGCCTGCATGAAGGCGTACATCGTCGTCGGCCCGACGAAGGTGAAGCCGCGCCGCTTCAAATCGCGCGAGAGCGCGTGCGAAGCAGGCGAGGTGGTCATCGCGCGCAGCGCCTGCGCGGTGATCTCCGATGGCCGCCCCTGCTGCGCCTGTTCGGCATAGCGCCAGACATAGTGCGCGAACGAGCCGAACTCGCGGCGCAGCTCCAGCATGCGGGCGGCGTTGTGGATCGCCGATGCGATCTTGCCGCGGTGGCGCACGATGGCGGCATTGGCCAGCAGCGCGTTCACCTCGGGCTCGCCAAAGCGCGCCAGCTCCTCGGCCTCGAAGTCCGCCATCGCGGCGCGAAACGCCGCGCGCTTGTTCAGGATGGTGAGCCAGCTCAGCCCGGCCTGAAAGCCTTCCAGGCAGAGTTTTTCAAACAGGCGCCGCTCGTCGGCTACCGGATAGCCCCACTCTTCGTCGTGGTAGCGCTGGTACAGCGGCGTCGCCGCGCACCAGGCGCAGCGCGCGTGCCCGGCGCCATCGTGGAACAAGCCGGCAGGTTCTGGGGTCTCAGGCATCGCGCGATTGTGCGCGACTTCTCTCTTCCCGCATGAAGCATTCCCTGCTGCGCATGGTGCTGGCCGGTTTTGCCGCGCTGGCGCTGGCCGGCTGTGCCGGCACCGGCTACTACTGGCAATCGCTGCGGGGGCACCTGGCGCTGCTCGGCGCCGCACGGCCGCTGCCCGAATGGATTGCCGAGCCGCAGACCCCGCCGCTGCTGCGCCAGCGGCTGGAACTGGCCGAGCGGGCGCGCCGCTTTGCCGTCACCGCCATCGGCCTGCCGGACAACGCCAGCTACACGCGCTATGCGTCCATCCACCGCGGCTTCGTGGTCTGGAACGTGGTGGCGGCGCCGCCGTTTTCGCTGGAGCTGCACCGCTGGTGTTTCCCCGTCACCGGCTGCATCGGCTACCGCGGCTATTTCAGCGAAGCCGGCGCGCGCACGGAGGCAGCCAGCCTTGCCGCCAGCGGGCTGGAGGTGAGCGTCTACGGCGTGCCGGCCTATTCCACGCTGGGCTACAGCAACTGGCTGGGGGGCGATCCGCTGCTGTCCACCTGGATCGCCTGGCCCGAGGGCGATTTCGTCCAGCTGATGCTGCACGAGCTCGCGCACCAGGAGGTCTATGCCACGGGCGACACCGCCTTCAACGAGTCCTACGCCACCGCCGTCGGGCGGCTGGGCACGCTGCAATGGCTGAAGGAAACCTCCACGCCCGCGGCGCTGCAGGCCTATGAAGCGAGCGAAACACGGCGGCGCGAGTGGCGCGCGCTCACGCGCGGCACGCGCGAGCGCCTGGCGCAAATTTACGAATCAAATACCGCTTCAACGCACAACCAGCAAGCGCTGGAAGCTATGAAACAAGAAGCATTTTCCGCTTTCCGCGCCGCCTATGCCGAACTGCGCGCGCGCTGGCAGGCACAGGGCAGTACCGCGCCGCAGCTCGCCGCACTGGACCGCTGGGTGGCCGAGGCCAACAACGCGAGCTTTGGCGCGCAAGGGGCGTATGAAGACCTGGTGCCCGCGTTCATTGCGCTGTATGAGCGCGAAGGCCGGGACTGGCCTCGCTTTCACGCGGCGGTGAAGGCGCTGGCGCAACTGCCCGCGAGCGAGCGCCTGGCGCGCCTGCAGGCGCTGCAAGGGGGTGTCAACCCCGCAGCGAGGCAATGAGATCGATGTACTGCTGCCGGGCCGCGTCCTGCGCCGTGCCCTTGAGCTTGTTCCAGGCATCCCACTTGGCGCGGCCCACCAGGTCCGTCAGGCTGGGCTTCTTCTCGGCGTTGTCGCCCAGCGTCGCCTGCTTGTAGAGCGCGTAGATTTTGAGCAGCGTGGGGTTGTCAGGGCGCTCGCTCAAGGTCTTGGAATTGGCGACGGCGGCCTCGAACAGGGCGTTCAAATCGGGCATGAAAATCTCCGTGAACAGGAAAAGGGTTCAGAAAGGCAGCACCGCATCGGGCATCTTCGGCCCGATCTTGAGCACGCCGCTGGCGCGCACGCAGGGCTGGCCATCGGCCGTGACCAGCGCCTGCACGAACGCCAGCGAACGCGTGCTGCGCAAGAGCTGCCCCGAGCCCTCGATCCAGCAGCCCAGCGGCGAGGGCGCAAGGTAATCCATCTGCAGGCTCACGGTGGGCAGGAAGTGGCCGTGCACCGCCGTGTTCTGCGCATAGGCAACCACCACCAGCAGCATGTCGCAGAAACTCGCCATCATGCCGCCATGCAGGTTGTCCATGGGGTTCACATGGCGCGGCTCGACGCGCAGGCCCAGGCGCGTATCCGCCCCGGCGCGGCGGATATGCAGCGGGCCGTTGACGGCCATGAAATTGCCGCCGATGCGAAAAGGCTCGAACCCCCCGGGCACGGCAATCTCCGGCGCAGCGTTCACTTGCGCGTCTCCTGCCGCACCTCGTGTTCGAAATCGGCCGACTGCATCTGCGGCCATTCGGGGTAGAAGCGCTCGAAATCGGCGCGCAATGTGTCAAGCGGCAGATCATCGAAGCTGCCGCGCTGGTGCACGTATTCCATGTGGCGGTGTCCGGCCTTGTCGAATTCGTGGTAGATCGAGTCGTGCTCGCCATCGAAATCCAGCGGCAGCAGGCCAAAGCGCTCGCACAGTTCGATGTTGAAGGCCGGCGTGGCCTTGCGCCAGCCGCCGTTGATCCAGAGCTCGGTATAGCCGTGCCAATAGAAGGTATCGGTCTGCATGGTGGCACGCATGCGCTCGGTGCTCAGGTGGTTGCGCACGTCGGCAAAGCCGAGCCGCGACGGGATGCCCACGGCACGCGCCGCCGCCGCCAGCAGCACCGCCTTGGGCACGCACCAGCCATAGCCCTTTTCCAGCACGCTGCTGGCGCACAGGCCGGCAAGGCTCAGTTCAATGCGGTAGGGGTCGTAGCGAAAGCCATCGCGCACCGCCAGATTGAGCGCCACCGCGCGCTCGCGGTCGTCATTGCCCCTGGCATGCTCACGGGCAAAGGTCTGCACCGCGGGGTGGTCGCTGTTGATCGCCGCGGTGGGCAGAAGGTGCTCGGGGCGGGGGGTGTCGTGCTGCATGGGGCTACCTTACCGCAAAGTGGCTGCGGCGCCTCTCGCATTGCAAGCCGCCTGGAACATGCGTGACAATCCGCCCATCCAACAGCGGACAACAGCACGGAGACAGAGTGAAGCGCGGCATGGCCATGGGCAGCAGGCGGCGGCGGTGGATTTCCACCGTGCTGGCCTGCGCCTGGCTGCTGCACGTGCTGGCGATCGCGCTTGCGCCGCTGCCGGTGCTGGCCCAGACCCAGCTGCCGCCCTGGGCCACGGACATCTGCTCGCAAAGCCACGGCGGCGGCGAATCGCAACCCGACAAGGACAGCTGCGCGCATGCGCTGTGCTGCCTGCTGGGCTGCCACGGGCAGCAGCACACGCCCGCGCCGCCACCAGCGCCCGCCACGGTGGCGCTGCAGGCCTCGCGGACCGCGCACGCTTTGCCGGTCGAGCCCGCGCGGCCGCCGTCTGCGCGGCGCGCATTGCGCCCCGATCCGCGCGCGCCCCCACCCACCCGCGCCTGACCGGCACGGCCCGCAGGCCACTGCGGCCGCCGCCATACGTTGCATGCCTGTGCCCACCATGGGCGCATGCGTGCGCCTGGTTCATGCAGGCCGACAGACTGCCATCGGCAGCCGGCCATCTCGGTGGGAGTTTTTTCATGTGGATTCAATCTATCGTCCGGCCCCGCGGGGCCGTGCGGCGCACCGCCCCTGTGGCGGCGCTGGCTTCGGCGCTGCTGGGCCTGGGCGCGCACGCGCAGACGGCAGCGCCCGCGCCGTCCGCCGCCGCTGCCCACGCGCTGCCGACACTGACCGTGAGCGAGCCCGAACCGGGTTCGCTCACCGCGCCCAGCGTCGCGCGCCAGCGCCAGGCCGTCGAGCAGACCGCGGGCTCGGTGGGTTTCATCGACAACGCCACGCTGCTCGATCGCTACCAGAGCAATCTGCGCGACGTGCTGCAGGAGGCCCCCGGCGTGTTCACGCAAAACCGCTATGGGCAGGAGCTGCGCCTGTCGATCCGCGGCTCGGGCATCGCGCGCAGCTACCACGTGCGCGGCGTCGAGCTGCTGCAGGACGGCATTCCCACGAATCTGGCCGACGGCAGCGGCGATTTCTACGAAATCGACCCCATGGGGCTGCGCAGCACCGAAATCTACAAGGGCGGCAACGCACTGCGCCACGGCGCGTCGACGCTGGGCGGTGCGATCAATTTCGTCACGCCCACGGCGCGCACGGCGCTGGCGCCCAACATCATGCAGCTCTCGGGCGGCAGCTTCGGCACGCTGCAGGCCAGCGGCCAGGTGTCGCGGGTGCTGGGCGACGTGGATCTGCTGGCCAACGTCACCGCCTCGCACGCCGACGGCTGGCGCGCCCACGAAACCGGCAACTACGGCCAGTTCAACGGCAACCTCGGCTACCGCCTCGGGCCGTCGGCCGAGACCCGGTTTTACCTCGGCGTGTATGCCACCAACCAGCAGCTGCCCGGCACGCTGACGCTGGCCGATGCGCTGGCCGATCCGCGCAAGGCCGGGGCCGGCGTGCTGGCGCAGAAGCAGGCGCGCGACATGCGCGTGCAGCGCCTGGCCAACCGCACCAGCGTGGCGCTGGGCGACGGGCAGCTGGACCTGGACAGCTGGCTGATCCATACCGACATGTTCCACCCCATCTTCCAGGTGCTCACGCTCAACGGCAACACCTGGGGCCTGGCGCCGCGCTACAGCCGCTCCTGGCAGATCGGCGGCCATCGCAACGACCTGACGGTCGGCGCACGCATCACCAGCGGCGACTACGAGGCCTCGCGCTTCGTCAACGCCGGCGGCGTGGCGGCCGCGCCCACGCTGAACGCGCGCCAGAAGGCGCTCAACTACGAGGCCTACGCCGAGAACCACTGGTACGTCTCACCCGAGCTGGCCGTGATCGCCGGGGTCAAGGCGCTGCGCAGCGAGCGCCGCTATCTGGACCGCGGCCTGCCCGCCCAGCCCGCCGAGCGCGCGGACCAGGCGGATTTCAGCGGACTCAACCCCAGGCTGGGCCTGCTCTGGCAGCCACGGCGGAACATCCAGGTGTTCGCCAACGTCACCCGCAGCCAGGATGTACCCGATTTCACCGACCTGACGCAGACCTTCGGCGCCAGCAGCCGCTTCGTGCCGCTGGCCTCGCAGCGCGCCTGGACGATGGAGATCGGCACGCGCGGGCGCAGCGGGCCCTGGAGCTGGGATGCCACCTACTACCGCTCCTGGGTGCGCGGCGAGCTGCTGCAATACACCGTCGATCCGGCGGTGCCGGCCTCCACCTTCAACGCCGGCCGCACGCTGCACCAGGGCATAGAGCTGGGCGCGTCGCTGGAACTGGCGCGCAACCTGGTCCCGGCCGCGGGGGACACGCTGGTCCTGAACCAGCTGTGGAATTGGAGCGATTTCCGCTTCCGCGGTGATCCGCAGCATGGCAACAACGCGATTCCCGGGCTGCCCAGGCATCTGCTGCGCACCTCGCTGACCTACGCGCAGGCCAATGGCTTCTACGTCACGCCGACGCTGGACTGGGTTCCCACCGGCGCCTGGGTGGACTATGCCAACACCGCCCGGACACCGCGCTACGCGCTGCTGGGCCTGAAGCTTGGTGCCACACTGCGCGACGGCCTGAGCTTCTTCGTCGATCTGCGCAACCTGACCAACCGGCGCTACGTGGCCGATTTCGGCACCGTGCTCAACGCCAGCGCGGGCGCCCCGGCCAGCACCTTCTATCCTGGCGCCGGGCGCAGCATCCACGCCGGCCTGCGCTACCAATTCTGACTCAAACGAGGTCTTTCATGCACATTTCCAACCATGCCGCGCGCATCTCCTCATTCATCGCCCTCGCTGGCCTGGCCGCCGGGGCGGCCCATGCGCATGTCGGCCTGCAAGCGGCGCAGGCGTCCGTGGGCGCGGGCTACAAGGCGGTACTCACGGTGCCGCATGGCTGCAAGGGTTCGGCCACGGTCAGGCTCAGCGTGCAGATCCCGGACGGGGTCATCGCCGTCAAGCCGCAGATCAAGCCCGGCTGGACGATTGAAACCACGCAAGGGAAATACGCCCGGCCCTATACCTTCCACGGCAACCAGGTCAGCGAAGGCGTGCGCACCATCACCTGGTCGGGAGGCAGCCTGCCCGACGCCTATTACGACGAGTTCGCCTTCAGCAGCCAGATCGCTTCCACGCTCACGCCGGGCAGCACGCTGGCCTTTCCCACGGTGCAGACCTGCGAGCACGGGGTGGAGCGCTGGATCGAGCTGCCCTCCGCCGGCCAGAAGCACCCTGAGAAGCCGGCACCGGTGATCACGCTGCTGCCCGCGCGCAAACCATGAAACCGGCGCCGCTGCGGTGGCTGTGCGCGCTGCTCCGGGCGCTGCTGCTGGGCATGCTGCTGCCGGGCGGCGCGGCCTGGGCGCACACCGCGCTGCTGCATGCCGAACCGGCGGATGGCAGCGTGCTGGCGCAGGCGCCGCGCCAGGCGCTGCTCGCATTCAGCGAGCCGGTGACCGTCACGCGGCTGCAGATCGTCGAGCCCGATGGCTCGGCGCTGCCCGTGCCGGGGGCACGCACCGAGGGCGCGCAGGTCCAGGTGCCGATCCCCGCGCTGGCGCGCGGCGGCCACGCCCTGGTCTGGCATGTCATCTCTGCCGACGGCCATCCGGTCAGCGGCGTGCTGCGCTGGTCCGTGGGCGCCGGGGCCGCGCCCGCGGCGCCGGCCGCGGCGGCAAGCGCCACGCCCTTGGGAGCCGCCATCTGGCTGGCGAAATGCGCGCTCTACCTGGGCCTCTTCCTGGGCGCCGGCACGGCCTTCTGGTGCGCCTGGAATGCGCCGGCGTGCACGCCGTCCACGCGGCGGCTCGGCAGCGCGCTGCTGGCGCTCGGGCTGGTTTCGGCGCTGCTCGCTCCCCTGCTCCAGGGCGCGGACATGCTGGGCCTGGCGCTGCACGAGAGCGCCAGCTGGCAGGCATGGCGCACGGGTGCCCAGACCAGCCTGGGCGCCACGCTGGCACTGGCCGGCGCCGCCCTGCTGCTGGGGCTGTGCGCCCTGCGCGGGCACGGCGGCCGGCTTGCCCGCGGCGCCGGCCTGCTGGCGCTGCTGGGCAGCGGCGCGGCGCTGAGTGCCAGCGGCCACGCCAGCACGGCGCCGTACGCATGGGCACGCGCCGCGGTGTCGGTGCATGCCACCAGCGTGGCGCTGTGGCTGGGGGCTCTCATTCCGCTCGCCACCAGCCTGCGCCGGCCGGGGGCGGACGCGCCGCGGCTGCTGGCACGCTTCTCGCGCGCCATCCCATGGGTGCTGGCGGCGCTGGTGCTGGCGGGCCTGGCGCTGGCCAGCATCCAGCTCGGCGATCCGCGGGCGCTCTACGCCACCGCGTACGGGCGGGTGCTGCTGGCCAAACTCGCGCTCGTCGCGCTGGTGCTGGTATTGGCGGCCTGGCACCGCTGGCGGCTCACGCCGGCCCTCATGCACGGGCAGACCGGCACGCGGCGGCGCATGGCACGCTCCATCGCCATCGAAACCGGGATGCTCGCCGCCGTGCTGGCGGTCGTCGCGCTCTGGCGCTTCACGCCGCCGCCGCGCAGCCTGCCGCCGCCAGCGGCCGCGGCGGCGAAGGCGCAGCCCGCGCACCTTGTCCTGGACAACGGGCAGGTCCGCATCGATCTGGTGATCGCGCCGGCCGCCGCCGGGCCGGTCTCCATCACCGCGACGCTCGCCCCGGGCACGGTCGCACCCAGGGAAGTGGCCTTCGTGCTGGCCAACCCGGCGCTGGGCATCGAGGCCCTGCACGCCCAGGCGCATGCCACCGCACCGGGGCGCTGGCGCGCCGACGCGGTGCTGATCCCGGCCGCCGGCGAATGGACGGTGCGCGCCGAGCTGCTGCTCGATGAGTTCACGCAGACGGCGCTGCAAGGCACGGTGGCGATAGCGCGCTGAAACGCAAACGCCCCCTGCGCTGCACGGCACAGGGGGCGTTTGCCGCCGCGGGCCGGTCAATCGTTGCCGATGTACTTCCAGGTGCCGTTCTGGATCGTCACCATCACGCGCGCGCGCTGGTCCAGGCCGAGATGGTCGGTCGGCGACATGGTGAAGATGCCGTGCGCGCCCGGCACTTCCTTCAGACCTTCGATGGCATCGCGCAGCGCGGCGCGGAACTCGGGCGTGCCGGGCTTGGCCTTCTTGAGCGCCACCGGCACGGCGGCGGTCATCAGGACGCCCGCATCCCAGCCGTGCGCGCCGAAGGTCGAGACGCTGCCCTTGCCGTAGGCTTTTTCGTAGGCATGCACGTAGGCCAGGGCCGAGGCCTTGACCGGGTTGGAAGCCGGCAGCTGATCGGCCACCAGCACCGGGCCCGCGGGCAGGATGGTGCCCTCGACATCCTTGCCGCCGACGCGCAGGAAGTCGTTGTTGGCGATGCCGTGGGTCTGGTAGTACTTGCCGGCGTAGCCGATCTTCTTGAGCGCGGTCTGCGGCAGCGCGGCCGGCGTGCCCGAGCCGGCGATCAGCACCGCATCGGGGTTGGCGGCCTTGATCTTGAGCGCCTGGCCGGTCACCGAGGTGTCGGTGCGGGCATAGCGCTCATTGGCCACGATGGTGATCTTCTTGAGCGCCGCGGCCTTGGCGAATTCCTGCGCCCAGCCCTCGCCGTAGGCATCCGAGAAGCCGATGAAGCCCACCGTCTTCACGCCATGGTTGGCCATGTGCTCGACGATGGCGAGCGACATCATGATGTCGTTCTGCGGCGTCTTGAAGACCCAGTGGCGCTTGGCATCCACCGGCTCGACGATCTTGGCCGAGGCGGCCACCGAAATCATCGGCGTCTTGGCCTCGGAAACGATGTCGATCATCGCCAGCGACACCGGCGTGGTGCTGGAGCCGAGGATGATGTCCACGTTGTTTTCGCTGATCAGCTTGCGCGTGTTGGTCACGCCGGCGGTGGTGTCCGAAGCGTCATCGAGCACGATGTAGTTGATCTTCTCGCCCGCGATGGTGTGCGGCATCAGTGCGATGGTGTTCTTCTGCGGAATGCCGAGCGAGGCCGCGGGGCCGGTGGCCGAGATGGTCACGCCGACATTGACGTCGGCCAGCGCCGCGCCGCTGGCGGCGATCAGGCCGGCGGCGGCCAGGGCAAGGGCGGTCCAGCGTTTTTTCATGAAGTGTCTCCTGTCAGTCAGTGGTTGAAGTGAATGCGAGTTCTCGCGGGGTGGGTGATGGTGGGGCGAATCAGGGCGGCGCGCCAGTCGGAACTACCCTGATGCGGCCGCGCCGTTTGGCCGGCTTGCCCTGCGGCGGCTTGACGGCGGCGACGCCGCCGCAGAACAGGTCGGCGACGATGGGCGCCATGGCGTCATAGTCCATCGCGCCATCGGGGCGGAACCAGGTGAACATCCAGTTGATCATGCCGAACAGCAGCATGGTGGTGGGCTTGGCCATGCGCGCTGTTCCGACCTGCGGCCACAGCGCCTCCACGGTCTGCGCAAAGCCATCGACCACGCTGCGCTCGATGGCGCGCACGCGCTCCCAGTCTTCGGGCTGCAGGAACTTCACGTCCTCGACCAGCACGCGGTGGGCGTAGCGCGCCTGGGCGTATTCGGCGACGAAGCGGCGGATCAGTTCGCGCAGGCGCGGTTCGGGCGCAAGCTCCATCTGCGCCACCGCGTCGAACTGCGCCTGCAGCCGCGTCACATGGCCTTCGGTGATGTTCAGCAGCAGCGCGTACTTGTCGCGAAAGTAGTGGTAGAGCGCGGGCTTGGACAGGCCGCAGGCCTGCGCCACGGCGTTCATGCTGGCACCGCCATAGCCCTGCTCGGCAAACAGGCGGGCGGCCTGCTGCAGGATCAAATCACGTTGATCCTCGTAACCGGCGGAACGTCCTCTTGCCATTCAAATCGCCTTGTAACGCATGACTGATCAGCATTCAACGCTCATCAAACGAGAGCACTACGCGCGGCGTGAGCGGGCGGCACTGGCAGGTGAGCACGAAGCCGGCTTCGACCTCGGCCTTCTCCAGCGCGAAGTTGCGCTCCATGCGCACCTCGCCCTCGATGCGCCTGGCGCGGCAGGTGCCGCAGACGCCCGAGGTGCAGGAAAACGGCACCTCCAGCCCGGCCGCCGATGCCGCGTCGAGAATGCTCGCCTGCTCCTTGCTGAAGCTGAACTCGCGCTTGAGGCCATCGCGGATGATGGTGATGCTGGAGCGGTCGGCATCGCCCTCGGCCGCGCGGTGCTCCACCGCGCCGACCTTCTCGCCCGCCTGCAGCGCCACGCCAAAGCGCTCGATGTGGATGCGCTCGGCGGGCACGCCGGCGGCCTCCAGCGCGGCCTGCGCCTCGTCGTTCATCTGAAACGGGCCGCAGACGAAAACCTCGTCGATGCTGCGGGCCGGCACCACCTGCTGCAAAAAATCGCCCAGTTTGGCGCGGTCCATCAGCCCCATGTTGATCGGTGCGTCGGTATCCTCGCCCGAGAACACATGGTGCAGCGCGACGCGCGTGAGGTAGCGGTTCTTGAGGTCTTCCAGCTCCTCCTTGAACATCGTGGACTGCAGGCTGCGGTTGGCGTAGAGCAGCGTGAAGCGGCTGTGCGGCTCGCGCCCGAGCACGGTCTTCATGATCGAGAGAATGGGCGTGATGCCGCTGCCGCCGGCCACGCCGACGTAGTGGCGGTGCGCGGCCGGGTCGGTGGGCACGTAAAAGCGCCCCTGCGGCGCCATCACCTGCACCGTGTCGCCGGATTTCAGGTGCGTGTTGATCCAGTGCGAGAACTGCCCGCCCTGCACCTTGCGCACGCCCACGCGCAGCTCGCCGTCGTCGGCGCCGGCGCAGATCGAGTACGAGCGGCGCAGGTCCTGCCCATCGACCTGGGCGCGCAGCGTGAGGTACTGGCCCTGGATGAAACCGAAGACTTCGCGCAATTGAGGGGGCACATCGAACGAGACGATGACCGCCTCGGCCGTGTCCGGTTCAATGGCGCGCACGCGCAGGGGATGGAAGATGACGCTCATATCGGCTTGAAATGTTCGAACGGTTCGTGGCAGGCCAGGCACCGGTACAGCGCCTTGCACGGCGTGGAGCCGAAGGGCGCGATGCGCTCGGTATGCGTGCTTGCGCAGCGCGGGCAGGGCACGGGCGGCTGGCGGCGGCGGGTGATGCAGATGGGCTTGGCGCCTTCGAGCGGCACCGGACCGGGCGGCGCAATGCCGTAGTCACGCAATGCCGCCTTGCCCTTGGCGCTGATCCAGTCCGTCGTCCAGGCGGGCGCGCGCTGCAGCACGGTGGCGATGGGGCCGAGCCGCGCGGCTTGCAGCGCGGTCTTCACATCGTGCGCGATGACCTCGGTCGCGGGGCAGCCGGAATAGGTCGGCGTCAGCACCACCTCCAGCAGCGCGCCGTTTTCGCGCACCTCGCGCACCACGCCCAGGTCGCACAGCGAGATCACCGGGATTTCCGGGTCCTGCACCGTTTCCAGCACCTGCCACGCGGCCTGCACGCGCGCGCTGGGCTGCCGTTGCTGCAGGACGCTCACCACGCGCCTCCGGGGTAGCTGCGCTGCAGGTACTGCATCTCGGCGAGGATGAAGCCCATGTGCTCGCTGTGCACGCCGCGCTTGCCGGTGCTGCGGAATTTGATATCACCCTCGGGCACGGCCAGATCGGCCGCGGCGAGGATCTGCGCCATCTCCTGGCGCCACTCGGCCTCCAGATCGGCCCAGCGCGGGCCCAGGCCGCTGGCCTGAGCAGCATCGTCCACCGCGTCGGTGTCGAACAGTTCGGCGGTGTAGGGCCAGAGCTGCGCCAGCGCCGCCTGCATGCGCTGGCGCGATTGCTCGGTGCCGTCGCCCAGGCGCACCACCCAGTCGGCCGCATGCTGCTGGTGGTAGCGCGCCTCCTTGATCGCCTTGCCGGCGATCGCGGCCAGTTCGCGGTCGCTGGAGCTTTCCAGCCGCTGCCACAGCAGCTTGAGCAAGGTGGCCAGCATGGCGTTGCGCAAACAGGTGAAGGCGAAGTCGCCGCGCGGCAGCTCGGCCATGGTGACGTTCAGGAAATCGCCCTCGCCGCGCAGAAACGCGAGCTGGTCTTCATCGTGCCCGCGGCCATCGACCTGGCCGGCGCGGGTCAGCACGCCGCGCGCCTGGCCCAGCAGATCCAGCCCCATGTTGGACAGCGCGATGTCTTCCTCAAGAATCGGCGCGTGGCCGCACCATTCGGTGATGCGCTGCGCCAGGATCAAACAGGTATCGGCCACGCGCAGCAGGTACTGCACCTGGGGCTCCTTGCCAATGCGGATGCTTTGCATGTCAGCTCCTTGCCTCACATGTGGTTCACGGCCGCGGGCAACGTGAAAAAGGTGGGGTGGCGGTAGACCTTGTCCTCGGCCGGATCGAAGTACATGTCCTTGTCGGCCGGGTCGCTGGCGACGATCGCGCTCGACGGCACGACCCAGATGCTGGTGCCTTCCTGGCGCCGGGTGTAGACGTCGCGCGCCATCTGGATCGCCATCTTGGCGTCGGAGGCGTGCAGGCTGCCGCAGTGCTTGTGGTCCAGCCCGGCGCGCGAGCGCACGAACACTTCCCAGAGCGGCCATTCGGTGGAAGCGGGTGTAGGGGTTGTCATGGTGTTTGCTCTTTCATTTGTTGCTTGCTCCTTCCCCCTCTGGGGGAAGGTGGGGATGGGGGCTTGGCGTCCATAGCGGGCGCTGCTCGCCCCCACCCCTGCCCTCCCCCAGCGGGGGAGGGATTGAAAACCGTCATGCCACAGCGCGCTCGCGCCCTGCCTCCTTGGCCGCATGCGCCAGCGCCGCCTCGCGCACCCAGGCGCCGTCGTCCCAGGCCTTGACGCGGGCGGCCAGGCGCTCGCGGTTGCAGGGGCCGTCGCCGCCCACCACGCGCCAGAACTCGTCCCAGTCGATCACGCCGTGGTCGTGGTGCTGGCGCTCCTCGTTCCACTTCAGATCGGGGTCGGGGAGCTGCACGCCCAGCACCTTGGCCTGATCGACGCAGGCGTCGATGAACTTCTGGCGCAGCTCGTCGTTGGAATTGCGCTTGATGCCCCAGCGCATCGACAGCGCGCTGTTGGGCGACTGGTCGTCCGGCGGGCCGAACATCATCACCGACGGCCACCACCAGCGGTTGACCGAATCCTGCACCATCGCGCGCTGCGCGTCCGTGCCCTGCTGCATCATCACCAGCAGCGCGTCGAACCCCTGGCGCTGGTGAAAGCTCTCCTCGCGGCAGATGCGCACCATGGCGCGCGCATACGGCCCGTAGGAGCAGCGGCACAGCGGCACCTGGTTCATGATGGCCGCGCCATCGACCAGCCAGCCAATCGTGCCCACATCGGCCCAGCTGAGCGTGGGGTAGTTGAAGATCGAGCTGTACTTGGCGCGGCCGCTGTGCAGGGCATCGAGCATCTGGTCGCGGCTGGTGCCCAGCGTCTCGGCGGCGCTGTAGAGGTACAGGCCGTGGCCGGCCTCGTCCTGGATCTTGGCCAGCAGGATGGCCTTGCGTTTGAGCGTGGGCGCGCGCGTCACCCAGTTGCCCTCGGGCAGCATGCCGACGTATTCGGAATGCGCGTGCTGGCTGATCTGGCGCACCAGCGTCTTGCGGTAGTGGTCGGGCAGCCAGTCCTTGGCCTCGATGAATTCGCCGGCGTCGATGCGCGTGTCAAAGCGCTGCTGCAGCGCCTCTTCCTGCGCACTGGCTGGCGCCGCGGCCTGCAGCGGCTTGCCCATGGTGTCCATGGCCTGGGTGTACATAGGATCTCCTGGAAAGGGAGTGGATCAGTGGTGGCGCCGGTCGATCACACGCCGGGCCTTGCCGACAAGCGTGCGCTCTATGGAGCCCGAGGGCAGCACCGACACGCGCGTGGAAACCCCGACCATGGTCTTGATGCGGTGCTGCACCCAGCCCTGGATGGCCTTGACCTCGTCGGCCGCGGCATGGCTGGTTTCGGGATGCAGTTCACACAGCACCTGCACCTCGTCGAGGTTGCCGTCGCGCGTGACGGTGATCTGGTACTGACCGGAGAGCTTCTCGTGCTGCAGCACGATTTCTTCGATCTGCGTGGGGAACATGTTGACGCCGCGGATGATGAGCATGTCGTCCGAGCGGCCGACGATCTTGCCCATGCGCCGGAAGCTGCGCGCCGTCGGCGGCAGCAGGCGCGTCAAGTCGCGCGTGCGGTAGCGCACGATGGGCAGGCCTTCCTTGGTCAGCGTGGTGAAGACCAGCTCGCCCTCCTCGCCATCGGGCAGCACCTCGCCGGTCTCGGGATCGATGATTTCGGGGTAGAAATGGTCTTCCCAGATCACCGGCCCGTCCTGCGTTTCTATGCACTCGTTGGCCACGCCCGGGCCCATCACTTCCGACAGGCCATAGATATCGACCGCCTTCAGGCTGGAGGTGTTCTCCACCTCGCGGCGCATGGCCTCGGTCCAGGGCTCGGCGCCGAAGATGCCGACCTTGAGCGAGCTCTTCTTCGGGTCCAGCCCCTGGCGGATGAACTCCTCGATGATCACCTGCATGTAGGACGGCGTGACCATGATGATGTCGGGGTGGAAGTCGTTGATCAGCTGCACCTGCTTCTCGGTCTGGCCGCCCGAGACCGGGATCACGGTGCAGCCCGCGCGCTCGGCGCCGTAGTGCGCGCCCAGCCCGCCGGTGAACAGGCCGTAGCCATAGGCGACGTGGATGATGTCGCCCGGGCGCCCGCCCGAGGCGCGGATGGAGCGCGCCACCAGATCGGCCCAGGTGGCTATGTCCTTTGCCGTGTAGCCCACCACCGTGGGCTTGCCCGTGGTGCCCGACGAGGCGTGGATGCGCGTGATTTGCTCGCGCGGCACGGCGAACATGCCGAAGGGGTAGTTGTCGCGCAAATCCTTCTTGGTGGTGAAGGGGAATTTGGCCAGGTCGCTCAGCTGCTGGAGGTCGTTCGGGTGCACGCCCTTGGCGTCAAACGCCTGGCGGTAATGCGGCACGTGGTCGTAGGCGTGCTGCAGCGACCAGCGCAGGCGTGTGAGCTGCAGCGCGGCGATCTCGTCGCGGCTGGCGGTTTCTATCGGTTCCAGGTCGCCGGGCTCGGGGCGAAAAACGGTCATTGAAAGTCTCCTTGTCTGGTTGTCGTGGTGCAGGGTCAAGCGCTGGGCAGATCGACCGCCGGCTTGCCCTTCATGCGGTAGGAGCGGCCGCGGAACACCGCCACCAGCTCGCCGCGCTGGTTGTGCACGTCCACGTCGTACACGCCGGTGCGTCCGGCCTGCTGCACCTCGCGCGCCTGCGCGGTCAGCACGTCGCCCTCGCGCCCGGGAGCGACGAAGTCGATCGTCACGCCCGAGGCCACGGTCAGCTCATTGCCGGCGTTGCAGGCAAACGCAAACGCCGAATCGGCCAGCGTGGTGATCATCCCGCCGTGGCAGGTGGCGTGGCCGTTGAGCATGTCGGCGCGCACCGTCATCGTCACCGTGGCGCGGCCGGGGCCTATGGCCGTCACCTGCATGCCCAGCGCACGCGTGGCGCGGTCGTTTTCAAGCATCAGCGCGCGCACCTGCTCGGCAAGCTGCTGGGGGTCAAGGGTTGGTGTCATCGCAGGCGTTCAACGGTCGGTGAATCGGGGGGCGCGCTTCTGGGCAAAGGCCTGCACGCCCTCCTGGTAATCGTGGGCAAAGCCCAGCGTGCGCTGCAGCGCGGCTTCGTGTTTCAGGGCGCCTTCAAAGTCGCTTTGCGCACCGGCATCCAGCGCGCCGCGGATGGCCACCAGCGCCTGGGTCGGCATGCCCGCCAGGCGCGCGGCCAGCGCCTGCGCGCTGGCGGCCAGCTCGTCATCGGGCACGCTGCGCCAGATGAGGCCGATGCGCGCCGCCTCCTCGGCCGGCAGCTTGTCGCCCAGCAGCGCCAGGCCCAGCGCCTGCGCGCGGCCCACCAGGCGCGGCAGCAGCCAGGTGCCACCGCTGTCGGGCACCAGGCCAATCTTGGAAAACGCCTGGATGAAGCTGGCCGAACGCGCCGCCACCACCAGATCGCAGGCCAGCGCAATGCTGGCGCCCGCGCCCGCCGCCACGCCGTTGACCATGGCCACCACCGGCACCGGCATGCTGCGCAGGCGCAGCAGCAAAGGCACGTAATGCCGTTCGATCGCCACGCTCAGATCCTTGGGCGCGGCGCCCGGCGCGGGGTCTGGCGCGACCTCGGGATCGGCCAGATCCTGCCCGGCGCAGAACGCGCGCCCGGCGCCCGTCAGCACCACGCAGCGCACGCTGGCGTCATCCGCCGCGGCATGGAGCGCCGCCAGCAGCTGCTGGTGCAGTTCGCCGGTGAAGCTGTTGAGCTGCGCCGGCCGGTTGAGCGCGATGGTGCGCACGGCGGCATCGTTGGAGACGAGAACCAGGGGGTCGGACATGGGCGATACGGGTACGGATGGCTGAAAAAGAAAAACCGACCAGGAAAACATAATTGACCGATCGGTCGGTAAATCATAAACTCTCGGGCTGCCTTGGCGCAAGCCCTTTCACCCCCGTAAAAACCCTAGGAGACGGTTCCCATGTCGCTGTTCGACACCCACCGCGCGCTGCTCGACGGCGCGCTGAGCGCCCTTGCCACGCGCGCGTTCTGGACGCCCTTCCCCGAGATGCCCTCGCCCAAGGTCTATGGCGAAACCGGCCAGGCCGACGGCATCGCCGCCGCCAACGCGCTGCTGGGCAAGGATTTCCCGCTCACGCAGCCGGGCGAAGTCGGCCGCATCGCCACCGAGCAATCACCCTACGGCGTGGCGCTGGACGTACGCTACCCCGAATGCACGGCCGATGCCTTGATCGCCGCCGCCCAGGCCGCCGAGCCCGCCTGGCAGGCGCTGGGCGCGCAGGGGCGCGTGGGCGTGCTGCTGGAAGCGCTCACGCGCATCCACAAGCGCAGCCACGAGATCGCGCATGCCGTGATGCTCACCACCGGCCAGGGCCCGATGATGGCCTTCCAGGCCGGCGGCCCGCACGCGCAGGACCGCGCACTCGAAGCCATCGCCTACGCCTGGAAGGCCATGGCCGACGTGCCCGCCCAGGCGCGCTGGGAAAAGCCGCAAGGCAAGAACCCGCCGCTGGTGATGCACAAGCACTTCGAGATCGTCGGCCGCGGCGTGGCGCTGGTGATCGGCTGCGCCACCTTCCCCACCTGGAACACCTACCCCGGCCTGTTCGCCGCGCTGGCCACCGGCAACCCGGTCATCGTCAAGCCCCACCCCAATGCGGTGTTGCCCGCCGCGATCACGGTCGCCATCCTGCGCGAGGTGCTGGCCGAGCAGGGACTCGATCACAACCTCGTCCTGCTGGCGCTGAGCAACGACCCGGCGCACACCCAGGCGCTGGCGCAAAGCCCGGCGGTCGCCAGCATCGACTTCACCGGCAGCACCGGCTTCGGCCACTGGCTGCGCGACCACGCCCCGCAGGCGCGGCTGTACGCCGAGATGGCGGGCGTGAACAGCGTCATCATCGATTCCACCGACCAGTACGCCGCGATGCTGAACAACCTGGCGTTCACGCTCACGCTCTACAGCGGCCAGATGTGCACCACCACGCAGACGATTTACGTGCCCAGGGACGGCATCGCCACCGATGAAGGGCACAAGCGCTTTGAACAAGTGGGGCAAGACCTGGCGGCTGCCGTGGACAAGCTGCTGAGCAACCCCAAGGTCGCCACCGCCGTGCTCGGCGCGGTCTGCGCGCCCGAGACCGTGGAGCGCATAGTCGCCGCGAGCAGCAAGGGCCAGCTGCTGCTGGCCTCACGCACTCTCGATAATCCCGAGTACCCCAAGGCGCGCATCCACACCCCGGCCATCGTCGCCCTCACGCAGGCCGACCGCGCCACCTGGGGCAGCGAGTGCTTTGGCCCCGTCTCCTTCGTCGTCGCCACCGACTCGCGCGAAGCCTCGCTGCAGCAGGCCGAAGCCACCACCCGCGAGCAGGGCGCGCTGACGCTGGGCGTGTATTCCACCGACCGCGCGGTGATCGACCGCACCGTGCAGCTCAGCCTGCGCGCCCGCGTGGCGCTCTCGATCAACCTCACGCAGGGCGTGTACGTGAACCAGTCGGCCGGTTTCTCCGACTACCACGCCACCGGCGGCAACCCGGCGGCGACCACCAGCTACACCACGCTGGCCTTCGTCGCCGATCGCTTCGTGGTGGTGCAGCGGCGCGAGCATGTGTGAACACACGGGAATATAGTCATTCACGGCTGAAGCCGCTCCTACAATGGGTGTAATGCTATTTTTGTAGAAGTTGGTTAGCCACGAAAGCTGCGACTTTGGCGTCGTGCGCTTCCAGCAGCTGCCAGCCTCAGACATGCGCCGGTGTTTTGCCTTGCGCACGCCGGGCAGTTTGGCTTTTGGGTTTTGTGACCGTGATGGTCGGCGCCATGCCGGCCGCCGCCGCCATATCCATCAGCGCATCGAGCGAGAACAGATTGACCTTGCCGCGCACCAGGTCGGAGATGCGCGGCTGCGTCACGCCGAAGAGCTCTGCCGCCTGCGCCTGCGTGATGCCTTGCTGGCGGATGGCTTCGGTCAGCGCCATCATCAGGCCGGAGCGGGCACTCATGCTGGCAGCCTGCTGCGGCGTGTCTTCGATGGCATCCCATACGCTGGCGAATCGTTGTGCACTTGTCATGAGGCAGGCACTTTCACTCAGGCGCTTGCCTTGGGCCAACCGATTTCAATCTTGCGGTGCTGCGCCACACAGTCGCGCAGGTAGAGATTGATCAGGCTCTGGTAAGGCACACCCGACTCTGCGGCCATGGCCTTGAAGTATTCGACCACGTCGCCCGAGAGCCGCATGGAAACCGGCGTCTTCAGCCGCGATGCGTAGGGGTTGCGGCGCGATTTCATTTTGGAAAGATCGTATTCAGCCTTCATATCACGCTCCTGGGTAAAGCTGGCGCTCACGTGCCGTGGCACGGCGCGCCGAGATGATGCGCAGCACGTCGCCATCTTCACGCTCGCAGTGGCAGACGATCAAGAGCCTGGCCATTGCGCTCAGGCCCAGCATCAGGAATCGATCTTCATCGCTGGAGTGCGCCTCATCAAAAAATTGCACGGCAAATTCGTCGTAGAAAACCGACTGCGCCTCTTCGAAAGAAACGCCGTGCTTTTTGAGGTTGGCGGCTGCCTTGGATGGGTCCCATTCAAAACGAATCACCCATACATTGTATGGATGGGTGATGCGAAATCAAGCTCAGCTACCCCCGCCAGGCCTGCCCCCCATCCGCCAGCGCCACCGGCTGCGCGCGGCCCAGGGCTTCGAGGGTGGCAAGCAGCGTGGGCAGGCCCTTCTTCCAGGCGCCGCGCCCCTTGAAGGCGGCTTCGATCGCGGCCAGCGGCAGCGGGGCTTTGCTGCTGGCCAGCAGGGCGGCGACGGCGCGCACCTGTTCGGGCAGCGTAGCGGGCCAGGGCAAGGCGGGTTTTTGCTCTTGTTTTAATAGTGAAATTTCACCATTCAAATCGGCTTTTAACGCTTGCCCATACTGCGCGAGCAGCTCCTGGGATTGAGGCAATTTTTGTGGATTTTGGAACGCCGGGCGCAGCCAGCGGATGTGCCCCTGCGCCTCTTCCTGCGCGCGGCGGGTGTTGAGCTGAACGAGGTGCTGCAGCACGGCATCGGTGCTGGTATCCGAAGGCAGGCCGTAGGCGGCGAGCACGGCGGCGTCGAGTTCGTCGTGCAGCTCGCGCAGCACGCCGACCAGGCCCTGGGTGTGGAGGGCCTTTTCCTTGGCGGAGAGCGCGCGGCCTTCGCGCAGCGCGGCGAGCACGTTGTACAGGCCGGTGAGGGTCACTTCCTGCTCCTTCCCCTTTGGGGAGAGCGCCCCTTCTTGCTCACTCCCCTCTCGGGGGAGCACCTCTTCTGACTCCCTCCCCCTCTGGGGGAGGGCAGGGGTGGGGGCGTGCGGCGATGCATCAGGCACCGCGCCCGTGGATGCGCACCAAGCCCCCATCCCAGCCTTCCCCCAAAGGGGGAAGGAGTCGTGGCCCAGCACGCGTTTGCGGTGCGCGTCGATCTTCTCGGCCAGCTCGGCGATCCGGGCGCGCAGCGGGGCGGTGAGGCCGGTATCTTCCGAGGGGAAGGGGAAGGTTTCGAAGCAGCGGGTTTTGTTGTAGCGCGGGCGATCTTCCAGCGTGCCGCCGGTGGCCAGTGCCCAGTCGATATGCAACTGGCTGGAGAGCACGCCGAGGGTGTAGGCATCGTCGAGCGCGATGGCGATCAGCATGTTGTCGGGCAGGATGGCCGCGTCCAGAAACTGGAAAGTGCGGTGCTTGGCGGTTTCGACGGTGGCGATGTAGCGGGGCAGGCCCGCGAGTTGCTTGCGCATTTCCTGACGCGGTTTGCCGTGCAGCCACCACAGCTTGGCGTAGCCCGCGCCGTCCTTGGTGCTTCCCTTGGCATCGCGCTCCGGTTTGACCCGGTCAAACAGCCATTGGTACACGGCGGGGTAGCGGTCGCGCAGTTGCTCGCTGCTCAGGCCGAAGGCGTCGATGATGAGCACGCCGCGCGGTGTGTCGGTCAGGTCGCGGCCGTTGCGGTAGGGGCGGATCAAGGGCGGCAGGCCCCCACCCCCGCCCTCCCCCGGCAGGGGAGGGAGTAAAGCCGCGGCTTCTTCGGGGGTGACGATGAAGCCTGCGCCATGCAGCTTCACGCCGGGAGACGAAATGCCTTGCATGGCGCGCAGCGCCTGCGCCGCCGCCACGTTGGCACCCACGCTCAGGTCGGCGTGGATCAGGCCGGTTTGCGCGCTCAGCGTCACCGCCATTTCACCGTGCTCGCCCGCCACTTCGTCGGTCACGCTGAGCAATTCGCCTTCGCCACTGCCGCTGGCGAGCACCGTCATCGCAATGCGCACGGCCGCGCCGTTGGCGCTGTCCACCCAGGGGTGGTCGGGGATGGCCATCTGCAAATGCGTGCCTGCAGCCAGCGCCGCCTGCACCACGCGGCGGTTGAAGGTCTGGCGCAGGCTGTTGGTGGTGATCAGGCCCATGCGCTGCGCCTGGCCGCCCGCCACCTGCGCGGCGGCGTGCTGCCACCAGTGCATCACGAAGTCGGCGCTTTCGGGCACCTCTTTCCACACGCCGCGCAGCGCTTCGGCATAGCCATCGCCCAGCGCGGCGCGCATGCTGGCGGCGCCGATGAAGGGCGGGTTCCCCACGATGAAATCCGCCTGCGGCCACGCGGCTTTGCGGGCGCCGATGTAGCGCCACTGCGGCAGTTGCGCGGCCTCGTCGGGCACGCGCTCGCCGGTGACAGGGTGGGTTTTGTACGTGACGCCATCCCAGCGGCTGAGCAGGCGTCCGGCGTCGTCGTGCGCAGGCTCCACGCCGTCCCAGGCCAGCACCGCGTCGCGGTGTTCGATGTTGCCGTAGTTGTGGACGACAGGCTCGGCCACGCTGGCCAGGCCGCGTGTGCGCACATGCCATTGCAGCCAGCCTATCCACAGCACCAGTTCCGCCAGCGCGGCGGCGCGTTCGTTCAGTTCAATGCCCAGCAACTGGCGCAGGGTGACGGTGTCGCCCTCCAGGCCCAGGCTGTCCTGCGCCTCGCCCAGTTCCTGTAATTGGTTGAGCACTTCGCCCTCCAGGCGCTTCAAGTGCTCCAGTGTCACGTACAGAAAGTTCGCGCTGCCGCAGGCCGGGTCGAGCACGCGCACCTGGCACAGGTGGTGGTGAAAGGCGCGCACCTGCGCACGGGCGGCGGCCATTTTTTCGTCGGCCGCCTTGCCCTGCAGAACGGCGGCCTCGTGCGCCAGCACCAGCGCGGCGGCGCGGGCGTTGCTCCACTCGCCGCGCAGGGGCTCGATGACGGTGGGCAGCACCAGCCGCTCGACATAGGCGCGCGGGGTGTAGTGGGCGCCCAGGGCGTGGCGCTCGGTGGGGTCGAGCGCGCGCTCCAGCAGCGTGCCGAAGATGGCGGGCTCCACCTCGCGCCAGTTGGCGTGCGCGGCTTCGATGAGCAGGTCGATCTGCGCGGGGGTGAGCCGCAGGCTGTAGCCGTCCTGCCCCGCGCCCTTGAAGAGCTTGCCGTTGAAGCGCAGCAAGGGTTTGGCGAGTGCGACGGAAAAGCCGCCGTGGTCCATGTCGGCCCACAGCGCCTGCAACATCTGCTGCAGCGCGGCGGGGTCGTCGCGGTGGCGGCGCAGCAGGTCTTCAAACGCACCTTCGGGCAGCAGGCCGACGTCTTCGGCAAACATGGAAAACAGGCAGCGGGTGAGGTAGGAGGCTACTTTTTCGGGAGCTGTTGGCGCTTGCCCCGTCTGCGTTAGATGCTGATTTGGCTTGGATTCTTCACCATGGCCCGATTCGAGTGAACGCGCCAGGCGCGCGAGCAGCGCGGCGACGGTGCGCGTGACCTGGGCGCTGATGCGCGCGGGGTTGAGGCTTTCGGGGTCTGTCCAGATGCGCTTGAGCCGCTCGCGCACGGCTTCATTCGCCAGATCGGCCAGGCGGATGCGGTGGCTGCGCGGGTCGGGGTAGGGCGTGTAGGTGGCGCCGCTGCGGCTGAATTCGGCGTACAGCTCAATCACGGTGCCTACATCCACCACGATCAGGAAGGGCGGGCGGCCTTCGCCCGCGGGCAGCGCGCGGGCGTAGCCCTCGGCCTGGCTGCGGGCGCGCAGCAGGCCGTCGTCAAAGCCGCGGGTAGTGGCGGCGGCCCTGAGCTTTTTGGCTTCCAGCACGAAGTGGCCGCGCTTGTAGCAGTCGATGCGCCCGCTGCTGCTGCTGCCGTCGCCATGCGCGAAGGTGATGGGGCGCTCGAACATGTAGTCGAGCGCTTCGGTGGCGTGGGGTTTGTCCACGCCCAGCAGCGCGCACAGTTCCAGCGTGAAGCTCTGCGCGGTGGCCAGTTCACTCGCCGCGCTGCCCTGCCAGCGGGCGATGAAGGCGGCGGCTGATGCGTCAGCGGGGCTGGTTTCGGTGGTCATGAAAGGGGATGATAGAGACGCCGATTGCCCTGCCTTGTCCTACACTGCATCGCACCATGAACCACGCCGCCGCCCCCACTGCCCGAGACCTTGAAGCCGCGCTGCTGCAGCGCTGCGCCGCGGTCGTGCAGGGGCAGACCGCGCCTGCCGCCGACCAGCGCGAGGCCAATGTGTTTCGGCTGGCGGCGATGCTGGTGCGCCCGCGCTTTCCAGCGGCCTCGGCACAACTGTGGCAGGCCAGCGAACGCTACTTCGCCACCCACCCCGGCGACAGGCTGGAAGCGGCCGAACTGGTGCGGCGGGGCTGGGTGCTAGGCCTGCCGCGCTGGCGCGACCTGCTCGATCAGCAACTTGGCCGGGGCTGATGCGATGTCAGGCAGTCTGCCATTGCATACGGACACGGCTTTGGCACGGGGTTTGCGCGAGCTGCTGCGGCAACTGCAAGAGCGGCTTGCATTGCACAGCCCGCTGAACGTCTATCTCGCTGGGGGCATGGCCGTGCACCTGTATACCGCCAGTCGCGTCACCACCGACGTGGATGCCGAGTTCGGCGCGCGCGTGCTGCTGCCCAGCGATCTGGCGGTAGAAGTCGTGCTGGACGATGGCGCGCCGCAGGTGGTTTATCTGGATACCAACTACAACGCGAGCTTTGCCCTGATGCACGAAGACTATCTGGCCGATGCCTTGCCGGTGGATTTGGGGCTGGAGCAGATACGCCTGCATGTCCTCGCGCCCGTGGATCTGGCCGTGAGCAAGATCGCCCGACTGGCGGACAACGACCGGGAGGACATCTGCGCGCTGGTGCAGCTTGGTCTGACGAATGCCGATGCGATCGAGCGGCGCGCAACGCAGGCGATGGCAGGCTATGTCGGCAGCATGGCGATGCTGCAGCGGAATCTGCGCGATGCCGTCGCCCTGGCGCGCCGGACACAGACAAGCCCGCCGCGCGGACGATGACATTCACGGCCAGCGGGGCCGGGGCCAAGGCTGGCGATCGGACACTGGGCGACAATCGCCCGCCATGAACGCCTTCGCCCCCCTCGCCAACGACCGCTTCCTGCGCGCCTGCCGCCGCCAGGCGACCGACACCACCCCCATCTGGCTGATGCGCCAGGCCGGGCGCTACCTGCCCGAGTACAAGGCCACGCGCGCCAGGGCGGGCAGCTTCATGGGGCTGGCCACGAACGTGGACTACGCCACCGAGGTCACGTTGCAGCCGCTGGAGCGTTTCCCGCTCGATGCCGCCATCTTGTTCAGCGACATCCTCACCGTGCCCGATGCGATGGGGCTGGGCCTGTCGTTTGCCGAAGGCGAAGGCCCGCGCTTTGCGCAGGTGGTGCGCGACGAGGCCGCCGTCAGCAAGCTGGCGGTGCCGGACATGGACAGGCTGCGCTATGTGTTCGACGCCGTCACCAGCATCCGCCGGGCGCTGAACGGCCGCGTGCCGCTGATCGGCTTTTCGGGCAGCCCCTGGACGCTGGCCTGCTACATGGTGGAGGGCAGGGGCAGCGACGACTACCGGCAGGTGAAGACGCTGATGTACGCCCGCCCGGACCTGATGCACCGGCTGCTGGCGGTGAACGCCGACGCGGTGGCTGTCTATCTGAACGCGCAGATCGATGCCGGCGCGCAGGCCGTGATGGTCTTTGACAGCTGGGGCGGCGTGCTGGCCGATGGCTGCTTTCAGGACTTCAGCCTGGCCTATACGCGGCGCGTGCTGGCGCAATTGAAGCGCACCGGGGCGGATGGGCAGGACGTGCCGCGCATCGTCTTCACCAAGGGCGGCGGGCTGTGGCTCCCCGACATGGGGGCGCTCGATTGCGAGGTGCTGGGGCTGGATTGGACGGTGAACCTGGGCCGCGCCCGCGCGCTGGTGGGCGGCAGCAAGGCGCTGCAGGGCAATATCGACCCCAACGTGCTGTTTGCCCCGCCGGCCGCCATCGAGGCGCAGGCGCGCGCGGTGCTGGAGAGCTTTGGCCGGCCGCACACCGATGCGGCGGGCACCGGGCCCACGCACATTTTCAACCTCGGCCACGGCATCAGCCAGCACACGCCGCCCGAGCATGTGAGCGCGCTGGTGGAGGCGGTGCACGCGCACGGGAAACGCATGCGCGCATAGCACAAAACACCGCCCAAACGGGGTATTGACAGGGCATCGCAACTGACTTATGCACAAAGAAAACGGTGCTGCCCGTCCGTAACCATTAGTGCACCGCAGCAGAGCACGGAACTGTAAAAAACCACAATGCCGTTGATTTACAAGGATTTTTTGGTTTTGCCGTTTTTGCATGCAATGCCCACAAACCCAGCAAAGATGCGGCTTGCGCAGCCTTGAGCCCAAGATACCCACAAAGTTATCCACAGCAACCGTGGATAGGTCAAAAACACAGGCACTGGCAGCGACTTGGCACCGAAATTGAAGTCATTGCCTCACAACCAGTCGCAAGTCTTTGTCTCTCCAAATGATTCCCCTGCACGTCGCGGTGCAGACCCCGGTGCACAGCAGCGTCGCCGGCCCGCTGAGCTATCTGCACGACACCGCCCTGCCCGCGGGCACGCTGGTGCGCGTGCCGCTGGGCCGGCGCGAGGTGCTGGGCATCGTCTGGGAGGGCCCCGGTGATGCGCCCGGCGATGCGCCGCCCGCCGGCGCCGAGCTGCGCGCCATCGCCGGCGTGCTGCCCGGCCTGCCACCGCTGCCCGAGCCCTGGCGGCGCCTGGTGGCGTTTGCCGCGCGCTACTACCAGCGCGGCCTGGGCGAGGTGGCGCTGGCGGCGCTGCCGCCTTCGCTGCGCGAGCTGAGCGCCGAACAGCTGCAACGGCGGCTGCGGCGCAAGGCAAAGACCGCCGGCGAAGCGGGAACCGGCCAAGCGGTATCCAATTCAATAGCGCTTACCGCAGAACAGGCAAGCGCTGCAGGCCAAATTGATGCTGAACCTGGCCCCTTTCTGCTGTTCGGCAGCACCGGCAGCGGCAAGACCGAGGTCTATCTGCACAGCGTGCAGGCGGCGCTGGCCACCAGCCCGCAGGCCCAGGCCCTGGTGCTGGTGCCCGAGATCAACCTCACGCCGCAGCTGGAGCAGCGCTTTCGCGCCCGCTTCGAGCCACTGGTGGGCGGCCCGGCCATCGTCAGCCTGCACAGCGGCATGACACCGGCGCAGCGCCTGAAAAGCTGGCTCGCGGCGCACACCGGGCAGGCGCGCATCGTGCTGGGCACGCGCATGGCGATCTTCGCCAGCCTGCCGCATCTGGCGCTGATCGTGGTCGATGAAGAGCACGACGCAAGCTACAAGCAGCAGGAGGGCGCGCGCTATTCGGCGCGCGATCTGGCCCTCTGGCGCGCGCGCGACTGCGGCGCCCGGGTGGTGCTGGGCAGCGCCACGCCGTCGCTGGAAAGCTGGCACGCCAGCGACCCGGCCGTGGGCCGCTACCGGCGCCTGGCCATGCCCAGCCGCATCGGCGCCGCCGCGCTGCCGCGCCTGCGTCTGATCGACATGGGCCAGCAGCCGCGGCGCGCCGTGTTTGCGCCGCCACTCATCGCCGCCATCACCGAGCGCGTGGAAAAAGGCGAGCAATGCCTGGTGCTGCTCAACCGCCGCGGCTTCGCGCCCGTGCTGCACTGCCACGCCTGCGGCTGGAAGAGCGACTGCCCGCATTGCTCGGCGGCGCAGGTCTTTCACAAGATAGACCGCACGCTGCGCTGCCACCACTGCGGCTGCAGCGCGCCGGTGCCGCGCGCCTGCCCGAGCTGCGGCAACCCGGACATCGCCCCGGTCGGGCGCGGCACCGAGCAGCTGCAAGAACAGCTTGCCGCGCTGCTGCGCAACGTCATCACGCCCGAGCGCCGCGCCGCGCGCGTGGCGCGCATAGACGCCGACACCACCCGCGCCAAGGGCGCGCTGGAGGAACAGCTGGCGGCGGTGCACGCGGGGCAGGTGGACGTGCTGGTGGGCACGCAGATGGTGGCCAAGGGGCACGACTTTCGCCGCGTCACGCTGGTGGCCGCGGTGCAGCCGGACAGCGCGCTCTTTTCCAGCGACTTCCGCGCGCCCGAGCGGCTGTTTGCGCTCTTGATGCAGGCCGCAGGCCGCGCCGGGCGCGACGCGCATTACATGGCCGCGCAGCAGTCCGCGCCCGAACTCTGGGTGCAGACCTGGCACCCCGGGCACCCGCTGTTCGCCGCGCTGCGCCGCCACGATTACCCCGGCTTTGCCGCGCAGCAACTGGCCGAGCGCGAAGCCGCCGCCATGCCGCCGTTCTCGCACCAGGCGCTGCTGCGCGCCGATGCGCGCACGCAGGAGGCGGCGCAGGGCTTTCTGCAGGCCGCGAGCGACGCCGCGCGCGACGCCCGGCTGCCCGGCGCGGACCACGTGCAGATCTACCCGCCGGTGCCGCTGGCGGTGCAGCGCGTGGCCAACGTGGAGCGCGCGCAGATGCTGATCGAAAGCGCCCACCGCGGCGCGCTGCAGCAGTTCCTGGCCGCCTGGCAGCCGCTGCTGCATGCCGAGCGGCGCGCGCACAAGGGGCTGGTACGCTGGCTGGTGGATGTGGACCCGCAGGCGATCTGAAACCCGCAGCGCCGGTCCGTCAGCCTCCGCCCAGGGCGAAGACCGCCTTCGCCACCTGCGCGATGGCCGTTTCGCGCACCGCGAGGCTGGCGGCCGATTCCGTCAGAAACGCCACCACCACGATGGGCGGACGCCCTTCACGCCAATAGACGCCCACATCATTGGTGCTTCCGTGAGGGCCTGTCCCCGTCTTGCTGCCCACGCGCCACTGGGCAGGCAGGCCCGCCCCCAGGCGCTGGGCATTGGTCTTCGACTGCCGCAACCACCGCGCCAGCTGCTCCCGGCTGCCCGGCGACAAGGCCTGGCCGACCACCAGGCGCTGCAGCAACCCCGCCATCGCGCGTGGGCTGCTGGTGTCTCGGGGATCCCCGGGCGTGGATTCGTTGAGCTGCGGCTCCCAGCGATCGAGCCGTGTCACGGCGTCGCCCTGCTCGCGCACGAACTGCGTCAGGCCCTGCGGCCCGCCCAGCGATTGCAGCAGCAGATTGCCGGCCGCGTTGTCGCTCATCGCGACGGCAGCCTGGCAGAGATCGCCCACTGTCATGCCATCGTCCACATGCCGCTCGGTGACCGGCGACCAGGGCAGCAAGACTTCCTTGCCAAAACGCACGCGGCGTTTCAACTGTTCATGTCCCTGATCCACGCGCTGCAGCACCTGCGCTGCCGCCAGCCATTTGAAGGTGCTGCACATCGGAAAGCGCTCATCGAGCCGGTTGCCTGAAAACGCGCCGCTCGCAACATCCAGCACGGCAACGCCCAGACGCCCCTGGCTCGCGGTTTCGATCGCTTGCCAGGGGTCGCCCTCCCGGGCGGTGACCGCTGGGCGCCCCCAGGCGAGCGGGGACACCAGGGTAGTGCACGACAAGAAAAAATTTCGATGGAAACTTCGGCGCAGCATGGGTCAAACCAGCCACGCCACCAGCGCCGAAAAGCTGAAGAACGCCAGCACCGTGCTCGCCAGGATGATGTACGCCACCCGCCCGGTGTGGGCGCCGAAGCGCTCGACCAGCATCGCCACGTTGCTCGCGCTGGGCAGCGCCGCCACCAGCACCAGCACGCTCAAAGTGAAGGGCGACAGCGGCAGGCCCAGGCGCATGGCCAGCGCCCCGGCCGCCCAGACCAGCGCCGGGTGCAGCAGCAGCTTGGCCAGCGCCAGCGGCAGGTAGTCGCCCAGCGCCACGGCCTCGTGCTGGTTGCGCTGCGAGCGCGCCAGCACCGCGCCGATGGTGAACAGCGCCACCGGCGAGGCGGCATCGGCCAGCATGGCGACGGTGCGATCGACCGGCGCCCAGAGCTGCCAGCCGAAGGCCGAGGCCAGGCCGCCGAGCACGATGGAGATCGGCATCGGGTTCACCGCCATGCCGCGCAGCGCCTGTTTGAGCGCGCCGGCCATGCCGCGCGCGCCGCCCACGTCCAGCCGCGAGAGCGCCACGCACAGTGAGGCGGTGAGGCACATGTCGATGGCGACCGTCAGGATCACCGTGCCCGCGCTGTGCTCGCCCAGCAGCGCCACCAGCAGCGGCACGCCCATGAAGCCCGAATTGGGAAAGGCCGTGACCAGCGCGGCGAACGCGGCGTCGCTCCAGCCCCAGCGGCGCCGGTACAGCACCACCACGGCGCCCACCAGCACCAGCGCGCAGCCGAAGTAGACCCCGGCCACCACCGGATCGAGCAGCTGCGCCAGCGGCGTGCCCGCGCCGAAGCGGTAGAGCAGGCAGGGCAGCGCGAAATACAGCACGAAGGTGTTGAGCCCGCCGATCGCCGACAGCGGCACCACGCCGACGCGCGCCGCCAGCCAGCCGCACAGGACCAGCGCGAAGAACGGGAAGGTGACGGCGAGGACGGAAAGCACGGCGCGCGGCAGTTCCTGTATTTCAGTCAGCGCCTGGCGGCATCCACGTCGTACACGGCGTAGACCCAGGTCCGCGGCTTGGGAAAGCGCCAGCCGCTGCGCCGCGCCTGCAGCACATGCGCCTGCAGCGGCAGGTCATGCGCCGCCAGCCATTCCTGCGCCTCGATGTCGCATTCGGTGTCCTGCGTCTGCTGCAGCGGCCCGCGCAGGCACAGCAGCAGGCCGTTGCCGGCGCGCCAGTCGCCCATCTGCGACAGGCGCGCGGCCTCGCTGTCCGGATCGCCCGGCACGGTGAGCAAATGCGGCTGCGCATAGAACGCGAGCATCGCATTGCCGGCCCAGTCGCCGCCCACCCAGGCCAGCTGCTGGCCCGGGTGGCGCTGCTGCCAGTCATGCACGATGGCCAGCGCGGCCGCCTGTGTCGGGCGGTAATAGCCCTCGTCGCCGCGCAGCGCGTTGACGGCCGCGACGACCACGGCCATCACCGCCACCAGCGCCAGCACCGGCCACCAGGCACGCGACAAGCGCTGCAGCACCTGCGGCGCCACCTCCGGCTCCAGCCGCTGCAGGTTGCGCAGCCACAGCAGCGCGAAGGCATAGCCTATGGGGATGGACCAGGGCGTGGACAGCGCCACGATCTCCGCCAGCGCAAACGCGAGCGAGAGCAGCCAGGGCATGAAGGCGAGCCAGAACAGCACGTCGTCGCGCCCCTGCGGCAGCCAGCTGCGCAGCAGCAGGCGCGCGGCGCAGGGCAGCCAGGCTCCGCCGCGCCGGCGCGCGGCGAGCCAGGCCCAGGTCAGGCACAGCGCCAGCCAGGCCGGCAGCCAATAGAAGATCGGCGAGAACGCAAAGCGCACGATGTAATGCCAGGACACCTCGCCGCCGCCCTGGTCCATGGCGTACGTCAGCGGCGCCCAGTCGTGGCTCGCCACCCAGGCCAGGTGCGGCCACAGCGCCAGCGCAAGATACGGGCGCGGCGAGGCCAGCCAGCGCCGGCCGTCGGCATGCAGAAACACCGCCGGCAGAAAGCCCGCCAGCATCAGCCCGCTGTAGTACTTGCTCAGCATGCAGGCGGCGGACACCAGCCCCAGCCCCACGCTGAACCAGGCGCCGCGCCAGCCGCGCTCCTGCCAGCTCGCCAGCAGCAGCGCCGCCGCCCAGGGCCAGAGCGAAAGCAGCTGCGTGTTGGCGTTGAACTTGCCGGCCAGGTTGGTGTAGGGCAGCGCCCAGAGCAGCAGCAGCGCACCCCAGGGCGCAAGCGCGCCCAGTTGCAGCCGCCGGCCCAGCGCCCAGACGCCCAGCAGACCGACCAGCACGTTGGCGTAGGACAGCAGGCGGTAGAAAAAGTCATTCTGCGGAAAGACGGCGAACCACAGCCCCGTGGTCCAGCCAAAGAAGGGCGGGTGCTTGTGCGTCCCCCAGCGCAGCGGCTGCGACCAGGCGTAGTTCTCCAGCATGTCGTGGTAGCCATCGAGGTTGGCATTGCCGACCCACGAGGCCCAGGCCCAGACCAGGGCGGCGGCGCCCATCCACGCCAGGACTCTTGCCGGCGATGGCGCGGGAGAGAGGGGGGAAGAGGCCTGCATCCAAATTCAACCATCGTGCGAAGTGCCGGATTGTCGCAGCAGCGCCGCGCCGTATGATCGAACGTTTTTGCCAGCATGTCCGGTCTCAATCTCGCCCAGCTCCAGGCGGTGCACGCCACCCAGGCCCCCTGTCTGGTGCTGGCCGGGGCCGGTTCGGGCAAGACGCGCGTCATCACGCACAAGATCGCGCACCTGATCCAGAACGGCCTGGCGCCCGATCGGATCGCCGCCATCACCTTCACCAACAAGGCCGCCGCCGAGATGCGCGAGCGCGCGGGCGGACTGATCGGCAAACCCGCCAGGCAGGTGCTGATCTGCACCTTCCACGCGCTCGGCGTGCGCCTGCTGCGCGAGGACGGCGCGGCGCTGGGCCTCAAGCCGCATTTCAGCATCCTCGATACCGGCGACGTGACCGCCATCCTCAAGGACTGCGCCGGCGGCACCACCGACCTGGCCACCGCGCGCCAGTGGCAATGGGGCATCAGCGCGCTCAAGAACGCGGGGCTGGATGCACGCCAGGCGATGGCGCAGGCGCAGGACGAACCCGCGCGCCAGCTGGCCGCCCTGTTGCTACGCTATGAAGAGCGCCTTGCGGCCTACCAGAGCGTGGATTTCGATGATTTGATTGGTCTTCCTATGCGCCTGCTGCAGGGGCACGCCGAGGTGCGCGCAAAGTGGCAGCGCCAGCTTGGCCATGTGCTGGTGGACGAATACCAGGACACCAACGCCACGCAGTACGAGCTGCTCAAGCTGCTGGTGGGCGGCGACGGCCTTTTCACCGCCGTGGGCGACGACGACCAGAGCATCTACGGCTGGCGCGGCGCGACGCTGGAAAACCTCAAGCGCCTGCCGCAGGATTTCCCGCGGCTCAAGGTCATCAAGCTGGAGCAGAACTACCGCTCCACCTCGGCCATCCTGCGCGCCGCCAACCACGTGATCGCGCCCAACCCCAAGCTCTACCCCAAGACGCTGTTTTCCGAACTCGGAGAGGGCGAACCGGTGCGCGTGCAGCAGAGCGACCACGAGGAGCACGAGGCCGAGCGCGCCGTCGCCCGCATCCAGAGCCTGCGCGCCGCCAGCAACCCGCCGCCCGCGTGGAAGGACTTTGCCGTGCTCTACCGCGCCAACCACCAGGCCAAGCCGCTGGAAAAGGCGCTGCGCAAGGCCAGCATCCCCTACAAGGTTTCGGGCGGCACCAGCTTTTTCGACCGCGCCGAGATCCGCGATCTCTGCGCCTGGTTCCGCCTCTGGGCCAACCAGGACGACGACCCGGCCTTTCTGCGCGCCATCGGCACGCCCAGGCGCGGCATAGGCCACACCACGCTCGCCAAACTGGGCGAATTCGCCAGCCAGAGGAAGGAAAGCCTGTTCGCCAGCCTGTTCAGCCCCACGCTGGCGGCGGCGCTGCCGCGCAAGGCGATCGACGGCCTGACGGAATTCGGCCGCGCCGTGAACGACCAGGAATACCGCGCCCGCCACACCCTGGGCGCGCAGGCGGCGCGCGGTTTTCTGACCGACTGGCTGCAGGAGATCGCCTACGAACGCCACCTGATCGACGCCGAAGACAGCGACAAGGTGGCGCAGGCGCGCTGGAGCAATGTGCTGGAGTTCTGCGACTGGATGGCGCAGCGCGCGGGCGGGCAGATTCTGGACGCGGCAGGCACCACGACGGCCACCGAGGAACGCAGCCTGCTGGACGTGGCGCGCAACATCGCGCTGCTCTCCACCATCTCGGAGCGCGAACAGGAGCAGGACATGGTCACGCTCTCCACGCTGCACGCGGCCAAGGGGCTGGAATGGCCGCATGTGATCCTCGCCGGCGTCACCGAAGGCATGCTGCCCTTTCGCCTGGACGACAGCGAGGCGCAGGAAGAGCGCCAGACCCGCCTGGAGGAAGAGCGCCGCCTGATGTACGTCGGCATCACGCGCGCCAGGCGCACGCTGGTGGTGAGCTGGACCAAAAAGCGCAAGAAGGGCCGCGAGATGGTGGCCTGCCAGCCCAGCCGCTTCATCGCCGAGATGCAGCTGGACGCCGCCGCCAGCCGCGAAGATCCGCGCGAGAAACTGCGCCAGCTGCGCGCGGAATTCGCCCGCAAGGCCGCCCAGGCAGCGCCGTAGCCGGCGCTTTCGGAGGTTTTCCATGCATTGCATACGCACATCGCGCTTCACCGGGCTGGCACTGGCATTCGCCGCCGTCTGCGCGCTCCCGGCGCTCGCCGCCGATTCCGGCTGGCAGGCCTGCGCCGCGATCGACGCCGACGGCGCCGCGCGGCTGGCGTGCTTCGACCAATGGGCCGGCAGGCAGGCGGCAGGCGCCGCCGCCGCGCCCGCCAGCGCGCTGCCACCCCCGCGGCCCGCCCCGGCACCGGCCGCCGCCCTGGCCGGCCGCCTGCCCGATCTGCCGCAACCGGCGGGCGATGGCTGCCACGACGAGCGCTACACCACGCTCTCGCGCTTCTGGGAGTTGGAAGCGGGCAGCGACTGCGGCACGCTGCGCTTTCGCGGCTACCGGCCGCTGACCGTGTCGGTGGTCAACGCCAACAGCGTCAACCGGCAGCCCACGTCGGAGAACCCACTGAACAACACCGGCACGGCGGTGGCCTACAAGCGCACCGAGATGCGCGTGCAGCTGTCGGTGCGCACCAAGCTCGCCAAGGGGCTGTTCACCACCGGCAGCGAAGGCGAGCGCGACTCGCTCTGGGCGGGCTACACCCAGCAGTCGTACTGGCAGCTGTTCTCGCCCGGCATCTCGCGGCCGTTCCGCAACACCGACCACGAGCCGGAGCTGGTCTACGTCTACCCCACCACCGCCGACCTGCCCTGGGGCTGGCGCCTGCGCTACGGCGGCATCGGCCTGGTGCACCAGTCCAACGGCCAGAGCCGGCCGCTGTCGCGCAGCTGGAACCGGGTCTACCTGATGGCGGGGCTGGAGCGCGGCGACCGCTGGCTCATCACGGCACGCCTCTGGCAGCGCCTGCACGAGGGCGCGGCCAACGACGACAACCCGCACATCAGCGACTACGTCGGCCGTGCCGAGCTGGGCCTGGCATGGAACATCAGCCGGGACGACACCCTGGCGCTGACCGCGCGCCACGCGCTGCGCTCGCCCGCGCACGGCTCGCTGCGCATCGAATGGCTGCGCCGCCTGGGCGACGATTCCAACCTGCGCTTGCACACCGCACTGTTCTCGGGCTACGGCGACAGCCTGATCGACTACAACCGCAGGCGCACGGTGTTCAGCGTGGGCCTGAGCCTGCTGGATTTTTGATACGGTTCACATCACCTCTTACCCTGTCGGCGAAAGCGGCTGGGTATGATTTGCGCCTTGCCTTCTCCCCCACGACCGCTTGCAGGAACAGCCTACGCCCATGACCACCCCTACCGCCTCTCTCCTTCGTGTCGCGATTGCCGCCGCGGCGCTTGCCAGCGGCCTGAGCGCCTGCGTTCCGCTCGTCGTGGGCACGGGCGCGGCCGTCGGTGCCATGGTGGCCACCGACCCGCGCACCACCGGGACGCAGGTGGATGACGAAGGCATAGAGCTGCGCGCCTCCAGCCGCATCGCGCAAGCCCTGGGCGACAAGGTGCACGTCAACATCACCAGCTACAACCGCCAGGCGCTCATCACCGGCGAAGTGCCCACCGCCGCCGACAGCCAGCGCGTGCAGGAGATCGTTCAGAGCGTGCAGAACGTGAAATCGGTGGTCAATGCGCTCGGCGTGATGCCCAATTCCACGCTGTCCGAACGCTCCAACGACACCTACATCACCGGCAAGGTGCGCGCCAAGCTGGTCGATTTCGGCGACCCCGTCGCCACCAATGCCTTCAAGATCGTGACGGAACGCTCCGAGGTCTACATGCTGGGCCGCGTGACGCAGTTCCAGTCCAGCCAGCTCACGGACGCGGCGCGCAGCATCGACGGCGTGCGCAAGGTGATCCGCGTGTTCGAGATCATTCCCGATCCCGCACCGGCCAGGAGCGGCGCCCAGCCGGCGACCGTCACCCGATAGATAGACCGGTTCAGCGCGGCTCGTCCGGCGTGAGCCGCGTGATCAGGCTGGACGTGTCCCAGCGCCGGCCGCCGCTGCGCTGCACCTCGGCATAGAACTGGTCCACCAGCGCGGTGACGGGCAGCAGCGCGCCGTTGCGCCGGGCCTCGGCCAGCACCAGGCCGAGGTCCTTGCGCATCCAGTCGACGGCAAAGCCGAAGTCAAAGCGCCCCTCGACCATGGTGCGCCCGCGGTTGTCCATCTGCCAGCTCTGCGCCGCGCCCTTGCCGATGACGTCGAGCACCAGCGGCATGTCCAGGCCCGCCTGCTGGCCGAAGGCGATCGCCTCCGACAGACCCTGCACCATGCCGGCGATGCAGGTCTGGTTCACCATCTTGGCCAGCTGCCCGCTGCCGCTGGCGCCGATGCGCGTGCAGGCGCGGGCGTAGGCCATCGCCACCGGCTGCATCGCATCAAACGCCGCCGCGTCGCCGCCGCACATCACGGTGAGCACGCCTTTCTGCGCGCCCGCCTGGCCGCCGGAGACCGGCGCATCGACGAACTGCAGCCCGCGTTCGCGCGCCGTGGCGTAGAGCTCGCGCGCCACTTCGGCCGACGCCGTGGTGTGGTCGACAAAAATCGCCCCGGGCCGCATGCCGGCGAAGGCCCCGTCGGCGCCCAGCGCCACCGAGCGCAGGTCGTCGTCATTGCCCACGCAGCAGAACACCAGCGCCGCGCCCTGCGCCGCCGCCTGCGGGGTTTTTGCCTGTTTTACGGCTCCAGCGCCCGCGAATTCTGCGCACCATGCTTCTGATTTGGAAGCGGTGCGGTTGTACACCGTCACCGCATGCCCGGCCCGGGCCAGATGGCCCGCCATGGGGTAGCCCATCACGCCCAGCCCGAGAAACGCCACCTTGCGCGGCGCGACGGAGGTGTATTCGCGCGCCTCTATGCCTGCTGTCATTTCTGCAATCCTCAAACGATGGCAAAGGCCTCGGTGCCCGCGGCCAGATCGCCCGATTTGGCGCGCTGGCTGGTCAGCTTGATCTGCAGCCGCAGGTCGTTGACCGAGTCGGCATTGCGCAGCGCGTCTTCATAGGTGACGAGGTTGGCCTCGTACAGGTCAAACAGCGCCTGGTCAAAGGTCTGCATGCCCAGCTCTCGGCTCTTCTTCATCGTCTCCTTGATGTTGCTCACCTCGCCCTTGAAGATGAAGTCGGCAATCAGGGGCGAATTGAGCATCACCTCCACCGCGGCGATGCGGCCCTTGCCATCCTGCTTGGGCAGCAGGCGCTGCGACACCATGCCCTTGAGGTTGAGCGACAAATCCATCAGCAGCTGCGCGCGCCGCTCTTCGGGGAAGAAGTTGATGATGCGGTCCAGCGCCTGGTTGGCGCTGTTGGCGTGCAGGGTGGCCAGGCACAGGTGGCCGGTCTCGGCGAAGGCCACCGCGTGTTCCATGGTCTCGCGGTCGCGGATTTCGCCCATCAGGATCACATCGGGCGCCTGGCGCAGCGCGTTCTTCAGCGCCGCCTCCCAGCTGTCGGTATCGAGCCCGACCTCGCGCTGCGTCACCACGCAGTTCTTGTGCGGGTGCACGAATTCGACCGGGTCTTCCACCGTGATGATGTGGCCGTAGGAATGCTCGTTGCGCCAGTCCACCATGGCCGCCAGCGTAGTCGATTTGCCCGAACCCGTGGCGCCGACCATGATGCACAGGCCGCGCTTGGTCATCGCCACTTCCTTGAGAATCTGCGGCACGCCCAGGCCATCGATGGTCGGCAGCGTCAGCGGAATCGTGCGCAGCACCATGCCGACGTTGCCCTGCTGGATGAAGGCGTTGACGCGAAAACGCCCTATGCCCGCCGGCGAGATGGCGAAGTTGCACTCCTTGGTGCGTTCGAAATCCGCCACCTGCTTGTCGCTCATGATGGAGCGCGCCAGCGTCAAGGTGTGCGACGGCGTCAGCGGCTGCGGCGAGACCTTGGTCATCTTGCCGTCCACCTTGATCGCCGGCGGAAATTCGGCCGTGACGAACAGATCGCTGCCGCCGCGGCTGACCATCAGCTTGAGTAGGTCGTTGATGAATTTGCTGGCCTGATCGCGTTCCATGCTGTGTCTCCTCCCTCAGTCCCGCTGTCCCGTCCAAAGGGGTCAGCCCTGGTGGTCGCTCAGGCGCGCGCTGACGACGCGCAAACGCTGCGACAGCTTGCGCGCCAGCAGCGCCACCAGGCTGGCGGCCAGCAGCGGATCCTTGGCCATCATTTCGTCCATGGCTTCGGCATTGAGCGCCGCCAGCTCGCAATCCGTGAGCGTGGTGCACGAGGAAAAGCGGATGCCGCTGTCCAGCAGCGACATTTCGCCCAGGATGTCGCCGGGCCGGGTTTCGGCCAGGCGCAACTGCTCGCCCCAGGGCTGCAGGCGGTCGACGGCAATCGTGCCGTTGAGCAGCACCACCATGAAGTTGCCGTATTCGCCCTGGCGGATCACGTCGCGGTTGGGCGGCACCGAGGCGAACTGGAAAAAGCGCTCCAGGCGCTCGACCGCATCCCTGTCCAGATGCGACATGTATTTGTCCTTGGCCCACAACGCCTCCAGCAGCTTGCCGCCGCGGCTCTTGGGCAGGCGCTTGGCGCCGATTTCGGTGGCGCGCGCCTCCCAGGGGATGAGCAGCGCGTCATCCACCCCCTGGCCGACGAACGCCGTGGTGAAGAATGCCGACTCCGGCGGCTCCTCCTGGGCCTTTCCATATCTGGACCTGAGCAGGCCGAGAATGCCTTTCATGGCAACAACTCCCATATGCATGGCCCTGTCGCCAGGGCTGATTCGTGGCACCGGCGGCGGCCGCCCGCGCCGTCAACACATCAACCGGGGAAATTCTCCGGAATCTTGGCCTTGCTGCGCGCCTCGGCCGGGCTGATCACGTTGCGCCGCACGAGGTCGGTCAGGTTCTGGTCCAGCGTCTGCATGCCGACGCTGTTGCCGGTCTGGATGGTGGAATACATCTGCGCCACCTTGGCTTCGCGGATCAGGTTGCGGATGGCGCTGGTGCCCAGCATGATCTCATGCGCCGCCACCCGGCCCTTGCCGTCCTTCTTCTTGCACAGCGTCTGCGAAATCACCGCCTGCAGCGACTCCGAGAGCATGGCGCGCACCATGTCCTTTTCCTCGGCCGGGAAGACGTCGATGACGCGGTCAATCGTCTTGGCGGCCGACGAGGTGTGCAGCGTGCCGAACACCAGGTGGCCGGTTTCGGCCGCCGTCATCGCCAGGCGTATGGTTTCCAGGTCGCGCATTTCGCCCACCAGAATCGCGTCCGGGTCCTCGCGCAGGGCCGAGCGCAGCGCCGCGGAAAACGACAGCGTCATCGGCCCGACCTCGCGCTGGTTGATCAGGCATTTCTTGGATTCATGCACGAATTCGATCGGGTCCTCGATCGTCAGGACATGGCCGTACTCGGTCTCGTTCAGGTGGTTGACCATGCCCGCCAGCGTCGTCGACTTGCCCGAGCCGGTCGGCCCGGTCACCAGCACCAGGCCGCGCGGCTTGAGCGCCAGGTCGGCAAAGATCTTGGGCGCGTTGAGCTGTTCGAGCGTCAGGATCTTGCTCGGGATGGTGCGGAACACCGCCGCCGCGCCGCGGTTCTGGTTGAAGGCATTGACGCGAAAGCGCGCGAGACCATCGATTTCGAAAGAGAAATCAACCTCCAGGAATTCCTCGTAGGCCTTGCGCTGCGAGTCGCTCATGATGTCGTACACCATGGCGTGCACCGTCTTGTGGTCCAGCGCGTCCACGTTGATGCGGCGCACGTCGCCGTGCACGCGGATCATCGGCGGCAGGCCGGACGACAGATGCAGGTCCGATGCATCGTTTTTCACGCTGAAGGCAAGAAGCTGGGTGATATCCACGGGATGTCCCTCTTGAATGCGGTGTTTGAATGCGAAGTTTGGAGTACGCTTTGGCAGGCATTATGACGACGATCGCCGCAAATCTACAAGCCATCAGGGACCGCATTGCACGTGCCTGCGCCATGTGCGCACGCAATCCTGATAGCGTGGCGCTGCTGGCCGTGTCCAAAACCTTTGGCGCCGATGCGGTGCTGAACGCCGCACAGGCCGGGCAGCGCCTGTTTGGCGAAAACTACATCCAGGAGGCCGTGCGGAAGATGGCGGACGTGGCCCTGCAGCATCCGCCGCGCCTGGCGTGGCACTGCATCGGCCCGATCCAGAGCAACAAGACGCAGCTGGTGGCGGAGCACTTCGACTGGGCGCACACCCTGGACCGGGCCAAGATCGCGCGGCGGCTGAACGACCAGCGCCCGCCCCATCTGCCACCGCTGCAGGTCTGCATCCAGGTGAACGTCGATGGCGGCGCCACCAAATCCGGCCTGCCCGTGCCGGAGGCCGTGGCACTCGCCCGCGAGGTGGCGCAGCTGCCGCGGCTGCAGCTGCGCGGCGCGATGAGCATTCCCGATCCGCTGCCGGATTTTGACGCGCAGCTGGCCATCCACCAGCGCGCGCGCGCCGCCTTCGACGCCATAGCCGCGGCGTTGCCCGCGAGCCACACCGGCTTTGACACGCTGTCCCTGGGCATGACCGCCGACCTGGAGGCCGCGATCTGCGCCGGCAGCACCCTGGTGCGCGTGGGCAGCGGCATCTTCGGCGCGCGCCACTACCCACCGCCCGCCGGATGAGCAGCCCCACGCCCGCGCCGCATGCGGCGCCGTGCTAAGCTGAAATCCATCCAATGGCGCCCGGCCTGCGGCGCCGATCGCACACCACCCCATTCAGGAGACACACCATGCCCGGACTTCTGCCCGACGTTGACCCCGACGGCCTGCTCGAATTTTCCGTCGTCTATACCGACCGTTCGCTCAACCACATGTCGCAGCGCTTCGTGCGCGTGATGCAGGACATCCTTGCCACGCTCAAGGAGGTCTATGCAGCGCACACCGCCGTGCTGGTGCCGGGCAGCGGCACCTTCGGCATGGAGGCGGTGGCGCGCCAGTTCGCCAACCGCGAGAAGGTACTGATCGTGCGCAACGGCTGGTTCAGCTACCGCTGGACGCAGATCTTCGAGGAAGGCGGCCTGGGCGGCGGCGCCGTGGTCTGCAAGGCGCGCCGCCAGGGCGAAGGCAGCCAGGCGCCGTGGGCGCCCTGCCCGGCGGACGAAGTCGCCCGGGCCATCCGCAGCGAGAAGCCCAGGGTGGTGTTCGCCCCGCATGTGGAAACCGCCAGCGGCATCCTGCTCGGCGACGATTACCTGCGCACCATCAGCCACGCGGCGCACGAGGTGGGTGCGCTGTTCGTGCTCGACTGCGTCGCCTCGGGCGCGATGTGGGTGGACATGCAGGCCACCGGCGTGGACGTGCTCATCAGCGCGCCGCAAAAGGGCTGGAGTAGCTCGCCCTGCTGCGCGATGGTGATGCTGTCCGAACGTGCGCGCGAGGCGATCGAACCGACCCGAAGCTCCAGCTTCTCCTGCGACCTGAAGAAGTGGATGCAGATCGCCGAAGGCTACGAAAAAGGCCAGCACGCCTACCACACCACCATGCCCACCGATCCGCTCGTCCTCCTGCGCGACACCATGCTGGAAGCCCGTTCACGGGGGTTTGCCACCTTGCGCGAGCAGCAGCTGGCGCTTGGCAGCAAGGTGCGCGCGCTGCTGGAAGGCCGCGGCTTTCCCAGCGTGGCGGCCGAAGGCTGGAAGGCGCCCGGCGTGGTCGTGAGCTACACCACCGACCCGGACATCAAGAGCGGCAAAAAATTCCTGCAGGCCGGCCTGCAGACCGCCTCGGGCGTGCCGCTGCAGTGCGATGAAGGCGCGGATTTCCACACCTTCCGCCTGGGCCTGTTCGGCCTCGACAAATGGGCCAACCCGGATCGCAGCGTGGCACAGCTGGCCAAGGCGCTGGACTCCATGGGCATCCCCGGCTGAAACGCTGCCCGTGCCAGCGCCCCTGAATACTGAACAAAAATAGCTTAAAGCGCGCTTCTGGACTGCGTTTTCAGCTATTCATTCAGGAATCTTCTTTTACCCTGGCTTTACACGGGCTTCAACACCGCGCAGCCGCACGCAGGCAGGATGGCCGCATGAACGCCCAGCTCCTGATGATCGAAGACGACCACCGCCTCGCGCAGATGGTGGTGCAGTACCTGCAGCAGTCGGCGCTGCAGGTGGACCATGTGGACAGCGCAGCCGCGGGCCTGCTCCGGCTGGAAACACCGGGCGGCAACCCGCTGCCGGACCTGGTGATCCTCGATTTGATGCTGCCCGACATGGACGGGCTGGAGGTCTGCCGGCGCGTGCGCGCACTGCCGGGCGTCGCGGGCAGGGTGCCGATCCTGATGCTGACCGCCAAGGGCGACCCGATGGACCGCGTGATCGGCCTGGAAGTGGGCGCCGACGACTACCTGCCCAAACCGTTCGAGCCGCGCGAGCTGCTGGCGCGCATCCGCGCCATCCTGCGCCGGCGCGAGGGCGGCGCGCAGCAGGCCAGCAGCGTGATGCGCTTCGGCAGCCTGGAGATCGACCGCGACGCGCGCACCATCAGCGTGGGCGGCCAGGCGGCGGAGCTCACCTCTTACCAGTTCGATCTGCTGGTGGCGCTGGCCGAACGCGCCGGCCGCGTGCTCACGCGCGACCAGATCATGGAGGCGGTGCGCGGCAGAGAGCTGGAGGCGTTCGACCGCTCCATCGACGTGCACATGGGCCGCATCCGCGCGGCCATCGAACAGGACGTGAAGAACCCCAAACGCATCCTCACCGTGCGTGGCGTGGGCTATGTGTTTGCCAAGCACCAGGAATAGGGAGGGGTGAGGGGTGAGGGGTGAGGCGTGAAGCGTTAGGAGACCCTCACCCCTCACCCCTCACCCCTCACCCCTCACCCCTCACGCCCAACGCCCAACGCCCAACGCCCAACCATGCTCGGCCCCTTCTCCCGCCGCCTGTACCTGCGCATCTGGCTCGCCACCGTCGGCGGCGTGCTGGTGTTTGCGCTGGTGGTCGGCTGGGTCTGGCGCATCGCGGCGGAGCACAACGCACAGGCCATGAACGCGCCACCGCCGCGCGAGCTGCAGATCACGGGCGAGGACGGCACGCCGCTGCTGCAGGGCCTGGCCGCACGCGAGCCCGGTCCGTGGGAAAACGGCGTGACCTACCAGATCGAAACGCCCGAGGGCAAGAATTACACGCTGAAGATGGCGCCGCGCCAGCGGTCGGCGGGCAGCGGCGCGCGCAGCCGCCGCGACGGCCCGTTCTGGCTGGCTCCGCCCTATGGCTTTCTGTGGATTCTGGGGCTGGTGGGGCTGGCGGTCACGCTGGGGGTGTTCCCCATCATCCGCAAGCTGCTGCAGCGCCTGGAGCGGCTGCAGCGCAGCGTGCAGCGCTTTGGCGAAGGCGATCTTGCGGTGCGCGCGCCCGAGCAGGGGCATGATGAGGTGGCGCAGCTGGCGCGCCAGTTCAACGCCGCAGCGGCGCGCGTGCAGGCGCTGGTGGAGTCGCACAAATCGCTGCTGGCCAACGCCTCGCACGAACTGCGCTCGCCGCTGGCGCGCATCCGCATGGGGCTGGGGCTGCTGGAAGGCGGCGCGCCCTCGCCCGAAACGCAGGCCGAACTGCAGCGCAACATTGCCGAGCTGGACCAGCTGGTCGATGAGATCCTGCTCGCCAGCCGGCTCGATGCCGGTGCGCCGAACGTGGGTACCGTGGAAATGGTCGATCTCGTCGGCCTGGCCGCCGAGGAATGCGCACGCGTCGATGCCGAACTGGAGATGGCCGGGGGCCGCGCCATCCCCGAGCTGCCCGGCATCGTGCGGCTGCTGCGCCGCGCGGTGCGCAACCTGCTGGAAAACGCACGCCGCTACAGCGCCGGCAACGTCACGCTGCAGCTCTCGTGCGAGGGCGGCGCGGTGCTGGTGCGCGTGAGCGACCACGGGCCAGGCGTGCCGCAGCCGCAGCGCGAACGGATTTTCGAGCCCTTCTACCGCCTGCCCGGTGCCAGCGAGAAGAGCGGCGGCGTCGGCCTGGGGCTGGCCCTGGTGCGCTCGATTGCCCAGCGCCATGGGGGCAACGTGGTCTGCGAGGGCCGTCCCGATGGTGCGACGGGCGCGAGCTTCGTGCTGCGCCTGCCTTTGCGTGCCATGGCGCAATGACCGCTGCTCTGCGGCGATGACGCGGCTCGCGCCGCATGACGGGGCATTGGTCATTTCGTCATGCCCGGCGCCAGCCGGCGCCATTCCGTCATTTCGTCATGGCCTCTTTTGCGCCGTACCATCCGAGGCACTGGAGGCCCCATGCACTGGATGAAACCCTTGGCCGCGCTGGCGCTGGCCCTTGCCACCGGCGCCGGGTGGGCGCAAAGCGCCGCCGAGCCGCTGGTGCTGCGCAGCGTGATGCAGCAGATGCAGACCGATACCGACGCCGCCGCGCAGGCCCTGGCGCGCAAGGATTGGGACGCCGTGCGCCAGCACGCCGACCGGCTGGCGCACCACGCCGAGCCTCCGGCGCTGGAAAAGGTGCGCATCCTGACCTGGCTGCTCACCGACGCGATGACGTTCCGCAACTACGACCTGCAGGTCAAGTCCGCGGCCGCGCAGCTGCGGACCGCCGCCCAGCAGCAGGACGGCGTGGCCGCCGCCCGCGATCTGGCGCGCATGCAGCAAAGCTGCGACGGCTGCCACAACAGCTACCGCACCAAGTTCCTCGCGCATTTCTACGGCACGCCATGACGCAATGACCGCCCCTCTGCGGCGGCGATGACGGAGGTATTGGTCATTTCGCCACGCCCGGCGCCAGCCGGCGTCATTGCGTCATCGCGCCAGGAAATCGTCGAGCGACTGCCCCTTGTCCCTGAGCAGCGCATCGATCGCGCCCCTCAGCGGCGCCAGGCGCTGCTCCACCGCCTCGCGCACGGTATCGACCATGACCACCGTATTGCGCTCCACTTCGATGTTGAGTGCATCGCCCTCGCGCTTGTCCTCGAACACCGTGGCGCGGCGCGTCTCGGGAATCAGCCAGACCTCGAACCAGCCCGCGGCCCGATCGCACTCGGCAATCGTCAGGCTCGCGCCATTGACGGCGATATAGCCCTTGGCAAACACGTAGCGCATGTGGCTTGCGGGCATGCCGATGCGCCAGACCAGGTTGTTCTCCAGCACGCGCCGCTGCGCCAGCCGCGCGGTGCAGTCGATGTGGCCCGAGAGCGGATGCCCGCCGATCTCCGCGCCGTCCCGGGCCGCGCGCTCCACATTCACCGGCTGGCCCGCGCCGTAACCCGCCAGCGTGGTGATCGCCAGGCTTTGCTGCATCACGTCAAAGCAGGCGCGCGTGGGCGAGGCGATGCGGGTGACCGTCAGACACACGCCATCGACGGCCACGCTGGCGCCTATCGCCAGGCCTTCGCAGAAGCCCGCCGGGAATTCGATGGTGAAGCTGCGCAGACCGGTGCGATCCTCGATCGCATCCAGCGTGGCGACGGCCTGGACTATGCCTGTGAACATGCTGCAAAACCGTGTGGGGTGAACGGCCCATTGTGCCAGCGCGCTACCATGGTGCGCCCATCAAGGAGCCCGCATGAACACCCGCGAACTCGCCCGCCCCGATGGCGCCACCCTGCTGCTGCGCGACTGGCCGCTGGCTGCGGACAAGCGCCGCGCCACCCTGCTGCTGGTGCATGGCCTGGGCGAGCACAGCGGGCGCTACGCCGCCCTGGCCCGGCACCTGGGCGGCTGGGGCTGCGCGGCGCAGGCCTACGACCATTACGGGCATGGCGGCTCCAGCGGCACGCGCGGCGCGCTGCCCCAGGAAGACCGCCTGCTCACCGACCTGGCCGCCGTGGTGGACGCCACCCGCGCCGCGCTGCCCGCGGACGAGCCGCTGATCCTGCTCGGGCACAGCATGGGCGGGCTGGTGGCCGCCACCTTCGCCGCGCGGCAGCTGCGCCCCATCGATGCGCTGGTGCTGTCCGCCCCGGCGCTGGCGATCTTCACCAGCCCGGTGCAGAAGCTGTTGCTGGCGACGCTGCCGGGGCTGCTGCCGAATCTGCGCATCGGCAACGGCCTGAACCCCGAGCACCTTTCCCATGATGCCGCCGTGGTGCAGGCCTATGTGAACGACCCGCTGTGCCACGACCGCATCAGCACGCGGCTGGCGCACTTTCTGGCGTTCACGGGGGCGGGTACGCTGGCGCACGCGCCGCACTGGCCCGTGCCCACGCTGCTGTTGTGGGGCAGCGGCGACCGCATGGTCAACCCCGCCGGCTGCCGCCAGCTGGCCGCCAACGCCCCGCCCGGCGTCGTCACGGCGCAGGAATTTTCCGGGCTGTACCACGAGATCTTCAACGAGGCCGATCCTGCGCCGGTGTTTGCCGCCCTGGGCCGGTGGCTTCAGGAATATCTGAACAAAAACCACCGTTGACGCTTGTTTGGCAAGCGCTGGCAGCTCTCTTTTCAGGAGAATACAAGCACGGCCAGCGCGGCAATGGCCGCCGTCTCGCTGCGCAGCACGCGCGTACCCAGGTGCGCCGGCGCGAAGCCCGCGGCCAGCGCCGCATCGTCTTCCTGCGGCGTGAGGCCGCCTTCGGGACCATGCAGCACCCAGACGGCCGGCGTAGCGCCCGCCGCCTCGCGCAGGGGCTGGCTGCCCGCCCGCAGCGAAAGCACCACCCGCCCGCCCTGGCCCGCGCCGCGCAAGGCCGTGTGCAGCGCCACGGGAGCGGCAATCTTGGGCACGCGGTTGCGCCCGCATTGTTCGCACGCCGCCGCCGCAATCGCCTGCCAGCGCGCCTGGCGCTTCGCCGCACGGTCGCCTTCGAGCTTGAGCACGCTGCGCGCCGTCAGCACCGGCTGGAGGCTCGTCACGCCCAGCTCCGTCGCCTTTTCCACCAGCCAGTCCATGCGCTCATTGGCCGGCATGCCGACCAGCAGATGGACCGCGCGCGCGGCCTCGCGCTCCACCGGGTCGTGAACGCCGACCGCCACCGCGACGTCGCTGCGGCCCATGCGCGTGACGTTCGCCACCCATTCGCCACCCCGCCCGTCAAACAGCGTGAGCGGCGCGCCCGGCTGCAGCCTCAGCACCTGCACATGGCGCGCGGCTTCGCCCGCCAGCACGCGCTCGCCGGGGCTCAAAGGTTCATCGCACCAGATGCGCGGCATATTCAAAACAGGAGCTGCAGACGCTTGCACAGCCTGCGTCAGAGGTGTTTTTTGTCACATTCTTCCGAAGGCCCAGCCGCCGGCCTGCTGCGTGCCTTCGATCTGGTCGATCAGGCGCAGCAGCGGCGCCAGCTCGCGGTAGCGTGCGCAGGTGGCGCGCATGTAGGCGATGAAGCGCGGCGCATCCGCCAGGTATTTCGGCTTGCCGTCGCGCAGCGTGATGCGGGCAAAAATGCCCGCCACCTTCAGGTGCCGCTGCAGCGCCATCCAGTCCACCGCGCGGTAGAACTCGCCGAAGTCCGCGCCCCAGCCGCTCGCGCTGGCGGTACCCAGCAGGCCGGCCTTGCGCGCCTTTTCCCAGTAGCGCACGGTGAGGTCGATGACGAAGTCTTCCTCCCAGCTGATGAAGGCGTCGCGCATCAGGCTGGCGATGTCGTAGGTGATGGGGCCGAACACCGCGTCCTGGAAATCGAGCACGCCCAGGCACTCGTCCGGGCCGACGATGAGGTTGCGCATCATGTAGTCGCGGTGCACGAAAACCTGCGGCGCCGCCAGGTTCTGCGCCACGATGGCGTCGAACGCCTTGGCCAGCACCGCCTGCTGTTTTTCATCGAGCGTGGTCTGCCGGTGGCGCGCGACGTACCAGTCGGGAAAGAGCTGCAGTTCGCGGCGCAGCAGCGCCTCGTCATACGGCGGCAGCACGCCCGCGCGGCTGGCCTGCTGCCAGTCGATGAGGATGTCGATCGCCTGCAGGTACCAGGCATGCGCCGCCCGCGGCTGGGCAGGGTCGAGTTTTTCGATCGCCGTCCGGGCGCCCAGGTCGGTGAGCAGCATGAAGCCATGCGCCTCATCCCAGGCCAGAATCTGCGGCACCCGCAGACCGGCGGCCTGCATCAGCGCCTGCACGGCGACGAAGGGGCGGCAATCTTCCTTCCCGGGCGGTGCGTCCATGATGATGCGGGCCGCGCCATCGGCTGCATCGATGCGCAGGTAGCGCCGAAAGCTCGCATCGCTGCTGGCGGCGCGCAGCGAGGCAGGCTGCAGGCCCTGGCCTTGCGCCAGCGGGGCGAGCCAGGCCCGGAACGCCGATTCGCGGGCAGGATCGTCCCAGGCCACCGCGGGCGGGCTGGGGAAATGGGGCACAGCGCTCATGGATAATGGCAATTGTAGGGGCCGGGTCTGCCGGATTTTCCCCATGTCCTGTGCCGGGCCGGCGCGCAAGCCGCCCAGGGCGCCTGAATACTCCATCCGTGCCACCACCCCTGTCCCCGCCGCCTTGCCGCCTGCCAAGCCTGGTCTGCGCCGGACTGCTGGTCTGCGCCCAGGCGCTCGCCCAGCAGGATGGCCCGCTGCCCGCCGCGGCGCTGCAAGCCTCGCCGCAGCTGGCGGAAAAGGCGCCCACGCCGCCCTCCGCCCTGCCCACCTTCGTGCGCGGCGAGCGCATCGAGGGGCAGACCGACGTGCAGATCAACATCCAGGGCGATGCCGAGCTGCGCCGCGGCGACACCGTGATCCATGCGGACCGCATGGACTACGACATCCCCGAGGACCGCGCGCGCGCCAGCGGCCATGTGCGCATCAACCGCGGCGGCAACCTCTACGACGGCCAGCTGCTCGATCTCAAGGTCAACGCCTTCAACGGCTTCTTCACGCAGATCGACTACCGGCTGCTGCAGACGGGCGGCCACGGCGTGGCCAGCCGCGTGGACTTCATCGACCACGACCATTCGGTCTCGCACGACGCGACCTACACCACCTGCGAGAAGGACAACGAAGCCAGCTGGCAGCCCGACTGGGTGCTGCGCGCCGAGACGCTGACGATAGACAAGGTGCAGGACGAGGGCGTCGCCACCAACGCCGTGCTGGAATTCAAGGGCGTGCCCATCCTGGCAACGCCCTGGGTCAGCTTCCCGCTGTCCAACCAGCGCAAGTCCGGGCTGCTGCCGCCCACGCTGGCGCTGGACAGCACCAGCGGCTTCGTCTACGCCCAGCCGTATTACTGGAACATCGCGCCCAACCGCGACGCCACCTTCACGCCGGTGCTGATGTCGCGCCGCGGTGTCGCGCTCAATTCGGAGTTCCGCTACCTGGAGCCGCGCTACAACGGCGAGCTGGGGCTGAATTTCATGCCGACGGACAAGCTGCGCGATCGCAACCGCTGGCTGGGCAGCATCAAGCACAGCGCGCAAATCGCCTCGCCCCTGGGCGATCTGGGCCTGGGAATCAACATCCGCCGCGCCAGCGACAACAATTACTGGCGCGATTTCCCCCAGCGCGGCACCAGCGGCACCAACCCGCTGGACACCACCGCGCAGCGGCTGCTGGCGGCCGATGGCAGCCTGCACTGGTCCCGGGGCAACAACGCGGTGAGCCTGCGCACCCTCAAGTGGCAGACGCTGCAGGACGTGACATCGCCGATCACGCCGCCCTACGACCTGCTGCCGCAATTGCACTGGGCCTACACGCCCGACAGCGTCGGCCCGGGGCTGGACCTGCGCCTGGATGGCGACTACACCCATTTCCGCGGCGATCGCAGCTTCTACACCCAGCCGAATGCCGCGCGCAGCTATTTCATCGCCCAGCTCAGCCGTCCCTGGCTCACGCCGGCGAGTTTCATCACGCCGCGCCTGCAGCTGCACGCCACGCGCTACCAGTTCGACACGCCGCTCTCCACGGGGCAGACGGGCATCACCCGGGTATTGCCCACCTTCAGCCTCGACAGCGGCCTGGTCTTCGAGCGCGATGCGGCGTACCTCGGCCGCGGCTTCGTGCAGACGCTGGAGCCACGCGCCTTCTACACCTTCACGCCGCACCACAACCAGAGCATGCTGCCGGTGTACGACACGGCGCAGACCGACTTCAACTTCGCCTCCATCTATACCGAAAACTCGTTTGGCGGCAACGACCGCATCGCCGACAACAACCTGCTGACGCTGGGTGTGACCACGCGGCTGCTGGACCCGGGCAGCGGCGCCGAGGCCGTGCGCCTGGGCGTGGCGCAGCGCCTGCGCTTTTCCGACCAGACCGTGACCATGCCCGGCCAGCCCGTGGTGAGCGAGCACCTGTCGGACATCCTGCTGGGCGCGGGCATCCATTGGGTGCCCGAGTGGGGCTTTGACTCCACCATCCAGTACAACCCCAAGCAGGGCCAGTCGCTGCGCACCACCATCGCCGCGCGCTACACCCCGGCCAAATACCACACGCTCAGCGTCGCCTACCGCAAGCAGGATGTGACTGGCCCCTTCACCGTGGCCAGCAAGCAGCTGGACCTGGGCTGGCAATGGCCGCTCTCGGACGTGTTTGGATCGTCCAGAGACAGCCAGGCGGGACGGGACGGGCGCTGGTACAGCGTCGGGCGCCTGAACTACAGCCTGCAGGACCGCAAGCTGACGGACGCCATCATCGGCGCCGAATACGACAGCTGCTGCTGGACCGGCCGCGTGGTGCTGGAGCGCCTGCAAATGGGCGCCACCACCTCGAACACGCGCATCCTGCTGCAGCTTGAGCTCAAGGGCCTGTCGCGCCTGTCGTTCGGCAACAACCCGCTGGCCAGCCTGCAGCAGAACGTGCCGGGCTACCAGGTTCTGGACAGCCGCCAAACCACCCCCAGCCGCTTCACCCGCTACGATTGAGCGCCAACCCTTTATCCGCCATGACACCACGCGCCCGAACTTCCGCCCTCGCCAGCCTGATGGCCCTGGCGCTGCTTGCCGCGCCGGCCGGCCACGCCCAGAGCCAGAAGCCGTCAGCCAAGGCCGCGGCAACGGCCACGCGCAAACCCGCGCCAGCCCAGGCGCCAGCGGCTGCCGCGGCAGCACAGGCCGCCGCGCCCGCCACGGCTGCGGCCGGCGCCAGCGCACAGGCACTGGCGCCCCAGTCGGCGGATTACATCGTCGCCGTGGTGAACTCCGAGCCCATCACCAACAACGAGGTGCGCGCGCGCGCCGCCCGCGTGGCCGAGCAGCTGCAGGCCCAGGGCGCCGCCATGCCGCCGCGCGCGCAGCTGCTGCACGAGGTGCTGGAGCGCCTGATTTCCGAGCGCATCCAGGTGCAGCTGGCGCTGGAATCCGGCATCAAGGTGGATGATTACGCCATCGACCAGGCGGAACTCTCCGTCGCGCAGCAGAACGATATCTCGCTGCAGCAACTGCACCGCCAGCTGGCGCAGGAAGGGATTACCGTCGAAAGCTTTCGCCGCGAGCTGCGCAATCAGCTCCTGACGCTGCGCATCCGCGAGCGCGACGTCGAGTCGCGCGTCAAGGTCAGCGACGCCGACGTCGACCAGTTCATGCAGGCGCAGGCGCAAACCGCAGACCCGGCAACGCAGTCCATCAACCTCGGCCACATCCTCATCGAGGTGCCGGAAAGCGCCAGCCCGCAACAGGTGGCCGAGCGCCAGGCACGTGCCGAGGAGGTCGCGGCCAAGCTCAAGGCGGGCGGAGACTTCGCCGCGCTGGCGCGGGAATACTCGGATGCCCCCGAGGGCCGCACCGGCGGAGAACTCGGTCTGCGCCCCGAAGACCGCTACCCCGAGCTGTTCCTGGAGGCCACCGCCAAGAGCCCCGTCGGCGCCATCGTGGGGCCGGTGCGCTCGCCGGCGGGTTTCCACATTCTCAAGGTGATCGAGCGCTCCAGGAACGGCTTGCCCACCATGGCGGTGCAGACGCACGCCCGGCATATCCTGCTGCGCGTCAGCGCCAACCAGACCGAGGCCCAGGCGGCGGCCAAACTTGAGGAGCTGCGCCAGCGCATCGTGGGCGGACAGGGGTCGTTCGAAGCGCTCGCCCGCGAATACTCGCAAGACGGCAGCAGCAGCCAGGGCGGGGACCTGGGCTGGTCCTACCCAGGCCGCTACGTGCCCGAGTTCCAGCAGGCGCTCGATCAGCTCAAGCCCGGCGAAATCAGCCAGCCCGTCGTCACCCGTTTCGGCGTGCACCTGATCGAGCTCGAAGGCCGGCGCGAGGTGAAGCTCACGCAGCGCGAGCAGCGTGACCTGGTGCGCGATGCGGTGCGCGCGAAAAAGCTGGACGAGGCTTATGCCAACTGGATACGCGAGGAGCGCGCGCGGGCCTACGTGGAGATGCGCGAGCCGCCGCAATAAAGCCGGCATGCAGCACATCCCGCGCAAACGCTTCGGCCAGCATTTCCTGCGCGATGCGGCCATCATCGACGCCATCGTGCGCGCGATCGCGCCGCGGCCAGGCCAGGCCATGGTGGAAATCGGCCCGGGTCTGGCGGCGCTCACCCAGCCGCTGCTCGAACGCCTGGGACGGCTTACCGTCATCGAGCTGGACCGCGATCTTGCCGCGCAACTACGCCGCAATCCGCTGCTTTCAGTGATTGAATCCGATGTGCTGAAAGTGGATTTTGCGCAGATCGCAAAAGCGCTGGAAGCTACAAAAATCAGAGTTTCCGGCAACCTGCCCTACAACATCTCCACGCCCATCCTGTTCCACCTGCTGGCGTTTGCCGAGGTGATCGAAGACCAGCATTTCATGCTGCAGAAAGAGGTGGTGGATCGCATGGTCGCGCCCTGCGGCAGTGCCGAGTACGGGCGGCTTTCCGTCATGCTGCAATGGCGCTATGCGATGGAAGATGTGCTGTTCGTGCCGCCCGAGAGCTTCGACCCGCCGCCGCGCGTGGACAGCAGCGTGGTGCGCATGCTGCCGCTTCCCGCGCCCGCACCGGTCGATGCGGCGCTGCTCTCGCAACTGGTGCAGGCGGCGTTCAGCCAGCGCAGAAAGCTCTTGCGCCACCCGCTCGCACCGTGGCTGGACGCCCACGGTTACAGCGGCAACTTTGACCTGCAGCGCAGGGCGCAGGAGGTGCCGGTGGCGGAATATGTCGCCCTGGTCCAGGCGCTGGCTGGTAATGAAGAATGACCGCGGCTTGCGCTGGCGATGACGCGGCCTGCGCCGCATGACGGGGGTATCTGTCATGCCCCGCGCCAGCGGGCGTCATTTCGTCATGCAGCGTCCGCGAGCCAGTAGGCGCTGTTGAACGGGCTGCTCATGCGCAGCGCCAGCGGCGAGACATCCAGCAGCTTGTCGGTGGGCATCTTCTCCCCCGATTCGGCGTCGATCTGCACGCCGTGCACGGCCAAAGACTGGGCAGCATGGGGCTGCTCGGCCTCGTCAGCCCGTTCCGCAGGGCCAAAGGTGGCGGAACGGGCTACAGAAAAGAATAGAAGCAGCGAAACGCGATGCGCCGGTCGCCCCAGTATTCCGCGGCATCGCGGAAGATGTCGAGCAGCTGTTCGCGCGCTTCCTTGTCGAACTTGAGCGTCGCGGGAATCTGTTCAAGCACCACGACGAAGCCCGGCTGCGGCCCGGCCTTGTGCAGCGGATCGGTCATGCAATCGTAGAGCGCATCGAAGTTCTTGCCGAAATGCGCCGGAAACAGAAACTGTTCGGCCAGCAGGTCCAGCACATCCTGTTTGGTCTGTGCATGGGCGAGGTTGGCGTACAGGAAGTGGTGGCCCAACCGCGCGGCCGTCTCCTGCAGGTCGTTCACGCTGAAGGCGCGAATCGACTGCACGATGTTGGCGCGCACGTTGCGCAGCAGGTTTTCATCGTCTTGACGAAGTGGCATGTCCATCTCCGCAACTCTTTCTGTCAAAAGTCCATTGAAAGCAGGGGCCTTGTCGCCCGAAGTCGGCAAGGCCTGGGGGGCGGCGGCGCTACCCGTTCGATCGGAATCAAAGGCAGGCAGCATCACGGCGCGATCACCCTGAAACTGGCGTAGTGGTCGTTCGTGTAATAGCAGGCATCGGGCGTGCGCGGCGCTCCGCCGCAGACAATGCGCTGCGCCCCGCGCCCGCGCTGCCCCGGTGTGCGTACCGTGTATTCACGGTAATACCCGCGACCATGAACGGGCAGCTGGCGCTCGTAATTGCCGAACACCGAACCATCCTTGTCATGCGGGAACGGCCCGCCGCGCTGGATCAGCGCATAGGTCGCGCGCCCGTTGGCGGGTAGCTGCTGCACACTGATCGGCGTTGCGGCGGCCGGTTCTGCCAGCCCCCGCGCACCCACGGGCAGGGCCAGCATGCACACCATGCCGACGAGCCCCGCAGCAAGCCACTGGCGCGCGCCCCCGGCAAGTGAAATTCCCATTGGCAATCGCCTCACACAAGCAACCCGTCGGCATCGCCAAACTAGGGTTTACCCGAAATCAAAACGCGCTAGTGTGACAAAAACGGGCCCAAAATGCAAGTCTGTGCTGAAAAAATGGGCAAAACTTCAGGGTTTACCCTGAAATTTGTGCAAACGCACAAATTTCAGGCCGATGGCGCGGCCGACGCCTGCGCGGCATTGGCGTCCGTCACCGTGAGCGCCACCATGTTGACGATGCGCCGCACCGTGGCGCTGGGCGTGAGCACATGCACCGGCGCGGCGGCGCCCAGCAGCATGGGGCCGATGGCGATGCCGCCGCCGGCCGCCGTCTTGAGCAGGTTGTAGGCGATGTTGGCGGCGTCGATGTTGGGCATCACCAGCAGGTTGCAACTGCCGGTCATCGGGCTGTTGGGCATGAGCTTTTCGCGCGCCTTGGCGTCCAGCGCCACGTCGCCGTGCATCTCGCCCTCCACCTCCAGCCACGGCGCCTGCTGCTGCAGCAGCTCCAGCACCTGGCGCATCTTGACGGCGCTGGGCTGCTGGCTGGAGCCGAAGTTGGAGTGCGACAGCAGCGCCGCCTTGGGCTGGATGCCGAAGCGCAGGATTTCCTCGGCCGCCATCACGGTGATCTCGGCCAGTTGCTCGGCGCTGGGGTCGTAGTTGACGTGGGTATCGACGATGAACACCTCGCGCTCGGGCAGCAGCAGCGCATTCATGCAGGCATAGGTTCTGGCGCCCGCGCGCTTGCCAATCACCTGGTCGATGTACTGCAGGTGGTGCTGGGTGTTGCCCCAGGTGCCGCAGATCAGGCCGGAGACCTCGCCGGTGTGCAGCAGCATGGAGCCGATGAGCGTGAGGCGCCGGCGCATCTCGATCCTGGCGATCGGCACCGTCACGCCCTTGCGCTCGGTCAGGCGGTGGTAGGTTTGCCAGAAGCCGCGGTAGCGCTCGTCGTGCTCGACGTTCACCACGTCGTAGTCCTGCCCTTCCTTCAGGCGCAGGCCGAATTTTTCGATGCGCTGCGCGATGATCGCGGGCCGACCGATCAGCGTGGGCCGGGCGATGCGCTCGTCCGAGACAATCTGCGCGGCGCGCAGCACGCGTTCTTCCTCGCCCTCGGCGAAGGCCACGCGCTTGAGCTGGGCCTGGCGCGCGGCCATGAAGACCGGCTTCATCATCGTGCCCGAGGCGTAGACGAAGGTCTGCAGATGGTCGCTGTAGGCGGCCATGTCGGCGATCGGGCGGCTGGCCACGCCGCTGTCCATCGCCGCCTGCGCCACCGCCGGCGCGATCTTCATCATCAGGCGCGGATCAAAGGGCTTGGGGATCAGGTATTCCGGGCCGAAGCTCAGTTGCTCGCCCGCGTAGGCCGCCGCCACCACCTCGCTCTGCTCGGCCTGCGCCAGCTCGGCAATCGCGCGCACCGCGGCGATTTCCATCTCGGTGGTGATGGTCGTCGCACCGCTGTCGAGCGCGCCGCGGAACACGTAGGGAAAGCACAGGACGTTGTTGACCTGGTTGGGGTAGTCGCTGCGCCCGGTGGCGATGATGGCGTCGCCGCGCACCGCCTGCACCTCCTCGGGCGTGATCTCGGGATTGGGGTTGGCCAGCGCGAAGATCAGCGGGTGCGCCGCCATCTTGCGCACCATGTCCTGCTTGAGCACGCCACCGGCGGAAAGCCCCAGGAAGATGTCGGCACCGTCGATGATGTCGCCAAGCGTTCGGGCATCGGTCTTCTGCGCGAACGTGGCCTTGGCCTCGTCCATCAGCTCGGTACGGCCTTCGTAGACCACGCCGGCGATGTCGCTCACCCAGATATGCTCGCGCGGCAGGCCGAGCTTGACCAACAGCCCCAGACAGGCGAGCGCCGCCGCGCCCGCACCCGAGGCGACCAGCTTGACCTGGGCGATGTCCTTGCCCGCGACGGCCAGCGCGTTGAGCACCGCTGCGCCGACGACGATGGCCGTGCCATGCTGGTCGTCGTGAAAGACCGGAATCTTCATGCGCTCGCGCAGCTTGCGTTCGACGTAGAAACAGTCCGGAGCCTTGATGTCTTCCAGGTTGATGCCGCCAAAGGTCGGCTCCAGCGCCGCGATGATCTCGACGAGCTTGTCCGGGTCCTTCTCGGCGATCTCGATGTCGAACACGTCGATGCCGGAGAACTTCTTGAACAGCACCCCCTTGCCCTCCATCACCGGCTTGCCCGCGAGCGGCCCGATGTCGCCCAGGCCCAGCACCGCCGTGCCGTTGGTGACCACGCCCACCAGGTTGCCGCGCGCGGTGTAGCGGAAGGCCGCCGCCGGGTCCTTGACGATCTCCTCGCAGGGCGCCGCCACGCCTGGCGAATAGGCCAGCGCCAGATCATGGCGGCTCACCATCTGCTTGGTGGCGTGGATGGAAATCTTGCCCGGGCGCGGGTGCTCGTGGTAGTCGAGTGCCGCCTGGCGCAGGATTTCGCGTTTGTCGGGGGTGGAATCGGAGGTGGACAGATCTGGCATGCGCCGATTGTCGCCGGTGTGTACCCATCCGCCACATCCAACGCGGTCAACCCCGCCATGGCATGCTGCGAACATGCAGGGTACATCCAAGGCCATTCCCGCGATCAACCCCAGCCGCTGCACCGGCTGCGGCTGGTGCGTGGCGGTGTGTCCGCCCCATGTGCTGTCGCTGCGGAGGACAGCAGACGGCCCTGGCGCAGCCAAGCGGTCCACGCTGGATGATGCGGATGGCTGCACTGGCTGTGCGCTGTGCGCGGTGCGCTGCCCGTTTGATGCAATCGCAATGATGCGCCGGCAGACGCACAAGCAATGATGCATTCATCATGCAGTCCATGCGCATGGCAGGATGCGCAAACTGATGGCGTCGGTCACTGCTGTCCGGTTAAAAATCGAACAAATTCAACTGGTTAGCGATGCTGAGCAGGTCGATCTGGGATGCATCGGCCTGCAAGGCGCATGAAACCTCGGTTTTCTCGAACAGCGACACCGACAGGATCTGTGGACATGTGTAGAGCGAGGCATCGAGTTGAAGCTCCTTCTTGACGATGGCAATCAGCACGTAGGTGGCCACGGCTCACCATACCCACGCCCTATTTGCACGTCTTGTTGCCGCGCCCAAGAACCCGCAGCAGATTGCACGCGGCTTTGATGCCTACAGCGTGACCTTTGATGGGCATGTGGCCGTGGGGCAAGCACTGCCTGTAGCGCAAGGCGTCATGCTGCGCCGCTTGTGGTGAGCCTGGGACGTAGACATGAAGCCCATCCCTACAGCCTTTGAAGGCCAGTCCATTCGTCGCCTGTACGACGAGGCCACCGACACCTGGTGGTTCTCGGTGATTGATGTGGTTCAGGTACTCACGGGCAGCAACAACAGCAACCGGTATTGGTCTGACCTCAAGCGCAAACTAACCCAGGAGGCAGGGACAGACCAAGCTTACGAAAAAATCGTAAGGTTGAAACTCCCCACACCTGACGGCAAACAGCGCCTGACCGACTGCGCCACGGCTGAAAGCCTGCTGCGCATCGTGCAATCCATCCCCAGCCCCAAGGTCGAGCCTATCAAGCTATGGCTGGCGCGGGTGGGTTACGAGCGGATGCAGGAAATTGCCGACCCAGCCCAAGCGCTCGATCGTGCGCGCCAGACCTGGGTGCAGCAGGGGCGCAGCGAAAAATGGATTCAGCAGCGCATGACGGGGCAGGAAACGCGCAACAAGCTCACCGACTATTGGAGTGAGCACGACGCGGCGCAGGGGCGCGAGTTCGCCATCCTCACCAACCTCATCCACCAAACCTGGTCAGATTTGAGTGTGGCGAAGCACAAGGATGCCAAGGGACTCTCCAGCCACAATCTGCGCGACCACATGGGCGATTACCGCCCTGCCCGCAAGGCTGTGGTGGTGGTCTTTCAAGAGCGCAAAAAGGATGAGATGACCCATCCCCTGCTGGCGCAAACCGTGCCTTCGGGCCTGGTGCCATTGGTGCAAGTCCGTTTGCTCGCGCGGGCCTGCGTGACGACGCTGCGCCCTACATCCCTTTTATTCCCAAATAGGCATTGCGGTCATGGCCCCGCCGCGAGGGCTTCGTCGAACTCTCTCTGCGCATCCTCACTTTGCAGCCGCTCTTTCAGGCCCCCGTCCCAATCGGACAATCCAGCGTGATGGCCCGCTATCAAATATGCCAGTATGTGACCGTAGGGGCGGTTTGCTTCATTCAATTGCCTGACGGCCCACAGTGCGCCAGCAGCAGAGTGGGTTTTGTCACGGCCAGAAATCTTGCCTTCAATGTGTGCGTCCACATCTCCCGTCTGGCGCAGATACTTTTGAAACCCAGGTCGGTACTTGCCCAAGTCATGCCAATTCCCAGCCAGACGTGCCCACTCAGCGCCAAAATGCTTCGCAAGTTCCGCTGCAAGTGCTCCCACCGCCCGGAGATGTTCATCCAGCGCGTGAGGCTCGCGCACCGTACCGTCTCTCGTTTGAACTGAATGCGCGATAGGCGCAATCCCATACGGATCATGGTGCAGACTCGTCACAACCAGCCCCTCCAATTGTTGTCGTGGCACCAACGATCGAGATGCACGAGATAAAGGCAGATTAGCAGACTGATTGCATATACAGTCACCTTCCGAATGTCTACTGACGCCCTTGCCACCCTGGCCCTGCACCAATTCAACGCCATCGTGCAGTCCACCCCCGGCCTGCGCGTGCGGGACGGCCAGCAGCGCATGGCGCAGCAAGTGGCCGACACCTTTGCGCAGACCCGGCTGCGCGGCGAAGCGGGTGAGACCGAAAGCGACACCTCCGAGCACGCCATCGCCGTGATCGAAGCCGGCACCGGCGTGGGCAAATCGCTGGCCTATGCGGCGCCCGCCATTCAGATGGCGCTGGCGCGCGGCACGCGCGTGCTGATCGCCACCGCCACCGTGTCGCTGCAGGAGCAATTGGTGCACAAGGATCTGCCCGCGCTGGCGGCGGCGATGTCAGAACCTTTCAGCTTCGCCCTGGCCAAGGGGCGGGCGCGCTATGTGTGCAAGCTCAAGCTGGAGCGGCTGGCGGGCGATGAATCCGCCGTGGACGATGGCCTGTTTCCTGAAGACCCGGATGCCCCTGGCAGGGAAGCAGCCGAAACCCGCGAGGCGCGCAGCGCCTTCTACACGCGCCTGGCCGATGATCTGGCCAGCGGCCTGTGGGAGGGCGATCGCGACCAACTCGCCATCCCGCCCGATCCGGCGCTCTGGTCGCCGATCGCGGCGGTGGCGCACACCTGCACCGGCCGGCATTGCCCGCTGTTTGCCACCTGCACCTATTACGAGCGGCGCAAGGAGCTGGTGGCCGCGCAGGTGATCGTCGCCAACCACGACCTGCTGCTGTCTTCCATAGGCGCGCGGCTGCTGCCGGATCTCTCCAATTGCCTGCTCATCATCGATGAGGCGCACCATCTGCCCAGGACCGCGCTGGCGCAATTTGCCTGCGAGATGGACATCTCCCGCCTTGCCTGGCTGCAGCAGCTGGCCAGCCGTGCGCTGCGCGTCGCCTCTCAGGTGGAAGTGGAAAGCGATATCGACGTGGCGGCCAGCAGCGCCCGATTGCGTGTGGCGCTGCAGGATGCCGAGCGGCTGGTGATCGATCTGTACGGCGCGCCGCTGCGCGAAGCCATGGCGCGCGCGCCGGGCAAACCGGCCTCGCACCGCGCACGGGCGCCCAGGGGCGAGCTGCCCCCGCCGCTCTCCGAAGCGCTGGCGCAGGTGCTGCAGCACGCGGGCGATCTGCTGCAGGGCCTGCGCGCCATCGCCCAGGCGCTGCGCGAGCACATCCGCGAAGAGCCCGCGGACGCCCGCCGCCTGTCGCAGCTCTACGCCCAGGTCGGCCAGCTCGCGCCGCGGCTGGAGGCGGTGCATGCCAGCGCATCGCTGCTGCTGCAGGAAGCGCCGCAAGGCGGCGCCCCGGCCGCCAAATGGTTCACGCTGGCCAGCGCCGGCGACGCGCCCGTGGTGCGCGCGCATGCCAGCCCTCTGCTGCCGGGCGCGGCGCTGGCGGCGCACCTGTGGTCGGCGGTGCGCGGCGCGGTGCTGACCTCGGCCACGCTCACGAGCTGCGGCAATTTTGATTTTTTCCTGCGCGAGGCCGGCCTGTCCGATGATGCGGGCGTGACCACGCTGCAAGTCGCCAGCCCCTTCGACTACGCCAGGCAGGGCACCCTGACGGCCAGCCGCACCGAGGCATTGCCGCGTGACGTGGCAGCGTTCACGCGGCAGATGGTGCGTGCGCTGCTGGACGACCTCGCCCAGGTGCGCAGCGGCGCGCTGGTGCTCTTCACCTCGCGCGAGCAGATGCGCCAGGCGGTGGAACAACTGCCCCCGGCGCTGCGCACCATCGTGCTGGTGCAAGGGCAGCAACCGCGCCTCAAGCTGCTGGCCGCGCACCGCGAACGCGTGGCCCGGGGCGCGCCCTCGGTCATCTTCGGCCTGCAATCGTTTGGCGAGGGGCTGGACCTGCCAGGCGCGTTGTGCGAAACGCTGTTCATCACCAAGCTGCCGTTTGCGCCGCCCGACGAACCGGTGGACGAGGCGCGCGCCGAATGGCTGCGCGCCAGCGGCGGCGACCCGTTCATGGAACTGGTCGTGCCCGCCACGGCAATGCGGCTGGCGCAGTGGGTGGGCCGCGCCATCCGCAGCGAAGACGACCACGCACAGGTCATCTGCTACGACAAACGCCTGCTGCACACGGGTTACGGGCGGCGTCTGCTGCACGGCCTGCCGGCATTCACGCTGCGGGAGCGCGGCGCTCCTGCCGAAACGACGGCGTAGAACCCTCCATGCCCACCACGCCGCTTGCACGCCTTGCCGTCCAGGCCCTGGGCCCGGCGATGGCGGCGCTGCTGCTGGGCTGCGCGAGCTCCGCCCCCACCGACCGTGGCCAGGTGCAGGGGGCCTCCGCCAGCCGCGACGAGCTGGTGCAGTCCGAACTCAACCGCGCCGCCACGCTGGCCATGCACGACAACCTGCAAAGCCTGATGCTGCTGGCCGACAAGCTCTACCGCCGCAACCCCGCCCAATGGCGCGCGGGCGGGGCCACGGACCGGGAACAGGCGCTGCAGCGCATCCAGTCTGCGATCGACCTGCGGCAGGCCTGGGCGCCGCTGGGCGGGCGGCGCGACATCGACGCGATGGCCTATGCGATGTCACCCGCATTCACCGGCGACCGCGTTGCCGCGCTGGTGCTTGCCACCGTGGACATGCTCATCACCGCGCATGGCGGAAGGACGACGTTCCACCTTCTGGACGGCATCGACGCTCAGCACATCCACAACGCCGCGCGCAACATCGAAATCGCCGCCTGGATCCTTTCGGAGCGCCGTGATGCGCAGAACCGGCCGCTGCTGCTGGCCAATGAGCTCAGCGCCGATGGCGGAACGCGCAACCTGAGCTTCGAGCGCGAATTCGGCAAGATCATCGCGCGCCTGGACCTGCTGGCCGAGCTCAGCGACGAGCGCATGCGCCGCGCCGCGATCAACTACGTGCAAAGCCTGCTGGGCGCGGGCCTGCTGCAATTCCTGCCGGTGCGCTGACCGGCGCGCCGGTTTCAGGGCCCGTTCAGGCTCTCAGAGCGTGCTCAAAGTCTCCGCGTGGTGCCCGCAAGGCAGCAAAACGTCGCAATCAAGGCGCCCGCTCAGGCCTTCTTGCGCACCAGACCGTAGATCACCAGCAGCACGATGGCGCCAATGATGGAAGCGATCCACCCCGCCGTCTGGCCCACCTGGTACCAGCCGAAAGCCTGTCCGGCGTAAGTGGCGAGAAAAGAGCCCGCGACGCCGAGCACGCAGGTCATGATCCAGCCCATCTTGTCGTCGCCCGGCTTGAGGGCACGGGCCAGCAGGCCGACGATGAGTCCGATGAAAAGGGTTCCAAGGAGGCTGAGCATGGTATCGATGGCCCGAAATTGATTGATATATCACGCCTGTGGCATAAACGCATGCAGGCACATACACTGCTTTCCGCCCCAAACGGCCATCCGGCAATGCGGGCGCATTTGTACACCCAAAAGGCCACCATGCATTCAGACCTGCACAAACGCACGCTGCTCAAACTCGCCGCTGCCGGCGCCCTGGCGCCGCTGGCGCTCGCCGCATGCGGCAAAAAGGAAGAGGCAGCGCCTGCCCCAGCCGCCCCCGCACCGGCGGCTGCTCCGGCGCCAGCGCCCGCCGCCGGGCCGCTCAAGGCCGCGTGGATTTACGTCGCCCCCGTGGGCAATGCCGGCTGGAGCTTTGCGCACGATCAGGGCCGCAAGGCGGCGGAGGCGGCATTTGGCGACAAGCTGCAGACCACCTTCGTCGAGAACGTGCCCGAGGGGGCAGACACCGAACGCGTGCTGCGCGACCTGATCAACCAGGGCAACACGCTGCTGTTCGGCACCAGCTTCGGCTTCATGGAAGCCATGGTCAAGGTGGCGCAGGAATTCCCGCACGTGCGCTTTGAGCACTGCACGGGCTACAAGACCGCCGCCAACCTCAACGTCTACGACTCGCGCTTCTACCAGGCCACCTACCTGGCCGGCATCATCGCCGGGCACCTGTCCAGGACCGGGGTGCTGGGCTACGTCGGCTCGGTGCCCATCCCCGAGGTGCTGCGCAACATCAACGCGTTCACGCTGGGCGCGCAGACGGCCAACCCGGGCATCAAGACCCGCGTGGTCTGGACCAACAGCTGGTTTGATCCGCCCAAGGAGACCGAGGCCGCGAACGCGCTGCTCAACGGCGGGGCCGACATCCTGCTGCAGAACACCGACTCGCCGGCCGTGATCCAGGCCGTGGAGCAGGCCGGCAAGCTCGCCTTCGGCTGGGATTCGGACATGAGCGAGATGGGCGGCAAGGCACACCTGGGCTCGTGCATCGCCGACTGGTCGCGCTATTACAAGCAGACCATCCAGGCCGCGCTGGACGGCAGCTGGAAGGGCGGGCAGACCACCCGCTGGGGCGTGCCCGAGGGACAGAACGATCTGGTCAAGATCCCGGACACCGTGCCCGAGGACCTGCGCGCCCAGGTGCAGGCGGTGAAGGCGAAGATGACCGACGGCAGTTTTGACGTGTTCACCGGCCCCATCACCGATGGCGAGGGCAAGGAACATCTGGCCGCCGGCACGCGCGCCGACGATGCCTGGATGGGTGCGATCAACTTCTTCGTCAAGGGCGTGGAAGGGAAGATCCCAACTTCCAATTGAATAGCTATTGGCACTTGCTGCATATGCGCAAAACCCTGTTTTGATGGAGAAATGAAATGACACCACTGCTGGAACGCACGCTCTGGCATCCCGTGGCCATGGGCCATGTCGTCGGCAGCCAGCCGCTTGCCGTGACGCTGCTGGGCGAGGAACTCGTGCTCTGGCGCGATGGCGCCGGTGCTGCCCAGGCCTGGCTGGACCAGTGCCCGCACCGCGGCGCCAGGTTTTCCATGGGCCGCGTGGAAGATGGGCAGATCGAATGCCCCTACCACGGCTGGCGCTTCGAGGGCGGCGGGCAATGCACCCGCATCCCCGCCACGCCGCAGTTCACGCCCGGGCCACGCTACCACGCCCAGACGTTCGAAGTGCAGGAAGCGTACGGCATGGTCTGGGTGCGCCTGGAGGCACCGCAGGGGCAAGCCTTGCCCATCCACGCGCTGCCGGTGTTCGCCGCCGAGACCGAAGCGCGCCTGCGCAAGACCACCAGCGGGCCGTACTTCGTCAAGGCCAGCGCGCCGCGCATCATCGAAAACTTCCTCGACATGGCGCATTTCGGCTACGTGCACGAAGGCTGGCTCGGCAGCCGCGCGCACACCGTCATCGAACCCTACGAGGTCAAGCCCACGGCAACCGGCGTGCGCGCCACCGGCTGCTTTGCCTGGCAGCCGCAATCGTCCATCCACGCGCAGGGCGGCGCCCAGGTGGAATACACCTACGAGGTCAGCGCGCCCTACATGGCCGTACTCACCAAGCAGCCCGAGCCGGGCAGCACGGCGATAGAAGGCCTGTGGGAATCGATCGCGATGTTCGTCTGCCCTATCAGCGAAGAGAGCAGCATGGCCTGGACGCGCATGGCGATGAACGATTTCCGCTCGCCCGACGCGCGCCTGATCAATTTTCAGGACCACATCTTCAGCCAGGATCAGCCGATTCTTGAATCGCAGCGTCCCAAGCGCCTGCCGCTGGCCCCCCATGCCGAAGCCCATGGCTCGGCCGACCGCATGTCCACCGCCTACCGGCGCTACCTCAAGGAAAGCGGCATCACCTGGGGTGTTTCGCTGTAACACCCGGCGCCGGAGTGCCAGCGCACCGGCGGCGCCTCAGCCCGACTTCCACATGCCAGACCAGCCCAAGCCCAAGCCCCAAAGAGCTGTTCATCCCAGGACGGCCAGCGGGCAGGCCCGGAAAGCCCGCACGCGCGCAGCCATCATCGAGGCAGCGATCCCGGTATTCGCTCGCCACGGACCGGACATCCCGGTCATCGACGATTTCGTGAAGGCGGCGGGCATTTCTCGAGGCACGTTCTACAACTACTTCCAGACCACCCGGGAGCTGCTGGAGGCGGCGATGGCCTGCATCTCGGACGAGCTGATCGAAACCATCATCCCGGCGGTCGCCGACGAGCCCAACCCCGTCATCCGCTTTGCCACTGCGGCGCGGCTGTTCTACCGCAAGGCCAGGCTCGATCCAGTGTTCAGGGCCTTTTTCAACTCGGTTTCCGGCGTCGGCAGCCTGGCGATGCAGCGTGCCCACGCCGATATGGTGGAGGCCATCGATCTGGGCCTGGTCAAGGTCAGGGACATCGAGCTGGCCGACGCGATCGCTTTCGGCGTGATGGTGTTTGCCCTGCGAGCCTCCGACGTGGAGGCAAGCGGCCAGGAACGCACCCGGGAGGTGGTGCGCGCCATGCTGAATGCGCTGGGCGTGGCGCCCGAGCTGATTGACCAGGCTTTGAAAGTTCCATTGCCGCCTGTTGTTCCATCGAGCCAGGTTTGATAGGTGTTTTCCCTTAAATTGACATTTTTGTCATTGACGAAATTGTCAATTTAAATAGACTTACCTCATCTTCTCTGGATTGCTTCGCCTGGCGTGAACGATCCATGCGCGCGGTGCGCGGCCACGAGGCGAGACGGTGCGATGGAAAGTCGGCATGACGCAAACCCAGTTCGTTGAAGGACAGACCGAAAGTGGCGCCGCCTGGCGCGTCGCCTACCGCGTGAGCGGCGCGGGCGAAGACGTGATCCTGCTGCACGGCGGCGGGCCCGGCGCCACCGGCGCCAGCAACTACAGCAAGAACATCGACGCGCTGTCCCAGCACTTTCGCTGCTGGGTGATCGATTTCCCCGGCTGGGGCCAAAGCTCGAAGAATCTGAACGCCTTCGGCGGCCTGGGGCCGTTCCACAACGGCGGGCGGGCGGTGCGGCACTTCATGGATGCGCTGGGCCTCAAGCGCGCGCACCTGGTCGGCAATTCGTTCGGCGGCGCCTCGGCCCTGTGCCTGGCGATGGACCAGCCCGAGCGAGTGAACCGGCTGGTGCTGATGGGCCCGGGCGGCGGCGTGGTGGCCGGCGCCAAGGGCCCGACCGAGGGCATCAGGCTGCTGCTGAACTACTACCTGGGCGACGGCCCCAGCCTGGAAAAGCTGCAGGCCTTCATCGCCCATCTGGTGCACGACAGCTCGCTCTTGACGCCCGAACTGATTCGCGGCCGCTTCGAGGCCAGCATGGATCCCGGGATCCGCGCCAACCCGCCCCTGGTGCCGCCGCCGGGCGGCCCGGGCAAGGAGACCTTCATCAGCCTGGACCCGCGCCTGGCCAACGTGGCGCATCGCGCGCTGTTCATCTGGGGCCTGCAGGACAAGGTCAACCCGGCGCAGGGCCTGGAGCCGTTCAGGGTGATGCCCAACGCCGACTACCTGCTGCTGACCAACTGCGGCCACTGGGCGCAGTGGGAGCACGCGCAGCGCTTCAACGACGTGGTGACCAGCTTCCTGCTGCACGCCGACTGACGGAGGCGCCGGCGTGTGCCGGTGCCTCCGCTCCACTCCTTCCACCGCGATTTTTCGCGCCTGTTGCGCCGAGCCTCGAGGTCCGGCGGGGGCCTGACTTTCTCTTTTTTCTACTTCCGACAGGAGACGACCATGACTGTTTGCGTTCACGAACTGGGCTACCTCGGTTTCGAGGTGTCCGACATGCCGCGCTGGGAGCGCTTCGCCCGCGAGGTGCTGGGCGTGGGCGTCAGCCGCGGCCCGCAGGACACGCTGCGCCTGCGGCTCGACGCCGCGCCGGCGCGCTTCATCCTGCGCCAGGGCGGCGCCAACGACTTTGTCTTCGCCGGCTGGAAGCTCGCCTCCGCCGCCGAGGCCGATGCGTTCGCCCGCCAGCTCGACAGCCTGGGGCTGAAGGGCACTTGGGGCACGGACGATGAACTCGCCGTGCGCCACGCCCAGCGCATGCTGCATTTCACCGATCCCGAGGGCAACCGCCACGAGGTCTACGTCGCGGCGCCGACGCAGGAGGCGCCGTTTCGCTCCGACGTGATGACCTCTGGATTCGTCACCGGCGCGGGCGGTGCCGGCCACGTCGTGTTCGAGGCCGAACACTACCCGGAGACCATCGCCTTCGCCAACCAGGCGCTGGGTGCGCGCCTGAGCGACCACATCAATCTGGTGCCGATGCCAGGCGTGGACATCGAGGTCTCGTTCTTTCATGCCAACGAGCGCCACCACTCGCTGGCCGTGGCGCCGCGCTCACCTGCGCCGGGGCCGCGCAAGCGCATCCACCACTTCATGATCGAAGTCGCCAGCATGGCCGACGTCGGCCGAGCGCGCGACCGCTGCCTGAACTTTGGCCTGCCGGTGGTGATGGACATTGGCCAGCATCCGAACGACCAGATGGTTTCGTTCTACGCCCACACACCTTCCGGCTTCCTGGTCGAGGTCGGCTGGGGCGGTGTGAAGGTGGACGACGCCAGCTGGCAGGTCGCCGACTACGACCACGTGAGCGCCTGGGGCCATCGCCCCTACGGCGTGCGGCCGGAAGAGGCTTCGGCGATGCCGGCGCCCGTGGTGGAGGTGGCCTGACATGAGCACTACGGAAAAAACCTTCGACGCCGACGTCGCCATCGTCGGCTACGGCCCCAGCGGCCTGGCCGCCGCGCTGTGCCTGGGCCATTACGGCATACGCGCCATCGCCTTTGAACGCGACCGCGAAATCTATCCACGCGCCCGCGCCGTCACCGTCAACGACTGGACCATGCGTTGCTTTCAGTCGCTGGGGCTCGATGAAGAACTGGCGCGCACCATGGATCCAACCGCGGCGCTGCGCTGGGTCACCTACGACGGCCAGCAGATCACGCGGCTGGATTTTCCGCCCTCGCGCATCGGCCGCCACCCCACGTCCTACGCCATCTACCAGCCGGCGATGGAGCAGGTGCTGCGCAAGGCGAATGAGCGCCATGCCGAGCATGTGGACGTGCGCTACGGCGTGGAAGTGAACGATCTGGTGCAGGACGCCGATGGCGTCACGCTGAGCACGCGCCAACTTGCCAGCGGCACCACCGGGACGGTTCGTGCGCGCTATGTGCTGGCCTGCGACGGCGGCGCCAGCACCACGCGCGAGCGCCTCGACATCAAGCTCATCGGCGAGACGCGCGAAGTGAAGTGGGTGGTGATTGACGCCAAGGTCAAGCGCTGGTGGCCCGAGCGGCACATCCTCACGTTCTGGTCCGACAAGCAGCGCCCGGTGGTGGACATCGCACTGGCCCAGGGCAACCATCGCTGGGAGTTTCCGCTCGAGCCACACGAATCCGAGGCCGATTTCGCCACCCACGAGCAGCTGTGGAAGCTGCTCAACTCGCTGGGCGTGACGCCCGACGATGTGGAGATCCACCAGCACGCCTTCTACAAGCACCACATCCGCCACGCCGAGCGCTGGCGCCAGGGGCGCGTGTTCCTGTTGGGCGACGCCGGCCACCTGATGCCACCATGGGCCGGCGCCGGCATGCAGTCGGGCATCCGCGATGCCTTCAACATCAGCTGGAAGCTGCGCGAGGTGCTGCGCGGCACGCTGCCCGACGCGCTGCTCGACAGCTATCAGGCCGAACGCGAGCCCAACGTCGCTTTCTACACCGGCGTGGCGGTGCAGCTGGGCCGCATCATCCAGCAGCAACTGAGCGAGGATGAGATGGTCGCCATGGCGCCCAAGCCGGGCGAACCGCCGCCCGAGCCACCGTTGCTGTGGAATCCTTGGTACGAGGCCGGCTGGCTGCGTGGCGCGCCGACGCCCGACAGCGCCGTCGGCAAGATGATTCCGCAGCCCCGCGTGGGTGACGCGCGCGGCCGACTGTGCTGGCTCGACGAGCAACTGGGCGACGGCTTTGCCCTGCTGGGCGACGGCATCGATCCGCGCGCGCTGCTCACGCCGGGCGAGCAGGCCGGCTGGGACGCGCTACGCGCGCGCTACCTGCGCGTGATTGCACCCGAACAGCAGGGCAAGGGCACGGACGACATCGTCGATCTGGACGGCGCGCTGCTGGCCTGGATGCGCCGCTACGGTGTCAAGGCCATCGCGGTGCGGCCCGACCGCTTCGTCGCGGCGGCCGATGCGTCGGGGCTGGCGCTGCCGTCCGCCGCCAACCCGCAAGCCGCGATGACCGCGGTCGCATGAGGACGCCCGCATGAAACTCGCACGCTTCACGGTGGATGGGCACACGGCGATCGGCGTCGTGCTGGGGGATAGTGTGGTAGCGCTTTCGTCGGTGCTGCCGGATGCGCCATCGACCCTGCGTGAGGTGCTGGCCGCGGGGCCCCCGCTTCGGCAGCGGATCGTGGCGGCACTGCCACTGGCACCGGCCGGCCACGCGCTGGCCGACGTGCACCTGGAGGCACCGATCCCGGACGCCTCCAAGTACCTGGCCATCGGCATGAACTACCAGGACCACGCCGAAGAGGCACGCCGCGCCGGCCTGTCCATCCCCAAGACACAGCTGTGGTTCAACAAGCAGGTCAGCTGCATCCACGGTCCGTTCGATCCGGTGCTGATCCCCAGGGTATCAGAGAAGGTGGATTACGAAATCGAGCTCGGGGTGGTCATAGGCCGGCGTTGCCGCTATGTCGCCGAGAGCGAGGCCCATGCGGTGGTTGGCGGCTATTTCGTGGCCAACGACGTCTCGGCGCGCGACTGGCAGCAGGCGAGCCCGACCTTCACGCTCGGCAAGTCCTTCGACACCCACGGGCCCATCGGCCCCTGGATCGTGACTCCGGACGAGGTGGCCGATCCCCATGCGCTGGAGATGCGCCTGTTCGTCAACGGCGAGTTGCGCCAGCGCCAGCGCACCGGCAACATGATCTACACCATCTGGCAGCAGATTCATCACCTGAGCCAGGTGATGACGCTCGAACCCGGCGACCTCATCGCCACGGGCACCTGCGCCGGGGTTGGCATCGCTTCGGCGCGGTTCCTCCAGCACGGCGACGTGGTACGGGCCGAGATCGACGCCATCGGTCATATCGAGAACCGCTTCATCTCGGAGCCCGCCGTGCGCGGCTAGGCCACCCGACACCCGATTCGTGGTGGGTTCCCCACGACGACGTTTCCTGTGTCCAGCTTTGGGCGCCCAAGCCCGAGGCTGGTTGTGCGTGCGTGCCCGCTCGGACAACACCCTCGGGGTCAAGGCGGTGTTCCCACCCTTGATCGGGCCGCATCAAAAACCCATTCATCTTTGACAAAAGAAGGAGCAAGACATGGAAAATTCGGTCTCAAAAGGCGGCATGGCCGTCCTGGTCGTCGGCCACATCGCCGGCATGATCGACATGGTGGCGCTGCCGCTGTGGGTGGGCGTGCTGATGCAGACGCACCTGTTCACGCCGCAGATGGCGGGCCTGACGGTCACCACCTTTCTGCTGGCGGTGGCGCTCACCAGCGTGGTGCTTTCGCCCTTGTTCACCCGGCTGCCGCGGCGCGCACTGGCCGCGGCCGGCTACGCCGTGGCGGCCGGGTGCTTCTACGTGGCCGCCGGCGTATCGGGCGGGACCGATGTGCTGGCCCGCATGCTGGTGCTGCATGCGCTGGCCGGTGTCGGCGTGGGCGCGGGCCTGTCCATGACTTACGGCGGCATGGGGCGCACGCCCAATCCGCACCGCATGTTCGCCGTCGCGCATGCCTTGCTGGGCATCTTCGCCGTGGGCTTTCTGGGCCTGATGCCCCGGGCCATCCAGAGCGTGGGCGGCCACAGCATCTTCCTGGCCTTCTTCGTGATCATGCTGGTGGCGGCCGTGGTCATCGCCATCGGATATCCGCGCCTGCAGGCCAAGGACGCGCCGCGCGTGGCGTCCGCCGCGAAGATCCCGCGCGCCGCCTGGCTGGCGATCGCGGCGGTGATCTTCCTCACGCTGAACTACGGCATGACCTTCAGCTTCATCGAGCGCGTGGGCGTCGAGCGCGGCTTTCCGGCCGGCATGGTGGCGCTGGTGCTGCTGGCGCTGGGCCTGATCAACATGGTGCCCGGCCCGCTGGCGGCGCTGCTGGAACGCTGCGTCTCTGCCGTCACCGTCGGACTGGTCGCTCCGGCGGCGCAGGCGCTGCTGGCCATCGTGGTGTTCAGCGCGCTCGACTTCGCGCCCTATGCGGTCGCGGCGGCCTTCTGCGTGTTCCCGGTCATGTTCGGCCACATCTTTCTGTTTGGCCTGATCGCACGCTTGGATCCGACCGGGCGTGCCACGGCGTCCACGCCGGCGATGGTGATGATCGGCTCCTCGGTCGGCCCGCTGCTGGGTGGCACCCTGGTGCAGACTTTCGGCTATTCCGCCGTTGGCGCAGCGTCGGTGGTCGTCGCGTGCCTGGCGATCGGCATGGTGCTGCTGATACGGCAGCAAGGTGCCGTGATGGAGGTGCGAGAGGCCGCTTGACCGCTTGCCCGGAGCCGGTGCAAAAGGAGGCCCATCAAGGTGCCATCCTTGCTGGAACGTGTCGTCTTGATTGCATCCCGATAAAATTGGCGAGCCGCCCCAAGGAGCGTTGCAGCGGACCACCCCGGTCCGTCAGGCTTGGGGCGGCGGTTTTTCCCAACGGCGCTCACCAGATCAATGCGCACGCATTGCGCGGGTGAGTCAGATGTCTGCCGTAGTTCCCCCTCCCCTGAAGCTTTCCGGTCTCGAACCCGTCGTGATCGGCGACGGTTCGCTGTTCGTCAACGTCGGCGAGCGCACCAACGTCACCGGTTCCAAGGTCTTCGCCCGGATGATCATCGCCGAGCAGTATGAACAGGCGCTGTCGGTGGCGCGCCAGCAGGTGGAAAACGGCGCGCAGATCATCGATGTGAACATGGACGAGGCCATGCTCGACGGCAAGGCCGCGATGGTGCGCTTTCTGCGCATGCTGGGCTCCGAGCCCGACATCGCCAAGGTGCCGGTGATGGTCGATTCCTCCAAGTGGGAGATCATCGAAGCCGGCCTGCGCTGCCTGCAGGGGAAGGGCATCGTCAACTCCATCAGCATGAAGGAGGGTGTGCAGGAGTTCAAGGACCACGCGCTGCGCGTGAAGCGCTACGGTGCCGCCGCTGTGGTGATGGCGTTTGACGAGCAGGGGCAGGCAGACACCTTGGCGCGGCGCATCGAAATCTGCACACGGGCCTACCGCATCCTGGTTGACGAAGTCGGCTTTCCGCCCGAGGACATCATCTTCGACCCCAACGTGTTCCCGATCTCCACCGGCATCGAGGAGCATGCGAGGAACGGCATCGACTTCATCGAGGCGACGCGCTGGATCAAGCAGAACCTGCCGGGCGCCAAGGTCTCGGGCGGCATCTCCAACGTGAGCTTTTCGTTTCGCGGCAACGATCCGGTGCGCGAGGCCATCCACACCGTGTTCCTCTACCACGCCATTCGCGCCGGACTCGATATGGGCATCGTCAACGCCGGAATGATCGGCGTGTACGATGACCTGGAGCCCGAGCTGCGCACGCGCGTGGAAGACGTGGTGCTGAACCGCCGCCCCGACGCGGCGGAGCGGCTGCTGGAAATCGCCGAGAGTGCCAAGGGCGCGGCGCGCGACGACAGCAAGAAGCTCGAATGGCGTGGCACTCCCGAGGCTCCCGCGCCCGTGGGCCAGCGCCTGTCGCACGCGCTGGTGCATGGCATCACCGATTTCATCGTGGCGGATACCGAAGAGGCTTATCAGCAGATCTGCGTCCAGGGCGGCGCGCGGCCACTGGCGGTGATCGAGGGGCCGCTGATGGACGGCATGAACATCGTCGGCGACCTGTTCGGCGCCGGCAAGATGTTTCTGCCACAGGTGGTGAAAAGCGCGCGCGTGATGAAGCAGGCGGTGGCCCACCTCGTGCCCTACATCGAAGCGGAAAAGGAAGCGCAGAAGGCCGCGGGCATCGATATTTCCAGCAAGGGCAAGCTGGTGGTCTGCACCGTCAAGGGCGATGTGCACGACATCGGCAAGAACATCGTCACCGTCGTCCTGCAGTGCAACAATTTCGAGGTGGTGAATCTGGGCGTGATGGTGCCGGCGCACGAGCTGCTGGCCAAGGCCAAGGAGATGCAGGCCGACATCGTCGGCGTATCGGGTCTCATCACGCCGAGCCTGGAGGAAATGCAGCATGTCGCCGCCGAGATGAACAAGGACGCGTACTTCACCAGCCGCCAGATACCGCTGCTGATCGGCGGCGCGACCTGTTCGCGCGTGCACACCGCGGTGAAGATCGCGCCCAAGTACGACGGGCCGGTGATCTACGTGCCCGACGCGTCGCGCAGCGTGGGCGTGGCGCAGAGCCTGCTGGGCGACGGCCGCGCGGCCTACCTGCAGGAAATCCAGACCGACTACGCCCACGTGCGCGAACTCAACGCGCGCAAGAAGCGCGTGCCGCTGTGGACCATAGCGCAGGCACGCGCCAACGCCACCCAGGTGGACTTCACGCACTATCAGCCGACGGCACCGAAGTTCCTCGGGCGGCGCATGTTCATCAATTTCGACCTCGAAGAGATCGTCAAATACCTGGACTGGGCGCCGTTCTTCCAGACCTGGGACCTGGCGGGCGCCTACCCGGCGATCCTGCAGGATGAGGTGGTGGGTGAGGAAGCGCGCAAGGTCTTTGCCGACGGCCAGGCCATGCTCAGAAACATCATCGAACACCGCTGGGTGCAGGCCAATGGCGTGATCGGCCTGTACCCGGCCAACCGCGTGGGCGACGACATCGAGTTCTACACCGACGAAAGCCGCAGCCAGGTGCTGATGACCTGGTACGGCGTGCGCCAGCAGACCGAGAAGACGCCAGTGAACGGCATGATGCGGCCCAGCCGGTGTCTGGCGGACTTCATCGCGACGAAAGAATCGGGCATCAAGGACTACGCCGGCATGTTCGCCGTCACCGGCGGCATAGGCGCGGAGAAGAAAGAAAAGGAGTTCATGGAGCAGCTCGACGACTATTCCAACATCCTCTTCAAGGCACTGTGCGACCGGCTGGCCGAATCCTTCGCCGAATGCCTGCACGCGCGTGTGCGCCGCGACCTCTGGGGCTATGCGGCCGATGAGACGCTGGACCGCGACGCCATGATCGCGGAGAAATACCAGGGCATACGCCCTGCGCCCGGCTACCCGGCCTGCCCCGATCACACTGTGAAGCAGACGCTGTTCGATACCCTGAATGCGCCCGAGGCCGGCATAGAGGTGACCGACAGTTTTGCCATGATTCCGCCGTCGAGCGTGAGCGGCTTCTACCTCGCGCACCCCGAATCGACCTATTTCACCACCGGCCAGATCGGCGACGACCAGGTCCAGGACATGGCCGCGCGGCGCGGCATGGATGTCGAGGAGCTGCGCCACCGGCTGGCGCAGAACCTGGCATGAAGCCGCATGTCCTCGTCTGCGGCGGCGCCGGCTACATCGGCTCGCACATGTGCAAGCGCCTGGCGCGTGCCGGCCTGGTGCCCGTCACCTTCGACAACCTCGCCACCGGCCACCGCAGCGCGGTGCAATGGGGGCCGCTGGAAATCGGTGATCTGCTCCATCCTGCCGACCTGAGCGCCGTTTTTGCGCGCTATCCGCTGCAGGCGGTGCTGCATTTCGCCGCGCGTTCGCTGGTGGGCGAATCGGTGCGCGAGCCGGCGCTGTACCTGCGCAACAACGTCACCGGCGCCCTCAACCTGCTCGATGCCATGCGCAGCGCCGGCGTGGGCAAGCTGGTGTTTTCCTCCACCGCCGCGGTCTATGGCAACCCGCTGTACACGCCGATCGACGAAGCCCATCCAGCGCAACCCATCAACCCCTACGGCCTGAGCAAATGGCTGGCCGAGCAGCAGATCCGCGCCTATTGCGAAGCCTATGGCCTGCGCGCCGTCTGCCTGCGCTACTTCAACGCCGCCGGCGCCGACGCCGACGGCGAAACCGGCGAAGCGCACGAGCCCGAAACCCATCTGATTCCGAACATCATCCGCGCGGCCCTCACGCCATCACTCGGCCCGGTCAAGCTCTTCGGCAATGACTACCCGACGGCGGACGGCACCTGCGTGCGCGACTACATCCACGTCGAAGACCTGGCGCAAGCCCATCTGCTCGCTCTGGATTACATGAACGGGCAGGCAGGCTTCCATGTGTTCAACCTGGGCACCGGTCAGGGCAATTCCGTCGCCGAAGTGCTCGCGCAATGCCAGGCGCTGTGCGCCGGTGCGCCGGCCAGCGAAACGCAGCCGCGCCGCCCCGGAGACCCGGCCACGCTGGTGGCCAGCGCCACGCTGGCGCGCGAGACGCTGGGCTGGACGCCGCGGCATGGCCTGGACAGCATCTTGCGCAGTGCGCTGCGTTGGCACCAGGGAAGCGCTACAGCTGCAGCATGCCCACCGACTGCAGATCGATGATCTGCAGCCCGCGCCCCCGTTCCAGCTGACGCACCTCGCGCATGATGGCCGCGCCTTCGCTGGGCTTGAGGTGCGATATGTACACCGGGAAACCTGCCGGATCGGCGATGTGCGCGAGCTCCTGCGCCAGTGCGGCAGGCGTTAGGTGCCCGCTCTTGCGTGCCAGCGCCTGCTCGCGGTTGCTGAAAGCCGTCTCCATGACCAGCGCGCCCACGCCCGGCGCCTGCGCGTGCAGGGCGTTCACGCGCTGCCAGAAGGCCGGCACCCCGCCCTCGGTATCACCGCTGAAGACCCACCACGGACCTGCCCCGCGCACCGCATAGCCCACGGCAGGCACGCTGTGGCGTGCGGGCAAGGCTTCCAGCGTGAGGCCGGACAACGCAAACACATCACCCACGCCCAAGGGGTGCAGCTGCACCAGGGGGGCCTCCGGCCGTGGAATGCGCGTGAAATCCGGCCAGATCACGTCGTTGAAAATGTGCTCGCGCAAGGCCTTCAGCGTTTGCGGCAGGGCAAACACCTGCAGCGGCGCCGCACGCTGAGTGCCTACGGTGTCCAGCAGCAGCGGCAGCGCGGCGATGTGGTCGAGGTGCGAATGGGTGAGAAAGACATGGGTGATGCCGCCCATTGCCTCGACGGTGAGCTCGCCCACGCCGGTGCCTGCATCCACCAGGATACGGTCGTCCAGGCAAAAGGCGGTCGTGCGCGAACCACGGGCAATGGAGCCGCTGCAGCCAAGCACGCGTACCTTCATCGGCCGGGCTGCCTGCTCAGCGCAGCAGAAATTCCATCTGCGTGTCGCCCAGCACGATCCGATCGCCGGGCTGCAGCGGGTGGGGCTGCGTGATCGCCTGCCCGTTGACGCTGGGCGCCGTGCCATCCACCTGCGCCAGCAGATAGCCATGCGGACGGTGGCTGATCGACGCCACGGCTTCGCCCGGCTTGCCCAGGGTCGTGACGACTTTGGTGAGCACCAGTTCCCGACCGGCGCCCGGCCCCGTCAGCACGCGTACCAGCGCCTGGCCTGCGGCGGGCGGCGCAGCGGGTGCCGGGGGCCGCGCGGCGGGCTCGGGGACGGGCTCAGGGGCGTGCGGCGCAGCAGGCGCGCCCTGTACAAAGCGCACCTCGTACTTTCCGATGATGACCTGGTCTCCGTCGCGCAGAGCCTGGCGCCGCGCCGGCTGCCCGTTGACGAAGGTGCCATTGGTGCTGTGCAAGTCCTCGACTTCGACCACCTGGCCCTGCAGGTGAAAGGCTGCGTGTTCGCCACTGACAGTGAGGTTTTCGATCACGATGTCGTTGTTCGGGCGGCGCCCCAGCGTCGTGCGTGTTTTTTCAAGGTCCACCTCCTTGACGACCGTTCCTTCAAGCATGAAGACCAGGCTGGGCATGCGCTATTTCCTCTCTCGCCCCATTATCGGCGAACCATGCCGGCCGCCGCCGCGCTTGCGCGGGCCAGGACGACGCTGGTATTGTCCCGTCCACCCAGGGCGTTCGCCTGCTGCAGCAGGCGTTCGGCCAGCAGCGGCAGCGGCGAAGGGTCGCGCAGCAGGACTTCCAGGTCCTGGTCGGTCATGCGGTCGGTCAGCCCATCGGTGCAGAACAGGAAAAGATCGTCGGCTTGCACCGTGAATTCATTGATTTCCAGCCGCACCTGCGGATCCACCCCGAGCGCGCGGGTGAGGAGGTTGCGCATGCCGGAATGGCGCGCATCCTGCAGCGTCATGAGACCGCTGTCCACCTGCTCCTGCAGCCAGGTGTGATCACGCGTGATGCGGCGGAGCTGCTTGCCGCGCAGCAGATAGCCGCGCGAATCGCCGATATGGCCCAGCAGCAGCCGGTCGCGCACAAAAACGCCGACAACGAGGGTGGTCCCCATGCCGGCGTATTCCGGGTGGGCGAGTGCCGCGTTCAGGATGTCGGTGTTCGCGCGGTCCACGCAGGCAGCCAATGTCTCGCGGATGAGCGTGACATCCACCTCGCGGCCCGCAGCCACCAGCCAGGCGCCGAACTCCTGTTCGAGGACCTGCACCGCCATCGCGCTGGCCACCTCGCCCGCGTTGTACCCGCCCATGCCATCGGCGACGACGATCAGGCGCACATCGGCGCAGACGGCCAGAGCATCTTCGTTGTTGCTGCGCACCCGCCCCATGTCGGTGCGCGCGCAGAACTCGTAATCCAGAAGGGAGGACATCGGCTGGCCGTCGGTGACGCCCATGGGCGTGAAACGCTGCAAGGGCGCAATGATACGGGTGGCGTGTGCTGCGCCGACAAAAAAGCCAGCTCCAGGAGCTGGCTTCGCACGAGGCGGCAACGGTCAGATCAGGCCCTTGAGGATGCGCCCCATCTCCGACGGATTGCGCGTGACCTTGAAACCGCATTCTTCCATCACCGCCAGCTTGGCCTCGGCGGTGTCGGCGCCGCCCGAAATAAGCGCGCCCGCGTGGCCCATGCGCTTGCCGGCGGGCGCCGTCACGCCGGCGATGAAGCCGACGATGGGCTTCTTCATGTGGGCCTTGCACCAGCGCGCGGCGTCGGCTTCGTCCGGACCGCCGATCTCGCCGATCATGATGACGGCGTCGGTATCCGGATCGTCGTTGAACGCGCGCATCACGTCGATGTGCTTGAGGCCATTGATCGGGTCGCCGCCGATGCCGACGGCGCTGGACTGGCCGATGCCGAGCTCGGTCAGCTGCGCCACGGCTTCATAGGTCAGCGTGCCCGAGCGCGAGACCACGCCGATGCGGCCCTTCTTGTGGATGTGGCCGGGCATGATGCCGATCTTGATCTCGTCGGGCGTGATCAGGCCGGGGCAGTTGGGGCCCAGCAGCAGCGTCTTCTTGCCGCCCTTGGCCTCCTTGGCCTTCATTCGGTTGCGCACCTGCAGCATGTCGCGCACCGGGATGCCTTCGGTGATGCAGATCGCCAGATCGAGGTCGGCTTCGACCGCCTCCCAGATCGCGGCCGCGGCACCGGCCGGCGGCACGTAGATCACGCTCACCGTGGCGCCGGTCTGCTGCGCCGCTTCCTTCACGGTGCCGTAGATCGGGATGTCGAAAATCTTCTCGCCCGCCTTCTTCGGATTCACTCCGGCGACGAAGCAGTTCTTGCCATTGGCGTATTCCTGGCACTTGCCTGTGTGGAATTGCCCGGTCTTGCCGGTGATGCCCTGGGTGATGACCTTGGTGTCTTTGTTGATGTAAATCGACATGAAATGCTCCCGGGCTTACTTGACGGCTGCGACGATTTTGGTGGCCGCTTCGGCCATGGTGTCGGCGCTGATGATGGGCAGGCCCGATTCGGCCAGCATCTTCTTGCCCAGCTCTTCGTTCGTGCCCTTCATGCGCACGACCAGGGGCACGGCAAGGTTCACCGCCTTGCAGGCGGTGATGACGCCGGTGGCGATGGTGTCGCACTTCATGATGCCGCCGAAGATGTTCACCAGGATGCCCTTGACCTTGGGGTTCTTGAGCATGATCTTGAAGGCCTCGGTGACCTTCTCGGGGGTGGCGCCGCCGCCCACGTCGAGAAAGTTGGCCGGTTCCGCGCCAAACAACTTGATGGTGTCCATGGTGGCCATGGCCAGACCGGCGCCGTTCACCAGGCAGCCGATGTTGCCGTCCAGGCTGATGTAGGCAAGATCGAACTTGCTTGCCTGCACTTCGGCCGGGTCTTCTTCATCAAGGTCGCGCAGCGCCACGATTTCCGGGTGGCGAAACAGCGCGTTGCTGTCGAAATTGAACTTGGCGTCCAGCGCGATGATGGCGCCCTTGCTGTCGCGGTTGAGCGGGTTGATTTCCACCAGGCTGGCGTCGGTTTCCATGTAGCACTTGTAGAGCTTCTGGCAGACGTCGATGAATTGCGCGGTTGATTCCTGCGGCATGCCCACGCCGCGCGCCAGCTCCTGGCCCTGCGCTTCGGTCAGGCCGACCAGCGGATCGACGAAGGTCTTGATGATTTTTTCGGGCGTGCTGTGCGCCACTTCCTCGATGTCCATGCCGCCTTCGCTGGATGCGATGAAGGCCACCTTCTGGCTTTCGCGGTCGGTCACGACGGAGAGGTAGTATTCCTTCTGGATGTCGGCGCCATCTTCGATGTACAGGCGCCGCACCTTCTGGCCTTCCGGCCCGGTCTGGTGCGTGACCAGCTGCATGCCCAGAATCTGGCCGGCCAGCGCCTTCACGTCGTCAATGGTCTTGGCCACCTTCACGCCGCCGCCCTTGCCGCGGCCGCCGGCGTGGATCTGCGCCTTGACCACCCACACCGGGCCGCCGAGCTTCTGGGCCGCTTCCACGGCTTCCTGCACGGTGAACGCCGGAATGCCGCGCGGAACGGGCACGCCAAAACTGCGCAAGATTTCCTTGCCTTGGTATTCGTGAATTTTCATGAAGTCTCTCTCAGGAAAAGTTGGTGTCTTTACCCGTGCTGCCGAAGAGCGCTTGCAGGACCGCAGGTGTCGGGTCTGGGGTCGTGTCGCGCTGCAACGCTGCAGCCGCTTCACGACCTCGGCAATCGGCGAATGTATCATGTTGCGACGCAGCATTCACAAGACACTTTCCTGTCCCTGTGAAATGCTGCCATTTGCCAGCAAGGAGCGCTCCATGGCCAAGGTATTCATCGACGGCGAAGCCGGCACCACCGGCTTGCAGATCCGCGAGCGGCTTGAGGCCTTGCCGCAGATCGAGTTGACGAGCATAGACCCCGCGCTGCGCAAGGACGCCTCGGCCAAGCGCGCGCTGATCGCTGGTGTCGATCTGGTGGTGCTGTGCCTGCACGACGATGCGGCGCGCGAGACCGCGGCGATGGTGGATGCGATCACGGCGGAAACCGGCAGGCGCATCCGCATCATCGATGCCTCCACCGCGCACCGCACGGCGGACGGCTGGGTGTTTGGCTTTCCGGAACTGGCGCCGGGGCAGCTGGACGCCATCCGCGCCGCCGACCGCGTGGCCAACCCCGGCTGCTACGCCACGGGCGCGATCTCGCTGCTGCGCCCGCTCGTCGATGCGGGGCTCATCCCCGACGACTACCCGCTGGTGCTGCCCTCGGTGAGCGGCTACTCGGGCGGCGGGCGCACGATGATCGAGGCGCATGAGAAGGGCGAGGCGGCCAGGTACGAGCTCTACGCCCTCAGCCTCTCGCACAAGCACCTGCCCGAGATCATGAAGTACACGGGCGTCAAGCGCCGTCCGCTCTTCGTGCCCTCGGTGGGCAACTTCCGCCAGGGCATGCTGGTGGAATTGCCGCTGCATCTGGATTTGCTCAAGGGCGCACCCAAGGCTGCAGACATTCACGATCTGCTGGCCGCCCACTACGCCAAAACCAACACCGCCGAGCAGTTCGTGCAGGTGCTGCCCGCGACCGGCGACGGCAAACTGGAGGCCGAAGCGCTCAACGACACCAACCAGCTGGAGCTGCGCGTGTTCGGCAACGACAGCTACCGCCAGGCGGTGCTGGTGGCGCGCCTGGATAACCTGGGCAAGGGCGCGAGCGGCGCGGCGGTGCAGAACCTCAAGATCATGCTGGGGCTCTGAAAATTTTGATGAAAAGCGGCTCAAACGCTTGCTGAGCAAGCGTGAACAGCTATTCATATAGAAGTCGTTCAGGCCTCCGCCGGATAGAAGAGCCTGCGCGTGGCCACCGGCGCCACCGCCCTCGCAATCGCGCTGATGTGCTCGGGCGTGGTGCCGCAGCAGCCGCCGACGATGTTCACCAGGCCTTCGGCGGCAAATTCGTGCAGCAATCGGCTCGTGACCTCGGGCGTTTCGTCAAAGCCCGTCTCGCTCATGGGATTGGGCAGGCCGGCGTTCGGGTAGCAGCTGATGAAGGTGTCGGGCGCCACCTTGGCCAGCTCCTGGATGTAGGGGCGCATCAGCGCCGCGCCCAGCGCGCAGTTCAGGCCCACGGCCAGCGGATTCGCGTGGCGCACGCTGTACCAGAAGGCGGTGACGGTCTGGCCCGAGAGGATGCGGCCAGACGCATCGGTCACCGTGCCGCTGATGATGAGCGGCAGGCATTCGCCGGTTTCCTCGAACACTTCTTCAATGGCGAACAGCGCCGCCTTGGCGTTGAGCGTGTCGAAGATGGTTTCGACCATCAGCACGTCGGCGCCGCCCTCGATCAGGCCGCTCGCCTGCTCGTGGTAGGACTTGCGCAGGTCTTCGAAGGTGATGTTGCGCGCACCGGGGTCGTTCACGTCGGGGCTGATGCTCGCGGTCTTGGGCGTGGGGCCGAGCGCGCCGACGACGAAGCGGGGTTTGTCGGGCGTGGAGAACTTGTCGCAGGCGGCGCGCGCCAACCTGGCTGCCGCCACATTCATCTCGCGCGCCAGATCCTGCATGTCGTAGTCCGCCTGGGCCACGGTGGTCGCGCCGAAGGTGTCGGTCTCGATCAGGTCGGCACCGGCGGCAAGGTAACCCTCGTGGATGTCGGTGATGAACTGCGGCTGGGTCAGCACCAGCAGCTCGTTGTTACCCTTGACGTCCTTGTGAAAATCCTTGAAACGCTCGCCGCGGAATTGCGCCTCGGTGAGCTTGAGGCGCTGCACCATGGTGCCCATGGCGCCGTCGAGGATGGCGATGCGGTTTTCAAGAATCTCGGGCAGTTGCTGCGCGCGGGTGTAATGCGGAAGGGTCATGGGGCGATTGTAGGAAGGCGCGTGCCGGACAATAGAGCTTCTGTTTTTTTGATCAAATTCCGCTTTTATGCTTGTCAGGCAAGCGTAGACAGCTATCTTTAACGAAGTTTCCTTGTCTTCCCCCCTCTCCATCCTGCGCCAGGTTTTCGGCTACGACAGCTTTCGTGGCCCGCAAGCCGCCATCATTGACCACGTCACCGGCGGGGGCGATGCACTCGTGCTCATGCCCACGGGCGGCGGCAAATCGCTGTGCTACCAGATTCCCGCGATTGCACGCCAGCAGGCGGGCCTGGGCGTCACCCTCGTGGTCTCGCCGCTGATCGCACTCATGCATGACCAGGTGGGCGCGCTGCGCGAGGCGGGCGTGGCCGCGGCCTTCCTCAATTCCACGCTCGACTGGCCGCAGACGCTGGACGTGGAGCGGCGCATAGCCGAGGGCGAAACCACGCTGCTGTACGCCGCGCCCGAGCGCGTGGTGAGCGAGCGCTTTCTGGGCCTGCTCGACGGCCTGTACGCACAGGGACAACTCGCGCTGGTGGCGATTGACGAGGCGCACTGCGTCAGCCAATGGGGCCACGACTTTCGCCCCGAGTACCGCCAGCTGGCGCTGCTGGCACAGCGCTATCCGGGCGTGCCGCGCATCGCGCTCACCGCCACCGCCGACGCGCTCACGCGCGCCGACATCCTCGAAGGGCTGCAGCTGCCCTCGGCGCAGGTCTTCATCAGCAGCTTCGACCGCCCCAACATCCGCTACCACGTCGAGGAAAAGAAGGAGCCGCTCACCCAGCTGCTGCGCTTCATCACGCAGGAGCACGCGGGCGAGGCGGGCATCGTCTATTGCCAGTCGCGCAAACGCGTGGAGGAGATGGCGCAGGCGCTCTCCCAGGCGGGCATTCAGGCGCTGCCCTACCACGCCGGCATGCCCACGGGTACGCGCCAGGCGCACCAGGACCGTTTCCTGCGCGAGGACGGCATCGTCATGGTCGCCACCATCGCCTTCGGCATGGGCATAGACAAGCCCGACGTGCGCTTCGTCGCGCATGTGGACATGCCGCGCAACATCGAAGGCTATTACCAGGAGACCGGCCGCGCCGGGCGCGATGGCTTACCCGCCGACGCCTGGATGATCTACGGCCTGGCGGACGTGGTGAACCAGCGGCGCATGATCGACGAAGGCGACGCGGGCGAGGAATTCAAATCCATCCTGCGCGGCAAGCTCGACGCGCTGCTGGCGCTGGCCGAGGCCACCGACTGCCGCCGCCAGCGGCTGCTGGCCTATTTCGGCGAAGCCTCCGGGCCCTGCGGCAACTGCGACAACTGCCTGCACCCGCCCGCGGTCTGGGACGGCACGGATGCCGCGCGCAAGCTCCTCTCCACCATCTACCGCGTGCATGCGGCCAGCGGCCTCTCCTTCGGTCTGGGGCACCTGATGGACATCGTGCGCGGCAGCGCCACCGACAAGGTGCGCCAGTTCGGCCACGAGCAGCTCTCCACCTTCGGCCTGGGCGCCAATTACAGCGAACGCCAGCTGCGCGCCGTGCTGCGCCAGCTGCTGGCGCAGGGCGCGGTCGGTGTGCAGCGCGTGGTGCTCGAAGGCGGACGGGCCTTCGATACGCTCACGCTGGGCGCCACCGCCAGGCCGCTGCTGCGCGGTGAATCCACGGTGCTGCTGCGCGAGACCAGCGCGGCAGCGCAGCACAAGCGCAAGGCAAGGCGCAGCACGGGAGCAGGGGCGGCGGCCGCCGCCGAACTGGGCGCGGATGCCCAGGTGCGCTTCATCAACCTCAAGGCCTGGCGCGCCGAGGTTGCCCGCGAACACGGTGTGCCCGCCTACGTGGTCTTTCAGGACACGACGCTCGCCGCCATTGCGGCCCGCAACCCGGCCTCGCAGGCCGATCTCACAGGCATCCCCGGCATGGGCGCGCGGCGGCTGGAAGCCTATGGCGAGCAGGTGCTGAGCATCTGCCAGCAGGGCGATCGGTGAATCCCGGATATTTTTTGATCAAGAGTGTTGCGTAATGCACCACTTCCACACAAAAACTGCTTGCATCGCCGATCGAATTCAAGAACAGTACCGCATTGGTGGGCATGCGCCTACCAAGAAGGTTACGGTGATCCGTCAGTTTTCGCGCATAGGGCTTCTTAGGTGATTCACTCGTGGCGGTTTCGGGACTCCGTGGTTCCATTTTTTTGTTAATTAGGGAGTCCCATTTCATGGGCAACAAACTGTACGTCGGCAACCTGCCGTACCAAGTGCGCGATGAAGATCTGCAGCAGGCCTTCGGGCAATTCGGCACGGTCACCAGCGCCAAGGTCATGATGGAGCGCGACACCGGCCGCTCCAAGGGTTTCGGCTTTGTCGAAATGGGCAGCGATGCCGAAGCACAGCAAGCCATCAACGGCATGAACGGTCAGCCCCTGGGCGGACGCAGCCTGGTCGTCAACGAAGCGCGCCCGATGGAGCCACGCCCCCCGCGCTCCGGCGGCGGCGGCTTTGGTGGGGGCCGCAGCGGTGGCGGCGGCTATGGTGGCGGCGGCCGCGGTGAGGGCGGCGGCGGTTTCCGCAGCCCCTACGGCGGCGGTGGCCGCAGCGGTGGTGGCGGTCGCGGCGGCTACGACGGCGGCGGCCGCGGTGGCTACGACGGCGGCAACGGCGGATACTGATCCCCCGGCAAACCCATGAAAAAGCTCCTTCGGGAGCTTTTTTATTGCCTGCGTCGAGGCCTGGCCTTATTTCAATTCCATATCATTCGAGTACGCGAAGGCGAAGCGAAGACAGTGCTGTAGCACGGCGAGCGGAGCCGACAAAGTAATCGATTGATTTGGAAATGGAATTACTCGCCTTCCCGGCGTTTGCGCGGACGCCCCGCCATCAGGCGGTCGAACACCGCATCGGGCAGCAGCGGCAGCAGGCGCGCCACGATCGCCATCCGCCAGGGAATCACGCGATAGCTCGCGCGCCCGGCAATGGCACGCTCGGCCCGCCGCGCAAACGCCTCGGCCGACAGCAGGAAGGGCATGGGGTAGCGGTTGCGCGCGGTGAGCGGCGTCGCCACGAAACCAGGGCAGAGCGTGAGCACGCTGACTCCGCTGCCACGCAATTCGCTGCGCACGCTCTCGCAGTAGCTGATGACGGCGGCCTTGCTCGCGCAGTACGCGCCGTGGCCGGGCAGCCCGCGCACGCCGGCAACGCTGGCAACCCCGACCAGCCGGCCGCTGCCACGCGCCACCATCGGGGCTATGAAAGGCTGGAACGTCGCCGCCAGCCCAATGACGTTGGTGGCCAGCGTGCGCTGCAGCACCGCGAGATCCTGCGCATCGCCCGGCGCAATGCCCACGCTGATGCCTGCATTGGCCAGCACCACGTCCGGCAGGCCCTGGCGCTCAAGACAGGCGCTGGCAGCAGCGGCGATTTGCGCGGCATCACTGACGTCAGCTCCATAAATTTCATAGCTGTCAGCGCTTATCTCTTCTGCGTCAAGCCATGTTTTGACCATATCCGCGCGCCGGGCAAGCAGCGCCACGCGCCAGCCTGCGCGCAGATAGCGGCGGGCCAGCGCCTGGCCTATGCCGCTGGAGGCGCCGGTGATGAAGACGAGCGGCGCGGCCATCAGCGCCGGCTGCGTGCCGGCTGCACCAGGCCACGCACATTGCCCGTCATGGTCACAAGCCCTGCCTTGTTGTCGTAATCCAGCGTGTCGGCGGTGACCCGGTCATTTCCCTGGGTAAGCACCACGGGCTGATCCGACTGCACGCGCTCGCTGTTGACCCAGGCGCGCAGGTACTGCCCCTGCAGACGCAGCACGGGCGGCGCAGGCTGGCCCGCAGTCGTCGGCGTGACGCGCTGCACCACGGCATCCCCCAGCAGCTGCACTTCGGAGCCGTCGGCATTGGTGATGGCGCGCCTGGCCGTGGCCGTCATCACGCGGCCCTGCGCATCGGTCGAACGGATGTCGGCCTGTTCGATTTCCAGCGTGTCGGTATCCGGGAAATGCTGTGCCAGCCGCCCGCGCACCTCGCTCTGCAGGCGACCATTGGCGTCGAACGACTTGACCGAAAAGTCCCGCATGAAATAGTCCGGTTCGTGCGCCACCACTGCCGGCGGCTGGGGCGCCTGCAGCTGCGGCGCGTTGCGCACCAGCCACCAGGTGCCCAGGGCCAGCAGCCCCATCAGCGCCACTGGCAGATAGAGCGTGACGCGCTCCCAGGTGCGCCTCCAGGTGCGTTGCCAGGCACGCACGCTCATGAGGCACGCGCCAGCAGCTGCGCATACCGGCCCGAGGCGACCAGCAGCAGATCGCACAGCTCGCGCACCGCACCGTGCCCGCCCGCGGCCTGCGTCACATGGTGGGCCACGGCGCGCACCTCGGCATGGGCCTGCGCCGGCGCGCAGGCCAGGCGCGCGCGGCGCAGCAGCGGCAGATCGGGCCAATCGTCGCCCATGACGGCCAGATCAGGGAAGGTCAAACCCAGCTCGGCCAGCAGTGCCTGCGCCGCCGGGAGCTTGTCTTGCGCGCCCAGCCGCAAGCGCTGCACGCCCAGCGCCGCCAGGCGCAGACGCAGGGCGGGCGAATCGCGTCCGCTCACCACCATGACCTGCAGACCCGCCTGCTGCAGCAGCTTGATGCCATGGCCATCGAGCGAATCAAAGCGCTTGAGCACCTCGCCTTCGGCGGAAAAATACAGCCCGCCGTCCGTCAGCACGCCATCCACGTCCAGCACCACGGCGCGCACGCCCTGGGCCTGCAGCAGCAGTTCCGGCGCGAAGCGCAGCGCCGGCGGCAGCGGGGGCAGCAGGTCCGTCATCAGATCACCTTGGCGCGCATCAGGTCGCCGATATGCACGATGCCGGTCAGCATCCCGGCACCATCGGTCACGAGCACGCTGGTGATGCGGTGCTGCTCCATCAGCTGCGCGGCATCGGCGGCCAACGCCTCTTCGCCCATGGTGCGCGGGCCGGGGTGCATCAGCTCGCCGGCCGTCATCGTCAGCACATCGGCGCCCGCTTCGATGCGGCGGCGCAGATCGCCATCGGTGAAGATGCCTTGCAGCCGCCCCGCGGCGTCCACCACCGCGGCCGCGCCCACGCCCTTGGCGCTCATTTCGCGCATCAGCGCGCTGAAACCGGCGCCCGGCTGCACGCGCGGCACATCGGCGCCGCTGCGCATCACATCGCGCACCAGCGTGAGCAGGCGCCGGCCCAGCGCGCCGCCCGGGTGCGAGCGGGCAAAGTCCTCGGGGCGAAAGCCGCGCGCGTCCAGCAGCGCCACGGCCAGTGCATCGCCCATGGCGATCTGCGCCGTGGTGCTGGCGGTGGGCGCGAGGTTGAGCGGGCAGGCTTCGCGCTCCACGCCGCAATCGAGTACCAGATCGGCATGGGCGGCCAGCGTGGATTCCGCGCCACCGGTGAGTGCGACGATGGGCACGCCCAAGCGCCTGAGCACCGGCAGCAACGCGGTGATTTCGTGGCTCTCGCCGCTGTTGGACAGCGCCAGCACCAGATCCTCCTGCGTGACCATGCCCAGATCGCCGTGGCTGGCCTCGGCCGGGTGCACGAAGAACGCAGGTGTGCCGGTGGAGGCCAGCGTGGCGGCGATCTTGCGCCCCACATGCCCGCTTTTGCCCATGCCCATGACGACCACCCGCCCGCGCGTGGCAAGAATGCGGTGAACGGCCTGCGTGAAGGCAGCGCCCAGCCGCTCGCCCATGCGGCCCAGCGCAGCCGCCTCGATGTGGCAGGCCTCGCGCCCCAGGCGCAGGATGCGGTCGTCGTCGGTGCGCAGCGCGCCTTGTGGAGAAGACATGGGCAAATTCTATCGGCGCAGGTGCGAAACCCGGGCACAACCTGGACAACTGGCCCTACCATCGTGCGATGTCGTCGCTGGCGCTAACCCTGCTGTACCTGCTGGCCGCCGTGCTGGGCGTGGTGGCCTGCCGGCTGCTGCGCCTGCCACCGATGATGGGCTACCTCGCCGCCGGCATCCTGATCGGGCCGCACGCGCTGGCGCTGGCGCTCAATTCCGAGGGCGTGCGCCATCTGGGCGAGTTCGGCGTGGTGTTCCTGATGTTCACCATCGGCCTGGAATTCAGCCTGCCCAAGCTGCGGGCCATGCGCCAGCTGGTCTTCGGCCTGGGGCTGATGCAGGTGCTGGGCAGCGTGCTGGCGTTCATGGCCGGGCTGCTGCTGCTTTCAAACGGGCTGGGCGGCGTCTGGGAAATGGGCTGGCAGACGGCGCTGGCGCTGGCCGGCACGCTGACGATGAGCAGCACGGCCATCGTGGTGAAACTGCTGGCCGAGCGCGCCGAGGTGGACACCGAGCACGGCCGGCGGGTCATGGGCATCCTGCTGTTCCAGGATCTTGCCGTGGTGCCCATGCTGGTGCTGATTCCTGCGCTCGGCTCCTCGCCCGAGCAGCTGCTGACGGCGCTGGCGCTGGCGCTGGTCAAGGCCGTGGTGCTGGTGACCGTGCTGCTCATGGGCGGACAGCGCGTGATGCGCTGGTGGCTCACGCTGGTGGCGCGGCGCAAGAGCGAGGAGCTGTTCATGCTCAACCTGCTGCTGGTCACGCTGGGCCTGGCCTGGCTCACCGAACTGGCCGGGCTGTCGCTGGCGCTGGGCGCCTTCATCGCCGGCGTGCTGGTCTCCGAGACGCCCTACCACCACCAGGTGGGCGCGGACATCCGGCCGTTTCACGACGTGCTGCTGGGCCTGTTCTTCATCACCGTGGGGATGATGCTGGACTGGCACATCCTCGTCGAACACTGGGCGCTGGTGGGCCTGCTGCTGCTGGTGCCGCTGGCGCTGAAGGCGGCGATCATCTTCGGCCTGGCGCATGCGCGCGGCGCCTCGGCCGGGGTGGCGCTGCGCACCGGGCTGTACGCGGCGCAGGCCGGTGAATTCGGCTTCGTGCTGCTGGCGCTGATGCAGACGCACCAATTGATCGAGCCGCGCCTCATGAACCCGGTGCTGGCGGCCATGGTGCTGTCGATGCTGGCCACGCCCTTCCTGATCCAGTACAGCCCGCAGATCGTCGGCCGGCTGGTGGCCAGCGACTGGATGCAGCAATCGCTGCAGGTGACGCAAATCGCACGCCGGGCGATCAACACCGCGGGCCACATCGTGATCTGCGGCTACGGCCGCTGCGGCCAGAACCTGGCGCGGCTGCTGGAGCTGGAAGGCATCGCCTACCTGGCGCTCGATCTGGACCCGGACCGCGTGCGCCAGGCCGCCGCCGCCGGCAATTCGGTGGTGTTCGGCGACGCCACGCGCGTGCAGGCGCTGCGCGCGGCGGGCCTCTCGCGCGCGGCGGCGGTGGTGGTGACGACGCACGAGGTGCCGGTGGCGCTGAAGGTGCTGGGCCACCTGCGCAGCGAGGCGCCGCAGGTGCCGGTGATCGTGCGCACGCAGGACGACACGCACCTGGAGCAACTGCGCGCCGCCGGCGCCGCCGAGGTGGTGCCCGAAGCCATCGAAGGCTCGCTGGTGCTGGCCGGCCATGCGCTGGCGCTCGTCGGCGTGCCGCTGCGCCGCGTGGTGCGCCTGCTGCAGGAGCAGCGCAATGCCCGCTACGGGCTGTTGCGCAACTATTTCCACGGGCTGGACGAAACGCCGACCGAACGCGACCAGGAGCGGCTGGCCTCCATCACCCTGCCCGAGGGCGCCGCCGCGCTGGGCCAGAGCCCCACCGCACTGAGCCTCGCGCCCATGGGCGTGCAGCTTGTCGCGGTGCGCCACGCCAATGGCAGAACCAGCGGACCGGAGGATGACCAGCCGCTGTCCGGCGGCGATACCCTGGTGCTCAGCGGCCATCCGACGGCACTGCAGCTGGCCGAGGAAAGCCTGCTGCGCGGGTAGGATGCCGGCATCGCTCCGATTTCCAGCCTCTCCATGCCCACACCCAGCACCACCGACTATCTGCGCTCGCACATCCGCACCGTGCCCGACTGGCCCGCGCCGGGCGTGCAGTTTCGCGACATCACGCCGCTGCTGCAGGACCCGCGGGTGTTCCGCGTGCTGATCGACACCTTCGTGCACCGCTACATGGAAAAACGCATGCGCCCCGACGTGGTCGCCGGGCTGGATGCGCGCGGCTTCATCATCGGCTCGGTGCTGGCCTACGAGCTGGGTCTCGGGTTCGTGCCGATCCGCAAGAAGGGCAAGCTGCCGTTCACCACGGTGCAGGAAACCTACGAGCTGGAATACGGCAGCGCCACCGTGGAGCTGCACGCCGACGCGGTCCAGCGCGGTGACCGCGTGCTGCTGGTGGACGACCTCATCGCCACCGGCGGCACCATGATGGCCGGCAAGAAGCTGCTGGAAAAACTGGGCGCGACGGTCGCCGAAGGCGTGGCGATCGTCGATCTGCCGGAGCTGGGTGGTTCAGACCGCCTGCGCGCCGCCGGACTGCCACTCTTCACGCTGGTGGATTTCAGCGGGCACTGAGCAGGGGTAGATTCAGCGCAGCGCGCCGTACTGCGTCACCCCCAGGCGCGGGGCCTGGCCGTCATCGTCGACGATCATGGTGTCGGCAAAGCCGTTGTTGTCCGACGCATCCTGCGCGGGCGCTGCCGGGCGGCGCTGCGGCGGCGCGGCAGACCTGGGCGCCGCGGCCTTCTGCAGTGCCTGCTGGAAGGCCTCCACCTCGTCGGGCGCGATGGGTTCGAAATCCGATTTCGCCTGCGGCGCAGGCGCTACGACGGGCGGGGTCGCCACCCGAGGCTGCGCCGGCGCGGCAGCCGGTTTTGCAGCCGGGACGGCTGGCGCCACGGCAGCGGCCGGTTTTTCGGCGCCCCCCAGCGCAGGGCTCACCCGCCAGTACACCGCCGCCACCTCGACGTGAAAGCGCGTGCGCGCGGTCTGGGTGAGCAGGGCTTCCATCTCCGCCTGGCGCGCGGTATCGGCGCCGTAATTGGGCGCAATGTCGATCATCACCAGGAACTGGCGCCCATCGGCATCCAGCGACAGCACCTTGAACTTGTAGCCCGAGGACAGCACCCCCGAACGCACCATGGCATCGCGCACCGCCAGGTAGAGGTGCTCGCGCCGCTGCGTCCGCTCTCCCTTGGCGGACTCGGTGGCCGCAGCCTGCGCCGCGGACCCGGCAGCGGCTCCGGCAGGCTTGGATTTGGGAGGAAAAAGCCAACTCAGCAGCGACATGCTTCACTCCGGTGATACCAATGGTTGCATTGCAGTTTAACGCGCAAAACCTCCGGCGCAGGCGCTCACTCCCTCAGGTGGCCGCCACCCGCATGCGCCGGTTGGCCAGCCGCTTGGCCAGCACCGCACCGACCGTCATCGCCAAGGCCAGCGCGGCGGCCGGCTGCCGGTTGGACAGTTCCGCAAAGCGCAGCGGCGTGAGACCCCAGAGCCGGCAGGCGCCGTTGGCCTGCACCGTGGCACTGCGCGTGCGGTGCGAGAAAAACGCGCCCTCGCCGACCACCGAGCCACTGCCGACGACGGCCAGGCGCACGCGCTGCCTGGCGTCCTGGTAGTGCACGCTGAGCGAGCCGCTTTCCACCAGATACAGCGAACGGTCGCTGCTGCCCTGGTCGAACAGGATCTGGCTGGCCGCCAGGTCCAGCGGCTGCAGGTAGGGCGCGATGATGGCCCACTGCTGCGCGCCGAGCGCCGTGCCCAGCGCGTCGTCTTCCGGCGACTGGCGGATCGCCGCCACCAGGCCGTCCAGACTGCTGGACGCGGAGCTGGGGTAATGCGCGGTCGCCATCCGAACAACTTACCCTGCAAGCCGGGGATATGCAAGCGCACCAGCGTGCCGCTTACACCTGGAAGCATGTCCGTCGCATGGCCGCGACGGCGTCACTTGCCGATGCAGAACTGCGAAAAGATGGTGCCCAGCAGGTCGTCGGCCGTGAATTCCCCGGTGATCGCACCCAGCGCCCCCTGCGCCAGGCGCAGTTCCTCGGCCAGCAGATCGAGCGCGGGTTCGGGCGCATCGAGCCGGGCCAGCGCCTGCGCCAGGTGCTCCTGCACACCCCGGAGCGCCTGCAGGTGCCGTTCGCGTGCCATGTAAACGCCTTCGGGCAGGGCTTCCCAGCCCACGGTGCGCAGCAGCCTCTGGCGCAGCGCCGCCAGCCCCTCCCCGGTCTGCGCCGAGAGCGTAAGCGCCTGCGCGCCATGCGCGCCGGGCGGCATGGCGTCGGGGGCGGCATCGCTCTTGTTCCAGACATCCAGGCGCGGCACGGCCGGGGCCAGCCGCTGGATCAGCGCAGCGGCAATCTGCGCATCTGCCGCCAGGTAGGCGGCATCGCTGCCGCGGGTCAGGTCATGCAGAAAAAGCACGGCGTCCGCCCGCGCAATTTGTTCCCAGGCACGCTCTATGCCGATGCGCTCCACCGCATCCGCGCTCTCGCGCAGGCCGGCGGTGTCGATCACGTGCAGCGGCACGCCCTCGATCTGTATGGTCTGGCGCACGGTGTCGCGCGTGGTGCCGGCCATCGGCGTGACGATGGCCAGCTCCGCCCCCGCCAGGGCATTGAGCAGCGAGCTCTTGCCCACATTGGGCTGGCCGGCAATGACCACCGCGATGCCCTCGCGCAGCAGCGCGCCCTGGCGCGCATGGCCGAGCACGGCCGCCACCCGATTCTGCAAATTCGATAGCTGCCCGCGTGCGTCTGCCTTGCGCAGGAAGTCGATTTCTTCTTCAGGAAAATCCAGCGTCGCCTCGACCAGCATGCGCAGGTGCACGAGCGCATCGCGCAGACCGTGCACCTCGCCCGAGAACGCACCCGAGAGCGAGCGGGCCGCGCTGCGCGCCGCGCCTTCGGTGCTGGCGTCGATCAGGTCGGCCACCGCCTCGGCCTGCGCCAGGTCCATCTTGTCGTTGAGAAAGGCGCGCTCGGTGAACTCGCCCGCCTCGGCCAGGCGCAGCCGCGGCAGCGCCGCGCGCGCCACCTCCATGCAGCGCGCCAGCAGCAGTTGCAGCACCACCGGCCCACCATGCGCCTGCAGCTCCAGCACGTCCTCGCCGGTGTAGCTGTGCGGCGCTGGAAACCACAGCGCCAGGCCGCGGTCGATCGCGTCGCCCGCCGCATCGGGAAAGGGCAGGTAATGCGCCTCGCGCGGCCGCAGTTCGCGCCCCAGCAGCGCCCGCGCAAAGGGCAGCAAGTCCCGCCCGGAAACCCGCACGATGCCGACCGCGCCGCGCCCCGGCGCGGTGGCGATGGCCGTGATCGGATCATCGTGGCGCGCGAGCTGGCTCACGGCAGACGCCTCCAGCGCAGCGCCGACCCGACGTAAATCAGAGCACCCAGCACCAGCGCCGATGCCGCGAACATCAGCCCCAGCGTGAACCCGCGCTGCTGCCCGTGCACCGCCAGCAGCCAGGCGGTGATCGGCGGGCCGATGATCTGGCCCAGGCCGTAGAGCACGGTGATCAGGCTCATGAAGCTGTCCGCCGCCTCCGGCCAGAGCCGGCGCGCCACCTGCATGGCATAGGAAACGATGGCCAGAAAAGGCAGCCCCAGCAGCAGGCTGCCCATGGCGAAGCCCGCCACCGTCGGCAACAGCAGGCCCACGATGATGCCGGCCGCCTGCACCCCATAGCAGGCGACGAGCAGCCAGCGCCGGTCCCAGCGCTCCGGCGAGCGCGTGCTGAGCACCACGCCAACGGTGGCGCCCACGCCGAAGATCGGCCAGAACAGGTCCGGCCAGGGCGATCCGGGCTCAAGCGCCATGCGTGCGATCACCGGCAAAAAGGTGGCGGTGACGATATAGCCCAGCCCCGCCAGACCGTAGCCCAGCGCATGCAGCGCACGCGCCAGCACCGTCGCCGCGGCCTGCGCGGGCGGCGCCTTCGCGCCCGCCGGCCGTGCGGCGCCCGCCGGGCTGGCCAGGCCGCGCATCACCGGCCAGACGGGCAGGTACCACAGCAGGGCAAGCACGCCAAACACCGCCCAGCCGGTGGCCGCCCGCCATTGGACCGCCACCATGGCGCTCGCCGCCAGGCCGCTGAGCACGATCCCCAGGCCCGCCCCGGCAAAGATCAGCCCGCCCATGAAGGCGCGCCCCTGCAACGCCAGACGCACCATGCACCAGGCCGTCACATTGAGCAGAACAAAGGCGCTCGCCACGCCCGCCAGAAAGCGCAGCGTCGGCCACAGGGCGGGAACGGGCAGCGCCATCGCCAGCGTCAGCAGCACCGTGGCGGCAAGCCCCGCATGGGCAAACGGCGCCGGCCCCCAGCGCCGGTACAGCCCCGGCAGCAGCCACGGCACGGCGGTGCAGGCAAGGGCGCCCACCAGATAGCCGATGTAGTTGGCGGTTGCCAGCCAGCTGCCCTGCGCGATGGTGACCACCCCGTCGTGCAGCATCATGGGCAGCAGCGGCGTGAACGCAAAGCGCCCGACGCCCATGGCCACGGCCAGTGCCAGCAGCCCGGCCAGCGCGATGGCCCAAGGGCGCTCAAACCAGGGCGAAGCGGCAGGGGTGGCGGCAGGAACGGGCATGGGGCAATGGCCGGCGCAGCGTCGCAATGCCGCAGCGCCGTAAGATGAAGGCGGAAATCATCGCACACGGCAGCGTTCCTGCCCCGGACCCCATGACGCAACCCTCCACGCTGCTGCAGCACCTTGGCCTGCAGCACCCCATCATCCAGGCCCCCATGACCGGCTCGGACACGCCGCAGCTGGCCGCCAGCGTCTCGCAGGCAGGCGGGCTCGGGTCCCTCGGCTGCGGCGCGCGCTCACCGGCGGCCATGCGCGAAGCCGCCGCCGCCGTGCGCGCCGCGACCGGCAAGCCGTTCGCCATGAACCTCTTCGTGTTGCGGACGCCCGCACCGGATGCTTCCACGGTGGAAGCTGCACTCGCGCGTCTGGCGCCGTTTTACGCCCGATTTGACCTGCCGCTTGAGCCCCCGAAAAAATGGTGCGAAGACTTCGATGCGCAGTTCGACACCCTGCTGGAACTGCGCCCCGCCGTGGCCAGTTTCACCTTCGGCATCCTGAGCGGCGAACAGATCGGGCGCCTGCATCGCGCGGGCTGCCTGGTGCAGGGCACCGCGACAACGGTGGAAGAGGCCCTGGCCTGGCAGAACGCGGGCGCCGATGCCGTGGTGGCCAGCGGCATCGAGGGCGGCGGGCACCGCGGCACCTTTCTGAGCCGCTGGGAAGAAAGCCACATCGGCACCATGGCCCTGGTGCCCGCCTGCGTGGATGCGCTCTCCATCCCCGTGATCGCCGCCGGCGGCATCATGGACGGGCGCGGCATCGCCGCGGCGCTGGCGCTGGGCGCGCAGGCGGTGCAGATGGGCACGGCCTTTCTTGCCTGCCCGGAATCGGCCATCGCCCCGGCATGGCGCGCGGCGCTGGCCAACGCCCGGGGCAGCGACACGCGCCTGACCCGCGCTTTCTCGGGCCGCTGGGCGCGCGGCATCGGAAACACCACGATGCGCGCGCTCGATCCGCTGGCAGCGCAGCTGCCCGCCTACCCGATCCAGAACGCGCTGATGGGGCCGGTGCGCCGCGCCGCCGCGAAGGCAGGCGATGCGGACGGCATGGCCTTGTGGGCGGGGCAGGGGGTGGGGGCGGCGCGGGCGCTGCCGGCAGTCGATCTGGTGCGCCGGCTGGCGGCGGAGCTGGCCCGAATCAAGCCATGGCCGGTGCGCTGACACCGGCGGCCCGGCGCTGCTGCAGGGCCGTCATGACCATGGTCACCATGAGCAGGTAGAACAGGTTGCCGCTGTTGTGCGCGAAAAAGACCTGGGTCAGGCCAAAGCCGGTATACAGCACCGGAATCGCCAGGCCGGCCAGGCGCAGCGCAAAGACCCCCTGATCGCCTGCCTCCTGCCTCCGGGCCTCCGAATCCAGACGCCTGGGCCAGAACACCAGCAAGGGCACCAGGTAGAAAAACAGCAGCGCGGCCACGCCGACCAGGCCCCGCTTGGCAAACATGTCCAGCACCTCGTTGTGCGCGTGGTCAAACTGCAGCACGGTGGGATCGATCTCGCCCGCCTGCACCCGCCGGGTCTTCTCGGCGGTGTACTGCCCGCGCCAACCCAGCCAGGGCCGGTCCCGGCCCATCTCCAGCGCCAGCCGCCAGTGCTCCAGGCGCTGGCCGGATGAGGTATTGATGGTCGCCGGGACGCCTTCGCGGTAGGCATCGCCCTCCTGCACCGCTTCGGTCCAGCGCTGCGCCACTTCGGGCCCCTGGTACCAGCCGATCAGCAGACCCATGAGACTCAGCGCCGCCAGCGCATGCCACATCCGGCGGTGGTTGTGCCCACGCGCCAGCAGCCAGAGCCACAGTGGCAGTGACAGCACCCCGGCCAGCCAGCCGCCGCGCGACAGCGACAGCACCGAACCGAGGATGCCCAGGCAGGCACCGGCCGCCAGCAGCAGCCGGGTCTGGCGCTTGCCGCCCGCACCCCCCACCACCAGCCAGAGAGCGCACATGCAGCCCAGCAGCATGCTCAGATCGCCGAACTGGATGGCATTCATGAAGCCGTCCACGCGCGGGCTGCGTTCCACCAGGTTCTGGAACAAGGCCACGGATCCGCCTCCGATGGCGCCTGCCGCCACGCCCAGCCGCAGCACGCCTGCCCGTGCAGGGCAGAGGCACAGTTGCAGAAAACAAGGCAGAACCAGCAGGTACTTGGCTGGACGATCGGCGCTCGCCCAGCCCCGGACCGCATTGATGTCCATGGCCCAGACCAGCCCCATGCAGAGCACGCAGGCGATCCACCAGCGCATCTCCCGCGACGGCCGGCACCGGCTCCATGCACCGATGTTCAGCAGACTCGCCAGGAACAGCAGCGCCGCGCCGACCGAGTAGCCCGACGGAAACAGCAGAGCCACCGCCGGCACCAGGAACACGCCTGCGGTCGTCAGCCGCGCAGCCCAGCGCTCGCGGCCCTGGCTCAACGCGCCACCTCCGCCGTCAAGTCATCGCGGTCGTAGTACAGCGCGGCGTAGCGGAAGAACGCCTCCAGCGCGAGAAACCAGCAGTAGAGAAAGCCGGCGCCGCCGCACAAAAAGCCGCCGCGCCACAGGTACATGCGCGCAAACATCCAGCTGCCCGCCGCCAGGCCGCGCAGCACGCCGCCCCGGGCGCTGCCGCCGGCCCGCTTGGCGGCGCCCAGCAGCGCGTACTGCGTCAGCTTCTCCAGCGAGATGCGCACCGTCGGGCGCGCTTCATGCAGCAGGCGTTCGCGCATCAGGCGGCGCGGCACCTCGGTCTCGCGCAGCACCGCCTGCTCGTGCACCACGCCAACGTATTCCCGCAGCTGGTCGCGCCGGAACAGGCGCTCGACCCGCGTATCGGCGCGAAAGCGCCGCAACTCGCGCCCAAACGCCACCAGGCGCCAGCGGATGCTGTACACCGCGCGCGCGCCGCCGGCCACGATCGCCTGCAGCTCCGCGGCGAATGCGGGCGTCATGGTTTCATCGGCGTCCAGGAAAAAAAGGTAATCGCCACTCGCGTGCGCGATGAGCCGGTTGCGCTGCACCGCAAAACCTTGCCAATCGGGGTAGGCGTGGACTTCAGCACCCAGCGAGCGCGCGATGTCCACCGTGGCATCCGTGCTGCCGCCATCGACCACCAGCAGCTGATCGGCAAACGCCGCGCTGCGCAGGCAGCGGGCGATGCAGCGTGCCTCATTCAGAGCCAGGACGGCGACCGTGAGCGTCGGCATGGAAGTTCCAGAAGGCAGCAGCCGGAGCGTGCTCCCGCGCAGGGCCTGCCCGTGCCGCCGGCGTCCGGCCGGGGCACGAGCCGCCGCTCAATGCCCGCCCTTGACCACCTCGCCCTCTTTCAGGCGATAGACCGTGCTGCAGTAGGGGCAGCGGGCCTCATGCTGGCGGGCGATTTCGAGGAACACGCGCGGGTGGCCGTTCCAGAGCTTCATGTCCGCCTTGGCGCTGGGGCAGTAGATGCCGCCATTGCCATCCAGGTCCTTGGCGAGCAGTTCGACAACGGTTTGCGCCATGCTTCAGACCTTGGTGAGCCAGTGGGCGTACTGGGGGTTGCGGCCGCCCACGATGTCAAAGAAGGCGGTCTGGATGCGTTCCGTCACCGGCCCGCGCGAACCGCTGCCGATCTGCAGCCGGTCGTACTCGCGGATCGGGGTGATCTCGGCGGCGGTGCCGCTGAAGAACATTTCATCGGCGATGTAGCACTCGTCGCGCGTGATGCGCTTCTGCACCACCTCGATGCCCAGATCCTTGCAGACCTGCAGCACCGTCTTGCGCGTGATGCCGTTGAGCGCGCCGGCGGACAGGTCGGGCGTGTAGACCACGCCGTCCTTGACGATGTAGACGTTCTCGCCCGAGCCCTCGCTGACGAAGCCGGCGCTATCGAGCAGCACCGCCTCGTCGTAGCCATCGTCGGTGGCTTCCATGTTGGCCAGGATGGAGTTGGTGTAGTTGCTCACCGTCTTGGCCTGCGTCATCGTGATGTTGACGTGGTGGCGGGTATAGCTGCTGGTTTTCACGCGGATGCCGCGCTGCATGCCCTCTTCGCCCAGGTAGGCGCCCCAGGCCCAGGCCGCGACCATCACGTGGATGGTGTTGCCCTTGGGCGATACGCCCAATTTCTTGTCGCCGATCCAGACCAGCGGGCGCACGTAGCAGGAGGCGAGCTGGTTGGCCCTGACGACGGCGCGCTGCGCCTCGTTGACCTCGTCCATGCTGAACGGGATATTCATGCGCAGAATCTTGGCGCTGTTGAACAGCCGCTGGGTGTGGTCCTGCAGGCGGAAGATCGCCGTGCCGCCCTGGGCGTCGTAGGCGCGCACGCCCTCGAACGCGCCGCAGCCGTAGTGCAGCGTGTGCGTGAGCACGTGGATCTTGGCGTCGCGCCACTCGACCATCTGGCCATCCATCCAGATTTTGCCGTCACGATCGGCCAACGAAGGAATAGTGGAACTCATCGCCATCCTCTGAAAATCAAACCAGAACAACCGGTCATTTTACGATTCGGCCGCGCCCTGGCGCAGCAACTGCCAGCGCACCAGGCGGCCGTCCTCGAATTCGCAGCGCACCTGCGCGTCCGAAGCGTCGCGCCAGGCATAGGTTTCGGTGCTTGCGCCCTCCGCGCCCAGGCGCTCGCCGAGCGACCGGGTCAGCGCCACGACGTGCAGCAGATTCACCCCCGGCGCCAGACGGGCATTGAGCATCACGGCGCTTGCCACGCTGCCGACGGGGCGATCCGCCGCCCGGCGCATCACCTGCATCAGCCGCGTGAAATGCAGCAGCAGCCAGAGCAGCGCCGCCCCCACGCCCGCCAGCAGCCCCGGCCAGCCCCAGGCCAGCCAGCACAGCACCAGCAGCGCGGCCAAGGCCAGCGGCGGGACAAAGCTGCGCAGCCGCATATCCCGGCCTACGCCAGCCCCCGCACCGCATCCATCGCCTGCTCCACCCGCTCGACCGCATGGATGGTGAGCCCGGCAATCGGCTTTTTCGGTGCGTTGGCCTTGGGCACCACGGCCACGGTGAAGCCCAGCTTGGCCGCTTCCTTCAGCCGCTCCTGCCCGCGCGGCGCGGGCCGCACCTCGCCCGCCAGGCCCACCTCGCCAAACGCGATGAAGCCCTTGGGCAGCGGCTTGGCGCGCAGGCTGCTGGTAATCGCCAGCAGCACGGCCAGATCGGCCGCTGGTTCGCTGATGCGCACGCCGCCCACGGCGTTGACGAACACGTCCTGATCCGCGCAGGCCACGCCCGCATGCCGGTGCAGCACCGCCAGCAGCATCGCCAGGCGATCGCGGTCCAGCCCCACCGAGAGGCGCCGCGGGCTCACGCCGCCGCCATCGACCAGCGCCTGGATTTCCACCAGCAGCGGGCGCGTGCCTTCGAGCGTGACCAGCACGCAGGAGCCCGGCACCGGCTCGCTGTGCTGGGAGAGGAAAATCGCGCTGGGGTTGCTCACGCCCTTGAGCCCCTGCTCGGTCATCGCGAACACGCCGATTTCGTTCACCGCGCCAAAACGGTTCTTGATCGCGCGCACCAGGCGAAAGCTCGAATGCGTATCGCCCTCGAAGTACAGCACGGTATCGACCATGTGTTCGAGCACGCGCGGCCCGGCGATCGCGCCCTCCTTGGTCACATGGCCGACGAAGACGATGGCGATGCCGCTGGCCTTGGCCAGGCGCGTGAGGTGCGCCGCGCATTCGCGCACCTGCGCCACGCTGCCGGGGGCGCTGGCAAGCTGGTCGGAGTAGATGGTCTGGATGGAGTCGATCACGCAGACCGCGGGCTGCACCGCATCGACGGTGGCCAGAATCTTTTCGAGCTGGATTTCCGCCAGCACCTGCACCTGGCTGGCCGCAAGACCCAGGCGGCGCGCACGCAGCGCCACCTGCGCGCCGCTTTCCTCGCCGGTGACGTACAGCACCGGCAGGCCCAGATGCTGCAGCGCATCGAGCGCCTGCAGCAGCAGCGTGGATTTGCCTATGCCCGGGTCGCCGCCGATCAGCACCACGCCGCCCTCGACGATGCCGCCGCCCAGCACGCGGTCCAGCTCCGCCAGCCCCGTGGCGGTGCGCGCCACCTCGGAGGCCTCGATGGCTGAGAGCGGCACCACCTGCTGCGCCGGCGCCAGGCCCGCGTACTGCGCGCCGCTGAGGCGGTTCTTGCCTGCGCCGGGGGTTTCGGCCACCGTCTCCACCAGCGTGTTCCAGGCGCCGCAGCCGGGGCATTTGCCCAGCCAGCGCGGGCTGCTCGCGCCGCACTCGCTGCAGGTGTAGAGGGTTTTGTCCTTGGCCATTTCTATATCAAATCGGGCTTTTACGCATGCTGGGCAAGCGGTAACGGCTATCTTTATTAATTTATTCCTGCACCACCACGGGCACGCGCTGCGCCAGCGCGCAGAGCTGCTCATAGCCTATGGTGCCGGCGGCGGCGGCGACTTCCTCCACCGGCAGGATGGCGCCGTTGGCGGCGCGCCCCCAGAGCGTCACCTCGCTGCCCAGGCCCGCCTGCGGCAGATGCGTGAGATCGACGGCCAGCATGTCCATGCTGACCCGCCCCAGCGTGCGGGTGCGCTGGCCAGCCACCAGCACCGGCGTGTCCGTGCCGCCATGGCGCGGGTAGCCGTCGGCATAGCCGCAGGCGACGGTGCCCACGGTCATGGCACTGTCGGCGGTGAAGGTGGAGCCATAGCCCACGCTGTCGCCGGCCTGCAGGTGCTGCACGGCTATCACCCGCGCGGTGAGCGTCATCGCGGGCTGCAGGCCCCAGTGGGAGACACCGTTTTCGGGGTAATCGGGCGCGCTGCCGTACAGCAGGATGCCGGGGCGCACCCAGTCGCCGCGCACCCGGGCATCCGCACAGTGGCGCAGCAGCGCGGCGCTGTTGGCCAGGCTGCGCTCGCCCGGCAGATCGCGCGTGGCGGCCTCAAACACCTGCACCTGGTGGGCGATGCCGCGCGGGCCATCGGCATCCGAGAAATGCGTCATCAGGGCGATTTCATCGACTTGCGGCAGCGCGTTCAGCCGCGCCCAGGCGGCGCGGTAGCGCGCGGGCGGGAAACCGAGGCGGTTCATGCCCGAGTTCATCAGCAGGAACACATGGTGCGGCGTTTGCGTCTTGTGCTGGCTGAGCCAGTCGATCTGCGCATCGGTATGCACCGCATGCCAGAGCCCAAGGCGCGAGCAGGTTTCCAGATCGCGCGGCTCGAACACGCCCTCCAGCAGCAGGATGGGCCCGCGCCAGCCCAGCTGGCGCAGCCGCTCGGCCTCGGCCAGGTCAAGCAGCGCAAAGCCGTCGGCGCCGCGAAAGGCCTCGAACACCCGTTCCATGCCGTGGCCGTAGGCATTGGCCTTGACCACCGCCCAGACGCGCGCGCCCTGCGCCCTTTCGCGGGCAAGGTCAAGGTTGTGGCGCAGCGCGCCCTGGTGGATGGTGGCAAGAATGGGGCGGGGCATGCGGGCGCATTCTCCCATCCGCTTGCACCCGCCAGCGCACAGGCTGCGTGATATAACCCCGCGCGTCGCTCTTCGGAGTATCCAGGCCCATCCACAGCGCCCGCCAGCGAGGCGCCCTTCCAGCTCCCGATGAAGCGCGGTTTCTACACCATCATGTCAGCGCAGTTTTTCAGCTCGCTGGCAGACAACGCCTTGTTCGTGGTGGCCGTGGAACTGCTGCGCACCAATGGCGCGGCGCCCTGGCAGGCGGCGGCACTGGTGCCGATGTTCGCGCTGTTCTACGTCGTGCTCGCGCCCTGGGTCGGCGCGTTTGCCGACTCCATGCCCAAGGGCCGGGTGATGTTCATCAGCAACGCGATCAAGGCGCTGGGCTGCCTGCTGATGCTCGCCGGCTCGCACCCGCTGCTGGCCTACGGCGTGGTGGGCCTGGGGGCGGCGGCCTATTCGCCGGCCAAGTACGGCATCCTGACCGAGCTGCTGCCCGCGTCGCTGCTGGTCAAGGCCAATGGCTGGATCGAGGGGCTGACGATCGCCTCCATCATCCTCGGGGTGGTGCTGGGCGGGCAGCTGGTGGCGCCGCACATTTCCGAATGGCTGCTGGCCGGGCACTGGCCGGGCGTCGAGCTGCCGGCCGAAGGCGCCATCTTCGCGCTGATTCCGGTGTACCTGCTGGCCGCCTGGTTCAACCTGCACATCCCGCTCACGCGCACCCAGCGCAGGCCCATGCCGCGCAATCCGCTGGCGCTGCTGCCGGATTTTCGCGATTGCAACCGCAAGCTCTGGCACGACAAGCTCGGTCAGATTTCGCTCGCTTCGACCACGCTGTTCTGGGGCGTCTCGGGCAATCTGCGCTACGTGGTGCTGGCCTGGGCCGCGGCGGCGCTGGGCTACGGCACCACCCAGGCCTCGGCGCTGGTGGGTGTGGTGGCGCTGGGCACCGCCAGCGGCGCGGTGTTCGCCTCGATGCGCATCCGGCTCGACCGCGCGCCGCGCGTGATCCCCTGGGGCATCGCCATGGGCGCGCTGGTGATGGCGATGAACCTGATCGACAGCATCTGGATCGCCGTGCCCTTCCTGATCTTCATGGGTGCGCTCGGCGGCTTTCTCGTCGTGCCGATGAATGCGCTGCTGCAGCACCGCGGCCACCACCTGATGGGTGCGGGCCGCTCGATCGCGGTGCAGAACTTCAACGAGCAGCTGGCCATCCTGCTCATGGGCGCGGGCTACAGCGCCTGCGCCAAGTGGGGGCTGTCGGCCTTTGGCGCGGTCACCGCGTTCGGCGCCATCGTGGTCGTCGTGATGTGGTTGATCGGCCGCTGGTATGCGCACAACCTGCGCCACCACCGCGAGGAGATGTCGCGCCTCAAGGTCATCGCCCGCCGCGATCGTTGAATTTATTTTGATAGCTTTCAGCGCTTGATTTATAAGCGCAAAACCCTGTTTTGAATTCGAATCTTCTGCCCGCGCTCGCACTGCTGTGCAATGCGCTGATCTGGGGCCTTTCCTGGTGGCCGCTGCGCCTGATGTTCGATGCCGGCCTGCACCCGCTGTGGGCCACGGCGCTGATGTTCGCGCTCATCGCCACGGCCATGCTGCTGCTGCGCCCGGCGGCGCGCCGGCGCCTGCTGCGCACGCCGGGGCTGTGGCTGCTGATGCTCACCGCCGGCATAACCAATGTCGCCTTCAACTGGGCGATCACGATCGGCGACGTGGTGCGCGTGGTGCTGCTGTTTTATCTGATGCCCGCCTGGGCGGTGCTGCTGGCGTGGCGCTTTCTGGGCGAGCGGCCCAGTGGCTGGGCGCTGGCGCGGCTGCTGCTGGCGTTTGCCGGGGTGGCGCTGGTGCTCTGGCCGGCCGAGGGCGGCATGCAGCATCTGGCGGCGGATTTTTCTCTGGCCGATGCGCTGGCGGTGCTGGGCGGCTTCATGTTCGCCGCCAACAACGTGCTGCTGCTGCGCCTGCGCAGCGAGCCGACGCAGGCGCGCGTGCTGGCGATGTTCGCCGGCGGCGCGCTGGCGGGGCTGGCGGTGGCAGGCGCCAGCCACGCGCTGGGCCTGGTGCCGGCGCTGCCGGCGCCGGGCGCCGCCTGGCTGGTGCCGGTGCTGGCCTGGGCAGCGGTGCTGGTGCTGGCCAACTGGGCGCTGCAGTTCGGCGCCACCCGCCTGCCGGCGGGCACCACCTCGCTGGTGATGCTTTCGGAAATCCTGTTTGCCACCGCGTCGTCGGTGCTCGCCGGCGCTGCCAGCCCCGCCGCGGCCACCTGGGCGGGCGGCGCGCTCATCGTGCTGGCGGCGCTGCTGGCGGCGCTGCAGCGGCGCGAATAGGCCGGGGGTGCACGGCCTTGCCGCGCTATGGCCAGCGACAGGCCGCTCCGGCCCCAGGTCAGGCGGCTGCCTGCGCGGCGCCGGCCTGCAACTGCCGCGCCCGTGCCAGCGCCCGCTGCACCTCGGACACCGCCAGCCCGTACATCGCGGCGAAGGTGGACAGATCGGCGGTGCCCGCTTCGAACGCGCGCAGCAGGGCTTCGGCGCGGGCATCCTGTGCGGCCGCGTCGGCCAGGGCGGCATCGAGCTGCGCATTGGCCGCTTCGTCGCGACCGCGCACCCGCTCGGCATAGGCCTGGCGGCCCAGGCCCGAGGCCTGCCAGGCGCGCACGATGCGCTGGCGCAGCTGGGCGGACAGATCCTCCTGCGTGCGCTGCTGGCGGCGGCGGAACACCTGCAGCAAGGCGTGGTGCACATGCTCGGGCGCCACCGGCTCCACCGCCTTGCCCTGCAGGTCGTGGCGCGGCTGGCCGCTGGCCACCGCCGCCAGGTAGCGCGTGCTGCGCGCGTGCCAGGCCAGCGCCTGCTTGAGCTCGGCCTGGTCCAGCGCGTGCGCGGCCATCAGGTCTTCGAAGATGCCGCGCTTGAGCGGCAGCAGATGCGCGCCGAAGAGGCGCGGGTACCACTGCGCCAGCTGATCCAGCAGCGGCGGATGCGCGGGCGCGGGGCGTGCCTTGCGCGCGGCAGCGGGTTCGGGAGGGGGTGGGGTGTGCACGGCAGTCATGGGATGCGGAATTTTCCGGCCAAGTGTACGGGCGCCCGGCCCCGTGTTTCCGGGGTCCGGGCGCCGTGGGCGCGCCAGCGCCGTCACCCGCCGGGGTCAGCGGTGGTAGGCCGTCTCGCCATGCGCAGCGATGTCCAGACCCTGCCGCTCGGCGTCTTCGTCCACGCGCAGGCCCACCAGCCGATCGGCAATCTTGTACGCCACGAAGGACACCACGCCAGACCAGACTATGGTGAACAGCACGCTCTTGACCTGGATCCACACCTGGGCGCCCATGTGGAAGGTGTCGGGCGTGGCGCCGCCCGTGCCGCCCAGGTCCTGGGCCGCGAACACGCCGGTCAGGATGGCGCCGACGATGCCGCCCACGCCATGCACGCCGAACACGTCGAAGGCGTCGTCCACCTTGAGCATGCGCTTCAGGCCCCCCACGCCCCACAGGCAGACCACGCCGGCGATGAGGCCGATGGCGATGGCGCCCATGGGCCCGACGAAGCCGGCGGCCGGCGTGACCGCCACCAGGCCGGCCACGGCGCCCGAGGCCGCGCCCAGCATCGATGCCTTGCCCTTGTGCAGCGCCTCGCCGGCGCTCCACGACAGCGTGGCGGCGGCGGTGGCCAGCACGGTGTTGACGAAGGCCAGGCCGGCGACGGCGTTGGCGGCCCCGGCCGATCCGGCGTTGAAGCCGAACCAGCCCACCCACAGCAGCGACGCGCCCACCATGGTCAGCGTCAGCGAGTGCGGCGTGAACGCCTCGCGCCCGAAGCCGATGCGCTTGCCCACCAGGTAGGCGCCCACCAGGCCAGCGATGCCGGCGTTGATGTGCACCACGGTGCCGCCGGCAAAGTCCAGCGCGCCGTCGGCCGCCAGCAGGCCGCCGCCCCAGACGATATGCGCCATGGGCACGTAGCTGAAGGTGAACCACAGCAGGGCGAAGACCAGCACGGCGGAGAATCGGATGCGCTCGGCGAACGAGCCGACGACCAGCGCCACGGTGATGGCCGCAAAGGTGCCCTGGAAGGCCAGGAACACGTATTCGGGGATGGTCGTCAGCGCACCAAAAGTCTCCAGGCCCACGCCCTTCAGAAAGACCTTGGACAGGTCGCCGACGATTTTTCCTTCGCCCGAGAACGCCAGGCTGTAGCCATACAGCGCCCACAGGATGGAGACCAGCGAGAAGACCACGAAGACCTGCATCAGCACCGACAGCATGTTCTTGCTGCGGCCCAGGCCGCCGTAGAACAGCGCCAGGCCGGGCAGGGTCATCAGGATCACGAGCAGCGTGGAGGTGAGCATCCAGGCGGTGTCGCCGGAATCGATTCTGGGGGCGGGCGCCTGCGCGAAGGCGGCACCGGCCAGCAGGCCCAGCCACAGGAAGACAAGCCATTTTTTCATGATGGTGCTCCGTGATCGGGGTTACAGGGCCTGTGCGCCGGTCTCGCCGGTGCGGATGCGCACGACCTGCTCCAGGTCGCTCACGAAGATCTTTCCGTCGCCGATCTTGCCGGTGCGCGCGGCGCCCTCGATGGCCTCGATGGCGCGCTCGGCCAGTGCGTCGTCCACGGCGGCTTCGATTTTCACCTTGGGCAGAAAATCGACGACGTATTCGGCGCCGCGGTACAGCTCGGTATGGCCCTTCTGGCGGCCGAAGCCCTTGACCTCGGTGACGGTGATGCCCTGCACGCCGATGTCCGAAAGCGCCTCGCGCACCTCGTCGAGCTTGAAGGGTTTGATGATGGCGGTGACCATTTTCATGATCGGCTCCTTTTCGAGAATTACAGGGTCTTGGTGAGCGTGAGGATCAGGCGCGCCTTGTTGGCGTCGCCAAAAAAGCGTTTCTTGGTGGCCCCCGCCACCAGGGCCGACAGCGACAGGCCATCGCCGAAGTCGTAGGCGCCGCCCAATTGGTAGTCCACATAGTTGGGCACGCCCAGGGCCCTGATGCCGCCGGAAAAACGCGTGCTGCCCAAGGCCGCCTTGAGGGTGACGCGGGGTGCCACCTCCTGCGCGAAGGCCAGGTTCAGGTAGCCGGTGTTGCGGCCCTTCAGGCCGGAAGTCCTGGCGCCGGCCCAGCCGAAATAGTCCCTGGACACGGTGTGCGAATACTTGGCCGTGAACGGGCCATAAGTCGCCGCGCCGTACAGCTCGGTGGTGTTGCCGCTCGTGTTGCCGGGGTAGAGGTAGGTGAGCGCGCCGACATCCAGATCCACGGCGCCCAGCCTGAATTTGTAGCCGCCGTACAGATCGGTTTCAATCGCATTGCCCGGCAGCCAGTTCACGCTGGAATTCCAGTTGCCGACGTAGAAGCCGCTGCCCTCAAAGGCATGGTCCAAGCCGCCCTGGATGGCCGGATTCACGGCCTGGATGGGGTGGGCATGCTGGTCCTGCCCGCGGAACTTGTAGTTGCTGGTCAGCGAGACGTTGGCCGTCCATTGAGCGCCGGCGACGGCAGGCAGGATCGCTGCCGCGAGGGCCAGGCTCAGGGTCTTCAGGGATGCGTGGGTCATGAGTCCTCCGGTAGGTTGCAAGTGCGGACACCCCCGTCATTGCAGGGTTCGTGCCAGCCCTGCAGCCCGTGCGCCACCCCAGGGAGAGCGTCTGAAGAGGCCCCGTTGCATGCATCAAATTGGGGAGCATCGCGCGCCGCGGGCCCTGTTGTGGTGCGGCGGGCGCGGCAGGCCATGCCGCGGCGGGAGCTACAGCCGGGCGACGTCGGGCACCGCGCCAATGCGGTGGATCGCCAGGTCGGCGCCGACAAACTCATCTTCCTGGCTCAGGCGGATGCCGACGGTCTTGCGCAGCAGCCCATAGACCGCAAATCCGCCCAGCGCCGCCAGCGCAATCCCCAGCAGCGTGCCGATCAATTGGCTGGCGATGCTGACACCGCCGAGCCCGCCCAGCGCCTGGTTGCCGAAGAGGCCGCAGGCGATGCCGCCCCAGGTGCCGCACAGGCCGTGCAGCGGCCACACGCCGAGCACGTCGTCGATCTTCCAGCGGTTCTGCATCCGGGTAAAGAATTGCACGAACAGCACGCCCGCCACGGCCCCGATGGCAAGCGCCGCCAGCGGGTGCACCACGTCGGAGCCGGCGCAGATCGCCACCAGCCCGGCCAGCGGCCCGTTGTGCGCAAAGCCCGGATCGTTCCTGCCCAGCAGCGTGGCCGACAAGGTACCGCCCACCATGGCCATCAGCGAGTTCATCGCCACCAGGCCGGTGATCCTGTCCAGCTGCTGCGCGCTCATCACGTTGAAGCCGAACCAGCCGACGATGAGAATCCACGCGCCCAGCGCGAGAAACGGAATGCTCGATGGCGGATGGGCCTTCACACCGCCATCCTTGGCGTAGTGCCCACGGCGTGCACCCAGTTGCAGCACGGCCATCAGCGCGATCCAGCCGCCCACCGCATGCACCACCACCGAACCGGCGAAATCGTGGAACTCGGCGCCAAAGTGCGCGCGCAGCCAGCCTTGGATGCCGAAGCCGCCATTCCAGGCAATGCCTTCGAAGAACGGGTAGATGAAGCCGACGATGCAAAACGTCGCCGCCAGCTGCGGCATGAAGCGCGCCCGCTCGGCAATGCCGCCCGAGACGATGGCCGGCACGGCGGCGGCAAAGGTCAGCATGAAGAAAAAGCGCGTGAGCCCGTAACCGTTGTGCTGCGCCAGTTGCTGCGCGCCGCTGAAGAAGTGCACGCCATAGGCCACGCCATAGCCGATGAAAAAATACGCCAGCGTGGAGACGGCGAAGTCCACCAGAATCTTCACCAGCGCATTCACCTGGTTCTTCTGGCGCACCGTGCCCAGCTCCAGAAAGGCAAACCCGGCATGCATCGCCAGGATCATGATCGCGCCCAGCAGGATGAACAGGACGTCGGCCGGCGTGTGCGGATCGTGCATCACAGCCCCTCAGATCGCGTGCGTGCCGGTTTCGCCGCTGCGGATGCGGATGGCCTGCTGCAGCGCGGTCACGCAAACTTCTCCGTCGTCGAGTTTGAAGGGCTGGAGGATGGCGGTAATCATGAGCATCGTGCTGGGCTCCCGTTCATGCGGATTCCCGCTTCGATGCATGGAGCATGCCAAGTGCGCTTGCAGGTACAGTCCCGACCCAATGTGCCTGTTTCGCACCATTGCAGTGCACCAGATTGGGGAGTTTTCACGCCATGAGTCTCGCTTTGGTGCAAAGCCGCGCGCTGCTGGGCCTGGCCGCGCCCGCCGTGACGGTGGAGGTGCATCTGGCCAACGGCCTGCCCTCGTTCACGCTGGTGGGCCTGGCCGACGTGGAAGTCAAGGAAGCGCGCGAGCGCGTGCGCGCCGCGCTGCAGAACAGCGGGCTGGAGTTCCCGAGCAACAAGCGCATCACGGTCAACCTCGCACCAGCCGATCTGCCCAAGGATTCGGGGCGCTTTGACCTGCCGATCGCGCTCGGCCTGCTGGCCGCCAGCGGGCAGATCGATGCCGCGCAGCTTGCGGGTTGGGAGTTTGCGGGCGAGCTCTCGCTCTCGGGCGGACTGCGCCCGGTGCGCGGAGCGCTGGCGACGGCGCTGGCGCTGCGCACCCAGGGCGAGCAGGCGCGCATGGTGCTGCCCGCCGAGAGCGCGCGCGAGGCGGCGCTGGTGCCCGACACCGCCATCTACGGCGCAGAGCATCTGCTGGATGTGGTCGCGCAGTTCCTGCCGCCGGGCAGCGGCGAGGACGCGCTCGCTCCGCCATCAGGCTGGCAACGCGTCGAACCCGTTGCGCCAGAGCCCTCGGGCAGCGGCCCCGATCTGGCCGACGTGAAGGGCCAGGCCGCCGCACGCCGCGCACTGGAGATTGCGGCTGCCGGCGGCCACGGCCTGCTGCTGGTCGGCCCGCCGGGCTCGGGCAAATCCATGCTGGCGCAGCGCTTTGCGGGCATCCTGCCGCCCATGCAGGTGGAAGAGGCATTGGAGAGCGCGGCGATTGCCAGCCTGGCCGGGCGCTTCACGCCCCAGCACTGGATGCAGCGCCCCACCGCCAGCCCGCACCACACCTGCAGCGCGGTGGCGCTCGTCGGTGGTGGCTCGCCGCCGCGCCCCGGCGAGATTTCCATCGCGCACCACGGCGTACTTTTTTTGGATGAATTCCCCGAGTTCGCCCGCAGCGCGCTCGAAGCCCTGCGCGAGCCGCTGGAGAGCGGCCACATCACCATCGCCCGCGCGGCGCAGCGCGCCGTCTTTCCCGCACGCTTTCAATTGATCGCCGCGATGAATCCCTGTCCCTGCGGTTTTGCCGGTTCACGCCAGCGCGCCTGCCGCTGCACGCCCGAGCAGATCGCCCGCTACCAGGCCAAGCTCTCGGGCCCGCTGCTCGATCGCATCGACCTGCATGTGGAAGTGCCACACCTGCCACCCGAGGACTTGCTGCATGCCGCCCCCGGCGAGGCCAGCAGCGTGGTGCGCGGGCGCGTAGCTGCCGCGCACGCCAGGGCCCTCGCGCGCCAGGGCCAACCCAACCAGGTGCTGCAAGGCCAGCAGCTGCAGGAAGCGGTGCGGCTCGATGAGGCGGCCGGGCGCTTTCTGCAGGCCGCCGCCACGCGCCTCGCGTGGTCAGCGCGCGCCACGCACCGGGCGCTCAAGGTGGCGCGCACGATTGCCGATCTGGCGGGCTCGGAACATGTGACCGTGGCCCATGTGGGCGAGGCGGTGCAATACCGGCGCGTGCTGCGGGCCTCTGGTTGACTACCTTCTCATGGGGCTGTTCCTGATATTTGGTTTGCAAAACATCCCAAGTGAGATTATATTTAATCTCTAAAGGGAATCACCATGCATACTCCCAGCGCTTCCCATGTCATTGCCAGCGATCGCCGCGTCAGCTACGTCGTTGCACCACCGCCGGCGGCCGAAGGCAATGTGTACCAGCTCTCGGCGCTGGAGCGGGTGCGCCTGGTCAAGCAGGGCGTGCCGGCGCGCGCGGTGCAGGAGCTGAGCCTGGCCATGGGCCTGCCGCGCGAGCAGTTCATGCGCGCCGCCGGGCTGGCGCGTTCCACCGTCGAGCGCAAGATCGCCGCGCGCGGCCTGCTCTCGGAATCCGAGAGCGAAAAAATGGTGGGCATCTCGCGCCTGATCGGTCAGATCGAAGCGATGGCGCAGCCCGTGGACGCCGATTTCAGCGCGCCGCGCTGGTTCGCCAGCTGGATCAGCCAGCCCGTGGCGGCGCTCGGCGGCCTGTGCCCGCAGGAGCTGCTGGGCACCGCCGATGGCCGCGAGGCGCTCTCCAATCTGCTGCTGCAGATGCAGTTCGGCGTCTATGCCTGAGGTGGCGCTCTGGCGCATCGCCACGGACACCCCCGATTACACCGCCGAAGACCTGAGCGGCGCCGGCGCCGAGCGCAGCGGCGGGCGCTGGAACGCGCGCGGCCAGCCGCTGGTGTACGCCAGCACCACGCGCGCGCTGGCCTGCCTGGAGACCGTGGTGCACCTGGGCGGCGGCCTGGCGCTGCCGCTCAATCGCTACCTGGTGCGCATCGATGTGCCCGCGCCGCTGTGGGCCGCGCGCACGGTGTTCAACGCGGCGCAGCAGGTCGGCTGGGACGCGCTGCCCGTCGGGCGCGTGAGCGTCGCCTGGGGCATGGCCTGGGCACAGGAGGGGTCCTCGTGCCTGGCCGAGGTGCCGTCCGTCATCGTGCCCGAGGAAAGCAACCTGCTTATCAACCCGCGCCACCCTGCTGCTGCACAGGTCTTGGCCACCAAGCTGCGGCGCTGGCTGTACGACCCGCGTACCCTGCGGCAGTCAACGCAATGAGCCAGACCATGATCGTCCTCGACGCCCTGAGCCCCGCGCCGCGCTGCCTGCGCATGTTTCTGCTGGAAAAAGGCCTCACGTTTCCCATGCGACAGGTGGACGTGTTCGGTGGCGAAAACCGCGAGTTGCCCTACCTCGCGCACAACCCGGTGGGTCAGACACCCACGCTGCTGCTGGATGAGGGGCGCTGCATCGCCAAATCGGTGGCGATCATGGAGTACCTCGAAGAGCTGCACCCACGCCCGCGCTGATCGGTGCCACGCCCGAAGAGCGCACCCAGGCGCGCCAATGGCAGCGCCGTGTGGAGCTCAACATCACCGAAAACATCCACAACACCTTCCACTGGGTCGAGGGGCTGGCGCACTTTACCGACCGAATCCCGGTGGAGCTCGACGCTGCGCCGGGCTTGAAACGCGTGGCGCAGGATCGCCTCAAGGGGGCTGGACGCGATGATGGGCGGTGGCCCGTGGCTGGCGGGCGAACGTTTCACCTTTACCGATGTCTGGCTCTATGTCTGGCTGGACTTTGGCATTTCCGGTCAAGCAGCCCTTTGACCGTTCGCTGCCGCGCCTTGCCATGTGGTTTGATCGCGTGGCCGCACGCCATCGGACGCCGCCAGCCTGCATCCCCACTACAAGCAGGGTGGGGTGCGGGGTTATCCGCCGGGAAAATCGTGACGTCGAACCAAATGAGACAAAATGTATCGACACATGATCCTTGCAGCTCGGGTGATGAAGAGCGGATAGCGTTTATTGCACACCCAATCGTCCGAGCCACAATATCTATTTCGATACCATAGGAGATGGCGTGATCGAATACTGGAGTTGGCTTGTCGAAAAACATCAAGCATTGGTTAACCAGATCTCTTTAACAATGGAAACGATGCCGTGGTTGCTTCTCACTGGCAGCATATTGGCGTTGCTTTTTCTCATTTTTTTTGGGTGGTTTTTTTTGCCAGCATTGCGGTTACTATTTCGGCTTCACTGTGCTCTTCGGCGATTGCATAAAGAAAAACCAAAAAATCCATCAGACTTACACAGAATTTTTGAGCAATGTCCTAATTTGCAACATCCATGGAAAGAATTCCACGACACGTTACACGCACAACAGGGAGAACGCGATGGTCAAATAGTTACGGTAACAAATCGAGCTACCGTCCCAGCAGAAGCGTTTTTCAATGGCCAGTCGGTCGTCGAGGAACGTCTGGGAACAGAGTTCTTCAAACACCTGCCTGGTATTTTCACGGGCGTCGGCATCATCGGCACCTTTCTCGGTGTAATAACCGGCCTGACAGGTTTCGAGGCAACTGAAGATCCGACTACGGTTCGAAATAGCCTTGAGCGCTTGCTAAACGGTGTATCCGAGGCGTTTATCGTTTCGGCGTTGGCTATCGCTCTAGCCATGCTGGTTACCTTTGTTGAGAAAGCCCTCATCTCTCGGCTATATCGCTACACGGCCGACATCGCCGCGTACCTCGACGATTTGTTTACCATGGGCGCAGGCGAGGAATATTTGTCCCGCCTCGTCCATGCTTCGGAAGACTCGGCAGCACAGTCAAAAATTCTCAAGGACTCACTGGTCGGCGATTTCAAGGTACTGTTGCAAGAAATGACAGACCGACAGATCGCCGCGCATACCGCCAATTCGGCGGCACTCGGTCATCAGATCGCCGTGGGCATTGAAACCAGCTTGCAAGAGCCGCTGAAGCAAATCGGCGAAGTCGTCGCCAAGGCCAGCGGCGACCAAAGTACCGCTGCCGCCACATTGCTTCAGGACGTGATGGCGAGCTTCAGCCAGCGCCTGAACGAACTGTTCGGAGGCCAGATATCCGGCATCCAGGAACTGAATCAAAAGAGTGCCCAGGCCATGCAGGATGCAGTCGCCTCGCTGCATGCATTACTTGGGCGCATGGAAGAAAACAGCCAGCGCTCAGGCGACGCAATGGCCGAGAAAATGGCTAAGGCGGTCGAGGAGATGGAGCGCCGCCAGGCGGAAATCAACCAACAGACGCGCAGCTTCGTGGACGGCATGCGCGAGATGGTGGCCCAGTCGCAGGCCGAAACACACGGCAAGCTCAATGAGGCTATCGGCGGCCTTAACCAGCAGATGACCACCATGATTGGCGCGCTTCAAGCCCAGGCGGCGCAAGCGCACCAGCAACAGCAGCGCCGTGAGGAAATTCTGACCGAGCGCACAACGGGCATGGTTTCCGGCCTGGGCGATTCGGTCGCTGAGATCGTCAAGCAAATGGCGGTCTCGACCGACCAGATGCGGCAGAGCGTGGCCGCACTGGAGCGCACGACCACAACTTCCGTCGACAAGCTCAATGCCGGTGCCCACACCTTGGAGCAGGGCGCAGCGGCATTCGCCCAAGCAGGCGACAGAGTGACCGGGGCTCTCGGCAAGGCAACCGTGGTCGCCGACAAGATGACCGAGGTCAGCGGCGCGCTTACCTCTTCGTCAACCGCTTTGCAGACGGTGCTGTCCGACTACCGGGCCAACAGGGAGGCCACCGGCTCCATGCTCACCGAGTTACGCGCGGTTATCGAATCCGCCAAGAAGGAGGCGTCGCTCACCCAGCAAGCACTGGATCGCATTCAGGAGGCAGCAACCAAGTTGGCGCAAGCGCAACAAGAGACCGAGAATTATCTGGAAGGCGTTTCCGATGTGCTCGCAGAAGCGCATTCCAAATTCGCCGATGGTCTCTCGCGCACCCTTGACCGCGCGAATAGCGACTTCCACGCGAAACTGAGCAGTGCCGTCGGGCTGCTCAGTTCTGCGGTGGAAGAACTGGAAGTTTCACTTTCGGGGGCAACCACCCCGTCCCGCAGGTAAGCCATGTTCGGACCTCGAATGCAGGCCAGGGCCAGACCGCGTGACGAAGCGGAGAAACCCTTCTGGATTTCGTATGCGGACCTGATGACCGCACTGATGGTCTTGTTCTTGGTCGTGATGGCGGTTGCGCTGCTGGCGGTCACCAAGACGATCAGCGATGAGGAAAAGGCGCGTGCCCAGCACGATAAAGAAATCCAGACACTGCTTGACCGTTTTGAAGCAGCCACCAAGCAGGAGCAATTCCACGGCATCACGATTGACCGCAATCGAAGAGTGATCGATTTCGGTTCAAGAGCGCAATTTCCATTCGCCAAGTCGACACTGACGCCAGAACAGCAAAAACTACTACGCGCATTTGTCCCAAAAATTCTGGAAAAGATCAATGATGATTTGGCCAGAAAGGTGCTAAAAGAAATCGTTGTTGATGGCTATACCGATAAAAAAGGCACATATCTTTCCAACCTGGATTTGAGCCTACAGCGCAGCCAGCGCGTGATGTGCACTCTGTTCGCTCGCCCCAATAGCGACGAGCATGCGATAGCTGAGGAGCAACTGGAGCAGATTCGGAAATGGTTTGTGGTCGGAGGCTATTCCTTCAATGCGCAAAAAGCCACGGATGAGGAAAGCCGGCGCATTGAGATGCGCTTGCAATTCCGCGCATACAAAGAAACGATTCCTGAAGCTACAGGAAACATTCCTTCCGGCAATTTTGGCACTTGTGCCTTACCAGGCTGATGGACACGCTCAACAAATTGAAATCCCTCTTGGAGGTTGGCGGTGAACGGTCGCTGGCTCGATCCTGGGCCACCGAAGAGACCATTGATTCGCACATCACGCACCTGGAACGCTATCTGCGCGATGGCGCAGGCGCATATGTGCCCCGCGATCTGCAGGAGGAAGCTGTCCGCCGCTTTTGGATCAGCAAGCGCGTCGATAGCCTGAAAGACGCGCGCCTTGTCTCATTCGGAATTGCTTTGCCAATAGGCCCGCAACGGCTCCGGGTCATCGAAGACAAGGAGCGCTTTCCAGCGCTTGTCGAAGGCGTGGATCAATATCTGCCTGCACCGAAGCAGTACCGGCGCTGCTACCAGGGCCTGCTGTCCGGCTATTTCGCCTACGACCCTGATGCGAACGATGTGCCCCCAACAGGACGCCAGAACTGGGAAACGCTGCGCTCTTACCTGCGCCAACGGGCAAGCGACGTGCTTGACGGCGGGCGCAACCCGCAGTGGACGGATTCGTTGCAACAGCATCTGACTCTGCTGGAGGAAGACCCATGCATGCGATACGGCGACGCGCTCCTGGCTGGTGAACATGCCACGGTGGATGAATTGCGCGAGGTGCTGAATATCCCGGATAGCTCCTGGTTCATGCGCAAGCTGTACCTTGCACAAACTCGGGCAGCCGTGAGGAAGCCGGACACAGAGTTTCTGAACCTGCTGTACCGCGTGCTTGATCTGTTGCAGCAGAACCAGATCATCCGCGACGAGGGCCTTGCGCTCGTGCTCAATAAGTTTGCAAAGCTCAAATCTCCGCCACTGGTCATTCCGTTGCGGGACGCAGCAGTCAACTGGTGGGGCAACCCTTGGCTCCAGAACAATGCCATGCGCTGGGGCCGAGTCGTCCCCGAGGCGCGAGCAGTGGTATCTGAGTGGCTCAAACTCGAATTCATCGGGGCATTTTTCACACTACTCGCGGAGGAAAACACCGCAGACAATCGAAGGTTGAAATTTTGGGCTCGATACGTCGATTCCATCGACGATATCCACTTCGCCCTCGGCGCGGAAGCACGGGACAATCAGTCCCCAGATTTCCAAGCACTGCGCAAAAAAATGGCTGGCCTGGTGGTGCCGCTGCAGGACAACGTCAAGACGAACAACGCCTTCATCATGCGCATGGGTAATTTTGTCATTGTCGAATTCAGCGGCTACAGCAACGCATGCTACGTATACGACACTGCCAAGACATTGCCATTCAGGTTTGATATGCCTGTAGTCTTGCCACGAGACAGCAAGAATTCTTTGAAGCACTCCAGTTGCGAGTTCAAACTGACACACCGTGACAGCACCCAAGGCACTTGGGAAGATCGTTTTGAGGTTGAACTGGCCACCAAATATGACATCGCAGCTCAAGCTGCCTCTATGAATATTCAACGTGGGAAGAAGAGCGACTACAGCCGCGAAACTTTGCCAGAATTTGCAAAGCGGTTTGCACTACGGATCGACGACCAAACCTCCTATGGCGGCAACCTCTGGGTACGCACTGACGACTCGCGTCCTAGCATCAACGAGGTACTCCGAAGATGGGGATTCAAGTACAAGGACGCCAAGAAGGGCTGGTGGAAAGCGCGGTGAGTATCTTCAAAATTTTCAGACGTGAGGAAAAGACTTCACCGGCTCAATGGCACGTCAAAGAATCCGCAGAAGGAGTTTTCGTCACCACGTCGTCAGACGGTGCGCGCCCCTTGGTGCAGGCACCCATGCTGGGCGGATGGCTATCGCAGCTCGAAGACGAGGGCTTTGCCAGCCTGGTGAACGGCGGCTTCGCAATTGCATGGGACGCGCTCTACGAGCTTAAGCGGCACCAAGACCACGCGCCGATGCTCGGGAAGCTGCTGCTTCCCGAAGCGACGCAAGCAACCCCCGCCCTACGCAGCCGTGGATCGCTGGAGGATGAGACCTTTGCTATTGCACTCGATGATTGGTGCATCAAAGCGCAGCCGCTGGTTGACGTCGCGCTGAGCGGAGCGATTCTTGAACATCAGGAACAGCGAGCGCTCCTATCGCCAGAGACTTGGGCCTTGGTCAAAGAGGTTCGTGCGTTCGCGCGGCGGCCTGCCGATGAGCGCAATGGACAGGCGCATCGCCTTGCCTGGGGTCGCATTCGACGGCTCGCAGTGGCAGCGGGAGCACGCCTGGATGCCTTCCTGCACAAGACAGTCGTACTGACACCGGAGAAGCTGGCCATTGGCATCCGCAAGGTGCCGTTGGCCGATGACACCGTGATCGAGGTGCAGCCCACCTTCGACGATGCGCCCGAGGACTGGATTGCACGTTTCGACAAGCAATCATCCGTCCAGGCGCGCTACGACATTCCGACGGCTGACGGCATCGTCCAAGTCGTCATCGCACCCAAAGTCCGAACGGTTCTCGAAGAAATCAAGCGGCTCCCCAATCGCAGAGTCGCAGGCGCCCGTGCGCAGGCATTCATCCTGAATCCATATGCCGCGCTCGGTGAAGATGCCAGCTCGGTCATCGATGAGGAGCAGTTCGAGACTGCACGCGCCAAGGCCGGACTGGGCTACGAACGATTCCTCCCCCAATTCGAACGCGACGCGCTCGGGTATCCGCTCAAGGCCGGGCTGCTGATCGAGACGGTTTCATCGCCCGATTCAGCTTCGTCTGAAGTTATCTGGCTGGACGACGCCGGGCTCGCGAAGTTCGTCACAGTGCTGAAGAAAGCACTCGCGCGCAACTTCCAACTACTCGGATGGGAGGGCTACGACCTCGAACTTCAGGGCGATGCTCTTGAGCATCTCGCCCTGCTCGAAGAGGCGCTTGAGGCGCGCCGCCAACCTCCCGTCCTCATTACATACGCGCAGGTCTACGACCTCACCCACTACGCATCGCGCGTGCAGGAAATCGGCTTCGAGAAACCGTACTACTCACCGTTCATCGCCAAGAAGAAAGAAGACGAGGGCTGGTTTCCCGAGAACATCATCAACATCATCTCGTGGATACCGGAAGGCGAAACCGAACTCGTCTCGATACCGATAAGCCCCGAAGCACTGGCCGAGCTCAAGCAGAAAGTCACGGCAGCAAAGGCGGTAGGGGAAAGTGCTGTCAGTGTCTTTGGAGTACCCAAACCAATACCGATCAACGAAGCCGAGCGCATCACACGAGCGTTTGATGACGCTTTGAGTGATGCGCGCGACGGAACACTCGATCCGGAGCGCCCGGAGCACAACGCGAATGGCAAGCCCGCTAAGCGCAAGAGCCCGATTCTGCTTTCGAACATTGCTGGCATCGACTACGCCGAAGAGCGCTTGCGGGCACTTTCGGCAGCAGGTCGGGAGCCTGATCTTCCGGCCTCGCTCAGACCCGAATACGCCCTTTTGCCGCACCAACGCGAAGGAGTGGCTTGGCTGCAAACGCTGTTTGAGGCACGAACAACCTACAACTGCCGCGGAGCCGTGCTGGCCGACGACATGGGCCTGGGCAAGACGCTCCAACTTTTGACGTTGATGGGTTGGGCGATTGAAAGGAATCCGGCCATCGAGCCCATGCTCATCGTGGCACCGGTGTCCCTGCTCGAAAACTGGAAAGAGGAGGTTGCCAAATTCTTCCAACCCGGCACTCTGCCAATTTTGACCGCATACGGTGATGATCTGGTGAAGCTGCGGGTGCCGCAGGCGAGCATCGACGCGCGCCTGCGTACCGAAGACGGGCTCACCAGATTCCTGCGCCCTGACTGGATTGGGGACGCTCGAATCGTACTAACCACCTACGAGACCCTGCGGGATCTGGAATTCTCGTTCGCAATGCAGCGTTGGTCGATCATGGTTTGCGATGAGGCGCAGAAGATCAAGAACCCCGCTGCCATGGTGACCCGAGCAGCAAAGAAGCAAAACGTCGCATTCAAGATTGCCTGCACCGGGACACCGGTAGAGAACACGCTGGCAGACCTCTGGTGTCTTTTTGACTTCATACAGCCGGGGTTGCTCGGCGCCTTGAACGACTTCGGTCGCCGGTACCGCAAACCTATCGAGGCAAAAACTGATGAGGAAAAGGCTCGAGTAGAGGAGTTGCGCAAGCTCATCGCACCGCAGATTCTCCGGCGCACAAAGGCAGAAGTTGCCAAAGACCTTCCACGGAAAATTGTGGTTGCACCTTGCCGAAAACTGCCTCTATCGCTGAAACAGCGTGAACTCTATGGTCGAGCTATCGAGTTGTTCAAGCGCCGCAACGATCCGGATGCCCATGTTCCATTCAAGAACCACCTTGGACTCCTGCACTACCTGCGGCTTATTTGTACAGACCCGCGCCGCCATGGGCTCGATGTCTTCAAACCGGAGCCGCTGGCGGACTACCGCTTGCGCGCGCCCAAACTGGACTGGCTACTCAGCGCGTTGAAGGACATCCAGAGCCAGGAAGAGAAGGTCATCATCTTCTGCGAGTTCCGCAACATCCAGCGGATTCTTCAACACTACATTGAGGAAGTTTTCCGTATCCGGCCAGACATCATCAACGGTGACACTGCGGCAGCGACTTCCCACGCTCAGAGTCGGCAGAAGCGCCTCAAGGCGTTCCAGGAAAAGCCGGGGTTCGGAGTCATCATTTTGTCTCCCGTGGCAGTCGGCTTTGGCGTAAACATCCAGGCAGCCAACCATGTGGTGCACTACACACGCACCTGGAATCCGGCGAAAGAGGATCAGGCAACCGACCGTGCGTACCGCATCGGGCAGACCAGAGATGTTTATGTCTATTACCCCGTGGTGCACGCGGACGACTTCACCACATTCGATGTCAAGCTCGACAAGCTGTTGGAGCGTAAGCGTGAGCTCGCCAATGACATGCTGAATGGGTCCGGCGACCTGAAGCCAGGTGAATTCGGACTCGACGATGCCACTCCGCCGGACACTCCGCTTAATGAGGAACCCGTGACGCTGGATGCCGCACTTGCGATGGACTGGGAATATTTCGAGGCACTGGTTGCCGTCCTCTACGCAAAACGAGGCTTTGATGTCTCACGAACACGGTCAACCGGTGACAACGGCGTTGATGTAGTCGCCTTGCCGCAGTCGGAAGGCAATGGCAAGTTGGTACAGGCGAAAACATCAGGTGGTGACGATGCCTCACTGGACTGGAGCGCCATCAAGGATGTCGTAGGCGGGCAGGCCTTCTATGCGATGCAGTTCCCGAAGGTAACGTTCGACCTCGTCTGCATGACCAATCAATACTTTAATCAGCAAGCACGAGTCAACGCAGAACTCAACGGCGTAGAGCTGGTTGAGCAACCGCAACTTGCGCAGATGCTGAACGAGACGGCCGTCAGCATGCTCGAGGTCGAGCGGATCCTATATACGAGCTGGACACAAGCATAGGACTCTACATATGCCACCGAGTATCAGGATCTGGCAACAGTTGGGCCGCTGGTCCCTGCATGCATTCCAACCTGCCGTTAGAGGTGTCGACCCAGACCAGTTCATCGCCCGCGCTCCAGCCATTGTGAAAAGCATCGGCCCACGCAGAAACACCCGCAAGCAACCACACAATAGCCAGCATCCACGTTTTATTCATTCAGCTTCTTCTTGAATCACGGCAAATTCAGCAGGAAAAAACTGCGCGACTCGCGCGTGCCCTGCCCCAGGCCGATCTGGCCCGAGCCGTTGCTGCCAGCCACCCACACGCTGCCGTCCTTCTTGAGCAGCAGGCTGTGCGAGCCGCCAGCCGCGATCTGCACCACGCCATCGGCCACGCGCTGCGGCGTGCGCTGATCGGCAGCATCGCCCGTGCCCAGGCGCCCGGCGTCGTTGTAGCCAAAGGCCCAGGCGCTGCCATCCGTGGCCAGCAGCAGGCTATGCAGCTCGCCGCCCGCCACCGCGCGCACGTCCTTGCGCAGCTCAAAGGGGGTGTTGCGGTTCACGTCGCCGCCGTCGCCCAGCTGCCCACCGCCATCAAAGCCGAAGGCCCAGGCGCTGCCGTCCTTTTTTACCACCAGGCTGTGCGCGCCGCCGCTGCTCGCCATCGCCACGCCCTGCAGCACCTTGACGGGTGTGAGCGCGTCCTTGCGATCGCCCGTACCGAGCTGCCCATTGCGGTTCTGGCCCACGCTCCACAGCGCATCGTCTTTGCCGACGATCAGGCTGTAGGCCTCACCCGCACTAACTGAGCGCACGCCGTCCATCACTTTCACCGGGCTGGTGCGCTGGTCGGCGTCGCCCGTGCCCAGTTGGCCGAACTGGTTGCGGCCAAAGACCCACAGACTGCCGTCCTGTTTGATTGCCAGCGAATGCCCGCTGCCTGCGGCGATGGCCACCACCTGCTCCATCACCTTGACCGGTGCCCGGGCGGTATTGGTGCTGCCACTCCCGATCTGGCCGAACTCGTTGTTGCCACAGGCCCAGAGGCTGCCGTCGGTTTTGAGCACCAGGCTGTGCGCGCCGCCCAGCGCCACCACGCGCACGCCGGCGATGGCCTTGACCGGCGCGCGCTGGGCCGTGCTGCCGCCATCGCAGAGCTGGCCGTAGGAGCCATTGCCCATGGCCCAGAGCTGGCCGTCCTGCGCAATCAGCATACTGTGCATGCCACCGGCGGCAATGGCTTGTATCGCCATGGGGGTCTCCTTTTTGGTCTGGGCGCAGGCGATGCTGCCGGCCAGCAGCAAACCCCATAGCAACGACGCGCTACGCAAGGTCATCATCACAGTGCCCTCAGAATCTCGGCGCGCTTGGCGTCGAACTCCGCCGCGCTGATCAGTCCCCGGTCGCGCAACTGCTTCAGCTGCTGCAATCGGGTGGCCGTATCGCTCGCAGGCAGGTCGCCCATGGGTTGCCCGTTGACCGTGGTGCTGTTCACCGTGACCCCCTTGCCGCTTGATGCCTTCTGCAGCGCATCCGCGAGCCGTTGGCCAATAGCGTCGTTCATCGGCACTTCGCGGCCGTTGATGGTGACGTTGGCATGGCCGCCGTGGGCCTTGTTCAAGGCCTCCTGAATCTGCGTCGCTACTGCGCTTCCCAACACGCCGGAGAGGCCTTGCAAGGCTTTTCCTAGGTCGTTCCCACCGGGGCGGCTGGGGCTGCCGAACGCCCCGCTCGGTGACAAGCCCGTGGCGGCATCCGGTTCTGGCGCATCGCCCCGGCCGCGCAGCAGCCACCACAGCAGGCGCAGCACAAAGAGCGCCGCGCCATAAAGCGCAGCGGCAAAAAACACGCTCTGGAAGGTGATCTCGCGTTGGTCGCCATTGGCCTCGGCGCAGGTGATGGTGTGTGCCACACCGCGCTGCCCCGGCTTGTACGAATAGCCTTGCGACTTCATGCTGACTTCGCCATCGCACAGCAGCTGCGCGGCGGGCTGCACCACCGGCGGGTAGATCGCGCCCCCGGCCGTGGCGATCATCAGGCCGATAAAGCCGCAGATGAGCAGCCACCACAGCAGCCGCCACTGAAAGCCAATGCGCCCCCAGAACGATCCGAACAGCGAATGGCGCGCCTGGGACAAACCCAACCGGCGAAACACGACCCGGAAGATGAAAAACGGCACCACGAAAGTGAGCACCATGGTGACCAGGCTGATGCCCGTACCCAAACCCATGCCATCCATGCCCATCACCTCCATCAACGCAGCGCGTCCAGCACGGCGGTGCACAGCTGCAGCCCGAAGGCGCTTTCGCCCTTGTCCATGCCGCACATGCGCGGGCTGGCCCAGGCGAGGCGGCGTGTCTTCGCATCCCAGGCCAGCGGCAGGTCGCCCGCCGCCGTGCCGCTGATGCGGCGCGCTGCACCCTGACTGGGATCGAGCAGCATCAGCCCCTGCTCGCTCGGGTAGATCATCAGGCGGTCGTCGTGCACCGTGTGGCGCAGCTCCCAGCCGCCACGGTGCAGATCGGCGGTGCCCGGCACGTCGTCGCGACGGCTGCGCAAAATCAGATTGCCCCGGCCCTGGTCGCTGAGCCAGATCAGGTGGTCGTCCAGGATGAAGGCCGTCATGCGCAGCAGGCCTTCGTCGCCCGAGAGGGAAGCGCGCTTGCGCGCCCGCTGCGCCGCCTCGCGCTGCGCTTTGAGGCCTTGCATGACCGGTAGGAGGGTATTCATCGGCAGGTCGCGCGCGGCGGCCCTGAAGACTAAAGGCTTGCCGCTGGCGGCGTCGAAGGTGTACACATCAAGGACGTCAGCCAGCATGGTCAGATCAGCGCCCGCAGCACTCGCTGTTTCACCGGGTGCATCGGCGGGATGGGCCAGCGCGGGCCTGGCCTGGAAGGGCTGGCGCTTTTGCATGTCCAGCAGCCAGAAGCTGCGGCCCCGACCCGCCTCGCTGCAATCCATGTCCAGCGCCAGGGCGCCGCCATAGTCCTTGAGCGCGAACAGGCCTTGCAGCGCCGTGCAGCCCTGCCCGCCAAAACCCGTGCCCTTCAAGACCTGGGGCGGCACGGCCTGCACGGCAGTGGTGCCCACATCGGGCGCGGCCTTGTTGCGCAGCTGGCGCATGCGTTGGTGGTGGTGCTCACGCAGGCAGGCGTCCACCGACAGGTCTGCACGCGCCTGCGCCAGCGTCTTGCCTGCAGTGCAACGGGTATCGCGCTCACGCATCCAGTCAATCTGCTGTTTTTTCAGCACCGAAGGGTTGGGGCCGCGCTCCAGCGCCTGGCGGTACAGGCCGGAAAGCTCCACATCCAACGCCGCCAGCGGCGCGCGCTCGCACAGCAGTTGCTCGGTGGTGCTGCGCGCCTTGCTGCAGTCAAAGCTGGGCTGGGCCTGTGGCCCGGACGGGGGGTGCTGCAGGCACTGGCTGCGCCGCATCCTTCGTTGCCGCAGCGGGCGGCAAGCGCACAAAGCACACATGGCGTTCCTTGGAAGCGGCGCTGGCTGCATCGCAACCACCAGCCTGGCGCAGCAACACCAGCCAGCGGTTGGCGCTATCAAAATCGTAAGCCAGGTCGCCGGCGCGGGTGCCTGAGACGAGTTCGGCGCGGCCCTCGGGAACGCCGTGCACCGCAATGCCCTTGTCCGTGGCGTAGATCACCCGGGACGCCTGCGCATCAAAGACCACCGTATCCAGTTCCCAACCACCTTGCGCGAGCTGGCGCGGCTTGCCGCCTGGGGCTTGCTCCATCAGTACCAGACTGCCGTGGCCGTGGTTTTCCGTCCAGACAGCCGTCTGACGGTTCGCATACGCGTTCAGGATGAAGTCCGGGTCGGCGGTGATGCGGTGGCGCGCGACGAAGGCAGCCAGGTCCGGGCCCGGTGCGGGCTGCGCCTGCAGCACCGGCCCGCGCGCGCCACCGGCGTCGGCCGCGTAGGCCTGCGCGCTGCCGTTCTGCAGGCGCACCCAGGCAATCAGCGTGGCATCGGGTTGCCACTGCATGCCTTCGACGCTGGTCACACCGGCCGCGTTGTACGGCTGGCGCGGCACCGGTGCGGGCGTCACCGCGATGCGCTCGCCCGCATCGCGCCGATACAACCACACGCGTCCCCCGTCGCTCACCGCCAGCAACTTGCCGCCCGGCGAGAGCGACAGCGCCAGCTCGGACTCCGAGGCGGGCTCGCCGCCCACGGCCGCATAAGGCAGGCTTTGCACGGCCTCGGGCAGTACCTGCGCCCACGCGCCCGCCAGTGCAGCCACCGACAGGGCGCAGGCCATGAGCCAGCCATGGCGCTTCATGGCGTGCCTCCCGCTGGCCGCACGCCATTGATGCCTGCCATGCACAGGTAAGCCCCTTCAGCCCCCTTGGCACCGCCGCAGGGCTGGGTGCTGATCCATGCAAGCCGATACAAGGCATCGGACTGCGCCCATGCCAGCGGAATATCGTCGGGATGGGTGCCAGCCACCCGGCGCGTGGTGCCGGTTTCCAGGTCGTACACCAGCAGGCCATAGTGCGACGGGTAGACCACGGTCCAGTTGCCGAAGCGGACATGGCCCAGCTCCGGCCCACCGCGCGCAATTTCGGTGATGGCGCCGCCTTTTTCGAAATTTTTCACCCGCAGTGCATAGCGATCGTCGGGCAGGGCGTGCAGCCAGAGCGCACGTGTGGATCGGAGTACCGAGGGGGAAGCGCCCTGGCCCGCCACGGCGCGCCGGCCCAGCAGCCAGGCGCTGCCGGTCGCCATGTCCGGGTCGGCGATGAGTTTTTCAGGATCGTCCCCCATGAAACTGCCCAGGCGCATGCCAAAGAACATCCGTATGCGCTGCGGTGCGGCAACGATCTGCGTCGGCCCGTTGGCCATGGAGGCGGTGAAGATGCGCGGCTCCCACGCCGCTCCCGCGCCCTGCTGCGCCTCCTTGCCTTGCATGCTGGTGAAGATGTAGAGCGTGTCGCCATCCCAGTACAGATCGGTGCCGCTGGCAAAGACCAGCTCTCCATGCGCGTCGCCCGCCCCCAGATCGGGTGTGGCGGGCACAAGCTCCGTCCCACCCCGGATAAGCCAGACACGCCGCCCCCGGCCGGCCTGCTCGCAATCGATTTCCAGCGCCAGCGTGTCGCCACTGTCACTCCACAGGCCTTGCACCGCACTGCAGCCTTTTGTGGTGAGGCCGATCCGCGCCAGTACCTTGCCCGGCACCGCCACCAGGTTGGCGGGCAGCAGGGGCGGCGCCACCAGGTCACGCAGTTCAAGGATGCGGCCGTGGTAGGAAAGGACGAGGCACGCACGCACCTTTTCGTCCTGCTCCGTCTGCGCCAGGCTGGCGCCTGCGATGCATCCCCGGTCGCGCTCACGCAGCCATTGGAGCTGTTGCTTGCGCAGTGCCTCGGCATCTTTGGAGCGGCCGCGTGCCTGCGCATAGAGCTGCGCGGCCTGCACGTCCATGCGCGCCACTTCGGGCCAGGTACAGATCAGCTGCTCGGCCACGCTGCGCGCGGCCTTGCAGTCGAAGCTGGGGCGGGCGGGTGCTTTGCCGCAGGCAGCCAGCAGCGCGATGCACAGGAGCGGGGTGAAGACGGGACGCAAGAACATGGGGGCGGTGCCAAACGATGGTGACGCACCATCCTAGGGACAAGCCCCCCGCGCTGCCAGTGACTTTGGTCACGCGATGCCGAGCAGTTCCTGCCGCGCCGTGCGGTCGGCCGCGAAGTCGGCCATGGCCGCCTCGTGCACGGTGCGGCCCTGCGCGATCACCAGCACGCGGTCGGCCACGGCCTCGGCAAACGCGAGGTTCTGTTCGCTGAGCACGATGGCGATGCCGCTTGCTTTCAGCGCACGCACCGCCTGCACCATCTGCTCGACGATCACCGGCGCCACGCCTTCGGAGGGTTCATCGAGCAGCACCAGAACCGGCTGGCCCATGAGCGTGCGCGCGACGGTCAGCATCTGCTGCTCGCCGCCGCTCATGCGCGCGCCCAGGCGGTCGGGCATGGCGCGCAGGTTGGGGAACAGCGCGAACAGGCGCTGCACCGTCCAGGGTTCCAGCGCCGTGCCGTCCGGCCAGCGGCGGGGGTTCTGGCGGCCGGTTTCCAGGTTTTCCAGCACCGTCAGGTCGCCGAAGATGCGCCGCTCTTCGGGCACATAGCCCAGGCCCGCGCGCGCGATGCGGTGCGCGGGCCAGCGCGTGATGTCTTCGCCCAGAAAGCTGCGTCCGCCGGTGGTGCGCGCCACCAGCCCGGCAATGCTCTTGAGCGTGGTGGATTTGCCCGCGCCGTTGCGCCCCATCAGCGCCAGCACTTCACCCGGGCGCACGCTGAGCGACACGCCATGCAGAATCTGCGCCGCGCCGTACCAGGCGTTGAGCCCCTCCACGCAGAGCAAAGGTGTTTCAGGCGCTTTAGCCTTGTACGGCGCGCGCTGAACGCTATTGTTTTCAGAGTTTCCCAGGTAGGCCGCCTGCACCCGTGCATCCTGCTGTATCGCCTGCGGGCTGCCTTCTGCCAGCAGCTCGCCGCGCACCATCACCGCGATGCGGTCGGCCTGGCCAAACACCACATCCATGCTGTGCTCGGTGAACAGCACGCCGATCTGGCGATCGCGGGCCAGCTGGCGCACCAGCTGCATCAGCGCCACGCGCTCGCCCGGCGCCATGCCGGCGGTGGGCTCGTCCATCAGCAGCAGCCGCGGCCGGCCCGCCAGCGCCAGGGCCAGCTCCAGGCGCTTGACATCGCCATAGGCCAGCTCGCTGCAGGGGCGGCCAGCCTGCGCCGCCATGCCCACCTGGTCGAGCAGCGCCAGCGCATCCTGCGCCCGGTAGCCCTCGGCCTTGCGCCAGAGGCCGCGCCAGCGCCCGTCGTGCGCCAGCAGCGCCATCTGCACATTGGCCAGCGCGGTAAAGCTGGTCAGCGTCTCGGCGATCTGGAAGGTGCGCCCCACGCCCAGGCCGGCCAGTGCGCGCGCCGTGCGGCCGGTGATGTCCTGCCCGTCCAGCAGCACGCGGCCTGCGTCCGGGAGCAACTGCCCGCCCATCATCTGGAAGGTGGTGGTCTTGCCCGCGCCGTTGGGGCCTATCAATGCCAGCAGCTCGCCCGCCCGCAGCGTGAACGAAACGCCCTGTACCGCATGCACGCCACCAAAGGATTTGCGCAGGCCGCTCACCTGAAGCAGGCTCATCGCGCCGCTCCTCTTACTCTGTTTTTGAGAGCTGCCACCACTTGTACACGCTGCGCAAACCCTGAAATTCCTTCAGGAAACAGCAGAATCAGCAGCAGCACGGCGGCGCCCAGCACCGCGCGCCAGTAGGGCAGGGTGCGCGCCACCGTGTCGTGCAGCCAGGTGAAAGCCGCGGCGCCCACCACCGGCCCTGCCAGCGCATGCACGCCGCCAAACAGCACCATCACCAGCGCGTCCACCGACTGGCCCACGGAGAGCACGTCGGGCGCCGCGCCGCCCTTGGAAAACGCAAACAGCGCCCCCGCCAGCCCGGCGGCCAGCCCGGCCACGGTGAACGCCGCCCACTGCACGCGGCGCGTGGGCAGGCCGATCGCCTCGGCGCGCGGCACCGAGTCGCGCGCCGCGCGCAGCGCCCAGCCAAAGGGTGCGTGCAGCAGGCGGCGCAGCGCGTAGATGGCGCCAGCGCACAGCAGCAGCACCAGCCAGTAAAAGCGCGCGCCCTCGGCCAGCCATTCGGGCGGCCACACGCCCGTAATGCCGTTGCTGCCGCCCGTGAAGCCATCCCACTGGAACACCACCGCCCAGGTGATCTGCGCAAACGCCAGGGTGAGCATCGCCAGGTAAATGCCCGACAACCGCATGCAGAACCAGCCATAGACCAGCGCCCCGGCCGCCGCCACGAGGGGCGCCAGCATGAGCGCCGCCGCAAACGGCAGGCCCGCCGCATGCACCAGCAGCGCCGCGCCATAGGCCCCCAGGCCAAAGTAGGCGGCATGGCCAAACGAATGCAGGCCCCCGGGGCCGACGATGGCCTGCAGGCTGGCGGCAAACAGCGCGGCGATGGCGATGTCGGTGAGCAGCACCACCGCGTAGCTCTGGGCGCCCGCCAGCAGCGGCAGCGCCGCCAGCAGCGCGAGCACCAGCCACCAGCCCCCTGCGCCCCAGCGCCCGCCCTGCACCAGGCCCGGCTGCGGCGCGCCGCGCACCGCGGCCTGCGCCCGCCCCATCAGCCCCCAGGGCCGCCAGACCAGCACCACCGCCATCACGAGGAATTCCGCCACCAGCGTGAGCTTGGGGAAGGCGATGCTGAGTGCCCCGATCTGCACCACCCCCAGCCAGATGCACACCGCCTTGAGCTCGGCAATCAACAGCGCGGCGACAAACGCACCCGTCAATGACCCCATGCCCCCCACCACCACGATGACGAAGGCCGTGGCCACCATGGGCAGATCGAGCTCCAGATTGGCCGGCTCGCGCGGCAGCTGCAGCGCGCCCGCCAGGCCCGCCAGCAGCGCGCCCAGCACGAATACCGCCGTGAACAGCCAGGCCTGCCGCACGCCGAGCGCGGAGAGCATCTCGCGGTCGAGCGTCGCTGCGCGCACCAGCGTGCCCCAGCGCGTGCGTCTGAGCAGCAGCGTGAGCGCCAGCAGCACGAGAGGGCCGACGGCGATCAAAAACAGGTCATACGCGGGAAAGCGCCGTCCCAGAATCTCCACCGCGCCCGAGAGCCCCGGCGCGCGCGGCCCGAGCAGGTCTTCCGCGCCCCAGAGCCAGAGCGCGCCATCGCGGATGATGAGCACCAGCGCAAAGGTGGCCAGCAATTGCAGCAGCTCGGGCGCCTGGTAGATGCGCCGCAGCAGCAGGATTTCGATCACCGCGCCCAGCAGCGCCACCGCCAGCGGCGCCAGCAGCAGCGCCGGCCAGAAGCCGATGGCGCCCGAGAGCTGCTCCACGCTGCTATAGGCCACGTACAGTCCCAGCACGTAGAGCGAGCCATGCGCGAAGTTGACGATGCGCATCACGCCGAAGACCAGCGACAGGCCCGCGGCGACGAGAAACAGCGTGGAGCCGCTCGCCAGGCCGTTCAGCAGCTGGACGAGCAGGCCCGAGACATCCATGCCGGGTTCTGTTTACCGCCCGGCAGGGCGCAGCTGCTTCACTTCAGCGTCCGAAGGCTGGAACTTGGCACCGTCCTCATAGCGGAAATCCACCATCACGCCCTTGCCGTCCTGCAGCGCCGTGGTGCCCACGTAGGCACCCATGGTCGATTGGTGGTCCTGCGGGCGGTAGGTGATGGGGCCAAACGGCGTGGCCACCTGCAGCCCCGTGAAGGCCTTCACCAGCTTCTCGGTATCGCTGGACCCGGCCTTCTTCAGGCCCGCCGCGATCGACAGAATGGTGTTGTAGCCCACCACAGACCCGGCGCGCGGGTAGTCGTTGAAGCGCTTCTGGTAGGCATCGAGAAACGCCTGGTGCTCGGGCGTCTTGATCGCATACCAGGGGTAGCCGGTGACGATCCAGCCCACCGGCGCCTCGGCCTTGAGCGGGTCCAGGTAATCGGGCTCGCCGGTCAGCAGACTCACCACCTTGCGGCCCTCGAACAGGCCGCGCGTGTTGCCCTCGCGCACGAACTTGGCGAGATCCGTGGCAAACAACACGTTGAAGATCGCGTCCGGCTTGGCGTCCGCCAGCGCCTGCACCACGCTGCCCGCATCCACCTTGCCCAGCGGCGTCGCCTGCTCGGCGACAAACTCCACGTCGGGCTGCGCGGCCTTCAGCAGTTGCTTGAAGGTCGCCACGGCCGATTGCCCGTATTCATAGTTGGGATAAACCAGCGCCCAGCGCTTCTTGTTCAGCTTGGCGGCATCGGGCACCAGCATCGCCACCTGCATATAGGTGGAGGGCCGCAGGCGGAAGGTGTAGTGGTTGCCCTGCTGCCAGACGATCTTGTCGGTCAGCGGTTCGCTCGCCAGGTAAAAGCGCTTTTTCTGCTGCGCGAAATCCGTCAGCGCCAGGCCCAGGTGCGAGAGAAACCCGCCGGTGAGCACGTCCACCTTCTCGCGCGTGATCAGCTCCTCGGCCGCGCGCACCGTCTCGCCGGGGTTGGCGTTGTCGTCGCGCGTGAGAAGCAGCAGCTTCTTGCCATGGACGCCGCCCGCCGCATTGACCTGCTCCACCGCCAGCTCCATGCCCATCTTGTAGGGCATGAGGAAGGCGGGCTGCGCCTTGTAGCTGTTGATCTCGCCGATGGTGTAGGTGCCCTGGGCCTGCGCCGCCCCCGCCATCATCGCCAATGACGCCAGCACCCCGGCCGTCCACTGCTTCATGTCAGCACTCCCTGTCCGCAAAAGTTGCGGGAGCGGTACTGTACCCCCTGACTACTGCAGGCGCCGCATGCACGACAATCCGCGCTTCCTCTATTCACCAGTCCGCATGGCGACAGGGCGCGGCAACGCCCCTCCCTGCCCCGTCCGGCTGCCTTGACCCAGACCACACGATGTTTTTCGAAGAGCGCGTCCTGACGGTGCACCATTGGACGGACAGACTGTTTTCCTTCACCACCACGCGCAACCAGGCCCTGCGCTTTTCCAACGGCCACTTCGTGCTGATCGGCCTCAAGGTCGACGGCAAGCCGCTGCTGCGCGCCTACAGCGTGGTGAGCCCCAACTGGCAGGAAACGCTGGAATTCCTCTCCATCAAGGTGCAGAACGGCCCGCTCACCTCGCGCCTGCAGCACATCCAGGTGGGCGACACCATCCTGGTGGCCAAGAAGCCCACCGGCACGCTGGTCACCGATTACCTGCTGCCCGGCAAGCGCCTGTACCTCTTCTCGACCGGCACGGGCCTTGCGCCCTTCATGAGCATCATCCGCGACCCGGATACCTACGAGCGCTTCGAGACGATCGTGCTGGTGCACGGGGTGCGCGAGGTATCCGAGCTCGCCTACCACGACTACCTCACGCGCGAACTGCCGGGGCACGAAATCCTGGGCGAGATGGTGCAAAAGCAGCTGCTGTACTACCCCACGGTCACGCGCGAGCCCTTCGTGTACCAGGGGCGCATCAACGCGCTGATCGACAGCGGGAAGATGGCTGCCGACCTGGGACTGCCGCCGCTCGATCCGCTGGAAGACCGGGTGATGCTCTGCGGCAGCCCCGAGATGCTGGCCACGCTCACGCAGCTGCTGAAGAAGCGCGACTTCGAGGAAGGCAGCACCAAGCAACCCGGGGATTTCGTCGTCGAACGGGCGTTCGTGGAGAAGTGAGGGGCGTTGGGCGTTGAGAGGATGGCGGATTCAGACAAAGGTGCAACACGCCTTAACAGGCTGCTGTAGTCCCCCTGCAAGCTCGCTCTTGAATCTGGCAAGCGTCAGCCGTTGCGGGCATGATTGACTCCCATGAAGCAGAGTAACCACTACCCGAACCTCATGGTGATGAAGACCGGCGCCCTCCCGTCCGCTCCATCTTCAGGAGTCCGCATGCCCTCGTTCTTGCGCACGCTGATCTGCGCCGCGGTGCTGCTGTGCACCGCTGGAGCACAGGCCGCCCTCCGCGTGGGCGATGCAGCGCCCGGCTTCACGACGGCGGCCGCCGTCGCGGGCAAAACTTTTGATTTCGACCTGACCGCCGCGCTGCGGCAAGGGCCAGTGGTTTTGTACTTCTTCCCCAAGGCGTTCACGCAGGGCTGCACGCTGGAGGCGCACGCCTTTGCCGAGGCGACGCCGCGCTTCGCCGCGCTGGGCGCCAAGGTGGTGGGCATGTCGCACGACGACATCGCGACGCTGCAGCGCTTTTCCACCGAGGCCTGCCGCGACCAGTTCGCCGTCGCATCCGACCCGCAGGCGCGCACCATCCGGGCCTACGACGCAGCGGCGGCGGCCAACCCACAGCGCGCCGACCGCATCTCCTACGTCATCGGCCAGGACGGCCGCATCGCCTTCGTGCACATGGGCGCCGACCCGCTCGCGCATGTGCAGCAGACCGAAGCCGCCGTGCTCCGCCTGCGGCCAGGGGCGAAGCAGTGACCCAGCCCGCGCCGGCGCCCCCCGGCCCGGCCGCGCTCGATGGCACCACCGTGGGCGCGCTCATCGCCAGCGGCGCCGCCTGGCTGCAGGCGGCGGGCGTCGCCTTCGGCCATGGCACCACCAATGCCCACGATGAAGCTGCCTGGCTCGTGCTCTGGCGCTTGGGTCTGCCGCTGGACAGCCCCACGGGCGACACACCGGATTCCATAAGAAATCAAGCTGTAACGCCCGCTGATAAAGCGCTGACAGCTCTTCTTTTTGAAGAACGCATCGCCAGCCGCAAGCCCGCCGCCTACCTCACGCGTGAAGCCTGGCTCGCGGGCGTGGCGTTCTACATCGACGAGCGCGCCATCGTGCCGCGCAGCTTCATCGCCGAGCTGGTGGCCGATGCCAGCATCGACCCGTGGCTGAGCGAGCGGACGCGGCAGGTGCTGGATCTGTGCACCGGCAACGGCAGCCTGGCCTGTCTGGCGGCCATGGCCTGGCCCGAGGTGGATGTGACCGGCGCCGACCTGTCGCCCGACGCGCTGGCGGTGGCGCGCATCAACGTGGAGAAGCACGGCCTGCAGGAGCGCGTGCGGCTCGTGCAGTCCGACGGCCTGGCCGCCTGCCCCGGGCCATGGGACCTGATCCTGTGCAACCCGCCCTATGTGAACGCGCACAGCATGGCGCGGCTGCCGCCGGAATACCGGGCCGAGCCGGTGATGGCGCTGGCCGGCGGCGCGGACGGCATGGATTTCATCCGCCGCCTGCTGCACGATGCGCCGCGCTGCATGAGCGAGGACGCGGTGCTGGTGCTGGAGATCGGCAACGAGCGCGCGCACTTCGAGGCCGCATTCCCGCAATTGCCCGTGTTCTGGCTGCCGACCAGCGCCGGCAGCGACCAGGTGCTGCTGGTCACGCGCGACGCACTGCTGGCGACGCCCCTGGAGCGCTGATCGGCTGGCCTCGGCAGCCTCGCGCGCTACGTGGCACCCGTCTTTGCACTGTCCAGTTCCGAGACACTTTTCCCACCTGGACCAAAACGATACACGGCGGCCGCGAACGTAGCACAATGGGGTTGACTGCAGCTCCGATCCAGGGGAACGGCAGAAGAGCACGGCACCGCATGCAAGCGGCATGCGAAAGATGGCACGGATTCTGCATGCAACTGCCTCACCTGCTCCATCTGCAAGCTCCGGCGGGGGCCTGCTGCAGCACAAGCAAGGGTTTCACCTGTCGCAGGGTGGAACACGTTGTTATCCAATGGCAGGGTTTCGCGTCGAAATTTCTGTTTGTTCAAAACGAGGAGACACTCCGATGAAAGTCGAGCTCAAGGTCAACGGCCAGGCAGTCACTGCCAACGTGCCGCCCAACACATTGCTGGTGGAATTCATCCGCGAGCATCTGCGCCTGACGGGCACGCACCAGGGCTGCGACACGGCCCAGTGCGGCGCCTGCACCGTGATCGCCAATGGCCGCTCCATCAAGTCCTGCAACACGCTGGTGGCGCAGATGGAAGGCGCCGACGTCACCACCATCGAGGGCATCACGCCCGCCGACGGTTCGCTGCACCCCATGCAGGCGGCTTTCAGGGAATGCCACGGCCTGCAGTGCGGCTTCTGCACCCCGGGCATGGTGATGAGCTCCATCGACCTGCTCAAGCACAACCCCAAGGCAACCGAGCACGAAATCCGCGACCTGCTCGAAGGCAACATCTGCCGCTGCACCGGCTACCAGAACATCGTCAAGGCCGTGCAGACCGTCCAGAAAACCATGACCGCCTGACGGCACGAAAGGAGACACACCATGGGTGCCAATGAATTTGCCAAGCTGCCGCACATCGGCGAATCGCTCAAGCGCAAGGAAGACCTGCGCTTCATCACCGGTCAGGGCAACTACACCGACGACATCAACCTGAACCGCCAGAAGTACGGCTACTTCGTGCGCTCGCCGCATGCCCACGCCATCATCAAGAGCGTGGACATTTCCGCCGCCGCCGGGATGCCGGGCGTGGCCCGCATCTTCACCGGCGCCGATCTGGCCGGCAAGATGGGCGGCCTGCCCTGCGGCTGGCAAATCCACAACCCCGACGGCACGCCGATGAAGGAGCCCGCCCATCCGGTGCTGGCCCACACCAAGGTGCGCTACGTGGGCGACCACGTCGCGCTGGTCGTGGCCGACACGCACGAGCACGCCCGCAACGCCGCCGAGGCCGTCAACGTCGATTACGAGCCGCTCGGCGCGGTCATCGACATGGCCACCGCCAAGAATGCCCCGGCGCTGCACGACGAAGCCCCGGACAACCAGTGCTACAAATGGACGCTGGGCGACAAGGCGGCGGTCGATGCCGCCTTCGCCGGCGCCGCGCACGTCACCAAGCTGGACCTGGTGAACAACCGCCTGGTGCCCAATGCGATGGAGCCGCGCGCCGTCAACGCCTCCTACAACCGCGCCACCGACGAGAGCGAGCTGTACGTCGCCAACCAGAACCCGCACGTCGAGCGCCTCCTGATGACCGCCTTCGTGCTGCAGTGGCCCGAGCACAAGGTGCGCGTGATCGCCCCCGACGTCGGCGGCGGCTTCGGCTCCAAGATTTACCTCTACGCCGAAGACGTGGCCCTCACCTGGGCCGCCAAGGAGCTCAATTGCGCCGTCAAGTGGACCGCCGACCGCAGCGAAGCCTTCGTGAGCGATGCCCACGGGCGCGACCACGTCACCCACGCCGAAATGGCGATGGACAAGGACGGCAAGTTCCTGGCGCTGCGCGTGCACACCAATGCCAACCTGGGGGCCTACCTGTCCACCTTCGCCACGGCGGTGCCGACCATCCTCTACGGCACGCTGCTGGCGGGCCAGTACACCACGCCGCTGGTCTACGTCGAGGTCGATGCCTGGTTCACCAGCACCGCACCGGTGGACGCCTACCGCGGCGCCGGCCGCCCCGAAGCCACCTACCTGCTCGAACGCATGGCCACCCGCTGCGCCTGGGAGATGGGTTTGTCGCAGGACGAAATCCGCCGGCGCAATTTCATCACCGAGTTCCCCTACCAGACGCCGGTGGCGCTGCAGTACGACACGGGTGACTTTCCCCAGTTGCTGGACAAGGCCAACAAACTGGCCGACGTGGCCGGTTTTGCCGCCCGCAAGGCCGCCTCGGAAGCCAAGGGCCTGCTGCGCGGCATCGGCTACTCCAGCTACATCGAAGCCTGCGGCCTGGCGCCGTCCAACATCGCCGGCGCCCTCGGTGCGCGCGCCGGCCTGTTCGAAGCCGGCGAAGTGCGCGTGCACCCCACCGGCAGCGTGACGGTGTTCACCGGCTCGCACAGCCACGGCCAGGGGCACGAAACCACGTTTGCCCAGCTCGTCGCCGCCCGCCTGGGCATCGATCCCAGCCAGGTGGACATCGTGCACGGCGACACCGGCCGCATCCCCTTCGGCATGGGCACCTACGGCAGCCGCTCGCTGTCCGTGGGCGGCGCGGCCATCATGAAGGCACTGGACAAGATCGAGGCCAAGGCCAAGAAAATCGCCGCGCACCTGATGGAGGCCTCCGACGCCGACATCGAGTTCTCCGGCGGCGAATTCAAGGTCAAGGGCACCGACAAGAAGATCCCCTTCGGCCAGGTGGCGCTCACGGCCTACGTGCCGCACAACTACCCGCTCGACAAACTGGAGCCGGGCCTGAACGAGACCGCATTCTACGACCCGACCAACTTCACCTACCCCGCGGGCACCCATATCTGCGAAGTCGAAATCGACCCGCAGACCGGCGTGGTGCGGGTGGACCGCTTCTCCTGCGTCGACGACTTCGGCGTCATCATCAACCCGATGATCGTCGAGGGCCAGGTACAGGGCGGCGTGGCCCAGGGCCTGGGCCAGGCGCTGCAGGAACAGTGCGTGTACGACAAGGAATCCGGCCAGCTGCTGACCGGCAGCTTCATGGACTACACCATGCCGCGCGCGGCCGATCTGGTGAACATCCAGATCGACCATGTGTGCACCCCCTGCACGCACAACCCGATCGGCAGCAAGGGCTGCGGCGAAGCCGGTGCCATCGGCTCGCCCCCGGCTGCAATGAACGCCGTGCTTGACGCGCTCAAGTCGGTCGGCGTGAAGGACCTCGACATGCCCGCCTCGCCCAGCCGCGTCTGGGAAGCCATCCAGAAAGCCAAAGCCTGATAGGAGACAGCACATGTACGCATTCACTTACGAGCGTCCTGCCAGCCAGGCGGATGCAGCCAAGCTCGCACAGGCCGGTGGCAAGCTGCTGGCCGGCGGTCAGACCCTGCTCGCCTCGATGAAGCTGCGCCTGGCAGCGCCCGAGCAGATCGTCGATCTCGGCGCGATCGCCGATCTCAAGGGCATCCGCCGCGACGGCAACAATGTCGTCATCGGCGCCATGACCTGCCACGCCGACGTCGCCGAAAGCGCCGAAGTCAAGGCTGCCATCCCGGCGCTGGCAGCCCTGGCGGCCGGGATCGGCGACAAGCAGGTCCGCGCCCGCGGCACCATAGGCGGTTCGGTGGCCAACAACGATCCGGCGGCCGACTACCCCTCGGCCCTGATGGCACTGGGCGCCACCGTGCGCACCAACAAGCGCGAGATCAAGGCCGACGACTTCTTCCAGGGCCTGTTCACCACGGCGCTGGACGAGGGCGAGATGATCACCGCGGTGAGCTTCCCCATCCCCAAGAAGGCGGCCTACGTCAAGTTCCCGCAGCCGGCTTCGCTGTTCGCGCTCATCGGCGTCTTCGTTGCACAGACCGACGCAGGCGCACGCGTGGCCGTGACGGGCGCGGGCAATGGCGTATTCCGCCACGCCGGCATGGAAGCGGCGTTGAACGGCAACTTCGCTCCGGCGGCCATCGCGGGCGTCAAGACCGACGAAGGCGAGATGTCCAGCGACCTGCATGGCTCCAGCGCCTACCGCGCCCACCTCGTGGGCGTGATCGCACAGCGTGCCGTCGCCAAGGCCCTCGCCTGAGGATGGCTCCTCCCACCCTTTCTCCGGTCGGAGCAAGGGTGTCTCAGGCGGCCGCGGCCACCTGAGCTTTTGAACAAGCCTTTTCAATGGGCGGCCCCAGCAGATAGAGTGATTTTCGGCTTTTGCACCCGCCAATGCTGCGCACACAGCTCATGATCTGATAGTCAACTCGTCTCGGCCGCACCGTTCCATGAATGCCCCATCTGCCCCTCTGGCTCCCTGTTCCTGCAACTCCATCGATGCATTGATCGCCTCGCTGCAATCCGTCGGCTACTACGCCGACCGGCGCCTGGCGACGGCGGTGTTTCTGGCCTTCAAGCTGCAGCGCCCCTTGCTGCTGGAAGGCGAGCCCGGCGTCGGCAAGACCGAGCTGGCCAAGGCGCTTTCACAGGTGCTGGGCCGGCAGATGCTGCGCCTGCAATGCTTCGATGGCCTGGAGCAGCGCGAGGCACTCTACGAATGGAACTACGCCGCGCAGCTGCTGCACCTGCGCGCCGCCGAAGGCACGGCTTCGACCACCGAGCTGGAGCAGGAGGTCTACCAGCCGCGCTACCTGGTGCGCCGCCCGCTGCTGCAGGCGCTGGAAGCCCCCGAGCCCGGCGCGCTGCTCCTGATCGACGAAGTGGACCGCGCCGACGAGCCCTTTGAAGCCTTCCTGCTGGAATACCTGGGCGAATACCAGGTCAGCATCCCCGAACTGGGCACGGTGCGCGCCAAGGTGCCGCCGGTGACCATCCTCACCAGCAACCGCACGCGCGAGCTCAACGACGCGGTCAAGCGCCGCTGCCTCTACCACTGGCTCGATTACCCCGAGCGCGAACGCGAACTCGCCATCGTGCGCGCCCTGGTGCCTGAAGCCTCGCGGCGCCTGGCGGACCAGGTCGCGGGTTTCGTGCAGCAACTGCGCAGCCAGCCCTATGGCGAGCGCTTCCAGCGCGCCCCGGGCATCGCCGAGACCGTGGAATGGGCGCGTGCGCTGGTGGCGCTCGATACCATCGTGCTCGACCCCGAAGTGGCGGTGGAAACCGCCGGCATCCTCTTCAAGCAGCGCGACGATGTCGCGGCGCTCAATCGCGAACTGGCCAGCGACGTCTTCCAGGCAGCCGAGCAAGCGGCGCAGCTGGCGCAGGCCGGCTGAACCGCCGCGCTGACGCAAAGCCCTGGACGCCACCATGGACGACGACGCCCTTGACAACGTGCTGGCCGAATGGCCGGCAGCGGGGAAAGGCGTCTCGCAGCTGGGTGACGCCCGCAGCGGCAAGCTCGCAGGCAACCTGAGCGGTTTTTGCCGCACCCTGCGGCGCGCCGGCCTGCCCATGGACGCGGCGCGCATCGCGCTGGCGCAGCAGGCCCTCGACCTCGTGGGGGTACGGCATCGGCAGGATTTCGCCGCGGCCCTGGAATCGGTTCTGATCAGCCGCGAGCAGGACCGCGGGGTGTTCCGCGAGCTGTTCGAGGCGTTTTTCAAGGACCCGCGCCTGGCCAACAAGCTGCTGGCGCAGATGCTGCCCAAGGCCGAGGGCAAGGCCAAGGGGCCCAGGAATCGTCCGCGCGTCGCCGAAGCCCTGGCGCCCCCCAAACCCGAGGCCAAGCCCAAGGCCGAGCAGACCATAGACCTTGACGCGGCGATGACGGCCAGCGAGCTGGCGCGCGTCAAGGCGGCCGATTTCAACCAGCTCAGCGCCAGCGAATACACGCTGGTCGAGCGCCTGGTGCGCGACATCCCGCTGCCGCTGCCCACCGTGGCGGCCCGGCGCACCCAGGCCGGCGCGCGCGGTGCGCGCATCCACTGGCGCCGCACCATGGGCGCCGCCGCCCAGTGCGGCGGCGACGTGATGGCGCTGCACCGCCTGCGGCGCCGCCGCCAGCCGCTGCCGCTGCTGGTGCTGGTCGATATCTCCGGCTCGATGGAGCGCTACACCCGCCTGCTGCTCGCCTTTCTGCACTGCGCCACCATGCGCACCCAGGTCGGCGGCCAGGCGCTGGCACTGCGCCGCGACGTGTTCGCCTTCGGCACCGGGCTCACCGACCTGAGCCCCGCCTTTCGTCTGGCCGATACCGACGACATGCTGGTGCATGCCGGCCACAGCATACAGGACTTCGCCGGTGGCACGCGCATGGGCGCCTCGCTGGCCACGCTGCGCCAGCACCACTGGCGGCGCATGGTGGGGCGGCGCACGCTGGTACTGCTGGTGAGCGACGGCCTGGATACCGGCGAACCCGAAGAGCTCACGCGCGAGCTCGAATGGCTCAAGCGCCACACGCGCAAGATCCTCTGGCTCAACCCGCTGCTGCGCTTCGACGCCTACCAGCCGACAGCGCGCGGCGCCGCCGTACTGCACAAGACCACCGACGGCATGGTGGCCGTGCACAACATCACCCGCCTGCAGGATCTCGCCGGCGCCATCGCCAAGCTTCTGAAACAATGAATTTCACTGAAACCGAGGAGTAGAAAAAATGGAAATGCAAGGCTCGCGGCAGCTCGCCGCCACCCAGCAACAGGCCTGGGACGCGCTGAACAACCCCGACGTACTCAAGGAGTGCATTCCGGGCTGCGACAGCATCACCGCCACCGGCGAGAACGCCTACGACGTGGTGACGGCGATCAAGATCGGCCCCGTCGGCGCCAAGTTCAAGGGCGCGATCCAACTGTCGGACATCCAGGCGCCGAACAGCTACACGCTCACGTTCGAAGGCAATGGCGGGCCAGCCGGTTTTGGCAAGGGCACCTCCAAGGTTTCTTTGGCACCCAAGGACGGTGGCTGCGAATTGAGCTATACCGTCACTGCCAGCGTGGGCGGCAAGATCGCACAGGTGGGGCAGCGGCTGATCGACGGCGTGGCCAAGCAGATGGCGGAGAAATTCTTCGCCCGCTTCGACGAGGAGTTGCAGCGCCTGCACCCCGCCCCCGCGCCAGCGGAAGACGCACCGGCGGCCACCGTGCCGGCACCGGCAACGCAGGAAAGCAGCGGCGGCATCCCGGCGTGGGTCTGGATCGTGATCGCCGTGATCGTGATCGGCGGCTATTTCGCGCTGCGTTGAACGGCAAGGCGCCCGGCGCGGGCGCCAGTGAAAGGAGTGTTGCACCATGGAAAATCTTGACGTCACCGTCCTGCGCGCCGTGCACGACTGGCGCGAGAAGGGCCAGTCCGCCGTGCTGGCCACCGTGGTGCACACCTGGGGCTCGTCCCCGCGGCCCGTCGGCTGCATCATGGCCATGCGCCAGGATGGCGCGGTGGTCGGCTCGGTCTCGGGCGGCTGCATCGAATACGACCTGATCGATCGCTACACCAAGCCCGGCGCGGCCGACCCGCTGCCGCACGCGGGCCCCCCGCAGTTCGTCAAATACGGCATTTCCGCCGACGAAGCCCACCGCTTCGGCCTGCCCTGCGGCGGCACGCTGGAGGTCATGCTGGAATTCAACCCCGATGGCGCCAAGGTGGGCGAACTGCTGCACTCACTCGATGCCGGCCGTCTCATGCACCGGCGCGTCAGCCTGGCCGATGGCAGCGTGACGCTGGAGCCCAGCGAGCATCCCTCGGACCTCATCGTCAATGACCACGAGCTGGTGAACACCTTCGGCCCCGGCTACCGCATGATCATCATCGGCGCCGGGCAGATGAGCGAATACCTCGCCACCATGGCGCTGTTCTGCGGCTTCTCCGTCACCGTCTGCGACCCGCGCGAGGAATTCGCCGGCAGCTGGAGCGTGCCCGGCGCGCGCCTGGTCAAGACCATGCCGGACGACACCGTCGCCGAAATGAAACCCGACGGCCGCACCTGCGTGGTCGCGCTCACGCACGACCCCAAGCTCGACGACCTGGCGCTGCTGCAGGCGCTGGAAACGCCGGCCTTCTACATCGGCGCCATCGGCAGCCGGCGCAACAGCGCGCTGCGCCACCAGCGCATGATCGAGCATCTCGACCAGACCGAAGAAAGCATGAGGAACCTGCGCGGCCCGGTCGGCATCTACATCGGCAGCAAGACCCCGCCCGAGATCGCGGTGAGCGTGATGGCGGAGATCCTCGCGGTGAAGAACAGCGTGCCGCTGCCGCGCGACCTGGACGTGGCGCATGTGAAGGACCTGCAGGAAATCACGCCCAACGACGCGGCCAACGTCTGTTTCGTCGTGCACGAAAACGCCTAAGCGACGATGGTTGCCACCATCGGCGCCGTCGTCATGGCTGCTGGCGCCGGCAGCCGCATGGGCCACCGCCCCAAATCGCTGCTGCTGCGCGACGGCGAGCCGCTGCTGCTGCGGCAAATCCGGCTGCTGGCGCTGGCCGGCGCCGCGCCCATCGTCGTCGTGCTCGGCCACCACCAGGAGGCGCTGCTCAAGGTATTGCAGCCTGCACAGGCTCGATTTGCGCAATTGCGCTGGACAGTCAACCCCGCGCCCGACGACGGCCCGGCCTCCTCGCTGCGCTGCGGCCTGGCGGCGCTGCCCGAGGCGCTTGGCACCATCATCGTCACGCTGGGCGACATGCCGTTGCTGGAGGCGGACGATTTCCGCGCCGTGCTGCAAGTCTGGCATGCACGTTCCCATGCCATCCACCTGGTTGTGCCCACCCACCAAGGCCAGCCAGGTCATCCTCTGGTGTTCGGCGCGACCGTGCGCGCTGCCGTGCAGCATGACAGCGATGCAGTGAGCGTGCGCGAGTGGCGCCGCGCCCATTCTTCCCATGTCCATGCGCTTGCGCTCAACCATGCACGTTGCACCACCGACCTCGACACCCCAGACGATGTGGCGCGACTTGAGCGAGAGCAGGGCATTGCGTTGAATTGGTCGCCGCAGAGTGACTCCGGCCGCCAACCTGATTGACGGTGCTCGCAAAGATTTGTCGATTGGCGATGCATGGCGTCTTCGGTCGTGCACCTCTGGTCAGGGGGATCTGCGATGCCGCCTTGGCCTGCCCTTGCGGTCCATTTTTTTTGAATTTTCTGCATCCAGTCTCGCCACCTCCGCGTATTGAGTGACGCAGACCACTGCATCCGGCGCAGGCATCCGGCTGGCGCCTTCTCAAACCGACTGGAGATTCAAATGAAAGCCACCTTTTCCAAGCTGTGCGTGACCGCACTGATCGCACTGGGCACCACGGGCGCCATGGCGCAAGTCACCGTGGGCGGCGCGCCGATGTATTCCAACAAGGACATCATCGACAACGCGGTCAACTCCAAAGACCACACCACGCTGGTTGCGGCCGTCAAGGCGGCGGGACTGGTCGACACGCTCAAGGGCCCGGGGCCGTTCACGGTGTTTGCGCCGACCAACGAGGCATTTGCCGCGCTGCCCGCAGGCACCGTCGATACGCTGCTCAAGCCCGAGAACAAACCCATGCTGACCAAAATCCTGACCTACCACGTGGTGGCCGGCAAACTGGATTCCAAGGCGCTCACGCAGGAGATCAAGGATGGCGGCGGCAAGGCCATGCTCAAGACCGTGTCCGGCGGCTCGCTCACCGCCATGTCCAGCGGCAATGGCATCACCATCACCGACGACAAGGGCGACATGGCCAAAGTGACGATTCCCGACGTGTATCAGTCCAACGGCGTGATTCACGTCGTGAACAAGGTGTTGCTGCCCAACTGAGGCACTGGCAACAACGCGGGTGGCAGGCCCGGCCTGCGGCCCGCGTTGCACGGCCACGCCGCGCCATGACTGCACTTGATTTCAAACGCCGTCGCTTGCTTGCTGCCTTGGCCGCAGGCGGCGGCGCGATGACGCTGGCGGGGTGCGACCGCATCGCCGCAACCACCGTGGGCGCCCGCACGCTGGGCGCGGGCGAAAGCCTTACGGCCACCGTGCACCGCTGGCTGGCCGCCGGCACGCTGGCGCAAGAATTTACCGAGGCCGACCTGTCGCCCGAGTTTCGCGCCAACGGCACCGAGTTGCCCGATGACCCCGCCTGGCAAGCGCATGCGCGCACGGGCTTTGCCCACTGGTCGCTGCAAGTGACCGGCCTGGTGCAACGGCCCACCACCTTTACCCTGGCCGAGTTGCATGCCATGCCGGCGCGCACGCAGATCACGCGGCACGACTGCGTCGAAGGCTGGAGCGCCATCGGCAAGTGGACGGGCGTGCCGCTGGCGCAGGTGCTGGCGCGCGTGGCGCCCCAACCGCAGGCGCGCTACGCCGTGTTTCATTGCGCCGACACTATGCCCGGCGGCCTGACGCGCGAGCGCTATTACGAAAGCATAGGCATGGACGATGCGCTGCATCCACAAACCCTGCTGGCGTATGGGTTGAACGGAGCCGATCTGCCGATCAAGAACGGCGCGCCGATACGCCTGCGCGTGGAGCGGCAACTGGGCTACAAGCAGGCCAAGTTCGTGCAGAAGATCGAGCTCGTCGCCAGCCTGTCCGGCATTGGGCGCGGCAAAGGCGGCTACTGGGAAGACAACGACGGTTACCAGTGGTACGCCGGTGTTTGATTGCAAAGGGGCCACCACATGAACACCGCCACCCACGCCATCGCCGCGCACGCAAGCTATCTCTACGACCGCCACACGCTGGCGGTGCGGCTGATGCACTGGATCAACGTGGTGGCGATGACCGTGTTGTTCATGAGCGGCTTGCAGATCTTCAACGCCCACCCGGCGCTGTATTGGGGCAAGTCTTCCTACTCCGGCCGCCCGCCGGTGTTTCAGATAGACACCGTTACCGGGGCCGACGGCAGCCGGCAGGTACGCGCTTTTCCGGCCTGGATTACCGTGCCGGCGCGCTATGCGCTGGGCATGGCGCGCGAATGGCATTTTTTCTTTGCCTGGGTGTTTGTGTTGAATGGCGCAGCCTATGTGCTGTATGCCGTGGGCACCCGGCATTTGATGCGCGATCTGGCGCCCACCGGCGCCGACTGGCGGGGCATTGGCCAGTCCATCAAAGACCATGTGCGTTTCAAGCACCCCAGAGGCGACGCCGCGCGGCGCTACAACGTGCTGCAAAAACTGGCTTACCTGGGCGTGATCTTTGTGCTGCTGCCACTCATCATCCTGGCGGGCTGGGCGATGTCACCGTTCTTGAACTCCATCGCGCCCGGTTGGGTGGACTGGCTGGGTGGCCGACAGTCGGCGCGCACGATTCACTTCATCGTGGCGTGGCTGCTGTTTTTGTTCGTTGCCGTGCACGTGTTTGAAGTCATCGTGAGCGGTTTATGGAATCACCTGCGTTCGATGATCACCGGGCGCTATCGCATCACGCGCGAGTGAAGCGCCGCAATCAGCGGCATTATTCAAGCCAAATCGTGCTCAAACCATCGCAGATAAAGCGCAAACAGCTATCAAAATATAGTTTTGTCGCTTGCAGCCACCGACGGCGCGGCTCATGTCGTCTTGTGAATCAATGCACCCTTGAACAGCACCGGCCCCGTGGGGCCGCCCGCGCTGGGCACGCCGCCCAGCGGCTCCAGGCTGATGGCCAGGGCGGGCACGGCTTGCAGGGCGTTGGCGTCCAGCGGCAGCTTGGCTTGGCCATTGCGCGTCAGCACGCCCAGCGAACGCGGTGCGCCGTCGGCGGGCAGCGCCCACAGCTGCAATGACTTGTCGGCCGCTTCGCGATAGTCGCCCACACGCTGCAGCACCAACTGGCCTCGCCGTGGATCGACGGTGATCAACATCGACGCCCGGCTCTGCTCGTCGCTCAGCACTGCCACGTAACCGACTTGCGGCTGCTTTTGCAGGCTGGCGCGCAAGTCGTCGATCTGAGTGTCCATGCGTTGGTTCAACGCCAGCGTGGTGACCAGAACGGCGGCCGTGGCCACCGCGCCAGCACCGGCAGCGCCGCGCCACCAACCCAGGCTGTTCCACCAGCCGCCGCGTGCGGCGGGGGCGCTGCGCGCGGCCGTCATGGCGTGCTGGTCGCGCTCGGCGCTCAGCATGTTGTCAATTCGCGTCCACACGGCAGCCGGCACATCGGTTTCGGGCTGCACTTCGTTCAGGCCGGCCACGCGGTGTTGCCAGTCCAGCGCCGCCGCGCGCACGGCGGCATGCTGCTGTGCCAGCGCTTCAAAACGGCGCCGAGCGCCGCCGCGCAGCAGGCCCAGCGCATGCGCGGCCGCAAGCTGGTCCAGCAGTTGGGGGTGGCGGTGCAAGTCCATCAGGCAAACCTCGCCATGCAAATGCGCAACTGTTCCATGCCGCGGCGCACCAGGCTTTTGACGGTGCCCAGCGGCATCTTCAGCTGCTGCGCCAGTTCGCTGTGACTGAGCTCGCGCAGATAAGCCAGGTTGATCAACTCGCGCTGGCGCGCCTCCAGCCGCATCAGGCATTGGTGCAGCGCCTTGGCTTGCTGGCTTGCCAGGCTGCTGTCCAGCGGGCCGGCTTCGTCGCTGACCAACTCAACCGCCCGGGCGTCATCGATGTCGTCGCGCAGATGCTCGCGCTCGGCGCGGCGGCGGCGCAACTGGTCCAGCGCGCGGCTGCGGGCAATCAAGCTCAGCCAGGCCATCGGCGGGCTGAGCGAAGCGCGGTAGTCGCCGGCCGTGCGCCACACCTGCAGCATGGCATCTTGCAGCGCATCTTCGGCCCATTGGGCGTTGCCCAACACGCGCAGCGCCAGGCCGTACAGCTTGCGCGCCACGCGGTCGTACAGCGCTTTCATCGCCGTGGTGTCGCGCGCGGCAATGCGGTCGATCAGCGTACGCAATTCGGCGTCGGGGGGGTGCGGGGTGGGCATGGTGGGCGGTGACGGGGCAAGCGGGGCGAATGCAAGAGCGTGCTTTTGGGTACGCAACAATCGCGGCGGTGGATGCAAGGACAGGCAGCCCTAGGGATGGCCTTATAACCGAGTTGTCCGACGCATGCCAACCTCACCAATTGCCTGGGCTCGCTCCAACCCCCATGTGCGAACCGTTTTGGCATAATGATTCGCAACAGACGCGCCGATTTGCACCGCTTGCGGGCGCTTTACAAATCCTGCTAAAGACGTGACCGATCCGCAGCAAGCCCGGCCCCGTTTTTGGCGATGCCGGGTTTTTTCATGCCGTTGATTGCGCAATCCCAATCCATGCACTTCGCCGAGGCGCTAGCACTCACCTCGGGCGCGCAACTGCACGCGTACGACCTGGCCTACGAGACCTATGGCGAGCTGAACGCCGACAAAAACAATGCCGTCCTGGTCTGCCATGCACTCAATGCCTCGCACCATGTGGCGGGCAGCTACGCCGGCACGCCAAAGAGCGAAGGCTGGTGGGACAACATGATCGGTCCGGGCAAGAGTCTGGATACCAACCGCTTCTTCGTCATCGGCATCAACAACCCGGGTTCGTGCTTCGGCTCGACCGGGCCCATGCATGCGAACCCGGATACCGGCCAGATCTATGGCGCGGATTTTCCGGTGATGACGGTGGAAGACTGGGTCAACGCGCAGGCGCTGCTGCTCGACCGTCTGGGCATCCGGCAGCTCGCGGCGGTGATGGGCGGGAGCCTGGGCGGCATGCAGGCGCTGTCGTGGACGCTGCAGTACCCCGATCGCGTGCGCCACGCCGTGGTGGTGGCCAGCGCGCCGAATCTCACGGCCGAGAACATCGCGTTCAACGAAGTGGCGCGCCGCGCCATCGTCACCGACCCGGATTTTCACGGCGGCAACTTCTACCGGCACGGCGTGATTCCGAAGCGCGGGCTGCGCATCGCGCGCATGATCGGCCACATCACCTACCTGAGCGACGACGTGATGAACGCCAAGTTCGGGCGCGAACTGCGGGAAGCCGTGGACGGCGTTGCGCGCGAGGATTACCGCTACAGCACGCAGGAGGTGGAGTTCCAGATCGAGAGCTATCTGCGCTACCAGGGCGACAAGTTCAGCGACTACTTCGACGCCAACACCTATCTGCTCATCACCCGCGCGCTCGACTACTTCGACCCGGCGCGCGCGCACGGCGGCAACCTGGCACAGGCGCTGACGGTGGCCCGCGCCAAATTCCTGCTGGTGAGTTTTTCCACCGACTGGCGCTTTGCCCCGGCGCGCTCGCGCGAGCTGGTGCATGCGCTGCTGGAAAACCGCCGCGACGTGAGCTACGCGGAAATCGATGCTCCACACGGTCATGACGCCTTTTTGCTCGATGACGCGCGCTACATGGGCGTCGTGCGCTCTTATTTTGATGGTATTGCCAAGGAGCTGACATGAGCGACCACGCCACCATGCAAGCCATCGCGCAGCTGATTCCGGAAGGCAGCCGGGTCTTGGACCTGGGCTGCGGCGACGGCGCGCTGCTGGACCATCTGATCCGCCAGCGCCGCTGCAGCGGCTACGGCATAGAGATTGCGGATGCCAACGTGCTCGCCTGCGTGCGCCGCGGCGTCAACGTGATCCAGCTCAACCTGGAGGAAGGTCTGGCGATGTTTGCCGACAACAGCTTCGACGTGGTGCTGCAGATCGACACGCTGCAGCACCTGCGCAACGCCGAGGTGATGCTGCGCGAGACCGCGCGGGTGGGCAAAAGCGGCATCGTCGCCTTCCCCAATTTCGCGCACTGGCCCAACCGCCTCTCCATTCTGCGCGGGCGCATGCCTGTCACCACGCGCATGCCCTACGAGTGGTACGACACGCCCAACATCCGCGTGGGCACCTTCGCCGATTTCGAGGTGCTGGCGCGGCGCAACAAGCTGCGCGTGCTGGACGCCTTCGGGCTGGAGGGCCGCCGCGAAGTCAGGCATTGGGCCAACCTGATGGCCAGCACGGCTGTGTTTCGCTTCGAGCACGATTGAGACGACGCTGGAGAAATCCTTGCGCAAGGGCAAATGTCTTCGCCGCGCGGACAGCCGCCTTCGCAAAGCGGATAGCGGCACGGCGGCAGCGCGGCGACACTGCCATACTGCATGGGTTCACGATACAAGGAGACAGACATGCAAGACATCAACCGGCGCGGCTTCATCGCGCACACCGGCCTGAGCATTGCGGCGCTGGGCAGCTTCGGCCCGCTGCAGGCGCTGGCGCAGACCAGCAACACCCTGACGATGGCCTACAACGTCGATCTGCCCACCTGGGACCCGACGGTGGGCCCCTCGGCCGTCAACCCCACGATCCAGTCGCTGTACAAGGCGGTGTTCGCCCAGTTCGTCGACCAGAACCCGGACCTGAGCTTCAAGCCCGACCTGCTGACCGAGTGGGGCTGGAACGCCGACAAGAGCAAGATCAGCCTGACGGTGCGCCAGGGCGCCAAATGGCACGACGGCAGCCCGGTGACGGCCGAGGACGTGGCCTGGTCGCTGCAGCGCGCGGGCGACCCGGCCACCGGCAACCCGATCCAGTTCATGTGGGGCAAGATCGCCAACATCAAGGCCGAGGGCAACAAGGTCACGGCCGACGTGAAGGAGTTCGATCCGGCCTTCTTCAAGTGGATGGGCTACCTCACCGGCTACATCCTGCCCAAGGCCTACTACGAGAAGGTCGGCAAGGAGGGCTTCGAGAAGAAGCCCGTGGGCAGCGGCCCCTACATGGTCGAGGAGTTCGTGCAGGGCTCGCACATGAAGCTCAAGGCCTTCAAGGACTATTTCGGCGCCAAACCGACCTTCGAGAACGTGGTGATCAAGTTCGTCACCGACCCCAGCGCCCGCGTGGCCGAGGTGGAGTCTGGCCGCTCGGACATGACGGTGGAAATCCCGATCGAGGAATACGAGCGCCTGACCAAGAAGGGCTTTGGCGGCACCAATGCGCCGGTGACCGACATCGGCATGATCTTCATCACCAACGTCGAGCCGATGCTGGACGAGCGCGTGCGCAAGGCGCTGGCGTTCTCGATCAACAAGAAGGCGCTGACCGAAAAGCTGATGCGCGGCGCGGCGCGCCCGATCGACACGCTGGACGCGCCCGGCTACGAGGCCTACGACGCGAGCATCAAGGTGCCCTACGACCCGAAGAAGGCCAAGGCGCTGATGACCGAGGCCGGCTGGAGCAAGGACAAGCCGCTGCGCTTCAAGGTGCAGACCACGCGCGGCTTCAAGCCCAAGGACTACGAGGTGATGCAGGCCATCCTCGGCATGTGGAAGCCCCTCGGCGTGGAGGCCGACCTGGAGGTCTACGAGATCGCCAAGCACTTCGAGCTGCGCGCCCAGCACAAGCTGGCGCCGGCCGCGTTCTACAACTGGGGCGATGCGATCGGCGACCCGTCCACCTCCACCGGTTTCGCCATGTTCGGCCCCTCGCCGCACTCGGCCTGGAAGACCAAGGACCTGGACGACATGATCGCGCCGCTCTGGGGCGAGAAGGACGAGGCCAAGCGCATCGCCGGCTACAAGGCGGTGAACCGCTACATCGCCGAGCATGCGCTGGTGATTCCGCTGTTCCAGTACTACCAGACGGTGGTGTTCCGCAAGGGCCTGAACGCCAAGCCGCACGGCGCCGGCTTCGTGCTGCCGCAGGCGGTGCACAAGGCGTGACGGCAGGATGGGGCGAGCGGCCCCATCCGCGCGGCTGAACTTCCCGCATGAACGCGCGCTACTTCCTGCGGCGCCTGCTGCTGGCCGTGCCCACGCTGTTTGGCGTGGCGCTGGTCGTCTTCGTGCTGATCCGCGTGGTGCCGGGCGATCCGGTGGCGATGATGATCCCGCCGGGCGCCACGCCCGAGGACATTGCGCGCCTGCGTGCGTTCTACGGCCTGGACAAATCCATCCCCATGCAGTTCTGGCTCTGGCTGCAGGCGGCGCTGACCGGGGAGTTCGGCACTTCCATCACCTACAAACAGGATGTGATGGACCTGATCGCCGAGCGCCTGCCGGTGACGCTGGAGCTGGGCATCGTCGCCATGCTGGTAGCCTGCCTGCTGGGCGGCGCGGCGGGCATCGTCTCGGCCGCGCGCCAGGGCCGCTGGCTCTCCACCCTGATCGACAACCTGGCCGCCGTGGTGCAGGCGATTCCGGACTTCCTCTGGGGCCTGATCTTCATCCTGCTGTTTGGCGTGGCCCTGCCCTGGCTGCCGATTTCAGGGCGCATCGACACCGCGCTGAGCGAGCAGGCGGGCGGCGGCTTCGTGCTGCTGAGCAGCCTGCTGCACGGGCGCTGGCAGATCGTCGGCTCCGACCTGCTCTACATGATCGCGCCCGCGCTGGCGCTGGCGCTGCCGGTGGCGGCGATGATCGCGCGCGTGCTCAAGGCCTCGATGCAGGAGGCGCTGGCCAGCGACTATGTGCGGCTGGCCCGCCTCAAGGGCCTGAGCGGCGTACGCGTGCTGCTGTCCGAGGCGCTGCCGAACGCGCTGATCCCGGCGGTATCGCTTTCCGCCGTGCAGTTCGCCTTTCTGCTCGGCGGCACGGTGCTGGTGGAAAAGCTCTTCAGCTACCCCGGCCTGGGCAATCTGGCCATCAGCGCCGTCGTCGGGCGCGATCTGCCGCTGATCCAGGCCGTGGTGCTCACGTTTGCCGTGCTGTTCATCGCCATCAACCTGGCGGTGGATGTACTGGTGCTGCTGCTCAACCCGCGCCTGCGCGGCGGGAGTCATTGAAGTGGCCGAGCGCCAGAGCGTTTCCACCGCAGAGCGCCTGCTGCGCGATCCGCGCGTGCTGATCGGCGGCGCGATCTGCGCGCTGCTGCTGATTCTGGCGCTGTTCGCCGGCTGGATCGCGCCGCTCGATCCCGAAGACCAGGACCTGGGCGCATCGTTCGAGGCGCCGCTGCTCTGGGGCGGCAGCGATGCAGCCACCGCCGACGCCGCCATTGACCCCGACGCACCGCGCCACTGGCTGGGCTCAGACAACCTCGGGCGCGACGTGCTCTCGCGTCTGGTGCATGGCGCGCGCACTGCGGTCATCGTGGCCACGGTCTCTGCGCTGCTGGCGGGCGTCGTCGGCACGCTGCTGGGGCTGCTGGCGGGCTACTTCGGCGGCAGGGTGGACGCGCTCATTTCGCGCATCGTCGATGTCTGGATGTCGTTTCCGCCGGTGCTGCTGGCGATCGTGCTGGTGTCGCTGATCGGCACCGGCCTGACCTCGGTGATCGCCGCCATCGTGATCGTCGACTGGACGCGCTTTTGCCGCGTGGTGCGCGCCGAGGCGCAGGCGCAGACGGCGCTCGATTACGTCACCTCGGCGCGCATGCTGGGCCTGCCCGCGCGGCGCATTCTGCTGAGCGAAATCCTGCCCAACGTGGCGCCGCTGCTCATCACGCTGGTGACGTTGGAGATGGGCATCGCCATCGTCGTCGAGGCCATGCTGAGCTTCGTCGGTCTCTCGGTCGCCTCGGGCGCCACCACCTGGGGCGGCATGATCGGCGAGGGGCGTCTCTACATCAACCAGGCGCCGTGGCTGATGCTGCTGCCCATGCTGGCGATGATTGTGTCGGTGCTGGGCCTGAACGCGCTGGGCGACGGCCTGCGGCGCCAGCTCGATCCGGTGGTGCGGCGATGAACGGCACGGCACCGGCCGAAGTCCTGCGGGTTGAAGACCTGCACCTGGAAATCCGCCAGGCGGGCCGTGCGTCCGTCATCCTGCGCGGCGTCGATCTGGCCGTCAGCGCCGGGCGCATCCACGCGCTGGTCGGCGAATCGGGCGGCGGCAAATCCATGGTCACCAAGGCCGTCACCGGCCTGCTGCCCGAGACCGCCGTCATCACCCAGGGGCGCATCGTGCTCGCCGGCCAGCATGTCACGCACTGGGCGCCGCGTGAGTGGCGCAGCGTGCGCGGCACGGTGGTCAGCATGGTGCTGCAGGACCCGATGACCGCGCTCAACCCGGTGCGCCGCATAGCCGCGCAGCTGGGCGACGTGCTCAAGCTGCACCGCGGCCTGCGCGGCGCGGCGCTGCAGCAGGAATGCCTGCGGCTGCTGGAGCAGGTGCAGGTGCGCGATCCCGAGGCCGTGCTGCGCCAGTACCCGCACCAGCTCTCGGGCGGCATGCGCCAGCGCGTGGTGATCGCCATCGCCTGGGCCTGCAAGCCGCAGCTCATCATCTGCGACGAGCCGACGACGGCGCTGGACGTGACGGTGCAAAAGCAGGTGCTGCGCCTCATCAGGCAGTTGGCGCAGGCCGGGCAGGGCGTGCTGATGGTGACGCACGACCTGGGCGTGGTCGCCAAGCTCTGCGACACCATGTCCGTGATCCACGGCGGCCGCATTCTGGAGGCCGGCACCGTGGCCGAGGTCTTCGCCGCGCCGCGCCACCCCTACACCCGCGCGCTGATCGCCGCCGCGCCGCGTTTTGACCAGCCCGGCGAAACGCTCACGCCCGTCGAAGATGCGCTGCTGGAGCAGCTGGATCAAGAAGAGCGCGATTACGACGCGCAGTGCGAAAAGGCCTGACTATGTGTACGTCGCGGATGCCTCTTATCTCGCCCTCTCACCAAAGGGGCGCGGGCGATAGGCCGCGCCGGTTTCACTCCCTCTCCCTCTGGGAGAGGGCGGGGGTGAGGGCTGCGGCCTGCTCTGAGGCATGTCGCCAATCAGACAAAAAGGTGAGCGCATGACGCAGACCCAGCCTGCGTTGTTGGCCGCAAAAGGCCTGCATCTGGCGCTGCCGGACAGCGCGCGTAAGCCGCTCTTTGGCGCCGCGCCGCTCAAGCCCATCCTGCGCGATATTTCCCTGCAGCTACCCGCCGCCGGCACCCTGGGCGTGATCGGCGAATCGGGCAGCGGCAAATCCACGCTCGCGCGGGTGCTGACCCTGCTGGCACCACCGCAGCAGGGCCAGGTGCTGTTTCGCGGGCAGGACATCGCGCAGTTCTCGCCGCAGCAACTGGTGGACTACCGCACCCAGGTGCAGCTGGTGTTCCAGGATCCCATGTCCTCGCTCAACCCGCGCCGCCGGGTGCAGGCCCTGATCACCGAGCCGCTGCGAGCGCGCGGCAAGCTCGCAGGTCGGGTCGATGCGGCTCGGCAAGCCGCGGCGCTGCTGGAGCGTGTCGGCCTGAGCCCCGCCTTGGCATCACGCTATCCGCACGAGCTCTCGGGCGGCCAGCGCCAGCGCGTGGGCATCGCGCGCTCGCTGGCATTGCAGCCCGCCGCGCTGATCGCCGACGAGATCACCTCGGGGCTGGACGTGTCGGCGCAGGCGCGCATCGTCGCCCTGCTGCAGGAGCTGCGCCGCGATACGGGCCTGGCGCTGATCTTCATCAGCCACGATCTCTCGCTGGTGCGCAGCCTGTGCGACGAGGTGCTGATCCTGCGCCGGGGCGTGGTGGTGGAGCAGGGGGAATCGGCAAGCATCTTCGCGCAGCCCCAGCACGAATACACGCGGGCGCTGCTGGATGCGATACCGCTGCCGGTGCCGGATGCGGACTGGCTTATGCAGGGGGTGCTGGAAGCTGAATGACGAAATGACTGTCGGCTGACGCCGACATGAAGAATGACTCTGCGTCGTTGCCCAACGCTTTAGTCCGGCCGATGGCAAGGGCGTGGCTTTTGACAATCCGCCGAAACAAATCGTTGGTCCTCATGTTTCCGTACCTGGTAAACACGTCGTACGCCGCTCTCCATTCTTTTACCGAGACGGATGGAAACTATTCGGGGCCACCAATACAGTCGTCCCAGTCCTCATCTTCATCTGCGGCAATGCCACAAACTTTAACTTCGTCTGGTAACAAATGGGGTGATTTGTTGGCCGCGGCAAGTAAGTCTTCACTTCCGTAGTGACTCAGAGCCTTCGTTCTCGAACCGTCGGCCTCATCAAGCCCTTCGATTTCCAAAAATTCGCATCGAACCATTCCATAATCCGTTCGACGCCAATAGGGGCATAAAATTTCTTTAAATCCCTTGTGGTACGAATACTCTCGAAGGTCTTTGCCGAAGCGTTCAATATCATCAGAAAGCACTTCACCGGGCGCAAGCCTTTTGACCCGGTAACAAAAGCCGCCTGGAGGTATAACCGATTTGTCCTTCATGACCTTTGTTGCACTTCGTACTTGAATCCGCCCCAAAAGGGATCAGGTCCCCACCAAATCCCGCGCCAGCATAAACCCCGAAGCTGCCCCCGTACCCGCACCCGGCCAGGTGGATGCGCCCACGTTGTAAAGCCCGCCCACCGGCGTGCGCCAGCGCGATTGGCCGAAGGCCGGGCGGAATAGAAAGAACTGGTCCAGGTGGTGGCTGCCCGAGAGGCTGTCGCCGCCGATGAGGTTGGGGTTGTCGCGTTCCAGGTCGAGCGGCGAGACGACATGGCGCGCGAGGATGTGGGCGTTGAGTCCCGGCGCATGGCGCTCCAGCAGCGCCAGCGCGCGGTTGGCGTAGGCGTCCTTGATCTCATCCCAATGGCGCCCCTGGATTTCTCCTGCGGCGTCGCCCCGGATGTCGGCGGGCAGCACGCGCACCTGCACCCAGAGCACATGCTTGCCTGTGGGCGCGCGGCTGGCGTCGTGCACCGTGGGCTGGCCGACGACCAGCACCGGCTCTGCCGGCAGCAGGCCGGCCATGGCTTCGGTGTAGGTGCGCGCCATGGCGTCCAGCGACGGCGCCACATGCACATAGGCAAAGCGCTGCAGCTCGCTGCTGGCGCGCCACGGTGGCAACGCATCGAGCGCGAGGTGGATCATCATCGTGCCCGGCCCGGGGCGCAGCTTCGCGGCGGCGGGCGGGGGCGCGCCCGCGCCCAGCAGGGAGCCATAGAGCAGGCGCGGATGCACGTTGGCAATCACGGCACGGCGGGCGGTGCGCTGGCTGCCATCGGCCAGCGTCACGCCGCTGGCGCGGCCCTGCGCCACGTCGATTTTGCTGACGGCGCTGGAAGTGCGCACCTCGCCCCCGGCCTGCTCGATCGCGCGCACCAGCGCGCGCGTGACGGTGTCCGCGCCGCCCTGGCCCAGCGCCATGCCGAAGTTCTGGTTGGCCATGGATTCGAGGTAGGGGAAGAGGGCGCCGCCCGCCACGTCCGGGCCAAAGTCCAGGTGCAGGCCCCAGGCGCCCATGAGCGCGCGCACGCCGTCGTCTTCGAAATGCGCGGCCAGCCAGTCACGCGGGCTGGAGAGCAGCATGCGCGCGGTCTGCATGCACCAGAGCAGGCCCTTGGCGCGCCACATGCGCCAGAGGTTGCGCGCAAGCTGCCATGAGGGCATGGGCGAGCCCATGAAGGCGAACAGGTGCGGTGCGTCGGCGGCGAAGGCCTGCGCCATCGCCCTCCAGGTCTCGGCATCCTTGGCATTGCGCGCCGCGATGCGCGCCGCGGTCGATGCCAGATCGGTATCGACCCCCAGCCAGCCGCCATCGGCCAGCACCGAAGAAAAACTGTGCGTGACGGGCACCAAGCCCAATTCGGCCTGCAGCAACCTATCCTTGTGGGTGGCAAAGAAGGGCGAGCCCGCGAACATGCTGAGATTCATCGCGCACAGGTCGTGGCGAAAGCCCGGCAGCGTGACCTCGGCGGTCTGCACCGCGCCGCCGGGCTCTGCGGCCTGCTCCAGCACCAGCACCTTCCAGCCCTTGGCGCTCAGGTGCACGGCGGCGGCCAGGCCGTTGATGCCGCTGCCTATGACGATGGCGTCCCAGCCCATACGCGCGGCCTCAGATCACTTCTTGGCGAGCGAATTGGCGACGTGAAAACCGGATGCGCCGCCCAGCCCCGGCCCCGGGTGCGTCGAAGCGCCGATGTGATACAGATTCTTCACCGGCGTCGCATGGTCCTTGGTGCCGCGCAGCGGGCGCCAGAACATGTACTGGTCCACGCTGCATTCGCCGGAGTAAGGGTCGCCGCCGACGAGATTCATGTTGAGTTTTTCCAGGTCGCCGGGCGAGATCACCGTGCGGCCCACGATGCTTTGCTGCAGGTTGGGGATGAATTTACCCAGGCGCTCCATGACGCGGTCGGCATAGCGTTCGCGGATGTCGTCGTTCCACTTTCCATCCGCGGGTGCCGCGATCTGGCCCAGCGCGTCGCCCTTGATGTGGCGCGGGCATTCGGGCAGCTGAATCCACAGCACGGCGCCACCCGCCGGTGCGCGCGAGGCATCGAGCTGCGTCGGGTTGCAGACGACGACGGTGCCCTCGGCCGGCAGCAGGCCGCGCTCGGCCTCGTTCACGGCGCGCGAGACGCCGTCCATGCCCGGGGTCAGGTGCAGATAGACCACCTCGTCCAGTTCCTTGTTGGCCCATTGCGGCGGCGCCGACAGCGCCACATGGATCTGCATGTTGCCCTTGCCGTAGCGGTACTCCGCCGCCTGCCGGCGGAGGGTGTCCGGCGTGGCGCTGGCGGGGATCAGGCGGCCGTAGAGCTGGGTCGGCGTGACGTTGCAGATGACGTTCCTGGCCTGCCACTCGCGGCCGTCCGCGCAGCGCACGCCCTGCGCCTTGCCGCCCTGCAGCAAAATTTCGGCCACGTCGGCGTTGGTGTGGAACTCGCCGCCCGCCTTCTCGACGATGGCCTTGAACGCATCCACCGTGCGCGCGTTGCCGCCCTGCACCAGCGGCAGGCCCACGCCTTCGAGCGTGAAGGCGATCACCTGCGCCATCAGCGCCGACATCGGCGATTCCGGCCCCAGGCCGGTGTGCAGCACCCAGGGCGCGAGCACGGCCTTGACCAGATCCGATTTGAAATGTGTATCCAGCCAGGCGCGCGCGCTCTGCATCGCCGGGCTGAAAAAGCCCACGGTCTCGTGCGCGCCCTGCTTCCAGACGCGGCCCAGCATCATCTTGCCGATCTGCGAGCTCCAGAGCTCGTTGCCCAGCAGGGCGAAGATCAGCTCGGCGTTCTTCTCGACGAAAGCCAGACCCTCCTGATACGCATCGCCATCGCCGGGCGCCAGCGCATTCATCGCGCGCACGTTCTCCTCGCGCGAGCGGCGCAGCACGAAGGAGCGGCCGTCGCTCAGCAGCACGCCCGTGGGCGCGTTGCTGTTCACGTAGGTCAGGCCGTTGGCGTGCAGCGCGTCCTTCAGCTCGGCGTAGCCCGGCGAGGTGACGAACAGCGGGTGCGCGGTGGACATCGTGTCGTGCAGATAGCCGGGCGCCGTCAGCGGCTCGGTGCGGATGCAGCCGCCCAGCTGCGCCTCGCGCTCCAGCACGCAGACCTTCTTGCCGCGCTTGGCCATGACGGCGGCGCAGACCAGCGAGTTGATCCCGCTGCCGACGATGATGGAATCGAACTTGCTCATGGCGTTCTCAAAATTTCAGGTGTCCAGGGTGAGCTTCACGCGGTGGTGTTCCGCCGTCTGTTCGTACTCCGGCACGGCGTAGCGCCCACGGTAGAACAGCAGCGGCGCGGTGCTGCGGGTTGTCAATTGCTCGACTCGGCCGATCAGGATGATGTGGTCGCCGCCTTCGTAGCGGTATTCCACCGCGCACTGGAACACCGCCATGCAATCGGGCAGCAGCGGCACGCCGCCCAGGCCATCGCTGATCTCCATGCCGCCAAACTTGTCCTCTCCGGCCTTGGCAAAGCGGTCGGAGACTGCCTGCTGGTCGTGCGCCAGCACGTGGATGCAGAAGTGGTTGGTGGTCTGGAAGGCCGGCAGGCTCCAGGACTTCTTGGCCAGGCTCCAGAGCACCAAGGGGGGTTCGAGCGACAGCGCCGCGAAGCTGTTCACCGTCACGCCGATGCGCTCGCCCGCCGGGCCCAGCGTGGTGACCACGGTGACTCCGGTGGCGAAGTGCCCCAGCGCGTTGCGCAGCTCGCGGGCGTCTATCACTTGCTGCCCTTGGCCGCAGCCTCACCAATCGCGCGCTTGTTCGACTCCTCATCGAACCAGTAGTTGGCGTAGTCGCGCGGATCGTTGAAGCCATTGGCCAGGCGCGAGGACAGCGCCGGAAACTGCTGGGCCGCGCCCATCATGTTGACGATGTACTCGGGCGGCGGGAACAGCAGGCTGTTGGTCCAGCGCGTGACCCTCTCGGCATAGTCGTTGTACAGGTGGTCAAAGGTGCTGTTCATCCAGGCCTCGTCAAACGGCAGGCTGCCGCGCGCCATGATGGCATCGAAGTAGTACTTGGCGCCCATGGTGGCGTTGTTGGAGCCCTGGCCGGTGATCGGGTCGTTGACGACCACCGCGTCGCCCAGGCCCATCACCTTGCGTCCGGAGGGCAGGTGCAGCACCGGGTTGCGGATGCAGGGACGGAAACGGCCGGCAAGGATGCCGTTGTCGTCGGTCAGCTGGCAGTCCTTCATGCGCTCGTATTCCCAGGGCAGGAATTGCTTCATGATGTCGATGCTCATCTGCAGGTGGTCGGCCGCGTCCTTGCACTCATGCCAGCGGTCCATCGGGCCGCCGGGGACGCCTTCCATCACCATGATGTCGCAGGTCTTGGTCTTGCCCGAGCCATAGGCGCCATCGACGGTGAGCGAGGGGAAGACGAAGTATTCGCCCACGCCGGGGATCAGGTTGAAGTTCACGCACTCGATGTAGTCGTGGCGCTTCATGCCGGTGAGGTAGGTGAGCGCGAGGCTGCGCATCGGCTGCTTGACCGGCGAGCGCTCTTCGTTGACGGTCAGCATCTTGACGATCTCGCCCTTGCCGCCCGCGAGCAGCACCAGGTCATGGCTGGCAGCCAGCTCTTCCATCTCGGCGACGCCGACATCAACGATCTGCAGCTTGCCGCCGCGGCGCACGAATTCATCCATCCAGCCCGGGTATTTCAGGCGCTGGTCCACCGCCTGGCCGGGCTTTTCCAGCGCCGCATACCAGTGGATGGCCTTGGTGCCCGAACCGTCAGGGTTGGGGATGACGAAGGAGATGCCGTCGGTGTTGGGGCAATCCTTTTCCCACTGGTTCATGGCCCAGTCGCGCTCGACCTGCAGCTTCATGTCGAAGATGAACTGCGAGGACATGACCTTGCCGTTCCAGAAGCTGGCCTGGTCGCGGTTGGTGTAGATCGTGACGGCGTGGCCCTGGTCGAGCAGGCCTGCGCCCAGCAGCAGGCCGGCCTGGCCGCCGCCGATGATGGCGATCTTGCGGGGGGTTTGTGTGGTCATGGTGTGTCTCCGAAAAATAGATAACAGGGTTTGCTCATGAAAAATGACTTTGCTGCGCTTCAATGACGCGGCTTGCGCCGCATGACGATGAAGGTCATTGCGTCATCCGTGGGTTCAGCTCATCAGGCGGCCAATGGCGGCGGTGCGCGCCTCCGGGCCGAGGGCCTGGTAGCCGCCATCCACGGCATAGGTGGCGCCAGTGACGAAGCTGGCCTTGTCCGAGAGCAGGAAGGCGACCACATTGGCCACCTCCGCCGGCATGCCCAGGCGCCCGAGCATGTGGAAGTCCGCCGCGACGCCATCGGCCTTGGGCTTGTCGCCGCCCGCCATGCCTTCGATGACCGACGACCAGGTCCAGCCCGGCGAGACCGCGTTGACGCGGATCTTCTGCGGCGCCAGATCGAGCGCGGCATTGCGCGTGAACTGCACGATCGCCGCCTTGCTGATGGGGTAGAGCCAGCGGCCGGTCTGCGCGGCAAAGGCGGAAATCGAGGCGAAATTGACCACCGCGCCACCGCCGCGCTTTTCCATCTCGGGCGTCACCGCCTGCAGCACCATGGCCGCGCCGATCAGGTTCACGTTCAGCGTGGTGTTCCACTCGGCGCGCGTGGAGGCGGCGCCGTTGTCCACGTACGAAGCGGCGCAGTTCACCAGATAGTCGATGCCGCCGAAGGCCGCCACGGTGTCCTTGACGCAGGCGGCGATGGACGCATCGTCCGATACATCGGTGCGGATGAAGCGGCTGCCCGCGTGGCGCGCCTGAACCTGCGGGCCCTTGGCGGTGTCGATGTCGGCGATGACGACCTTGCAGCCTTCGGCCACCAGCGCGGCGACGACGCCCTCGCCGATCATGGTGGCGCCGCCGGTCACGATGGCTACCTTGCTGTGCATGCTCATATGTCTCCTGTCGGTAGGTTCCGGGACGCCGGAACGGGAGCCGTCAGTATGCGAAACCGCCCGGGTTTGCAATGTCCGGAATCCGCGCCTGCGCTATCCGCCCCGCGCAAGGCGATGCTGCATTGCAGCATCGCCGCAGCCGCTCAACGCCGCGCCAGCGTGGCCGACGGCGGCTCTCCGAAGCGTTCGCGGTAATAGGCCGAGAAGCGGCCGAGGTGGAAAAACCCGAAGCGGTGGGCCTCTTGCAGCACGGTGATCGGCTCGCCGCTCGTCGCCGCCTGCCGCAGCCGTTCGTGGATGCGCTGCAGCCGCACCTCGCGCAGCCAGGCATTGGGCGTGGTCTCCAGATGGCGTCGGAAGCCTTCTTGCAGCGCGCGTTCGCTGACGCAGGCAGCCTGTGCAATCTCCGCCAGCGTCAGCGCCTGCTCGGCATGGGCTTCGATGAATTCGCGCGCGCGCTGCACATGCCGGGGCAGCGCCGCCTGCGTGCCCGCGTGCAGCAGGGCGCTTGCACTGTGCGGCTGCAGGCTGAACAGGCCTTGCAACAGAAACTCCTGCATGGCCACGGCCGCAACCGCCGTGTCGAGCCAGGCGGCGCCGTTGGCATCGATGTTGCGCGCCAAGTCCAGCACCGCCTTGCACCAGGCCGCCGCCGGCCCCGACTGCTGTGCCAGGGCAAGCTCGAAGTCCAGTGGCGCGCCAGGCTGGCCTGGACCAACGGCCAGACGCTGCTCCATCAGCGCCCGCGGTATGTGCAGCAGAATTTGCGCGCAGCCCGCGCGCCAGCGCATGGCCACCGGCTGATCCGGCGAGAGCACCACGGCGGTGGCCGGGTCTGACTGCACCTGCGCATGCCCGTACTGGATATCGGCCTGCCCCGCCACCGGAATCTGTACGAGGTAGAAGTCCTGCAGGCAGCCGGGCGTGATCTGCACATCCACCCCATAGGCCAGGTAATTCAGCGACAGCGCCCCCACGCCCACGCTGTGCATGTGGCAATCCATGCGCTCACCCGCCTCGAGCTGCTGCAGGCCATGCGCGCAGAAGACCCGCGCGACCTCGTCGCGCGCCTGCTCAACGTCGCCGCTGGCAAAAACCGGGTACTGCCCGAGCCACCGGGCAGGTGCGTGCAGCATGGTGCAAAGTGGCGCGAACCCTGCGGCCCGCGTTCATCGTCCTGAAACCTTGACTGTGCACGCTCGCCGGTGTTTTGACAACTGCACGCCCGCCAGCGCAAGGCGTGGCGTGCAGCGCCCCGTCACACAAACCCGGCTCAAGCCGCCACCTTGGTGCGCAGACCCAGCGCCAGCTCGTGCTCGCCCAGCGCCTTGCCCTTGGGGTCCAGCAGGGCCGCGGCACGCAGACCGGCCAGCTTCACGCCCGCATCGGGCTGGCCTGCAAGCTGCGGCACGGCGTACATCAGGCGGTCGAACTTGCCCTCGCCGCGCGCATGCGTGTCGCTGTAGCCCTTGATGAGCTGGCGGCAGCGCAGGATTTCCGCCGCCAGGGGCTCATCCCCGGCGTCGAGCGCGCGCTCGGCCACCGCCATCCAGGCCTGCCAGTGGGTCTGCTCCTCGGCGTGGCGGCGGTTGCCCCGGCGCCAGCGCGCCAGGCCCGCCATCATGTGCAACTGCAGGTGGCCGCGCAAGGTATGGGTGCGGATGCGCCGTCCCTTGTCCAGGCGCGGCGCGAGCCAGCCCTTGACGCTGGGCGAGCGGTCCAGCCAGTTGGCCCATTTCACCGGCATCAGGCCCATGATTTCTTCCAGCCGCGGGTGGAAGAACTCCTCCATGCCGAAGACATCACCCTCCTTGCCGCCCACCTCGCCGCGGATGCGGGTGAAGCGGTCGGAGCGCGTCTTGAGGTTGGCCACGCGGATCACGTCGTCGTAGGACATGGCGACCGCAATCCAGTGCGCGGCGGCAATCGTCAGCGTGGCTTCCCCGGGCTGCGGATCGCGTTTGGCAAAACGCGCCACGTTGTCCAGGTATTCGCTGCCATAGGCGGCATCCTGCCAATCGACCACGCGCGCCAGGCCCTCGCCCAGCCAGTCCCACGCGGCCTGCGGGAAATCGCTGCGGATGCGCGTGAGCAGCGGCGCCAGCGCCGCGCTGGCGGCCTTTTCGGGCAGCACGCGCGGGGCGGTCTTCATGGCCTCGGCCTTGGCCACCAGCGCCGGCGCCATGGTGCGCGTGCGCGCCAGCTCGGCGGCGGCGCGCAGCGCCTTGAGGCTGGCCTGCACGCCCTTGCCGCTGTGCTCCACCACCTTCTCGAAGGCCTGCTGGTGAAACGGCAGCACGTCGCAACCGGCCAGCGCGCCAAACAGGCTCGATGAAATCACGCTGCCGTTGTCAATCGCGAGCTGCTGCATGTTGTCGGCCACCAGCTTGCGCGCGGACTGGCGTACCAGCGCCAGCACCTCGGCGCTGTCGGCCGCGCCATCGCCGGGCACGACCTTCTCCTGCACCGCAAAGGTGCGGTGCGTGCTGGTGATGACGGTGGTGCGGTTGGGCGTGACCAGGCCACGCGCCACGGCGCGACCGGCTTCCATCAGCTCGGCGGAGATCAGAATGTCCACCTCGCCGGGAATCGGCATCTGCGCCAGCACCGGCGTCTTGCCCGGTGTGGGCTCGACCATCTCGACGTAGTAGATGGTGGCGCCGGTGCGCTGCGCCACACCGGCCACCGAGGTGGCCTGCGCGGTCCAGCCGGCGTCTTCGGCCAAGGTGACGATCCAGTCCTGCAGCACGCCGCCGCCCTGGCCGCCCAGGGCCATGATGGCCACGGTAATCATGCGGGGTTTCATGGGCGCACCTCATCGATGGTTGCGGCGTAGAGCTGTCTGGCGGCACGATCGCGCTCGCGCCGGCCCTGCAGCCAGCCGACGGCGCTGGCGCGCAGGCCCGCCAGCCATTGGTCCCAGCCGGTAGGGTTGTTGACCTTGTGTGCCTTGTAGAACGAGGGGCAGAGCACGGCCGCATCGGCCACCTCGCCGCAATGGCCGCAGGCCACGCAGTCCTCATCCACGCTGGCCACCGGATCGGGCTTGAGCGCATCGCCGCTGGGCGCCAGCGTGAGGCTGGGGCAGCCCGAGACGCGCATGCAGGCATGGTCGCCTGAGCAGACCGCGGCATCGACGCCGAAGCGTTCCTTGAGGATGCGTTCTCCGTTTTTGATAGCTGCTCGCGCAAGTGGCTTCTCGCGCCGCTGGCGATTGAGCATGCATTCGCTCTGCGCAATCACCACCTTGGGGCCGGGTTCTTCAGACGTAAGCGCATCGTGCAGCGCCTGCTTCATCGCATTCACGTCATACGTGCGCCCGACGAAGCGCACCCAGGTGACGCCCACGCCGCGCACCGCCGCCTCGATGGGGTGCAGGGTGCTGCGGTTGGGGTTGGTGTTGCGCGACGACGGGATGTCCTGCCCGCCGGTGGCCGCCGAATAGTTGTTGTCCACGATGACGAAGACGTTGTTCTGCTTGTTGAACACCGCGTTGCCAATGCCCGAGGTCAGCCCGTTGTGCCAGAAGCCGCCATCGCCCATGAAGGCCACGGCCTTCTTGCTGGCGCCCAGCTGCGCCCCCGCGCTGAACGCCGAGGCGCTGCTCACCCCCAGGCCGTAGCCCATGGTGGTGGCGCCGATCTCGAACGGCGGCATGATCTGGAACAGGTGGCAGCCGATGTCGGACGACACATGGTGCACGCCCAGCTCCTGCTCCACGAGCTTGTAAGCCGAGAAGATAGGCCGCTCGGGGCAGCCCACGCACAGGCCCGGCGGGCGCGGCGGCAGCAGCTTGCCGATGGCGGCGGCGATTTCGGGCACCTCCACCTTGTCCTGCTCGGCCTGCGCGGCAGCCTGGGCTGCACGTTCAGCGGCCAGTGCTTCGGCTGTCGGCGCTGCGGCAGGTGCAACCTCCTCCTTGCGGCGTGTGACGGTGGCCGATGTCTTGCGCTCCAGCAGATCGGGGCGCTGGCGCTGCAAAAAAGCGCGCACGCCCTTGCGCAGCACGTCCACGGTGTAGTCACCGCCCATGGGCAGCACGTCCTTGCCGTGCACCTTGGTGTTCAGGTTCAGGCGCGCGAGGATGGTGTTCAGGTGCTGCTCGTGGTAGTCGGGCTGGCCTTCTTCCACCACCAGCACTGCCTTCTTGCCTTCGCAGAAGCGCCGCACCTCTTCCTCGACCAGCGGGTAGGCGACGTTGAGGATGTACAGCGGCACGCGCGATTCGCCGAACAGGTCGGCCAGGTCGAGCTGCATCAGCGCGCGCAGGGTGTTGTTGGCCATGCCGCCGAGCATGATGATGCCGACGTCCTTGATCTCGCCGTCGCCGTCGTGGAATTCGTTGAGCTGGCGCTCCTGGATGAACTTCACCGCGGCCGGCCAGCGCTCGTGGATTTTTTCCTTCTCGTGCAGGAAAGAGGCGGGCGGCAGCACGATGCGGTTCACGTCGCGCACCGGGTTTTCCAGCGCCTGCTTGAGCGTGAAGGCGGGGCGGCGGTTTTCCTCGGTGATGAAGCTGCCGTGCAGGTGGCAGGAGCGGATGCGCAGCTCCAGCATCACCGGCGTGTTGGTGGCCTCGGAAAGTTCAAAACCGTCGTGCACCGCCTTGACGATGGCGGGCAGGTTGGGCTGCGGATCGAGCAGCCACATCTGCGACTTCATGGCGAAGGCGTGGGTGCGCTCCTGCATGATGGAGGAACCCTCGCCGTAGTCCTCGCCGACGATGATGAGCGCGCCGCCCGTCACCCCGCCCGAGGCCAGGTTGGCCAGTGCGTCCGACGCCACGTTGGTGCCGACGGTGGATTTCCACGTGACCGCGCCGCGCACCGGGTAGTTGACCGACGCCGACAATGCCGCAGCCGCAGCCGCTTCGCTGGCGGCGGGCTCGAAGTACACGCCCAGTTCCTTCAGGATGGGCTGCGCATCCGAGAGCACGTCCATCAGGTGCGAAATCGGCGAGCCCTGGTAGCCGGTGACGTAGCCGACGCCCGCCTCCAGCAAGGCCTTGGTGACGGCGAGGATGCCCTCGCCACGGAACACGGTGCCCGCGGGCACCCTCAGTTGCTCGACTTCCTTGACGAAGGAACGCTCTGCCATGTTTGCTCTCCTGCACGTCCGCGCTCCGCTTGGGGCGCGGACGGCTCCTGCGCCTAGTCCGCCAGCACGGCGGTGGCTTCGATCTCGACCAGAAAATCCGGCAGCGCCAGCGACTGCACCCCGAGGAAGGTATTGGCCGCCGGTTCTGCCCCGCCATAGAAGGCGACGATTTCAGCGCTGACCGGCCCGAGCTTGTCCGGGCTGTGGTTGACCACGTAGGTGCGCAGCCGCACCACGTCGGCCGGCGTGGCGCCGCAGGCGGCCAGCACCTCGCGCAGGTTGGCCAGTGCCTGGCGCGTCTGCGCCACCAGGTCGCCCGCGCCCACGAGCTCACCCTTGGCATTCCAGGCCACCTGACCGGCCAGGTGCAGCGTGCGCCCGCCGTTCTGTTCCACCGCGTGGGAGAAGCCGAACGGCACGGCGGCGTACATCGACGGCGGATTGACCGCCTTGCGACGCGTCGTCATGGCGGCGCCTCTCAGGGCACCAGCGCCAACACGCGCAGCGGGCTGCCCGAGCCGTTCTTGAGCTTGAGCGGCGCGGCCAGGATCACGGCGCCGGTGGCCGGCAGCTGGTCCAGGTTGTTCAGGCACTGCAGGCCGTACTTGTTGGCACCGTGCATCAGCGTGTGGCAGGGGTAGGCCACGGGCCAGGCGTAGGACTGGCCGGCATCGGTATTGATGGTCTCCACGCCAAAGCCGCGCACGTCGCGCTTGACCAGCCACTCGACGGCCGCCTGGGTCGGGCCGGGGGTGTGGGCGCCGTCTTCCTTGAGGTTGACGTAAGAAGCCGGATTGGCCAGGCGCTTGGCCCAGCCGGTGCGGAACAGCACCCAGGCGCCTGCCGGAAAGCGGCCGTGCCTGGCCTCCCAGGCCTCCAGGTGGTGCACGTCGAGGTTGAAATCTTCATTGGCCGCCACCTCGGCGGTGCAATCGATCACGCAGGCCGGGCCGATGAAGACCTTGAGATCCAGCGTATCGACCGTGTTGTGCGGATAGTCCTTGCCGGAAATCCAGTGCGCCGGGGCGTCGAAGTGCGTGCCGGTGTGCTCGCCGCAGGTGAAGTTGTTCCAGTACCAGCCCGGACCCTTGTCGTCGTAGTGGCTGATCTGCTCCTGCTTGAACGCCGCCACCTGGCCGAACTGGGGCGGCAGCACCAGCGGCGGAAAATCTTCCGACAGGACATGCGTCAGGTCAACGATGCGCAGGGCGCCAGAGGCGATGTCCTGTGCGAACTGGGCGAGGGAAGTGGTCATGGAATGCTCCTTGATTGCGGGGAGATGGGGGATCAGGCGGGAAGACCGGGCAGCGCGCCGCGGGACGCTCCGCCGAACGCCTTGCCATATGCTGCGGCAAAACCCCTGTCCATCGCAAGCCGTTTGGCGCATGCCCCTATCCACTTTGCGATCAAACCGGCGGCTTTCGGGAGAAACCAAGGGAAAGCCCTATGGACGGGCAGAACGGGATGCCAGATACTTCAAACCTAAACTATTTGCTCGCCGGTCATGTCCACGCCCTCGCCCGCCGCATCCGGCATCCGCTTGCTGGATTCCTTCCCGCTGATCCGCTCGCGCTCGATCGAAGAGGCGCAGCAGCGTGTGGGCGACGTGTTCTCGCGCCACCGCCTGCAGGTGCAGGGCCGGGCCCGGGGACTGGACCTGTGGCACAACCGGGTGACGCTGGGCCAATCCTCGCTCAACGTGCTGCATTACGGCGCCGAGGTGGACATCGATCCGGGTGAGCGCGGCGACTTCTATCTGGTGCAGCTGCCGCTTACGGGCTGCGCGCGCATCACCAGCGGCAGCCACGCCGTGGATGTCAATGAAAACGTGCTCAGCGTGCTGCAGCCGCGCACGCCCAGCCGCATGCGCTGGAGCCCCGATTGCACCATGCTGCTGCTGCAGACCCCCAGCAGCGTGGTGCAGGAGTACGTCGGCGAGGGCGAGCGCCCGCGCATGGCGCTGTCGCGCCGCAGGGGCGAGCCCGAAGTCGCCGCCTGGTGCCAGGCGATGCTGGACATGGCGCGCAACATCGACCAGTTCGCCACGCAATGGCAGGCCCACCCCACGGCCACCGCGGCCATGGAAGGCTTTCTGCTCACCGCCTTCTCCTGCCTGCTGCACCAGCCCGACGCCGCCGGCACGCCCGATGCCCCCGTCGAGGCCCGCAGCCTGCGCCGCGCCAAGGAATACATCCACGCGCACCTGGACCGTCCCCTCGCCCTGGCGGACATCGCGCGCCACGCCTGCGTGAGCCCGCGCACGCTGGAGCTCGTCTTCAAGCGCCACGGCGAACCCGCCCCGCTCGCCTACGCCCGCCAGCAGCGCCTGCAGGCGGCGCACGGCATGCTCAGGGGCGCCGCGCGCGACGGCCAGGCCGTGGGCGTCACCGACGTCGCCCTGGCCTTCGGCTTCGTGCACATGGGCCGCTTCAGCGCCCAGTACCGCGCGCGGTTCGGCTGCCTGCCCTCGCAGACGCTCAAGGCGGTCTGAGCTGAATCCGCGCGGATACCCGCGCAGGCGCAAACCTGCGTGCGCGGTGCTGCTTTGACGCGGCCGCACGCCGCGGTTGCCGCCGCGTGCATAGACTGTGGGCCTTCCCGGAACCGGGCTCACGGAGAACACCATGCACGAACAACGGCTTTCCTACAGGGACGCATCGCCCGAGGCTTTCAAGGCCCTGCTGCACACCGAAATGCAGGTGCACAAGACGGGCATCGAGGAATCGCTGCTGGAACTGGTGAAGATGCGCGCCTCGCAGATCAACGGCTGCGGTTATTGCCTGGACATGCACAGCAAGGATGCGGTTGCGCAGGGCGAGACCCTGCAGCGCCTGGTGCTGCTCTCGGCCTGGCGCGAGGCACCCAGCTTCTACACCGAGCGCGAGCGCGCCGCGCTGGCGTGGACCGAAGCCATCACGCAGATTGCCACCCACGGCGTGCCCGACGATCTCTACAACGAGGTGCGCAAGCACTTTGACGAAAAAGCCCTCGTCGATCTCACGCTGGCGGTGATTTCCATCAACAGCTGGAACCGCATGGCGATTGCGTTTCGCGCCAAGGTGGGCGACTACGTGAGCCCGCACGGCAAGCCATAGCGGCCGGCGCGATGGCGGCCCCTGGCATGAACACGCCCGTTCAGGGCATGCCATCCTGCGCAAACAGCGTGCACTCCGCCCGCAGCTTGTGCTGGTCCCCGACACGCCGGGTAAAGCCGATGCGGTCGAAATACTCCAGGATCTGGATGGCGCGCTTGCGGCCCAGCCCGGTCGCATCGCGAAAGTCCGCCGCCAGCGCCACGCCGCCGTGGGCCGCGCCCACCGCGCGCGCGATCCGGGCGAGCTGCTGCATCGCAGCCGGCGGGTAGTACAGGTCCTTGACGATCTGGTGCAGCTCGCCGCGGCGCGCCAGGCGGGCCAGCGTGGTGCGCACCAGCGGCTCGGGCTCCTGCGCGTGGCGTGCCATGTCGCGCGCCCAGCTGCCTTCAAAGCCGGCGCCGGCCAGCAGCGGCGCGATCTTCTGGGCAATGCGCGTTTCCGTCTCCGACAGCTGAGCGCCATGGGCCGGCAAGTGCACCACGGCGCCCTGCAGCACGACCTTGCCATCGGCAGCCAGCCGCGCCAGCAGCGCCTGCCACAGCGCGGCCGGCAGGCGCGGCGCGGCCAGGCGGCGCAGGCGCGCGCTGTCGGGGCCAGGCTCATCGGGCTGGCGTGCATGGAAGGCTTGCAGCGCCTGCAGCGCCGCATCGCCAATCACTTCCGTTTGCGTAGCGCCCAGCGCTTGTCCTGTCTGCCTCAAAGCCATATTCGGCACATAATCTGGCGGCAACTCACGCCAGCCCTGCGCAGCGGCAAAACGTGCGAGATCCACCCCGCAGGGCGCGACGGCGAGCAAGGCCGACAGCCGCGCCGCGGGGGTCGGCTGCTGCAGCGCGGCCAGCGCGGCCAGCCGCTGCGGCGTGCGGCGGTAGCGCGTGGGGGCAAAGGGGTCAATCACCTTGCCGCCCGCCAGCGTGCGGCTGGCCGCGCTGTCGCGCAGCAGCACGCGTTCGCCCTGCCAGGCGCCCACGGGCACCTGCAGCACCAGTTGCGCCAGCGCGCTGGCGCCCGGGGCGAGCAGGTCGGTATCCAGCAGCGCGACGGTGGCGCTCACCTGCGCGGCGCCGATATGCGCCAGCACATGCGCGCCGGAGCGCAGCGCCTGCGCCTCGCCGGGCCAGAGCGTGAGCCGCATGTCCAGGCGCTGCGTGGCAACGGCCGTGCCGGGCGCCACCAGCCATTGGCCACGAGCAACCCCATCGCGCGCCAGCCCCGCCAGCGCCACCGCGCAGCGCTGGCCGGCATGGGCGCTGTCCACGGCCTGGTTCTGCGCATGCAGGCTGCGCACGCGCAGCGTCGCGGGCGTGCCCGTGGCGGCGGGCACCAGCGCCAGCTCGTCACCCACGCGCACGCGGCCGGCGTGGATGGTGCCGGTCACCACCGTGCCCGTACCGGCAAGCGTGAAGGCCCGGTCAATCGCCAGGCGCAAGCCTAGAGATTCAAAACCTGTCGCAGCGCTTGCTGCATCAGCACTGGCAGCTTCAAACAGCAGAGTACGCAAGGCCTCAACGCCGGCGCCCGTCTGCGCCGACACCGCGACGACCGGGGCCTGCGCAAGGCTGGTGCCGGCGATCAATTGGGCGACCTCGCTGCGCACCTGCGCCATGCGCTGCGCGTCCGCGCGATCCGCCTTGGTGATGACCACTGCGCCGCGCGCAATGCCCAGCAGCGAGAGCACGGCCAAATGCTCGCGCGTCTGCGGCATCACGCCATCGTCCGCCGCCACCAGCAACAGCGCAAAGGCTATGCCGCTGGCCCCCGCCACCATGGTGTGCACCAGCCGCTCATGCCCTGGCACGTCGATGAAACCCATGCGCCCGCCGCCCGGCACATCCAGATAGGCGTAGCCCAGCTCTATGCTGATGCCGCGCTTCTTTTCTTCGGGCAGGCGGTCGGTATCGACGCCGGTGAGCGCGCGCACCAGCGTGGTCTTGCCGTGGTCGATGTGGCCTGCGGTACCTACTATCATGAAGATAGCTGATTGCGCATGTCTGTCATGCGCAAATGGCCAATTTCTTTGATGAATTCACCCGGTTCTTCCAGGCAGCGCATGTCCAGCAGCAGCCGGTCTTCATGGATGCGGCCGATCACCGGCAGCGGCAGACCGCGCAGCGCGGCGCACAGGGCTTCGAGTGCGCGTCCGCTGCCCTTCCTGTCCGCCGGCGCGATCGCCAGACCGGCGGAAGGCAGGCGCTCCACCGGCAGCGATCCGGAGCCTATCTGCCCCTGCAGCGCGACCGTCTCCACGGTGAAGCGCGGCGCCAGCGCAGCCTGCAGCGCGGGCAGCACGGCGCGGGCGGTGGCCTCGATGTCGGCCAGCGGGCGGGTCAGCAGCCGCAGCGTGGGCAGCGACTGCGCCAGGTGCTCGGGGCGCAGGTAAAGCTGCAGCGTGGCTTCAAGCGCCGCCAGCGGCAGCTTGCTCATGCGCAGCGCCCGCTTCATCGGGTGGGCCTTGATGCGCGCCACCAGCGCCTTGCCGCCGACGATGAGCCCGGCCTGCGGGCCGCCGAGCAGTTTGTCGCCGCTGAAGGTGACGAGATCGCAGCCGTCCTGCAGCATCTGGCGCGGTGTGGGTTCCGCCGGCAGGCCATGGGCCGTCATGTCGATCAGCGCGCCGCTGCCCAGGTCGGTCACCAGCGGCAGGCCATGGGCGCGGGCGATGGGCGCCAGCCGCGCCTCGCTCACCGCGCTGGCGAAGCCCTCGACGCGGTAGTTGCTGGTGTGCACCTTCATCAAGAGCGCGGTGCGCTCGCCGATGGCGCCCTCGTAGTCGCGCGCATGCGTGCGGTTGGTGGTGCCCACCTCGACCAGCCGCGCACCGGCGCTTGCCATCACGTCGGGCATGCGAAACGCACCGCCGATCTCCACCAGCTCCCCACGCGAGACGATCACCTCGCGCCCGGGCGCCAGCGCCGCCAGCGTGAGCAGCACGGCGGCGGCGTTGTTGTTCACCACCGTGGCCGCCTCGGCGCCGGTCAGCTCGCACAGCAGATCTTCGACCAGGCTGTCGCGGTCGCCGCGGCGCCCGGTCTCCAGATCGAATTCCAGGTTGTTGGGCGCGGCCATCAGCGCCTGCATCCGCGCGATCGCCGCCTGCGGCAGCAGGGCACGGCCCAGATTGGTATGCAGCACCGTGCCGGTGAGGTTGAGCACACGGCGCATGCGCGGCGCCAGGCGCTGCCGCACGCGCTGCGCAAGAGCGGCCGCCAGCGATTCGGGCTCGACCGATGGCAAAGGCAATGCGCCCGCCAGCGCCTGCGTGCGCAGCGCGGCCAGCAGCGCCCGCGCCTCGCCGGCGACCAGGCTATGGCCATGCTCGGCGACCAGCGCTGCCACAGCCTGCAGGCGCAGCAGTTTGTCGAGCGCAGGCAGGTCCTGCGGTCTGGCGGCTTCGATGATCGAGGGAGCCGATGAACCGCGCACCGCGGATTCCTCTGGCGCGCTCATCAGGCGCCTCCGGGCTCGGCTTCAGGGTCGCCAAACAGCAGCAGCAGGTTGGTGCCGCTGCGGATGTAGCCCTCCTCGGAGACCAGCAGGTCCAGCGTGAGCGAGGCGAGGTCGTCGGCCACCGGCTCCACATGCACCTCGCGTGCCATGTGCATGGCCTTGAGGTAGTGCCTGCATTCGTCGCAGGTTTCGGCCTCTATCGCCGGCGCCTTCTCGGGGTCGGCGGCAGCGTCCGCCGCCTGCAGGCCGCGGTAGCGCACGGATTTGTCCGAGAGGCAATGCGTGCACTGCACGCGCTCCATCAGCCACTGGGCACTGCACAGGCTGCAGCAGAGATAGCGCTGGCCCTCCTGCTTGCCGCCCACGCGCGTGAGGCTGGCGGTGGGTGCGCTGTTGCAGCAGGGGCAGCGATTGCTGTTTTCGCGCGGCCTGAAAACCGTCGGGCCCAGCTGGCTGGTGCTGGTGACCAGATGCACCCAATAAAGCTGCAGACCGGCGGCGATCAGCGGCGCGGCCGCCAGATCCAGCCCCAGCGTGATGCCGGCCAGCAGCCGGTCGGCCTGCTGTTCCAGCACCTCGTCGGAAAGGTCCGCCACCGTCTGCACGCCGGCGCGCGCCGGGCTGTCCGCGGGCAGCTTTTGCAGCACCTGCGCCAGCAGCGCGCGCAGCTCGCCGCGCCAGGCGGGGTCGCGCGGCCAGCGGTCGGTGGCCAGCAGCGCGCTGCCGTCCTGCGCCGCCGCGTCGATCTGCGCCTGCGTGGGAATCGGCACCTGGGGGAACTGCGGCAGGCGTGCGTGCTGCGCCTCGCAGACCACGGCCATGAACATCAGGTAGTCGCGCATCGCGTGGTCGGCGGCCTTCTGGCGCAGGCGCAGCGCGCGATCGGCAAACACGCTGCCGCGCTTGGGCAGCAGCAGCAGCGGCACATCGAGCGAGGAACGCAGCGCGATTTCCTCGGGCGTGTGCTGGAACGGTTGGTAGTCGGGCGAGTTCAAGATCGGTCAGCTTCTCAATGAGAAAAAACAGGACAAAAAAAGGCCGCCTCGGTGCAGAACACCCGCAGGCGGCCCGGATTTCAGAAGGACAAGGTCACTTCTTGCCGGCCACCTGATCACGGTACCAGAGCGGATGGTGGTGCCTGGCCCACGCGGCGCTTACGGTACCACGCACCATGGCGCCAATCGTGCCCTTGACCCAGATGGCAGCGTAGGCATGCACGATCACGCCCAGCACCAGCACGAAGGCGGCGATGGCATGCAGCAGCACGGCGATGCGCTGCAGCGGGATGGGCACGCTGGCGGCAAACCACGCCTGCCAGAACAGCAGGCCGGTGACCAGCAGCACGATGAGGCAGAGCGTGAACAGCCAGAAGACGAGCTTCTGCCCGCCGTTGTACTTGCCCACGGCCGGCATCTTCGCCGCATTGCCTTCGGAGATCAGCTTGCTCGCGCTGCCCAGCCACGCGGAATCCTCCTTGCGCCAGACGTTGGCGCCCACGAACATGAAGAACATGCCCAGGAACAGCAGGAACATGGCGATGCCGATGTAAGGGTGCAGGATGCGCGTCCACTGCGGCCCGCCCAGCAGGTTGGTGAGCCAGAACAGCGCCGGGTGAAAGAGCGCGAAGCCCGATACCCCCGCGAGCACGAAGCAGGTGACGACGGCCCAGTGGTTGGAGCGCTGGCCCGCGCTGTAGCGTTGCAATTGGGGCGATTTCATTGCTGCTCTCCTTCGGTTGCATCCTCGGGCGTCTCCAGCGGGCCCTTGCGCAGGTAGTGGAACCACCCGGCAAACGCCGCACCCACCATCACGGCCAGGCCGATCGGCTTGGCCAGGCCCTTCCACAGACCGACCGCCGCGCTGATGTGCGGATCGCGCGGCAGGCCGGTCAGCTCGGGCTGGTCGGCATGCTTGAGCACGTACATCACGTGCGTGCCGCCCACGCCCGCCGGGTTGTAGACGCCGGCATTGGCGTAGCCGCGCTCCTTCAGTTCCACGGTGCGCTGCTGGGCGTGCTCCAGCATGTCCTCCTTGGTGCCGAAGGTGATGGCCCCGGTCGGGCAGGTCTTGACGCAGGCCGGCTCGATGCCCTCGCTCACGCGGTCGGAGCAAAGCGAGCATTTGTACGCCTTGTTGTCCTTCTCGCTGATGCGCGGGATGTCGAATGGACAGCCCTTGACGCAGTAGCCGCAGCCTATGCAGTGCTCGCTGATGAAGTCCACGATGCCGTTGGAATACTTCACGATGGCGCCCGGCGACGGACAGGCCTTGAGGCACCCCGGGTCTTCGCAGTGCATGCAGCCGTCCTTGCGGATCAGCCATTCGAGCTTGTCCTTTTCAGGCTCCACCTCGAAGAAGCGCATCAGCGTCCAGCTCTGCGGCGAGAGGTCCGCGGGGTTGTCGTACACGCCCAGGTTGCTGCCCACGTCGTCGCGCAGGTCGTTCCACTCCGAACATGCCACCTGGCAGGCCTTGCAGCCTATGCACTTGGAGACATCGATCAGCTTGGCGACCTCGGCGACATGGGTGCGCGCCTGGGGCGGTGGCGTTGTCGTGGCCGAGCGGGCGACCACATCCAGTGATTGCAGACTCGACATGGCTACACCTTTTCAATGTTGACGAGGAAGGCCTTGAACTCCGGCGTCTGCGAGTTGGCGTCGCCCACGAACGGCGTCAACGCGTTGGCCAGATAGCCATTCTTCGTCTGTCCCTTGAAACCCCAGTGGATGGGAATGCCCACCAGATGCACCGGCTTGCCGTCGATGATGAACGGCTTGATGCGCTTGGTGACCACGGCCTTGGTGACGATCGAAGCACGGATGCTGCTGACCTTCACCGTGTCGCCCTTCTTGATGCCCTTCTCCTTCGCAAGCTCCTCGCTGATCTCGACGAAGGCCTCGGGCTGCATGATGGCATTCAGCTTGGAGTGCTTGGTCCAGTAGTGGAAGTGCTCGGTCAGGCGGTAGGTCGTCGCGGCATAGGGGAACTTGTCCTTGGTGCCGAAATTGCCCTCTTCGCTCTTGAAGATGCGCACCACCGGATTGCTCAGCGCCTTGGGGTTGTCCGGGTGCAGCAGGTTCACGCCCACCGGCGTCTCGATCGGCTCGTAGTGCTCGGGGAAGGGGCCATCCGCCATGCCGATGGCATGCAGGTGCGCCACGCCCTCGGGCGTCATGATGAACGAACCCATGCCGATTTCCGGCTTGGCCGTGGGCAGCATGTCGGGCACGTCGGCGCCGGTCCAGACCGAACCGTTCCAGTACTCGTACTTCTTGTTCGGCGCCCAGGGCTTGCCATCCTTGTCCGCGCTGGCGCGGTTGTAGAGGATGCGCCGGTTGGCCGGCCAGGAGAAGCCGAAGTTCTGGTACACGCCCCAGCCCGTCGGGTCCGACAGGTCGCGGCGCGCCGTCAGGTTGCCCGCCTCGGACCAGGCGCCCGCATACAGCCAGTTGCCGCAGGCGGTGGAGCCGTCGTCGCGCAGGAACGCGAAGCCCGCCACCTGCTGCCCGGCCTTGACCAGCACCGCGGGCGGCGCATCGGGCTTGGCCGGGTCCGCCGGCGCCAGCACGTCGCTGATCGCCCGCCCGCTGATCTCGCGCAGCAGCTCGGCCGCCGTCGGCCTGTCCGGGATGACGTAGGGCCAGTCCAGATTCAGGATGGGCTCCGGGAAGGCGCCGCCATCCTTGGCGTACATCGCACGCAGGCGCACGAAGAGCTCGGCCATGATCTCGGAATCGACCTTGGCCTCGCCCGGGGGCTCGACCGCTTCTTCCTTCCAGATCGCGACGCGGCTGGAATTGGTGAAGCTGCCCTGCTCCTCGGCAAAGCAGGCGCCCGGCAGGCGGAAAACCTCGGTCTGGATTTCTTCCGGCTTGACGTCGTTGAACTCGCCGAAATTGCGCCAGAACTCGCTGGTTTCGGTCTCCAGCGGGTCGATCATCACCAGGTACTTGAGCTTCTTCAGGCCCTCCAGCAGCTTGGGCTTGTTGGACACCGTCGCCAGCGGGTTGAAGCCCTGCGAGATGAAACCGCCCATCTTGCCCTGGTTCATCAGCTCGAACATGTGCATCACGTCGAACGCGCCGGGGAACTTGGGCACCCAGTCGTAGCAGAAGTTGTTGTCCCTGGTCGCGGCCTTGCCGTAGTAGGACTTCATCAGGCTGTTGAAGAAGCGCGAGAAGTTGCTCCAGTAGTTGAACTGGTTGGGCCGCAGCGCCCTGGGCGTGAGCCGCTTGATGTAGCCCTCGTAGGTGGTGTCGCTGTCCATCGGCGCGCCCAGGTAGCCCGAAAGCACCTCGGCATAGGCGTTCATGTCGGTCACGCCCTGCACGTTGGAGTGCCCGCGCAGCGCATTCACGCCGCCGCCCGGCCGCCCCATGTTGCCCAGCAGCAGCTGGATCATCGCCATGGTGCGGATGTTCTGGCTGCCCACGGTGTGCTGCGTCCAGCCCAGCGCATAGCAGATGGTGCTGGTCTTGTCCGGCGCGGACATCTCGCCCAGCATTTCGCAGATCTTCAGGAACTTGTCCTTGGGCGTGCCGCAGATCCTCTCCACCATCTCCGGCGTGTAGCGGCTGTAGTGGTGCTTGAGCTGCTGGTAGACGCACAGCGGATCCTGCAGGCTCTCATCGACCTTGACAAAACCGTCCTCGCCCAGCTGGTAGCCCCAGGTGGACTTGTCGTACGAGCGCTTGGCCTCATCGTAGCCGCTGAACAGGCCGTTTTCCAGCTTGAAGCCGGGCTTGAGCAGGAAGGTGGCATCGGTATTGAACTTGACGTAATCGTGGTGGATCTTGTCGTTGCTCAAAAGCCAGTTGATGACGCCGCCGAGGAAGGCGATGTCACTGCCATTGCGGATGGGCGCGTAGAAATCCGCCACCGCCGAGGTGCGGTTGAAGCGCGGATCCACCGAGATCAGCTTGGCCTTGCGCTTCTGCATGGCCTCCACCACCCACTTGAAGCCAACCGGGTGGGCTTCGGCGGCATTGCCGCCCATCACAAGAATCAGATCGGCATTGCGAATGTCGGTCCATGAATTGGTCATCGCTCCGCGACCGAATGTCGGGCCCAGACTGGTCACCGTCGGTGCGTGTCAAACGCGTGCTTGTGTATCGATCCCCACCATGCCAAGGGCGCGTGCGACCTTGACCGAGATATAGCTGGATTCATTGGAAGACGAACTGCAGATCAGGAAACCGGTGGACAGCCAGCGGTTCACCGTCGTGCCGGCATCGTTCTTGAGCTGGAAGTTCGCATCCCGGTCCGCCTTCATGTGCTTGGTGATGCGGTTCAGCGCGTCTTCCCAAGAGATGCGCTTCCATTCCTTGGTGCCGGGTTCGCGCACCTCGGGAAATTTAACGCGCCCGGGGGAGTTGATCATGTCCATCACGCCTGCGCCCTTGGGGCACAGCGAGCCGCGGCTCACGGGGTTGCCCGGGTCGCCCTCGACGTGGATCACCTTGCGCGTCGCATTCTTCGACTTGTCGCCCAGGGTGTAGATCAGCATGCCGCAACTCACCGAGCAGTACGGGCAGGTACTGCGGGTGACCGTGGCGGCGGTCAGCTTGTAGGCGCGTGTCTCGGCCAGCGCGGCGGTGGGTGAAAAGCCCAGGGCCACCATGCTGGAACCGAGCAGTCCCGCCCCGCTGACGCGGAAGAACTGTCTGCGGTGCATGTCCATCGGAAACTCTCCTTTCGGTTGTGGAGAAAAAGCCATGCTTCCGATGGCAGTAAAAAGCCCTGCTATCGAAAGATGCAAGGCCAGTCTAGGTATTTGGCAGGGTTTGTTACATCAGGTAAACCCTGATGCAAAGTCGCGTAGGCGCCTGCAGGGCGACTTTCGCTGCGCTACGGATGCGGCCCCCATGGAGCGGCCAGCAGCAACTGGTTGTTCTGCGCCTTCAGAAGCGGGCGCAGCTGCACGGCGAAGGCCAGAAAATCCTGGTCCTGAAACAGGCGGGCCCAGAAATCCCGCCGTTGCTCGTCGCCTTCAAAACGCCACAGGTGGATGAGCTGGTGCAGTTCCCCGGTATCCGAGGTGAAATAGCCGATCAGATTCTTGGCGAACCCCCCTGCCTCCAGCGCCGGCATGCCAAAGTCCCGGTACAGGCGTACGACCTCGGGCATCTTGCCCACGTAGACAGAGTAAGTGCGTTTTTCGTAGATGACTGGCATGGTTCAATCGCTTTCAAAAAAGCCATGAGAAAGGTACTGGAGCATTGTCAGCCAGCCCCATGAAACCAGAGGTTCGCAGGCTTCATTGCACAGCACCCACACCCCAAGACTAGGCAGCGGCTGCCCACGGCTGCCGCTGCCCCGCCGGGTTGGCCCACTGCGACGGCCTCATTGCTTTACGGTACCTTTCAGCCGCTTCATGAAACCGAGGAAGTGCGGCCAAAATTCAGTAAACAAGGGATTGGTGCGATTCTCCAGCAGCACTTCACCGAAAAGCTTTTATCCAACCACAAAAGCGGCGGCAGTCTGATCGTCAAATAGCTCTCGGCGGCGAATCAGCTCGACAATCCCCATTATTTCATCATGGTTCCCGGCCTCGAATACCAATGGCGCTTGGCTCACTGGATTTCCGTCAGAGTCAGCGATGTATTCGAGTGTGATGCGATAGCGATGTTGCTTCATGGAAAAACTCACAAGGATTTGCGGGCTGACGGCTGTGATGAATAGTCAGACAAAAATTAAAAATAATTATTTCAAATGGACAATATCGAGCAACTCTCCATCGTCGGCGGAAAGTACAAACTCATTATTTCCTACGTCAACCACAAAACGCGCTGGCTTTCTAAAGCGTTTGCCATGCTCGTGGACAGCCTCTGGAACTCTTGGATCATTGATATCCATAATTTCTTCCTCGTCATCTTCTTTCATTCCGATGGGCCTTCATTAGATCAACACCCGCAGTAAGCCGCGCCGGAGTGCGAGGCACGGAGGCACCCACAAGCGGAGCTTGTAGACGTCGGCTTGACCAAACGGTCAGGCTGGTGAAATGTGCGTCAACAATCGAACTACTCATTGGTCCTCTGACCTTGCCAATGGGCCGAAGAAACCAATGACCCGCTGAATCTTGCCTTCGTCATCTACTTCCATGAAGTCGATTCCTTCCGGCAGTGACGTGCCGTCCGCTTGAACGACGTGCCAAGCAAAGCGAACGCATCCATGATGCGCATCGACGATGCTCGTTCTTCTAACCTTGGATCCGGGACGGCGAGCCAAGACCTTCGTGATGTGGGCAAGGAGTTCGTCGCTGTTTGCGGCATGGACAGTTGGGTCCGTATACGTGGCGCTGTGTGACCATATCGGTAAAAGCCGCTGACGACGAAGCTCTGGATCTGGCTCACACCAGACATTGCAGTACTCATCGACAAGTGCGCTAAGCGCTCCTGATTCTTGTTTTGCCATCTTGCGTCCCTGTTTATTTGAAGAGGCCTAACGAATTGTTAGGCCGCGGCTAACTTGAGCTTGCCGACACGCTGCAAGTTAACCGTTTGCCTTGCCAGCCACAGGTCATGTGCGTCCTGCATGGCGAGCCAACTCTCGGGGGAGCGACCAACAGCCTTGGAGAGGCGGAGCGCCATTTCAGGCGTGACCCGGCTAGAACCCTTGAGAATACGACTGAGAGTAGATGCAGCCACGTCTAGCTTGTCCGCAAGTTCGCGGCCACTGATGCCATTGGGCTCAAGATAGATGTCGGTGATGAACTCACCAGGATGAGGGGGATTGTGCATAGCCATTAGTGATAGTCCTCGTAGTCCAGAACATAGGCGTTTCCGTCCTTGAACTCGAACGTGACTCGCCAGTTGCCATTGACCGTAATTGACCAGCGCCCTCGTAGCTCACCTTTAAGCGGGTGAAGGCGAAACCCTGGAATATCCATGTCCTCAACTGTCTGGGCCGTGTCCAAGGCAGCCAGTTGCATCCGAAGCCGCTTAGCATGGCTGCCCTGAACGCCCAAGGTACTGCCTGTCTCAAAGATGCGACGCAGCCCTTTGTGTCGGAACGACTTGATCATGGCGTTAGTGTATCACGTTGCGCATCACGCAACAAGCGGCTTGACGTACAAGCTAAACCACCCGCCTTAGTGGGTCGGCTTGAGCGTCATGTTAGGGCAGGCATAGCTTGTCCTGGTTATTCATAATGCCTTAAGTATGGTTCGCGCCATTTCCTTAACCGCTTCCCCACTCAAACCAAGAGTGTTCTTATTCAGATTGACATTGTTCATCCCACCAATGCGTTCGAGCCAAGCTCGGTGATATTTTTCTGAACTCGTGATAGTGCTGATGCGCGAAGTCTTGGTTTTTATCGAATCCCAGTTTCGATGAGTTGGATCGATATGCTGATAGTAGAGGTACGAAACGAAGAAGGTGGCACCGATGGTTGTGAGATGTTCACCGCCCTCAAAGGAAAACGAATGGTGTGTCTTAGTCGTGTGCGTCATCTTGTAGCTCTCTCAGGGCCGATAAGAAGTGGCCGTCAAAACCAAATGTGTATGATTTTTTACATGCCTAACGATCAGAGTAAGCGGATGGCCGTAGGCCAATCCGCTTGACTAGCGGGTTAGAAATCAACATGAGCGATCCTGTGCGATCCAGTTGATTCGTGAAATTTTAACTAATTCCTTGCCGCTGAACCTTAAGATGTACTGGTGGCTATTAATTCCAGTGTAACCACCATACGCATTTTTTGCATTGTATTCCACACATATGGCCCATGCTTTTTCTTGCGCCCGACCAGCGGTTATACCGGTGATAACATCTGGTCCGGAAATTACAGAAAATGACTTCAGGCTTTCTGGATCACGCAAAGTGCGTTGCAAATCTTTTAATACAAATTCTCGAGCCTGATCTACCGTTGGCTTAACGCCCTCCTCATGTAGAACAATTCCTTCATATCCAGCCGCGCAACCGGAAATTAATGATATCAATAGTAAATAAAATGTATTTTTCATATAGGTACATTCACTTCTAACGTTCGAGTTCAGCGGCTGCCGAAGGCAGTCCGCTGCAATGACGGGTTGGACGGCTGTTCACGGTTCCCAAATGTTTGCAGTCTTCGCGTCGAAGAGGTGCAATTTCGGATGGAACTTGCCTTTAATTGATTCCATGTGCGCTGCATCCGCCTCGGAATACACACCAACATAGATGCTCCAAAGTTTTGGTGGCTGTTTTGAACCGAATTTGGCCGCCTTGTTGATAGCCTCGATGATGTGCTCATCGTAGGGGCCGAAATTGAAGCCGAATGTCACGAGTGATCCGTCGGCGGCACATAGCCTGTCGTAGCACGTCGAAAGATAGCGGTTGTGACGAATGTGCTCCAACTTTTCGTCGCCGTTCCCTGCAGTTACGAATATCGGATAGTTTCCGGACTCGAGCCGCTCGCCAATGTTTTCAAGAAGGTAGGTGCCTTGGTCGTATTGCTCTTTGATTACCTCATGACCCGAATCAAAGAGGTGTAGCGCTCCATGCAGGTAGTGAATATTCTGATCAGCTTGGTTTGGCCCCCAAAGAAGGTCAGACCATTCCTGCTCCTCACCTCTACTTGCTTCGACTGGATTCAATAGTTCTCGTCCAAAGCCGTCTATCGGGTTGACTACCCCTTGGCGCATAAGAACCCAGTAGAGTAGGAGGTCGTAGTTTGTTGAATAGATGTGCCCTCCGCTGGCCAAGAACAGACTGAGAAACCTGGCGCACGCGGCTGCCCTTTCTTCTGGCATTTTGTAGACATGCTCGGGATGCAACTCTTTAACGGATTTGAGTAGGCCATCCTTGAGGTGTTGGCTGGCCGCTTTGATCTGTTTCTGAAGCGCTGCTTCAGCACCAAATGCTTTCAGTAAAGCGATCGTGGTGTCGAGCTGGCGCATAACCAGCTCGAAATTTTTCGTCTTGATGGCGCCAAAAAGTTTGTTGATAAGATCGTCGTTTTGCGAGTTCAGAAATGTGTAAAGCGCGTTGTACGAAAAAATGTCTTTGTCGTAGGCCATGCTGAAGCCATTGCCAATGAGTAGGGACATCGGCCGTTTCTTCTTCTGCAGATAGGCCACCACCTCGCTGAACTTCATCATCTTTTTCTCCCTTTCCGTGTGAGCCGGTTGATTCCACAGCCGCCCAACGGCTGAGTTCAGCCGCCGCCGTAGGCGGTCGGCTGCGACGAAATGTTAGACATAAACCACCAAAAATGTTGCTGCGGCTGGCAATAAAACAAGAACCAAAACGATGCCAAGGCAACCAGCTCCTTGACCAGATGGGTGATTATTAAAGGTGGATTCTCTAATTCTTGGCGGCTGCGATTGCAGCCACTTTTGATGGCAAGATTGGCAAAAGAATCTTGTTTTTCCACTGCGCCATGCTTCAATTGTACGATTGTTGTGCATTGCAACAGCTTTGCAGCGAGAGCAGCGAAAGGTTTTTTCTTTTGGCGTTCGCTTTGGGATGAGCTTGCTAATGATTACAAGCACAACTAGCGCGGCTACAACGGCAATTGCAAGGGTTTCCGTATTCATGGATTCAACAGACTAACGGTCAAAATAAGCGGCTGGCCGTAGGCCAGTCCGCTTGAGTGCCGGGTTAGGGATGGGCTGCAAAACCCCTGAATTTCGGTGCAATTTCCGTGCAAGTCCTTGATTTTATTGAGGCGGAGTTTCAAAAAACGAGGTTTTGCAGAGGTTCCTTAGGTATTTATTTTGACTTGGTGTTACATTGCTTCAATACTTCTTGTTTAAGTGCCGAAGGGGATCCTTCAGCGTTATAAACAAGAGTCACAATCATCAGCGCAAAGCTTAATTCTTTCCCGTCTTTTATCTCTTTCTTCAATCTTGTCTCTATATTATTTCTAGGTACTCCTGCATCTCTAACGGACGCAACCTGATAAGCCATATCAGCCATGGCAGTACAGTTATTTGAGGCATGCACATGTTGAAATGAAAACACCGAGAAAAATAGAATAAAAAGATTAACGTTGCGCATCACGACAAACTTCATACACTTGGTTTTTAATTTGATCTGGAGTTTGATTTTTACCAACAATGTACACCGCATCCAAGATAAATTTAATTTCCTTTTTTGTTAGTTCTTTTTCTTTATTTTTGGCAACGGCTGTGTTTGTTCTTGAGATACCGTTGTCTCGTTCAACTGCAGTAAAACCAGTAAGAAGCATTAAAACTTGACAGCTTAATGGTTGAGATGCGAATGAGCCGATAGAAACTGATAAAAGAGCTAAGCAGGCAAGTAGGTTTCTGATGTAAGTCATGTTGATTTCCTTTCGATCGGTTGCGCACACTAACGCCCTGAGTTCAGCCGCCGCCGTAGGCGGTCGGCTGCGACGAATTGTTAGTTGAAATATCCGTTATTTATTCCGGCGATTGAAAACTTGTGACAATGCCGTTCTCTAAATATACGTACTGCGATCTAAAATTCCCTCTGTCATAAACCCATTGTTCATGAGAGCCATAAGAGCCTACAGATTTATTTATTTTAGTAGGGCTTCCCCAAGATGATCGCACTTGCGCGGCAGTCATTCCTCTTGTTACTTTTCCGGAGGCTGTGGCGCTTATTATTCTTTGTTGTTCTGGGGTAAGCTCCGGTGCTCGCTTTATATCGAGTTCAGTTTGTTTTTCGTTAATTTCGCAGGGGCGCTCTTGGAAAGATGTTTTTCCATTTTTGTCGGTGCATCGGTAGGCTTGAGCGCTAACGGTCGAAGCACAAAAAATGAAAAATAAAAAAGTAAATTGTTTTATTGAAGAGCGCATACAAGCCTCGAAACTGCAAAACTAACGGCCAAGGTAAGCCGCCCGCCGGAGGCGGGTCGGCTTGAACGCCGGGTTAGACCCGAAGGCCAAAAGGAGGCGCCCTGACTTGAAGAAGGGCGCAGCCCACGAAAAAGCGCTGGGCCACGAAAGCGGCGCAGCGCTGCAAGAACGATAGCTGGTGGCGCTTGCTACACAAGCGCTGGAGGCCAAAAAGGCTTGAAAGCCTTTGGAGTAGGGCTGAGCGCTGGAACAAGTGGCTGCGCGCATAAAACGGTTGATGGGACTAACGGGCGAGGTAAGCCGACCGCCGTAGGCGGGTCGGCTTGACCGAAATGTTAGAGCCAGAAACCAAAACCGATAACTTGGATTTGGCCACGGGCACGAACTGCGGAAAAGCACTGCGCCACCGAGGCGGCGCAGCACTACGAAAACAATAGCTGCTTGCGCTTGCCACGCAAGGGCCAGAGGCCAAAAATACCACAAACCAGCGTGATGCCAACAGGCGAAGCCCAGAGAAACGACAAACCAAGCGCTGAACAGCGCTTGAGAAATTGAATGCCGTTTGAATAAACATGGGCTAAATAAATGGGTTTTCAGTGGTGCTAACGCCTGAGATAACCGGCGCGCTTTAGCGCGTCCGGTTGATTGAAACGTTAGCAATTACCCCGCGGAGGATGACATGCAGGTGTTGAGCAACACGATACAGACGGCGCGCAAGCATTACTCGTGCGACGCATGCCAAGTGTTTTTGCGGTCGAACTATGGACGCGACGATGTGAGCGCGGACGATTGGCTCGTGATCGAAGGCGCGCAGGCTGACCGCTGGAAAATCACACCCGGCAGCAAGTACCGGAAGATGGTACTGAAAGACGGCGATGACATCTTGACCGTGAGGAACCGGCTCGATGTTGAGGCTGTATGCCATCGGCATGATCTGTTTGATGAGTGCTAACGCCTGAAATCACCGGCGGCCATTTGGCCGTCCGCGTGCATTGAGCAGTTAGAGCTTGGAGATAAAAAATGATAGCGTGCATATTGGAGCAAGAAGACTACAAGCCCGGAGACCAAGCCCCAGATGGCTACTTGGCATGGCACGAATGGGCTGAGGTGCAGCATAAAGCCGGACTACGGCAAAAAGAATGTGGCCGGTGCAGCAAGTGGTGTTACCCGCAGCAATTAAGCGCAGCGACTGATAAATGTGTGATGCAAAGCCGCAAAGGGCCGGTGACTGTAGAAACCGCCGTATGCCTTAGTTGCGCGACATCTAACTACGATTAGACGACACGGATGCTACCGGCGTCGGTCAGCCAACACAATCGATTTCGACGCGACACACTGGTAAACCCTGATTTCTTGTCGTTTACCCAAACCTAAAATTTCCCGGATGGCTGCCCACCCCGATGAACCCGACACCGCGCCCCGCCAGCCCAAGCTGCTGGAGCGCATGCGCATCCATCTGCGCACCCGCCATTACAGCCTGCGGACGGAAGAATCGTATCTGGATTGGGCACGGCGCTTCATTCTGTATCACAACAAACGCCATCCGCAAGAGATGGGCGCGGCGGAGGTGGAGGCTTTCCTGAGCCATCTGGCGGTCGATCGGCAAGTGTCGGCTTCCACGCAAAACCAGGCCAAGGCGGCGCTGCTCTACCTGTACAGACAGGTGCTGGGCATTGATCTGCCGTGGCTTGATGAGGTGGTGCAGGCGCGGCGCCCGCGGCGCTTGCCGGTGGTGCTCACTCCTGGCGAGGTGCGTTCGCTGCTGCAGCACATGCAGGGCACGGCAGGGTTGATTGCTGAGCTGCTCTACGGCACCGGCATGCGCTTGATGGAAGGCTTGCGCCTGCGAGTAAAGGATGTGGAGTTTGCCCGGCGCGAGGTGGTGGTGCGCGAAGGCAAAGGGGGCAAGGACCGCATTACCGTGCTGCCCGAGAACCTGATCATCCCGCTGCAGACGCAATTGCAGAAGGCGCGCGCGCTGCATGAGAAGGACCTGGCCGCCGGCTTCGGCCGGGTGCTGCTGCCGGGGGCCCTGGGTGTCAAGTACCCGAATGCGGACAAGAGCTGGGCGTGGCAGTGGGTGTTTCCCTCACCGGTGCGTTCGATGGACCCACGCCCGGATGCGCGCACGGGCGAGCACCTGGAGCGGCGCCACCATGTGTACCCCGAATCGGTGCAGCGCGCGGTGCGCGAGGCGGCGCGCGCCGCACGAATAGCAAAGCCCGTGACGCCGCATGTGCTGCGTCACTCGTTCGCCACGCACCTGCTGCAGGCGGGTTACGACATCCGCACGGTGCAGGAGCTACTGGGCCATGCGGATGTGAACACCACGATGATCTACACGCATGTGATGAACAAGGGCGGGCGCGGGGTGCTGAGCCCGCTGGATGCGCTGTAGCCTGGACTTGGACACCCTCCAAGCAAGCTTTGTACCGTCAGCTGCCAGCCTTGGATGTGCGCTGGGCAGGCGGCTTGGCGGCAGGGGGGGCTTCGTTTGCTGCGTCAGCACGCTCGGTGAGCTTGCCCGTCGCGTACTTGTGCAACACGCTTGCGATCAGGGTTTGGTAGGGCAGCCCCTCTGCAAGGGCCTTGACCTGGATATCTTGCAGATCGCCGGAAGAAAGCCGGATGTTCACCCGGCGATCCTTGATGGCGGTGGCACGGGCGGCAGCTTTGAACCTTGCCAGTTCCGACTTGGTGGCAACGGACTTGAGCACGCCTTTTTCATACGCGTGCAGCAGTTCGGTTTCGTATGCATCAGTGTTCGGCATCGTGATCACCTGGGTTCAAGTATTTGCGAGTTGCTTTCCGGCTTGGAATGGCGGTCTTGAGGAAGAAGTAGTCCTCCTGCTCCACAAACGGCACCAGATAGGCATAGCCTTCGCTGGCAACAACCAGTACCTTCTGGTTCGGGTACTTTGAGGGGTTTGGGTGTGCAAGGATGTCCAGCAAACCCCCGCCATCCATGGCGACAACCATCTGCTCAAACGAGATTCCTCGCGTGAGCTGCAATTGACTGTTCTTGTCCGCGCTCCACCGAAACGGCTTCATGAACTCAGTCTAGCGTAGTGTGTGCCTTTTGTCTTCTTGATTTTTGTGAAACACGTTGATGTCGAATGCTTACATCAGGTGAAATCAGCAGGCGGAATACGGATGTCCACGCGCGGGGGCTCAAATTCAATGTCCGCTCCACCCGGCATTTCCAGGGCAACCGCAATATCGTCGTGCTGCCGTGTCAAACGTTGCCCATCCACAAACACCCTCAACTCCCCCGGCGCAAACGCACTCCAGCTTTCATTGCTGGTGAGCGGCGCGGTGGCGATCACCGCCACGCGATCGGTCGGGGTGGTGCAGGTGGCGAAGTCCAGGCTCAGGTCTTCGTCGCTCAGTTGCGCGGTGGCAAAGGGGTGGCGCCGCTCTATGGAGCACAGGTGGGTGGTGGCGTGCACCCACAGCGCCTCGCCGTTGGAGAGCAGGAAATTGAAGGTTCCGCGCGGTGCAATCTGCGCGGCCAGCTCTCGTAATGTGAGCGTGAGCTCGGCCACGCTGGGCACGCCGGCGTGCGATTTGGCCAGCTCCTGCATGATCCAGCAGAAAACGTGCTCGCTGTCGGTGCTGCCCACGGGATGAAAACCGGCGTGCAGGCGCGGGCGAAAGTCCTTCAGGTCGCCGTTGTGCGCGAACACCCAGTAGCGGCCCCAGAGCTCGCGCACGAAGGGGTGGCAGTTTTCCAGCGCTACCCGGCCCTGCGTCGCCTTGCGGATGTGGGCGATGACGTTGCGGCTTTTGATGGGGTAGCGGCGGATGAGCTCGGCCACCGGGGAATCCACCGCGCGCTGGTGGTCGACGAAGTGGCGCAGGCCCTTGCCCTCGAAGAAGGCGATGCCCCAGCCATCTACATGGTCCGCCGTATGGCCCGCGCGTTCGGCGAAGCCGGTGAAGCTGAAGGTCACGTCGGTCGGGGTGTTGGCATTCATGCCCAGCAGCTGGCACATCGGCGCTTTCCAGTCCTTGCCATGGTGTGGCAGGCGCGCCGATTATGGGCGCCCGGGCGGCTGGGCGGGCCGGCATTGCAAGCTCATGTAAAAATGCCGCCCCAAACACACACCGCGCAGCCGCCTGCGCAACCCGAGGAGAAATCACCATGTTGATCGGAGTGCCCGCCGAGACCCTGGCCGGCGAAAAGCGCGTGGCCACCGTGCCCGATGCCGTTGAAAAGCTCATCAAGCTGGGCTTTGCGGTCGCCATCCAGTCGGGCGCCGGCGACGGCGCCAACTTCAGCGACGAGGCCTACCGTGCCGCCGGCGCCGAGGTGCTGCCGGACGCTGCATCGCTGTGGGCGAAGTCGGACATCGTCTTCAAGGTGCGTCCGCCCTCCAGCGACGAAGTGGCGCTGATGCGCGACGGCGGCACGCTGATCGGCTTCATCTGGCCGGCGCAGCACCCGCAGCTGATGGAACAGCTCAAGGCCAAGAAAGCCACGGTGCTGGCGATCGACTGCCTGCCGCGCACGCTCTCGCGCGCGCAGAAGATGGATGCGCTGACCTCCACGGCCGGCGTCTCGGGCTACCGCGCCGTCATCGAGGCGGCGAACGCCTTCGGCCGCTTCTTCAACGGCCAGATCACGGCGGCGGGCAAGGTGCCGCCGGCGCGGGTGTTCATCGCCGGCGCCGGCGTGGCGGGCCTGGCGGCCATAGGCACAGCGGCCAACCTGGGCGCCGTGGTGCGTGCCAACGACACGCGCGCCGAGGTGGCCGACCAGGTCAAGTCGCTGGGCGGCGAATTCGTCAAGGTGGATTACGAGGAAGAAGGCTCGGGCGGCGGCGGCTACGCCAAGGTGATGAGCGAGGGCTTCCAGGCCGCGCAGCGCCAGATGTACGCGACCGAGGCCAGCAACGCCGACATCATCATCACCACCGCGCTGATTCCGGGCAAGCCGGCGCCCAAGCTGATCACCGCCGAGATGGTGCAGAGCATGAAGCCGGGCAGCGTCATCGTGGACATGGCCGGCGAGCAGGGCGGCAACTGCGAGCTGACCGTGCCGGGCGAGGCGGTGGTGCGCCACGGCGTGACCATCGTCGGCTATACCGACCTGCCTTCACGCCTGGCCAAGCAATCGTCCACGCTGTACGCCACCAACCTGCTGCGCCTGACGGAAGAACTCTGCAAGGCCAAGGATGGCGTGGCCGTGGTCAACATGGAAGACGACGCGATCCGCGGCCTGACCGTGGCCAAGGACGGCGAGATCACCTGGCCGGCGCCGCCGCTTAAAGCACCCCCGGCGCCCGCGCCCAAGGCGGCAGCGGCGCCCATGCCCGAGAAAAAATCCGCCCACGGCCCGGGCGCGCCGATGTCCGGCAAGACGCTGTCCATCGTGTTCGCGGTGCTGGCGGTGCTGTTCTGGGCCATAGGCGCCTATGCGCCCGCGGCCTTCCTCGGGCACCTGACGGTGTTCGTGCTGGCCTGCTTCATCGGCTACATGGTGGTGTGGAACGTCACGCCTTCGCTGCACACGCCCTTGATGAGCGTGACCAACGCCATCTCCAGCATCATCGCCATCGGCGCGCTGATCCAGATCGCGCCGCCCGGCATGGGTGAAAACGGGCGTCCGGACACGCTGATTCTCTGGCTCGCGTTTGCGGCGCTGGTGCTGACCGGCATCAACATGTTCGGCGGCTTCGCCGTCACCAAGCGCATGCTGGCGATGTTCCGCAAGTAAGCCCAGAACCACCCACGAAAGAGAACAACCATGTCTGCAAGCCTTGTGACGGTGGCCTACCTGGGTGCCGCCATCCTCTTCATCCTGAGCCTGGGAGGGCTCTCCAACCCCGAAACCTCGCGCCGCGGCAACCTGCTGGGCATGGTGGGCATGGCGATCGCCGTGCTGGCCACCATCTTCGGGCCGCGCGTGCATGCCTCGGGCATTGCCTGGATCATCGCCGCGCTGGTGATTGGCGGCGGCATCGGCCTGTGGGCCGCGCGCATCGTGAAGATGACGCAGATGCCCGAGCTGATCGCGCTGATGCACAGCCTGGTGGGCCTGGCGGCCTGCATCGTGGGCTTCGCCAGCTATGTGGACACCTCCATCCAGTTCCAGGGCGCCGAGAAAATCATCCACGAGGTGGAGATCTACATCGGCATCCTGATCGGCGCCTACACCTTCTCGGGCTCCATCATTGCGTTCGGCAAGCTCTCGGGCAAGATCGGCGGCAAGCCGGTGCTGCTGCCCGGGCGCCACTGGCTCAACCTCGTCGTGCTGCTGGTGATTCTCTGGTTCGGCAAACAGTTCCTGGCCGCGCCCGACGCGCAGGCCGGCATGGCGCCGCTGCTCATCATGACGGTGCTGGCGTTGGCATTGGGCGTGCACATGATCATGGCCATCGGCGGCGCGGACATGCCCGTCGTCATCTCCATGCTCAACAGCTATTCGGGCTGGGCGGCGGCAGCGACGGGCTTCATGCTCAGCAACGACCTGCTGATCGTCACCGGCGCGCTGGTGGGCTCCTCGGGCGCCATCCTCTCCTACATCATGTGCAACGCGATGAACCGCAATTTCGTCAGCGTGATCGCCGGCGGCTTCGGCTCGGGCGGCGGCGCATCGACCGCCAAGAAGGGCGACCCGGCCGAGCCCCAGGGCGAGGTGACGCCAATCAGCGCGGTGGAAACCGCCGAGCTGCTGCGCGAATCCAAGAGCGTGGTAATCGTGCCCGGCTACGGCATGGCGGTGGCCCAGGCGCAGCACACGGTGTACGAGATCACGCAGACCCTGCGCGAGAAGGGCGTTCAAGTCCGCTTCGCGATCCACCCGGTGGCGGGCCGCATGCCCGGCCACATGAACGTGCTGCTGGCCGAGGCCAAGGTGCCCTACGACATCGTGATGGAGATGGACGAGATCAACGAGGACTTCCCCGATACCGACGTGGCCATGGTGATCGGCGCCAACGACATCGTGAACCCCAGCGCCGCCGAAGACCCGGCAAGCCCCATCGCCGGCATGCCGGTGCTGGAGGTCTGGAAGGCCAGGACCAGCATCGTGATGAAGCGCTCCATGGCCTCGGGCTATGCGGGCGTGGACAACCCGCTGTTCTACAAGGACAACAACCGCATGCTGTTCGGCGATGCCAAGAAGATGCTGGACGAGGTGCTGGTGGCGCTCAAGGGCTGACATTGGCCCTCCGCGGGGAAAGGAAACCCGCATTCGCCCGCCCGGGCGGCAAGGCATAATGGGTAAAAAAGCACGACCGTGCCTTTTTGCGGTACTGGCCGCAGGCAAGGTCAGACGACATCAACCCCGCAACAGGAGACTTGACGATGACCGACCGCCCCTGGCTTGCCGCCTACCCGCAAGGCGTGCCCGCCGATATCGACGCCTCGCAGTACCAGTCGCTGGTGCAGCTGATGGAGCAGGCCTTCCGCGATTTCGCCAATCGCACGGCCTACAGCTTCATGGGCAAGGACACGACGTTTGCGCAGACCGATGCGCAAAGCCGCCAGCTCGCGGCCTACCTGCAGAGCCTGGGCCTGGAGCGTGGCGCGCGCGTGGCCTTGATGATGCCCAACATCCCGCAATACCCGGTGGCGGTGGCGGCGGCGCTGCGCGCGGGCTTCGTGGTGGTCAACGTCAACCCGCTCTACACCCCGCGCGAGCTGGAGCACCAGCTCAAGGATTCAGGGGCGCAGGCCATCATCATCATCGAGAACTTCGCCGCCACGCTGCAGGCCTGCATCGCCGCCACGCCGGTCAAGCACATCGTGCTGTGCGCGATGGGCGACCGGCTCGGCCTGATCAAGGGCGCGATCGTCAACCACGTGGTGCGCAAGGTCAAGAAGATGGTGCCGGCGTTCGAGCTGCCCGGCGCGGTGCGCTTCAACGATGCGCTGGCCAAGGGTGGCGGCGCCAAATTCACCGCCCCGGCCATCCAACCCGACGACATCGCGCTGCTGCAATACACCGGCGGCACCACGGGCGTATCCAAGGGCGCGGTGCTGCTGCACCGCAACATCATCGCCAACGTGCTGCAGTCCGAGGCCTGGAATTCGCCGGTGATGGCCAAGGTGCCGGCGGGCGAGCAGCCCACCAGCATCTGCGCGCTGCCGCTCTACCACATCTTCGCCTTCACGGTGAACATGATGCTGTCCATGCGGCACCGGCGGCAAGACGGTGCTGATCCCCAATCCGCGCGATCTGGCGGCCACGCTCAAGGAACTCTCCAAGCACCGCTTCCACAGTTTTCCGGCGGTGAACACGCTGTTCAACGGGCTGGCCAACCACCCGGATTTCGCCACCGTGGACTGGAGCCACCTCAAGGTCTCGGTGGGCGGCGGCATGGCGGTGCAGAGCGCGGTGGCCAAGCTCTGGCTGGAGAAGACCGGCTGCCCGATCTGCGAGGGCTACGGCCTGTCGGAAACCAGCCCGTCGGCGAGCTGCAACCCGGTCACGTCGCAGGAGTTTTCCGGCACCATCGGCGTGCCGATTCCCAGCACCTGGCTGCGCATCCTGGACGATGACGGCAAGGACATTTCCACCAGCGGCCAGCCGGGCGAGATCGGCATCAAGGGCCCGCAGGTCATGGCCGGCTACTGGCAGCGCCCGGACGAGACGGCCAAGGTCATGACGCCCGACGGCTATTTCAAGACCGGCGACATCGGCACCATGGACGAGCGCGGCTACTTCAAGATCGTCGATCGCAAGAAGGACATGGTGCTGGTGAGCGGCTTCAACGTCTACCCCAACGAGGTCGAGGACGTGGTGGCGCAGATGCCGGGCGTGATGGAGTGCGCCGTCGTCGGCGTGCCGGACGAGAAGACCGGCGAGGCCGTCAAGCTGGTCATCGTCAAGAAGGACGAGAGCCTGACCGAGGAGCAGGTGCGCCAGTTCTGCCACGACAACCTCACCGGCTACAAGCGTCCCAAGGTGATCGAATTCCGCACCGAGCTGCCCAAGACCCCCGTGGGCAAGATCCTGCGGCGCATGCTGCGCGACCAGACCTGAGCCGCGCAGAGAACGCCTGGGTGACCACCGCCATCCTGAGCGCGCTGCCCGAGGAGCAGGGCCGCCTGGTCGAGGCGCTGCAGGGGCGGCGCACCCTGGCCCATGCCGGACGCGCCTTCCACACGGGTCTGCTGCACGGCAAGCCCGTGGTGCTGGCGCTCTCGGGCATAGGCAAGGTGGCGGCGGCGATCACCGCCACGCTGCTCATCGAGCGCCTGGGCGCGCGCCGGATCGTCTTCACCGGCGTCGCGGGCGGCCTGGGCGATGGCGTGCAGGTGGGCGATGTCGTGGTTGCAAGCAACACGCTGCAGCACGACATGGATGCTTCGCCGATCTTCCCGCGCTGGGAACTGCCTGGCCAGGGACGCACGCTGCTGCCCTGTGATCCCGCGTTGAGCACTCTGCTTTTGGAAGCTGCCGGCGCAGGTGTGACAAGCGCCGCGACTGCTTTTTCTTCAAATACCGCCATCCACCAGGGCCTGATCGTGAGCGGCGACCGTTTCATCAGCACGGCCGCTGAATGCACGCGGCTGCGCAGCAGCCTGCGGGCCGCGGGCCACGATGCGCTGGCGGTGGAAATGGAGGGCGCGGCCGTCGCACAGGCCTGCCACGACCACGGCGTGGCCTGCGCCATCGTGCGCACGATTTCCGACCGCGCCGACGACAGCGCGCATGTCGATTTCAGCCGCTTCCTGCGCGAGGTCGCCAGCGGCTATTCCGAGCGGATCATCACCGCCCTGATGCGCTCAGCCGCCCTCTGAGCGCCTGGGCCACACCCGCGCCAGCACGGCGCGCCAGTCCCCGGATTTCATTCCCGGCCAAGGGTTTTCCCTAGTGAAAATTCCGGTTTTCCTACTTGTATTTAGTTATTTTTTATAAATAATTAAAGGCATGAACACACCAGCATCGCCCCGTTCGGAAGATCTGTCGGTGGAAATCACCGGCGCGGACCACCAGATCGCCGTCGTACGCCTGACGCGCGTGACCAAGCGCAATGCGCTCTCCGACGGCCTGATCGCCGCGCTGCGCGATGCCTTCCAGAATCTGCCCGCCAGCGTGCGCGCGGCGGTGCTGTGCGGCGCGGGCGAGCATTTCAGCGCCGGGCTGGATCTGTCGGAACTCAAGGAGCGCGACGCCGGCCAGGGCCTGCACCATTCGCGCGGCTGGCATGTGGCGCTGGACGCCATCGAGCACGGTCCGGTGCCGGTCGTCGCCGCGCTGCACGGCGCGGTGGTCGGCGGCGGGCTTGAGCTCGCGGCCGCGGCGCACGTGCGCGTGGCCGATGCCAGCACCTTCTATGCGCTGCCCGAGGGCTCGCGCGGCATCTTCGTCGGCGGCGGCGGCTCGGTGCGCATTCCCAAGCTGATCGGCGCGCACCGCATGCTGGACATGATGTTCACCGGCCGCGTCTACGACGCCGAGGCCGGCGAGCGCCTGGGCTTTGCCCAGTACCTGGTGCCCCAGGGCCAGGCCTTCGCCAGGGCGATGGAGCTGGCCGAGCGCATCGCCACCAACGCGCCGCTGACCAACTACGCGCTGATGCACGCGCTGCCGCGCATCGCCGAGCAGCCGGCCGACCACGGCTACCTGACCGAGGCGCTGATGGCGGCGATTGCGCAATCCGCACCCGACGCCAAGCAGCGCGTGCGCGACTTCCTTGCCGGCAAGGAAGGCACCAAGGTCAAGAAGGCCTGAACGGCGCACGGCAGGAACGCGCGCAGCATCGAAGGAAAACCGCATGAGCACCCCGAAATTCCGCCCCTTCACCTATGGCGTCACGCGCGTGGCGACGCGCGACGGCGCTGGCGGCGTGCAGTACCTGGCGGCCGAGCAGCCGCTGGCGGCGTTTGACGCTCGCATGTCCGACCGGCTGGCGCACTGGGCGCGCACCACGCCGGACACCCTCTTCCTGGCGCAGCGCGAGCGGCTGGCCGATGGCAGCCTGGGCGACTGGCGCCACGTGACCTACGCGCAGGCGCTGGATGCCGCGCGGCGCATCGGCCAGGCGCTGCTCGCGCGCGGCCTGTCGGCCGAACGGCCGGTGATGATCCTGAGCGAAAACAGCCTGGAGCACGCGTTGCTGGCGCTTGCCTGCCTGTGGATCGGCGTGCCCTGGGCGCCGATCTCGCCGCCGTACTCGATCGTCAGCAAGGATTTCGGCAAGCTGCGCCACATCATGGGGCTGCTCACCCCCGGCCTGATCTGGGCCGATGACGGCGCGCGCTATGGCGCGGCGATCGCCGCCACCGCACCGCCCGACGCGGAACTGGTGCTTTCGCGCGGGCTTGACGCGCCGGCGCTCGCCGGCCGGGCGATCACGCCGCTGGAGGCGCTGCTGGCGACCGAGGCGAGCGCAGCGGTCGATGCCGCGCAGGCCGCGACCGGACCCGACACCATCGCCAAGTTTCTCTTCACCAGCGGCTCGACCAAGAACCCGAAGGCGGTCATCAACACCCACCGCATGCTGTGCGCCAACCAGCAGCAGATGCGCCAGTCCATGCCCACGCTGGAGCAGGAAAAGCCGGTACTGGTGGACTGGCTGCCGTGGAACCACACCTTTGGCGGCAACCACAACTTCGGCCTGGTGCTGTCCAACGGCGGCACGCTCTACATCGACGACGGCCGGCCGATGCCCGCGCTCGTGGGCGAGACGCTGCGCAACCTGCGCGAGATCGCGCCGACGCTGTACTTCAACGTGCCCACCGGCTTCGAGGCGATCGCGCAGGCCATGAAGCAGGATGCGCAGCTGCGCCGCAACCTGCTCTCGCGCGTCAAGATGTTCTTCTACGCCGGCGCCTCGCTGCCGCAGTCCGTCTGGGATGCGCTGAGCGAAAGCGAGGAGGCCGAACTCGGCGAGCGCATCGTGATGACCTGCGGCTTCGGCATGACCGAATCCTCGCCCTATGGCCTGTTCCCGACCGGCCCCGACATCCGCGCCGGCGAACTGGGCGTGCCCACCCCGGGCATGGAGTGCAAGCTGGCACCGGTGGACGGCAAGATCGAGCTGCGCTACCGCGGCCCCAACATCACGCCCGGCTACTGGCGCACGCCCGATGCCACGGCCGAATCGTTCGACGAGGAAGGGTTCTTCCGCACCGGCGACGCGGTGCAGTGGATCAAGCCCGAAGACACGCACCAGGGCCTGCGTTTCGACGGCCGCATCGCCGAGGATTTCAAGCTTTCCACCGGCACCTTCGTGAGCGTCGGTCCGCTGCGCGCCCGGGCCATCGCCGCGGGCGCGCCCTACATCCAGGACGTGGTCGTCACCGGCCTGAACCGCAAGGAAGTCGGCGCGCTGGTCTTCACCACGGCGGCGGTGCGCAGCCTGGCCGGCGTGGCGGCCGACGCGCCGCTCGCCGACGTGCTGCGCCACCCGGCGGTGGTCGCCCATTTCACCGGCGTGGCGGGCGAACTGGCGCGCAGCGCCACCGGCAGCGCCAGCCGCATCGCGCGCCTGACCTTGCTGGCCGAGCCGCCGTCGATCGACAAGGGCGAGGTGACCGACAAGGGTTCGATCAACCAGCGCGCCGTGCTCAAGGTGCGCGAGGCGCTGGTGCAGGCGCTGTACGACGAGGCGCCGGAGGTGCTGGTCATCAAGCCGGGGGCGCAGCCATGACGAAATGACGGGTCCCGTCATGGCGCGCGGCGCCGTCATCGAAGCGCAGCGAGGCCATTTCGTCATCCACACACACAGGAACCACCATGAAACAACGCGGATTTTTTACGGCCTTCAAAGACGTCTGGATGCTGGACGGCGTGCGCACGCCCATGGTCGATTACTGCGGCGCGCTGGGCCACATCAGCCCGACCGACCTGGGCATCAAGGCGGCGCGCGAGGCGCTGAAACGCGCCGGCGTGGCAGCCGGCGACATCGGCTCGGTCGTCACCGGCAACATGGCGCCGGGCGACTTCGACCAGTTCTTTCTGCCGCGCCACGTCGGCCTGTACGCCGGCGTGCCGGTGGAGGTGCCGGCCATCATGGCGCAGCGCATCTGCGGCACCGGCTTCGAGCTGTTTCGCCAGGCCGGCGAGCACGTGCAGGGCGGCGCCTGCGACGCGGCGCTGGTCGTCGGCACCGAGAGCATGACGCGCAACCCGATCGCCGCGTTCGACCACCGCACCGGCTTCAAGCTCGGCGCGCCGGTGGGCTTCAAGGACTACATGTGGGAGGCGCTGAAGGATCCGGCGCCCGGCATCAACATGATCCAGACGGCCGAGAACCTGGCCAAGAAGTACGGCATCACGCGCGAGCAGGTCGATGCGTTCGCCAGCGAGTCTTTCGCGCGCGCCGTGGCGGCGCAGCAAAGCGGCTTTCTGGCCGGCGAGATCGTGCCGGTGGTGACCGAGAAGTTCGAGCTGGAAGGCTACAAGCCGCGCGGCATCAAGCTGCAGGGCAAGATCACCGAGGTCGCGCTGGACACGCACCCGCGCCCCTCGCCCATCGAGGTGCTGGCCAAGCTGCGGCCGGTGTTCGAGGGCGGCGTGCAGACCGGCGGCAACTCGTCGGCGCTGGTCGATGCGGCCGCGGCTGCCGTGGTGGCTTCCGGCGCGTATGCGAAGGCCAACGGCAAGAAACCGCTGGCGCGCATCGTCGGCGCCGCGGCCGTGGGCGTGCCGCCCGAGATCATGGGCATCGGCCCGGCCCCCGCCATCCGCCTGCTGCTGGAGCGCACCGGCCTGAAGCTCGACGACATCGGCCGCATCGAGATCAACGAGGCGCAGGGCGCGCAGACGCTGGCCGTGGCCAAGGAGCTGGGGCTCGACTTGGCCAAGCTCAACGTCAACGGCGGCGCCATCGCGCTGGGCCACCCGCTGGCGATGACCGGCGTGCGCCTGACCCTCACCGTGGCGCGCGAGATGCGCCGCGCGGGGGTCAAGTGGAGCATCAGTTCGGCCTGCGTCGGCGGCGGTCAGGGCATGGCGCTGCTGCTGGAAAACCCGGCGGTCTGAATTTCAAGCCAAATTGGCCTCTGGCACTTATGTAGCAAGCGCTGGCAGCTATCAACCAAGGAGTAACAGCCATGCAGATCCAGGGACAGGCGGCACTCGTCACCGGCGGCGGTTCCGGCCTGGGCGAGGCCACGGCGCGCGCACTGGCGCGCTTGGGCGCCAAGGTGACGGTGCTGGACATGAACCGCGAACACGCCGAGCGCGTCGCAAAGGAGATCGGCGGTCTGGCGATCCCGGTGGACGTGACCAGCGCCGACGGCATGCAGGCCGCCATCGACCAGGCGGCGGCCGCGCACGGCCCGGCGCGCATCCTGATGCAGATCGCCGGCATCGGCACCGCCAAGCGCGTGATCGGCAGGGACGGCAGCGCCGCGCCGCTCGAAGACTTCGTGCGCGTGGTCAACGTCAACCTCGTCGGCACCTACAACGCCGCGCGCCTGTTTGCCGCCGCCTGTGCCAAGCTAGAGCCGATGGAAGACGGCGAGCGCGGCGCCATGGTGTTCACCGCCAGCGTGGCGGCATTCGACGGTCAGGTAGGCCAGCAGGCCTACAGCGCCAGCAAGGGCGGCGTGGTCGGCATGACGCTGCCCATGGCGCGCGATCTGGCGCAGCATGGCATCCGCGTCTGCACCATCGCGCCGGGCCTGTTCGCCACGCCGCTGATGAAGACGCTGCCCGAGCCCGTGCAGCAATCGCTGGCGGCCAGCATTCCCTTCCCCTCCCGCCTGGGCAAGCCCGAGGAATTCGCCGACCTTGCCTGCCACATCGTCACCAACGGCCATCTCAATGGCGAGGTGATCCGCCTGGACGGCGCACTGCGCATGGCGCCTCGATGAGGGGAGGTTTGGCGTGAAATCCGTCCAACGCCTCACGCCTCACGCCTCACGCCTCACGCCTCACGCCTCACGCCTCACGCCTCACGCCTCACGCCCAACCTCTCATGAAAACAACCACCTACGAAGTGAAAGTGATGTTCGGCGACTGCGACCCGGCCGGCATCGTCTTCTTCCCCAATTTCAGCAAATGGATGGACGCCTCGTCGCTGGATTTCTTCCGCCAGTGCGGCGTGCCGCCCTGGCGCGAATTGAAGGAATCGCACGGCATCATCGGTACGCCGCTGCTGGAGATCCACACCAAGTTCATGCGGCCCGCCACCTATGGTGATGTGCTGCAGGTACACACCAGCATCGAGACCTGGAACGCCAAGACCTTCGTGCAGAAGCATGCCGTGATGAACGCTGACGTGCTGCTGTGCGAGGGCCGCGAGACCCGCGCCTTCTGCATTCATCCGGAAGGCGGGCGCCTGCAGGCGATCCCCGTGCCCGATTTCATCAAGGAGCGCTGCGCCTGACACAGGCGCTCGTCTCTCTTTCCCCTTTTTTCAACGCGCACTCCAGGAGACACCATGAAGCGCTTGCATCTCAAGGCCCTCGTGGCCGCCGCCACCCTCGCCGCCAGCGGCGCGGCGCTGGCCGACATCACCATCGGCGTGGTCGCGCCACTCACTGGCCCGGCCTCGGGCCTGGGCATTCCGGTGGGCAACGAAGTCAAGCTCTGGCCCAAGGAAATCGCGGGCGAGAAGCTCAACGTCATCGTGCTCGACGATGCCACCGACCCGACCAACGGCGTGAAGATCGCGCAGAAGTTCGTCACGCAGGACAAGGTGGACATCATCATGGGCTCGGTCGCCACGCCGGTGGCCGCGGCCATTTCGCAGGTGGCGGATGAATCCAAGACGCCGCAGATCTCCTGGTCGCCCGTGGCCACGCCGGCCGGCAAGGACCAGTGGCTGTTTCGCCTGCCGCAATCCAATGCGGTGATGGGCCACGCCGTCATCGAGCACATGAAGAAGCAGGGCGTGAAATCCGTCGGCTTCCTCGGCTACAGCGATGCCTATGGCGAGACCTGGCTGGTGGACTTCAAACCGCAGGCCGAGGCGGCCGGCATCCAGTTCGGCCCGGTGGAGCGCTTCGCGCGCGCCGATACCAGCGTGACGGGGCAGGCGCTGAAGCTGGTGGCTGCCAACCCGCAGGCCATCCTCGTCGTCGCCTCGGGCAGCGGCGCGGCCATGCCTGAAGTGGCGCTGCGCGAGCGCGGCTACAAGGGCATCGTCTACCAGACGCACGCCGCGGCCACCAGCGACCTGATGCGCGTGGGCGGCAAGGCGGTAGAGGGCACTTATGTGGTCTCGGGCCCGGCGGTGCTGGCCGAGCAGCTGCCCGATGCCCACCCCTCCAAGGCCGAGGCGATCAAATTCGTGACGCAGTACGAAAAGGCCTACGGCCCCGGCTCGCGCAACCAGTTTGCCGGCCACGCCTACGATTCCATGATCGTGATGGAAAAGGCCGTGCCCATGGCGCTCAAGGTGGCCAAGCCCGGCACGCCCGAATTCCGCGCCGCGCTGCGCGACGCCTTCGAGCACCTGGGCCGCACCGTGCTGGCCCACGGCGTGCTGGACTGGACGGCGAAAGACCACTGGGGCTACACCAAGGACACCGGCGTGATGATGAAGGTGGTGGACGGCAAGTTCAAGGTCGAAAACTGATAGGCAAATCAGCGTTTGGCGCCGTAACTGCGGCGCCAGACGCTATTTTTTGGATAGATGATGGCCGACTACGATCCCAGCACCGGCGACCGCGTTTTCCTGCTGGAACAGGTGCTGCACGCCAGCGCCCAGTGGCGGGCGCTGCCGCCCTTTGCCGACGCCGATGCGCCGCTGGCCGCGCAGGTGCTGGAGGAAGCCGGCAAGTTCGTGGCAGAGGTGATTGCACCGCTAAACCGCGTGGGCGACGAGGTGGGCGCGCGCTGGCACGCCGGCGTGGTCACCATGCCGCCGGGCTTTGCCGACGCCTACCGCCAGTTCTGGCAGGGCGGCTGGCCGGCGCTCGCAAGCGATCCGGCGCATGGCGGCCAGGGGCTGCCTGCCGTGCTGGAGGCGCAGCTCTACGAGATGCTCAGCGGCGCCAACCACGGCTGGACCATGGCGCCGGGCCTGCTGCACGGCGCCTATGAGTGCCTGCGCCACCACGGCAGCGAGCCACTGAAGGCGCAGTACCTGGAAAAAATCGCCACCGGCGAATGGCTGGCCACCATGTGCCTGACCGAGCCGCAGGCCGGCAGCGACCTGGGGCTGGTCAGCACCCGCGCGCTGCCGCAGGCCGATGGCAGCCACCTGATCAGCGGCAGCAAGATTTTCATCAGCGGCGGCGAGCACGACCTCACCGACAACATCGTGCACCTGGTACTGGCGCGCGAGCCCGGCGCGCCCGCCGGGCCCAAGGGCTTGTCGCTGTTTCTCGTGCCCAAGTTCTACGCCGATGGCACGCGCAGCGCCGTCAGCTGCGAGGGCATCGAAGAGAAGATGGGCCTGCATGGCAGCCCCACCTGCGCGATGCGCTTGGACGCCGCGCGCGGCTGGATCGTCGGCGCGCCGGGCCGGGGCCTGGCGGCGATGTTCGTGATGATGAACGCGGCGCGCCTGCATGTGGCGCTGCAGGGCCTGGGTCTGCTGGACGCCGCCTGGCAGAAGGCCGACGCCTACGCGCGCGAGCGCCGCCAGATGCGCGCGCCGGGCGCGAGCAGCACCAGCCTGCTGATCGAACACCCGGCGATGCGCCGCATCCTCGACACCCAGCGCGCCTGGATCGATGCCGGGCGCGTGCTGGCCTACCAGACGGCGCTGGAGCTGGATATCGCGCGCCACCACCCGGACGCCGCGCGGCGCGCGCAGGCCGAACGCTGGTGCGCGCTCACCACGCCGGTGATGAAGGCCGCCTTCACGCACCAGGCGTTTCATGGCGGCAGCGACTGCCTGCAGGTGTTCGGCGGCCACGGCTACGTGCGCGAATCGGGCATAGAGCAGCATGTGCGCGATGCCCGGGTGGCGATGATCTACGAAGGCACCAACGAAATCCAGGCAATCGATCTGCTGGCGCGCAAGGTGCTTGCCGACGGCGGCGAGGGCTGGTGCGCGCTGCTGCAGAGCCTGGCCCAGCCGCTGGGCGAAACCGCCCTGGCGGCGCTGGCGCGCGCCCACCTGCAGGCACTGCGGGCGCTGACATTGGAACTGGCGGCGGCCTGCCGCGCCGACGCGGCGCTGCCCTATGAGGTGGCGGACGACTACCTGCGCGCCGCGGCCGTGGCCTTGCTGTGCTGGGCCGGCACGCGCATCGAAGAGGCGGCGGGTACCTCCTGCGATGAACCCAATCGCTGGCAGGCACCGCTGCAGGCGCTGCAGCGCTGGATAGCGCCCGAACTGCCCATGCGCTGTGCGATCATCAGAAACCGATTGCCTGCCACCGCGCCGTGACCGCTTCTTCCAATTCCCTTGCCACCGTTGACCCCTGCGCCACCGTCGATACGGTGGACGCCCGCTTTCTGCAAACCCTGCTGGGCTTCAACGCCCGCATGGCGGCGCTCAAGGCCATAGCCGCCTTCCTCGCGTGCATGGCGCCGTACAAGCTGCGCATCGTCGATTTCTCCATTCTTTCGATCGTGCACCACAACCCGGGCGTGACCTCGCGCCAGCTCTGCGACGCGCTCAACCTGCTGCCGCCCAATCTGGTGGGCAAGATCTCGGCGCTGGAAAAGCGCGGCCTGCTGCTGCGCCACCCGCACCCGCAGGACGGGCGGGCGCTGGGCCTGCACCTGACGGAGGCCGGATGCGCGCTGATGCAGGAGGTGGAGCCGCTGGTGAGCGAACAGGAAGCCCGGATCGCCTCCGCCCTCACGGCCAGCGAGCGGCAGACGCTGATGCGGCTGCTGCTGAAGGTCTACGCCGCCAACTGACGCCCGGCTACGCTCAGGCCAGCCAGCCGCGCTTGCGGAAGTAGAACATCGGCACCAGGGCGCTGGCAACCATGAGCACGACGGCGTACAGGTAGCCATGTTCCCATTCCAGCTCCGGCATGAGCTTGAAGTTCATGCCGTAGACGCTGGCGATCAAGGTCGGCGGCAGCAGCGCCACGCTGGCCACCGAGAAGATCTTGATGATCTTGTTCTGGTTGATGTTCAGGAAACCGACCGTCGCATCCATCAGGAAGTTGATCTTGTCGAAGAGAAACTGCGTGTGGCTGTCCAGCGATTCGATGTCGCGCAAAATCTGGCGCGCATCCTCGAACTGTTCGGCGTTGAGCATGCGGCTGCGCATCATGAAGCTCACCGCGCGGCGGGTGTCGAGCATGTTGCGGCGGATGCGGCCGTTCAGGTCTTCCTCCCACGCGATGTCGGCCAGCACCTGCTGCGCGTGCGTGTCCGTCATCTGGCCTTCCAGCACCTGGGTGCTGACCTTTTTCAGCTCGTCGTAGATGCCTTCCAGCGTATCGGCCGAATACTCCACGTCGGTGTCGAAGAGGTTGAGCAGCGCCTCCTTGGCGTCGGCGATCAGGCCGGGCGCACGGCGCGCGCGCATGCGCACCAGGCGGAACACCGGAATGTCTTCCTGGTGGATCGAGAACAGCACGCCGCAGCTCCTGAGCTCGGCGTTGTGTTGGTTCAGGATGAAGGCCACGCGCACCGAGCGCGGGTCATCGTCGTCATCGATGAGGAAGTCGCTCCTGATGTGCAGCTCGCCGTTGTCTTCCTCGTAGAAGCGCGCGGACTCCTCGATGTCGTCGTCCATCGCGTCTTCGGGAATCGACAGGCCGTAGTGCTGCGCCACCCAGCGCTTTTCCTCGCGCGTGGGCGATTCGAGATCGACCCAGATCGGCTTGAACCGCGCGAGCTCGTCAAGCGATTCGATTTCTTCCTGAACCAGCCGGCCGTTGACCAGCGAAAAGATGTTGAGCATGGCTCACGCTCTCCCTGAAGTGGTGTGCTGCGGTGGTGATGGGGCGCTTTCGGCACCCCTTCGCCGCATTACCCGGGCCGGGAGGCCGAAAGCCGGCAACTGGGGCTGGCTTCCACGGAGCTGTCTCCTGATGATTGAACGGGTGATTATCGCATCGCATCCGCGATCGCCATGGCACGCTGCAGGTCGGCCCAGGCATCACGCTTGGCCGCTGTCTGGCGCAGCAGATCGGCGGGCGCATAGCTGACGACCAGCGGCGTGCCGTCCGGCAGGCGGTGCCCGGCCCCGCGCAAACGCCCCAGCGGCTCGCTGCCGCCAAGTACGGCGCGCGCCGCGCCCAGGCCCAGCGCCAGCACCACCACCGGCCGCGTCTGCGCCAGCGCCTGGGCCAGTGCATCCTGCCCATCCCGCGCCGGCGCGCGGCGCACCGGTGCGATGAAGACATTGGGGTTGTCCGCGACGCGCATGGCGCGCAGCATGGCGAGCAGCAAGTCCCCCGCCTCGCCGGCGCGGGGGTCATCGGGCGTCGGCGTTTCCAGCAGCACCAGCCAGGCGGGCGCAGCGGCCGGCGGCGCCTCGGGGTACATCGGCTGAGGGGCATCCATCTGCCAGACCACCGCGGTGCTGGCAACCGGTGCGGCAGCAGCGGGCACAGCAACGGGCGCGGCTGCCTGACGCCGCAGGGGGGCGGGCGGCGGGGCGGGTGGCTCCTGCACCGGAGTCGGCGCGGCGGCGACGCCTGCCGGGGCGGCTGCGGGGTCTTCGGGCTGCCATACCCGCACACCCATTTCGGCAAGCATGGCGCGCTGGCGGGTATCAAGTTTCATAGCGTCAGGCACATCACTACAGCATCTTCTCGCCCGCCGCCCTGCACCGGGTAGTAGCCCCGGCGCACGCCCACGCTGCGAAAGCCGCCGGCGGTGTAGATGCCGCGCGCACGGTGGTTGCCCACGCGCACCTCCAGCCACAGCGACTGCGCGCCCCGCCCACGCGCCCAGAGCGCGATGGCGTCGAGCATCACGCGCGCCCAGCCCTGGTGCTGATGGTCAGGCGCCACCGTGAGGTTGAGCAGATGCGCCTCGGCCACGCCCATCATCACGACGAAATAGCCCAGCAGCGCGCCGCCCGCCACCAGCGCCTGGCACTGGTAGCCGGTGTTGATCGAATCGAGAAAATTGCCACGGCTCCAGGGCTCGGGGTAGGCCTGCAGCTCGATTTCCATCAGCGCATCCAGATGCCTGAGCGCCAGCGGCTCAAAGCCGGCTTCGGGCTGCAGCACCGCGCTCATGCCGCCTGTCCCTTCAGTGCCGCGCGCTCGGCCGTGGTCTGCGCCACCTTGTCGCGCACGTACAGCGGCAGCGCCGCATCGGCTGCCACCGCCGCGCCCGCGGCCAGCAGCGCAGGCGCCAGGCGCAGCAATGCGGCGGCGGTGGGCAGTGCCGCCACTTGCATCGCACCGGGCGCAAGGCGCTCGCCGTAGACCGCGGCGGCGTTGCCGGCCAGCACCCAGCCGGCGGGCACCTGCACGGCCTCGGGCGCCAGCAATTGCACCTCGCCGTGCGGCACCCAGCGCTGCCGCGCCGCGTCCCAGATGCAGGCCGCGGTGTAGACCTCGTCCATGCGCGCATCCAGCGTGGCAAGCACCTGCGTGCAGCCCTGCGCGGCGCGCGCCTCTTCCGCCACCGCCAGCAGCGTGGGCACGGGCAGCACCGGCAGACCCGCGCCAGCGCGCGCGCCAAACGCCAGGCCCTGCGCCACCGCGCAGGCGGTGCGCAGGCCGGTGAACGAGCCCGGACCCTGGCCGAAGACGATCGCATCAAGATCATCCAACGCCGTGCCCGCCTCCTGCAGCAGCGCAAGAATGCCGGGGATCAGCGTGTGCGAGGCCTGCGCGCCGCCCGCACCCGCATGGGTGAACACGCGGCCATCCCCCTTCACCGCGATGGACAGGTGCTCGGTGCTGGTATCAAAGGCAAGCAGGCGCATGGTGGCGCAATTATCCCGTCATAGACTTGCGGCCATGTCGCGCATCTGCTCCCTCCGTTTCCTCCTTTGCCTTGTTCTGAGCGCCTGCTGGGCGGGTGCCGTTCACGCCCAGAAAGCCGCAAGCACCGGTCTGCCCGCCACGGTTCAGGCCGCGCTGCAGCGCGCCAAGGTGCCGCAGGAGGCGCTGTCCGCCGTCGTCCTGCCCGCCGACGGGCAGCCGCCGCGCCTGGCCTGGCAGCCGGACGTGGCGCGCAACCCTGCGTCGGTGATGAAGCTGGTCACCACCTATGCCGCCCTCGAACTGCTGGGCCCGGCCTTTACCTGGCAGACGCCGGTGTTCATCGACGGTCCGGTGGCGGGCGGCGTGCTGCGCGGCAACGTGCACATCCAGGGCGTGGGCGATCCCAAGCTCGTGGCGGAGCGCCTGTGGCTGATGCTGCGCCGCCTGCAGGGCCAAGGCCTGCGCAGCATCCAGGGCGACATCGTGCTGGACCGCAGCGGCTTTGCCGTGCCGGCGCGCGACGCGGGCGAGTTCGATGGCGAGCCCTGGCGGCCCTACAACGTGGCGCCGGATGCGCTGCTGGTGAACTTCAACGCGCTCACGCTGGATTTCATCCCCGATGCCGCCGCCGGCGTGGCGCACCTCGCGTTCGAACCCCCACTGGCGGCCATGCAGCTGCCCGCCTCGGTGCCGCTGGCGCCGCAGGGCACGGCCTGCGGCGACTGGCGCGCAGGGCTCCAGGCCGACTTTGCGCAACCCGGGCGCATCGCCCTCGCGGGCAGCTACCCGCTGGCCTGCGGCGAAAAGCGCTGGTCCGTGGCGCCGGCGGAGCCGCAGCGCTTCGCCGCCCGCGCCATCGCGGGCATGTGGCAGCAGCTGGGCGGCCAGCTCTCGGGGCAGGTGCGCGATGGGCCGGTGCCGCAGGGCCTCGCGCCCGCCTTCGTCACCACCTCGCCATCGCTCACCGAGGTGATCCGCGACATCAACAAATTCAGCAACAACGTGATGGCGCAGCAGTTGCTGCTGACACTGGGGCTGCAGGAAAGCGGCAGCGGCAGCCTGCAGAGCGCGCATGCGGTGCTGGAGCAATGGTGGGCCGCGCATGGTGGATCGACGGCGGAGCTGGTGATGGACAACGGCGCGGGCCTGAGCCGCGAGGGCCGCATCAGCGCGCGGGCGCTGGCGCGCCTGCTGCTGCAGGCCTGGGAATCGCCGGTGATGCCGGAGCTGCTGTCCTCGCTGCCGATCTCGGGCATAGACGGCACGCTGCGCCGCCGCAAGGGCCGCGCGCAGGGCACGGCGCACCTGAAGACCGGCACGCTGCGCGACGTGGCGGCTATCGCCGGGGTGGTGCATGGCGCCAGCGGCCGGCGCTATGTGCTGGTGGCGTTCGTCAACCACCCCAATGCGGTGGCGGCGCGCGCGGCGCTGGATGCGCTGGTGGACTGGACCTGGGCGGATCGCTGAGTTTTCTAGAATGCCACCGGCAACCCCGATCTGACATTCAAAGGAGACCTTCATGAAACGCAAGATGCAATGGATCGCTGCAGCGGCAGCCGCCATCCTGCTGGCTGCCTGCGGCGGCGGCAGTATCGATATCGTCCATCCGGTCAAGGTGGCAGGCGACAGCCTGGCCGACAGCGGCACCTTCGGCTACAAATTCACGGTGCAGGGCAGCGCGCCCACCGGCGCGGGTTCCACGCCCATCTGGCCTGAAATCATCGCCAGCGAGAATTTCTCCAGCCTGTGCCCGCACTACGTGGCCACCAGCGCCACCACGTTCAACACCAACGACAAGTGCAGCAACTACGCCATCGGCGGCGGGCGCATCAGCAATCTGAAAGACCCCGCCTCGCCGGTTTCGATCACCCAGCAGCTCAAGGTGATGGGCGCGGCGGGATTTGGCAAGGACGACATCGTGCTGATCGACGGCGGCGGCAACGATGCCGCGGACCTGATCAAGGCCTTCCTCGCGGCGGCGGGCGACAAGGGCGCCAGCTTCGCCGGCATGCTGACCACCCTGCTGGACCCGGCCACCGTGCAGGCCCTGCTGGCCCAGGGCCAGACCGGCATGGCGCAGGCCGGCGGCCTGTACATGCAGGCGCTGGCGACGCAGTTTGCCGGCACCATCAAGACGAACGTGACGGACAAGGGCGCGCCGCGCGTGGTGGTGCTCAACGTGCCCGACGTGACGCTCACGCCGCAGTTCGGCTTCGTGCTGGCCGCGATCGCGCAGCAGCAGGGCCCCGAAGTGGCGGCGCAGCTCAAGCAGGTGTTCGGCGCCTGGGTGCAGGCCTTCAACGCGACACTGGCCGCCAGCTTCAAGGACAGCAAGGTGGTGCGCGTGGCCGATTTCGACGGCACACTCAAGGCCCTGGTGGCCAAGCCCGCGGACTTCGGCCTCACCAATACCGGCACTCCCGCATGCCCGGTGGTCGGCCAGGACGGCACGGGCCTGCCGGCGTACGATTTCCCGACCTGCACCGCGGCGGCCCTGTCGGCACAGACGCCACCCGCCGGCGCCACGGGCGGCGCCAACTGGTGGAAGACCTGGCTGTTCTCGGATTCCTTCCACCCCACGCCGCGCGGCCATGAGCTGATGGCCGACACGGTGCGCAAGCTGCTCTGAAGCACCCCACGGGAAAGCCGGTTTTGATTTTGGATAAAAACCGGCTTTTCCCCTTGTCTGGCAAGCGCTGCCAGCTATTGAATCAAGAGTCCATCAGCGGCACCCCCGCTGCCCGTTGAAAAACACCCCCTGCCAGGTCCACCCCGATTGGCGGACCAGTTCGGCCAGGAGGTGTGGCAGTTGGGCAGGGTCGCCGTCGGCCTGGCCGAGTTCGACCTGGTCGCCCGCGATGCGCAGGCCCAGCGCCTGCCGCGCGGCCGCGCTGGGCAGCGTCACGGCCAGGCTGGCGCCGAAGACCATGGAAGCGTCCGGGTGCGTTCCGTCGCGCGGCTGGATGCCTTGGCGCATCTGCGCTTCGTCCGCATCCATCGGCCGGTCGCCGTGCACCAGCGACATCTCGCGCGCCAGCACGCAATGCCGCTCGGCGGCGAAGGCCAGCCGCACGGCGATGCTGCGTCTGCCGCCGCGAAAGTGCCGGGTCACGGTCATCTGCGCGGGTTCGGTCATCGAGGGCTCGACCTCGATTGCGGGCGCCGTCTGCGCCAGCGAGAGCACGCGCTGGCGCAGACGGTGTTCGGCCACCGGCAGGGCACCCGGCACCGGCGGCACACGCGCGGCCCAGGGCGCGAGCCACAGCGCGTAGCCCACGAGGAGCAGCAGCCACAGCAGGCCGTAGCCCAGCAGAAAACGCCATTGCCCGCCCGGCCCGCCCGCGCCACCATTGAGCAGGTAGGCGCCAGGCAGCATGGAGGCGAACAGGGTGATGGCCCAAAGCGCAATGGCCCACTGGGCGCGGTCGTCGCCCTGGAAGAGCAGCGCCGCTGCCAGCGGCAGGACAACAGGCACACCGCTGGCGAGCAGCGCGGCCAGGGGCAGAGGCTCAATCCTGCCGCCGCGCAGCCACAGCCAGCCGAGCGCCACGGCGCCAAGGATGGCCAATAGCGCCACCGCGCCGACCACGGGCAGATTGAAAAACCGATTCATGGCCTTCTCCTTTTTTTCACAGAGAGCCATGGTAGCAAGATACCAGCCAAATCCGCCTTTTACGCAGACCTGGCCAGCGCTGTCAGCTATTCAAACGAAAGCGATCAAGCCTTCTTCTGCGCCGCCTTGCGCCTCTGGCGCCAGGCGTGCCCGAGCCGCTGTCGTCCCTGCGGATTGCGGGCTGCATACACGGCGCCAAGGGCCATCGCCACGCATCGGTAGCGTTGATAAACCACCTCAACGCTATCGCGGCGCGCCCGGCACTCGATGCGCTGATCGATGGTTGGGTGTGGGCGCTACCGTAGTGCATGGACGTCACTTGGTTTTTGATGGAACAACCACTTCAACGACAACTGAAGCTGGCTGCGGACTCGATATCACCGGTGCCGTTGTAGCGAGCAACTTTCGGGTAAACGCACAGGGGTCGCGTACGGCTTGCTGACCAACTGACTGGCAGATCGGCATTGGCGCCGCCCAGATTGCCGGCGCCCCGTGCTCTCGCTATCACGTCGCTGGGGACCTGGCCTTTTTCGACCCAGGCGACGAGCGGCGTCAACATATCGAACTGGTCGGTCGCTGGGCCGCCGGAGCAGTGGTTCATACCTGGGACCTGGTAGTAGCGAGCGAAGTTGGAGGCGTCGCCGTCGTTGGCACCGCGCAAAGCGTCATACCACGCGGCCGTATCGTTGCTGGAAAAAATCGGGTCGCTGGTGCCGTGGTAGATCATCATCTTGGCCCCGCGGTTTTTCAGCAATGACAGGTCGGTCGGGTGAGGCGGGGCCATGAACGACATCGCGCTTTCGGTGTAGACGGCGTTGGTGGCGTTGACCTTGGCGAGCATGGTGTCGATATTGCCCATCAACGTGAAATTCGGCCCGTTGAAGGTCGTCGGATCTTCTGGCGGCGCTTGCCAGATCAAGCCGACGGCGCCGGAGTCGAGGTTGAGTGAATTGTTGAATTTCCAACCCGCCCAGCCGTTGGGCACCAGTCCAGCGTCAAAAGGAAAGCTGCTGTAGAACTTGGTGCCGGTGCTCGTCGTGGCGCCGGAAAAAAGCTGACCAATCGAGGCTTTTTGCTCGACCGTCAGGCAACTGCCGTCGCGCGCGCCAGTGCAGGTGGGTACATCGCGAGCCAAGTTGAAAGCGGCCTGGCAAGCGGCGGTGTCCTGAACCAGGCCATCGGCTGCACCGTCGAGCGCGTCGCATTTGCTGAGCACGGCATTCGACACCAGCACGCGCTCGGTGGCTGTGAATCCGGTTGACAAGTCCTTGGGATCGGTAGCGAGCGCGGCATATTTCTGAGCCCCGGCGATGTTAGCGATCGCGGCCAATGGCAGCCGGAAGCCGGGATCGCCCACCAAGAATCCATCGTATTGATCGGCATAACGCGCGGCAGCAACCATGGTGTGCCGGCCCCCATTGGAACAACCGCCAAAGTACGAACGGTCGGGCCCCTTGCCGTAGGCGGTCTGGATGGCGCTCTTGGCCATCGGCGTCAATTTGGCGACGGCCTGATAGCCATAGTCGAGTCGGGCCTGTGGGTCAATACCGAAGAAGGGGCCCATCGATCCGGTGTGGCCGGCATCCGAGCTGAGCACGGCAAACCCCATGTTGAGTGCGTTGTTCAGTGCCCCACCGCCGCCAACACCCCCGGTAGCCGTAGTGATGCTGCCATCGATGCCTCCGTTGGCCTGGTAGAAGAAGCGGCCATTCCAATGGTCCGGAAGGCGGATTTCAAAGCCGATGGCATAGGACTTGCCATCCACGGCGCTGGTACGCCGAGCCATGGAACCCTTCACCAGACAGTGCTCGGCAATCGGTTGGCCCGCCACCGTCAGGGTGCCGGCTGCCACCGTTTCGGCCGATGCAATCTGGGTGTTCGCAAAGGCAAGCTTGGTGACCAGGTCGCTGCAGGAGCGCAGCGCGGCGCCCGTTGCCGCAGGCAACTGCGGCAAGCTTGGCTGACCGCTGTCATCGCCGCCACCGCAGCCGGACAGCAGCACCAGGGTGCCGGCTGCGAACGCGGTCGTCGCCGCGATTTTCAAGGAATTCCTCAACGCCATCATTTGTCTCCAGAGAGAGATTCCGGTGGCGCGAGTCCGGTAAGAAGTGGCAACCAAGCCATGCGCCATTAATTATTTTGAATAATCAATTGACGGCTTGATATTGGTGCAATCCCCTACTCGGCTGCGCGCCGAGCAGCGGGGCAAGTGCGCGTGCGAATGGCGGTGTGCGCACGGCAACCCCGCCTTGTGGTCGGCAGTGCCACGCGCTGGCAACCACCATGGAAGAGTGCAGGCAAAAAAGAAAAGAGCCGGACTTGGTACAAAACCAAATGCAGCTCTCATCGTTTGCCGGCGACCGCTGCCAGCTTCCGCCCCGCTTTACGAGCGTTTAGCGACGCACGTTCTGCGCCGCCTTGCGCTTCTGGCGCCAGGCGTGCAGCAGCGGCTCGGTGTAGCCGCTGGGCTGCGTCAGGCCCTTGAACACCAGATCACAGGCGGCCTGGTAGGCCATGGATTCGGTGTAGCGGTCGTGCATGCGCTCGTACAGCGGATCGCCGGCGTTCTGCTGGTCCACCTTGGCGGACATGCGCTCGAAGGTCGCGCGCACCTGGCCTTCCGTCACCACGCCGTGCAGCAGCCAGTTGGCCACGTGCTGGCTGGAGATGCGCAGCGTGGCGCGGTCTTCCATCAGGCCGATGTCGTGGATGTCGGGCACCTTCGAGCACCCCACGCCCTGGTCGACCCAGCGCACCACATAGCCCAGGATGCCCTGGATGTTGTTGTCCAGTTCCTGCTGCTTTTCGTCAGCGCTCCAGTTGGGGTTGCTGGAGACCGGCACGGTGAGCAGGCCGGTGAGCAGGTTGTCGCGCTCGGCGTCGGCGCTGGTCTTTTCCAGCTCCTGCTGGATCGCGGCGACGTTGACCTGGTGGTAGTGCAGCGCGTGCAGCGTCGCGGCCGTGGGGCTGGGCACCCAGGCGGTATTGGCACCGGCCTTGGGGTGGCCGATTTTCTGCTCGATCATCGCCTTCATCAGATCGGGCATGGCCCACATGCCCTTGCCGATCTGCGCCTTGCCGCGCAGGCCCATGCCCAGGCCCACGAGCACGTTGTTCTTCTCATACGCGGCAATCCAGGCGCTGGTCTTCATCTCGCCCTTGCGGATCATCGGGCCGGCGTGCATGGAGGTGTGCATCTCGTCGCCGGTGCGATCGAGGAAGCCGGTGTTGATGAAGGCGATGCGGCTCGGCGCGGCGGCGATGCAGGCCTTGAGGTTGACGCTGGTGCGCCGCTCCTCGTCCATGATGCCGAGCTTGACGGTGCTCTCTTTCAGGCCCAGCACCTGCTCGACGCGGGCGAAGATTTCGCTGGCGAAGCCGACTTCCGCCGGGCCGTGCATCTTGGGCTTGACGATGTAGACGCTGCCGGTGCGCGAGTTGCGGATGCCGTTGGCGCCGCCCAGGCCCTTCAAGTCGTGCAGCGCGATGGTGGTGGTGACGACAGCATCCAGAATGCCCTCGGGAATCTCCTTGCCCTCGGCACCCCAGAGAATGGCCGGGTTGGTCATCAAATGGCCGACATTGCGCACGAAGAGCAGCGAGCGCCCGGGCAGCACGACTTCCTTGCCATTGGCGCCGGTGTAGCGGCGATCCGGGTTCAGGCCGCGCGTGAGCTGCTTGCCGCCCTTGTCGAAGGTTTCGGTGAGCGAGCCGCGCAGGATGCCCAGCCAGTTGCGGTAGCCCAGCACCTTGTCTTCGGCGTCCACCGCGGCGATCGAGTCTTCCAGGTCAAGGATGGTGGAGAGCGCGGCTTCCACCACCACATCGGCCACGCCCGCCGCGTCGCTCTTGCCGATGGCCGTGCCGCGGTCGATGCGGATGTCCACGTGGATGCCGTTGTTCACCAGCAGCACGCCCGAGGGCGATGCCGCATCGCCCTGGTGGCCGACGAACTGCGCCGGGTTCTTGAGGCCCGTGGCCCCGCTTGCCAGTTGCACCACGAGCGCGCCGCCTTCGACTTTGTAGCCGGTCGCGTCCTTGTGCGAGCCGCTCGCCAGCGGCGCGGCCTGGTCGAGGAAATTGCGCGCGTATTCGATCACCCTGGCGCCGCGCGCCGGGTTGTAGCCCTTGCCCTTTTCGGCGCCGCCTTCTTCGCCAATCACGTCGGTGCCGTAGAGCGCGTCGTAGAGCGAGCCCCAGCGCGCATTGGCCGCGTTGAGCGCATAGCGCGCGTTGAGAATCGGCACCACGAGCTGCGGGCCGGCCTGGATGGCGAGCTCCGCATCGACGTTCGTCGTCGTCGCCTGCACGCCTTGGGGCGAGGGCACCAGATAGCCAATCGTCTCCAGAAATTTGCGGTACGCCACCATGTCGCGCACCGGGCCCGGATTGGCCTTGTACCAGGTGTCAAGCTCGGTCTGCAGGCGCTCGCGCTCGGCCAGCAGCGCGGCGTTCTTGGGCGCCAGATCGGCGACAAGCGCATCAAAGCCCTTCCAGAAGGCCTCCTGCGCCACACCGGTGCCGGGCAGCACCTCGGTGTTGATGAATCGGTAGAGCTCGTCGGCCACCTGCAGGCCGTGGATGCGGGTACGTGCGGTCATGGAAAACCCCTGAAAACGATGGAGATGCCGGGACAGTCGTCCGGCCTGGATAAGTGAATGGGACTGTATTACAAATATTTCTGGAGATAAATAAGCGAATTTGGGATGTACCTATGACTTTTTTGCAAAAATATCCGTCGCAGTTGTGAAATTTCCTATAGTCTCCATAGCTGCAAGCGCATAGCGAAAGCGCGCTGCAGCCATTTTTGATGGATAAATTCAAGGCCTACGCCTCCTTTGTTTCGGTCGCCACGCGCGGCAGCCTCACGGCGGCGGCGCGGGCCGAGGGCGTGGCCCCGGCCATCATGGGGCGGCGCCTGGATGCGCTGGAGGAACACCTGGGCGTGAAGCTGCTGGTGCGCACCACGCGGCGCATCACGCTCACGCACGAGGGCAGCGCGTTTCTGGAGGATTGCCAGCGCCTGCTCGCCGACGTCGCGCATGCCGAGGCCAGCGTCTCGGCCGGCGGCGTGAAGGCCACGGGCCATTTGCGCATCACCGCGCCGGCGGGGTTCGGGCGGCGGCATGTCGCGCCGCTGGTGCCGCCGTTTCGCGCGCTGCACCCGGATGTCACGATCTCGCTGAACCTCTCGGACCGCGTCATAGACCTCACCGCCGAGGGCTACGACTGCGGCGTGCGCGTGGGCGATCTGCCCGATTCGTCGCTGGTGAGCGTGCGCCTGGCCGACAACCGCCGCCAGTGCGTGGCCACGCCCGGCTACCTCGCGCGCCACGGCACGCCCACCGAGCCCGGCGCGCTGGCGCAGCACGAGTGCCTGGCCTTGTCCAGCGATGCCTCGCAGATGCGCGGCTGGCCGTTTTCCGTACGCCGTGCGGATGGCAGCCGCGAGACGGTGCACATCAAGCCCGCCGGCCCGCTCGATTGCTCGGACGGGCAGGTGCTGCACGACTGGTGCCTGGCGGGTTTCGGCATCGCCTGGCGCTCCACCTGGGAGGTGGAAGCCGAGATTGCCCAAGGGCGCCTGGTCGCGGTGCTGGAAGACTTTGCCGCGCCGCCCAACGGCATCTACCTGCTGCTGCCGCAGCGCAAGCACCTGCCGCTGCGCGTGCGGCTGTGGATGGATTTTCTGCGCGCGCGCTATGCCGAACCGGCCTTCTGGTCGAGGGGACTTTCGCGCCCCGGCGATACTCAGCCGGACGGTTTCAACAAGGACGCTGCATCGTGATTCTCGAAAGCCTGCTGGCCTGGGCCCACATCATGGCCTTCATCATGCTGGCCACCTTCATGACGGCCGAGACCGCGCTGTGCCGCTTTGACTGGATGAACCCCGCCGTGGTGCGCCGCCTGGTGCGCATGAACGCGCTGAGCCTGCTGTCGGCGCTGATCGTGCTGGCGACGGGCGTGGCGCGCACCCTCTGGGGCGTGAAGGGCGCGGGCTGGTACTGGTCGCAGCACCTGCTGCACGCCAAGATCGCGCTGCTGGTGGCGATGACGGTGCTGCTTTTCATGGCAGCCAGGCGCTACCGCGGCTGGCGCAGCCGGCTGGAGGCCGATGGCGCGCTGCCCGGCGCAGACGAGCTCAAACGAACCCGCATGCTCGTGATGTGGGCCGCGCACCTGATGGTGGTGGTGGTGCTGCTGGCGGTGTTTCTCGCGCGCGGGGTGTTCACGCGCTGATGACGCCGCTTGCGCGGCGTCATGCAGGCGTCATGCAGGCATCAGCCCGCCTTGGCTCCGCTCAGGCACTCCTTCATGAAGGTCTTGCGCGCATCGCCGGCCAGGTTCTTGGTCTTGGCATCGGCGTTGCAGGTTTTCATCTTGTCCTGCTGCGTGGCAGGCGCGGCCTTCTTGGCGCTCAGGCATTCCTTCATGAAGGCCTTGCGCTCATCGCCCTTGAGCGCCTTGGTCTTGGCCTCGGCGTTGCACGCGGTCATCTTCTGCTGCTGCGCCGTCGGGGCCTTGGCGGGCGCATCGGCGGCATGGACAGCCAGGGACAGGGCACAGCCGGCGGCAGCCAGCAAGGCGAGCCATTTTTTCATGCGTATCTCCTTCAACAAGGGATGTAAAACGCCTGCCGCGTCGCATCGCGCAGCGGGCCACGCAGCATAACGCCGCGCCGCGCCCTTGCGTTGTCAGGGCGGCCCGTAAAATCGCCCCTCTTATGCTCAGCGTCAAACAAGAACTGCTCGCGGCGCTGGCCGCCGAACTGGAAAAGCTCTCCCCCGGTGCGGGCGCACGCGCCGCCTTCGAATCGCCCAAGGTGGCGGCGCATGGCGACTGGGCCTGCACCGCGGCGATGCAGCTGGCCAAGGCGCTCAAGACCAACCCGCGCCAGCTGGGAGAGCAATTGCAAACCGCGTTGCTCGCCACCCCCGCCGGCCGGCAGTGGGTGGAGGCGATAGCCATCGCCGGGCCGGGCTTTCTCAACATCCGCCTCAAGCCCGCCGCCAAGCAGCAGGTGGTGCGCGAAATCCTCGCCGGCAAGGAGCGCTTCGGCTGGCGGGCGCCGCGCGGCGAAAAAATCCTCGTCGAGTTCGTCTCGGCCAACCCCACCGGACCGCTGCACGTGGGCCACGGGCGCCAGGCGGCGCTGGGCGACGCCATCTGCAACCTCTACGCCACGCAAGGCTGGAGCGTGCACCGCGAGTTCTATTACAACGATGCGGGCGTGCAGATCGACACCCTCACCAGAAGCACACAGCTGCGCGCGCAGGGCGTCAAGCCCGGCGACGCCGCCTGGCCCGAGGCCGCCTACAACGGCGACTACATCCAGGACATCGCCGACGCCTTCCTCGCCAAAAGCACGGTGCGGGCCGACGACCGGGCATTCACGGCCAACGGCGACGTGGGCGATTACGACAATGTGCGCCAGTTCGCCGTCGCCTACCTGCGCAACGAGCAGGACAAGGACCTGCAGGCCTTCAATTTGCGGTTTGACGAGTACTACCTCGAATCCAGCCTGTACACGAGCGGCCATGTCGAAGCCACCGTGCAGCGCCTGATCGCCAACGGCAAGACGTATGAAAAAGACGGCGCGCTCTGGCTCAGGAGCACCGACTACGGCGACGACAAGGACCGCGTGATGAGGAAAAGCGACGGCCACTACACCTACTTCGTACCCGACGTCGCCTACCACATCCAGAAATTCCAGCGCGGCTACACCAAGGCGGTGAACATCCAGGGCACCGACCACCACGGCACCATCGCGCGCGTGCGCGCCGGGCTGCAGGCGGCCGATGTCGGCATTCCCCAGGGCTACCCCGATTACGTGCTGCACACCATGGTGCGCGTGGTGCGCGGCGGCGAAGAGGTCAAGATCAGCAAGCGCGCGGGCAGCTACGTGACGCTGCGCGACCTGATCGAGTGGACCAGCAAGGACGCGGTGCGCTTCTTTCTGCTCAGCCGCAAGCCCGACACCGAATACACCTTCGACGTCGATCTGGCGATCGCGCAGAACAACGACAACCCGGTGTATTACGTGCAGTACGCGCACGCGCGCATCTGCTCGGTGCTGCGCGGCTGGCGCGAGGACCATGACGTGGCCCGGCTCGCGGACACCGATCTGTCACCGCTGGATACGCCCGCGGCACAGGCGCTGATGCTGCAGCTGGCCAGGTACCCCGACATGCTGGCTTCGGCCGCCGGCGGCAACGCGCCGCACGACGTGACCTTCTACCTGCGCGAGCTCGCCGCCAGTTACCATAGTTACTACGATGCCGAGCGCATTCTGGTGGATGATGACGCGATAAAACAGGCGCGTCTGGCGCTGGTGGCCGCCACCCGCCAGGTGCTGGAAAACGGCCTGGCGCTGCTCGGCGTCTCGGCCCCTCAACGGATGTGAACATGGCGAAGAAAAGGCAAGGCGGAGGCACATTGGCGGGCCTGATCCTGGGCGTGGTGATCGGCCTGGGGATTGCGCTGGCGGTCGCCGCCTACGTCAACAAGGTGCCCGTGCCGTTCATGAACGGCAGCAGCCGCCTGGCCGACCAGGATGCCAGGGACGCCGAACGCAACAAGAACTGGAACCCCAACGCCAGCCTGAGCAGCAATGGCGCCGTCACGCCGGCGCCCACCAGCGCCGCGGCAGGCACGGCGGCCAGCCCGCAGCCGCCCGCCGTTGCCGGGGACGCTGGCGGCGCAGCGGCAACGCCGGCACCCGCCGCCGGCACCGACCCGCTGGGCGACCTGGCACGCGCCAGGGCACAAGGCGCAGGCACCACCACGGCGGCGGCCGCGCCCGGCGCGCCAGTCCCCGCGGCGGCGGCCGGCGCCTACAACTATTTCATCCAGGCCGGCGCCTTTCGCGCGCCCGACGAGGCCGACGCCCAGCGCGCGCAACTGGCCATGCTGGGCTGGGAAGCGCGCGTGAGCGAAGGCCAGCAAAGCGGCCGCGCGGTCTACCGCGTGCGCATCGGCCCGTTTGCACGGCGCGACGACGCCGAGCAGCTCAAGGGCAAGCTCGACGGCGCGGGCATCGCCTCCATCCTGGTGCGCGTCGGCCAGTGAACCTTTTCGCTGCCGACCGCGTCAGACCTGTTCTTTCCCCTTCTCCGGAGCTCCACGGCATGAAACGTCGCGACTTTTCCCTCTCTGTCGGCTCGGCACTGGCTGCCGGCACCGTCGGCCTGCCGCTGGCGGCGCGGGCCAAGGACGGCAAGTTCGAAGAGGGCATCGAATACCTGGAGCTCAAGAAACCGGCGATGACCGAAGCGCCCAAGGGGCAGATCGAAGTCATCGAATTCTTCTGGTACAGCTGCCCGCACTGCAACGCGTTCGAGCCTGCGCTCTCGCAATGGATGGCCGCCCTGCCCAGGGACGTGTTCTTTCGCCGCATGCCGGTGGCCTTCAACGCCAGCTTCGTGCCGGAGCAGAAGCTCTACTTCGCGCTGGAGAGCATGGACAAGGTCAAGGAGCTGCACGCCAAGGTGTTCCGCGCGATCCACGTCGAGCGCCTGCCGCTGAACAAGGACGCCCAGATCTTCGACTGGGTGGTCAAGCAGGGGCTGGACGGCGCCAAGTTCAAGGAGGCCTACAACTCCTTCACCGTGGCCAACCAGGTGCGCAAGGCGACGCAGCTGCAGGCGGCGTACAACGTGGAAGGCGTGCCTTCGATGGGCGTGGCCGGGCGCTTCTATACCGACGGCACGCTCGCCGGCAGCATGCCGGTCGTGCTGCAGACGGTGGATTTCCTGGTGCAGAAGGAGCGCAAGGCCTAAAAGCGCGCACCGATCCGCCGTGCCAAAGCGCGCTCCCGGGCGCGCTTTTTCATGGCTGACCGGGTGGCGCGCTTCCCATGCAGGCGCGGGGCGGTGGCTACAATCGATTGCAAGAACCGTGCCTTGTACCGCGCCATGACTCATCGCCACCCCCTGCTGCTGCTCGCCAGTGTGCTGGTGCTTGCCACCGGCAGCGCGGCGCATGCGGAAAAGACCGACCGCGACCAGCCGATGCACATCGAGGCCGACAGCCTGGTGCGCGACGATGCCAAGCTCACCAGCGTCTTCACCGGCAACGTGGTCATCACCAAGGGCAGCATCGTGCTGCGCGGCGCCAGGGTGCAGGTGCAGGAGGACGGACAGGGCCACCAGAGCGGCATCGTCACCGCGGCGCCCGGCCAGCGCGCCTACTTCCGCCAGAAGCGCGACACCCCCAAGGGCGCGCCCGAGGAGTTCATCGAGGGCGAGGCCGAAACCATTGACTGGGACGGACGCACCGAGCTCGTCAAGCTCAAGCAGCGCGCCGAGCTGCGCCGCCTGCGCGCCGGCGTGCTGAGCGACGACATCAGCGGCGCGCTCATCACCTACAACAACGCCACCGACATCTTCACCGTCGATGGCGCGCCACGCAAGCCAGGGCAGACGGGCGCCGGCGGCGACCAGCGCGTGCGCGCCACGCTGGCACCCAAGGAAAAGCCCGCGCAGCCCGGCGCCCCGACCGCTGAAACACCCGCTTTGCGCGCGAGCCCGGAGCTGGCGCCCGCGCCGCGCCAGGCGCCATGAGCAGCACCATCCCTCCCGCGGGCGCCAGCCTGCTGCGCGTCGAGCATCTGAAAAAGAGCTACGCCGGGCGCACCGTGGTGCAGGACGTGTCGCTGCAGGTGCCCGAAGGCGAGGTGGTCGGGCTGCTGGGGCCCAACGGCGCGGGCAAGACCACGTCGTTCTACATGATCGTCGGCCTGGTGCGGGTGGACGGCGGCAGCATCGGCATCGACGGGCGCGACGTGACGCACATGCCGATTCACCGGCGCTCGCAGCTGGGGCTTTCCTACCTGCCGCAGGAGGCCTCGATTTTCCGCAAGCTCAGCGTGCAGGAAAACGTGCGCGCGGTGCTGGAGCTGCAGCGCGGCGACAACGGCAAGCCGCTGGCGGGCGCGGAGATCGAGCGCCGCCTGACCGCGCTGCTGGCGGACCTGCACGTCGAGCACCTGCGCGATGCGCGCGCCATGGCGCTCTCGGGCGGCGAGCGCCGGCGCGTGGAGATCGCGCGCGCGCTGGCCACGCAGCCGCGCTTCATCCTGCTCGATGAGCCCTTCGCCGGCATCGATCCGATCGCGGTGATCGAGATCCAGCGCATCATCGGCTTCCTGAAGGAGCGCGGCATCGGCGTGCTCATCACCGACCACAACGTGCGCGAGACCCTGGGCATCTGCGACCACGCCTGCATCATCAGCGAAGGCCGGGTGCTGGCGCGCGGCACGCCGTCCGAGATCGTGGACAACGCCGAGGTGCGCCGCGTCTACCTCGGCGAGCATTTCCGGATGTAGGGCGATGGCAAAGGTCGGCCTGTCCCTGGGCGTCTCGCAGCACCTGGCGCTGACGCCGCAGCTGCAGCAGTCCATCCGCCTGCTGCAGCTGTCGACGCTGGAGCTGGCGCAGGAAGTGCAGGACATGCTGGTCGACAACCCCTTCCTGGAGCTCGCCAATGAGGAGCCGGCCGCCGAAGCGCCGCCGCGCACCGCGCCGGAGCGCACCGTGGAGCGCAGCGAGCTGGCTCCCATATCGGAAGCATTCGACGCAAGCCCAGCCAGCGAAAGAGCCGAAAACAGCACCAAGAGCGACAGCGACTGGGACGGCGACGATGGGGTGGACGCCGCCAGCGGCGACAGCCCCTGGAGCGCCGAGGCGCCTGGCGCTGGCCCCGCGCCGGACGCCGATGACGATGCCGTCGGCAACCGTGAAAGCGCGCACGAGACGCTGGCCGAGCACCTGCACCGCCAGGCGCTGTCGCTGCGCCTCTCGCGCGAGGAGCGGGCGGCGCTGTCCTTCCTGATCGATTCGCTGGGCGACGACGGTTACCTGGAAGATTCGCTGCAGTCGCTCGCCGAAGGCCTGGTGGGCAGCGGCGACGCCGGGCGCGTGGAGGAAGTGGTCGAGCAGTTCGGCATCGCGCTCAAGCTGCTGCAAAGCCTGGAGCCCACCGGCGTCGGTGCGCGCGATCTGGCCGAATGCCTGCAGTTGCAGGTGCGCGCCCTGGCGCTGGACGAGTCGCAGCCGCCCGCCGTGCTCTGCGCCGCGCGGGCGATCTGCAGCCAGCCGCTGGAATGGCTGGCGCGGCGCGATGTCAAGCGCCTCTCCCAGGCCTGCAACGCCAGCGAGGAAGAGACGCGCGCCGCGATGGCGCTGATCGCGCGCCTGGAGCCGCGGCCCGGGCGGCGCTTTGCCGAGGTGGAGCGCAACATCATCATTCCGGACGTGATCGTGCGCCGGCGCCTGCAGGGCGGCGAGCTGCGCCTGGACGTGCAGCTCAACCCCGAGGTGATGCCGCGCCTGCGCGTGCACGACGCCTATGCCCAGGCGCTGCGCCAGCACCGCAAGGAGGACGGCCACCCGCAGCTGCAGGCGCGCCTGACCGAGGCACGCTGGTTCATCAAGAACATCGAGCAGCGCTTCGACACCATCCTGCGCACCGCGCGCGCCATCGTCGAGCAGCAGAAAGCCTTCTTCATCCACGGCGACCTGGCCATGCGCCCGCTGGTGCTGCGCGAGATCGCCGACGAGCTGGGCATGCACGAATCGACCATCTCGCGCGTGACCAACGGCAAATTCATGGCCACGCCGCAAGGCACTTACGAGCTCAAGTATTTCTTCGGCTCGGGCCTGGGCACGGATGCGGGCGGCAGCGCCTCCAGCACGGCGGTGCGCGCGCTGCTGCGCCAGTTCATCGCCGCCGAAGACCCGGCCAAGCCGCTGTCGGACAGCCAGCTCGCCGAGATGCTCAAGGAGCAGGGCATCGCCTGCGCGCGGCGCACCGTCGCCAAATACCGCGAACAACTCAAGATCGCGCCGGCCAGCCTGCGCAAACAGCTATAAAACGGATAGCCATGTCGGCCTTTCAGCTCTTTCTGCCCTGCGCCGCCGGCGTCGAGGGTTTTCTGGCCGACGAGGTGCGCGCCATCACCGGCAGCAACGCGGCAACGGCGCACCGCGCGGGCGTGCAGCTGAGCGCCCCCTGGCGCGCCGTCATGCAGCTCAACCTGGACAGCCGCCTGGCGCAGCGCGTGCTGGTGCAGCTGGCGCACGCGCCCTACCGCGGCGAGGACGACCTCTACGCGCTGGCGCAGGCGCAGCGCTGGGAAGACTGGTTCACGCCGCGCCAGACCTTCCGCATCGAGGTGACCGCGCACAAGAGCCCGCTCAAGAGCCTGAACTTCGCCGCGCTGCGCGTGAAGGATGCCGTGGCCGACCGCTTTCGCGAGCGCGCCGGCCAGCGCCCCGACGTGGACACGCACCGCCCGCAGGTGCGCATCCACCTGCACCTGACCGAGGCCGAGGCGCTGCTCTCCATCGACACCTCGGGCGAGCCGCTGTTCAAGCGCGGCTGGCGCGAGGACAAGGGCGACGCACCGCTCAAGGAAACCCTGGCCGCCGCGATGATCGCCGCCAGCGGCTGGACGCCCGAGGCCGGTCTGCCGCTGTACGACCCCTGCTGCGGCAGCGGCACGGTGGTGATCGAGGCCGCGCAGATCGCCTGCCGCATCGCGCCGGGCAGCAAGCGCCGCTTCGCCTTCGAACACCTGCTGGCGCACGACAAGGCCGTCTGGAAAACTATCAAAAATGAAGCTGCATCCGCAATCCAGACAAGCGCTGCACCCATTTTTGGCAGTGATGTTTCGCACCGCATGGTGGACTTTGCCCGGCGCAACGCCGAGCGCGCGGGCGTGGCAGCCAGCGTGCAACTGCGCGGCGGCGACGCGCTGGAGCGCATGCCGCCCTGCGCGCCGCCGGGCGTGATGCTGCTCAACCCGCCCTATGGCGAGCGCATCACCGCGGCCGGTGCCGCCGGCCAGCGCCAGCGCGAGCGGGTGCAGGAGGCGCGCATCGGCCGCGAGAGCGCGCAGACGGGCAGCAGCGAGGAGTTCTTCCGCCAGCTCGCCAGCCACTGGAAGCGCCACTACGCCGGCTGGCAGGCCTGGATCCTCTCGCCCGACCGCGAGCTGCCGGGCGTGATGCGCCTGAAGGCCACGCGGCGCGTGCCGCTGTTCAACGGCCCCATCGAATGCCGCCTGCTGCGCTTTGACATGGTGGCGGGCAGCGCGCGCGGCCCCCAACCCCCGGTCCATGCCGGCGCCAGCTGACGCTGCGGCCGCGGCATGGGTGATCGACACCAATATCGTGCTCGATCTCTTCGTCTTTGACGCGCCATGCGCCGGCGCGCTGCGCACTGAGCTGCAGGCGGCGCGCCGGCGCTGGTGCGCCACCGCCGCCATGCGCGAAGAGCTCGCGCGCGTGCTGCGCTACCCGGCCATTGCCGCATGGCTCACGCGCACCGGACGCAGCGCCGAAGCGGTGATCGCGCAATTCGACGCCCATGCCACGCTGATGGATGAGGCGCCCGCGGCCCAGCCGCGCTGCAGTGACCCCGATGACCAGAAATTCATCGATCTGGCGGTACAGCAGCGCGCGCTGCTGCTGTCCAGGGACAAGGCGGTGCTGCGGCTGAAAAAGCGGCTGGCGCCGCTGGGCGTGCGCGTCGCGCAGGGGATCGCCGTTACTCTATAAACAATAGCGGCCAGCGCTTGCCCATCAAGCGCTACAGCCCTGTTTGATCAAAAATTCACCACGGGCACGGCAAACCCTCTACCATCGCGCCACCCACCAACACAAGGAGAAAACAATGGGGTTGTTCAGCTGGAAGGAGATGCCTACCGCGGTGCTCGCGGGCGGCGGCGTGATAGCGCCCGACGAGCGCCTGCCGTGTAAGGAAACCGGCCTGATGGGCATTCAGCACGTGATCGCCATGTTCGGCTCCACCGTGCTGGCGCCGATTCTGATGGGGTTCGACCCCAACCTGGCGGTGCTCATGAGCGGCATAGGCACGCTGATCTTCTTTCTCGTCACCGGCGGCAAGGTGCCGAGCTACCTCGGCTCGTCGTTCGCCTTCATCGGCGTGGTGATCGCCGCCACCGCCTACGCCGGCAAGGGGCTCAACGCCAACATCGGCGTGGCGCTGGGCGGCATCATCGCCTGCGGCGCGGTGTACGTGGCGATAGGCGTCATCGTGCACGCGATAGGCACCGGCTGGATCGAGCGCTTCATGCCGCCCGTGGTCACCGGCGCCGTCGTCGCGGTGATCGGCCTGAACCTGGCGGGCATCCCGGTCAAGAACATGGCGGCCAACAACTTCGAGAGCTGGATGCAGGCGCTCACCTTTGTATGCGTGGCAGGCGTGGCGGTGTTCACCAAGGGCATGGTGCAGCGCCTGCTGATCGTCGTCGGCCTGCTCATCGCCACCGTGCTTTACGCGTTGCTGACCAACGGCATGGGGCTGGGCAAGCCGTTCGATGTCTCGGGCATCGCCGCCGCGCCGTGGATCGGCCTGCCGCAGTTCCATGCCCCGGTGTTCAGCGGCGCGGCCATGGTGCTGATCGTGCCGGTGGTCATCATCCTGGTGGCCGAGAACCTCGGGCACCTGAAGGCCGTGACCGCGATGACCGGCAAGGACCTGGACCCTTACCTGGGCCGCGCCTTCATCGGCGACGGCATCGCCACCATGGTGAGCGGCGCGGGCGGCGGCACCGGCGTGACGACCTACGCCGAGAACATCGGCGTGATGGCGGCCACGCGCATCTACTCCACCGCCGTGTTCCTCGTGGCCGCGCTGGTGGCGCTGCTGCTGGGCTTCTCGCCCAAGTTCGGCGCGCTGATCCAGGCGATTCCGCTGCCGGTGATGGGCGGCGTCTCCATCGTCGTGTTCGGCCTGATCGCGATCACCGGCGCCAAGATCTGGGTGGACAACAAGGTGGACTTTTCGCAGCCGCGCAACCTCATCGTCGCCGCGATTCCGCTGGTGCTGGGCACGGGCGAGTTCACGCTCAAGTTCGGCGACTTCGCGCTGGGCGGCATTGGCACCGCAACCTTTGGCGCGATCCTGCTGAACGCGGTGCTGCAGCCCAGGCGATAGCTCGCCGGGTCAACGTTTGAACATACCCCAGAGCAAATCGAGCCCAGCACCGAGCAAATCCACATCGCCGCCCCCGCTGCTCCAGCTCGAAGCCTGTTCCCGCTGGCGCTCGCGCTGCTCGTTCATGCGCTGGCGCTCCAGCGCCACCAGGGCATCGGCCAGCCCGTCCGGCGTATGCGCCTGCGCGGTTTTGACGGCCTCGGCGCTGTGCCGCTCCAGCGCCTGGTCCACGGCTTTGGCGTCCAGCAGCGAAATCGCCGAATGGCACCAGGGGCAGCTGTCCTGTTTGCGAATGTCTATGGGCCCGCCGCAGCCGGTGCAGCGCACGGTATCGACGCGCGCGGCCAGCGCGGTGATCTCCTGCGCCGTGAGGTGGCGCACAAAACCCTTCTCGACCATGAACGAGCCGAAGGTGGAAAACCGCCCGTGGCGCTGCGCGCAGCGCCAGGTGACATAGCGCCCACCCTGCGCCACGTCAAAACCGCGCGCCAGTTCGCGCGCGCAGCGCGTGCAGCGCAACCGGGTGGCCAGTGGATGGGCGGCATCGCCCCGGTGGTCGTGCAGCAGCTCAAACAGCTCCAGCACCGCCTGCGGCGCCAGGCGCGTGTTCTCGTGCGGATCGAACCACAGGCCCTGGCAGGCAAAGCACAGATCGAGTTCAATGAAACCGCCCTCGCGTGCGGCGAACGGGCGGCTGTGCATGGGCTGGCGGCAGGAGGGGCAGGCAAGCGGCATCTGGGGATGATACGCAGGGGTGACAGCGCAGATCCGCCACCCTCACTATTGCTCCGGCCCCGTGAAGTTTGTACTGCTTGTGGGAGCGGCTTCAGCCGCGAACGACTGCATTCGCGGCTGAAGCCGCTCCCACACTGGAGACTTCATCGGGCCGGAGCAATAAGATGCGCGCATCCCTTCACAACGCATCCGCCTGCCATGCCCTCCCTCTGGAAAAAGCCCATCTCGCTCGAAGAAATCACGCGCGTACACATCGGCACCACCGTGGCCCACCTCGGCATTGAAATGCTGGAGATCGGCGACGACTTTCTGCGCGCGCGTGCCCGTCGATGAGCGCACACGCCAGCCGTTTGGCCTGCTGCACGGCGGCGTGAGCGTGGTGCTGGCCGAAACCCTGGGCTCCACTGGCGCCTACTACAGCAGCCCCGAAGGCCACCGCGCCGTGGGTCTGGACATCAACGCCAACCACCTGCGCGCCACCACCAGCGGCTGGGTCACGGCCACCGCGCGGCCGGTGCATATCGGCCGCACGACGCAGGTCTGGCAGATCGACATGGTGAACGACGCGGGGCAGCCCACCTGCACCTCGCGCATCACGATGGCGGTGCTGGATTCCTGAAAAAATCCCACTTCAGCGCTTGATGGGCGCGCGAAAGCAACTCTTTATTCAGAAGCATTCTCACGCTCGGCGCGCGCCAGCCGCTCGCTCTTCCAATACACCTCCGCGCCGCCATCCAGGCGGTTGAGCACGCGCGAGAGCACGAACAGCAGATCCGACAGGCGGTTCAGATACTGGCGCGGCGCGGAGCGCATCTCCTCGCTTTGCTGCAAGGCCACCACGGAGCGCTCGGCGCGGCGCGCGACGGTGCGGCAGACATGCGCCTGGCAGGCGGCGCGCGTGCCGGCGGGCAGGATGAATTCCTGCAGGCCGGGCAGCTGCTGGTTGTAGTGCTTGAGCGCGGCATCGAGCTGAGCCAGCGCATCGTCCTTGAGGATTTCGAAGCCCGGCATCGCCAGCTCGCCGCCCAGGTTGAAGAGCTGGTGCTGGATGTCGATGAACAGCTCACGCATGTCGGCGGGCAGCGCCTCGCACAGCAGCAGCCCGAGGTGGCTGTTGAGCTCGTCCACATCGCCCATGGCGTGCGGTCGGCCGCTGGCCTTGGAGACGCGCTGGTTGTTGCCCAGCCCTGTCGTGCCATCGTCGCCGGTGCGCGTGGCCACGGCGGTTACCCGTTTTCCCATCGGTGCTTCCTTCAGGTTTTTCGTCGGCCACGATTGTGCGCCGCATACCCCTATGATCGCGCCCGCACCGGCTCACACCATGAACACCGCTTCTACCATCCCGCCGCGCCCGGCACGCGCCCTCTGGCGCACCTACCTGGCCTTTCTCGGGCCCATGGTGCTGTCCAACATCCTGCAGTCGCTCTCGGGCAGCGTCAACGCGGTTTACATCGGGCAGATGCTGGGCACGGATGCGCTGGCCGCCGTCGCCGGCATGTTCCCGGTGGTGTTCTTCTGCATCGCGCTGGTGATCGGCATCGGCGCGGGCGCCTCGGTGCTGATCGGCCAGGCCTGGGGCGCGCGCGAGCCGCACAAGGTCAAGGCGATTGCCGGCACCGCATTGGCGCTGGGCGGATTGATCGGCATCGTGGCGGCGGTGCTGGGTGAGTTGTTCGCCCAGCGCGCGCTGGTGGCGCTGGGCACCGCGCCCGAGCTGCTGCCCGACGCCGTGGCCTATGCCCGCGTGCTGATGCTGAGCATGCCGCTGCTGCTGGTGTTCATCCTGTACACGCAGCTGCTGCGCGGCGTGGGCGACACCGTCACGCCGCTGCTGGCGCTGTGCCTCTCCACCGCCGTGGGCCTGTTGATCACCCCTGCGCTCATCCTGGGGTGGCTGGGTTTGCCCCAACTGGGCGTGGTCAGCGCCGCCGTGGCGGGCTGGGTGGCGTTCAGCGTGGCGCTGGCCTTTCTGTGGTTCTACCTGCGCCGCCGGGGCAGCCCACTGGCGCCCGATGCCGAACTGCTGAGCGATCTGCGCCTGAACCCGCGCCTGCTGCGCGCGGTGCTGCGCCTCGGCGTGCCGACCGGCGTGCAGATGGTGACCATCGCCATGGCCGAACTGGCCATCCTGGGGCTGGTCAACGGCTATGGCGCCGACGCCACGGCCGCCTACGGCGCGGTGAACCAGATCGTCAACTACGTGCAGTTTCCGGCGCTGTCGATTGCGATTACCGCCTCCATCCTGGGCGCGCAGGCGATCGGCGCGGGCCGCACCGAGCGGCTTTCCGCCATCGTGCGCACCGGGCTGTTGCTGAACCTCGTGTTCACCGGCAGCCTGGTGCTGCTGGGCTATCTGCTGTCGCACTGGCTGCTGGGCTTTTTCCTCACCACCGAAAGCGTGCTGGTGCTGGCGCAGACGCTGCTGCGGGTGATGCTGTGGGCCAGCGTGGTGTTCGGCCTGCAGGCGGTGGTGGCCGCGGTGATGCGCGCCAGCGGCACGGTGTGGGTGCCCACGGGCATCAGCGTGGCCAGCATCCTGCTGGTGCAGCTGCCGGTGGCGCATTGGCTCTCGGCACGCTTCGGGCTGGAGGGCGTGTGGATGTCCTACCCGGTGGTGTTCTGCACCATGCTGGTGCTGCAGAGCAGCTTTTACCTGCTGGTGTGGCGCTACCGCAGGATAGAACGGCTGGTGTGACCAGGCTCCCGCCCGCGCCGTATCCGGAGCGTCAGGGGGACACCACGTTCGCGGGCGGCAGCGCAAATTTCATCCGCAAATGCTAAATTTATCGCCATGATCACCACCACAGGCCACGGCAGCGCCACCGCACGACTATCGCCCCGGGCGATTGCCGCAGCGGTTCTGATCGCCGGCCTTGGCGCCACGGCAGCGCTGGTGCGGCACCAGGAATCGGTGAATCTGGAGGTGCAGCAAGTGCGCCTTCAAGCCATTGTCGACACCCTGGTGGACGACATCGAACAGCGCGTGAAAGCCTACGCAGGCATCGCGGCGAGCGTGCGCGACGTGATCGCTGCGCGGCCTGACCTGCCGGCCTGGATGTTCCGCTCCATCGTGGACGGCCATGCGGTCGCGGACACCTTCCCGGAGGTGCGCAGCGTCGCGTTTACCCGGATGGTGCCCGACCAGGATCTGGCGCGCTACACCGACTATCTGCGCCAGCTGCACCCGCTGCTCAGCGAAACAACCACGCTGGCGATCCATCCGCAGCTGCCCGGCGAGCACCACTACATCATCGAGCAGTTCTGGCCGTTCAAGGACGCGGGGCAGCTGGTCGGCATGGATACGCTGTCCCAGCCGGACAACATGGCGGCGATCCTCCGCACGACGGGCACGCCCAGCTTGGTGCTCTCGGCGCCTTTCGATCTGCTGCAAGGCGGGCAGGACCGCAAGGCTTTCGTCTTGCGCTATGCGGTCCATCCATCGCAGCCTGCGCCGGCAAGGGCGCCCTACATCGGCTCGACGGTGGTCACCGTGAGCACCCGCGGATTGCTGCACGCCACCAGGACGGCGAGCGGGCGCGACCAGGTGTTCCTGCGCATCGAGGACGTGACCACCGGCACCCCGGTGCTGCTGGCCAGTGACGCCGCGACGCCGCAGGCCGTGCAGCAGCCCTTCGCCGCCCAGACGCCGCTGCTGATGGGCGGCAGGCGCTGGCGCGTGAGTGCCCTGCCGGCCGTGTCACTGCTCTCCAGCGCCGAACGCTCGCTGCCCTGGTGGATAGGCAGTGCAGGCGCAGGCCTGTCCCTGCTGCTGGCGTTCGCCGCCTGCAGAATGCTCCAGCGGCGCCGGCAAAGCCTGCTGGAGCTGACCTCGGCACGGGCCACCTTGCGCCAGCGCGAGATCATGCTCAAGCGCATCTTCGAACAAAACATCCTCGGGGTCGCCGTGGTCGACATGACCAGCGGCAAGATCGTGGAGGCCAATGCGCGTTTTGCCGAGATACTGGGCTACGACAGCCGGCAGCTCGCGGGCCGGCCCTACTGGAGCTGGCGCCACGACCCCGACACGGTGCAGGAGGCGCAACAGGAATTCCAGGCCCTGCACAACGGCGGCGCCGCATCGATACGCACCGACAAGCGGTTGCGCCACCGCGACGGCTCGGAGGTCTGGATCGACCTGACGATTTCGCCGCTGGCGGAACAAGGCGAGACACCGAACCAGGCGCTCTGCATTGCCCAGGACATCACCGCGCGGCGGCAGATGGCGCGCAAGCTGCAGCGCAATGAAGCGCGCCAGCGATCCGTCCTCAACCACCTGCCGATTGCCATCCTGCTGCTCAAGCCCGGCGGCGAGATCGAATACCGCAACGAGGCCTTCGTGCGCATCACCGGCTACACCCGGGAGGAAACGCCCACCGCCGATGCGTGGCTGGCAATGGCCATTCCGGACGCCGGCATGCGCGAACGCATCAGCGCCGACTGGAACGTCCGTGTGCTGCAGGCCATGGCGGGCGACGGCCTCATCGAAGAGCGCGAGTACGTCATCCGCAGGGCCAACGGCGAGTCGCGAACGATCACCGCGTCAGGAGTCATCGCCGCAGGCCGGGAGATGATCCTCATTGACGACATCACCGACAGCAAGCAGGCGCAGACGGAAATCCAGTACCTTGCCAGCCATGACCCGCTGACGGGAGCCGCCAACCGCGGCACGCTCATGCGGGCACTGCAGGAGGCGCTGCGCGTGAGCGAGCGCGCCGGCACGGCGGGGATGGTGCTGATGCTGGACCTGGACGGTTTCAAAACGATCAATGAGACCGCCGGCCACCAGGCGGGCGACGAAGTGCTGCGCCAGGCCGCCGCCCGCATGTGGGCCATGCTCAGGAGCGGCGACACGGTGGCGCGCCATGGCGACGACACCTTTGTGCTGGTCATGGAGACCGAGACGTCGCAGGAGCCCGCCTCCAGACACCATGCGGCGGAGGTCGGGCAGCACCTGCTGGACGCGCTGGCCAGGCCCTGCGACATCGGCGGTCAGGCCCTGCATACCAGCGCCTGCATGGGCATCGCGCTTTTCATGGGCACGCGCGAGAGCGCGGACGAATTGCTCAAGCAGGCCGACATGGCGCTGCACCAGGCCAAGCAGGCGGGGCCCGGCAGCCTGCGCATGTACAGCCAGGTGGAGCACGAGAAGCTGCAAAAACGCGCCAACCTGGTGCGCGACCTGAGAGCCGCCATCGAGCAGCAGCAATTCGAGCTGTACTACCAGCCCCAGATCCGCGCCGCAGCGGTCATAGGCGCGGAGGCGCTGGTGCGCTGGCACCACCCGCGGGACGGTTTCGTGTCGCCGGCGCAGTTCATCCCGCTGGCGGAAGAGACCGGCCTGATCGTGCAGCTGGGCGAGTGGGTGCTGGGCAGCGCCTGCAGGACGCTGGCCCGCTGGAGCACCGACCCGTTGCTCAGGGACATCCAACTGGCGGTCAACGTGAGCCCGCGCCAGTTCTACCAGGAGCAGTTCATCGGCACCGTGCTGGCAGCGCTGTCCACCAGCGGGGCCGACGCCAGGCGCCTGGAGCTGGAGCTCACCGAAGGCCTGTTGCTGCAGGACGTGGAGGGCACGATCACCAAGATGGACGAGCTGCGCGGCTACGGCGTGAGCTTTTCCCTGGACGATTTCGGCACGGGCTATTCAAGCCTGGCCTACCTCAAGCGCCTGCCGCTGGACAAGCTCAAGATCGACCAGAGCTTCGTGCGCGACGTGCTGGTGGACGACAACGACGCGGCCATCGCCCGCACCATCGTCTCGCTGGGCAACACCCTGGGGCTGGCGACGATTGCCGAGGGCGTCGAAACCGAGGCACAAAAGCGCTTCCTGCTGCACAACGGCTGCGATACCTGGCAGGGCTACCTGTTCAGCCGGCCCTTGCCGGCGGCGGATTTCGAGCGCTTTGTGCACGCGCAGAAGCGGGCGGCGTAGGCGGCTCTGGCCTCGCTCCCGGTGAAGCCAATGTTCACTTCGATCGTTGATTGCGACCCTTCGCGCCTTCAAGCCGCCATTCGCTCCATCAGACAACCTGTCCACACCGCTTTGGTCTAGAGTGGCATGCCCCTGCTGCGTGCCGCTATGCCCCCATCCCTGTCCGTACAGCCCCTGCCCGAAGTCGCCATGCGCACACTGCGCCTGTTTGTGCTTACCGCACTTTTTTGCGTGCTGGTCGCGGCTGTGCTCACGCTGGCCGATCCCGAGCGCGACAGGTTCGGGCGCAATCTGTGGTTTTCCGAATGCATCGGGCTCTGGGTGGCGTTCTGCGGCGCACTGGTGCGCCAGCTGCCCTGGGTGCGTCGACGCGGATCGCGCACGGCCTTGCTGATGGCGCTGGGAATCGGAATCCCGCTGGGCTATGTGCTGGGCTACACCACGGCGTATGCGGCACTGGGCGAGCCTATAAAGATCATCGGCGTGGCGGATGCGCGCCTGGCCGCCATCGGCGCCACGCTGCTGGCCGGAGGCTTTGTCAGCTACCTGACCTGGCTGCGCAGCCGCTTGAGCAGTGAGGCGATGGCGCGTGCCAACGCCCAGCAGCTCGCCGCCGAGGCCGAGTTGCGCATGCTGCGTGCGCAACTCGATCCGCATATGCTGTTCAACACGCTGGCCAACCTGCGGGCATTGGTCGATGACGACCCTGCCAGCGCGCGCCTGATGATCGACCGCCTGATCACCTGGCTGCGCGGCGCGCTGGCCGCTTCGCGCAGCGACAGCACCACGCTCGCGGCCGAATTCGCGCAGCTCGCCGCGTATCTGGACATCATGGCGCTGCGCTTGGGTGCGCGCCTGCATTACACGCTCGACTTGCCCGAGGCGCTGCTGGCTGTTCCAGTGCCGGCGATGCTGCTGCAGCCGCTGGTCGAAAACGCCCTGCGCCACGGCATAGAGCCCAAGATCGGCGGCAGCAGCGTGCAGGTGAGCGCGCGTCTGAGCGCGCAGATGCTGGAGCTGGAAGTGAGCGACACCGGCCTGGGCCTGCCGCCCGATGCGCCGGCAGCACCCGCAAGCGATACCCGCAGCGGCTACGGCCTGGCCCATGTGCGCGAGCGCCTGCGTGCGCTCTACGGCGATCGCGCCAGCCTGCAGCTTGCGCGCCAGCAACCTACAGGCACGCGTGCCATCGTGAGGATTCCGACATGAACACCGCCCCTGCTGCCCTGGCGCTGATCGCTGAAGATGAACCGGTGCTGGCGCGCACGCTCTCGCGCTTGCTGCTCCAGGCCTGGCCGCAGCTACGCCTGGCGCCGGTGGCCGGGGACGGTCTCGCCGCCACCACGCAGGCGCTGGCGCTGCTGCCCGACGTTCTGTTCCTCGATATCCGCATGCCTGCGCGCACCGGGCTGGAGGTGGCCGAAGTCGTCAGCGACGAGTGGCCCGAGGACCGCTGCGCGCCGCTACTGGTGTTCGTCACCGCCTACGACGAATTTGCCGTCTCGGCCTTCGAACAGGCAGCGGTCGACTATGTGCTCAAGCCGGTGACGCCCGAGCGGCTGGCGGTGACCGTGGCGCGGCTGCAGGAGCGGCTGGCCGTGCGCTCGGAACCTCGCGGCGGTGAAGCCGCCGCACAGGTGCAGCAGATGCAGGCGCTCGCCGCCGGGGAAGAAGTGCACGAGCCCATACGCGTGATCCGCGCAGGCGTGGGCAACACGGTGCGCATGATTCCGGCGGCCGAGGTGATCTGCCTGGAAGCCACCGACAAGTACGTCAACGTTGTCACCGCCGAGGGTGAGGCGCTGGTGCGCATGAGCCTGCGCGAGCTCGCCACGCGCATCGAGGGCGGCGATTTTCTGCAGGTGCACCGCAGCGTGCTGGTGAACAGCCGCCACATCGCCAGCGCCACGCGCGACGAGCTGGGCCACTGCAGCCTCACGGTGCGCGGCCTCGCGCGCCCGGTCAAGGTCAGCCGCGCCTTCGCGCACCTGTTCCGCCCCATGTAGCGGCGCGGTTCGGTCGCCCCTGCGCACGCTTCACGTACTGCGCACGGCAGTCCGTCGCAATCCGCTGGCTGCGCGGCAGGCGGCTTCCTACAGTGCCGATCATCCCACGACCGACACCCCACCACAGGAGCCCCTTCCATGCGACTTCCCCGCTGCTTCACCCTCGCCGGCGCACTCGGCCTGGCCCTGCTCGCGGCCTCTGCCAATGCCCACGATCTGACCGTCGAGGTGCTCGGCGCCCGTTCCGACAAGGGCACCGTCGACGGCGCGCTGTACGCCGATGCCGCGAGCTGGCTCAAGACGCCGCGCACCGGCGAGCGCCAGCCGGCCGCCGCACGCGTGCTGCTGGTCTACCGCGACCTGCCCACCGGGCGCTACGCGCTTTCGCTGTTCCACGACGAAAACGGCAACGGCAAGCTCGACAGCAACATCGCCGGCATCCCGACCGAGCGCTACGGTTTCAGCCGCGATGCGCGCGGGCGCATGGGCGCGCCCGACTTCGACGCCGCAGCCATTGACCTGCAGGGCGACACCACCGTCACCGTGCACCTGCGCTGACCCCCGGGAGACCGCCATGCAACGCCGCGATTTCCTCCACACCCTGCTGGCCGCTGCCGGCAGCACCGCGCTGGGCGCACACGCCACGGTCAGCGCCGACCCCACCGCCGCCGCCTTTGCCGCTGCGCAGGCCAGCCCCCCCTGGACGCTGGGCTATGTCGGCCTGCAGCAGGATGCCGCCTCCATGGCCTTGAACGTCCAGGGCCGCATGCCGGCGGGCCTGGCCGGCCGCTTCTACCGCAACGGCCCCGCGCGCCACCTGCTGGGCGGCGAGCGCTACCACCACCTGTTCGACGGCGACGGCATGGTGCAGCAGTACACGTTGAGCGACCAGGGCGTGACGCACCGCGGACGCTTCGTGCGCACCGAGAAATTCCTCGCCGACAGCGCCGCCGGCCACCCGGTGCGCGCCGCCTTTGGCACCAACCCGCCGGGCGCCGAGGCCGTCACCGCGCCGGACGCGATCAACGTCGCCAACACCAGCGTGCTGCAGCACGGCGGGCGCTTCATGGCGCTGTGGGAGGGCGGCTCGGCCACCGAAATGGACGCGCAGACGCTGGACACGCGCGGCCCCCGCGTCTGGTCGCCGGACTACGCCGGCATGCCGTTCTCGGCCCACCCCAAGATAGAACCCGATGGCACGCTGTGGAACTTCGGCATCAGCAGCTCGGCCGGCCTGCTGTCGATTTACCACATCAAACCCGGCGGCGATCTGGCCGCTGCCACCAGCATCAAGGTGCCCGACATCGCCATGGTGCATGACTTCGCCGTGACCGAGCGCCACCTCGTGTTCCTGCTGCCGCCGCTGGTGTTCGACCGCGACCGTGCCGAGGCTGGCGAGACCTTTCTGGACAGCCATGTCTGGCGCCCGGAGCTCGGCCTGCGCGTGCTGCTGCTGGCCAAGGACCGGCTGGATGCGCCGCAGTGGTTCACGCTGCCGGCGGGCTTCGTGTTTCATATCGGCAATGCGTGCGAAGAAAAAGGCGTGGTGCGCCTGGACTGCATCCGCTCGCCCAGCGCTTGGGCGGCCACCACGGCACTCAAGGATCTGATGCGCGGACAGTACGCCGAAAAGGAGCACACCGCCGTCGCGCTGCTGGAACTGAACCCCGCCACTGGCCAGGCCGAACAGCGCCTGCTGCCACTGGTGGCGGAGTTCCCGCGCGTCGATCCACGCATCGTCGGCCGCACCTACCGGCAGGTGTTCACCGCCGCGCGGGTGGATGCGGGCGACCGACCCGGTTTTGATGCGGTGATGCGCCTGGACGTGGCGACGGGCGCGCACGAGCTCTACCGCTATGGCCGCGAGGTGATGGTGGAGGAGCACCTCTTCGTGCCTCGCCCCGGCAGCCGTAACGAAGGCGAGGGCTGGGTCATGGGCACGGCGCTGGACCTCGCGCGCCGGCAGATGCTGCTATCGGTCTTCGACGCGCAGCACCTGGCCGACGGCCCGCTGGTGCAGGCGCGCATGGACCGCGTGATGCCGCTGGGCCTGCACGCCATCTTCGTGCCGGCCTGAGGCTGTGGCCATGCACACCGCCGCCACCTTGGCCAGCGACCCCGAGCCGGGGCCGGAGCGCATCCATGCGCTGTGCGACGGCATGGTGTCCATCGCGCTCACCGTGCTGGCGCTGGAGATCCGCTTTCCCGAAGGCCCGCGCGGGCCGCTGCGCACGCTGCTCGGCCAGATGTTGCCCGGCGTGCTGGCCTTCCTGCTGAGCTTTGTCGTGATCAGCGGCTTCTGGCTCGCGCACCACCGCCTCACGCGGCGCGTGCGCCACACCAGCCGCGGCTACAACCTGGCCAACATCGGCTTCATGCTGGCGCTGGTCTCGCTGAACTTTCCCACCGCCGCGCTGGCGCACTATGGCGATGGTGATGCGCTCGCCGTGGTGCTCTACGCCGCCGTGGTCGGTGCGACGGGCGTGATGCTGCTGCTCATCGTCGGCACGGCGCAGCGGCAAAACCTGTTCGGGTCTGCCTTGGGCGCGCAGGAATACCGCCAGGCCCTGGGCGTGGTGCTCTGGCCGACGGCGGTGTTCCTGCTCTCGATACCGCTGGCCTTGCTGCACCCGACTGCCGCCATGTTTGCATGGATGCTGGCCGCCCTCGCACCCACGGTGCGGCGCCTGTTGGTACGCGGCTGAAACGATCACAGCCATTTCCCCGATTTCACATGGAGGTACGCAATGCAAGGAACACTGTTGGTGGGCTGGGGCGCCATCATCCCCGGCCGGGAGAAGCAGGCGGCGCAGGTGCTCGGTGAAGCCATGGGCTATCTGACGGCACTGAAGTGCGAGGGCCGGCTGGATGGCATGGATGCCGTTCTGCTGGAGCCCCATGGCGGCGAGCTGGAGGGATTCGTGCTGCTGCGGGGCGATGCAGCGCAACTGGCGGCGCTGCGCGCAGAACCGGCATTCGTGCGCACCATCGTGGCGGTGCAGCTCGTTCACGCCAAGGTGCGCGTGGTGGCCGCCTTCGAGGGCGCGGCGATGCAATCACTCATGGGCATTTGGGATGAACAGGAAGACCGTTTGCTCGGCTGAAAGTAGGCTGCTGCCGCTTCCCCGCGCACCACGGCAGCCCCGTTCCTACAATCTGCGGCACGACATCTTTGTACAGGAGCCCCCCGCCATGAACGCCCCCGCCTCCACCGCCCAGTTGCTCGCCATCGCGCCGCGCCCCGTGCCGCAGGCGCTGCTGGATGCGCTGGCGCAGCGCTTCGGCGCGCAGTTCTCCACCTCCCTCGCCGTACGCGAGCAGCACGGGCGCGACGAATCGCCGTTCACCGATGCACCGCCGCCCGCGGGCGTGGTGTTTGCCGAAAGCACGCAGGATGTGGCCGACGCGGTGAAGCTCGCCAGCCAGCACGAGGTGCCGGTCATCGCCTGGGGCGCCGGCTCGTCGCTGGAAGGCCATCTGCTGGCCGTGCAAAGCGGCATCAGCATCGACGTGAACCGCATGAACAAGGTGCTTTCGGTCAACGCCGACGACCTCACGATCACGGTGCAGCCGGGCATCACGCGCAAGCAGCTCAATGATGCGATCAAGGACCAGGGCCTGTTCTTTCCCATCGACCCCGGCGCCGACGCCAGCATCGGCGGCATGACCGCGACGCGCGCCAGCGGCACCAACGCGGTGCGCTACGGCACCATGCGCGAGAACGTGCTGGCACTGGAGGTGGTGACCGCCAGCGGCGAGGTGATCCGCACCGGCACGCGCGCGAGGAAGAGCAGCGCGGGCTACGACCTCACGCGGCTGATGGTGGGCAGCGAGGGCACGCTGGGCCTGTTCACCGAAATCACCGTGCGCCTGTACCCGCTGCCCGAGGCGGTGAGCGCGGCCATCTGCTCCTTCCCCAGCATCGAAGCCGCCGTGCGCACGGTGATTCAGACCATCCAGCTCGGCGTGCCGATCGCGCGCGTGGAGCTGATGGACGCCAACGCGGTGCGCGGCGTGAACCAGTACAGCAAGCTCACGCTGCGCGAACAGCCGCTGCTGTTGATGGAATTCCACGGCTCGCCCGCCAGCGTGAAGGAGCAGGCCGAGACAGTACAGGAAATTGCCGGCGAGCACGGCGGCGCCGACTTCGAGTGGGCCGACACGCCCGAGGAGCGCTCGCGCCTGTGGACCGCGCGGCACAACGGCTACTTTGCCGCGGTGGCCAGCCGCCCGGGCTGCCGCTGCATCACCACCGACACCTGCGTGCCGATCTCGCGCCTGGCGGACGCCCTGCTCGACAGCGTGGACGAGGCCGACGCCAGCCGCATCCCCTATTTTCTCGTCGGCCACGTGGGCGACGGCAACTTTCACATGGGCTACCTCATCGACCCCGACGATGCCGACGAGCGCGCCCGCGCCGAGCAGCTCAACCACCAGCTCGTCGCCCGCGCGCTGAAGCTCGGCGGCACCTGCACCGGCGAGCATGGCGTGGGCCTGCACAAGATGGGCTTCCTGGTGGATGAGGCCGGTGCGGGCAGCATAGCCATGATGCGCGCCATCAAGCGGGCGCTGGACCCGAAGAACATCCTGAATCCGGGCAAGATCTTCGCGCTCTGAGCGCCGATCCGGCTATGCGGGCGCCGTCGCAGGCGACAGGCGCCTCGCGGCCACGCCGGCGCCGACGAACGCCGCCGCCGCCACGCTGATCGCCAGCGCCACGGCCGAGCCGTAGAAGATGCCCGAGTACCAGTGTCCATCCATCATCGCGCCCCAGACCGGCGCGGCGACGCTGGAGCCCAGGTCCAGCCCCGAATACACCATGCCGTAGACCCGGCCCGTCGCGCCCGGCGGCGTGGCGGTCTTGATCAGCATGTCGCGCGACGGTCCGGCGATGCCGATGCCAAAGCCCGAGACCGCGGCGATGACCAGCCCCACGATGCCGCTCGTCAGCGCCAGGCCGACGACCACCATGAGCAGCGCCGACGCCATCAGGCACACGCCTATGGTGAGCTCCATGCGCTTGACGCGCCCGACGATGAAGCCGCCCAGGACCATGCCCGCGGCACTGCACAGCATGAAGCCGGTGACGACGCTGGCGGCCAGCGCCAGCGGCATCTGGTAGAGCCGCTCCAGCGCCGGCGCGGCAAAGCTCTGGATGGCCGTGAGCGAGCAGGTGGTCCAGAAGAAGAAGGCAAAGCACAGCCAGACCGCCGGCAGCCTGAGAAAGGCCAGCGGATGCTCCTGCATCGCAGCCGCCGATTTCCCAGCGTTTTCGGTCTTTGGCGCTTGTTCAGCAAGCGCATCGCGCTGCCAAAACAATAGTGCCATCACCACCACCGCCCAGACGGCCGCGCTCAGGCAGGCGATGCGCCAGGAGCCGCTGGCGGCCGCGATCACCGCGAGGATGGGGGATGCCGCCCAGCCCAGGTTGCCCGAAATCCCGTGGGCGGCGTAGGCATGGCCCAGCCGCTCGCTGGAGACGCGGCGGTTGAGGATGGTGAAGTCCACCGGGTGAAACGGCGCATTGCCCAGGCCCGAAAGCACCACGACAAGCACAAAGCCGCCATAGCCCGTGCTGCTGGCCGCCGCCACCGCGGCGGCGGCAAACAGGCACAGCGAGCCAAACAGCACCGGCCGCGCGCCCACCTTGTCGACGACGAAACCCGCGAGCGCCTGGCCTATGCCCGAGGTGACGAAGAACACCGACAGCAACAGGCCCAGCTCGGAATAGCTGAAGCCGAACTCCGCCACCAGCAGGGGAAACAGCGGCGGCAGCAGCAGCTGGAAGAAATGCGAGGTGCCATGCGCCAGCGTGACCAGGCTGGTGGTGCGCACGTCCTCGCGCAGGCGGGCAGAGGCGGTAATCGTCATGGACGCGATGCT